>Ga0210394_10000001_pt1 | contig 838508 bp, 700 predicted proteins | sample IncBWC12MmetaG_FD_160121 | JGI IMG/M metagenome (GOLD analysis project Ga0210394, IMG submission 160121) | Forest soil microbial communities from Barre Woods Harvard Forest LTER site, Petersham, Massachusetts, United States - Inc-BW-C-12-M | ecosystem: Environmental > Terrestrial > Soil >... | reverse complement strand
TCTCCGAATGCCGCGCCAGAAATGCCACGACATGATCGCGAACCGGATCGAGTTTCCGTGGCCGTCGACTAGAGCAGCGCCGCGCTGCAGCCACATCCGCCTCCAGGTCGAGCAGCTTGAGCACTTCACGACTCCGCGCGTCTGTGAATTGCTGCGCGCGTGGGGAGTACTCTTCGAGTGCTTCCTCGACCGACCGACCTGCAGGAATCTCGCCTCGGCGTCGCGGCGTGCTCATATGCCCACCCCATGTTTGCGACAGTATTGGCTGATCATCTCGTGCACGACCGCATTGTCGCGAAAGTGGCAGTACCGCATCGTCATCACCGGCTCGAGCCACAACACCAGTCCCCGCGAAACGTCGAGGAGCGGATCGCACTTTGGATCTCGCTGCACCGCCGCATCGCCTTTCAGCTCTTGGATGAGGACCTGACTGTCACTCTCGAACCGGACGCCCGCCTCTGGATTGTCTTTCGACAGCGCTGCTAGCTTCTGCAGAACAGCCAACGCGCCCCGATGCTGCGCGACCGCGAAGGACACATGCGGCAGTCGGCCCTCGTACCGCACGTCCGCCCAAGTCAGTACCGAATCGACATACACCACGGCCGCCCAGAGATGAAACGCCAGTCCCCGAAGCGAATGCGGTTCGTTGCGCGCGGCAAGCCAGGCCTCAATTTTCATGACGCGCGCCTCTCGATCTGCTTCTCGAAATCAACCTGCGCCTCGGCTGCTTCCTGGATGCAGTCGACGTGGCATATTCCATGCGGGCCGCCATCGATCTGGGTTAGTTCTTCGTCGGCCTTGCAGTCTTTCCCACAAAGCGGACACCGCCCTAAACTCTCGTTCATTGCCGTGCTCCTTCTGTGCGCTCCTATGCTCTCGCCGGGCATGGCTCACTTTCACTCACTCCAAAAGCCGCGCCCATCAAGCCTTTCAGATTCCCCTGTATGCTCGATGGTGGACGCGTGACGATTAAGTCCATCGCACGACCTCCGGCCGATCAAACAACTCGCCCTGCACTGACGGCTCTACATCTCTCCGCGAAACGATCTCCAACCGCGGTGCTTCCTCCGGCTGCAGCCGGTTCCATCCCATCCCAACGATGAACTGCCAGCCAATCTGCCGGCGAATGTCGTCGTTGACCGGTCCACCGTGCTCGTTCAGCCAGGCGACGACCTTGTCCTCAACCGAGACCAGCAGCGCGTCCAGGTCCTTCTCGTGGCCTCTCCACGCTCGCATCGGTCGCAATGTCACCGCTTTCAACTGCGCGCTTGAGTTCATGGTGCTTCTCTCCTGTCTCCAGTTGGATCAGTGTCTGTCGGATCAATTCCCGGCATCGTTCTGGGGAATGGAAGACAACATCCCAGAAGTTTGGGCCATGCTCCGTGATGAGTGCAGTGAACGCGGCGAAGCAACTCGCTAGCACGCCAAGCTCGGCCACCACGTTCTGCCCGATCTGCATGCCATCCCTGAGATACTGGCGCTTTTTCTCATGGAGAAGGTTCGCAGGATCGAGCTGCAGTAACTCCTCGAGCATTCGAATGGACTCGGGGTGCTTTTGCTTTGTCTCTTCCTGGGGAAGGGGTTGACCTTCGTCGACAGTGTCGCTGCTGTCTGAGTTCTGCTGAACTTCTTCAACGATCGGGGAAAGGTTCAAAGAGCACAGCGCGCCGGTTTTTGGCGCGCGGTTTTCCTGGCTGGTTAAATGGCTGGTCAAAGGCTGGTCAAAGGCTGGTAGTGCTGGTCGTGAATCTGAGGGAAGCCCCTGCGAATCTGAGGGAAGCCCCCCCTCCAATATGAGGGAAGCTGGTGTCGAATCTGAGGGAAGCCCACTCTGAGGCTCAGTGTCAAAGTTTGAATCTGAGGGAAGCCCACCAGTCGAATCTGAGGGAAGTTGCATCTTCGCAAAGATCGCTTCCAGATCAATCGATCGCAGCCGAGTAGCTCTGTCCTGTCCCGGATACCAGCCATCGTTCCGCACAAACTTCAACCGGTTCACCAGTTCTTTGAGGCGCCGCTCCACGCGATGCTTATCCCATTCCAGTTTCTCTGCCCATTTCGCTACGCTCGATCGAATGTTCGAACCGTCCTTGTCGCCATAGTTCGCGATGTGCAACAGCAGACAGCGACGCTGCTCTCTCAGGACATTACCCTTACGCCCATCGTCATCCAGTCCGTACACCCGTGCCGGCACTGACTCCAGGTCGAACTTTGTTTTCGGTTTCGGTTGCTCGGCCATGCTCTCGTGCTCCTGCCAATCGGTTTCTCGTGCCGTGCTCAGCAAAAACAAAACGGCCAGCGAAGTGAAGGGCTGCACCCCGTCACTCGCTGGCCGTCGATTCACTGCGCGCTTTCGCGCCGTGTCCCAGCTTTGCTTTCTTCGTTGCGTCTGCCGGTGTCCGCTGCAGGCGTCTGAAAAAATCCAAGGCTACTCGCAGCGCCGTCACGCGCTCCAGTAGCCGATCCGCCTCGACTGCGCTCTTCGGGCGCAGCTTCTCCGCGTGGCCGATCAGGCGCATGCGCTCAATGCTTACAAGACGGTGTGCGGCCGCTGCGACGATCTGGTCGGCCGACTTGGGCTGCTGCGGATTCTCAGGAAGTACTGCTGCGGGTTGGCCTGCGCGCATCGAAACCACCTTCCCAGATGCTCCGCCTCATTTCTGAGGCACTTTCTGGTGGTGGTCCCGAAGGACCGATACGCCGATGGTTAGGAATGCAGACGGACACCACAGCCCGTCCCTACACTAACTCTGCGCGCTCCCCGGTTGCTGATGAACTCGAATTATGTGCGGAGGTCATGGAACCGGTTCAATTTGCGCGTGGGGCCCTGCCTGCGACCCGGTTCAGGATGGAGCAGGCTGCCGGGCCCGTTGCACAAATTCCATTTTGAGTCTGCCATGAAAGACAGCGCGGACGCAAGTGGAAAACGGGGCGCGTAACAGTAGGTTTTCGAGAAGTGGAAAACTGGTGACGCGGACCACACGCTTAATCATCATCGACTGAACACTGGCGCCGGCGAGGCGTGCTGCGCGCTGGGTCTGAAACGACTCATGCTCCCGCGGAGCGTGGGTTGGCCTATTGGGTAGTGTCCGGACAGACTCTTATGCTTTCTTGCACTGGTGTTGCGCAAATTCTTTTTCGATGATCTGCTGTAGACCAATAAATTGGCGCTTACATGCCGTGCAGTGAGCAGCCACTTCCTTGTTCGTTGTCTTGTCCACGTGCAATGATCGCTGGAGTATATGTCTTCCCTGGACAAGAAGCGCCAAATAATGCTTTAGCTCAAGAGGACAATCCACAAACTCTCTGAACTGTTTGTTGGAGAGTTTCATTTGTTTCGCCATGTTGGAGCAGTTTCCATCATGGATTTCCCGCTCATTATGGCTAATCTTGGTGAAGACACTGGTCTTTTTGCCGTTGTGGTAGAAAAAGTAGAAATCGTGATCGGGGTTCTTTTTGTCCGCGTCTTTGAAGCCCTTCTTTAGCAGTGCCTCTCGGACGTCGCGCGCTTGTTGAGGCAAGGCGACGTTAAACCTCTTTCACGGATTTTACAAATGAAAGCAGCTCTAGCTTTTTGCGCTGCGCATCTTCAGAGAGTACATCGTCTGGCGCTTGAGCAATCTCGTCCCACAGAACGGAGAAATCCTCAAACACAGAACATATGGCATTCACACTCTTCTTTCCGAATCCGAATAGCGCAAGGATCGGCTCCTCACACGACCATCCATCATCGCCCCGGTCTAAAAGTAAATCTAACGGTCGGTTTAGCTGAAAGACTCTGCGATCAACCTTGACCTCTTTGAACGAGACAATAATTTTTTTAGGAAAGCAGTCGCTTAATGAAAATACCGTGGACTGCTCCATAGACGAAGCGACCCCGTACACGTTTGAAGTGAGCATAGCAATCGTTGCATCGGACATCTCAATGCACCTTTTCAGGTAGTTGCTTGTTCAAAGGCGAGCTAACCACGCTTACTGCTGGGGTCGAGAGCACTAGATAAACCGGATTGCCGTCGGGGAGGTATTCGTTGTCAACACGCAATATGCTTGTGGCCACGTTCTTGACCTTAAGAACCGTGCCGTCCTCTAATTTGTACTGGACAAACAGTTCTTCCGCCTCAACCACTGGCACGTCAGTAACGGGTATGTCATGACCAAACAATTTTATAATCTTGCCATTGGACATAGTTTGACGGGTCCCGCGAAAGGCACGCGATTCTACCGCCTTTTAAATTCTAAATCAATTAGATTTTTTTAGCCATTACCTAAGTAATTGCAAATAAGGTACTTCCCTCGGAGGTGTGGAAAACCCGCCCGTAACATGCGGATCGTGGTCCTACCGTTTCCCCGTAACTTGTGCTCAATCGCCATCGCACAAGAAGAACTCGCCACTGCTCGGATGAACCACCCCGACGCGATTGGCCCTTAATCGTCATCCGATACACATCGCCTCGCCGGTGTGAGGGGAAGCTGTGACTGGCGCGTGGTTTGAGCTGTGGTGAATTGACCTATGCACAGCGAAGGCGTGCATCGGCAGCCCACCGGATGGTATCCTCGCGATCATGAACCCGTACCTTGCAGCCCATCACGAGTCTGCCCACGCGGTTGCTTGCGCAGTGCTGGGGATGCCACTGCAGGATGCCGGAATACACATCGATACGATCGGGGGAGGGATAACCTTTAGCCTCCACCGAACGCCGGGCGACCTCGCCAATGCGGCTGTCGACGTAGTCGAGCGCGAGCGAACGATCGTGATGACCAAAGCCGGCTACAGGGCTAACCTGAAGCTCCTCCATAGTGCTCCGTCAGAACTAGCCGCGGACGACCGACAGAAGGAGATAGCACTCCTCGACGAGATGTATCCGCAGCGAGGAAAGCTGTGGGTTGATGCCGACGAGCGGCTCAGAAACGAATCGTCGAGTCTAGTAGATAAGCAATGGACCGCCATCCAAGCTCTTGCGCAATTGTTATTGGCCAAGCCGATCACTCCTCGCCCGTTCGAGAGCTTCACGAAATGGCCAACTTCTCATGACGCCCATGAACGATGGATGAGCGGCAACGAAGCGGCAGTGATTCTCAGCAAGTTTCAGCTCGCCGCAATCGTCCGCTCGGAATCTGAAGGCACTTATTACGCACCGGACCTTCATCCAGGGCTGTGAACGGGTCCACCCAGTGGAAGGATTCGACCTATTGAACGCTGGGCGGTGTGCCGCCGCGAGGATAGGGCAGACTGTAAACTTCACACATGAGCCGCACTAAGCGCTGCGGATCCTTCTCTTCTTCGGGCGTAGCAGGCACCACGTTCACCTGGACCGCGGCCACATTTGCCGGCACAAACTCACCGGCGCCGGGTCGCAATTCGCCGCTGATCTTGCCCAGCATCTCCAGGCAACTCAGATTTGCTCTGATCGCCGCCAGAGCAGCGTGAAAGTCGTTTTTCTTTTTTGCACTCTTCAGGATCTGACGGGTTTGCGCGATCAACTCTTCGATCCTCGCCGGAAGTTTTCCGCAGGCCGCAAGCTGCAGTGCTTCGCCTTCAACTGACTTGGCGATCGCGGCCGGCAGGTGCTTGAGATGGCGCTGCAGCGCACTCCATGAGATGCCCGCGGCTCTGGCAGCAGAGCGAATCGAGATTCCACCGAGCACCGAAGATTCGATATCGATCCGCTGCGGGTGGGCGCAAATTGTGCAGGGTCTAGGCACCCGCGGCCGCCTGGCGATGCGAATCGTGATGCGTTTGACGCGGTTCTGGCTCTGGATCGAGCGCCAGCACGAGTTGCGACTGAGCAAGATGCGAGTCGCTCGATTGAGCTTCTCGCCGCTGTTGACGCGGTCTGGGGCCATCGAAGGGAAGATGAACGCCCAGCTGGCGACGTTCGCGAGATTGCGAGTCAGTTCGCATGTTGCCGTGTTTCGTGATGCGTTTACGCCTGCAGCTTCTCTTCCCCCATCCAATCGACTCGAAGCTTGGTCACGGGAGGATCTTCTCGAACAGAGTGCCGCTCGCCCTGCAAGACGATGTGTCCTTTGTTTCCAACATGTCCGCGCCGGTCGACAGGTAACTGCGGCGCTGGTCGCTGTGCTTTGCGTTCGGCCTCGGCTTGCATGCTCGGACTCCACACGACCGTGTAACTCTCCACGAAATTGTCTCCGTGATACGAATCAGGCGCTCTTGATTCGAAACATAGCCTAGCATCGATATAGATGTCAATCGATATTCGCAAACCGGCATGGACAGAGGAGAGTAGCGTTTAAGATCGAGGAGTATCGATGTGCCATGATACGAAACAGGCGGCGCGGGTTTCTGGACTCATGCCTGGGCCCGGCATGGTTCAAAATCGGCATGCCCTAACCCGCGCCAGTCGAGGCTTTCAGCGATCCCTAATTGACGAATGTCGAATGCCTGTCGATTACTGCGCACCCTTCAGTCCGGGACGGCGCCGAACTACGGCTAGTCGTGTAGCCTATATCTTCCACTACGACCGTCGAAGGGAGGTTTGCCGGAATGACAGACGACAATACGCCAGATGTGAAAAGGAAATTTGACGACGAACTGATTGAGCTTTGGGGTGACATCGCAAAGTCGGGTATGGACCGGATCTTCATGCACCTGAGAGATGCTCGCGAGGCTTTGAGACTCGCCCACACTCCCGTAATGGCAGAGGCGACAGTAATCCTTGCGTCGGCAGCACTTGAGTCAAACCTCGCGCACCTCACATTGCGAGCCTTGGCGGCCGCGAGAGTGCGACCCGATCTATACAAACCCGAGCAGTTGGAATATCTGTCCGGGAGGAAGACCGTCGTCACGGATCGAGGCGGTCTCAAAGAGGTGCCGCTTCGCCAAAGTCTTGAGGAACGCCTCCAGGTCGTCCCGGATTTGTTAGCCCGATCAGTTCACCGAAGGTATAAATTGCCCAAAAACTCGCCAGCAATTCGCAAGCTCCGGCGCACGATAGAGTTGCGTGATGCCATCATTCATCCACGGTGGGACCGGTATCTGCCGAGCGTTTCAGCAATGGAAGCGGCTCAAGCAGTTGATGCGGTCGAGTTGTATCTAAACTCTGTGCAGCGGCAGTTGCATCCATATTTGGTCGGCTACATAGGCGCGCTTCTTACCATCCGTGGATACGATAAGCACGATGTCGCGATCGGGCACCGAACCGAAGACAAGCGAGTACCGAAAACGAAATTTGTCACGATGTCGAGTGTGGGTATTGGTAGAGTTCTTGTGCAGTCGTGGATGGATATGGTGATGATCTGCGGCTTCGCCTTGGAAAGCGGGTGCGAGGGCGACTCCGAGGGGAGCCTCCTGACAAGGGTAGCTCTTGTCTTATTGTTTGCGGGTTTAGATTCGCAATTGTCAATCGTTGCGCAATGGAGACTCCACGACGGTGCCATCACGTTTCACAAGGCCGAATCCAACTTCTTGAAAGAGAATACGGTGGGACTTGGTCAAGATGGGGAGGTTGAAATAGAGGAAGATCGCCAGGGCTTCAAAGAGCGAATCGTCGCAGTCCCAACGATCTTGGCGAGACGAGTGGAAGGCCGAGAGATCACTCTAGACCTTGGGACCAAGTGGGGGGAGCAGCTCCAAAAATCATACTTGCTGCGCAATGCTGTCGTGCATGCGCCACCCGACAAACCACTGGCACGTGTAACTCTGTTGGAGCTCCGAGAGGCGATCGTTGCTGTTCGCGCGTACTTTGAGGAACTCGGACGGAAAGCGCCAGAAACGTTTAAGGCACAAGTAGCGCTGCTGCCAGCATTCGAAATTCCTGACGAGGAAAAAATCAAAGCGTCGATCAAGGCCGAAGGCGAACGATGGAAGGCAGTAAACTCCCGGTTCAATCGCAACGTTCCATAGCGGGTGACACGTTACTTTGACCGATGTTTATTAACATGATGATTAAGACCCGACCACCAGCCCTCTAGAGGGTTTTTCAGGCTTTCGCATGATCGTAAGTTGTTGAATATGCGCGGCAGCCCTCGCCCCTGCTGCTCTTTTAAGGCATGGGTCGCAGGTTCGAGTCCTGCCGCGCTCACCAAGATTTCAAGGTACTTAGAGGATTTCGGCAAGGCTGATTTTGGGTACCCCCCGGACACCTAGAGCAAGCGAGACTCTAGTTTCTCGCCGTTGCGGTAACACTCCAAGCCTTCAATTTCTTCGGGAATTCCGATGGAAGCACCACCTGGACGACCTTTCTGTGGGCTTCCTGCTCCGCCACGTCGTGGTGACGAATGCGAAGTGAAACAGCCGCCCGCAATGGCCCGGCTGTGATCACAAAACTAAGGGATGAAGGACGGCTGTCTTTGCAACATTGCCCACTTTCTCGAAGATTCCGGGCGCGCGTCGATCACGCAATTGCACGGCTGATGAAAAGCGAACCCTACATTTGTATCCGCGGCTGATGAGCGCAGGGGAGGAAGAAATTCCGTGAGGGCGGGGGAGAGAATTGGCGCGCCAAATCGGGATGTGAGCCGTTTTGATCAGACACTCGTGTCGTTGTCCGATAGAGTAGACGGCGTCCTCGCCCTTTTTTTATTGACCTTAACTGAACTGCGTTGAGGCTTAGAAGAAACCGATAGATCAGGAACTCGGATTCACCGAGGGAGTCAACCTGGCAAGCTCGGGTCGAAGCGACTCGAGATGATCTTCCTTTTTTACCCATTGCAGTCGTCACTGCTGACGATGGTGGGTCTATGCCGCTGATGACAAATCGGTCGATTTTGGATCGTACGCGGTGCTCGATTTGCATACAGGTCCTTTGTGCGCCTTTTAACACTTCGCCTGACTATCTCGCTGATCATTGGGATCACACTGATCTCGCTGTTCTCGTCCTATTATGAGGTACGGTCTCAAAAGCGAGCTCTGCGCCGGGATCTGGAGCACCGCGCGGAAGTATTGGGAGAGAGTCTCGCGGACAAAGTCGAACCCCTTCTGAAGAAGGGCTCACGGAAAGAACTTCAGATAATCGTTGACCAGTTCGGTAACCGGGAACATCTGGAGGGAGTTGCCGTCTATAACCCCCAAGGCGAATCCATTGCCCTTACTCCCGGACTGGCGCAACGCCTAACCGGCGAACCTGCCGCAGTCCAGCAGGCAGCGACGACCAGCCGAGGCGCAGGGGAATACATCCGGCGGGGGGAGGTTTCCGTTTATATTTATGCGGCCCCTCTCCATCAGGAAGAAGCGGTTGTGGGCGCGCTGGCGATCATGCACGACGCCAGCTATATCAACGCTCAAAGCCGGCGGGTGTGGCGCGACACGTTTCTGCGCGTGCTCGCGCTGGTTGTGCTGATCACAGTGACTACGCTGCTGATCGTGCGCTGGAGCATTACGGGTCCCATTGCACGGGCAGCGCAGTGGATGCATGCACTGCGCACGGGCAAAATCTCTTCCAGGCCGGCGGCGTCAGATCTGGATTTGTTCCGCCCGCTTGCCCGCGAAATGGCGAACTTCGCCGCAAGTCTCACCGCGGCTCGCTCCGCGGCGGAGAAAGAGGCTCAGCTGCGCCAGACTGCCGACGCTTTCTGGACCGCGGAACGACTCTCGGTGCACCTGCGCGGCAAGCTGGGCGAGAGCCGTCTGTTCGTAGTTTCAAATCGAGAACCTTACATTCATAAACATCAAGGCAAGAGTGTGGAGGCGATTGTTCCGGCCAGCGGATTGGTAACGGCGCTCGAGCCGGTCTTGCGTGCTTGTGATGGAACCTGGGTGGCACACGGAAGTGGGGACGCGGACCGCGAGACCGTGGACAAGTACGATCGGTTGCGAGTTCCGCCCGACGATCCTCGCTACACATTACGTCGCGTCTGGTTGAGCAAGGAGGAAGAAGAAGGCTACTACTATGGTTTTTCCAATGAAGGGCTGTGGCCGCTTTGCCACATAGCCCATACGCGGCCTGTGTTTCGTGGTTCCGACTGGGAACACTATGAGAGGGCAAATCGCCGGTTCGCAGACGCGGTACTGAAGGAGATGGAGGGAATGGAGCGTCCGGTGCTCCTGGCGCAGGATTACCACTTCGCGCTTCTACCCCGGATGATCAAGAAGGCCCGCCCGGATGCGCGAGTGGCAATTTTCTGGCATATCCCGTGGCCGAACCCCGAGGCCTTCGGCATTTGTCCGTGGCAAAGGGAACTCGTGGACGGATTATTGGGAGCGGACCTGGTTGGCTTCCATATTCAATCCCACTGCACTAACTTCCTGCAAACGGTGGATCGCGCGCTGGAATCACGGATTGACTGGGAACATTTCACCGTCAATCGCGAAGAACACCGCACTGTGGTAAAGCCGTTTCCCATTAGCGTAGAGTTTCCAGAGAATGCTCCTCCCGCCGAGCCCGGGGAATCGGTTTACATGGAACGCGTTGCATTGCTGCGGGAACTAGGGATTGAGGCGGCGTTTCTGGGCGTGGGCGTGGACCGCGTGGACTATACGAAAGGCATTCTTGAGCGCTTCCTGGCCATCGAAAGGCTCCTGGAAAAGCATGCGACTTATCGCGACAAATTCACGTTTCTACAGATCGGAGCGCCCAGCCGGACCCACATCAAGCGCTATCATGATCTGCTGGGGGAGGTGGAGGCCGAAGCGGATCGCATCAACTGGCGCTTCCAAACGGGCAAATGGAAGCCCATCGTCTTCAAGAAACGGCAGCACAGCCACCAGGAAATCCAGCGGTTCTACCGGACCGCGGATCTTTGTTTGGTTACATCCTTACACGACGGAATGAATCTGGTGGCCAAGGAATTCGTGGCTGCACGCCAGGATGAACAAGGGGTGCTCGTCCTGAGCAGGTTTACAGGTGCTGCCCGCGAATTGCCGGACGCGCTGTTGGTGAACCCCTACGACATCGAGCAGATGGCAGAAGCCATCCGTTTCGCTCTTGAGATGAGCACCGAGGAGAGGCGGGCAAGAATGCAGCGCATGCGCATCGTGGTCAGAGAGCGCAATATCTATCGCTGGGCGAGCACCTTGATCGCGGAACTTTGCGAAGTGCGCCTCGACGAACCGGCAAACAGGTTGGAGTCGCAGTCGAGCCCGCCGCTTGCGAAATCAGCATAAGCGATCTGCACGGATCAAGCGATTGATGACTTCCATTACGCCGGCGCGGCACCCCTTGCCTGCGCAGATGGCGACGAGTTCGCGGGAGCGGCCGGGCACAAGAGTCCCAGGATCAGCTTCCTTCCCGATTGTTCCAGTCCAGCCATGGTGCGGGAGTCGACCTGCCCATCGCAAGCCAGGGTCCCATCATAGTCTGAGGCCGTCGGCCGAAATCCGCATCGGTTCTCCCGCTGGTACGATGATAAATGCCGATCGTGCGGACGCGCAGATCATTCGGCGAGGAGGGAGCGATTTGCCACTAGAAAAGGACGAGCCTTGGTACAAACACGCGATCATCTACCAGGCGCACGTTCGTACTTTCTACGACAGTAACGGCGATGGCATTGGCGACTTCCCCGGTCTGGATGAAAAACTGGACTACCTGGTGGATTTAGGGATCAATACCATCTGGTTAATGCCGTTCTTCCCGTCACCTCTGCGCGACGACGGTTACGATATTGCGGATTACTACTCCGTCCATTCCAGCTACGGAACTTTGGAAGATTTCAAGAAGTTTCTGGTCTCGGCTCACGAACGTCGAATAAGAGTGATCATCGAAATGGTGCTGAATCACACATCAGATCAGCACCCTTGGTTTCAGGAGTCCCGGAGTTCGCAGGAAAACCCGCGCCGGGACTGGTATGTGTGGAGCAGTACCGACGCCCGGTATCACGAAGCTCGGATCATTTTTCTCGACACCGAGATGTCCAATTGGGCGTGGGATCCAGTTTCGAAGTCGTATTATTGGCATCGTTTCTTCAGCCATCAGCCCGACCTTAATTATGATAATCCGGCCGTCCGGGAAGAGATCTGGAATGTCATGAAGTTCTGGCTGGAAATGGGGGTTGACGGCTTCCGGCTGGATGCGGTCCCGTACCTGGTGGAGCGCGAGGGCACGAATTGTGAGAACTTGCCCGAGACCCACGCAATCCTAAAGGAGTTGCGGCGCAAACTCGATGAACAATTTCCTGGCAAGATGCTTCTGGCGGAAGCCAATCAATGGCCTGCGGATCTTCGGCCATACTTCGCCGATGGGGATGAATTCCACATGGCATTTCATTTCCCGCTGATGCCAAGGATGTTCATGGGAGTGAAACTGGAAGATCGCAAGCCTATCACTGAGATCCTGCAGCAAACCCCTGAGATTCCACCTTCATGTCAATGGTGCCTTTTCCTGCGCAATCACGACGAGCTAACCCTGGAAATGCTTACCGACATCGAACGGGATTACATGAACGACAGCTACGCCCAAGACAAGGCGATGCGGCTGAATCTGGGAATTCGGCGACGTCTAGCAACGTTGCTGGACAACGACCGAAGGCGAATCGAGTTGATGAATGGAATGCTGATGTCGTTGCCGGGCACCCCAAGCATTTATTACGGCGACGAAATCGGAATGGGTGACAACATTAATTTGGGCGACCGCAATGGAGTGAGAACTCCAATGCAGTGGAGCGGAGGCTGGAACGGAGGGTTTTCCGCCGCCGATCCAGAGAAACTATACGCGCCGCTGATCCAAGATCCAGTTTATGGTTTTCCGGCAGTCAATGTTTTGTCCCAAAAACGCACTCAACACTCTCTTCTCAACTGGATGGGACGCCTGATAGCCGTTCGCAAGACGACTCATGCTTTCGGCAGCGGATCGATTGAGTTTCTCTATCCGGGAAATCAAAGAATATTGGCCTACGTGCGACAGTTGGGCGATGAGAAAATCCTGGTGGTCAACAATCTTTCGAATGCTGCGCAGGCTGTCGAACTGGATTTGCGGCGTTACAAAGGAAATATTCTGATCGAAATGTTCGGCAAGAACATTTTTCCGCGAGTGGGCGAACTGCCATACCTGCTAACCCTGGGTCCTTATCAGTTTTACTGGTTTCGGCTGCGAAGAATCTGAAGCGATAGGCGGCAGGGAAACGAAGCTGCGAGCTGACGGAGGCTAGATTGGCGGAGACGAGTTTTCTCACGGATGATTTTCTCGGCCAACTCATCAGTGTCGGCGAAGTAGACATCCTGGTAGGAGTGCCTACCCACAACAACGCAAAGACCATCAGCTCGATCGTCGAAACGATTCAGGCGGGGATTCTGACGTTCTTTCCCCGGGAGAGAGCAGCCATCATCAACGCAGACGGAGGGTCGCGGGATGGCACGCGCCAATTGGTGATGAGTGCGGCGATCGGCGACGCGCAGAGCAGGTCCAAGCTGTACGCCCTCCGTACGTTGCGCTCGATCAGCACGGAGTATGCCAGCAGCCCGGCCAGCGGGGCGGCGCTGCGGACCATTCTGGCCGCTGCCGAATTGTTGCGCGCCAAGGCGTGTGCAGTGATTTCACCCGAATCCACTCAAATTACCCCGGATTGGCTCGCAGCCCTGCTGCGGCCCATTTATGCAGAAACATTCGATCTTGTGTTGCCCACGTATCGAAGGCACAGGTTTGATGGGATCCTCTTGACGAATCTGCTCTATCCCATGACCCGGGCACTTTATGGACTGGAAATTCGCGAGCCCAGCGCTTTGGAGTTCGCATTCTCTGGCCGCCTCGGGAGCCAGTTTCTTGCGCAGAACGCGTGGCACGAAGAAACGGCTCAGGTTGGTTCGGAAATTCAATTCACTCTGGCTGCGATTGCCGGAGGCTATCGTATCTGCCAATCCTTCCTGGGAGCCAAGGAACATGTTGGGAGACATTCCGCCGATTTGGTCCCAGCCATGCGACAAACAGTCGGGGCTTTGTTCTCCTCCTTGGAGCCGAACTTTTCGGTGTGGAACGCCAAGACTGGCTCCCAGCCAATCCCCACGACCGGCGCAGAGCAGGAGTTTAGCCTCGAGCCCCTGCGGATAAACCGGAAACGGTTGCGGGAGATGTTCTCGGTCGGAGTCGCGGAGTTGGAATCGGTATTTCAATCAATTCTTTCACCCTCGACGCTGGGAGAACTCCAGCGCATCGCAGCTCTGGAAGAAGACAGCTTTAGTTATTCCGCGGAATTGTGGGTGAAGACGGTTTACGAGTTTGCCGCGGCATATCGCAAATCGGTCATCAGCCGGGATCACATCATCCAGGCGCTGGCGCCGCTTTTTCGCGGGAGAGCGTTCACCTTCCTGGTCGAGAACCGCAACGGTTCCGCCGCCAATGTTGAAGACGATATCGAAGCCTTGTGTCTTGAGTTCGAACGACTGAAGCCGTATCTGCTGAAGATCTGGAACGGTAGAGAGTGAGGCAACTATGTGGGAAATGATTGTCAGTGAATTGACGCAGGCGATGGGGGACCTTGCCCGGGGTTTCGCCCACATCCTTCCGCGGATCATCGTGGTGGTGATCATGGCATTGGTTGGATGGGTGGTGGCATACCTCGCAAAGGTGATCTTGCGCAGCATCCTAAGACTGATCAAGTTCGACAGGCTCTCAGAAAACGCGGGCGCTTCCCAACTGCTGACCAAGGCCGCGTTACCTTCGGCCACGGATCTACTATGCCGGTTTGTGTTTTGGCTGGCTTGGCTGGGCTTCATCTTGCTGGGGGTACGAGTGCTGGGGATTGTTGGCTTGCAAGAGCAAATCGCCAAGTTTTTCCTTTTCCTGCCTCGCCTATTTGTAGCGCTATTAATCATGTTTTTCGGCCTGCTCCTCGCTACTTTTTTGGCTCGAGCGGCGCTGCTAGCCGCGGTGAACGCCAACTTTCCCTCCCCTCGCCTGCTGAGTGTCTCGGTTCGCACCATCATCATTATCTTCGTATTGTCCATGGCCTTTGAGGAAGTGGGAGTGGCAGAACAGACCATGCTGGTTGCTTTCGGAGTCGCTTTTGGCGCCATGATGCTTGGATTGGCCATTGCATTCGGCACCGGCGGCAAGGAGTTGGCACAGCAATTTCTAGAGAAAAGATTCGTTCACGGCAGGAAGGATGATGGAAAAGAAGACGAGCTGTCGCCGCTTTAGCCGTTTCATGAGGCCAGAGGCAGCAGTGTTGCATATCGGCTCAGGAGAATCGAGCGGCCCGAAATGAACACCCAGCCTAGGTAAATGTGAGCGGTTTGGAACAGACAGGCCGACTTCTCACCGCGTAACGTCGTGTTGTTGATTCACTTGGATGTTCCAATTTTCTCCAGCCGGGGCTCTGAACGCGCAAAATTCGACAGAGAAATCGGAAGCGCAATCCAACCCAAGCGGAATTCAGACCGCCGCGAGGCGAGACTTCTCGGAGGATTCCATGAAGAGAATATTCCTGTCGATCGTTGTACCGGCCCTGCTGGTCGCGATGGGGTTTGGGCAGACTCCGGCGGCGAGCGGAAATCCAGACCAGATCAACATCAAAGGTTGTCTGTCTGGCTCGGATGGCAACTACACCGTCGCAGAAAACTCCACCAGCAAGATTTTCAAGATTACTACCAGCAGTAATGATCTCAAGGCGTATGTGGACCAGGACGTCAACCTCACGGGCCGCAAAGGCAGTGCTGAGAACTCCATCGCCGTCACAGAACTGAACATGATCTCGGAGCACTGCTCTGCGGCCGCGGCTGCACCCGCTGCGACCGTTAGTACACCCTCGGAGACGGTCAGCACGCCTCCTGCTGCACCTGCCGTCGCGCCTGCCGCTGAGGCACCCGAGGCAACGGTCAGCTCTCCTCCGGAAACTGTCATCGAACGTCCCACTCCCGCTGCACCTGCCGCGACTGCATCTGCTGCGGCTGTACCTGCTGCGACCGCCAGTGCGCCTTTGGAGACCGCCAGCGCACCCCCTGCGGCCCCAGCCGTTCGCCAAACGCGGACAGCAGCACGACCGCACAAACCGGCAGCAACGCCCGCTGCCGCGCCCGCGCCGGCTGAGCCTGTCAGCACACCGGTCGCGGACGCGAATAGAATCACCGCGCCTGTCGGACCACCTCCAGCCACTCCGAGTGCACCTACTGCATCGGCCTCCACGAGCCGATCTACATGGATGTTAGTTTCGATCATCGTGGTGGTGCTCATCATCGGCGCCGGGGTCCCTGTTTACAACCGGTCGAGAAGACAAAAACTCCTGGAGGAGACGAAAGGCCAGAATCTCTCTTTTACGAAGGAAGCGAAATCTGACCCCGGCAAGAGCGACACGACCGGAGGGCATAAAGCTGCGTAGTCTGAGTGCAGAGTAACGATTCTCAAAAAAGCGATCGCCGGGCAACAACTACCCATGCCAAGGTGATCGTTGGGAAATTGATTGGGATCGGTTTTCTTGAAGGCAAACGCTGGAGGAAAGAGTATGTTTCACATAATCTGGTATGTTCTCATTGGGCTAATCTCGGGGGTTATAGCGAAATCGGTGATGCACGTGCACACAACGATCTTCTGGACGATCGTGTTGGGCATCATCGGATCGATCATTGGTGGCGGCGTTACCCATATGTTTTCGCGCCCGGCAAACGAACGATATCATCCCGCCGGCCTCATTTTTTCCACGCTAGGCGCCATCCTGGTTCTGTTCATTTGCTATAAGCTGAAGATTCATTTTCCCGAGGTCAGCCCCTTCTAGCTCATCGACGATTAGCCTCGTATCCCGATAGGGCGGTCACGCCTCTCATGGAGCCACTGGTCTGCCTTCTTTGCGCCCTTGCCTCAAGGAATGGTAAGGCGAGTTAACCACGCACCTACCAATTATCCTGCCGGGACGCTCGCCGGTCCGCAGGCACTCTCTCGCGAGTGTCAATGTTGAATAGACAGACGTTTTTGGCTGAGTTGGGCCGGGGCAGCGGTTACTGCTGAAGGACAAACTAGCCCTGCCAAATGTGGTGACCGCAGGCGCACGCCACGCTTTCTGTAGGCTTTTGCTTGGTTAGTTGCTGTTTGCAGATCGGGCAGGGTTTAGTCATCGTGTAAGTCATACTCTCACTCCTCGGCTGGCGGACGCCTGTACTCCAGGCGTCCGCGTATCAACACTTACAGAATAGTCACAGTGATTCTTTATTGGCGATCCGGATTACTGTGGCGCCAGTCCCAGTAGACGGTCTGCTGTCGGCTGTTCAACTCAACAAAGGCATGCTTCTCGTGGCGTTCGGCCTGGTATCGCTGGTACGCGCGGTCTTCATTGCCATCCCAAGTGTGATAGTCCTTGTGGTGCTTGTCGTAGTAGCGCTTGTTGTTCTCGCCTTGCCGGTTTTCTTCCTTCCGGTCCTTATCATCTTGTGGGCGAGCAGCCGCCATCGCAAGCGGTGCAGCAAACACAGCAGTCAGAACAAGTGAGCTGAGAAATCGGTATCCACGGTGCACGTCGTTCTCCTTTGGCGCGAGATTCAGATCCACGAACCCCACTCACCCTACTGTGTGCTCTTGGCGCTTTGGAGTCTGATCAATACGGCTCAGGTAGCTGAGGAAATTCTGAAGGTTGGGAGGCTTCGGGAAACGAGATGCGGTTGGGGTTCCACAGGGTGATTCATAGGCTTCCTAAGCTGGCACTAGAGACGGCGCTCTCTGCTATTTCCGATGGCGGGCTCCAACCCCTCAGCGCGAACCTTTGAGGGATGCTGGCTTTGTTTTCTAAACCGCCGGTATCATTGTGAAGTTTCCGTTTCCGCTGCAGCCTATTGTTCCCGATAAAGTCCAGGTTCCGGTTATTTGTCCGTTTTGCACCGTTCCGTTCAGGGTCAGAATATTGCCCTCCGCTCCTGTGATGGTGTATTGAAAACTTCCCGATACCTGGCCGTTGAAGTTCCCCTGTAGGGTGAACGAACCTGTTTCCGTCGTCGTTGTCGGGAAGCACTGGGTGTTGTTCACCGTGAACCTAAAATTGCTCGATCCCAGCGAACCGTCGCCGTGGACCGCCAGCAGCGCATTGAAGGCAAACGTGTCTGGTCCGGTGCTGGTTAGCGTTGCCGCCCAATTCCCGTTGATGTTGCCCACCAAATTCGAATTCGAACCGCAACCCGCGAGCGCTAGGATCACTACCAGCAGAATAGACACCGCAAGATTTGATTTCTTCATTTGAGTACTCCTGATTTCAGTTTCGGAAGTCGACGTTCGTTTTCGAAGTGGGCATCAGAGTTCGCTGCCTAAGAAAATTGCGTTGAGGGAAATGGCGGATATATTTCTGTACCCAGCTGGCGTGCAAGTGGGGTGCCATAGACACGAAACAGGCATCATCCCAGATCGTTCATTTCATAGGGGATACTAGAATCGCTAAAGTCGCCGAAGGAGCGGTTCTTGAAGTTTCTGGCCGCACCCAACCGCAAGTGGTGGTTTTCAGCCAGCGTGCGATTTCGGCACCTTCGCCCATGATGCGCACCGCGTTTTGGCCAGTGCTCAGCCGATTGCAGTCGTGCGCGATGAACTGTTTTTGAATGAAGGTAGGTGCATCCTGAGGTCGGCCCATCGTCTCGGGATCCGCCGTGAACTCGGCATTGCAATATTCACACACGCCAAGCACAGGAATATTATTCTCTCGTTTGACGATCCTAAATTTGCGTTTCACCATGTCTCAACTCCCCCCTTTCCTTGGCCGTGATCACGTGCATGCCGTTTGGCGATTCGAGAAGGCGGCAGTAAGCCGCCTCCTCGCGCCAAGTGGGACAGAGTGTCGTCTACGCCAGTACAGCGTGCTTCTCGAAGGTCGAGCTGACAACGTCAAAGGTATGAACCTTGGGCGTTCCCTCGATGAATCTTGCCAGCGTCTTCAACACTGCCGGGTACGTATTGGTGTTGTAAGTTTCGGCATCGCTCTTGTTTTCCCACAGGCTGATTGCGGTCACATCGACTCCGCCCGGGCCGGCGAAAATGATTTCGTCCTTGAAGCCATTCTGTTTACGCAGCAGGGGGAGGACGTCCTTATCAAATGCTCGCGTGTAATCGGAGAGCATATTGGATTTCAGATGGAAAGAGATATTGCGTGCAAACATTATCAACCTCCTAAGGTTGTAGTCGCTAAGAGGGGAGAACTTCAGATGGCTGACTTAGTTTCAGGGAACCTGAAAGAGGAGAAAGGGTGCTCACTCGGTTGAACGAGTGCATTTAGGTGGCCCCTCCGCATTGCCGCGCAACTTGCTCAATCGATACGGCGTAGAGCCGATCTCGCAAAGCATAGCCGGGGTTCTATCGAGTACTTTTGACGGCAAGCAAGCACAAACGGAGCAGGGGCGATCAAGAAATATGCGCAAGAGGTGCGAAGAAAGACTGCAGTGGTTTCGGAGCAGGCCAACTCCGCAGATTATCTGAAAGTGAGCAATTCTGAACAGTCAGCCAATTGGCAAAACAGTATAGTGCAAGCTGCCTAACGCGTTATCCCTGAGAAGGCAAACAACGCTTTAGGGGCGGTCATGGGTTAGTGTCGAGTGGCTGACATTCGGACCCTCACGACCGCCGCTTCTCAGTCTCTCGGGAATCTCGGTTTTGAATTGGCAGTCATTCATGCTGTCGTGCCTGCAGGCGGTTCTGGGATGCCCCTCAAGTTTTTTGTCTGCCCACAAACCCGCAGAATCGACCAGGGGATGATCGCGCGATTCACTGGATGCACCCTGCTATCACAAGGTGAGGTATACCGTATGAACAAGACGCATAATCTCTTTATCACAGCATCATCTGTGCTCGCAGGAACCATACTGACGGCGGCGTTGCTTTTCACGGCAGTGCCACGAGTCCACGCGGAGGATATCGACCGGTGTCAGCGCCGAATCGTTCACGCGGAACATGAACTTCACGAGGCAATCGAGAGACATGGGCGCGAGAGCAGACAGGCAAATCACGAGCGTCGTGAATTGCACAACGCGCGGGAGCGTTGCTGGAGTGAGCGCCATCAGTGGTGGGATGAACACGACCACCGCTGGCACAAGGACCGCGATTGGAACGAGCACGATCACGACTAGGCTGGACCAGTGAAGCGAATTGAGCGCGGGTCTCGAGAGTTGTGGGTTGAGTGTGGGCCAGAACCGCTTGGCAGATAGGCACGCTCTGTCCCGCGGCGGCCGATGGCTCACGAGATCAACACCGCTTTTATTGGAGCGTTAGGCAGTAACTACCAGTGGCGCACACGCCCGACGTCGACGTGCACGAAGTCCAAGCTGCGATAGTACCCCACTCCTCCGCGATGCAGGCTCAGGGCTGCGTTCCGCAGCTCCGACGTCCGAATCCCAGGCAGGCGAATGTCGATCGCTTCGGCCTGCATATGCAGGCTGTGCTGCGCCACGCCGGTGTGCGGGCTGCGGGTGCGCAGGAATTCGTTGCTCCAGGGCGTGCGGTAGCCGCAAATCACATCGATTTCACCATCGGAATCGCCGAGCGACGCGGTCAGGTCGTAGAGAAGGTCGAAGAGGCGAGGATCGAAATGGCGCACGTCTCCGGTACGGTGGTCGCGCAGATAATGGTCGAGCTCGTCCAGCGCTTCGGGGATGTATTGATCACCGCGACGATATACGACATCGAGCCGCTCGCCGGTGTGAGTGTGATAGAAGTGCAGCCGGTATTCGTGTAGGGATGGAACCGTCGATTCTGTGGTATGCCCTAGCGTCGCCAGCGGCAGAAAAAGAATCAGCGATAAACAGAACTTACAATTGACTTTCTGCAATGCGGCCGAAAATGCCTGACGTCTTTGACCGAGGTTCACTGCACTGTACTTGAAGAGGCGCACGCTAATTAGATGCGGTTCGAACCAGATTCGGTGCCTCAATCCTGGTCCAAAGAACCACCCAGGCACGGGGGCTAAAGCCCCGCCGAATGTGGCGGTTAACGCGACCCTAAAGGGTCGCTCTTCCACGGGACTACCTAAGGTCGCTTCTTCCACGGAGCTGCCTAGGTACGCTCTTCCGCGACGCTGCCTAAGGACGCTCTTCGACGAGGCTGCCTAAGGACGGTCTTCCACTGAGTTGCCTCGGACGCTCTTCCACGAGGCTGCCTAGGACGCTCGTCCACGGGCTGTCTAGGGATGTTCTGTGGCCAAGGCTTTGTCGAGTTCGGCGTCATAACCATAGATATCGTCGAAAAATCGAATCTGATTTTCCTCGTTCACCGTAGCGGTGCCGTAGACAATCAGAACTGGAATTCGCGTGACCAGGTTCACCTGAAGATTGTTTTTCTCGCCGTTCATCGTGGCCTTCACCCGCTCTAAATCCCAGCCAGGATTGTTTCGCAACACCCAGGCAACGAGGTCTGCGGGCTTCTCCACGCGAATGCATCCGTGGCTGAAATCGCGGACGTCGGGCGAGAACAGTTCCGGAGCGTCGGTGCCGTGCAGGTATACGTTATCCGGGTTGGGGAAGATGATCTTCACCAGGCCAAGCGAATTCGTATCGCCGGGCTTCTGCCGCACCATCAGGTGAAGCGATCGTATGCCTTCTAAAACCTCCGGGCTCACTTGGTTGTCGGTTACGACTTCACCTTGGGGCGTGACCACTTCAAAATTATGCTTGGCGATGTAGTTCGGGTCCTTCTGAATGTGGGGGACGACTTCGTTCCGCTGAATGCTGGGAGTCACGTTCCAGTAGGGCCGGAAGACCACGTATTGGATCTCTTTCTCAAAGGTCGGAGACTTGTGGCCGTAGGCTTTTCCAATGATGACGTTCTTGTAGAAGGCGACTGTGCCATCCGGGTTCATGGCGCGCACACGATACTCAGGAAGATTCACAACCACGGGCGGTTGTGGGAAGGAATGCGGAATCCAACGCCACCGTTCGAGCGTCAGCTTGATCTGGCGAATGCGGGCCGCCGGGGGCGTGTTGAGTTCATTGATCGTGCGCGCGTCAAGGTTGCCGGTGGGCGACTCTCCATGTCTGTCCTGGTAATGCTTCACGCCCTCGACAAGCGCACCGTCATAGATGGTTGCATTCGGATTCAGCTGCGCGCTTGCAGGAATGTCGCCGATGACTTGAAGAAATCGCCCCAAGCGGACCACGCCAGCGTAGGGTTGGCCGGGCCGCACAGTCTTCGTGACCGCCGGCAGCTTCTCTCCGGCAACTTGGTTTGCGTATCCTTCATAAACCGGCAAGAGCGCGAGCATCTTCCGGTAGCCCAGGAAGGGCGGTTCCAGCTTCTGGATTTCGGCGGCCGGATCGCCTGCATTCACGACCTGGGTCTGAATGAATTCCGCCAACGGGAGTTGGTTTCCCGCCATATCGATCTGAAACTTGAATTCCTTGGGGTTTACGCGGCCACAGTGGATGGCGCGGATGTAGCGCATCGCCGAGACGGTAAGCGCGGTATCGAACGAGACAAGATCTTGTTCGGACGGTTTTTGATCGGCCTTGTTTTGCCCCAGCTTGAGGAGGCGGCCCTGCCATCGCGAGCCGTCGTAATCTTCGGGGTCGAGTCCTTTCGCGCCGGCATTTTGTAAGAGCTCAATCACGGCGAGTCCTTGGGGTCGGACGCGGCCGTTCTGAACCCAAAGGAGAGAATAACCATTCGTCTCGTAAAGTTTGGCGACCTCGGCTTTGTAGGGAGTAAAGTCGGGCCAGCGAAGATCGGCATTACGAGCTGAGTCCACAATGCCGCGGAGCGCGGGAACACCCGAGGCAGACAACGTCTTGCCTGCAAGAGCAGGGTGCAGCTTTGGGAGGAAAGCAGGGAAGGTCCCACCGCTCGCAACCGACATTCCGGCAACGACCATTCCGGCAACGACTACGATGGTTAGAACGATCATCCACTGAGGCCGACTAACAGGATTCCTCATAGCAAACCTCCGCTCGATCTTTTATTTGAGTATCAAAAGTATTTGAGTATCGAAAGCAATTCCAGGTTCCGCTTATTTGGAAGATTTCTTGCGCCGGGATCGTCGCGATCGAACGCTTCAGGTCCTAGAGTCGACTCATTGGTAATCAGTCGGAAAGTGCGGTTTTCCTGAGCTTCTGGGCTATCCGGTGTACCGGCCAGATTTCGAATGCAATCCCCCCCAGAATGCCCGTCTTAACTTATCAATTACTTCGACCAAGAGGCGAGTTCCTGCATTTTAATCGGCGGGTCGCGGGATTGCGCGCCGCACGTTGGACGTTCGTCGGCGGGCGATGGTAAGCTTACGATCCGAACGTTTCGCACTCACCAGGACGACACCCGTGGAACCCGATCCCATGAGCCGGCCCCAAGCGGCGGGTAGATTACCTGCCTTGGCGCAGCCCGTAGCGGCGCCGCTTACTCGCGCCGCGATTTTCATGGTCGCGACGCTCAACCCCGGTCTTGAAAATCGGGCCACCCTGCGCTCGTTCTGCGGCGACCTGGCCGCGCTGGTGCGCGCGGTGGAATTTCGCGACCTGGGAGCGGGCCTTTCCTGCGTTATGGGATTTGGATCCGACGCGTGGGACCGACTCTTCGGATCGCCGCGCCCGGCAGAACTGCATCCCTTCGGGGAGATTCGCGCCGGAACGCGGCATGCGGTCGCTACTCCCGGCGATTTGCTTTTCCACATCCGCGCCAAGCGAATGGACTTATGTTTCGAGCTGGCCACTCAGCTGATGGCGCGTTTAGGAGACGCCGTGTCGCCGGTGGACGAAGTGCACGGCTTTCGGTACTTCGATGAGCGCGACCTGCTGGGCTTCGTCGACGGGACGGAGAATCCCAGGGGCCAGGCAGTGACCGACGCTGTGCTCATCGGCGACGAGGACGCTGCGTTCGCCGCTGGCACTTACGTCATCGTGCAGAAATATCTCCACGATCTGGGCGCATGGAATGCGCTCTCCACGGAGGCGCAGGAACGCATCATCGGGCGCACCAAGCTGTCGGACATCGAATTGGACGATTCCGTCAAGCCAACCTCCGCGCACAACGCGCTCACCACGATTGTTGAGAACGGGACAGAAGTGAAGATCCTGCGCGACAACATGCCCTTCGGCCGGGCGGGGCACGGCGAATTTGGTACGTACTTCATCGGCTACAGCCGTTCGCCCCGTACGATCGAGCAGATGCTGGAAAACATGTTCGTCGGTCGCCCGCCCGGCAACTACGATCGGCTGCTCGATTTCAGCCGCGCCGTCACCGGGAGCCTGTTCTTCGTGCCTGCCGCAACTTTTCTAGAAAACGTGACCGCAGATCAAGCGAACGAAGCCCCGCCTGGCATTGCGGATTCCGCGCCGGCGGGGAGTGAACCTTCTCCATCCATCCAGTCGGTGCGCGAGGGTTCTCTCGGCATCGGTTCCCTTAAAGGAGACCCACGACATGAATAATCTTCATCGCGAACTTGCCCCCATTTCCGATTCCGCCTGGACGCAGATCGAAGAGGAAACCTCGCGCACGCTCAAGCGTTACCTTGCCGGGCGACGCGTGGTGGACGTAAAGGGGCCGGACGGCGTCGGCCTTTCTGCCGTCGGCACCGGCCACTTGCGGACGATCACTGCGCCGGCGAAGGGCATCGTCGCACGGCAGCGCGAGGTGAAGGCGCTGGTCGAAGTGCGGGTTCCGTTCGAGTTGGATCGCCAGGCAATCGACGACGTCGACCGCGGCGGGAACGATTCCGACTGGCAACCGGCGAAGGACGCTGCGCGACAGATCGCTTATGCCGAGGACGGCGCCATATTCGACGGTTACGCTGCTGCTGGGATCGGCGGCATCCGCCAGGGGAGCAGCAATCCGATGATGACGCTTCCCGCCGACGTGCGCGAGTATCCGGAAGCCATTGCTCAAGGCCTGAGCCGGTTGCGCCTCGTCGGTGTCAACGGCCCCTACTCGGTGCTGCTCGGTGCCGACGCGTACACCGCGCTCGCCGAGACCAGCGACCACGGATATCCGGTTCTGGAGCACGTTAAGCGGCTGGTCAAGGATGAAATCATATGGGCGCCCGCCATTGCCGGCGCTTTCGTGCTGACCACTCGCGGCGGTGATTTCGAACTGCACATCGGCCAGGATGTGTCGATCGGTTACCTGAGCCACACCGACGCAGCGGTCCGCTTGTATCTGCAGGAGACGTTTACGTTCCTGCTGCTCACCACCGAGGCTGCGGTCGCGTTGGTTCCTCCGGGGAAAGGGAAGGCGAGTTGACGCGAGGACTCAAGACTCGTCGCTTGCGCGGAGCGCTCTGTATCAATAAGATAGCTGCGCCTGCCACAGGCCCCACGGAATGATCGGCCAGACCATCTCCCACTACCGGATTCTCGAAAAGCTCGGCGGCGGGGGAATGGGTGTCGTCTACAAGGCCGAGGACACGAAGCTGAAACGCTTTGTGGCGCTGAAGTTCCTTCCCGATGATGTGGCCAAAGATCCGCAGGCGCTGATCCGCTTTCAGCGCGAAGCGCAGGCGGCGTCGGCGCTGAATCATCCCAACATCTGCACAATTTACGAGATCGATGAGCACGATGGACATGCGTTCATCGCGATGGAATTTCTCGACGGGCAGACGCTGAAACACCGCATCGCCGGGCGGCCCATGGATGTGGAGACCCTGCTTGGGATCAGCATGGAGATTGCCGATGCGCTGGATGCGGCGCACAGCCGGGGAATCGTTCACCGGGACATCAAGCCGGCAAATATTTTCGTGACTAAACGAGGGCAGACCAAGCTGCTGGACTTTGGACTGGCCAAGCTGGCGCTGAGTACGGAACATACGTTGACCACGCCGGGGGGCCCGATGACCAGTCCGGGGTCGACGATCGGAACCGTAGCCTACATGTCCCCGGAGCAGGTGCGGGCGGAAGAGCTGGATGCGCGCACCGATCTTTTTGCGTTTGGTTCGGTGATGTACGAGATGGCGACCGGAACGATGGCGTTTTCCGGGAGCAGCAACGGCGTGGTCTTCGAGGCCATTCTTAATCGGATGCCGGTGCCGGTGGCGGACTTGAATCCGGTGATCCCTGAGAAACTGAATGATTTGATTTTGAAGTCGCTGGAAAAAGAGCGCGACATGCGCTACCAGACGGCGGCGGAGTTGCGCGGCGACTTGAAACGGATTAAGCGCGGACTGGAGAGTTCGCGAATCAGGGCGGCGAGCGGTTCCGGGATTGCGGCGGCTTCGGGAACGAGCATCCCGGCGCCATCGGCGCGCGAAAATTTGGTGCCGCCCGGGCGGGTGTGGACAGCGGCTAGTGTGGCGGGAGTGCTCGCCCTGCTCGTTGGACTGGGAGTGGGGGCGCTGCTGCTCAAAGGGTCGGGTAAGACGGAGTTTGCAGCCTATCATCCGCTGACGTTCCGGCGCGGGATCGTGCATTCGGCGCGCTTTGCGGCCGATGGAAAGACGGTGATCTACAGCGCCGCGTGGGAGGGCAAGTCGCTCAATCTGTTCGCGACGCGTCCCGAGAGTCCGCAGTCCCAAGAGATCGAACCCAAGGGCGCCGAAGTGCTGGCGGTTTCGGCGGCAGGCGAAATGTTGGTCGCGCTGCGCAGCAAGCCTCGCGAAGCATTCATCTACTCGGGGACCTTGGCGACGGTTCCTTTGGTGGGCGGTGCGCCGCGCGAAATTCTCGACGATGTCGAATGGGCCGACTGGTCGCCCGACGGCACCAACGTGGCGGTGGTTCACGAGGTTGAGGGGCGAAAGCGCCTCGAGTTCCCATTAGGCAAAATGCTGTACCAGGCGGATGGATGGATTGGAAACCCGCGCGTAGGGCCCGATGGCAAGGTAGTCGCGTTCATCGACCATCCCCAGCCTTCCGACGACGGCGGTGCGGTGGCGGTAGTGGATTTGGCGGGGAAGAAGACGAAGCTGTCCGATGGATGGGACAGCATTCAGGGCCTGGCGTGGTCGCCGGATGGCAAAGAAGTATGGTTTACGGCAACGCGCACAGGCGGCGATCGGTCGCTGTATGCGACAGATCTGATCGGGAAAGTGCGGTTGCTGGCTCGCGTGCCCGGCGAGCTGACGATTCTCGACGTTGGCAAAGACGGAAGTGTGTTATTGACTCGCGGCAATGATCGCGCGGGCATGATCGGGCTGGCGCCGGGCCAGGCCAAGGAGAAGGACCTGTCATGGCTGGACTGGTCAGTGCCGGGAAGTTTGTCGCCGGACGGGAAGATGATCCTGTTCCAGGAGGCGGGTGAGGGTGGTGGGCCGAAATATGCAGCGTATCTGCGGAACACGGATGGGTCGCCGGCGATCCGCCTGGGAGAAGGCAGCGGACTGTCTTTGTCGCCCGACGGCAAATGGGCCCTGGCGCGATTGAATGTCTCTCCGTCGCCGTTGCTTCTCTATCCGACGGGTGTCGGAGAAATCAAGCAATTGAAAAGCGATGGGCTGAATCATATTTCTGGGGCGTTCTTGCCCGACGGGAAGAGATTCATTTTTACCGGAACCGAGCCCGGGCATGGGGTTCGCCTCTACCTGGAGTCGCTCGACGATTTCAAGCCGCGCGCCGTGAGTATGGAGGGGGTTGGATCGGGAATGGTTTTGTCGCCGGATGGCCGATTCGTCGCCGCTCGCGGTCCAGACCAGAAAGTCTATCTGTTCCCGGTCGACGGAGGGGAGCCGAAGCTGGTCCCGGGAATGCAGCCCGGAGAAATCGCGACAGCCTGGACTGCGGATGGGCGCTCGCTCTTTGTTATAGCGCGGGGACAGGTTCCCGCCCAGGTTTTTCGCGTAGATTTGTCGAGCGGGCAAAGAACGCTGTGGAAAATGATCGAACCCGCCGATGCGGCCGGCATCGATACCGTGGGCCGCGTATTGATGTCCGCCGACAATAAGACTTACGTTTATTCCTATGTGCGGACGCTGTCGGATTTGTATTTGGTGCAGGCCTTGAACTAGCGAGAGGCTGCCAGGCTACCTCAGTTTCGACTTCCGTGGAATTTCTATTCCGTACAACCTAACGCGCTGAGCAAGCATGAATAAAAAAGTTGTGGGACTGGGCGAAGTGCTCTGGGATCTCTTGCCGGAGAAGACGTGTCTCGGCGGGGCGCCGGCAAACTTCGCTTACATCACAACGCTCATGGGGGATCAGGGAATCGTGGCGAGCCGCGTGGGCGAAGATTCGCGAGGCTTGGAAGCGCTGCGGCGTATGCAGGAATTGCGGCTCAATATCGATCATGTGCAGACCGACCGGCAGCATCCGACGGGCACGGTAAGAGTGGAACTCGACGACAAGGGAGTCGCGCGGTTTGAGATTGCGCATCCGGTGTCGTGGGATTTTCTGGAGTGGACTCCCGACTGGCAGCGCCTGGCTGAGACTGCCGATGCGGTTTGTTTTGGATCGCTGGCGCAACGGGCAGAGGCGAGCCACACGACGATTCGAAATTTTCTTCAGACCACGTCGCCGGGCGCGGTGAAAGTGTTCGACGTCAACCTGCGGCAGTCGTACTACTCGCAGGAAGTTCTTTCGGAATCGATGAAGCTGGCGGACTTTGTCAAATTGAATGACGAGGAATTGCCGAAGGTCATGAGTCTGGGCGGTTTTCCCCACGAGGATGAGTTGACGTCGGCGCGGCAGTTGATCAGCGCTTATGATCTGAAACTGGTCTGCATCACGCGCGGCGGGCGGGGAAGTTTGCTGGTGTGCGACAAGCGAGGCGGGGATCTGAGCGAGCACCCGGGGTTTCACGTGCGGGTGGCGGATACAGTCGGGTCGGGGGACGCGTTTACCGCGGGTCTGGTTCACGAGTATCTGCGCGGCGCGTCGCTGGATCAGATGAACGAAATGGCGAATCGAGTGGGAGCGTGGGTGGCCAGTGAGGTCGGCGCAATGCCTGTGCCGAAGGGCGAGGCGTTGGAGCAATCGCTGGCCGAGATTCGCTGAGAGCGATACAGTCAAAATCCCCACCCTCTCGCAAAGAACGCGAGAAGGGTGGGGCACCCTGGCGTCTTCGGGAGTGAAGCGCGAACGCTCAGGTTGCGGTATAGTTTACGAAAGGTTGTGTTTGCTTTCGTTTCTAGAGCAGGCGGGGAGAGAGGGGAATCATGAAGCGCATCGGGTCGAACGGGCGAGGCAGGCTGCCTCAGTTTTTCTCTTTCATTTTCGGAATCACACTTCTCGGAATTGCCGGCGCGATGCTCAGCTGCTCCAAGCCTGCGCGGCCGCCGAAAGCGGCGCCGTCGCGGCCGTCCGACATCAGAGTGGAAGTGCGCGATGGAGGGCCGGTTGTGCTGACGACGAGCACGGCGGAGTTCCAGATTCTGCCTTCGGGGTTCCTGCAGGCGAGTCTTCTGAAAGATGGCAAGCGCTTGACGCTGGACGAGCCCGACGTCGGGTCGGCTGGCGGCAGCGACTCCATCGTGCACGAAGGGAAAGAATTCGACTTTGTGCCCGGTTTTTCGCAGGCCAAAGTTCTGGAGGGCAGCGGCAAACTCGGCCGCGGAAAGCGAGTGGAGATTCCGGGGCGTCCGCTGGCGCCGGCGGGAATGGACATTGAACGCACGCTGGTTATCGAAGCGTATGACGATTTCCCTAACATCGCGCTGGTCAGCACGACCTACAAGAATGTCGGAACCACGGATTTTCAGGTGGATCAAGTGTGGATGCAGCAGCACCGGTTCAATGCACATGAAGTGAAGGAGCATCCATACGACATGTGGTCGTTTCAAGGGTCGAGCTATGACTGGGGTAAGGATGATGTGCAAAGGCTGACGCGGACTTCGTCTCAGCCGAACGCCATGGGCGAGACGGTGAAAGGCGGCTACGGTGGCGGGATTCCCGTGGTTGCGTTCTGGACCGGGTCGGTTGGTGAGGCGATCGGGCACGTGGAGACGGTGCCGTTGACGCTGTCGATGCCGGTGAAAGTGGAAAAGGACGGGCGGGTGACGGCGAGCATCGCGATTCCTGTGAATGCGGAGCTGAAGCCAGGAGAGACTTATTCCTCGCCGCGAAGTTTTGTCGCCGTGTATAGCGGAGATTTCTACGAGCCGCTGCGCATGTGGTCGAGCGTGCTGCAGAAAGAAGGATGGGAAATTCCCAAGCCGTCGAACGAAGCTTACAACGTGAGTTGGTGCGGATGGGGCTACGAGTTCAATGTGACACCGGCGCAGATGCTGGGCACGGTGCCCAAGCTGAAAGAACTCGGGATCAAGTGGGCCACGCTGGACGACCGCTGGTTCGATACGTACGGCGATTGGAATCCGCGGAAGGATACGTTTCCGGGGGATTCGATCAAGCAGATGGTCGATGAATTTCACAGGCAGGGAATGCTGGCGCAGTTGTGGTGGCTGCCGCTGGGTGTGGAAGATGGGCAGGGCAAGTATGAGTCGCACAAATATGCGATGTCGAAGGTGGCCGAGGAGCATCCCGACTGGCTGATCCTCGACAAGGACGGAAAACATGCGCGGATGACGCGCAATCTGGCGACGCTGTGTCCGGCGGTGCCCGAGGTGCAGAGTTATTACAAGCAGCTCACGGAGAAATTTATTCGCGACTGGGGATTCGACGGGTCGAAGCTGGACAACATTTATAGCGTGCCGAAGTGCTACAACCCGGCGCATCATCACAAGTCGCCGCAGGACTCCGTGAACGCGATGGGCGAAGTGTACAAGACAATTTTTCAGACCACGCGCGCGATCAAGCCCGAGAGCGTAACCCAGGCGTGCCCGTGCGGGACGCCGCCGTCGCTGGCGTGGCTGCCGTTTATCGATCAGGCAGTGACGGCGGATCCAGTGGGAGGGGCGCAGGTGCGGCGGCGGATCAAGATGTATAAGGCGCTGCTCGGGCCCCAGGCGGCGGTGTACGGAGATCATGTGGAACTCTCGGAGATGACGCCGCTGGGACATGGCGACTGGAGCGAGCACGGCTCGGATTTCGCTTCGACGCTGGGGACGGGCGGAGTGCCGGGTACGAAATTTGTGTGGCCGGATCCGGGGCCGAAGTTCAAGCCAGTGAATCTCACCAGCGAAAAGGAAGAGCACTGGAAGAAATGGATTGGGCTGTACAACGAGAAGATGCTGTCGAAGGGAGCGTTCCGCGATCTCTATGTATATGGGTATGACTCGCCTGAGGCGTATGCCATCGAGAAAGATGGGAAGATGTATTACGCATTTTTCACGGAAGCAGCGAAGCCGTTTGCAGGCGAGGTTGAGTTGCGCGGGTTGAAGCCGGGGAGTTATCGCGTGCTGGATTATGTGAATGGGAAAGATTTGGGGACGGTGCAGGCGGAGGCGGGGAAAGCTCCGAAGCTGAAGACCGAGTTTAGTGAACATTTGCTGCTGGAAGTGAGTGCTAAATAAAAGTAGAGGTCGTCTGATTCCGTTACGCGCTCTGCGGGGGCCTCGTAGAGCGCTGAACCAGAATTGCTGTGACTAGCCACACCAGCGCTGCGTACGGGATGTAACCCGTATAGCCGATGGGGATAACTGCTCCAGCGACACCAGCCCCCGTGAAAACAGTCAGCCATATCCAGGGAATTTTTTCGCGCACAGTCCAGCGGCGATCTAGCACTAGGCCAATCCGATACCAGAGAAATGCGACGAGCAGAAGACAGGGTGACAGTTGTACGGCTTCAGGAAGATCAGGCTTCACGATGCTGATTGGCCAAGACAGGAGCACGCCAGCAAGAAACGCTGGCAGATTTTCTATTACCGCAAACTTGAACGGCCACGGCCACACGTGAAAGCGGGCGGTAGAGTCCCATAGGGTCTGGCCTTCGAACAAAGGACGGCTCAGAATTCCGGATCGTTCCCGAAGGCCCCAGCCTCCGAAGGCCCCCGCAAGCACGCACTGTGCAACAGGTAGCACCGTGCAGAATCTGTACCGTCGGGCCATATGTTCCCTCTGTGCTATTTGACACCACTAGTCAGCGGTGCGGCGTCTACCAGCACAACATTCCGACTTTGCCGTGAATGTAGATGGGTTATTCCCGCAGAAACTTTTCCCGATGGGCGGTGTCGCGGAAGGCTTCGGTGCCTCCGGGGCGCGTGGTGGAGAGCGCGCCCGCCCGGTTGCCGCTCGCGAGGCACGTGGGCAGATCTGATCCGCGCACGTACTCGTGCAGAAATCCTGCGTCGAAGCTGTCGCCGGCGCCTACGGTATCGACCGCTACCACTTCTTGCGATGGACTGGTGAAGCGCTCGGCTCCGCGCTGCGCCAAGGATCCTTCGGGGCCTAGCTTTACCACGACGAGCGGCACTAGCTCGGAAAGCTTGTGGATTGCGGCTTCCAGGTCGTCGTCATTCGTGCCCGCCACCTTACAGGCCTCGCGTTCGTTGGGCAGGAAAACATCGACATAGCGCAGAACTTCGTGCAAGCCGCCTTCCCACTGGTCGTCGGGGTCATCGTTGGTGTCGAGAGAAATCGTGAGACCCTTGGCCTTCAGCAATTGAAATAATTCTCCGACGCGCGGACGCAGTCCTCGCTGCAGGTAATACGACGAGAAATGAAAATGGCGCGAGTCGGCGAGATATTTTAAGTCGAGATCTTCCCAGCGTGTTGCCGCAATCGTTCCCGCATAGGTGAGAATGTTGCGCCACGAACCATGGGGCAGGATCACGGTGAGGCCGGTGGTGATTGGTCCGGGGACGCGACGCACGTGCGATACGTCCACGCCACCTTGCCGCAGGCGCTCGATCGCGATCTTGCCCAGCGGATCATCGCCGATGCGGGACTGAAACCCAACACGGCTGCCGAGTGCCGCCAGATTGTGAGCCACGATTGCGGAAGAGGAGCCGAGCGTCAGCATCATGCGATCGGCGAGCAGTTCGCGCTCGGGCAGAAGCTGTTCGGGAAGGCCGTAGAGGATGAGGTCGAGGTTGAGCTCGCCGGCGATGGTGACGTCAAAGCGTGGCATGGGTTTGTCTAACTTTCCGATGGACCGCCCGGCTGACGTCACCACGCGCGTCGTATTCGTGGAGAAGTCTACGGAGTAGGGATCCTTCGACTGTGTGGCTGCTCCGCTTCGCGAACCAGCCACTTCGCTCAGGATGACAATGCTAGTGAATTAGATGGCTCATATTTTCAGACGAGCGTTACTTCAACCCCCGTCTGTTTCAGGGCGCGAAGATCGGTCTTCGGGATACCGCGATCGGTGATGACTTCCTGCAGCGCCGAGGGCGGGACGATCAACGACAAGCTGCGGCGGCCGAATTTACTCGAGTCGCAGACTGCCACGGTTTTCTTTGCGACCTCGACCATCACGCGGTTGACTTTCGCTTCCAGCAGATTGGGCGTGCTCAATCCGTACTGCACGTCGAAGCCATCGACGCCCAGAAACAATAAATCGGCGCTGAGCCGGCGCAGCGTCTCCTCAGCGATGGGGCCAACCAGCGAAAAAGAATTCTTGCGCAGCGTGCCGCCAGTAAGGATTACTTCAACCGCGGTCCCAGCCAGTTCGGCGGCAATGTTAACGGCGTTGGTGATGATGGTGAGGTTCTGGAAGCCGCGCAGCGCGCGCGCGATCGCCGTGGTGGTGGTGCCGGAATCGAGAATCAGCACCTGGCCTTCCTTTACCTTCCCCGCCGCGCTTTCCGCGATGCGCAGTTTTTCGTGATGGTGGAGCTTCTCTTTTTCGCGCAGCGTCGGATCTTCGAGCGCGCCCTCGCGCGAGGGCAGCGCGCCTCCGTGCGTGCGATGGACCAGACCGTGAGCGTGCAGGATTTCAAGGTCTTTGCGAATCGTAACTTGCGACGTGTCGAACTGGCGGGCGAGTTCGGTGACTAGAACCCGGCCCTGGTGGGTGAGCAGATCGAGGATGGCGCGACGACGTTCTTCGTTGAGCACGGGAATAGCTTGCGGCGAATCGGTATTGTAGACGATGTTTCGTGCCGCCGGATTTCTTTTTATAGCGTTTGCTTTCGTTTGTCCACTGCAAAGGCGGAGGCTCTGTTTCGAGGAAAAGGCCGTTGGAGAGGAATGCATCAGCCCCCGCTCTACGGCCAAAGCGGATCACAGCTTGCCCCGTAACCCATGTTTTTATCGGTAGTTGGGAACCACCGGGGCTGATAACCAACGCAATACCTGCCCCTAAAGTCCGATTGCCTCCAGGGGGTGGCTTTGCCGTAATCTCAGATTGGGACGAAACTGCGCGGGTTTCGAAGAGCAGCTTGTTACGAAATCCGGAACAAATTTCGAAAGCAGGGCGAGGCAACTTGGCAACCATGTTGAAAGACGAGAAGTTGGTCCGCTCGCAGGCAGTGGTCGCGCGCGTGGTCGGGGGAGAAACGCTGATCGTTCCGGTGCGCGCCAAGGTGGGCGACCTGGCGTCGATCTACAGCTTCAACGGTACCGGCTCTCTGATCTGGAAATTACTGGAGTCGCCGCGCACTGTGGCGCAACTGGCGACGGCTGTCGCGCAGGCGTATGAAGTCGAGCCGGCGCAGGCGGAGCGGGATGTCACGAATTTTGTGAGTGAGATGAGATCAGTTGGTCTGGTCGAGGTTCCGGCCGCAGCATCTGCAGTGATGGCTGGGGACTGAAGAATAGCGACCAGTGGGGCGGGAAGGACTGGCAGCAGCGGGCGCGGGAATCGCGTCCGCTGCTTTCAGATTTGTTTCGGAAGCATGGAGGGGGATTGGAGCAGTTAAGTTACAGCGCGTTTAGCGCGGATCTGCACCAGCGTCACGTCGGCGAGCGAGTGCCGCTGCAGGTTTCGATTGAAGTGACGCGGCGCTGTCCTCTGGAGTGTCTGCACTGCTACAACAACCTGCCCATGGGCGATCTGGAGGCTAAGCAGCGGGAACTGACCAAGGAAGAGCACTTCCGGGTGCTCGATGAACTGGTCGAGATGGGCTGCTTCTGGATTCTCTATACCGGCGGCGAAATCTTCGCGCGCAAAGACTTCCTTGAGATTTATACCTACGCCAAGCAAAAAGGATTCCTGGTCACGCTCTTTACAAACGGCACCATCATCAACGAGCAGATCGCGGATTACCTGGCGGAGTGGCCGCCATTCGCCATCGAGATCACGCTGTATGGGCGCACGCGGGAGACTTACGAAGCGCTGACCGCGATTCCGGGATCTTATGACCGATGCCTGCGCGGTATCGGGCTGCTGAGAGAACGGGGGCTGCCGCTCAAGTTGAAGACCGTGGCGACCAGCATCAACAAACATGAAGTGAGTGCGATGCGACGGTTCGCGGAGGAAGAACTGGGCGTGGAATTCAAGATGGATGGGCAGATCAATCCGCGCATTGACTGCTCGCAGAGTCCGCTGGCGGTGCGGCTTACGCCGGAGGATGTGGTGGCGCTGGATATGAGCGCTCCCAAGGGAATGAGTGAGTACCGCAGGCTGGCGAAGCACGATCTGGAAAATCCGCCGAACCTGGCGCAGATCGACACCGTGTATCACTGTGGTGGCGGAATGAGCGGGTTTGCCATCAATGCCTACGGAGAGATGGGCATCTGCGTGATCTCGCAGCAGGAGACTTTCAGCGTTCGAGAAGTTGGGGTGCGGAAGGTCTGGGAGGACTCTCTATTGCGGTTGCGCGCGCGCAAGCGCACACGAGTCACGAAGTGCATCCAGTGCCGCATTCAGTCGCTCTGTGGGATGTGTCCGGCAAACGGCGAGATGGAGAGCGGAGACCGCGAGAGTCCGGTGGAGTTTCTTTGCCACGTCGCGCACCTGCGGGCGGCGGCCGTCGGCGTTGAAATTCCGGCGCATGGAGAGTGCGAGTTCTGTGCGGGTGGCGGTCAGCATGACGACATGATGGAATCCGCGCGGCGGATTGCCAACAAAGAAATTGACGTCGAGAGTTGGGTGAGGCCGCAGGCGATACTTCCGATTCTAGGCAATTCCAGCGCCGCGTCTGGTTGCGGCAACTGCGGTCATTGACCGAAAGGCGAAGGAGCGCACTGAATGAATCACGAGCCGAGCCCGGTCGAAATGAAGAAGCAGAAATACGAGCCTCCACAAGTCGTCACCATCAGTCTGCGGCCAGAGGAGGCCGTCCTTGGACACTGCAAGATTGCCGGGTCGGCGGGTCCAGGCACCGGCAGTTGTATGGTGCTGTTTTGCAGCAGCATCGGATCGTAGGCAGCGGTGGTTCATCAGGAAATCAGGGACAGAATGGGGAGTGGCGGACCGGTACGTCCGGAATTGTGCGCAGGACACGCCGCGAAACATCGCAGCGAGTTCCGGATTGGCGGAGTGTCGGTTGCGGTCGCGGGTCGATGCACCGAGGATGTAACTTTAGTTCCTTCGCTGCAGCCATTTCGGACCGAGGCTCGCGCCTCCGACATTACGATTCAAGTGGAGTGGACCGAAAGGCTTGGTCCGGCGGCAGGGCAACAGGTTTTTGATTCTGGTTCCCTCTGGCAGTTGTATGAGGACGGGGCAGAATTCCAGTTTGACTTCAGAGCTCCGATCCTGGGAATGCAGTCCTATAAGCGGTTGTTCGTGGATCGCCAATTCCGCAGGGCAAGATTGCAGATGAGCACACAATGTTTCGCGGGCACAGGGTATGCAGTCGCTCCGCTGGAGTATCCCCTCGATGAGTTGCTGATCATGCACCGGCTCACGCAGGAGAAGGCCATCGAGCTGCATAGTTGCGGAATCGTCAGGCCGGATGGGACCGGGAATCTGTTTGTCGGGCATTCCGGGGCGGGGAAGAGTACGACGACGCGGTTGTGGGCGGCGCGCGAGGACGTTGAGGTGTTGAGCGATGACCGGATCATTGTGCGGCGGGATGAAGAACCTCCCATGGGGACGATGGAAATGCCTTTTCGAGCACCGGATAGTGCTGATGGGAAAAGGATCCTTCGACTGCGTGACCGCTCGGCTTCGCCGAACGGCCGCTCCGCTCAGGATGACAAGAAAAAAATGAAGATGCGGATGTACGGGACGCCGTGGCATGGCGAGGCGGCGTATGCATCGCCGGGGAGCGCGCCGCTGGCGAGGATTTTTATTCTTGAGCATGGGCGCGGAAACGTGCTGACGCAGCTTTCGCCGAGCCAGGCGGTGGCGGAATTATTTGCCCGCAGTTTTGTTCCGTTCCATCGGTATGAGTACGTAGATTCCGCGCTGGAGTTCCTACAGGAAATGGTCGACGCGGTTCCCTGTTACCGCTACGCGTTCGAGCCTAATGAAGCCGCGGTGGAGAGGATTCTCGAATTCCGTGACTGAAGGGTCTCAGGAACTTTTCGCGGGCGAAGATCGTCCGCAATCGATGTTGTTCGACAGCCTCAGCCGGCAATTGCTGAGAAGCGGGAATGGCGTCCGCTTTCAAGCCCGCGGGGCCAGCATGTCTCCGGCGATTCGCGATGGCGAAATGGTGCACGTGAAATCCGCCGTGCTGGCGGAACTGCGCAAGGGAGACATTGTTCTGGTGAAGGGCGAGATGGGGTTTCGCTTGCACCGGCTGGTGGTCGCAGATGCGGAGCAGGATGTCTTCATCACACGCGGCGATTGCGGCCAGCAGGACGACCCAGCGGTCAGTGGCGAAGAGATTGTGGGTATAGCCGTGTCCAAAGATGTGCGGGTGGGAACGCGCACGGTGCGGGCGAAGCTGCGGGGGCTGGGCGGACGTGTGCTGTGCTGCGCTGCGCGAGGACAACGCGGCGCAAACAGATTGCTGGATCGAGTGAGGAGAACGAAGAGTCGAGCGCGGACGGGATCGTTCTCGTTTCTCAGCCTCTGGCCGCTCTTGTGTGTGCTGCTGGCGGCTACCTACTCAAGTGCGCAAGTGCTGGTGGATGCCGCGACCTCTGGTTCGGCGACCATGACGGGCCCCGGGAATTCAACTCTCACGTTTACTCACACGACGACTGCGACTGCGAATCGACTGTTGATCGTCAGCGTTTCCATGAACATCACCGCGGTTCCCGGGACGGGCGTGGTGAGCGTGACGTACAACGGGGCGTCTACGCTGAGCTTTGTTGGGGCGCACAATGATGCGGGTAACACGCGACGAGTGGAGATGTGGTACCTGGTGGCGCCGGCCAGCGGAGGACCCTACAACGTCGCGGTCACCGTGAACCTGCCCACAGCGGGCAATGTGGGCGTGGTGGCGGCTGCGACTACATTTACGGACGCAGATCAGACCTCGCCACTCGGGACGTTCGTCGCCAATCAGGGCGCGGGGGGAACCTACTCGCAGGTCGATATCCCCGGTGTGGTGAACGGGATGGTGATCGACACTCTATCCACCGGCGGAGATCAGACGGTCGCTCAAGGGCTGGGCACGCAAACTGTGCAGTGGAATGTCCAAAGTTCAAACAACGCGAATCCCGGAGTGAGCGGGGTGGGAACGACTCGCTCGGGTGCGCCGAGCGTGCCGAATTCAGAGACATTCAGCGGCACATCCAACTGGTCGGAGGGAGGAGTAGGAATCAATCCGAGCACGGCAGACATTGCCGTTACCACCAGCGTTAGCGCGGTGCCCCTTGGGCAAAACTCCACTTACAACATCAAAGTTTTCAATAATGGCCCATCGCCGGCTGTCGGCGCCACGATGACCGATACGTATGCATCTGCCGGTCTGTCGATCCTATCGGTCAATCCCAGTGTCGGGACGACATGCGTCACCGGAGCTACCATCACCTGCACGTTGCCGACTCCTTTCCTGAGCGGAGCGACGGCGACCATCGCGGTAACGGTCGCAACAACCGCGGCAGGTTTCTATCCGAACACCGCGACGCTCACCGATTCTGGAACGCCTCCCGATCCGAACACGGGAAATAATACTTATGTTGCCTTGGCGCCGGTGGTCAGCGTGGTGTGTGGAACGAGTACGCTCGCTGCGGGTGGAACTTTGAGCGGAGTAGTGAATACGTACTATCCCGGAGCGGCTTCGGTGTCGGCGGGAGCGACGTCCATTCCGCTGGGTACGGCGAACGGCAGCGGAACGATCTCGGCTGGAACCGAATTGCTCGTGATTCAGATGCAAGACGCCAGCATCAGTGTTTCCAACACGGTGGCGTACGGAAACGGATCCACCGGGGCGGGATTCACCGCCATCAATAATGCCGGCAACTATGAATTTGTAACCGCGACGGGACCGATTAGTGGAGGCTCGGTGTCGATCCTGGGCGCGGGAGTGGGCGGAGGGCTCGTCTTTGGCTACACGGCGGCGGCGCCGTCGGCGACCAAGGGAGCGAGCACCTATCAGGTCGTGCTGGTTCCGCAGTATACGTCGGCAACGCTGGGGGGTGTGACGGCGGCAGCTTGGAATGGATTGACGGGGGGAATTCTTGCGCTGGATATTGCAAACACGTTGACTCTAGGGGGCGCGTCGGTCGACGGCAAGGGATTCCGCGGCGGAGCCGGCATGCAGCTCATCGGGGGATACGGCGGCGCAAACACCGACTATCAATATATTTCGCCGACCGCGTACACCGGCGCTGCTGGTGGTGCGACTGGCGTGGATGCCGCCAAGGGTGAAGGCGTGGCGGGAACTCCTATGTGGGTGGAAACGGGAGGAACTTTCCTCCAAACCACCGCGACAGTCGGTTATCCCAGCGGTACGGCGGGAACTGACGGCAGCATGGCGCGCGGAGCGCCAGGCAACGCTGGCGGCGGCGGAACGGATGCCGATCCTGTCATCAACGACGACAACGCGGGCGGTGGAGGCGGCAGTAACGGAGGGTCGGGCGGATTCGGCGGCGACTCCTGGAACTCAAACCTCAGCACCGGCGGCGAAGGCGGCGCAGCATTTCCCGCGACGATTGACCGCATGGCGATGGGCGGCGGAGGCGGCGCCGGAACGCGCAACAACTCCGACGGCGACAATCAGGCCAGCGGTGGATCGACGGGCGGAGGCATTATCTTTATTCGCGCTAACAGTTTTGCGGGAGCAGGAACGGTGACGGCCAATGGCACGAACGCCTACAACGGCACGGCGAACGACGCCGGCGGCGGTGGTGGCGCGGGCGGCACGATCGTGATGCTGGCGGCCAGCGGCGGAGAAGGCGGGCTGACGCTGCAAGCCAACGGGGGAAATGGCGGCAACGCCTGGCAGAGCAAGGCTTATACCTTGGCGAACCGGCATGGACCGGGGGGTGGCGGGGGTGGCGGCGTAATCTACGTTTCCGGAACTCCGGCGAGCGTGAGCGTAAGCGGCGGCGCCAACGGCCTGACTGAAAATCCCGGAGTGCCGTACGGAGCTACACCGGGTTCCGCAGGAACAAGTGCTACCACGGTCACTCTTTCGCAGGTCACGGGACTTCAGTCCACTGAGGTTTGCGCCCGCCTTCCAGACCTCTCGATCGCCAAGAGTCACGGAGGCGTGACCTTCACCCGCGGCGCCACCGCCAGCTACACGCTTGCACTCTCAAATGTCAGCCTTCTGGGCGCGACCAGCGGCCTGGTGACGGTGAACGACACGCTTCCGTTGGGCATCAGCCCAACTGCTGCGTCGGGAACCGGATGGACGTGCTCCGTCTCCGGGCAAACGATGAGTTGCACGACATCCAATTCGCTGGCCGCTGGTGCCAGTTATCCGTCGATCGCGGTGAGCGCGAACGTCTCGCAATCGGCCCCGGCAACGCTGACCAACACTGGCGTTGTCAGCGGGGGTGGTGATGTGAGCCCGCTCAACGACACTTCGACCGACGTCGCGAACGTGGTTTCCAGTGCCGACATGAGTGTGACCGATGCCGGGTCGCCGATTCCCGTCGTTGCGGCCGGCGCCAACATTACTTATACGCAGGTAGTGACCAACAATGGACCGAGCGCTGCCGACAACGCCACCGTCGTGGCGACGATTCCGGCGAATACGACGCTGGTCTCAATCGCTGCTCCGGCGGGATGGAGTTGCCTGAACACCGCGGTCGGAGCGACTGGAAATGTGGTCTGTACCAACGCCAACATGCCCGCGGTGACCTCGGGCACGTTTACGATGGTCGTGAAAGTCACTGCTGGAACCGCGAACGGAACTGTTATCACGGGGACGGTGTCGGTGGGTTCCTCGGCCGCCGATCCGAATTCCGCAAACAACACGGCTACCGTCAACACCCTGGTAGGTGCAACTGGGCCAAACCTGTCGGTGACGAACGTTGCGTCGCCCGTTCCGGTGCAGGCCGGGAATCTCATCACCTATACGCAGGTGGTGACGAATACCGGGACCACGCCCATAACCAACGGTTCATTTTCCGAGACGAACCTGCCGGCTGCGCGCCTGACATACCAGTCGGTGACGGCTCCAGCAGGATGGAGTTGCGTAGGATTTCCGGGGACGCCGTGCTCGAATCCAAACGTAGGTGCGGGCGTCTCAGGAACATTTACGGTGGTCTATCTGGTTAAGGCGGCAACGCCCAGCGCAACTGCCATCACTGACACGGCGACGGTGACCGCGACCAACCAGTCGTACGGAGCCAACTCTGCGGTGGCCAACGACATAGTCGCAACCGCAGCCCAGGCGGACCTGGTGCTGAGCACGGCGGGATCGCCCTCCACGGTGATCGCGGGGAACAATATCACTTACGCGCAGACTGTGACGAACAACGGTCCGGCGGCGGCAACAACTGCGAATTTCACTGAAGCGACGCCCGCGAACACCACGTTCCAGTCTGTGCTGGCGCCGGCTGGGTGGACCTGCGTGACCCCTCCGGTCGGCGCTGCCGGAAACGTAACCTGTACCGATCCGAGTCTGGCGGTGGGAGCTTCCGCCAACATTGTTGTCGTGGTCAACGTTGCGGCGAGCGTGGTCGCGCCCACAATTACAGCAACTTCAAATCTGTCGGCGACCAACTCAGTAAATACCAGCGCCACGACGGTTGTCACCAACGTCAGCATCGCTTGCGATCTGACCGTGACCAACACTGGCACTCCGAGTCCGGTGACCGCCGGGTCGAACATTACCTACACCCAGACCGTGTTCAATCACGGTCCCAGCAATTGCAGCACGGCGGCGCTGACGGAATTGACGCCAGTGCACACTACATTTGTGTCGGCGGTGGCGGTCACCACGGGTGGAGGGACCTGGACTTGTTCGCCCACCGGGCCGGTGAACTGCACGAATCCCAGCGTGCCGCCGGGTTCGACCGGAACGATCACGGCTGTTTTTAACGTGATCGCGGGAACGGTGGCAGGAACAATTATTACCGATGTTGACACGGCCACCACCACGACCCACGATACGAATCTGTTGGATAACTCGGCGGCGGTGAATATCGCGGTGGCGTCAGGCGCGCAGGCGGATTTGAGCGTGACCAATTCCGCAAGCCCGAACCCGGTGACAGCCGGCAACAACATTACTTATACCCAGAGTGTGACCAACAACGGTCCGGCGGCGGCGAATCCTCCGGTGTTCACCGAAACCGTGCCCGCGGGCACGACGGCGGGGACCCTGTCTGGGCCGGCGGGATGGACGTGCGCAGGCCTCACTTGTACGGACACGGCGGCGATGCCGGCCAATACCACGGCGAACTTTTCTTTCTTTGTAACCGTGAACTCGAATGTGGCGCAGGGAACGACCATCGCTCAAACCGATTCGGTTTCCTCGACCAGCGTCGATCCGAACGGCGGCAACAACAGTGCTGCGGTCAACGTGCAGGTCGGGGACTCTGCCGACCTTTCGGTGACGAATAGTGCGAGTCCAGTCCCGGTGCTGGCCAACAATCCCATTACCTACACCCAGGTTGTAACCAACAACGGGCCCAGCGCGGCGGCCAGCGCGAGCTTGACCGAGGTCACGCCGCCGAACACAACCTTTGTGTCGATGACTCCGCCGGCGGGGTGGACTTGCGGAACTCTACCGGCCGTGGGCGGAACGGGAAACATCAGCTGCACGAATCCCAGCGTCGCGCCCGGGGCCGGCGCGTTCACTTTAGTAGTGAAGGTCGTTGCGGGAACCGTGCATGGCACGCCCATCAACGACACGGCGACGGTAAGTTCTACAACGGCGGATCCCAACTCAGCGAACAATACGGCGACCGCGGCGGACGTGGTCGCTCTTGCAACCGACGCCGATCTGTTCGCGACGAATTCTCCTTCCGCCACTTCGGTTGCGGCTGGGAGCAACGTGACTTATACGCAGACGGTCACGAACAATGGTCCAGCGGTGACGACTGCCCCGACGACCATTACCGAGACCACGCCGCCGAACACGACCTTTGTGTCGATGACTCCTCCGGCGGGATGGGCTTGCGGGACTCTGCCGCCCGTCGGCGGCACCGGCGCAATTACGTGCACTGACAGTGGCAGTTTGGGCCTCGGTGCGGCGAACACTGCAACGTTCAGCCTCGTGCTGCAGGTGAACGCGGGGACGCCATCGGGAACGAGCATCACCGATGCGGTCACGGCCACGGCCGGCAACGTAGTGCCCAGCATCACGACGAATACTGCCAGCGCGACCGTTGTGGTTGGCAACGCCAACAGCGCGGACATGGCGATCGTGAAAACGGGGACTCCGAATCCGGTGACCGAAGGAACTCCGCTTACTTACACGCTGACGGTGACCAATAACGGTCCGGCATCCGCGACGAATGTGACGGTGACTGACACTCTGCCCTCGGCAGTGACTTACCTCTCGACGAGCACGACCCAGGGTTCGTGCTCCGAGGCAGGTGGAACCGTAACTTGCCTGCTGGGGACGATGGCGAATGCGGCGACGGCAACGATTTCGATCCTTACGCTGCCCAACACGCCGGGATTCGTCTCCAATACCGCAACCGTCTCGGCAGACCAGACGGACCCGACTCCGGCCAATAATACTTCGACGCAGAACGAGACCATTACCGCGCCGACCAGGATCACGCTGCAGACGTTCTCGGCGCACTTCGGCACCGACAAGAACGGTGCCAACCGCGTCGTCTTAACGTGGAAGACTGGCGGCGAGGCGCACAATCTGGGATTCAACGTGTACCGCGATCTGAACGGAAACCGGGTCCGCATGAATCCTTCGGTGATTGCAGGCTCGGCGCTGCTCATGAGCGGCGCGCTCCCCAAACATGCGGGCCGGAATTACGCCTGGATTGATCCGTCCGCGGGAGTTATGGGATCGTCCTACTGGCTGGAAGACATCGACGTGAACGGCACGCGCACCATGCACGGGCCGGTTTCCGCGTCGGCGGGGTCGGTGGCCACAGACGCACCTGCGTCGGAGACTCGGATGTTGAGCCAGATGAACCAAGCACTGCCTCCGACGCCCGGCAGCCAGGAAAGTCATGTGGTCGAGACGTTGCCGGACGCTGCCGCGCCGACTCCAAGCCAGATTCAGAAACAGTTCGAACTGGCGGCACACCCTGCGGTCAAGATTTACGTGCGGCAGGAAGGCTGGTATCGCGTGGGGCAACCGGATCTGGTGAAGGCCGGACTCGATCATGGCGTCGATCCGGCGCAGCTCCATCTGTACGCCGAGGCGACCGAGCAGCCGTTACAAATCACAGGCGCCACTGCAGGTCCCGGCGGCTTCGGGCCGCAGGCCGCGATCAATTTCTACGGTACGGGAATCGATACCGTGTTCTCCGGCACACGCGTCTACTGGCTGGTTGCCGGCGACGGACGAGGCGCGCGCATCGCGCAGCTTCCAGTCTCCTCGGGCTCGAACCAGCCTGCGGCCAGTTATACCGCAACCGTTGAACTACGGCAGCATACGATCTATTTTGCGGCGCTACTGACATCGAATGGCGAAAACTTCTTCGGTGCTCTGATATCGCCCACTGTGGAGCAGGTGCTCGAGGTGCCCAACCTTAGCACTACGTCCACGCAGGCAGCGCGCCTTGAAGTGGTGCTGCAGGGCGTGATCACGGCTTTCCCGCATGACGTACAAGTTGTGTTGAATGGCACCGCACTGGGGGACGTGACTTTCACCGGTCAGGCCAAAGGTACTCTGAGCGTCACGGTTCCGCCAGGCGTGTTGCAATCGGGGAGCAACACGGTCACGCTCACCGCGCAGAATGGGGAGTACGACACCAGCCTGGTCGACTACATCCGCATCACTTATCCGCATTTGTATGCGGCGGATAACGACCAGCTGAAGTTCACGGGACGGGCTGGCGACGAGCTCATGGTCAATGGTTTCACGAGTGCGCCGACAGTGCTCGATATCACGGATCCGAATCGTCCCGTGCAGTTGACGCCGCAGGTGATTTCGATCTTGACGACCGGTACAAATGAAATTGCCGTGCAGGTACCGTTCACCACCACGAATCCGGCGTCTCCAGCACGGCATACTCTGCTGGCGGTGGCCGATGATCGCGTCGCGTCCGCGGCCGGCGTGTGGCCGAACCATCCCTCGCATTGGCACAGTCCGCAGGCGGGCGCCGACATTGCCATGGTCACCTACGGACCGTTTGCCGGAGCACTGGCGCCGTTGGTTCGCGCCCACCAGGCCGCGGGAAAATCATCTGCCGTAGTGCCCGTCAACGACCTGTATGACGAATTCAACTTCGGCGAGCGCACGCCGTTTGCGATCCGGCAATTCCTGCAGACGGCGAATCAGAGCTGGAAGAAGCCGCCGGCTTACCTGCTGTTGAACGGGCGGGCGTCGTTCGACCCGAGAAACTATTTGGGCTTCGGCTACCTGGACGTGGTCCCGACCCGCATCGTGCCTTCCAGCAGCCTGATGACGGCGTCGGACGACTGGTTCTCCGACTTCACCGGCACTGGCTTGCCGACTATCGCCACCGGCCGCCTGCCGGTCAGCACCGTGGACGAAGCCACCACCGTTGTAGGGAAGATTGCCACTTATGAGGGCCAGTCCACCAATGGTCCGTGGACCGGGAACGCGCTCATGGTGGCCGACAAGGACGACACCGAGAGCTTTACGCAGGACAGCCAGACGGTTCAGGCAAAGCTGCCAGCGACCATGCAGGTGACCGACGTATTCGCGGACACGGCGGGCACTACGGCCGCAACCAGAACCGACATTCTCAACGCGATTAACTCGGGGCAGCTGCTGGTGAACTATCTTGGACACGGCTCCGAGGGACAGTGGTCCGGATCCGATATTTTCGACACCGATTCAGTAAGCTCACTGACTAACGGATCGCAACTTCCGGTCTTTCTGATCATGGACTGTCTGAACGGATTCTTCCAGGATGTGTATGCGCCGCCCGCGCTGGGCGTAACGCTGCTGCTGGCGCCGAACGGCGGCGCCGTAGCAGTGCTGGCCTCAAGCGGGCTGAACCAGCCTCCTCCGCAAACCAGCCTCGACGCATTGGTCGTGCAAAATGCTGTGGGCGCAACGGGTGCCGCGTTGGGCGATGCGATTGTGAAGGCCAAAAAGAAGATCAGCGATGCCGACGTACGCCGGACGTTCATTCTGTTTGGCGATCCCGCCATGCAGGTGAAGCAGTCAGCGGCGAGCCCGACAGGACGCTGAGTGCGCACGCAGTTATGTGCAAGTCAAACTTGTTCGTGAAGGGTTCTCAACTGTGACATCGCTACTTAGTCAGTGTAAAGTCGGTTGTTCGCCAATTATGCTGCAGTCGTCACAAAATTGTTGAATTCATGCGTTTATCCCCTATTGGTTCCAGTGTAGTTGTGTGCCTGGCTGCTGGAGTGGCGGCGTTATTCATGCGCCGATCCCACCGCGTGAGTATGGGGTCCGCTGCGCCTATCAGACTTTGGCTACGTATCGCACTGATGACGTTGGCCGCATGTTGTGGTTGTACAGGTTCGCACGACACGGCTTCTCAAACCGTACACTCCCAAGGCACAGCGTTTCAGAACGCGGGTTCAGAGAACTTCGAGGCTCGGTTTCCTTTTCATCATCAGACACCCTACTTCGACTTTCGCTTACAAAGTGAGTCCCCACAAAATGCAGGGACAATCCGATTAGCGGATAACTTTGTGGATATCGTGAAGCGCGATTTCTTCAATGCAGATCGGGGCTATCCAATCCGCGTTTTCATCTGTCAGGATGAAGGTAAGTTTGTTCAGTTCATGCACCGCGACTTAGAAATCCAAGATCTATCTGACTTTGGTATTTACCTCTTTTCGAAGAAATTGCTGGCGACGTACGAGGATTCAGGTTTGGGGACATTCGCGCATGAAGCCCTGCATCCTCTCGTTGAAGAGAACCTTCCACACAGACCCGCTTGGGCGGTTGAGGGAGTCCCAACTTTCTTTGAGAAGTTCTACGGGTATTGGAACGGCGGACATCTAGTTCTCTATTGGGGATTTCAGAATCCGTGGAGGATAAGGGAGCTAGGGCCAGAGCTGACTCGACTCGATTTGAAGAGGATAATTTCAGAGGATGATGGACCAGAGCAGAGTGAATCCAAACTGCGCATGGCGTCGATGTTTCTTTGGGAGCAAGGTAAGCTCAGGCGGTTTCTCAGACTAGTTGCGGCTAATGATCGACTCGGATACCCGACGTATTTTGAGGCTGCAATGGGAATGCCCATCGACAAAATCACGCCAATTTGGCAGAGCTACCTTGAGAGCATCGAGCGAAACCGGGCAGAAATGTTGTCGCTGCCCCTAAGCACGGTTCTTCAAAATGAGGCAGAGTTTCAGGCCTTCGTGAAGACGCACAGCATTTCCCTCAAGCAGATCAAGCAGATAGATTGAGGCCGCCGTGCTAAGGCTGCCGGCAATAGACTTCGCTCTTTGGCGACTGACCTTTTGTGGGCGTAGAGGCAATATTCCCGCGACCAATGGGAGAAAACAGAAACATAATAAAGGCAACTTCGATCACGCTCCCCAGACATGTGATTTCATCGCCAACAGAGTCTCCGGACGGGTTCGACTCGATACGATCCTCGTACCGGGCGATGGCATTACTGCAAGCATCCTACGAAGCCGCTGGCACTGCCGCGGGCAAACTGGCCGTCTGCCGCAGTGGTTCTGCTAACGCACGCATCACCTTTCCGAATCCCGCGAAGTCGAGGGACTGAGGCCCATCCGAGAGCGCTCGCTCGGGACACGGGTGCACCTCAATGATCAGACCATCGGCTCCCACGGCTACTGCTGCACGGGACACCGCCGCAATCAGGCTCTGCTTGCCGGTTCCGTGCGATGGGTCGGCGATCACCGGCAGGTGCGACAGGTCGCGAGCGAGAGCGACCGCTGCCAGGTCGATGGTATTTCGCATTGCGGTCTCGAAGGTCTTGATGCCGCGCTCGCACAGCACAACCTGCTGGTTGCCTCCAGAAAGTAGATACTCGGCCGCAAGCAGCCACTCTTTTACCGTAGCGGACGGTCCGCGCTTCAGCAGGATGGGTTTGTTGACCGTCGCCAGACGGCGCAGCAGGGCGAAGTTCTGCATGTTGCGCGCTCCCACCTGCAGCATGTCCACGTGCTCGCAGATGACGTCCACGTCTTCGGTGCTCATCACTTCGGTGACCACGGGCAGGCCGGTTTCTTCGCGAGCCTCGCGCAGAATCTTGAGCGCCTCCAAACCAAGGCCCTGAAAATCATAGGGGGAGGTTCGAGGCTTGTAGGCTCCGCCGCGCAGCATGGCAGCTCCTGCGCGTTTTACAGCGTGGGCGGTGTCGAGCAACTGCGTGCGCGACTCGACGGAACAGGGGCCCGCGATGACCACGACCTCCGGCCCACCGATCGCCACTCCGTTGATCTTCACGACAGTGCGCTCTGGCTTGACCTGCCGGCTTACGAGTTTGAAGGGCTGGGCAATGGCGACGACGTTGTCCACTCCGGGAGCGACTTGGAGCGCTTCGATCTCGTGGCGGCGTCCGCTGCCCACGGCGGCGACGATGGTGCGCTCGGTGCCGCGCGTGACGTGAGGCTGGTATCCGGCCTCGCGAATACGTTCGATCACGTGGTTGATTTCCTGCTCAGTGGCTTTCTCAGACATGTTGACAATCATTGGGCCGGTTCTCCTTGTTTGATTTGTTTTCGCCAAAACAAAAGCCGCGATCTGTGGATCGCGGCTTGCGGTTCAAGCTTGTTTGGGTCTGGTTGCCTTTAGGGGCTCAACCTTACTCCAAGCTGCTCCGCAGCCGCTGCTCCTGGAAACCAGAAGTAAGCGGTAAATGCGGTGCCTGGAGTAAATCGTGTCATAGAAGTCTTATTTTCAATAAAAATCCGACGAAATGGCTACGAAACCATGGAAAGGCCGCTTACTGGAGCGAACTGGCCACACTTGAGAATGCGTTGTTGGCGTTCGACCCGATCAAACGAACCGTTCCCACCACCAGAACCAGAATGACCGCCAACATCACCGCGTATTCCGCGATGTCTTGCCCCGAATCTTCCGACCAAAGCCGTTGGATCAGTTTGGACATTTGCTCTCCTCCAGGACGATGTCAGTTCCTTTGAGAGTGAAGGACTGACATAAACTTCGTGCACACATGATGCACGCGTGCGAAGGGTCTTGTCAAATGCATGTTTAGGGGATGTCCCCAAGAGAATCAATTCTGCGGAATGGCCGCTGGAGGCCGGGTTTGGGCGGTATTGGCGGAGCCGGGCGCGAGCGGTTGCGGCAGCAATTCCTGAGCGGATTGCTGGGCAAATTGCAGCACGCGGTTGGGCAGGATCCCGAGATACAGGGTGGCCACGATGGTGAGCGCGAGGGCCAAGCCTAGTCCAAACGGAACCGGACTTACGGGGACCGGCTTCCTCGCTTCGCGCATGTACATCACGACGATGACGCGCAGGTAGTAATAGGAACCGACGGCGCTGTTGACCACGCCAATGATCGTGAGCCAGATCAGATTCGCTTTCACTGCAGCGCTGAATACGTAGAACTTGGCGAGGAAGCCGCCCGTCATCGGGATGCCGATCAGCGAGAGCAGAAAAATGGTGAGCGTAGCCGCCAGCAGCGGCGAGGTGCGGCCGAGTCCCTCGTAGTCTTCGAGGGTTACGTAACGTTCGCCGGCGTTGGCGAAATGGCTGACTACCGCGAACGCGCCCACGTTCATGGCGGCGTAGGCAGCGGTATAGAACATGGCGGCAGAAATGCCGGCGACTGAGTTGTTAGCGGTGGTCATGGCGAAGGCCATCAGCAGATATCCGGCATGGGCGATCGAAGAGTAGGCCAGCAGTCGCTTGATGTTGGTCTGAACCAGAGCGCCCACGTTGCCCAAGGTCATGGAAAGTGCGGCCGCCATCCAGATGAGCCAGACCCGTCCCGGCGCATTGATGGTGAATACCACTCGCAGCAATACCGCGAACGCCGCCGCTTTCGGCGCGGTCGACATGAACCCGACGACGGGGGCGGGAGCGCCTTCGTATACGTCGGGAGTCCAAATGTGAAAGGGCGCCGCCGCGACTTTGAACCCGAGGCCGACGAACATCAGGGCCATGGCCACGTAAACCAGCAACTGGACCGGGCCCGCCAGCAGCGTCCGGCTGATGATGCCGATGTTTGTGGATCCGGTCGCGCCGAACATCATCGCCACGCCATACAGGAAAAATGCGGTGGCGAAGGAGCCCAGAAGAAAATACTTCAGTGACGATTCGCTGCTCGAGGCCTCGTTGCGGCGGAATCCCGCAAGAATGTAAGTGGAGATCGAGGAGATCTCGAGGGCAATGAAAATCAAAACCAGTTCTACCGCCGACGACATCAGTGCCATGCCGACCACGCTGAAAAGAATCAGGGCATAGTATTCGCCAGCGCGAATCCGCTGCACCGCCATGTACTCGAACGAACTCAGGATCACGACTGCCGCGATGGCAATGACCAGAAAATGGAAGAACACGCTGAAGCCGTCGACCTTCACCATGTTCGAGAAAGCGAGGCCGGGAGACTGTGCCATGTACCACGTCGCGAGAAGTCCAGCGACGGCCCCAACGAACGCAATCAGGCCCAGCGTTTTCTGGCTTTTTTCTTCATCGACGAGAGGATCGAGGAGCATGACCAGAATGCCGAAACCAGACAGGACAAGTTCGGGCAGGATGCGGATGTAATCAGCGCCCTGAGGAATCGCCTGCGAAATCGTCTGCGGCAGACTCTGCGGCATACTCTGCAACCAGGCGGCTGGGAGGAAGCCCATCATTGTCCCACCATCTTGCTGACCACTTGCGGGATCGCACTGAGCGCGGCCTGTACCGCAGGATCAATCGCGCCGAGCCACAAAATCGGAGCCACGCCCATTACCAGCGCCGCTGCGGCACACGGCCAGACGGCAGCCTTTTCGAAGCCGATCATGTCGGCCATGGAATTATTGATCGGATGCGTCACTTTGCCGAAGAAGACTCGCTGGTACATCCACAAGAGATAGCACGCGCTCCAGATCACGCCGGTCGCGCCGAGGATTCCGTAGATTGCCTTGTCCTGGAACGCGCCGCTCAGCACCAGGAACTCACCGATGAATCCGTTGAGCAAGGGTAGCCCGACGGAAGCCAGCACGATAAAGAGGTACGTCGTGGCATACACGGGCATGGGCGTAGCCAGGCCGCCGAACTCCGCGATCTCGTAAGTGTGCCGTCGTTCGTGCAGAATTCCAGCCAGCATGAACAGGCCGCCGGTGGAAATGCCGTGGGCCAGCATGACGAACATCGCCCCGTTTAAGCCAGCCGGGGTGAAGCTGAAGATTCCCAGTACCACGAATCCCAGGTGGCTGACTGAGGAGTACGCGATCAGCTTCTTCATGTTGGGCTGCACCATGGCCACCAGCGCGCCGTAAATGATTCCAATCAGCGCCAGCGTCATGATCCACGGAGCATTGTGGCGGGCCTGCTCGGGGAACAGACCGAGGTTGAAGCGCAGCATGCCGTAGGTCCCCATCTTAAGCAGCACTCCGGCCAGCAGCACGGATCCGGCGGTGGGCGCCTCGACGTGCGCATCCGGCAGCCACGTATGGAAAGGAAACAGCGGGACTTTTACCGCGAACGCCAGAAAGAATCCGAGGAAGAGCCATTGTCCAGCGGCAGGGAAGTTCGGTACCTGACCGCGCGCGATCAGATCGCGAATGGTGACGAAATCGAAGCTGCCCGTATTCGCGTAGAGCCACAAAATCGCCGCCAGCATAAACACCGAGGCAATCATGGTGTACATGAAGAACTTCACCGCGGCATAAACCTTGCGCTCGTGGCCGAAGACGCCGATCAGCAATGCCATCGGAATCAGCGTCGCTTCCCAGAAGAAATAGAAGAGGAAGAGATCGAGGGAAGTGAAAACGCCGATCAGCGCCGTCTCCATGATCAGCAGCAGAATGAAAAATTCCTTCACCCGGTCGTGCACCGACTTCCACGAGATCAGCACACACAGCGGCGTGAGGAACGTGGTGAGCACCACCAGCCACATGGAGATGCCGTCCATGCCCATGTGGTAGTGAATGTTTGGGCTGGAGATCCACGGTTTGTCGATCTCGTACTGGAACCCTACTTTCGCCCGCAGGAAGTGCACCGGCAGATGCAGTGAGAGAAGAAAAGTGAGCAGCGAAACGACCAGAGCGAATATCCGGATGTCGCGATCGCGGCGCGGAAACATCACCAGCAGCAACGCGCCCACGAGTGGAGCGAACGTTACCAGCGTCAGGATGTAGGAGCTCCAGCTATCGGTCGTCATTACTCAGCGCACTCCCATCCAAATCATGTAGGCAAGCACCACGGCCGAGCCGGCTGCGATCCAGCCCGCATACGACCGCAGGTTGCCGGATTGCATGTGCCGCACTTCGTCTGACACCTGACGCGCGCCGTCGGCGGCGTTGTTCACGGTATCGTCGATGATCTTGCGGTCGACTCCCTGCCACAGGATGCTGGTTGAGCCGTCGATCAGCGGCTTGACGAACAACTTCGCGTAGAGTTCGTCGATGTAGTACTTGTTCAAGACAGCCGTGTAGAAGCCATTCAATCCGTCGGCGATTTTCTGTGGAAGGTAAGGCTTGCTCACGTAGAGCACATAGGCAAGCATGGCGCCCAAAAGGGCAACAGTTACCGATACAACCATGAGCAGGATTTCCGTCCCGCGACTTGCGGCTTCTCCTGCGGCTCCGGCCACCTCGCCAGAGCCAAAAACCGGCGCAAGGAAATGCTCAAAACCGTTACCGATGCCAACCAGACCGCCGACAACCGAAAGCACCGCTAGGATCATCAGCGGAACCAACATGACCATCGGGCTCTCGTGGGGCTCGCCGTGGCCGTGGTCATGGCCGTGAGTGCCGCGACCATGCTCGTCAGCATGCGCGCCGCCGCGGTAATCGCCAGCAAACGTCATGAACAACAAGCGGAACATGTAGAACGAAGTGACAAAGGCGGTGACCAAGCCGATAAACCAATAAACCCAGTTCGCTTGATACGCCTTCCAGAGGATCTCGTCCTTGCTCCAAAATCCGGCAAACGGAAAGATTCCGGCAATGGCTAGCGTTGCGATGCCCATGGTCGCGGCTGTAATGGGGATGTAAGAGCGGAGGCCGCCCATCTTGCGCATATCCTGCTCACCGCCGACAGCGTGAATCACCGAGCCGGCAGCGAGGAACAGCAGGCCCTTGAAAAACGCGTGAGTCATCAGGTGAAAAATTCCGGCCGAGAACGCTCCCACGCCGCACGCCATGAACATGTAGCCGAGTTGCGAAACCGTAGAGTAAGCCAGCACCTTCTTAATATCGGTCTGCACAATGCCGATGGTCGCGGCGAAAAGCGCGGTCAGCGTTCCAATCACGGCGACGACCATCAGCGCCATCGGCGCGCGCTCGAAAATCATGTGTGAGCGCGAGACCATGTAGACCCCAGCGGTCACCATGGTCGCGGCATGGATCAGCGCCGAAACCGGCGTTGGGCCCTCCATGGCATCAGGCAGCCATACGTAGAGCGGAATCTGCGCGGATTTACCGCAGGCGCCGACCATCAGCAAAATCCCGATGGCTGTGAGCAGCCCTGCGCCGGCGGTCTCTGCGGCGAGGGGCTGCACTTGCGCGAAGACCTTTGTGAAGTCCAGCGAACCGAAATGCTGGATGATCAGGAAGAGAGCGATGAGAAATCCGAAGTCGCCGATGCGGTTGACGATGAACGCTTTTTTCCCAGCAGATGCCGCCGAATCTTTCGTGAACCAGAATCCGATCAGCAGATACGACGCCAGCCCCACGCCCTCCCAGCCAATGAACATCAGCAGGTAGTTGTTGGCCAGCACCAGCGTGAGCATGAAAAACTTGAACAGGTTCAGGTAGGCGAAGAAACGGTAATAGCTGGGGTCGTCCCACATGTAGCCGACGGAGTAGATGTGAATCAGGAATCCAACTCCGGTGACGATCAGCAGCATGACCAGAGAAAGTTGATCGAGATACAGCGCGAAGTCGGAGCTGAAACTGCCGGGAAGACCAGCGCTGCCGAAGCGGATCCAGTGGGCGATGTATTCGTGGTAGGGAAGGGCGTCGGAGGAAACGCGCATGACGACCGACAGCGCCCACGCGAACGCCGCACCGGAAAAAAACAAGCCGATGACGCTGACCGCGGTCCGCGAAGATTTCTTCCCGAGAAAGCCATTAATCGCGGCGCCCGCCAGGGGGAGCACCGGGATCAGCCAGAGATTGAGAGAGGACGTCATAGTTTGAGCTGATTCATAACTTGAGAAGGTTCACCTGGTCCACGTTCAGCGTTTCGCGCGTGCGGTAAACCGCGATGATGATTGCCAGACCCACGGCCGATTCCGCAGCCGCGACGACCATGACGAAGAAGACGAAGATCTGTCCCGCCAGCGCATGCCAGTGCGCCGCGAAGGCAACGAAAGAAAGATTCACTCCATTCAGCATCAGCTCAATCGACATGAAGATCGTGATGATATTGCGCTTGATCAGGAATCCGGCGACGCCACAGGCGAACAGAAATCCACTGAGCACGAGATAGTAAGAAAGCGGGACCATCAGCCCACCTTCCTTGCCGGCACGCCCGGCGGATGTGTGGGCGGCTTGCTGGCCAGCACCACCGCGCCCATGATGGCAATCAGGATCAGGACAGAAGTAATCTCAAACGGCAGCAGGAACTCGTGGAACAGCAATTGCCCGATGGTCTTGGGATCGCCGGGAAGAGCGCCCGCGGCGACCGCCTCCGTTCCTGAATGCCGCAGCACAACCCAGCCCAGCAGGACGCTTCCTAGCAACAAGCCTGGGATGCCGAACAAAAAAGCGACGCGGCTCCCTTGGGTGCGTTCCTCCACTCCGGCGTTCAACAGCATGATGGTGAAGACGAACAGCACCATGATGGCGCCAGCGTAGACGATTACCTGCACCGCGGCGAGGAACTCCGCACCCAACAGCAGATATTCGCCCGCGAGCGCGGCCATCACCGCGATCAGCGACAGCGCGCTATTAATGGGATGCGTCTGCGCCAGCAGGTTGATCGCGCCTGCCACCGCGACCGCCCCGAAGGCCAGAAACAGAATCAGGTGAACGTTCATGAATCTCGTTTTTCGATTACCAAGCCACTGCGATCGCAGTGGCAATCAGATTCACCAGCGCCAGCGGCAGCAGGAACTTCCAGCCGAACGCCATCAACTGGTCATAACGGAAGCGCGGCAGCGTGCCGCGCACCCAGATATACAAAAAGAGAAATGCCACAATCTTGGCGGCGAACCAGAACACGGGCAAGACGGCCTGCAGGATCGGAGGGCCAAAGATGGGCCCATGCCATCCGCCGAAAAATAAGAGCGTGGCCAGGCAAGCCACTGTGATCATGTTGGCGTATTCCGCCATGAAGAACATGGCAAATTTCATGGCGCTGTATTCGGTGTGATAACCGGCCACAAGTTCGGTTTCGGCTTCCGGCAGGTCGAACGGGATGCGGTTGGTCTCCGCGTACGCTGCCATCAGGTAACAGAAGAATCCAATGAATTGTGGGAAGACGTTCCAGCGCGGAATAAATCCCCAGAAGTGTCCGCCCTGTGCGTCCACAATCGCGCGCAGACTAAAGCTGCCCGACATGATCAGCACGCCGACAAGGGAGAGGCCGAGTGCGATCTCGTAACTCACCATCTGCGCACTGGCGCGCAGGCCGCCTAGCAGCGAATATTTGTTGTTCGACGACCATCCCGCGAGCGCCACGCCGTATACGCCGATCGATGTCACGCCGAGAATCAGCAGCAGTCCGGTATTCACGTCGGTGATCTGCAGGGGAATACTATAGCCGCCGATCGTGACCGAGTTGCCGAACGGAATGACCGCGATCGACGTTAGCGCGAAAATGACGGCGATCAACGGCGCCGCCAGGAATAGCGGTTTGTAGACATGCGGCGGCGTCAAGTCTTCTTTGAACAGAAATTTCAGGCCGTCGGCTGCCGGCTGCAGCAGGCCAAACGGGCCGACCCGCGTGGGTCCCCAGCGATTTTGCATGTGGCCCACAACCTTGCGTTCCAGCCAGACCGTGTACGCGACCGCAGTGAGCAGCACCACCAGAACCACGGCGGACTTGATCACCGACACGAGTATGAATAGCCAGATTGGCAACGCCACGCCGTGCTTCCTCTCTTACTTGAGACCACCGTGTTTCAAATGTTAGTCTGCCGCGACTTCCGCAGGCTTCACTTCGTGACTCTCCATCACCGACTTTAACGTGCGCGAGTAGCGTCCGAGCGTCCCGGAAGTAAATAGTCCGTCGTGAGCCGGGGAAATCGATTCCGGCTTTTGCGCCGCGCCCGGCCCGCTCTTCGTTAGAGACGTGTGCTCGATGTTGCCCGCCAGAAGATTCACGCGGGAAACGTCATACCCCGGAACCAGTCGCTGGATCTCGTCCAGAATCGCCATGGGATCGAGCGGGGTCAACTTCGGCTCCAGGCCTTGCATCTCGAGCCACACCGCATGACGGTCGGCCTCGCCAGATTGCGCGCCGCGCGACTGTCCCATGTCAGCGTGCGTACCGCCGCCGAAGGGAACCAGTTTGCGAACGTCGAAGCCCATGGCGTCGGCGATGCGGACGATCATTTCGAAATCGGCTTTTGTGCCGGAAATCTCGCCAGCCTTCTTCACCAGTTGCACGTCGCCGCAAGTGTTGGTCATCGTGCCGGATTTTTCGTACGCGTTGGCCGCGGGGAGCACCACGTCCGCGATCACCGCAGTCTCGGTCAGGAACATGTCCTGCACGACCACGAAGCTCTTCGAGCACGCGAACGGGTCGATGTTCAGTCGTCCGATGGGATTTGATCCCACGACGTAAAGCGCTTTCAACTTGCCGCTCTTGCCCGCTTCGACCATGCCAGGCAAGTCGAGACCGGCGGTTGGCGGGATGGCCCACTCCTGATGGAAGTCGCTGCCACCCGCAGTAGGGTGATATCCAGGGAGCAGGTCGGGATAGAGCCCCATATCCGCGGCGCCGCGCGAGTTGGCGTAGTCGGCGAGGCAGATAAACTTGGCCCCTTCAAGAGCGGAGCCGAAAGCGATCAGGCTGGCGATGTCGTTGCCGCGGATCTCCGCGCCAAAAATGATGATGAGATTCTTTTCTTCATGCAGCTTGTCGCGAAGAGCGGTCCATGCATCTCTGTTCGTCGACGGACTCGCCAGCGCATTCGCGGCCGCATCGTCGCCAGACAAAAAGCTGGCGACCTTGCCTTCTGTTCCGGCTGGAATCTGCGTGAAGCTCGTCGCCTGCCGGCGCAGTTTGATCGGCTGCGAATTCAGCAAGTAGAGACGGGCGCGATGCAGTCGCACGTTATTGCGAATCTGCCAGGCCAGCAGCGGATGCTGCTCGGTGGGATCGTTGCCAATCAACAGAATCGCTGGGGCGTTGTAGACATCCGCCATGCTGGCCGTCGCGTCCGGCTTGCCCCGAAGTGCCGCCGAAAGGGCAGGGAAGTCGGCGGTGCGATGGTGATCGACGTTGTTCGTCTTCAGTACGACACGCGCGAACTTCGACAATAGATATGCTTCTTCATTCGTAGTTCGCGTCGATCCGATCACGCCGATCGCCGAGCCGCCATCCTTGTCGCGAACTTCGGCAAACTTCTTTCCGACCAGCGCGAACGTTTCTTCCCATGTCGCGGGAGTCAGCTTGCCGTTCTTGCGAATGAGCGGCTGTGTCAGGCGTTCTTCGTGATTAGCGAAGTCGAACGCGTAGCGCCCCTTGATGCAGAGGAAGTCGCCGTTGGTGCCGCTCTTGTCGCGGTTGTCGCCGCGAACAATTTCCATCCCAGTGTCAGACCGCCGCACTCCGAGCGTGGTTTTGCAGCCGTCGCCGCAATGCGTGCAGACCGTGCCCACGTGCTTCATTTCCCACGGCCGCGTTTTGTAGCGATAGGCGCCGGAAGTGAGCGCGCCGACCGGGCAAATATCGATACACATGCCGCACTCTTCACATTCCAGATGATCTTCTTTATTCGGAGCGATCAGCGAACTCACGCCGCGGTTCTGCACGCCCAGAGCCCAGACGTCCATGCCTTCGCCACACACGCGTACGCAGCGGTAGCACAAAATGCAGCGCGGTCGGTCGAAGAACACCACCGGGGACCACTGCTGCTCTTCCTTGTGGTTCTTCGCCTCCATGAATTTCGATTCGGCGGCGCCATAGGAGAACGTCATGTCCTGCAGTTCGCACTCGCCGCCCGCGTCGCAGACCGGACAATCCAGCGGATGATTGCCGAGCAGCATCTCCAGCATCGACTTGCGCGCCTGTTTGATCTCGTCGCTGTCGGTGATGACGACCATGCCCTCGCCGACCACCGTGGTGCAGGCGGTCTGCAGCTTGGGCATCTTCTCGACTTTCACCAGGCACATGCGGCAAGCGCCCTGCAGCGAAAGATTGGGGTAATAGCAGAACGAAGGCACTTCAATGCCTACAGTCTTGCACGCTTCAATGAGGAGCGTCCCCGCGGGAGCGGTGACCTTCTTGCCGTCGACAGTGAGAGTTACGTCAGCCATATTTAAGAGCCGCGATTTGTCGCGCCGGCGTCCCGCCGGCTGTCGCGAGGGCGTCTCGCCCTCGCACTCTCTCAGCAATCTGAGACCTGCGGGCATTCGCCCGCACCGTGGGCCGGCGAGACGCCGGCGCTACGCGTGAACCAGTTCTTCCGCGCCTGCCTTCTCGTACGGGCAGGGTCTGCCGTCCAGGTGCTCTTCAAATTCTTTGCGAAACTTCTTCACGAACGCAATCGTTGGCATCGCGGCCGCATCGCCCAGCGGACAGAACGTGCGCCCCAGCATGTTCTCCGCCAGATACTGGATGTTGTCGATGTCCTTCTTCATCCCGCCGCCAGCATGAAAACGCATAAGCGTCTTCTTGATCCAATCGGTTCCTTCGCGGCAGGGGATGCACCATCCACAACTCTCGTGCTGGTAGAACTTCATCGTGCGCAGCGCGAATTTGACGATGCACTGCGCGTCGTCGACGACGACGACGCCTCCCGAACCGAGCATCGACCCAGCCTTCGCGACCGAATCGAAATCCATGGCGACGTCAACTTCCTCCGCGGTGAGACAAGGGCACGAAGCTCCGCCCGGCACCACCGCCTTCAACTTGCGCCCGTTTGGAATGCCGCCGCCGACTTCGTAGAGCATTCTCTTTAAGTTATAGCCCATGGGCAGTTCGTAGACGCCCGGCTTGGCGATGTTCCCGCTCAGGCAGAACAGGCGCGTGCCGCCGTTTTTGGGCGTGCCCAGCTTGGCAAACCAATCCGCGCCGCCAAGAATAATGTGAGGCACATTGGCCAGCGTCTCCGCATTGTTAATGACAGTGGGTCCGCCCCAGAGACCGACCACCGCAGGAAACGGAGGCCGGATTCGCGGGATGCCGCGCTTGCCTTCGAGCGATTCCATCAGCGCCGACTCTTCTCCAACTTCGTACGCACCCGCGCCACCGTGCCAGTAAATGTCCAGATCGCGCCCGCTGCCAAAAATATTCTTGCCGATAAATCCCTTGGCGTAGGCGTCGCGAATCGCCTTCTGCATGATCTCCAGCAGATAGCGGTACTCGCCGCGAATATAGATGTAGCCGCTCTTGGCGCCCACGGCCAGCGCCCCGATCATGACGCCCTCGATCACCGAGTGCGGATCGTGTTCGAAAATCAAACGGTCCTTGCAGGTGCCGGGCTCACTCTCGTCGCCGTTGCAAAGAACGTATTTCGGTTTCGCCGACTGTTTGGGCACGAACGACCATTTCATCCCGGTGGAGAATCCTGCGCCGCCGCGCCCGCGCAGGCCGGAATTCTTGACCTCATTAATAATGGAGTCCGGCTCCATGGCGAGCGCCTTCTGCACGGCCTTGTAGCCGTCCAGTTCGAGATAGCGGTCGAGGTTGGCCGCACCCTGGCCGAAGCGCCGGGAGACGACTCTTACCTCGTCGGGATGGGAGACCAAGTCAGCCATGGGAATTGGGAAATTGGCTAATTTGGTAATCGAGTAATTGAAAACCGGTACCCCGGTCTTGATTTTCAATTTCCCAATTACCAAATTACACAATTACTTAATCTTCCTCACTGCGTTGCCTTCTTCTTATACTCGTCGAGAATTCTGTCCATCTTCTCAGTGGTCAGGTTCTCGTGAAAATCGTAATTCACTTGCGCCGCCGGGGCCCAGCTGCAGGCGCCGATGCACTCCACTTCTTCCAGCGTGAACAGGCCGTCGGGCGTGGTCTGCTTATGGCCGATGCCGAGTTTCTTCGCGCAATGATGCAAAATGTCTTCGCCGCCGCGGACCATGCAACTGATGTTGGTGCAGACCTGCACATTGAACTTGCCGCGCGGTTTGGTGGTCAGCATCGAGTAATAGCTGATCACGTTGCGCACTTCGAGTTCGGTCAGGTCGAGACGGGATGCGATTTCCGCGATGACTTCGTCCGAAAGAAATCCGACTTCGTCCTGAGCGTAAAGCAGCGTCGGGACGAGCGCCGAGCGTTTCGTCGGATAATGCGGAACCATTTCCGCGAAGCGTGCCTCGAATTCGTCAGAGAACTTCATCAGAGATTGAGCAATTGAGCAATCGGGTAATTGTGTAATTGAAAACTCATGTTGCATTCCTTGCCGTTCGCCTAGACGCAGTAAATATCGCCGTTAGCTCATGAGCCTCTTTCAACAACAATTCTGCCTTTTCCGGTGGCACAATCCCAGATTCTGTCAGCAACTCGAGCCACAGAATCGCCTCATCCGCTTCTTCAACCACCACACCCATCTTAGCTACAAACTCTGCTTTCGATCTCGCCCGGCAGGCTGCACGATAGTTTGCGGCCACCGAGGTCCCGCAGCGGAGGAGTTGCTTGCCCAAAACTTGTGTATCCGTCCGATGAGGCAAAGACCGAAACAGCCGTATGACACGTAACGCGAACGCCTTAGTTCGATCTCGAAGCTGTTCAGGCTGACTGCTCACTACCACGACCTTAAAATTGCTCAATTACCCGATTACTCAATCACTCAATTCTTCACCGGTCTATCTCTCCAAGCACAATGTCGATACTCCCGATCGCCGCCACCACATCCGCCAATAGCCGGCCTTCGCACATGGTGGGCAGGGTTTGCAGGTTCGCGAAACACGCCGACCGCATGTGTACCCGGTACGGTTTGGCCGTTCCATCGCTGACGATGTAATAGCCCATCTCGCCGCGCGGTGATTCGACGGCCTGATAAACCTCGCCCACTGGCACCGCGAATCCTTCCGTGATGATCTTGAAGTGGTAGATGAGCGATTCCATTTGCGTCTTCATCTTCTCGCGGTCGGGCAGCACCACTCCGGGAGCGTCGGCCTTGATGGGGCCTTCGGGCATGCCGTCCAACGCCTGCCGTACGATCCCGATCGACTCGCGCAGTTCCTGCACACGGCACATGTATCGCGCGAAGACGTCGCCTTCCTGCGAAATCGGCACCTTAAACTGGAACTTTTCGTAACTCGAATACGGCATATCGCGCCGCAGGTCGATGTCTACTCCGCTGCCGCGCAGGGTCGGCCCGGTCGCGCCCAGTCCGATGGCGTCTTCGGCCGTCATTCGGGCAACGCCTTTGGTGCGCATCATCCAGATGGGATTGCCGGTCAGCAGATTTTCGTATTGGTCGATGCGTTCGGGAAAATATCCAGCGAAATCGCGCACGCGGTCGAAGAATCCCAGCGGCGGTTCCAGCGCGATTCCGCCCACGCGGAAATAGGAAGTCATCATGCGCTGCCCGCTGACCATCTCGAACATGCGCAGGATTTCTTCGCGCTCGCGGAAGCAATATAAAAAAACCGTCAGCGCGCCGATGTCCATGGCGTGCGTGCCCAGCCACACCAAGTGAGAGTTAATCCTGGTTAACTCGTTGAGTAGAACCCGCAGCCACTGCGCCTTCGGCGGAATCTCCAGCCCCAGCAATTTCTCCACCGCGAGGACGTAGCAGAGGTTGTTGGTCATGGGGCACAGATAGTCGATGCGGTCGGTCAGCGGCACCACCTGCTGGTAGAACTTGGCCTCGCAGGTCTTTTCGATTCCAGTGTGGAGGTAGCCGATGTCGGGCATCATCCGCACCACCGTCTCGCCGTCAATCTCGAGCAGCACGCGGAGCACGCCGTGAGTCGACGGATGTTGCGGGCCCATGTTCAGGATCATGGTGCGATCCTGGCCGGGCTCCAGCACGGGTGTGGGATTCAGGTGGGCCATCTCTAATTCACCGGTAGCCTTCCATTTTAACGGTACCCCTCCACGGGATAATCTTTGCGCAGAGGGTGACCTTCCCAGTCCTCGGGCATCAGGATGCGGCGTAAATAAGGATGCCCGGTGAAACGAACGCCGAACAGATCGAATACTTCGCGTTCGAAATAGTTGGCGCCCGGCCAGACCGAAGTGATCGACTCGATCGCCGGGCTGGCGCTGTTCAGGTGAACCTTCAGCCGGACGCGCTCTTTCTTCGGAATCGAAAGCAGGTGATAGACGACCTCAAACCGAGGCTCCGCCGGATACCAGTCCACGCAAGTCACATCGGACAAGAAATTGAAGGGGCAGGCGGGATCGTCTTTCAGGGCAATGCAAGCCTCTCGGATGTAGGCCCGATCGACATAAATCGTCATCTCGTCGCGATCGAACTTCACGCCCGTCACGGCCTCAGGCTTCCAGCCCACCACGCGGGCCACGGCCGGATGGTTCTTCAGTTGCTCCAGATCAGTAATGGGGGGGGCCAGCGGCATTAGAAATTCCCCCGTTTGGCAGAGGTTTCGCCCCAGTCCAGCACGCCCTTCTTCCAGACGTAGAAAAAGCCGACCAGAAAAATGCCGATGTATACCAGCATCTCCCATAGCCCGAAGTGCCCCTGACCCTGTTCCTTGAGTTTGCGTAAGATGACCGCCCAGGGATAGATGAAAACCGCCTCAACATCGAACAGAATGAACAGCATGGCGACCAGGTAGAACTTCACCGAGAAGCGCTGCCGGGAGTCGCCCACCGGGGTCATGCCGCATTCGTAAGGGGAAAGTTTGGCGCGGGTGGGTTTGCGCTGCCCAATCAGCCAGGAAAGCGTGACAATTGCAGCCGCAATCCCGCCCGCCATAAGAATATGGATCAAGAACGGGAGGTATTGAGCGAAGTAATTGTCGGGCATAGGATGAGATAGATATAATTCGCGCCAAGTGTTGCTTAAACGTTCTAGATTATGGGCTTACACTCAAGAGTGTCAAGCGAGCGGCCGGGCATTTTGTGGATAGGACCGGATAATTTTGTAATTGTGTAATCGGGCGCTTCTGCAATTCGAAAACCCGATTCCGAAAGTGCATCGATTCTATGATTTTCGGCTTCAACACCGACGTGAAGCACGGCGACACGATCTACCACGTGCAGAGCGAAGCGCGTGAAAGCGAACTCCTTCTGCAGACGCAGGTCTTCGTGCGCGGGCGCTGCATCGGCAAAAAGGCCACCTCGTACGGCAGCAAGACCAGCGAGTCGCAGGTCGCGGACTCGCAGAAAGAGCAACTCCTCCGCCAGCAACACCGACTGGTGCTCGACGCCATCCGCGAAGGCAAACTGGACGACGTTCTGGACCATCCCGAACCGGAAGTCCTGGCCACAGTGAAAGAGCTGGACGTGCAGTGGCTGAACTCCGAGTCGGTTCACGCCGATCGCAACCTGACCATGCAGCTGCGCGTGACCGAGGGAGGCGCGGCGGCGTCCGGTGCGCGTCTCACGTTTCGCTTTGCCCGGCCCGGGGCGACTCCGTTCTATACGCAGGCGGTTGCGGATGCCGGGGGCTCGGCCGAGATCAAGATTGAGGTCGCAGAGGCGGAGTTGCCCGAATCGACGTTGTTGGTACAGATCAACCAGGAAGGCCGCACGGCGACGCGGAAGTTCGTGCTGCGCAAAGCGGACTAGGACGTCGGACCCTACAATCCTCTTGCACCACAGTAGCCTCGCGATCGAATGAAGCTTCATCTCAATGGGGAGGAGCGCGATTTCAGCGATGCTCCCGCCACGTTCACTCTGGCCGCTCTGGTGGAAGTCCTCGGCATGAAGGCCGACCGCGTGGCGGTGGAACTGAATCGCGACATCGTGCCGCGCGACCGTTGGGCTGCAACTCAGCTCTGCGAGGGTGATCAACTCGAGATCGTCCATTTCGTCGGCGGCGGCTGGGGACTCCCCGCCGCGCAGGAACTCCCTTAGTCACCCCTTTTCCACCGATTCTCTGCTTGACCTTCTCCCGTCCGTGCCTAAAATGTTTGAAACATTCGACTTGAGGATTGTTTCAAACATATCTGGGGGATTGTGCAAGATCACGAGGAAGACCGCTTCACATCGCAACAAGTGATTGCCTTGACCGGCATCACGCCCCGCCAGCTCCAGTGGTGGGATGAGCGCGGTGTCGTCAAGCCGGAGAGGGAAGGGCATCGCCGCCTGTACTCGATGAACCACCTGACCGAAGTGGCCGTGATTTGTGAACTGCGGCGCAAGGGATTCTCGCTGCAGGGCGTACGAAAGGTCATGCGCTTTCTGGAGCGTGAGGTCGGCAAGGGCTTAGCCGAAATTGTAAGCCGCAGCTCGGATGTTCACCTGTTGACCGACGGAACGCACCTGTATCTCGAGACTTCCGCGCGCCAGATCGTGGACATCCTCAAGAATTCCGACCAGCCCATTCTGGGCGTGTGCCTGAGTGACGCGGTGCGGCAGGTGCGCGCCGGGGTCGTCTCCGGGAAGGCGAATACTTCAGTAACGTCGCCGGATCACCGACGGCGTGCTAAAAGAGTTTCGTAGGCAAGACAGTCGCGAAAACGGCAACGAACGTAGAGATGCAACCAGGGACACAGGAGGAAGACATGGTCGGTGAGCTGGATCTTCTCAATGAGTGGATACCGGAACAGATGCAGCCGGGGACTGTCTTCGTGCTGGAGAATGCCGGGGAGATCGGCGAGAAAGAAGATCCATATTGGGCCGTGCTGTCCTGTCCCTCATGCGGCATGCTGGGGCTGATCACGCGCAAACAAATCAACGGCTTGCTGCCTGTGATTTGCGGGTCGGAGATCTGCTCAGCGCAGTTCTTTATCCGCGAGAGCGAAGTCGTGGTGCGCAAACCTTTCTAGACGTTCCAATTCCTCCAGCAGCTTTGTCATCCTGAGGCGGCGCACTTTGCCGCCGAAGGATCTATGCAATTTCTTCCGTTCAGAAAACAGGTGCATGCCGCGAAGGGTTGCACAGGTCCTTCGCGTCGCTCAGGACGACACAACTTATGATCGAGTCTTGACTTCCTGCAACTCCACTGGAACCTGCTCGACGATTTCAATTCCAAATCCTTCCAGGGCGGCTACCTTCTTGGGACGATTCGTCAGAAGGCGGATGCGGTGCAGGTTCAGGTCTGAGAGAATCTGGGCGCCGATGCCGACTTCGCGCTGAATCTGGCGTTCGGTGTCGTACAGCGAGGGGAGCCTTTGGCCGCGGTGGAAGCCGAGGGCGGTGCGGTCGCCGACTTTCTCGACGGAGAATCCTTGCGACGTCTGGTGCAGGTAGATCAGCGCGCCGCAGCCTTCCTGGGAAATGCGGCGGAGAGCGCCTTCGAGCGTGGCGTGGCATTCGCATCCGGTCGCGCCGAAGACGTCGCCCATCAGGCAATGGGCGTGCATGCGGACCAGCACTGGGGTGCTGTTGCCCTCAACGTCTCCACGCGGCATTTCCCCTTTAATCAGGGCAACGTGCGACTCGCCGCCGTCGACTTCGCTCTCGTAAGCGATCATGCGGAACTCGCCGAAGCGCGTGTCGACCAGCGCCTCGCCCACGCGATGCACGTAGCGCTCGTGCGCCATGCGGTAGCGGATGAGCTCGGCGACGGTGAGCATCTTCATCTTATGCTCGCGGCAGAACTCAATCAGGTCGGGTACGCGGGCCATGCTGCCGTCGTCCTTCATGATTTCGCAGATGATTCCGGCAGGGATCATTCCGGCGAGCCGCGCCAGATCAACCGAGGCCTCGGTCTGGCCGGCGCGCACCAGCACTCCGCCTTTGCGCGCGCGAAGCGGGAACATGTGTCCGGGACGAGCTAAATCGGAAGGCTTGGTAGCGGGATCGATCGCGACCTGAATTGTGCGGGCTCGGTCGTGAGCGGAAATGCCCGTGGTGACGCCCTGCCGCGCATCAATCGCCTCACAAAATGCTGTGCCGAACTGCGACGTGTTCTCCGACGTCATGGGACCGATGTTGAGGTGCTCGAGGCGCTCTTCGGTCATGGCCAGGCAGACCAGTCCGCGTCCGAACTTGGCCATGAAGTTGATGGCGTCGGGCGTGACTTTTTCGGCGGCGAGGGTGAGGTCGCCTTCGTTCTCGCGGTCCTCATCGTCGACGACGACGATCATGCGGCCGGCGCGGATTTCCTCAATCGCATCGGGGACGTCGGTGAATGGGTGCTGGGGGCTCATATTGAGGCGATTGTAGCAATTGGGCGGATTGGGCTAGATATCTGATTGTATTTTTTTCTGCGGGTTGCGTAAATTCTTTGCTTTCTTTGGTTTAGAAAAATGGGACAGGGGTTCTCAGGGTAAAATATTGAAAATGAATGGGTTGCTGGCAAAATCTTGAGGGATAAGGAGTTAGAGGCTCGACTCGGCGTCGTTCGGGGCCGACGGCTGGATTTGTGCTCGGGAGACTTTGCGCGCATGAGGCAAGTATGCAGCTTTCAAAATCCTCAGTAAAGGTTGTTCGTCACATGGTTGGGCTGTGGAAGGCTGTGGAAAAGTGTCCTGCGATTGCTGTAAAGATTTGGTCGGGGAAAGCAGGTTCATCGGTCTTTTCAGACCGGTTTGGGGACAGGAATTGAGGTGGGGCTCGTGGGCTTTGTTTCATTCAGCTGCTCCGGGGGCTGAAGGCCAGTTTCATTTTCTGTGGGCTGTTCGCGGCGCTGAAGCGCCGCTCTTCCACGGTGCGACCGCGGCTTGGGAAGTTCCCGAGAAGTAGATCAACTTCAACTTCAAGATCAAAGGCGACGGACAGGAGTGTCCGTCCCACATTGGCTGGTCGCGCTTTGCGCGACGGACAGCCGAGGGCGGCTGTCCCTACATAAGAATTATCCCGCTAGTTCGTGTTCGGCGCCGCGGAAGAGGGCTTGCATGGCGCGGATTACCAGGCGGATCATGAGCACGATGATTACGACGAAGATTGTGGCTAGGGTGCCTGCTACGTATGGGTGGCGCGTGGCCAGCCAGGTCAGGCCGACGGCCAGGACGTCTTCGCCCAGGCTTAGGGTGATGTTGGAGAAAGGCTCGGGCGAAGGTGTTACGGCGGCGCGGGCGGCGGTTTTGCCGCTGTGGGCGATCAGGGCTACGGCGGCGCCCAGGAGTGTGGCCAGCAGTTGGTGCTCGGGGGAAAGTTGGGTCGTCGCGCGGTAGGCCAGGAGTCCGGCGACGGGGACGCGGATGAACGTGTGCAGGGCGTTCCAGAGCAGGTCGAAGGCGGGAATTTTGTCGGCGAAGAATTCGATGACGAAGAGCGCGGTGCTGGCGATGATGACGGTCCAGCCTGCGAGGAGTTGCAGTCCCGGGGGCAGTGGGAGATGGCCGAAGCGGGCCAGGAGTCCCAGGACGGCGACCGTGGCGTAGAGATTCAGGCCGGCGGCGAAGCCGATTGCGGCCAGGAGAGAGAAGAGTTCGCTTTGCGGGATTTGCAGGATGTTCAGCATTGTGGGGCTGGGAACGTATTGGGTTTCTGAGCCTGTATTCTGAAATCTTCAATCTGCAATCTAAAATCTGCAATCTAGAATCTGCATTGCAGATTGCAGATTTTCGATTGTAGATTTCAGATTCAAGAAATCCCACCCGTCCTCAAAACAGAAAGGGCCGCCCCAGCGGGGAGCAGCCCTCAATTCGTTCTCAGAACGGCGGTTACAGCGTGGACTCGATTTCGAAGCCCCAGGCTTCCAGAAGGGGCTCGGGGATGTACTTGGAATTCTTGTTGCGGCGGGCCCACTCGCGCAGGCGGGTCGAGCGCAGGTACTGGTCGGGGGAGAGTTTGTACTCGCGCACGACTTGTTCGAATTCGGTGATGGTTGGGGTGATCGGCCCGATCGGCTCAGGCTTGCCCCAGTTCGGATTTCCGCGACGCTTGGCCATGAAAAATGCCTTTCCACTTAAGGGGATGAAACTGCAAAACTGGTACAGCAAAATCGTCTAACTATATGATTCTCCGAGCCGTCTTCAGGATTCAGCTTTCGAGAGGCAAGCTGGAACGCAGGGCTGACGGTCGACAGAGCTAGTACCTGCGACTAATTCGAACCCAAAGCTAATCGGAGACTCAATATCCTACAGTCAATTTCACTTTAAAGTCAACGGAAATTTCCTCAGGGACCGAGAGCGAATCTGATTCAAACTCATGGAAATAAGGCAGTTACCTCTGCTGACCGGTTCCACTACGGCCTCTGATCGGGTTTTGGAAGGGCTTTTCAATTCACTCGACCGCAAATTTCCCTCTCTACACTCCTTTCGACGGCAGCCCCTGTCAAGGCAGGCCTGCAAAGACTTGCAGATTACTGCCGTAACCTCTGTTAGCGCGAGAGGCGTTGATCGTTGCAGTTGATGGACATAGAGTGCAGAGAGGGAATCCCTGAGTGCGGTCCGCCGGGCTGCTTCCAGAGCCGGCGGGAAAAATAATTTCCCTGCCACCGGATCCCTGATTTGCGGATTTAGGAGTGGGCCCTGCCATGAACCTGAAGTCGTTGGTGCTGTGTTCGGACGAAAAAATCGTACGGGTATTGCGCCGGGTGCTGGGCGATTTGGATATTGCGGTGGAGTTGTGCGCGGAGGCCGATTCGGCCTTGCGCCGACTGACGCGGCAAAGGTTCGAAGCAATCATTGTCGACATTACGGACGACGGCGCACAGGAAGTGCTGCGCAGCGCCCGCACTGCTCCGTGCAACAAGCAGGCGGTGGCGGTCGCGATTGTGGAGCCCATCATTGGTCTGAAGGCGGTGTTCGAGATTGGGGCGCACTTTGTGCTGTACAAGCCGGTCACCAGTGAACGCGCCAAGTCGAGTTTCCGGGCAGCGCGAGCGCTGATGAAGAGTGAGCGCCGGCGGAACGCGCGGGTGGCGGTGCAGATTCCGGTAGTGTTGCGAAGTCCCGAAGCCGGCAGCAATATGAAGGTGACGACCATCGACCTGAGCGAAGGTGGAATGGCGATTGGCATGCCGAAGCGGCGGCGTCCCAGGGGCCGCTGGCAGGCGGTTTTCACGTTGCCCGGAACCGAGGCGGCTCTGGAACTTCCCGCGGAGTTTGCGTGGGAGGGGACGGGTGAGCAGGCGGGTCTCCGTTTCCAGGAGACCTCGCCGGAAGCGACGCGACAATTGCGGGAGTGGCTCAAACTGAATTCTCCGGACGCCGAGCAGGACGATCCGCCGATTCGTTGCCAGCTTACGGATCTTAGTCTAGGGGGATGCTATCTGGAGATTTCGTCGCCCTTTCCGGCATCGAGCCGGGTGACGCTGTCGATGCGCGCGGCCGCGGTGGAAGTGCGGGCGCACGGAGTGGTGCGGGTGATGCATCCGGATAAGGGCATGGGCGTGGAATTTACGCAGGCGACGCCGGAACATCGCGCGGCCGTGGAAAAGTTTCTGGAAGTGCTCAACGAAAATCGCGCACTGTTGCCCGAACTGCTGGTCGAGCCGGAAGGACTGGAAACGGAATCGAGCGCCAGCAAACCGGGTGCGGAAGTGGATGATCCGTTACTGCACTTGTTCTATGGGGAGTCGCTCACGGCGGAGCAATTCCACGACGCGATGCGCAAGCAGCGAGCTACGCTGCCGGCGGTTAATGGCGATGCATCGTCGGCTGCTCACGCTTAGGCCAGACTCGGCTTAAGAGAACCTGTGTTTCTTCCGTTCGAGTTTCTTCTATGCGAAACCATCTCCGCGCATCCCTAGGCTAGAATGAAACTCGAGCCGGGATGGCGAAATTGGCAGACGCAGCGGACTTAAAATCCGCAGGTCCGAAAGGACTGTGGGGGTTCGATTCCCCCTCCCGGCACCAGCGACACTGAGGTAGAGATCCCTCGCGAGAAACGCTCGGGATTTCGCCTGCGGGCTCCCGTCCGCAAGAGACGCGGACTCACGCCCGCAAAGCGGCTCAACTTAAAATCCGCAGGGGCTAACCGCCCTGTGGGGGTTCGATTCCCCCTCCCGGCACCAGAGGACTCTCGCCGTTTCTGTTCACTTCACTCACAATGCCCGCAGCCAGCGTGGCTTAGGGACTGCGCCGGGCTCGTTCCGTGCAAGTTCTGACTGAATCCGGAAGGGCTTCTGGTTCGTAGAAGCGGTCGTAGAAATCGACGTCGACGCGACACACCTGGAAGCCGATAATCGTCCGGAACGGCGCGGTGTAGGCGGGGAAGCGGCCGTAGCGGCGATGGACGTAGTTGCAATATGCAATGGCGGCTTGTATTGTTGCGGCGCTCGGCGCCGGTATCTTTGTGCTACAGGAAGCCGCGTCGCGCCAGGTGCTTTGTTGTGTTCCGCCGCGGTAGGCTCCGTCTACTCCGAACTTGGTTTCGACGAAGGCGAGGACTGCGTCTTCCATTGATTTGTAGTAGGGCGGGCAGAATGGTTTCAGTAGTGGCCGGTTGTCTTTCTCTAATCCGACGGGATATTCGATTTGGGGATCCTTTCCGAACCATCCCGCCAGGGTGGAAAGAAATCCTGGAGCTCCGGCGTAGCGGCTGGCCGGCATGGACTGCATGCGGAAGCCGGCGGCTTGAAACCAGCTGTACTCGTGTCGCGCGAAATTCGGGAAGCCGCCCAATCCAAGGGCTTCGGTCATCAGCGCGAGGTTTTGCAGGACCATGCCGTGTTCGGTGGCCATCGATTCCAGCAGCGCCGATTCCGTCATTTGAATGGTTGCGGAGCGGAGGTCGCGGGGTGCGTCGTGCAGGTGGCCGCCCTTACTGCGCGCGAAGCGGTCCACACCGGCCGGCCGGAACCAGGCGCGTTCGTCGCGCAGGAACACTGCCATGTCTTCTCCGAACAATTCGAGGAGCGCGTTGATGGTGAGCGCGGTGGTTTCGATGATCGGCAGGAAGTAAGTCGTGCCGGGAGCGTAGAGCGACCATCGATTGATAGAGAAATTGTGGCCGGGGTCCAAGGGCGGGGCGGTGCGGCGATTGGAGAGTTGAATTCGGGAGCGCTGATAGAGTTCGGTCAGGACGCCTTTTCGCGCCAGGCTGACCAGTTCCAGAAATTCGGCGGCGGCGAAATCCTGGGGACGCTTCAGCAGCCAGGTTCCGCGGTCGTTGGTGACGAGGACCGCGACGGCATTCACGGCGTCGGGGCTGGCGACGGTGCGGCCGAGTCGTCCGGCCAACATGGTGCCGCCTTCTCTGGCTCCGTAGGAGAGATCGGCAAGCGCGTAACCGGTGACGCCGCAGGCGGCGAATGCCAACGCTGCTTCTTCATCTTCGGTGAGAGGAACGGGAGGGTGCGGACTCTTGTATTGAAACGGCCCGGTGGGGATGCTCATCCCCAGGCCCACTCGCCGCGAACGGCGGTTGACGAGGACTTCGAACAGCGTCGCCTTGAGCGGATCGAGGAACATTTTCAGACCGACTGCGGCGCTGGAGTGCCGTTCTTGCCTTGTTTCAGGAGCATGGCCGCATCGGGACGCACTGCGCTCAATGCTTCCGCTACGTCGGTGTCGATGGCGAGCAAGCGCACTCGCGTGCGGGCGCGAACACAACAGTCGGGCTTGGGGCGGGCGCCGTCGCCGAAATAATCTCCCGCTTTGAGCGATTGCAGAATGGCCTCGCTGTTCCCGTTGCTTGAGACGACGTCCAGGTCTCCCGATTCCACGAGGTAGTGATAGCGCCTGGTTTCGCCGGCGGCGACGATGATCTGTCCCGGTTCGTAAAGGGTATGCCAAATCGCTCCGCGCTCGTCCATGCGGGGATTTACAACGTCGCGACCGAGGATCAACGTCAGCCACCAGTCGAACATCAGGCGCACGCGGCGGGTCCAACTGGGGACGAACATGGTGAGCACGATGAAACGCCACCCGATCCACGCCAGGAAACCGGTAGAGCCGAAGCCTTTCATGTGGGCAATCGCGCAGCGGTGTCCGAGTGTGCAGGCCTCGCCGAGGCCGTTGAAGGAATAGGGCTTGAGCGGCTTGCCGGCGGTTGCGCGCAAAATATTCGCGCCAATGTTGGATCCGGCCTTTTGCGCGTAGTGAGCCAGAGGTGGGCAGGTGCCTCCGTCGGGATGCGGAACGGCGGAGCAGTCGCCTCCGGCCCAGATGTTGGTTGCGCCCGGCACGCGACAGAACTGATCGGTTGCGAGCCGTCCGCGCACGTCGCGTTCGTAGTGGAATTGGTCGAGCAAGGGCGATGACCGCATTCCCGTGCAGGTGATTAGGGTTTGTGTCGGCATGCGCTCACCGGAGTTGAGCACTGCGCCTTCCGCGGTGGCGGCCTGCAGGCCGGTGTTGAGGTGTACCTCGATGCCCAATTGCTGCACGCGTTTTTCGGCGTAATTTACCAGGGAGGGAAGACGCTTCCCCAGTTCCGGAAGGATGCGCGGGCCGGCTTCAACGAGCACGACTCGGAACTCCTGGAACTTCAACTCTGGATATCTCGTCCGCGACAGAAAACGAAAATAGTCGACGAGGTCGCAGACGACTTCGATTCCCGCGTAGTTGCCGCCGGCCACTATAAAAGTGAGTAATCGCCGGCGCTCTTCCGCGTCGGTCTCGATCGATGCCATCTCGAGGACGGTCACCAGATGATTGCGGAGACGGTAGCAATCGGCAAACGTCTTCAGTGGGAACGTATGGTCGGCGATCCCGGCGTAACGGGAGAGATCCTCGACCGAACCGACGCCGACCACGAGATGGTCGTAGGGCAGAGTGTGCGTCCGGCCGTCGAGTGTACTCCGGGTCAGAACCTGCTGGTTGCGGACGTCGACCGACTCGATTTCGGCATTGTGAAGATGAGCGGGCGCAATCATTTCGCGCACCGACGAATTGATCTGCTGCGGCTGAATCTTGCAGGTCAGCATTTCCGCGATCAGGCCGTGGACAGTGGAATAATTGTCGCGGCTGACCACGGTCAGCTTGACTTCGCCTTTTCGTACCGCGGGACGCAAGGCGCGGGCCAGGTAAATGGCTACCCAGCCACCGCCCAGGCAGACTACACGCATGGGATCTTTCATGGTTTACCTCCCTGTTTTCCTCCATCGGACACGCGCTCGCTGGATTCTGGTTCCGCGGCTTCAGGCGCGGCATGGCTTGTCTTGGGTTCGAGCTCGGATTCAGACTCGTCCGGGCGCACCGCGATGCGGCGCGGGATCACGAACTCCCCGGTGCGCCCCTTCAGGCCGCGCTCACTCAAGAGATGTCGAAACGCTTTGGGTCCGGCGACTGTGGCCAGAGCCTGTACGCGCGTGCTGAACTTGCGCGCGGTTTCGACCAACCAGGTCGCCGGACGAATCGCCGGAACCAGCCACCTCCACGGGGTCTTCGGATATCGGAGTGCGGCGGCCTGCTCATCGCCAATCAGTGCGCGCGAGATCCCGTAACAGAGGTTCACGCTGCACAACTGCCCCGCCTTAAAGTTGCGAACGTAGGTGTAGGAAGTCTGCATGAGGGCGTCGACCAGGGCGCGCGAATCGTCGTCCGGCTGCGGCTCGAAGGCAAACATCAGGTCGAGCAGGCGGTGGCCCTCGAATTCGTCGGCAATCAACAGTTCATTCTCCACGCCCAGCAGATAACCCGCGTATCGCCACAAATGGACGAGCGCTTCGCGCTCCACGCGTTCGAACCGGTAGCCTAGTCGCGTCAGCCCGTCGAGTACGCCGACGGAAAACATCAGGTTGGTACCGGCCATGTGGCATTGGTTGATGGGTGCGCCCCAGACATCCGAACGCCATTGACCGGAGTCGAGAAGCAATCTCCTCACTTGCGCATGGATGAGGCGCACGCGCACCGTCATGGCAAACCCCTCGGAAAACCGGGACAGACAGTCGGGCTGGCAAACCGCGAATACGTAGCGCGTCGTGTCTTTCAGGCGTTGCGAGGCGCGATGCACTAATTGACCTGACAATGCGAGCGGTTTGTTGCCGGCGGGCCAGCTGTAGATGATGGGAAGGGCAAGCATGGCCAGCACCGCAAAACCGAGCCGGCAGCGCAGAAACGTGGCCCCACCCAGATTGCAGCGGTCGCGATCGACCCAGAAGGGAACGCTTTCCAGCTGATGAAACAGCGCTCGCAACGGCTCCGGTGCATGGGGCACGGCTTCGAGACCCTTGGCCAACGCCAGTTCCAGAAGCGCCCGCCATTCGCTTTCCGGCATGCGGGCGAATTCGTCCATGACAGCTTCGGCCAGGGGATCGGTGCGCCAGAGGAGTTCGGCATACTTCTCGGCACGAGGTGAGTGCGGGACGTTATGAGAGACGTGATCGGGGACGCCGGCGCTGTCGAGGCCGGAATAGCCTGACGGGACGCGGTGCTGTACTTCCGTCATGAGTTGTGCCTGTTTGGGTTGACGGTATCACAGGTGCGCTGTCCATCCCTCGTGTTGGCTTGGGTTCGCGTTACTGCCGTAATGTTCGCGGACTCGCTCGACCCGGGCTCGATGCCTGGTGCGAGTTTCGGTTGCGGATTAGAGTGCAACCAAACCTAGTGCGTGCTTATCTAAGTTATTAGTGTGGCTGGTGTCCTGTTGAAGTTACCGTGGTCACGGTGGCTACTTGTTTGCGGGCCGCGAGTTTTGTATGGTAGAAGGAAGGTGGTTCCGCAGAATCTGAAATGTTGCGTCTGACTAATCCCGAGAATCGATGTCGCAGAGCATGCTCCGCGATGATCGTATTGCTGGCCGTGTTTTCGCTCGCGGTTAGTGTGGCTACTCGATATTGTTCTGCGCAGAGCGGCTCGGCTTATTCAACCAGCACCGTGCACAAGCATTCCTCGCCGGAACCGGGCCGGCAGCGCCTGACGAAAAGCGCGGCCAACTGGATGCCTCCGGTGGTTCGGAGTGCCGTCTTAGAGGCGCCAAGCTCGTATCCGCGCATTTCACACGCTGGGCCTCCGATGCCCAGCGTGCTTCTCGAACTGAGTCTGTATAACCGTCCTCCTCCTGCCTGCTGACCTTTCTGCGCCGTTATCCGATTCGTTACAAACAAAATGAACTCTGCCCTCATTGTTTGAATGAGGTAGCTGAGTAAGGTCCGTTCTCCGCACCTGCCGAGAGCCGATCAAGTCAAACGGTCCCAGAGAAGTCTCGGGATCTGCTTGCATTCATCGCAACCAGACCGAACTCGCTGGTCTCTATGTAAGGAAGGGTCGGGCCTGTTTGTGTGGATGCAAAGCCGATCCCTGAAAGGAAACCTACATGGCGGTTGCACCCTTGTTGACCGAGGAAGAGTTGGATGCTCTTCGCGTGTTCGACACCTGCATGGTCGCGAACGCGATCGAAACCTTTAACGTTCGACTGCACAATTCGGGTTTTACCGATGGCAGGATTCGCTGCATGTTCGAGGACGCGCCTCCGATGGTGGGGTACGCGGCCACGGCGCGGCTGCGCAGCGGCGCGCCACCCATAGTGCACGGAACGTTCCGCGACCGGGCGGACTTCTGGAACGCGATTCTGGCGATTCCGTCGCCGCGGATCCTGGTGCTGGAAGACATGGATGATCCGCCGGGCCGGGGTGCATTTGTGGGAGACATGCACGCGGCCATATTGAAGGCGCTGGGCTGCATTGGCTATGTGACGAACGGTGCGGTGCGCGAACTGCCGTCGGTACGTTCGATGGGCATCCAGTTGTTTGCCGGAAGCGTCGCCGTCTCGCACGCTTATGCGCACATTTTCGACATTGGGTCGGCGGTGAAGGTGGGCGGGATGGAAGTCCGCCCGGGAGATCTGCTGCACGGGGACCGTCACGGGGTGCTGACGATCCCGGTGGAGATTGCCAGTTCCATCCCAGCGGTTGCGGCTGATTTGCAAAAGGCAGAGCATAAGGTGATCGACTTCTGCCGGTCCAGCGCGTTTTCCGTGGCGAAACTGGGTGAGGTGATGAAGAAGAAGGGGTAAGCCGGAGTTGGCGCTCCTGAAAAGCAAAGAAGGCTGGTGCAAGACACGATGACTCACAACTGCATTTTGTCGATAAGGCGAACTGGGAGGAACAGGCGGACGATTCGGTTCGCGCTGGCAGCGATGGTCGTAGCGCTCGCAGTCAGTCTGGCTTCCTGCTCAGGAGACCGGAGCCAGGTTCAAGCCGGTGGTCCGACGATTACCGTGGGCGTAACCAAGGTGACGAAGAAGTCGCTGGGCCGCCAAATCACGTTGTCTTCCGAGTTGGTGCCGTTTCAAGAGATTGATGTGTATGCCAAGGAATCGGGCTACGTGAAGAAGCTGATGGTGGACTACGGAACGCACGTGAAGGCCGGCGAGGTTATGGCAATTCTGGAGATTCCTGAGTTAGAGGCCCAACTGCAGGAAGACCAGGCGGAAATCAAGAACGCGGCCAATCAGGTAACGCGGGCGCAGCACGAACTGGAGCGCTATCAGGCACAGTACAAGGCGCTGCATCTGCAGTTCACGCGGTTGAACGGTGTGTTTGAGAGCCAGCCGGGCATTGTGGCGCAGCAGGAAGTGGACGATGCGCAGGGAAAAGACATGGCCGCATCGTCGCAGGTGGACGCGGGACAGGCGGCTCTGGAGGCGGCGCAGAGCCAGCTTTCGGTGGCGCGGGCGAAACTGGTTCACGATCAAAGTCTTTTTGATTATTCCAGGATCACGGCGCCGTTTCCCGGGGTTGTCACCGAGCGTTACGCGAACCTGGGAACGCTGGTGCAGGCGGGCACTGGTTCGAGCACGCAGGCGATGCCGATCGTGAAGCTCTCTCAGGATGATCTGTTCAGGCTCGTCATACCGGTTCCGGAATCCTATGTTCGGTACATTCGAGTGGGCGATCCGGTGGATGTGCGTGTGCCTTCGCTCAATCGGACATTTCCCGGCAAGGTGGCGCGGTTCTCCGTCGATGTGCAGTCGAATACCCGCACCATGCATACGGAAGTCGATGTTCTCAATCCTCAGCGAGTTTTGCTGCCTGGTCTGTATGCCGACGCGGATCTTCACCTCGACCGCAAAGACAACATTCCCACCGTTCCAGTGCAGGCCGTGAGTCATCGGGGTGACAGGACGACGGTTTTTGTGGTGAGTGCCGACGGAACACTCGAGCAACGGGAAGTGCAGATCGGACTGGAGACGAGCAGCGACGCGGAAATTGTTTCTGGATTGAACGAAGGGGAACAGGTCGTGGTTAGCGATCGCGGCGGGCTGAAAGCTGGCCAGAAGGTTCATACGCAGCCTGTTACCGCGCCCGAGTATCACGAGGGGGACGCGCAGCCGTAGCAGGCGGTTTGGAGCGGGGGAACGATTTCGGGAGAACGATTTCGAGAGAACGATTTCGAAAGAACGATTTCGAAATAAGGAAGATGGGATAGGTTCTATGCCAGGTTTTTCAATTCGCAATCCGTACTTCATCATCGTGATCTGCTTGACGCTGGTGGTGATTGGAGTAACCAGCATTGCGCGTATGCCGATTGATCTGTTTCCTCCGATCAATTTGCCGGAAGTGGTGGTGGCGACGTTTTACTCCGGCATGCCTCCAGAGGACGTCGAGACTGACATCACTGACCCGCTTGAGAGATTCTTCACACTAGCGGCGGGCGTCGATCATTTTGAGTCGCGGTCGATGCTGGGCGTCAGCATCATCAAAGTCTATTTTCAGCCGGGGACCAGTCCCGATGCCGATGTGACTGAGCTTTCCAACCTGGCTCTCGCCGACTTGAAGCGACTGCCTCCGGGAACGCTGCCGCCGGTGGTGCTGAAGTTTGATGCGTCCAGTCTGCCGGTGGCTCTGGTCACAGTAAAAGGTGAGGGCCTGAATGAAACGCAGCTGCACGACTACGCGCAGTTCCAGATTCGCAACCAGATCACTGCGGTCCCCGGCTCTTCGATCCCGGGCGTGTTCGGCGGCGTTTACCGGCAGATCATGGTTTATGTCGACCCTTACAAGTTGTCGTCGCGCCAGCTCAGTTTGATGGACGTGGTGCATGCGGTGAACGACTCGAACCTGATCCTCCCCGCAGGCGACGTGAAGATGGGGCCGTACGACTACTTCGTTTATTCGAACAGTCTGGTCGACAACATGGACGAGCTGGGCAAAGTGCCGCTCAAAGTTAACGGGCATTCCTGGGTGACGGTGAACGATGTGGGAAAAGCGGAAGACTCCCACGGAATCCAGACCAACATCGTGCGCATCGACGGCCAGAAATCCGCCTACATTCCCATCATGAAGCAGGGCGGCGACACCAACACCATCGCGGTTGTCGATGGAGTTCGGCAACTCATCAAGCACCTTTACGACATTCCTAAGCAGATGGTCACCGCCATCGAGTTTGACCAGTCGGTTTACGTGAAAGAAGCCATCAATACTGTTCTGCACGAGGGCTTTCTGGGGTTGATTCTGACCAGCCTGATGATCCTGATTTTTCTGGGCAGCTTCCGTGCGACTTCGGCGGTGCTGCTGTCGATCCCGTTGTCGGCGCTGGCTGCGTTCGTGATCCTGGCGTTGATGGGTGGCACGATTAATACGATGATCCTGGGCGGAATGGCACTGGCGTTCTCGCGGGTGATCGATAATTCGGTGATCTCGCTGGAGAACATCTACCGCCATCTGGAGATGGGAGCCGCGCCCATGGTCGCCGCGGAAATGGGCGGCTCGGAAGTGAGTCTGGCTGTGCTGGCCGCCACGCTGGTGGACGTGGTCGATTTTTTTCCGGTTGTGTTTCTCTTCGGCGTGGCCAAGTTTTTGTTTTCCGCTTTGGCTCTGGCGTTCTGTCTCTCGCTGCTGGCTTCTTTTGTGGTGGCGATGACCGTCATTCCCTTGTTCTGCTCGCGCTTCCTGAAGGCCAAGCCGCACGGGGAAGTTCACGACAACCGGGAGTATGACAATGCCGTAAAGAATCCCTCCAGAATGGAGAAGTTCAACGCCCGCTTCAACCGGATGTTCAACAAAGTCCTGGATTATTACGAATACTGGGTGCGGCGAGCGTGCCAGCGACCCGGGCTCACCGTGTTGATTTTGAGCGGAGTGTTCGTCGCCAGTCTGGCGATCTATCCGTTGATGGGGCTGGCGTTTTTCCCTAAGACCGACGCCGGGCAGTTCACCATCAACTTGAAAGTTCCTACCGGCACCCGCATTGAAGTGACCGACCAGTATGTCGCGAAGGTGGAAGACCTGATCCGCAGCACGATGGAAGGGAAGGATTTGCGGAGAATCGTTTCCAACATTGGTGTAGTTCCGGACTTCTCTTCGCTCTACACAACGAATTCCGGTTCTTACACGGCGACGGTGCAGGTGCAGCTAAGCGATTCGCACCGGCTGAGCAGTTTCGAGTATATGGACCGCGTGCAGCAAAAGATGGCCAGCCAGTTTCCCGAGATTCGCACATTTTTTTCCAGCGGCTCGATGGTCGATGCCATTTTGAATCAGGGCGCGCCGGCGCCGATTGATGTGCAGGTGAGCAGTTCGAATCTGGAGCAGATTAATGGCGTCGCACAAAACCTGGCGACGGAGATTCGGCAGATCCGCGGGGTCGGGCAGGTTTACGTTCCACAGGACATGAACTATCCGGCACTGCGCCTCGACGTGGACCGCGTTCACGCCGGCGAGTTGGGTCTGTCGCAGAAGGATGTGGTGGATAACGTCATCACCGCGCTGAATTCCAATTACATGATCGCTCCCAATTATTGGGTCGATCGCAAGAGCGGCAACGACTATTACCTGACGGTGCAGTATTTCGAGAAAGGCCAGGCGGCGATACATAACATGGCCGACCTGGGACAGATTCCGTTGCGCGATCCGGGCTCGGGAGGCGGGATGAACTGCGGCCCGGCCGGGCCGCCTCGGCTCGGAAACGGGCAACCATCATGGGCCTGCGCTGCAGAAGGCAGACCGACCACGGTGCTCAACAACGTGGTTAGCGTGAAACAGGTGCAGACCCCCACCGAGGTTGACCACTATCAGATTCAGCGCGTCGTCGATGTGTACGTGACCCCTAAAGGAGAAGACCTCCAGCGGGTGACCAGTTCGATTCGCAACCTTATCGCGAAGACCGCTATTCCTGGAAATGTGCGAGTGAACCTGCGGGGAATGGTGAACGGAATGGAGCAGTCGTTCAAGAGCTTTGCCTTCGGGTTCCTGATTTCGTTTCTCCTACTGTTCCTGATTCTGACGGCGCAGTTCAAGTCGTTCATCGATCCGTTCCTGATCATGCTGGCGATTCCCATGGGATTTGTCGGCGTGCTGATCATTCTGCCGCTTACGGGGAGCACGTTGAACGTGATGTCGCTGATGGGGGTGCTGATGCTGGTGGGGATCGCGGACTCGAACAGCATTCTGATCGTCGACTTCGCTCACAATCTGGAGAAGCAGGGGCTGGCTCCGGCGGATGCGGTTATTACTGCGTGCCGCGTGCGCTTGCGGCCGATTCTGATGACGTCGCTGGCGACCATCATCGGGATGATTCCGATGGCGCTGAAATTGGGGACGGGCGCGGAACAGTATGCGCCGATGGCGAAGGCGATCATCGGAGGCTTGACGTCTTCGGTATTGCTGACGATTTTCATCGTGCCGGCGGCTTATCTGCTGGTGTACGGGAAAAAGAATCCGCAAGCCGCGGCCGCGCAGATGACGGAGGCGGAATGAAGAAACATCCCGCGGCACCTCATGTAAAGAGAGGCAATCCGATGACGAGGGCCAATGGCTTCTTTTGCACACTCTTTTGCACGCTGCTGTTGCTTTTGTGGGCAATTCCGGCCCAGATTGTCTGGGCACAAACTGCTGACGGATCAAGGGCGGCCGAAAACTTACCGTCCGCCCCGCAGCCGCAGTTCGTGCGGAACTTGCGTCGGATCGGGGTGGGTCCGGAGGCTGAGGTGGCGCTGGTGGCCAGTTTTCCTGGTCGGGCCGGATTGCAGACGGCTTCTTCCGCAGTTGATGCCCAGGTTGCTCAGGCGGCGCCCACGACGGGCGGCCCCATGCGCTTAACCCGGACTCAGGCAGAGCAGTTGGCGATCAAGAATAATCCGCGGATCAGTGTGGGACGTCTGCTCGCGCTGGCGCAACATCAGATCTATCGCGAGACCAGGGCGGCGGAACTGCCCAATCTTAATGGCGCGATCACGGCGGTCGACGCGAATGAAGGCAGCCGCATCGGGGCGGGCGCGCTAACGGCATCCCGCTTGCTGGAGCATGCGGGCGCTGGCGTAACTCTTAGCCAACTCATCACCGACTTTGGAAGAACGATGAACCTGGTGTCGTATTCGAAACTCCTGGAGAAAGCGCAAAACGCCAATGCTCTGGCGACGACTGAGGATATCGTTCTGGCCACGGACCAGGCTTTTTACAACGCGCTGCAGGCCCAGGCTCTGCTCAAGGTTGCGCAACAGACGGTGACGACTCGCGGGTCGGTGCAACATCAGATCGACGAGTTGACGAAGAGCAAGCTGAAATCGGGTCTGGACTTGTCGTTTGCCGACGTGAATCTGTCGCAAGCCAAGCTGCTGCAACTCGACGCCCAGAACAATGTCGATTCCACGTTGGCGGCGCTCACCGCGGTGCTGGGCTTCGACCAACAGGTTACGTACGAATTGACGGAAGAAGATTCACAACTGCCGTCGCCGCCGCCGGATGTGGATGTGCTCGTCCACACGGCTCTCGAGCAACGGCCCGATCTGCAGGCCCTGACCTACGGTCAGCAGGCGGCGGAGAAATTCCGCCGGGCTCAGCGCGACCAACTCTTGCCTACCGTAAGCGCGCTCGGCATGGCGGGAGGGAGTCCGGTGCGTCCGGACTGCTTCGGCGGCTGCTTCCCCAACTACTTCATCTCCAGCTGGTACGGTGCGATCGGGGTGAATATGAGCATCCCGATTTTTAACGGATTTCTTTTCACGGCGCAGGCTTCGGAAGCAAAGTACCGGGCCCAGGCCGCAGGCGAGAACACACGGGACCTGCGCGACCAGGTGGTGCGCGACGTTCGCACCGCATGGCTGGCCGCGAACACGGCATTTCAGCGGGTGGGCGTGGCGGCCGAACTTGCCAAGGAGGCCGACTTGAGTTTGAGTCTCGCCCAAGGGCGATATCAGCTGGGGCTGGGATCGATTGTCGAACTCAGCCAGGCGCAGTTGCAGCAAACCGATGCCGCAATCGGCTATGTCAACTCTCAGTATCAGTACCGGCTCGCGCTCTCTACTCTGAACTTTGAGATTGGAGTGCAGCCTTAAGTCCGCGGAGTGGCGGAGGTGGCGGCTTCTCACCGACGCAGTGCATGAAGGGAAGTAAGAAAAACCAACGGTCCTCGTTCACGACGCGACGCGGAGTGTTGCTCTCGTTGTCGATCGGAGCGTTCGTGGCTCTCATTTTCATCCTGGTGTACTACGTTTATATTTTGCCGATGCAAAAATCGTTAGAATGATCAGCGCGCGTTCTGAGGGTTCGTCATGTTGCCGTTTATCTTGTATTTCATCACTGGCGTTGCCACCGGGTTTCACGTTTATACCTTGCTGTTCGCGGCGTATGGCGCGTCCCTGAATCCGTTGGAACTGGTTTCATTGTTAGGTTCGTTCTGCCTGGTGATTGCGGCTTATCTCAGTCTTTTTCGGCCGCAAGTTGCGGGACGGGTGGCGCTGATCGCCTGTCTGCTGATGTGTTGCTTCTATGGTCCGGCGATTGCGAACCTGGTGCGGGCGCGCCTTCATAAGCCGGTCGCAGCATCGCAACTTATGCTTCCGCTCGCGGGTGAAACGCCAAAGACTATGCTGCTGGCGGAGAGCGCTCGATTCTGAACCTGGATGGCCTTGCTTCGATGATCCAGCTTCGATGATTCTGCTTCGATGATTCTGCCCTATCTTGCTACCGCGTTTCTGGTTCTGGCGACGGTCTATTCCGCCATGGTGAGCTTTCGGCGGAAAACGGAAGGCCGAGGTGCGGGATGGATTTTCCCCGACCGCAGCGGGCGATCGGTGCGAATTTCGGTGGTCATTCTCACGGTTTTGATGGGCACGGTCGCGTGGTTCGGGGTCAACTCGAGGACTGCGTCGAGGAATGCGCCGCCGCGTTCGGTGCACTTCTTCATCCCTGAGGGCTACAGCGGCTGGGTGCGAGTCGAGTTCGAAATCCCAGGAGCTCCAACTTTGCCATCGGAAGGCGGCCACACTGTGTTGAAGATTCCGGCTTCCGGAACGCTGAGAACCTCGTCGCCTGAAGAATACGGCTGGGCCCGGGACGACTACTATTTCTACTCCGACGCCGGTTCGCGAGCGCTCCCCGATTCCGGTGCGGGCAGACTCATCTGGGGCAAGATTAACGGTGAAGCGTCTGGCGCCTCCGGAAAAAGAAAGTACGAGGAGTTTTTCGTCGGCACTGAAGAGCAGTATCGAGATCAGGCGAGCGGAGCCAGACCTTAAAAAATGAATGGTGGCATGTGCGGCTTGGGACGCCATGCCACCGGTTGCTTTACAACTCAAATCGAACCGTTTACGCTCCTGCCCTCGCTGCTTTGACCAGAGGTTCCGGGCTCAGAGTCTGCGCCACTCGTCCAAAGTACACCCGGTAGGAGCGGTGGATGAAGTACATGACGGGGAAGACCGCGAGCGCGAGTCCCCAGCCCAGGTGCGAGCTGACGGCCTGCACCATGGTGGTGACTCCTGCGGAGATCACGTAGTACGGGAAGGACAGATGCGCCAGGCTCCACCAGATGTGTCCAGCGGCCTTGCCCTCGCTGACGGCTACGATCGCGGCTACCGGAGCGGTCTGTCCCAGGAACAGGGTGGCGGTTGCCAGGACCAGTCCCAGGGTGCTGGAGCCGCCATGCATTCCCGGCCAGGCGGCATGGAGTATCAGGCTCGCCAGGCAGCTGGCGAAGGCCATCATGCTGAGGTTAAACACCATTTGCTGCGGGTTGAACTTCGCGTCTTTGCGCGGCCAGCATTGTACCGCGGTGGAAACGAACGCCACGACCACCGCTTCGGCAGAGCTCAGACTCACCACTGCCGTGAGCAGGAACGGCAGATTGACTGACATGTTGCCGTTAATTCCGGGCAGCTTGACTTTCACTCGCGAGGTCACTGCGGCCAGCACTAGAACTGCGAGAGCGAAGTAGGTGTGCAGCGCGTGGCTTACGACTGCTGCATATCCCGCGGTGATGGCTGCGGCCAGCATCATGGCGCCGATGAAGGTCTTGATCCGCCGTGTGTTGTTCATGATCCCGTCTCCTTTCTCTGGAAAATTCACACGGCTACCTATTGCTCATCATCTCCCGCGTCAGTAAACGCGCTGTTGGCATCCGATACCGACGTACCCCAGACCACGCTGGAGGCCGTAGTGCCGGTGCTCGTTCCCCAAACCACGCTGAAGGCGCTGGACAGGTTGTTGTTCCAGGGCAACGAGGTGCCCCATACCACGGACCTGCCGTTCACGATTGACGTTCCCCAGACCACCGACGTTCCCCAGACGACTGACGTTCCCCAAACCACGGAGGTTGAGGCGACGGTCGAGTTTCCGTAGACCAGGGAAACCGTACCGTTCTGGGCGTTGTAGACGGCGGACGGGGAAAGGGCCGATCCGATCGTGGCCGGAGCCAGGTCAGTATTGGTAGAAGCGGCCTGAACGTTCAACAATCCCGACCCTACCGAGAACAGATCGTAGAAATCAACGAAGGTCTGCGACAGATGCGGAACATACGCCGAGGTGGAAACCAGCCCAAACCCGTTCATCTTGGTCGCCGTCTTCATTAGCCGGGCCTTTACCTGATCTGGAGTCAGCGTGCTTTGTTCCTGCAGCAACAGAGCTGCCGCGCCCACGACAGCGGGCGTCGCCATGCTGGTGCCGCTCAAGGTGAAGTAGTCGTTCTTACCGTCGGTGCCAGTGACCAGCTCTTGCGGATAAGAACCTTCCAGCGTTGCTCCCGGGGCCGACAGAGAAACGATGTCGTTGCCGGGTGCCATGATGTCGGGCTTAACTACGTGATCGTAGGTCGTGGGGCCCTTCGAGCTATAGCTGGCTTTGGTCTCAGAAGATGCAGACCCTGATCCGTTACTCTTGGTGGCGCCCACGGTCAGAACGAGAGGATCGTTGCCTGGAGCCGTGACGGTTCCGAAGCCGTTGCTTCCATTCACGCTCAGACGGCCGTAGTTGCCAGCGGCAACCACGACTACGATTCCGCTATTCCAGGCCGCTTCGACGGCCTGACAGAGAGGATCCTGAGTGTAGCTCTCAGGGATTCCGCGGCCTAGTGACAGGTTGATGATCCGGATGTTGTAGGTGTTCTGCAACGCGATGGCCTGCTGAATCGCCGCGATCACGGTGCTGTCGGTGCCTGCGCCGTTCGCGTCCAGGGCCCGAAGATCGATCAGAGTTGCGCCGGGCGCCACGCCTGCATACTGGCCCGCCGACAGGGAGCCGTTGCCGGCGATGATGCCGGCTACGTGTGTGCCGTGGCCGTAGAGGTCGTATTGCGCTCCGTTGGCGTTGGTCGTCGCCGTGCCGGTGAAGTCCTGGTGATAGACGACGCGCGAGTTTCCGTTCGCATCCTGCAGATCGGGGTGGCTATCGTTGATGCCGCTATCGATCACGGCCACGCCGACACCCGCTCCGTTATATCCGGCGGTCCAGGCTGCGTCCACGCCCGTGGCGTCGTTGGTCAGATCGTCCATCACGTTCATGGGGTGATCAATGGTCACCGACAGGATCTCGGGATCAGCCTCTAACGCCGCCAGAGCGCTCACCGGAATCGTAAACGCCGCACTCTTGATCATGTGCAGCTTGGTGTTCAGGCGTCCACCGCGGCCCTGCATGGTGGCGTAGTGCGCTGCGGTCGGGACTTGTTTGTACTGCACAATGACCTTCACGGTCTGGCCCTTGGTCGTTCCATGGTGAGCTTTCGCCAGAAGTGAGGAGAGTTCGGGAGCGATCCGAGAGGAGAACCGGCCGTTGCCTTCGCTGGCGAGGTTGTTCCAGCGCTGACCGAAAGCCATTCCCGTCGCCAGAAGCACGACCAGGCCCAGGCTCAAGCGCTTACCCCAGGCGGCGCTGTGGCGCTCTTCGCGCCCCGCCGGTTTCGGTGATCTCTTCGTGTACTCCATAGAATCTCACCCTACTTTCTTGAATGGGGGAAAAGATCGAGCTTCGTACTCGGGGCTACTGTTGCACGGGAGCGGCCAATGAGGATCCCGTAAGTGGTTGTGTCTATTGAAGATCGAGGTAGCGGACGAGGGCCGATTTGGGACAGTCTGTCCCTCGATGGTGGGCGTGGGACACTCTGTCCCACCCTTGGTGTGGCACGAATGGGCGTTCGTTCGTGGACGTTGGTCATTAAAGGCGAAGTGAGAAGGTCGAATGGGCAATGTGAGTGTGAGGTTCTGCGCTTCTAAACCGAAGCCGCTTTGGCCAATCGCTGGGGCTGAAGCAACTTGGGCATCGCGGCCATCAGTCGCTGCGTGTACTGGTGGCAAGGACGGGTCAGGACCTGCTCCGTGGTGCCGGCTTCGACGATCTGGCCTTCGTGCAGGATCGCAATGCGGTCGCAAATGCCAGCCACCGAGGCGAGATCGTGTGAGATGTAGAGAATCGCCATTCCGAAACTGCGGTTCAGTTCGCGAAACAGGGCCAGAATTTCGGATTGCGTGATCACGTCGAGTGCGCTGGTGGCTTCGTCGGCAATCAGCAGCGATGGACGATGCATCACCGCCATCGCAATCAGCACACGTTGGGCCTGTCCGACGCTCATCTGGGAGGGATACTTGCGGAGGAATTCATCACTTGGCGGCAAGCTCACACTCTGCAGCGCAGCACCGATCGCTGCGGCGCAATCGGCCTTCGATCCCGAAGCATGCGCCCGCCACGCTTCCTTCAACTGCGTGCGAATCTTCAGTGCGGGATTCAGTGACGAGAGGGGACTCTGCAGCACGAGAGCCAACTTCCGTCCGCGCAGCGCCCGCAGATCGGGCTCGCTGACCCGCAGCAGGTCCGAGCCATCGAACCCGACGGTGCCTTCGATGTGAGCTTGCCGTCGGTCGAGCAGGCCCAGGATTGCCATCGCCAGCGTGCTCTTGCCCGATCCGCTTTGCCCCACCAGCCCGAGCACCTCGCCGCGCCGGATGTCGAGATCCAGGTCGCGCAGCACGGGAGGCTTCTTGCCGTAACTCAGCCAGAGATGGGCCGACAACAAAAGGTCGCCTGCTGGGGCTTCGCCCGCCGTCGTCGTCGTTATCGCTGTCGCCGTGTCGGTGTTGTTTGGATCCATGTTCATCCGTGTTAACCCGTGGCTAAAGCTTCATTTAGCTGCAGTGGCCCCTTGCTGTTCGATGGTCAGGCGGTCAGCATCCCAGTAAGTCTGCGGAACTAGAATCACGGGTGTCGCGCCCTGCACCGTCGCTGCGACCGCCGACAGCGCATTCCGGTTCACCAGGTAAATGAACGGCGCTTGCTCGACGGCAATTTCCTGCACCCGGTCGAAACTCTCTTTCCGTTTCTTTGCGTCGGCGGAGGAAGCCTGGGCCCGCATCAGGCGGTCAATCTCCGCTTCCCATGCGGTCTCCGGAGTCTTCTCCGATGGATTCCACTGGTGATTCTCCGACGAACTCAGCCACACGTTCATCTGTTCACTCGGGTCGAGTCCTACGTTGGTGAGGCCGAGCAGAACTGCTTCGTAGTCGAAGGTCTGAGTCATGCGCTCGATCAGGGAAGGGAAGTCGAGGGTGACCACGTTCACCTGAATCCCGATCTTTTGCAGGTCTTCCTGAATCATGGTGGCCATGCGCTCGCGATATTTGTTGCCCGAGTTGGTGATGATGGAGAAGACCACCGCATTTCCACCCACGTCTTTCAGCGTCCCGTTCTCCAGCCGGAAGCCCTCGCCCTGCAGAGCTTTCAGAGCGGCATCGGAGGAGTGGGTCTCAGGTTTTAGCCGGGCGTTGAACCAGAATTTGTTGGCGGGAGACACCGGGCCGACGGCCGCCTGCGCGTGTCCGCGGAAGACGACGCGGGCCAGGTCATCACGATTGATCGCGGCGGAAATCGCCCGGCGGAAATTCGCCGAGCGGAACCACGTCTTCTTGTAGGCGGGCAGCGGAGCCCTGGCGACTTCGTTGAACCACATCTGCTCGCTGTCGAGCGACGGGCCGGCATCATGCACGAGCTGCGGAGAAGTTGCCGCCAGCTTGTCGAAGTATTCGCTGTCGAGCGTGTTGATTAAGTCAATTTCTCCGCGCTTGAAGCGCAGCATTTCGACATCACGGTTCGGCTGGATGTCGAGTTTGATCGAGTCGAGATAAGGCAGCTTGCGTCCTTGCGCATCCGTCTTCCAGTAATTCGGATTGCGCTTCAGCAGCACGGTTGATCCGGGCTTGTAGTCCGACACCATGAACGGGCCCAAGACCGCCATTTCCTTTTTGGCGGAGTGTGCCGAAAGAATCGCCACCTGATCGAATTGCCGGTCGAGTCCCGCCACGGGCGCGGGGAACGTGATGGAAATCTGGGTAGCGGAAATAATATTGGTCTCGACATTGCCAGGGCCGGAACGGAACGTGTCTCCCGTGGGAGAATGCAAGGCCGGATCCATCAGTTGCTTGACGGTGTAGGCGACGTCCTCAGCGGAAAACGCCGTGCCGTCGGAGAATGAGAGTCCACTGCGCAGTTTGAAGGTGATCTGCTTGCCGTCCTTCGAGACTTTCCAGGACTGCGCCAGTTCCGGCTCCAAGGCCTGCGTCTGGCGGTTGAGGCGCACCAGCACGCCCCCGGTCAAGTAGCGGATCGCCCCAGAAGATTCGTCTTCCACCTGCAGCGGATCAAAGGTCTTAGGCTCAGACCGCAGGCAAAAACGCAGTTCGCCTTGCGCCAGCGCGGAGCCTGCGAGAATTCCCAGGCAGGCGATCCCGAGTAAGATTTTTCTGCACGTTGTTTCCATTACTGCCAACCTTCCCTGGAGGTCCGTCATGCGGCCACCTCATCCTGCTTCGAAAGCACCAGCTGAAACGATGTCACTACGACTACGAGCAGAATCAGAGGCACGAACTTCCACGGCTCTTCGCCCACCGAAACCAGGCCTTCCAGTTCCTTCAACAAGCTCCCCCACGAAGGCATCGGCTCGGCTACACCCAGACCCAGGATTCCAAGATTCGCCTCGCTCAGAATGAATGCTGGAATCGAAATCCAGAACTGGGCGTACAGCACCGGCTTCAGATTCGGCAGCACGTGAATCCAGAACAGCCGCGTACCGGGAATGCCAGAGGCTTTCGCCTGCCGAACAAAGTCCGAGTCCCGCAGCGAGCCTGCGGTCGAGCACAGCACCCGCGCCGCACTGGTCCAACCCAACAGACCCAACATCAAAAATGTCACCAGCACCGAAACCATGGGCGACACGTTGAGAGGCATCACCGCCCGAACCGTGATCAGCAAGAACAGCCAGGGCAGCGATAGAAACAAGTCGGTTACCGCCATCGCGCAGCGCGCCCAGCCGCCACCCAGATATCCCGCTAGCCCGCCGATCAAGGCTGCCATGAGCGTTGACAGCAAAGCTGCAGCCGGAGCGAGCAGCAGCGAAATCCGCGTTCCATACAGCACGCGCGCAAAGCGGTCGCGGCCGATCTCGTCGGTTCCCAGCCAGTGCTGCCGCGAAGGAGACGCGTCTGCGGCTTCGCGATATTGCTTCGCGTATCCCGCCGGAGCGAGCCAGTTCGCCGCCAGCGAGGCGCTGACTACGAGCAGCAAAACCGCACATGCCAGGCCCCGCCAGATATTCGTGCGCGAGATACTCATGCTTCGTGGCCTCGAAGGATATGTCCGATTACATCGGCCCCCGAATTGGCCAGCAAGGTTACCAACGTCACGAGGATGGTTAAATTCGTCAGCAAGGGCAGATCGCGTGCCAGCGCTGCCTGCCAGGCCAACTGTCCAACTCCCGCCAGCCCACACAACGCTTCCACGGGGATGGCTGCGCCCACCGCGATGCTCACTGACACTCCAGCCACCGCCAGCAGCTGCGGCCCAGCGACCGGAACGACGTGCCAGAACAAAATCCGCAGCTCGCTCAGACCCTTGGCCCGCGCGGTAATGATGTGGGGCAGGGAGTACGCCTTGCCGAGCAGGTTGCGTGCGTAGCGATACACGCGGGGAAACACGATCAAACCTATTGCCAGCGCTCCAGGAACATTCCAAAGAACCGACAACAGAGCGAGCACCGCTGCCGGAATACACAGAAAAGTTCCGCTGATCACAGTTGTCAGAGCGTCGTAAGCCGAGACGCGCAGCCAAGCCGCGCTGAGCGCCAAGGCCATCGCAACGGCCCAGCTCAGCAACAACCCAATGCCTACAAGTCGCAGAGTCAGCGGAGCCCGCTCGCGCAGCAGCACGCTCACGGGCTGGCGCAGCGAGATCGACGTTCCCAGGTCTCCATGGGCCGCACGTTGCAGGGAATGAAAATAAAAGCGGAAGATGTTGTGCTGCTCGAGTCGTGCCTGGCGGAGGGCCTGAATGCTGGCTGCATTCAGATGCGGGTCAAGTTCTGCCTCATCGGCATCGAAGCCGGGCGCGAGCCGCATCAGAGCCGCGGACAGCAGGCCTCCCAGCAGAACCGTTGCGACGATGGCGAGTCCATGCCGCGCAATTTTCCGCCCCAGCATGGTGAAGGTCTCCTATTCCGCTGTCGCTCCGCGAGTTTTTGTATCCTGCTCGCGGGTGATGGCGGCCGCGTGATGAAGTTGCTTCATGGAGTACATGCGCCGGTCCGCCTCGGCCAGCAGCCGTTCCACCTCGGATCCGTCTTCCGGACAGAAGGCCATTCCAACGCTGAGCGTGATCACGTCGCGTCCGCACACATGCCGTCCGGACTCGATGGCCGCCTGATTCAGCCGGTCGGCTTTTTCCTTGGCAGCCTCTGCGGTCAGCCCGGGAGCGGTGATCACGAATTCGTCACCACCCATGCGGGCCACGTAGTCGTACCCGCGGCACACGTCTTTCAGGCGCGCGGTAAACTCGCGCAGCAGTTTGTCGCCCTCCAGATGTCCGAACGAATCGTTGATCTGCTTGAAGCCGTCGATGTCGCACACCAGCACTGCCAGTGACGTTTTCATGCGCCGGCAGCGCGCCACTTCCTGCGCCAGATGCACAAACAGCGAACGCGCATTGGGCAGTCCGGTCAGATAGTCGGTGGTCGCCGAACTCTCCGCCTGCTGGTACTTCAACGCATTTTCCACCGACAGGGCGACCTTGGAGGCCACGGCCAGCAGGATTCGCAAATGATCGGGAGTGAAGGCGTCGCGATTGGCGTGATACATGGCGAGCACGCCGACCACGCTGTCCAGTCCTTCAAGAGGCACCACCAGCGCCGATTGCAGCGTCGCGTGCTTTCCCGGATCTACGACGTATCCCGCTTCCACTTGCGGATTCCCGTTCACGATGGGCTTGCAGTTGGCCGCTACCCATCCGCACAATCCCTCGCCAACTTTGATTTTCAGCGAAGACAGCATACGGAAGTTCTCGCCGCTCACCAGTTCCGGCAAGAGCCAGCCGTTCCGGTTCACGAACACGGCAATCGAGTCGTAGGGAATCATGCGCCGCAGGCGCATCGAGAGCACCGACAGCGTCTCGCTCAAACTCAGCGATACTCCCAGATCCTGGCTCAACTCGAACATGGTTTGCGCTTCTTGCCGGGCCGAGGCAATCGAAGTCAGGAAGTCCGAATTCTCTACCGGACCGTGGGTGGGGTCGGTGCGTTCGAATCCCGCAGCCGGAGCCTGCCCGCGCTCCACTCGAACCGTCTTGGAAAGACCGTGGGGCGCGGGCGGATCCTCCGACATCTGCGCCATCCGTTCCAGTTCCACGTAGCGGCTCTGAAGAATCTCGACCACTTGTGGATCGAACCAGGTCCCGGACTTTTCTTTTACCTTGGTCATGGCATCGCCGAGCGGCAACGCTTGCCGATACTGACGGTGCGACGCCAGGGCGTCCAGACAATCCACTGCGCCCAGAATCCGTGCGCCAATCGGAATCTCCAGTCCGCTCAAGCCCTCCGGATATCCCGTTCCATCCCAGCGTTCGTGATGCGACCGGACAATCGGAGCCACGGGATAAGGAAAGGCCACCCGGTCCAGGATTTCCGCTCCCACCAGGGGATGCACCTTCATCTTCTCGAACTCTTCCGGCGTAAGCTTGCCGGGCTTGTTGATGATTTGTTCCGGCACCGCGAGTTTTCCGATGTCGTGCAGCAGGGCCGCGGCGCGCAGCGCCTCGATCTCGCTTTCCGGCAGATTCAATTCTTTCGCCACGGCCACGGCATAGGTTCGCACCCGCTGCAGATGGGTGTGAGTGGTGTGGTCCTTGGCTTCGATCGCCAGCGCCAGCGCCTCGATCGTGCGCATGTTCAGCGAGGCGATTTGTTCCACGTGCCGCTTTTCGACTTCGACTCGCTCTTTCTCAGCCTCCAGCCGGCCCAGATATAGACGGTACGATCGATACACCCAATAGATCAGGGGCAGGATCAGCAGCGACGTTTCCCATCCCGCCGACCGGTTCACGATTCCAACCAGACCTACCGCGGCCGCCCCGACCAGGTAATACGGGAACGACCAGAAGTAGCACTCCGACCACACTTTGCGGCTGGATTTTCCTTCGGTCAGCGCAATCACGATGGAGATGGGCAGAGTATTGGCGAAGAAGAACACCAGCGCTGCGACCATCAGGAGGATGGGCTTACTCGATCCAAAGCGTCCCGAGAGCCAGTGATAAGTGAGGTAGGTAAGCGCGCTGGCGTTGGCCATCATGCCCGCGACGTTGAAAAGTAATTTGACGGGATCGAGCCGGTTGCGCGCCTGCCACACACTCTGCATCAAGGTCGCGGCGCAGCCAATCACCAAAGTTTCGGGGAGGCTTAGTTCCAGCACACCGAGAAGGATGAACAGGAAGTTCACCGACATGGTGCCGTTGATGCCGGGCAGTTGCACTTTCAGCCCGGAGGCGAGCATGGCCACGGCCAGGTAGCACGCGAAACGCACCAGATCGTGCGATTGCCAATGGGACAACGCATATCCCAACACCACTACTCCCATAGACGCAGTGATGCCGATGAATGCTTTGGTCTGGATCGATAATCCGTCCGTCTCTGCTTTCATGTACAACCCTGACTGCGGCCCTGTTCGGCCTCGAAGCGCGCTGTCCCGGTGACGGCCTCGCGTTCTCCCGCGAGACACACAGAATTCACTGCGCGGGCTTTCTCAGCCCGCGCTCGGCCCTCGTGGAAGACATCTCTCCCGGTTCGAGCCTGCGGGAATCGTATTGCAAGGGTTACGGGTACTAAAGCTTACTTTGGTAACTACCAGGAAGTGGGGGATGAACCCCCACTAATGGGCTATTACCTTCGTTACTCCCTGCGTAACACGCTCCTCGGTTGTACCGCCCGGTTGTGTCACCATCGTCCCAAACCCATATGGCGACTCCGCACCCCAGTCCGGACAATCAGGACGTGCTCTCCAGCGCCGTTCCCGTAGGCGGTGGCAAGACTGCATCGGCGCAGCCCCAGATGGCAGTCTTCTCCGCCGATCTGCAGGGAGAATTCAGCGCGTGCAACGCCGCGTTTACCGCTCTCCTCGGCTATTCGCCTGCGGAGGTGATCGGGCGCGATTTTTCTGCGCTCTTTGCCAGCGGCGAAAAAACAAATGGGGAAGACCACTCGCAATTGCGGAAGTCGATTCTCTCGGCGATTTCGGCGGTTGGCGAATATCACGGCAGGTTGTTCACTCGACCCAAGACCGGCGCGAGTTTTCCGGTGCAGTTCTCGGTCACGATGCTGAGTTCGGCTCCGGCGGCGCTGATCGCCGTCGTGGTGCCCCTGGCGGATGCGAGCGTCGCTGGTACCAAGGCCGGGTTTCCGGCGCAGGGGCCGAACACGCCGGGAGTGATTTCCCGCAAGATTGACGACACGCTCTTTATTCTCGCCAGCCCTGTGATGCACAAGTTCATGGCGCTGGTCGACCGCGTCGCGGGTCATGCGGAAACCGTACTCATTACCGGCGAGACAGGAACGGGCAAGGAGCTCATCGCCCGCACGATTCACGAGTCTTCACCGCGCCGCAGCCGTCCCTGGGTCGACATTAACTGCGCCGCTCTTCCCGAGAACCTGGTCGAGAGCGAACTGTTCGGATACGAAAAAGGCGCGTTCAGCGGCGCCGACGCCTCCAAGCCCGGCCTGTTCGAGATGGCCGACAAGGGCACGCTCTTTCTCGATGAAATCGGCGAACTGCAGCTACAGACGCAGGTGAAACTTTTGCGCGTGCTGGATGGCCAGCCTTTCTACCGTCTGGGCGGGCACCGCAAAATCAGAGTCGATGTCCGCATCGTGGCGGCGACCAATCAGGATCTCGAAGCCGCGGTCAGGGATGGCCGTTTCCGTCAGGATCTGTTTCACCGGCTTGGACAATTCCAGCTGCAAGTTCCTGCGCTGCGCGAGCGCCCGGAGGACATTGTCGCTCTCGCCGAACATTTTCTGCGGCTGAAAGCTCCCAGCAAGAATTTTTCATCGCAGGCTATTTCCGCGCTGCTTTCGCATCCCTGGCCAGGCAACATTCGCGAATTGCGGAACCTGGTCGCCAAGATGGCGATGGAATCATCCGGCTACGAGATCGATTTCTCCCGGCTCAGCGCGGCGCTCACCGGAGAGCCTGCCGCGATGCGACAGACCGCCTCCATGCCGGTCAGCAATCTCGATAGCATGGAAGAGCAGATGATCATCAAGGCTCTGGAGCGCACCGGCGGCCAGCGCACACTCGCGGCCGAACAACTCGGAATTTCCCGGCGCACGCTGAGCCGCAAGCTCAAGGAATACAACATTAATTTTGCTCCCGGAGAAACCACCGCCTCGCTGGGATTCATCAGCAACGAGCAGCAGAAATTTTTCCGCATGCGGGTGGAGATTCCGGTGACGATCAAGAATTCCCAAGGCGAAGAAATTCGGGTGCAGGGAGTCAATCTGAGCACCGGCGGCATGGGATTGGACGGCATCAAAGAACCGCTGCGTTTCGCGGGATTGCTCGACGTGGGCTTCGTCCTGCCGGAGAGCGACGTCATGTTTCAGGCAAAAGCCCGCCTCATGTGGATTGGTGACGAAGGGCGCGTCGGCATTCGCTTTGCTGTTATCGAACCTGCCCTCTTCGAACAACTCCAGCATTGGACTAACCGCAAGATGAAAGAAGAAGGCTGGGAATTCCCCGCTTAGGGCACATCTTCCGGCGCCTTCTCATCAACCCCACTCAAATTGATGTGAGCCGAAGCACAACTATGTGCCGGCAAGTTCGCGCAGACGTTCGGCGGCAATCTCGGGAGTGATGTCGCGCTGCGGTGTTCCCAGCATTTCGAATCCAACCATAAACTTGCGGATCGTGGCCGAGCGCAGCAGCGGCGGATAGAAATGCGCGTGGAAATGACATCCGGGATGGTCGGCGCCATCGGTCGGCGCCTGGTGGAATCCCATCGAGTAGGGGAAGGGAACGCCGAAAACACTGTCGTAGGTGGTGGTGATGCGCTTCAGGATTGCACCCAATTGCGGCGCGTCGTCGACAGCGAAGTCGTTCATGCTGCCGATGTGGTTGCGGCTGCACAGCAGAATCTCAAACGGCCAGACAGCCCAGAAGGGCACGAGAGCCACGAAGCACGCGTTCTCGGCGACCACGCGAACTCGCAGCCTGCGTTCTAATTCAATGTAATCGCAGAGCAGGCAGCGATCGCTCGAGATGTTATAGGCCTGCTGCGAAGTCAGTTCTTTCGACGGTGCTTCCGGAATCGAAGACGTGGCCCAGATCTGGCAGTGGGGATGCGGATTGCTGGCGCCCATCATGGCGCCGCGGTTTTCGAAAATCTGAACGTGGTTGATGTCGGGCATTTCACCCAACTCGCGAAATTGCTCCATCCAGGCGCGGACGACCAATTCGATCGCGTCAACACCCATGGTGGCCAGCGTGAGATCGTGACGCGGAGAAAAGCACATCACCCGGCAGATGCCGGGTTCGCCCTGCGCAACGAGCAAACCTTTGTAGTCGACATCGACGCGTTCGCGCGGGGTGCCCGGTTTCAGGGCGGCGAAGTCGTTCTCGAATACGAACGTCGTGTCGTATGCGGGATTTTGAATTCCACCGGCGCGGGTATTGCCCGGGCAAAGGTAGCATGTCGGATCGTAGGTGGGCTCGGACGCGGTTTGCAGCGGAGCCACTTCTCCCTGCCAGGGACGGGTGGCGCGATGGGGGGAAACCAGCACCCATTCGTTGGTCAGGGCATTCAGCCGGCGATGCGGATCTTCGGTGAGTTTCAAATTTTTGCCTCGCCGCATTTTACTTGAGTGGAGGGCAGGGCAGAGTGGGTCGGCATGGCGCTGGGGGTTGCGGCGAAGCAGGGGCAGGGTAATTGGAAGGGTCCGCCGGGCTTCTCCCTGGCGGGACAGCCGAGGCGGCTGTCGCCACATGAGTCGTGTGACTGTCAACTCACCCCTGCCGCGTGGCATAATCTTCGGCAACATCTCCCAACCAGGTGTCAACCGATGCGTTCCGTGCTGATTGCTTTGCTCAGTCTGTGTTTTGGTGTTGCGAGTTCGCCATACGCCGCTGCCGCTCCGACCCCGAAGTCGCTGCAAATTTATTTCATCGACGTGGAAGGAGGGCAGGCGACGCTGGTAGTGAGTCCATCAGGGGAGTCGCTGCTGATCGATGCGGGCTGGCCCGGCTATGAAGGGCGCGACGCCGACCGGATCCTGGCGGCGGCTCATCAGGCCGGCATCACGCAGCTCGATTATGTTCTGATTACTCACTATCACCGCGATCACGTGGGCGGGGTTCCGCAACTGGTCGACGGGATTAAGGTGGGGACGTTTGTCGACCACGGGCCGAACCTGGAAGACTCCCAGGTGACGCGCACCGACTATGCCGCCTATGAGAAGGCGATCGGAGGTCACGCCCACGTCGTGGTCAAGCCGGGCTGGGGGCTTCCGATCAAGGGCCTCCAGGTGCAAGTCCTGGCCGCGGCTGGAGATCATCTTACGAAACCGCAGCCGGGTGCCGGGGAGGCGAATTCCTACTGCGGTTCCGAGCCAGCCGCCGCCGAGGACAATACGGAGAATGCCCGTTCCGTGGGCGTTCTGATCACCTTCGGGAAGTTTCGCTTTCTCGATCTCGGCGATCTCACCAAGAAGAAGGAGCTAGAGATTGCCTGCCCGAATAATCTACTCGGCACGGTCGACCTTTTTCTGGTGACCCATCACGGGGCGGATCTTTCCAATCCGAAAGCCTTGGTGTGGGCGCTGCATCCACGAGTGGCCGTGATCGACAATGGTCCGCGCAAGGGATCGAGTCCAGCGGCCTGGCAGATCGTCCACGATTCTCCGGGGCTGGAGGATTTGTGGCAGCTGCACTATGCCGCCGAATCTGATCGGGACCACAATGTTCCCGAGGAGCGCATCGCGAACGTGAAAGAAAACTGCGAAGGGAAGTACATTAAAGTCGTCGCGCAGGCGGACGGAACGTTCACCGTGATCAACGGTCGGACCGGCGTGCAGAAGACGTACGCCAAGAAATAGCGCATTGCGACCTCAGCGGCTAAACAGTTATGTTGAAAAACTCAGTTGGTCGAAAAAAAACGACGACGAGGGCTGAAGCCCAGATTAATTTTCAACGGCTTACGCGGTCCTAAAGGGCCGCTCTTCCACGGTGGGACTGACAAACCCGAGTTTTTCAGCAAACTGTAAAGCGGCGATTGATGCAATTCGACTTACGGCGCGGCTTGAAGCCGCGCCCTTTCAATACACAGGGCTGAAGCGGCTGTCGTGGCGGCCACTCGCCACCCAACACGCGCGGGCAGGATGCCCCCGCGACAGCCGGCAAGATGCCGGCGCTACCGTACAATTCTCAGCCATGGTTGTTATCGTGATGGGAGTCGTCGGCGCGGGCAAGACGACCATCGGGCGCCTGCTGGCCGAGCAGTCTGGTTGGGAATTCGCCGATGCGGACGACTTTCATCCGCCGGCGAACGTAGAAAAGATTCGGCAGGGCATCGCACTCAACGACGAGGATCGGGAGCCCTGGCTGGCGCGGCTGCGAGCAGCGATCGTCAAGTGGATTGCTGAAAAACGCAATGTTGCGCTGGCCTGCTCAGCCCTGAAGCGCAGCTACAGGCAGGAACTGGGTGTCGGGCCGGAGGTCCGGTTTGTGTACCTGAAGGGAAGTGCGGACCTGATCGCCGAGCGGCTGCGCTCGCGGCACGGGCACTTTGCCGGCGAGCAGATTCTGGCCAGCCAGTTCGCCGATCTCGAAGAGCCGGAGGCAGCGGTGACGGTTGAAATCTCCTCGACCCCGCAGCAGATTGTGGCCGAGATTCGAAAAAAACTTGCCTTAGCGTAGAATCCTCGCACCACAGAACGGCTCGACCCGAACACTGGAACCTACTCTTGGAAACCGTCCCCGACCGCCTTGAATCCGCTGTGGTTTCCCGGCTCATGTGGCGGCTGATGCCGTTTCTCTTCCTGCTCTACATTGTTGCTTACCTCGACCGCATCAACGTGAGCTTCGCCGTATTGCAGATGCGCGGGCAGCTTGGTTTGAGCGACCGCGTCATCGGGCGCGCCCAAGGGATGTTCTTTGCGGGCTACTTTTTCTTTCAGCTTCCCAGCAATCTGGTGTTGGAAAAATTTGGCGTCCGGCGCTGGATTGCCGGCCTGATGGCGACTTGGGGAGTGATTTCCTGCCTGATGATATTCATCCGTGGGCCCATCAGCTTTTATGCCTTGCGATTCCTGCTCGGCGCCGCCGAGGCGGGATTCTTTCCGGGCATGATTCTTTATATGAAGCGTTGGTTCCCGGCGCGCGCCCGGGCTCGCGCCGTGGCCTGGTTCATGACCGCGAACCCGCTCGCGGGCATGGTCGGCAGCCCGCTCTCGGGGGCGTTGCTGGGCCTGACCGGCAAAGGGCTTTCGGGATGGCAATGGATGTTCCTCATGGAGGGCGTTCCGGCGATCCTGCTGGGAGGGATCGTTCTGCGGGTGCTTTCGGATCGTCCAGAGGAGGCTGCGTGGTTGAAGGGCGAGGAGCGCGCCTGGCTGCTGGACAAATTAGCCGTGGAAAAACAGGCGGAGTCGAGTCTTCAACAGGGCAGCTTCTGGCAGGTTCTGATTGCCCCGCGAATCTGGATGCTTTCGCTGGTTTACTTTGGAGTATCTACGACCATGTACGGGGTCACGTTCTGGCTGCCGAGCCTGATCCAATCGCTTTCGGGGCTGGGTAATTTTGAGACGAGCCTGGTGGCCGTGCTGCCCTTCGTAGTGGCGACCATCGCCATGGTGCTGGTCGGGATGAGTTCGGATCGCAGCGGAGAGCGGCGCTGGCACACGGCCGTTCCGGCGTTCTGCGCAGCCGTGGCTTTGGTCGCTGCCGCCTACGGAACGGCTCCAGCGCTGGTGATTGCTGGCGTTGGACTTGGAATGGCCGGGGCGGAGGCTATGGTGGGACCGTTCTGGGCGATGGCCACCACGCGCATGGCCGGCCTTCCGGCGGCCGCCGGAATCGCGGTGATTAACTCGCTGGCCAATCTGGGAGGATACTTCGGTTCGGATATCATCGGGTTCTTTCGCACGTCGAATGGCGGGTTTGGCGGAGGGTTGCTGGCGATTGGCGCGACTCTCGCCATCAGCGGCACAATGGCATTGATCGTGGGTCGCCGGCCAGCCCGCGAAAGGGCGACCGTGCTCGATTGAACCGTAGGCCGGCATCCTTTCGACGTAGCTCTGTCGAAAATCCCCACTTCTCGCGCAAAGAACGCGCGAGAAATGGGGCACCCGGCTCTCGTATCAAAAGTGGCCTACAAAGCGCCGGTTCCGCTTCGTTCCGGGCCCTCAATTGTTTACAATAGAAACTTCGTCTGAGCGCAGTGCCGGAAGCCCGTAAGAGGGACAAAACAGCAATTTTGGAACCGACAAACCACAATTCCAGTGCGGCCCCTACCGTCTACTGGCGGGTTGAGGGGAGCCTGCTCGACCTGACCGTCGTCCGGCCAGTGGCGTTCTTTACCTGGAACGCGCAAACGTTCTCCGAGCGGTTCCGGCGGCGCGGGCTGATCTTCCTGATGGCACTGCTGCGGCCGTTCCTTTATTCCACGAACCGGAAGTTTGCCACCCGGGCGGTGCATACCGTGCTGCGAGGGGTGACCCGCGACCGCCTTGACCTGCTGGGCGAGGAATTCTTTCTATACAAGTTGAAGCCGCGGCTGAAAGAGCGAGGCGTCCGCAAGGTGCTGGAGCTGGTGCAGGCCGGCGCGGATGTCGTGCTCGTCAGCCAGGGATTGGAGCACGTAATGCGCCCGCTGGCGCAGCACTTGGGCGTCAAGCGGATTGTGGCCAACCGCCTGGATTTTCGCGATGGCACCGCGACTGGCAGGTTGATGGAGCCGATCATCCGGCCGCGCGGGGCGTTTGCGCGCATTCGGGAGGAGAATCCGGACGGGCGCCGGGCTCCAAAGACTTTGGCGCGGCAGTTGGACATTTCCGTAGAAGAGCTGCGGGCGGCCGTTGTTCCTGCGGAGCGGCGGCCGGTGGCGCCAACGCGGCCCATCGTCCACTTTGAGGGTCAGAGGCAGGCTCCGGAATTTTCCGTTCGCCGGGCATTCTCGGGAAAGCATGTGATGCTCATCGGCGTGACGGGGTTCATCGGCAAAGTCTGGCTGGCGAACACGCTTCTGGATTTGCCCGACGTGAAGCGGATCTACCTGCTGATCCGCCGGCAGAAGTCGAATCCGGCGGACCGCCGCTTCGAGAAGATGGTGGAAGATTCGCCCGTGTTCGATCCGCTGTTTAAGCGCCACGGAGATCGGTTCCTCAGTTTTCTGCGCGACAAGATCGAAGTCGTCGAAGGGGACGTCACCGAGCCGGGGCTCGGCCTGAGCGCTGAGACGGCGCTCCGCCTGCAGAACAACCTCGATCTCGTTATCAACAGTTCGGGCTTGACGGATTTTAATCCCGACCTGCGTGATGCCCTCACGACGAATACAGATGCTGCAGTCAATATCCTCGAATTTGTAAAGGCGGCCGATCACGCCGGGCTTCTGCATCTCTCCACCTGTTATGTGGCCGGAGAGCAGGATGGGCGTGTCGGCGAAAAACTGACGCCCAACTACAGTCCGCGTGGGTTGGCCGATTTCGATGCCGAGCAGGAATGGCGCTCGCTGCAGGAATTGGTGAAGCAGGCCGAAGCGCAGGCGGAGAGTGACGAGGTCACATCAGGCCTGCGGATGCAGGCCCAGGCCAAGGAACATGCGGCGAAGAATCTGCAGGGCGCAGCGCTCGAGAACCAGATCCGCAAGAACCGCGTCCGCTGGTTGAAGACCTATCTCACCGAGGCGGGAACGCGGCGCGCCAAGGAACTGGGCTGGCCAAATACCTACACGCTGACTAAGAGCCTGGCCGAGTCACTGATCGCGAAACACGGTGCTGGATTGCCGGTTGCTGTGGTGCGTCCGGCGATTGTGGAAACCTCGGTCTCCAAACCATTTCTGGGGTGGAATGAGGGCATCAATACTTCGGCGTCGCTGTCGTATCTGCTGGGCACATATTTCCGGCAGTTGCCCACCAACGAAAGCAAGCGGCTCGACATTATTCCGGTGGACGCGGTTTGTGCCGGGATGACTCTGATTGCCGCCGCGGTCATGGAGCGCAGACACGATCCGCTCTACCAGCTCGCAACTTCGGTGACCAACCCGTGCGACATGGGCCGGTCGATCGAGTTGACGTCTCTGGCGCACCGCAAGCACTATCGCGCGCAGGAAGGGCTGGAATCGTGGCTGCGGCTGCGGTTCGATGCGATTCCGGTTTCGAAGACACGGTACAACCGCATGTCGGCGCCGGCGCAGAAGGCGATTGTGAAGTCCATTCAACGCATCATGTCGCCGCTGCCGCTGAAGAAGGCGCCGCTGGTGAAGGCCGAGCGGAATCTGGAGCGCCTGGAAAAACTCATTGAGCTGTTCGAGCCTTTCATCCTGCTGAATGAACACGATTTCGCGGCGGAGAATATCGAGAAGCTTTCCTACGCGCTCGTGCCCGCAGAGCAGGGCATTTTTGGCTACGACACGCGCTCGCTGGATTGGTGGGAGTACTGGATCAATATTCACATCCCGGCCTTGCGCCGCTGGACGTATCCCTTGATTGAAGGGCGGCCTCTGGAAGCGCGGCCGCCACGCACCTTTCAACTTGCGCCCGCTAACGGAGATGCCGTGAAGACCGGGACCGATGGAGCCACGTGGCGATATTCCTGACCGGGTCGACGGGATACATCGGCGCGCACGTGGCTGCCAATCTGCTGGAAGGGCACGGCGCCGCCTTGAACGTGCTGGTGCGGGCGCGCGATCCGCAGGAAGCGCAGTTGCGGCTGTGGCGCGCGCTGCAGTTGCACCTGGATTTTCCGCGCTTCTTCGAGTTCCTGCAGACGAAGGTGCGGATTTTTTGCGGAGACCTGACTTCTCCTGCCTTCGGTTTGAATCGCGACGAATACGACCGGCTGGTGCACACCACGGATTCGGTGATTCATTGCGCGGCGTCGCTGAATCGCAAGTCGGAGAAGAGTTGCCTCAACGTGAATCTGCGCGGCACGCTCGAAGTGCTTACTCTGGCGCGACAGGCGGAGCACTATCACGGCCTGCGGCGTTTCAGCGAAGTCAGCACCGTCGCGGTAGCGGGCAAGCGCAGTAACGAAGTGGTCACCGAAGATCGCTCGATCGGGTGGGACCGGTCCGATTACGATCCCTACGCGCGCACCAAGAAATTTTGTGAGCACATGACGCGCGTGCTGCTGCCGGATACTCCGAGGACGGTCTTCCGCCCCAGCATTGTGCTGGGAGACAGCCGGCATGCGGAAACCACCCAGTTCGATATGGTCAAGGCCTTCGTTTTTCTGGCTGGACTGCCGGTATTGCCGTTTCGTCCCAACGACAAGATTGACATCGTGAATGTGGATTTTGTGGCGGACGCGATTGCGACCTTGCACCAGAAAGAGCAGCCGCAATTCGAAACGTATCATCTTTCGTCGGGGATCGGGTCACAGACGTTCCGCGAGTTGACGACCGCGCTTGCTGCCGCACAACAAAAGCGTGGCCCTGTATTTCTTCCATTCGCTGAGAAGCCCTTTACAGGTTCGGTCAATTTCCTGTCGAATCGGAAGGGTTCGATGGCCAAGGGTGCGTCATTGTTGAAGGTATTCATGCCGTATCTGGTGTGGAACACGGTGTTCGACAACACCCGGGTCACGTCTGAGTTGGGAAAAAAGCCAGTGCCGTTTTCGCAGTACAGCTTTCCCCTGCTGAAGTTCAGCCGCGAGAATGATTTTGAGTATCAGTACAAGCCCTGGCCCGCGGCTGCAGGAGGAACTGCCGCATGATGGATTTTGTTCTGGAAGCGTGGGTCAGCGGCAACATTGAACGCGCGAAGGCGCGATGGATGCTGGGCGGACACAATCCCTGGCAGCCAGGCGAAAAACTGAAGCTGCTCTTTGCCGGATACAACGGCACGCGCAATATGGGCTCGGATGTTCGGGTCGACGAAATGCTGCGCCAGATACGGCACATCCTGGGCGCGGAGCGGGTCGAGTTCAGCGTGATGAGTCAGAACTTCGAGTTTTCGAAAGGATATTTCGACGGTACGAAGCAGGTGCATCTGCCGGACATTTTCCCACCGTTCTTGTCGGATGAGGTTCCGCGGCACCACGGAGTAGTCGCGTGCGAAGGCTCGATGTTCAAGAGTAAGTTCGCCAACGCCCTGACCACGATGATGATTGGTTCCCTCGGCATTGCTGCGGTGGAGAATAAACTCTCCGTCGGATACGGAGCCGAGGCCGGCCACATGGATCCGCTGCTGGCCAAGATGTGCGGCCGCTATTGCAAGAATTCGCTGGTCATCACACGCAATGAAGAATCGCGCACCGTGTTGCGCGAACTGGGCGTGCCGACGGAGCTGGGCACCGATACTGCGTGGACCTTTGAGCCGCGCCCGGCAGAATATGGCCAGAGCGTTTTGCGGCAAGTGGGATGGGACGGGAAAACGCCCGTCCTGGTGGTGTGCCCGATTAATCCGTTTGAATGGCCGGTGAAGGCTTCGGTGGCCAAAGCGGCGCTGCACAGCCTGACCGGGGCGTACAAGAAAAGTCACTATCGCGGGCCGTATTTCCATAGCTCGGGACCGGCGGCTGACCGCGCCTATGAGCATTACCTGACCTCTATTGCTAACGCGGTAGATGCCTTCCGCAAACGGCGCGAGGTGTTTGTCATTCTGGTGGCGACTGAGCGCCTGGATGCGCGTCCGGCTAACCGCATCTCGGAGAAGCTCGGCGGAGTGCCGGTTTTGACCTCGGACCAGTACAACATGTATGAACTGGTCAGCATTCTGCGCGCCTGCCACATGATGGCCTCGTCGCGCTATCACGGCATCGTGACTTCCATGCCGGCGCTTGTGCCTTCGGCGGGCATCACCATGGATGAACGCATTCGCAATCTCATGCGCGAGCGCGGCCATCCGGAGTTGCTGATGAATGTCGACGATCCGGATCTCGAACAAAAGTTGCTGGCGGCGCTGGAGATGCTGGCCACACAGGGCGAGCGCATCGCCGACGGTATCGCGCGTACGGTGGTGAAGAATCTGAAAGTGATGGCGCGGATGGGCATTTTATTCGAGGAGGAAGTCCAGCGCCGGTATCCGGAATTCCCAACGCGTACCGGCGAATGGAGTTGGGAAGATTATCTTCCGCCGATGAATGCCTCGCTGCGGCAGTTGGTGGCTGCATATAGTTAGTCGGCGGAACAAAACAAGCCTGCCTCCACAAACAACCATGGCATTTATCGGAGAAATCTTTTCGCAACTCAAGGCTGCCGCGGACATCACGGTGCTGCAGGAGATCCGCGACGGCCAGGTAACCGGCGTGACGGGGGCCGAGTTCCTCGAGTTGATCCGCAAGGCTCGTACGTTCCTGGCCGCGCGGAGTCTGAAAAAGGGCGACCGCTGCGGTTTGCTGGCAGCGAACAGCATCCGATGGATGGCTCTCGATTTGGCCGGGATGGCCGAGGGGCTGATTGTCATTCCACTGTACTTCCGCCAGGCGCCCGCCGAGTTGGTTGCAATGATGAAGGACAGCACGCCGTCGCTGGTGTGCTGTGGCGATGCGACGCTGCGGGATGGCATTAAGCAGGCCTGGCCCGAAGCGCCTCCGTATTTTCTCTTCGACGAAATCTTTGCCGGCGCAGAGGGAATCGCGCTGGATCGACCGCAGGCGCGCGACGCCGATCCCGTGACCATCATCTACACTTCAGGCACTTCCGGCGAAGCCAAGGGCGTGGTGCTGACCGCGGCGAACGTGGGATTCATGCTGGGTTGCACCTCGGCGCGGCTTGATTCGCTGATGGGAGGCGGCTCCGGTCAGGACCGCATCTTTCACTATTTGCCGTTTAATTTTTGTGCGTCGTGGATCGCGACGCTGACGTTTCTGCTGCGTGGCAGCCTGGTTACCTTGAATACCGACTTGACAAAAATTCCGAACGACATGCCGGCGGTGGCGCCGCACTATTTTCTGAATGTGCCGCAGTTGCTCGAGCGCATGCGGCGCGGGGTGGACGAGCAGATCGCGCAAAAGGGCGGCGTCACGCTAGCTGTCTACTCGCGAGCCAAGTCGGCGTGGATTCGGCAGAAGGAAAAGCGCGCGCAGGCGGGTGATGCGATCTGGCTTTGGCTGGGGCAGGCGGTAATTTTTCCCGCGATCCGCAAGAAGATGGTCGGCGAGAACTTGAAGGCGCTGATCTGTGGGTCGGCCCCGCTGACTCCCGAGACCCAGGATTATTTCAGTATGCTCGGCATCCCCGTGTTGCAGGTCTACGGGTTGACGGAAACGACGGGGATCTGCACGATGGACGATCCGAACAACGTCGCGCCCGGACGCGTTGGGCCGGCGATCTCGGGCATTGAGATGAGGCTCGGTGAAAATGATGAGATCGTGGTGCGCGGGCCGAATGTTTTTCCGGGATACTGGAACCGCCCACAGTCCACGGCGGACGCAGTTCGCGACGGATGGTTTCATACCGGCGACCAGGGTGACATGGATGCGTCGGGGAACTGGCGAATCGTGGGGCGCATCAAGAATCTGATCGTTCTCGGCTCGGGCCACAAGATCGCACCTGAAGCCATCGAAGAGGAAATCGCCCGCCAGTTGCCGGGTGCGCAGCAGGTCGTTATCGTGGGCAATGGCCGCGGATATCTTTCGGTGATCGTCACCGGCAGCGTCACTGGCGAACAGGTGCAGGTGGCGCTCGATGCGGTGAATCCGGAACTTCCGCACTATAAGCAGGTGCGGGCGTTTCACCTGCGGCAGGAACCGTTCTCCATCGAAAATGGGATGCTCACGGCCAACGGAAAGTTGAAGCGCGATCTGATATCCGCGCGCATGAAGAGCGAGATCGAGGATCTGTACCAAGTGAAGCAGGCAGTCTAGGGTCGACGCAGAAAGAGACGAGTTTTGGGCGAGAAACAATTTAAAGGGCAAGCGCTGTCGTGGCAGGTTCAGGGCGGGGTCATCGAACTGGCGCTGCATCGCGCTCCCTGCAATGAACTGGGTTCGCTTTCGCTCGCCGAATTGGAACAGTTCGCGTCTGCGCTCGACAATCTCGAAAAAAACGCGCATGCGCTCATCATTCACAGCGAATTGAAGCCGGGTTTCTGCGCGGGCGCCGATTTGCGCGAGCTTTACGAGCAGTCGCAGGCGATGGAGACATCCAAGGCCGTGCAGGGCGTGCGCGATTTTCTGGAGCGCATTCACCGCGTACTGAATCGCATCGATGCCGCGTCCCTGACCACGATTGCCGCCGTTCATGGCGTCACATTTGGTGGGGGATTTGAACTCGCCCTGGTCTGCGATTTGATCATCGCCGACAAGATGGCTCGTTTTTGTTTTCCAGAATTGAGACTGGGGCTGATCCCGGGATTTGGCGGCATCCCGCGGTTGAAGCGGGACGTGGGCAATGCCGTGGTACGCGACCTGCTTTTGACCGGCCGCAGTTTCAACGCCACCAAGGCCCAGCAGATCGGACTGGTGAGCCAGGTCGTGGCGGAAGGCGAGGCGCTGCGTGCTGCACGAGCTACCACGGCCCAGATCGGAAAGTTCGACCGGCAGACCGCGGTGGTGGCCAAGCAATTTATCAAGCCAGTTCCGCTTGACGAGTTGCGGAAGGAAATTGATATGTTCTGTGAGCTATTTTCGCGTCCGGCGGTGCAAGCGGGATTGAAGAAATTTGTAGAGAGCACCGAGGCGCAGCCGTATCTACCGTAGTCCAACTGAATTAGAATAAGCGCTTATGGAAACCGCAGAAAAGACGCTTGATGAGATACTCACGCTGGCCGCGGCGCATTTCAAAGTGCCGCGCGAGAAACTCTCCCCCGACGAAGACTTCTTCAAGGCGCTCGGCATCGACAGCCTGCAGACGCTCGATTTGCTCACCAAGCTGGAGAATCACTTTCGAGTGGAACTTCCGGACTATGAACTGCAGGGCGTAACCGACTTCCGCACGCTGGCCGCCAGGATTCAGGCCCGGTTGTAGACAAGGATATCTCATTGCTGATTGTTGATTTTTGATTGTTGATTGCCGAGGAACGTCGACGCCAACGCCACCGCTAGTTCTTCAATCAACAATTTACAATCACGTCAGCAATTCTTTATGCTCGATCTTCGCCAATACACGTGTCTGGGCGCTGCGCTGCGCGATGCGCTCGACCGCTTTTCCTCCGAAATCTGCCTGATCGAAGCGGATCGCGATCGCGAGAAAGTCCGCCTGACTTATTCGGATTTCAAGGAACTTGCGCTGCCCCTGGCCCGCGCACTCGAGGACGCAGATTACGATGCCGGCGATCGCGCCGCCATCATCATGACGAATCAGTCGAAGTGGCTGATCTCGGCGTACGCGATCTTCTACTGCGGCGGCGTGCTGGTGCCGCTCGACTATAAACTGAACGCGGTGGAACACCTGCAACTGCTTGCTCACTCCAAGGCTAAGGTGCTGGTCGTCGAGTACCACCTGTGGCGAGCGATTATGGAGTCGCCCGACTTCCAGAAGATTGGAACCAAGATTGTCCTGGTGACCGAGGCGCCTCTGGGCGTGGAGTTGGCGGGCGCGTTTCGCTGGGAAGACTTCAAACGCAAAGGCGCACCTGACTTCGTTGAGCGGCAGAAGGACGATGTCGCCTGCATCGTGTATTCGTCGGGAACCGGAGGGCGTCCCAAGGGCTGTGTGCTCACCCACGAAAATTATCTGGAACAATGCCGCGCGCTGACCGCGTGGTATCCCTTCTGGCCGGGGGTGCGGTATTTGAGCATTCTTCCGACCAATCACGCGATTGATTTCATGGTGGGCTTCATCGGACCGTTTGTGTGCGGAGCTTGCGTGGTGCATCTGCGGACGCTGCGCCCCGAATTTGTGCGCGACGCTTTTGTGCGCTACCGCATCACCTACGTGTCGCTGGTGCCGATGATCGTGAAGAATCTCGAGCGCGGCCTACGCGCAAAATTCGACGAACTGCCGTCGTGGAAGCGGGCGTACCTGAATGCCATGATTGCCACTAACCGGGCGCTGACGCGCCGCCGCCCGAAGGTGAGGCTCAGCCGCATTCTGCTTTCGAACGTGCACCGCGGCTTTGGAGGCGAAGTGCTGGCGCTGATCACCGGCGGGGCATTCATGGAGCCTTCGACCATGCAGTTTTTCTACGATCTCGGTATTCCGGTGGTGAACGGTTACGGCCTCACCGAGGCGGGCACGGCGCTCACGCTTAACGACCTCAAACCGTTTCGCGCCGACACGGTTGGTAAACCGTTGCCGGGAGTCGAATTGCGCATTCTGAATCCGGATGCCGATGGGGTGGGGGAAGTGGCAGCTCGCAGCAAGACGGTGATGTCGCACTATCTGGACGATCCCGAACTTACGCTCGAGACCATCGTCGATGGCTGGCTTCTGACGGGCGATCTGGGCCGTTTTGAGAACGGCGGTCATCTGCAGCTGTTTGGCCGCAAGAAGAACATGATCGTGACTGAGGGCGGAAAGAACATCTACCCTGAGGATATTGAAACCGTGTTCGACGGCCTGCCGGTGAAGGAGTATACGGTGTTTGCGGCGAACTACATCTGGCCGATGAAAGAACTCGGACGCGAGAGTTTGGTTCTGGCGTTACGGCTGGAGCAAAATCAGAAATTCGACAGCAAATTGCTGGAAGACATTTCTGCGCGAAATCGCCGTCTGCCTGATTTCAAGCGCGTGGGCGGATATTTGATTTGGGAGAAGGACTTTCCCCGGACCGCCTCGATGAAGATCAAGCGGCAGGTGCTGGCGGAAGAAATTGGCAAGTCGGTGGAGCGGGACAAAATTGTGGAATTTTGACCGGCCACTGAAATTGCATTCGCCTGCGCTTTCCGCTGTGAAAAATGGACCTGGAACCTTGGGGAAAAGCTATCTCGCAATTGTGAATCCGGCGGCCGGAGGCGGGCGCAGCCGCAAACTGCTGGGCCCGGCGCTGGAGCGGCTGCTGGCCGGCGGCATCGACGTTAAGGTAGCAGAGACTCGTGCTCCGGGGCAGGCGACGGAGATTGCGCGCGAAGCCTATGAGCATGGCGTCCGAAATTTTATTGCGGTTGGCGGCGACGGCACTTCTTACGAAATCGTGAACGGCCTCTATCCGCAGGCTCTCGACGGCGAGCGCCCGACCTTAGGATTTTTACCGCTGGGCACGGGCAATTCTTTTCTGCGCGACTTCAGTCACCAAGGCGTCGAGTATGCGATCGAATCTCTGTTGGCTCAGAGGAGCCGGCCGTGCGATGTGATGCGTTTGCGGCATCGCACCGGCGTGATCCATTACATCAATCTGCTGAGCATGGGCTTTGCCGCGGACGTTGCGACGCTACGGGCCCGGCGCTTCAGCGCCTGGGGCGAACTGGGTTACATCACCTCGATTTTTCTGACGCTCTCTCGATTCAAGCGCCGGCCTTTTCCGGTGCGAGTCGAAGGCAACGGCAACTTTGACAGCCGGCGTTGCCTGTTCCTGACTTTTAACAACAGCAAGTTTACCGGCGGGACCATGATGATCGCTCCTAAAGCCGAGATCGAGGACGGTCTGGTGGAATACGTTCGCTGGGGTCCGATTGGGCGGTTGGGATTGATCTGTAATCTGCCCGGTCTCTATGACGGCACCCACATCGAGCACCCGCTGGCCGAGCGCAAGGGCGTGCAGCGCGTCGAGTTCAACCTGGACGCGCCCGTGGACGTCATGGTCGATGGCGAGGTGCTGACGCTGCATTGCGAGGAATTGGATGTGCTTCCCGGAGCGCTCAACGTCGTGGCCTGAGCATCGTTTGTAGATACGAGCGCCGTGATATAAGGATGAGTCATGTCTGAAGAACGACGGAAACGGCAGCAGGAGCGCGATAGCAGCGCGGATGATGGAAAAAGGAAGAAGGTCCTCCTCTATGGTATCGCCCTGATCCTTCTGGCGGGCGCTTTCATCGGGGGCCGGTATTACAGGAATCACAAGTACGATGCTTTCGCGAAGTGCCTGGCGACGAAGCAGGCCAAGATGTACGGCCTGTACTGGTGCCCGCATTGCATCGAGCAGAAAGAAATGTTTGGCGCAGCGTTTCAATACGTGACCTACCAGGAGTGCGCGATCAAAGGCTCATCGGAAATCGTGCCGGCATGCAAAATCGCGGGCATAAAGCTGTTTCCCAGTTGGCAGTTTGGAATGGAAACACCGAAGGAAGGGGTGTTGTCCATGGAAGCCTTGAGCGACAAGACCGGGTGTAGCTTGCCGTGACGGATTCTGCGCCGCTGCGTTCCAGCCGAGTTTTATTTGGAGTCATCGCGGTTCTGGCGCTGGCGGGTGTGATTGTGTCGGCGGTCTCGCTGCAGCGTCATTATGCGAAGTCGGCGACCGAGTTCTGCGATTTTAGCCAGAAGTTCAGTTGCGACATCGTGAACCGCAGCGAATGGTCGACCGTGCAGGGCATCCCCGTCGCGGCGATCGGTGTGGCAGGGTACGCGGTGCTGTTCATCCTGTCGACATTCTGGAAGGCGCGTGCGGAAACGCCAAACCGCCTGTTGGGAGCGGCGATTGGAGGATTGGGCTTTGCGCTCTACCTCACTTACATCGAAGCCTACGAGCTGATGACCTGGTGCATCTTGTGCCTGATCTCGCTGGCACTGATTTCGCTGATCAGTCTTCTCGCAATTGCAGTGAAGGTCAGAACTGCTAACGCGTGAAGCCAGCCCTCCGTTGTATTCTGATAACGCGCATTTCCTGATGGAAGAAACCCAGCAAGGTGAAAATTACGGCCCTGGAACTGCCGGCGTGATCCGAGCGCAGTCCGCGACCGGTGATTTACGCCTGCACGAATTCCGAAGCCGCATTTTTCACAACACGCGATTCCTGCGCGTGTGGCTGCCTCCGGGATACGACGATCCGGAAAATGCTGACCGGCGTTACCCAGTGCTCTATCTCAACGATGGGCAGAACTTGTTTGAGGCATCGACCTCGTTTACCGGGGTGGAGTGGCAGGTGGATGAGACTGGCGACCGGTTGATCCGCGAGGGCGTGATCCAGCCCATGATTTTCGTGGGCATGGACAACGCTGCGCGGGAGCGCATCCGCGAATATATGCCGCACCGCTCGTTGCATCCCATGACGCTGCGGGCGCACGGAACGCGCTATCCCAGTTTTCTGTTCAAAGAGGTTATTCCATTCATGGCCCGCAACTATCGCGTGGCGAGCGGGCCTGAGAATACGGGCCTGGGCGGATCGTCGCTGGGGGCTTTGATTGCGCTCTACACCGCGGCGGTGCGTCCGGGAGTGATTGGCCGATTGCTGCTGGAGAGTCCTGCCCTCTGGGCCTCGAACCGGCAGATAATCCGGCAGAGTCACGGAGTCAAGCGCTGGCCGGAACGAATCTTTCTGGCGACCGGAACTGCCGAAGCGGGGCGGAAAGATAAAGATCAGAGCGTGGTGGACGACGTTCGCGAACTCGCCGCGATTCTGCGGCGCGCGGGCTTGGATGATACTCGCCTGAGGTTGGTGATCGACGAAGGCGCCACGCACGATGAGTCCGCTTGGGCGCGGAGGTTTCCAGACGCGCTGGCATTTCTGTTCGGGAAGCAGGGATAAGTCCATCCTGCGCACCAGCCGCCATTCTGCCAGAGATTCGCTGCAACCTGCGGTTAAGCGCTCTTTGCCTGTGCATCGTTCGAGGCTTCTACGCGTTCCTCGCTGAGCCTTCAGCCGAACCACCCCCGCGAGAGATGCTCCAGATCAAGTACAGAGTCGCCGCCATGGCAACCACCGAAAGCTGGACGTGCGTCCATCGAGTAAAAGGTCCGAGCAGCGGAAGCATGTACACCAGGTACAGAAGAGTCCCCATCCACCAAGTCGAGCGCGCGATGGGCTGGCCAATCAGCCTTTCGCCCAGCAGAATAAACGCTGGCGCCAAAATCACCAGATCGTAAACCGTGAGGTGCGGCGCTACGAGCACGCTCGCCAAAAGCAGTGCCGAATATCGAAGAGACAGTGGCAAGGCGTGACTACGCTTCCAGCATGCGATCGTGAGCCCGAGTATGAGCGCAGCACTCGCAATGTAGAGGCCGAAGGAAAACGCAGGCCAGGGCACCAGCATCGACCAGAATGTTCGCAGCGAGTGAGTCTGATAAAGCTTGGGCTCAAGCAAGGGCAAGACAGCCTGCACATTCCGCAGCACGCGCACCCACTGTCGTAATGGTTCCATGCCGTAGTAAAGAACTCCTACCGAGAGTTGCGCCGCTGCCGAGAGAGCCGCGCCCAGCAAGGTTTTCCACGCCCCGGTGCAGAGGTATAAGATGGCGGCGGCCAATCCCAACTGCGGCTTGAAGATCAGACAGCCGAGCACCACGCCGGCGAGGAACTCCCGTCGATCGCGCAGCAGGAAGAACATCAGCGTGAAGCATGCGAGCGCGGCGGCCGAGGTCTGTCCCCACGCGATCAGGTGAAAGAAGGCGGGATAGGCCACGGCGAGCAGAGCGACGAGCCCGCCGTGATCGCGCAGGTTCGGGCAGGCACGCCATACGCTGTAGCAGCAGAGCGCATAGACGGCAGCGCTTGCACTCCACCACAAGATCAGCGCCCAGCCGTACGAGAGATGCGCCAGCGGCGCGAAGATGATGGACACCTGCGGCGGATACAACGGCAGATATCGAATACCCGCCGCTTCCGGCACGCGCTGTGCGGCCAGCGCGGCCTGAGCGTGCATGTCATACAAATCTGTGCCTCGATGAGCCACCGCCAGCGAACCCAGCGTATACAGGTGCAGAAAGTCGGTGCCTTTGAGGTTTCCGTTTCGGTCGCGGAGTCCGGGTGTCGCCAGGTTCCACACGTAGAACGACCACAAGCACACGGCGAGAATCGTGCCATGCGCGCGCAAGCGCCGGGCCGTCAGCCATGAGCCGGAATCGGGCGAGGACGTCGGCAGGTGGGACCTCAGTTCACAGGATACGGCGCAAGCTGTGGCGGCGATTCATCGCCCGACATCAGCCAGGCACGGCGATCGTGAAAATATTGCAGCAGTTCCACGTTCTGTTCTTTTCCCATGTCGCGCGCCCAGACGATGCGCGATCCATCGATATCGGGAGCGTTGTAGATCCAATCGCGATCCACATTGTGATCCGGGCCGTAACGCACGATGACAAGATGCGATCCCGGAATGGCGGTGAGCCGCTCGACAATGTGTACACGATCGATATTGCCCAACGGCCAGTGAGGTTCGAGGGGAGCGTGCGCGACGATTCCGGCCAGGCGCAGAAAAATCATGGCCACACAGACCACGGGAACACTTCGCACCAGAAACTGTCCCACCGGAGCGTTGTCGCGGCGCCACAGCCGCAAGTGCCGCATGCACTGCACCACCACCAGATAGACCAGTCCCGTGGCGGGTGCGACATAGTGGGGAAAGGTCCACGTCTCTACCAGCCACCCGAAGCAGAAGATAATGCCGGCAGTGAGCGCGAGACGCATGCGACGGTCGCGCAGGATCCCGGGAAACGCAATCAGCGGGAGCAAGAATGCCGGGCCCAGATAGAAGCGCCAGAGTTGGACAATCTTGTTGCCGGTCCGGCGAACGAAGCCAACCAGAGTGCGGGCTTCGTCGAACTCGCGGACTTCCCATCCGGCATAGTAGTCGCGCATCACCGCGTGATGATACTCGGGCACAGCCCGCTTCGAGAAAAACAAAAAGTAGGGAACCACGGCGTAGGTCTGGCGGTTTACGGCGTAAGTCATGCGAAACGGGCTTCCCGTGACGCGCCAATAGAAGTAGCCGGTAGCCGCGGCCGCGACAATAAGCAAACACGTTGCCGGCACGAAAAGCCGCCACAACAATTGTCGCCAAGGCGGCAGCCTTCGACCCTTCAGCCATACGAGCAGACCAGCCGCGACTGCGATGCTGAATACCAAACCTTCGTACGGCCGGCTGTTCGCCATCATGGCGAGTCCGAGAGCGAGAAGAATCCCTTCCCGGACGCGCGGACGGTTGCGGAGTCTCGGAATTGCACCCAGCACCAGCGCGCCGCCGGTCGCGGCGAGAGCGGGGCACCAGTAGCTGTTCATCCAGTAGCTGAAGGTCGCAAAGCGCAGGACCGAAAGTATTCCGCCGAAGAGGGCCCAGGTGGGTGGGAACCAGCCTTGCAGCATCCAGCAGAGCGCAGTGCAGAGCGCGGCGGTCATCAGCCACACGCCGATCCAAGGATGGCCGCCGAGCCACAGTCCCGCTGCCATCACCAGGCCCTGGCCGGGGGCGTACATCGACATATAGGTTGGGTGCTGGATGATTTGAAAACTCTCGAAGTGGATCCACATCGGGTGCGTGGGATTCGTCAGATGGCCCGAGGCGAAGGTGTTGGCGGCGAGCAGATGGCTGTACTCGTCGTTCCAGTCCGGCAGGGGAATTCCGAGCAGAGGAATTAAAATCGCCCGGATGCTCAGCGCCAGTAGAAAAACAAAGCAGACCGACAGCGTGCGACGGCAGGCGAGCCGTGCGAAGAGTTGGTCAATGCGATCGAAGAGCAGTCCGCTGTCCCGCGTGTGGCGTCGCAGTGAAAGACCGGCGGCGGCCAGCACCATGATTGCTTCTGTGATCGTGAGCAACCATGGCGCCAGGTGTCGGTAGATTTCGTTCATGCGGATCTGGCCGGTAGGGAATGGAAATCACTTCCCCATCCGCTGCAGGTTGCTACTTACGCGCAGTTTCCTTCTCGCCGATCTCTTCGAAGAGGCCATCCACAATCTGAATCATTTCGTTATCGACTACGCGGTTCTTGGCGATCGCCTCTTTCAGTGGGATGGAAACAATCTTGTTCGAGCGCAGCGCTGCCATGCAGCCAAATTCGCCGCGATGAACCATGTCGATCGCACCCAGACCGTAGCGCGTGGCCAGCACACGATCGAAAGCGCTGGGCGAGCCGCCGCGCTGGATGTGTCCCAGCACAACCGCGCGCGTCTCGAAGCCCGTGCGCTTTTCTATCTCACGGGCGACTATGTTCGCGATGCCACCCAGTTTGGCGTGACCAAATTCATCCTTACCCATGTCCTGCAGGATGGGGGAACCGGAGCCGGCATCGGAGGCAAACTTCGCGCCCTCCGCGACCACGACGATGGAGAAGTAACGTCCGCGTTCGTGGCGCTGGCGAATCGATTCGGCCACCTTGTCGACGTCGAACGGCCGCTCCGGAATCAGGATCACATCGGCGCCGCCGGCCACACCGCTGTACAGGGCAATCCAGCCCGCATCTCGTCCCATGACCTCAACCACCATCACGCGGTTATGGGCTTCGGCGGTGGTGTGGATGCGGTCAATGGCTTCGCACACGATGTTGCAGGCGGTATCGAATCCGAAAGTGTAGTCAGTTCCACCCAGATCGTTGTCGATGGTTTTGGGCACGCCAACGATCTTGATTCCCGTTTCGTAAAGCTTCTGAGCGACCGACAGCGTATCGTCGCCGCCGATGGCAACCAGCGCGTCAATCTTGTGCTTGTCAATTGTGGCCGTGCAACGCTCGATTCCATCGGGGCGTTTGGAGGGGTTGGTGCGCGAGGTGCGTAAAATGGTTCCGCCGCGGGGCAGAATTCCGCCCACCGCGTCCAGGTCGAGAACCATGCTCTTGTCCTCGATCAGGCCGCGCCAGCCCTCCATGAATCCCACAAATTCGTCGTGATAATGAAATACGCCCTTGCGCACTACGGCGCGGATGACAGCGTTCAGCCCAGGACAGTCGCCGCCGCCAGTCAACATGCCAATTTTCATCGTATGCTCCCGTTCGAGTATGAGTTCAGAATAGAGCCCTCCGAATGCACCCGGAAATAAAGGGATATGGCGACATGGCCCAAAACGCAAGGGTGAGAATCGGTCGGAAGAAATAGAGTAACACTAAATCGATAGCGGCCAAAGCCAAAGAGCCCGCAGAAAATCGTTCAGGTGAGGCATTGCGCTTGGGCTCGGGATTCGACACAATGCTCGACGGAACAAGCTTGACGGACATGAACAAGACTGCTTCGATTTGTGCCTGGCTGGCGGTGGGCCTGCTGGGTGCCGCCGCGGTTGGCGTCATCGCGGTTCGCCGCGGAGAGCCGATTAACGCGCTGTGGCTGGTCGTGGCCGCGACCTGCTGCTATGCCCTGGGATACCGTTTTTACAGCAAGTTCATTGCGACGAAGATTCTAGCGCTCGATGCTCTGCGCGCCACGCCCGCCGAGCGCCTGGAAAACGGGCGCGATTTCCTGGTCACCAACAAGTGGGTCGTCTTCGGGCATCATTTTGCCGCGATCGCGGGGCCGGGTCCGCTGGTGGGTCCGGTGCTGGCCGCGCAGTTTGGCTATCTGCCCGGAACAATGTGGGTGCTGGCCGGCGCCGTCTTCGCGGGGTGCGTGCAGGATTTCGTGATCCTGCTCTTCTCCGTGCGCCGCGACGGTAAATCGCTGACCGAAATGGCGAAAGAAGAGATCGGACGCGTGGGCGGCTTTGTGGCGTACACGGCGGTGATCGCGATTCTTGTAATTCTGCTTGGCGTGGCCGCTTTGATCGTCGTCAATGCGCTGAAAGACAGTCCCTGGGGCACGTTCACCATTGCGATGACGATTCCCATCGCGCTGCTTATGGGGCTTTACCTGCGCCGGATCCGCCCCGGTAAAGTGCTGGAAGTTTCGGTGCTCGGATTCATCCTCGTCCTGGGGGCGATCTTCGGCGGGCAGTGGGCCTCGCAGAATCCTGCCATGGCGCATGCTTTCACTCTGCAAGGGAGCACGCTCGCAAAGCTGATCATTATTTATGGATTCGCAGCCTCAGCGCTGCCGGTGTGGCTGCTCTTGGCGCCGCGCGACTATCTGAGCACGTTTGTGAAGCTGGGGACGATCGCGCTCCTCGGTATAGGCATTGTGGTTTTGCATCCCACGCTACACATGCCCGCGCTGACCCGGTTTGTAGACGGTACCGGTCCGGTCTTTGCGGGGAAGATCTTTCCCTTCGCGTTCATTACGATCGCTTGCGGCGCGATCAGCGGCTTCCATTCTCTAATTTCGAGCGGGACCACGCCCAAACTGATCGCGCGCGAGACTGAGACGCGCATGGTTGGCTATGGCGCCATGATGGCCGAGTCGGCGGTTGCGGTCATGGCGATCATTGCGGCGTGCGTGCTGCAGCCTGGGGTTTACTTTGCGATTAACAGCCCAGCAGGCGTGGTTGGACAGACCGCAGCCACCGCGACGGCGACGATTTCCTCGTGGGGTTTTCCCGTGACCGCGGGCGACATGCAAGCCCTAGCGCACGCCGTCGGCGAGCAGACCCTGTTCAATCGTACCGGCGGCGCGCCGGCGTTTGCCGTGGGCATGGCGCACATCTTCTCGCAGAGCCTGGGCGGCGCGGCCGTGATGGCGCTGTGGTATCACTTCGCCGTCATGTTCGAGGCGCTATTTATTCTGACCATCCTCGACGCCGGCACGCGTGTCGCCCGCTTCATGATTCAGGACGCGCTGGGGCACATCTACAAACCCTTAGGGCGGACCAGTTGGTATCCGTCGATTCTTGCCACCAGCGCTCTGGTTGTGGGCGCGTGGGGATTCTTCCTGTGGCAGGGCGTGAAAGACCCGCTGGGCGGGATCAATTCGCTGTGGCCGCTTTTCGGCATCGCTAATCAGTTGCTGGCGACGGTGGCGCTGTGTGTGGCCACGACGATTATCACTAAAATGCACCGAACTCGATATGCCGCGGTCACGCTGGTGCCATTGGCGTGGCTGGTTGCAGTCACGTTTACCGCGTCGTGGCACAAGATTTTTGATCGCAACCCGCGCGTCGGATTTCTGGCGCAAGCGCGGGCTCTGGCGGCGGGCCCGGCTACGAATGCGACGGCGCGGCTGATCTTCAACAACCGACTGGATGCCGCCGTGACCGCGGTTCTGGTGGTGATGGTCGCGCTGGTGCTGATCGAGTCGGTGCGGCAGTGGATCGCCGTTTTGAACGGAACGGGAGAGGTGCGTGTGAAAGAGGCCCCGTTCGTCATGACGCGCCTGGCGGAGGAGAGACCATGAGCCGCTTCGTAACCGCAGCCCGGATCGTACTAGCAACGCTGCGCGAGATTTTCGATGAGGCGGCCTACGAGCGTTTTCTGCGGCGCACCCAGACGGCGTCATCGCCGGGTGCATACGCCGCCTTCCGCCGGGAATTTGACGAGGCGAAAACCCGCCGCCCAAAATGCTGCTGATCGCCAATGTGGGGCGGACACTCTTGTCCGCCTGGTTTTGACTTTATGTCTAGACCCGAAGAAACTGCGGGTGCCCCATCTTTCGCGTTTTTTGCGAAAGGTGGGATTTCCACAAAACTAAACGCTTCTCGAGGGGGCTGAGCCGATGTCATTCCGATCGTCGTTAGCGGTTAAGACACTGATGGCGTTTCTACTCATGTGTGCTCTCGCTCTCGCGCAGAGCGGCGACTCCGGCCAAACCATGCGCCCCGTCATTCGCGGACGCCACGCAGCCGTCGCTTCCATGAAAGCCGAGGCCACCGAAGCGGCGCGCCAGATTCTCACGATGGGGGGCAACGCCTTCGACGCCGCCGTCGGCGGTCAGGCGGCGCTGGGCGTCACCGACTTCTCGCTCAACGGTGTCGGCAGTGATGCCGTCATTCTTGTCTACAACGTTCACGACAAGAAGGTCTACTCGATCAACGCGGAGCCCCGCGCCCCGAAGCTCGCCACCATTGAGTGGTACGAGAAAAACAACGGCGGCAAAATTCCCGAGAGTGACGGCCTGCTCTCCGGCGGCATACCCGGCGCTGTGGACGCCTGGTACACGCTGCTCGACCGCTGGGGCACGATGAGTTTTGAGCAGGTGCTGCAGCCGGCCATCGACCTCGCCGAGAATGGCTTCCCGCTCAGCGAATATGGCGCGTCCTACATTGCCGGTTCGAAGAAAATTCTCAAGTATCCCACCACTGTCAAAATCTATCTGCCGAACGGTCGTGCGCCCAAGGCAGGAGAAATTCTCAAGAACCCGGACCTGGCCCGCACGCTCAAGAAGTTGGTCGAAGCCGAGAAGGCGAATCAGTCCAAAGGCCGGCACGAAGCCCTGAAAGCCGCGCGGGACCGCTTCTACAAAGGCGACATCGCCAAAGAGTTGGCGGCGTTCTCCGAGGCCAACGGCGGTCTGTTCCGTTACGAAGATTTCGCGGAATACACCGCCGAAGTCGAGACGCCGGTTTCCATCAACTACCGCGGCTACCAGATTTACAAGAATCCGTCGGCGAGCCAGGGACCGACCGAACTGATTGCGCTCAATCTCCTCGAAGGCTACGACCTGAAAGCCTTGGGCCACAACAGCCCGGATTTTCTCCACACCAGCGTGGAGGCGGTAAAACTCGCCATGGCCGACCGCGAAAAATATCTTGGCGACATGGACTTCATCAAGATCCCTTACGATGGCCTGCTCTCGAAAGACTACGCCCGCGAACGCAGGAAGCTTATTGATCCCGCGAAGGCTTCGCTCGAACTGCGCCCCGGTTCGCCGGAGAAGTTCGTGGCGGACGCATCCCCGTTAGACCGCCCAGTTCACGAAGTTCTCGACGGCGACGCCCGCCACGACGGCGACACCAGCTACATCGCCGTCGTCGACAAAGACCACAACATGGTCAGCTTCGAGCCCAGCCTGCACAGCGAGTTCGGCACCGGCGTCGTCATGGGCGACACCGGATTCATCTTCAACTGCCGCGGCGATTATTACTCGCTGGTTCGCGGCGAAGCCAATGCCCTCGAGCCCGGCAAGCGGCCGCGCAGCACGCTGCAGAGCACTCTTATCATGAAGGGTGGGCAGCCCTTCGCGATCCTAGGCAGTCCGGGTGGCGACGATCAGGTGATGCGGACCATGCAGACGCTGATCAACATGATCGATTTCGGCATGAACATTCAGCAGGCCATCGAGGCCCCGCGCTGGTCCTCGCGCGCCTTCCCGGCCTCGCCGTTCCCGCACACCATGCACCCTGGCGATTTGTCGGTGGAATCGCGTATCCCAGAGACGACGCGGCAGGCGCTGATTTCCCGAGGCCACAAGCTGCGCGTCGCACCCCCGTGGTCGCTGGGCTCGAACGCGGGTATCGTTGTTGATATGAATTCGGGAGTCCTCAGCGCCGGAGCGGATCCTCGCGTGGATGCATATGCCTGGGCCTGGTGAGGAAACGAGCACCAGGCGAGGTGGGCCGGTGAGTGTAATGGGGATTTTTCGCCAACGATAAGCGTTGCATCTATACTCGCTATGAGGCAAATGTTACTCATGCGTTTACTGGGTCGTTTAGGCCGAGCCTTGACTCTGCTGTTCTGCACAGCATTTGCGGTCTTCGCGCAATCATCAGAACCCAATAAGCAGATTGCGGACAAGCAGGACAGCCTTTTCGTGAATCGATTACAAGAGATATCTGCAAGAGGCGGCGGTCAGGTGGTCGATTGCGGATTTACTGGCATGAATCACACCGACAACTCCGTTACAGAGTGTGGTAAGAGTGCGTTTGATCAGCATCGGCCCTTCCTGTTGGGCTACGAATATCGTGTCTGGGATGAACCAGTTCAGTCGGGATACGGTTTGGCAGGCGACGCTAGTGGCAATGTATTCGCGGTGAACTACCGTGACCGTGGATTCCCCACCGTTCCCCTCGATCGGCACACGCAACTCATGGACGATACTCATAACCGCGTTACCGAGTGCATCAAGCCCATCAGCCTAAGCACGTCACAACGTGGGCAATTGGGATGCGTCGCTCCTATAAATCAGGAGCAGTCCGACATAGCTGCTAACCAGAAACCAGTCGATACAACCATCTGCGCCATCCTTGCAAACCCTCCTGCATTCAACAACAAGATGGTGCGGATTCGCGGGTCTTTTGTGGGGAATTTTGAATATTCCGAACTAAACGACCCCGCATGTCACGGAGCACTCTGGCTGCGTTACGGCGGGTCCCCATTAGCTGCGTCTGTCCAGCCGACGAACGTGCTTGGCTCAGAAGACTCTGAAGGAAAGCGAATTTTACCCGTGCCCGTGGTTTTGGTCCGTGACTCGAAATTCGAGCGGTTCAATACGCTTGTGCGAATGAACACTGGCCGATCTGGTCCATCGACCGACAAGCGTGTGACCGCTACCTTCGTCGGCAGAATTGATGCAGTGTCCAACGAAGTCCACGATCATTACCAAAAGCAGCCCTTGGAAAGGAGGATCATGCTAGGGTTCGGCCAAATGGGTTCTTTTGAGGCACAGTTCACGCTGCAATCCGTCGAAGATAACCCCATCTTGCAATGAAAATTGGTGGCGCGGTTTAGTAAATGTCGTAACCAGACCATAGCGCTCAAAACCCCGGTTTAAGGCGAGTGGGCGCTATGCCGACGTTGGGCCACCTATACCCACTCTGGGACTTCCTTACCTTTCCGCGCTACACTGCTCTTGACATGCGCGTCCTTGGGATTGATTGCGGAGGAGAGTATACCGGCTACGGTGTGGTCGAGATGCATGAGAGCGGCAAGCTGTGCTGCCTGACTTGCGGCGCCATCAAGCTTTCTCCGCGGGAGGCGCTGCCGCGGCGCCTGTCGCGCATCTTCACCCAACTCGGCGAAATCATTGTCCAGCATCAGCCCGAGGAGGTTGCGATTGAAGATGTTTTCTACGCTCTCAATGTGAAGTCGGCGTTGAAGCTGGGGCAAGTCCGGGGAGTCGCGATGCTGGCGGCCGCTGCCGCAGGGCTCGAAGTGGCCGAATATTCGCCGCTGACCATCAAGTCTTCGGTGGTCGGCTACGGGCGCGCCGAGAAGCAGCAGGTGCAGCACATGGTGACGCGCCTGCTTGAGCTTTCCGAGCCGCCGGAGCCCATGGATGCTTCCGATGCGCTGGCCATAGCCATCTGCCATCTGCACACGGCCGGGACCCTCATGCGGCAGCGCGCGGTGGCACGATAGGGTTTGGCAATCCGTTATCAGCGACCATTTTTGGCATAATCATGTTTTGGCAGAATTTAGCGTTGACGTCGGCGTGAGTTCACGACGCGAACGAATCTGAGGCTGATGATCGGCACGAGGGAAGCAAGAACGCATCGCGCGGTACGGGGGAAGCTGCTGATATTTCTCGCCGCTGGCCTCGCCCTCATGCTCATGTGGAGTTCCCCGGCTCGCGGCGCCGAGCCCGCCACGGTCACCTTCTCGCTGGATTTTCCCAACTCCGATCCCGAGCACTATTCCATCGTGGCGGCCTCCGATGGGCACGCCCGTTACCAATGTTCGGGGAAGATCTCGTCGGATTCCGACGACCGCGAGAACTACCAGACGGAATTCACTTTGTCGGACGCGACCCGCGCCCGGATTTTCGATCTGACCGCACAAGCCCATTATTTTTCCGGCAAGATCGACTCGGGTCATCGCAAGCTGGCATTCACGGGCTCCAAGAAACTGACTTATAAAGACGGGCAGCGGGAGTCCGCCGCGGCTTACAATTATTCCCCTCTCGCTCCGGTCCAGCAGTTGACGGAGTTATTTCAAAGCGTCGCATCGACGCTGGAGTTCGGCCGGCGTCTGGCCCACTATCACCGCTACCAGAAGCTCGCCCTCGACGACGAATTGAAGCAGATGGAGGATCAACTCCACCGCGGGGCTATCATCGAACTACAAGCCGTCAGGCCAGTTCTACAGGAGATTTACGACGACAGCTCGGTCATCAACATGGTGCGGGCCCGGGCGCAGCGAATCATGGAAATGGGAAATAGCACAGCTGCGCGACACTGACCCGTTCCGAAGTTTTGATCTCTCCTGGGAGTCACGATTACCTCCGTTACCCGAGGGTGACCCGTCCGGCCAACGGCCTGTCGGCCCGTGTATTCCACGGCCAAGTTTTTACAACACCTTTTGTGAAACCGTGCTCTAATAGGCGAGGAAGACCTTTGGGGGCTGCTATGTCCATGCGATCTCTCCGCGGATTTGAGATGGTTCTTCTGACGGCCGCTGCCTGCGCGCTTTTGGCGCTGCCCGCTCTGGCTGATTCGCAGGCACGCATCGTTCGCCTGAGCGACGTGCAGGGTTCGGTTCAAATCAACAAGAACACGGGTATGGGATTCGAGAACGCGTTCCTCAACCTGCCTATCACGCAGGGCGCGCAGGTGAGGACGCATGACCGCGGTCGCGCCGAAATCGAGTTTGAAGACGGCAGCACGCTGCGCCTGACTCCAAACACCATAGTAGAATTCAGCACGCTCGGCCTGAGCGACTCCGGGAAACGCATCTCGGTGGTCAATCTCGTCGAGGGCATGGCCTACGTCAACTGGCTGGGAAAAGACGATTTCAACCTGAATTTCTCCCACGAGAAAATCTCGCTCGACCGCGCCGCGCACTTCCGCGTCGATACATCCGCGCAAGTCGCCAGTCTGGCTGTCTTCAAGGGCGACGTCGAGGTAGAGGGTGACGCCGGTAAGTTCGCGGTCGAGAAGAAGAAAACTGCGACCTTCGACCTGGCGGACAACGACAAGTACACTCTTGCCAACAATGTTGCAGAAGCCCCGCTCGATGCCTGGGACAAAGAGGCTAGCGCCTACCACGAGCAGTACGCGAAGAACAACACCTCGCCGTACGGCTACGGGATGAGCGACCTGAATTACTACGGCGCCTATTCCAACGTCCCTGGCTACGGGATGATGTGGCAGCCCTACTTTACCGGGATCGGCTGGAATCCGTTCATGGATGGCGCCTGGTCCTGGTATCCCGGCTACGGTTACATGTTCGCATCCGCTTATCCCTGGGGATGGATGCCTTATCGCTACGGGAGTTGGATGTTCATCCCAGGAAACGGCTGGATGTGGCAGCCCGGTGGATATAACAACTGGACGCCGATTCCGCGTTACGGCGGGACATTGCCGGTAGGCTTCCACCCGCTGGTTGCGCCGGCGACGGGAACCGTCAAGACGGTCGCTGTGGGCAGGGGAGGATCGGTCTCGGCCTTGCCATCGCACTTTCTGATAAATGCCGGCTCGGCGGGCATGGGGATTCCGCGCGGTTCGCTGGGCAATCTCAATCACTTGAATCACCAGGTCGCCAAGAGCGGATTCGCGGAAGTGCGGCCCCCGTCGCAGTTCTCGGCGAGCTCGGGCAGGCCTGTTTCGGGCTCCGGCGAATCACGGAGTTCCATGTCGTCTCCTTCCATGGGCCGCAGCGCTCCGGCCGGACACGCGCCCGGAGGCTCGCACCACTAGGCTTGATTAGTTAGCACAAAAGAGACAGGGCGGCTCTCGGGCCGCCCTGATTTTTTTTGGATGTGCAGACGCTTTGAACTACCGCCGCAAACTCACCGAAGTGATCACCTTCTCGCACAGCGATTGCAACTCCGCCGACGGAGCGTGGTCCGAACTGCAACTTACGGGCACAACTTTTCCCCACGGCGTAAGCATGAGCGCAAGCACGCCGCGGATGTCGGCCAGGTCACGCTGGGTGGCGCTGAAATCGGTGATCAAGCCGGGATATCCGTCGAGCGTTGCGCTGGAAAAATTGGTTCCGATTCCCGGTTTCGCCGCCATCCAGACATAGTTTTCCAGATAATAGTTCGCCTGCTTCTTTAACTCTTCGTCCTCGGTTAAACCTCGAGGGCGGCGGTCCAGAGCTGGCCCGACAGTTATGCTCAGCAGCAGGTCGTCCGTCTGCGCGAGATACACAGTCCGCAGCGGCGTGTCCTCAGAAACCTGCACGTCCCCGGGCAAGGCCAGCGATACGGTCGCGCAAAACCACGCGTCCCGGCACAGGCCCTTCTCGTAACGGGTGAATCCGGCCGGAGTCGCAACCAGGCTGTCGGAATCCACGACCAGCCGCGTGGCTCTCTTCACCACCGCGGGTTTCGCCGCCAGAATCATCGGATTCGGCAGTAGCGTTTTCGTCACCGCAATGGGAGTGGTTCCAGACTCGGGCTCGGGCGTTGCCTCAAAGCGTTTCAGTGCCGCCAGCCATTCGACGGAGCGCTGATCGGGCAGCAGGCGAGCCCGCGCCTCTTCCTGAAAATGAAACGTCATGAACGGATAGCGCCCCGGATTGTCGGACCGCATGCTCGACAAATCGGGCATGGGATTCTCCGAGTCCTGTGAGTCGGGTTCAGGAGGATCAACCGGGTCGCTGTCGTCGTAAGGCGACGCCAGTGTCAGCTTGTTGTCGATGGTCTGCGAACGGTGCAACCACGCCACATGATGCGTCGCCGGATCGAGCAGCAGAGAGATGCGCAGAACGGCGGCCACAGCATTGTTGCCGGCGGCCGGCACCGTGCGCCCGACGCTCGCGGTGCCCACGGCCGGAAGGTCGACGGGCGAGAAGATGTATTGCGAGGTTACCCAGGCGCAAGACTTGCCATCGACGTGGACCAGATTTCTGAAGCGTAAGTCCGCTCCGCTCAGTTCGAGATCCTTCAGGGCGTGGTCGCGGGAATAGGCGAACTGTCCGCGCGGCTTCCAGGCAGCGCCCGCGGCCACCGGCTGCGGCGAGAACTCTGTCTGCAGCAGATCCTGCGTGACTTTGCGCAGAAGATCGCCACCGTCCCAATATTTGAAATAGCCGTCACGGGCGTGGCTCAAGTCGGTCTCGCCGTGCGGCCCCACACGGAACATGATCTCCGAGGACTGCAGCGCCGCCAGCCGCTTCTGGAAGTCTGCCGCCGAGAACAACGCGCAGCGCACGCTGGTGACGCGGGTCTCGCTGTACCGGGCTTCGACCGGAGTGTTGCCGTCTTTATCCGGTGCCTGCGGCCGCAACGTCACAATAGAGGCCAGCGCGTAATCACACGGTCCGCGGGGTGGGCTCAGAATCGCTCCGCTGGCGTCTGCGATCGGCAAGAAGGATCCTGCGGCTTCGAGTTCGTAGCGCAGAACCTCTCCCGCCTTCACATCGGCCCGCAGCAGTACCTTGTGCTCGTTGGCTCGCGCTTGCGCGTGCACGCGAACTGCGGCCGGCCCCGCGCAGAACGCCAGAGCAAGCCCGGTCACGAAGATGGAGTACAGTCGGCGCATTAACACTCGTGTGTCCTTACTGTGAGGCTTGACTATTTGGGGGATCGTTAGCTGGATCGGGCGGATCCTCGGGCGGGGGATCGTCATATACCTTGCGAACGGCGGACGACTGCAGTTCCTGGTACTGCGCAGACTGAATGATTGCGTCACAGATGCTGCTGCCCGCGTCCGAATCCTCTTCACGAAACACGCACGCGAATCCATAGACTCCGTTGGGCGAATTCGCGACCACACTCACGCCGCGATATTTAAGAGCAGGGGTAGTAATGGTGAAGTGAGTCACGGTTCCGGTCGACCAGTCGATCGGAACATGCTCGTCGCGCAACAGGCGCGCCCCCTGGCTGAAGTATTCCGGGCGAGCGAACCAGGCTTGCAGAAACGTTCTCTTGAAGCCGTCGATCGTGTACCTTGGATCACTCGACCCTGCCGAATAAACCCGGATCGAGCGACTGGAGTCTTCCTCGTGGCCTGCCGTAGGAATCAGGACAGGCCGGGGCTCCTGTTCCGCCCGGCTCCAGCTTGCATTCTTGGGAAGGGTGACGGAAAGTTCGTAGCACGGGATGATCGGGCACAGGCGCACACGCCAGACGCCGCTCGTATCCGGGCCGTCGTCGTCTCCGTTGACCGCCTTCTTGGCGGACACATGGGCAGGCGATGAATGTTCTTTCCGCGTCTTGCGGGCCACATCGCCCAAAGATTGGCCTGAAGAGTCTTGTGCCGATGCGGCCAGGCCTGCGCAAAACATGAACGTTGCCAGCGCGATCCATGCGCGAGTTGTGCCCAGCGAGAATTTCATGGCAGCCTCAGCGAATGCACCAGCGTGGTGCAGAGCACTTCCGCGTCGGCGAAATGTTCTTCCGGGGCGGCGCATCCCACCAGAAACTCCGAGCCCTGGTTCGCGATCAGCACGCGTTCTCCGATCCACCATCTCTTCTGGTCGCGCTGGTAGCGGAAGCGCGTCATCAACGCCCGCCGGTCTTCGATGGTCAGTTCCTGGGTGCTGGCGCTCTCCGCTTTCTCGCGCGACCATCCGTTGGCGTTAGCCAGGTCGCGCATGCGGATGTAGTCGGGATCGGTCAGGCTGCGGTAGGGGGCGTTCACGTCGGCCGGCCCGGCATAGAGCATGACCGGATCGCCATTGAGCGAAGCCTTGAAAATGTATTGTCCGTTGACCCGCGACACTACTTCAGCCTTTTCGGGGATGACGACCGACGCCTCCGCACACTGCTGTGGATTCAGGCAATACACCAGAATGAAAGACTGGTATCCCGCAGGAGCCACGCTCATTCCTTCGGCATTGTCGAGCTTGGCCTGGGCCTTTTCATGCGGGGCCTGGCGCGTCTGGCGCGCTAATTCGGCCAGCGACGGGCTTTGCGATTGTTGCGATTCCGGTTCGCCGGCAGCATGTTCGCGCAGCGGAGTCGTCTCCACCGCCGACTTGGGAGCCTTGCTCTCAGAGATCGACGCCGGATGCACCACGATGTCTTCTTTGAGTTGGATCGACGGATAGATGATCTCTTCACACATCTGCGCGCTAGTTCTCTCGTCCTTGTAGCTCGCGTCGGCGGCGGCCTGCGCCTTGCGGTGATCCCACCCATACAATTGCCGTTCCCGATCGCTGCAGGTGTTGTTGCCCCATGTGTCGTAGACCACGCACGGCTGATGCACATCGTCCGGGCTTACGCACATCACCGGAATTAAACTGTTCGACCCGACGATCACCTCCATTGAGCCGAAGACCTGATGCCCCAGCAGAACCGGACTGTTCTGCCATGAGCAACGGTATTTCTTGCGTGAGCTCTGCTTGATCGCATAGCAGTTGCCGGGCTGCCCGTGCATGCTGGCCAGCTGTCGCGCCGCGTTTAACAGATCGTTGTCATCGAGATTTGGTGGAATTGGAATCGGGGTCCCGGCCATTACCTCGGTATTGGTAACTCCCAGGCGAGATCCGAGGAGCACGGCTCCGCCATCGTCGCGACCTTCAAGACTGTAGGGAAAAGGCACGAACAGACGGTAATCGCCGGCATTGTAATTCTTGAAGCCCGTCGGAGCATTGTCCGCGGCTTCCTGCTCCTGCTGCATTTCATCGACCAAATCTTGCGCCTTGCCTGATTTCTCGGCAGGGGCTGTAGCGTGCTGGGCACGGGTTTGGCGGGCAACGTCGCCTAAAGAATTGGGGCTGTCGGAGTCCTGTGCGATCAGCGCAGCGCCGAGGCAGATCACACATGCCGCCGCTGCCAGTGCTTCGCGAATTGAAAATAAACTTCTCATGCATGAAACCGGGAGTCTTCAGTTTGACGGTGTCGTCTCACTCGTCATCGGCGCGGCCGCCTCCGGCATGTCGAATGAGATGGCAGCGTTGTAATCGGAGAACGTCGATCGCGACTGCTGCCAGTCCACGGTCATCTCGTACGGAAGGTGATCGTCCAGGCCCAGGCAGACGGTATCGTGCTCCAGGCCGCTGGTCCCGCCCTTCATGGTAACCAGCCACTCGCGGCAGGGAACCCCGCTCACCGTTTTCTTGTCGCCCTTCTGCAGGACACCGCGCTTGATCATGGTGGCAATCTGGGGCATCAGGCCGTTGTCGTTGCCCTGGGCGAGTGCTCCGCAATACCAGCTTGCCGGGCGGTCTCCCCTCGCAAGAAATCGGGCTTTCGACCAGGAACCATCGCTCTGCCGGTCATACTCTTCCGTTGCTACGTGCACTTCGTCGCGGCTCATCTCATTCGTATCGGAACCGGTTTTATAGACACGCCAGCGATAGTGCAGCAGGTTACGGTTGCAGTCGACTTCCCAGAGCATCTCGTTGTGCTGATCTCGAGGAGTCGCTGCAAACGCCACGCGGAAGGTGTGCACCTGCTTCATCGCTTCCAGCGTTTTCTGGAATTCCTTTTCCCCGCTGCCCGCGGTCAGATAGCTCGCCGCCCAGGCCACGATGGCCACGCCCACGGCCAGACGCACCACGATCCAGACCCAGTACCGTTCGCCCGACATAGACACCTCTCCCGAGTAAGGTATCTGCCAAGGTTAATCGGCCCGCGGATGAGGAGAAAGTTACCGATGTACCGGGTCGAACGCCCGGTTTTGGTGGGTTGTAAAGCTTTTTCTGGAATGCCTAGACACTCATGTGGGGACAGCCGCCTCGGCTGTCCCGCCAGGGCAGAGCCCGGCGGCAATGGCACAAATCAAACCACCGCGACTCCCGCATACCCCACGACCCGATGGCGGTCGCCGGAAACGTCGCCCGAGGTCGCATACTTCACCAGTTCCGCCGATTTCGCTCCCAACCGCCGCGCTGCAGTCAGCATCGCCACAGCCGGGCCGAAGCCGCACATGCTGATGTCCTGCTGCGTGACTACGTCGAAAAGGCCGCGCGGATCCAGCGTCAGAATTCGCTCGATCGCTTGATGGTCCTTGACTCGCGTCACCGCGTCCGACTCGTAATGATTCATGTCGCTTGAAGCGACGATCAGGATGGGATCTTTCTGCGCCGCGATGACGTCAGCCAGGGCTGTGCCGAGTTGTTCGAGCGCTTCGAATTGTCTTGTGCCCAGAGCGATAGGCACGAACCTGAGCTCCGGCTGACGCAACAGCAAAAACGGAAGCTCCACTTCCGCCGCATGTTCGGCGCGGTGCGCTGAAGAATCTTCCTGCAATGCCGGGAACCGCGCCTTCAAAGCTCCGGCGAGTTCGGCGTCGATGGGAACGTCGCCTAGCGGCGTCTGCCAAGCGCCTTCACTCATCACGGCCAGCGGGCGGCCCACACCCGTATGGTTCGGACACATCACAATGCACCGCCGGGGCACCTCCACCCGCGCAAAGACTGCGCCGGCCACATGCCCGGAATACATGTACCCGGCATGCGGTGCGATGCAACCCACCGCATGCAGCGGAGTCTGGTTGATGTACCTCGCCTGTGACAGATATCCGCGAGCTTCGGTGCGCAGGTCGTCAGGATCGTCAGGATAGAAACGTCCCGCGACTGCGGGATGACGCAGGATGGTGGTAGCCATGGCCCCTCCTCGCCCACCGGGACCAACAGATAATGCTATGACTGGGTCTGTGCTTTGCGCAAGGCGCGAAACACGGTCGCGCTTTGTTCCAGGCTCAGCGTCTCGGCGCGTGCCGTCGTTTTCACTTTCGCCTCAGCCAGAGCGCGTTTCAACTCTGCACCCTCGTACTTCAACTTCAGATTGTTCCACAGAGTCTTGCGTTTTTGCCCGAATGACAGGCGCAGAAAATCGATGAACCCGTCACCCGCCACTCCCAGTTTTTCCTGCTGCGGATCGATGGTCAACCGCAGCACGGTCGAGTGCACTTTCGGCGGAGGCACAAACGCTGTCGGCGGCAGCGAGAACAGCTTCTCCACGCGGCTGTACAACTGGGCCGTGGCCGAGAGCATTCCGTAATCGCGGCCACCCGGTTCTGCCGCGATGCGGTCGGCAACCTCGCGCTGCACCATGATCACGATGCTGTCGAAGTACTTCGAAAACTCAAACAGCCGCAGCAGAATGTCGGAGGTTATGTAATAAGGAAGATTGCCCACGACTTTCACCGGCTCCGGCTTCAGGTCGATGCCGGGACGGCTGAGCCCCGGTTTCGGTCCGAACAGAGAATCGAAGTCGATGGCGAGAACGTCAGCCTCGATGATTTCCACATTCCGGGCCATGCCAAACTTCAGCCGCAGCTGCGCCGCCATTACGCGATCGAGTTCCACCGCAATCAGCCGCCGCGCCCGCCTCGCGAGCAACCCAGTCATAATCCCGCGCCCGGGGCCGATCTCCAGCACTGTGCTCTGCGATACGTCGCCTAAAGCGTCGACTACGCGCGACGCGAGGTCTTCACTGGCCAGAAAATGTTGTCCCATTTTAGGCTTGGTTTGCGGACGGCGCGTCGAAGCGACCTTTGGCACGTTGACCCTCACTGCCTCGGGAAGTAGACTTTGAAGTCGGTCCTTGCTCCGGCTGCTGGACCCTCTGGGCCCCGAGACACATTCATAATAGCGTGCGCCACGAAAAACGTGCGCTTCTGCCGCTCAGGATGGAGGTACCGCCCTCATGAACATCGTATTCGCCGCTTCGGAAGGCGTTCCATTTTCCAAGACTGGCGGACTGGCCGACGTGGTCGGCGCGTTGCCGCGAGCGCTTGCGGCTCTGGGCCATCACGTCAGCGTCTACCTGCCGCGTTATCGCCAGACCAAGATCGCCGAGCCTGCGACCGTGGTGCGCAGCGTTACGGTCCCTTTCGACGACCAGTACCGTTTTGCTTCGGTCGTGAGCGGAGGCAGTCAGAACGGGGTGCGCTTTTATTTTGTCGAGTATCCTCCTTACTTCGACCGCGATGCCCTCTACGGCACGCCGGCCGGGGACTATCCCGACAATGCCGAGCGCTTCGCCTTGTTCTCCCGCACCGTGCTCGAGGCCTCGAAGATTCTGGGTGTTCCCGACATTTTTCACTGTCACGACTGGCAGTCGGCGCTGGTGCCGGTCCTGCTGCGCACCATTTATGCCGAAGACCCCGCCTTCCGCGACGCGGGTACAGTCTTCACTATTCACAACATGGGCTACCAGGGATTGTTCCCGCCCGACACTCTTCCTCTGTTGATGCTGCCCTGGGATCTGTTCACCATGTCGAAGATGGAATTCTTCGGCCAGGTGAACTTTCTGAAAGGCGCGCTGACCTATTCCGACTTCGTCACGACAGTGAGCAAGAAATACAGCCAGGAGATTCAAACCGCGGAATACGGATTCGGTCTGGAAGGCGTCCTGCGCGACCGCGCCTCGACGGTGACCGGGATTCTCAACGGAGTCGACTACGACGAATGGAGTCCGCAAACCGACAAGTTCACCGCAGCCAAGTATTCGCCGGAAGATCTCTCCAATAAGGCGAAGTGCAAAGAAGACTTGCTGGCGGCCTTCGGAGTAAAGAGCGCCGATCTGAAACTGCCGGTGATCGGAATCGTCTCCCGCTTCGCCGCCCAGAAGGGCTTTGACCTGATCTCGCAGATCGCCGACCGGCTGGCGCGCGAAGAAATGATCATCGTGGCCCTCGGAGCCGGGGACAAGACTTACGAAGAGATGTTCCTGCGCCTCAATAAACAATTCCCCAACAAGATCGCCGTCAAAGTTGCTTACGACAACGCAATCGCGCACAAGATCGAGGCCGGGGCCGACATGTTCCTCATGCCCTCGCGCTACGAACCCTGCGGCCTGAACCAGATTTACAGCCTGAAATACGGAACCGTGCCGATCGTCCGCGCCACCGGCGGCCTCGACGACACCATCGAGCCCTGGGACGCCCGCACCGGGAAGGGAACCGGCTTCAAGTTCACCGAATACAACGGCGAATCGCTGTTGCTCACCATCAAGCAGGCGCTGACCGCGTTCCGCGACCAGACCTCGTGGCAAGTGCTCATGCGCAACGGTATGGGCAAAGACTTCTCCTGGAACGCGTCTGCCCGCGAGTACGGCAAGGTTTACGAGAAGGTCAAGCAGATGCGGGGAGCAACATCGGCTGCGGCGGAGAAAGTGTTGGTGTAGCAGCGATATTCATGTGGGTAGCGATGGCATCTCTCAGCGGCCTCTGCGGTTAAAGGCTCCCAGCGCGGATATTTTGCACCGCGCGTCCGTTTCAGGAGCCTAACTGAATGTTCGTTTACCGAAGGCCGACCACGCGTATCCCAAGGTCAGGCCGAGCGAGCCGTAGACTGCCGCGTTCATGGGAGCCAGTATAGTGAGAATCGTCGCGAGCGGGGGATCGAACGCCCTCTTCAGGAAATACATCGGACACAGCGAAAACATGAGTTGGGGATCGAGATTCCAGCGGCGCGGAGCCAGATACGCGACCAGCGCCACGAGATAGAAAGTGGCCGCGAAGCCGCCGAGCAGTTTGAGGGGCGCTGAAAACAGGCGCTCATCGTCGCGATCTTTCTTACACGCTCGCGCAATCCATGAACGGGGCAACACGGCAACCGCCACGCTGAAAACCCCCAACAATGCCAGCACAACCACAAATATGACCCATTCGCTCTGAACCGGCAGCTCGGCGCCCCGCAGCATTGCGTACGGAGCGCCGGTCAAGAGCGAGAGCGAACCGCAAACGAAGAAAACGATGCGAGACGTAATCCTGATCGCGCGTCCGGCCATGGGGCGCATTCTAGCAGCCGTTCCGCGTCCGAGCACGCTGCCGCAACCACAAGCTGACCGCAGCAACCCGGAAATTGCCTAATCGGTGTCGGGCGCATCGACCTCAGCCGTGGCAGTCTTGGTGAAGAAGGTTCCCTCCAACGGAGCCGGAATCGTTCGGTAGACGGACGGGGCATGATGGAAATCGAAAAAGTCGTGCATGTCATTCGTAGCCCGCGCATCGGCAAAACCGAGACTGCCCAGGCCGAAGACGCCCTCGATCGCCTTCAGGATGCTGCCAAAATCGTATTCCCGGTTGCTGATATACCCCACCTTGGTCGAGTAGGCGGAAACGACCAGCAGCGGCACGCGGAAGCCGAGCTGATAATCTCTCTGGTTTGCGCCCGCCTGAAACACCGGCCTGACATGGTCGTACCAGCCTCCCCAATCGTCCCAGGTAATGAAGATGAGAGTGTCCTTCCAATAGCCGGTGCCGCCGTCGCAATTCGTGTTATTTCCGAGGGCATTCACAATGGCCGCCACCCATGACGGCCCCTGGCCGCTGTTGATGGGATGGTCCGAATACTGCCCGGCGGGAGTGATCCAACTGACTTGCGAGAGCGCGCAATTCGCGATGTCGTTCAAGACATCCGGCGGCGTAGTGTCGACGTAGCCATTCGATTCCCCCTTAATCCAGTTTGGCCCGGTGCATATGCCCGACAGCGGGATGCAGATGTTCGAGAGAGAGTTTGGCGCCACCCAGAGACTGCTCTGCCCCTCGGAATAATAAGTCCAGGTGATCTTCGGAGTGGGCTGGCTGAACAGGTAATCCATGGCATTGCGGGTGAAGCATTGCGCGGTTTCGTCTCCGGGGGTCTCGGTGCCAAACGGCGGCGCACCGTTTCCGTTGGGCCGGATCAGTTGCACCGAGCTCCCCGAACCGCAGCCGTAGTCCACGCTGGTGCCGTTTTCGGCGGCAAAGATGCCGAGGGAGTCATCGCCCGCAGTCGGCGCAGAAGTCGCGCCGAAAATATACTGATGCGCGGGATAACTCGGGCCCTGGTTGGTCTGAAACATCCGGTTGCCCCATCCATAGGTCGTGGCTAACGTGACATAGGGGTCGAGGAGGCCGCCTCTGCTGCCATTCGCATTCGTTACCGGCGAGTTGTACACGTACATGAATTGGGAATAGTTGTCGGCCGGAACCACGCAGCCAAAAGTATTCGCTCCACAGCCGGTTGGAACGTTGGCGGCAGGTTTGCCGCTGACGCCCTGGAACTTATACTCGAAATCCCATCCGCTGATGGTTCCGTTGAGCTTGGGTCCGCCGTGGCTGTGATCCAGGTCGAAGTTGGTGGCCAGCCCGACGGGGGTTAAAGGCACAGTCTGGCCGTCGGCATTCACATAGGTTGTTGCGATGTTGTAGGTTCCTGCGGTGCCTGCGGGATTACATCCGGGCACGCCGCCGTTGGCTGCGCACAATCCCTGAAACAGATTGTCGGGGGTGCGGTTTTCCTGAAAAATCACAACCACATGCTTAATGGGAGTGGACCCGTACTGGGCGTGGGCAGCCGTTGCCACGAGCACGGCGGCAAGTAACAGAACCTTGGGGCTGGACTTCATAACATTCTCCTTCTGACGGAATAGGAAGGTGGATGGTGTGGATTACGCGACGCGGATGACGATCCGCGCGCGAATGTTTTCGTTTTGTGCTAACCCGGCATCCGCGCGGGGCACTCGGTTATATTCAAAATTATTTTGGTCAACATTATTTTGGACCCTGCCGCTTCGAACAGCAGCCGGGTGCCCCATTTCTCGCGTGTTCTTTGCGCGAGAAGTGGGGATTTTTCGGCCGGGGAAACCGAGGGCAAAGCCCGGCCGAGTCGAATGAGTGCTATGGGGATTTTTCGACAAGTTACTACTGTAGTTTCCGCAGTTCGTAGCTCGATGAGGTATTGTTTTCCTTGTTCTCGAAAACACCATGGATGGATTTACCGTCGGGCTTAACGGAAAGGTGAAGAACCCCAACGACTTTCCCGTTGCGTTTGGAGGTTATCTCGACCTGGCTAGGGCTTAGTAGCCTTACAGAGGTCATCGTGTGTCCCGGGTCGTCTTCGACGGGATAGTCCTTGCCATCGAATTTTGCGTCGTACCTCTCACCAAGGGGAGTCCACGCACTGAATCCATCCGCTGTACACCGGTACGAGATTGCGGGAACGTTGGGAACGATCTTGGACTTACTTTTCTTGTAAAACAGCCACGAGCCGGAAAGGGTGTGAGAGCCGCTGGGTGCTGGTTTCACTCGTTGGCTAAGAGTCTCACTTGTGACCGGTTGTGATTCCGTGGTGTCTTTCACCACTTTGGTCAGTGTACTTCCATCTGGAGAAACTGTATCGATTTCCGTATACATCGTCTTCCCAGCTTTCTTGGCGATGATTTCAACCGTGTAGGCATCGACGATTCGGGCGCTCACGGTGTCCCAGTAGCTGGTCTCATGGACCTTTTGGTCACGCCCGTCCGCATTAATTTTCGGGCTTGCAAAACAGTCAGAGCAGCGAAGCGTGCCTTTGGCAACTAAATACGTCACTGGTTTCGGTTTCTCCGACTGCTGCATAGAGTTTTCATCAAAAATCCAACCGCCATCGAAAGGGCTTTGGCTGAATGACAGAGCAGGGGTCAAGAGCAGCAGAGCAAGCGTGAGTCTTTTCATAGGGAACCTCACGGGATTCGACGCCCCAAATCTTATCGCCAACATCCAGAACTAGCCAAGACAGAAGCACAGGCATATGTGACGCGAACAGCCACTACGCTGATTGACGTCGAATACTCCGCGCACGCCCGTTCGTGGATCCTCTCTCTAACGAACCCATCGCGCCGGCTGCTAAAATCCCCTCAGCATGGCTGCCGCCCAACAGCTCGGCTTCACCCGCACCATCTTTCACGTCGATATGGACGCCTTCTTCGTGTCCGTGGAAGAACTCTTCGACCCCACGTTGAAGGGCAAGGCGGTCGTGGTCGGGGGCCAGCGCGACGAGCGCGGAGTCGTCTCCGCCGCTTCCTACGCAGCCCGCAAATTTGGAGTTCATTCCGCGATGCCGCTGCGCACCGCGGCCAAGATGTGCCCGCACGCGATTTTCGTCAATGGACATCCCGAGCGCTACCGCGAGTGTTCCGAGAAAGTCCACACGGTCCTCGGCACATTTTCGCCGCAAGTGGAAATGGCCTCGATCGACGAAGCCTACCTCGACATGACCGGCACGGAGCGCCTGCACGGTCCTCCGCTGAAAGCCGCGCACACCCTGCACCAGCGCATGAAGGCCGACACCGGACTGAACTGCTCTATCGGGATGGGGACATCCCGTCTGATCGCGAAAGTTTCCTCGGCGCAGGCCAAGCCGAATGGCGCGCTGTGGATCGTTCCCGGCGAAGAGGCCAAGTTTCTCGCGCCGCTCGACGTGCGCGAGATTCCCGGCGTCGGCAAAGTCATGGAGACCCATCTGCACGCGCTCGGCATCAAGAAAGTCGGAGATCTCGCCCGCCTCGAAGAATCAGAATTGAGCGATCGCTTCGGAAAATGGGGACTCGCTCTGGCCGGCAAAGCCCGCGGCGAAGATGCCGGCGGATGGTTCGATACCGAAGTCGGAGCCGACGTCGGGGCCAAGTCCATCAGCCACGAGCACACCTACAACGAAGACACGGCCGACGTCAGCCAGCTTGAAGCCACGCTGATGCGGCTCTCAGAGATGGTGGCCCGCCGCTTGCGCGAATCGCAGTATTACGCGCGGACTATCCAACTCAAACTGCGCTACAAAGATTTCACCACGAACACCCGCGCCCACTCTCTGCTGTCCCCAACCCAGCTCGACACGGAAATCTTCGAGCAGGCACGCGCGCTGTTCCGCAAGAACTGGAAGAAAGGCTTGCAGATTCGTCTGCTGGGCGTGCAGGCCTCGTCGTTCACCTCGCAACCTGATCAGATCGACCTGCTCGAAGGCAACAAACAGCAACGCTGGAAAGATGCGATGGCCGCCGCCGACCGCCTGCGCGACAAATTCGGCGAGTCCAGCGTCGGCCTGGCAACCGGCATGCGCGGAGGCTTCCGCGAGCGCATTCACGAGAATCCGGCGAGCCTGCCAGGGAAGAAAAAGCATTAGGCGCCGGTGAAAACCGAAGCATAAACCACGAAGGACACGAAGGAAAACCACAATGAAGTCCTTCGTGATCCTTCGTGTCCTTCGTGGTGAAGGTCTTCGAACGAAGGAAGTCCACGCAGTTGACCACGGTCCCCGTCCCGCACTAAGATTCCCGTTCGCCCAGAAGTCTTCGGAGCCGACGTTCGGAGCCCACATGCGCAAACTCGTCCCCATGCTGTCGTTCGTCTTCGCCCTCGCGTTCCTGCAAACCACCGCGGCCCAGTCTGATCCCCTGCTCCTGCTGCGCTTTCCCACGGTCAGCAAAACGCAGATCGTTTTCAACTACGCGAACGATCTCTGGATCGTCAGCCGCGATGGCGGCGACGCCCACCGCCTCACATCCGGCGTAGGGATCGAAGCTCTTCCGCGCTTCTCCCCCGACGGTTCGATGATCGCCTTCACCGGCGAGTACGACGGCAACCGCGATGTCTTTGTTGTGCCAGCCACCGGCGGCGTGCCACGCCGCCTGACCTATCACCCCGCCGAAGAATACGTCGCCGGCTGGACTCCCGACGGCAAGAAAATCCTGTTCAACTCCTGGGCTAACAGCTTCATGCACTTCGAGGATCAGCTCTACACTGTTCCCGTCGACGGTGGACTTCCCACTCAACTGCCTCTGCCCATCGCCGAGGATGCATCGTTCTCGCCCGATGGCACGCACATCGCCTACGTTCCGCACCCCAAGTGGCAGGAAGCCTGGAAGCGCTACCACGGCGGCCAGACCACGCCTATCTGGATCGCCGATCTCAAAGACTCGAGCATCATTAAGATTCCCCGCGACAACTCCAACGATCACCACCCCATGTGGATTGGTGACACGATTTATTTTCTTTCTGACCGCAACGGTCCCGTCAGCCTCTTTGCCTACGACACGAAGACCAAACAAGTTTCCGAAGCTCTCCACAGCGACGGGCTCGACTTCAAGACGGCCTCGGCTGGCCCCGACGCTATCGTGATCGAACAGTTTGGAGCCATCAAGCTCTACGACCTTAATACCCATCAGGCGAAGAACGTAACAATTCACGTGGCTGGTGACATTGATGCCGTGCGCCCGCACTTCGCCAAGGTCGATCCCAAGCGCATTCAGAATTTCGGCATTTCCCCCACCGGCGCGCGCGCCGTCTTCGAAGCCTGGGGAGAGATTTTCACTGTTCCTACCGACAAGGGTGACATTCGCAACATCACACGCAGCCCGGCCGCGGCCGACCGCGATCCGGCATGGTCGCCCGACGGCAAGTCCATCGCGTATTTCACCGATGAGTCCGGGGAGTACGAACTGGCCATCCGCGATCAGAACGGTCTGGGCACGGTGCGCCACATCAACCTGGGCAACCCGCCGTCGTTTTTCTATGCGCCCACCTGGTCGCCCGACAGCAAGAAGATCGCCTACAGCGACAAGCGCCTGCAGTTGTGGTATCTCGATCTCGACAATCCAGCGCCCAAACTGATTGACGCGGACTATTTCGGAGGATTCGGGCCCACGCAGCTCAACCAGACCTGGTCCCCAGACAACAAGTGGATTGCCTACACCAGACAACTTCCCAGCGGCCAGCACGCCGTCTTCGTCTACTCGCTCGATCAGGCCAAGACTTTCCAGGTCACCGACGGGATGAGCGATGCGCTCAATCCGACCTTCGATAAGAACGGCAAATATCTCTACTTTACCGCTTCGACTAACGTCGCCCTCTCCAGCGCTGGCCTCGACATGACCAGCGACGAGCACCGCATCTCACGCAACGTCTACGTCGCGGTCCTGAGCAAAGATGAGAAGTCGCCCCTTGCCCCCGAAAGCGACGAAGAGAATAAACCGAAAGATGAGAAGAAGCCCGATCAGGACAAAGATAAAGAAAAAGACAAGGCCGCCGACCAGGCCAAGGACAAGGCAAAAGACAAGAGCAAAGCGGCAGACAAGTCGGCCGCCGACAAAGACAAAGACAAAGACAAAGACGCGAAGAAAGACGAACCCGTCGTCGTGAAGATCGATATCGACGGCATCGGTCAGCGCATCCTCTCGCTGCCTATTCCCGCCAAGAACTACCTCAACATGCTTCCCGGCAAGTCGGGCATTCTGTTCCTTTCCGAAGGCCCCATGGTCTTTGCAACCGACGACGATAATCCTAACGTCAGCCAGACCATCCAGAAATTCGACCTCAGCAAGCGCAAGGTCGACAAGGTCATCGAAGATGTGAACGACTTCGCGGTTTCCTTCGACGGCGAAAAGATTCTCTATCGCAAAGCCGACGCCTGGACGACCGTGTCGCCCGACGATGGCCCCGCCGCCGGAGCCCCGCCCAAGCCCGGCTTCGGTCCGCTTAAGCTCGATGGCTGGGAAGTCTATGTCGAGCCCCGCGCCATGTGGAAGCAGATCTACAACGAGACCTGGCGCATTGAGCGCGACTTCTTTTACGATCCGCACTATCACGGCCTCGACCTTGACAAGGCCAAGAAGAAATACGCGCCTTATCTGGACGGCATCGCCTCCCGCGACGAACTTACTTATCTATTCCAGGAGTGCCTCGGCGAGATCACGGTTGGCCACATGTTCGTGGGCGGCGGCGAAGCACCCGAGCCGAAGAAGCTGAAAGGCGGCCTGCTCGGCGCCGACTACAGCCTGGAAAATGGCCGCTATCGTTTTGCCAAAGTCTACAACGGGGAGAACTGGAATCCCGGCAACGAAGCTCCGCTGACCCAACCCGGCGTCAACGTGAAGGCCGGAGATTACCTTCTCGCCGTGAACGGACGTGATCTGCACGCCTCCGATAACATCTACAGCTTTTTCGAAGAGACCGCGGGCAAGCAGGTCGTGCTCAAAGTCGGCGCAAATCCCGACGGAAAGGATTCGCGCGAAGTCACCGTCGTGCCCGTCGAGAGCGAAGAAAATCTTCGCCATCTTGCCTGGATCGAGAGCAATCGCCGGCGCGTCGACCAGGCCACCGGAGGCCGCGTTGCCTACGTGCACGTGCCCAATACCGGGGGTGGTGGATACACCAGCTTTAATCGCTACTACTTTTCGCAAGTCGGCAAAGAAGGCGCCATCATCGACGAGCGCTTCAACGAAGGTGGACAGCTCGCCGACTACATCATCGACTACCTGCGCCGCCCCATGCTGAGCAAGGTGGTCACTCGCGAAGGCCACGACTGGTCCAGCCCCTCGGAAGCCATCTACGGGCCCAAGGTCATGCTCATCAACGAAATGTCCGGTTCCGGCGGCGACGCCTTGCCGTGGTACTTCCGCAAGACCGGGATCGGTCCGCTCATCGGCAAAAAGACCTGGGGCGGACTGGTGGGAATCGGTGGCTATCCCGAGCTGATCGACGGAGGCCGCGTCACCGCGCCGCGCGGGGCCATCTACGGCCTCAACGGCGAGTGGGAAGTCGAGAACCACGGCGTCGCGCCCGACGTCGAAGTCGACCTCGAACCCGCCGCGTGGCGCGCGGGCCACGACGCGCAACTCGAAAAAGCCATCGAGGTTGTCATGCAGCAGTTGAAAGAGCATCCGCTGCCCGAGATCAAGCGTCCGCCCTACCCGAACTACCACGAGCACGACGATCTGGGCGCGAAGTAGGTCAAAGTTCCCACTGGGTGCTGTCGCGGTTTGCAGCAGTTGATAGAAGCTCTGCGAGTAGCGGAATCCCGCCCCACGTCGGCCTGCGCGGATTACTTTCGTGAGCCCTGCGGTCCTGACCTTTAGTTTGCAACAAACACCGCGATTCTGGGTTTTAATAAATACGCCCAAAGTAGTGCCGGGCACACGGGGAGATGCTGCCGTTTTCAGACCCCTGTACAAGGAGAAATGACTATGTCTCTTCGTTCCAAGATTCGCATCATGCTCGTTGCGGCTTTCATCATGGTGCCGATGCTTACCCTGCCCGTTGCGCAGGCACAAATCGGCGTGGCTCTCTCTATCAACATTGCTCCTCCGGCTTTGCCGGTGTATGAGCAGCCACCGCTGCCAGCGCCGGGTTACATGTGGACTCCTGGTTACTGGTCCTACGGGGAAGCGGGCTACTTCTGGGTTCCGGGCGTGTGGGCGCAACCTCCCAGCGCCGGTCTTCTGTGGACGCCTGGCTACTGGGGTTTTGAAGGCGGAGTCTACGGCTGGCACCGCGGCTACTGGGGCCCGCATGTTGGGTTCTACGGTGGCGTTAACTACGGCTTCGGCTTCGGCGGAGTCGGCTTTGCCGGCGGCGAGTGGCGCGGGGGAGTGTTCGCCTACAACAGCGCAGTGGCGAACTTTGGCAGCGTCCATGTCACCAATGTGTACGAGAACCGCACGATCGTCGAGCAGACCACGATCGTGAACGTCAACCACGTAAGCTTCAATGGCGGCGTGGGCATTTCGGTGCATGCGTCGGCGGTGGAGATGCAGGCCGCCAACGAGCGCCACTTCGACCCAACTCCCAACCAGGTGCAGCATGAAAGCTTTGCCGCGCAGGACCGCGCGCAGCTGGCTTCGGTGAATCAGGGTCGTCCCGCAACCATGGCGGCCGCGAACGTAAACGAATATCACTCGGTGGCACAGCAGCACGCGCAGTCGCAGCCCATCTCGTCCGCCGATCGCTCGGTTGGGCGCAACTACAATCCCAATACCCGGGAGGCCAATCAGGACCAGCGCATCGCCAACGGCCTGCGCAGTGGCCAGATGACTTCCGGCGAGGCTGCACACGCCGAGCGCACGCAATCCAACATTGACCAGCAAGTGCATGACGATCGCGAGGCCAACGGTGGCAAGCTCACGGGCGCGGAGCGTCAACAGATCAACGGCGAGCAAAATCAAGCCAGCCGTCAGATCTACGACGAAAAGCACAACGGGAATACCGTGAAGCCGAACGAAGTCGACGACCGCGAAGCCAACCAGCAGCAGCGCACCGCCAATGGCCTGCGCAGCGGCCAGATGACCTCTGGCGAAGCGGCCCGCACCAACGAGAACCAGGCTAACGTGGCTCAGCAGGTGCACAACGAGCGCACCGCCAACGGCGGCGCGTTAACCAAGCAACAGAAACAACAGGCCAACAAGGAAGAGAACAAAAACAGCAAGCAGATCTACAACGAGAAGCACAACAACAAGAGTAAAGCCGCCAAGGAGCGCGATTAAGCCAAGGCAGGAACGCTAAGACTGAACGGCCGCCATTGCCGGCGGCCGTTTATTTTCTTGCTAGGGGACCAGGTGACTGACCCCTCGCCACCCCACCACCCGTGCTCATTGGTTAAGACTGGTCGCACTATCCCCGGGGCGAGGCGTCCGGGCTCCACGAAGATTTCTCCAAGCAAAATTTCCGGCAGAAGCTCCGGGCGGAGCGCAGTACCCCCGCTGACTGCGTAACAATTCTTTACGCGATTGCTACGTTCCGTGACGCAATCGAGTAGTAGTCTTGCGAGGTAAGATGTCGTCCTGGTGAGTCCGGCTCCTACGGTATAACGAAGGAGGCGTCATGAGTTCGGTTACGGTAACTCGCACAGCATTGTTGGCAGTACTGTTAGCGACATTCGTATTCGGCTCCGACAAAACCCCGCGCACCTATCTGAAGGGGACGATTACCGGCTGGCAAAACGGCATGGACTTGTGGGGCGCAGGCTTTTTCGGCACCTATGGTGAGGGCGTTCCCCGGGAGAAGACGGTTTTCGAATTAAAAGGCACAGGCCGGATTTACCTGATTGACTACTGCGGCGCTTTCCAGGCGGGACAGTTCGGGATAGGCCAGGCCGTGGATTACCGACTCGACTCCGACCGCCTCTATATCCGCCGCGACAACGGCAAAGAATACAAATGCAAAATAGAGGGCCAGCGAGTCCCCCAAGAAGCTATGACTGTCGCTCCTCCCGCCAAACCCTAACAGCGGAGTCTAGCGCTAAACAACCTGCCGATCGCAGTTAGACCTCCAGCTATGCCTTTCTGCGTGTACCTTTGTGTCCTTGTGCATCGTCAATCATGGTAAGGTCACCGATCAGTTGTTGCCCCCCTCAGAACGTTCCTCCGTTCCAACTTCTCCTTCCCGAGCTCTTCCGGCAGGCACTATGACGCTGGAATTCTCTCCCAAAGACACTGTCATCTTCAGCGCGGGGCATCCTGCATCGGAATCGAGGATCTACGTCGATTTTTTGAGCGAGCAGTGCTGGTCGGCCATGGCGTGCAGAAAATGTTGTCCGCGCTGCAGACGAGGGCCCGTCACCATCTGCGTACGCTACTGCGGATTGGCGGAGCGCGCCGATGACGCCAGCAGCGATCGCATTCCTGGCTTGTATCCATAGAAATCGCCGATCATGTGGAGATGGTCGATGATCTCTTCGTCGTAGCGTTGCTTGAGCGCCGGAGTCAAAATGTTGTGCTCGGCGTTGGGATCGGTCGTGAGATCGAACAGGTAACTTTGCGCCGGCGAATCGTAGGTCGTATACAAATAGCGCCCGTCCGCCGTCAGAATTCCATACACCGCGCGCGAATCCGAAGCCAGCAGAAGATCCTGCCGTGGGTAAGATTCCAGTTCCTGTTTCGTCTCAGCCAACAGAGGGCGGCCGTAGAGCGGGTTCTGCATGATGGGGCGGTGCCCCAGCAGGTAGTAGAGAGTCGGCGTAATGTCCGTCAAGGTCGAAAGGCGGGCGTCATCGTACACCAGACGTTCGCGCATCTTGGGCGGCAGATGGATGATCAGCGGCACCCGCATGACTTCCGGCCAGATCGAAGCCGAATGGCTCGACCGTCCGAACTCGCCCAGGGCATCGCCGTGGTCGCTGGTTACAATGATGATGCTGTTGTCATACATGCCGCGCTGCTTGAGATAGCTGAAAAACTCGCCCAGGCACTGGTCCACCCAATGCACTTCATACGATACGCGGATGCTCATTCCGTCCGGCGCCTGCCAATGCTGCGAAGTCGGCGACGGCACGTCGTTGCGGGCGAACTGGTGCACGTTCTTGGGCTGAGTGTAGAAGAACACCGGCCGCGCTGGATTCTCGGGAGCGTCCAGAACATTCGTTGCCTGCCGTAAAGTGGATCCCAGTTCCAGTTCGTTCCACAGTTTCTTTCCGTTATCCAACCTCACCAGGTCGTCGTCGGCCGGCAAGATGGCGCTTAAGACTTCGTCCACGCTGACCACCATCCGGTAACCGTCCGCGTGCATCATTTTGTCCAGGCTGTTCAATCTGGAGAAGGGCTGCAAATAGTGGGCATGCAGCATCATCGCGCCAGACCAGATGGCCGGCTCGGAAAGCGACGTCCCCGCATATTGTGTGTAAACGTTGTGCATGACGATGCTGTCGCGTGCCAGGGCGTCGAGGTTCGGTGTGAAGTGTACGCGGGGATTGTAGGCGCCTAGATAATCCGGGCGCATGGAGTCAATCACGAAAATAAATACGTTTGGCCGCTCGCCCTGCGACGCCGTGAAGTCGCTGACGAGTTGAACGTCAACGTGATTTCGCATGTCGCGGATGTTCGAGTTCTCGCGCAGGATGCGGCAAAGATCTCCGCAAACCTCGTTGCGCGAGTTGCCCAGGATGTGATGCGCCAGCTGAAAGGAATTGTCGTGTCCGGCGTAAGCCTCCAGGTTCAGGGAGATCTCATCGTCGGTCGCACCCAGAGGCCGGCTCCAAAAAATTTCGGTGGCCTGCAAGGACTTGTAAATGACTCCGCTTGCCGCCAGCACCGAGAGCACTACGATTGCGGAATATTGACTTCGCACCGGCCGCAGGCGGAACAGGCAAACGCTCAGCGCGATCCAGAACAGCAGCGTAACGATGCTCTGGAAGAACCCGCTCCAGTCCGCATCTCCAATGATGTAGGGAAATGCAAGCGCCAACACTCCGGACATCACCAATGCAGTCCATGTCCCCAATTGGAACGAAGATTTGCTGCCGGAAGCGTGCGCGGATGCGAACTTTCGCTTCGCGTCCAGAAACGGCAGGACCAGCGAAAATCCCCACAGCGTAAGAGCCAAGGCCAGCGAGGCCGCATAGACGCGGGCGTCCCATCCGCCAAAACTCAAAGCGTTCTGAAGGAAACGAAACAGCAGAGTCCCCAGTGAAGCGAAGACCGCCGCGCCCAGCACCCCGCGCCGAACCGCCTGCGGTTTCGCCGTCCTCGCCGCCAGCACAAAAATCAGGTTGATGATCGACAGGACGATGATCGCAAGCACGAAGTGGGAGAGAAGGCTCCAGAGCGTCAGTTCGGCATCGGCCGAATGAAAAGTTAAACTGCGGCTTTCGTGATAGACCTGAAACCTCGCGCCCGCTACGTAGACCATGCTGACCACGAATGCGATCAACAGCCCTCCCGAGTACGCGAATGGCCGATTGTCAACGCTTTCGTGCGCCTGTGCCTTGTCGGATTGCTTCCAAAGCGCCACAGCGATGAGCGGGACCAGAGCCGCAAGACTCCACCAATAGGCCGGCCGGTTGTCCGCGACCGTGCGCAGAAAGGGGCGGAACGTAAGGTAGAGCCCGGCCGCGGCCAGCAATCCGATGCCCGCCAGGAATCGGCGGTCCTTGCTCCTCAACGAATCCATGAGGCGCCAGTTCGCCGCCACCGCGGCGACCGCCGCCAGCCAATACAGAATCGCCTGATGATGCACAAACCACGGCATCCACGTGTAAGCGGGCGCCTTGATCAGAAAGAAGAACGTGTAGGGCAGAAACGCGAGCAGACAATATAGAGAGGTCAGAACGAAATACGTCCCCGAAACTGCCCTCAGAAAAGTATTGAGCCAAAGCCTCAAACCTGCTCCTCACGTGCCGCCGGGATCCCGAAGACAAAAGACGGGAGTAACTTGATTCTTAATGACCATCCGTCCCGGCCGCAAGTTACCGTGGGCGAGGGAATGGCTCTGGTCCAGTTGCAAAGCATTCTCGACCTTACAACGGGGAACCGCAGGTGGCGCATCTCAAGACTCATTCGTGACCAAAGTATCAACCTCGTTACTACTTCGGTGTGGGCGGAGCCAGTGCGGAGGCTCAGGTTTGGGTAGGATAGAAGGCGCACTCCTGTTTGCTGTTGTCCGGAAGAACTGCATGCCGAGTCAGGGCGTCAAGAAGTCCGCCGCTGCACGATCGTCGTCGCTACGATTATCACTACGATCCTCTTCGCTCGCGCTGTTCGCCCGCAATTTCCTGAAGAGTCCCTTCATGCTGGGATCGGTGGTCCCGAGCTCGTCCTTCCTGGTCAACGACATGATGAACCAGGTGGACTGGGACCGGGCGCGCGTTCTGGTGGAGTACGGTCCGGGAGTCGGCACATTTACGCGGGAAATTCTGCGGCGCATGCGGCCCGATGCCGTTCTGGTAGCGATCGAGCTGAACACCGATTTCGTGGAGTACTTGCGCGACCATGTCCGCGATCCGCGCTTCCGCGTCGTGCATGGCTCGGCCGAGCGGGTGCGCAGTGTGCTGGCGGAACAGAATCTGGAGTACGCCGACTACATCATTTCCGGTATTCCTTATCTCAATATGTCGGATGCGCTGCGCCGCGAGATTCTCGAAGAGTCTCGCCTGGCGCTGCGGGCCGAAGGTTCGATGCTCTTGTTTCAATACACGCGGACGCTCCTGCCTTATCTTGAGTCCAGTTTCAGCTCTGTCAAACTCAATTTCCAGTTCTTCAACATCCTGCCCGCGCTGATTTTCCACTGCACGCCGTAGGGCGATTCCTTGTTTCGAGGTCAACGAGTGTAATCGGGATGTTTCGCCACTTGAGACAATCGCCCTAGCGATGGCGGCTCGGATCACTTCCGGTTTGCCGACTCGGGAGTTATCTCGCCGCTTTCCATAGATCGGTGTCGGTCTGTTGGCGATATATTGCAACGACTGAGGTTGCCGTTGAGACTAAGAAATGTCCACAAAGAGCACTGTGCCGAACACTTGCAAACTGATCGCTTTCATATTCACCGTCCCTTCGAGCTGGCGGTTATGTTTGCGCTCTCAATTTGGTAGATCCAATAACTCTGAAGCGCGTTTCGCGTAGCGGGTCGCTGTGGCCGTCGCGCATTCCTATGCAAACGAGAAGATCAGAATGCGTAACGTAGCGACTCGGTTAGCGAGTTGGCGTGAAAATAGCGTGACGCTGTCGGGCCGACAAACGAACCTTCAGCGTACTGATAGTAATTCCAGCCCATGTTGAAGGCCCACTTATGGCCAATATCCACGCTCAGGTTGGCCACCGGTTGCTGGTACTTGTATTGCAACGAGCCGAGGGGCTGCAGAATGTTGAACTGCGGTACGTTGCCCTCAACACTGGTGATGCTGTAGCCGACGTTGGCCATCACCCGCTTCGCCGGCTTGAACCTGACAGTGGCCATTCCGAAATTGGTGTGGTTGGTGTAGTACGAGTTGGCCATCAAGTTGTTGGACGTATCGTTCCCTGCACAATCATTGTTATTGGCATTGGCCACGAAAGGAAGGATCACGCCTGTGGGCGGTGTGTCGTTGAAGCAGATCAGGGCATTCTGGATTACGCTATTGAAGTTGTACGCCAGATCTATTCCGAAGCGTTCGCGCGGCGCGAGCGACGCGGTGAGCCCGTAGTTCTGGTTGTGGCCCACAAACTGGGTCTCTGCGTCGGCATTGGATAGTCGCAGGATGTTGATGGATCCGCCCAGGGTGGCCCACGAGCGCGGCGCGTAGGTCGTCTGGAAGCGGTAGCGCGCTTCCTTTCGTGGCGAGAGTCGGACGAACACACTATTGAAGTTCGTGTGCTCCAGATCGAAATTCAATCGCAAAGTATGGATGGGCCGTGCCCAGAACCCGAAGAGGGCGGTTTTCTCAAGGCCCACGAAGTGGTCCACGTCTCCGGGCAGATAGTCAAGGAAGTGGTTGAACTCTCGGTCGCCATAGCGGTAGCCAATGCGCGCGCCGGCCTTTTTCGAAAAGTCCCAGGCGAGTTCGGTCTGATTTCTCGTCCAGGTCTGGTTGAAAGATGACTGGGCTACGGTGGGCGTCCCTCCTGGAGGTGTTGGTGTAGTGAGCGGCGTACTCAGCAACGTGCACGGTGGCACTGCACAGCTATAGTCGAGTTCGTTGAAACTGCCATTCTGCGGAATGCGGTAGGCCCAGAAATAGAATTTCTCGATCAGGCGCAGATGTTGGGTCAAGTGCAGTGTCGCTTCGAGATCGACCACGTCAGAAATGCGGTTTGCGGCGGCTGTCCCAGTCCCCGTGAAGGCGAGAGTGTTGGTGCGGGTGATCAAGCCTCCGAAGGACTCGTTGAACGGCGTGCTGGAAGTCGCGGAACTATAGGAAAAAGAACCGAGCACCTCTAACCTCCGAAAGTAATTGCTGCGCAGGCTGACGCGCTCGGTGGGCGTGGAAGTGCGAATCCGCTGGTTGCGCAAGTAGCTGGAGTACGCGCTGCATGTCACATTAGTCAGAGTCCCGTTGACAATCAAACTGCTTTGGCCAGTCGGCACGGCACAGGGTGCCTTGTTCACGGTGTCGATGGACAAGCCCAGCGAAACAGAACTTGCCGGCGTTGTCGGCAAGAGCGCCTCATTGATTGGATTCAGTTGGTAGTCCGTATCTCCCTTGTAGTAATCGAGGAATTGGTCGTAGCTGAGAACAGTGCGCGGCGCGATTCTGAAGTCCACCCCCATGCGGTATGAATTCATGGTTGTGTTCCAGTTTTGCAGGAGCGAACCTTCCGTACCCTCGTGAATGCTGCTGTACGAAGGCCCGGTCATGTTGTTATGCGAATATCCCAAACGGAAACTCACAGCGGACTGCGGGAGCAGCGTGAGGTCGACGTCGCTCATGCGCCGTGTCGTATCGAACGAGTGAGGCGAGTTCAGGATCGGAATCGATGGAGTAGAAGTTGGGGGATTCAGTGGATTCGCCAGCAAGTCGTAGTCAAAGAAACTCTGATCGCGGCGGAAACTGCCTTGCAGGTTGTACCATTTGTCCTTGTCTGCCCGAAGGCGCAAGTAGTTGTTGGGATCGCCTCCCCATCCCGCGCTGTTGAGGTAGAGATTGTCGAACAGCAGGCTCTGGTGATCGACCGACTGCATCGTAAGCGTCTGGTCCAGTATTCGCGGGCCGGTCTGCAGATTCACCAAGGTGTCGTACATATCACCGCTGCCGGTCACGTCGTTGGACCGGTAGCCCAGCTCGATCGAGGAGTGAATCTGATACCCGCCGCGGGTCACGCCCTCGGGTTCGGCGGGCGGTGCTGGCGTTGAACTCACAGTAGGGGATGGCGGCGGACTCGCCGTGGGAGCTTGGGCGAAAAGTGTATTTGCTGACGACGCGATCATTACCGTCCATATAAGAACCGCTGGAGCTGTCGCCGTTCGCCTTTTGCCGGTACCAGAGTCGACTGCCGAACTGCGCTCGGCTTGCACCCTTCGACTTCGCTTAGGGCAGGCTGGTGGGGACGCCGATCTCTCCAGTTGGAAAGGTTCCAAGTTGAGGGCGAGTTTTGTGGGCGGCTCCATCGGTACTCCCTACTTGAAAAACACACTGCTGAAATTGGAGCCATGAATCTGGGTGTGGCACAGGGTGCAAGCCTGATACTTCGCCGACTGATTGTGCGCCGGACCGATTGGTCCGCCCGCGGTCAACTGTGTCGAGAAAGTGTGACACTGTAGACAAAGCATGTTCACCGGCATCACGTTGAGCAGCCGGGGATTTGTGGAACCGTGGGGTGAATGGCAACTGGTGCAGCCCTCAGTCTTCACTGGCACATGTTCGTAGACGAAAGGGCCCTGCTTATCGACATGGCACTTGTAGCAAATGGCGTCGCCGCTCGGCATGGTCCGCAACTGTCGCACCGTTCCCGTGCCGTGCGGGTTGTGGCAGTCGTTGCATTGCACTAACCCCTCGTTGACCCGGTGGTGATACGGTTTTGCAAAATCTGCCTTGGCGGAGGTGTGGCATCCGTAGCACAACTGGGGTTGCTCCTGGACCAGCAGGAACTCTTTGTCTTTGGCGTGATGGGGAGAATGGCATTCGAGGCATCCGACATCGCTGCTGGAGTGGGCGGATTCGGCAAAATGCGATTGTGCGTGCGCTTCGCCGTGGCAGCTGAGACAGCGAGCGCTAGTCTCCTGCCGCGACTTTCCCTCGAACACGAATATTTTGGTTTTGTCGCCGCCGCCGGCCACATGGTCAGCTCCGGGACCGTGACAACCTTCACAACCTTGCTTTGAAGGGCCGCCCTTCTTGTTCAGAGTGGTCTTCCAGTGTGGCGTTTTCTCCCAGGCGCTATAGATTTCCTCGTGACAAGTCTTGCAGGTCTCGGCTCCCACATACTTGGACGCTTCGGGGGAAGGCGTATCGGCCACCGGTGCGGCGCCAGATTGAACACTCTTACTTGCCGCTGGCGGACTAGTCTGGCCGTGAGCGAAGACGACGACGAAAAGAAGGGAGAAAAACAGAAGAGCTCGAAGGGCTGGGAGCCATACACGTTTGCCTGGACGGTGATGATTCGCGGCGATCATTAAGTTCGGAGAATGAATAACCTACAGCGATTCACCATGCCAGTGCTGGTCAATATTGAACACGTCCAAAGATCAAGTAGCGCGGAAACACAACACCGCTTCTGCCCGAGTCACGGGCAAACCGGAACTAAACTGTTGTAACGAGGCCATTTCGCTCATTGAGAATCGGCCGACTTTCGAATGCGTGCAATCGGCCAAGTCACTTCACCGCAGCATGACTAAGGTAGGGCTCTGACGGCCGGTGTTTGGGACAACTGCCCAAACAAACGAAGGCCGGGCATCCCGGAAGGAAGTTCCGGATCCCGGCCCACGTCTTCGTTCAACTTGGAGTAGAAGTCTTGACTCTTAGTTGCCCGAGCCCGAGTTGGCGGCAGCGGTGGTCGGAGCCGCAACTGGAGCGGCGCCTGCACCGTACCGGGCCAAGCGCGGGAAGAAGGGCGTGACTTCAAACGGCATCTTGTCACGCGCCGAGGTGATGGCGACCGGAGCCGTCTTCACCATTTCCGCCTTGTCGTCCCAGGGATTGACCTTCACGCGGCCACCTAACGGCAGAGCTGCGATCTGGTCGAGTTTGCTGTTGTCCAGCGCCGGGCCTTGCGCGGCCAGAGCGGTCAAACGATTGACCGTCCCGTTTTCCGCCAGCGGGTTGCCCAGGTGCGTGGTCAGCAGTGCGGTCAGTGACCCAGCCCGCAGCTGCAGCGCCTTCAGGAACAGGCCCACGTTGTCCAGCTTCTGCGCGTAGGGCGAGTTCTTCAGGAGATCGATTGCCTTCTTGTCGGCGGCCTGTTCTTCTTCCGGAATGTGCTTGAAGCCCAGGTTCTGATAAGTGGAGTCGTCGTTGAACAGCATGCGGTCGTTGAAGGCAAACTTGCTGCCCAGGTTGTGGCCGAGCACGATGTGCGCCAGCTCATGCGAGAGCACGGCAGCCAGGCTGGCCTCGTCCGGGAGCACATCCACCAGTCCGCGGCTGATCACGATGGTGTTGCCCACGCTGAAGGTTTCCAGCGGAGAAGTGAGCAGCACGCGCGTACGCACCGGACGCGGCAAGTCGATGTTGTTGGTAACTTCCAGGTTGTTGACCACGGTCTGGAGAATCCGGTCGACGTCGCCCTCAGGGGCGAGCAAGCCGGCGTTGGTAAGGCGCTCGACAACGTTGTCTTCCGCCTGCTGCTGCCATACGCGCTCAGCCTGCAGCGGGGACGCATCCTGCGCGGTCGGACTCTCGTCGGTCACGCTGTCCACGCGGATCTGCGTTAGCTCGTCGTCTTTGCCGCCCTTCTTCAGGTCGTAGCCCCAGATGCGGGTCTGCGCCTTGAAGGCCATCTTGTTCTTTACGCCGGCGCTGAAGTCGCCTTCTTCGCTGTAGATGAAGGACGGGACCCAGTAGCCAGGGATCAGGTTCAAGCGCCAGCTGTCCATGTGGAAGAAATACGAATTGCGCGGCGCCGGATAGTAGGTGCCGTTCAGGCGCACGATGTTGAAGCCCTGATCTTCCACCCAGATGCGGCCCAGGAAGCGGCCGCGGCCGGACTTCGGCTTCGGAGTCACGTCAAACACCAGGCAGCGCACGTCGCCCAGAAATTCGCGGCGGGCGTAGCGGAAATCGTAGTGCTCGCGGTCAAAGTCGGTGCGGTCGGCATAGACCATCCACGAGAAGCCCAGCGGTTGATACTGTACCTTGTAGAGCTTGGCAAAGCCGCCCATCAGGCGCGCTTGCATGCTGGTGTCCTGTTCCTTCAGATAATCTTTGCGGTCCACGGTCTCGCCCATATCCATGCGGCCGAGGAAATAATGGTCTCCGCTGGGCACCGGCCCGAGCTGCGGATCGGAGGTCAGATTCTGCAGGTAGGTCTCGACCACTGGCGTGCGGGTCGCGAGCACCTTGATCAGACCGTGTTCCCGCTCAATGAACAGGTTCACCACCTGATCCATCGTTGTGGGAGCCGCCGCAGGAGCTGGTGGCGCCAAAGAAACGGCCTGGGGCGCTGCCGGCTGCGCAGCTGGCGCGGTTGCGGACTGCGCCGGCTGGGCCTGCTGGGTCTGCTGATCTGCTGCCGGAGCAGCCTGCTGAGACGGTTGCGCGGTCTGCGTCGCATCGGGCGCAGTTGGCTGTGCGGACGGCTGTGACCCCGCCGCTTGCTGCGCGGCTGCGCTCATCGATGCCAGCAGAACCGCAGTGAGGATTGCTTTCCAAGTACGCATGACTCTTTTCTCCAAGTTTCTTTGAACGGTTTCAGTACCCGCGTTCTCTTCTGTTTACCGTTTCAATTGCCAGAGTTACTTCGCCAAAACTTTTTAGTACGCCATCTGGAACGTCACATGCACGATCGCCGTGGAATCCACCGGCGTCCCGTAGCGCAACGCGGGCTTGAACCGGATCTTGTTGGCGGCGGCCATCGCAGCCTCATCCAACCCGTGGCCCAGACCGCGCACCACGCGATTCACATGCAGCGTTCCGTTCGCCGAAAAACTGACTTCGAGAAGCACTTCGCCTTCCAGCTTCATACTTCGCGCCTCATCGGTGTATACCGGATTCGGCTTGTACGTAATCTCCACCGGAGTGGTCGCTGGTCCGGCGTCTGCCGGGATAACTTTCGGTCCGCCGCCGTGCACCACCTGCTCTGATCCAAATCCGCCGGTCGCCACGCCCTTGCCGTTGCTGCGTCCGTCTCCGTGGCCGCCGGTCGCAACGCCGTTACCGAAGTCAGCGCTGGCCACCGTGCCCTTGATTCCTTTCGCTCCGCCCGATCCGTTGCCCTGTCCCGGACCCGCCGGCATGTCAAACGATCCGGTGGAAGCGGCATACAATTTCGCGCCCTGCTTGCCCGTTCCCGTCAAGCCATTGGGATCGCCAAAGCCGCCGGTCTGTACTTTCTCCACCGCAGCATTGACGGTCGGCTTTTGCGAACTGCCGGTCGGAGTGAAGTCTCCGGTGTGCACCAACTGCGGCCGGGCCCCGCCCGCCGCGATCTTCACCTGCGGAGCCACAAACTGGTTGACCACCACTTTCGGCGCTTCCACGGGCTGCGGAGCTTCCCGGCGCACTTCGCGCGGTACGATCAGCTTGGGCTGCTCAAACACCGGCAGCTTCACGGCCGGCAGCAGCTTGGGCTTCACTTCCGGCGGCGTTACCTTGATGGGCACGGGTTCCGGCCGCAACGACGGCATGGGAATCAGCTCGGTCACGTGGTACGCCGTGAGCTGCAGCTTTTCCGGAACGATCAGATTGAGGTTGATCACGATGAGCAGAGCCAAGGCCACGACGCCGTAGGCGGTCGCCAGCGCCTTCTTGTTCACCTTGCGTTCAGGCAATATTCCGAGTTTGAAGCCGCGGTAAGCCGTCGCCATGCAATGTCACTCCATTGGGACCCGGTTGGGGAGAAGCGCCGGGACTTGGAGTCTTCAAAATACGGGAGATAGGACAGGGGGTAAACGTGTCAACGGCTCTTGACCTTAGGTAACCTGGGATTGTGCTCTTTTGGAGAAGCGGCCCAAAACGGGCGCAGCACGCCGCTTTCCCCGCCAACTCCGTCTCAGGCGGACGAAACCGGTAAGAAACACGAAAGTTTCCCTAAAAAACGAGGACCACACCATCCCGGCTTTTCTCTGCGTTCTTCGCGGCCTTTCTCTGCGTCCTCGGCGGTTAAGAGCTCTTGCCCTTGCCGCGCCGCCGCAAGAAAGCGAAGCACGCAAACACCGGAATCCCGGCCAGAATGATCAGCAGTCCATACCAGGAGTTTGGCCGTTCGTTCCAGAACGTGTAGCACAGCAAAGCGGCGGCCACGGCGATGAACAGGGCGGGCACGAAGGGATAGCCCCACATGCGATATGGACGCGCCGCCTCCGGCTCGCGCCAGCGGAATACAAAGATTGTGCTTCCCGCGATCATGTAAAACAGCCACTCGGCGAAGATCGCCAGGGAAAATAGTTGCCGGAAACTTCCTCCCAGCAGCAGCAGCAGAATCGAGAACACGGCCTGCACAAAAATCGCCACCGAGGGCGTATGAAACCGGGGATGCACTTGCGCCAGCGCCCGAAAAAAATATCCGTCCCGCGCCACCGCAAACGGCACACGCGCCCCGCTCATGATGGTGCCATTGAGAGTGACCAGCATTGATATCGCCATGCCTGCCGAGACAATGCTGGCGCCCATTCGCCCCATCACCAGCGCGACCGCATCCGATGCGGGCCGTGGTGACGCTGCGATCGCACCGGCAGGAAGCACATACTGCACTCCCGCGTTGACCAGCACGTAAAGGACGCCCACCGTGGCCACGCCCGCGATCAGCGCGATGGGAATGTTCTGCTCCGGGCGCTTGACCTCGCCCGCCACCATGTTCAGGTCATTCCATCCGTCATAAGCCCAGAGCGCGGCGACCAGAGCCGCCATGAACCCGGCGATTCCTCCCTTCGCGCCCGCGAAGGTTCCGGCGAAGTTCGCCCATCCCCGGCCCGGCACATTGCCGATTCCGCTGAAACACACCACCACGATTCCCAGGATGATCGCGACTTTCAGCAGCGTAAACACGAGCTGAAACTCGCCCGCCTTCTTCACCCCGAGGAAGTTCAGAAAAGAAATAAGAATGGCAGCGGTGATGGCAAACATCTGTCCCCAACTCACGGCAAACGGCGCGCTGATGATGGTGACCGAGAAAAAAGAGAAGATGGGAAATGTCCCGAGAATTCGTACCAGGCCCGTGACCACGGTCGCGATCGATGCCGGCTTGGCGATGACAAACCATGTCCACGCATACAGGAAGCCTCCCAGGGGCCCGTACGCATCCCGCACATAAACGTATTCGCCGCCGGCCTGCGGCTTCATCGCTCCCAGTTCGGCGTAAGTGAGCGCTCCGGCGAACGAGAGCATTCCGCCCACCACCCACGCCAGATAAACCAGCTTCGCCGAGCCCACGGCCTGCATCATTTCCGCCGGAACCAGAAAGATTCCGCTGCCGATGATCGTCCCCACCACTACGGCAGAGGCGTGGCTCACCCCCAGGTCGCGGGAGAGTTCAAGACGGGGCATAGCTGGCTCGGGCATGGTCGAAGTGAGCCAGTATACGCGAGCGGCTAGAAAAAGCCTTTAACCGCGGGGATCGCAAAGAAAAGCCGCTGAGAGCGCTGAGCAGGTCTCTTTAGATTTTGCTTTTCTCAGCGACCTCGGCGGCACTTCTCCGCGGGCTCCGCGGTCAAAAGCTTGCTTTCCTCTGGATCTGAGCCCTAGTGCGCCGACACTGCTGCCCGGCGCATCGGCTCCGGCGTCAAGGGGAGCGGGACCTCCAGCGTTCCCATGCGATCGTTCAAGCGGTCGCGCACGCCGACGCGGACTGACTTTGCCCCTGCCGGGACGATCAATGATTGGTGCAGCCGGTACAGGCCTGCCTTGTTTTCCGCCGGCTGGCTCGAGGCCTCGGGCACGCCGTCGTTCACGATGCCGTTCAGCACTTTGCCGTCTTCATCGAATGCAGCCACGGCAAACTCCAGCGTCGGTTGTTTGCCGCCGCTTGAAGCCTGCAGCTTGAACTGCGGATCAAGCACGTGATAGTCGACGCTGTAGGTTTGAATCTTCACCGGAGGCAGCGGCTTGAGCGGCCGGTTCCTGCGGTGCGTGCGGTAGAACGCCGATTGTTCCTCTAGGTGCAGCATCTGCGTCGGAGTCGCCATCACGACTCCGCCTTCGGTGTGTATATACGCCGACAACACCAGATCGTGCAGCATGGGGGCGCCCGGTTTTATGTTGGCTTGCAGTACGTCGCCCGCCTGGAGCGGAACGGCGACCGTTGCCGTGCCGTCAGCGCCGTGGTTTTCCTCTGCCGCCGTGGAGACCAGAGGAACGCGGCAGTAGCTGCGCCGGTACGAGAGCTGATATTTTTCCTTGTCGGTCTTGACCGCGGCGATCTTGACCGCGATGTTGTGGCATTTCCCGTCATCCATTCGGCTGGGAGGGGAATAAGTCAGCGTGTAGTAGTTGCCGCCATCTTCCGTGGCTGTACTCAAAATGTTCGCCAGCCCGTTGTTGCTGTAGAACGCCTGGCCGCCGGTGGCGGAAGCGATTGTGTCCTGGGCGGCTTGACTCGCGGTGAGCGAGCTGCTGTTGCCCACTTGCATGTTGGGCTGCACGGCTCCGAAACCAGTCATGCCGCCCGACGGATATGGAACCACGCCGGTGGCATCCACAGGGAAAACCGCTATTTGGGCCTGTGCCAGAGCATTCATCGCAGCCTTGAGGTCGGCCGTCAAGTACGCGGGATCACCCTCCTGAGCCCCAATCGCCAGCGGAAATGTTCCTGCGACCCAAATCAAATTCTTGCGCCCCGGAAATCCATCCATGTATTCGCCAATATGGGTGAGCATATCCACGGCGGTGTAAGGATCGCCGTAGCCGAAGTTTCGAGCCAGGAAAAAAACCTTGGGCATATGGGTCTTGGTATGTTTCGGATCCAGCGCAGCGTACAAAACGTCTTTGTCCTCGGTGAATCCCTGCACCAAGTACAGCTTGTCGGTAGTTACCCAAACTGCAAATCTCGTGCCCGCAGGTTTGCTTTTGATGAATTTGAGGACCTGCTGCCGGGCCGTCATCTGGTCGGTCGTCTCGGTATTCACCAGGTCGAGGAGCATCACATAGAGTGGCCCGCGCTCGGGAGCCTTGGGGACGTTGTCGAAGACGCCAGGCGGCAGCGGAGCCGCATTGGGCGAGCGGGCAATGGATGCCTTGTCGAAGTCATAGACATCGAACGAAAGCACGCTCTGCGGCTCTTTGTCTTCGGTAATGGAAAAATCGCTGGCTGCGAGCCCGTGCACCGGCTTGCCGCTGGCGTCCCGGACCATGACGTCGACGATGACCCGCCGCACGGTCTGGCGAATCGTCAGAGTCGGGAGCTGCTGGTCGGGGTTGGTGGTCGGCGCCGGCGCTGCGTCCTGACTGGTTGGAGCTGGGCTCGCATTCTGAGCCGGGGATGCATCTTGCGCCTGGGATTGCACCGCGTCCGACTGCGCGGTCAGCGGCGCGACGAAGCAACAGGACGCAACCAGAAACGCCAGGGTCCATCGCGATAGGGCAGGGAACATGGTTATCTCATACCCTCGACTATTCTTGCAGCTCTTAGTCGAACACGCTAGGAAACGTTTTGTCTCGTTCTCGATGCAATTATTCCGAAATCGACTCCAGTCATCAAGCGGGACGCCCCTCCCGTCGACCGGCGGACACAGGTAGGGACACGCTCACGATCCATCCGACCGCGAACGTCACTGCCGAGCCGATCATCACCCACCAAGTCCATGGCACGCCCGTCCCCAGCCACAGATACAAGTCCAGGGCAAAGCCAAACGCCATCCCCACCATAGCGCCGCGCTGGTTCGCCCGCCGCGTTAGCACGCCCAGCAGAAACACGCCGAGCAGAGCCCCGTAGGCCACCGATGCGATCTTCAGCCCTACTTCGACGACCCGGCCAGCGTACTGCAGCGCGATCAAAGCAAGACCGAACAGCACGAGCGCCCAGATGAGCGTGGCTAGCCGTGAGAGGCGCATCTTGGTATTCTCCTCGGCGAGGGGCCGGAGCCGCACATAGAAATCCATGATCGAGGTCGACGATAACGAGTTCAGAGCAGCACTCAGGTTCGACATGGCTGCTGCCAGGATGGCCGCGATCAGCAGTCCCGAGATTCCGTGGGGCATCTGCGTAACAATGAATTTCGGATAAATTCGGTCCGATGTTCCGAACGATGCCGATGGCACGCGGTAGTAGGCCCACAGCATGATGCCCACCATCAGAAACAGCGCGAACTGAAATAGCACCGCGACTCCACTGGAAAGCAGCGCGGCGGCGGATTGTTTCTGCCCGCGCGCCGCCAGCAGACGCTGGACAATGAGTTGGTCCGTGCCATGACTCGCCGTAGTGAAAAACGTCCCGCCAATCACACCCGCCCAGAAGGTATACGGAATCCAGACGCTCGGAGTGAAATCGAACACCTGCAGCTTGCCCGCGGCCGCCGCCGCCGCATGAATCGCCGGCCAACCTCCGGGGACAAGATGCAGAATCGTCACCAGCCCCACCAGCGTTCCGCCTACGTAGATGGCGGTTTGCACTACGTCGGTCCAGATCACGGCCGCCAGCCCGCCCTCGAACGTATAGATGACCGTCAATGCGGTGATAATCGCAATCGACGCCACCTCGCCCGTCCCCAGCGCAATCGATACCACGATCGAGACCGCATACACGCGTACCCCTTCCGCCGCGGCGCGCGTCAGCAGAAACAAACCAGCCGTCAGCGAACGCAGCCCGCGGCCGAAGCGCCGTTCGATCAGTTCATACGCCGTATACAGATTGCCACGGAAATAATGCGGCAGCAGCAAAAAGCTGATGACCGCTCGTCCCACCACGTATCCCATGATGACCTGAAGAAACGTGAGGTTGGTATCGTAAGCCAGCCCGGGAATGCTGATGATGGTCAGCGTGCTGGTCTCGGCCGCGACAATCGACAGAGCGATCGCCCACCACGGAATATCGCGCCCGGCCAGAAAGTAATCGCGCAGCGACCGCTGCTTCTTGCGGAAGCGCAGGCCGAACAGAGTGATCCCTGCCAGGTAGAGCGCGATGATCGCGAAATCAACCTTGTTCAAGCCCATGGCTGTTCGGCATTGCTCACGTAGAAAGAATTTCTAATTATCGAAGCGATCCGGCGTTTGCGCGAGTGAGACTCTGTAGTCCCCACATGCCCAGTGCTGCCTCGAGGACCAAGAACTGGCAACTGGTAACCGGCAGCCGCCAACTGCTCTATGTTAGAAATAACCGTGCCCTACTATCTCGGCGTTGACGGCGGCGGTACCAAGACCACCTGTGCGGTGGGCGACGATTCCCACCTGATCGCCACCGCGACCGCGGGCCCAAGCAATATCGTCCGCGTCGGAGAAGCGCAAGCCCGCGAGTCGCTCCAGCAGTCGGTGCGCCAGGCCTGCGCCGCCGCCGGCATCACGCCCGCGCAGGTTTCGCACACGTGTGTGGGCGGAGCCGGGGCTGCACGTCCAGAATTGGCTGAGACTGTCCGTCGCTCCCTGGCTGAGATTCTCCCCACGCCGATCGACGTTGTTGGCGACATGCAGATCGCCCTCGAGGCGGCCTTCGATACCGGCCCAGGTGTGATTGTCAATTCCGGCACGGGATCGTTTGCCTACGGACGCGACCAGCAGGGAACTGCCGTCCGCGCCGGGGGATGGGGATTCGCCATCGGCGACGAGGGCTCCGCCCACTGGATCGGCCGCGCCGCCGTCAGCGCGGTTTTGCGGGCCAGCGATCCGCGCGATGGAAGTTCCGCGAGCGATTCCCTGCGGGAGTCTTCATTATCCGCGGCGTTGCTGAAAACCTGGGGCGTCACCTCGCTGATTGATCTGGCCCGCGCCGCGAACTCGATTCCACCTCCCGACTTCGCCGCGCTATTTCCGCCAGTTGCCGGCAGCCAGGACGAATTGGCCACGCAGGTGCTCCGCAACGCGGGCAGGGAACTCGCCAATGTAGCCGCAGTTGTGATCGGTCATCTTTTCGCGAAGGGCCACGCCGCTTCCGTCCCGGTGGCCATGACCGGTGGCGTCTTTCGTCACGCGGCGCTGGTGCGGCAGGTTTTCTACAATGAACTTCGCAAGCTCGACCCGCGGGCAGAAGTGAATCCGCAGGTCGTGGAACCCGTAGAGGGTGCGCTCCGTATGGCGCGAAGAGCCGCAAAGTGTGGGACGGACACTCCTGTCCGTCGCCTTTGACTTAGGTTTTTGAAGTTGGTGTTGATTCTCTTGAGGAGCACGGTTCCCAAGCATCCCGCCCATGCATTCGGAAAGCGAGAATCCGGTCGAGTCATCCATCCTACCCGAGTCGGCTCCCGTCCCCGCCTCCTCAAATTTCGAAGCCGCCGACCCCGCTCTCACCGCCGATCTCGCGCTCGCCGCCATAAAAGATCGCAATCTTCCATCCGAAGCGATCGAACAGATCAGTCGCAATGCTGCGGTGATGAAGTCGCGCAAAGTTCGCGTTGCTCTCGCGGCCCATCCCCGCGCTCCGCGCCGCATCGCGCTGCGCCTGATCCGCGAACTCTACACCTTCGATCTCATGCAGTTCTCGCTGATCCCCGCCGTCGCCGCCGACCTGAAGCGGGTGGCCGATGAGCTGCTGGTGGCGCGCCTCGCCTCGATTACTCTGGGTGAGCGCATTGCGCTGGCGCGTCGGTCGTCGGCCATGGTTGCTGCCGCGCTACTGCTCGACAAGGAGTCGCGCGTGTGGCAGACCACGCTGGAGAATGCGCGGCTTTCGGAAGCGGCTATCGTCAAGGCGCTGCTGCGCCCGGCCGCGACGCCTGCGTTCGTGAAAGCGGTCTGTCATCACGCCAAGTGGTCGGTGCGCCCCGAGATTCGGATGGCGCTGTTGCGCAACGAATACACGCCCCTGGCGCGTGCCCTCGAATTCGCCCGCCGGCTCCCGCCCGCGCAACTGCGCGACATCCTGCACGCCTCGCGCCTGCCGGAAAAGATTAAGAGCTATTTGCGGAAGGAGGGGAATCCGTAGGGGATGAACCGAGATTCCTCCGCCCCTCGCGTTCGGTCGGGGGTCGGAATGACAAGTGGTTGAATTTGCGTCGCGACGAAGAGCTGGAGAACGAAAGCTGACGACTAACGATCAAAGATCAACGGCCATCGACCAACGACTAACGACCAACGACGGCCCTCCTCACCGCCCGCCGCCAATCTCCAGAATCGTTCCCGTGGTGAACGAAGCCGCCGGCGACAGCAGCCACAGCACGCCCTCCGCTACTTCGCGCGGCATTCCCGGCCTGCCCATCGGAATCGTTCCCATCAGCCGCTGCAGTCGGCCCGGCTCGCCGTTGGCGGCGTGCAGCCCGGTGTCCACCAATCCCGGAGCCACGGCGTTGACCCGAATTCCTTCAGTGGCCACTTCCCGCGCCAGCCCGATCGTGAAACTATCGATCGCGCCCTTCGACGCCGCGTAGTGCACCCACTCTCCTGCTGCCCCAGTGCGCGCCGCGATCGATGAAATGTTCACAATGGCGCCGCCGGTTCCGCCTCGCCGCGTCGACATGCGCCGTACCGCTTCGCGCGAGCACAGGATGGTCCCGCTGACATTGACCGTAAAAACGTTGGCAATGGCCGCGCTCGATACTTCTTCCACGCGCGCGAACCCGCCGGTGACGCCGGCGTTGTTGACCAGCGCTTTGATGGGACCCAAGTCCCGCTCCGCGGTTTCGAACATACGCATGATCTGCGATTCGGATGAGACGTCGGCGTGAATCGCCACGGCGCGCCCGCCACCAGCGAGAATCTGGGTTACGACGTTCTTTGCTTCAATCTCGCCCTTAGAGAAGTTCACCGCAACAGCGTATCCGCGCTCCCCCGCGAGCGTGGCGATCGCCGCGCCAATCCCGCGACTGGCTCCAGTGACGATGAGTGTGCCGAGATCTTCTTTGTTGGTCATGGATGCCACAGGGGCTGAAGCCCAGATTGGTGCGGGACGCTTTTCGCGGCCCTGGAAGGGCCGCTCTTCCACGCGCCGCAAACAGTCGTGTCGGCTCTGCGAAGACCTGCAAGCTAGAGGCTAGAAGCTAGAAGCTAGCCCGCCTTCACCGCGTCGCGCCGCCCGTGCATCATTTCCACCACGGCTTCGTACATTCGCTTGCGCGCCTCGTGCCGTTCATAGGCCCGCGTGATGTAGCGGACGTGCACCTCAATGCCCGCCGCCGTGGGCACTACATTGATGCCCGGCGCGGCCGAGATCGTCTTCACCCGGTAACGCGAAGTGGTCTCGCGCCACTCTGCTTCCGCTTTTCCGGCGTTCGCCTCCGTCTCCTTCTCCACCAGTTTCTGGATGCCGTCGATGATCGGGTACGGATCCTGTCCCGGCGGAATGAGCACCTGCAACTCGTCCCACATCCACTGCCCCGAAGTCGTGAAGTTAAAGAAATGACCTTCGATGGCAAAACTGTTCACAAAGGAAACGCGCCGGCCGGTGGGATGCCCGGCATCGGACCAACTGCCGGTCTCAAGCAGAATCGTCTTCAACAGTCCGACTTCGATCACCTCGCCGGCCACGCCGTTGATTTCCACCCAGTCGCCTACGCGGATGCCGTTCTGCCCCATCAGCACGAACCACCCAAAGAACGCGACGATGAAGTCCTTCATCGCGACCGTCAACCCCGCGCCCGCCAGGCCGAGAACCGTGGTGGTCTGCGTGGGCATACCGAAAACAATGAAGAGGATGGCAATGGCGCCGACCGCCTGCGCCGCGAATTTCACCACCGCCCGCAGCGTGTCAATCCGTTTGTTCTCCGCGGTCATGCCCGTGAACAGGCGCTCAATCGTCCGATCCGCCAGGTAAACCGCCAGCAGAACCAGCAGAATCCACAGCAGCGACTCGATCAGGTGGTGCAGCGCTTCCCGCTCGCGAGTCTCGACCAGCGCAATCCAACTGGCGTAGGTGTCGATCAGCTCCTGCTCGTCCTGGACTCGCTTGCTCAGGTCGGCCAGATTTTTCTGGTCGCGGGTGTACTGTTTCAGCGAACCGAGAGCGGACATTGCCGAAGCCTTCGATTCCTCGCGGCTCGCCGCCTTGCTGTTGTTCGAGAATCCCTTGGCCTGTTCCTTGGCCGCTTCGCGATTCTCTTTGTCTTTCTCCACCTGCACGCTCAGCGTAACGTGACGCTGGTTCAGGCGCTGCAGCTTGGCTTGGCTCTCTTGCTGCGCCTCCTGCAACTGGGCCGTCTTCTCGCGCAACGCCTGCCATGCCCGAAAAACGCTCAGCAGAGTGTGCGTCTGGTACTCCTGCTCGTGGGGATTCACCGCCGAGCCCAGCGCCGCGCCGCCACTGTGCTTGTTGGATTCGTGTTCAGCCTGCAGCCGTTTGATTTTCGACTGCGGATCGCCACCTGCCTGCTCCAGGTCTTCGGCCGCGTCGTCGAACTCGTTCTGATCCAGATCCATCTGCGCCTTAGCGACGTCGATCTGGTCCTGCAGGTTGTCCTTCTGCGCGTCGGGTGCGGCCGCCAGTTTCCGCGTCAGCAGCGTAATGCTTTCCTGATCTTCTTTCAGCGCCAGTTCGGCTTTGTTCTTGCGGTCCGAAATCTGCCGGGCTTCTGCGGAGAGCGTCGGAGGATTCTCTTCCGCCGTGCGCAAAGAATCCAGAAACGAGAGATCGACCTCATGGTCGCCGACCTGTTCTACTTCATGCGCCAGGACCTGCTCTTCCGGTGTGGCAGCGAGCGTCGCCATTCGCCGGGCGGTTTGCAGCGGACGCTGGTCCACCAGCGGATGTTGCGCCACCGGCGGCGCGTGTCCCGCCAGTTTCTTGCCCGGCGTTGCAGCCGTTTCCTCGTTGGCCACCGGCAATGCCCGCGTCCACACTATTCCCACGATGGCCGCCGCCACCAGCAGAAGCAGAACGATCGCGGTAATCCACTGCCGGATTTTCATAAATCATTCTGTAGAGACGTAGCTCGCTACGTCTCTGTTGGCCGCGAGCGATGTGGCTCGGTCAAACAGAGCCCGCCGCGCCACATCACTTTAGCAAGAAACATCCCCATCATGCGACGGTCACGGCCCTACTGATTCTTGCGCCATCTCGGGATGGCCCGCTCCCAGTCGGGCCGAGTCGCGCACGTTCGTAATCTGCACCGCGCCAAGCCCCGCCCGTAGAATCACCTCAGGCCGGACATGCTCGAATTCCTGCAATCGATTTTCGATCGCCCATGGAAGCCCGTCTCCCGCCCCGTGCTGGCGGCGTGGCTGATCTTCTACGTCTGGTTCCTGATCTACGCCTTCAACGCCCATGGCGGTTATCTGTTCATCGACAGCGCCAACCTGATCGTGCATGAAGGCGGACACAATCTGTTCTACTGGTTCGGCCCCACGCTCGGCCTGTGGGGAGGCACGCTGCTGCAGTGGCTGGTGCCGTTCCTGCTGGCTGTCTATTTCTTCACCGAGCGCCAGACGTCAGGCTTCGTTTTCAGCCTGTTTTTCTTTTTCGAGAACTGGCTCTACACGGCGACCTACATGGCCGACGCGCGCTCTCAAGTACTTCCGCTGGTCACGACCGGCGATCCGGACTTCGTCGAGCACGACTTCTTCAAGATCTTCTCCAGCCTCGGAGTGCTTGACCACGACACGCAAATCGCGGCGGTCGTTCGAGCCCTGGGCTGGTGCGGAATGATCGGTTGCGTAGCCTGGCTGGCGCTGAGGATGAGGGTAAAAGACACGCAGAAAACGGTGCCCGCGACTTTTCCGCGGTCAAGGATATCTCTGATCGAGCGCTACCCTGGAAAAGTCGGCACAACCATGCCCGCTCCGGTGTCCAATACGAGCGAAGCGCCATTTCACCGCAAACCTGATTCGGCGCCTGATGCCGCAGATTGAACGAGGCTCACATGAAATCGAGTTGGCAGTGGATCGTTCTTCCACTTCTCTTCCTGTCCACTATTTTCACAGCCATGGCTCAAACATCGAAGGCGGAGTTGGACTTAGGCGTTGCCGCATACAAGGACGCGCGCTACGAAGAGGCGATCCGGCATTTTCAGAAGGCGGTCGACCTGGATTCCGGTAATATCAATGCCCGCATGTACCTGGCGACAGCCTCTCTAAGCCAATACATCCCAGGCGTCGATACCCAGGAAAACAAGCTGATGGCGGAGCAGGCCGTTGATCAGTACAAACAGGTGCTTGACTCCGACGCCCCACGCGACCAGAAGATTAACTGCGCGAAGGGGATCGCCTACGTGTACCTGAACCTCAAGAAGTTGGACGATTCGCGGAAGTATTACCAGATGGCCTCGGACTACGACCCGGATGATCCGGAACCCTACTATTCTCTGGGAGCTCTCGACTGGACTGAGTGTTACCAAGCTCGCATGAGCGAACGTGCAAAACTCGGCTTGAAGCCGGGCGAAAATCTGAACCCGCAGAACCCTGATCAGAAGCGCGTCTGCGACGATCTGAAGGACAAGAACTGGAGCAGAATCCTCCACGGCATCGAAATGCTCAAGAAAGCCATCAATCTCCGCCCGGCCTACGACGACGCCATGGCTTACATGAATCTGATGTTTCGCGAAAAAGCGGACGTGGAGTGCAACGATCTAGCTGCCCGCGACCAAGATCTAAAGACCGCCGACGAATGGATCGACAAAACCCTGGGTTTCAAGAAGGCAAAGACCAACAAGAGTGCCGCTCCTACGGAACCCAATCCCCAATAAAGATGTTCGTCTCGTGCGGCGCCTTGGCGTTGCGGTTCGAGGCCCAGACGAGCTTCTTCCCATCTGGCGAGAACATGGGGAAACCGTCGAAGCCGTCGCTGTAGGTGACGCGCTCCAGGCCGCTGCCGTCGGGGTTGATCAGCCAGAGTTCAAAATTGCCCATGCCGCCGGTGGCGTGCGTGTCTGGATCGTAGTTCGACGAGAAGATAATCCGCTTTCCGTCGGCCGTATACGCCGGGCCAAAGCTGGCCGCGCCCAGGTTCGTGATCTGCTTTTTGTCGCTGCCGTCCGCTTTCATGGTCCAGATTTCAAGCGAAGTCGGGCGAATCAGGTTCTGCGCCAGCAGTTCTTTGTAGTCGGAAATTTCCTTCTCGGTCGTGGGATGGTAGGCCCGGTACACAATCATTTTGCGATCCGGAGAAAATGTCGGGCCGCCGTCGTAGCCCAACTCGTGCGTGAGTTGTTTGACGTTCTTGCCGTCGGCGTCCATCGAATAAATATCGAGATCGCCGTTGCGCATGGACGTGAATGTAATCTTCTTGCCGTCGAGCGAAATCGTGGCCTCGGCGTCATAGCCTGGAGTGTTGGTCAGTTGCTTCAGGTGTGATCCGTCAGGATTCGCGGTGAAAATGTCGTAGCCCGAATACACCGCCCACACATAGCCCTTCGAAAAGTCAGGACGCGGCGGGCACTCCGGGCTGGCCAGGTGCGTCGACGCGTAGAGAATCTTTTTGCCATCGGGATAGAAAAAGCTGCACGTAGTGCGCCCCTTGCCGGTCGAGACCATGTGCTGGTCGCTGCCGTCGATGTTCATGACAAAGATCTGGTCGCACTTCACGTCGCCATGGGAAGACTGGAAGATCAGCTTCCTGCCGTCGGCGGAGAAATAGGCTTCGGCATTCTGTCCGCCGAACGTCAACTGGTGGACATTGCGCAGGTGCTTCTCCTGCGGCGTGGCCATGTCGGGAGGGTTCGAGGTCTGCGCAGAAACGGAAACCAGTCCGCCTCCGAGTGCGACAATCGACAGAAAAAGCGCAAAGATTCTCGTCATTTGGGATGCTCGCTAGTGTAACGCGGCCACTCAATAACCACCAAGGCCGCCGAAGTCTCGCGTTTGTTTTTCCTTCGTGAACCTTTGTGTCCTTAGTGGTTTCTGCTTTGTGACAGTACCGGAGGCGTAGAATGGCGGCGTCATTTCCGAGGAGGCTGCATGAAATCATTTCTGCCGATCATGGTCGTCGCATTTCTGGTGGCTACGATTGCGCTGCCCATCGCCCGTCCCAGCGTTTCGGCCGCGCCCAAAGCCACCGCTGAGATGCTCAAGCAGCTCGAAGCCGAATTCATGAAAGCCGCCGCCGACAAAGGCTCGCAGGGGTACATGTCGTACTACGCCGACGACTCCGTCGAAGTCCCGAACAACGGGCCTCTGATCCAGGGCAAGCCTGAAATCGCCAAGGGGATGGACTTCCTCGACGACAAGAATAATCGCCTTACCTGGACGCCGGTCGGGGCTGACATCTCCTCGTCGGCCGATCTCGGCTACACCTATGGCACTTACGAGTTCCACGCGAAAGACAAAGAGGGCAAGCCGATCGTGCAATACGGTAAGTACACCAGCATCTGGAAGCGGCAGAAGGACCGGAACTGGAAAGTCGTTCTCGACATGGGGAACGCCAGTCCGGAACCGAAATAGACCCGCCCTCCCCCTCGCGTAAGTCAAGCTTCACCACACGTCCGGGAGGACTCCAGCGATGCTCGAGATTTGATCTATACTAACTGCGATTTCCCCATGCCTAGGAGGTGTCACATGGCAAGGCTGAAGCGGCGACCATCAGTGCGTCTTATTCCGGTCTTCCTTGTGTGCCTTGCCGCCACTCTCGCCGTGGCGGCAGACTTCTGGGCCAAAAAAACCTACCAGAATTGGTCTGCCGATGAGACACGCAACATGCTGGAAGAGTCCCCCTGGGCTATGACCTACAAGCTGGGCGGCATTCAGGCCAACGTTACTAGCGGCGACGCGCCGACCAACCGGGGCTACCGGGGCGAGATGGAAACCGACCCGTCCATTACCTACATTCTGCAATTTCGCTCCGCGCTGCCCATCCGACAAGCCCAAGTGCGCTCTTCCCAACTCAGCGTTCATTACGACAAGATGAGCGCGGAACAAAAGGCGACATTTGACGCGAACGCTGGCAAATTTCTTGCGGTCACCTTTCCCGACCGCGTCGTGGTTTCGGTGACCTTTCACACCAACGTCCAGGATTATGACAGTTCGCTGCGTAACTACTGGGCGAGCCAAAGCCTGGCGAAGCTCAGCATGTCGGTGTACCTGAACACCAAAACAGAGAAGCTGGGCTTAATGAGCTATAGCTTTAAGGATGACACTTTTCAGTTCATCTTTCCGCGCCCGAAACAGTTACACCCGGATGAGAGAGTCAGCGTTGAATTCGTCCATCCGAGAACTGACGTCATCGGCCAACAGCGAATCCTGCAGGAGTTCAGCCTTAAGAAGATGCTGGTGAATGGAGAACCCGCGATCTGACGATGCAGGTTCAGGATCTGAGCCCACCTAAACGCTTTGACACATCCCGGTCGACACGCGAGGTTGTGGTCGAAATGGGCGGCTACTTCCGAAAGTGATTCTTGATTGCTTCCGCCTGCGTGCGGGTCACGACCGCCGACAAGGCCGCCGGGTCCGCCTGCTTGACCGCCTGCACGCTGCCGAAGTGTTCGAGCAGCCGCCGCGTAGTGCTCGCGCCTACGCCGGGGATCTCCAGCAGTTCGGTCGAGCGGTCGCGCATCTGGCGGCGCTTGCGGTGGAAAGTGACGGCGAAGCGGTGGGCCTCATCGCGAATCAGTTGAATCAGATGCAGCACGGGCGAGTGGTGGTCGAGGGCAATCGGATCTTTCTCTTGCCCGTAGACATAGAGGATCTCCTCGCGCTTGGCGATGGCGGCCAGCGGCTGGTTGATAATCTCCAGCGCGTCGAGTGCTTCGGCGGCCGCGTGCAGCTGTCCCAGGCCGCCATCGATCAGGACCAGGCTGGGCATGGGTTTCTTTTCTTCCTGCACGCGCTTGTAGCGGCGCATGACCACCTCGCGCATGGAAGCGAAATCGTCCACACCCTCGACCGTGCGAATGATGAACTTGCGGTAATCCGACTTTTTCATCTTCCCGGCTTCCCACACCACCATCGAGGCAACGGTCTCCGCGCCCTGAATATGAGAGATGTCGAAGCATTCGATGCGCTTCGGCAATTCCGGCAAGCTAAGCGCGTCCTGCAATTCTTCCTGAATTTTCTGCGCGTTGGGTTTGAGCACGCGGAAGCGCTGGTCGTAGGACTGCTTGGCGTTGTTGCCTGCAAGGTCGATGAGCGAGCGCTTGTCGCCGCGTTGTGGAACCAGAATGTGTACCCGCGTGGGGCGGGCGCTCCGGTCCGCTTCTTGCTCGGAGAGCAAGTCTTCGAGTTCTTCGCGGTCCTCGAAGTCGACGGGGATGTAGAGATTGCGGGGAACGTAGGGCTGTCCGATGTAAAGCTGCTTGAGCAGAGCGGAGAAAAACTCGCCAGGATGGAAGCTTGTACCCACTGCGCTGTCATCCTGAGGCCCGCGTACTTGGCGGGCCGAAGGACCTCTGTACTCTCCGAAAGTTCGGGCGCTGCCGGCAGACTGCACAGATCCTTCGCTTCGCTCAGGATGACAAGAGTCACTGGCACTCCCGGCCATAGGCGAGCTTTGCTCTCCCGGACGGGCGGGGGCGCCCGTCCCCACATGGTCTTCTTTTCCCACATGGTCCGGGGTGTCTACGGCGTCTGAGGTGAACTCCGGCAGATCTTCCCAGAAGAACTCGCGGCGGTCGACCATTTTGCCGCCACGCATGTGGAACAGGTTCACGGCCAGCATGCCGTTTTCGTAGTGATAGCCGAACACGTCGGCGTCGTCGCCTTCGGCGGCGGCGATGCGCTGGCGTTCCTGCAACTGCTCCACCGTGGAGATCAGATCGCGATAGCGGGCGGCCCGTTCGTATTCTTGCTTCGCCGCGGCCTGCTCCATGCGCGCGTGCAGCGAGCGCGAGAGATCCGTCGGTCGTCCTTCCAGAAATAGCTTCACGTCGCGCACTGCCTCCTGATAAATGTCCGGCGTGGTCAAGTCCTGGACACACGGTCCCAGGCAGCGCTTGATGTAGTACTGCAGGCACGGGCGCGGATGAAAACGCGTGAGGTCAACTTTGCACGAAGGAATCAGAAAGTTGCGGTGGATCAGATCGACGATGCGATAAGCGAGGTTGGCCGGGAAGTACGGGCCGTAATAGGCGCTGCCGTCCTTGCGCAGGCGGCGGGTGACGTAAACCCGCGGCCAGCGCTCGCCCAGCGTGAGCTTCACGTAGGGATAAGTCTTGTCGTCGCGCAGCAAGATGTTGAAGCGGGGCTTGCGCTGCTTGATCAGATTATTTTCGAGGGCCAGCGCCTCTTTGTTGTTGGCGACGACAATGTAGTCGACGTCGACGGCCTCGCGCACCAGCGTCCCGGTCTTGGCGTCTTCCCACCGGCCTTCGTGGAAATAGCTGGCCACGCGACTGCGCAGGTTCTTGGCCTTGCCCACGTAGATGACTTCGCCCTCGGCGTTCTTGTAGAGATACACGCCGGGCTCGGTGGGGATGGTACGGATTTTCTGTAGAAGATCCATTCAGGGGGCGAAACTCTATTTTACGTTCTCGCGCTTCTCCAGTGCTGGCCCTGGAGCAAAAGCTTGTAGTCGTGCGCAAAGAGCAGATCGCAGAGACCAGGAGGGGATCGTCGCTCATGCTGTCAGGCCTGTGCTAAGTTACTAACAGTGAGCCCTAAATTGACAATTCGCCTTACGGATCAGCTTCATGCCTGGCTCAAGGAAACTTCGCGCCGAACGGGCCTGCCGGTCTCGCGACTGATCCGCGAGCATTTGGAAAACGCCAGGGTTAGCAGCGGCAAACAACGCTTCCTGCGGCATGTTGGTGCGCTAACCGGACTCCCGCCCGATCTTTCATCGCGCAAGGGGTTTTCTCGGCGCTGAAGCTCAGCGGAGGGCTGCGCCGGGCCGAACCATATAAATTTTCCACTCCGTGTGTGGGCTTTGCGTTCCTGCGTATCCGGTGCGGTGGTCCGACCGCCCTGGTCTGCTGTCGCAAGCCATTGAAAACGTATATACTTACATGACGTATCCGCCGTACCGAACACTGGCATGTGCCGTGCACAAGCAGAAGCGGAACTTGGAAGCATTCAAAGATTCATTCCCAGGGCCTCAAGATTGGAAATTCGGCGCGCAGGGGCAACCCGGAACGCGCCAGAGATACATACAAGATCGAAACTAAGGAGCCATACCCTATGAACCGCACTTCGTTAGTGAATTCCAGGTTATTGAATCCCGGGTTAGTGATTTGCCTGGCGGCCAGCCTGCTGGCCACCGTCGGTTGCGCCAGCAAGAACTATGTCAAACAGCAAACGACCCCACTGATCAACAAAACGAACGAACTCGACGACCTGACCGCGAAAAACACCAAGGACATCAAGGATGTTGACGCGCGCGCCCAGGCTGGCATCGCTGCCGTCAATGCCAAGACTGCCGACGTCGAGCAGAAGGCCACGGCCGCAGGACAGACCGCTGCCTCGGCCCAGCAGATGGCCGACGCCGCTAACGGCCGCGTGGGTGTGCTGACCAACACGGTCGCCAACCTCGACAACTACCACGCCGTTGCTGAGACCTCGGTGCATTTCGGTTTCAACAAAGACAACCTGACGCCGAAGGCTCAGGAAGTGCTCGATCAGCTGGCAGCCAGCATTTCCACCACCAAGGGCTACATCATCGCCCTGGAAGGTGGAACGGATTCGGTGGGACCGGCGGATTACAACTACGATCTCAGCCAGCGCCGCGCCAACTCCGTGATCCAGTACCTGGCCACGAAGTACAACGTGCCCGCGCACAAGATCTACGTGATTGGACTCGGCAAGGATAAGCCGGTGGAGTCGAACAAGACCTCTTCTGGCCGCGCCGACAACCGACGTGTGGATGTGCGCCTGATGACCAACACGGTCGGGGACACGACGCCCACGACGCCGGCGCCCGCGACTACGGGCCAGAACAATCCGTCGATGTAAGGAAAAACTTTACCCTCCTCCCCGGAGGACTTCGCCAACCAGGCCGCTCAAAGCCTCCCCCTGAGCGGCCTGCTTTTTTTGGTTTTTTGATCCTTGGTCTCTGGCTCGTGGTTGAGTAAGATGGCAGCCATGCCTACCATACCTCTCTCCCGCCGTTCGTTTCTTGCCATGTCTGCGATGTTGCCCTTGGCTTTCCGTGGCCTGGCTTCGGGCGCGGTTCCGCACGCCTCGATTCCCGTAGGGCTTGAGCTCTATTCCGTCCGCGATGCGCTCAAGCGGGATCCCGACGGCACGGTGCGCGCCGTCGGCCAGATGGGATACCAGGCGGTCGAGTTCTACGCTCCGTACTTCGAGTGGACCGAAGCGCAGGCCAAGCAGATGCGCAAGTTGATGGACGACCTGGGCATCCGCTGCTACTCGACGCACAACAACGCGGATTACCTGGAGGCCAAGAACATCGGCCACGTGCGCGACTTGAACCTGATTCTGGGCTGCAAGTATGTTGTGCTGGCCTGGACGGACCCGAAGACCGGGCTCGATGGCTGGAAGGCTGTGGCGGACAAACTGAATGTGGCCGCGGAGACTCTGGAGCCCTCCGGCCTGAAGCCTGGATATCACAACCATCAGGCAGAGTGGGGGATGGTGAGCGGGCAGCGTCCCATGGATATTCTCGCCAAGAACACGAAGTCTTCAGTCATGCTGCAGTTGGACGTGGGAACCTGCCTGGAAGCTGGTGCCGACCCGGTGGCTTGGATTCGAGCCAACCCGGGACGCATTCACTCCATCCATTGTAAGGACTGGTCGCCGGACCCGGCTGTGGCCTACAAGACTCTGTTCGGGGAAGGGAAAGCGGACTGGAAGGGAATTTTTCAGGCCGCCGAGAGCGTTGGTGGTGTCGAGTATTACCTGGTCGAACAGGAGGGAAGCCGGTTCCCCGAACTCGAGACCGCGCGCAGGTGCCTGCAGGCATTCCGCGCGACCCAGGTTTGAATAGCGGGTTTGAATAAGGCGGGTTTGATTAAGTAAGAACGGAGCGCGGTAAAATAACGTATGCGCAGTTGTTTTCTGATCGTATTGCTCTTAGGCAGCGTCGCGATGTGGGCGCAGAGTTCTACACCGGCCAACTCTGCGCCGGCGAACTCGCAGACGCCGGATTCCACCTCGTCCCCAGCAGCTAAACCGGCCCCGCCGCGTAATCCGACTCTAACGCCCCCGCGGTCCGATCGCGTGAGTGCCAATGAGTTGGGCAACGAGCCCGGGGAAAGTTCGAGCAAAGATGAGCCTATCGACTTGAGTCCTCCGGCGGACGATGACAAGGCACATCCGCAGAGTTCCGACATCCTGACGGACGTGGAGGGCGCCCCAGGCAGTGCCGGCGTGAGCGAGTTCCATCCCTGGAACCCGCACAAGGCCGCCAAAGATATTGAGGTGGGAGACTTCTACTTCAAGGCGCGAAAGAACTACCGCGCTGCTGCGGACCGCTACCGCGAGGCGCTACTCTACAAACCGAATGACGCGATGGCCACCTTCCGTCTGGCCGAATGCCTGGAGAAAATGGATCAGCCGGACGAGGCTCTGAAAGAATACGAAAGCTACGTGAAGATCTTGCCCCACGGCCCGCAGGAAGCGGAAGCCAGAAAGGCCATTCAGAGGTTGCAGGGCACCGCTGCCAGCGCGAAACCCGCCCAGTAAATCGCCGCCAGCGGAAAGGGCTGCTGATCCTGATCCTGCTTCTGCACCCGCGCCACCTCGCGGATTGGAATTGCTCACCGTTGGAGCTTCCTGACTCTGGACTTTGCTTTCTTACGGCCTGCATCGCCATTGCCTACCCGACTCTGCTTGCCTTCGCCCAGAATCAGATCGGAAGGCCACTTCGGTGCTGACTGAGCCAGGCGCTTCGATCGCGCGGCCGAGTCCAGGATGCCATCGAAGGCGTCCAGGCAGGCGTGGATGGTCTGGGTGCGGAGCACGCCCTCAAATCCGCCGCGGATGATGAGCATGGCGGTGCCGTGCATCAGGGACCACACCGCCAGCATGAGGCGGGTGTGTTGCCGGGGAGTGCCTCCCAGGCGTTTGGCGATGCGATCTCGCATCAGATTGAACGAGGGCCAGGGCTCGTGCAGGGAGGGAGACTTGGCCACTCCATCGAACAGCACTTCGTAGGCGTGACTGTTTTCGAGGGCGAACTCGAGCTGGCGCTCGAAGGCCTCACGGAGGGTTCGCGTAACGCTGAGCGCGGCAAAAAGCTCGCGGCGGGTTTTGAGGCGGAGGGCACGGAGGATGTCGTCGCGGTCGCGATAGCGCTCGTAGACCGTGGGCGTGGTGGTGCCGGCCGCTTTCGCCACGGCGCGCATGGTGAGCGCCTTTTCGCCGCCGCGGGCCCACAGCCGCGAGGCCGCGCCGAGGATACGCTGTTCCAGATCGGGGTCGGGATGCCGGGGCACTGCGCCTCCAAATGAGAGAAAATCGATGCGAACTAAAGCGAATTAGTTGCTTGCACAGCGTAATAGTAACGGTGTATACTTTATCTACATTAGTAAGAACTGATGACCTCGCGGGGTGGGTCCCGCCAGAACCGCGCAAGGCAGTCCTCCCCATACGGTTCCCGGGACCCACCTGCGTTGATCCCCCAAACCATGGAGGAGTTGTAGATGGCCCCCGGAACGAAAAAACAAATTAATATTGCCCGCCTGAAAGCTGATCTCGCAGCTGCCAGCGTGGAGTTATTGAGCGCGCACTGCGCCGCCGACCGAGTTCGTCTCCAGTATTCGCCGCAAGACATCATTGCCTTCGGTGAGCGGCGTGCCCTGGAGCGAGCAATCACGTCGGCCGAGGCTCTGCACCGCTTCTTTTCTCAAATCGGGGCCCAGATCAACCACGAAGAAGGCGCGAACCGATAAGACGAACTCGCGCCGCAACCGCTTTCCCTTTTCCTCAAATAGACGCTGTGGCAGCAGCGGAGAACGGACCTACTTCTCCACTCGAATGAATTCCCCCGTGGAGGCGTTGACCGCAACCGTCAGCTTCGCTCCCTCGCGGCTGGCGCCATAAATGACGTGCCACGTCAACTCGCTGGTATTGTGGTTCCAGTCGCAAACGTAGATGACAGGCGTGTCGGGCGCTTTCTCCAGGATTTTGTCGCCACCGTGTTTCTGCGCCGTGGCGAAAGCCTGGTCGGAATCGATCTTGAGGAACGCCATGTCAAAGACCTGCGTGGATGCATTGGTGGCACTGTAACTGTCTTCAGTGCCGGGATTCACGCCGCGGTCGGGGGCGCCGTTGGCCGCGCTGCCCGACCAGATGTATGTCTTCTCCGAGCGCTGGGCCGCGGAGGCGAAACTGCTCCGCCAGATAGCCCACTTGCCATCCTGGCCGTTGCCGTCGCTGGACGCCGTGGACTCGATGCGGTATGGCTTCGCATCCGCGTTCCAGCCGCGCGCCGCGATATAGAGCTTCTGGAAAGCGGAACGCGCGGTGATCAGTTCGGGACCCTTTACTTCCGGCTTGGTCTCCGCTGGTTTGCTGGTATCGGAGCATGCGATCAGCAACGCCAGCAGCGTGAGGACGAGCACTATTCCCGACAACTCCGCTGGTCTAGCGGCGAGCTCCGTGGGGGCGAGGTTGGCCGTCTTCATGACATCCTTCCTGTGATAACGTGGATGCGTTTTAAGATCGCGCATAATTCTAACCGAAAGAGCGAAAAAGGTAAGTAACCCTTCGTGGACGTTCGTCTTCAGAGATTGCAGGGAGAAATCGCGTCGGCGGTCGCAGGACTGTCGGCTGGACAGCTCAACTGGCACCCGCCTGGAAAGTGGTCGGCTGCCGAGGTTCTGGAGCATCTGTATTTAACCTACACGGGAACGGCGAAGGGTTTCAGCCGCATATTGGAGGCGGGGAAGCCGCAGGTGACAGCGGCGACATGGCGGCAGCGCGGGCGAAGGCTGGTGGTGCTGGGATTGAGTTACTTGCCGTCGGGCAGGGAAGCGCCGCAATTCACGCGGCCGCGCGGAACTTCGGGAGAGAAAGTGCAGGTCGAGATTGGGCTGAGAATCGCCGAGATGGACGACATGATTGCGCGCTGCGAGGAAAAGTTTGGAGTGAGGAGCCAACTGCTCGATCACCCAATCCTGGGGCCGCTCACCGGTGGAGAATGGCGGAAGTTCCACCTGGTGCACGGGCTGCATCATGTGAAGCAGATTCGGCGGTTGCGAAAAGGGTGAACTCACGGTCAGGGGAAAATTCCGCTGGTCGAAACAAATTGAGCGCCGGAGTATGGACTCCGGCGCTCGATTTACTTGCAGCTGATGTTAATTACGGCTCGCGAACCGAGTCTGGGACGCCGGCTTTGCGCGCCTCTTCCTGGCTGTCTTCGAGCTTTTGCTTGGCGTCGTCGAGAGCTTTCTGCTTGTCGGCAATTTGCTGCTTGTACTGGGCATCTTGCTTGTCCCAGTCGGCGGAGTTGCGCATGCGGTTGCCGGCATCGGCGTACATGGCGGCGGCGCGAATCTGGTATTCGCGCTGCACCACGTCGAGTTCGCGCGTCAATAAGTTAATCTGATCCTGCTGCGACGCGAGCTTTTCGCCCCACTGCTTGGCTGCAGCCTGCCGCGACGCCTCGTCTTCCGAAGCCGGGGCGGTGCTGGCGGATGAAGCTTGAGTCGCTTCGGCGCCTGCTTTATCGGTGGCAGCTTTGGGTTCGGCCGTGGCCGCAACGTCTGACGTCGCCTTGGTCTCGACGACGGAGTTGTCGGTGGCTTCGCGCGCCTTGCCTACAACCGAAAGCTTGTCTTCTCGCGGCAAGTTGTCGTTGTCGTAGACTTTCGGCTTCGACGGGGTTCCCGGATCCTTGCGGACCTGCCGGGCATAATCGCCGAGCGAGGTGCCGGGGGAAGAATTTTGCGGAGTCGACGGAGCCTGATTCTGGGCGAGGGCTGGAAGACCGGCCAGGCCGAGAATCAGCACGAGTCCTATTCCAGTGCATGCGGTATGTTTCATGGTTCCCACCTTTTTTACGCTCTTAATTTACGCTCTGGGTCTGAGTCTGTTTCGCCGGAGCGGACTCCGCTGCCGGCGTTTCTGTCCACTGCAAACAATCCACTGCAATCAATCCATTGCCAATTAATCCACGGAGCTGCCCGCCGCCGCTTTCTGCGCGGCGCGCCGAGCGGTCAGAAATCCTCCAATGCTGTGATCCAGTTGGGCCGCTTCGTGCGCTATGTCGCTGGCCAGTTGCATGGCCAATTCCGGATCGCGGCTGTTGGCCAACTGCTGGGCATAACCGGAAATCGTCGTCAGCGAGGTGCGCAGCTGCAGCGCCATCTCGGCGGAAATCTCGCCATGCAGTTGTTGCTGGCGGCGAATGCGCTCCAACTCGCTGAGGTCGTTGAGCAGGCAGGCGACGCCGAGCAGGCTGCCATCCTCAGCCGCGACCCGAGAAACGGTGATCGCGATGAAGCGCTTTTCTCCGGCTGGAGTTTCGTATTCGCCTTCGAACTCCCGGCGCTTGCTGTCTTCGCGCAACACGGCGCTGACTTCGTCGGCAAAGGAAACCGCGTCCTCACAGCTTTGATCCGGACAAGCCGCATCCGCGACTACCCGGCGGGCTGAACTGATTACGGCGCCGCGAAAAATGTCTTCCGCTCCCATTCCCGTGGTGGAAGCAAAACCCAGAATCGCCTTGGCGGCGGGGTTGGCGGTCTTGACCAGTCCGTTGGTTCCGAAGACCAGCACTCCGCAGGAAAGGTTGGACAGCACCGCCTGGCTGAAATTGTCGCTGATGCGGGCGCGATGCTGCTCGGCCTGGGATTGCACCTGCAGTTCATGCTTCTGCTGCTTGAGTTGCTGGATCACCGTGTTGTAGAGGTGCAGCGGCAGAGTCTCCAGCGATGGCGTGGGATCGGATGAGAAGTCGCCCTCCTCGGCAATGCTTCTCTTCAGAGCGCGCATGAAGAACAGGCCCAGCACGAACGCAAACGTGGCGCAGACAAATACGATCACCGCGCGCAGAACCACAGGATTGGCCAGGATCTTCACCAGAGCCCTCCGTACCAGTGCAAGAATTGGTTGCCGAAGAAGAAGGCGATCATGGCCATGCTTCCCAGAAACACGCCAAACGGCATCTGGTAGTTGCGGTAGACGACTTGCGCGGATTGCCATCCCCGCCGCCGGGCCGCCTGCGCATTGGCCAGCCGCCGCATGAAGCGGTGAGTTCGCTTCAGCCAGACCACGAAAATCGTGGTTAACCCAAAGACCGATCCCGCCAGCGACGCGGTAAAAATCGTGAAGATCGTCAACTTCATTCCCAGGAACGCGCCGACCATGGCCATCAGCTTCACGTCGCCGAAGCCCATGCCCTCCATGCCGCGCCAGCGCAGATAAATCGCTCCAGCGCCGTAGATGAACGACGCGCCCACAGCCGCGCCCAGCAGGGAATCGAGCAGAGACAGCAGCCGAACGGAAACATCACTGCTGAAGGGTAAGTTCACCATTGCAGGCACGAACTGCGAAGCCAGATCAGTCACCGGAACCAGCAGGCTGAAGATCACGCCCAAAGCGAGTCCGGGCAGCGTGAGCTTGTCGGGCAGCAGCTTGGTTTCGGCGTCGGTGAAAATCAGGCCCAGCAGCAGGAACGCGAACGTGCAATATTTCAGCGTGAAAAGCGTCAGCCCGAAATACCAGTAGCAGGCCAGAAACAGCAGGCCGGTGAGCAACTCGATCATCAGGTAGCGCGGCGAAATTCTGGTCTTGCATTGGCGGCAACGCCCGCCCAGGATGAGCCAGCTCAACACCGGCACATTGTCGTAGAAAGCAATCGGCTTCTTACACTTCGGGCACGCCGAACGGGGCGTCACCACTGACAGCCCCAGTGGCAGACGGTAGATACACACGTTCAGAAAGCTGCCGAAGGCCAGCCCCACGAAAAAAATCGAAGATGCGAAAACAGGCTCCACGTGGTCTCGGGTGATCTGGTAAATGATCTCGCAGGGAGCGAGCCGCGCTTCCGCGCGAACCTCTCCTGCAGAACGCTGCATTTCCTGGTTCTTGGTTGGATTATAAGTCCGTCATGCGCGGACGACTAAGGTACTGAAGTCACTGCCCGAGTGGACAGGGGGGAGTAAGACATTGACCAGTGGGCGGTTATGGCCGAGAGGCCGGACGCGCGGAACAGGTGCCCTGTGGAGCGCGCAAGGCGCGCCCCAGAGCCATTCGAAAAGGGTCTTAATGCCTACTTCGCCTGTAGAGTCTCGACATACGCGACCAGGTTGGAGATTCTCTGCTGAACCTGGGCTTCGTTCCCCTGACTGATGATCGAGAACAGCGGGCCCCACACTGGCATATCCTGGCTGCCGTGAGACGCCGTCATTGCCTGGCCTTTGAGCACGGCCGCGACGTGCGACGCCGGATACTTTCCGCCACTCTTCTGCGCCAGAAGCGTTAAGTCGGTCGGCGCGGTCTTCATAGCCGAAGCTGCCGGCCCGTTGCCCTTTCCGTCTTTTCCATGGCAAACGGCGCAGTAGTTGCTGAACATCTCTTTGCCCGAGTTCGACGGAGTGTTGGTGATAGGAACATGCTTGACGGTAGGTGCCGTTTGTGCCGGCGCTGCTTGTGCCGCGGCAAAAGTCGAAACCACCACCAGAATCACCACCAGACTGATGAATTTCATTACACGCATTTCTTCCTCCTGGGCTCACGTGGCCCAAACTTCCATAACCAGAAAGTCTAGGCGTGTGTCCGCGAGTGGAATGTGACGCGGGTCACAAGCAGTTGTGACCGCTGCGTGGGATCGGGAAAGCGAAAGGGCGATCCGAATGGCCGATGTATAGCGACTTACCACCTAGAGCGGCAACTGCCCCAGCGGCGGCTCCGATAAACTTCCGGCTTGCCGACAATCCGCGAATTGAATGCGAACCATCCTGTCCGAGTGCCAGGGCTGCGTTTTAGTGTCCGAATTTGTCCTAGCGGTGTTCGAAAACGGACAGCGCGGACTAACTTATCGCATGTTAAGTCGTTTACAATGTGGTGCTTAGTTTTGGCAGGCCTGATGCTAATGCTTGGCAGGAGGCTAAAAACAATGTTCTTCGTGCGCGATCTGAGAGTTGCAGCTTACTCGTTGCTTCGGACTCCAGGGCTGGTGATCGCCGTGGTTCTAACACTGGCGCTCGGCATCGGGGCGAACGCTGCCATTTTCACGCTGGTGCGCGGAGTCCTGCTTAAGCCTCTGGTCAATCGCGACGAGGACCGGCTGATCTATATGCGCCAGAGCGCTCCTGGCATCGGCGAAGAAAACGCTGCGTTTTCCGTGCCCGAGTTACAGGATTTGCGCGCGAACGTGAAAACCCTGAGCGCGTTTGGCGACTTCTCCGCCATGGACTTCACCATGATCGGCCTGGGTGAGCCTCGTTCGATTCGAGGCGGTGTGGTTGGCGGCACGTTTTTCGAAGTGATGGGACTTCATCCCGTGCTCGGTCGCCTGATTGGGCCGCAAGACGACGGTCCGCAAGCTGCCGGCGTCGTCGTTCTCACTTATCGTTTCTGGACGACCGCTCTTCACAAGGACCCCTCGGTCCTCGGCAAAACCGTTCGCCTCGGCAGCCTTGGTGATCGCTCTGCAACAGTCATTGGCGTCCTCGAACCTTGCGTCCCCTATCCGCAAGATACCGAAATCATCGCCAATGTGGTTACCAGCCCGCATCATCTTTCCGCAACCATGGTCACTGGCCGCATCCATCGCATGACGGAGCTTTTCGGCCGTCTCGCTCCCGGAGTCACTCTCGATCAGGCTCGCGCCGAGTTGCGCTCCGCCTACTCCGCGATGAAAAAGGACCATCCCGAATCCTATGCGCAGGAAGCGGACTTTCAGATCGGGGTGAAGTTGCTTCGGGACGAAATCACGTCGGGGGCGCGGACCGTGCTGCTGGTGCTGCTCGCAGCGTCGGGGCTGGTTTTCATCATCGCGTGTTGCAATGTCGCCAATCTGGTTCTGGCACGGACGGTTCGCCGCGAAGGTGAGCTGGCGGTCCGCGTGGCGCTGGGCGCAAGCAAGGGCGCGCTGCGCCGCATGCTGCTGGCCGAAAGCCTTCTGCTCTGCGGCGCTGGCGCCGCACTCGGTGTACTAAGCGCGCAGCCGATGGTGGCCGTCCTGGCCCGCTACGCCTCGCGCTTCTCCATCCGTGCGCTCGATTTCAGAGTCGATTCGAGCTTGCTTTGGGTGGGAGCGGCGCTGGCGATTGTCGCCGCGGTGAGTCTGGCATTCGTTCCGCGCCTGCCCTCTGCCTCTGGCACATCCGCATCCGCCACGTCCGGCAAGCCGAGTGGACTGAGCTTATCCAGCGGAAGTGCGCGGATCACCGGTAGCACGAGCCGCCGCCAGCGGATCTTCGCGGTGACACAGATCGCCGCGTCCTTCGTGTTGCTGGCCGGCGCGAGCACATTGATCACAACGCTGATCGCCCTACAAAAGGCGCAGACGGGGCTCGATACGCAGCACGTCCTGGCCATCGATGTTCCCGCTATGTCCTTCGGGAAGACACCTCAGCAGGTCGTTGATTTCTACAAGGAAGCGATGCGTCGCATTGATGCCCTGCCGGGCGTGAGTCAGACCGCGTTCGGCGATGTCGTTCCGTGGCGCGATGGCAGCTTCGGCACTCTGCAGTTTTCCGGCGACGGACACACCCATGTGGCCGGTGTGGAGGATCCCCGGGCGCAGTCGCGTTCCATCTCTCCCGGATTTTTTGCGGCGCTTGGCGTTCCTATCATTGCCGGCCGCGATTTCAATGCGCTTGATGACAATAACGACAGTAATAAAGAGCCGGTCGTTATCGTCAGCCAGAGTCTGGCACAGCGCATGTTCCCCAACCAGGATGCGGTCAATCGGCATGTCTATTGGACGGATCCCGTCTTGCAATTCGCTACTGGGACCGATGTCGAAAAGGCTCGCCTGATGGCGCCGCGCCGCATCATCGGCGTCACCGCCGACGTTGACGATCAACACGTCGTTCCTGAACCCATGGTCACTATTTACACCCCCTTTGACGACGGTCTACTGTTTGGTGGTCGTCTCTTCGTCCACACGAGCGCGAATCCGTATACGCTGGTCGCGCCGGTCACGCGCGTGATTCACGAGATGTCCGCCGATCAGCCGGTGGAGCGCGCCGCCACTCTCGAAGACATTCGGGCAGAGGTGCTCACGCCGGATCGTTTAAACTCGCTCGTGTTTGGGGTATTCGCGGCGGTCGCGTTGGCGATTGCCGTGGTGGGCGTCGCGGGCGTGCTGGCGTTTTCGGTGAGCGCGCGAACGCGCGAATTCGGCATCCGGCTGGCCCTGGGATCGGAGCCGCAGCAACTCCTCAAAGGCGTGATCGCAGAGGGCACCGTGATGGCTGCGGCGGGCGTTCTTGCCGGCGCGGCATTCGGGTTCGCGCTGGCGCGCGTCGCGGGAAGATATTTCCCGGACGTGAAGATGCCGGGCGCATTGCCTGTATTTGTCTCTGCGTTCGTGTTGATGGCGGTCGCGGTTATCGCGTCGGTGCTGCCCGCGGCCCGTGCTGCGCGCGTCGATATTATGCAGGCGCTGCGGTCCGAGTAGTTGTCGGAATAGGGGATCTCGCCTCAGGGGAAAACGAAGCGCAATAATTCTCCTTGCAAAGCGACGGCGGAAGGCTCGTGAACCGGAAACGTTCCTTTCCACAAGCTCCAGGTTTGGGGAACGAGGCGAGTCTGGGCTGCGGGGACTTCCAGCCAGCCCTCCGCGGTTTCTTCGCGGAGAAAGACGGAGAAAGCGGATGCGGTCGGACCCTCAACGTGAAACGAATCCGACTTCCACTCGAACAGGCTTGCGGCCAGCTTCTCCGACAGAGATTCGTGCGGATCGAGGCACAGAAGCCATCCTGGGTTCGCAACGTCCGGACTCGCAGTTGCGGGCGCGGATCGAAGATAGTCTGCCAGCGAGGCTCCGGGGCGGTCGTCCACGATTCTCGCGCCATAGGCACGCGCGACGCGCACCGTGGCATCGCGCGAGCCATGGTCCACCACAAGAATGTCGTCACAGGCGTAGAGCGTCTCCAGGGCGCGGCCCAGGCGGAGAGCATCGTCTTTCGTGTGCAGCAGCGCTGTGATCGAAGTCATTACGATGTCAGCCCGAGAGATCATCGGGGGCGAACAAGCTGGCGAACAAGAGTGTACGCGAACCGGGCGGTGGTTGGCAGGTGACGGGTCAAACTTTCTGCGGGGCGCTGTTCGCGTCGAGCAGATCGAGTTGGCGCGGGGCCGCGGGAGCGAGTAAAAGCTGGCCAATCCCCAGCGCGTTGCACTGCGCGATCCAGGCTTGCGGGGTGAGTTTGCTGGCCATCAGTTGTTCCATGATGGAAAACGGATTCAATCGCTCATCCCCGCGCTGCAGATGAAATATTCCCGGCCCCGAGTGCAGTGTCCAGCCGTGATCGAGCAGCGCTAATGCGAGCGCGGCGCCGAACAGATATCCCGCGCGCTGGGTGCGCTGATGCGGGTCGAGCAACATGCCCTTAGGGTCGCGGATGCCAGACCCGATCTGGCGCAACTTCGGAATCTGATCGGGCAGCGACGCGGCCGTGACTCCCTCGAGCGCCGAAGAATATTCCGAGGTAAATTTCTTCCACGCCGGAATCGTCACTCGGGTTCCAACTTCGTCCCATGAAACGCACTTCAAAGTGCCGGGTTTCATGTCGGGATTCATCTGCTCCAGATAGCGCAGTTCGAGCGCGTCCGCCTGGTCGAGCAGGCTTCGGGCCGGATTGGAGTCTTCCGGGATGAACCCGGCCGGGAGTCTCTCGGTTGCGGCGATACGATCGCGCAGCGGAGGATGCGTGTCATAGGGATTTGCTTTGGCTTCCTGAATCTCTTTCTCCAGATTCTTTTGAATCTGTTGGTGGATGCCGGGAACCGCGATGAAGCGCGCGAATCCATCGCCAATGCCGGGGACGGCTCCGTCGTTGAGCATGGGAGCAAGTTCGGTTTTCCAGTAGGCCGGCCAGGCCGGCACGGCACCATGAATCGCGCGCAGGCCATCGATCAGGGGCTGGCGCCCGGCGATCAGGCAGGCCAGTTCGTCGGCGCGATGCTCCTTCTGCCGCGACACCAGATTGATGGCCCGCAGAAAGACCACGAAGTACCACTTCATCAGCGTCGCCACCACCACGTACATCACGCCCAGGATCGCGATCCGCGCCAACTGCCCTACCGACCCGATGTTCTGAAAAGCGCGCACGATGGCGGTCTGTGTTTTGTAGACCCACGGACCCAGGCTGGTATCGCCGCCGTAATAATGGGCAAATTCATGCGCCAGCACGGCGCGGAACTGCGACACGGTCAGGATCGAGAGCAGCGGCAAGCCCAGTCCCATCACGCGCCGGCTGCCGATTCCCATGAGCCCGCCGCGGTCCGCGACCCACGCGTTGACGTCTCCGATGAGGTAGACCTCTTTGGGCATGGGCTCGTTCAGCACGCCCGCGATGTTCTCCAGTTCCGCAAACAGGCGAGGCTGCGTCGCGCGCTCGATCAGCAGTCCCGGAGCCTTGAACTTGTCGGGACGCGGAAGCAGCGACCAGAGCATCGCGCCTGCAATGACGATGCCGAACAGGAAGAGGGCCACGATTTGAAAGCCCCCGATTCCAGCGGCCAGAGCCAGGTAAGGCAGATAGACGCAGGCGGCCGCTAGAAGGATCACGAACACGTAGGACGCGGCCACCATGAAAATGGAAAGCAAAGCGAACCACGTCATGGATCGCCGCGGCTGGATTTCGACCTGGGGAAAAGGCATAACGCACCGGAGAAGCAGGCATGATAACACGCGGTCCGGAACAGCCTACTGCGAATCCCAGAGCTTCGGCCGACTCGCGTCCGCGGGGGGAGCCGGCACCACTTCGATGGGCTCCTGCAATACGAAGTTCAGCACGGTCTCCGACGGAAGTTTAATCTGCTGGCCCTTGGATGCCGCCTGGACGCCGCCTCCCACGCCTGCGCCGGCCGCGGTGCCGATCGCCGCACCTTTGCCGCCGCCCGCAATCGCGCCGATGATGCCGCCAATAATGGCGCCTCCGCCAACTTTCTCGGCGGTGTTCTTGCCGCGCGAACTTCCTTCCTTCCGGTACTGGTCGGTCTGCAGGCTGTAGGTCTTGCCGCCCAGGGAAAGACTGTCGAGTTGCAACGCCACCGCCGATTGCCCGGCAAATTTGCCCGCGCTCTTTACCTCGACGAGATGGCCGGTGAGTTCGACGCCCGCGGGCACAGCTTCCTCTCCGTCGGAGGTGAGAGCGGCGTTCAGCGTCGCATGGAACGTGTCTCCCGTCTGGTTCCTCTCGCTGTCAATGGGATCGATGAGCCGCACCATGACTTGGGTCCCTTGGTCGATGATCAGCCTTTTCGGCGACGGCGGAGGAGCAGGAGTCTGAGTATTGTCCGCTGGTGGCGGAGGTGCTTGTGATGCCGCATCCGGGGGCGCCTGGTTACTCGCGCTGGTCTCGTCGGTGTTCGAGTCGTTTGCGGAATCTCCAGCCGCGCGGGAGTCGTCCGCGCGAGCTTTACTGCTTTTCTTTCCAGGCGCAGGTTTGGCCTTGAGCACAGGCTGAGTTAACGCCTGCATCGGAGGCTTCGGCGCAGCTTTTGCAGACACAGCCGGCCCACTACCGACCTGCAGATTGTTGACTACAGTTCTCACACCCTCGACCGTCGCTGCCTGTCGGCTGGCCGCGTCCCGCTGCGCGTCGTTGTCGACCATGCCCGCCAGCGTCACCACGCCATCGTGAGCCTGTACCGTCAGCTGCTTGCTGGAAAGCCCGGAATCCTGGCTGAACTTGCTTTGAATGTCGCTGGAAATCTTGGCATCGTCGGGCTTGCGGGCGCAGCCCACACCAATGCCGAGAATGATCGCAAGCGTAAAGAAAGAAGCCAACAGGGAAGCTCTTTTCATGGCGCGACTCTCCTGACACGGAACCGGTTTACTTGGCCCGATACATCCAGAACAGTGTAGATGCGGATTCTTGCGGAAGTAAATGCAGGACGCGCGGCCGGGACGGCCTTGCGACAGCCGGCGGGACGCCGGCGCTACGGTCTAACGGTCTAACGGTTTAGTGGATGAACTTGTAGTCGACGATCGACGCCGCCAGTGCGCCATTTTCCTGGTCGGCTATATGCTCAGCCGTGGGCGCGTCCTTGAAGCGCATCACGCGTCCCTGGCACACCACGTTGCTGTTCTTCTGTCCGGAAATTTCTTCCGGCATCTCAAACACCATCTCGATCAAGGCGTTCACCGGTAGCTGCTGCGGCCCGTTGAAGAGCACGCCGCTCTGGCTGATGTTTTCGATGATGCCCTCATACCACGTGCTGGTTTTGTTGACGCGGTAGCGCAGGGGAATGTCGAGCTTCAAGCGGCGGGCCCGCGGCACCCACGACGGCCGCTTCTCGCGGGCATGGCCGCGGCGGACGCTGGTTTCGGGCTTGGTGTGCTCCACGCGCTGGGTGCGGCGCATGGTGGTCCAGTCATACTTGTATTCCGCGGCGCACAGCAGGCAAACCTGGTAGTAGTCACCGTCGGCACCACGGCGCGGCCAGGAGAACTCGTGAGAGCAGCGCCCAAGCATAAGCACATCCATGAATTTTTGCGGCATGATTGTTACTTCCGGGTCAGTGAACCTCGGACGCACGCCCATCATCGCGCGAAGGTTCTACTTTGGGTAGGTTACTTTCGTGCACAGGCTGGCCCGCGCAGGGAAGTAAATTGCGTGGATGCAGGCGGTTAGGCTGTGGAAAGCGTTGGGCGTAACGCGTTGGTCTTCGGTGGCAAGCCGCAGTCAACCGTGTATGATCGCCGGATGGACAGCACTTCTGCGGACCTTGCCGCGTTCATCCTGGCTGGCGGCAAGAGCACGCGGATGGGTGCGGATAAGGCTTTTGTCATCCTGGATGGCCGCACGCTGCTGGCGCGGGCGTTGGGGCTGGCGCGGACCGTCACGCCTGACGTGCGCATCGTGGGCGATCCCGCTAAATTTGCGCCTTTTGCCCCGGTGGTCGAAGATGTATTCCGCGACTGTGGGCCGCTGGCAGGGATTCACGCCGGGCTGCGAGCGTCGCAGACGGAATTGAATCTCGTCTTGGCTGTGGACGTGCCGTTCGTCTCGTTCGCGCTGCTGCAACTTCTGATTGTGCGTGCCGGCAACTCCGCCGCAACCGTAACCGTGCCGCGAACCAATGAAGGCTGGCAGCCCTTGTGTGCCATCTATCGCCCAGAATTTGTTGACGCAGCCGAGAAAGCTTTGCGCACCGGGCGTTATAAAATTGATGCGTTGTTCGATGCGGTGCGAACTCTGGCGATTGAAGAGGAAGAGTTGGCGGCGGCTGGGTTTTCCGCGAGTATGTTTCGTAATTTGAATACGCGGGAAGAACTGGAGGCGGCGCGAGACGCTGGATAGGGGTCTAGAGGAGTTTTTTTCAGGAACTTTATGGGAACTCCTCATTGAGTCTGAGGCGATGCGGACTGATAGGGATCCTTCGACTTCGTAGCGTCTTCGCGTTTCGCGAAGACGCTACTACGCTCAGGATGACAACGCTTTTGTCGGATGACAAAAGCCTGGAGCCAAAGTTCGTAGCCAAGAGCCGGAAGCCAAAAGCCAAGAGCCGGAAGCCAAAAGCCAAGAGCCGATTTCATGTCTGACGACACTCCACAACCCGCGCCTTACATCGAATTCCGCGACGTCTCCAAAGCCTTCGGCGACAACGTCGTGCTCGACCACGTCAACTTCGACGTGCTGCCCGCCGAAACGGTCTGCATTCTGGGCCGCAGCGGCGTGGGCAAGTCGGTATCGCTGCATCACATCATGGGATTTCTCAAGCCCGACTCGGGACGCGTCATCGTCGCCGGACAGGACATTACCGACTACGACGAGGACCAGCTGCAACTGATCCGCAAGAAAGTCACCATGGTCTTTCAGAACGGAGCGCTTTTTGACTCACTCACGGTCGGGGAGAACGTGGCCTTTCCTCTGCGCGAAAGCCGGGAGCTGAACGAGGAGCAGATTTACCAGATCGTCGATGGTCTGCTGCAGATGGTGGGCGTGCAGGAGATGCGCGACCAGCTGCCGTCCGATCTTTCTACCGGCATGAAGCGCTCGGTCGCGATCGCGCGGGCGCTCGCGGCGCGCCCCGAATGCGTGCTCTACGACGAGCCCACCACCATGGTCGATCCCCTGATGGCGCAGTTGCTCGGCGATCTCATCAAGCGCCTCAAGCTTCAATTGAACCTGACCAGCATCGTTGTGACCCACGACATGCGCCTGGCCAAGAAACTCGCCGAGCGGGTCGTGTTTCTGTACGAAGGCAAGGCAATTTTCTTCGGCACCTATGCCGAAATGGAAAAAGATTCGCACCCGATTATTCAGGAATTCCTGGAGCTGGATGAGTTGAAGCTGGAAGCGTAAGCGCAGTGGCTAGTCGTTAGTGACTAGTGGTTAGTGGATTCCGAACCGCTAGCCACTAACCACCAGCCACCGTCGCTAAAACCCTTCTTGCACCAGTTCCTCGATGGTGAAGGAACTCTCCGAAGAGTCGCCTCTCATCATCTTCTCGACGTATTTCGCGATCAGGTCGGCTTCCAGGTTGACGGGGTCGCCGGGCTTCAGGGAATGCAGATTCGTCATCTCCACCGTGTGCGGAATGATGGCGATGGTGCAGCGATTCTTCTCCAGTTTTGCGACCGTGAGGCTGATGCCTTCAATCGTAATCGAACCTTTGTAAACGGTATATTTCTCGACGTCATTCGGCAGGTCGATGTGCAGCCACCAGTTTTCCGATTCGGCGATGCGATCGAGGGCGATCAGCTTGCCGACTCCGTCGACGTGTCCCTGCACGATGTGCCCGCCGAAGCGGCCATCGGCCTTCATGGGCAGTTCAAGGTTCACCAGCGCGCCTTCGTGAATGCGCGAGAACGAAGTGCGCGCCCAGGTCTCGGGTGCGAGATCGGCGCAGAACGATCCTGCTTCGGATGATCCTGTTTCCGGTGATCTTGTCTCGGATGATCTTGTTTTGGATGACCCCGGCTTGATGTCGAGAGCGGTCAGGCAGACTCCGCTTACGGAAACGCTGTCGCCGGTCCGCAGTTCTTTGGGAGCGTGCTCGGCGGCTACGGTGATGCGCCGGTTCTCGCCGCGCTGCTCGATGCGGATGATGCGTCCTACTTCTTCGACGATGCCAGTAAACATGAAGGCCTCCAGAAATAAACACAACATCATAAACCCATTGCACGAACTCACCGCGGAGGCACAGAGTCACGGAGAAGAAATCTAGTCTTTGCTTCTTTCTGTGCCCCTGTGTCTCTGTGGTGAAAAACCTATTCTCCGTACGGGTCGCGCAGGTAGCCTTCCACGGCGAAGTCTTCTCCGAAGCGGTGCAGATGGACGTTCTTGACCTGCGCGGCATGGCTCATGTGGCAGAACCCTGCTCCGGCTGCGAAGGGAATCGAGCCGGAGCCCCCTAGGATCTTGGGAGCGTAGTAGAGGAAGACCTTGTCCACGACGTTCGCGACCAATGCGGTCCCGTTAATCGTCGCCCCACCTTCGATCAGCACGCTGGTGATTTCCAGTTGTCCCAGGCGGTGCAGGATAGCGGGCAGATTCAGGCGTCCGTCGGGTTCAACCGCGGAAACCTTCTCCACGCGGATCCCAAGCTGTTCGAGTTGAGATTTCTTCGGCTCGCCGGCCGACGAGCAGAATACCAGCACGTCGTTTTTTCGTTCGGCAGCGGCGCTTTGCACCAGGCGCGACTCTAGTGGCAGGCGCAGGCGCGAATCGAGAATCACGCGCAGCAGCGGACGCCGCCGCGCCCGGCCACTTCGGTCGGTGAGCAGCGGGTCGTCGGAGAGTATGGTTCCCGCTCCGACCAGCAGCGCGTCGTTCTGATGGCGCAGTTCCTGCACGTGGGCGCGGGCGACTTCGCCGGTAATCCAGTGCCCGGAGAATCCGCCGTTAGCAGCCGTGCCGCCGCGATCCATTGTTCCGACCATCGCTTCGACCGGTGCTTCGGCCGGCGCCTCATCGGGAGGCGGAGCGATCTTGCCGTCGAGCGTCATGGCGGCTTTTAGCGTGACCAGAGGCGTGCCGTGGCGAATGTAGCGCGCGAATGCCTCGTTCAGGCGGCGGGCCTGTTCTTCCAGGCGGCCGACTTCAACATGCACACCTGCGGCGCGCAGCTTGTCGAATCCCTTTCCGCTCACCTTGGAATTGGGATCGGGCATGGACGCGACCACGCGATGAATGCCCGCGGCAATCAGCGCGTCGGTGCACGGAGGCGTGCGCCCTTGATGCGCGTGGGGTTCGAGATTGATGTAGAGGGTTCCGCCGCGAGCCTTGCTGCCGGCCGCTTCCAGAGCGAGAACCTCGGCGTGCTTCACGCCGGCGTAGGTGTAGGCTCCGGTGCCAACGGCGTTGCCGTGAAGGTCGGCGATCACGGCGCCGACGTAAGGATTGGGCGAGGCGAGACCGATGCCCTGGCGGGCCAGTTCCAGCGCCCGGTGGAGGAGTTGTTCGTCGGTGGAGTAAGCGGGCATGCAGGAGAAATCTACCACGACGGAGCTGCACCAGCCTTGTCATCCTGTCGCTAACGACGCCGTGCGTGTCAGGCCGTGTTCCTTTCGCGGGGGTTGCTTCTTGGCGAATATCGGCCGCACGGGAGCGATTTTTGCCAGTAGAGATCTTGGCCAGTAGAGAACGGCTACTGCTCCACCGGAGCAGGCATGGACCTGGCACGGGCGCTTTCACGGATCTGCTCGGTAGTGAATCCGCCTCCGCACACGCTGCAACGCCAGCCGGGAGACGCGGCCTGCGCCATTCCTGGCAGGGCTTGCTGTTCCGTGCGTCTGGCTCGCACCAGTTCGCTACCGCAGTGGGGACACTGTCGTTGAGTCATAGGCCTCTTCAAGCGGACGGATCTCTGGTCATTCGGTTCAGAGTCAATTGCCAGGGTGGATCGTACGCGTCTCCTCCACCGTGAGTCGGGAAGGATCGCAATAGCCGTACCCTTTGAGGCATGCCGTGTAATTGCGCTTGTGCTCGGCATCGGCCAGGGTCTTGGTTTCGGCGGGCGTCAGCTTGGCATAGTCACAGGTTTCCTGGCCGTCTTTGCAGGAGGCAAAGTTGCGTTGTTGTTCAGAGCGGGCTGTCAGCTTCGCTTCTGCGGCAGTGAGTTCGGAGTGGTCGCACTCGTCCCAGCCGTTCGCACAATTCTGCGAGTTGCGCTGGCGTTGCGCAGCGGTCACTTCCTTCTTCTCCGCAAGAGTTAACTGGGAGTGATCGCAGAGCCCGGTGCCGTTCTTACAGTCGGATGCGTTGAGTTGCTGCCTGGCGGTGTTCACTGCCCCGGCTTCCGACGGGCTCAGCTTAGAGCGGTCACAAGCACCGGTTCCGTCCTTGCATTCGGAGATGTTACGCGCGTGCTCCGCGGCGGAATAATCGTGCGCCTCGGCTGGGGTCAGCTTAGAGCGGTCACAGGAACTGATCCCTTCATTGCAATCGGACAGGTTACGCTCGTGATCGGCGACGGCCAACGCGGTAGCTTCCGGCGCGGAGAGTTTCGAGTGATCACAGGAATCGAAGCCGTTCCGGCAGTTCGCAACGTTACGCTCGTGGGCGGCGACGGCCACCTCGGCCGATTGCGGGGCGTTGAGCTTGGACCGATCACAAGCTTCGCGGCCTGCCTTGCAGGCCTCCAGGTTTTGCACCGTATCGGAGGACTGGGCAACCGCAAGAATAGGCCAGAGACTGAGGCACGCGACTTGTGCCCAAAGGCATCTCCGTTGACGGGCTGTCATAATTCTGCCTTTCGGAAAAGCTAGAGTTAATTTTCAGTGAAGAACGGCATTTGGTTGCGCCGACCGGAACCGGCATGCGGTTCCGGCCAGTCACAAATCCATCTCGCTCACAGCGTGCTTCGTAATGGAATTACTTCGTGTTTTCTTTCGCTTCCGCAATGCGCGCTTGCTCGCGGGCTTCGGCTATGGCCCTCATAAAAGGTTCCGCACTCCTCGGCGTGGCCACTTTGCCGGATAGGATGTTGCGGAATTCCAGGTGCCTGCCATAAATGGCGCGGGTGGAGTCGTTATCCTGCTCCACAACGGCGCCTTCGAGTGTCAGACCGGCGAAAACACCTTTGGAGCGTGAGTAGGTCAGCACTTCAGTGTTCATCTTCCAGTCCGTTCCGGCAGAAGCGTGACGGCCAACCGGGCCGGCGGCCACTGATCCCTCGCCAGTCAGTTCAAACTTGCTGGAGAGCAGATGCTGGAAACCTTGATCGTTCATGACCAGCATGACCAGGTCCACGCCTTCGATGCCAATCTGAAATCCAGCACTGCCGCCGCCGACGGAGACGAATGCGGGCGCGCTCCAACCTTCAGCGGTGCGGCAGGAGGCCACGCCACGTCCGTGTTTGCCGCCAAAGACAAATCCACCTTTGATCAGGTTCGGTACCACCAGGATGCACTTGGCATCGTTCAGCACTTCTTCGGGGATACCTTTATCCGGCGTCGCCATAATGGCGTGAATCACATCGACCGACGATTGCAGGCGTGCAACCGAGTCTTCGCGCGCCGAACCGGCAAACGCGTAGCTTCCAAACATGCCCAGGGCGCTCATCAAGAGCAGTGACATTGTTTTCTTCATGAATTGTTTTCCTTTAGGTGCAGCGGAACTAAGAGGAGACAACTTCAGATAGCTGACTTAGCTTCAGAGGACCTGAAAGAGAGAGAGGAGGTGCTCGTCTCAAGAATCATGATCGCTCAGGCTTCTGGCAATAGCTGATCTGAATTGCTCACTTCGAGTCCGATCCCGGATGCAGAGGGTCAAGTTTTCTTCGGGCGACGCGACACTTTGAGAATCTAATGTGAGCAATCCTGCACAGAATCATGAGCCCTGGTCTGTCATGGTTAGGTGGTCAGAGATGCCAGTGAGATCCTACTCGTTCACTCCAATCGCTTGCACCAGCGTCCTGACCGTTCGCAGACCCGGGGAGAGAGCGCGAAGGTGAATCGATGAGTCCTGTTGTTTCTTTCTTCGAAAAGCTCCTGGCAATGCTCAGACCAGAGGCCCAGCAGGTCCAATCACAAAGGATGTGTCCGTTCTGCGGGTTGATCACACCGCGAGCCAAGCGATTCTGCCTGGAGTGCGGGAAGTCGCTGAGAGCCATTCCAGGTGAACCAAAGGATGCAAAACAAGAAGGATGAAAAGAGGAGACTAAAATGCTCTGGACGATTGTTGCAGTCTTGCTGATTTTGTGGCTCTTGGGTTTTAGCCTGCACGTGGCCGGTGGTCTGATTCACCTGATATTGGTCGTCGCTCTCGTCATGGTAGTCATTAATCTGGTAAGCGGGCGCCGCTCGGCCTGAAATCTGCCCGCAGAGGGCAATCCAGGTTACAGTGCGACCGCCATGGTTCGGATCAGAATTTGATTCGTCCAGTCCGTATTCTTCTCCAAACTCCCGGTGAAAAAGGATCGTCCTCCGCGCTGACGGTTAACTGAGGCGCATCGGATTGCCGTCGGTTTCCGCATTCGCGAGATTTGCCGGTACGCCGGAGATGCGCCGCCTTTTGCGTCTTCAGAGTTCCTTCTCTGCGTTGCATCGACTTCACACTTAGCACAAAGTGAACCGTTGCCCATAGAAAGTGAGGTCCATCCGATTTGGTCACCAGGGCATCGACGGATTTCAGCGCCCCCTCCGGCAATTCCAAATCATCGGCCAGCATGACGATTGGGAGCTGGGGCTTGGCCTTCTTGATCTCATTCGCAACAGTTGCGCCGTCCAGCAGGCCCAGATGGTACTCAAGCACAATTGCATCCACGGGTCGCGACATCAAAAGCCGCAGGCCTTCCGAACCGCTACTCGCGGTGACCAGCTCGTATCCGTTTTCCCGCAACAGAGTCAGTTGAGACGGGTCCCGGTGGATACAAAGCAGTGTGCTGTTGGTTGCCATAGCAGTCAGGTATATGCGGGGGACTCGATGGAATGCTGTGCAAAATTGCTCACAGGGCGCTGGCGCCCGAGATCGCACACACTAGCACTAACTGGCTGCGGAAAACTCTTTTTGCCGACCGAAGATAACCTCAGCGGCTAAACAGTATGCTGAAAAACTCAGTTGGTCGAAGAAAAACGACGACGAGGGCTGAAGCCCAGATTAATTTTCAACGGCTTACGCGGCCCTAAAGGGCCGCTCTTCCACGGCTTAAGGCGCGGCTTAAAGCCGCGCCTTTCACAACCGGGTGGTGAATCGAGTTTTTCCGCAGCCTGCTAGAGCAATTGTGCTCAGACAGCACAAACTCGAAGCCGTAGGATCGGTTACTGTAGCTCTTTAGTGTTTGAGGAAACCTCAGTGAGAAAACAATATCTTCACCTCTGCGCGTACCCGTGTGATGCGTGCGGCGGCCCAGTCATCGCAGGCTCGCTGGCGGTTCGGGAGAATGAAATATCGAAAGAGACGGACATCCGGCCAGCGGGAGCGATATGCCTGTCGTGCGGCCACCGGCAAGCTACAGCGACCGCGCCAGCGCGCGTCCGCCACTTACTGCCCATCGAATGGGTGCCGGCCGATGCCATCACGGCTCCTCCCCTGACGGCTTTCGTCGAAGCACTGAATCCAGCAGACCTGCACTAAAGCACCTCTAAAGCACCTCAATACCACAATGACTCGAACTGAGCTTTCTTGCTCAGACCTTGACCTCTCGAACATGAGAAGGTCTTCATCAGAATCATTTACGAACGAGACAGGGTCCCCAGTGCGTCTCGTCCGGAAAATCTCCCTCTCCATCTCCATCGCGCAGCCCGCAGCAGCACAGCTTTACCGGGCACGCGAAAGGATCATGGGGCAAAAAGGAATCACCATGAGTATCACTCGTTTTGTTCGCACGCCGCTGTTTGCCCTCGTACTGCTCGCCATGTCGGCGGCAGCCTATGCGCAAATCGGCGTTTCCATCTCATTCGCCCCGCCAGAATTGCCGGTGTACGAGCAACCCCTTTGTCCTGAAGACGGTTATCTGTGGACGCCTGGCTATTGGGCCTACGCCGCTGACGACGACGGTTACTACTGGGTGCCGGGCACCTGGGTCATGGCTCCGGAACCTGGACTTCTCTGGACTCCGGCCTATTGGGGCTGGGGAGGCAACGGATATGTCTTCTACAACGGGTACTGGGGCCAGCAGGTAGGTTTCTACGGCGGCGTCAGTTACGGCTACGGATATTACGGTGACGGTTATCAGGGTGGACGCTGGCAGGGCGGACAGTTCTACTACAACCGTTCAGCGAGCAACGTGAATGTCACTAACATTCACAACGTCTACAACACGACCGTGATCAACAACACCACGATCAACCGGGTCAGCTACAACGGTGGCAGCGGTGGGATCAGTGCGCGCCCCACGCCTCAGCAAGAAGCGGTGGCACACGAGAGGCACATTGCTCCGGTAGCCGCTCAAACGCAACATGAGCAGGCTGCCCGCAGCAACCCGGAACAGCGGGCTTCCGTGAACCACGGCACGCCAACCATCGCGGCTACTCCCAAACCGGGAGCATTCAGCGACCACGCTGCAGTGCACGCGAAACCAACGGGGAAGCCGTATAACCCTCCCGTGAATCGTGCCGCGGTTCAGCCACCGGCTAACACACCGGCCGCGCGTCCAGAGAACAACGCGGCGCACTCGGGTCGGCCTGTGCCGAGTACTCAGCCGGAGCCCAACCGCCCGCCCGTGGCGCGACCGAACCAGCCCGAGCCGAACCGGCCGGAACCGAACCGACCGCCCACGCCCCAGCCGAATCGACAGCCGGAGCCGAATCGTGCGCCGGCAGCTCAGCCGAACAGTCGTCCCGAACCCAATCGTCCTGAACCCAACCGGCCCGAGCCCAGCCGGCCCGCGCCCAACCGGAATGAGCCGGCTCAACGGCCGCTGACTCCGCCACCGAGCGAGCGCTCGCAGCCACAGCACACTGCTCCTCCGTCGCAACCACGACCGGCAGTGCAACCACAGCAACATCAACAGCAGCGTCCGCAGCCGGCGCCGGTTAAGCAGGAACCGAAGAAATCTAACGAAGAGAAGCCGAAACAAAACGAGAAGCCGCAATAGCGGACCGGTTTCAACTTGAATACTCCGGGCACCCTGAATTTCAGGGTGCCCTTTCTCCTGCCGCCTGATTCTAGTCGTGGAGAACGACGTTCAGCAGCGAACTGTGGACCTGCAGACCACCGTTGTAGTGGATGAATCCCAATCTTCTAAAACGGTTCATGAAAAAGCTGACTCGAGAGCGGGTTGTGCCGATCATTTCGGCCAGCGCTTCCTGACTGATCTTGGGGATCACACTTTCAGGTTTGCCTTCCTTGCCGAAATGCGCGAGCAGCAAAAGGATCCGGGCCAGCCTCTTTTCGCTCGAGTTGAAGAGCTGATCCACCAGGTCTTCTTCGTAACGGATGTTGCGCGCCAACAAATAAGCCACAAACATGTCAGAAACTTCGTGTTCGCGATGAAGCGCTTCCATCATAGCTTTCTTATCGATTCGCAGAATGGTGCAATCCGTCATCGCGATTGCGGAGCCCATGCGGAGCGTTTGGCCCGCCAGTGAGCCTTCGCCGAAAAAGTCTCCCTCCGCTAGTATTCCGATGGTCGCTTCCTTGCCGGTCTTCGAGACCACGGTGAGTCTTACCTTGCCCGTCTGGACATAGAACACAGCATCTGCGCTATCCCCTTGCGCGAAGATGGTCTGTTTCCTCGGGAAGAGCACAAATTTTCTGCCCTTCCCGATGGTGGCAAGAAATGCATTCGGATCGAAGTCGCCTTTGTTCTTAGCTGCTGCAGTTGGAGTCATGGTTGGGTGCCCCCCTCACGAGAGCCCGGACGAGTGTTACAGCATCGGCTGTTTCCCGAGCCCTCAGCCACCCATACCGACCCCCATGTTAGCGCTTCCCAAGTCGTACGGGTGAATTCTTAGCAGGTTTCAGTGCAATGCAGGTAGTGCATCTTATTGAAAATAATAAGCTTAATGTACGCATGCGCAGCGGATTGCTGCCGTCTTTAGGATTTGCATAGACTTTTAGTTGCAGCCTACGATTCTTTGCGGTACGATTTCGCCCATACGGATGCGATTTCCGACGAAGGAGTGCTTCCGATGGGACGCAACGGCAACGACAGCCACTATGCGGCGGTGAATCGGTCCGATGTTCCGCAAGGCCGCAAAGGGAAACATCGGAGGGCGGTGGCGGACATTCTGTCCGACCTTTCGAAGCTAACTGCCCAGCAGGCGGTCAAAATTCCTCTGGCCGGTTTGAACGGCGAGAAGATGCAGAATCTACGCTCCGCTTTAAACCGCGTAACCCGCGAGAAGAACATCCCGGTGGTCACGTCGAGCGACGAGAAATATCTCTACGTTTGGCGCGCCGACCCACCTAAGAGCCCGGGAGCGTCCGAGTAGCGCAGGCTACGGGGATTGGTTGAAAGGGACCAGGGTGCAAAACTGCATTCGTGGCAGGTGCTCAATCGTGGAGAACGACATTGAGCAGAGAGCTGTGGACCTGCAAAGCGCCCTCGGTACCGCCCGCATAGTGAATAAAGCCCAGCTTCCGGAATCGGTTCATGAAGAAGCTGACCCGAGAACGAGTCGTCCCCACCATCTCGGCCAGGGTTTCCTGGCTAATCTTAGGAACCACGGTTTCCGGAATGCCTTCCTTGCCGAAATGAGCGAGCAACAAGAGGACACGGGCCAGGCGTTTCTCACTGGAGTTGAACAGTTGGTCGACCAGATCCTCTTCGTAACGAATATTCCGCCCCAGCAGATACGCCACGAACATTTCAGAAAGTGCAGGCTCGCGATGAAGCGCATCCATCATCGTCTTCTTCTCGACTCGGAGAATCTCGCAATCTGTCATGGCAGCCGCTGAGCCCATGCGCAGAAGCTGACCTGCCAACGACCCTTCGCCGAAGAAGTTCCCCGCGCTCACGATTGCAATCGTAGCTTCCTTGCCGATCTTGGATACGACGCTCAGCCTGACCTTGCCGGTTTGCACATAGAAGACAGCGTCCGCCTCGTCCCCTTGAGCAAATATCACTTGCTTCTTTGGAATAGACAGAATCTTCCGGCCATCCCCAATGGTGGCGAGGAAGGTGTTGGGATCAAATCCGCCGTTCTTCTTGACTGCTATCGCGGAACCCATCTTTAATCAGTATAGTCCGCAAATGGACGACAAATTCACAAGAATCGCGAACACCCCTCATTCCTGACCAATCGTCCTAGCGCGGCAGTTTCTCCCCGAGTGATCACTTTTGAGCAGTTTTGCTTCGCCTCCTGCCTCACCATGGAACTGCATATCAACGGACAATCACACCGCTACTGATCAGGGGATCTATGCCAGCAACCGTTCAAGTGGGCACGATTCTGATGAAGGAATGGCCCGAGATGACCCAACTTCTTGGGCTGGAGAGCGAGCCATGTTCAGGGCAATGGAGTCTGCTCAAGCTTCTGGATGGCGTCACCCTGGATCGCAAAATCCATGCGGCCGGATGGAATTTCTTCTTCATCGCGGCAGAAGTCAAGGTGATGTTCTGGGGCTCGGTTGGAGCGGTGAAGATCCAGAACGCGTTGCAGCGGATTCTGGCGAAGGTAAAGCCACAACGGTTCAATGGCCTGGAGGTAACCGGAATCGTCGCCAAGCGTTTTCTGGGTGTGCCCTACGCCGTGGTTACAGCCCACTCGCGTCACGTCCAGCAGAGCTGCTACCTGGATAGTGCCGAGGCACGCCAAGGGTCGCAGCACGATGCGGACTGGGCTCAAGGCTGAGCGCAGTTCCTGGAAAAGTCAGAGCGCCAATTTATGACACATAACGGAACTCAGAGTCTCGACCAGGTTCTTGAGTCTGCCATTGTTGTTTCGTGGGCAGACTTGATGCATGGAACCGAGGCGGGCTTGATTCATATTGAATACGGTTTCGCTCCCGGCGGTACGTTGGACTATCTGAAGGTCTGGTCATCGATATCCCGGGGCCATTGGCTTCTGGCGTGTGAGTACTGGATGTCGCCTTCGACATTTCACGACACCGGCATCAGGTTCGATAATGGATACCAGTCGGAGGGCCTGGCGCATATTCTGGGATTTGTCATGCAGCACCAGGACGCATTCATCCTGCCCTCAAACCTTGGCCGCCAGGGATTGCTTCAAATACCCACGCCTACGGCAGAGGAAAGCACAGCGGCCGCCGCGTCGGTGAACCACGCCTTCGATCGTCTCGGCTCTGCTCTCGCACCAGCGCTGGCGTGAGCCGCGCGGTCCTTTACTTTTCCGAGCCCGCTAAGCGCCGATCCCGATGCGGTTCGGTGCGAGGCAGGCCAGTACTCAGCTCGCATTTTTCACCGGGCTTTGCACCACAAGTAGGGCAACGAACCGACAGGGCCAGTTTTTGTTTGGGCGTCATATCTCCATTATGCACCGTTACTCGCCCACAAAATGGTCAATAGTGACCAGTTCGATCCAGCACGATGTCGGTATTCTGGAGTACATGGCGAACATCAAGTTTGTTGTCAAAGTGACTCATGGCGGCACTCGCGCCCCTGCGTACGTGCAGCGGATTGATCGGATTCCCGTCCAAATGACAACGGACCGAAAACTAGCCCTGATGATGGGAAAATTTACGGCTGAAGACGCTGCCAAATCACTCCAAAACTCCCGCTGCACGCCCGAGTTAGTGCCCGTCGAGATCACCGCCTAGGATCCAGGACCCACTGCAAGGCTGATCCGTCAGCCCTTCGCCGGAGCAGGAACATATGTCGCTACCCAACACCGTGCTACCCAAGGTCCTGTTGGAAGTCGTTGGCCCGAGGCCCATGGATCGAGATCGAGTCGGGACCACGGCGCTGCGCACCCGACTGCAATCGAAGCCATCGCTGCCGAGCCGGATCGCGGTGATCGGAAACTATCTTCCCCGACATTGCGGCATCGCCACGTTCACCACCGACCTGTGCAGCGCCATCTCCGCGGAGTACGGGACGGCTCGACTGTTGGCACTCCCGGTCAACGACACCGAAGAAGGATACGACTATCCCGCACGGGTGCGATGGTCGCTGGCCCAGGACGACGTGAGGTCGTATCAGGAAGCCGCGGAATTTCTGAACTTCAACAACATCGACATGGTATGCCTGCAGCACGAGTATGGAATCTTCGGCGGTCCCGCCGGGAGCCATATTTTGCACCTGCTGCGTGGCCTGAAGATGCCCGTGGTGACGACGCTGCATACCGTTCTGCGTGAGCCTGACCCGAACCAACTTGCGGTCATGGAAGAAATAGCAGAACTTTCCGACCGCCTTATTGTCATGAGCCAGCTGTCATCCCAGTTCCTGCAGGAAATCTTCAAGGTGCCCGGCAGCAAGATCGACATGGTCCCGCACGGCGTTCCGGATTTGCCGTTCCTGGATCCGAATTTCTATAAGGACCGCTTTGGCGTGGAGGGAAAAGCGGTTCTGCTCACCTTCGGCCTGCTCTCGCCGAATAAGGGAATCGAAAACGTAATTCAAGCGCTGCCGCAGATTCTGTCCAAACACAAGAATGTGGTTTACATCGTGGCAGGTGCAACCCATCCTCACATCCTCCGTCGCGAGGGGGATCAGTATCGAGCCAGTTTGCAGGCTCTGGCGAAGGAAAGCGGAGTGGAATCGCAAGTGCTGTTCCACAACCGTTTCGTCAGTCCCGAGGAGATGGTTGAATTCATCGGCGCCGCCGATATTTACATCACTCCCTATCGCCACGAGGCCCAGGTAGTCTCAGGAACGCTGGCTTATGCACTGGGGGCGGGCAAGGCGATTATATCGACTCCCTATTGGCACGCCATCGAACTGCTCGACGACCGCAGAGGCGCGCTGGTGCCGTTTCAGAATCCCGACGCGATCGCACAGAAGACGATTGAACTCCTCGACACTCCGGCGATACGGCACGCCATGCGGAAACGCGCTTATCTGTTCGCGCGCGAGATGGTATGGAAACGAGTGGCGCAAGGTTACATGGAAAGTTTTGCGCGGGTCCGCGGCGACCGCATGGAAAGTCCAAGAGTGCAGTTCTCGGCCCAGATGACGAACAAATCGCTCGATCAATTGCCACGATTGAAACTGGATCATGTAACTCGACTGACCGACGACACTGGAATGCTGCAGCACTCGATCTTTACGATCCCAAACCGCACAGAGGGATACACCACGGACGACAACGCTCGCGCTCTCATCCTGGCCGTGCTGCTGGAGCAATTGGGCGGGGCTCGCGGTGGAACGGCAGATTTATCTTCTGTATCTTTATCGTCCGCGAAGTCGCCAGGCCTGTATCTATCATTTCTGGAGCATGCCTTTAATCCGGCGAAAGGCAGATTCAAGAACTTTCTCCGCTACGATCGCCGGTGGAACGAGGCCGTGGGTTCCGAAGACTGTCATGGGCGTGCTTTGTGGGCTCTGGGCACGATTCTGGGCCGGTCCCAGGACCAAGGACTGAGAGGCGCTGCCGGTCGCTTGTTCGAGTTCTCTCTTCCCGTGGCGCTGGAATTCAGCAGTCCGCGCGCCTGGGCCTATACGCTGCTCGGCATTCAGGAATATCTCACTTCGTATCCGGGAGATCGCGATGCGCAGAAAGTGCGGTCTGCCCTCAGCCGGCGGTTGCTCGAGATGTATGAGTCCATCCGAAGGCCCGATTGGAAATGGTTCGAGAATGTTCTGGCCTATGGCAACGCGCGGCTGTCACAATCCCTGCTGCTTGCCGGCTCGGCAAGCTCGGATGACCGCATGGTTTCCGCCGGCCTTGAATCGCTGGATTGGCTGATGGAAGTGCAGCGCTGCGAAACCAACGGCCACTTTGTCCCCATCGGTTCGCAAGGCTTCTATCGCCAGGATGGGGAGAAGGCCCGCTTTGATCAGCAACCGCTCGAAGCCGCGGGCGCGGTGTCTGCGTGCTTGCAGGCGTTCCGCGTGACTGGCGACAGCCGCTGGCGCGGCGAAGCCTGGTCGGCCTTCAACTGGTTTCTGGGCGACAACGATCTGCAACTGCCTCTTTATGATTCCGTAACGGGCGGCTGCCGCGACGGCCTGCATCCCGACCGCGCCAATGAAAACCAGGGAGCGGAATCAACGCTGTCGTTCCTGATGGCGCTGCTGGAAATGCGATCGCTGCAGGAGGCGGAACAAATGGAAATCCCATCATGACGACGCCCGTAGAAAAACCTGTTGCCGTGCTGAGTACTCGCTTCGAGCCACTCCTGCTTCGCCATCCCGCGAACCCGATCCTGACGAGTAAAGACTGGCCCTATCCGATTAACAGTGTGTTCAATGCGGGGGCGACGCGACTTGCAGATGGCACGACCCTGCTGCTATGCCGCGTGGAAGATCGCCGCGGCCTGTCGCATCTATCCGCCGCGCGCTCTCGCAACGGAGTCGATGGATGGCAAATCGACGCCGAACCAACGTTGATGCCCGACCCGAAGAACTATCCGGAGGAGATTTGGGGCATTGAAGATCCGCGCATTACGTTTGTCCCCGAGCTGCAGCAATACGTGGTCACCTACACTTCCTATTCGCGCGGCGGCCCTGGCGTGTCCCTGGCTCTAACCAAAGACTTCCGCACCTTCGAACGGTACGGCGTCATCATGCCGCCCGATGACAAGGACTCCGCACTTCTTCCTCGGAGAATCGACGGATGCTGGGCGCTGATTCATCGTCCCATGACGACGCTCGGGTCGCACATGTGGATCTCCTACTCACCCGACCTGCGCTATTGGGGCAGGCACCGGCTGATGCTGGAAGCCCGCCGCGGCGCCTGGTGGGATGCCAACAAGATCGGGTTATCGCCGCCGCCCATCGAGACTTCCAGAGGATGGCTGGTGTTCTATCACGGAGTACGGCATACGCCTTCAGGCTGTCTCTACCGTTTGGGCCTGGCCCTTTTCGATCTGGAGAATCCCGAGAAGTGCTTGCTGCGAGGAGATTCCTGGATCTTTGGGCCGGAAGCCGAGTACGAGCGCCACGGCGACGTTGACGATGTTGTCTTTCCTTGTGGGTACACCATGGACGCCGATGGCGACACCCTCAACATTTATTACGGAGCTGCGGATTGCGCGATCGCCCTGGCTCGGGCCAGTGTTCGCTCGCTGCTGGAGTGGTTGGATGCCAATGGATGTTGCGAGCGCCGCCAGAGAGCGCGGGATTGATGAAACCATTCTCGGGTGTCTTCCAGTTTATCTTCGGCTGCCGCCACCGTCACCTCAGTCGGGTGTTCACCATCAAACATCGCACCTACAAGGTCTGTTTCGACTGTGGACGGGAATTCGACTTGCCCGCCGCACATTCGCCGATACGGTCTGCGGCTTCCACGGATGCAAGCCGGGCGCCCAATTCTCAACAAGCACGCTGACGGTCTGGTGGTTTGCTTCAGCGCCGGGATCACAATCTTGATTCTTCACTTGTGAGCTATCTTGCTCAGACGCACCCGCCCACACCTGTCATTGTTAGTTATATTCTGAGTGTGCAGACAGAGCCGCGAGGCTGAATCGCGACTCTTGCCTCTAGGTCGCCGGGGTCGTGTCCTGGTCAGGTCACGCCAAGCGGCCACATCCAGCGAATCAACATTCTTCATCCGTGTGCCTGCCGCCAAACCTTGCGGCGTGCACGATTTGACCCTAGAGAATCTCGAACATCGAAATGGGGAACACCTCCGGACGGATGAGAGGGGTTACCCCGCGCAACCTAGCTCGCGAACATAGCTCGCGAACAAGAAAGGAAGGTCAAAGATCATGCCTTTAATTCAACTCCTGGAAGTTCTGATCGTCGTCGGTGTTCTGCTGTGGCTGGTGAATCACTTCATCCCCATGCAGGGATCCATCAAGTCCATCCTGAACGGCGTCGTGGTGATAGCCGTGGTGCTTTGGCTGTTGAATGTGTTTGGACTGTTCCACTCCTTTTCCAATATCCACGTCGGAAAAGGGTGAGGCCGGGCGAAGTTAGTCAGGGAAAGAGCAAGCCACGAAACTCACAATCCACTAAAGAACAATGCATTACGGCAGATACCTGCCAGAGGAGTATTCCGTTGAAAATAAACTTACTGTTCGCCGCCGCACTCGCCCTGAGCTTACCCGCAGTCGCTCAAACCGATTCTCAAACAACCCTGAAAGTCGAGCCTGCCCGTTCGACGCCAACATTCCGAGTAACGGTCATCAGCCGAAGCGTGCAGGCGGTCAACTATAAGCATCGCAGCGGATCTTCGAAACTGGATTTCGCGGGCACCGACCTGATGCCATCGGCGAATGGAGTCGCGGAGATCAACAGCAAACGCGGCGCGATTGCGATCGAAGCAGAATTCGGCAATTTGCAGAAGCCGACGGCGTTCGGCAATGAGTATCTGACCTACGTCCTGTGGGCGATTTCGCCCGAAGGCCGCGCCGTAAACCTGGGCGAAGTTCTGCTCGGCGGCAACCATCGCAGCAAGCTCAACGTGACCACGGACCTGCAGGCATTTGCGCTGATCGTTACGGCGGAGCCGTACTATGCCGTCCGGCAGCCCAGCAATGTGGTGATTCTGGAGAACGTGGTTCGCGAAGAAACCAAGGGAACCACCGAAGCGGTGAACGCCAAGTATGAACTGATGGAGCGCGGTGGCTACCTTCCCACCGGGTACAAGTTCGATCCGGTGGTTTTGAGTGCGAAGTTGCCGTTGGAATTCTTTGAGGCGCGCAATGCGTTGCGCATCGCACAATCCGAAGGCGCGGAGCAATATGCCAGCGACAGCTATCAGCACGCCGTGCAGCTGATGGACAACGCCGATAGTGAAGCCACGAGCAGACATGTCGACCGCAAGCCTCTGATCGCAGTCTCCCGCGAGGCAGTGCAGACTGCGGAAGATGCGCGCGCGATCGCCGTCAAGAAAATGGACGATGTCCGGCTGGCAAATGAACGCCAGGATTCAGCCGACGCGCAGGCGCGAACACAAGGACAGGCCGATGAGGCGATGCGTCGCAAGGAGCAAGCCGAGTCTGACACCGCAAGAGCTCAAGCGGCCAAGGCTCAGGCAGAATCTGACACCGTGAATGCTCAGGCCGCCAAGGCTCAGGCTGAAGCGGATGCCGCCAGGGCACGCAATGACAGTGCGGATGCACAAGCTGCGACCGCAAAGGCCCAATCCGACATGGCGAACAACCAGGCTTCGTCGGCGACCGCACTTTCGGCGGCGCAGGCGGATGCCGAGCAATCCCGCTTAGCGGCCGAGAAGGCGAACTTGAGCGCGCAACAGGCGGAAACCGACAAGGCAGCCATGCGCGCGAAGTTGTCCGAGCAACTGAATTCCATTCTTCAGACTCGCGATAGCGCACGGGGCCTCATCGTCAGCATGTCCGATGTTCTGTTTGACACCGGAAAGTATTCACTGAAGCCGGGAGCCCGCGAGAAACTGGCGAAGGTTGCCGGCATTCTGCTGGCTTACCCTGGGCTCAACATTGAAGTCGGCGGCTATACCGACAACGTCGGCGGCGATGCCATGAACCAAACGCTTTCCGAGAATCGTGCCGGTTCCGTGCGCGATTACCTGGTGCAACAAGGAGTATCGACGGGTTCGGTTTCGTCCAAAGGTTTCGGCAACAGTCTGCCGGTAGCCTCCAACGATAACTCCGCGGGCCGGCAGCAGAACCGGAGAGTTGAACTTCTCGTATCCGGCGACGCCATCGGCAACCCGGTCAACGCGACCACAGGAAGCTTGCGGTAAGCAAGAATAAGAAACGATTCGATAACGGAGGCAATACTTTATGAAACTCGTTGGAGCAATCAGCACGGCAGTACTTTCTTTGACCCTCGGAGTTGGTATCCCGGCATACGCACAGCAGGACCAGCACGACCAGCCGGAAGAGCAGAAAGCCAAGCCTGCCCAGGACGAGAAGAAAGCGCAACCAGAAAAATCCGCAAAGCCACAGGAGAAAAACGCGCAGCAAGACAAGAACAACGCGCAGGAAGGCAAAAACGCGCAACAGCAAGACAAGAACAACAAGCAAGAGGAGAAAAGCGCGCAGCAGCAGGACAAGAACACGCAGCAGGAAGAAAAGAACGCGCAGCAGCAGGACCGGAATAACCAGCAGGAACAAAGGAACGCGCAGCAGCAGCAGGCGCAGCCGACCCAGCGCGCCGGCAACAACGGTGCCGGCCGTATTCCCGACGATCGTTACAAGGCCAATTTTGGACAGGAGCACCGGTTTCGCGTCAGCCAATCCGACTACAGGGATCGCCGCTTCCAATACGGTGGCTACTGGTTCGGATTTGAGGGCGTGTGGCCGAGCAACTGGCTCTACACGCAGGACGTCTATGTTGTGGAAATAGGCGGCGTGTATTACCTGTGCAACGCGAGCTATCCGGGCGTCAACATTGCACTCAGCGTCACGCTTTAAGAGTCCACGCGCTGTCGTTCCGAGCAACAGCTCGGAGCAACAGCTAGTTCAATTATCAGGGGCGCGGGCCACTGCTCGGCTCGCGCTCTTTTTCCCAGGCTTTTGGATTTCTTTTGTTTGAGTTTGTGGTGCGTATCGCACCACCAGTAAACGAGGCAGCCTCTATGACAATATTCGGAATCACCAGCACGGCCATACTAGGTTTGGTTCTCGGAATCGCCGCTCCTGCGCTCGCGCAGCAAGCCGGAAAGCAAGACCATCCGAAGCAGCAAGAAAGCCAGCACGAACAGGCGAAGCCTCAGCAGCAGCACGCTCAGCAGCCCCAGCACCAACAGAAGGCAGAGCAGACGCACCAGCAGCCCCAGCACCAACAGAAGGCAGAGCAGACGCACCAGCAGCCCCAGCACCAACAGAAGGCAGAGCAGACGCGCCAGCAACCCCAGCACCAACAGAAGGCAGAGCAGACGCACCGGCAGCCCCAGCATCAACAGAAGGCAGAGCAGACACGCCAGCAACCTCAGCACCAACAGAAGGCAGAGCAGGGACACCAGCAGCCCCAGCACGCCCAACGACAGGACCACAACAACCAGCAACAGCACGCTCAAAACGGAGGCGCGCAGCATCACCCGACTCAGGAACAGCAGCGCATCCAGCAGAGCGCCTGGCAGGGACATCGCTCACAACACTGGGACACCGACCACCGCAACTGGCAACAGCGCGGCGGATATCACGGCTACCGCATCCCTGACGACCGCTTCCGCGGATATTTTGGCGAGGACCACGGATTCCGCATCTACGGCCTCCCCTTCCTGGTTGTCGGCGGATACCCTCGCTTCCAATACCACGGTTATTGGCTCAGTGCGGTTGACCCTTGGCCGGAATATTGGGGCGATGACTGGTACGACAACGACGACGTTTACGTCACCTACGTGGATAACGGCTACTACCTGTACAACCGCCGGTATCCCGACGTCGGAATTGCCATCAGCATTTCGATATAGCAGGTCAAACCGGAGCAGTTTCGAAGCTGCACCGCTCATGAACAAAGGAGCAAAACATGCTTGGAACCATATTGATTGTGATCCTGATTCTTGCACTTCTTGGAGCGCTGCCCCGATGGTCGCATAGTAGGGATTGGGGTTATGCACCAACCGGCGGAGTGGGAGTTGTACTGTTCGTTGTCGTCATTCTGCTGGTACTCGGCCGGATTTGAGCAATGCGCAACAATCGCATATCGACAGGCGCCAACTCGTGGAAGAGCTGGCGCCTGTTTTCCGTCCGTGCGACGGCGCTTTTCCTCATTCTTTTGATGTGCAGCACCGTTTCGCCGGCGTACTCGGTTCTTACGCACGAAGAGATCGTAGACCTGCTCTGGACCGCTGAGATCCAGCCTCTGCTGCTCAAGCGGTTTCCGGGCCTCTCGGAAGACCAAATAAAAGAGGCGCATGCCTACGCCTACGGAGGCGCCGTGATCCAGGATCTCGGCTACTACCCGTTCGGCAGCAGGGAGTTCAGCGATCTGGTGCACTATGTTCGGAGCGGAGACTTTGTCCGCGAGCTGCTGCTGGAAAGCCAGGACGCCAATGAGTACGCCTTCGCGCTGGGCGCACTCTCGCACTACGCATCGGATATCGCCGGGCACCCGGCGGTCAACCAGTCCGTCGCGATCGAATACCCGAAGCTACGAGCGAAATATGGCCCGTCAGTCCGCTATGCCCAGGACAGGACGGCACATCTGAAAACAGAATTTGGGTTCGACACCGTGCAGGTCGCAAAGAATCGTTATGCGTCGCAGCAATACCACGACTTCATCGGATTCCAGGTGTCCAAGAGCCTGCTGGAGCGGGTCTTTCCCGTGGTCTATGGGATGCAGCTGAAAGATGTGCTTACCCACGAGGATATGGCGGTGGGTTCGTATCGTTTCGCTGTGAACGAGCTGATTCCGCAGATGACCCGAGTCGCCCTGCAAACCCATAAGAAGGAGTTGATGCGCGAGACGCCTAATTTTTCGAAGCAGAAGTTCCTGTACCGTCTTTCGCGCTCCGACTACGAAAGGCAGTGGGGAAAGGACTACGTGAGGCCGGGCTTGGGTAGCCGGATTCTGGCCACGCTCCTGCGATATATGCCGAAAGTCGGTCCCTTCAAAGGGTTGGCGTTCAACAACCCGACCGCGCAAACCGAGGACCTGTATATCAAGAGCATCAACACAACCGTCGATCAGTACCGGGCTTTTCTCGAAGAAGTGCGCACCGACACCCTGGTGCTTCCCAACTGCGATCTGGATAGCGGCCAGCCCACCGCGGCTGCCGAATACTCTCTCAGCGACGATGCGTACGCAAAGTTGCTGGCTCAATTGTCGGAGCGGAAGTTCGATCTGACATCGCCGGAGCTGCGCGCCAACATCTTGCAGTTCTATTCCGACCCCTCGGCCGCGATCGAAACGAAAAAGGACCAGGCGCGCTGGCAAAATGTGCTGACGGCGTTAGAGCAGTTAAAAACCATAACGCCGGCAACGACGGCAGCGGGCGGTTCTGGAGAGTGACCTCGCGCGCGTCTACGGCTTGCAACCCGTGTTGGCGATTCCAGTGAGGACGGGCAGCGGCGCCTCTTTATTGGCGGCAAGAACTGCGTTGAAAGCAGCGAGATCGTGTTCGTTCAACTGCCGCCAGTTCGCGAGATCCTTGTCGAGAGCATCGCAACTTTGTTGCGCCGCGGACTGAATGGTGTCTGCCGGACGCATGTCGGCGCTCTCCACGCTGAAGATGAGCCGGGCCAGGTCGCGGTTCACGGGTCCGAATCCCGGGGCGCGCCTGGTCCCCTTGTCGATGGCGTCGATCTTCTTTTCGAAGTCGGCCACCGCGTCCTTGGTCTCTTTGGTTTCAGACTGCTTCAAGGCGTCGGTCCGTTCGGTGAAAGCTTTACGCAACCCTGCCACCCGGTAAAAGACATCCGAACTCACTTTCATTCCCCGGCTGATTCGCTGCGCCAAATCCAGTTGGTCCGACAGATCGGCTGGCGAGGCATGAACCCGCGGATCAAGTTCCACCGTCAGAGGCTGTCGCAGGGTTTGACCGCCAACCCGTAATTCGATGGTGTACGTGCCCGGCAAGACCAGTGGTCCCCGAGGTTGCACGCGCGGCGTGAGGCCGGGTACGGCGTGATCGGCCAGCGTGTATTCCGTATACTCCAGCAGTTTGCCGTAGTACCCGTAGGGGAGCGAAAGCGGGGGCGGATACCGCAGATCCCACACAAAGCGATTGACGCCCGCCGCCTTGGACAGAGTGGCTTCCGAAGCAAACCAGTAGCTGGGAGCATTTGCGGGAAGATAAGCGGCCGGCTTTGCTTCGCTGGAAAAACGCGCCACCTCGGCGCCCTTGCCGTCGTAGATTGTCAGCGTCACGTCACCTGCCGGCGGCGTCTTCAAGTAGTAGTCGAGGATCGCTCCGTCGGGCGGATTCTGGCCGGCCGGAGTTTCGATGGGGTAGGGCGTGTCCTGATAGTTCTCCCAGCGCACACGCATGGCAGGTGCAGGCGCGAAGAGATGCGCGTCAGCGGCAGTGATTTGGGGACTGATTTCGCGCAGGGGTGCGATGTCGTCGAGAACCCAGAGGCTCCGTCCGAAAGTCGAGATTACCAAGTCGTTGTCATGCACCTGGAGATCGGTGATGGGTGTTGCGGGGAGATTCAGGGACAACGGCTGCCAGTGGTCGCCGTCGTCCCACGAGACGTAGACGCTGGTATCGGTACCGGCAAAGAGCAGGCCTTTGCGCTTGGAATCTTCGCGCACCACGCGGACCATTTCGTGTTCTGGAAATCCGTTTACGATCTTCTGCCAGGTGTGGCCGTAGTCGTGGGTGCGAACGACATAAGGAGGAGTGGACTCTCGCGTCGCGCCCACCGTCAGGTAGGCGGTGGCCGGATCGTGACGCGAGGCTTCGACGTAGAGGATCTCGGCGGGCTCGGTCAATCCGGGCGGAGAGACGTTTTGCCAGTTGTTTCCACCGTCGCGGGTGAGTTGAACCAGCCGGTTGCTCGTGCCCGCCCAGATCACGCCAGATTTCACGGTTGACGGTGACAGGGCGGTGATGGCCGGCGGACGCGGCTTGTCCGGATCGGGCTTCTCCGGCTCCCCTTGCTCGCCATAGCCGGTGAGGTCAGGGCTGATCTCCCGCCAGCTCTTTCCTCCATCGGACGTCTTGAGCACGAACTGCATGCCTAAGAAGAGTGTGGACGCGTCCTGCGGCGAGAAGACCAGAGGCGGCATTTGCGACGCGCGATATTTTTTACCGCGCTCGAAGACGGTTGCAATTTGGCCAGTCGATTTGTCGTAACGAACCACCGAGCCGTACCAGCCTCCGGCATAAACGAAGTTGGGATGCGCCGGGTCGGGAGTGATGAATGCGTACTCGAAGCCGCCCATGGAAAACCAATCCTGCAGAAGGATCTCGCCATAGTCGCTGCGACTGAGCACACCGGCCGTGCCACTGTCCTGTTGTGCCGCAAAGGCACGATAGGGAAATAAATTGTCGGTGGAGATGTGGTAGAACTGCCCGGTCGGTTGGTTGTACCACGAACTCCATGTCTTGCCGGCGTCCACAGTGACGATCGCTCCCTGATCCACACCGAAAATCATGCGCGCCGGATCGCGGGGGTCGATCCACGCCACGTGGAAATCGTCGCCGCTGGGGGCTCCAGCGAAAGCTCCGAACGTCTTGCCACCGTCGGTGGAGCGATACATTGAGGTCTGCGATACGTAGAGCACGTCGGGATTCCGGGTGTCGACGAAGACGCGACTGAAATATTCATTGCCAGTCACGCGCGGGTCTTTGGTGGATTGTTGCCAAGTCGCGCCGCCGTCGTCCGATCGGAAAAATCCCTGCTCCATGATTGCGTACATGCGGCGTCCACCGGTCCCCGGAGCGACCGCGATGCCAACCCTGCCGCGAGCTTTTTCAGGTAGACCGGTACTGGCGAGAGGAGTCCAGGTCGAACCACCATCTCCCGACTTGAAGATGTCTGAGGTTGCTTCCGTCGCGGAATCGCCAGTGCCGGATGCGGGACGATAGAGCGCCGCGTACAAGGTGGCTGGATCGCCGGGATCGGAACAGAGGTCGACGACGCCGATCGAGTTTTCGGCGGAGAATACTTTCGTCCAGTTCTTGCCTCCGTCGATAGTTCGAAAGATTCCCCGGTTCGCGGTTTTTGCCGTTGCCGGAAGTGGCCGCCAAAGCAGCCCGAAGCCGACCGAGTTTCCGCCGACCACGGCGACGTCGGGATTTTTCGGATCGACGATGATCGCCTGTATGAAGGGCACGTCCTGCAGCCCGACGTTCTTCCATGTGACGCCTACGTCCGTCGAGCGATAGACACCATTGCCCCGCGTCTGTTCTCCGGTTCCGACATATAGAACATTAGAATCGGACGGCGCCACTGCAAGCGCGCCGATGGACGCGACCCGCGGTTCGTCGAAAATCGGGTGCCAGACTTGTCCGCCGTCTGTAGTTTTCCAGACTCCGCCGCCGGGGGTGCCGAAATAATACGTGTTCGGGTCGGCCGCGCCGGCGACGGCCGTAACTCGCCCGGCGCGAAATGGGCCGATCAACCTCCACTGCATGCCGGAGAGTAGCTTGCTGTCGATCGGCTCCTGGCTCGAAAGCTGGCTCGAAAGTTGGCTCGAAAGTTGGCTCGAAAGATTGACTGGCAAAACGGCAATGGAGGCTATGAATGCGACAAGGAGCCGGAGGCGCGCTCCGCGCAGGACTGTCTTCATTTGGATTCCCATCTTCCGATGCGCCCGTTCTGGGTGGCATCGTGGCGACATTTGGCCGGAACTACGCTACCACAACGTGGACCTCGCTAACTGAGCGTTCTCAGAACCCAGACGAGTGACTTCTACTGGCTCACGGCGTGGGGCTTGATTAAGTCGTCGAGATAGTCCGGCTTGTCGCCATCACGCACCAGGTGCGGGTAACGGGCGCCGCCATGGTAGTTGATGGTGCAGGTCCGAAAATAGTCGTCCACGACGCCGAGGAGCGTGATCGGTTTGGATGTGTCCTTCGCAGACTTGATCGCCTCCGAGAGCAAATCCTGAGTGAAGACGCGGCCGTTGACGCCAATTATTTTCATTTGCGAAGAGATGCCGGCCTCAAACGCTGGACTGCCGACGACGGAGTCGCTGACAACGCCCTCGTTGTTCACCTGAAGGCCGATTGAATAGACATCGGTGGGACCGCTGCGGCGACCCTCGGACTTCGGAGGCTCGCTGTTGAACGTAACTTTCCAGCCGCCGTTTTCGATTCCTCCCACCGGCGCTTCCGCGGAAGTGGAGTTCAATCTGGTGTGGAAGAAGGCGGCCCAATCAGAAGGCGCTAGAGCATTCAGCAGCTTTACTAAGTCGTCGAAGGTGTAGGTCTTCACCTCCGGGCCGTTGTTAGGACCGCCGTGGAATGTCTGGCAGAAATCGTCGATCGATTTCTTGCCACCGGACTCACGATGTATGATGGTGGCTACTTCAAGCCAGAGCAGATCGCCCTCGTCGTAGTAGTCGGTGCCGCGACGCCAGTTCAACCAGCCACCTCTTCCGAAGCCAAGGCCGGGTTCTCCAACAGCGGTGTCCAGCAACGGGCGCCAGGTGCGGCCGGGACGTCCCGGGCCAAGCTGGGCCGCAATGCTGGCTATCGATTCGTGGTATTGATCCGGGGTCCACAATCCGCTGCGCGCGGCCAACATGGGGCCGAGATAGTCCGTTAGTCCCTCGTAACCCCATAGAAGATCCGTTTTCATGGGTTGTTCGTAATAGGGGACGGTCAAATCGGCGGGGCGGCGAAACTTGCCATTCCAGGAATGAGCGAACTCGTGCGCCAGCAGTCCGCCCAGCGACATGCCGGAACTTGGCGAAAGTAGAGTTCGCTCTGGCAAGCGGCTGTTGTTCGACTCGTGATGTTCGAGGCCGAAATGCGCGACATGATCACTGAGCGCGAGCAGGAAATGATAGTCGCGATAATGACGAGCACCAAAAAGTTTGCCCGATTCGGCCACCAGATTGGTCATCTGCTTCTGGTTTTCGGAGCTCATGTTCAGAGCAGCTTCGCTGTCGGCCGCCATGTCGATTTCGTGGTGAATGGGTTCACCCGGCGGCGTGAGGTCAATCGTGCGATAGAACTCCCCGGTAATTACGGGCGAGTCCACGAGCAAATCCAGTGAAATCGGTTTAAATGAGACTCGATTTCCTGATGCATTTTCAACGGGAAGAGAGGTGCCGAATTTCCACCCGTCCGGCAGCACAAGTTTGGCTTCGTAAGTGAGCTTCTCGGCGGGGATGTCTGCCGGATAGAGTACGACTTCATTCCATTCGAGGACCAGGAGTTTGTCAGTGGCCGAGACGCCGTCGGGCTCAAGATAGTCATAGCTGACGTTGAGATGGCTGACACCGCGGGGGATTTCCACGTGGAAGGTGAAAACATCCAGCAAATCGCGCTGCCACGGAATGATCTTGCCGTCGGCCTCGAATTTGAGACCGGTGAGATTGACGATGGGTCCATCGGGCCCATGCTCGCCGGGAATCCATTTCGGATAGTAGAGAGTGAGAGGTCCGGGCTTGACCGGGACAACCAACGTGATGTGCAGCAGCTTCTGTTGAGTTCTAGTTGCGTCCACGGTGACCGAGATTGCTTCTTCGGCGAGCCCGGCGGACGCGGCCAGCGCCAGGACGGATGCGAGAAATACCATTGAGCGGATGCGGCGCGATTCCATGCAAAAGCTCCTTATATGAAAACGGAATAAACCCACCGGTGCATCATATCCTGCCTGGCCAGTGTCGTCCCTTGGAACAAGCCTCGGGCGAACATAGAAATTACCCGACGCCCTGCGCGCGATGTTTCCTTTTGGACGCCCTGCTTCCGGGGCGGGCGTAAGGTTTATCGACTATACACACTCGATCCACTTCGGCTTGGTCGCTGCCATTTTGCGGGTCTTAGTTTGACGGCCCGGCAAACAGCAGCAGATTACCATCCGGATCCTTGACAACGAAATTTCTGGCGCCCCAGGGCTGCTTTTTCAGCGTCTGGTGAAAAGTAACACCAGCGGACTGAAACTCAAGAAACAGCAGCTTGATCTCGTGCGCTGTAGCGACGGTCATCGATGCCGACAACAGTTCTTCCCGATCGCGGACCGGCGAGTCGATTAATGTTTGCTCGACAGACCTTAGCTCGACAGACCTTAGATTGAGTCGCGCCGCGTCGCGACCCACCTGCGCATAGTAGGGCGGCTTGCCGTAAGTGAATACAACCGAAAAGCCCAACTTCTCGCGGAAAAATTCGCATGATCTCTTGATATCGGTGACGAGCAGTTGCGGCTGTGCACTGACAATCGTTGCTTTGGATGGCGATGACTTGGAGGGCGACGACTTGGAGGGCGACGACTTCACCTTGAGCGACGTGGTCGAAAGTCCAGTTTTCAAGGCTTGCCAACTTTCGAAGCCTTGCTGTCTTGCGACCAATTCTTGGGCATCGCTGAGCTTAAAGCTCGCCGCAAGAATCTCGGAGTCGGGCATATTCAGGAAACGAGGCAAATGCCCGCGGATTTGTGCGGCGACGGGATAGTGGCGTTCGCGATGCCACCGCAATATAAGCTTGGCTTGCTTTTTGAGGTTCTCTAGATTGGGCATGTAGGCCTCCACGATGAGATCGTAGGTGGGCATTGCCCTTCGGCGATGTGCCGTTGCATCCTACATGCGCAGATGGCAGTATCTGCGACGGTGTCAGAAGTTGTCAATTGAGAACGCTGCCGCGCGCCGGCTTTTCATCGGACGCTTGCTCTAGATGCCCGCATACCACGCGTAGCCGCCATCAGCGGCAGCCCCGCCTCTGCCCTTGCCGAACGGTTTGAGGTTGTCCGTCAGAGTCAAGCGATTGATGTACTTCACATTTTTATAACCGAGCTGCCGGGGGACTCGGACGCGGACGGGGCCTCCAAACGGCACGGGAAGTTCGCTTCCGTTCATGCCGTGGGCGAGAAATGTTTGCGGGTGCAACGCGTCCGCCATGTCGATGCTCTCCCACCAGTCAGGTTGGATCGAGCGGTATACAACGTAACGCGCCTGGGGCAGCGCGCCAACGCGGTCCAGGATGTAAGAGAGTGGCACTCCGGTCCATTCGGCGATGTATGTCCATCCTTCTTCACAGCCGATCATGGTGATCTGCGTACTGGCGGGAAAGCTTCTGATCTCTGCCAGCGAGAACGAGGCCGGCCGCGCTGCCATCCCGTCCACAGTTACCCGCCAGTCCACGAAACTGGCTGCCTGGAGTCGTTTGAATTCATCTCCCAAGGGATCGACTTCGTTGGCGAACGGGTTCTTCGAAATCTGGGTGCGCGAAAATTCGCGGGCCAGGGAATGGCGGGTCAAAAGTCGCTGCGCCGCGTAGGTCAACGTTTCTCCCGGGCCGTAAAATCCTCCCGCGTCCGGTGGGATGAGGCCATGATGCTGCGCGACTTTGGCAGCGACGGCAATCCCAGATGCACCGGCCGCCAGAGCCAGCCCTGTGGTGATGAATTTGCGTCGAGAGAAATTGCTCATAAACTTTACTCCGTAACTTCGCTCAGTAACATCACTCCGTAACTTTACTCCGTCGGTGGGGTAGCGCGGCCGGTGATCATGGCGCGCATACGATTTCGAAATCCCGCAACAAAGACCATCAGCACGTGAATCAACAGAAACAGCACCAGAAATATCGTCGCCAGGAAGTGCAGGCTGCGCGCCGTCTGCTGGCCTCCCAAGAGCCGAACGGCCAAAGGGAATTCCGAGTTGAATCCGAACGACATGGCCAGCCCCGTCCAGATCATCAACGGGAACAGCACGAAGATCACGAGCAGATACGTGAGGCGCTGCAGAACGTTATACGACCACGCTTCTTCATTGCCCGGCCGCTCAAAGCGCAAATGTCGAACCAGCGAACGGCCAAGCTCCATGATGGAAAGGTCAGAAGCCGTGGGAAACAGATTGCGGCGGAAATGCCCTGCGAAGACACCGAACAGCACGTAGAGCAAACCCGTCCCAACCGCCAGCCATGCCGCCTGAAAATGGAGATAGCGGCTCCAGCCGTTTTGATCGGGGAGCACGTACCCATAGCCGGTGGGGACGGCGTCCCGGGAGGATGGCAGGTGCAGATTGAGCCACGGGCGCATGTTTACGTTACCGGTCTCACCCCAGTAAAACCGGGGATGCGAAAGCACGATCTCGCCTCCGCTGACCAGCAGCGCGACAAACGCGACCGTGGTAATCCAATGGGTCACGCGCACCAGCGCGGAGTGGCGCTTCCCGCGCGCAGCCGACACTGCAGAACTAGGCTTGGCGGAAGAAGAAAATTCGCGCGCACCAGGATCAGCGATCGGCAGACTCGCATTCATAAAGTGGTCCCCATCCCCGATGCTCCGGATTCTACAGCAAGCGCGCCTTAGCGCCGCGAATAAAGACGGTAGCGGGCATCGACTGTTTGCATTGCTGGCATGCAGAATTTAGACCCTTAGCGAGCCGCGGAACGCCCTGGCCGCGTAGTAGGATTCCGCACCGTTGTGATACACGAAAACAGTGTCGAAGCGGCGATCGCAAAAGAGAGCGCCGCCGAGTTTTCTGACAGCGGAAGGAGTTTTCACCCAGCTCGACGTTTTCGTGTCGAAATTTCCAAGTTTCTGCAACTCTCGATATTGTTCTTCCGTTAAAAGCTCAATGCCCATGGCAGTTGCCATGCCAATCGCGTTATCTTTTGGCTTATTTTCTTTCCTGGATTCCAGCGCTTCACGGTCGTAGCAAATACTTCTGCGGCCCTTAGGACTTTCCGCTGAACAATCATAAAAAATGTATTCGCCCGTCTTTTTGTCATGGCCAACAACGTCCGGTTCACCGCCAGTTCTTTCCATTTCATGGAGTGACCACAGTTTTTCAGCATCAGCTTCCACCTTTGCTTGCACTTGAGGCCATTCAAGACCTTTATGTCGGTTCATGTTTTTCTCAAAACGGGCTTGCAATGCTTTGAGTAGTTGTTCCCGTTGTTCTGGTGACAAGTTCTTTTTATTGCTATTCATGTTTCGCCCTCTTGTTGGTCTCATAGTCGTCGCTTCCCGCATTTCTCATCTGTTACTCCGCTGCGCTCGGCCACATATTTTTTCGGCGCATATCAGCGTCAATCTGCCACGGACATCGTCAGTGCCCCGCGGAGGGATCGCCCGTAGGCGGTGGAGCGTGATCCTCAACTGCGGGCGGCCCCAGCAACTCCGTGAGGACTGGCCTCAGTGCATCTGCCCAGACTTGATACGCCTTCACGGTGGGATGGAGTTTGTCTTTTGCATTCATCATTCCATCGCGCAGCATCCCATCGCTGCCGGCCAGTTGGTCGTTAATATTCAGATATCGAATCTTGTGGCCGTCGCCGTCAGCCATCTTCGACAGATTGCGATTGATTCTGTCGATGATAGGAGTGAACGCTGCATTGTCATTCCTCGGAAAGATTCCCATCACTATGATTGTCGCGGCGGGCGCCTTCTCTTGAATCACATGCACAATCGCCTGAACTCCCCGCGTCACGTCGGAGGCTCGTTCATCGATGCTGCCCGGAGCCGTCAGATCGCCGACGTTGTTTGTGCCGGCTAGCACAATGACGACTTTGGGGTTGACTCCATCCAACTCGCCGTTCTCTAAACGCCAGAGGATATTCTGCGTCCGATCACCGCCCCATCCAAAATCAGCCGCGTTCCAGCCGAAGAAATTCTGCTTCCAATTGGCGAGCAGATCTGGGTAGTCGAGGGCTCCCCACCTTCTTGTGATTGAGTCGCCTTCAAAGTAAACGTCGATTCCGGCTTGTTTTGCCTTCGCAAGCAGCTGCGAATGTGCCACCAGAGAATTAGCGTCCGTCCGAAACATCGGCTGATCGGCGGGAAGTTCCCACGGGGTCGGGTGATAGTTGAAGAACTTGTCCGCCCAGGGAATGAAGTACTTCCAGTTGGGGGCATCGGTGTGGCCCTCGTCATGCTGCCGCCATGCGAGTTCGCCATCGAGAAGCCCTGTATTCACTGGCGGCATCTTCGCGTTCTGATAGTCCGCGTTCACGCCCAGGTCCTTAGCACCCAATAGCCGGAAGACGCCGTCTGCCGCCACCGTCGCCATAAAGCTGCCCTGGTGGTCCAGCCACTTTGCATCCCCCTTCTCGGGAATCCCATAGCTGATGAACGTGAGCCGCGGTGCGCACAGGGCAATCAGTTCGTTCGCGTCCACCGGCAAGTCGCTGGCATTCTTGCTTCCGAACGAAGCCTCGGCGGCACCGTACTTCAGAAAATTTCCCGCCATCCAGTGATACTCGCCGGACCCCGTAAGATTCTCCACCTCTTCTCCGAAATTGCGCCGGTGCGGTTTCGCTCCGCCCTCCCCGGAGGAACCCACCAGCGCCACAGCAATGCGAGTATCGAACGCCATCGTCACGAGCGCAGCTTTTCCATAGCGGGAGACCCCTTCGATGCCCACGTGCTTCGCATCAACGTTCTTGTCCGTCTCCAGATAGTCGAGAGCGCGAGAGGCGCCCCACGCCCACGCCCGCAACGCACCCCAATCGTCCGGCTTTCGAGGCAGACCCTTGTTTGAAAGGCCAATAATCCCTTTGGTGAGGCCTGCGCCGTTATCCGCTTGGATGGTACTGGTGTCGAGCAGAGCGTAACCCCAGCCGTTGGCAATCAGCTGTTCGGTCGAGGGCGGATCGCTCCCCATCATTTTCTTGAATTCCGGATGGCTTGCCATGAATTGGCGGATGAACGCGCTGCTGAACATGATCATCACGGGCACGGGAGCTTTCGCATTCCCCGGTGTAACCAGCGTCATCTCAATGTCTACGTTGATCGAGGGACACGCTGAGTTGTCCGCGTGTCCAACCAACTGTTTCTCAACCACAGGGAAAACTCCGGCCTTCGAATCGCTCGTGCTCTTCGCGGTCCAGGCCACTTTGGGCACGTTCGGCGGGATGCGGCCGACGACCTCGCGCTCGAAGTCTTCGACGATCTCTGGGCGTCGCTCATGCCACCACTGTTCCGCCGACGTGACCTTTTGCCCGTTCTTTAACGTGAGCGCATCGGGCAGATCGCCGTATGGATTTGCTTTCGCCTCATCGAAGTTGGCGTGACTGGGGTCCTTTTCATTCCCGCTTGGCCCGGGACGGAGCGCCTTGATCCCGAGCTGATCCATCATGTTTTGATGGTCCTGTTCCGCCGTCCAATTCGCCGGCGGCGCTTGCTGTCCCGAAGACATCTGACTAACGATGACGGCCATAACTCCGAACGCGACAACTTTGGATAGCGTTTGCCTCAAGCGCGTGGGAATGATCATCTTGACTCTCGAATAAGGATGGTGTCGGACTACGATCGGGAATACTGCTCTGTCGCGAGCCCGACGTCTCAACGGGCGATCGCAATGAATTCTCTCACGACTTCGAGTTCACGTAGAATTCGTGGCACCGAGATTGCGCTCCCCGCGCAAAGGTATACTCCCGCGAGGAGTAAATCGAGTCCGGGGAGACAACGATGGCACCGCCAACCAGACGGGAGTTCGTGCAAAGCTGCGCGGCTGCGGTGGCTTTGACAAAATCAGGAGCAGGTTCTTTCGCCTACGGCGAAACCTCGATCGCCGACGATGAGGAATTTCCTTCGTATCAGGAGCGCCGACGAAAAGAGCTTTGGACCTTGCTGGGCGATCTCCCATGGCAGCACAAGGCGGCGCCTCCAAAGCTGTTGAAAACTGAAAAACACGAGGGCTACACCCTCGAACGCCTCGTACTCGATCTGAACGGCGTCGAGCCTGTTCCTGCGCTGCTGTTGATTCCCGACAAACGCCAGTCACCTGCACCGGGTCTTCTGTACACACATTGGCACGCCGGGATGTACGGTCTGGGAAAGGAGCAACTTCTTCGGGGTGTGGACGTTCAGCCTGCCTACGCCCCCGTCTGCGTGGAAAAAGGCCTGGTGACTCTCGCCATTGATAGCTGGTGCTTCGGAGAGCGCAAACACGAAGACGATGGGAAAACGGGCGAGGAAGATGCTTTCAAGCTCATGCTGTGGAAGGGGCAGGTACTCTTCGGAATGATGATGTTCGACGAGCTCCGCGCCCTTGACTATCTGGCTAGTCGTCCCGAAGTCGATTCTCAACGTCTAGGTGCCTTGGGAATGTCGATGGGCGCAACGAAAGCGTGGTGGCTTGCGGCTCTCGATCCGCGGGTTCGCTTGTGCCTGGATATTTGCTGTCTCACGGATTACGAAGAACTCATAAGAACTCGGGCGCTCAGCGCGCACGGGATTTATTACTACGTGCCTTCTTTGTTGAAGCACTTCCAGGCGGCAGACATCAACGAACTGATCGTGCCCCGGCCTCGATTGAGCGTGAATGGGCGACACGATCCTTTGACCCCACCGCTCGGTGTCGAGAAGATTCGAGATCACCTGCTCCCACTCTATCGCAAGTACGGCAGGGAGCCGGATTGTCACATTGAATTGTTCGATGCGGCCCACGTGGAGCTGCCGGCGATGAGGAAACTCATCGTCGAATGGATGGATCGGCACCTCATCGACAAGAACCTAGCTGCGGGATAGATGAAGTTGCTAGGTACACCTCGACGACGGATGGCTGGGGGCCGGCCGAAACGGACAGCCCCACCTGTGTGACTGTAGAGCAGATTGACTTCAAGGTCCGGGCTCTACGCAGCCATTGGCCTCTTAACAATGCTGGGCATTTCATTTCCAGCGGGAACAAGGGCCCGCAGTTCCGAGGCCACGCAAATCAAGAAGCAAAGCACGCTGAGTTCCAACAGATTCCGCTGCGACAGGTCTATTTTCAAAAACAGCGCCTTCCCAATGTTGATATGCACGAGTCCCCCACAGACGAGCGCGACCCAACCGACGTAGTACGTAACTTTTCCAACCAACTGTAATCGAGCGAAGTGGCCCATGGTGATTTACCCTCCTGGTTTTTGGTTACCTGAATGAAGATGCCCAAAAAATGGTGCAATTTGCAAAGCGCAGCCATTCTACACCAGGTGTCAAGTCGTCCGGGAGATGGGCCAAAGTGGGTTCCCGAATGGCTCCGTCAGATCCCAGGTGATGACCGTGCGAGCTGGCGGTTCCTTTACCGAGTGAGGTCCGGATGTCCGCGGTTTGAAGAACATGCAGATTGCCGGGGAACTATAGCCGAACCGCGCTTGATTCGGTGCGTCAAATATAATTGCGGGCGAGTTCCGCAAGATCGGGCTCATGACCCATGCGCGGGTGGTGAGCTCATGCGTCAGGTTGTGAGTGGGGCCTCCGGATCTGGTCTTTTCCACACGGGTTGAGCCGGGCAGCAAGTTACAGTATTCGGAACTGGTGTGTTAGCGAAGTGACGGGAGGAGAACAATGAACTGGAAAGGCGTGATGCCGGCTATAACGACTTGCTTCAGTGAGGACCTCCACGTCGATCATGACTTCGTTGGGGCACACTGCCGCTGGCTGCTCGATAACGGCTGCACCGGAATCGTTGCTCTAGGTTCCCTGGGAGAGGGCGCGACCCTGTCATTCGACGAGAAACTCGAGATACTGCGCACCTGCGTCGGGGTGGTTCACGGGCGCGGGACGGTTGTGGCTTCCATCTCCGCCCTGACCACTGCGGAGGCGGTGGACCTGGCAAAGGCAGCCGCCGACATCGGCTGCGACGGCCTTATGGTGTTGCCTCCTTATGTGTACAAGGGCGACTGGCGCGAAATGAAGACCCACGTCGCTGCCGTGTTCGCCGCCACACCACTCTCTTGCATGCTCTACAACAATCCCATCGCTTACGGAACGGATTTCCTTCCGGAGCAGATTCGCGAATTGGCGGGGGAGTGTGCGAACTTCGAGGCAGTGAAGGAGTCAAGTACCGATGCCCGGCGAGTCTCCGCGATTCGCGTGCTCGTGGACCGCAGACTGGAGATTTCGGTCGGTGTAGATGATGCAGTACTCGAAGCCCTTGGAGTTGGCGCAACCGGATGGATTGCGGGTCTGGCCAACGCTCTGCCGCGCGAGTCCGTCGATCTGTTCAACTGCGGTGCGAACGGTGACAGCGATAAAGCGTTCGAACTATATCGCTGGTTTCTGCCACTCCTGCGCATGGACACCGTGCCCAATTTCGTGCAACTGATCAAGCTGGTGCAGGCAGAAGTAGGGATGGGGAATACGCGCGTGCGCCCGCCGCGTCTGGAGTTGGTGGGGGAAGAACTCGCGCAGACCAAGAAGACAATCAGAGATGCGCTTCGCTCCCGCCCGCAGCCCGTTACCAGCTACGCACTGTCTACTCGAAAGTGATTTCTGACTTTATGGCAAACCTCTCTGGCAGGTCGATCATTGGGTTTCGGGAAGGCGAGGGCACAGGAGAACTTCTCTACGCCACCAATCCGCGCAATGGGCAGCGCCTGCAGCCTGGATTCGTCCCGGCTGACTCGGATGAAATTGATCTCGCCGTCCGGTTGGCTTCCGAAGCTTTCCCTGTCTACAGCCGCATTTCCGGACGCGAACGCAGCGAGTTCTTGCGTAGGATTGCGGCGAAGATTGAATCGATCGTCTCTGAAATAGTCGAGCGTGCGGGACAAGAAACTGCTTTGCCTCAAGCGCGCCTGCAAGCAGAAACTGCGCGCACCTGCGGCCAGCTGCGGCTGTTTGCCGAAGTAGCGGAAGAGGGGTCGTGGGTGTCAGCACGCATTGACCTCGCCGATCCGAACCGTAAGCCAGTTCCCAAGCCGGATATCCGTTCCATGCTGCGGCCTCTGGGCCCGGTGGTTGTCTTCGGAGCCAGTAACTTTCCATTGGCGTTCTCCGTCGCGGGAGGCGACACCGCTTCCGCATTCGCGGGGGGAAATCCCGTCATTGTGAAAGCGCATGCGGCTCATCCGGGCACAGGCGAACTCGTCGGCCGGGCGATTCAGGCCAGCGTTCGAGAGTGCGGCCTGCCCGAAGGCGTGTTCTCGCTGTTATTTGGTCACGGTGCACAGGTAGGCTCGGCACTCATGAGACATCCTTTAGTGAAAGCCGGAGGCTTCACCGGGTCACGCGGCGCCGGAAGAGCGCTGATGGATATCGCCGCAGCCCGGCCGGAGCCGATCCCGTTCTATGCAGAAATGAGCAGCACCAATCCGGTCTTCATCTTGCCGGGCGCGCTGCGAGAGCGAGGAGAGGCGATTGCGGCAGGATTGCACGCTTCGTTCACGATGGGTGCGGGACAGTTTTGCACCAAGCCAGGAATGGTCTTCCTGCCAAAAGGGACGGACGCGGCATCGTTCAGGGAGAAATTGCAGCAACTGGTCGCGGGATCGGCACCCTTCCATCTGCTCACGTCCGCGATTCATTCTTCTTATGCTGCGGCCATCGCGGACCGCAAGACGGAAGCCCAAGTAAGCGTTGTGGCCGAAGCTCCGCAACAGGATGGTGGTGGCGGTTTCTCAGTAGCCTCCGCCTTGTTTGAGACGGACGCGGCATCGTTCCTCGGTTCGAATCTGGATGAGGAAATCTTCGGACCCACCACGCTGCTGGTGCGGCACTCCACGCGCGGAGAAGTCCTCAAGATTGCCCGGGAGATCGAAGGCCACCTCACGGCGACCATTCATGGCACAGAGCAGGATCTCCGGGAATTTGCCGACTTAGTCGCGATTCTTGAGACCAGAGTCGGCCGCCTGGTGTTTAACGGATTTCCTACTGGCGTCGAAGTGTCGCACGCGATGGTGCATGGCGGGCCCTACCCGTCGACTTCGGATGGGCGATCCACCTCGGTGGGAAGCCGAGCCATCTTCCGTTTTGCGCGGCCAGTTTGCTATCAGGGATTCCCCAACGAAGCTCTGCCAGAGGAGCTCAAAGACGAGAACCCGCTGGGGATTTGGCGCATGGTCGATGGGCAGATGACGCGAGAGGCGACCCTTAGCGGTTTGCGAATCTCTTGATGCCAGCCACATGATTACGGTTGATCCGCGGAGTCCTCGTCGTCGATTCCATGACGATAAACCCGGATTTCATGCCGGACAGCATGGAGGGCTCCCCGTCCCCAAAGATTCGCAGGCTCGATATCGTCGTCGGTGTTCGCGTCAAAGCCTTCGTCGGGCTCCACGAACTCGTTGAACTGGTGAATGATCAGGAAGATGGGATCCAGTTGCCGTGCGTATGCCATGAAATCGTGAAGCGTGATGTAGGATCCGTTTTCTCCGAAACGGAGTGCGTCATCGGCGCAGTACGGGAGCGAGTTTGGATTGGGGCAGCCCCATCCGGCTTCTACGCCGGCAGTGGCAATGGAAGCCGTGAAATTCTCAACCCGCAATCCGCTCCCCGTGGTTGTTTCGTTGTAGGACGGATAGTACGGGCACGCGGGGGTTGTGCAGGAAGTCTTTAGCCGGTCAACCCAGCTCCAGAAGCCGTATCCGGGATTGATCTCGACCGGCCCATCGGGCGTGCCTTGCGTTGCCCAAAGACCCGGCTGAGCATCGAGATATCCGGCCATCATCCTGAACGTGTACTTGCGCGCGATTTCGGGATGGTGTTGCAGAAACATTCTCAATTGAAACCACAGTGGACTGTCGGCGCGATCAGGATCCTGCGCCGCTCCCAGGAAAATCAGCATGAGCGGCTTGCCTTTGTACACGACCTGCCGCTGCGGATATTTGTTCAGGAGCGATCCGAAGAATTCGATTTCTTTCTCGAACGCGGTTTTGCCGTCAAGGTCTTTGTACAAGACGTCCTGGTCGCTGCCGCCGAGCAGGGGAATCAGCTTGAGCCGGGTTCCGAGCTCTGTCCATGCCGGATAGAGATTGCCTGTATTGTCGCGAATGTTCTGATTGTAAACTCGGAATGAAGGGCTGCAGTACGGAAGATATTTCTTGGCGAACCACTCGCTGTTGAAGATGCAGCTGACGTTGTTGGTCACCTCGCTGATGGCGGCGTCAGCTCCCATGTATTCCAGCCAATCGACGTGCCGCTTGATCACCGCGGGATCAGCGCTGTCATAGCCTCCACCCACGGAGCGCATGTCGGAGGACTGTAGCAAGGGCAGGGCTGCCGTGCCCTGAAATGTCACGGCATGGGGCCCGAACCAGGCCTCGTATTCCATGACAACGACGCGGCTGTCCCCATCCACGACCAGAGGAGCGCTTGGATCGCCGGACGATGCAGCGCACAGAGCTGCGCCGCACAGGAGCAGCAGAGCCGAAGTCAGGAACGCATATTTATCAATTCGCATAAAGCTGATCTCACGTAGCTAAGAGTTATTGCTGGCACGAGAGCGTCAGGCGCCGCAACTCGCCGTTCGTCCAACCCGTGCCATCGGTCGGTAAGTGAGTGAAGTACACGTAGTAGCTCTTGCCTAAGATGTGGGGGTCGTCTCCGAGTCCGACGGCAGTAGGATACGCCGCGATCGGTCCGAAGGTGCCAAGCAAGGTGGGGGTTGTCCAGGTAAGGCCGTCGATGGATTCGGCGTAATAGAACGTTGTGTCGTTGGAGATGATCATCACGTAGCGTTGCAATGCGCTGCTGAAGTGGATATCGATATACCCTCTCTCTTGCGCTGAAGATTTTGGAAGCAGGTTGGTGGACGCTCCGCCAATTCCCGGTTGCAGATCCCAGCTGCCCTTATAGAACTTCTGGAAGGCGACGGTGTGCGGAGACTTTGATCCGAACGCTGCTTCCAGCACTGAGGAGACCAGCGCTCGCGCCACCGAGACGTTGGTGGTGGTGTTTGCGTGAAGCGTGCCATCGGCCATCCAGTCGGGAAAGTATAGGTAGAAATATTTTCCGTTGGGCGAGAGCACGAGCGGGCCGTCGCCAATTTCCCAGCCGTCGAGCCCGACCTCGTAAGCCTGGTTCAGACGAATGATCTCCCCCAGGTCGGTCCAGTGCAGTCCATTGTCGCCGGAGGCGGCCAGCCCGAGCGCCGCGTATAGCGCGTCGTTGGGAAGTTCGGCGTGATACGTCACCAGCAGATTGCCCGCTCCGGTCATCCCCGCGGGAACCTGGTAGACGGGGCCTCCACCCATGTAACCGTAGCTGGAATAATTGGGATTCACAGCGAGATCGGGATTCGGGGAGATGCTGACATCCTGGGGATCGCCTGTGCCGAGCGGGTTGCCGAGCGTGCCCGTGGTGGTGACTACCGACCCACCCTTGTTGTTGCCGACCCAGTGACCGTGCCACATCTGTCGGGAGTGCCCCCCGCCATCGCTGGCAAAGAACTCGTAGCCATCAGTAGTCTTGATGACTCCCATCGGAGTGTCCGGCCAGGCAAAGCCGTTGTTGGTATCGGTGATTGGCGGCTCCGCTCTCTGGCCGGCCTCGTAACGCTGCTTGGGCGAGGCCACGATTTCGTTGGCGGTGACCACGGGTGTGCAAAGCTGGCTTGTCGCTTGCGCCTCCACGGAAACGGAAGCGGCTGCGGTCATAAGGCAGGCACCAAAAATGGCGAAGGATTTGGGCGGCATCATAATCAGTCTCCGTGGAATAGGAACCCGGCAGCGCAGTGAAGGTTGCGGGCAGGCCAAGAGGATATTCACAAGGGATGTTATCAGAGGTCGATGCGTCGGCCGATTGTGTTGATGGCGGACCATCGGCGTCATTAGTAGGTTTGGGAGGGGCGCTTGGATCCGGTGACTTATCTGCTAGCATCGGGGCTATCTGAAACCATTCCGAGGCGTTGATGGGCCGGTCATTCATACATCGCTTCCTGCTATTTTCTTCGGTGTCGTTGATTCTGTTGACCTTTACCCAGCCGAGTAAATGCCACTCGGCCACAGACGCAGAATCGACGATCAATCCGCCGGGCATTCGGTTGCAGGTTCGGACCACCGAACTCACAGTCACAGTCCCTCTCCCGCATGCTCTTGAGAAATCTACGCGATCTATTGCGCGAGTAGTGCTTCTGAACGCAGAGGATATCGTGCGAGCTCAGGTCGTTGAGCCGGTCGAACTCGTGCGCCACCAAAAGCAATTGGTGCTCAGGCTGGCGAAGCCATTTGCGAACGTTCCGGTTTCAGAGATGGAGGCTTTGCATTGGCTGCGTGTGAAATATGAGGTCCAGGCCGAGAGCGGAGAGATTCTGGCGTCGGGCATCGAGGCTCTGCGTGCCGCCACCACCGATCCATTCATACTCACTGCCGCCGCGAGTCGAGTGGCGGCTGCCGGGCGCCCGTACCGGGTTCAGGTGCATGTCAGGAGCAATAACGGCTCGCCGCTGGCGGGCGTCGAGGTTCGCGGAGATGTGACCTGGGACGACGACGGCGGCAAGGAAAGGAAAGTCAACGCCAGCGCAATCACAAATGCAGGGGGGAACGTCACGCTTCCGCTCCTGATTCCTCGGGACGCTCACGCGAACGATGGAGACCTTATAGTCAACGTCAAGAGTGGCCTGGTGGCCCGCTCGGTCGAACGGAGGGTAGAGTTTCGGTCGCGCAGCTATTTGATGCTCGACACCGACAAGGACATCTACCAGCCGGGACAGACTCTGCACACGCGCATGTTGCGATTCGATTCCGAGCGCAAAGCAGTAGCGGGCGACACGCTCGATGTGCGGATTGAGGATGAGGAAAGAACACTGGTCCTCAAGCAGACTGTCGCCACGAATGCTTTTGGTGTGGCGCACCTGGACTGGCAGATTCCGCCTAATGTCCGCATGGGGACTTACGTCATCCGCGCCTGGCTCTCCGGCCAGGAGGATGACGGGCGGAATGTCCGGGCGGAAAAGTCAGTTCATATCTACCGGTACGATTTGCCGACCTTCCGCGTCTCCACGCATCCGGATCAGGCCTACTATCTGCAGGGGAAGAACGCGGACATTACCGTGTCGGCGGAATATTTGTTCGGCAAGCCAGTCACCCGTGGCAAGGTTCGAGTTGTGGAGGAGACCGAACGCAAATGGAACTACCGCAAGCAGCAGTGGGACACCACGGAAGGCCAGGTTCAGGCCGGAGAACTTGACCACGACGGACACTTCACGACGCACTTCGATCTGAGTGAGGCCCACGCCGGCCTCGAGGACGACGACAACCTGCAATTTCACGATGTAAACGTGGCGGCGTACGTGACGGACCTGGCGACCGGGCGCACCGAGCAGCGAAGGTTCGACCTGCGCGTCACGAAGAATCCGATTCATGTCTATGTCGGCTCCATGCCAAGGCGAAATCCGAAGATGCCGCCTACGTTTTTTGTCTCGACGTTCTACGCGGACGGGCGGCCGGCGCGCTGCAGGGTTCAGGTGAGTTTGTATGACGATTCAGCTGACGATAAGAATCCGAAGAGACGATTCCTGCGCACGGTCGAGACGAACAAGTACGGACTGGCCAAGGTAAGCGACCTGAACATTCCGGAGGACGAAGATCGCGATTACTTGCTGGTTGAAGCGCGCGATGCGAAGGGGCTCATAGGCAGTGACAAGCAGTGGATTTACAGCGACGACGATGATTCTGGCGTCGTCGAAGTGACGGCCTCCCATGCGATCTACAAGCCCCGTGACCCGATCGAAATAACGCTGCGCAGCACGCGGCCTTCTCTGCACCTGGTGGTGCAGGCGGTAAGGGAGGGAGTCGTGCTGGCGAGCCAGCAAGTCCGGCTGCGGAATGGACGCGGATTCACTTCGTTTCCCTACGATCCACGTTTCACAGATGAAGTCACCATCCTTGCTTTCTCCCTCGAGGAGGAATGGAGTTCTGCGGCGCTGGAAGGGTTGCGGACAGTCCTGTATCCAAAGAATCGCCAGCTCGAAATGGGCATTCAACTGGATAAGAACGAGCACCGGCCTGGCGAAGACGCTACCGCGCGCTTCGCGGTGAAATCCGCGGACAAAACCGGAACGGAGAGTGCGCTTGGGATCAAGATCGTGGATCGAGCGGTGGAAGAGCGGGCGCAGACGGACTCCGATTTTGGGCAGCGGAATAACTGGAACTGGTGGAACTGGTCGCTGTGGTCATCGAGTAATGATTCCGGCTTTGGCGGCATTTCGCGGAATGATCTGGATCGCATCGATCTGACCCAGCCGGTCTCGCCGGACCTCGACCTGGTTGCCGAATACATCTTGCAGTCCAGCTATCAAGATAGCCTGGAAATGCTGGAAGACCAGTCTCCCTTGGGGCCGGAACAAGTGTTTTCCAAAATACTCAGCAAGCAGTTTGAGCCCGTGGAGGCTGGATTAGCCAGGTGGAACGAAGAGGGAAAACAGCCTCACTATCTTGCGGATCTGGAGGCCGTCGGAAAAGAAGAGAACGTGGACGTGCAGGGTCTGCTGGATCCCTGGGGAACACCTTATCGCTACGCACTTAGTTTCCAGAACATACAACACATTCTGACAGTGACCTCTGCCGGACCAGACAAGCACTTTGGAACGAAGGACGATTTCACAGCTCACCGGAGTTCGAGGTTGTACTTCGATCATTTCACCAAGCTGATCGAAACCGCCAGCCGTGATCTGAGCGAGAAGGAGGGACGATTCATCCGCAACCTCGATACCCTTCAAGCGGAGTTGCTGAAGCGAGGAGTGGACTTCAAGGCACTCACCGATCCGTGGGGCAAGCCGTATGAAGCGCGGTTCCTGATCTCGGGGCCTTACTACGTGACTGAGATTTATAGCCGGGGTGAGTATCCCGAGCAGAAAGGGAGCAACGGCACCCTGATCTGGCGGGATAGCGTCGATTACTTTGTGCAGTCGCGGGCGAATATCAACAAGGTTCTCACCGCGCACCTAAATGCCGGTGGCGCATATCCGAACGACGAAGCGAGCTTCAAAAAGATTCTGCGGGAGGCAGGAGTTGACCTCGATGAACTACACGATCCATGGGGGCATCCTTACTACACGGTTTTCCAGCGCACAGCCCAATACAGCGACCGGGTGAGGATTCAGCAGACGAATAAGTCCGGAGAACGCGTGGGCGAGCCGGTGACTCTGGTCCGTCAGGTTGTGAACGTGATGAGCGCCGGTCCCGATGGGAAGCCCAACACGCCGGACGATTTCCAGGTGGCGAACTATTCGATTCTCGTTTCCGAGCAGAGTGCAAACGATGCCACTCCGCGTCCCGCTCCTCCGGGCATGAGCCTGGCCGAGAACACTGGAGCGATCAGCGGAACTGTAGTGGACCCAACCGGCGCGGTGATCGTCAATGCACAGGTCGAGGCCACGCTTGAGGGCACTGAGCAAAAGCATGGCGCAACAACCGACTCCGCGGGCCGTTTCGAACTGAAAGACCTGCAACCCGGAGTCTATGACATCCGCGCGGACGCTCAGGGCTTCAAGGCGCTGGAAGTCAAGGCGGTACTGGTCCAGGCGACCAACGTGACGGAGGTGAGTTTCGAACTCTCGGTCGGCGCATCGAGTGAAACGGTCGAGGTGTCGGGAGTCGCAGCAACCCTAGAAACCACAAACGCTTCGGTGGCAGAGATTCGAAGCCTGCCGAATCTCGTCACGATTGCACCCGGCATGTTGAATGCCATGAAATCCGGTTCGATGGTCACGCCCCGGTTGCGCGAGGATTTTCCCGAAACCATGCTTTGGGAACCCGCACTAATCACGGATCGCCGCGGGCACGCAAAACTCAATTTCAAGTTGGCTGACAACATCACAACCTGGAAACTGACGGCCGTCGGCTCAACGAAAAATGGGGAGTTGGGCCGGGCAGAGCAAGACCTGCGGGCGTTTCAGCCGTTCTTCGTCGAACACGATCCTCCCCGCATCCTCACCCAGGGGGATGAGATCTCGTATCCCCTTATTCTGCGAAACTATCTCGATCGCGCACAGACACTGAAGGCGTCCATCAAGCCGGAGCCGTGGTTCACTCTGCTGGGCCCGGCGGAGGTACAGGTCAACGTTTTGGCTGGAGACTACGCGAGCGCCATGTTTCGCTACCGCGCGGTGGCCGCGGTCAGCGGCGGCAAGCAGCAGGTCACGGCAGCGAATTCGGAAATCGGCGACGCCGCGCAGAAGTCCGTCGATGTGCATCCGTTTGGCCGTCCGCTTTCGGTAACAACTGCGGACATCGTTGATCGGAAAGGAACACTGACGCTGACGGTTCCCGACAATGTGATTCCTGGTTCTACAGCTGCGAGAGTGAAGATTTATCCGAACCTGCTGGCGCACGTAGTGGAGAACCTGGAGGCGGGGCTAGAGAAGCCGCACGGATGCGGTGAGCAGACCATCTCGTCCACTTATCCGAGCTTGATGGTGGCAGAGATCTACGCGAAGAGCGAACAGAAGCCGGCGATCGCTTTGAAGGCGCAGAGGTATCTCGCGGCCGGATATGAGCGGTTGCTGCGGTACCAGGCGGAATCAGGAGGCTTCTCCTACTGGGGACATGGCGAGGGTGCAGACCTGGCGTTGACAACCTACGCTCTGGAGTTTCTACATCGTGCCGGGCAGATCGTGACGGTGGACGATGGTGTTCCGCTTGCGGCAGAGCAATGGATCCTTCAGCAACAGGCTCCGAATGGATCGTGGCGCGGGCACTGGGACAAGAATGACAAGGACGCCTTGCTGTTGACCGCTTACGTTGCTCAGACCCTGGCGCAGCTCGATGGAGAAGACTCGGCGCAAGCGGCCCCACGCCGCAAGAGTCTGGAACGCGCGCTGGCGTTTCTCACGGCCCACCGTGACCTCGCGGATGAGCCCTACATCATCGCCAGCTATGCGCTGGCGGCGAAAGCAACGGGCGATGAGCGGACATTCGAAGATCTGCTCGAATGGCTGCGCAAGAGTGTCCATCAGCAACGGGGCGGCTCGTACTGGAGCCTGGAACGCAATACGCCATTTTATGGATGGGGACAAACCGGAGCACTCGAATCTACGGCTCTGGCCCTGCGGGCATTAGCTTCGGGCGATAGCAGAGCGGGCGCCGACCGGTCTTTGATTCGCCAGGGACTCCTCTTCCTCCTGCGCAACGAGGACAAGGATGGCATGTGGTATAGCGGACAAACGACTGTGAATGTAATCAAGACACTGCTGAGAATGGTGGTGGCGCGCGACCGGGAGACCGCCGGCGAGATCACTGTGCGGGTCAACGGCAAAGAGGCGAAAGTCGTCGAACTGCCCGCGGGGCAGGGCGTGGCAGCACCGATTGAAGTCGATGTCAGCACTCAAGTGATGGCTGGCAAAAACCAAGTGGGTTTGGAGTACGCGAGCGAGGCGATGATGAGTGCCCAGGTTGTGGCCGACCTATATGTCCCGTGGCAGGACAGCAGTTCCGTCGCGTCGAAACCGGAGCCGAACGCGACGAGCGTGTTGCGATACGTTGTGGAATATTCGAACACCAAGGGCACGACAAGCGAAAGCGTCGAATGTAGCGTCCGGGCCGAACGGCTCGGTTACCGCGGATATGGCATGATGCTGGCGGAAGTTGGCTTGCCGCCGGGAGCGGACGTGGATCGCGACAGTCTGGAGAACGCGATGCAGGGCAACTATGCAGTTTACCGCTACGATGTGCTGCCGGACCGCGTGGTTTTGTATCTCTGGCCTGAGGCGGGAGGATCGTCCTTCAGCTTCCGGTTCCGGCCGCGTTTTGCAATGCAGGCTGAGACCGCCCCATCGGTGCTCTACGACTACTACAACCCAGACGCGTCGATTACGTTAAAGCCATCACTCTTCGAAGTTAGGCAGGGAAGTGGAGAGACCCGCTAACCCCGGAGCGATCGGCTAGAATCTCTGCGTGAGGCACAATCATGACTAATCTGAGTCGTACCGATATGAGTTTCCGCCGGACTGTATTCGGATTGACAACATTGATTTTGATGCTCTCTATGCGGGGGTATTCCGAACCAGGAAACTCTGCGGACACAGCTGCATCGGTTCAGGCTTTTCTGGGACGTTGGGATCTAACCCTAAAGACTCCGGTTCGCGAAGCTCCGTCATGGTTGGAAATCACGCAGGAAGACGGCCAGGTCAAAGCTCGCATGGTCAGCCGGTGGGGACACGCGCGGCCGCTTCCAAAATGTGAGATCACGAATGGCAAGATCACATTCGTTTCTCCCAAGGAGGAAGAAGAGAGAAAGGACGACATGGTCTTTGAGGGCAACTTGTCCGGGAAGACGCTGGTAGGGACTACCACTGGACCCGATGGAACCCCGTGGCAATGGACGGGCGAGAAGGCGCCGTCGTTGACGAGAAAGGGCGAACCGAAGTGGGGGAAGCTGACGCAGTTATTCAACGGCAAAGACCTGAGCGGGTGGAGGATGAGTGATCCGGCGGCAACCGCAACCTGGAAAATCGAAAACGGAACGCTCGTGAGCCCTGGCCACGGTCCCGAACTTATCAGCGATGCCAAGTTTGAAGATTTCAAGCTACACGTCGAATTCAATTGCGCGCCGGGATCGAATAGCGGCGTCTACCTGCGCGGCCGGTACGAGCTCCAGATCGAAGACGATCCGGAGCCAGAAGGTCCGACCATGCGCACCGGAGGCATATACGGATACCTGGCCCCTTCGCCGGAACAGCCGCGCAAGCCGGGAGAATGGCAGACCTACGACATCACGTTCGTGGGACGAGTGGTCACCGTCGTGCAAAATGGTCACACCATCATCGATAAACAGGAAATTCCGGGCATCACTGGCGGGGCCTTGGATAGTCACGAGGGGCTGCCAGGACCGATCTATTTGCAGGGCAGTGAGGCGGGCCACGTCGCCTTCCGCAACCTCACGATCACGCCAGCAGAATGATCGAGTCAGGCTGACAATCAGGGCTGACAAGAGGTTGTGAAGAACGCAGAGGTCGATGCGCCCTTCATGGTTGGATATGCTGGTCGGCTGCTGTCAGTGGGCAGAGCCGCCGACGTAGTTTCCGTACCCCACGATGACCGTTGAGGTAACCAGAACCAGCAGGCTGAAGGCCACCAAGACTTTGGTTCTGGCCCCGGCGCCATTCCATTCTTTCAGCGCGATACCCCACAAGGTGCTGAAGATGATGATGCTGGCCATGTGCAACGTCCAACTGGAAAACTTGTACCTTCCCATCTGGGTCTCGCCCATGGTGTAGAAGAAAAACTGCATGTACCAGGTCGTGCCCGCGAGAGCCGAGAAAAAGTAGTTGGCCAACATCGGGGCCTTGACGGCCGCATCTTGTGCGACGGCCACGGCTACCGCCATCTCCTCGGCTGGAGCATCGGTAACCGCTTCAAGAATGTGCTCCTCACTGCGAGCGGGAACCTTTCCACGAATTTGAGACTCGAAGTACTGGTAGCCGGTGCGGTTGCGAATGTTTAGGATGACGCACCAGATAAAGTTGGTGGTGAAGCCGCCGGCAAGAACCACAACGAGGACGGGAAGTCCCTGCCACAGTGTGGGAGTGCCATGCTGGATGGTGATGGCCTCGATAGGATCACCCGCCGCAAGGCCGTAGGCGAAACAGGCGCTCATCACCCCTGAAAAAGTGGCGACGAGCAATCCCTTCTTCAAATCGAACTCCTTGATCGAAGCACGCTTCTGCTCGGTCGACATCTCGCGTTCTTTGGACACTCCGGCTGCGCCCGCGAACGCGATGCCCAGCAAACAGACCGCGACTCCACCCAGAATGATCAGCCCCGAGTGAGTGCCGAGGACTTCGGAGGCGAACACTCCGCGAAAAATCGGAGGCATCAATGTGCCGAATGCGGCGGTGTACCCCAGCGCCACGGCCATGCCGAGCGACATACCCAGATATCGCATCGTCAGGCCGAAGGTGAGGCCGCCGAGTCCCCACAGGACTCCGAATACATACGCCCAGAAAAGGCTGCTGGCCGGAGCTTCATGCAGCACGGGCAACAGGTCGCGCGTCATCGTCAGCGCGAGGATCCATGGGGCGATGATCCAGCTGAAGAATCCGCCCACCAGCCAGTAGGTTTCCCACGCCCAGTTTTTTACCCCGCGATAGGGAACGTAGAAGCTGGCAGAAGCCAGACCACCGAGCCAGTGAAAGAACACGCCCAGTGCTGGGTTCATCGAATCCTCGGATTACAGAGCTGCATACTTGATCCTTAACGCAGGAAGGCCTCCAGGAGACCGCCATCCACGGGAATGACGTGCCCCGTCGTTTTCGCGCTCTGATCCCCGGCTAGCCACACGATCGCGGCCGCGCAGTCCTGGGGGAGGATGGGCCGTTTGGTCAGCGTACGTTGCGCATAAAAATCGGCGAGCTTGGCTCGCAGTACCTCGATCGATTCCGAATCCGCGAAAGCGATCTTGTATTTCTGCAGAGACTGGATCACACGATCGCGAGGGAACATGGTGGAACCGGCGACCACGGTCGCAGGCGCGATGCCGTTCACTCGTACGTGCGGACCAAGTTTGATCGACAGTTCTCGGATCAAATGATTGAGAGCTGCTTTGCTGGTGTCGTAAACTTCGCTGCCTTTCTTAGGAACCACCGCGTTGGCGGAACTGGTGAGCACCATGGCAGCGGGTAGGCCCTGATCTTTGAACACCCACTCCGTCTGCTGGGCGAGAAGATAGTTGCCGGTGACGTTCACCAGAAAGGTTTGCGCCCATTGTGCTTCGCCGAGTTCGCCGTCAGCGCCGGGGACGGGATAGATCGCGGCGGTGTTCACGATGATGTCGAGGCCGCCAAATTGAGAAATCGTGAAATTCGTGGCCTCCGCAAGTGATGCCGAGGAACCGAGGTCAACTCGAGTGTGCGCGACGAACTCGGGAGATGCTAACGCGCCGACTTCATTGGCGACGTTGCGGGCACTGGGCTCGTCAAAGTCCGCTACGACGACATGGGCGCCTTTGCGCGCCAGCAGCAGCGCGACTTCGCGGCCGATCCCGCTTGCGCCGCCGATGATGAGGGCGATCTTGCGGCTGAACTCTGCTTCCGCCGGCATGCGTTGCAGCTTGGCTTCTTCTAGCGCCCAATACTCGATGCGGAACGCCTCAGACCGGGGAAGCGCTACATAGTTATGGAACTGCGCGAACTGCTGCAACTGCTCCGCGTGGCGGGCCTGCGGCAGGGGATGAGAAATTTCTCCATCTTCCAATGAGTTCGCCCCGGCCATGACATGAATGGCGTTGATGAAGAACTCGGTGGTAATCCGCGCTTCTTTTTTGTTCCTGCCGAAGCCGAACAAGCCCAGGCCCGGAACAACGACGACGGAGGGGTTGGAATCCCTGAGCTTGGGAGAATCGGCGTTCGCCCACGCGTCGTAATACTTCTTATATGCGGCTCGATACGCGACACCCTCCCCCTGGATTCGCGCCTTCAGAATGCTCACATCTTCTTTGAGGGGATCCCATGACAGGAAGAGAGGGCAGACCCGGGTTCGCAGAAAATGGTCGGGACAACTGGTTCCCAGCGCGCCTAATTCTTTCGCCCACTTCGATCCGGCGAAGGTCAGAGCGTCTTCATCGTCGGCATAGTGCGCTACCACGCGGCGATTTGAGGACACTACACCACGCAGTGCGGGCAGAATCTGGGTGGCGATTTTCTTGCGATCCGGCACCGGCCCGTGCTCGACGCCGCCGAACAAAAAGCCCTTCCTCGATTGACGTTGGAGAATAAATTCGCCCATCTGATCGATGGTGTGAATGCTGTTCAAATAACATTCGCGTTGCGAGTTTCCCCAGGTGAACAATCCGTGCCCGCCGAGAATAAGGCCTTCCGAGCCGGGATTCTCCTCGACCGCTCGTTCAATCATGAGCGCCAGCTCGAATCCGGGGCGTTGCCATGGCAGCCACACGATGTTGCGATCAAACTCTTTGTTGAACTCGTCCAGCTTGCGTTTTCCATTGGCGCTTGCCGCCAGAGCGATGGCCCAGTCGGGGTGCAAGTGATCCACGTGAGCGAAGGGGAGGAAGGCGTGCAGGGGAGTGTCGATCGACGCCGCCACGCGATTCTCGCCAAACGCCGAGAGCGGATAATAACGAACCATCTCATCTTCGTGTTGCTCGCCACGATATAGCTCTTTGAGTTGTTCCAGACGATCGAGATAGAGCTGCGCGAATCCGGCATCGGTGATGGAACCGAGATCTCCACCACTGCCTTTTACAGCCAGCACGCGGACAGGCCTGCCCGTAAACGGATCGGGCAGGTCCAGCTTGGAGCTGGTGTTGCCGCCGCCGAAATTGGTGATGCGCAAGTCAGAGCCCAGCAGGTTCGAGCGATAACGCAACAGGGACAGCGGATTGCCGTTCATCTTTTGATCTGCCGCTTCGTTCCACAAATCTTTCAGGTGAGTCGTCGCTTTGATTTCAGGCATAGATACTCCCGCAATATTGCTCAAATCGTTCCGCATCCTGATCCCACTTGTCAGTTTCGAGCGGCTCAAATGCTTCGGTGGGGAAAGATCGTTCCACGATGGCGCGGACTTCCTGCAGCGAGGACGCACGTCCAGTCGCAAGGATCTGCATCGCAATATTTCCCAAAGCGGTTGCCTCAGCCGGGCCAGCAAGCACTGTTCTTCCAGTGGCATTGGCGGTCAGTTGGTTTAGCAATCGATTCTTCGATCCGCCGCCGATGATACGAATCCGTTCAATGCGCCTCCCGCTCACCTGTTCAAGATTCCACAGGACCAGGCGGTATTTGAATGCGAGGCTTTCCAGAACAACTCGCACGTACGCGCCGGGTTCGTGCGGAACCGGCTGGTGGGTGCGGGTGCAGAATTTGTCGATGGCCACGAGCATGTCGGGAGGACGCAAGAAGGACTCGTCATCGGGATCAACGAGCTGACGAAACGAGGGCTCGCGACTTGCCAGCTCGATCAGCTCCCGATAGTCGTAGCTGTGGCCCTGTGCCGTCCAGGATTGGCGACAGGCCTGCAGCATCCACAGGCCCATGACGTTCTTTAGCAGCCGCGTCGTTCCATTCACGCCGCCTTCGTTGGTGAAGTTCAGGCGCAACGCATCGGACGTGATCACGGGGGAATCGAGCTCGGTGCCGATCAGCGACCAGGTTCCAGAACTGAGAAAGGCCGTGCCGTCGCGAGCCGAGATTGCGGCCACCGCCGAGCCCGTGTCGTGACATGCGGGAGCAATCACGGGCGTTCCCGCAAGAAAAGTGTGACCTGCTATGTCAGGCAGCAGCGTGCCGATGATCGAGCCCGGCTCCACGATTGGAGCCGGCAAATGCGCTGGAAGATCCAGGCGCTGCAACAGGCCGGTGGCCCAGGTGCGCTTCACCGGGTCCACCATCTGGGTGGTGGTCGCGTTGGTAAATTCGCAGACTGCATTTCCAGTCAGCCAGTAGTTGAAAAGATCTGGAATGGTGATGAGATGTTTTGCCGCTTCCAGCAACTTCGGAGTCTGACGCCGCGCGGCGACGAGCTGATAGAGAGTGTTGATGGGCATGAACTGAATGCCAGTGGCCTGGTAGATCTCCTGCTTGCTGACTTTGGTGAAGACTTCCTCCATGACGCCGTCGGTCCGGCGGTCGCGGTAGTGGTAAGGATTCTGGAGCAACTCGCCGCCTTCTCCCAACAGGGCATAGTCCACACCCCAGGCGTCAACTCCAATGCCCGCCAGTTCCACTTCACCCAGTCGCGCTAGCGCTTTCCGCACTTCAAACCAGAGTCGAGGCACGTCCCAATGAAGCGCGCCGCCGTAGCTGACGGGCTCATTGGGGAAACGATGGACCTCCTCGGTCGTGAGAATTCCTTTCTGCAGATGAGCTAGAACGGCCCGCCCACTCTCGGCACCAAAATCGAAAGCGAGATACGGCTTCGCATGAAGGCTCTTAGGCATAAGAAGAGACATTCCGGGAATTCCGGGCCGCACGTTCTTTGGTGATCCGCTCGAGGTAGCCACTCTGGCGGAATGCCTCCATTGGATTCTTGGGCAGACCTTTGGACTCTCGCCACTCCTGAATCACGGGGCGGACGTCGGTGGCGAATGCGTCCTGCAACAAGGACTCCGCCCGCACCAGGTCGCAGTTCTTCTGCGCGGACGCGAGTTCTCGACCATCGACCAGGGCCGCCTTGGAGAAAAGTTCCTGCGCCATGGTTACAGTCTGGATCGCTTCCTCAATCTTGCCCTTGAGATTGTGACTCTGATCTACCATGTACGCGATGTCGGCCTTCTTGCCGGTTTCCCACTCGAAATATCGAATCTCGTGGAAGATGCGGAAAACCTGATAGGGATCGATAGACCCCAGCGTCAGATCGTCGTCGGCGTAACGGCGGTCGTTGAAGTGGAAGCCTCCCAGCATGTCTTCTGACAGCAGCCAGGCAACAATCTGCTCGATGTTCTGCGCCGCATAATGATGGCCAGTATCGACCAGGACTTTCGCTTGCGGTCCAGCGGCGCGCGACAAAAGCAGAGACATGCCCCAATCGGCGATATCGGTGTGATAGAACGCGGGCTCAAATGGCTTGTATTCGATCAGAAGTCTCTGGCCGGGAGACAACGCGCTGTGGGACTCCTTTAACATCTCGGTGAACCATTGCTTCCGTTGCCGGATGTTCGCGGTCCCCGGGTAATTGGAGCCGTCCGCAAACCACATGGAAATGTCCCGGCTGTGCAGGCTTCGGGCAATCTCAATACTCTCCTGGGTGTGCTGCAGCGCACGCTGGCGAATTGCGGGATCTGGATTGCCGAACGAGCCATACTTGTATTCCTGGTCCTGGAAAAGATTGGGATTGATTGCTCCGGGAAGAACACGGTACTGATCGGCAAATTTCTTGATGTCGTCTGTGCTACGTACTCCATCCGGGCAGTCCCACAGAACATGCAACGCTACCGTAGGGCAGACTCCGGTGAGCAGATGTACCTGGCCGGCATCGCTGAATTTTTCCTCGGTAGTGGTGGCCGCAGCGGGCTGGATAAACTTCCCGAACCGCGTGCCGGTGTTAGCGAAGCCCCAGGACGGCAGTTCGATGCGGAAGGACTCAATCGCATCGAATACTCGTTTTCTCTGGCCTTCGTCCATGGGGGACCTCTCTCTGATCTTTGACGATGGAGGTTACAATCCTTGTGGCACAAACGCACAGCATAACACTCTGAAGAGCCGACCGCGTCATCAGCGGCCGAGGAGGATCAGGTGGAGCGTACCAGAGTATTGAGGGTGGTCATGGCGGTTGTCGTTCTGACGTCGGCCGCGGCCGCCACACCGGTTCATCTGCGCTGCGAATATCTGGAGAATCCTTTAGGCATCGACGCGGCGTCCCCTCGCTTTTCGTGGCAGAGCGACAACAGCGAGCGCAACTGGATGCAAGCGGCTTACCAGGTTTTGGTGGCCAGCAATGACGAGAGCCTGCGGAGCGGGAAAGCCGACATCTGGGACAGCGGCAAAGTCGATTCCGCTGAGTCGGTGGGAATCGTTTATCGCGGCCCAGCACTGGAATCGCGCAAGAGATATTACTGGAAAGTCCGCGTATGGGATGCTGCGGGGCAAGTCTCGGAGTCGACGGAAGTGGCTTGGTGGGAGATGGGACTTCTGCACGCGACGGACTGGAAGGCCAAGTGGATTCGTTGGCAGAACCCGGAGGACGACGCCGACCGTCGTGACATCCGCTGGATTTGGCTGCCGGGTCAAGATGCGCTCGTGGTTGTGCCGAAGACAGCCGCTAAGTTCCGAGTCACCGTCGATCTTCGTCAAACTGACAAACCGAAGGCGGCGGTTCTGATGCTTGCGACCCGAGGAGACTTCGTCGCGAAAGTGAACGGTCGTGAAGTCGATGCCAAGAGTAGATGGACCACGTTCGACCGCAGGGATATTTCTGACCAGCTAGCTGTGGGCAAAAACGTCATTGAAGTGACCGTCACCGCTCCTGAGCCACCGGAGTGGGGGCCAAACGCGGGGGCCAAAACTACGACCGCTGCACTGGCAGCGTTGCTGAAAATTACGCGCTCCGATGGTTCGACGATGCGCTTTCCTACCGGGGCGAAGTGGGAGGCTTGCCTTGAAAAGAAATCACATTGGCGGCCCGCCCGGGTTGTCGCGGATTTGACGGATAAAAAACTCGGCGATCCAGGACCGCTGCCGCAACCGGCCGCCTTCTTGCGGCGCACGCTCGCATTATCGAAGAACGTGCAAAGCGCAAGACTCTACGTGACTGCTCTCGGTAGCTACCGTGTGTTTTTGAATGGCCGCCCGGTCGGGGCCGATGTCTTGACGCCCGACTTCACCGACTATCGCAAGCGTGTCCTGTATCAGGCCTACGATGTGACGAGCCTGTTAGCGAACGGCAACAACGCAATCAGCGCTTTGCTGGGGGACGGCTGGTATGGCAGCGGTCTGACCTGGGACGGAGTGCACTTCTTTCCTCCTCCGGATCGTTTCGTCGCGCAGCTCGAACTCGACTACGCAGACGGAAGTCACGACACGGTGGTGACGGACGAGTCGTGGAAGACGGTCGCATCGCCCATCCTCAGCGCCACAATCTATGCCGGAGAGGAGTACGACGCACGCCTGGAACAGGCAGGTTGGGAGAAACCCGGCTTCGACGACTCCACCTGGAAGTCGGCGGTGGTCGCGGATGCGCCAGCCATTATTGTATCCAGCCAAATCACCGCGCCCGCGCGAATCATCACTACGTTGGACGCCAACAGCGTGACTCCCACCGCAAACGGAGCCTACATCTTCGACATGGGCCAGAACATGGTGGGATGGGCGACTCTGAAGGTGAAAGGTGCGGCGGGCACCAGGATTCGCTTGCGTTTTGCCGAGATACTAAATCCCGACGGGACGATCTACACCGCAAATCTGCGAAATGCGGACGCCACCGACGTTTACATTTTGCGTGGCGGAGAGGAGGAGACCTTTTCTCCGCATTTCACTTTCCACGGTTTCCGCTACGTCGAAGTCACGGGCTATCCTGGAACGCCTGCTCTAGACGCGATCAAGGGTGATGTCGTCAGCAGCGTGAGCGGCGACCCGGTGGCCAAGCTGTCGACATCCAGCGACCTCGTGAATCGCATGTGGTCGATCGGCACCTGGGGCCAGCGAGGAAATTTCCTGAGCATCCCAACCGACTGTCCGCAACGCGATGAGCGCCTGGGTTGGATGGGAGACGCGGGAGTTTTCTGGCGTACCGGAAGCTACAACTTCGATATCGCGGCGTTCTCGCAGAAATTCATCCAGGACATTGTCGACGCGCAAAGCAGGCGAGGCGCATTTCGAAACGTATCCCCGAACACTCTTCCCTCCAGTGTCGATGAACCTGAGGACGCCTCGCCGGATAGCGACATGGTAGGAGCACCGGGCTGGGGCGACGCCGGAGTGATTATTCCGTGGACGACGTGGCTGCAGTACGGAGACAAGGCCGTCATTGAGAAAAACTGGGATGCGATGCAGCGCTGGATGGAATTCATCCAAAGCCGGAATCCCGAGTTCCTGCGCAAGAACGGAGTCGGTCCCAATTTTGCGGACTGGCTGGCTCCTGACGAACGTACGAACAAGGATCTGCTCGCAACTGCATACTGGGCCCTGATCGCCAACATGATGTCGCAGATGGCGCACGCTGTCGGCAAGGATTCCGACGCGAAGCGTTATGACGAGGTCGTGCAGAACATTCGTGCAGCATTCCAGAAGGAATACATCAAAGAAGACGGAACGGTCGGCACGGGTACGCAAACTTCGTATGTGGTTGCGCTGTACACCAAGATGGCGCCCGCAGCTTTAGAGGCACTCCTCGTCGACAAGCTCGTCAAAGACATCGAAGCCCGCAACTGGCATCTTTCAACAGGTTTCCTCGGGACTCCCTTTTTGCTCTTCACGCTCGCCGATCACGGCCGCAGCGATGTCGCTTATCGCTTGTTGCTGAACGACACCTATCCGTCCTGGGGCTACATGCTGTCGAAAGGCGCAACCACCTGGTGGGAGCGCTGGAATGGGGACACGGGCGATCCGTCCATGAACTCGTACAACCACTACGCCTTTGGCTCGGTCATTGCCTGGGTCTACCGCTACGCCGCCGGCATCGATACCACGCCCGATTCACCAGGATTCAAGGAGATCATTATTCATCCGCATCTTGACGCCCGGATGACCTCTGCGCGATCAGAGTATGAGTCGATCTACGGGAAAATCGTCAGCGATTGGAAGGGAACTCCTGCCGGTCCATTTTCTCTGAACGTTACCATTCCGGCGAACACCGCGGCGCGAGTTTTCTTGCCAGCCATCGCGGGAGCGCACCTTCTAGAAGATGGAAATCCCGTGAATGCGCAGGCAGAGTACGGGTCGTATGTAATCCTGGTTGGGTCGGGGTCCTACAACTTTGAAGTAAAGTAGTCCGGCCGCGGAGTAGGAAACGATCACGACTATTCCCGATGTCGCGGTCAGCGGAATCGCAGCGTTCTAATCCAGAGAGGGAATTGTGAAGACAGTCACGACGAGCGGCCGGGCGAGGCCCGGCGCGTAACCCTCACGCTAAACCGTCGGGCGTTCTCTTTTATGACGTCCTGAAGAAAGACTGGAGCGCGGAGCCGGGTGATTTCACGATTCTGGTCGGCGGTTCTTCGGACACCATCCAACTTCGCAGCAAGTTCACCCTAACGCGCTAACGGCTTCCAGTCGAAAGTTGCAAGAGCCCCCGCTGGCAGGGTGTAGTTGAATGTCTGGCCGTTGGAACTCACGGCGAATGTTCCGGCGCTGGTTGCGGAGTTCAGCACCAGCAGGACGATCGATCCGTCGGGATTCTGAAAAGCGACATCTTCAATGCTGCCCGCACCGAACGTGTTCGAATTGATTCGATACGCTCCGGGAACGACGAACTTGCCCAGATGTCCCAGGATGTAGTACTCCACGTTGAAAGTGACGTTGGCTGGCGAAACGCTGTCGTCGATCGTCACCACCCCTCGGCAATTTGAGCATGTACCGTTCTTCGGGCCAGAGTTCTGATCGAGCGCCAGATTCCACAGAGAGACGCTGCGCGCCCAGTTGCGCGTTGCCCCGATCAGCAGGTGTTCGGAGTTCCACACCAAGTCGCCAGCAAAGGTGGTCGAAGTAATGCCGGAGCACTCCGTGAACCAGATGGCCTTGGCGGGAAAGGCTGTTTCGACGGTCGATTGCGCGCTGGGATCGCCCGCATAACAGTGAAACGAACTCCCGGCAGTGTACTGCGCCGCGGAACTGCCCAGCACCGACTCCGGGTACGTCGTGTTGTCCCAATTATGCTCGTAAGCGAAGATCTTCACATTCCCGAGTCCGGCCGTGCTCAGTGCAGGTCCGAGATTACTCGCGATGAACGTTGATTCGTCGCTCGCGGCGAGATATTCAGACGGGTATCCCGTAGTCGAATAGAGTGGCTCGTTCTGCACGGAGAGCGCATAGATCGGTATGCCTTGCTGCTGGTAAGCCTGCACGAAATCGACGAAATACTGCGCCAGGGAAGGAAAGTAGGATGTGTTCATGTTCCCGCCATTCATCGTGCCCGTCGTTTTCATCCAGGCCGGCGGACTCCACGGCAGTGCGACTACCCTAACGTTCGGATTGATGGCGAGAGCCTGCTTGACCAACGGGATAATGTAAGCCGTATCGTGAGCTATCGAGAAGTTCGTAAGATTGGGATCTGTCTGTCCCGCCGGCATGTCGTCGTAGCTGTAGTTGCCACTCGCCGAGAAGTCGGTTGCGCCCATGGGCTGGCGCAGAAAGCTGATACCGATGCCGCCGCTCGGGCTGAAGAGTTGTTGCATCAATGTGGTCTGTTGCGAAGGGCTGAGCTTGTTCCATATCAGCCAGGCGGAAGAGTCTGTCAGGGAACCGCCAAACCCATCCATCTGCTGATACTGGGTTGTCGCATCCACGGTCACGACGAGACCGCTGGAACTTCCGCCACTTGCAAATGAGACGCTCGGCTGCGGCTGCAGCAGCATCGTCCGGTCGCCAGTAGTTTCAACGATCTGCACCGTGGGCCCGCCGGACGTGGTTTGTGTATTGTTCGAGCCCGGACAGCTAGTCATCAAAAGGCAGGCAGTGCATACCAACAAAAAGAGGACAAGTCTGGAAATGTCGCTCGGGCCGTCTCTAATGTCTATTCGAATATACGTTCGAACTTCAGGAAAACTTATGGGTCCGTGTTCCGACATCGCTCGCCTCATTGCCGATCATTCCCAATCAAAGATGTTTGGGACCAGAATCTCATGCGTGTCAAATCACCGACCGGCCTGGACCTTCCCCCAGCCGCTGGTTTGGGCTACCCTAGGGCGAGCGTGGGATCAGTGGACGCTTGCTGAAGGCAGCTTTATTTTGAACTACTCGGTATCCAGGCAGAAGGGAACCATGCGAGCACGTAAATTTATTCCGCCAGTCGCACAGCTGTTGAGCCTGATGACAGTGTCGGTCGTGATGGCCCTGGCGCTCTCGGTCGGCGCGCGGGCGCAGCTTGCGTCGCCTGCCAAGCCTCTCCCAACTCTTACCCATGTCGATCAGATACGCCGTCTGAGTCCTCAACAGGCCGCCCTTGGTTATCCCGTGCTCATTCGAGGCGTGATCACGATGGATGCTCCGGCGCCCGACTTCTTCGTTCAGGATGCGACGGCCGGCATCTATGTGGAGGGCAGCGTCGCGCCAAAGTATTCTCACCTGCTGAGCCAGTTCGTAGAGATCGAAGGCGTCACCGGACCCGGTAAGTTCGCTCCCGTAATTCGTGAGACAAAGTTGCGTGTGTTGAGCCAAGGATCGCTGCCCAAGGCACAACTCTTTTCTTTCTCTGAACTCGCAAACGGGGAACAGGACAGTCAATGGGCGCAAGTGCGAGGGATCGTGCGGTCTGCGGCCATCGACCGAGGGTCGTGGCAGGAACCGGTCCTGGCCATGCGCGTAGCATCTGAAGGCGGTGAGTTCAATGTCCGGGTGCCGATTACACCCGAAAAAGACGCGTCTTCCTGGGTCGACAGCGAAGTCTTGATCGAAGGCGTATGCGGAAGTCTTTACAACGCCAACCGGCAACTGACGGGCATCCTGTTCTACGTCCCGCGGTTGAGCTTCATCAAAGTGGAAGCCCCGGCCCCCGAAGTTCCGTTGTCGGAGTTGCTGCGGTTTTCGCCGGCGGAAGGCGGACACCGAGTGCGAGTGCGTGGCATCGTATCGTACCAGCAAGGCAGCGCGCTCTTTCTTCAGAGTCAGGGCAAGGGACTCCGCGTGCTTACCGAGCAGGGCACTCCGCTCGAGGTCGGGGATCTCGTGGACGTGCTCGGCTTCCCTGCGATGGGGGACTCGGCGCCGATTCTCGAGGACGCCGTGTTTCGTCGTTTACTTCACGAGAACGCGCCGGAACCGACGAAGCTGGACCTCAATGTACCTTGGGAGCAATTCGACGGCGCGGTGGTGACCACCGACGCGAAACTGCTGAACCGCCAGGCGCAGCCCGAGGGCCTCCGGCTCATGCTGCAGCACGGCGATTTATTTTTCGATGCAACTCTTTCCGCGGGCGCGGCTGCGGAGCGCTTGCTGTCGATCCCACAGAATAGCGATGTGCAGGTCACCGGCATTTGTTTGGTCCGCAGCGGCGGTTTGTGGCGGACGCCACAATCGTTTCGCATCGTGTTGCGCTCCGCCCAGGATGTCGTCGTACGCGCAACTCCATCGTGGTGGAATTTGCGTCACACCCTTTGGCTGCTGGGCATCACCGCCTTCATTCTGGTGGCGGTGATGGTGTGGGTCGTAGTGCTCGGCCGTCGGCTGCAAGAACAGATGGCCGTGATTCGACAGAAGTTGAGAACCAGCGCGGTGCTCGAAGAGCGCAACCGGATCGCCCGCGAACTTCACGACACACTCGAACAGGAACTGGCCGGGATCACCATGCAACTGGATCTGGCGGTCGACTGTTTTCAGGAGGTGCCGGCCGTAGCCCGGCACGCGCTGGAAACAGCGCGCGACATGAGCCGTCATAGCATGATCGAAGCCCGCCGCTCGGTCTGGGATCTGCGCTGCCAGTTGCTCGAAGAAGGAGATCTTGTTTCTGCCTTGAAGCAGATTGTCGAACCGCTGGTGCCGCGCGAACAAACCAGGGTCGACTTCAAGATCCAGGGCAGCCCAGTGCGGCTCCCGGGCCCAGTAGAGATGAACCTGCTCCGTATCGGTCAGGAAGCCGTCGCCAACGCCGTGAAACATGGGCGAGCTCGCCGGGTCTCCATCGAGTTGCGGTACGAGACCGCCGCGGTGTGCCTGACCATAAGTGATGACGGCCAGGGCTTCGCTGCGGCGCAGTCTTCCCCCGCCGGACATTTCGGCCTCCTTGACATGCGTGAGCGCGCGCAATCCATGGGAAGCCATTTAAGCGTCGAGAGCGTGCCTGGACGCGGAACTCGAATTGCTGTGGAGATTCCTCTGCATCTCCCAGAAGCGATCGATGAAGAACTCAAAGCCAATACGTATTCTGGTCGTTGACGATCACTTCATGGTCCGCATGGGTCTCTCTGCGTCTCTGAACGTGGAACCGGACATGGAAGTGGTGGCAGAAGCGGACAATGGCAACGCCGCGCTCGAGGCTTATCGTAAACACCGTCCCAATCTAGTGATGATGGACCTCCGGCTACCGGGAATGAGCGGTACCGAGTGCACAGCCGCAATCCTGCATGAATTCCCGGACGCCTCCGTCCTCATGCTTTCTACCCACTCCGGGGAGGAAGAGATCTATCGCGCCATGCAGGCCGGCGCCAGGGGATACATCGTCAAGAGCATCATCCGCGAAGAACTCCTGCGTGCCGTGCGTGAAGTTCACCAAGGACGGCATTACGTCGATCCCATCGTGGCTTCGCACCTGGCCGAGCGCCGTTCCCACCGCTCCCTGAGCGCCCGCGAAGTGGAAGTGCTGCGAATGGTGGCCAAAGGACTGGGAAACAAAGAAATCGCCAGCACGCTCAATATCGCGGAAGTCACGGTGAAATTGCACGTGAGTCACGTGCTCGAAAAGCTGAGCGTGAAAGATCGAACCCAAGCCGCAACCGTCGCACTGCAACGCGGAATCATTTCGCTCGAATGATCAGTCAGATCACGCGCCCGAACCTCCAGCTATACGAAAGTAGTATTGACACTTCCTTCCTAGCCAATTTCTATTAGTACATTTGCATTACCTTCGCGTCGTGAGGACGCGGCTGTGTGGACTAAACCGTTTTTTTATGGCAAGGGGGGCTGTCATGAGGTGTGATCAGCTGAAGGGCCTGGGTGTCGCAGTTTTGTGGCTGCTGATGCTGGGTAGTGCGGTGGCGCAATCCGACCGCGGTTCGATCGCAGGCACCGTGCTCGATTCCAGCGGCGCCGCCGTCACCGGAGCTTCGGTCACGCTGAAGGGCGTGGACACTGGCAGCGTCTACAAGACCGTGTCGTCGTCTTCCGGCGCGTATCACGTGAATGATCTCGCCATCGGCCATTATGACCTCACCGTGGAAGCCACCGGCTTCAAGGCTTCTGTGCAAAAAGGAGTCGAGATCCAGATCAGTACGGTTGCTTCGCTCAACGTCACGCTGCAACCCGGCGACGTGAAGGAAGCAATCACCGTTCTCGCCGACGCTCCCACAGTGCAGACCGACAGTTCGGACGTGGGCACCGTGGTCGAAGACAAGCAGATCCACGATCTACCGCTCTCGCTGAATTCCACCGGCCAGAGCTTTGTGCGTTCTCCCGAGACCTTCATCTTCCTGACCCCGGGGACGATCGGGGTAGGCACGGCGGGCGACCACTCTTCCGCGGGTGTTTACGAAACGAAGATCTCAGGTGGACAGAACTTCGGCTCCGAAATTCTGCTGGATGGAGCCAGCGTGCAACGCTCGGACTCAGGCACGGCCTTCGACCAGACAGCGCCATCGGTCGAAGCGTTGACCGAGTTCAAGGTGACTACATCGACTCCTTCGGCTCAATTCGGGCATACATCCGGCGGCGTAGAGAGTTTCACCACCAAGTCCGGGAGCAACAGGTACCACGGCAGCATTTTTGAATTGTTCCGCAACGAAGCGCTGGATGCGAATTCCTGGGACAACAATTTTGCTGGAGTCAAGAAGCCACGGGATCGCCAGAATGATTTTGGCGGCGCCCTGGGAGGACCAGTCTGGATTCCACATCTCTACAACGGGCACGACAAAACATTCTTCTTCTTCGCCTGGGAGCAATACCGGAACAAGCGCGGCCTGTCGAACGTTCTGCAGACCTTGCCGACGGGGCCTGAGCGGAGTGGAGATTTCTCAGCGCTGCTCGGCCCCGGCCTGACAACGGGCGGCACCAGTCCCCAACCCATCATCAATCCTTGCAACGGGCAGCAGGTGCTGCAAGGACAGATCTTCGATCCTTCCACCACGCAAGTGGTCGGCGGACAGACATGCCGCATGCCTTTTGCGGGAAACAAGATCACCAGCATCAGCGGCGTGGCGCAGAAAGTTCTGGGCTATGTTCCCGCCACGAACCAAACTGGGCTGCCCAACGGCAATAACGTTCCCGGAACCGAGCAGAATTTTCTGAATGCCGGTGTGACGGATCACGTCATCACAACGCAGACTAGCTTTCGAATTGACGAGAACGTCACGGACAAGAACAAACTGTTCTTCTCCTATCACAGCCGCGAACAGAATTCGCTTAATGCCAACGGCTTCGATCTGCCCGCGCCGCTCACGCCGGGTGGCGAGTACTTCAACTACTACTTTACCCACTATCTCCGTTTCGGGTGGGACTACATTGTCAGCCCATCGGTGCTCAACCACCTCACGGTCGGCTTCAACCGCGTCTACACTGCCAGCAAGGGGCCGAGCGTGAATGGATCGAACTGGGAGAGCGTCCTGGGGATCTCTGGCGCAAGCGGCCCGACGTTCCCGCAGTTTCAGTTCAATGGCGCACAATACGGCAACTCATACAGCCAATGGGCCAACAATTCTTTTTCGATACAGGTTCCCAACGGTCTGGTCGTTGCTGACAGTGTGTCGTGGACAAAAGGGCAACACTCCTTCCGCTTTGGTTTCGACTGGCGGTCCTACCAGTATTCCCTGGAGAACACCGGCATCGAATCCCCTGCCTACACATTCTCGAACAACGAAACGTCATTTACTCCTCCCACCCAGAATCCAAACACTTCGCTCACTGGAGACCCGTTTGCCAGTTTCCTGCTGGGGTTGCCCGATATTGAAACCTTGACCGTGACCTCGCATTTTTCGCGTTGGGCTCAGAATTACTACGCTGTCTATGTCCAAGACGACTTCAAGGCGCGCCGGGATCTCACGCTCAATCTCGGCCTGAGGTGGGACATCGAGACGCCGCGCCATGAGGCCATCGGCGCCCAGTCGGTTCTCTCTTTGACCGCCTCAAATGCTCTTTCCCCCGGACAACCGGGAGCTTTGGTATACGGGAAGAGTGCCACCGGGGCATCGACCTACTTCAAGAATTTTGGCCCACGCATCGGCTTCGCCTACGCCCCCGAACGGTTCAAGAACACGGTGATCCGCGGCGCCTACAGCATCTACTATGCTCCGTTGACCTATTCCGACTTCGGCGGCAGCCTTGCCAGCGGAACGACTGCCAGTCCGAATTTCCAGAGTGGGGATCACTTCACGCCGGTACAGGGTTTGGATGCCGGCTTTCCGGCGTACACGCCGCCAAGCAACGCGCAGGACCCCACCTTACAGACGTTTTCTCAGAACGGGCCGACTTATGTTGCCAAGGATTACGGGCGAACGGGTATGGTGGCGAACTGGGATGTTGAAATCCAGCATCAACTTGCCACCGACCTGATTTTCAGCATGGGCTATATCGGGCAGCACGCGACGCGCCTGCGCTCGAACCTGGCGCAAATCAACACGCCGAATCCTGTTTACAACAATTTGGGCGCGGCATTCGGCTATGCGGTGGACGGTTCGGACGGACACAACGGGCCGGCAATCCTCAGCACGCTGGGGGTCACCGTGCCGAGTTGGTTTGTGTCAGGTTGGGGAGAACCTCAATCGGGGGGCCAAGCCACCGTCTACCAGGTGCTGCGTCCCTTTCCGCAGTACTGGAACATCACGACCAACTGCTGTCTGGAGAACCTGGGCCAGTCTACGTACAACGCGCTCCAGACCAAGCTGGAACGACGCTTCCGCAACGGGTTGAACCTGCTGGCATCCTACACCTACTCCAAGACCATCACCGATGCTGACTCTTCGTTCTCGACCGAGACGGGCTTTAACTCCAACGTGTTCGGCGCACAGAACCCCTATAACCTGAGGGGTGAAAAGGCGGTCAGCTATCAGGACATTCCACACGCGTTCGTTGTTAGCTACCTCTACGAATTACCGTTCGGGGCGGGGAAGAAATACCTCAATCACGGCGTTGCAAGCAAAGTGGCTGGTGGATGGCAGATTAGCGGCGTCCAGCGCTATCAGAGTGGATCGCCTACGGTCATCAACGAGTACTCTACGGCACCCTCCCAAGGGCCAGGAAACTTCCGCTACAGCTTGATTTCGGGCCAGCGGGTGTTCCCATCCAATCCTGTGCAATGGTCGCCCGCACTCAATAACGGTTGGAACAGTGGCTGCAAGGCCGTCAACGGCGTTTTCAGCCCTATCGCCCCGGGCAACCCGACGCCGGTGAACTGTAATGCGTTCGAGGATCCCAGCGCTGCTTCTCTCAGCGCCGGTGGAGGCTACGTCTTCGGGAACCTACCGTCAGTTGTCTCCTGGTGGCGAAGTCCAGGCTACAAGAACGAAGACTTCGCGATTCTCAAACGAACGAACATCACAGAGAGCAAAGACATCCTCTTCAAGCTGGATCTCCCGAATGCCTTTAACCGACACGTCTTCAGCAGCATCGATGGGAACCCTGGCGACACTTTCTTCGGCGTCCCTGGAGGTGGCGGCCACAGCGTGATCAATTCACCCAGAAATATCCAGGCAACTTTGCGCTTCGAGTTCTGACTTCACACCCCCATAGCCCGAAGTGTGTCCAAAGGCCGGACGATGAGTCCGGCCTTTGACACTCGTCCAGGGTCTAGCCTAGCCGGGTATAAAATGTCGTGGTGCGCAGGATGAAGAGTCCCTCCCGGGAAACGGCTATGGGCAATCACCGTGCTCTCTCGCGAATGCTGCTTTGCTTCGTACTTTTCTGCGTGACGGCCGCTGCATCAGCACAGTCCGCAGACGTCAACGCCGAGTTTGCGCAGGCCGCGCAGGCCATGCGCGAAGGGAATCTGGAAGAGGCCGGCGCGGGCTTTGCCGCTATCGTTAAGCAGACGCCAGCCTTCGCCGAAGCCCGATTCAATCTGGGGCTCGTTCGCCAGGAGCAGGGCCGATACGATGAAGCCATCGCGAGTTTTCAAAAGGCCCTCGCACTTCAGCCTCGACTTCATGGGGCCAATCTCTTTCTTGGCATCACGGAATTCAAACTCAACCATCTGGACAAAGCTGAGTCCGCCGTGCAGAAAGAAACCGCTGCCTATCCCAAGGACGCCAACGCCTGGATGTGGCTGGGAGTAGTCCGCCTGGCGCGGGACCGCGCCGAGGAAGCCGCCGACGCGCTCGACCGCGCGTACAAGCTCAAGCCCGACGATCAGGACATTCTCTATCACCGTGGCCGCGCGCACCTCCTGGTATCAAAAGACAGCTACGCGGAGATGTTCAAAGTCGATCCGCATTCCTGGCGCGTGCATCGTGTGCTGGCGCAGGCCAACGCCGAGGCCGACCGGCACGTGGAGGCGATCGCGGAGTACGAAGCCGCGATCAAGCTCGCGCCCACGCAGCCCGGGCTGCATGAGGAACTGGGATCCGAGTATCGCAACGCCAACAAGATTCCTGAGGCGGAAGCAGCTTTTCAGCGCGAGTTGGAAATCGATCCCCGCAACGTGCTGGCGAGATACAAGCTGGGTGCGATCGCGGTTGAACAAGGGAATGGAGCCAAGGGCAAAGAGCTGATTGAAGAGGCGCAACGGGAGAAGCCGGGCTTGGTGCATATGGACTACAACCTCGGCCGCGCCGAGATGCTGCTGGGCAATGACGCGGCCGCCGCCGACCACTTCGAACGCACGGTGAAGACCGACACCACGGCGGAGGTCGTCGAACAAGCGTGGTATCAGCTCGGAACCATCTACCGCCGCGAGCGCCGCATGGATGAGGCCCGGAACGCCATGGCGACGTTCCAACGGCTGAAAGATGAAGAGGCAGAAAAATCGCAAGAGCGCATGAAGAGATCCGTTCTCCCAGGTGACGTCAACCCGGTCGACTCACCCCCGGCCGCCACGAATCCCCAGTGAGTTAACTTCCGGCCTCAATGATTCGGTACAGCTGATGGAGCTTCCGCCGCCCCGCTCTTGATTTCCTCAGTGCGTTCAAACTCTACCCTGGCCAAATCCAGCTCGTGAATGTCTTTGTAGAGCCGCCCTAATTGATAGTGAGCCACGGCATTCTGGGGATCGAGTTGCGTTGCACGCTCCAGTTCACGGCGCGCATAGTTCATTTGCCCGACCTTGCGGTAGTACACGCCCAGGCTCATGTGGCAGAACGCGTTGTTCGGGGCGAGCGCGACTGCCTTTTCGAGAGGCGCGGTAGCATCCATCGGGCGGCCTTGCTCCATCAACAGGTTCCCGAGATTTACATACGGCTGCTCGCTGGGGTGTGGAGCCTGTTCCTGCCAACTGATTGCCTTGCGATAGGCCTCAATTGCCTCCGTAGGCTGGCCGCTTGACTCGAAGATCAATCCCAGATTGTTCTCCGCTTTGGCGTTGCGCGGATCCAGATCGAGAACCGCGAGGAATGCTTTGCGAGCCTCGTCCAGGCGTCCTTTTGTGTAGTAGGCGCGCCCCAGATAGTACCAGGCATCTCTGTTCGTGCTGTCGAGCTCCACAGATTTTTCCAGCCATTGGATGGCGTCGGCATAGTCATCCAGCAGAACATAATCCAAACCAACAATCTTTAAGTCATCGGAACTCGGCCGCGTGATCGCTGCCGCCTGCGTAAATGATGCGAGCGACTCCGCCGGCCGATTCTCACGGTGTAAAACGAAACCCAGCATATACAGCGCGTCGGAAGAATTGGGACGTGACCGGACGTAGCCACGCAGCGCCCGTTCTGCTCCAGCAAAATCCTGAAGGTGCACGAGCGATTTAGCCTGATAAAGCAGTGCGTCCGTGGAACCGGGGGAGGCGGTCTCGGCGTCGGCAAACAGAGCTGCTGCCAACGAATAGTTTCCCGCGCGGAATTCCGCCAGTCCACGATCATAGGCGCCACGGGATTGCGCGGAACTTCGCACACCAAGAAACAGAACCACTATCAGTGGAAACAAGAAAGCCGCATTGGCTCGTCGGGCAGTCATGGCTTCGTGGGTGTAGACGGCGTGACGGGCTCGTCGATTTGAAGAATCTGATCGGCAGGAATATCTTTCACTGTCTGCCGGATCCCGCTGGGCCAGCGAATCTCGATTCTCTGCACAACGTTTTCCGACCCCAAGCCGAAATGTACACGCTTGTCGCTGGCAGAAAGATAGCTGCCGGCCGTCGAAACGGTGGCATATTGTGGGCCCGATGCCGTCACCAGCATTACTTCCGCGCCAATCGCGTCGCGGTTACTCTTGTGCCCAACCAGCTTCAAAAGAATCCAATGATTTCGCGTCGCTGTTTCGTTGCGGAGAAGGTGCACCGCGCCGTCGTTGGTCGTTACGACCGCATCGAGCCGGCCATCATTATCAATATCGCCAATCGCCAGGCCCCGTGAAACCCAGGCTTGCTGGAAGACGCTGCCAGACTGCCGGGAAACATCAACAAACTCGTGCCCAGTATTGCGCGCGAGCAGCACGGGTTCGCGGTAATGCAGGTTGGGGTAGTTCAGTTCGATGGTATCGAGATCGTGGCCTTGCGCGACGAGGAGATCCTTCCAACCGTCGTTATCGTAATCAAGAAAATGCACTCCCCATCCTGAGTGAGGCAGCGTCATCTGCGCGATTCCCGCGCTGTGACTCACATAGTTGAAGGAACCATCGCCGTTGTTCTGGTACAGAGCGTAGCGTTGATTCGCCAGATCGGTGACCACAATGTCCGGCCAACCGTCGTTGTTGTAGTCGGCGAAATCGGTTCCCATGCCGGCATAAGTTCGCCCGTCTACGTCGACCGCAACTTCAGAGGCGAGACCGACGTCTTCGAAAGTGCCATTCCCCTTGTTGTGATACAGGAATTCCACCATGGAATCGTTGGCGACGAAAATATCGACATGTCCATCGCGATCATAGTCCGCGATGGCGATGCCGAGCCCCTTTCCCGCTTTGCCTAGACCAATCTTCTGCGCGACCTCGGTGAATGTGCCGTCCTTATTGTTGTGATAGACCAGCGGGGAAATGGGCCTGAAGAAATCCGGGTGACAATACGCGCGATAGCCTTCCTTGTGCTCTCCGCACCAGATATCGTCAAAATCCCAATCTACATAGCGCAGAACCACCAGATCCAGGAAGCCGTCTTCGTCCAGATCCACCCAAGCCGCGCTGGTCGACCAGTCGCTTCCTGCGACGCCGGCTTTCTGGGTTACGTCGGTAAAAGTGCCATTGCCATTGTTATGGTAAAGCTTGTTCCCTCCGTAGGCGGTTACGTAGAGGTCCTCGAACCCGTCGTTGTCGTAGTCGCCAACGGCCACGCCCATTCCGTATTCTGCGCCTTGCAACCCAGCCTTTTCGGTGACGTCCTCGAATGTACCGTCGGACTTCTGATGGTACAGGCGATTCCAGTATTGCGAATCGGTCTTCTGCGGGATGGTGCCTTTTCGCGTGGGATCATTCAGAGGGGCGCCGTTGACCAGAAAAATGTCCAGGCGTCCGTCATTGTCGTAGTCAAACAACGCGACCCCGGCGCCCATGGTTTCAATCAGATATTTCTTGGAGGTGTGCGACGCCCGGTATTGAAAGTCGATGCCCAGCCGCTGTGTGATATCGACAAAGGCTTCCTCAGAATTGGGTGCGGAGGATGTTGCTGGAGTCTTCTGCGCCGCCAGCCACGAGACAGCAATGAGCACGAAGCACATCCGCAGTGCCATGCGAATAAGCCTCGGCTGTTCTACCCGTTTCCTCTTCACGGCTCGACGATTCCTTTGCCTTCGACGACAGTGACGATCCGGTCAACCGCAGGAATCTTGATTTCCTCCTTCGCTCCATCTGGCCACAGAATTTCCACTCTATCCACCCTGGTGGCAACGCCCAACCCAAAGTGCAGTCGCTGATCGGAACTGGAAGCGTAGCTGCCTCCGGCGAAAACATCTGCACGCTGCCGAATCGTACCCGTTGTGACGAATACCTTCGCCCCGATCGCATCGCGCGGGCTTTTCGATCCACCGACCAGCTTCATCGTCAGCCAGTGATTCGAATTCTTGACCACATTGCGCAAGAGCACCGGTGTCGAGTCCATTACGTTGAGCACCACATCGATGTGGCCGTCATTGAACAGATCGCCAAACGCCGCTCCCCGCGCCGAGACCACCACGGCCAGCCCGCTGCCCGTTGCAGGCGGGACCTCCTCAAACTTCGACCCATTCAGATTGCGAAACAGCAACGGCCGCTGCGCCCAGGTCGTGCCCCAATCCTGCTTGTCGACTCCTGGATACACGTGCCCGTTGGCAAAGAAAAGATCGAGCAGTCCGTCGTTGTCGTAGTCGAGGAAGCCCGTGCCCCAGCCGAGAAAAGGAATGGTCCCATTGGCGATACCAGCCGCGAAGCTGATATCGGTGAAGCTGGCGTCCCCGTCATTGCGATAAAGCGTGTTGTAGTCGTCGGAGAAATTCGTGATGCAAAAATCGACCTTGCCGTCCCGGTTGTAATCTCCGACCGCAATCCCCATCGCCGCCTGTTCGCGCCCCTCGTCATTCAAAGCGAATCCCGAGAGATAGCTGACGTCCTCAAATGTTCCGTCATGTTTATTGCGGTAAAGATACTTGGGGACGGAATCATTCGCGACCGCCAGGTCGAGCCATCCGTCATCGTCTACATCCACGAAAACCGAGGCCAGCCCGTAGTAGCCCCTGGGGTCGGAAACTCCGGCCGTCACACTCACATCGGTGAACGTGCCATCGCCATTGTTGTGAAACAGATGATCGCCTTCCCCGGGCAACCCTCGCGGACCGCACATGACGTTGATCCCGCGAAACTGGCAGAACCCAGGTGGAAGCCCGCCTTTGCCCGCGATCGGCGGATGGTCAGGATCGAATTTCACATAACCCGGAACAAACAGGTCGAGCAAGCCATCGCGGTCGTAATCTCCCCAGGTCGCGCCCGCCGACCATCCACCGACCGTCACTCCGGCCTTCTCGGCAACGTCGGTAAACGTGCCGTCATGATTGTTGTGGTAGAGGCGGTTCTTGCCGAAATTGGAAACGTAGATATCCGGCCAGCCATCGTCATCGTAATCGCCGACCACGACGCCAAAGCCCCAGCGCTCGTTGGCCACGCCGGCCTTTTCGGTCACGTCGGTAAACGTACCGTCGTGATTGTTATGGAAAAGCATCGCTCGCGGCGCCGCTTCCGTACCCTTCAGCGCAGAGTAGGTCGAGCCATTCAGCAGGTAAATGTCGAGCCATCCGTCGTTGTCGTAGTCGAGCAGCGCTACGCCTGATCCCGGCGTCTCAAGAATGGTGCTCTTTTCCGGAGTGCCAGACTTGTGGTGAAACTTGTCCAGGCCGGCGGCGTGTGTGATGTCAGAGAAGATGACTGGAGCGCCGTCGACAAAACCTCCCGCTGTGATTGGACGAGACAGGGCATCTTTGACTGGAGCGTGCGCGACTCCGGTGCTCATGCCGTTCTGCTGCCCGTGTGTTTCTGATTCCGGGACGTTCTGCGCCAGCCCAGTAGAGAGTAATAGAGCTACAAAGCCGAATCGAGGTGCCGCAAGCCGAGCGATTCGCCGGAAATGAAAAGTAGAAGGAGAGCCAGGCATGGTTAGACTAGGCACGGGACGCGCAGTACGGCATTGCGAAATCTTCTCACACGGCCGGTTCTAGGTCCAACAGGTTTGAGCTTGAAATCGCTGGACGATCTAACGCCAGCTAGCTCGGGGAGTTCTGACCCGCCAGGAATCCGCCATCGAGCACCAGGGACTGGCCTGTCATGAAAGATGCGCGGTCCGAGCACATCCATACCACCGCTTCGGCGATTTCCGTGGGTCTTCCAAAACGGCCCATGGGGTGGCAACTGAGAACGTACTTGTGGACGGCAGGAGCGCTGAAGAGCCGTTCACCCATCGATGTTTCGACCACGGCCGGGCACACTGCGTTGATCCGAATCTTGCTTCTCGCGGTCTCCAGTGCCGCTGACTTCGTCAGCCCAATCACTCCGTGTTTGCTCGCACTATACGCGGCTGCTCCAGCACCCCCAACCAGGCCTGTAATCGACGCCATATTTACAATCGCTCCGCCCCCGCCCTGCTTGAGCATCTGCCGAATCTCGTACTTCAGGCAGAGCCACACGCCCTTGAGATTGATGTCGATGGTCCGGTCCCAGTCTTCCTCGGATTGTTTGAGGATGGGAACCCACACGCCCTCGATCCCGGCGTTGTTGAAAGCGATGTCTAAGCGGCCAAATTTATCCACTGCCTTCTGGATCAGTGCCTCAACTTCGGAGGCCTTCGACACATCGGTCTTCATGAACAAGCCATCGCCGCCGGCGGCACGGATCAGTCCGACGGTTTCCTGGCCCTCCTGTTCGCGACGCCCCGCAACCACCACTTTAGCTCGCGCCTTCGCAAAAAGTACGGCGGTTTCACGGCCAATCCCCGACGTCCCGCCCGTCACCAGGCCAACTTTGCCTTCCAATTCCTGTGTCATCGTTTTTCCCAAGCCAATCCGCCACTGTAAGGCAGACGCAAACGCAACTGTTCAAACATATCAGGAGTGCTAGTCACAAGTCCGGTATCATATTACCGAAATGGCGTACTGAAACGATGTATGGAAACCATGAGGACTGCGATTCTAGCCAGGGCGGACGCGGAGTTTGTCCACCTTTCAACGGATCTAGCGCGCACATGAACGACGAACTTGTAGGTACCTGGACACTCGTGTCCGCCGCGAGCACAACCTCCACCGGGGAGCGAAACGAGACGCCTTATGGCCCCAGCCCTGAGGGTTTGCTGACCTATAGCGGAGACGGCAGAGTAAGCGCCCTGATCAGCTTCGGCGGGCGAAAGTCACTCCCTTTCGGCGGTGGGACCGTGGATGAACAGGCTGAGGCGTTCAAAACATTTCTGGCTTATGCCGGACGCTACACCCTCAGCGGAGACAAAGTAATCCATCACATCGAAATTTCCTCGGTTCAAAACTACGTAGGCAAGGACCTCGTCCGCAGCGTCAAATTTCAAGGTGACCAAATTATCCTGGTTACACCACCGACTTCAGTAAACGGAAAAATCCAAACCGTTGAATTGATTTGGCAGCGTCGGCTAGCCGGCTCCTGACGAGCCATGTCACGTGCCATGCTAAACTCAACCTCGACGCGTTCGGTTCGTGCGGACTGAAATTCTGATTCAGTGAGTAGGTGCAGGTTGTCCAAGGTTATCGCTCCGGGCAAAAAGACTCTTTTCAGCGACGAAATTCTGCAGGACCCGTATCCCACATACGCACGCTTGCACGAGGAAGGTCCGCTGCATTATGTGGACGCTGGCAGCAAATGGTCGGTATGGTCGATTTTCAGCCACGCCGAGTGCGCCTCCATCGCGAAAGACCCCAGGCTTTCCGCAAAACGCGCCAAGCAGATGTTGTTGCCTCTTCCGCTCAGCCGCCAGGGCGAGTTTAGCGAACTCGCACGCATGTTCGGTCTGTGGCTGATTTTCATGGACCCGCCGGAGCACACCCGCCTGCGCAAACTTCTGAACAAGGGATTTTCGCCCGCCGCCGTCGAAGGCTTGCGTCCCCAAGTCGAGGCCATCGTCGATCAAATGCTGAAGCCGCTCCAGCAGGGCTCGGAATTTGAACTCATGCACGAGTTCGCCAATCCCCTGCCCGTGCGCATCATTTTGGAAATGCTGGGAATACCGCACGAACTGCGGGACACATTCGTCGATTGGTCGCGGGCCATCGCGATGTTCCGAGGCAATCCCAATCGCACGGTGGAAGATGCACGCGCAGCGCAAGATGCGCTCATAGAACTAACGGAATTCTTCCGAAAGACGGTGGCGGAACGGCGACGCAATAAAGGGAACGATCTGATCAGTCTTCTCATCGACATTGAGGAAGAAGGAGAAGTGCTGACCGAAGAGGAGCTCTACGCGCAGTGCATCGCGCTGCTCTTCGCAGGCCACGAGACGACTCGAAATCTGATCGGCAACGGAATGTACACGCTCTTGCAAAACCCGCAACAGACGGCGGAGTTACGAGAGAAACCAGAGATGATCCGCTCGGCGGTGGAGGAACTTCTGCGTTTCGAGAGCCCCGTACAATTCACGGCTCGCGTGCTCAAGGAAGATATCGAGGTTTGCGGCCAGCCGATCCGCAAGGGATGGACGGTGCTCTGCATGCTCGGGGCCGCAAACCGGGATCCAAAACAGTTTAAAGAACCGAATCAGTTAGATCTGAAGCGGCTGAACAACCAACACCTGGCGTTTGGTGCGGGCCTGCATTTTTGCATTGGAGCTCAACTCGCGCGGTTAGAAGGGCAGATCGCGATCCTGAATCTGGTGCAACGCTTTCCCCAGATGAGGCTCACTGGCCCGCGGCCGGTGTGGGCTTCGACATTTGGATTGCGCGGCCTGGAAAGTCTTCGGGTCATTCTGTGAAACTGGTTTGAATCCTGCTTGACTGTGAGATTTCGATTCCTCCCGTTGGCTTTACGCCCCATCCTAACGCCGTTCGTCTGATGTACACTTGAGCGCTTCGAGAGGTGTCGAATGGATGCTCAAGTCCAGATCGGTCAAGGCCAGGTCAGTCAAGAGCAGGTCAGTCAAGACCAGGTCGGTTTAGACCAGTTCGCTCAACTCCATCCGGAGGCGCATCGGCAACCATGGACACCGGCCTGTCTCGTCGCGTTCCGCTTCTGCTTCGTCTATTTCGGATTGTACTGCGCTGCCACGCAAATCCTCGGCAGCTTGGTTCCCATTCCGAAGGTGGAAATTCCAGACATCGGCTCGCTCTGGCCAATGCGGCAAATAACGTTCTGGACCGCCGCGCATATTTTTCATGCCCATCTTCCGCTCGTATACACCGACAGCGGCAGCGGCGACAAAACCTTTGACTGGGTGCTGGTATTCTGGCTACTGATCGTCTCGGCGCTGGCAACCGGCGTCTGGTCATTCCTCGACCGCGAGCGCGAAAACTACGTCACGCTCTATAAATGGTTTCGAGTTTTCATTCGGATTGCGCTGGCCGGACAAATGCTGACCTACGGGATGGATAAACTCATTCCGCTGCAAATGCCTTACCCGTTTCTAACCAGATTGCTCGAGCCCTTCCGAGACTTTTCTCCGATGGGTGTTCTTTGGGCTTCGATTGGCGCGTCTCCGGCGTATGAAATGTTCGCTGGATGCGCGGAAATGCTGGCTGGAATCCTGCTCATCTTTCCCCGGACGGCGCTGCTCGGGGCGCTGGTTTGCATGGCCGACATGACGCAGGTCTTCATGCTCAATATGACGTACGACGTTCCGGTGAAGCTGTTATCGTTCCACTTGCTTCTGATGGCCTTGTTCCTCGCCGCGCCAGACTTTTATCGTTTAGCCGATTTCTTTTTCCGCAATCGCGCCGTTCTACCCTCTACTCAACCTCAGCTTTTCCAAACCCGTCGCGCCAACCTGATTGCACTGGCTGCCCAAATCGTGTTCGGCATCTGGCTGCTCGGGATGAATGCCTACGGCGGTTGGATCGATTGGCACACTTACGGTAGCGCACGTACGAAATCTGCGCTCTACGGCATCTGGAATGTGGACGAGCTGTCGATCGACGGTCAAATCCGCTCGCCGTTGCTCACGGATTACGATCGCTTTCACCGTGCCGTCTTTGATTTCCCCGAGAGCGTTGCCTTTCAGCGCATGGACGACACCTTCGCCTATTTCGGCGTGTCGATCAATGCCAACGACAAGACCATCGCACTCACCAAACGCAGCGACAAGAACTGGAAAGGCAACCTCACCTTCCAGCGCCTTGCCCCGGATCGATTGATCCTCGATGGCAGCATGGATACTCACAAAATTCACATGCAGCTGCAGCTCGTCGACCGCAGCAAGTTCATGCTGGTGAGCCGCGGCTTTCACTGGATTCAGGAGTACCCCTACAACCGCTGACGAGCGCACCATGCCACAAGCTTCCACGATGAGCCGGAAGGCGTGTGTTATCGGTGCCGGTCCGAACGGATTGGCAGCGGCGATCGTTCTTGCCCAAGCCGGAATGCAGGTGGACGTTCTGGAAGCCGAGCATACGCCGGGCGGGGCCGCACGCACGCTGGAGCTGACTTTGCCGGGCTTTCGGCATGACTTCGGATCTGCCGTCTTCCCGCTGGGCGCAGGCTCGCCGTTTTTCTCCTCGCTGCCTTTGATCAACCACGGTTTGGAGTGGATTCACTCGCCCGCGGCCTTAGCGCATCCTCTCGACGATGGCACGGCGGTGATGTTGGATCGTGACTTGAAAGCAACCACGAACTCCCTCGGGATCGATGGACCTGCGTGGGACAAGCTCCTGGGTCCGTTCGTCGAGCGCTGGGCTGACTTCGCTCCCGAGATCCTGCGTCCCATTTCCCTGATCCCGAGACATCCGTGGCTGATGGCGCGCTTTGGAATGACCGCGCTACAGTCGGCCGAGAGTGTGGCTCGCAGGTTTCGCAGCCAACGAACTCAAGCGCTGTTCGCCGGCTTGGCCGCCCACTCATTCCTCAGCCTGGACGAACCGTTGAGTGCGGCATTCGCCATCCTGATGGCAGTACCAGCGCATGCGGTTGGCTGGCCGATTCCTCGCGGCGGAGCGCAGTCTCTCACCACCGCTCTATGCTCGTTGCTCTCGACCTTGGGAGGCAGGGTGAACACTTCATCGCTAATCCAGAATCTGGCGGAATTGACCAGCTATGATCTGTTTCTCTGCGACCTGACTCCGCGTCAGCTCGTGAGGGTCGCCGGCCAAAGATTATCTGAGAGCTATAAGAGGCAACTAGGTAGATACCGCTACGGAGCCGGCGTCTTCAAAGTGGATTACGCGCTGAGCGCCCCCATTCCCTGGAAATCTGCCGATTGTTTGCGAGCGGCAACCGTCCATCTGGGCGGAAGCTTTGACGAGATCGCCGCCGCGGAAAAGACGGTGCGCATGGGAATGCAACCCGAGCGTCCCTTCGTCTTGCTGGCCCAACCTAGTCTTTTCGACAACTCCCGGGCTCCAGCAGGCAAGCACACGGCGTGGGCCTATTGTCATGTCCCACACGGATCCAAAGTGAATATGCTGGAGAAACTGGAAGGCCAGATCGAGCGTTTCGCCCCGGGCTTCCGCGACTGTGTTTTAGCGCGGCGTGTCTTTTCTCCCGCAGATCTCGAGAGCATGGACGCCAATTTGGTTGGCGGTGATATCGGAGGCGGAGTTCTCGACCTGCGTCAATCTTTGTTTCGCCCGACCTGGCGACACTACGCCACATCGGCGCGAGATATTTACATTTGCTCATCCTCCACTCCACCCGGTGGCGGCGTGCATGGCATGTGCGGTTGTCACGCGGCGAAGATGGCGTTGTCCAAGTTGTCCGGCAAGTAGTCTGAGGATGCGAACAGCGTCGCGATCACGGCGGGCCTTCATTCGCGGGGCGAATCCACAGGCCATTCGACACCATGGATCGAACCATCGGGCTCGCGTTCCACAGTCGGCGCATACAGTCCGATGAATTGCCGGCGCCACCACAGACCTTGCGTCCGCCTTTCGGACATGGTGGTAAACCAATATTGCCACATCACAGCCCGTACCTCCCGTGGCGGCCCGTTCGGAAAAGGCTTTTTCGCAAAGAGATTGAGAACGTCCTTGTCATTGGACAAGAGTTGTACTTCGGTTCGCGGCACGATGGAATAATCCCGCCACGACCCGAGTGAAGCAAACCAAAGATTCCAGTCGAAGCGTGGTTGATAGGGCGCGTAAATGCCGGGCGGCGTACTCAGGTCCTGCGGTTTGTAGCGGAACGGATAGGGCACCCAGTTTTTGCCATCTTCGGAACCCTGGAACTCGATCTCGTACCGGCCCCGGGTCATAATTCCAAACAGGCCGTATCGATTGGCGACGCGAAAGGGATCGAGCGCCTCCACCGGAGCATCCGGGACGGTGAGGGAGAACATCCACAGCAGCTGCGCCGTAGTCGCATAGAAAATCCACCCGAGGAAAATAATGCTGAGGCACAGTTCCAAAATCTTGCCGAACTGGCGAAAGCCTCTTGAAGTCTGGCCCAAATCTTCGCGACGTCGTTGTGAATTGGACAACGATTCCAGCGCGTCGCCGGAATCGCTCGCTTGAGAATCTTTGGACTCGGCGATTGTGTTCGCTGTCGTCGCCGGAACCAAAGAGGTCTTCCATGCCTTCGGCAGAAAGCGCATCAAAAAGCGATCATCCAATAAGAGAAATCCCAGCGCGAGCACCAGATAATTCAAGAACGTATAGTTCGCAGTGAGAATGACGCCGAGTTCCCACGGAGTCACGATCAGGAAGCACACGATGCGCCAGCGACGCGGTAGAAACAGCATCCAAACCAATCCCAGTTCGAGTGCCAGAGTTGCGAATGCCGTCGAAGCGTGGAACCAGTGTGGCAGATGCTGTACGTACCAGCCGATCCATGTGGGCAGCGGACCGTTCTGGTAGTACTCGTCCATGGCCGTAAAGTGGCGCCATTCCGGATCTCCGCCGGCAATCTTCGCGACGCCGGATTCGAAGTAGATGCGAAACCATTCCCACTGCAGCAGAAACAGGCTGGCGCGCGAGGGCGCCGCCGATCCAAACCCGGGACGGACTCCGGCGGGGGCAAAGAAGAGCGCGATGAAGCCAGCTTCGAGCAACATCCCGTCCGACTGGTAGCCGGAAAAATCTTGCGCCGCGCTCACGAACGAAAGAAAGCACACGAAACAAATCAACAGCATTCCGCGCGGCCAAACATTCAGCGTCAACAGCAACGCCGCGACCATGCCCACCCAGCACAGAGCAATCAGCGCATGAGGGCCGCTTGCCAGCCACAACAATGTGGGCGCGAACCATAAGCCGCGGCTGTAGCCAAAAGAATGAGCCACAGCCTTAAGATATTCGCCCGCTGGTAAAATCCCGTCCGGTCCAATGAGTCCGCGAATCTGAAAGACGAGGGAGAAGAAGGCAGAGAAATAAATGCCGCCCAGTGCCCGCAAGAAAATCCATCGTGGACCGAGGCGGTCTTTGGCGCCATGCTCCGAGTCAAACAGCACGCGGATGGCTCGAACCCAATTCATGAGCGTCGGCGCCATTATAGCGATGAAGAACCGGGAAGCGGCGCGCAGTGGATGGGAGCCTTGAAGAAGGCGATGGCCCTACAGTGGAACCTCGATCAGACTCGGCCCCGCGCTTTCAAACCCATCCCGCAAGGCCTTCGCAAACCCCGCCAGCGAACTGACCCGGGTACCCGGCACTCCCATGCCCTTGGCCAACTGCACCCAGTCCAGATCCGGCCGTCCGATCTCGAACATTCCCAACGCCCGCGGCCCGGGCTGGCCCACTCCCAGATAAGAAAATTCGCGCTTCAGCACCGCATAGTCACGGTTTGCGAAAACCACGGTCGTGACGTCGAGACCCTCGCGCGCCATCGTCCATAGAGCCTGCAGTGTATACATGCCGCTGCCATCGGCAGTCAGGCACAAGACCTTCCGGCTGGGGCGGGCCACTGCCGCACCCACAGCCAGAGGCATGGCGATCCCAATCGAGCCGCCCGTGTTCCCCAGCCAGTCGTGCGGCGGAGCTCCCTTCGTGGCCGCCATCATGCCTCGCCCCGAAGTCATGGACTCATCCACCACGATCGCATTTTCAGGAAGCAGAGCTCCCACCACGGCGGCCAGGCCGGGCAGCGTAATGTCGCCTTCGGGCAAAGCCGGCCGCCCTCGCTTTTCACCGATCGTTTCTCCGATCGTCTTCGCTCCGGCCAGCTGCGCTCGTCCCACAGACAATTCCGCTTCGAGCGCTTCGAGACCGCCGACATAATCTTCACCTGGACTCGCCAGCGGGTGGATCTGGCATTCCAGCGACGTGAAAGCGCTATCTTTTCCCGGCGAAGCAAAATACGCCATGGGAACCCTTGCACCCACCAGGAGCAGCTGACGAAATTCCTTGAGTTGTTCGACCGCTTGTTCAAGCACGTAAGCGATTCGGTCCACTGCCGGCAAGTCAGCGCCCCGTTCGAGCCGCGTAACTGGATATGGGGCGAAGAGCTTGGCCCCGGTGGCGGCCGCGATGCGCCCCGCAATCGCCAGCCCTTTGCCGTACAGCGCGTTTCCCGTCAACAGCATGGCTGTGCGCACGCCCGAGCGGAGCATGGCGGCGGCATGCTTGACCGCATCGGCGGCGGGCATCGGCGTTCTCGGAACAACTGCGAGGGCAGGAACGGACCCGCCCTCGCTCCACGCCACATCGGCAGGCACAATCAGCGTCGCAATCTGGCCCGGCGCGGTCCTGGCAGCGGCGACCGCTTCGCTTGCGTCACGGCCCACTTCGGCCGCAGAACGAGACGTCCGCAACCACTTCGAATAGGGCCGTGCGATTCCTTCAATGTCGGAGGTGAGCGGTGTGTCGTGGCGCAGGTGGTAAGTGGCATGCTGTCCGATTACGTTGATGATCGGCACCTGGGCGCGACTTGCATTGTGCAGATTGGCCAGGCCATTGCCAAAGCCCGGACCGAGATGCAGCAGAGTCCACGCCGGCTTCTCCGTCATCCGCGCGTAGCCATCGGCTGCTCCCGTGACGACCCCTTCAAACAGGCCCAATACGCAACGCACTTCCGCGATCCGGTCCAGTTCGGCGACCATATGAATCTCCGACGTTCCGGGGTTGGTAAAGCAGGTGTCCACCCCGCCGCCAACCAACGCGCGAATCAAACTTTCAGCGCCATTCATCGGTCTACCGGGTTATCCTTGTCATGGGCTTGCTGGGGTTTTGTCCCGAAACGCCCGCCATTCTTTCGTTTGCCCGCAGGAGCGCGCGCACGTGCAGTCTAGCATGAGACAAATACATGTCTTGGCACTGATCCTGGCCGCAGGATCGGTGGTCGCTTGTTCGCATTCGAAACAGACTCAAGCCGTCCCGTCGCAATGGGATCCGAAGGCTGCCGCGGCGTACCTCGATCAACGAGAGGCCACCTGGATGCAATGGCCGGGCGCTGCCCGCGATCACAATACCTCCTGCGTATCCTGTCATACCGCCTTGCCCTACATCCTGTCGCGGCCGGTGCTCCGAAATTCGCTGGGTGAAAATGCCCCTTCTCCCGGCGAGCGCCAGCTCCTGGACAATGTCACCAAACGCGTACAACTCTGGAGCCAGACTGATCCCTACTACACTGACAAAGAATACCGAGGCAACAAGGCTGCCGAGTCTCGCGGCACTGAATCGGTACTCAACGCGCTGATCCTGGCAAGCGATGACGCCCGGAACGGACGCCTGAGTGACGTCACCCTGGCCGCGTTCAGCAATATGTGGGCGCTGCAACAGACAGAAGGCAGTGGCAAGGGGGCCTGGTCATGGCTTCAATTCGGAATGGAGCCGTGGGAAGCCAACGACTCGCAATATTATGGTGCGGCGCTGGCGGCCATCGCCGTCGGCACTGCTCCCGGGAACTATCGTTCGGCTCCTGGGATCCAGCAGCAACTCACCAGCTTACGCGATTATCTCAATCGCGAATTCGACGAGCAGTCAACCATCAACCACGCTGTGTTGCTCTGGGCGGCGGCGAAATTGCCGGGATTGGTTGCGCCGGAGCGACAGCAGTTCATCATCCAGGAAATCTCGGACGCTCAACAGTCGGACGGCGGTTGGGAACTGCCTCCACTCGCTTGGCCGAAAGACCGCTCCCTCCATTCTCTGATTCACAAGTGGTTCCGGTCCGATGGAACCGCTCAGGACAGGAAAAGCGATGGGGTTGCCACCGGCCTGATGACGTTCGTTTTGCGACAGGCTGGCGTTCCCGCCGAAGATTCTCGACTGACGCGGGGACGGGCTTGGCTTGCGTTCAACCAAAACAAGGCGGATGGCTCTTGGCTGTCTGTCTCTTTGTCCCAACGTCGCAATCCATCCTCGCATGTCGGGCACTTCATGAGCGATGCCGCCACAGCTTACGCCGTGCTGGCATTAAGCGGGAATTAGCTTCGTCTTCAGGCATTTTGCGGACTCAACCTGAGAAACATCTGGCCCAACCATCCTGGTGTAACCTGTGACGGATCGCCGATTCGGAAGGTTCTGCCTTCTCGTCTGTGGTCACAAGTGCTATCGAAAACTCCGGTTGGTGACTCACCTCTGCGAGGCCTCTTGAGAATCCGGTCGCATTCGCGGGTCGTTTTCGGTCTGCTGGTGCTGATGATCGCGACTCTTCTGGTAGCAACCATCGCTATCCTGCGTGACAAACCGGCTTCCAACAGGGTATCTCTCTCTGCGGTCACCAACATAAACGAGAAGCGTCTCGGCGTTGTCGCACCCCGTATTCTTGCGTGCCCGCCCGGGGGCCTCCCCGTATTGCAACCGTCATCAAAAACTGGTCACCACAAGGTGACGCTCACCTGGCATGCAAGTGCTCCCGCTGCTAACTCCAATAGCGCGACCGTCGGGTACTGCCTGTACCGGAGCAAGACGCAGAATGCCGCAAAGCGCAACCCGCGATGCAGTGACTGCGAACAAATTAACTCGACACCCATCGTCGGCACCGCTTGCGTGGACGATCTAGTGGAAGACTCCGCAGCTTACTACTACGTGGTGACCGCAATCGATGCCAAGGGAGAAATCAGTTCTTCCTCAAACGAGACCCCGGCTCCAGTCCCAGCGAACAAAGGGGCTGGTAGCTCTGCAAGTGTGGGTTCTTATCCTCGTTGTCGCGCCACGACGGCGTCGCAATAAACAGTCCCAATAAACACACGCAATAAACACTCGCAATAAACAATGGTCCGGCCGGTACTACCGTTCGTATATCTCGATCGGCAACCCGTCGGGATCGCGAAAAAACGTAAAAGATTTGTTGGTAGCCTCGTCCGCGCGAATCGCCTCAACCTCAACCCCGCGCGCCGCCAGGTTTCGGACCATTTCTTGCACATCGTCGACTTCGAACGCTATGTGGCGCAGGCCGCACGCCTCGGGAGCCGTTACTCGAGCCGGCGGATCGGGAAAAGAAAACAGTTCGATCTGATACTCATCCCCGACTCGCAAATCCAGCTTGAACGATCTTCGATCTTCGCGATAGACCTCCCTCACAATCTCCAACCCAAGAATCCCGACGTAGAAATGCTTCGACCTCGGATAATCTGAACAAATGATGGCAACGTGATGAAGGCGATTAAACATGCTTCCCTCCGGCTTGAGCTAAGCATACACATGGACTCAGCTGCGGAGGCACTATCGCCGTGATAGGAGTGGGTCAAATGGAAGGGTGCATCGAGTTTCTCTCAGTTACCCGCCTTCAGCACAATAAGACTGGCGTCATCCTGAAAGTGTCCGCGGCAGTGTCGCGAGGCCGCGCGCATCAATAAGCCCAACAATTCCTCGGCGCTGGCACTCGGATTTTCACGCCCCACACGGATCAAGTTGTGTTCCCCGAACGGCTCCTCGTCCGCATCACAGGCCTCTACCAACCCGTCGGTGAAGAGGATCAACGTGTCGCCACTTCTCATCTGCATCTGACTTTCTTCGTAGAGCCAGTGGGGGAACTGTCCCAGGACTGCTCCTGCCGCTTTCAGTTCCATAGATGTGCCGTCCCCTCGGATTAACAGTGGCGGGTTGTGCCCAGCGTTGCAATAGGTCAGCCGGTTGTCGACGCTGTCCAGCAGAGCGTAGAAAAACGAAATGAACTTCCCCACCGGCGTTATTTCGCACAGGATGCGGTTGAGCCGGTGACACAGTTCAGCCGGCGCCAGCCTCTGCCCGACCAGCGGTTTGAGCGCGGCCTGCAGGCTCGACATCAATAGTGCTGCCGGCATGCCCTTGCCGGCCACATCGGCGATGCAAATCGCGGTGTGTCGTTCGTCGATGCGCACCACGTTGTAGTAATCCCCGCCCACGAACCGAAGTGGCTGTGTCATGGCGGCTACTTCATACCCCCGAACCTTAGGCAGTTTCTTAGGCAGTAGCCGATCTTGGATTTCGCGGGCCTCCTGCAATTCTTCCTCGCGCAGCCGTTGCGCCCGCCGCTGCGCCCGCACCCACGAAATCTGGGTCTGCAATTTCTGCAGAAGGTCTTGATTGTCCCAGGGCTTCTGAATGAAATCCGATGCCCCGCGCCGCATCGCTTCCACCGCCAGACCAACGCTGCTCCAACCGGTCATCACCACCACGGGAAGCAGACTGTCCATCGAACGAATTTCTGACACCAAATCCAGCCCTTCTCCGCCCGCGGTGGTGTCGCGCGTGTAGTTCAGGTCCATCAGGACGGCATCGAATTGTCCTGTCTCCAAAGCGCTCAGCAAGCGGGCGGGATGCGTGACCGCTTCCGTCGAGAAACCCGAGCCCCTTAGCAGCATTTGCAGGGCATCAAGAACGTGCATCTGATCGTCGGCAATCAACACGCAGCCTGTCTCGGATGGCTTTATCAGATCGGTTTCCCACATCGCTACGGCTTCCATATGCCAATCGTTTGCATGCTGCGCGCCAAACGCCCACTCCATGCAAGCTGTTCATTTCAGGGCGAAAATGGAAGTAACGCCACATGCCCGACAGGCCGCGGCTTGTGCGCTCATGGAATCAGCTGTCCGGAAACGGACAACAGAAGGTCGGCCTAATGAATCAGTCTCCCTCGAAGCACAGTCACAGAAGCGGCAGGCAGGTTGTACAACGTGCTCTCGCTGCCCGTGAGGTTTGAAGTCGAAGGTGGCCCGTCGGGATCGGCGTGTCCTTTTTTTCTCGCAGCATGCCACTGGTACTGCGCTTTGCCGAACGTGATCATCGTCACTGACCCGAGCAACGTTCTGTCTCGGTTGGCCTCAGCATCATGAAACTTGATCTGGACTTGGTGCGCTTGGTCGTGGTCCTTATTGATGAGCATCAGAGACCACTGACCGTCAGGTCGCTGCAGAGCGTAAGCAGTCACCAGCAGGTGCCCGGCGGAATCGCGGACGTCGCTTGCAGCCACGTAGAGTTTGTGTTCGGCGTCTTTCGGTTCGGCCCACTCCTGCGTTAGAAGTTGCGCGGCGAAAAATTGCGCAGTCTTCTCCTGGATCTGGTAATGGTCGTCCACCATGAACATGTGGTAGGTGCCCCAACTGTTGGCGCAGGCGGGGTGCGGAGGAGAGTAGGAAAGGGCGTGATAGTAATGCGTGGATTTCCCCCCAGCGGTCAGAAAGCCTCCGAAAGAATCCGCCAGCCACAAAGCACCGAAGATGTCGACCGCCGCCTCTCCGCCGTGATCGTTGGTTTCTGTATCGAGCAGCGGAATCCCGGGAGGCAGGCCGTCGTCCCGCCAGACCTTCATGATGTGCGTGATCAACTCCGGCTCCTGATAAAGGTTCTCCCAGGGCGTCTCGCACCCATCGTAAGGATAGTGCTCGAACGACATGAAAGCGAGATCTTGAAGACGCCCATGGCTCCCCAAATAATCCAGAAAACGCCGCAGCCAGGAAGTTCCGCCTTGTGCGTCGGGCCAGCTCTTTATGTCCTCAGTGACCCCCTCAAAAACAGGTCCGCCCAATTTGAAATTCGGATCGACCCGGTGAAGCGCAGCAGCGAATTGCAAATACAAAGTGGCGTAGTCCTCCGGCAGCATGTATTGGCCGTCGGGCTCTTCGCCCATCTCGATGTACGACACCGGGTAGCCGCGCTTTTTGATGTACGCCATTTGCGCGGCAGCGTCGTCGGGCGTGGCGTACAACATGGCTACAGGAACAATGGCCGGCAGGCCACGGGTGATTCCGCTGGTGAAGAACAGGTCAAAGCCCGGCTGGTCTCCCGATTCCATGCGGTCCGGCGCTAGATAAAGATCGGAAGGCTCGTGCCACGGATCGACCGACGAGCACAAGGTGAGCGTCTGCTTTTGATCGGGCGAGTGGCGGAGCAGGTCTTTAAATTCTCCCTTGTCCTCGATGTTTCCGAGGTAAAGCTCACGGATGGCATAGCCAACACAATTTCGACGATCGCCGGAACCGTGGGTGTCGCAAGTATTCGACGAACGGGTCATCCACACCCGCACGTATTTCGTGGATACCGGAGCAGCATCAAGTCGCAACGTGGTCGTGCCGCCGGTTCCATCCGTCACCGTTCCCGATGCAAAGGTTTTCCACGACCCCTTGTCTTGTTCATCCATCGCGTCGCCGTCCCCCAGCCAGTACTGCACCTGGTAGGCCTGCGCGTAGGGGGCCGCCCAAGCGATGCGGATCGCATTGACGCTTTCCTTCTTGTCGAGTGCGATCACGACCCATTGCGGATGCAGCGAATCGTCCTCTCCGGTAAAGTCCTTCGTGAGATATGGATTACTTTTCCAGTAAGACTCGAGATCTCCATCATCGAGGCGCGAGAAGCCGTCAAACTCGCTTCCGCCATTCCGAGTAAAACCCCGGTGCTGGAGCTGATAGCCATACGAATGGCGGATCATCTCCTTGGTGGGATTCGAGTCACCCGTGAAGTATCCCTTTCCCGCCGGGTCGCTCCAGGTGCCCTTGGGATTCCAATGCCAGGCCTGAACGAACAAATCGGTGTTTTGCCGGTAACTGATCACTCCCCAGCCCGCGGACAGCACCTGTTTGATCTGATCGGGCCGGAAGAACATATCGGTGGCGTTGCTGGGCACCCGGTCGACTGTCGAACCCAGCGCGTAAAGAGGACTGAATGTGTTTACCACGTGGCCGGGAGTTGCATCGACGACAACGGCTTGCGCCACGCCATGGCTTGGCCACAGCAAGGCAACCCACACGAGAACCACCGCGTTTAACATCTTGCGCAAAATCAATGCGGGAAACAAACACCGGTTGCTATGCATGGCGTGCCTCGAAGGAATTAATTGCAAACTCAGCTCAAAGTCGGTTTGGGCCGCACTCTTTTGTATAATTTACGGACTCTGCGTGCAAATCCTGCGCCGGGCAAGGGAAGCGTACTTCATGGTGCTCAAAGTGTTCGAGGATCGGGCCTCGCTGGGCCAGGCCGCTGCCGAGCAGGCGGCCACTGCTATCCGGCGCGCACTTGCAGGGCGTGGCCATGCTCGAATCATCGCTGCGACCGCTGCGTCGCAGCTGGAATTTCTGGATGCTTTGACCAAGGCGCGGGGAATCGACTGGTCCAAGGTTGAAGCATTTCATCTCGACGAATACATCGGGTTGCCCGTCACCCATCCGGGAAGTTTTCGCAAAATGCTGCTGGAACAGTTGGTGCAGAAAACCGGAATTGCCAATTACCATTTACTCGACGGTGATGCCGCCGATCCGTCAGAGGTCGTGCGGCGCGTCGGCCACGACCTCGCATCCCGCCCCGTAGATATCGCATTTCTTGGCATAGGCGAAAACGGACACATCGCATTCAACGACCCGCCCGCCGACTTCCTGACCGAGGAACCCTACATCATCGTGAATCTCGATGAAGCCTGCCGCCAGCAGCAGGTAGGAGAAGCGTGGTTCGCCGACATCTCACAAGTCCCGAAGCAAGCCATCTCCATGTCGGCTCGCCAGATTCTCAAAGCTACGGAGATTTTGGCCGTCGTGCCCGGCCCGCGCAAGGCCCAAGCGGTGAAGGCCTGCTTTGAGGGCCCGATCGGCCCCCTGGCGCCGGCGTCCATTCTGCGCCAGCACCCCAATGCCACTATCTATCTCGACAAAAACTCCGCCGCGCTCCTGGGTCCAGCCCTTACAGAATTCTGCTAAGAACGAATTGCGGACAAATGAGGACAGGTGGGATCCCCCGCTGGAAGCGGCGTTCGGGCGACTGACTGATTCGAGGCGAAGCCAATCGAGCAGAACTCCTGAATCTTTTTCCCGCTTATCGAAATCTATTCAAAAACAACTAGTTTGCGTCTGACCGCACCCAGACAACAACGCCCAATTGTTTTGTTCTGATTTTGGAGAATATATGGCGAAGAGGTTGGTTCTCACGTTAGTCGTTCTGGCCGCTCTTTTAGGCGGCCTCGGATTTGCAAAATTCCGGCAGGTTGAGACTGCGATTGCCAAGGGTGCAAGCTACCAGCCTCCGCCGACGGCGGTCACAACGGTCGTCGCTAAGAAAGAAACTTGGCCCTCGACGCTGTCAGTGATCGGGACGGCGGCCGCGATTGAGGGCGTTACCGTGAGCGCCGACTTGCCGGGAACCATCGACAAAATTCATTTTGAATCGGGCCAGTGGGTGCACGAGGGAGACATTCTGGTCGAGCTCGATACCCGCCAGGAACGGGCGCAGCTCGCTAGTCTTGAGGCTCAGCGCGATCTCGCCGGCATTAACTATGGTCGTGCGCAGGAACTGGTGAAGGCGGGCGTCATCTCCCGTTCGGAATACGACAACGCCACCGCCCAGCAGAAGGCAACCGAAGCGCAGGTCGGCGATATTCGCGCGGCCATCGCACGCAAAACGATTCGCGCTCCGTTTTCGGGATCACTGGGAATTCGTCAGGTGAGCCTGGGGCAATATCTGGCGGCGGGCCAGGCTATAGTTTCTCTGCAGTCTCTGAGCCCCATCTACGTGAATTTTGGAGTGCCCCAGCAAGAGACGCCCAAGGTGATACCCGGTCACGTCCTGCGCATCACGAACGGCGACCTACCGGGCATGGCTTTCACCGGCCGAATTACTGCGCTCGATTCGGTCATCAGCGAGCAGACCCGTAACATTCAGGTGCAAGCCACAGTCACGAATAAAGAGAACAAACTGCGTCCCGGAATGTTCGTGCAAGTCGAGCTTCCGCTTGGGCAGCCTCGCCAGGTGGTTCCGTTGCCGGCGTCGGCCATCAACTATGCACCCTACGGTGACTCCGTGTTCGTGGTCGTTGAAATGAAAGATCCGAAAGGAAATACCTATCGCGGCGTGCGCCAGCAGGTGGTCAAAGTCGAAGGCTCGCGCGGCGATCAGGTCGCGATTATTTCGGGCATCAACCCAGGAGACGAAGTTGTGAGCTCGGGAGTATTCCGGCTGCGCAACGGCGCCCCGGTTCAAGTGAACAATTCGGTGAAGCCCGACAATAATGCCAGTCCCAAGCCTGAAGATAGCTAGACACTATTGGCTGACACCGTCTTGCCCTCGGAGGAGCGAGCATGAAGTTTACGGATTTATTCGTTAAACGTCCGGTTCTGGCGATCGTCGTCAATCTGGTTATCCTGATCGCCGGCCTGCAGGCTATTCGCTCGTTGAGTGTGCGGCAGTATCCCCGCAGCGACATCGCGGTCGTGCAGGTCACGACGGTATATGTCGGCGCGAACGCCGATCTGGTTCGCGGTTTCATCACGACGCCGATCGAGCGCGTCATTGCCAGCGCCGACGGCATAGACTACATGGAGTCGACCAGTGCGCAGGGGCTCAGCACGATCCAGGTGCACCTGAAGATCAACTATGACACCACTGCAGCCCTCACGCAGATTCAGGCGAAGGTAGCGCAAGTACGCAACGATCTCCCTCCGGACGCACAGGTTCCGGTGATCGATCTGCAAACTGCCGACACCCAGTTCGCCTCGGTGTACCTTGGATTTTCTTCCGCCGACCTCGATCAGAACCAAATTACCGACTACCTGACCCGTGTAGTGCAGCCCAAGCTCAGCGCGATCAGCGGCGTGCAGCGCGCCGACATCCTGGGAAATCGCACCTTTGCAATGCGCATCTGGCTCAAGCCCGAGCAGATGGCCGCCCGCGGTGTGTCTCCTTCCGACGTGCACGACGCGCTCTCACGCAACAACTACCTTTCGGCGCTTGGAAGCACCAAGGGTTCCATGGTCTCGGTGAACTTGGTGGCCAACACCGATCTGCGTACATCCGATGAATTTCGCCAGATGGTGGTGAAGCAACAGAACGGCGTTGTGGTACGGCTCGGAGAGATTGCCGACGTGCAACTGGGCGCCGAAAACTACGACCAGGATGTCCGCTTCAACGGCGAAACCGCCACCTTCATGGGCATCTGGGTTCTTCCCACGGCGAATTCACTGGACGTGATTCGCAACGTTCGCGCGGCGTTGCCGGCGATTCAACAGCAATTGCCTACTGGCATGAAGCTGGGAGTTCCTTACGACTCGACAGCATACATCCAGGACGCGATCAATGAAGTGCTGCACACCCTCGTGGAAACGCTGCTGATCGTGGTGGTCGTGATCTTCCTGTTCCTGGGATCGTTCCGCTCCGTGCTAATTCCCGTGATCGCAATTCCGATCTCGCTGATCGGAGCCGTGTTCCTTATGCTCCTGGCAGGCTTCACGATCAATCTGCTCACGCTTCTGGCGATTGTGCTCTCGGTAGGCCTGGTAGTTGACGACGCCATCGTCATGGTGGAAAACGTCGAACGTCACCTGCATCTGGGCAAGTCACCGTTCCAAGCCGCGAAGGACGCTGCCCGCGAACTGGTCGGACCAATCATCGCCATGACGATCACGCTCGCCGCCGTATACGCGCCGATCGGAATCCAGGGAGGGTTGACGGGCGCGCTGTTCCGCGAGTTTGCCTTCACCCTGGCCGGCGCAGTTGTCGTCTCGGGTGTGGTGGCTCTAACTTTGTCGCCGATGATGGGTTCGAAGCTGCTGCGTTCCGGCGACACCGAGCGTGGCTTCGCCGGAATCGTCAACCGGCGCTTCGAGAACGTTCGCAATCTCTACGGCCGGCTGCTGGCGGGAACGTTGAAGTATCGTCCAGTCGTACTTACGGTGTGGGCGATCGTGGCCGTGCTGATGATTCCGTTCTACATGTTTTCCCAGCGCGAACTCGCGCCCGCCGAGGATCAAGGCGTAGTGTTCGGCGTGATTCAATCCGCCCCCAACGCCACGCTAGACCAGACCAATCTGTTCACGCAGCAAGTCTACGATGTCTACCACTCATTCCCGGAGAGCGCGAGCATCTTTCAAATTACCAATCCGAACGGCGGTTTCGGGGGCATGGTCACCAAACCGTGGAGCCAGCGCAAGAAGACCACGCAAGAACTGCTGGTCGAATCAACCGGACCGTTGTCGAAGATTTCCGGCGTGCGGGTCATTCCACTGACGCCGCCACCTCTCCCCGGAGGAGGCAACTTCCCGGTTGATTTTGTGATTGCATCCGCAGCCGAGCCGCAGCAGGTCAGCGCACTCGCCGAACAGATTGTGCAGAAAGCAATGGCCAGCGGCCTGTTCATTTTCGCCGATACCGATGTGAAGTTCGACCAGCCGCAGACGGAAGTAGTCTTTGATCGCGACAAACTGCGTTCCCAGGGCGTGGACTTGAGCCAGGCTGGTCAGGACCTCTCCACCATGTTGGGCGGAAACTATGTCAATCGGTTCAGTATCCAGGGACGCAGCTACAAAGTAATTCCGCAGGTCAAACGCGTCGAGCGCCTGACTGCGGATCAGTTGTCCCAGATTTATGTGAAAGGTTCTTCCGACAAGCTCGTGCCGCTCTCGACCTTTGCCACTCTGCGCACCACAACCGAGCCCCGATCGCTCAACAAGTTTCAACAGCTGAATGCAGTGCGCATTCAGGGGGTCATTCCGCCGAACGTGCCTCTCGATCAGGCTCTGACCTTTCTTGAAAACGAAGCCAAGCAGGTGCTGCCTCAAGGATTCACCGTGGACTACGCGGGTGAATCTCGACAGTTGCGGGTGGAGGGCAGCAAATTTCTGGGAACGTTCTTGCTTTCGGCGATCCTGATTTATCTTGTGCTCGCGGCGCAATTCGAGAGCTTCCGCGATCCTTTTATCGTTCTGGCCGGTTCTGTCCCGTTGGCCATCTCTGGCGCTCTGATGTTCTCGTTTCTCGGTTTCACGACGCTGAACATCTATAGTGAGGTGGGACTGATTACTCTCGTCGGTCTCATCGCGAAAAACGGAATCCTTATCGTGGAATTCGCGAACCACTTGCAGGAAACCGGCCTGAGCAAGCTCGAAGCGATTGCCGGAGCGGCCAGCACGCGGTTGCGTCCGATCCTGATGACCACGGCCGCCACCGTCTTCGGGCATTTTCCTCTCGTACTTGCGAACGGCCCCGGCGCGGGAGCGAGAAACAGTATCGGCATCATGCTGGTGAGCGGCATGATTATCGGCACGGTGTTCACGTTATTTGTGGTGCCATCGATTTACATGCTGGTTGCGAAGACCCACGTGCGGATCCAGAGCGAGGATGAGATCGCGCTCGTTGAACCGGTGGGAAGCGTAGCGTGATTCAGAGGGCGCGGGATGGGGCCGAAGCCATCATCCGCCACTTCCGTCTGCAACTGCGTCTCGCAGGTATTTGCACAGCAGCGAGCCCAAGTCGGTGCAGCGCGTCGTAAGCATGCCCACGTGATTTCCTGGTGTGGTCTCGACCTCGAAGTCCTTTATGAGGTGCGCCCACACCGCGGTCGGATTTTTCGGGAAGTAGCTGTTGATCTCCGCCCTCACGAACTTGACCCTCCCGCTATAGAACCGGGGACGATAGCTTCTGGAGGCAGAAAAATCTGCCTCCCGCATTCGCTGCGTCACCTGCGCTCTCGACGCGCTCTGCTGATCTTGCTGAGGCCTGTCGCCGTTTCCCGAACGCGCCGTTCCTGTTCTTCGCAACGCCGACCCGATCACGTTCTCGGCGCGGCGTTTGATTTGGCGAACAGATAAGAGCGTCCGTTGCACCATCGACAGATGGGTCTTGTCGGGATAAGTATCCAACAACGCCAGCAGCGCAATCTTTTCCCCGTCGCCAGAAAGGCGGTGGGCCAGCTCCAGCATCTCCAGGCCTCCCAGCGAATAGCCGATCAGGAAGTACGGGCCATGCGGTTGCAACTGCTGAATCGCATCAAGATGGAATTGCGCCCGCGCCTCGATCGATGGAAGCGGTTCGTCGAACCCGTCGATTCCCCGGGCCTGCAACCCGTAAATCGGATGATTCGATTCTATCTTTCCCACGAGGTCAGAAAGGCCGAGAACATCACCACCCAGCCCATGCGTGATGAAAACGGGCGAATCATCGGCTCCAGCTTTGAGCAGCAGCAGCGGCGGAATCCGCGGTGACGCAGGCTCCTCCAGCAACCCGGCCAGGGTCTCGATCGTCGGCGCGGCGCAGATCATCATCGGGGGTAGATCGCGGCCGAACGCTTTTGCGATCTCTTCAAACAATGTGGCAGCAGACGACGCGGTGCCGCCAAGATCAAAAAAATTGTCCGTCGCGCGGATAGAGGTCCGCTGCAGCACACGCTGCCAGATGGGAAGCAACGCCTCCCTCATTGAGTACTCGGGCTTATAATTCACGCTGCACATGCATGGGCTCGAATTAAAGGCATCGTGTACCGAGCGACTGGATCTTGCGGGATGGCAGGCGACCTCATTCTTGGTTGGGTGCTCCTCGAAGATAACTTGTTAATACGGCGGCGAGGTGTTCGAATCCACCGTTCACCATTTCGAGATGGTCTCCCGGCACGGTCTTAATTTCGAATTCATCCGCCTGTTTGCTCCAAATTGCGATCGGATCATCCGGAAAATATGAGGCGGACGAGGCTTTCACGAAGCTAATCTTGCCCCGATAGAACCGTGGACGATAGCGTCCGTAGGCCACGTAGGCACTTTCACGAATGCGGAAAGCCGTCCCAGCGTACGAAAGACGAGGCACATCTGGAAGAAGGCTCTCGGGCTTGCGAACCCCGGCCATTTGCAGTCGATGCCTAAGCCCTCGAATGAAGTAAGAAGCTGCATCACGGGCGGACCGGTGCCTCATTTCGGAAATATGCCGTTTCGCCCGCCGGACCATAAGGCGCAGACGCGACCCCGGTAGCAGATAGCGTGGATGCGGATACGCGTCGATCAATACCAGCAGCGCCACATCTTTCCCGCTCTCCACCAGGCGCTGTGCCATTTCCAGAGTGATCAGGCCCCCGAACGAGTAACCAATCAGTATGTATGGGCCAACCGGTTGGAACGCGAGCATCGCCTCGAGATAGTACGCAGCCATCTCCTCAATGCTTTCAAACGGTTCCTCTAGTCCGTCCACGCCTCTGGCCTGGAATCCATAAATCGAGTGCTCAGTGCGAATGTGTTTGGCGAGTTTCAGGAATTTCGCGCGGCCATCCAGGCCATGGGCAATGAAAACCGGCGTGTTTTCAGTGCCAGCCTTCAGTTTCACCAGAGGCGGAAAGCGGGGAAGCGCAGGCTGCTCCAATACCACTGCCAGGGCTGCGATGGTCGGCGCGTGGCAGATTGTGGCGGTCGGCAGTTCCCGGTTGAACACTTGAGCGATCTCGGCAAAAATCTTGTCAGCCAGAGGATCACTGCCGCCGAGTTCGGGAAACGCATCTTCGGGACGGATGTTTGTCCGCTGCAGCACGCGCTGCCAAATCTCAGTCAGAGCCCCGATGGTCGTCGCGCACGGCGTGTAGGATTCGAGATTAGGCAAGGTTTCGTCCGTTATAAATGCGCTAACGCCCAGTACAATTCTCGAGTCTCGATGTTCCTGATCGTTACGCTACGCCATCGAATTTATGCCGTCAATTACACGCGCGGGTCATATGCAGCCTCACTTCACTCGCGGCGTATAACCAAAAATAGCTTTCAGCTCGAGAAATTCGGCCAGCCCCGCCTCGCCCCATTCCCGCCCGTTGCCAGACTGTTTGTAACCTCCAAAACACCCTCCGAAATCTACTCTCGCATTGTTGATGTGCACATTGCCCGAACGAATCTGTTTCGCCACCCGGCGGGCGCGTTCAATGTCTCCCGCGGTCACAAAGCCGGACAGACCGTAGGGCGTGTCATTCGCAATGCGCACCGCGTGCGCTTCGTCCTCGTATGGAATCATGCACAGAACCGGCCCGAAGATTTCCTCGCGCGCGATCGTCATGTCGTTTCGAACCTCCGCGAATATGGTGGGCTTCACGAAGTAACCTTTGCTCATCCCCTCGGGACGCTCCGGACCGCCCGCAACCAACTGCGCGCCTTCGGCGATGCCCACATGAATCAGGCGCTGCACCTTGTCGAATTGCGCACGGCTGGCGAGCGGACCAATGTGATTTCCTTCCGTAAGAGGATCGCCGACCTTTGTGGCCTCGGCAATTTTTTGCGCCGCCACAATCGCTTGCGCCATCTTGGTGCGAGGAACCAGCATCCGTGTGGGTGCGTTGCACGACTGCCCGGTATTGCGAAAGCATGCTTGCACGCCCTCTTTGACGGCAGTGTCGAGATCGGCGTCATCCAGAATAACGTGGGCGGATTTCCCGCCGAGTTCCTGCGTGACCCGTTTTACCGTCGGCGCCGCCGCCAAAGCCACAGAGACACCCGCCCGCGTCGACCCGGTGAATGTAACCATCGCCACATCACGATGCGCCGAAATCGCGGCTCCTACGGTGGGACCGTCGCCGTTCACCAGGTTGAAAACCCCCGCCGGAACCCCCGCCTGATCCAGAATCTGCGCAAACAGATACGCGGACAACGGCGCCATCTCACTCGGTTTCAGCACCACCGTGCATCCCGCCGCAAGGGCAGGCGCGACTTTAGCGGCAATCTGATTCATCGGCCAGTTCCACGGGGTGATCAAGCCGCACACGCCGATGGGCTCTTTCCGCATCAGTGTCGAGCCCTGGAGAGTCTCGAACTCGAAGTGCTCCAGCACTTTCACGATCTCCAGAAGATGTCCCAGCCCGGCCGCAACTTGCGCCGCGCGCGACAGCGAGAGCGGACATCCCATTTCCAGCGAGATGGTCTCCGCCATCTCCTCAGACTTCGCCTTATAGACCTCAATCACCCGCAGCAGCAGCGCCACCCGTTCGGCGACTGTGGTCTGTGAGTAAGACTCAAATGCCTTTTTCGCTGCGGCCACGGCCTTGTCGACATCGGCCGCGCTCCCCAGCGAGATGGTTGCGATCGGCTCCTCATTGCTTGGGTTGATGACTTCCCAATCGCGGGCTTCGGTCGGATTGACCCATTTCCCTTCGATATAGAACTGGCGGCAATCCCGCATGTGTACTCTCCAATAGGCGCTTTAAGGTAAGACGGCGCTCTTTGTTTCATGTTACCGCGACTTGCCAGGAACTTCCCAAGGCACGGATCTCGACTGATCGCGGAGGTAGAGTAGTGTTACGGTGTACGGAGCGCCCTGACGGCCAGAACCAGCGAGAGATCATATCTTGACCACCAACCCGAACCTGGCATCGATTTCAAAGTTGTCGCCACTGCTCACCTTTTCTGCGCTGGGCGCTCTATCGGTCGTCCTGTGGTGGGGTCCACTCGCGTCTTTATTCACTCTGGCCTTGAGCGACGAACAATACACTCACATCCTGCTCATTCTGCCCATCAGCGTGGCCCTGACCTTCATCGAGTGGAAATCACCCGCGGACCCGTCTCGCCTGGGTGCTGCGTTCGGTTCTGCGTTGCTGCTGATCGCGGTTGGAACGAAGATTTCGGTCCGATGGAGCGGACTTTCCTCCCCCGATGTGCAGCTTTCACTGAACATCCTGGCACTCCTGGCGTGGTGGGCCGGAGCCTTTATTTTGTGCTTTGGCACTCGCGCTGCCAGCCGCGCTCTCTTTCCTCTTTGTTTCCTGCTGTGGATAGTGCCGCTTCCCCAGTTCGCCCTCAACCCGATCGTGACCCTGCTGCAGCAAGGTTCCACTGCATCGGCTCACTTGCTCTTCGCGGCAGCCGGTATTTCGGTGGAGCAAAGCGGCATGTTGTTGCACCTTCCAGGATTGACCCTTGAGGTCGCTCCCGAATGCAGCAGTATCCGTTCGAGTCTGATGCTGCTGGTCACAACTATGGTTCTCGCGCAGTTGCTATTGCGATCTTCCTGGCGAAAAATGCTGGTGTTTGCCGTGGCACTCCCACTGTCGGTGGCCAAGAATGGACTCCGGATATTTGTGCTCGGCGCGCTGACAACGAAAGTCGATCCCAGTTTCCTGACCGGCAAACTCCACCGGCAAGGTGGAGTCATCTACTTCCTTATCGCGCTGTTGGCGATATTTTTGCTCCTGTGGATTCTGCGCCGAGGTGAAAACAAGCAACCACAAGTCCCCGCGACCGGATCGGTAGGAAGACCGATCCCGGAACGATAGCGCGCCTATCGGTGTGCCATTCCAAACGACACAGCCGCCGCCGAGGCTCCGATGTTTACCAGGGAAACGGCTCGTTCCATTTTGTGATGCCCCGTCTTATGTAAGAAGTAGCTGACCGCGACCACCCCAGCAGTCTCGCCCGCAAAATTGAGCGCCAGCCCCGCGGAACTGTGGCCGAACACACTCACGACGGGGTTCAGTTCCTGTCCACCGGCGCGCAGGTTGTCCCGCGTCACCACAAAATCGGCGGCACTAAAGGCGGCAGACGTTGCGAACAGTAAGCTGTTCCCACGATCCCAAAATCGATGGTCGCCAGGTGCCTCCGGCAGAGTCGTGGTTTGCACCGGCGTCATCGGTGCAGGCTCAATCGCCGTCGCATGGGGTGGAAGAAGCGCGAATGACACTTGTTGCGCCATCCCCGGTCGGCACAATCCGAGAACTGCGTATAGGTAGAGAAGGGCTGTTTGCGGCTTGAGAATCGAATTGAGCCAGCGCATTGACATGACTTAAGTGTGGCCTCAACGTGGCCACCTGTACTAGTACTACCGCATCAGGATACCAGCGAGAATGGCCCGTAGGTGCTACTAAGGTGTTTAGAATGATTACTTTGTGGGGGCTGTGAAATTACGGAAGTCACTCGGAAGGGCAAGGCGGGTGGAACTCATGCCAATCGGGGCGAACCGATGCCCCGCAAGCTGTTCGATCAGAATGCTTTGCCGGCGCGCCGGGATAAGTTCAACGCGTCACTTAAAGTTGAACTTTAAGTTGAGCTTATGAAGAGAATCGCCCCAGCGGGCGTAAGAGAGTGTCGCTCAAGCAGAACAGACAACCACCGTCTTCAAGTCAAATGCTGCAGGCGGATGAAAGGCGTGGCTCCCGCGCCCTAAGCCAAGGGCATTGTAGTCGCCTAAACACCAGACATCCGCCCTCTTCATCAATCCGCTACGGGACTGCGACCTGCACCGGCGTCGACAGGGAACTCTCCTGCCCGCTGGCGTTTACTGATGTAGCCGCGTAGTAGTATGTGCTGCCCGCGGCCACCGCGCTGTCTGTGAATGCGGTGTTCGCGTCCACCGTGGAATTGATCCTGGAATAGGAGCCGTTCGCGCTTGTCCCGCGATAGACGTTATAGCCAACCACGTTCGAACTCGAATTCCACGAAAGATTCACGGTGTACACCGGCTGCATGCCCACTCCGGTCAGCGACTCACTCACGAGCGAGTTGGAGGCGTTGCTGGCAAACGAGAGAGCTCCAGACACGGTCCCGCTGCTCCCCGGGGTGAACGCTACATTGAAAGACATGGCCTGCCCCGACGGGATTGTGAACGGGAGCGAAGCCCCTTGCAGGACAAATTGAGAGCTGCTGCTCGCCGCCGAAGAAACAGTCACACTGCCCCCCGCGGCGCTCATCGTGAGGGGTAGAGTGTCCGTTGTACCAACCGTGACGTTGCCGTAGTTCAACGGAGCGGGCGAGACCGACAGTGTGCCCACCGCGCTTGTGATCCCGGTACCGCTGAGCGGGATGCTCAGATTTGGGCCGGCAACAAACACACTGCCTCCGGCGATCCCGGCCGATTGTGGGCTATAGGTCACCGTCAACGCGATGCTCTGCCCGCCTCCCAAGCTTAAAGGAAAGGTTCCACTCAACGAGAACCCATTGCCTTGGGCCTGTATCGCCGAGATGTCCATATTCCAGCGTTTCGTATTCGTCAGAATCAGGGGCAGGCTGACGCTACCTCCCACCGCGACTTGATTGAACGAAAGACTCGACGGACTGGCGGTCAGAGCCTCGCTGGTCGTGCCTGCGCCACTTACCTCTACCATCAGTTTCGAGTTGGATGCGTTACTGAAGAAGGTGATCGGTCCGCCGGTCCATCCCGTTGTCGTGGGAGCAAAACTGATGCTCACCTCGGCACTCTGACCTGCTGACAAGACCAGCGGCAAGCTGACTCCGGATACCGCAAAGACGGAGTTACCCTCGGTGATTTGCGATACTGTCACGCTGGTCAGCCCGCCGTTCGTGACTGTGACCATCAAGGTCTCGGTTTGACCGATATCGACATGTCCGAACTTAACGCTCGAGGGTGAGCTCACCAGTTGTTGGTTAGCGGCGAAGGCGCTGGCCGGTGCTAAGCCGAGCAGCACGAGCATCACGCCGATGATTTGTAAGTGGACGGTTGACGAGAAGACGGAGAGATACCGAGTAAAGGACTGGGGGAGTCGCATGCCATCCATTTTGAAAGATTGGACACGGGCCCGGTAGATTCCCGAAGGTCAACAACCCCTCGGCCGATCGGCCAATCCTCCCAATTGGAAATTCATGAGGAAGCACGGAGAGGAAAACACGTAAGAAATCCTGCCGGCCTCAGTGACCCGTTCGAACCAGTCTCGAAGCTGCAACGAAAGAAATAAATAACAAATAATGATCGGATCGGAACACGGTAGTGAGGGTTGGTATGGGGTGAAAAGCCGCCATGGGATGGGCCTTTCACCCGCCAGGCTCATGCCCTTTCGGAACCTTACGCAATCCCTCCCTAACCCGCACACTTATCTCGTCGAGTTTGGTATCGTTTGCAGCACAAAACTTTATGGGCCACTTCCCCCAACGCCTGAAAGCGCTAATCGTCCTGCTCGCCATGGCCACAATGGTGGCCTGCCAGGGATTCAGCACCAAATCCAACACGCAGACTCAACCGCCGGGCGCCCTGACTGCCGCACCCGCAAACGTTGCGTTCGGCAATGTGCAGATTGGCACCAGCCAATCTCAGTCCGATACCCTGACCAACACCGGAGGAAGCAGTCTTACCATTACGCAGGCGGCGGTTACCGGAACCGGATATAGCACCACTGGACTCACTCTGCCCTTGACCTTGGCCGCGGGACAGAGCGCCAGCTTCAACGTGGTTTTCAAGCCAACATCCGGCGGCAGCGCCGTCGGGAATCTGGCGCTCACCTACAGTACCTCAAGCACTCCATTGAATATCGGCCTTGCCGCAACCGCGGTCGCAGGTGGAACCCTCACCGGGAGCCCGACCAGCATGAGTTTCGGTAGCGTTCAGATAGGCCTGACTCAGAGCCAGACCGAGACTTTGAAGAACACCGGCAGCCAAAATCTTACGGTCTCGAAGGCGACATTTTCGGGCTCGGGTTTCAGCGCTACGGGACTGACCCTGCCCCTGACCCTCGTGCCGAATCAGAGCACAACCTTTGCCGTCGTTTTCGCGCCGACCACTGCCGGCGCCGCCAATAGCACGCTGTCGCTCACCGAAAGCGATTCGACCACCACCTTTGATGTGGCCCTTTCTGGAACCGGAGTCGCGCCCGCTACCCTGACCGCGACGCCGGCCAGCATGACATTTACGAATGTGCAGACGGGGCAGAGTCAGACCCAAACAGAAACCGTCAAGAACACGGGTGGCATGAATGCGAAGATTTCGCTGGCAACCGTTTCCCCTGCCGCCTTCAGCATCTCAGGATTGACTACACCTCTGACCCTCGCGCCAGGACAGAGCGCTTCTTTCACCGTGACCTTTGCGCCGCAGTCGGCCGGCAATTCCAGCGGCAATGTGATCGTCGACTCTGACGCTGCGGACCCTGCCCTCAGCGTCGGGCTTACCGGGTCCGCGGTTGCGCCGACTCCGGGTACCCTGAGTGTTAGTTCCGTCAACGTCGGAAACGTGCTCGTGGGTACCAGTGGAACTAAAACTGGGACGCTGAGCGCCACCGGCGCAACCGTGACCGTATCCTCAGTGAGTTTGAGCGGCGCCAATGCTTCCGAGTTCTCGATGAGCGGCCTGACGTTCCCCGTGACCGTTACCACGGCCACGCCCGTTACGTTTACGGTCAAGTTCACGCCCACTTCGTCCGGAGCGGCGACGGCGACGGCGTCTTTCGCCAGCACCGCCACGAACACGCCAACTGCCGCAACCGTTACCGGAACCGGCACGGCGACGCCCGCTACCCTGACCGCGACGCCGGCAAGCATGACATTTACAAACGTCCAGACCGGGCAGAGTCAGACCCAAACCGAAACCGTCAAGAATACCGGCGGCACGGATGCCCACATCTCGCAGGCAACCGTTGCTCCTGCCGCCTTCAGCATCTCAGGATTGACGACTCCGTTGACCTTAACTCCGGGGCAGAGCGCTTCGTTCAGCGTGACCTTTGCGCCGCTGTCTGCCGGCAATTCCAGCGGAAGTGTGATGATCGACTCTGACGCCACGAATCCTGCGCTCAGCGTCGGGCTCACCGGATCCGCAGTCTCGCCGAGTCCAGGCACCCTGAATGTCAGTGCCGTCAACGTCGGAAGTGTGGTCGTGGGTCTCAGTGGAACTCAAACTGGAACACTGAGTGCCACCGGCGCGAGCGTATCGGTATCCTCAGTCAGCTTGAGCGGCGCCAATCCGTCCGAGTTTTCGATCAGCGGCTTGACGTTCCCCGTCACGGTTACGACCTCCACGCCCGTGACATTCACCGTCAAGTTCACGCCCACTTCGTCCGGAGCCTCATCGGCGACGGCTTCATTCGCCAGCACCGCCACCAACACGCCAACCGCCGGAGCGCTTTCCGGCACCGGCACGCCAGCACCTGTCCATACCGTCCTTCTCTCATGGACGGGCAGCACCACCTCGGGAATCACCAGCTACAACGTCTATCGCGCGCTCTACGGGACGTCCTCCTGCGGTACCTACTCGAACATCGGTTCCACCGCCGGGACCGTCACGCAATTCACCGACAGCATAGTCACTGACGGCAAGACCTACTGCTACGCCACCACGGCCGTAGATGCCAGTGGCGAAAGCGCCTACTCCAACATTACCCAGGCCGTGATTCCCGCTCCGTAAGCCCTCGCGTCCAGAGGCCGGGAGCGGGCAATCCGGTTAGCTCCGGAATTTTCTCGTCACTGCTGCACCGCGTACAATAGCCTTTTGCCGGAAGCATCGTCCGGAAAGAGGCTCGTATGACGACCACCCACCCTCCTCGCCCACAAGCCGCGACGGAAGTCCCGGCAGTCCCGCTCACCACCGAAGGCTACAGCGTTCTGCACCAGATGATGCGGCTCCGCTGGCCCGCCTGGCGCGCCCTGCCCGCGGCGGATAAGTCGGCCATCGCCAAAGAAGCCTCCGACGCGCTTTCCGCCATGGAACAGCACGACGAGAAAACTTCCGCCGGCCAGTCCGCCCTGTTTTCGCTCATCGGCCACAAGGGCGACTTGATGCTGATCCACTTCCGCGAATCCTTCGCCGCTCTTAACCAGGCCGAGCTCCAACTCGCCAATCTCCGCCTAAGCGATTATCTCGAGCCCACTACTTCCTATCTCTCCATCATCGAACTCGGCCTCTACGACTCCACCCTCAAAATCTATAAAGAACTCATCGACCAGGGCATCGAGCCCCATTCCGAGCAGTGGAAAGCCGAAATCGCCTGCAAACTCGATCGCCATAAAGAGGCCATGCATCCCCGCCTCTACCCCGAGATTCCCCCGCAGCGTTACGCCTGCTTCTATCCCATGGACCGCCGCCGCGGCGAAGATAAGAACTGGTACAAGCTCTCCATCGAGGAACGCGCCCGCCAGATGGCCGACCACGGCATGATCGGCCGCCGCTACGCCGGACAAGTCAAACAGATCATCAGCGGCTCCATCGGCTTCGACGACTGGGAGTGGGGCGTCGACCTCTTCGCCGACGACCCCCTGGTCTTCAAGAAGCTGATCTACGAAATGCGCTTCGACGAAGTCAGCGCCGTCTACGCCCTGTTCGGCCACTTCTACGTAGGAGTGAGAGTTCCGGCAGCGCAACTCGAGAAGTTGCTGGCCGGAGAGCTGCCGGAAAAATGAACTCGTAACGTGCTTCTCTCCGCGTTCTCAGCGGCCGTTCTCAGCGCCCTCTGCGGTAAGCTTTTGACTTTGCATGAACCTTCTCAGGAGCCCTCATGTCCACCCTCGGCCTAATCGAATACCAAGACGCCACCCCCGAAGTCCGCGCCATCTACGACGACATCATGGCCACCCGCAAAACCGACTGGATCAATAATTTCTGGAAAGCCATCGCCCACGATCCCGCCACCCTCAAGCGCACCTGGGAAGACATCAAGCAGATCATGTGCCCCGGCGCCTTGGACCCGCTGACCAAAGAGATGATCTACGTCGCCGTCAGCGTCACCAACCAATGCCACTATTGCATCGCGAGCCACACCGTCTCCGCGCAAAACAAAGGGATGACCGACGATATGTTCAAAGAATTAATGGCAGTCGTCGGTATGGCCAACGAGACCAACAAAATGGTCACCGGATATCAGGTAGAAATCGATCCCCAATTCAAGAAGTGAACAAGCGGAGTTAAGTGTGGGGACAGCCGCCCCCGGCTGTCCGCCGGGCGCAGCCCGGCAGCCTTCGCTCTCTGATTTTGGCTGGCGCAGCGCTTTCAGTGCTGCGATACCTTCGTTAGCTCGGCCGCGGCTTCACAGTTTGCTGAAAAACTCGGATTTATCGGTGTTACCGTGGAAGAGCGGCCATTTAGGGCCGCGTAAGCCGTTGAAAATTAATCCGGGCTTCAGCCCTCGTCGTCGTTTTTCCTCGACCAACTGAATTTTTCAGCATACTCTTCAGTCGCCGCCGTACATCACTTTCCCGATCGTTTCGCTCTGCTTCTCCGCCCAACCTTCCATTCATGCGCCTTCATATCCACGCGCCGCCCGCGGAACCGCACTCCCTCAGCCTCCAGCCGCAACCGTTGCTCGATGGCCGAGTCTCCCGTCAACTTGATCGCGCCGCCCGCCCCTAACACCCGCTGCCAAGGCAATCCAAATCCGCGTCGCAAAGCCGCCGCCACCTGCCGTGCCGCCCCCGGAAACCCCGCCACCCGCGCCACTCCGCCGTAGGTCGAAACCTTCCCCCGCGGAATCGCCCGCACCGCCTGCTCAATCCGCAGACGCATCGCTCCAGAATCATTCTGTTTGGTTTTGCCCAAGATCCGAACTCGCGTGGGAAGGGTAGCTCCGGGTGCCCCACCCTTCTCGCGCTCTTTTCTCGCGCTCTTTGCGAGAGGGTGGGGATTTTGACTTCAGGCCGCCTTGCGAAACGCTTCCAGCGCCTCATACTCCGAGTTGTGCACTTCAAACACCGTCAGCAGCTTGGTGACCTGCATCAGGTCCCCGACGCGCTTGTTCAGGTTCGCCAGTTTGATCGTGCCCCCTGCGTTATGCGCCGCGATATGCAGCGCCACCAGCGTTCCCAGCCCGCCCGAATCGATGTAGTTCACCTCGCCCAGGTTCAGCACAATGCGCTTCTGGCCGTCGGCGATCGCCCTCTTAACTTCCTCGCGCAGCAGGGAAGACTCCTCCCCAAACACAATCCGCCCATTGGCCTCGACCGCCAGAATCCCATCCACCGTTCGCTTCGTCAGTTTTAATTGCATCACAAGCGCTCCTTTGCGGCTCGCCCTAGACTCAGTACCACAGCCGCATCCCACAACAATCTTGACGAACCAGCCTATCCCTTGCAAGCCGCCCTTAGCAAGCCCGCGCCGCACCCGTTCTCCGCGTTCTCAGCGGCACTTCCCAGCGTTCTCTGCGGTTTAAAGCTTTTGTCTGTGCTAAGCAACCCGTCCCGCAGATCACGTATAATCGTCTCTTCCGACCCATGAGTTACACCGTCCTCGCCCGCAAATACCGTCCCCAGAAATTCTCCGAGGTCATCGGACAAGAGCACGTCACCCGCACGCTCCAGAACGCCATCGAGCAGGGGCGCACCGCCCACGGCTACATCTTCAGCGGCCACCGCGGCATCGGTAAGACGACAGTCGCCCGCATCCTGGCCATGGCCCTGAACTGCCGCTCGAAAGATACGCCAGTCCCAGAGCCCTGCGGCATCTGCGAATCCTGCACCGAGATTCGCGCCGGCAACGCCGTCGACGTCATCGAAATCGACGCCGCCACCAACCGTGGCATCGACGAAATCCGCGAACTCCGCGAAGGCGCGCGCTACCGCCCCGCCCGCGACCGCTTCAAAATCTACATCCTCGACGAAGCTCACCAGATCACCGACGCCGCTTTCAACGCCCTGCTCAAAACGCTGGAAGAGCCGCCCGACCACATCGTCTTCATGCTTGCCACCACACAGCCCGAGGATATTCCCCAGACCATCCGCTCGCGCTGCCAGCACTTCAGTTTCCGCGCTGTCAAGTTTGATGCCATCGTCGCCCAGCTTCGCGACCTGGTCACCCGCGAAAAAATCGAAGCCGACGACGATGCCCTCGCCCTGCTCGCCGAAGCCGGCGACGGCTCCATGCGCGACGCCCTTTCCATCCTCGACCAGGCCATCGCCTCGTCCAACGAAAAACTCACCGCCGACTCCGTCCGCAATCTCGTCGGCGCCGCTCCCGCCCACATTCTCGAACAGGTGATGCAGGCCGTGTCCGAGGGCCGCAGCGAAGAAGTCCTCCGCCAGGTCGATCACCTCATCAGTGAAGGCCACAGCCCCACCCACTTCGCCCGCCAGATGGTCCGTTTCCTGCGCAATGCCACCGTCGCGAAAATCGCTGGCAAGGATTCTTCTTTGCTTCAAGTCTCCAGCGAAGAGCGCGAGCGCGTCGCACGCGTTGCAGAAATGTTCGGCGAAGAAGACCTCACGCGCCATCTCCAGATCATGCTCCGGACTCACGGCGAGCTGGGATACAAACAAGAACAACGCTTCCACCTCGAACTCGGCCTGCTGAAAATGGCCCACGCGCAAAAGCTGCTGCCCATCGAGCAGTTGCTCAGCGACGTAGCCGCCGCGCCAGCAACCGTCTCGCAGAGGCCGCCCGCCAGACCGTCAATCGTCGGCAGTACGCCGAACTCTGGTGTGTCGAACTCTGGTCTGTCGAATTCTGGTCTGTCGAATTCTGAAACCCGCCGCCCCGACCCGACTCAGCCCCCGCGTCAAAATTTCATTTCCCCCTTCGCCGCCGACTCCGCCCGCAAAGGCACGCCGCGCCAGGAATCGCCCGACTCAGCGCCGGCAACCGGCCCGCGAGTTGTAGCGGCCGCCAGTTCTCAAGAGCCGGTAATCATGGGTTCCGCAGTCCCAGATGCATTACCTGATCCCGATCCCGACCCTGATCGTAGAGACGTAGCTAGCTACGTCTCTGCCGGACCCACCAAACAGTTACTCCCCGAGCCGCGGCAGGAATCAGAATCGCCTGCCCCACCGATGCCGCCGCCCTCCGCACTGCCCTCAGCGCAACCGCAAGTCGACCGCCTGCAAACCGCCGTCCTCCAAGCCCTGACCGACGGCAACCAGCGCATTTTGGTCTCCATGCTCTCCGCCGGAGAGTGGTCCGTTCAAGGCAACGAACTGGTGATCAAGATCGCCGAGTCGCAAACGGTAGTAGACATGTCGCTCGGGCCCGACGCGAAGCGTCTGGCGATCGCCTCGGCCAGCGGAGTCCTGGGCCGCCCCATGAAACTAAGAGTGGTTCCCGGCGCGACCGTGGCCCCGCAGGAAATCAAGCGCAACGGCGGTCCCCCCGGCCCCGGCGGCCGAGGCCGCGCCGAGCAAGACCCGGTGGTCCGCCGCATGCAGGAAAAGTTCAACGCCGAAATTCGCACCGTGATCGACTACCGGGAAAAACGCTAGCGGCGTCCGGCTCCCGGCCTCCGGGAGTTATAGCAGTCCGAAAGCCGGATAGCGGAAGCCGAAAGCCGAGGTTCTATGGGTGGATTCAACCTGCAAGAACTGATGTCCAAAGCCAAATCGCAATATGAAGACCTGCAGAAAAAAATGCAGGCAACCGTCGTCGAAGCCACATCCGGCGGCGGCACCGTCACCGCTAAAATGGACGGCCGCAAGCAACTCCTCAGCCTGCGCATCGACCCCGAAGCCGTGAAATCCGGCGACGTCGAAATGCTGCAGGACCTGGTCCTGGCCGCAGTCAACGAAGCCGCCCGCAAAGTCGATGCCCAAATGCAATCCACCGTCGGCGGCCTGCTCGGTGGTCTCGGCATCCCCGGACTCTAACGCGTGCCCGGAACGTCACGCGCGAATCGGAAGGGCGCGACTTTAGTCGCGCCTCAAAGCGCAACATCTGGACGCGGCTTGAGCCGCTGAGGTGACCACGGTATGAGATCGAATCAACGCGCACAGCTTGTCATCCTCGGGATCGTATTTCTGATCCTAACCTCCTCTACTCGTGCGCAAACCGCAACCCAATCATCGAAAGAGTCCCCCATGATCCAGCACGCTACCGGTCCATTCGACGTAAAGATGATTCCGCAGGACGACAAAGCCGTCGACGGCGTCACCCGCATGCTCATCGACAAGCAATACCACGGTGATCTAGAAGGCGCTGCCAAGGGCCAGATGCTGACCGGAGGCATGAGCGCCGACAAGTCGGGCGCCTATGTTGCAATCGAGAAGTTCACCGGGACGCTGCACGGCCGCACTGGCAGCTTCGTACTGCACCACACCGGAATCATGACTCGCGGGAAACCGGATCTGACCATTCTGGTCGCGCCCGACTCGGGCAGTGGCCAGTTGGCAAGAATCAGCGGGAAGATGACCATCAACATCGCCGCTGACGGCAAGCATTCCTACGATTTCGAGTACACGCTCCCGGCAACGCAATGAACGCCACAGTTTTGTCATCCTGAGCGAAGCGAAGGATCTATGCAATTTGCCGGGAGCAAGAATTGCATAGGTTCTTTGCTTCGCTCAGAATGACAAATCGATTGAAAGTGAATTGAGAATGTCCAAATTCGCCGAACCCATGTCCCGCCTCATCGACGAGCTGAAAAAGCTCCCCGGTGTCGGCGCCAAAAGCGCGCAGCGCCTGGCCTTCTACATCCTGCGCTCCAGCGACGAAGACGCCGAAGCCCTCGCCACCGCCGTGCGCGACGTCAAGGCCAACCTTCGCCTCTGCTCGGTGTGCAACAACATCACCGACGTCGACCCTTGCGTCTACTGCACCAGTCTCACCCGCAACCAGCGCCTGGTCTGCGTGGTCGAAGAACCCACCAACATCGCCGCCATCGAAAAGACCAAGCACTTCAACGGAGTCTTCCACGTCCTGCACGGCGCCATCTCCCCACTGCACGGCATCGGCCCCGAACAGTTGCGCATCGCGAACCTCATCACCCGCGTCGACGCCGGCAACATAGACGAAGTCATCGTCGCCACCAACCCCACCGTCGAAGGCGAAGCCACGGCCACCTATCTATCGCAGCACCTCAAGCGTGTCGGCGTGAAAGTCACCCGCATCGCCATGGGCATCCCGGTCGGCAGCGACATCGAATACACGGATGAAATCACCATGCTGAAGGCCATGGAAGGCCGCCGCGATATGTGAGGTAAAACGCTCCGCAAGAAATTAGCAATTTTAGATCGCAGAGTGAGGGCCCTATTTCTTCATCTCCGCATCCCAATTCAGCACCAGCGTAATTGGCGAAGAGACTTCCTGCTCGGCCTGCAGCATCACCAGCAGCCGTCCATCCGGCGCGCTATCGATCAGGCGCACGCCTCCCGGGGAGGTGAAAATCTGCCGGGGCAGTCCGGAGTGAAACTCGCTGCCTTGGGGTTGGACATCGACCGCCATCAGCGTCCCGCCTGCGCCGCGAAAATAGAACTGCTTGCCGTCCCGGCTCCAAGTCAATGCCAAAGTACCCAACCCGGCGACGCTGATTGCATCGCTGGAGATCTGCCAACGCCCGCCTCTGCCAGGAAACGGAACTACATAAACCTCAGGGCGGCCGCTTTCGTTCGAGATGTAAGCCAGCCAACGGCCGTCAGGCGACAATCGGGGCATCATTTCGTCAAACTGCGAATTCAGCACCGGTTTTACGGGTTGCGGTCCACCCGTGACCTCCAGCGACATCACATCAAAGCCAGTGCTGGAATTCTGCTGTTGTACGAGGACTGTGTGTCCATCCGGCGACCAATCGCTCACCGCGGCTACTAAGTCCGTGGAGGCGGTGACTGGTGTTCCGCTGCCGTTGGCCGGTATGATTTGAACCTTTGTGCCCAGAGTCGTAGTCGCTAAGCGGGTGCCGTCGGGCGACCATGCCGCGCTATAAGTGGTCGCGGGATGAAACGTCAGGCGGGAAAAGATTCCCCGCTGCACTTCCAGCAGCCACAAATCAGTCAGGCTTGCGTCCGCAGCGTCCGGGCGCGAAATGACAACGGTGCGGCCATCTGGGGAGAGCCGCCCAGTTCCGAAGGTTCCCGGGTCTCCCAGAGTCGCGACCTGTTTGCCGGAGCGGTCCAGCCAAGCCATGCGGCTGGGAGTCGAATAAGCACTGCGGTATACCAGCACGCCACTTTCGGATACGGAGAAATTTCCCAGTGACTTGCCGTCGTAGTATTCCACCTTGGGCGCCACAGGAACCGGGTTCCCGCTCAGAGCCAAATGCTCCGGGTCAAAGGGCTGGGCTACCAGGTTGCCGTCCTTGATGAAAAAGAGGTAGCCATTGGCGTAAGCTGTGCCGCTATTTTCCTCCACGATCAGCTTCGGCTCCGGTGAATCCAGCGAAGCAGCGTAAACCCTTCCCTTGGGATCATCCCCCTCCATTCCCACGTAGAGAAAATGCCGCCCATCGGGCAGGAAGTAGGGCCAGCGTGCCCCCGCATAGAATCCTGTTTTCGTGACCTTGGTCACGGCGACGGTCTGACCGCCGCCATCGGAGATGCGATAGATCAAGCCATGGATACCCGGCGCAAAAAGAATCACACCGTCGTGGTTCCAACTGCCTCCACGGCCGTACGGAGCATCGCAGATGGTCTGCACCACGCCGCCGGAGGCTTCCACCTTTTTCATCTTCCCGCCTGCGAAGAATCCGATGAACTTGCTGTCCGGCGACCAGAAGGGATAGTAAGCACCCTCAGTTCCGGCCAAGGGCAGCGCCTCCGAGGCATGGAGTGGCCGCACCCAAAGAAACTGCTTACCTTGTCCTTCGGCAATAAAGGCAATGCTGTTGCCGTCGGGCGAAATGATGATGTGGTTGGTGGCTGCCACGGGGGAGAAGGAGTAGTGGTCGGGCGCACCGATCTGTGCACGGACTACGCGCCGCAGAGTCTCGGCTTTCTTCGAAAAGATGACCGAACCCGCGATTCCACCCGCCGCCACCAACGTACACAGCGCGACGGCCGCCAGCAGCACGCGCTCGCGGTTTTTCGCTCGCGCCGTCACCGGTGTGGGCACTCCCGCCTGCGACCCGCCTTCCATGATCCACATCAGTTGCAGCTTCAGATCATGCACCGACTGAAACCGCTGGTCGGGATCCTTCGCCAAACAAACCTTCACCACCCGATCCAGCGCCGGCGGCGACATCGGCCGCACCACCGAAATCGGCTGCGGCTCCGCGGCCAGAATGGCCGCAATCACGCTGGCCTGCGTCTTGCCCGTGAACGCCCGTATCCCCGTCGCCATCTCGTACAGCACCGCGCCCAGCGCAAAAATGTCGGACCGCGCGTCCGCCTCTTTCCCCTCGATCTGCTCGGTCGACATGTACTGAAATGTGCCGACAATCGTGCCTCGCGCGGTCAGTGGACCCTGTGACCCGCGTGCGCCCTCGCCGGTGCCGGTCCCACCCGCCCATGCTCCGTCCAACGTCGCCGTCAAACCCGAAGCCGGCGGCGGCCCCGTCGCCGCCTTCGCCAGCCCAAAGTCCATCAGCTTCGCTCCCGTCTTCGTCAGCATGATGTTCCCCGGCTTCAGATCACGGTGAATCACTCCCGTCTTGTGCGCCTTCTCCAGCCCTTCGCAGATTTCAATTCCATACTTCAACACCTGCTCCGGCGGCAGCGGACCCTTCGCCAGCCGCGCCGCCAGAGTCTCGCCCTCCAGAAATTCCATGACGAGATAATCCATCCCGTCCTGGTGCCCGACGTCATACAGCGTGCAGATGTTGGGATGGTTCAGCGACGAGATCGCCCGTGCCTCTCGGTCAAAGCGCTGCTTCGCTTCTGGGTTATCAGAAAGATGCGCCGGCAGAATCTTGATGGCGACGGTGCGGTCGAGCCGCGTATCGCGCGCGCGATACACCTCCCCCATCCCGCCAGCGCCTGCTGCAGAAATGACTTCGTACGGACCGACGCGCGCACCAGAAGTCAGAGACATGAGTGCCGGAAATTATAAGCGGAGAATGTGTGTAATGCATCCGTTGCAAACGTAGAGACGTAGCTCGCTGCGTCTCTGTCGGCACAGGCAGAAATCTCTAGTGATGCACAAGTTCATGTGCAATTTGTTGCAAAAGTTTGCCCTCGAGACGCAGTAGTGAAGTATGGAATAGCGATGACCACGCCAGCTAGTTGTGCAGAGTAACTCCAATCACAGCAATCGCTTGCGAGTCGTTCTCGAAACGAATGCATGCACTGGCATCCTGCTTGCACCCAGCCGCCTGTCGGTTTCCCCTGCCGGTCAGATCTTTCGATCTGTGGACTCGCCTGAGGAGCACAAAAGCACCCTCAGCGCCAGTCGCGCCGCGCTGTGATGTAACCGCATCCAACTCGACGCAGAAGAAGCCGGGCCAACCAGCCCGGTTTTCTTTTTGGAGCGGCGGCAGGCTGCACTGAGTACACATGGTTTGGCCCACCGGAGGCGATGAAATCCGGGTGCCCCATTTCTCGCGCGTTCTTTGCGCGAGAAAGCCTGCCCTGAGCGAAGCCGAAGGGTGGGGATTTTCGACAAGCGATGTCAAGGGCTCCCGCCGGGCAGTTGCGAAGGCGTCCCGACTCCAGCCGCGAAGCGGCATGTGAAAGCCCGGCAGGGAACTGCCGGGAACGCCTGAGAGAAATGGAAACAGAGCCCCGTCAGGGACGGCACATAGCCCGAATCAATTGCGAAAGCGATTCACACCCCGCAACCGAGCTAGCACGGCACTTCCGGCTCCAGAAAAACATTCAACTCTTCCTCCGCAGCCTCCAACCCCTCCGGCAGCGTCCCGCGATTGTACTCAGCCATCCGATTCTTCCACTTCAAGAAATCCGTGATGCTCTGCGGTTCAATCCTCACTTCAACCCGCCGCAAACTCGCCAGCAGCAAATTCATTTCATAACGAAATCCCGTCGCCGTCCGCAGATTCTTGGCCGAGGCCTGCACCCTCTCGATCCTTCCCCGCTGGTATTCCAGCAATCCCCAGCCCGCAGGCAGTTCCTCAACTTTCACGAGCGACGGCGGAGTCAGATAGAACCGTTCGCTCCCCACTCCTTGCTCAGGCTTCTGCCGAAAAGGCTTCGCCCGGTCCGCCAGAAAATCCGCCCGTGTGACCTTGCACTCCACCAACACCGAATGGTTGGCGCGCTTCCACCCAATCGCGTCCGGCATCTCCCCGCTGACGCAAGCCTGCTCCGAAAGCACCACTCCACAGCGATAAGCCCGCAGCCACCGCACCGCCCGTTCCACCAGTTGCGCGTGAGTCATAGATGTTTCAGTTGTACCGCTAGATACTGAGGGCAAAAAGTGACTGCGTGGCTTCCTCAGAAAAATAACGGGGCGCCAAGGCTCATCTCTCTTCCAGCACTTTCCCGATCACAGTCCCCTCTGCGTTTCTGTCGCAGTAGAAGGAACAGGACGGCCAACATCACCAGGAACGTAATCGCGAGCATCACGACGCGATCCTCTTCGCCTCAACAGCAGCCCTCCGCGGCTCTGAAGTCCTCATCGCCCTCACCACCACCGGCCTCCGCAGCACCGTTTCCAGCAAATACCTCTCCGCCGCGATAGCCTGCGCGGTCGGACTTCCGGACACAAAGCCCTCGGCAGCGATCACCACCGCTTCGTTCGCCCCCAACTTCGCTGGCTTCCGCAGGAATCCATTCGTCCGCCGCTTTCCCGCGTCCCCATTCTCGATCCGCACCCGCCGGATGTGTCCGTCGTGTGCCGTGTCAAATGCATTCGCTAACCTAAGAATCGCGGCCAACTGAATCGTGATCTTCTGCTCCTCAGGCAGCAGATCGCGCAGCATTCTGTGGTTTCGTGTGGGCAATGCCCCCGCGTGAAAGCGCGCCACCACAGCCGCGCGCTGCAGATATTCCGGATTCCATCCCAACGGATTACTGTGGCTCCGGATCAACTCAAACGAAGCCTTGTGATGTCCCTTGTTCCCCTCCGCCTTGCCCACATCGTGCAGCATTGCGGCGACTTGCAGGCTGGACCGCGCATCACTGCCGTTAGGCGAATCCAGCAATCCCGCACCCAGCAGCCCATCGTAGAGTTCCACCGCAAGCCGCGACACTCGTTCCGAGTGCGCAAAGTCCGGATCGAGCGCCTTCGCCCACAACATCATGCGCTGCGTAGCAATCGCCTGAATCTGCTTGCCCTGCGGCAAACCCGCGCGCCACAGGTTCCACAGCGAATCCGGCCCAGCCGTTTTTTCGCGATACTCCTGAAGCCGCTTCGTCCGTTCCTCAACGATCCGCGCATGCCAGTTCTTACGAGACTCTTCGTCCGGGAATACGTGGCACGTCAGCGCGGTCGCCCATAACACGTCGAGATCGTGCACCTCGCCGAGCAGATCCTGCATATGCTTCAGGTCGTTGCTCCACGCCTTGTGCTCGACCGGCAGGAAATTCTCCACGATGTAGCGAAACCGCTTGATCCCAATTCGCAGCGTGTGAAACGCCACCTGCGACCGATTGCGCAGGGCGCGGGTGTGTAGTTCGCGCGCAGCCGTCCAGCGTTCCAGCGCCAGATGCTTAAACACCGCGCTGCCCGGCCGGACGCGCGCCGCGCGCAAGGGAAGCGACTTGCTCCACTGCCGCCACTGCTTGCGGTCGAATTCGTCGAGCGCCGCGCGGGCTTCCCGCTTCTGCTCAATCTCCCGCCCCTTCAGAATTTGGAGCAGCACGTTGGCCGCGGGATCACGCAGGGGCTGTGTGGGCACGGGCGACTCGCCCGCGCTGCCGCCGTCTGCCTGAATTTCGGAGGACACAACAGGCCCAGCAGCCTCAACCGGCGTCGGATGGAGCTTCTCAATCCACTCCATCATGATCTGCACATCGCGCAACGCGCCCAGGCGCTGGAACAAGCTCTTGCCCGCCTTCTTCATCGCCTTCCAATCGCGATCCGGATCCATAGCCATCATGCCGTCCGCCATGGACCGGCAGCGCCGCAGCGACACCCGCAAATCGTGGACCGGGTCCGCGCCGAAGTCAGCCGCCACGTGCTCGCACTCTTCCAGCACGCGCGCCATCCAGTACCGCAGCCCCGTAGTTTTCGTGGCAGTCTTCAAGGTTCTAATCGCACCAAATCGTTCCGCGATCATTCTACTGAAGAAGCCGCTCCCTCGCCGGTCCTCATGACCCGACGGCGTCGGGCCCTAACACTAGGAAGCCCCCTCACCTGCCCACGCCAGACCTCGGCCTCCGGCGTTAGCCGCAGATCTCGAGGACAAGCAACTCCGGAAGCCGGAAGCCGAGAGCCGAAAGCCGGGTTTCAAGGGGCATGCCCTTACGGGCGCTGTCGGGCTCCCCTCTCATTACCTCCGTAACGTTTAAGCCCTTACCTTTTCGCTTTACCCTTGAGCTTCAATCTTGCGTTTCCGAGGAGCTTCCTATCTCTGCCGCAAACACATCGCAAGGTGCGCGTGCCGCCTCCGCACGGGCGTTTGTGCACAGCCTGAACATCCTCATCAAGTACGCCCGGATGTATGGCTATGGGCATAAGCGCACCGAGGCGCAATTCGAAGTTACCTGGAAAGAATTGCAGCAGGGTCTGCCCACCACCGGGGACCAGGGCTTCCTGCTGGGTGTGTCCGACAACAAGCTGCTGCTGGATGGTATTCCGCTGGAGGCGGGAAACGCCGAGCGCAGTTTCGCCACGCTGTTGAACACCGCCGGACTCGCCAGCCTGCACTTCTCCAAAGAAGTGACTGAGGAAGACTTCGTTCGTCTGGTGCGCGCGTTCACGGTCGGGGGATCGAAAGCGCAGGATGTCTCGAGACAAATTAAAGAAGCTCTGAGCGCGAACAAGAACGGCGGCACCATCAGGATCAATGAAGTGAAGTTTGTGGCGGCCGATCCGCTGACCGGCGATGTGAGTATCGCCGCGCAGATCGCGGCCCAGACCCTGGGGCCAGAGTTCAAGCAGTGGTTGAACGATCCCCAGAAGTTGTTGCAGTTGATCGCCGCGGCCGAAGGCGCGAACTCGGGCGGGGGCCAGGTTGCCGCGGGCGGAGTTCCAATGGTTCCGCTAGGCAGTGTCCCTAACGTTCCGGCAGGCACGGGCAAGGGAAGATGGGTTCCCGACGGCACTCCGATCGGAACTCCAGGCGGGGCGGGCGGGACTGCAGCCGGCGCAGCTCCGGCTTGGACCGGCGGAATGGTTCCGCTGCAGGAGCAGGAAGTCATTCAGGCGATTCGGCTGCTCACCCGGTTCGGTCAAGTGCAGACGGATCCCAACGTTAAAGAAGAGGACATTCAGAAGGAGCTGGTCCAGACCGATCCCAACACGCGTTTGAACCTGCAGCAACTGCTGGGAAGTCTGGCGGCGAAGGCAGCGACGTCGGAAGAGGAAGACACGCCGCTGTTGATGAAGGCAGCCGAGCATATGGCGATCCGTTTTGCCCTGGAGCGCTATCAAAAGGGCGAAGTCAAGGTCAACGCCGTTCACCAGATGATGGAGCACATGAGCCGCCAGATGGACTCTCTGCGCTCCATCCTGAAACTGCAGGAAGATAAGATGAGCAAGGCTGGGATTCTGGTGGAGTCGCACGCCGACATCCTGGACCGCATGTTCTGGGCGGAAGTGCCGGAGTCGGGCAAGAAAAGCGTTCTCATGTCGCACGAAGCGCCCTGCGTGCCGCCGCGCAACCTGAGGCAGTTCGTGGAAGTGCTGCTGGATCGCGACGACAAGCAGAGCGCCACCGACATTCTCAACAACTATTCCAGTTGCCTGGGCGCGAAGGATGCGGAACCGCGCCGCCGAACGGCGATTGGCCTCAGCCAGCTCGCCGACCTGTACGCCCGGCTGGGCGGGCAGCCTATGGGCCAGGCCATTAAGAAACTGAGCGAACAACTCATCGCCGAGAAAGACGCGGAGCTGCAAAGCTTGTTGAGCGCGGCGTTTGTGCGCCTGAGCCAGGAAGCCAGCTCGGCCAAGAATTTCGCCGCGGTCAACGAAGTTTGCGCCGGCATGGAACTGATCAGCGTAGAGCGGCCGGTGCTCATGAGCGACCTGCGTCCCCGGGTGGGCGTGGAAAACCGGCTGCCCGAGTTCATCGAGGAAGCGCTCCAGATGGAACCGATTCCTCCGGACATGTTGTCGGTGCTGCGGCGCACCAGTCATACTGGCGCCGAACATCTGGCGGACCGCTTTTTCCGCTGCATGCGCCGCGACGAATGCGACCGCATGATCGAACTGGTAACGGAACTGGGATCTCCTGTTCTGGCGCAGTTGCGTGAGATTCTGCGCACCGGGCAGCCACGCCAGGCCTCGGGTGCGGTGGGATTGGTGAGCCGGCTCGATGTGGGAACCCTGCTCGAGCTGCTGCCCTCTCGCATGCCGGAGTGGAACCGTTTCTATCACGACATCGTCGTGCGGCAGATCGCCTACGGCGCGGCTCCCGATCGCGGGCGCACGCTGCTTGAACTGGCGGAGATTCTGGATCCGTTGGTCTTGCCCGAGGCCGTGGACGAAATCGGAATGAGCGGCGACATGACCTCAACCCCGCCGCTGATTGCCATGGCGCGGCCGGGCGAAGCGGCTTCGCGATCGCCCTTTGTGCAGCTCAAGGCGATTGAGTCTCTGGGGCGATTGAAGGACGCGGAGGCCGTAAGCGTCCTGCGCGAGATTCTGGAAGCCAAGAAAACCTTCGGCTGGGTGTATCACCGCGAGTTGAGGATCGCCGCGGCGCAGGCTTTGTCGAAGACCGATCCGCGCTACAGTTCACAGGTCCTGTCCGACAGCGGGTTAGAGCCATCGGAACTCGCGATCGCCCCGCTCGATATGGCTCCGGCATGCCCCTGGGTGCGGCAACGGCGTTACGAGCGCATGGTGTTGTCGAAAACCGTGTCGGCAACCATTGGCAGTTCGTGGGGCAAGTCCAGGATTCTGATCCGTGAGCTGAGCCTGGGCGGCGGCATGGGCACGAAGGAAGATAACCTCCGCATCGGCAGCGAAGCGGATTTGGAAATTTCCGTCGGCATGCGTTCGAAGATTCGCGCCCATGTGCTGCTGCGGCGCGCCCGCGTGAACGAAGTGGGATTCGAGATTGTGAATACCGACCTGGAAAGCCGCTTCCGCCTGCGCCGCCTGCTGGTGGACGCCATGATGAGCGCCCCGCAGAGCCGAGGCCAGGAGTGGAGCGGCGAGCGCAAAGTATAGTCCGCTCTCAGCTGTTAGCTTTCAAATAAAAAAGCCTCTGCGCAAGCAGAGGCTTTGATTTTGTAGCGCCGACGCCCCGCCCTCGCCCTCCGAGCTACTTCACCTTCAAGAAGATGATCGCCAGGGTATAGAGGGCCAGCGACTCGATCAAAACCAGGCCCAACAGAAGGGCAAACTGGATGCCCGGACGCGCGGCAGGGTTCCGGGCCAGTGCCTCGGCTGCGGCTGCTGTGGCTTTGCCTTGCGCCAGACCGCAAACGGCGGACGCGATTGCCATCGAGAATCCAGCGGTGATGGCGATCCAATTTGTCTCGCCCGTGGTGCCGCCCTGCGCGAAGCCAGGGATGGCGAAGCACAGCACGGATAACGTCATGAACAGATAACTTAGTTTACGCATGGTGTCTCTCCTCGTATCAAATTACCGCCAGTGGGTGGTTGACGCCATACCTTGCAGACGCCCTCACGCTTGCGGCTACCAACAAAAATCAGTGCTCTTCGGCGACGGCGCCGGAGACGTAAATGATCGACAACAGCATGAAGACGTAGGCCTGCAGAATTGCGACCACGATATGAAGGCCCATGAAGATGATGGGAATAGCGATTGGGATCATGGAAAAGAAAACCAGGGTGATCAGGTCGCCCGCGAAGATGTTGGCCCACAGGCGGACCGTGAGCGAGAGCAACCGGGCGAAGTGGCTGACCAACTCGATGGGCAGCATCAAAATCGCCAGTGGAATACGCGCCCAGATCGACATCCCTTCCATCGGCGGACCGAAAAAATGCAGTAGATATTTCGGCCCGGCATGTTTGAAGCCCTGCGTGTGGTAGTACAAAAATGCGCAGATGGCGCAGCCCAGGGGTACGACTGGAACGCCCGTCGGCGACTCAAAACCCGGAATAAGCCCGATCAGGTTGCAGACCAGGATGAAGATGAAGACGATAGTGAAAAATGGCGTGTAGGGCTCGCTGTGATGCCCGATAATTTCCCGGCTCTGGCCCACCACGAATCCCTCGACGGCTTCGAAAGAGTGCTGCAGCCCTCCCGGGGACTCAACCGAGAGGCGCGACCGGAGCAGGAGAAACAGAGTCAGCAGGAATCCGAAGACGAGCAATTCCATCGCGAAAGAGTTCGGGATGGGCGCTTCGGGGTGCTTGGGCGTAATCCGGAGCACATGCAGAAATGCCGTGACTGGGCCGGCGAACAGGTGATTCAGGATTTCGGTAAACCAAAGTTGTTCAGGCATAAGACAGGTTCTAGCTTTACCGGGTGCCCCATTTCTCGCGCGTTCTTTGCGCGAGAAGTGGGGATTTCGCTGGTAGTGTCAAGACTCCCGAGTTACGGCCACATACAGCTCGAATGCGGCTTCGCAGGCAATTGCTCCAACGGGCAGGAACAGCCCCGTAAACAGGCCACGAAGACTCGCGGGAAAACTGGTTAATATACCATACGCGGCGACTCCCAACAACAGATAGCGCAACAGGAAGCGGGTCACAATTCCTTTCCCGGACTGCGGCTTACCGGAATTCGTGACGCGGTCGGCGAGGCCGGAAACTCCGCTTTTGAGCCAGTGGAAGTTGAGGTAGGCGATGATGCACCCGCAAACGAAGCCGAGAGCGGCCGGACGCCCGAATTTCCACCAAGCTCCTCCAGACAAAAGCACCGCAAGACCGATCATGGAAAGACGGATGCGCTCAAGAGCGCCGGAAAAGAAGACATCGCCCGGAAGCGGAGCAGGATCAGGATGCTGGTCGATGTTGTCCATTGGGCGGAAGTTTTTATGTGGCGCGGGCGCCCCCCGCCCGCGCAGTTGCAGCGGCACAGCGCGCGATCTCACTTCGTATCGCGCAAAACAGTCCGAATCAGCTCGATCATCCCCGCAGTTATCCCCAAAAAAAGCCCAACAATGCTGATCCATGAGGTGTGCAGCCACCGGTCGAGGGCGGAGCCGGCGAGCCATCCCACGACCGTGCCTGCCGGAAGCATAAGGGCTAGTTGGCTATAACGTCCGACCTGCACCCACGGGTTTTGTTTCTTCTCGGCGTTCTGGTCGTCGGGTGGAGTAGGAGGTGCCATCGGTCGGGTTGCAATCGATTCTACGCGTGACGACGCTCATGTGGCGACAGCCGCCTCGGCTGTCCGGCCAGCGCGAAGCGCGGCCGCCCCACCACGACTCTTGTTATCCAGAGAGAAGTGAAGAAATACGCTCAGTGCGTCAGCCTGGCCACGTTCGGATTCTGCGCGATCCCCAGCGCCCAGTTCACCAGCTCGATGAAGCTGTTCGGCAGCAGCCCGATGTAGAGCGTAGCAATGCCGGTTAAGGCAATCGCAGCGCGCATGGTCAGGCCGATCGGCAGTTTCTCTCCGTCCTTTTCCACCTTGCCCATGAACATGGCGTTCGCGATCTTCAGGTAGTAGTACAGGCCGAATACGGAGTAAAAGACGCCCAGCGAAGCCAGCGCGTAGTGGCCGGACGAGACCAGGCTCAGGAAGATAAAGTATTTTCCCCAGAATCCGGCCAGCGGCGGAATTCCGGCCAGCGAAAGCATGAACACCAGCATCAACACAGCTTCGACCGGCGCCCGCGAGTACAGTCCGTTGAGGTCGTCGAGTTCGTCGCCGATCACATTGCGGTGCCGCAGCGAAGTGATCACCGCGAACGCGCCCAGGTTCATGAAGGTGTAGACCAGCAGATAGATCAGGATGCCTTTGATGCCGTCCGGACTGAGTTGCGTCGCGGTTCCGGCGATCAGTCCGAGCAGCATGTAGCCGACATGGGCAATCGAAGAATAGGCCAGCAGACGCTTCGTGTTCGTCTGGGTCAGCGCGGCGAAGTTGGCGCCAGTCATAGTCGCAATGGAGACAAAGACCAGCAACGGCACCCAGATGGGGCGCATGGGCAAAAGTCCCAGGATTAGGATGCGAAGGAGCATAGCCCAACCGGCAGCTTTAACCGCGACCGACATGAATCCTGTAATGCTGGTGGGCGCACCCTCGTAAGCATCGGGCGCCCACTGGTGGAACGGGATGGCGGCGATCTTGAACAGCAGGCCCGTGATGGTGGTCAGCAAGGCCACGATCGCTACGGGTCTGTACTCGCTCTTGAGCACATTGTTCGCCAGTTCCCGCGCGATAACCGCCAGATTGGTGCTGCCGGTCAAACCGTAAAACAACGACAATCCGTAAGCGAAGATGCCAGACGAAAACGCGCCGAGCAGCAGGTATTTCAAAGCAGCTTCGTTGGAGCGCCGGTCGCGGCGCAGAAATCCGACCAGCACGTAAGTCGAAATGGCCATCAACTCAAGCCCGATGAAGATCAGAACAATGTCGAGGCCGGCGGCCATGCACATCATGCCGGCAACCGAGAGCAGCATAAGAGCGTAATACTCGCCGTGATTTTCGTGCTCGGTTTCGAGGTACCGCACCGACATGAGGATGGCGATTGCCGTCGCCGCGAGGAATAGGTACCAGAAATAGATGGCGAAGCGGTCGACAACCATCGCATTCAGCATAGCCGGGCGCCCGCTGAACCCGTGAGCCTCAAGGTAAACAAGGATTCCTGGCCTAAAAGGATTCCATATTGCGGCCGCTGAGAACGCAACGCCGCACAGCGCCATCACCGCATTTACCCACTTCTCCTCTGGCGGAATCCACAGGTCAATCAGCAGAATGCCCAGGGCAAACAAGGTGAGCAGAGTAATGGGCAACACCAGCAGATAGTCGGTCGCCGAGAATCCGAGCGTGCCCACTAATTCGTCCCCTTCTTTTTCGGAGCAGCGACAGGTGCCTTCACAAGCTTTGCACCATGCGTCGGAATGCCACCTCGGTCGTCAAGTGTCACCCGGAATTGCGGGGCTGTCTCTGCGGGTTTCACGGCGGCGTTCACTGTCGCGCCGGCCTTCAAGTAATCAGGCCCACGCACCATCGAGATCGTTTTCTCCACCGGTTGCTGCAAAATCTGAAAGAACGGCTTAGGATAAAGCCCGATCCAGAAAGCCATAATCAGCAGCGGGACGAACGTGGCCACTTCCCGCGGCGTCAGGTCGTGCAGCTTTTCGTTCTTGGGATTGGTCACGGGCCCGAAGAACACGCGCTGGTACAGCCACAGCAAATACGCCGCGGCCAGCACGACTCCCGGTACGGCCCACGCAGCCCAGAAATACCCAGGGTGGCCGGCGATGTCCTTCTCCATGAACGTGCCTTGCAGGATGCTGAATTCACCGACAAACCCGTTGAGAAGCGGCAATCCCATCGACGACAGGAACATGATCATGGTGATGGTCGCGTAGATGGGCATCACATTGGAGATGCCGCCGTATTCGGAAATCTCGCGCGTGTGTCGGCGTTCGTAGAGAATTCCGACAATCAAGAATAGAGCGCCGGTCGAGATGCCGTGATTGATCTGCTGCAGAACTGAACCGCTCAGTGCGAGTGGGGTAAGCGCAAAAATTCCCAGTGTGCAGAAGCCGAGGTGACTGACCGAAGAATACGCCACCAGCTTCTTCATATCCTTCTGCATCAGCGAAACCAGCGCGCCGTAGATGATCGCAATGACCGAAAGAGTCATCACCCAAAAGCGAACTCGGCCGTGGGTAAGGACGTCCGGAAAGAAGGGAAGTGAGAAGCGGATGAACCCGTACGTCCCCATTTTCAGCAGGACGCCCGCCAGAATGACCGAGCCCGCGGTGGGCGCCTCAACGTGGGCATCAGGCAGCCACGTGTGGAACGGGAACATCGGCACTTTGATGGCGAAGGCGAAAAAGAAACTCAGGAACAGCAGCGTGGCCGCATAGGGACCGTAGTCGGAATAAATTCGCGGCGCTGTTTCGTACAGTCTCTCGAGGGCGAAGGTGTAGACGCCCGTAACCGCGTGATGGTGGAAGTACAGAAACAGAATCCCCAGCAGCATCAACACGGAACCAGCCAGCGTGTACAAGAAGAATTTAATGGCGGCGTAGAGTTTGCGCGGCCCACCCCAAATCCCGATCAGCAGGTACATCGGAACCAGCATGGCTTCCCAGAACACGAAGAAGAGGAAGAAATCGAGCGCCATAAAAACGCCCAGCATGCCAGTCTGCAGAAACAGAAACCAGATGTAGTATTCCTTAACGCGATTCTCGATGGCGGTCCAGGAAGACAGGATCGAGATCCACCCCAGCAGCGTCGTCAGCATGATCAGCAGAAACGAAATGCCGTCGATGCCCAGCACATAGCCCGCGCCGATCGAAGGGATCCAGTTGCCCGGTGCGCCCTCCATAAACTTGAAGCCCGGCTCGAAGCGCTTGTCCCAGAACCAGGGCACCAGCGGCAACGAGACCAGCAAGCCAGCGAGCGCAAAAACATTCGCGATCCAGCGGATGGCGTCCTTGTTCTCCTTAGGCACAAACAGGAGAAACAGTGCGCCCACGAGCGGCGTGAAAAGAATGATCGATAAGATGTGGTTTTGCATAAGAGCTCTTGGCTCTTGGCCTTTGGCTTTTAGCTAAGAGCTAAGAGCCAATAGCTTAAGAGCTGCGTTAGTGATACACGTAATAAAAGACAAACCCCACCAACCCTGCAGTCATCACCAGCGCATACCATTGCACCAGCCCCCACTCGAACAGCCGCGCGGGATAACTCAACATCCGCGCCAGAATCGCCGGACCGTTCACGCCGATCCCGTCGATAATCCACTTGTCCCACCAACTGGAGAACGTCGCCGTGGAGCGGGTGATCCAGCCCGCGGCGTTCACCGCGCCGTCGATCACATGCGAATCGAACCACGAACTGGCTTCTCCCAGGCCCATCACTCCCAGGCGCACGTCTCCCAGCTTGCGACGGCCGGTGAAAACGTAGTCGTAGCCTTCGTCCACGTAATATTTGTTCAGCAGCGTGTCGTAAACCGGCGGCGCAGCCGCGGCGATGGGCTCGGTATAACCCTTGCCAGCGTTGCTGTAGGCGCGCGAAGCCATGAGCCATCCCACGCCCGCAGCGGCCACTGACAATCCCATCAGCAGATATTCTGTGAGGCCGAGCCCTGATTCGTTCGCAGGTGGCGCTTCTTTTTCCGCTGCGTTCGCGAACACCGGCTCCAAAAACTTCTCGAAGTGATTCGAGCCCCCCAGGCTCGCGGGCCATCCCAGCCAGCCTGCCGTGATCGAGAAGAATGCCAGAACCACCAGCGGTACGGTCATCGACTTCGGCGACTCGTGGATGTGATGCTCCACTTCGTGGCTGGTCACGCGCGACGGGCTCCAGAACGTCAGGTACATCAACCGGAACATATAAAAAGCCGTCATCAGCGCCGTGGCAAACCCGATAGCCCAAAGATAAGGACTAAACTTCCAGGCCTGCCACAGGATTTCATCCTTGGAGAAGAATCCCGCGAGGATAGGGATCCCCGCAATCGCCAGCGTCGCCACCAACATCGTACGGAACGTAACCGGAATCTTCTCCGACAGCGCGCCCATATTCCGCATGTCCTGCTCCCCGCTCATGGCGTGAATCACCGAGCCCGCGCCAAGGAAGAGCAGCGCCTTAAAGAACGCGTGCGTGAATACGTGGAAGACTCCCGCAGAGAACGCTCCGACTCCAAGCGCAAGAAACATGTATCCGAGTTGCGAGACCGTCGAGTAAGCCAGCACCCGCTTGATGTCGTTCTGCACCAGCCCGATCGAAGCCGCGAAAATCGCAGTCAGCGCCCCCACGATTGCCACCACCAGCATCGACTCCCGAGACAGCACAAACAGCGCATTCGACCGCGCCACCATGTAGACGCCCGCCGTCACCATGGTTGCCGCATGGATCAACGCCGAAACCGGCGTCGGCCCTTCCATCGCGTCGGGCAGCCACACATAAAGAGGAAGCTGCGCCGACTTGCCGCACGCGCCTACGAACAGCAGCAACGTCGCCGCGGTGACGATGGGGTTGCCCATCAACGTGGCGGCGTGGTCCCGCGCGAACCCAGTCACGTCAATAAAGCGCAGCGAGCCGCAGAGCCAGGCGACAAAAAACATGCCGAGAATAAATCCGGCGTCGCCAATGCGGTTGACGATGAAAGCCTTGTTAGCCGCATCGCTCGCCGACTTGCGATGAAAGTAGAAACCAATCAGCAGGTACGAGCACAAGCCAACGCCTTCCCACCCAACGAACATGAGCACGTAATTGTTCGCGAGAATCAGCGTGAGCATCGAGAACATGAAGAGATTGAGGTATCCGAAGAACCGGTAATACCCGCCTTCATGCGCCATGTACCCGGTCGAATAAATATGGATCAGCATCCCGACCCCAGTCACGAACAGCAACCAGATGCTGGAAAGCGGATCGAGCAGGAATCCAGCGTCGGCCCGAAACGATGCCGGAGTCCCATCAGATTTCTGATAATTCAAGTGGCCGGTGTCGGTGCCGAGCCAGGTGTAGAGAATCTTTTCGTAGGGCCTATGCCCATTCGCGGCGCCCCAGTTCGTATACTGCAAGACCCCGCCGCAAGCCATGAGAAACGCAAGAACCACAGATCCGACGCAGACCGCACTCACCGTCGACTTCTGCAGCCTGCGCCCGAAAAAAAACATAAGCGCCGCGCCGACGGCAGGCAGCAGCGGGATGAGCCAGATGTGGTCTAGAAATAGCATTCGGAGTTCAGCTTCTAGCTCCTAGCCGCTAGCTCAAGCCGAGCCGTCAAGGGCTTAGCTAGAAGCTAGCAGCTAGAAGCTGCCTTTCTACCACTTCAACAAATTCACCTCATCCACATTCACCGTCTCCTTATTACGGAAGAAGGCGATCAGGATTCCGAGGCCAACCGCAGCTTCGGCGGCGGCGTCGGTGATCACGAAAATTGCAAAGACCTGCCCATGCAACGCGCCAGGTCCACCCAAGTGGCCTGGCATTCCCTGCCAGTAGCGCGAGAATGCAACCAGGTTCAGATTGACGGCGTTCAGAATCAGTTCAATCGACATCAGCACGATGACCACATTCCGGCGCGTGAGCACGCCAATCACGCCCAGCAGAAACAGGGCCGCGCCCAGCACCAGGTAGTGTAGCGTCGTGATGTGGAGCATCGCTTCCATCTTGATACAGCCAATCAGCCATCGGCCTTGTCATTCCGACCGATGCACCCTGTCATTCCGACCGAAGGGAGGAATCTGCTTCCCGCCGGTACCTGCTCACCTTCAAATCCTCTTCTTCGCCATCACCACCGCCCCGATGATCGCCACCAGCAGCAGCAGGGAAGCGATTTCGAAGGCAAACATATACGTTCCGTGCACGCGGTCAAACAACAGGGCCGCAATAGCCTGCGTATTTTGCGATTCTCCGTAGGAAACTTGACCTTCGGGGAAGAGCGTCTTGCCTTTTGTGGTAGTCGTATAGATCGCGATAAACAGGCCGCCTAACGCCGCCGCGGCCGCAATTCCGACCAGCCACTGCTTGTTGAACTGCCGCTCTTTGGCCGCCCGCTCAATCGAGATCAGCATGATCACAAACAGGAACAGCACCATAATCCCGCCGGCATAAAGAATGATTTGCACGCCAGCCACGAACGGAGCGTAGAGCATCAGGTAGAGCGCGGCTTGCGCCAGCAGCGTCGTAATCAGCGCCAACGCCGAGTGCACGGCATTTTTTCGCGTGATCACCAGGATCCCGCCCACAATCATGGTGGTGGCGAGCAGGTAAAAGAAAAATGGCGTCGCTACCGGAGGATTCATGGGTGCCCCACTCCTCGCAATTGATCCCACAGATCCGCGCGCATGGCGACGACCGCGGTCAGAATCAACAGCGCCAGGCCCATGGGCAGTAGCACTTTCCATCCCATCTTCATGAGTTGGTCAAAGCGATAACGCGGGAACGTGCCACGATACCAGATATAGAGGTACATAAACCCGGCAACTTTCGCCGCGAACCAAAAAATGTCGCCGACCCGGTCCCGCACACCTGGAACGAACATAACCAGGCCGATCAGCCCGAGCACCGCCCCGAATCCGGCCAGACCCATGGTTTGAATCTTGAACAGCGGATGCTTGGGCATGCGGACCACGTTGAAGAAACAGATCGCCGCGAAGAAAAGGAACGTAAGTCCAGGGACAAGCGAAAAAACGAGGTCCCACGTAGATCCGTGGAGCAAGTTGGGGAACGGCCGCAGCCATCCGCCGAGCCACAGCGTCACCGCGATCGACGACACCGCAATCATCGCCGAGTATTCCGCCAGAAAGAATAAGGACCAGCGGAACCCGCTGTACTCCGTATGGAATCCGGCGGTCAACTCCGATTCGGCTTCTGGCAGGTCAAAGGGCGCGCGGTTCGTCTCGGCGACCATCGCAATGGCGAAGATGAAAAATCCGATCAGCCCCAGCGGGAAGAATTTGAAAATGAACCATTCTCCCGATGTCTGCTGCGCCTGCACGATGCCGATCATGCTCAGCGTTCCTGTCCCGGTTTGAAGGCTGGTCATCATGATGACTGACACCACCGCCAACCCCATGGCAACTTCATACGAAACCATCTGCGCGCTGGAGCGCAGCGCCCCGATCAGCGGATAGTGCGAGTTCGAAGCCCATCCCGCCGTCACGATCCCCAGCACGCTCAACGACGACACACCCAACATAAAGAGGATGCCGATATTCATGTCCGTAATCGCGTGCGTGGGGCCAAACGGCACGACCACGAATACCGTGAACGCCGCCAGCACAACGATGAACGGCGCAATCCAGAAGACAAACTTGTCGGCCTCAGCCGGGATGATGTCTTCCTTGAGCAGCAGCTTAATCGCGTCGGCAATGGGCTGCAGCAGGCCGTGCGGCCCCACGCGCATCGGGCCGAGGCGCACCTGCATGTGCGCAAGAATTTTCCGCTCGAGCCAGTTCATCGCGATGACGGCTATGGAGAGTCCCACGAAGACGAGCAGAATGTACACCGTCGCCCAGAAAATGTTTCCGGCGGCGCCCGGAGTCAGATTACTCTTCAGATACGACTGGATGTAATCGATCAGCTCGTGCATCAGCGGTCTACCTCGCCGAGGACGATATCGAGCGTGCCAATGACGGCAATAACGTCGGAGACGAGTTGGCCGCGGCACATCACGTCGAGCGCCTGCAGGTTCACGAACGACGGTGGCCGTACGCGGATCCTGTAAGGCTGCGTGGATCCGTCGCTGACGATGAAATATCCCAGCTCGCCCTTGGGAGCTTCGATGGAATGGTAGACTTCGCCCACCGGAGGCTTCATCACCTTCGGAACCTTGGCCATGATGGGCCCTTCGGGAATCCCCGCGACGGCCTGCTCGATGATACGGCACGACTGCCGCATCTCCGCCATGCGGACCAGGTATCGATCATACGTGTCGCCGTGCTCGCCCGTAGGAATCTTGAAGTCGAAATTCTTGTAGTTGGCGTAAGGTTGAGCTTTGCGAATATCCCATTGGACGCCGCTGGCGCGGAGCACCGGTCCAGTGACGCCGAGCGCAATGCAGTCCTTGCCTGAGATTTTGCCCACGCCTTTGGTGCGTTCCAGCCAGATGCGGTTGGTGGTGAGCAATTCCTCATACTCGTCAATCTTCGGGGCGAAGAACGTCAGGAAATTCTTCACCTCTTTTTCGAAGCCGTCATAGGCCTCGTACTGCAGTCCGCCGATGCGGAAGGCATGCGTGGTAAGCCGCGCCCCGCAATATTTTTCGAAAATCTTGAGAATCTCTTCCCGGTCGCGGAAGGTATAGAACAGCGGCGTGATGGCGCCAATGTCGAGCGCATGCGTGCCCAGCCACAGCTGGTGGCTCGCAATCCGGTTCAGTTCGGTGAGAATCACGCGGATGTATTGCGCCCGCGGCGGCGCTTCCACGCTGAGAAGTTTTTCGACCGCTTCGCAATATCCCAGCCCGTTCGAAACCGCAGCGACGTAATCCATGCGGTCGACGTACGGATTGAACATCGTGTAAGTACGGTGCTCGGCAATCTTCTCCACCCCGCGGTGCAGGTAGCCGATCACGCACTCAAGCCCCAGCACCTTTTCGCCGTCAAGCCGCAAAATGACGCGCAGCACGCCATGCGTCGCCGGATGCTGCGGTCCCATATTGATGACGAGCTCGTTCGAATCCAGAAACGTCTTGTCCGGCGTGTCCAGATCCAGCGGCGAGAGTGTGTTCGGGTCCGTCATTTAAAGAGTCGGGAAGGGCACGACTTGAGTCGTGCCACGAGAGTCACACAATAGTTGGGCTTTAGCCCCTGAGGGTCGCTGAGGAATCCTTCGAGAGAGAACTTTGCGATGTGCTTTCATTGCCCGCTCTCAATCCCCAAATTAATCTGCACCCACTCGTTATCCTGCTGCAGAATCCCGTAATCCTTGCGCAACGGATGCCCCTTCCAACCATCCGGCAACAAAATCCGTTTCAAGTCGGGATGCCCGTCAAACTTGATCCCAAACATGTCGAACACTTCGCGCTCCAGCCAGTTGGCGGTCGTCCAGATTGGCACCGAACTCGGCAGCGTCTCGCCGTCAGCGATCAGCGTCTTCACCCGAATCCGTTCGTTGCGCGGGAACGAGTACAGCACCCACACCACATCGAACTGCTTCTCCCGCTTGGGATAGTGCACTGCGGTGATGTCCACGCAGTAGTCAAACTGTTCCTCGTTGTGCAGAATCTGCAGAATCTCCGGAATCAGCGACCGATCGACCACCATATAGTTCTGCCCCAGATGGGTCAGCGCCTCGATCCCCGATCCGTATTCGCGCTTGAACTTCGCCACCATCGGCGAATCCCACGGCGTGGGCACGGGAGCCGCGGGTTTCGGCGGAGCCGCAGCGGGCTTGGCGGCGGCCGGCGCAGCAGGCGCAGCGACAGCTGGTTTTGCTGGGGCTGGTGGTGCGGCAGCAACTGGCGTCTCAGATCCAGGTTGCGTCGAGCCGGAAGGACTAGCCTTCACCCCGCCCGGGCTAGCGGGCTTGTCCGCCGCCGGTTTCGGCTCACCTTCTGGCGGCGGTGGAGTAGGGGATTTGATTTCGTCCGGCATTAGCGCGTAGGCACAAACCTCCCGCGGCGTGTGCGTTGAAAAGAACGTTAACTTTTATCAGCTTGAGAGTGCGAAGTCAACGACGTGGTGGGCGAGAGCTTGTGAAAATCCCGTATCTAATCGCCGCTCTCACCATGTTCTGTCATCCTGAGCAAGTTGCCGCGAGCGCAGCGAACGACAACGCCGTCGAAGGATCCCTTTCACCGCCGCGGAACCAGCGACTACACAAGTAGTTCCTGCCTCAATCTGGACACCGGACAAGTGATACTCCAGTCCCGAATAGCCGAACTTTTCTAAGCGCGCGACTCTAAGCGCGCGATTGCGCCTGGTAGGTTTCGATCAAATCGCGGATGCGTTGCGCGTCGGCTTTGCGGTGGCCATGGCTGGTGATGGGATCGGTGCCGCCCGTCGATTCAATGACAATCTCGGACCAGAATACCCCGGTAGAGATGTGCACCGAGGCGATCTTCGACATTCCGATGCTTTCTTCGTTGCTGCCGAACAGGCGCGACTTGACCCGCGCCACGCGCTGCGGACTGATGACCAGCTTCGTAGGGAAGAAAAAGTTACCCTGCGTCCAGCGGCTGGCCGCAAAGGTTTCGGCCGGGGAAGAGTCCATGGGATTGTCTGGGAGGGGAGACATGGTTTATGTTCGATTGTCTAAACCCACTCCAGCGCGCCCTTTCTCCATACCCAGATGTAACCCACGATCAGGATCGCCAGGAAGATCAACATTTCCAGCAGACCAAACAGCCCGAACGCCTTGAATCTCACAGCCCAGGGAAACAGAAAAATTGTTTCCACATCGAATACGACGAACAGGATCGCGATGATGTAGTAGCGCACCGTGTAGCGTCCCCGCGCGCTGTCGATCGGATCGATGCCGCATTCGTAAGGCATGAGCTTGGTCTTGCTCGGGTTCGATGGGCGCACCAGTTTCGCCAGCAGCAAAGTAATGGGCAGCAGCGTGCCCACGATCGCGATGAAGATAAAGATGGGAACGTAATTTTGCGGCATAAAGAGTCTAACCTCGTTAATCAGCGCAGCAGGTCATACTAGCGCCGATGGCGCCGCCGTTCAAGAGCAGGTTCAAGAGAAGGTTTCCTTCGTGACCCTTAGTGTCCTTCGTGGTTTAAGGTTTTCTTGTACGAATCACGAAAACCCATTCCGCGCCAGCGGCAACTCCCGCACCCGCTTGCCTGTCGCCGCAAAAACCGCGTTGCACAGCGCCGGAACGAAAGGGGGCACCCCCGGTTCTCCCACCCCTGCAGGTGGTGCCGTGCTTTCCACAATGTGGATATCCACCTGGCGCGGCGAGTCGTTCATTCTCGCCACCGGATAATCGTTAAAATTAGACTGATCGACCGCACCGCCGGTGGCCGTGATCTCGCCTGTGCGCGCGATGCTCGTTCCAAAGACCGCCGCGCCCTCGAACTGCTGGCGCACCATCTCAGGGTTGGCGACGATTCCGGCGTCGACCGCAGTCGTGACGTGGGGAATGCGAATCGTCCCCTGGTCGTCAACATCGACCTCAACCACCGACGCCACATAAGTAAAGAAGCTGCGGTGCACTGCAATTCCCATCCCTGTGCCCTTGCCCAACTTCGTCTTGCCCCAGTTCGCTTTCTCCGCAGCCAGTTCGGTTACGTGACGCAAGCGCGCGATGTCGTACGGATATTTTGCCGCCATATCGGCTTTCTGGCTGGCGTCGATGGTGCGCCCATTTCCAATCAGCGTCATCAGATAATCGTAAGGATCGCGATTCGCAGCATAGGCAAGTTCATTCGCGAACGATTGCACCGCAAATGCGTGATAAATATTCGCCACCGAACGCAGCCACCCGATGCGAACGTGCGCCACAGCCTTGCCGTTTTCCGACCGGAAGTTGGGAACGTCGAAAGGAACAACATTCCAGCCCATCGACATTTCACCCGCACCGCTGTAGACCGCACTCGCGTCGAACGTGGATCCAATCGGCGGGAAGACCGACCGCTGCAACCAGGCCTTAGGCTTGCCGCTATCGTCGAGCGCAGCCTTCAAGTACATCGCGGCGACCGAGTGGTAATAGTCGAACTTGATGTCGTCTTCGCGGCTCCAGATGACTTTGACCGGCTTGCCCGTTTTTTGTGACAGCACGGCCGCTTCGACGGCATAGTCAGGCTTGGACTTTCGCCCGAACCCGCCGCCGAGAAAAGTCACGTGGCAGGTGACGTTTTCCTTCTTCACGCCCAGAGCCTTGGCAACTTGCTCCTGAACTCCCTGCGGATCCTGCGTCGGCGACCAGACAGTAACCTTTTCCCCCTGAACGTCCGCCACCGCGACCGGAGGCTCCATGGAAGCATGCGCAAGATGAGGCGCGAAGTATTCGGCTTCCACAATTTTTCCGCCCTTGGCGAATTCGGCGTCGGGATCCCCGATAGTGTGCACGACTTTCCCCGGCCGGCGTGCCGTCTGCTGCAACTCCTTCTTATAGTCGGCGGAGTTATACGAGGCGTTGCTGCCGTTGTCCCACTCGATCTTGAGATTCTTCCTTCCTTTAAACGCGGCGAACGTGTTATCGGCGATCACGGCGACGCCGCCCAGGGGCTGAAACGCGTGCGGCGGTTTGAACGGATCGATCGCCACCGTCTTCTTTACGCCGATCACTTTGAGCGTGGCGGAGTCGTCGACCGACTTCACTTTTCCCCCGAGCACTGGCGGGTGCGCGATGGCGGCATAGAGCATGCCGTCGACCCGAACGTCCATACCAAACACCGGCTTGCCGGAGCAAACTTCTGCGACGTCGTATCCCGGAGCGGGCTTGCCGATGTAGCGCCATTGCTGCGGCGATTTGAGCTGCAACTCTTCTTTCTTGGGAACTGGAAGTTTTGCGGCGAGAGCGGCAAGTTCTCCGTAACCGAGCTTGCGGCTTGAATTCTTGTCCGACACGACATGCACGGGGTCCGCAACACACTGGGATTCGGGAACGCCCCACTGCTGCGCCGCCGCCCGAACCAGCATCAGGCGCGCAGTGGCTCCGGCTTCCCGCAGCACGTCAAAAAATTCCCGCACCGAATGGGACCCGTCAGTATCTTGCGAGCCGTATACGGTATCGCCGTCGGCCTGCAGTACGGTGACGCGGCTCCAGTCGGCGTCGAGTTCGTCGGCGAGAATCCGCGGCAGGCTGGTGCGGACGCCATTGCCCATCTCCGACCGGTGCGCCACGATGTAGACCATACCGTCGCTGTGAATGCCAACAAAGACGCTGGGATGGAAGGCCGTGCCCCCGATTGAAGAAGGCGTGCTTGCCGCCAAACCGGGTGCTCCATTTCCCGCCGCTTTTGCGAGAAGTGAGGACGTTCGAGCGCACACCACAAACGCGCTGGTCGCCAGCATGCCATATAGAAAGTTGCGGCGCGAAACATTCTCAATCGTGATCGTTTCCGTACTGGAGTTTTCCAAAGTGATCATGCCGTCTCCTTCGCCGCTTCCTTGATCGCGGCCCGGATGCGCTGGTAAGTCCCGCAGCGGCAGATGTTGCCCGCCATCACCGTATCGATGTCGTCGTCCGTAGGCTTCGGTTTCGACGACAGCAGCGACACTGCCTGCATGATTTGGCCAGGCTGGCAGTAGCCGCATTGTGGGACGTTCACTTCCGCCCAGGCCTTTTGCACGGCATGCGGACCGTTGCTCGAGATCGCTTCTATGGTCGTGATATCCAGCCCTTCGACCGTGCTCATCTGCTTCGAGCACGAGCGAATCGCTTTTCCGTTTTGCAGCACCGTGCAGGCGCCGCACAAAGCCATGCCGCAGCCGAATTTTGTTCCCGTCAGTCCGAGGATGTCGCGCAGGTACCACAGCAGCGGCATCTCGGGATCGCCGTCGAAACTCTGGGCGCGTCCGTTCACCTTGAAATGAACCATGGGGCACTTCCTGAATTGGAGTGGTTAGAAAATGATGGCCCCTATTCTACTGCGCGAAAAGGCAAAAATGCATCATCTGCGCCCGCCTTCGTAGAGACGCTGCTGGCAACGTGTCAGCAGCGGCGGACTTGGAAATCGCTGATTGAGCTCCTACTTTGTCATCCCGAGCGGAGAAGAATTGCCGCCTTTTCGGCAATTCTGCGGAGTCGAGGGACCTTGTGTTTTCCCTTACGATACTTGATCAGAGCTTCCTTGGCGGTTGAGTTACTTCTCCCAGTGAGTCGTGCTGAATTGTTGCGGATCGAAAGTTCCCGGATCAAGTTTCACATTAGCCTGGATGTCGGTGTAGTCCTCGCTGAACACCATCTTGTCGTCGGTGTGCACCTCGACGCGGGCCGCGACCCACGCCCCGGCCAGCGGGCGGTAGTCGGTGAAACGGACGTCGTCAAGCTTCTTGGGATCGTCGTGAGCCGGTTCGATCTCGCGCACAAACAGAAGCGTGTCTTTCGCCACCCAGAACTGTTTCGATTTCAAATCGCCCTTGTCGGCGCCGACCACGTACGCCGGATGTCCCTCCCAGGTATCTTCGCGGAATTTCGAGAGATCGTAGCCCTCACCCTTCACCACCTTAATAGTGGTCTCAGGATCCTGCGTATAGACGTCGAATCCCAGGACAAGCAGCATGTTCACCAAGGGGATGCTGCCCGTGACTTTGCCGTCCTTGACGACCGTGGCAGTCCCGTCGACCAGCACATAGCCGTTGCCGGTGGAAGGCGGCCCGATATCGATGCGCAACTTCCCCGGCAGCAGCGCTGCCTCATACCAGGTTTCTGCCGTACTGGTGCCGTCCGGTTTATAGGTAGTGCTCTTCTGTGTGAAGGTGAGTGTCTTATACCAGGAGGTCTGGTAACGGTCGTGCATCGCGCGCAGCAGCCCGTCGCCAGTACGGATGTCTTGCGCATGAACCACGGCAAAGCTCAGCAGCGCAGAAATAAGCAGAGTTCGATTGAGCCGTTTCATTATCCTGTCGGGAGATCGTATCTTAAATGTGATCACTCGTGGCTCGCATTTCTTGCCTTCAGGGTTCAGCACCCTTGTCAGGGAAAACGAAGACGTTGCGGGCTAGATCAGATTGCAGTGTCGCATCCCGATAGTAGCGTGTGAGAATCCCGTTCTTCCATTCCAACAAGTCGGGATTGAGCTGGGCGAATTCGTCCCAGTCGACAACTGCCGACCGTGCCATGCGTTCGCGAATCAGAAAGAAGTACGCGTGGGTGATGGTTTCGTGGTAAAGCTGAGACTTGCCGCGGGCCGCAGCATAGCGCTTCAGCGCGGTCGCAAACTTTTCCAGCGCCTGCAAAACCGGATATTGCGACAAGTAGGCGAAGGCAAGACGCACATGGTCGGCGTGGTGGAAGGAATCCGCTGGGAGGGCGTCGCCTTCGAAACGCTGAATGAGTTCTTCATTAGTCATGGCCGCTGCGCTGTTGAATGCTGTCCAAAACCAAAACGTGGGGACAGCCGCCCCCGGCTGTCCGCCGGGCGCAGCCCGTCGATCTTGACCTTCAATTTTTCTTTCCTGCCGCAACCGCGAACGCCGCGGCAGCATAGATAACCAGATTGCCGATCCCATACATCCCATGCAGCAGGTGAAGCAGGATTGCCATGATGACCACCGCCAGCAGCAACCATGCGCCGCGGACGGCGGTCTGCGGAATCAACAGCAAAACACATCCCGCGATCTCGCCGAATCCCAGAACCAACCGCACGAACCCAGGCATGTGCGTTCGAGCAAAGTCGTGCGCGGCGCTGGGCAGCACGAACATCACGGCCTCGATCAGGATCACGATGCCCAGGGAGTACTGCAGGACTGTCAAAGCGCACTTGGCTTGTGTAGAACTCATGGATTTCCTCGCTCGACTATTTTTCGGCGTTGCGCTTGCGCGGAGACTTCCTGATTTCTTTCAATCGATGGCTCGCGCTGGAATCGAGATCCAGTTCGTAAAACTTCTTCAAATCACGAATGCGTTCCAGCGAGGCCGCGCTAAACGGCGTCTTCCCATCGAAGGCATGCAGCACAATCCCTTCGAGCACATCGCCCAGGGTCATGTCGTGGTATTCCGCAAACCCCTTGAGCACTTTGAGAATGCGTTTCTCGATGCGCACCCCGGTCTGCACCCGCTCGACCAGAAGTTTAGGATCGTCACTCATTGGTACCAATGTACCAAAGTACCAAACCGAATGCAAATTCCAGGGACTTAGGTCTCCATGGGAGTGCAATCACCGAGCCTTCGGCTTTGGGGATGAATCATTGGATTGAAATCGATTTGATTGAAGAAGAAACGCCAGGCAGCGCCCAGGCTTACGAGCTCTTCTCGACAATCTCCTGCAGCGCCGCCCGGTAACCCCGGCTGCAGGAGAGCTCTCTCCCGCTTCTCAGAACCACCACATATTCTCCGCTGTTCACCGGGATCAGTTCCTTGATCTTGCGAACGTTGACGATGGTCGAACGATGGATGCGCACAAAATGATTCGCATCCAGGCGTTCGGAAATCCGGCTGATCGTCTCCCGGAAAAGATAAGCTTCTTTGCCGACGTTCAAGCGCACATAGTTCGCCGCCGCTTCGATCCACTCGATCGTGTCCAGATCCAGGAACACGACTCGTCCGTTGGCCTTGATCACCAGGCGGCTATCCCGCTCGGGTGCGGGCAGCGCCACCGACCGCACCTGCGACAGCAGGTTCAGGATCCGGTGCGTGATTTCCCGATCGCGCGACTTCAGCAATTCCGCTCGTGCTCGCTCCAACGCATGGTGCAGTCGTTCCTGGTCGAACGGCTTCAACAAATAGTCCAGTGCATTGGACTCAAACGCTCGAATCGCGTACTGATCGTAAGCTGATGTGAAAATGACCAGCGGCATTTCTTCGGGAGGAACTTCACTCAGAACCTGGAAGCCGTCCAGGTCCGGCATCTGGATATCGAGCAGCAGCATGTCCGGGCGAAAATTGCGAATCGCCGCCACGGTTTGTCGGCCATCTTGGCACTCCGCCACCACCTTCACCTGCGGTTCCGCTGCCAGCAGGATAAGCAACTTCTGCCGTGCCAGTCGCTCGTCGTCCGCGATGACGGTGCGAATCACCGTATCGAACGGCCGGTCTGGCGTCGGCAAAGTAACCGATTCTGGGATCATTGGCGACTCGCATGATTCCGACTGTTGAATAGACGCGACTAACTCACAATAGTTGCCAGCTACACTCGTCCCAGCATCGACGACTTATCCCGCGCTCGCAACTTGCGGTCCCCTCGCCGCGATTCTTTATCCCACCCCAGCGTGTGCTAGTCCCCTCGAGGTCCACAAATGTGTTGCAGTCACAGCGCAACAAAGGTTTTTCGTTTGTCTGCGGAGGTCTAGCAGAAAGCAAGACTGGAGAATGTCAACGGGATGCAACAGAACATCTCTAACAGTGCGCTGCACGAAGCCAAAAATGACCAAATGCGCGCGACGTGGCTCAGCGCAAATCGTGCGAAACACCCTTGATTCGCGCGCCCCTGATAACCACCGCTCCGCTGCCGCGTCAATCATGCAACCGCGTCCGTGAGGCGCTGAAGCAACGTCGGTGACGCAACAAAGACGATGCTTGCCACTCGAGTTCAACAGCGGCTGTGAGCCAGCGTGTTGTGATCGAAACCGCACACGCCCGCGCGGTCTCTCCACCGGCGACGTGCACGCCTTGGGACGAATGGTTATTATGCTTGGGACGAATGGCGAAGATTTCGGGACTGGAAAAATCCACCTTCAGCCGCAGCGATCTTTGATTGCTCTCTTGTCTGATTTAGTCCATCATGTATGCCGTTTCCTATGACGCGGACTACCGACGAAACCGGGCTTCCAACACGATCCGATACCCTATACGACCTCGCTGATGGTGCTGCTGAGATGAAATCCAGCTGCGCAGGATGTGGTCTCTCGCTTCCCGCCGATGCCGCGGTTTACGAGTGCTCCCACGAATCCACTTTCTGTGAGACTTGTTCATCGCAGATGCACGGCGTTTGTTCGCATTGTCAAGGTAAGTTAGTCCGCCGGTTCCAGCGAATGACTACCCTTCACGATGACGCAGACATCAATGACGCTTCCCCCGGAGTTTTTCGCTCCTGGATCATCTGGGCGTTGAGTGCCGGCGTCTGGACTTTTGTTACTCTCGCCTACGCCATCACCGTCTACGAGTTGTATCGTTCCACCGGCGGGTCCATGAGCTTTCTCGCCTGCCTGGGTATGGCCGCCAGCCAGGTCCTCACCTACGTTCCTCTGACTCCCTTCGTTTTCGCATTCGCGATTCGCTTTCAGATACAACGCAACAACTGGGCGAGAAGTTCCTTGATCCTGCTGGCCGGCGGGTTGGCGTTCACCCTGGTGCAGGTAGCTCTGCACGGTATGACTCCCTACGCATTTTGGGACGCCCGGCTCCGGCAATGGGTTTCCGCCGTTTGGGACACGCAAACCCACGCCTTCCACATCCAGTGGTTTATGTATAAAAGGATCTTGCTCTCGAACTTGGTCGACGATATTGTCACCGTCTACTTGCCGATCGTGTTGGCTGCCCACGTGGCGTCTTACTATCACAGGTTCCGCGAGCGGGAGTTGCGTTCATCGCAATTGCAGGCCCAACTTGAAAGGGCGCGGCTGCAATCGCTAAAGAGTCAACTGCAGCCCCATTTCCTCTTCAACACGTTGAACTCCATTTCCGCGTTGATGTTAACCAACGTGCAAGCCGCCGATCGCATGATCACCAGGCTGGGCGACCTGCTCCGGATCAGCCTCGAAACCGCCGGAACCCAGATGACCACCCTCAGCCGCGAGCTGGAATTCGTGAATTGTTATATCGAGATTGAAAAAGTACGATTCGAAGAAAGGCTCAAGGTGCATATCGACGTCGCACCCGAAACACTCGACGCCAGCGTCCCTCACTTGTTGTTACAGCCTCTGGTCGACAACGCCATAAAGCACGGAATTTCCCGCCGACTGTCTGGCGGCGAGATTCGAATCTCCGCCACTCACGATGACGCCGACCTTCATCTCGAGGTGAGAGACAATGGTCCCGGCTTCAAAGAGCCAAGCCACTCCCGCTCCGGAGGCATGGGACTGCGAATCACCCGTGAGCGGTTGGAGACCATCTACGGCCAGGATCAAAGCATGGAGTTGCTCAGCCCGCCTGACGGTGGCGTGGTGGCTCGAGTGTGTATTCCTCTCCGCCTGGCAGCGGACGCCAGCCAATCGATGTCAGAACCCGCCGCCTCAGTCGCTCCAGCCTAGCAACTGTTTCTCAAAGTCGAAACTGATACGTTTTGGCCGCAGGCACGAAAGGCCCATCAATCCGTCCAGGCTGCCGGCGTAGTCATGCTGACTCGGTACCACCGACGCCGGTTGCGGCCCTACCTCAAGGGTTCCAATCCTGGCCTGATGAAGAACGATCGCCTTGAACTCAACGTTGCCCGTCAGATTGTTTCCGGTCCCCGCGGTACTCCTCCACCCGAGGTCCACATCCCGCAGGTGACTCTCAAATAACACCAGCTGCGGCGTTCCGGTATCCAGAAGCAGATGCAACTCGCGGCTGCCGCTTTTCAGATTCACCGTGATGAACTGTTGGCCGGCCGTGAACGGCACGGTGTGTTGCTCCACCGAAGCTCCAAAACTTATCCGCCGCCTTTTGTAATCGATGGTGAAGTTAGACGCGCCCAGCACGTCCAGTCCAATCACGCCGTCAATCCGAGTTCCCAACCCTCTGCCAATCGCGGAAAAGTCTGCGACCATCACCTGCAGATTCTGCCGTCGCAAGGGACCGAACTCAAATTCGGGCAGCGTAACAGTTTCGGACACAACCTTCTTGTTGAACAATGACAGATCACGCGATGTCGCCTGCAATCCCAGCTCCGCCGCAACCCGCCGGTCGATCATGCTCGGGTTCGTTCCGGTATCCACCAGCAAGTTCTGGTGCTCCAGGTTACCAATTCGCCCTTCCGCCACGATTAAGTAGTCCTGGTAGGCCTTGAAGGGAATCTGCGCCACCGGCCCCGTGGGCCTGGGCCTGATCTCCGGGATATCACCACCCCAGCAGAAGGCCGACAGTGTAGAGGTCGCGAACGCCAACAGAGCAAAGCACGCAATCTTGCGACGCGCCCCAGCAATCTGTTTTGACCAACAAATTCGCCGGATGTTGTTCGGCCGCACATGTTGCGCTGCCGCTCTCGCTACGCTCGTCCCGTAACTGCACAGGCGACGTGCCATGCGCAACAGACGCTGTGGCGTGAGTCATCGCTCTCGATCGTGGTACGGGTAGTCGGTTCGCTGGGATGAGAACCTCTAAATTGCCACGAGTGGATTTACATGTGGATCCACGACGAGGTGCGTCGCTTTAGCCAGTAAAAATGCGCCTTTGCAGCTCAACAACTGGGAACGCAGCAGACAGCGCAGCCACACAATTTGTGCGCTACACAACGCGCTAAATCGCCGGCCTTGAGTTCTCTCCTTCGAGTGCGTTGCTCGCTCGGCTCTCGCGCTCTGCCACCCACACCCAGACGCGTTGCCCGCGATCTCCCGGCCGAACCGTCGCTTCCCCATATTGCACCAGCCGGCCCAGAATCGTATTGATCGTCGCCATCGGATCCTGATGGCGGGCCAGCAACGCCGGCAACGTCCGTTGAATCTCATCGCACACTTCGTGGGCGCTCATTGGCCTCCGCGCTTCCGCCAGTACTCTGCGGCACGACGAGGTTATCCCGGGCTGGCGCCCGCCCCGGCCATCGAACAGAGACAACAGATCACGATCCAGCATGCCGTCGCCGAACAACTTCGCCAAACTCACGATGGTCCGCTTGACGGTCCCAATGCGCTTCGTGACCTCGCCTCGCTCGTCGATCAGCTGGCGTAACTCCTGCTCGGCTCGCCGCACCACGTCCAGCACATGCAGATTTGCCTCGCCCGGGCTCTTCGATACCAGTCCGCCCGATCCCGCGTTGTCTGGAGTCTGTCCATCATTCATGCGACATACATAACACTCTTCTCGCCTCCAGACAGTACCGCCGGGATTGACACCGCTTCAGACGGGACCAACAACCAAGCAAGCGCCACGAAACTCGCGCCATGTGGAGTGATCATGTGGAGTGATCATGTGGAGTGGTGCATGTGGAGCGGGCACTCCTGCCCGCGTGCTGGTACCACGTCCAAGGCCAGGGGCAACCGCATCCGCTCCACACACGTCAGATCCCGTTCGTGTTGGCCAGCCCGTGGTACAGCATGCAGGAAGGAATATAGAAGTGCATCCACCACCGAGCCGCCCAACCCGGGTTCGTCGTGAACTCCGGATAGCGCGGGTGGTTCACCCATCGGCTCTTGGGCAGAGGAATGACCTTGGGGGATTGATTGACGCACCGCGCCAGATAAAACTGTCGGGTCTCCTTGGGTAAGAATCCCGGCGACGAGTTCCCGACGTAGCGGAACACTTGCGCCCCACCCTTCGCCCAGTTGGCCAGAGTGATGCTCGCGAACCGCGTCACCAGCAGCCCGTCGAAATCATACATACCCTGCACCGTCTTGCGGAGATTGGGGCAGCTACTCATGAAACTATTCATCCGTCCCAGCCCGTCGCTATAGGACGCCACCAGAAGCGGCGGAAGATCGCGCGTCTCGCCCGTGATGTCCGCATCGATTTCCTTAAGCGCTTCGGTCACGAGTTTTTCGTTGTGTTCGAACACTCCCTGCCCGCTGAACGTAGGCTCCGGCACCACCAGGCAAACGTTCTTGCCCGACCAGCCGATCGAATCCAGCCCCTTCATCCGCCCGATCATGTAATCGCCAATGCCCTTGCTGAAGCGCGCCCCGGACGAAGCGTAGTCCGCGCCTTCCTGCCCAATCGAATGGTGGAAGTAAAGCAAATAGGCCGATGGCTTGACTCCATCCGGCCAGCCGACGCCCACATGCGGAGTGCCCATCGCCTTGTCACATTCGTAGGCGCGCGTGCTCATCTTCCCTGGCGAGCCGGTGTGGCCGAAGGGAAGTTCCCACATCGTCTCCGGCGCTTTGTCCGTGGACAGCGGCGGCAGATTGTCGTAGCCCCAATCCTCCCATTTCGGTTCCGCTAGCATTCGAGTGAGCAGCCGGTCCGAGGCCAGCTTGTTCATCAACTTCAGCGTGCCACCGCTCCGGTCGAGGACCCCATCAATCACCTTCATTCCATTCTTGGTCTGGAAAGTGATGATCTGGTCGGTCACTTCCTGAATCAAGTCGTCGCGATTCTTCGACCAGACTCCGAACAGCTCCGCCGAACCGCCATTGTCCATGGAGATGCGATCGAACAGGTCCTTGACGATCTCCAGGTCGCCCGGCTTGTTCCCCACCGGAGTCTGTCCGTTTCGAATCCCAACCGGCGCGCTGATATCGGTAAATGTGAGTGCCATAGCGATGGCTACTATATCCGAGCCACAAACCGTCAGACAATCTCCGCTGACGATAAATCGCTCTCTTACTCGTTGGTGGCTGGAACGGGCTTTGAGCGCTATGGGCCTGCTTGCGACAGTTGCGATGTAAAGTTTGGACGTGCGGTACAGACGGCTGGCCAGTTTTGGAACATTATTGCTTGGCCTTGTGGTTGCTGAGCTATGGGGGTCAGCGGCACTGACCGCGCGAAGAAGAAGTCGTCACTGAACTCACTGACGATCTGGGTCAGGTTGACGACAAGAAGCCAACGTCGTTCACACGGCCAGAATGGGGCACAGGGGGACGCTTACCTCCCAGGCAGACTGCTCAATGTTGGCCCAACGGGATGAACTTAATTCGTTCAAGCAACCCGGATCGTCCCCCGAGCACTGTGGTGCATGGGTCGCTGAACACCAGGCCACACAGTTTGCATTTTGGTTAACGTTCGCGGACCGACGCGGATCGGCGGCATAGGTTGTGCGCCCTCGTCGTGGAGATACTCGATCATCCCGCCATCAGCTGTTTGCATGTATCCGACAAAGATGCCAATAGAGTCGTGTTCGTCGTTCCCCATTCCACCGCTGGCATGAATAAATTCGTGAACGATGATAACTTCCTTCTGTCCGTGGGTTGGGTTGGGAACCTTGCCGGGAAGAAAAGTCACTGCAAAGAGCATCTCGTTCCTGCGGCTGCTTTGGAACAGGGAGGTTTGTCCGTGGAGTTCGTCGAATTTAAATTTAGCGCCTGTTTGGGCGGTCGTGCCTTCATGCGTGTACGTCTGGGGCCCATTCGCTAAGAGCACAACGATATTTGCAGACGTTTCCTTTTCTTCCGCGACAAGTTGTACGCTGAACGGAAGACTGTTGAACGTTTTCATAGCCGCGTCGACCGAATCTGCCCATACGCCCGCGTCGTTAAAAACGGTCAGTTGTCCCGTGTCTCTGATTCGTTTTGGCCAGGGAATCGGCATCGTTATCCTCCATTTCGGCCCTCAATGGTTCGGATTCCGCCAGAAGCCAGGTGACCAGAAACTCCCGGCCCTTCAGCGGTTGGCACTTGATCCTCACATCTCTGCAATTGGTGGCATTTGATTGGCACTCGTCAATGGCACATTTTGCTTCCTGCGAAAGCCCAATTCGGCTTTCTGCCCCCTTCGATTCGCCGAGAGTATATACCCTTTCTGCGCGCCTTGATGCATCCGTCTCTGAATTCGGGTAGTGGGCTATCTTGAAATTAAAATGTGAATAAACCCTCCCTGGGTTTTCCACAGCTCTGCACAGAAATAAATCATCCCCATGTGACGCACAACCTTGACTGAGGATATGGAAAGCGGACAATCGAATCATGCCCGCAGACCCGAATCAATCCGTCACTCAAGCTGTGGCCGCAGTCTGCGCCCCTAACTCCTTACCCCGCAATATTTTGGCGATAAGTCATTGCGAATCAATATTTTGCCGTCGACCGAGCCGATTTCCTCGGCCTAACCGCAAACGAAACAATACCTTACACCGACGCGCGAAAAAAAATTCGATGCATGCCTGCGTCACCCCGACTGTCAGCCAAGCGCGCCCGCAGAGTCCTCTCATCGCATTGTTTATAATCTCCCTTCCAAAAGTAATCACCCAAAGGACTCCCTTGGCACTCGACGACCACATTTACAACCTGCGCCGCGAGAAGTTGAAGCAGATTGAGGCGCTCGGCCAGGCCACCTACCGCAGCAAGTACGATTTCACCCATACGCTGGAGCAGATCCTGGCGGAGTACACGCCGAAGCCCGCCGAGGAATTGGAACAGGCGCATGTGAACGTCCGAGTAGCCGGACGCATCATGGCGATTCGCCTCATGGGCAAGGCCGGCTTCGCCCACCTGCAGCAGGGCGGCAAGCGTCTGCAGATTTACGTCAAGAAGGACGCCGTCGGCGACAAAGGATTCGAGCTCTACAAACTGCTCGACCTCGGCGACCACATCGGCGTCAGCGGATGCCTGTTTCGCACCCGCACCGGCGAACTCAGCGTGCACGTCGAGGAGATCACCTTCCTCAGCAAAGACCTGCTGCCGCTGCCTGAGAAATGGCACGGCCTGACCGACGTCGAACTCCGCTACCGCCAGCGCTACGTCGATCTGGTGATGAATCCGGAAGTGCGCGAAGTTTTTCTCAAGCGCACCAAGTTAGTTCAGTCGATGCGCCGCACCCTCGATGCCCATGGTTTCATTGAGGTTGAGACGCCGATGATGCAGCCCATCGCCGGAGGAGCCGTGGCGCGCCCCTTCGTCACCCATCACAACACGCTCGACATGGATTTGTACCTGCGCATCGCGCCCGAACTTTATCTCAAGCGCCTGGTCGTCGGCGGCTTAGATCGCGTCTACGAAATCAACCGCAACTTCCGCAACGAAGGTCTGGGTTGGCGCTGGAATCCCGAGTTCACCATGCTGGAGTTTTATCAGGCCTACACCGACTACCAGGGCGTGATGGATCTCACGCAGGCCATCATCACCCAGGCGGTGAAGGATGTAACCGGCGGAACAAAGACGAAGTGGGGCGAGCAGGAGATCGATTGGTCGAGCTGGCAGCGCATGACCATGCGCGAGGCGATCATTCATTATTGGCCCGAAGCGGCAGGCGCGAAGCCGGAGATAACCGACTTTGCTGCTGCCAATGGCGTAAAGAAACTCGTGGATCGCTTCAACTCGGCGCATGCCCACATGCCGTATGAAGCCAATGCTCCGGCAGGGAAGAACATCGCGGCGCTCTTCGAAGCTGCGGCCGAGGAGCATCTCACCCAGCCGACCATCATTTACGAATATCCCACCGCGGTCTCGCCCCTGTCGAAGCAGAAGCCGGACGAGCCCGACTGGACCGAGCGCTGGGAAATGTTCGCTGGACAGATGGAAATCGCCAACGGCTTCAGCGAACTCAACGATCCCGAAGACCAGCGCCGTCGCTTCGAAGGCCAACTGAAAGAACGCGAGCGCGGCGACGACGAAGCCCACCAGATGGACGAGGACTACATCCGCGCACTGTCCTACGGCATGCCGCCCGCCGGAGGCGTCGGCGTCGGCATCGACCGCCTGTGCATGCTGCTGACCGACTCGCACACCATCCGCGACGTGATCCTGTTTCCCCTGCTGCGCCCCGAGAGAACCTCAACCCCCGAAGACACGACGGGACCGGACGAAAAGCCAAAGCCCTAGTCCCCTCGGTCATTTTCCTGGGGTGTCATCCTGACCGGAGCCGTTCTTCAGGCGAAGGGAAGGATCTCGCGGGCATCACCGACGCAATCCATTACCCTTCAGGTATTAACTCCCCGGTACCTGACTATGCACTACCAGTAGTGCATCCGCCTTTCTATACTGCGGCTAGGGTTTGGGCTCTGAATTGGCAGCGCTGCCGTAGTGTCCCGCAACCGTTGCGCGACACTGGGTCGGTAGCGCTTTGCTGTTTGACGCCGATTACTTCGCCTTCGTCGCGCTGCTCTTGCCTGACGTCTTCTTAGCCGGCGTCCGCGGCGCTTCGTACGCCGGCTGATCCGGGCTGAAGTTCGCACTCAGATAGTCGATCAACCCGTCGCGATCGCCCGCATCCACCACCGCTCCCCACTTCACCATCTTGTCGACTTCTTTGGTCCACGCGACCTTACTCAGCCGCTGCTGCAGGATAATGCGCGCCTCGTGGCACTCCAGGCAGGAAGTAGTAGCCTTCGCCTGCATCGCACCTGCCGGTAAGTCTTCGGTCAGCTTCTGCGAAGCTGCCAGAGGCGCCATGAGGGCTAAGCCAATCACCACAGGAGCAGCAAGGATCGATCGTCGCAGCATGCGTGCGCGTCTGGCCCGATTCGACTTCAAGCTATGCCACATGGATCTTCACCTGATCGGCGGCATTGTAGAGATAGCCGCTGGGATTCCATACCGCCGCAGACGGCTGCGTCCTTCCCTGCGAGTCGGTAGCGCGAGAGAGGAGCGAGTAGTCGCCGCTCTTCGCCTTCCACTCATAGTTCCAAAGCCGCCAGGCGTAGTGAGCCTGATCATGGCCGAGACTAGCGGGATTCCAACTCGCGCCGCCATCGGTCGAGACCTCGACCTTCACGACGTCGGCTTCGCCCGCCCAGGCCGCACCATGGACCGCAACCCTGCCAGCTTTCAGCGTGGCGCCATCGAGAGGCCCCGAAATCACCGACTTTACACTCAACGCCGTGAGCGGGTGAGTATCCTCGGGTTTCACCGCGTCGCCGGGCTTACCGGGCTGATTGGGGAAGCGGTATGCGGGGCTCATGAAGTTGCCGACGAATTCCGATTCGAGGACTTTGATCTCCGTCAGCCATTTGCACGACGCTGCCCCAATCCACCCCGGCGCCAGCGCGCGCGCCGGGAAGCCGTGATGCTTGGTGAGCGGAGCGCCGTTCATATGCGTGGCGACCAGAGTGTCCGCGTCGAGAGCTTTCTCAATGGGAATGCTGCGAATGAACGGAGGAACTTTGCCCGGGACTTCGTCCAGTCCTCGAAACATGACGTGTTTGCCGGTGGGCTTGACTGAGGCGCGCTGCAGCACATCCCGCAAGCGCGGACCGGAGAAGCGCGCCGTGCTCACCGCACCCTTTCCCCACTGAACGCCGGGAACTTGCGGCCGGTGCAGGCTGCGTCCGTTGCCCGCGCATTCGAGGGTGTTGACCACGGAATGCGTTGCGAACTTGGAGAGGTCGGCAAGAGTCAGAGTCAAGGGCTTCTCGACCTCTCCACCAATGGTCAGGCGCCAGTCCTCTGCATCCAGTTCGCTGGGTTCGTGCATGTGGTTGCGCACGAAGAAGTGCGGCACCGGTGTGAGCCAGGTATTGAAGTACTCGACCGGAGTCTCCAGATCGAAGAAGCGGAAGGAGCGAACGATCATGCCATCTTCGCCCGGCACGTCGATGGATCCGCTTTGCGCGGTGCTCGCCCACGACAAGAGAGAAGGAGCGGCGCCAGCAGCGAGCGCCGCACCAGACATCTGCTTCATGAAAGCGCGTCTCGAGTGCATAGTGTTGCGGCCGGCTGAAGTATAACCCGTCCCCGCGCACTGATGTTACTGCTTCCGCGCGATCAGAACGCGAACTGAACCCGGTTCATCAGCACGTTCTCGCTATGCAGCGGAGTCACCGTCGACGAGGCCATGTGGAACCCGGTGTGCTCGTAGTCGCTTTCAAGTTTGATGTAGCGGTTCAAATACCAGTTGATCCCGATGCCCTGCTCCTTGGCGGATTGCGCCGCAGTGGCCGGATTCGCAAAGAGCGGGAACGTATTGCCGTCGATGCGCAGCTGACTGTACCGCAGAGCGAGTTCCAGGGCTCCGAGGCGGCGAAAGCCCGAGGCGTTCTCGGTGGCATTGCGCGGACGGACACCGCGATAGGAATTCCTTTCTCCTGTGAGCAGGACCGATCCGGCAACCTGCCAGGCTTCGTTTCGCAGCCTCTGAGAGACGCCCTTGTTCAGCACATCCTGCGAGGAGATGGCGTATTCGCCCATCACGCCGAAGGGACCGGCGTAGTAGTAGGCTTGCGGCACCAGGCGATTGTGCTGGCCATTCGCCGACGCGGATGACGAGTATTTGAAGAAGGTGGTCTGTCCCACGGTTTTCAATCCCGGAATGACGCCACTCTGGTGCCCCGCCGAGCCCGCCACGCCGACGCCGAACTGGCGGAGAGCGTTCACACCCGTAGTGGCGAAGGGATGGAAGAAGAGCCGCGCAGCCGCCTCATTGCCGTGGGCCCACTGGGTGAAGACGCCGTTCGATCCGTCGCTCGATCCGTTGAAGTAGCCGGCCGCGTACGAGACCGTGTTCGAGAGCAGGTCGGCTGAGAGTTGTGCTCCAATATAACGCAGCGGAACCAGATCCGAGGCCAGGGAGCGCTCGGCAAACGTCAGGTCGCGGTCGGAGCGGAGGACTTCCAGTCCGATCGGTTCCTTGAATTTGCCTACGCGCAGCTTCGCGAACTTGACGGACTTGAGTTCGAGAAAGGCTTCCTGGATTTGGGGATTGTTCTGTCCGAAATCCGGCATGAAGCGGAAATCGACGGCATTGAACAGCGTGCCTTCAAACAAGGGACGGATGCGGCGGAACAGGAACGTGTCCAGTCCTTCGTCGTGAATATTATCGGAGAACATGCGGTCGTCGGCCTGGGCATAGCCATGAACGTGCAGTTGGGTGGCGCCGTTCGGCGTCGAGAACCAGAGGCCGTCATGGTGGGCAGCGACGGGAGGATTGGTTTGGCCCGAGGTGAAGGCCGCTTGCAATGCCACGGGAGCGGTGTCATCCGATACACCCTCCTGCGAAGTGGAGTCACTTCCTTGATTGGCCGGCTGGGCCGTCGCGGCTTCGTTCTGTGCGTAACCGCCGGTGGTGAAGGCCAGCAGCATGAGGGTTGCGAAGATCAGAGTCGTGTTCGGTTTCATGGACATCCCTAAGATTGAGTTTTCAATTCCACAGCTACTTCAAGGGAGAGACAAATCCAGCCTGATGCAAGTATTACCATTAACATACTAGAGATTAACGCAAAATCCAGCTTTCGTCATTAACGGCCGGTTAATTCTGAAAGCCGCAGTGCCTGTGCGGCGTCAGAGTCTACTCGCTCTTCCGCCCTCCAACCACCATGGGGAGTACGCCGGCGGGATCTTTTGTTTCTTTCTTCTGATGCCTGGCGTTCTTGCCGACGCGCGGGCCGTCGTGAGCGATCAAGTCGGCGAGGCTGGTGTTGTCGAGAATGCGGGCAGCCGCGTCGCGGACGTCGAGAAACACCTGGTACAAGGCGCGGTGCGGCAGATCGCGGTCGATCAGTTCCCGCAACTGTTCGGCGTCGGCGAAGGGCGCGAGTGGACCGTCAATCAGACGGATGATCTCGCTGAGATGGATGTCGGCGGGCTCGCGGCGCAACTGGTAGCCGCCCTTGGCTCCACGCACGCTTTCCACCATGCGGGCGTTCTTGAGTTCGAGCAGGATCAGTTCCAGGAACTTTTCCGGCAGCGCCTCTTCATAGGCGATGTCGCGAATCTTGATAGCGCCCTGATGATGGTGGCGGGCAAGCATCATCATGGCCTGCAGGGCGTAGAGTCCTTTTTGGGAGATTTTCATGGGCGCATTATTCCACAAACCAGAGTGAACTGATAGACATTATTAACATAAAGGACATTGCAAGCGAGATTCCATCGAGCTGAAATCCGGAGGTTGAATTAAATCCGTGAAATCAATCAGTTAGCTTGCAGCTCCGCCGCCAGCGTGCGGCGCAATGTGCAGCAGATTGCAGTTTCGAGGCAGGGAAGGTACCGTTCAGCCGGCGGAAAACTCGAAGCACGTGTGGTTAACCGGCATCCCAGGGCCTTGGCTGTCTCCGGGCACAATAAAAAGGGCCCCGCCTTTCGGCGGGGCCCGTCGAGCAAAGCGAAACCAGTTCGGTGCTACTTGGCACCATAACCCACGGGGCTGCCGACGCCTGTGCAGAGGTCGTAGCCAGGCTGGGTGAGATTGCCATTCCATGGACCACAGACGCCCGACTTGATATCGCTGAAGTCCATTTTGTTGCCGCGATTCTTGTAGATGTTCGTAAGTTCCGCCGCCGTAGAACCCGAGTTGTTTCCAGCGGCGCTCACTACGCCCGCCCAGATGGGGGAGGAAGCGCTGGTGCCACCGACGATGTACCAGCCACCGTTGCCACTGTCTAGGACCCAGAGTCCAGAGTTGGGATCGGCTTCGGCGGCAACGTCCGGCACACCTCGCTGAGTGCCGACGACTTTCGCAACGCCCTTCTGGAACGACGGAATGGGTTCGTACTGAGAAATCCCCCCTCCGGTGGAGTTCCATGCACTTTCGAAAATGTAAGCACCATCGTTGGGGTTGCGGCTCAGGGTTGTGCCACCGACCGCAACCACGTAGGGAGACGCACTGGGATAGATGACGCCCGGCCCATCTCCCGCGGATGCGAAATAGACCACACCCGGGTAGGTGAAGAAGGAGTCGTAGGCGGCTTCGTCGACAAACTCGCTGCCACCCCAGCTATTGGAAACCACGCCACCGCCGTCATTCGCCACCAGCGATGCGGCTACGGTTTCGGCCGTCAGCAGATCATAGAAACTGTTGGAAGCCGCTTCCACCAAGTAAAGCTTGGCGCCCGGAGCCATGGCGTGCGCCCACTGAACATCGAGCGACTCTTCGATTTCCCAACCGGGGTCATTGTAGGGTCGGGTGCCGTCCGCGAATACCACCTGGAAGTTCGCGAGCGGCAGACCGAATTGCTTGGAGAACTTGGCCAGATCCTTGGTGACTCCCGGGTCGTCGTAGGCATCGACGATGGCGATGGACGTCGAGCCACCGGTTGGGACCGCTCTGACCGTGTTGGGATTGCAGCCGGTCGATTGCGGAACCAGATTGTAGATGCAGGCGAGCGAGGCCGGAGTCTCGAAGAGATAACCGGCGAAAGGAGGACCGACTGCTACGGCAGCGGACTGCTTGGGGAGGCCTCCGGTGGGCGTGAAGACCTTAATGTTGGTGTGCGCGCGCAGTCCAATATCGCCCTTGCGTTCCGTGCTGGATGCGGGAATTGTGACCTGGCCGCCGCGGTGTTGTGCCTGGGCCGACGCAAGGCTTATCGCGCCGAAAGAAAATGCAGCCGTTAAAACCAGAGTGCCAAACTTATTTAGAGCGATCTTCATCTGTTTACTTTCTCCTTGAGGTCTGTATCTTTGAATTCTTCGTTTGTATTTGTAAGACGCAGGACTTCTGAACCGAATGCGGGTGAGCCGAATACTGGGAACCGATACTGGTACAGAATGATTCCTGACGGCGCTGCGGGCTATTTCTTGAGCCGAACCATCCAGCCACCCTGGCGGTAGTTCGCGTCCTGCCACACCCCAACAATCGTCGAACCATCGGCTGAAATGTCGAGTGCGGAAGTCAGGGTGAGGCCATACGGAAGGAGCACGCCGCGCTGATGCAAGTAGTGGGAGAGGGATTGCATCCCAAGTTTGGGGCTCCAGATGAAGGCCTGGATGCCTACGCCGAATGGGTCGCCGCTCCACCCGACAGTCGTCCCGTTGTCGGCAACGGCATTCGCGTAGCTCTGATCGAACTGGATTCCAGAGATGGTCCCCAGAGAAGTGACCTTGCCAGCGGCGTAGTGGAACGCATAGGAGCTCGAGGCGGTGAAATCCCACACCTGTCCAACAATCTGCGAGCCGTCTGAGCTGACTCCGGAAGCTTCGCCGGGAGTGTGAAGTCCTGCGAACAAATAAGTCTTGCCGCCGAACCAGCGAACCGGGCGTCGCACACCCGTTGGCGGATCCTCGGAAAAGCCCACGATTGTCCGGCCATCGGCGGAGATCGCCGACGCCCGGCTGCTGGTGCCATAAGGACCGGCAGGATGCGAAAGGCTGGTCATACCGTTCGTGCGATTCCACACGAAGCCCTCGGCCCCGGGGCAGTACCACGCGAGTCCAACCGCTACCGTGCCGTCGCCGTTCAGGGCGTAACCGCCGCCCCATTGGCCGTCTAGAATGCATCCGTTGGCAGGATGACCGAGGTCGATCCAGCCAGTCGATTGTTTCCACATCGCCGGATTCACGTTGCCGTCAGGCCCGGTGCGAGCGCTGACGATGGTGGTTCCGTCGCTCGAAATTCCAATCTCGGAGTTTAGAAAATTCCCTGGCCCAACGAAGCTGAATCCGCCAAAGGGAAATTTCGGAGTGTCCGGAGTCCAACGGTAGATGGAACCACCGTAGTTCGCCGCCATCACCTTGCCATCATGGGAGAGGGCGTAGTTTACCCAGGTGCCGGAGCCGGTGGGGTCGATTAGCAACTGGAAGGTCGGGGTCTGGCCCCAGGCCACAGACATGGTGAGCAAAACAATGCAGCATAAGAGCAGTCGGACAACCCGTCGTTTGTTCATTAAATCGTTTCTTCTCCTGATTTCAGCGTCGCCCGAAGGGGCGCGCGTTTGATGGAATAGGGCAAGCCGTACTCAGGGCAATTGAGAGGCCGTTCTCAGGTTGGCTCCCGTGAGTCTCTGATGCCGAGACGAAAATCGCTGTTCTTCAGCCTGAGTTTGCCTCCGGACATCTTGAGAGCGGGCTTTGGGACTGGGCCCGGCCGCAGGTCTTGAAACCAGCACCGGTGCTGCCAGGAGGACGTACTGGAATTGCCAGATCATTTGGACTGGCAATACTGCACTGATAATGCGCGGCTCCTGGTTAGCTGTCGTTGCGCCCGCGCAATGAGTGATCGAATAATCCAAGACAGTTGAGGAAAGACGGTTGAGGAAGACCGTCGTGGAAAGCCAGGTGTTGGCCAAATTGATGGCGCAAAAACTGATCGCACAAAAACCGATTGCGCCGAAATGCGTCAGGCGGAAACGCGGAGCAGCAGCAGGGTGATGTTATCGGGGCCGCCGCGCTCCAGCGCCATGGCCACCAACTTTAGGCAGGCTTCCGCCGGGGGATTGGTTTGGACGACGCGCGCGAGATCCGGGTCGCCGACCAGACCCCAGAGTCCGTCGGTGCAGAGGAGAAGCGTGTCGCCGTCTTCCAGCGGGAACGGGTGCTCCGGAACGTTCGGCGTAACGTCCCGGCCGGAGCCGAGCGCAGCAGTAAGAATGTGGCGTTGCGGGTGCGACTCGGCGTCTTCGGAGCGCACGATGCCGCTCTCGACCAGGCGGCCTACATAAGAATGATCGCGCGTCAGGCGGGTGATGGTCTCGGCGCGAATCAGGTAGAGGCGGCTGTCGCCAACATGCGCAAACGAGAGCTGGCGGTCGACGATGGCGAGCGCGGTGCAGGTCGTACCCATCCCGTAGAACTGGGGATGGTCCTGGGCAAAGCGCTGAATGTTCTGGTGAGCGGCTTCGAAGGCTTCGATCAGCGTCTCTTGCGGATCGCCGGCGAACCCGTTGTCGTAGACGCTGCGCACGGTCTCGACGGCGAGGCGGCTAGCCTCCTGCCCGCCTTCATATCCGCCCATGCCATCGGCGATTACGGCGAGACGGCCCTTGCGGCGGAAGTCCTCGTCGGAGTCGGGCTCCCAGTAGATAAAAGAGTCTTCGTTATTGGAGCGCTGGCGGCCGACGTCGGTCAGGCTCGCGGCTTCGATGCCAGGCTTTGGAGTTTTCAATTCAACGGCCATAGATGCGAACGAGCGCTTGTCACAACTCTCGCAATGAATCTGCGTGCGACGGACTCCAAAGCAATCGAAATGGCGTTTCGGACCCCGGTCATTATAAGGTAAGCCTGCCGCTTTCGCCTTCGGCCCGGCCCCTCGCCACCGACAGATCAGGATTGGGTAGCCTATCACTTTCCAGGGCGGTTCGGATATTGAGTTCACGCTTATCCGGAAAAAAGGAAAAAGGCGCGAAGAGTGCAGCCTTCTGCGAGCTGTTTCGTGAAAGACTGGAGGCGCAGCCGAACGCCGGGTAACGTAGAGCGCGGTTTGGCATGGCTCCGGTTGACGGGTTACTATTTCGGCTCTTCCAAGGAAACCATGAAAATGTTCTGCCACGTTCGCCGTGTGGACTGGAGAAGCCTGGGTTGCAGAAGTTCGGCTTGTCTCACGCTGTCTCTTGCCTGCTGGATTTTTCCCGCAACGCCGGCGGCACAAACTGCTGCCGGGTTCCCCAGCGAAACTCCCGCCAAAATTGAACCAGTCACGGATAGCTTCGACTACGTTAAGCGGGATGTGATGATTCCCATGCGCGACGGGGTGAAGTTGCACACGGTGATCGTGACTCCCAAGGGTGCGAAGAATGCGCCGATCCTACTGACGCGGACGCCTTACAGCGCCAGCGCGCAACTGAATCACGCGCAGAGTTCGCACCTGGGGCCGATTCTGAATGGCTACGACAACGCCGTGGAAGTGATTGTTAAAGGCGGCTACATCCGCGTGGTGCAGGACGTGCGTGGCAAGTACGGGTCGGAGGGCGACTACGTGATGACGCGGCCGCTGCACGGGCCGCTGAATCCGACCGAGGTCGATCATGCGACCGACACCTATGACACCATCGACTGGCTGGTGAAGAATTTGCCGGAGAGTAATGGAAAGGTGGGGATTCTCGGCATCTCCTACGATGGTTTTCTGCCGCTGATGGCGCTGGTGAATCCGCACCCCGCGCTGAAAGTGTCGGTGCCCATGAATCCCATGGTCGATGGCTGGATGGGCGACGACTGGTTTCACAACGGCGCGTTTCGCGAGCAGAACATGCCGTACATCTGGGAGCAGGAAGCGACGCGGGACAACAGGTCACTGTGGTGGACCGATCACTTCGACGACTACGACGTCTACATGCAGGCGGGATCGGCCGGCGAACTGGGACGGCGCCATGGCCTTGAGCAAGTCGGATTCTGGCGCAAAATTCTGGAGCATCCCAGCTACGATGCATGGTGGCAACAGCAAGCCATGGACAAGATTCTGGCAGCGCAGCCGTTGAAAGTGCCGGTGATGCTGGTCGCCAGCCTGTGGGATCAGGAAGACATTTATGGGGCGCCCGCGGTTTACAAGGCCATCAAACCGAAGGACACCGGCAACGATAAAGTGTTTCTCGTGCTGGGGCCGTGGCACCACGGGCAGGAAATTGGCGATGGCAGCACGCTCGGGGCGTTGAAGTTTAACAGCGATACCGGGCTGTATTTCCGCGAGAACATTCTGCGGCCGTTTCTCGATCAGTATCTGAAAGACGGCGCGCCGAAGGCGGACGTGGCTCCGGTGACCGCTTTTGAGACGGGAGCGAACACGTGGCGGCGTCTGCCGGCGTGGCCGGCGGGATGTTCCAGTGGATGTGCGATCCGGGCGACACGGCTTTATCTGGAAGCAGGACTCAAGTTGGGCTTCGATGTTCCGAAGAGCGGCGACGTAGCGTACGAGGAATATGTTTCAGATCCGGCGAAACCTGTAACGTTCCGCCCGCGGCCGATTCAACCTGTAGGATACGGAGGGGAGTTCACCTGGGCGCAGTGGCTGGTCGACGATCAGCGAGAAGCGTCAGGGCGTCCGGACGTTATTTCTTTTACGTCGGATGTGTTGAAGGAGCCGGTGAAGATCAGCGGGCAGCCGGTCGCGAACGTGATCGCCTCGACCAGCGGGACGGATTCGGACTGGGTAGTGAAGGTGATTGATGTTTATCCCGATGAGGTGGGCACGGATCCGAGGATGGGCGGCTATCAGCTAATGATTTCGGCGGACATTTTCCGTGGTCGGTATCGCGAGAGCCCGGAGACGCCGAAGGCGATCACGCCCGATAAGCCGTTGTTCTATCACTTCCTGCTGCCGACCGCGAATCACGTTTTTCTGCCGGGACACAGGATCATGGTGCAGGTACAGTCGAGCTGGTTCCCGCTGTATGATCGGAATCCGCAAACGTTTGTGCCGAATATTTTTTGGGCCAAGCCGGGGGATTACAAGAAGGCGACACAGCGGATCTTTCACTCGGCGGATCAGGCAAGTTTTGTTGAGTTGCCGATTGTCGAGATGAAATGAGCGAACAGTAGCGCCGCCGTCTCGGCGGCTGTGCTGGCGGGCGTCCTCGCCCGCCAGGTTGCGAGGGCGGGACGCCCACGCGACAGCCGGCAAGATGCCGGCGCTACCAACGAAGTTCCTATGAGAACAGCATTGCAACTTGTCGCTGGTCTGGTCGCTGGTCTGGTGGCTGGTCTGGTATTGACCGCCACTCCCTTACTGGCGCAGGGCAAGCGGCTCTGGGTGCTGCGCGCGCCAGGAGAGATGGTGGAATACGATCCGGCGACATTTGCGGTAAAGCAGACGGTCAAAGTGCCAGCCGAGGCGGTGCAGTCGCCGGGAAATGTTCAGGTGAACCGGCTGGGGCAAATTCTGTTCGCCCCGGCGGTGTCGATGCCGCTTTCCGAAGAAGAGGCCGCATCGGCGCACAAGGCATGGTTTTGGAACGGGCGCGCGGCGGCCACGATTGATGAAGGGGTGAAGCGCGAGGTCGGCACCGCGGGATCGAATCAGGTCGTTACCGAGACGGCTCCGGCGCCGTATCTTGCGGCGGACGGCGCGCATTTGTTCTGGTTCGCCAATCAGGCGCGGCGGCTGCAGCGGGAGGGAGTCGACCTTTCGACCACGACGACGTGGCAAGCCTGGCAGACTGATCTGACCGGGGCGGGCCGCGTGGAGCTGGTCACCGCGAAATTTGCCGACTGCCGCTGTGAAACGGGGACGTGCGAGGAGAGTTGTCCCTATGGCGTGGTCTGGGCGCCGGACGGCGGCGTCGAAAAGTTTCTTCTGATGACGCAGTTTGTCGCGGGGCAAGTTGGTCCGGAGTACGGGGCGACGACGAGCTATCGGGAAGACGGTGGGAAGTGGACGGCCACGGCTCTGGGCAAGCCTTTGCAGCGCGTGCTGGGTGCGAGCTCGGACGGTCAGACGATGGTTGAGGCGATTCCCGACACTGGATGCTGCGGGTGGTTGAATCAGAGCAACGATCAGACGCTCGTGCTGAGCAGCGGCAAGAAGATCACGGTGTTTGACGAACGGGCGACGTATAAAAATCCTGACTACGATGTGAGTTTCTATACCTCGAACGCGCACCTGTCGCCGGAAATCGGATCGGTGGCGATGACCATCGTTTCGACGGCCGAAACCAACAAGACGATTCAACTGGCGGAAGATGCAGAGGCAAATCCGGAGGAGTCGCAGCGCATTCGCAAGGTCCTACCGGAGTTGCCGGCGGTGGAAGTGAAGAGCATCGAAGACACGCCGCGCCAGTTGGCCTTCGTGCCGCACGCGACCTTGGTGGGATGGCTCAGCGAAAAGGAAATTCTGATCGTCGAGAATCATGTGCTGGTGGTTTACACCGTTGGGACGGGAGCGCGGCGGAAGTCGAGTGTGCGGGTGGAGGATGCGGGGAGGGTGTTTCTGCGGTGATTTGAATACAACGAGTGCGGCGGCGTATGGGAGCCTCAGATCATCGTGATGTGCACGGATAAATAAAGTGTGGGTAGTGCACATCGTCCAGGCGAATGTTCCGATCTTTACCGTTCACCACGGCCAAGTCGAGAGCGGTTTTATCCGACATCTTCAGTCCGATCGTAACCCGGTAGGGCTGGGCGATACCTGCATACAGATCTCCGAGGAATCCTTCGAGTAGCGCTCGCTGGCCCGGAATTCTGAGAACGTCGACTGCATGGTACGAGAAAAAATAGCCCGTGGCGTGACTAATCTTATCTGCCCGTTCTTGGCCTAGACCCTTCGGCAGTGGCTTGTTCGCCGCAGGATGTTTGCCCCGCAGTAGATCCGTGAAACTCATAGCGTAGAAGCGCACCCTGTTGCGCAGGATGAGTTCTTCGACTTGCTCCGGAGTCGCTTTGCTACCCGTATCATCTGGATGTCCGAACAGGAAAATCGCATCTCCGAACTCGGGAGGGTCCATATGCTTGGCCGCGGCAAGCAGCGCGTCGTAAATTCTTTCATTCGCATCGACGGTCGGTGGCCGGGATGAGGTCATCTCTCTCAGTTGCGTTTGCAGGTCCGCAGAGGGCAGCCGCGGACCAGCGGGAGTACCAGTTCCGACGAGAAAGAGCGAAAATCGGTCAAGGGCGCGCGCATTCTGAATCAAGGTGACGGCCATTTCCGTCTCTAACCTCCACTCATCCGTCGGAACTTTCGTGCTCGCGTCCAGGATCAGAGCAACTCGCTTGCTGCCCGTGTCGACGGATGCATTTGTCACAGTGCCCGCTGATCCGCCGATCTTGACCGTCAGGTCTTTGGCGGTGAGGTCCTTAACCATCTCAACGGTTCCGCTCGAGGCTACGAAATGAGTGACAACGAGTGGCACGTCGCATGAAGCTTCCTGTGCCGAGGCCTGCGGACGGATTGCGACGAGCGATGTGATCCAAAATGCCATCAAGAGCTTGAGAATTCGCACAGTGTTCTTCCTATCGCGGAGATACTATCGATTACCAGCTTCCCCGTCAAAAATCGAATCCGTTCACATCAATCTGCTAATCGGCCTACGGCGTACGCGGCCATCCAAAACATAACCGCGAGATCAGTCGATTGTTCGATCGCTCTTCCGCTGTCCCGCGCGATAAATCATCCATCCGAAAACGTCGGCCCCGAGGACCACGAGAACGACTTTTGCAAAATATCCTGCCTTGCTGGCGACCGGGATTACGGGTTGCACCGAAAGCAAAACAAAGAGCAGAGTCACGAGAAATCCGGATGCGGCTCCGAGACGCATCCATGTGCCGGGGCGCAATCCTTTTTCTTTCGCCGAGACCAGAGGAATCGCAAACTTCACCAGGTAGGCCAGGCCATAAAACGTCCAGGCCCACGTCTGCAGCAGCACGAACGACTCCTGGCTGCCGGTTCCGATCAGCACTGCCGTGCTCGCCGCCAGGGCCACCCCTCCCATAAAAAGAATTGAATTCACCGGAGTGCGGTGCCTGGGATGGAGACGCGTGAACCAGCCCGGCAGCAAGTGGTCCCATCCGGCGGCCATGGGCAAGCGCGTGTTGGCGGAAAAATAGAGCGTGTAGGAGCAAAGGTAGTTCAGCAACAGCAGCAGGATTGCGATGGCAACGATCGGGCCCGCCTGGCCAAATCCGGAGAATCCGCTCCGCAGCGCCTGCGGGATGGGCCCGATCACGTCGATCGCATCGGGGGAAACGAAAGCGAGGATCGCGCTGGTGCCGAGGATGTAGAGCACGGCGATGATCGGCGCAGTGAAGAGGATGGAGCGGGCGATGTTGCGCGCGGGGTGGCGGGATTCTCCGGCAAAGATGGCGACGGTCTCAAAGCCCGACAACGCCCCGAAAGTCATCTTGCTGAATATGCTGAAGCTCAACAAAGTCATCGGCGGCAGGACTAGCGGGAGCGGGTGATACGCGGGCAGATGTCCGCGCCAGACGTTGAAGTACGGCAAGAGGATCAGCACCGTCAAAATGAAAACAGTGACCGCGCTGCCAGCGTTGCTGAACCACTTGCCGATGCCGAGACCGAGGCGCGCGATGAGCATCATGAGCGCAAACAACACGACGGAGGCGGCCACCAGAGCCGGCCGGCTGGTGGCGATCCAGGCAGCGCGTGGTGCGGCATAGGAGATGTAGGTCGTCGTGACCAGCGCAATCTGCGAGACCTGAACGGTCTGCAACAGCCACATGTTCCATGCCGTGAGAAATCCAACTCGATCACTAAACCCCAGCCGCGCCCATTCGTAGAGGCCGCCCTCCAGAGGCATCAGGCGATTCAGGTAAGCGACGACGAGAGCGTGCGGTATGAAGAAGAGAACAATAGCCAGCAGCCACAGAACGACATGAGCGTTGCCGGCCTTCACAGCGGTCCCGTAGAACTCGGGGACGATGATGATGAGGATCTGGGCGAATACCAAGTCTGCGATGCCGAGTTCGCGGCGCAGAGAGGCGCTGTGGGATTGGACTTCGGCCTCGGCTTTCTCTAGCGGATTATGCGGCGCGGTCAAGGTTCTGTTTCTCGGTAGAAAAGTCAAAATCCCCACCCCTTCGACTCCGCTCAGGGCAGGCTCTGTCGCAAAGAACGCGACAAGGCTGGGGCATCCTCCCGTGTTTTATTTCTTCTCTGCCGGCTTCAGCAGCAGGTCCTGATAGTCGAAGCTGAAGTCGGCGAGCGGAGAGACTGCCGCCATTCTCGCGCTGTCGATGCTGCCGTCTGGGTTCAGCGAGAAAGTAACAAAGGCGTCTTCGATCGTCCGCACGCGCCAGTGGGCTTTGAACGTGTCGTGTTGCCAGTGTTGCAGGTCGCCGATCATGGTCGGTGTGTGATCGAAGGTGATGACCAGTCCGCTGTTTTCAGACTTGATCGTGATGGGACCGTACCAGGCATCGACATAAACGCCGGCATATTTTTCGAGGGGCAGGGAAGGCTTGGAATTGGCGTCGCGCGATCCCTCGGCTTTCTTCATGGTCTCGGCGGCGTCCTTTTCTTCTTTATCGTTCACAGTCTTGTAAGCCGCGATCCAGTCGGTGGGCGGCAACTGAAAATAATGATCGACCACGTGGTAGAGGATGGAATCGAAAGCACCGCTCTCTTCGGCATTGGTCAGCACAACGACACCAAGATTTTCTTCGGGCACCAGCATGACGCGCGAAACGAAGCCGCCGACTCCGCCCGTGTGTCCGACCAGCTTGCGGCCGTGATAGTCGCGCAATCCCCAGCCGAGTGCGTAATCGGCGAAGTTGGCTCTTAGACCTTTAAGAGGAGGCGGAGGATCGCGAACCGGAAGGATGGTCTGGGCCGACCACATTTCTTTCGACCGCTGCTCGGTGAAGAGGCGGCCTTCCCGGTCGACAAGCTTTCCGCGGTTGAGTTGCAACTGTACCCACTTCGCCATGTCCGCGGCCGAGGAGTTAATCGCGCCGGCGGGCCCTGCGTTTTCCAGATTCCCGAAGGGAATCACTTGCAGCTTGCCATCCACGTTGGAATGCGGAAAGGCGTAGTCGTCGCCGGGCTTGAAGGCCTGGTTGCTGACGTTGGAGTGGTTCATCCCGAGCGGTGCGAAAATGCGCTGACGAATGTAGTCGTCCCAGGAAATGCCGGTGACGGCGGGGACGATTTGTCCCGCAGTCATGTAGAGCAGGTTGTCGTAGGCGTAGTGGCTGCGGAAGCTGGACTGCGGCTTCATGAAGCGCAGTTTGTAGATGACGTCCTCGCGCGAGTAGGTCGAGTGCGGCCAGAAGAGGAGATCTCCCTCGCCCAGTCCCATGCCGCTGCGATGCGTGAGCAGATCGCGGATGGTCATCTCGTGCGAGACGTAGGGGTCGTACATGACGAAGCCGGGCAGGCGCTGGTAGACGGGATCGTCCCATGAAAGCTTACCTTCGTCGACCAGTGTGGCGAGGGCGGCGGTGGTGAATGCCTTGGTGTTCGAGCCGATGCCGAACATGGTGAATTCGTCGACCGGTGCGGGATCGCCGAGTCTCCGAACGCCGTACCCTTTGGCGACGACAATCTTGCCGTCCTTCACAATGGCCACTGCCATGCCGGGGACGTCGAATGTTTTCATGGAAGAAGCGACGAAGGCGTCGAGGTCAGCCGGAGCGCCCGACGATTGCGCGAATGCCGAGGTCGCAAGAGTGAGGGCAACAACGAAGGCGTACCGCTTCAGGCAGATCTTTCTCGAGCAGCTCTTTTTCGAGCAGGTCTTTGGCATCCGTGTCTCCGAATGATTCGGTGAAAGAATTACGACGCGGAGATTAGAACACAGAACGAGCCGGAAGGGAGCCTGTACAAAGCCACTGGCTTCGTATACAAACTCTGAAAGCGGTGTGTGGCGTGCGATTTTGGGGGCCCGACTTTTGTATCTCAAGCCGAAAACATTGGATGAGGCGGTTTCTCTGCTGACTTCTCCGGGCGGACAGATTCTGGCTGGGGGAACGGATTTCTATCCGGCTCTGGGGGAACGGCTGCCGCAAGGGCGTGTTGTCGACATTACAGCCCTCGGCGAAATCCGCGGCATTGCCGTGGACAGCGAGCAGATTCGTATCGGCGGGCTGACCACGTGGAGCGAAGTCATTCGCGCGCCGCTGCCACGTTGCTTTGATGCGCTGAAGGCGGCGGCGAGGGAAGTGGGCTCGATGCAGATTCAGAATCGCGGGACGGTGGCCGGGAATTTGTGCAACGCTTCTCCGGCGGCGGATGGCGTGCCACCTTTGCTCGCATTGGATGCGGAGGTCGAACTGGCTTCTGCGGCGGGGAGGCGTCGCATGCCGCTGGGGCAGTTTATCGCTGGCAATCGCCGCACGATGCGGCGTCCGGATGAGATTCTGGCGGCGGTGCTGGTTCCACGGCGATTGGAAGACGCGGCCTCGGCTTTCGTGAAACTGGGCGCGCGTCGCTATCTGGTTATCTCCATTTCGATGGTGGCCGCCGTTGTGCGGGCCGATGAAGCGGGCCGTGTGGCGGAGGTCCACGTCGCGGTGGGATCCTGTTCGGCGACACCGCGGCGACTGGACGATTTAGAAAATGACTTAGTGGGGTTACCCGCGAAGGCGGGAATTGGTGCGGCTATCAGAGCGGAGCACCTACGCAGTCTTTCTCCGATTGACGATGTGCGAGCGACGGCTGACTACCGGCGCGATGCGTCGCTGACTCTGGTGCGACGCGCGCTGGAAGCTTGCGTGGGGAGCCGCTGATGGCGACCACGGAGAAGGTGCTCGCGGTGGAGTCTGATTTGATTTCGTTCTCGGTGAACGGACGTAGTGTAGAGGTTGCGGCGCCAGGGACGCGGCGGTTATCGCGGGTGCTGCGCGACGATCTTGGACTGACCGGAACAAAAGTGGGATGCGATGCGGGCGACTGCGGTGCCTGCACGGTATTGCTGAATGGCGAGCCGGTCTGCGCGTGCCTGGTGGCGGCGGGGCAGGCCGCGGGATGTGAAATTACAACCGTCGAGGGACTGGCTGGGCGCACTCCGTTGTACGGCCAGTTGCAGCAGTCCTTTCTTTCTCACGGGGCCGCGCAATGCGGTGCGTGCACTCCTGGGATGCTGGTGGCTGCAACGGCGCTGCTCGGAAAGAATTCATCTCCCAGCGAACGCGAAGTGATGGATGCGATCGGTGGCGTGCTTTGCCGCTGCACGGGATACCGGAAGATCATCACCGCGATTATGCAGGCGGGGACGAGTGCTGCCTTGGAGCCGTCGGCCGCGGCTGGAACGGCGGTGGGAGCCCGTCTGGTGCGGCTCGACGGCAAAAAGAAAGTCGAGGGCTTGGAGATTTTCGGGGCGGATGAAACTCCTGCGGGTGCGCTGGGGGTGCGCGTGATTCGCTGCCCGCATCATCGCGCCCGATTTCAGTTCGGCGATCTCGATCAATTTGTTGCGGCCCATCCGGGTGTGATGCTGATTCTGACAGCGAAGGATGTGCCCGGCATCGATTGCTACGGCGTGATACCGAAATATGCAGATCAGCCGGTGTTTGCGAATCACGAAGCGCGCTTTCGCGGGGAAGCGGTGGCAGCGTTGGTGGGAGAAGCAGATGCGCTGGAGGCCCTCGACCTCGCGGAGTTTCCCGTCCGCTGGGAAGAGTTGCCGCCGCTCCAAACGATTGACGAGGCGTTGGCCCCCGATGCGCCTCGTATGCACGCGCATCGCGAGCAAAATGTTCTGGTGCGCGGGCGAGTGGTTTGCGGTGACGTAGAGAAAGCTCTCGCCGAAGCGGACGTTGTGGCCGAGGGCGAATACGAAACGGGATTTGTCGAGCACGCCTACATCGAACCGGAAGCGGGGTTCGCGCGTCGCGTTGGGGATCGAATCGAGGTTCAGGCCTGCACGCAAGCTCCATACATGGATCGCCACGATGTCGCGAAGATTCTGGGCATTCCGTTGGAGAAGGTACGAATCATTCCGACAGCGGTCGGCGGCGGATTTGGAGCGAAGCTTGATCTTTCAGTGCAGCCGTTTGTTGCGCTGGCTGCGTGGAAACTGGGGCGGCCCGTACGCATGGTGTATTCGCGAACCGAGTCGATTATCGCGACGACCAAGCGGCATCCCGCACGCATGCGCCTGCTCGCTGGAGCGACGCGGGACGGCAAACTCACGGCGCTCGACTTTTCCGCAGACTTCAACACGGGCGCGTATTCGTCCTGGGGACCGACGGTTGCGGGGCGCGTGCCGGTGCATGCTTCAGGGCCGTACCGCGTTCCAAACTACCGGGCGCTGACTCGTGCCGTGCACACCAACATTGTACCGGCGGGAGCGTTTCGCGGATTCGGCGTGCCGCAGGCGGCGATTGCGCAGGAGCAGCTTTATGACGAGCTCGCGGATCGCATTGGAATGGATCGGCTGGAGTTTCGCATTCTCAACGCGCTGCAGGACGATACTTCAACTGTGACTGGGCAAGTGCTCGGCGAAGGCGTAGGAATACGTGCCTGCTTCGAGGTGTTGCGGCCGAGATGGCAGGCTGCGCGCGCCGACGCAGCCACATTCAACGCGAGTGCGGCGAGGCTGTTGCGGCGCGGGGTCGGCGTGGCGGGTATGTGGTATGGATGCGGCAATACGTCGCTGCCGAATCCGTCGACCGTGCGTATCGGATTGAAGCGCGATGGACGCATCGTCTTGCATCAGGGCGCAGTCGACATCGGTCAGGGGTCGAATACCATCGTCACGCAGATTTGCGCCGACGCGCTGGGAGCTCCGGTGGCGCAGTTCGATCTGGTTTCAGGTGACACTGCGCTCTCGCCCGATTGCGGCAAGACCTCAGCATCGCGGCAGACGTTCGTCACCGGCAAAGCGGCGCACATGGCGGGAACGAAATTGCACAGTGAGATCCTGAAGCTGGCCGGGGCGTGTGACTGCGCGAAGATCGAGTTCGGCGACGGCAGTGTGTCGGTGGACGAAGATGGAAAGCGAAAAGTACTTGCTCTGCGGGAGTTGCCGCTGGACACGCATGGGTACGTGATTACCTGCGAGGCAACGTTCGATCCGCCCACCAGTCCGCTGGATGAGAATGGGCAGGGAAGTCCGTACGCGGTGTTCGGCTTCGGTGCGCACCTGGCGGAGATTGAAGTCGATACGGAACTGGGCACCGTGCGTGTGCTGAAAGTGACGGCCGCGCACGACGTGGGGCGCGCGATCAATCCCACGCTGATCGAGGGGCAGATCGAAGGTGGCGTGGCGCAAGGCCTGGGGATGGCGTTGATGGAAGAATTTTTTCCCGGCAAGGGAGAGAATCTCCACGACTATCTGATCCCAACGGCCGGAGACGTTCCTCCCGTGGAATCGATCCTGATTGAAGACCCATCTTCCATCGGCCCGTTCGGCGCAAAGGGAATTGGCGAGCAGGCCGTGATTCCAACGGCGCCCGCGATTCTCAACGCGATTCACGATGCGATTGGGATCCGCATGCACAAAGTTCCGGCGACGCCGGACCGGGTGCGGGCGGCGATTCTGGCCGCGCAAAAGGGTGGTCAAGAGCGACGGACAGGAGTGTCCGTCCCACACGAGCACAGCGGAGGGCCCCGTGCCTGACGACGCCATTCGCTGCGATGCCTGTCCCGTGCTGTGCTACATCAAGCCGGGACGGACGGGATCGTGCGACCGCTACGGCAATCACGAGGGCAAGCTGGTGCGGCTGGATCCGCATATCGTGCTGGATCGAGCACTAGAGCGCGGAGAGTCGGTAGTGCCATTTCTGGATCCCGGACACGACTGGGACGGGACGCTGATTCATCAAAGCACGGTCAACCACGGGGAGGTCCGCGGGGAAACGTTTGTGACTGCAATCGGGGCGGGCACAACATATCCCGATTACAAACCGGCGCCCTTCATCATTTCATCGCAGGTGCAAGGCGTCGACATGGTCACGGTGGTGACCGAAGGAATTTTTAGTTACTGCGGCGTCAAGGTGAAGATCGATACCGACCGGCATCTGGGCGCAGAATGCAGCACGGTGCGGGCGCAGGGAGAGGCCGTAGGGCATGTGACGACCAGCGAATATGGATCGCAGATGCTGTCGCTGGGAGGAGTGAAGCATTTGACCGGCGGCAGCCGGCACGAAGGCACAGCCACCTGCGAGACGCTGCTGAACTTGTGCAACGGCTGCGCCGTGGAATTGAAAATTGAGGACGGCGCGAAAGTCGTGGTGCAGGCGGGCAAGCCGCCGATTGTGGATGGTGCGCAGGAAGAGCGCATGCGCGTGGGCTGCGGCTCGGCGACCATTGGCATGTTTGCTAAACAATGGTTCGGCAAAGTGGACGAAGTTGTGGTGGTCGACGATCACATCACCGGCGTACTCTCAGAACATCAGGCTGGCAAACTACTCGGCGTGCCCGAGACCGGAATCAAACTGAAGGGCAGACGGTCCACACCGGGAAGATATTTTCAGGTCGCTGAGCCGGGCACGTCCTGGGGCGGGACTGACATTGAAGATCCGCTACAGATTCTTGGGAAGTTCAACGCGAAAAAGGCCTGGCCTGGGTTGCGCCTGCTGATGGTGAGCACGACCGGCGAGCACTATGGATATTTCGAGCTGGACGAAGATTTGAAGCCGCTGGAAAAAGAGCTGCCGGCTGTCTTGCGGGAGTCGGTGGCGCGCATCCGGGAAAACTGCGAGCCCGCGCTGTGCACGGTTTTGTTCATGGGCGGCGCCGGAGGATCGTTGCGGGCGGGCGTGACCGAGAATCCGGTGAAGCTGACCCACTCCGTGCGCGACACGCTCACGCGCGTGACCTGTGGCGGCGCCCCGGTCTACGTTTGGCCTGGCGGCGGGATCACCTTCATGGTCGACGTGACTCGCATGCCGCAGAACGCATTTGGATATGTGCCGACGCCCGCGCTGGTGGCGCCGATCGAGTTCACACTGCGGTTGGCGGATTACGCCGCTTTGGGCGGATATGTCGAGCACGTGCGTCCCCTGAGTTCGATGGCCGCGGCCGATGAAAGCCGGCGGCGCATGGCTGCCCGATCGGATAATCCGTGGCCGCTTGAGTCTGAAGCAAGAACAAAGAAGCGCTAAAAAGAAGAAGTGCTAAACGAAGAAACGATGAATCAGCGCGCGCAAATCCGGATGCTGCCTGATGGACGGCGGCTGCACCTGAACGACGGGCCGATCGACTTGATCGTCGAGGCGTTCGGCGCACTGCGCGAAGTGGAGGCGGCGTATCGGGCTGCCAGCGCGCGTTTTGTGACGGTGCTCGACGAGTTGTGCAGCGAGCTGTCATATTTGCGCCGGGCCTGCTCTGCGGATGCAGCGTGGCCGCAAGGCGCGGTGGCACGCAGGATGACGGCCGCGGTGATGCCATACGCAGCAGAGTATTTCATTACACCCATGGCCGCGGTAGCGGGCGCAGTCGCGGAAGAAATTCTGGCGGCGATGGTGGACGCGGCTGAATTGTCGTCCGCATACGTCAACGACGGCGGGGACATTTCTCTGCACCTGGCCACGGGAGAAAAGTTTGTGGTCGGCATGGTAGAGCGGCCCGACCGCCCTTCGTTGCTCGGGACTACGACGGTGCATGCGGCCCATCCCGTGCGCGGTATTGCGACCAGCGGATGGCGAGGGCGCAGCTTTTCACTCGGAATTGCGGATGCAGTCACCGTGCTCGCCGATCGTGCTGCGGCGGCCGACGCGGCGGCAACCATTATCGCCAATGCGGTCGACCTTCCGGGGCATCCTGCGATTGTTCGCGTTCCAGCTCGCGAACTTGCACCCGACAGCGATCTCGGGGATCGGCCCGTGACGCAAGCTGTCGGCGAGTTAACGGTGGAAGAAGTGAATCAGGCTCTGGAAGCTGGCACGCTGACCGCGGAGCGATTGTTGAAAATGGGGCTGATCCGGTCGGCTGCCCTGAGTCTGCAGGGAGAAACTCGCGTGGTGGGATTGTTGGGAGAATCGCGAATGATCGCCACTCCGGTTCGCGAAAGGGGACTGGTGCATGCCTGAGGTCGTGGTGCGAAAGAAAGTCACATGCGTGGAAGAGATTTTTCACGAAGGCGGGCCAGTGGCGGAGAATCCACTGCGCCGCGCGGCGGCGATCGCGGTCATTCGAAATCCGTTTGCGGAGAAGTACGTCCAGAGCATCGAAGGCTTCATGGACGACTTGAAGCCTCTGGGCTTGGAGATGGCGCGGGCGCTGGTCGCGGCGCTGGGCGGAGATGCGAAGGTCGTCGAGGGTTATGGGAAGGGCGCGATTGTAGGCGCTGCGGGAGAAATTGAGCACGGCGCTCTGTGGCATGTTCCGGGCGGATACGCAATGCGCGAGGTCTTGGGCGGGGCGAAAGCGATCGTTGCCTCGACGAAAAAAGTTGGCGGGCCGGGGACGCGGCTGGATGTGCCCATCACACACATCAACGCGTCGTACGTGCGCAGTCACTTCGACGCTATGGAAGTGGGGGTGAACGATGCTCCGCGGGCGGACGAAATCCTGCTCGCTCTGGTGATGACGACCGGCGCGCGGGTGCATGCCCGCGTGGGTGGATTGAAGGTGTCCGAGATCAAAGGGGAAGATGGGCTGAGATAAGCCGAGGGCGAAAGCATGAAAGCGAAGATCCGCAAGATCGCGACGTTCCTGGAAGAGACTCAGCGCGAAATGGACCGGGCGATATCGCCGCCGGCGCGGCGGGCCGCGGCCGTAGCCGTAATTGAGAATCCGTGCACGGGAAAATACGTGGAGGATCTTTCGGAGTTGATGGCGATCGGCGAGGAACTCGGGGAACTGCTCACATCGCGCGCAGTGGCGGCGCTGGGAATTCCGGGGCCTTCGGCGGAAAGCTATGGCAAGGCGGCAGCGGTTGGCGAGAACGGCGAGCTCGAACATGCCGCGGCAATTCTCCATCCCAAGCTGGGGACGCCGGTGCGGCGCGTGCTGGGCAAGGGCGCGGCACTGATTCCGTCGTCGAAAAAGCGCGGCGGCATGGGTGTGGTGCTCGACATCCCGCTGGGTCACAAAGATGCTGCGTTTGTGCGAAGCCACTTCGACGGCATGGAAGTGCGAATCAATGACGCGCCGCGCGCCAATGAAATTATGGTGGCGATTGCGGTGACCGACAGCGGGCGTCCGCTGGCTCGCGTGGGCGGGTTGACGAAAGATCAGATCAAAGGCGAGGACGGACTGCGCTGACGCGTTTGTTAAAAGCCATGGGCAGAATGTGGGGACAGCCGAGGCGGCTGTCCCCACATATTCACGGTGCCCGCATCAGAAAAGAAATGTTGTCTACTTTGTAGAGAACCTTCCCAGGCGAATCCGGAGTCGCTTTCACCTTACCCGCCCGCACCGCGGCGAACGCTGTCACGAGTCGCGGAAGTATCGACGGCTGTGCGACCGGAATGTTATGCGCGCCCAGAACCAGCTTTATCTTTGGCGCAAGCGCAGCCAGGCGGCGAATCGACGCGGCATACGCGTCGAGATCGGTTTCCGGCCGGAAGAGCCAGATGGGCGCGGGATAATAAGTGTCGCCCGTTAACAGCAGACCATTAGCGCGATCGATAAGTGAAATCGCGTCCGGCGTGTGGCCGGGAGTGGTGATGATCTCCAGAGTGCGGCCGCCCAGATCGATGCGATCGCCGTCATGTTTATAGGCTGTGATTTTCCACGGGCGAGTTGAGTAGGCCTTCGCGTCGAATCCCTTGGGCAGTGTGCCGCAGATCTGATCGGGCGTGATTTCGGCTTGCGCGTCTTCGCGCGAGCCTTGTGCGTTCTTGCGCGTGAAATCTGTATCCATCGCGTAGACGGTTGCGAATTCCCAGTTGCCGCCCACGTGATCGTCGTGGGTGTGGGAGTTCAGCACGATGATGGGCAGCTTGGTGAGTTCCGCCGTGACTTTCTTGATGTCACTGATGCCCATGCCGGTGTCGAACAGCAGAGCATGCTTCCCTCCGACGATGAGATAGCTGATGACTTCTTCCGCCTGGTGCGGTTCGTAGATGGCGAAGACTCCGGGCGCGGGTTTGTAGACTTCGAACCAGGGGTCGGTGACGGGGACGCGCTCGAGACTTTTGTATTCCGGGCGCGGGAGGGGACGGCACCAGTCGGGGATTGAGCTTTGCGCGAACAGCGTGGAGGAGACAAGAAGAATGAAAGCGAAGCGGCCAGCAGCTTTGCCACCACGTGCTTTTCCGTCAGGGGCGCTCGGCTTCGCCTTCGCTTGGGCGGCCGAGGCAGCCCTCGCCACACGGTCTGTCATGGCTTTATCACCTCGGGTACGCGCGTGGCTGGGGGCGTGTTGCGGCTGCGGTGGATGCTGACCGCGCCGTCGATGACGACCATGCCGATCCCGGCCAGATCGCCCTTTTGAATGCTGTCGAGCAGATTCTTGCCGGCGGATTGCTGCGCCGTATCGAGGAAGACGAAACTGGCTTCGCGTCCGGCGGCGATCAGGCCGCAGTTCAGGCTGCGCATTTTCGCGGTGTTCCCGGTCGCCAGGCAGATCGCCACTTCTGCAGGAATCTCTCCGAGCGACGACAGCATCGAGATCATGCGCAGAATGCCCAGCGGTTGAACTCCCGAACCCGCAGGCGAATCCGTGCCAAGAATCACGCGATGGAGTTGTTTTAGATCCTTCGCCGTCCGCAACGCCAGCAGCCCCGCGCGCTCATTCCCGTTGTGGACAATTTCCAGGGCGCGTGGCGAGCGCTCGCAGAGCTCCACGATCTGGTCGTCCGGCAGTGCGGTGTGTCCGCCGTTGATGTGGCCGACCACGTCCGCGTCGGTTTCGAGCACCATATCTTTGTCGATCAGACTCGACCCCGGAATCGACGGGCCTCCGGTGTGAATCGTGCTCTGGATGCCGTATTTGCGGGCCCAGGCGACCATGCGGCGCCCGGTGATTCCGTCTTTCACGCTGCCCAGACCGACCTCGCCGAGAAACTTCACCCCAGCGGCGGCGAGTTCCTTGAAGTCGTCTTCGACCATGCCTTGTTCGAGCACGGGCGCGCCGGCGTAGACCTTGACGCCTCCGGGACGAAACGACTGAAAGGCGCGCTGCGCGAAAATGGCCATCGCTTTCAGGCCGACAATATCTTTGGGGCGGCCGGGCGTGTGGACTTCTCCGGCGGAGACCATCGTGGTGACGCCTCCGTGCAGGCAGCTGTCGATCCAGCCGAGCTGATTCTGGCGAGGCGTCCAATCGCCGCAGACGGGATGCACGTGACTGTCAATGAGTCCGGGAGCGAGCGCCGTGCCCTTGGCATCGATCGTCGTCGTAGAGCCAGCGGTGTCGATGTCTTTTTCTTTGCCCACGGCGTGGATGACGCCGTCAATGGCGATGACCGTATCGGCGTCGAGAATTGGATGGTCGAGGTCGCCGCTGAGGAGAAGGCCTATGTTGCGGATCACCAGTTTGTCAGGGGCCGCGGATTTTGCCGGGGCGTCGCTGCTCATGAAGTCTGCTTTCTGCTGATGTTATGGAATGACGTTATCGAATGATGTTTTCGAACCTGCCGATCATACCCGACGCTTCTTCGCCGGTGAAGCTTCCCGATGAGCGATCTTCAGAAGGTCGGGCAGAGCGTCCTCGCGCACATTCGAAAGGCTCACCAATATCCACGGGTAGTCGCGATAGTGGTCGGTGATGAAGTAGGTTTTCGGATCGGCCGCCATCAGTTCCTCCCGGCGGTCGAAGGGCATTTTGACCACAATCTTGTCCAGGTCCTGGTGCAGCCGTACGAACAGTTTCCCGTGGACCTTCAGCGCGGGAGTTCTGTACGACGTGCTCACCTTTACGTTAGGCAGAGTGAGACCAACGCGGCGCACAATGTCGTAAGTGACGGGTTGCTTCTTCATAGAATGATTTCGGTAGATTAGCTCATAGCGCGCGGCGCCCCGCCAGCCTGCCGCGGAATTTGTCAGCGCTGAAGCAATGATGCTACGCTCGGCCTTCGATGCCACAAAGGAGAATCATGATTTCGCAGGACTTCATCTTCTGGGAGGTGGATGTACAGGCCGATTTTATGTTGCCGGGGGGGAAGCTTTACGTGCCGGGGGCGGAGAAGTTGCTGCCCAACATCCGGCGGCTCACCGATGCGGCGCGGCAGGGGAAGGTGTTCCTGGTTTCGCACGGATGCTTTCACACGACGGACGATCCCGAGTTCAAAATCTTTCCGCCGCATTGCGTGAAGGGAACCGCCGGAGCAGAACTTGTCGGCGAAGCCGTGACTGATAAAGTTGCGCGCGTACCGAATGACGCCGAGGCCACGCTGCCGGAAGATTTGTCCTGCTACCAGCAGATCCTGCTGGAAAAGCAGACGCTAAATATTTTTGAGAGCCGTCACGCCGATGCTCTCGTGCAGCGTCTCGGAAGTCAGGCGGTGTTTGTGGTGTTTGGCGTGGTCACGGAGTATTGCGTCAGCTTTGCCGTCAAAGGGCTGCTCGAGCGGGGACGGCGCGTGGCCGTGGTGCAAGATGCCATCGAAACTCTGAAACAGGAAGACGGACGGAAGACGATTGCGGAGTTAGAGCGCCTTGGGGCACTACTCACAACGACGGACCAGGCTCTCAGGGCGCTCGGCCGCTGAGAGCCTCAGCCGGAAGTCTAGCGATGATCTTTATCCCGATCATGGTCGCCGTGGTTGTGGCGCCAGGTCCAGTATTCCTTCTGCTCTTCGGGACGAAGCTTGCGGAAGTCACGGTCGCGGTCGCGATGGTTCTCATCGGCCCACCGATGGTAGTACACAACCTCGTCGTTGTTCCACACGTGATAGTCGGTGTAGTAGGGATCATAAACGCGATAGTAATGATGTTCGCAGGCGACTCCGGCCAAAGATGAAGCTAGCGCAGCCGCCAGCAGCAGGGAACTCAGGGGATGTGAACCACGGCTCATGTTGTTCTCCTTCCAGATAATGAAACACATCTCGCGCTGAGTAGTTGCTGAAAGCGAACGGGTGGATCAGGAAAGTCAACTGGCTGAAACGGTTGCCTGCAGAACCGCCCCGACTCTCTTTCTGACGTTTGCTTCCGAACAGCATTTCTTTTCCTTTCGAATGCTTTTCAACGGAGTCGGCTTGTAATAGACTTGGGCGGGAGGCTCTACATTGGGAGATCCGCTGGGCACGCTGTTGGAGTTGCCGGAACAGGAAAAAACGGAGCGGGGGCTGGAGCACACGCCCCGCGAAATCTGGCAGCAGCCCGCAACGTGGAGCAAAACCTACGAGCGCTGCCAGGAACGCCAGGGCGAATTGAACGACGCGCTGCGCAGGGCCGGAATCGGGCGCGGCAGCACCTCCTCTCCCACTGTGTATCTGGTGGGCGCGGGCACGTCGGACTATACCGGCCGGGCGCTGGCTCCGTTGCTTCGTCGGCGCTGGGGCTGTGACGTCTGGCCCATTCCGAGTACCACGTTGCTCACGGATTTCGAAGAGTTTCACCGTCCGGGAAGAGACTATCTCTGGATCTCGTTCTCCCGTTCGGGAGAGAGTCCGGAGGGCGTGGCGCTGTTGGAGCAGGCGCTGGACCGGCATCGCGACATCCGGCATGTGGTCATCACCTGCAACCAGCAGGGGACGATGGCGCAACTGTGCCTGCGGCATCCGGATCGTGCGGTGGTTCTGGTACTGGACGATGCAGTGAACGACCGCGGCCTCGCCATGACCAGCTCGTTCAGCAACATGGTTCTTGCCGGGCAGTGTGTGGGGCATCTGGAAGAGTTGGCGCCGTTCGGCGAGGTAGTGGCTCAGATGTCTGAAGTAGGCCGGCAGTTCCTTCCCACCGCGGCGGAAGCCGCCGAGGCCATTACCATGCTGGACTGGACTCGTGCCTGTTTTGTGGGCGCGGGAGTGCTGCGGGCAGTGGCCGACGAATCCGCGTTGAAAGTGGTGGAACTGAGCGCGGGCAAAGTGACCACTTTGGCGGAGACGCCGCTCGGGCTGCGTCACGGGCCGCTGTCAAGCGTAGATAGCCAGACTTTATTTGTGGCTTTCCTGTCGAGCGAGCCGCGGCGCCGCGGCTACGAACTTGACCTGCTGCGGGAGATTGATCGCAAACATCTGGGCCGGGTGCGGGCCGTGGTTACGGCGCGCAGCGGCGACGATGTGTCGGCGCTGGCCGATTTCACGTTGTCATTGAATTGTGCCGATTTTCCGGATCAGTATCGGCCCGTGCTCGATGTGATGCTGGGCCAGTTGATCGGCCTGTTCGCCTCCATGCGCTGCGGCCTGAAGCCGGACCAACCGAGTCCCGGTGGAACCATTACGCGCGTAGTTGCGCCCATCAAGCTGTATTCCTGAATACTCACGCGCTCCGCTATGCCGTAACCCTTTCTGCGGTCGCGGGTTCGTATGTACAGAACGGGTCCGTGCCCAAGGCATCGCCGGTGTGGGCGTAGGCTCGGGCGCGCGACCCTCCGCAAATGTGGCTGTACTCGCAGGCGCCGCACTTTCCGTGGAACTGGTCGGGAGAGTGCAGGGCGCGGAAGGTGTCGGAGTTGCGGTAGACGTCGACCAGCGAACCGGTGCGGACGTTGCCGCAGCGCAGCGGCAGGAATCCGGAGGGATAAATTTCCCCCAGGTTGGAGACGAAGACGATACCGTGACCGTCGCGAATCTGGAATCCCTTGTACACAGACGTGGCTTTCATGTCGGGCGTCGGCATGCCGGAGGCGCGCATCTGGTCAAGAGCGATGCGGCGGTAGGACGGAGCCTCGGTGGTCTTTATGGCAAAGGGCGAGCGGGGAGAGAGATCAAACACCCACTTCATAATGACTTCGCCATCTTCGGGGGAGACTTCGTTCAGGGCTTTGCCGCGTCCCACTGAGATCAGGAAGAACAGGCTCCAGCGCATGACCGGAAAACTGGTGCGCAGCAACTGGTAAATAGCGGGCAGGTCGTCGGCGGTTTCTTCCGCGACCAGAGTGTTGACCTGGATGGGAATGCCGAGGCGTCCGCAATGGCGGGCGGCTTCCATGGTGCGCTCAAACGTTCCCGCGACGGCGCGGATGTTGTCGTGTCTCTCGACCGAGGAGCCGTCGAGGCTGAGTCCCAGACTCTGAATTCCGTGATCCTTGAGCTTGGAGATGGCTTCGTTGGTCAACTCGGGAGTCGCGCTCGGAGTGATGGAAACTTCCAGTCCTAGCCCGTTGGCATAGTCGATCAGCGGATAAATATCTTTGCGGCTCAGCGGATCGCCGCCGGTCAGAATCAGGTGCGGCAGCGGATTGCCAAACTCGACTACTTGATTCAGGAAGCGTTTGCTCTGTTCGGTGTTGAGTTCCAGTGGATTTGCATTCGGCATTGCCTCGGCGCGGCAGTGTTTGCAGGCGAGGCCGCAGGCTTGGGTCATCTCCCAGTAGACCAGCATTGGATTTCTGGAAAAATCGTGAGCCCCACGACCCATCATTGGATGATTACCGGCGATCCCCATGACGTTCCCCCTTCGGCGAGTGACTCTAAAAGGACTCCCACAAGCAAGTTCAGAGTACTTTTTGAGCGGGGAAAAGGCTGTGATTGAAATCACAGCGACGGGTGACTCATCTCGCAGAGGAAAGGGCCAGAGATGACCCTGGGGTTGCGTGAGGACGACGACGGACTATTTTTGGGAAAGTTTACTCTTTGATAACTCCCCCCCCTCCCCCGGTCCATTGGAATCAACAACTTCGGGGAAATTCGAGAATTAATCTATGGGCTGCAATCACTTAGGGGCAAAATCTTGAGCCGCTAGGAGTTACAGTCCGAGATCGGATCCCGGATGGTCCAAGCCAGTATCGCGGAACGAAATCTCTCGGTCAAGGTTATGTGAACATGGCTGCGGTTCTGTCTGTGGAAAACGCAGTGCTTCAACAGCGGAATGGTGCACCATCGCGCCAGACCCTTGCGTCGCCGGAACCTGCTTTCCGACCTTGTCAACACAATAAGTTGTGCATCGAAATGCCGTAGGCCATGTAAGTGCATCGGAAGAGGGCTTGCGCCGCCCAGGAGGGAGCACATGACCAATCCAACGATAGACCCCGCCACTTACACGGATGAGGAGTTGAGGGGAGCACTGGCTCGCGTGCTCGCGCTGGCTCGTAGTGAAGGGCTGGACGACGCCGAGGTGCAGAAATTCTGGCAGATCTATTCAGAGATGGTGCGGCGGCGGGCGGCAACGGGAAACGCAGCGTAGCAGCTATAGACGGGGGTACTGCTGGCCAGGATTGACTGGTTCAAACAAAAGCGCTTCACCCTAACATTTAGGTTAGGTTAGGGCAGGGCCGAACCGGTGAGCTGCCTCGATGCACGCTTCCCACGCCAAGGTTGCACGATCTAAGAAATCTCGGGAGGCTCTGATGGCTTGCAAATCTTGCGGGTCCACAAATGAGTCAACGTTCGTCGCAGAGGCTAACATCCATTTTTCCTTTTCCCAGCCGAAAAATCTGGACAAGCCCGGTGTGTTGGTATTCCCAACCCTCACGATCTGCCTAGATTGCGGCTTTACCCATTGCACCCTCCCGGAACGCGATCTGTGTCTGCTAAGGGAAGGTCGAGCCGCATAGATCCGGGTCAATGAGTGCTATGGGGATTTATCGCCAGTTCACTTTTTAAGCGAACCCATTCTTTTTAGGCGCTCGAGGGTTTGTTTCATCTCGCTCCCGCTGATCCCGACGCTTCGTCTCCAGGCAAGGTATTCGTTGACACTCTGCTCGTACACCCTCACACATTCGGCCAGGCCCGTTTGCTTGAAATCGTTTGGCTGCCTCGCCTGAAACGCCCTCTCAACTAGCTGATCGGGCGCGATTAAGCCGCAGTGAAAACAGCTATCGGGTTTGTAGTGTTGCAGTCCGCAATCCTCTAAGTTGTCAAAGCCAACGGTGGAACCGTCGTTTTTCATAACCGTGACTTCCGAATAGACCCCGCGTGACTTGGCGTCAACGATCGTCGCAAAAAGTCCGGGTTCGTCGCTAAGCCAAAACTCCACGATCCAATTCTGCGGCGAAGCTACAAACATACAGTTTCGTCGGAAACCAAGCGCTTCAAATGCCGTTTTGGACTGTTCATACTTTGACGGCTGGCTCCAAGAGTGCGAAGTGATTTCGTTGAAGGATATTTTCTGCGGGAACTTTGCGGCGGCAATCTCGCCCCACTTCTTGAAAATCGCGTCTTCGGACCTCATGTCATCGGCGCTGAAACCAAGTTTGCGCAAGCGCCTACGAGCAACTTGCCTTTGAATCGACCAACCGGACACTACCCAGACCGAGACGACGACCACAAGTGTCCCTATAAACCACAGGAGGATGTCCTGAGCGTGGATAACGTATACATGCCACAAGCCCATGCCGGCGGATTCATGGCCATAGGTATAGAACCGAACGACATTAAGTGCGAGCCAGACAGATGAGAGGCCGAAACCAGCCACGATGAGGGACAGTAAGACGAATCGTGCTCCAGTGCTCGTCTTGCGATATGCCAGCCATTGGTAAAGCATTAAGGCGATACACGCAACCGCCACCGCGGCGCGAAGGACTTCCGACTGAAGAAATCCTGTGAAAAGCAGAAGCCACACCAAGGCCGGTATCACAAGGGGCCAATGGCGCGTTAATAGGCGAGACTGGAGCGACTCACTCACCCCAGCACTCTACGCCCGACGCGGGCTTATTTCCAGACAACTGACGAAACCAGACCATAGCACTCAGAATCCCCTGTTCCCGGTATTTTGAGGGTAATGGGGATGTTTCAACAGCTACTGCGCAGGGGGCATGTTGGGCGGCCTTCTTACCACGAAAAGCTCGGTATATAGAATTTGCTGTCTCTCCGGTGGAGTCGTCGCTGAAGTGTGAACTGCAATTCGGATAGGGTCCCCTGTGGTCACCCAATCTTTATAGACCCACGCAACTTTCCGCCATGAAAGTGGTCGGATGTGAGTCATTTCGGGCAGGCACCCTTCTTCGTTCCAGTATCCACCGAACGGTTTCGCAACCCACGTGTCGGCACCATGCAAGCTGTTCCACGCCTGAGTGGCCGTGTTCCACTTTTGGACATCCCACCGATACAAGATACCCTCACCTGCATACCCTCCCGGTAGTCTGCATCCTTCGACATCGACAGTGGCTAGGGAAAGATTCCAGAGCTGCGCGAAGTATGTGTCGCTAGTGCCAATATCGGAGTTGCCGACGACTATATCCGCGTGCAAGCCGTATCTGACGAAGTGCCCGAACTTGTGATGATGCCGACCCTCGATGATCACCACGGCGGCAATAAAGACTAGGACACTTGCGACACCAAGTTGTATTGCTCGTCGGTTCACGAACAATGTTGTACACCGATGTTTTGGACTCCGTCTAGGGTCATCTCATCAGGTCGGTTCCAGCTCTGATGAGCATGGCTGACGAAATCAGGCGATAGCACTCAGAATCCTAGCCGGGGGGTTGAGTGTAATGGCGATGTTACGACAATTGACGCACTAGATTCCCTTTGTTATACGGTTAGACTCATTATTCCGGCTCGGCGGTAGATGGAGGTTTCTATGTCGTCTTCGACTCGCGTTCTTCCTGCTCCGTTCCCTTCGCGCAAGTTGCGAATCCGTTCGCTGCTGCTGGCGGTCACGTTGGCAGGCTGCGTTCTTGGCGCGGCTGGCGCCAGCCCTTCCCACTCCGTGACCCCGGACGGAGCTCCCTCGGTCGACCAAGCGGTGCGCGCGTTCATGCAAACCGTCTCCCATTCCGTCACCCAGGATGGGCCCACGGCTTGGATCAAGTATTTCGATGCGAGTCCCGCATTCTTTATGGCCGTTAACGGCCAGATGGCCTTCCCGAATCCTGCTGCGGCACAAGAAGGTACTCGCAAGTTTGCCCAAACCATCCGTCACATTGAATTGAATTGGGGAGATGATTTGCGCGTCGATCCGCTCAGCGACGAGTTCGCCGTAGTCGCGGTCTCATGGCGCGAAATACAAGTCGACACAGCCGGGCACAGCGTTACCGAAACGGGATACTTTACCGGACTTGCAGAATATCGCGAGGGACGCTGGCAGTTCCGCGACGCTCACTGGTCTTCACCCGTTTCCTCCCACTAGTCTCCCCCAGATCATCTCGTTGGATTGGGGAGGGAGGATAACTGTTCGCGATTGGTTTTCCTTTCTATTTCCTGGGAGTTGGGTTAGCGGCGTTCGCAGTAGCGGTCGGGTTGATGACTGCTCCGGAGCGGGTAAGCCAGGGGGAAAATGGCGTCACTTCCAGCGGCATCTTGTAGCGCGCCGAGGTGATGGCCACCGGCGTGGTCTTGATCAAGTCCACATGGTCATCCCAGGCGTTGAGCTTGACGCGTCCGCCCAAAGGCAGGGCTGCGATCTGGTCCAGTTTGGTGGGATCGAGGGCCGGAGCGGAGTTCATCAACAGAACCATGCGATCCATCGCACCCTTGCGGTTGGTGAAGCCAGTGCCCAAGTGTGGAGTCAGTAGCGCGGAAAGTGCCGGGCCTCGCGCTGCCACCTCGCGCAGGAACAGTCCTGGTGTATTCAGCTTCTGCGCGTACGGTGAATTCTTCAGCAGCTCGATAGCCTTCTCGTCGGCTGCAGTTTCCTCCTCGGGAACGTGCCGGAAACCCAGGTTCTGATAGGTGGATTCATCAGAGAACAACAAGCGATCGGAGAAGGCGTACTTGCTGCCCAAGTTGTGCCCCAGGATGATGTGGGCCAGTTCGCGCGAAAGCACCATAGCCAGGCTGGCTTCATCCGGGAGCACGTCCAACAGGCCGCGGCTTACCACGATGGTGTTGCCCGCGCTGAACGTCTCGAGTGGCAAAGTCAGCATCACACGGGCGTGCACCGGGCCCGGGAGCTCGATGTTGTTGGTGGTCAGCAAATTGTTGACAACGGTCTCCAGCACCACGTCCACTTCGCCCTCGGGAGCGAGCAGGCCGGCATTTTGCAGCCGCTCGATCACGTTGTCTCCTGCCTGCTGCTGCCATCGCCACTGCGCTTGCAGCGGAGAAGCATCCTGCCTCGCCGGACTCTCGTCCTTCACCGTGGAGTCCACCACCACCTCGGTAAATTCGCCGTTCTTGGCGCCCTTCTGCAGGTCATAACCCCAGAGCCGGGTCTGGGCCTTGAAGGTAATCTTGTCGTTCGAACGGTAGCTGAAATCACCTTCCTCGCTGTAGATGTAGGCTGGTACCCAGTAGCCCGAGATCAGGTTCAAGCGCCAGCTATCCATGTGGAAGAAGTAAGCGTTGCGGGGGTGCGGTTCATAGAAGCCATTCAGACGCACAATGTTGTAATTCTGGTCTTCTACCCAAATTCGGCCACGGAAGCGGCCATTGCCGGTGCCCGGCTTGGCGGACACCTCGAAGACGATACAGCGGACATCACCTAGAAACTCGCGGTGCACGTACTTGAAATCGTAGGTTTTGCGATTGAAGTCGTCGCGGTCGGCGTAAATCATCCATGAGAAACCCATGGGTTTGTATTCAAGCTTATATAACCTGTTGAAGCCGCCCAACAGGCGGCTCTCAAAGCTGGTGTCTTTGGAGAGATAGTCCCGGCGGTCCATGCTTTCGCCGAGATCCATGCGGCCGAGGAAGTAATGGTCTTGCACCGGTGCCGGGCCGACTCGCGGGACAAACTTCAGATTTTGCAGGTAGGTCTCAACCAACGGGGTGCGGGTTTTCAGCAGTTCTATCAGAGCGTGCTCCCGCTCGATCGCGCGGTCCACCACCTGGTCCATCGTGGCAGACTGTAGCGAGGCGGGCGCGGTGCTCACGGATGCTGCTACCGGCTGCGGCTCGCGCTGTTCGAGCGAGGAAGCCGGGCTAGACTGCGCGGCCAATTCTGGCGTCTGCGCCGCTGCAAGAAACAAAAGAACGATCGCGACGAGCCATAGACGTGGGGACATTTGGGGGCTCCTGGGAGGGTCAGCCTCGATGGGTCTTACCTTTGCTGAACCCTGGGAGCAAAATTAAGTTTCGCCGGACCTGAAAATCCCACAACCATAAAAGACTCAAGGGTTTGCAGTGGTAGCTGACCGATCTTTTTCTGAACGCACGCGCGTGCTGGCCCGCTGGCGAGAGGTTTGGCCGACAATTCGAAAGTTAACTGGCGTTAACAGGCGTCAACTTTACTTAAGACTCCCGGCTCAGGGTCAGTGAGTGCTATCGCGATTTTTCGCCAGTCGAGCGAGCAGTAAGCAAGATTCGCGTGATGGCAGCACCTTTATTTCCTGGTGAGCTTCCTGCCGGTGATGCGACGATTCTGCGGCTGCTTAATAGTTATCGGCGGTGGGGGACTTTTGCGTCAGTAAAATACTGACCCGACAATCCCGCGCTGACAAACTGCCTGCCCTCAAGAACCGCTTCCACAGCAGCTAGTAGGTCAGTTGTGGCTCTTGTTTTCGCAACGTAGCCCCGCGCCCCCAAGTTGAGTGCTTTTTGCACCACGTCAAGAGAAGACTCCTGGCTCACGAAGATTATTTTGGATTCCGGGGAAAGTTTGCGAATCTGTCGAGCGGCCTCAATTCCGTTCAAGTTTGGAAGCCCGATGTCGAGCAGAATCAGGTCTGGTTTCAGTACTTCGGCTTTGTGAACTGCTTCTAGTCCATCGGATGCTTCGCCGACCATCTGAAATTCCTGGCGTGTTTTGAGCGTGGAGCAAATGTGCTGTCGCCACGGCTCAAAATCATCCACCACAAGAATGCGTACAGGAGATTTAGGAATATCGGCCTTGGCCATATTCAAGAGACGGCGGGATTAACCGTGTGATGTTTCACATGTCCCCACGATTCGCTGATCTTCTCCTCGATTGGCAATAGGCACTGTGACAGCTGTCACTATCGCATGTGACCAAGATCACAACGCCACTCCGACAGCGCAGGTGAATAAATGACGTTATCAGATGGGACCATGCCATTAATCCCGTTCGGACACGCTAACCGAAGTGACATTTCTACCAGTTCACACTTCCTGAGCCCGACTGTACTGTTTCCTGGTAAGGACGCTCAGGGCCCCTTGACAAACGGGACACGGGCCTACGCCCAGGCAGGTAGCGTCAACAGGCGACTGATGATCTATGCAGCCATGATCGCATTGATACTCATACCTTCCACGAGAATCGTCCAGCTGCCGGACAAAGAGATTGTTAGACGAGGCAACTTCGTCATCGCGGGAACGGTCGATGGTTTCCTGTGCTATGGCACGAAGGTACCTCGGTCGGTCAAGTGCCATCGAGCGGTGGAGCTAACGCAGATTGGGGAATCCGGCATGCGCACGGGTCGGAGCGACCAAGGCGAAGATTTGCCACAAAAGCAGCCGATCTCTCGGTAACTCTTGGTGCCGGAGGATCGGTCCCCATTTATGGCGTCACTTCAAAAACAACGCCACTGTTCGATATGCCGCCATCCATAGTCGTCCCAAAGAGATTGCCGTGTGCGTCCACAACGAGTGGCGAGTTAGGATAGATGCCGTCGCCCCCGGTAGCCGTGAATCGGTGGAGCACTTTCTCGGTCCAGGTTCCGTTCGAGCCAGGCGTCAACTGAAAAACGGTACCGTGGTGCATACCTCCGTAATAGGTTGTCCCATAGAGAGTGCCTGACGTACTCAGGGTCAACCCCGCCTCCAGATAAGCGCCATCGCTGCCGCCGTTGAAGGTGTGCAGTATCTTCTCGGTCCGGGTTCCATTCAAATCGGGAACGAGTTCGAAGGCATTCCACACGGATGTCCCAAAAATGTTTCCGCTGGCATCAATAACTAAAGTTCCCGGAGCAACAGAGAAACCATCGGCCGCGCCCGTAAAGGTATGTAAGGTCTTCTCACTCCAGCTTCCGTTCAAGCCTCGCACTAACTCGAACACGAGACCAAAATCGCGAGCGCCGTTGTAAGCCTGCCCATACAAGTTTCCAGCAGAATCAACAACGAGTTGGCCCCCGTAAGGGGCGCTGCCGTCGTTCCCACCTGAAAAAGTGTGCAGAACCTTTTCGGTCCACGTGCCATTTGCATTAGCGTGTATTTCAAAAATGCCACCGTAACTGGTCGTGCCCGACGTCGAAATAAAATTCCCGCGATAACCATAGAGATTACCGGCGCTGTCAATCGCCAGGTACGACTGAAAGGACACGACGTCGGTGCCTCCCGTGAAGCTGTAGATGACCTTCTCTGTCCATGGCCCGTTCGACCCCGGCGAGAGTTCGAAAATCCCGCCGAAACCGTTCGCTCCACTCTCCCAGGTCATGCCGTACAGATTCCCCTTCGCATCAACGACGAGATTCGAGGTCGGGAAGTCTATGTCTCCTGCGCCAAAGGTGAACGAGTACAGCACCGTCTTGGTCCACGTGCCTCCACTCCCGGGACTCAGCTCGTACACCGTGCCGCCGCCATACGTGCCACCATACTGCGTAACACCGTACAAATTCCCGCTTGCATCAATAAGCAGGCCACCATAGGGGTTGAGTCCGTCCGTTCCTCCGGTGAAGCTGTGAATGACTTTCTCGACCTGACCTTGCGCGCGCGGTGCACAAAGAGCAAACACCACGACGGCCGCGGCTGCAAAACAAAAGGCGCGCTTACGGATAATCTGCTGCATGGGAGTCACTCCAGCAAATGCTTGGGTAGGGGGAACCAGACTGGCGCGGAGTGTATCAGAAAACCGCCGCACCGACAACGCCTCCGAATCAAGGTTTGGCGTCGGGATTCCACTCGGTGGATGCAAGCGGGCGAGAAGTTCATAAGGCGTCTTTTGAGTTATGGGTTAATGATTCTCGCCTTCGTAGGTTCAATTGAAGAATACGCAGACGCTCTCGACAAACAGGGTCTCGTTGGTCGATGAGGGCAGCGGCCACGGGATGCCGCTTGAAAATCCTCACTATGTTTACGCAGGCTCTGAAGGAGGTTATAGGGGCTGGCAAAACAACCACCTTAGTGCCTATTAGTGCTATTGGTGGGAACCCCCTAGACTCTCCAACTGAGTCAACTGACGAAACGAAGCGTTTTACGCACGTTGAGAATTAGCGATGGATGGCACGGAAATAAATGCCCGGGTCCAGGGGTGAGCACATAGACCCGGGCTGGCTGTTCCGTGTGGTGGCGAGCCGGAGGGGCGATGCCCGGCACTTGGCAACGGCCAGAGATTGCCGGTAAGCGAATCACTCACCCTCACGTGTCGCGCGGCCTGCTTTAGCGGCGCGAACTCGCCTTTTTTGGAACAGCGATCTTACTAAGAGATGACTCGACTAGCGACGATCTTAACTAGCGATGCTCCGACTAGCGATGATGCCACTAGCGAAGATCCGAACTACTTCTTCTGCGCGTCGCGCAGGTAGGACACGACCATTTTGATCTGGTCCGGGGTCACGCCCTTGTTCGCGAACGCGTGCGTGGCTTTCTTGTCCTTGCCGCCGTTGGCGATCATGTCGGTCAGGTCGGCGTCAGAGGCTTTCTTGGCATCATCGCCAACCAGGCTGGGAATCTTGGCAGCCGGTTTTCCTGCGAGGTCTGCCCCATGGCACATGGCGCACTTTGCTTTGTAGATGGATGCGCCGTCGTCGGCCGCCCAGGAAAGGTTGGGCAGAACGAGGAATAACGCCAGTGCGATCATCACGATCAGGATTACGAGCTTCGACATCTTCATGATTGCATTTCCTTTTAAGTAGTCTCGCCGCTGCATCCGCGGCTGAAGCAGGGGAATCTCGCGGACCAGTGTTGAGACTGGATAAGAACGAACTAATCGTCATACAGTTTCACCGGAGGCAGGGGAGTTGGTCAGTGATTGTGGTCACTCACCGCCGTGATTGCGATGCCGGCCTAAGTCGATGTGGTCAGGCAGATCGCGGGCGGGAGACGACGGTTCGTGATAAGTGTTCCATCCAAGACCAAACGCCCGGATCGGGAAGATTGCTGAAGAAATCCAACCCTTCGCAGTCGTCACTCATTGAAGTTTGTCGGGTGCCTGCCGAAATGATGGGGTATGGCCTCACGATCTCTAGCCTATTCCGCCTGCCGAAGGAGTGAGCGTGTATCGATCGCCTTTCCGGTAGAAATTTTGGGGACCGATCTCTACGGGAATCATTTTTCCGACAGAACCCGGACGACAATGGTGAGCCGCTACGGCTGCTGCGTGGCCCTGCCGCGCCTGCTGCAGGCAGACCAGGCTATTCAGATACGCCGGATCGGCACCGATGAAATCGTGGCCGGGCGGGTCGTGGCTCCGATGGGCTCGCAGAATGGTGGACGCCTGTATGGAGTGGGCACGCAGGATTCGTGCGAGAGCCTGTGGGGCATACGTTTTTCCACTGGGTTCCACGAGAAGCTCCGGGAGGCGGAGTACTATCTCCACCGTAAGGAAGGACGACGGGTTCCCATCAACTTGCGGGTGCGGAACCGCGAAGGAGGTATTGTAGGCGCGGCGCAAGTCTTCAGCGATACAGCGAAGAGGAAAGGCGAGAAGAGAGTACGCGAACTGGAGCAACTGGCCTATCGCGATGCACTCACGAGCTTGCCGAATCGCCGGTATCTTGAACTGAAAGTGGAGCAGGGGCTGGAAGAACATCGCCGCTTTGGCCGGCTCTTTGGCTTGCTGATGTTTGACGTCGACCGCTTCAAACAGGTGAACGATGCCCATGGCCACCAGGCGGGCGATGCGTTGCTGAAGGCCATGGCCGAGACGCTGGAGCAGGGCCTGAGAACCGTGGACATCGTGGGACGCTGGGGCGGGGACGAATTTCTGGTCCTGATGCCCGATCTCGATGCCATCGAGTTGGGCGAACTCGCGGAGCGCTGCCGGGTGTTGGTCGCGCAATCTTCCGTCGCGACGGGACAGTCGCAGGCCTCAGTTACAGCTTCCATCGGAGCGACGGTGCTGAGCCATATTGACTCCGCGACCGCCTCGATTCGCAGAGCGGATGAGTTGATGTATGAGAGCAAGCGTTCGGGCGGAGATCGAACCACGGCGGGGTAAGAAGTCTTTCTTAAGCAAGAAACGAAACCCGGCGGGCTGAAACAGGAATCCGCAACGGTCGGACAGGCGGGCACCTCAGGGGCTAAAGCCCGCGGATTTCCTGGCGCCTTGACGCGGCGCTCAAGCGCCGCTCTTCCACGTTGGCGCTCTTCCACGTTGGCGGCTCTTCCACGTTGGCGGCTCTTCCACGTTGGCCAATCACGTTGCCCGCTCGGCACGGCTAAAGCCGAGCCCTACGCCCTACCCAAACCACTGATCAGATGGCTTCTAATCTTCGGTGTGCACCGAATCGGCGCTCTCCTCGTCTCCGGCGGGGACGAGTTCGAATTTCTTCAGCTTGTAGCGCAGGGCGTCGCGGCTGATGTCGAGCAGGCGGGCGGCATGAGTCTGGTTGCCGTTGGCCTGCCGCATGGCAAGCTCGACCATGGCGCGCTCAACCTCTTCCAGCGACGTTCCTTCTTCGGGTATGTACAGTCGCGGCAGCACGCGGCCGTTGGCCAGCTGTTTGCCTCCGCCGTCGCCGGTAGCGCTGCTGTGCTCGAATGCGGTCAGGCCGCTGCGCGCTGCTTCTCCCACGGCGAACGGCATGTAGACCGGACGCAGGATGGTCTCCTCTTCCAGGATCATGGCGCGCTCGATAGAATTCTTGAGTTCGCGGACGTTCCCCGGCCAGTTGTGGGCCAGCAGTAAGCGGCGTGTTTCGGGGCTGATGCCGCGGATCGCTTTCTTGAACTTGCGGTTGTACCAGTCAATGAAGAAGTCGACCAGCGGCAGAATGTCTTCGGTGCGTTCGCGCAGCGGCGGAATGAAAATGGCAATAATCGCCAGCCGGTAATAAAGATCCTGGCGGAAATTACCCTCGCGTACGGCTTTTTCTAAGTCGCGATTAGAGGCGGCGATCACCCGCACATCGACCTGCATGTCGCGCACGCCTCCCACGCGGCGAATTACCTGATCTTCGAGTACGCGCAGCAGCTTGGCCTGCAGCAGGGGAGAGAGCTCTCCGATTTCGTCCAGGAAGAGCGTGCCGCCGTTGGCGGTTTCGAACAGGCCTTTCTTCATCTGCTTGGCGTCGGTGAAGGCGCCGCGCTCGTGGCCGAAGAGTTCCGCTTCCATCAGAGTCTCAGGAATGGCCGAACAGTTGATGGCGACGAAAGGACCGTTCTCGCGAGTGCTCTCGTAGTGAATGGTTTTTGCGATCAGGTCTTTGCCGGTGCCGCTCTCGCCTTGAATCAGAATCGTGGTGGCTTCACTGGCCGCGACTTTCTGCACGAAGCTCATCAGCTCCATGGATTTTGGCGACACGGCGACGACTTCGTGATAGCCGGTGTTCCGGCGCACTTCGCCGCGCAGTGACTTGACCTCCGTCCGCAAACGGGAAGCTTCCAGCGCATTCTGGATGGTGACGTGTAATTCCTCGAAGTCCAGAGGCTTGCCGATGAAGTCGTAGGCGCCCAGCTTGAGCGCGGTCTTTACGTCGTCGAGTTGAGGGTCGGCGGTGATCATAATCACAGCCGGGGCGTCGGGGCCTTTCTTGAGTTGTTCCAGAACCTGAATGCCGCTTATGTCGGGCATGCGGACATCGAGCAGAACCAGGTCGGGAGACTCCTGCTGCGCCAGGCGCAGGCCGGGCTCTCCGGCGGCGGCTTCAGCGACCTGATATCCCCACTCTTCGCACTTTTGGCGCAGCGACCAGCGCACCAGGCGTTCGTCGTCGACGATCAGAATCTTCTCAGAGGGCATGCTTGATCAAGCTTACTACGGAAGGAAGGACGGGGCACGCGTGGGGTAAACGGAGCTCGCTGGGTTTATTCAGTTCGATCCGCCGGTCGAACTGGCCGGTTGCAGCACGGCTTCAGGCACATCGAATTGAATGGGGCGGTTGTAATCGGAGTAGGAATAGTGGCCCGCGCCTTTCATGGTCATCTCGTAGGGCAGATGGTCGTCCAGGCCGATGCACATCGAACCGTCTTCAGCAATAGTGGCTGTTCTTACGGCGAACTTCCATTCCCGGCAGCGAACACCGTTTACCGTCTTCTTATCGCCTTCTTCCGTGATGGCGTGGCTGACCAGGGTGTACATATCCGGCAGCAGATCGCGAACGGTGCCGCGAGCCAGGTTGTCGCAATACCACTTGGCGGAACCACGCTCGCCTGCGTACCCGTTGTTCTCCCAGGCTCCGTCGCTGGTGCGGCTGTACCTCTGCTCGCCGACCAGCAACTCATCCTCTTTCATGTCGAAAGGAGAATCCGTATTGGCCTGTGAGTCGTGAGACTGCTGGTGGACAATAACCTGGTTGCAATCCACCTCCCAGAGCCTTTCCGAATGCTGGGCGCCCGACGCGCTCTCGATGTAGGTGCCGCGGAAGCTTTTGACCTGCTTGATCGATTCCAGTGTTTTTTTGAACTCCATGTCGCCGCTGCTGGGGTTCACGGCCTGGCCCACTGCCCAGAAGATTACGCCCGCTACCAGCAGAGTCGCGCCGATCCAAAGCCAACGACGGTTGTCCATAATAGAGTCCTCTCCCCAAGTTGCCCCTCGGGCCTAGGTTAGTGAACAGAATTGTCGGGTGAAAGTTACGGACGTACCTGAAAGGCGATGGCGGGATGGGGCAAGTTTGCTGAGCCGACCTCGAGGGCGGGTCGATAAGATTTTTCGTCAATTGGCTTCCATTGCTACTATAAAAGGGTTGTTTGTGAGGTGAATTATGCCCGTTGCGACCGTCACGAGCGTGAACGTTAAGCAGGCTGTGCCGTTTTTCGGCGTCACCAACATGGAGTCTTCTCTACGGTTCTACGTTGATGGGCTTGGGTTCAAAATGAAGAACTACTGGATTCCCGACCGCACCGAAGACCATCCTGACGGGAGAATTCGCTGGTGCTGGCTTGAGCTTGGCGATGCCGCGATCATGCTCCAGGAATTCCGGCCCGGAGAGAGCCCGAAGGAAACGCTGGGGACTGGAGTAAATATCTGTTTCCAGTGCGGGGACGCGCTGGCTCTTTATCGCGAGTTCAAATCGCGCGGAATTCAGACGCGGAATCGACCGACTGTCGGAAATCGTCTCTGGGTTGTGCCGGTTACCGATCCCGACGGCTATCGCATAGAGTTTGAGAGCCCGACCGATGCGCCAGAAGAAAGCGAGCTAGAAGAGTAGGCTTTGTACGCCCCGACAACTGACCATTTCGCACATTGACGGGTTTCGCTGTTCTTGTGAAAGTCCCAGCGCGCCGGTTCAGTGGGAGCTGCCTAGGGCGCAGAGACGGGCGCGGCTGCTCTTTGCAACGGCAGCACCACTGCGAAGGTCGTGCCTTTGCCGACGGTGCTGGTGACCTCGATGCGGCCCTGGTGGTCTTCGACGATGCGGCGGGCGAGGGAGAGTCCCAGGCCGGTGCCGTCGCCTTTGGTGGTGTAGAAGGGGCGGAAGATGTTGGGCAGGTGATCGGGCGCAATGCCGCGGCCGTTGTCGGCGACCTCGACGACCGCTGTCGATCCCTTTAATTCTACGGTGACCGCGATTTTTCCCTTGAGATCGATGGCCTGCAGCGCGTTGAGCAGCAGGTTGAGCAGCACCTGGTGAATCTGATCGCTGTCGTGTTCCACCTCGGGCAGCGAGGGATCTTTGTGCAAAGCGATGTCGACTGATTTCGCGAGCGCCTGCTGGCGGCCCAGCATCACGGCATGCTCGACGGTGGTATTGAGATCGCTCTTGCGAACTTTCGGCGGATGCGGCCGCGCCGTCTGCAGCAGATCGGTGACGATGTGATTGATGCGCGCGATCTCCTGGCGAACGTCTTTGACCACGGAGCGCGCGGGGCTGGTCGCGGGGAGGTCGCGGCCAATGATCTCGATGACGCCGGCGATCCCCGCCAGCGGGTTGCGGATTTCGTGGGCCAAGCCGGTGGCCATTTCGCCGAGAGTGGCGAAGTGCTCGGCGCGCGACATCTGGGTGCGGTGCAGGCGTTCGATTTCTTCCCGGCTCTCTCGAAGCTGCAGCACCATCTGATTGAAATTTCGTCCAAGGTCGCCGATCTCGTCGTTGCGGCGGGCAAAACTCACAGCTACGCTGAGATCACCGGCTCCGAGTTGGGCGATCTTCTGCTGCAGTTCCACCATGGGGCGCTGCACGGTGTAGGTGAGCACGACCAGGAGCGCGCCGCAAATCGCGACTGCGCCCGCACCGGCAACTAACAGCACCATGTGGCGCTCAGGATCGCGCCAGGAGAGCGTTGCCAGAAGGAACAGCAACATTCCACCCAGAAGAACCAGCGCGATCGGGACCAGCGCCTTGATTTCCCAGTTGATGCGCAGCCAGGGCAATTCGGGATCCTCGGAGGTTGCAGTTCGAGCGGAATCCCCGGCGAGCGGGCCAATCGAAATAGGATCCGTCGGCAGGCCCGAGCTTGAATACGCCGTGCTAAAAAAGCCGGAGCGCGCGCGCGAAGAGGCAGATGCAGAGACCTCTTCAGCCGGAACGTCGGGATCGATCTGTTGGTTCCCAGTATCAGGCATAGTCTCAGGCTTCGTATCACGCATAGTCTCAGGCATACGCATGTAATCCACGCAGTAAGTAGGTAACGCCGAAGAAGGTGAACATCACCACCGCGAATCCCAGGATGGCGAAGTAGGCTGCACGGCGTCCGCGCCAGCCGCGGGTGATGCGCAGGTGCAGATAGAGGGCATACACGAGCCACGTAATCGCCGCCCACGTCTCCTTGGGGTCCCAGTTCCAGTAGGAACCCCAGGCTCGGTTGGCCCAGTAGGCGCCGGCGGCGATCATCAGGGTGAGCAGTGGGAAGGCAATGCAAATGGTTTTGTAAGTGATGCGGTCGAGCGCGTCGGCATCGGGGAGAAGTCTTTCCAGATCAGCTCGCCGCCACAGCAGCAAGAGGTACAGCAGGTTGGCGAAAATTCCGCCGACCAGCGCCGCCAGAATGAACGGGCTCGCAGCCAGGCTCGTGGCGTATAGCCCCTCCGCGTCGAGCGAGGGATATTGTCCGTCGCGCACGCGCAGCAGGAAGAACACCAGGGCCAGAGATTGCAACAGAATGCTGATGAAGACCGCGCGATCGGCAACCGCCAGAAATCCCGAATTTTTCTTTACACGCGCCAGGATGTAGAGCACGAGCGGCGCAGCCACGGCGACGAAGACCAGCAGCATCAGCCAGCCGAGATCCGGAATGGTGACGAACAACCGTACACCGCGCGAGATGAACACTTCGGATTTATTTCCGGTATCCCAGGCGATCACGTTGAGCCCGCCCCATCTCTCGAAGCGAGTCAGGACTGCGGCGTAAATTCCCACGGTAAATATGCTGGTGGCCGCCAGGAACATTTCCGTTTTCACGCGGTCCTGGATCAGGAACATCATGGCCAGCGCGAAACTCAGAGCGCATGCCGCGTACGCCAGCATCGCGAGCGTGACGTGTACGTGCAGCCAGGTGGATTGCAGTGCCGGCACCAGGGGGCGTACGTCGCTGGGCAGAAGTTGCATCAGAATGACGCCGACAATCGCCACCGGCATGGTCACTGTGCCGATGACCTTCACGCCGTAGCGCTTTTCGGCGATCAGGGTGAGCGCGGCGAGCGTCCAGACGAAACTCAGCAGCATTTCATAGATACTGGCGAAGGGAGGATGGCCGGCTTCATACCAGCGATGGGCCACGGCGCCGGTGTTGGCCAGCAGTCCGGCCCAGGTCATGAGAGAAGCGAACTTGATGTAGGAGTCGGTTCCGGTGACGCCGAAGCCTAGATATAGAGCTCCCGCGCCGGCATAGAAAACCAGCGCGGCGAACAGCAGGTTGGCTTCACTCAGAATGTTTCCGCTCTTGACCACGTTCAGAAATGACATGAACAGCAGGAAAGCCATTCCCAACCCAACCATCACGACCATCGTCGTGCCGGTCGCGGGATGCTGTTCAGCTCTTGCGCGTGCCATACACTTCCTCCGTTGCCGGACTCACCGAACCGGCGATCGTTGTGCCTGAGATCGTTGTTCTCGAGATCGTTGTTCCTGAGATCGTTGTTCCTGAGATCGTTGCGGGCGCCTCGACAGAGGCCGCGAGTTCGCGTTTCAATTCCTTCTGAATCTGCTCCACTACATTTTTGAATTTAAGTTCAAATGCATCGCGATTGCGGTTCGCGGTGCCGCCGATCCAGAGCGCGGTGCGGCCGCGGGCATCGACGACGGGAACCACCCAGAAGCGCATGTGAACCACGTAGAAAACAAAAGTCAGGCCGATGCCCATGAGCACGACGCCGGCCCACACCGCCCACTGGCCGGGTTCGTGCGAGACCTGCAGTCCGGTGTAAAGGCCGGTCTTCAAGTCCTTGGGATCGAAGGTGTAGGGGGAGGAAGCGTTCTCGTCAATGCCAGGCATTTGCGGCAGCCAGACATTCACGCTCACGCTGCCTTTGGCTTTCTTCGAGGTGACGATCAGGTGGACCGCGGGGTTCGTCACGTCATTGCTGCGGGCGTAGACTCGGCCGTCCTGGACCACGAAGTCCGGGATAAACTCCGCCAGTTGCACGCTGGTGTCGACGTCGAGAGCCACGGTCTGGCTCATCGCCAGGGAGATTTCCTGAGGCGTAGCTTTGCCGTTCGCCGGCGTCGCGTTGAGAATCAACTGATCGAGCTTGCCAGTGCGGCCGTACGTCGCCTGGTAGAAGCGTAGTCCGTGATACACCAGCGGGTCGTTGACCACGATCTCTTTGCGCGACACCTCGCGTCCCCCGTCGACCACCGCCAGTTTCGACCACCAGCGCTTGGGTGAACCGTCGGCGTAGGTTTCTTCTCCCGTGCCATCGCAGCGGATGGAGAATGGGATGGTTCGCTTGGAGCCGTCTTTGGTTTCAACCTGATTGCTCGCTGTTCCGGGACTCAGCACCAGGAATGCGCGCCATCCGTAAACTGAATCCACAATGAAGCCCAGGAAAATCAGCAGCAGGCTGGCATGCACGATGTAGACCGCCATCTCGGAAATGCGATTGCGCTCGGAGAACAAAGAGAAGCTGTCGGTGCGGACGATGCGTTCGGCTTTCAGTCCCATGTGGCGGAAGGCGCGTTCCGCGGCGCTCAATCCCTGCTCTTCGTCATTGTCATTATTGGCAAGCGGAATCTGGGCCTGCGTCGGCAGAACCTTGCGAAAGCTTTCATCGGGACTCTTATAAGGACGCGCAAAGTACCGCCAGGCATTGGGGAAGCGCTGCACGGACGCGGCGACGATGCTGAGGCTGACCAGAATCATCAGGGCGATAAACCAACGCGTATGGAAGATGTCGGTCAGGCCGGTGACGTCGAGAAAGCGCAGCATGGCAGGCGAATACGCGCGCGTCATGTCGTCGGGATCGGTCATGGGACGCTGCAGGATGATCGTGCCCGCCGCCGAGAAGATAACGACCGATATGATGAGGACTACACCTGTCTTAATGGAACTCAGCGTCTGCCAGGTCGTGTGCCACGAGGAGCGAAATGGTGAAGTCATGAGTTTTGCGTCTCCCCAGTATTCGCCTGGGGTAATGCACGTTCGGCACCAACCGGGAGTCAACTGTTGAAGTGTCGTGAAATCAATATGTTCGGAGGTCAAGCCGGCCCATGGACCGCTCACGCTTGGGGTGATAACACTCATCTTTCCTGGGGCGTGCTGCGATTTCACCCAGCGGGCAGAAACCATGTGATTGAAATCACCAAAAAAGGCTGGAGTACGGCGTTAGCGGTGCAATGATTCTGGGGAAAGGATGCGCTATTTCACCGCTTCGACTGTGGGAGAAAGCCCATTCCCGGAACTGAAAATGGTTTTCAAGCATTCAGGCAATGGGGCAGCAACGTCACAACGTACTATGTTGCAATAGTTTACAACTCAACTGGCGCCAGAGCGGCAGTTCCCACGATGAAGGCGAGGTTCGTGCTCATGTGGTTAGGGATGTTCCCGGGATCCTCATGCGTGCATTGACAAGCCAGCCAACGATAAGCAAGCCGATCGAACAGACGCGTCCGCGTTTCTTTCTGCGACTCTCTCTGCGTCTCTTTCTGCTCGGGACATTCATGATCGTAGTTGCGGTGATGCCCGCGCTGGCCAAGACACACCCCGTGCCGCTCGATCCAAAGACGGACTCGGCAAAATGTTTGGAATGCCACGAGGACAAAAGCAAGGGCAAGGCAGTTCACTCCGCTATCGCGATGGGGTGTTTGAGCTGTCACCAGATTCGAACCAACAAAGAAGTAACCCACGTCACGCTGACGAGCCCCGTGCCGTACAAAGTGTGCCTGAGTTGCCACAGCAATAAGGATGCCACAAAGATTCAGGGCCGGGTCCATCCGCCGGCGGTTCGCGACTGCCTGACCTGTCATGATCCGCATACGTCCGACAACAAGAATCAGCTGCTGAAAGCCACGTCGGGCGACAAGAAGGACAACCTCTGCCTCACGTGCCACGAGATGGGGACGAATGTGCCGGAAAATGGCAGCCGTCACCCCGCGCTCGATATGGGCTGCGATACCTGCCACATAACGCACAAGACAGGTCAGATCGGAAAGGCTGAGTTTGATTTCCATTTGACCAAAGCAAGCCCGGCGTTGTGCATCGACTGTCATGATCCGAAAACCCCCGAGCTGCAAAAGGCACATCAGAACCAGCCTTTTGAAAAAGCGGATTGCCTAAGCTGTCACGACCCGCACCAGTCCGCTGCGCCGAAGCTCATGGCCAAATTTACGCATCCGCCTTTTGCCGACAAGCAATGTGACATTTGCCACGCTGCAGCGAAAGACGGCAAGGTGGTTTTGACCCAAACTGACGTCAAGTCCTTGTGCGTCACCTGCCACGACGATAAAGCCAAACTGATCGCGACCGCCAAAGTGCAACATCCGGGCGCGGCCGGTGATTGCACCGACTGCCACAGCCCGCATGCGAGCGCCCAACCTGGACTGCCCAAGACCAACGCTGTGGAGATCTGCCTGAGTTGCCATAGTGATATTTCCGATCTGGCCAAGAAACCGGTCCACCATCAGCCCGCGTTCAGTCAAGGCTGCGCCACTTGCCACACGCCGCACGGCGGCGACAATGACCATCTGCTGCGGGTGAAGGGGAATGCACTCTGCCTGGAATGTCACGGCCCGGACGCGGTACCGCAAAAGCTGGCGGCCGAACACCTGCTTACCATATTTAACGGCCAGGTGAAACTGCCGGAGGACTATTACAAGAAGAATCAGGTGCCGATCCTCCCCTTACGGTACGGGTTGGGACATCCCGTGGCCAAGCATCCCGTGGGAGACGTGATGGATCCGGCGAATATCAACCAGGTCAAGACTCACCTCTCTTGTCTGAGTTGTCATCAGCCGCACGCTTCGGCTCAAGCCGGATTGCTGGTGAAAGATCAGCAAAATAACATGGCATTCTGCGATAACTGCCACAAGAACCGAATCAACATGCTGAACACGACGGAAGGAAACTAGAAACAGGAGATCAGTTATGGGCGCGCTTTTTTCCAAATCACATCTTGCTAAATCACATCGCAGCGGCCGGATAGTGGCAATGCTTTTCGTTGTGCTGGCCATGGCCCTGGCTTCGCCGATGGCATTGCAGGGCAGCGATAAAAACAAGAAGAAAACGGAAGCCGCCCCGCCTCCGGAGCCGCCCAAGTTGGATATCGACACTTCCAAGCTGGTTTGGCCCAATCCTCCGAATATCGCTCGGGTCCGGTGGCTGAATTACTACGCGGGCATGAAGATCGATCACACTCCGGCTCCCACCACCAAGAAAAAGCAGAGCTGGATGGACCGCGTGGCCGGCACTAAGCAGGAAGACAACACCGACAAACTCAAAACATTTCCATGGCAGCTGATCGGACCCTATGGCATCGCCATCGACTCCAAAGGATTGGTGTATGTCGCCGACCAAAAAGTCGGAGCCATCTTCATCTTCAACACTGAGACCCACGACGTTGCGCTCATCAAAAACGGGACCGATGCCCATTTTGATTTGATCAACGGACTTGCCATCGACGACGGCGACCGCCTTTTCGTCGCTGACGGACACCTGCATCGAGTGCTCGTCTTCAACCCCAAACACGAGATTGAAGGTCAGATCTCCGAGGGGCTGATCGACCCGGTGGGCCTAGCCATCGACAACGAGAATCGGTTTTTATATGTGGTCGATGAGCAGCAGGACCAGGTCATGGTTTACGACGCTGACAGTTTGAAAGAGCTGCGCCGCATCGGCACCCCGGGCAAGAAGCACTCGCTCACCACGCCTGGAGATTTCGGCGGCGCGACCAATGTTGCGGTCGACGCCGACGGCAACATCTACGTCACCGACACTATGAACAGCCGCGTAGAAATCTTCGACGCCGACGGCAACTTCATCAGCACTTTCGGAAAGGCGGGCGACGGCCCGGGATATCTCTTCCGGCCCAAGGGCATCGCGGTCGATTGCGATGGCCACATCTGGGTTGCGGATCAATTCCAGGACCGTCTGCAGGTGTTCAACCGCGACGGCCAATTGCTCACGTACATTGGCGATACCCATGCCAACGGTCCCGGCCAGTTCAAAGCTCTGGTCGGCGTAGCCATTGACAAGCAGAATCGCGTGTTCACCACGGAACAATATCCCGGCCGCATGCAGATGTTCCGCTACATCACCGACGCCGAGGCTGCGGCCGAAAAGAAGCGGCGCGAGGACGAGGCCGAGCAAAAGGCCGAGGCCCGCAGAGCTGCGGCCGCGACCGGAGCTCCAGCCACGCCCGCGGCGGCAACTCCGGCGCCGGCGTCCACCCAGCCTCCAGCTCAAAAACCCGACACGGCCCCGCAGAAGGACCCTGGGTCGGCGAAGGATCCGTCATCGAAGTAGAACTGACGTATCGAGGCGAACGTATCCAGGCGAACATATCCAGGAGAACCGCAGACGCTAAAGCGCGGTTCTGTTTCTCGGCAGCTTAGCGGCACGAGTGAAACTCGTGCTCTTCCCGATTCGGCCGCGGCTGATGGATGCGATCCCAACCAAGACTCTGACCGTGCAAACGGCTTCCCTCTAAACCCTGTGATTCCAATCACATAATTTGAGTTCCTGTGAGGAATTTCACCAGCAGCAGTGGGCCAGAAAGCCCAGTGGGGTAAATTGCGCAGTTTTCAATACTGACTGATGGATGTTGTAACTGATTTCGTATGAGTAGGTTAGATGTGTCAGACAGGTTTTGAACAGCCCGACGCATCGCGGTCTGCCGCGTGCATTACTAAAGGCGGAGATGGAGTGTATGAGCCGAAGAGACTTAGTCACGGTCGACCAGCTTAACGGGCATATCCAGCTCCCCGCATTCAGAAATGATCATTTCGTAATAAGAGTCGCAATAAAAGTTGCAAGTTTACAGGAGGTTTTTTCCATGAGGAAGGTATTCATAGCAGTACTGCTCGTTCTGGGGCTGGTGGCATTTGCGTCAGCCCAGATCCAGGCGCCAACATCTGACGTATTGGGCGCCCACCTCAACTACGGCCGTGGCTGCGCAGGCTGCCACGCACCGCACAACGGCGCCAGCGGCAACGGCATCAACAAGTCCGGCGACCTGACGGGCGGCACAGTCGCTCTTTGGGGCCAAGACGTAGGCGCGCTGTTTGGCAAGACCATCATCACCGGCAGCACCGATGGATCCACCGGCTTCACGGAAGTTCTGCCGGCCAGCATGGCCGCTGGAACGCCCGATGTGGGCGGACTTCTGACCTGCCTCAGCTGCCATGACGGCAACTATGCTGAGGGCGCAATGATGAAGAACCAGGTCTATGAGACGCTGCCTGCTACCTATGGAAGCCTCAACACGATTCCGACTCTGCTGGGCAAAGGGACAAACGTTGAAGGGTATCTCGCCAGCCACCCGGTGGGCCTGAACGCCGCCGTTAGTTGCGGCGGCCAGTATAGCTGGGATTGCGTTGAGACCAATGGCGTGATCGCGATGACCGGCCCGAACTCCAGCGCATTCGTAAAGAACTATGGCTTCTTCGTCAGCCTCAGCGCGTACAACAACACCGCGGTTGTGACTTGCACGAGTTGCCACAACCAGCACTTGATGAACGTGGTCAGCGTGACCGCCAAGAAGTCCGGCCTGCCGGCTGGCACCTATGCGACCATGTTCTTCATCCGCGCTCCCTACAACCCGGCCAGCGGAACCGCGGGCTCGAACCAGACCGCGCAATTCTGCCGGCAGTGCCATGGCGGAGAGGCGAACGAGTCCAACGGAAGCTACACGATCCCGACGACCTTCTAAATCTGTCGGCATCGCAGCACGGAGGGGAGAGAGCAGCAACTCTCCCCTTTTTTTGACCCAATTTCTGGCGGATACTGAGTACGTTTGTGAACGAGCACTCCTGAACGAGGAAGTTCTATGAAACGGCAGCTAACAAACTCGATCCAGATTCTCCTGGCCCTGCTGGCGCTAGGTTCAGTGGCAGGCGCGCAACAGCTTGCCACATCCCATAAGCAGACGACGGTCGCGGCCACGCAACCGGCCAACCTGAGCCTGCAACCGGCGGACAAGCCCGTCGCCCGCATCAATGGAACGGTGCTGACGGATCGAGACCTGACGCGCGAGATGTACAGCTTGTTCCCCTACGCGCGGCAGCACGGCGGCGACATACCGCAAGAGCTGTTGCCCCAGCTGCGCGCGGGCGCGCTGAAGATGATCGAGTTTGAGGAACTGGTGTATCAGGATGCAGTGCGCCGCGGCGTGACCGTTCCGCCGGCCAAGCTGCAGAAAGCTGAAGGCGATTTCCGCGCCCAGTTCGAGAGTCCCGACCAGTACCGGCAATTCCTGAATTCGGAGTTCAACGGTTCCGAAAAAGCTCTGCACGAAAAGATCCGCCGCTCCCTGGTGATTGACGCTGCTTTGCAGTCGGAGGTGCAGAACCGGTCCACGGTGACGGTGGCCGAGATGCGGGCTTATTACGACAAGAATCCCGGCCGGTTCGAATATCCCGAGGCTTTTGCGATTCAGACCATCTCTTTCCTGCCCCCGGACAAGCCCACGGCGGCAAATCTGGCGGAAGCGCGAAAGCGCGCGGAGAACGCCCTGCAGCAGGCCAAAGCGACCACGAACTACGAGCAGTTCGGAATCCTGGCGGAGAAAATTTCCGAAGACGATTACCGGGTCATGATGGGAGACCACAAGGCGGTCGAGCGTTCCAAGCTGGCTCCACAGGCTGTGCAGGCCCTGCTCGCCATCAAACCGGGCGAGATCACCGGCATCATCCAGGTGGAGCAGGTCTATACCATCATCCGGTTGAACCAGCACATCCCTGCCGGGAAACGAACCTTCGATCAGGTGAAGGATTCGCTGCGTCAGGAACTCGAAAAGCGCAAGACCGAGGAAGTGCGGGCGGCCCTCGACAAGCGCCTGCGCAAAACTGCCAAGGTGGAAGAACTGTAACACCCCAGCCCGCTTACTGTGGTCGGTCTGAAATTTCCTCAACTCTTGCGGCGTCATCTCGAAGGCCCGCGTTTTCTCCACGGGCGAGGGACCTCCGTCCTACAGACATCCTTGCGCGGGAGATCCCTCCCTCCGCCTGAAAAGCGGCTGCGGTCGGGATGACCTCGAGGCGGGAGCATCATCACCACGGTTCGACCTGACCCCTTTTCCCCCGTTGCGCCGAAAGCCTTATCAGCCCTGGATTTGCTGGGTTATATGACCCAGAGGGGGCCTTCCACGGATCGGCGATATCGCTCTAAACCACTTATTAACAGTTAGTTATCGTCATTCTAATTTGGTTCGGTACGTGCACCTGTCTTTATCGAGGAAGTTACAGCTGCCTGGCCTGCGCCGCCGGGTAGTAGGCAGAAGAAGAAGGTGGGTGCAGGGTGGAAGGAACTCCGAGAAAAGCCGGTTGGGCACTGTGCGGGCTTCTCGTGACGTTACTGCTGGCGTTGCCGGCCGGCGCGCAATTGAAGCTGGGAGAGTCCAGTTCGAACCTGAGCGGCACGATTTCCGCGGGATATACCGGCGACTACGGCAACCTGATCAATTCCGATCACAGCCTCTCTGTCGGTGGGACGGCCAGCCTCTCCGGCTATTACTACAATCCCAATTTTATCTCCTACACGGTTTCGCCTTTCATGAACCAGGGGCGGGACAACTCCTCCTATCAATCCATTTCCAACGCCAGCGGGGTGAATTTCAACAGCTCGATTTTCGGCGGCAGCCATTTCCCGGGCTCAGTCACCTACTCCAAGGCCTACAACAGCGAGGGCAACTTCGCGATCCCCGGCGTGGCTAACTATACGACGCGTGGCAACAGCGATACCTTCGGCATCAACTGGGCAGAAACCCTGCCAAATCTGCCCAGCATCTCCGCGAGCTTCCAGACGGGGAGCAACCAGTACTCGATTTATGGAGCGAATGCCGACGGAAGCACCGCTTCGCATTCCTTCGGTCTGCGCTCGTCGTACCTGCTCCAGGGCTTTAACCTGGGCGCCTATTTCACCGACGGCGGCTCGCACGCCGACATACCCCAGTTGCTCGAGGGCTCGACGCAAGCCGAATCGGCAACGTCCAGCAACAGGGGATATGGGTTTTCCGTCGGGCACCAGCTTCCTATGCATGGAGGCTTCTCCGGAGCCTTTAACAGCTCCTATGTGGATTCCAACTACCTCGGCAACAGCTATCACGGCACCATCGATACGGTCACGGGCACGGCAAGTTTTCAGCCCACGCAGAAGTTTCACTATTCGGTGAGCACCACCTATTCGGATAACCTCACGGGCACGCTGTATCAGGCGATCACGGCGACGGGGGGCGTGGTGGTGCCGCCCGAACAAGGGCAGTCGTCGCACGCATTCGACCTGCTGGGCAACGCCAGCTACTCGATCTTGCCGAATCTGCAAGGGTTGGCCACGGCGGACCACCGGCAGCAATCTTTCCTGGGGAAGAATTACTCCGCCGATTCCTACGGCGGGGGGGTCACCTACGGGCATGTACTCTTCGGCGGCAGCTTCAACTCAGCTCTCTCGTTGACCGATAATACGAGCAGCGCTTCCAGCGGCAACGCCCTCGGTTTCAGCGGGTCGGTCAATTACAACAAGAGATTCAACGGCTGGACGGCGGGGGGATACTTTAGTTATTCCCAGAACGTGGAGACGCTGCTGATCGCATATATGTCGTCCATGTACAGCTACGGGGGCACGATCCGGCGAGCCTGGGGCGAGTTCGGATGGAACGCAGGCGCCAGCGTCAGCAAGACAGGCTTGACGACACAGGCAGGAATCACCAGCAGCAGCGAGAGTTTCAATACCGGAATCCACTACTCAAAGTGGGCCACCCTCAACGGCTCATACTCGAAATCGACGGGAACGGGAATCGAGAGCGGCGCGGGGATCGTGGTAACTTCGACGCCGGAGCCGGTGCTGGGCAACACCGATCTGATTCTTTTTGGCGGCAACAGTTTCGGGTTTGGCTTGAGCAGCAACCCGGTACGCCGGCTCACGCTGAGTGCCAGCTACGCCAAGGCCGTGAGCAACAGCAGCCTGGCTGGGAGCGCTTCCGAGAGCAACACGAAGCAGATCAATACGTTTTTCCAATACCAATTTCGTAAAATGTACCTGACCGGTGGATACAGCAATCTGGTGCAGGGGTTCAGCCAGTCAGGGACTCCACCGGAGCATGTATCGGCGTTTTTCATCGGCGTATCTCGGTGGTTCAATTTCTTCTAGACCATGCCCTCGCCAGAAACAGAACTCAGGATGCGGTACACGCTCAAGCTGAGTACGGTCGCGGTCGCCCTGCTGCTCACCATTCCGGGCTGGGCCGCGAAGACCGCGAAAGTGGAGGGGGCGAAGCCTCCGGATCTGGAACTGGAAGGCGGCCGCAAGCTCATCTACGAGCGCAGCTTCGGCTCCGAACGGGAAGTCAAACCCAAGCGCGGATTTTGGAACCGTGTGGTGGACGTGATCGCGGGGGAACCGGAATTCCACACCCTGGTGCGGCCCTATAGCGTTGCCACGGATTCCCACGGGCGCATCATCGTGAGCGATCCGGGCGCCGGCGGCGTGCACATCTTCGACTTCGCGCAGCAGAAATACAAGTTCCTCGACCGCCGCGAAAAAGGCAAGGATGCGATGCTCAGTCCGCAGTGCGTTGCGGTCGATGCGCAGGACAATATCTACGTCACGGATTCAGACACCGGCAAGATCTTCGTCTTCAGCGCCAGCGGAAAATATGAGCGGGCGATCGGCAGCATCAAAGGTGGCGAAGGTTATTTCAAACGGCCGACGGGAATCGCAGTAGACTCGGCCGCCCAGCGCATCTACGTGACTGACACCTTACGCGACGAGATTTTCATGATGGATATGCAGGGCAGCATCTTGCAGACGATCGGCAAGAATGGCGATGGCAATCTGGAGTTCAATCTGCCGACCGAGTTGCGGCTCGATGGCCAGGAATTGATTGTGGTGGACGCGATGAACTCGCGGGTGCAGGTACTGGGCCGCGACGGGTCGTTCCACTCGGCAATCGGGAAGCTGGGCGACAGTAGCGGAGACTTATTTCGTCCGAAAGGGATTGGCGTCGACTCCGAAGACGATCTCTACATCGTCGATGGCGCATGGGGTGTGGTTCAGGTGTTCAACCGCCAGGGTGATCTGCTCTATTACTTTGGGCGGCGGGGCACGCGCCCGGGAGAGTTTCAGTTGCCGACGGGCATATTCATCGACCGCGATGACCGGATTTTTGTAGTCGACTCGTTTAACAGCCGCATTCAGGTATTTCATTATTTCGGTCTGAAGAAACCGGCGAAAGCGGGAATGTAATGTCTGTAGGGGCCAGGGTTCTCTCCGCGTGCGCGACGATTCTGTTGAGCGGCGGAGCTCTTTTCGCTCAGGTCTCCGGCGATGTGATCGGGATGCACGACTTGGGCCCGGGCAGCAAGTCGCCCATCACGGGCGCCCGGCCCGATTTCTGCATGTACTGTCACGAGCCGCATAGCGGAGTCGGTGGTCGAACCCCGCTCTGGAATCAGAAACTGTCGGTGCAAAGCTACACGTTGTACAGCAGCGCCACAGAGGTCAATAAAGCCACGCAGCCCATGATGGGAGCTGACAGCACTCTGTGCCTCTCGTGTCACGACGGGACGGTTGCTCCCGGAACCACCGCCGCCTTTGGCAAGGTCGCGATGTTCGGATCGATGAATACCTCCGACATCTTCGGCAGCAACCTGCAGCCGTCACATCCGATCGCCCTGGCTTTGCCCTTGAAAGACAACATCGATCTCATTGCATCGCTCGCCGCCACCGGCAAGACGGGAGATCCAACCGGGGCGATTCGCCTCGTCAACGGCAACATCGAGTGCACGACCTGTCATAACGCTCACGTGCAGGCAAAAGATCTGATCTCGCAGAGTTTTCTGGTCCGCGACAGTTCAAGCGGCCAGATGTGTCTGGCCTGCCATGATCCCAACCGCCAAATTGGCGGTAAGGTGAACCCCATTGCGGATTGGGCGATCAGCGCCCACGCGTTGGTGCAGAACAAACTTTCTCCGCAGGCCAATGTGGGGAGTTACACGACCGTAGCCCAGGATGCGTGCATCGGGTGCCACGCACCCCACAATGCTCAGGGTCCAGCTCGCCTGCTCCGCGGACAAAACGAGCAGGATTGCATCGCCTGCCACAACGGCGGGAGCAACTTAACGCCGGCGGCGCCGAACGTCTTCGCCGAGTACGCTTCTCCCAAAGTGGGGCATCCATTCCCTACGGCCACCAACGCTCATGACGCTGCCGAGAGCGTGCTGCTCAACAACAACCGCCACGCTACTTGCGTGGATTGCCACAGCGGTCACGGGTCAGCCCAGGTGACAACGTTCGCGGGGCCGCCCCTCGTCCGCCTTTCCCAGAGGGATGCTGCGGGAATCAGCGCCACCAACGGAATCACGGTGCTGGCCCCAGTGGTGAATCAATATGAAAACTGCTTCCGCTGTCACGGCAGCGGCACCGGGAAAGCGGTTCGTCCAGTCTTTGGCTACCTTCCAGCGCGGGCGGCTTCCGGAGGCGATCCGCTGAACATCATTCCCCAATTCAGCGTCACTGCCACCTCGAGCCATCCTGTGACCCACGTCAGCAGCAGTTCGCTGCCGCAGCCGAGCCTGTTGAGCAGCATGTTGAATCTCGACGGGATGACACCGGGGCGTCCCATGGGAACGCAGATTTTCTGCACCGACTGCCACAACAGCGATGACAATCGAGAATTCGGAGGGCCCGGCCCGAACGGTCCACATGGATCCAAGTGGACCCATATTCTGGAACGCCGCTACGAATTCAGCCAGGCGGTCGCTCCTGGTCAGCTGGTCACAAATCTGTTCAGGGCGCCCGATCTCAGCATAAACGGACCCTACGCGCTTTGCGGCAAGTGCCACAGCCTGAGCAACATCATGACGAACGCCAGCTTCAACCAGCACCAGAGCCATATCAATGCCGGCTTCAGCTGTTCGGTATGTCACACCGCCCACGGGCTGGGAGGGATCGATCCCAACCTGAGCGGGCAGCGGCTGGTAAATTTTGACGTCAACGTGGTTGGCCAGAATGGCGCCCTGCCCATCACCTACAACCAGAATACAAACACCTGCGTGCTGGCGTGTCATGGGACTGCGCATAACCCAAACGGTAGCGTCACTGCGTCGCAGGGTGGTGGTTTGTTGAAGAAGTGAAGAATGGCGACCGCTCCCCGGAGCGCTGTCATCTTCGACCAGCGTGTTTTATCCCGTCGCGCTTTTTGCTTCGCCGTCGATCCGGCGTCTGGCATTGCGTGCGCCTCTCTGGCGGGATGAAACTCTGGCCTACTGGCAAGTCAGCGGCGGTTTCGCGAAGCTCTCGACGGAAATGGCAAGCGTGCAGGACCACAGCAGAAAGTAGGTCGGACCGCAGTCGCCGTGGTCGACTATTGCTGTCGACGATGGTTCTCGACATTTGTTGTCGGCGATGGTTACTGAGCGAGAGGCTGGGCCTTGGTTCCCGGCTTGACCCCGGCGTGCTTCTTTGCCTCGGCGATCAGCTGCTCAACCTTGTCTTTACCTTCATAGTGCGGGTTCGTGGCAAGCAGTTTTTCCCAATCTGCCACGGCTCCGTTGACGTCCATTTTTCCACGCCACTTCACCAGTCCGAGATTGAAGAGGGCATTCGCCTTGTTGGGCTCGTCTGGTTGAACTCGGCAATCGCACGGTCGGTGTCGCCCATATACCAGTAGGCAGTCGCCATGTCCGTACGCACCGAGGCCTCGGACGGCTTTATTTCAAGCGCGCGTCCGTAATAGTCGACGGCGACAGGATATTGCTGCGCGTCGTAATAGGAGTTGCCGATGTTGACGATCAGGTCGGCGTTCTTCGAATCCAATTTCAGTTTCTCGATCAGTGGCGCGGCCTGCGCGTCCGCCATTTGCCGGAGTTGTTCTGCGGAAGGCTGGCCGTTCATCGCCCCGCCCATCGCGCCGCTCATGCCGTTCGGCGCCGGAGCGCTTGCGGCCGCCACCGCCGACACTGCCGGCGACTGCGAACCGCGAAGCAGCCATCCGCCCGCAACGCCCAACAGCAGGCAGATTACAGCCATCGTGTAGGCCTGCACATCGGTCCAGATCACACCTTTGTTTTCTGACATTCCGTTCTCCTCACCACTGCAAACTTAGTTCGTGCTTTTCTGTCCTTGAACCTGGGCCAGCAATTTCTCAACCTGAGTTTTCTTCGGCGGATCGAGCTGCGGGTTCGACTGCAGCAACTGCGTCCAGGCCTGGGTAGCTCCATTTGTGTCTCCCTTGCCTTTCCAACGAATCATGCCCAAATTGAACAGGGAATCGGCGTCCTTGGGATTGTTGGTGAGCGCCTGCTGCAATTGCTTCAGGGCACCGTCAACGTCACCCTCGTAGTAAAGACAGGAAGCCAGGTCGGTGCGGGCCAGGTGGTTCCTGGGATCAGCCTGCACGGCTTTCTGGTAGAAGCCGATGGCTTGCTTGAACTGATGGGTGGCTTTGTAGACTGTGCCGATCTGATTGAGCAGATTAGAGTTGTTGGGATCGCTTTTCAGTTTGGCCAGCAGGGGCGCGGCTTGCTTGTCCGCCATTTGTTTCATCTGGTCGAGGCTGGGCATTTGAGCCGGCGCCGTCGCTGTCGTGGCGCCTTGGCCGGAGGCCTGCACCACTGGGGAAGCGGGAACCGCATTGGAGGCCGAACCGCGGAACAGATATCCGAGGGCCAGACCTATGACCACACAGATGCCGGCCATCGTGTATACCTGGGCGGGCTTCCAACCGCGCACTGTGGCGGATTGGACTTCGTTCAGGCTCATTTCTTGTCCTTTTCGGTGCTTCTTGGAGCGCGTCCAGCGCCCCCTGTCCCACGTCCCGTTACGCCTTAGAAGCCTGGCACGCAAGCGGTCTAGCGTATACGAGGCAAGCCGACTGCCAACTGGCCAGTTACGTGGTGATCCTTGGTTTTCAATGGCTTGCGAGGATCAGGATGGGGCATCCGGAGTTTGGATCATGAAGGGTCGTGTTTTTCACCGCACCCTCTGGGCCTTTTCACGCCGTATTCAGAGGGGCGAGCGGATGCCACAGGCTGCGTTTACGTTGTGGCCTTTAATAAACAGAATGGAAGGCATAGCCACGATGACTATGTGACGCTAACTTCGGTGTAGGTGCCGTAGACCTGCCGCAGGGCCTCGCAGATTTCCCCTACGGTGGCGTAGGCGCGGACGGCGTCCACGATGTAGGGCATTGTATTGGCGGAGGAAACGTTGCCATTCGTGCCTGCGTTCGGTTCCTGGGCCGCGGCCTTCTTCAGTGCCTCAAGGGCGCGGTGCACGGCCTCATTCGAGCGCCGCGCGCGGAGGGTTTTCAGCTTGGCTGACTGCTGGCGGGCTACGGTCTCGTCGATGTAGAGAATGTGCGGCGACCCCTCTTCGATGACGAACTCGTTGGCGCCGACAATCACCTTCTCGCGAGCTTCTACTGCGCGCTGGTACTGGTAGGACGCTTCAGCTATTTCTTTCTGCGGATAGCCGCGCTCGATGGCCTTCACCATGCCGCCCATGGCGTCGAGCTTGCCGAAATAATCGAGTGCGCCGTTTTCCATTTGCAGCGTTAAGTTTTCTAAGAAGTACGACCCGCCAAGTGGATCGACCGTCTGCGTGACGCCAGATTCGTAGGCAATGATCTGCTGCGTGCGTAGCGCGATACGCGCGGCTTCTTCGGTGGGCAGAGCGAGGGCCTCGTCGTAGGAGTCGGTGTGCAGCGACTGCGTTCCGCCCAGCACCGCCGCTAGGGCCTGCACGGCCACGCGCGCAATGTTATTCATCGGCTGCTGCGCGGGCAGAGATACTCCCGCGGTCTGAGTGTGGAAGCGCATCAGCCAGGTGCGCTGGTTCTTCGCGCCGAAGCGGGTCTTCATTACTTGACCCCAAATCTTCCGGGCAGCGCGGTATTTGGCGATCTCTTCGAAGAAATCGTTGTGCGCGTTGAAGAAAAAGCTGAGCCGCGGGCCAAAATCGTCTACATCGAGACCACGGCGCTTTGCCCACTCCACATATTCGACGCCGTCGTAGAGGGTGAACGCCAGTTCTTGTAAGGCGGTGGAGCCGGCCTCGCGAATGTGATATCCGCTGATGGAAATTGTGTTGAAGCGCGGCGTGAACTTCGAGCCGAACTCGAATGTGTCGATCACCAGGCGCATCGACGGCGCCGGGGGATAGATATATTCCTTCTGCGCGATGTATTCCTTGAGAATGTCGTTCTGAATCGTGCCGGAAATTTTCTTCCAGTCAGCGCCCTGCTTTTCCGCGACCACCAGATACATGGCCCACAGCACCGACGCGGGCGAGTTGATGGTCATCGAGACCGTGGTCTTCTCCAGGTCGATGCCTCCGAAAAGAATTTCCATGTCTTCGAGCGAATCGATGGCGACGCCGCACTTGCCGACTTCACCTTCGCTGGCCGGATGGTCGGAGTCGTAGCCCATGAGCGTGGGCAAGTCGAACGCTACAGAAAGCCCGCTGCCACCGTGTTCGAGCAAATATTTGTAGCGCTGGTTGGTTTCCTCGGGCGAGGCGAAGCCCGAAAATTGCCGCATGGTGAAAAGTTTGCCGCGATATCCGGTGGCGTGAATGCCGCGCGTGTAGGGCGCTTGGCCGGGATAGCCGAGATACTGTTCCTCGCTCCAGTCTTCTGGGAGATCGGCCTGGGTGTAGAGACGGCGAATCGGCACGCCGGAAATCGTGGTGAAGCGCGCGTGGGCGTGCTCGTCGAGATTCACCCCGGTGGGCGCGCCAATCGGCCGCTCGGGAGATTTCTCGAGCGTAGGCGCCAGGGTCTTCTCGGCCCATTGTTTTTCGGCGGCGTCCGGATGGCGGTTCGCAAAAACGTCGGCGATCGGACTCTCGGCGACTTGCGGCTTCAGCGGCTTCTTTTCCATGCGTGCTTTCCCTATCAACCCGGTGCTCTTTCTCGATGATAGGGAAGTGGGCGCACGGGAGCAAGGCGGGAGTGCGGCATCGTAACGACCGGTCGGTCTGTACGAACTTCGTCCCGGTCATTCTGAGCGAAGTGGGAAGTTCGCGAATGCGAACTTCCCACGCAGTCGAAGTATCTCTATGACTGCTGCTTGCTACTTGAATGCGGTGCTCGAAAGGCGTTCCGTCCGCGGCTTCTTAGAGAAACTTCCGGAGTGTCCTGGGCGTAGCAGAACATAGGGATCCTTCGACTCCGCGAGCGCTTCGCTGATGCGAAGCACTCGCTGCGCTCAGGATGACACTCTAAGGAATAGGTCTTGCAGTCTGCTTGCGCGAGAGTTCCCATGCCTTGGCGTATTTCCATGAAACGTAAACCGCGTGGTAGAGGTGCAGCAGCAGGCCTTCGCGGCCGTCTAGGAATCCAAGGCGGATGAAATAGTTGTAGACAAACGTCGCCAGCGGCCGCAAGACTATGTTGATTGCGCTGAACCGGGCTCTGCCATTGCCCTTGGCCACAACCATCTCCGCGCCCAGCGACGAGTAGCGGTTCATGTGCTCGATGTAATCGGAGAGCGTGGGGTAGGAGTGGTGGAGGAGCGCGCCGGATTGGATCTGTCTGGTTATTCCGGCAACCTGAACATCCTCGTGGACTGCGCGGCTTTCGAACTTTCCTTTTCCGCGACGGAAGAGTCGCAGCTTCGGATCAGGCCAATACCCGCCGTGCCTAATCCAACGGCCGAGGAATTCATTCTTCCGGGGTATCCACAGGCCGTCGAAGTCAGCATGAGGAATAGGGACGTGGGATGTAGTGGCAACAGTGGAAGGCGAATGATCACCTGCCTGCTTGCCGAGAGCCGATAGGCCGTCCAAGGCTTCCAATAAGTCGTGGACTGCTCTTTGCAACTGAGGTTCCACTTCCTCATCCGCATCGAGACTCAGAATCCAATCTCCGGTTGCCTTGTCGATGGTCGAATTCTTCTGCTCCGCGAAGCCCTTCCATTCTTCGACGAACACTTTTGCGCTGAACGATTTTGCAATCTCGACTGTGCGGTCGGTCGATCCGGAATCGACGACGATGATTTCTCCTTTGCCGTCGGCGACCAGCGGCTGCACACTGGCGAGCGTGCGGCCGAGGTTGGCTTCTTCGTTGAAGGTAATGATCACGACGGAAAGATTCATCGGGGCGTAGTTTATCAGGCGATGGTGGCGCGGGGATCGCCTCGGCACGTTCAACGGTAGGTTGAACGGGCGTGTCGAATGAAATTCCCTCGCGGCGGTGGCGGCGAGACGCCGCCACGACAGCCGCCGAGACGGCGGCGCTACACACCCCGCTACATTTGCCCTCCGGGCTGAGCCGGCGGCGTCGGCGACGATGGCTGTCCAGTTGGAGGCGCGTCCTGACGCGGCGCGACATACGGCACGTTCGGCAGGTGCGTGACCTGGCCGCGCGTGGCGTCGGCGACGTCGATTCCGGCGTGGTCGAGCAGCAATCCGGTGGCGCGATCCAGTTCGATGCGCGACTTCTCGTAGGCTGCTTTTGCCGAGACCAGATTGGACTCACCTGTGGTCAAAGTGGCCGCGTCCTGCAGGATTGCGGTCTGCGTGGTCAGGCCCACTTTCAGTTTCTGCAGGTCGGCGTCCAACGTCTGGCGGGCAAAGTCGACCGCGAATTGCGCGGATTGCACCGCTGCGCGGTTCTGCTTCACATCAAATTGCGCGTTGCGGACCTCGATCCGCACCTGATTCTCCAGCTGCAGCTCGCGCACCTGCGCCTGGCGGTATTCGAGTTCAGCGCGCACCTGGTTTGATTGCGCCAGCCGGTTGCGAATAGGGATGGTAAGCGTCAAGCCAACGCCCTTGTCCGGGGCGGTAGCATTCACGAGCTGATTCAGAGTTGCGCCATAGCTCAACGAAGTCGCGCCGTGAAAGATTGGCGGGGGTAAGCAAGGATTGCCATTTTGCTGGCATAGCGCGTTCAAGTCTCCGCCAACGCCGGAGCCCCCGTAGTAGGCAAATGCGTCCAGCGTGGGCAGCATGGAGTTGCGCACGGCTTTGGTGTTGATGTCGCGTGAGTTGAGATCGATGCGCGACTCCACCAGTTCCGCGCGATTGTGCATGGCGTCGTTGATCATGTCCTGAATGGGAATAACCGGCTCCTGCTCTGGCACCTGCACGCTTGAGGTCGGGACGACATCGGCCTCGGCGAGCACCGGATCTTCGATGCTGCGGCTGAGCGCGTTCTTCATGAGCAGTTGCTGCAGCTGCAGGTTGTTCTGGGCCACGATCAGATTCTGCTGGCCGGTGGCAACTGTGCTCTGCGCGCTCACGACCTGAATGGGAGGAGCGGTGCCGACTTGCGCCTGGCGCTTGCTGTCGTCGAGAGCCTTCTGAGCGTAGGTCAGCGACTCCTGCTGCACGCGCACATTTTCGTAGGCGAAGACCAGGTCCCAATACATGTTCTCGATCTGGTCGACGGTAGTGATGACCTGCAGGCGGAAAGCCACATCGGAAATCTCACGGTTGTTCCTGGCAATGCGAATGAATCGCGTGTTGGGAAGAGAACCGAATCCCTGGAGAAGGTTTTGGGTGAGTCGGAATTGAAAGTTGGAGCCGAGTTGTGGGCCCAGCAGGCTCACGGTGCTGTTAGTGGTCACATGGGTGTTATTAAAGCCCGCGGTCAGAGTAGTGCCCCAGTGAAAGCCCTGGGTATAGGCAATGTCCGAAGTGTAAGTGTTTTGCGAGACGACGCCGCCGGGGGCGGGGCTGAGTAAGCTCACGGATTCGGTGTTGTTCTTGTCGAGTTGAAACGTGCCGGTGAGCTGCGGATCGAAGCTGGTGATGGGCGATCCGACGCCCAGGGTTGAACTAACCAGCCCGTTGGTTCCGGTGCCGGCGCCGCCAGCCGCGACGGTGGTGCCGCCGGTGCCCGAGCCCACTGTGCCGCCGAGTCCGCCGACGCCTCCGCCGGGTGTGTTCTGCACGATGCCGGTGTTGACGCCGAGAATGCTAGAGCCGGATTTCGCGCGCAGCAGGTCGGCTTCGGCGATGTTTAAGTTATAGCGGGCGATGTCGAGGTCGAGATTGTTCTCGAGAGCGAGCGCAACGGCGTCATCAATCGAGAGATAAATTTTGCCGTCCCGCATGAGCGAGTCGATGCGCGGGGAGTTGCCGAGATTCGGCTGCGCGACCTCCACTGGCTTGTAGGGCTGCAGAACGTGAGGGAAGGCCGAGCGCTGAATCGAGTAGTCCTTCAGATGGACGGGCTGCGGCTGGGCCGGCTGAGGCGCTGCGGGAGGCGCGGCTTGCTGCGCCCAGAGTGCTGGAACAGTCCCTGATAAAAGGACCGAAGCCACGTACAGCGGGAGCAGCCGGACCATCGAAATCAAACGCGGTAAGAGCATAGGTCTTCTCCTTGGATGAAAGCGGGCGCGCATTTTTCGCGAGCGGAATTCTGATAATGCCAGTATTGGATGCCAAACGTAAACCGGGTCACTTCATCTTAGCGGGAGAAGTTTCATGGAAAAGGCGGGAGATTGTAAAGAATTGTGAGGAAGAAAAGAGAAAGCGCCGCTGTCGGTGACGAACAGCGGCGCCGTGAGTTGCTCCCAGCGACTATTGCTGGGGCGTTGGTGGTGCCGGCTGAGCCGGTTGAGTCAGCGACGGCAAGTCCTTGCGTGGCGCAACGTAGGGGACGCTGGGCATGCGCGTGACCTGGCCGCGGGCGGCATCGTCGATGCTGATGCCGGCATGATCGAGCGTGACGCCGACTGCGCGATCCAACTCGATTCGTGACTTTTCGTAGGCGGCCATGGCCGACATCAACGTGGATTCCGCTGTGGCCAACGCACTCTGGGTCTGCAGAACGGCCGTCGTGGTCGAGGTGCCGAACTGATATTTCTTCTGTTCGGCATCCAGTGACTGCTTGGCATAGTCCACCGCGGCTTGGGCGGAGGCGACACTGGCTCGGTTCTGCTCGACTCCGAACTGCGCATTGCGGACCTCGATGTTGATCCGGTTCTCCGATTGTTGCAGCGCCATCTGGGCCTGCTGAAACTCCAGTTCGGAGCGGATCTGCGTGGCCTGCGCGGTGCGATTCCGCAGGGGTATGTTGAGCTGGATTCCCACGCCCTTGTCGGGTGCCGTGGAGTTGACGAGCTGATTCAGAGTGGCGCCGTAGCTTGTGGAGGGAGCGATCCCAGTCTGTCCGATCAGAGGGTTCGGAATGTTCGGAGGGGCGACGGCGCAATAAGGTTGATTAGGGGCGAGGCAAAGATTCGCGGGGTTCTGCGATCCGCCTAATCCGGAGCCGCCATAGTAGGCGAACAGATCAAGGGATGGCAGCAAGGCATTCCGCACCGCCTTGTTGCTTAGTTCGGTGGTGTTGAGCTGAATGCGGGACTCCACCAGCTCGGCGCGATGCTGCAAGGCGCTGGCCACCAGATCCTGTGTGGGCTGGACCGGTTCATTGGCGGGAATCTCCATGGTGGAGGTGGGAATCACTTCGGCTCCTGCCAGGAGCTGATCGCGCAAGGTGCGGCTAAGCGCGTTTTTCATGAGCAACTGCTGCAACTGCAAGTTGGTTAGGGCAAGCGTCAGTCCTTGCTGGTCCTGGGCGACCGTACTCTGGGCGCGGACCACCTCGATGGGCGCCAGGCTGCCGATTTCCACCTGCTTCTTCGTGTCGGAAAGGGTCTTTTGCGCAAAGGCCAGCGATTCCTGTTGCACGCGAGCGTTTTCGTAGGCGTAGACCAAATTCCAGTACAAGTTCTGAATCTGATTCACGGTAGTAATGATCTGCAGGCGGAACGCCACGTCGGAAAGTTCGCGATTGTTCTTGGCGATATGGATGTAGCGGGCATTGCCGGCGGAGCCAAATCCTTGTAGTAGATGTTGCGTGAGCCGGAAGTTGAAATTGGAGTTCAGCGCTGGGCTGACTGTCTGGAACCCACTGTTGTTTGTGGTCCGGGTATTGTTGAAGCCCACCGAGACGTTTGTGCCCCATTGAAACCCCTGCGTGTACGCGAAGTTTCCCGTGGTCGTCTTCTGACTGGTTCCGACAAACGGGCTGGTCGGAATAAAACTGGCATGGTCACTCTGCAGCGTCCCCGTAAGAATCGGGTCGAAACTCGTGATCTGCGGGCCGAAGCCAAGCGTTGACCCGTTCAGGCCGCCAGCTCCAGCGCCCGCGCCGCCCGCCCCCAGGCTGGTACCCCCGCTGCCGGAGCCGACTTGTCCACCTAGACCGCCGACGTCACCGCCGGGTGTATTTTGCACAATGCCGCTCGGCACACCGAGAACGGCAGCGCCGGCTTTGGCCCGCAGGATGTCTGTGTCGGCGATGTTGAGGTTGTAGCGGGCGATCGCGATGTCGAGATTGTTTTCGAGCGCGAGTGCGATGGCATCGTCGAGCGACAAGTAGAGTTTGCCATCGTGCATGAGCTGATCAATGCGCCCGGTATTCGAAAGATTCGGGGCCGACAGATGCCGCGGAATGTACGGGGCAATCGGATTGGGAAAATGCGATACCGGCTGCGTATAATTCAGAACCGGCAGCGGCTTGGTGGACGCCCCCTGCGGCATAGGAGCAGCAGGCGCTTCCTGAGCCCAGCACCCGAGGGGCAGAGTTGCGAATAGGCTGGCAGCGGCGGCGAGCCGCACGGTCGACTTCAAACGTGGCAATAGCATCTACTCTTCTCCGTTCGTTAGTACCAGTTCGTCAGTACTGTTCGTTTGAGATACTGTTCGTTTAAGAACTAACTGATTAAGACCTTGCTGCGAATGCACTTCGGGTTTCACCTGAGACAGCCAAACCTGCGGAAATAAATCCTACCCAGGCTTTGGTACGCAAAGAGCCGGCCGAAGGTTCCTGAAAGCTGGAAGAAAACCGACTTTTCCCAGCGCTGCGCCTGCTCTGTGCTCGTCCTGGGTCCCTGTTCGCGGCGTTTCCCGGGAGGCAGCGGCCAAGCAGCTTCCATCTTGGAGTCCCAGGTTCCGCGCGGAAACCCTTCAGTATAGCTGACCGAACTGGACTTGCCCCGCACCGTTTCGCTCCCGGAACTGATAAATTGCTGGCAAAGCTTGAATCCGTTTGGATGATGCTGGCGCGGTGCGGGACTCGAAAGATCGCAGGATGCGCAATCTCAAAGTGACTCTCTCCTATGACGGGGCGGATTTCTCCGGCTGGCAGGTGCAGCCCGATGCCACCACGGTGCAGGGCACACTTGCCTCAGCCATTGGACGGATCACCGGCGAAAAGGTATTGCCGCAGGGTTCGGGGCGAACCGACGCAGGGGTACATGCACTGGCACAAGTGATGACATTTGTCACGGAGTCGTCCGTTCCCACCGGGAACTTCGTCAATGCGCTGAACGATATTTTGCCGGCGTCGGTGCGCGTGTTGGAAGTCGAGGAAGCGCCGCCGGAATTTCATGCGCGGCATTCGGCGCGGGCGAAAACTTATCGGTATCGAATTTATCGTGAATCGATCTGCCCGCCGTTTCTGGCGCGCTACGTGTGGCACTATCCGTATCGGCTCGCGGAAGGCGAGATGGGGCAGGCTGCGAAACTGGTGGTCGGGGAGCATGATTTCACTTCGTTCGCAGCCGTGGATCCGGAGCGGGGTTACGAAGACACGGCCGTGTCGAATGTGCGCAAGATATTTTCCTCATCGTGGGAGCGGCTGGGGGATGAGTTGGTTTATACGGTTCGGGGCTCGGGATTTCTGCACCACATGGTGAGAAATCTGGTCGGTACGTTCATTCTCGTCGGCAAAGGGAGTTTGCACGTTGAGGATGTAACGCGCATTCTCGAGGCGCGAAATCGCTCGGCGGCGGGTGCGACCGCGCCCGCAAGTGGACTGTATCTGGTGAATGTCGAGTACTAGCGGCTGTTGCGCCGCATTTGTGGGCATCAGGCGGTTGCTTTCTCTGCGATCTTGGCGGATCTTCTCAGCGAACTCTGCGGTTACAGCTTTTTGCCGATGCAAGCACAAAAGCCCTTAACCGCCGAGAACGCAGGGAACAGCCGCGGAGATCGCAGAGGGTGGTTCATTGGAGGCTTTGTGGATCTGCATTCTCTATACTCGCGGACGCGTGACAGTGTGTGGCTGGCGCTCGTTGAATTTGCCGTTGTTGCCGGGCTGTTTTGGGCTGACGTGCACCATCACATTTATGTCAGCAAGACTCCGTATATTTTCCTGCTGGGATGGGCCTCGCTGCGACTGCGCGGGATGAGGTGGAAAGACGTGGGCTTCGCGCGTCCGCGGAGTTGGAGGAACGCGTTGCTGCTCGGAGTTGCGGTCGGACTCTGCATGGAGGCCTTGGAGCTGTTCGTGACCCAGCCGCTGTTGGCGCGATGGTTGGGGAAGATGCCAGACCTTTCCGACTTCGCGGACATGAAAGGGAATTTGAAGTTATTCCTCATCTATCTGGTGCTGGTCTGGACGCTGGGCGCTTTGGGCGAAGAGATCGACTATCGCGGCTACCTGATGAACCGCGTAGCGGGCGTGTTTCGCGAAACCAAGGCGGCGTGGGTGGTGAGCCTGATCGTGGTCAGTGTTGTTTTCGGATGTGGCCACCTCGATCAGGGAGCCACGGGCATGATTGAGAATGTGTGGAACGGATTGCTGCTCGGGGCGCTATATCTGGCGTGCGGGAGGAATCTTGCCGTGCCGGTCATTGCGCATGCCGTGGGGGATACGCTGGACTTTGTACTGATCTATCTGGGGAAATATCCCGGGATGCATTGAGCGATTGGAGAGACGTAGCAAGCTGCGTTTCGACGGACTAAGATTTCTGTATGGCGACTGACCTGCAAATCGCGGCGCGGAAGATCGCGTCGGTGAATCCGGCGACGGGCGAAGTGCTGCGCGAGTTCGAGTGCGCGGGTGAGAGTGAGGTTGAGGCTGTGGTGGCGCGCGCCCACGAGGCCCAGCCGGCATGGGCTGAAATGGGACTGCGCCGGAGAATTGCGATTCTGCGGGAGTTTCAGGCGAAACTCCACGCCAAGAAATCGGAGGTTGCTGCGGCCATCACGCGCGAAGCCGGTAAACCGCTGGTGGAGGCGCTGGTCACCGAAGTGCTGGTGGTGCTGGACGCAGCGCGATTCCTCATCGACAACGCCTGGGGGCTGCTGCGCGATGAACCGGTGCCGCACGGCAATCTGGTCACCAAGCTGAAGAGCGGATGGCTGGTGCGCGAACCGCATGGCGTGGTTGGAATCATTTCACCGTGGAATTATCCGTTTTCGATTCCCGCGACGGAGACGCTGGCGGCGCTGGTAGCGGGCAACGCCGTGGTGTTGAAGCCTTCGGAGTTAACGCCGCTGGTGGCGCTGGAGTTGGAGTCGCTGCTGCATGCGGCGGGTGTGCCCGAAGATGTGTTTCAAGTGGTAGTGGGCGAGGGTCCGGCGGGGGCGGCGTTATTGCGCGCGCCCATTGACAAGCTGGTGTTCACGGGAAGCGTTGCGACCGGGAAACGGATCGCGGTCGCGGCGGCGGAGCGCCTGCTTCCCGTTGTGCTCGAGCTGGGCGGCAAGGATCCCATGCTGGTGCTCGACGATGCCGACGTGGACGTGGCTTCGAGCGCGGCGGTTTGGGGAGCGTTCGTCAATGCGGGGCAGGCCTGCCTGTCGGTCGAGCGGTGCTACGTTCACCGCAGTTTGTACGAGTCTTTTGTCAAGGCTTGCGCGGAGAAGACCAAGCAACTCCGCGTGGGCAACGGCATGGATTCGCACACAGATGTCGGACCGATGATCCAGGAGCGGCAGGTGCGGATTGTGGAATCGCACGTGGAAGACGCGAAGGAGCGTGGGGCGCGGGTTCTGGCGGGCGGAACTCGGCTGCCAGAACTGGGCGTGAACTTTTACGCTCCTACAGTTCTGGCGGATGTGACGCATGACATGCGCATCATGCGGGAAGAAACCTTCGGTCCAGTGCTGCCGATGATGGCGTGTGAGGACGACGATGAGGCCGTGCGCCTGGCCAACGACTCCGATTACGGGTTGGCAGCGAGCGTGTGGACTCGCGATTCGAGGCGGGGCGAGAAACTGGCGCGGCGCATTCATGCGGGAACCGTCATGGTGAACGATGTGATTTCGTGCTTCGGCATCGGCGAGGCTCCGCACGGCGGCGTGAAGGCCAGCGGCGTGGGTCGCACACACGGGCGCTTCGGGCTGGAGGAAATGGTGCGGCTGAAGTACCTCGATATCGATCGCATGCCGGGGATGAAGAAAGTCTGGTGGCACGGCTACGGAGAGAGCTTCGGGCGGCAGATGGAAGGCTTTCTGGATATGCAGTTCGCGCGCGGGCTGGGGAAGAGGCTGCGCGGGGCGCTGCGGGCCGCGGGGGTTCTAAGGCGCAAGCAGTTGTAAGATTCGGCCGGGCTTCGCCCCTTCGTCTGTGCTTAGGGCAGGCTCAGGCCGGACAGCCGAAGGCGGCTGTCGCTACATGAGTTGTGGCGGTGCCCACGTCAATCACTCGTCGATTCGGTCGCCATGACTGCGGGGGTGCGAGATGACGAGGAAGCGTACTGGGCTGGACGATGGATTGCGGATCTGATGACGCTTCCCTGGCAGCACGCGGATGCCGGTTCCAGCATGTAACAACGTGGTTTGACCTTCCACTTCCATCAGGACTTCGCCGGACACAATGTAGAAAAACTGCTGCGCTTTGGTGTGGTGGTGGCGAATCTCGGCCGCGCCCGGGGGCATGAACTCCTCGATCACGCTGAGTTGTTCTTCGTTGACCAGATACCACGCGTCACAATCCACTCCCCAGCGATAGTGCTCGGCATTCTCCCGGCTCACGGGTCCGGTTGTGACTGCACCCTTGTGGACAGACTGCGCAGGGCCAGATCCCGGTTGGGCAGAGCCCGATCGGGTGGACCCTGATTGGAATCTCTTCGCCATACTTTTCGTCTCCTGCCGACCAGTGTAATCTGTCGCCATGAACGATCCTACTTCGAACGCGGCTCATTCCAGCGTGGCCCATTCCAGTCCTGCTGCAGATCCGAAGCGCGAACTGTTGCGGCATACTCTGGCCACAGTCGCGTATCGAGGCGGCAAAGCCGTGCGTAACGCGCCCGAGGGCTTCGCCGATTTTCAGGCAGGCGAGGGCGTACGCACTCCTGGGCAGATTCTGGCGCATGTGGGCGACCTTTTTGATTGGGGGTTGTCGATCGCGCAGGGCCGGCGGACGTGGCACGATTCGAAGCCGCTGCCGTGGGAGCAGGAAGTCGTAAGATTTTTCGCAACCCTCAAGAAGTTCGATGACTTCCTGGCTTCGAGTGAGCCAGTGCAGGCTTCGCTCGAGAAAATATTTCAAGGGCCGATCGCCGATGCCTTGACCCACGTCGGGCAGATCAACATTCTTCGCCGTCTGGCGGGTGCGCCAGTGAAAGGCGAGAGCTACTACGAGGCAGCGATTGAAACCGGACGAGTGGGCGCCGATCAAGCCAAACCGAAGCGCGAATTCTGAGCGCCCGGGCGAATTACTTGGAGCGATTGCGGTACAAAGCCCCGTCCACCTGTCGGACCATCGCTTCCACATCCAGCGGAGCCTCCAGGAACGTTTCGAGCCGCTGGCTGATTTCTTTCGCCTTGCTCAAAACTTCGTGGTACGGGACGCGGAGCGCTGTGACGTAGGGCTTACTGTCGATCCACGCGTAGACCTCGCGCAGATGCTTCTCAAACGCCGCGGAAATGGCGGCGGGATCGGCTCCTTCCTTGTAGGTTCCGCGGCGGCGCAGCATTTCGTCTTGCGACGCGAGGACTTCTGGCAGCGGCCGCTGCATGAAGATGATCCGATATTCGTGGCCGGCGGGAAGCGAAAGCAAAAGCCGCGAAATCACTTTGACCACCTTGCCTTCGCCCTCGGCGATGCAGGCCGGATCGTTGGGAAGTTGCTTGATCCGCTCCCACTCCAGGTAGCCGCGCGGATTGTCGGTGTCGGCGCGGCGTTCGCCGTCGGAGAGCGCTGTCATGCCTCCAGCCACCAGCATCTGCATCATGAGCGACGTGCCCGAGCGAGGTAGTCCCGAAACGATTGTGATCATGCGTTCCTTGGTGTTACGAGTGCCCGGAGCGGAAGACCGTCTGGCGCACGAGTGTCGACTGAAAAGACAGACTAGCAGAGACGAGGTATCCACATCTGAACGCAGTATTGTGCATTCCTTCGTGTTGACGTCCTTCGTGGTTCAAGATTCGCGTTTCGGTTACCGGTTTTCGTTTACGTTTTCGTTTACAATGACCGCGTAAGGCCGAATCCGGCGGCGTTTGTGTCCGCTCGAACGAGGGGTACGTCCTTGGCGACTGGTGAAGTGACCGCTTCCAACTCCCAGAATATTCCGCAGCTTCCTAAACATAAGGTCAAGATCAAGAAGGCCGGGCAGCGTGCCTGCAACGAGAAAAACGACAAAGGCAAATTCTGCGGCGGGCACCTGAAGCTCTGGTTCTACATGACCGACGCGGTCGAACGCGAGTGTGGCGACGTGGAGAAGGCCTGGGGACCGAAGGCCGAAGTCTATCGCTGCGAAAACTGTAGGACCTTGTATCTGCCGACGCCGGGCGAGAGCAAGATCAACGTCGCGGGCCAGGGGATGATTTCGGTGTTCGGGCTGACGCTGCCGCCGAAAGAAAAAGCTCCTAGCTCCTAGCTTCTAGCTGCTAGCCACAGCGATCGCATCGTCAACGTGACGATCTTGCATGTTTGGGAAACCATGAGGGGCGCTCGGCCGCACGAGTTTTGCTAGAAGCTAGGAGCTAGCAGCTAGAAGCTTTTCCCATGCACACTCCCGACCTCATCTACGACTGGAACAAGAATTACCCGCCGGGGCTGAAGCCACCGGGGCCGGTGTTGATTAACGACGAGACTTTGCGTGATGGGCTGCAGTCGCCGTCGGTGCGTGATCCTTCGATCGCGGAAAAGATTGAAATTCTCCATTTGATGGAGACTTTGGGCATCCACTCGCTGGCTCTCGGACTTCCCGGCGCGGGGCAGCGCGCTGTCGAGGCCGTGACCGCCCTGGCCCGCGAGATCGCTGCGCACAAGATGAAGATTCGCGCCAACTGCGCGGCGCGAACCCACGAGAACGACATTCGCCCTATCGCCGAGATCGTGCAGAAGACTGGGTTGCCGATCGAGGCCGCTACGTTCATCGGCTCCAGCCCGATTCGAAGATTCACCGAAGGATGGACCGACGATTTTCTCTTGCAGACGACGGAGAAGGCCGTCAAATACGCCGTTTCGCTCGGGCTCGATGTCATGTACGTCACCGAGGATACCAGCCGCTGCGATCCCGAAACGGTGAAGCGTTTGTACGCGACGGCGATCAACTGCGGCGCCCGCGCCATCTGCATTTGCGATACCGCTGGACACGCCACGCCCCTGGGCGCGCTGGCGCTGGTGCGGTTTGTGATTGAGGAAGTGGTGAAGCCCTCGGGTGAGAAGATTCGCGTCGACTGGCATGGGCACAGCGACCGCGGCCTGGCGATTGCGAATTCGATGGCCGCCATCATCGCGGGCGCGAATTGCGTTCACGGCTGCGCCATTGGTCTGGGAGAACGTGTCGGCAATACCCAGGTCGACCAGATGCTGGTGAATCTGAAGTTGATGGGCATTGCGCCTTGGGACAAACAGGACTTGACCAAGCTGAAGCAGTATTGTCAGGCCGTCTCGCGGGCCACGGGTGTGCCGATTCCCGCGAATTATCCGGTGGTCGGCGATGATGCGTTCCGCACCGCAACGGGCGTGCACGCGTCCGCGATCATTAAGGCGTATCGCAAAGACGACGTGGTGCTGGCGAACGCCGTGTATTCGGGAGTGCCCTCGCATATGTTTGGGCTGGAGCAGATTATCGATATCGGGCCGATGAGCGGCAAATCGAATGTGCTGTGGTGGCTGGAACGGCACGGCATTCCGGTGAGCGACGGGATCGTCGACCGCATCTACCAGCGCGCCAAGCAGAGCGACCACACGCTGAGTGAGGCGGAGATTCTGGAGTGCGTGCCCACGGCGGCGCACAAAAAGTGACGCGCGCATGGCTGCCTTGAGAGATGTAAGACATGCGATTCTCGGCGTGGGCGGCGTTGGAGGCTTGATCGGCGCCTGCCTGGCGAAATCGGGTGCGCCGGTCACCGTGGTAGTGAGACCCGAGTCGCTCGCCCGGTTTCCTGAACAGCTTCAGTTGGAAAGCGCGTTTGGAAATTTCAGTGTGCCCGTCTCGCGCGCTTCCACCGTGCCTGCGGCCGACGTGCTTTGGATTACGGTGAAGGCCACACAACTCGAGGCCGCGCTGGCTTCATTCACCAAGCCCGATTCAGTACGGGCGATCGTTCCTCTCCTCAATGGCATTGACCATCTTGCGCTCCTGCGGGCGAAATACGGCGAGGAGAAAGTCATTGCGGCTACGATTGCCGTCGAGACCGAGCGCGTCGCACCCGGACAAATCGTGCATCGTTCTCCCTTTGCCCGGTTGAATGTGTCGTCGGCCGGGCGAAGCCTGCTGGGCAAGACTGTCGACGACCTTCAGAGAATGGGATTCGAGTGCCGGTTCATCGATGACGAGCCGACCCTGATGTGGAGCAAGATTGTTTTCCTCGCGCCCTTGGCGCTGACCACCACCGCCGCTGATCGAACGACGGGAGCAGTGATCGCCGATCCAGAATGGAAGCGGCTACTCGAGTCTTGTGTGCGGGAAGCCTGCGCCGTTGCGGTGGCGGAGCGCGCCAAAGTGGATGCGGAGTCCGTCCTCGCCGGGATGATGAAGATGCCCGCGAACATGCGCAGTTCCATGCAGAAGGACGTTGAGCGCGGCAATGCTCCGGAACTCGACGCGATCGCCGGACCGGTCCTGCGCGGCGCTTCGCGGCACGGGATCGAAGTGCCGACTACTAAAAAACTGGTGGCAGCCGTGGAGCGCAGGGCGGGCTCAACACCTTCCCTCGTGTAGCATTCCGAACAATGGACTGGCCCGTTTGCGAGGTCGAAAAGCTTTTGGCGTAACGCGCCAATTGAGATGCCAGTCTCGTGATGGCGCTTGAAACGAAGGGGTCATTACCCCGCGCCATAGGACAATACGGAGGCACGTCCGCGACGGGGGGCTTCCCGCCTTCGGTAACGCATTAGCCAATCCTAATCCTGCCCCATGCGTTGTAAACTGGCGGAATACTCGCCATGAGCCCGAATCCCCCGCGCCCGGACTTGCCGGAGCTTGCACTGTCGGTGCAGCACGAGGTGGCGCGCCTGGCCGCTTCGCCCGAGGTTCGTTCGGCCTTCAACTGGTTTCGCATGCAAGAACCGCAGCTGTCGCACTGGCAAATGGAGATGGCTCGGATTCCGGCGCCCCCCTTTGGCGAGTCGGCGCGCGGGGCCTGGCTGGCGGAGCGCTTTCGCGAAGTCGGGCTCGACGATGTTCGCATCGACGACGTGGGAAATGTATTTGGAACGCATCCCGGATTTGGCCGGCGCTATGTGGCGCTGAGCGCGCACATCGATACCGTGTTTCCGGCGAATACGCCGCTGAATATTCGCCAGCAGGGAAGCCGCATTTACGGCCCCGGAGTCTCCGACAACGGCGCAGGCGTGGCGGCGTTGCTGGGAATTGCGTCGCTGTTGCGGCATGTGCGCGTCCGGCATGCGCTGCCGTTTGTGTTTATCGGCAATGTCGGCGAAGAGGGCGAAGGCGACCTGCGCGGCATGCGGCACATTTTTTCCACACCGCGCTGGAAAGATTCGATTGCCTACAGCCTGGTGCTCGACGGAGCGGGCGCCGACACGATCGTCGCCGAAGCCCTGGGCAGCCGCCGGTTTGAAGTCATCGTGCGTGGGCCGGGCGGACATTCCTGGAGCGACTTTGGCGCCCCGAATCCCATCGTCATTCTGGCCAAGGCGATCGAAACCTTTACTGCGACCCCGGTCCCAACCACGCCGAAGACCACGTTCAACATCGGTGTGATTCGCGGCGGGACTTCGGTAAATTCGATTCCCGAGTCGGCCAGCATGAAGGTGGACATTCGCTCGACGTCGATGACGGAGATGGAGCGGCTGGAGCAGTCGTTGCGCCTGGCGCTGAACCGCGCCGTGGAGGATGAAACCATGGCGGCGGAGATGCGATCGTCTGTGCAGAAGCGGCCGGCCGGAGTGAGTTGCGAGGTAGTTGTGATCGGCAACCGTCCCGCGGGAGAGTTGCGAGCCGGGGCGCGAATTTTGCAGGTCATACGCGCCGTCGACGGGCAACTCGCCAACGCCGCCCAGGTGCAGCGGGCGTCGACCGATGCGAACATACCGCTGTCGCTGGGGCAGGAGGCGATTGCCATCGGGGGCGGCGGGTCGGGCGGCGGGGCTCACACTTTGCAGGAGTGGTTCGATTCCAACGGGCGCGAGTTGGGTCTGAAAAGAATTTTGCTGACCATGCTGGCGCTGGCGGGGGTGGGGGAATGAAGTTGAGCTTGCGAGCGAGTCTGGGGTGTGCAGTTCTGTGTTCTGTTCTCGGCGCGATCCAGAGTTCCGGGCAGGAACCCGCTCCGGCCTCGGCCGAGGCCAAGCCGAAGGCCGACATCATTTTCATGCACGCCAACGTTTACACGGGCGTGCCCGCCAACACGCCGTTCAGTTCGATTCTTCGCGAGGAAGCCATTGCGGTGCGCGGCGACCGCATCCAGGCGGTGGGCAAGGCCATTGAAATTGAGAAGCTGAAAGGGCCGCAGACCGAGGTGGTCGATCTCGGCGGACATTTTATAATGCCCGGATTCAACGACGCACACCTTCATCTTGACGATGCCGGGACGATGAAGCTGAGCATCGATTTGACCGGCGTGAAATCTCTCGAGGAGCTTCGCGCCCGAGTCGCGAAGAAGGTCGAAGAGTCGAAGGCGGGCGATTGGATTCAGGGTTCCGGCTGGGACGAAACCCTGTGGCCTGTGAAAGTGGTTCCGACGCGCTGGGATCTGGACGAAGTGTCGAACGGACATCCCGTGTTTTTGGAACGGATCGATGGGCATATTGCCGTGGCCAATACTCGGGCGCTGCAGTTGGGCAGCGTCACACTGGCTAGCCGCGACCCCCAGGGTGGGCAGATCGATCGCAACCAGAATGGCGAGCCGACCGGCATTTTGCGGGAAACGGCGCAGCTCGCGGTTCTGGGCGCGATTCCCAAGCCGACCCACCGGCTGCGTCGGGAGGGGCTGGAACTTGCCCTTGCCGATCTGGCCGAACACGGAGTGACCTCGGCGCAGGATTATTCGCCGGTCTGGGAGAATTTTCAGATCTACGAAGAGCTGGAAAAAGAAGGCAAGCTGACGGCGCGGATCACGGAATGGCTGCCCTTTGACGATCCGGTCGAGGAGTTGGACAGGAAGCGCAACTCGCATCCTCAGTCGGACCTGATGCTGCACACCGGAATGCTGAAGGGATTCATGGATGGCTCGCTGGGATCGCACACGGCGGCCATGCTCGAACCGTATGCGGATGATCCCAAGAACTCCGGCTTGCCGCGATACGATGCCGTCAAGCTGAATGATATGACCAAGGAGCGTGTGCTGGCCGGCTTCCAGATTGGGTTCCACGCGATTGGCGACAAGGGCATACAGATGGCGCTCGACGCCTTTGCCGGCGCCGAGAAGGCGGCGCGCGAAGCGCACGTGAGAGCGCCCAACGGCGGCGACGACTTCCGCCTGCGCATCGAACACGCGCAGGTCACGACGCCGGCGCAGATCGCGCAGTTTAAGACTCTGAAAGTTATTGCCTCGATGCAGCCCAGTCATCTGTTGACCGATATCCGCTGGGCCCAGGATCGACTCGGACCGAAGCGGGCGGCGACTTCCTACGCCTGGCTGGCTTTTCTGAACAAGGGCGTGGCCCTGGCGTTTGGCACGGATTATCCCGTGGAACCGGTCACGCCGTTCCGCGGCCTCTATTCAGCCGTCACGCGGAAAAGCGACAACGGCAAGCTCGAGTATTTCCCCGAGCAGCGGCTCACCATGGATCAGGCGATTGCCGCCTACACCACGGGCTCGGCTTTTGCCGAGTTCGACGAAAAAGAGAAAGGGAAGATCGTGCCCGGAATGCTGGCGGATTTTGTCGTCCTGGACCGGGATCCAGCGGCATCCTCGCCGGAGAAACTGTTAGGAACCAAGGTGCTGCGCACAGTGGTGGGTGGGAAGACGGTGTACGAGGCGAAGTGAGTTCCCGCCTGGGTTGATCATCCTTCTCCGATTCCCCGCTAAGAGACTGTCAGGAAGTACTTTACTCAACTCCAGGGAGCATCAAACGGTTCCGCGGGTTTGTGCGTCTAATACTGGAAAGCCGCCTCCGGCGAGGTAGTGGCGCAGTTTGACGGTGGAAGAAGTGCAAAGAACGTGAACCACGAAGGACACGAAGGTTCACGAAGGAACCCTTCGCAAAATGAAGTCCTTCGTGGTGAAGTCTTTAAATTTGAGCCTTCGGCGAGGCTCCAAGCCTTCACCGCGTAAATGGGTATACTATAAGAAGTTTGTGAGTTCGGAGGGAAGTAGACATGGATTCGGGCGCAATGTGGATGCGCATCAAGGCTCATCGCTGGGCCTACACGCTGAGTATTCTGGCAACGCTTTCCGTCGGCATTCTGATCGGGACGGTGATTTCCTACGGAGTCAAAGGAAAAGAAGGGCAAAAGAGCGATGCGACGCCGCTTACGTTGCCTTCGCCGCAGCAGATGTCGAACACGTTTTCGCAGATTGCGAAGCAGCTGGAACCGAGCGTGGTCAACATCAATACGGAATCGACGATCAAGAACGTCCACCGGCGCCGGGGACAGAATCCCGATGACGATGATAGCGGCGGTGGCGGGATGGACGATTTCTTCAATCACTTCTTCGGAGGTCCGGGAGGTCAGGGTGGCTCCGGCGATGGCGCGATCCGCGAGCGCTCCCTGGGCTCTGGCGTAATCGTCGACCCCAAGGGATACATCGTCACGAATCGGCACGTGGTTGAGAAAGCGGACCGCATTCGAGTCCGATTCGAAGATGATCCGCCGGGTGTGCAGCATGACGCCAAAGTCGTGGGAACAGATCAGGAAACGGATCTTGCCGTGATCAAGGTCGACCTGGACCGCGCCCTGCCGGCCGCCAAGATGGGAAATTCCGACAGCATGCAGGTGGGCGACTGGGTTCTGGCGGTAGGCAGTCCGTTCGGGTTGTCCGAAACTGTGACCGCTGGAATTGTTTCGGCGAAGGGACGCGACATTGTCCCCGGCCGCCAGTTTCAGACGTTCATTCAGACCGATGCCGCCATCAACCCCGGCAACTCGGGAGGGCCGCTGGTCAATATGAACGGCGAGGTAATCGGCATTAATACCGCGATTCTGAGCGAGACCAACGCCTATGCCGGCGTGGGTTTTGCCCTGCCGTCCAAAACCGTGGTCGATGTTTACAACCAGTTGACCGGGCCGGAACACAGAGTTTCGCGCGGCTCGATCGGCATCCAGTTTGACGCGGTGGAGAATCCTGCGATTACTCGGGTGTACGGCGCAGGAAGCGGCGTTACCGTCTCCAGCGTGGTGGCCGGCAGTCCTGCCGACCAGGCGGGATTGAAGGTCGGCGACACCATCACCAGCGTGGATAGCCACAAGGTAAGCAAGGGCACCGAACTGGTGGCGGATATCGCCTCGCGCAAGCCGGGATCGAAGGTGACCCTGGGCTTCCTGCGCAACGGGAAACCGCAGGAAGCGTCGGTGACCATTGCCGATCGCGCCAAGCTGTTTGCCGCGCGCCTAGGCGACGATCAGGAGAACGGCGACGAGAGCGCTCCCAAGCAGAGTAAGTTCGGGGTCACGGTTCGCAAGGTGACGCCCGAGATGGCCGACCGTCTCGACATGCCGGTGGGAAAAGGCGTGATCGTGCAGGACGTGAAGCCCGGTTCGTTTGCCGAAGACGTGAACCTGGGACGCGGCGACATCGTTCTGGAAGTGAATAAGCAGGCGGTCAACAGCGAAGAAGAATTCGCCAAGATCGAATCGAGCCTGAAGAGCGGCCAGGATGTTGTGTTCCTGGTGCGTTCGCGCGGTTCAACGCGGCAGGACGGAACCATCTTCCTGGCCGGTACACTTCCGTAACTGACATAGGCCCAACGGGAACTGGCACTATACCCATCCATCGTGGATGATTACAATGCCAGCGTCTGTTGGGCTTTTTGTTCTTGCGCCTTTTTAAGGCAGCAAGAATTTCCTAGAGGTGAAAGTATCGCGTTGAGGATTTGGACTCGAAGCAGGCGAACACGCTTCCTCCCAGTATGCGCACTAACCGTGTGCCTGTGCGTGTCTGCGGCAACAGCAGGCCAAAGTTCGACGGGTGACGCTGGCGCGAAAAAGTCGGCGACCACCGCCCCTACGAATCACAAGAGCACGAACGCACCTGCTAAGTCAGCCAGCGGCGCCAAATCCACCAGCACGACGCACACGGCTTCTACTCACAAGCATTCCACGCGAAAGAAGTCAGCCCGGGCGCGCGGCCAGCAGAAGATCGACTCCGAGCGTGCGCAGGCCATTCAGGAAGCTCTGATCCGCGAACACTACCTGAGCGGAGAAGCCACCGGCACATGGAACCAGGCCAGCGAAGATGCAATGAGACGCTACCAGGCCGACCACGGGTGGCAGAGCAAAACGGTGCCCGACTCGCGGGCGCTGATCAAGCTGGGTCTGGGCCCGAGCAAAGACCATCTGCTGAACCCTGAGAGCGCCATGACCACTGTCCCGGATCGGCAGCGCGCGGAATCGCCGCGTGCCACGCCCCACAGTGCTGCGCCCACGACAGATCCTGCCCCCGCTCCGGTTCCGGTCGCTCCCACTCCCGAGCAAGGCGATCATTCCCACCCGCAGTAACGCGCTGCAATCAGCATTCACCATCTCAGCCGGGATGAAGTTTCCGACTATAGGCACCAGTGTGCAGGGGCAGGCGATGATTCGCGCTGGCTGAATGCTGACAGCTAGTTTTTCTTGTAGCTCGTCATTACCGGCGTCGGAGAGTAGGGCAAGGGGGTCTGATTGGTGATGATGGCGAGGGGATTCGATTCCACCATCGCTTCCGCGATGTCTTTTCCGCAGATCGCGGCGGCCGCATCGCGCGCGGTGGAAAGAATCGCCACCCGTTTTTCCGTGTCGTGGGCATCGGTGGCGAGCACGTGGACCGCCTGATGTTCGAGCAGCCATAGCGCCGCGCGGCGTGTTCGTTCTCCCCAGAATCCCGTCAGAGCCGAGCCTGTCATCTGCACCACGCATCCCTGATCGGCCCACTCCAGCACGCGCTGTGGGCTCTCGCGCAGAATCGGATTGCGCTCGGGATGGGTGATGATCGGCGTGATGCCGCAGTTGCCGAGTTGCAGAAAAGAATCCGTGGTCTGCTGGGGGACGCTGTAGTTGCTGAACTCGACCAGCAGGTAGCGCGTGCCTTCGATGACGTAACGCGTGGGATTGGCCAGAGCGTCCTGCAGGTTGTCGTAGGAGAGGTGAAAGTCGCAGCCCAGGCTGAGTTTCGGTGACTCGCCGATGAGCTGTTGCAGATGGGCGACCAGCCCCTTCAAATACTCGCGATCATAGTGGTAACGGTCGTTGGCGTGGGGCGTGGCGACCATGTGAGTGATGCCGTCTGCGGCCGCCGTGCGGCACATGGCGACCGAGACGTCCCACGATTTCGGGCCATCATCGACTTCTGGCAGGATGTGAGAATGAATGTCGACCACGGTTGTTCGAACACCGGCACGCCGCCAAGGTTGCGCCTGCCTCTGATTTAAGCAGATTCGTCCGCAAAGGCCAAGCGGCGCGGGAACTGGTAGATTGCGCGAAGCGCGTGCCCGCGGCCATTCCCGGGATTTACTGGGATTCGAATTTGCTACCAGATCGTCGGAACTGCCCGCGACTTGCGGATTGCCTGGTCCGCGGTGAGAAGCGGAATGTCCTCCACGAGCGCAGTGGCGCCGATGATGCGGTCGGCAGGATCTTTGGGATAGCTGGCTGGCAGAGCGTAAGCCTGGAGGGCGATATTGGCTGTGATTGGAAGAATGGTGAAGCGGCGCTCAACTTCGGCAAGAACAGTCTCCGCGTCAGGCTTCAAATAAATTTGTCCGCAACTTGCAAGTCGGGCGATTTCGACCAGCGCGATGCTTGGGACTGCCAATCCGCGGTCTTTCTTGCGAGCGTCTTTGATGGCTGACTGCGCTTTCGTGGATATCCGACGATAATCCTGCGCGAGCCATATCACCACGTGAGTGTCGAGCAGGATCAATAGAGATCGCCCCACTCTTCCGGAGTGAGTATCGGGGAGACAATATCGCCCTTGATCTCAACCGTGCCTTTGCCCTTCATAAAGCCGAAGATGTCGTCCTTCTCCTGCTCTACGGGGACGAGCTTTGCGACGGGCTTGCCGCGCTTGGTGATGACAACCACTTCGCGCCTGGACTGAACCTCATCCATGACTCTTAGACAGTGGACTTTGAACGCACCGGCGGGCATAGTTTTCAAAGGAGCCTCCCGATCATGGTCATTATACTATGGTCATATGAATTGCGCCTGCGGTTTTTGTTGAAGGGCGTCTCTTCACATATCCAGCGTGGCTTCATATGGGATGAGCGACTGGTTGCGCAAAGCGCACGCCAGTGAGCCGGGTCCGGGCGATAATTTGCCGAACGGGCTCTGGTAGTTGCTCCAATCCCAGCGGTGACAGGGGACAGGCGACTCGGAAGTAAGCGATTCCGGGTTTCAGGTAAGAATCGATGTCGAACGAGAACAGGCCCAGATCGGCCATCGCAACAAAACTCTTGAGATAGCGCGATTCATTTTGCTCACCTTTCCAGCCGGGACGGAGGCCCACCAGATCTTCATCAACCCTGTGCGCTCCCCGGACGGGCGCTTCTGTCTTGAAGTAGTTGCATACAAGCACGAGGTCTTCGGCGCGTTCCGAGACACTCGCGGGCACACGCTTGAAGCCTGCCGACGCAAAGTGTGCGATGAGGCCTCCCTCATCGACCCCGAACCAATCGAAATCGGTGCTCAATTGTGCGGTCTCTTCAATTCTCATTGTGGGCGGTGAATCAGGGTTTTCCGTAGCGCTCACGAATGAAGTCTGCGATCCCGGCGTAGGCTTTGGTCAGCGTCTGCTCGTCCGGCAGGAACACGATGCGGAAATGCTGGGTGCCCGGTTTCTGGCCGAAGCCGGAGCCGTGGACGACCATGACGTGCTTCTGGCGGATCAGTTCTTTCACGAAGATCTCGTCGCTCTCCGGGATGTCGATTTTGGGGTAAGCATAAAACGCGCCGCGCGGGGCCACGCAGCTCACGCGCGGGGTCGCCTCGCACCACTTCTGCGTGAGATCGCGGCGCGAACGCAGTTTGCGCTGCACTTCGACGAGATGATCCTGTGGGCCTTCGAGCGCCGGCTTAATCGCGTACTGCTCGGGATGATTGGCGCAGAGTCGCGCGCGCAGCAGGCGCTGTACACCGTCGGTGTAGGACTTCACCGCCGCCGCTTCGCCGGAGACGATGCCCCATCCAATGCGCCATCCAGGGACGAGGTAGTTCTTCGACATTCCCCCAAACGTCACGCAAGGCACGTCGGGCGCGACTGAGGCAAAGGCGATGTGCGGGGTATCCTCGAGAATCAGCTTGTCGTAGATTTCATCCGAGAAGACGAGCAGGTTATGGCGTCGCGCCAGTTCCGCGACTTGCTCCAGCATCTGCCGCGTGCACAGCGAGCCGGTGGGGTTGTTGGGGTTAATGAGCACGATGCCGCGGGTGTGTGGTGTGACCTTGCGCTCGATGTCGGCCAGTTCGGGCTGCCAGGCGTCGTCTTCATTCAGGTCGTAGGTGTTGAGAGCAATCCCGAGCTTGCACAGGATGGCTGAGTACAGCGGATAGTCGGGGCGGGGCGTGAGAATGTCTTCCCCGGGATTGACCAGGGCGGAAATGCAGGCGTCGACCGTTTCGCTGACTCCGGAAGTGACGAAAACGTCGCGCACCGTGGTGATGCCTTTGCGCGCCGCTTCGCCGCGAATGGCCTCGAGGGCTACGGGAATGCCGGGGGACGGGGCGTAGCCGTTCTTGCCGTCGCGCATGGCTTTGTAGACGGCTTCGATGATGTGCGGCGGCGTATGGAAATCGAAGTTGAGCGGATCGCCGATGTTCAGGGGAACGACCTTGTGTCCCTGACGGGTGAGTTCGTCGGCGACGCAGGCCAGATCGCGGATGGCATAACGGATATTTTCGAGGCGGGAGGCGGCGGGGATCTCGTGAGTTTGAGCGGAGGGCATAAGAGAAATTCTAACCGCAGAGGACCCGGAGGCGGGGAGAAATGTGGGGTGAATCCAGCGGGGAGAACACCAAACGTCGGTGTGTGTCGAGACTTCGGTAACGTCTATACTGGTCACGCGCCCGCCTATAATCGCAGACCATGCGGCTTTCCTACGCCATCAAATTTGAGGATTTCCGGACGTTGCAGGCGCCTTTCCCGACAGCCGCAGGCAGCAATGCGGGATTCAAGGGCGTGCTGGTGGCCTGCGCTCTGATGGCACTGTTAGGCGTGTTTTTGATGGTGCAGGGGATGGGGCTCCCGGTCGGTGGTTTCCTCATCGGGCTGGGCCTGCTTGCGGCCACGGCCGCGTATTTCTACGAGCAGCGGTCCGTCCGCACGAACAAGGAAAAGTACGAAAAGAGACTCGCTGAGGAGTTCCAGCGGATCCATTGCCGCGACCAGAGAATTTTTGCGGCGGATGAAAAGGAGTTCACCTCGAGCTGCAAGTGTGGGACGGTTACGCGCCCCTGGTCGGAGCTGACGTCTTTTTCTGAGAGCAAAACGCATTTCGCTTTCAACACGAAGATGGGCGGGCAGATTCTGCCAAAATCGGCCTTCGCTTCGGAAGCCGAGATCACCGAATTTCGCGCGCTGGCCACCGGCAAGCTGCATCAGGACAAGCCAGCGACTGCGCCCCACTTTGACTTCGCCCTGAAGCGTGAGGATTATCGCGCAGCCTACTGGCTGCATACTCTCAAAGGAGGCGGTTGGCGCGGTTTGGCAACGGTCGTCGCAACTTACGCCTGCTTCACCTATGGAGTCTTTGTTATCTGGAATTCCATGGCCGCCCACAACGACGCTGTCCGCGCCGGTTTGATCGGTGGGCTTGTGGGATTCCCGTTGCTGAAGATTGCCACGAAGCGGCGCACGCAATACCTCGGGCCCTTACGGGTTTACTTCAGCGATCAAGGTTTGCATCTGCAGGATCCAGCCAACCAGTCGCGGACTTCGTGGACGCAGTTCGTTGGTTATCTCGAAGGCAACGGCTTGATGCTCCTCTACTACAATCCCAAGTTCTATCGCATCGTTCCGAAGCGAGCGCTGACGGGGCAAGCTGCCAAGTTCCAGACCCTGGTTGAAAGCAAGCTCAATCCGTACGACTACCGAAATCCGACGCGAGCGGCTGCAGACCAAGGCCGCCAGCTAGCATAGGTTTCGGTCCGTGGCTCAACGTCAGTCTTCCCGGTCGATCTGCGCTTTCTGGAGCTTGTCGGAATAATCGACGTAAACCGACTTCCACTCGGTGTAGAAGTCGATGGCGCCAATCCCACCCTCGCGATGACCGTTCCCCGTGGCCTTGGTGCCGCCGAAAGGCAGGTGTACTTCAGCGCCGATGGTGGGCGCGTTGATATAGGTGATGCCGGCGTAAAGATCGCGAATCGCCGAGAACGCTTTGTTCACGTCTTTGGTATAGAGTGCCGACGACAGGCCGTACTCGATCCCGTTGGCAATTTCGATGGCGTCCTCAAGATGGTCACAAGGGATGATCGAGACCACAGGTCCGAAGATTTCTTCCTGTGCGATGCGCATCTTGGGGTCGACGTCGGTGAACACGGTCGGCTCCATGAACCAACCATGCTGGTACTCGCCCTGATCGAGTCGGTTGCCGCCGCAAACCAGCTTCGCGCCCTCGTTCTTGCCGATCTCCACATAGCTCAGGTCGGTCTGAAGCTGTTTCTCGTTGACGGCAGGGCCCATCTGCACGGTTTCGTCCAGGCCATTGCCCACTTTCAATTTCTTCGCGCGCTCGACCAGGCGATCGACGAATGCCCGGTACACGCCCTTCTGCACGATCATGCGGCTGGTCGCGGTGCAGCGCTGGCCAGTGGTGCCGAAAGCTCCCCAGAGTCCGCCTTCGATGGCGAGATCAAGGTTGGCGTCGTCGAGCACGATCATGGGATTCTTGCCGCCCAACTCTAGCGAGCAGTGCTTGAAACTCTTGGCTGCAATGCCGCCGATGATGCGACCGACCGCAGAGGATCCGGTCAGCGAGACGGCGCGCACGTCGGCATGCTCGGCGATTGGAGTGCCTACATCAGCGCCAAATCCGCCGACCACGTTGATGACGCCCTTGGGCAGTCCCGCGTCGGTGAGAGCACGCACGAGATTGAAGGTTGAAAGCGGCGTGTCCTGCGCCGGCTTAATGACGCAGGTGTTGCCGCAGACGATGGCCGGCAGAAGTTTCCATGACGAAATCGCCATGGGGAAATTCCACGGCGTGATCATGCCGCATACGCCGATCGGCTGGCGCACGGCCATGGCAAACTTGTTGGGCATTTCCGACGGCACCGTCGGACCGAACAGGCGGCGGCCTTCGCCGGCATTGTAATAGGCGGCGTCAATCGCTTCCTGCACGTCGCCGCGGGTCTCGGCCAGAACCTTGCCCATTTCGCGGGTCATTTCCCGGGCATAGTCTTCCTTGCGCTCGATTAAAATCTCGGCGGCGCGAAAAACGATTTCGGCGCGGCGCGGCGCGGGCACCAGTCGCCACTTGGTGAAGGCGCGCTTGGCGGCGGCGACGGCGGCGTCCACGTCGGCCTTGGCGGATTTCTGGAAGATGCCGACCAGGTCTCGGGTATCGGCGGGATTGCGGTTTTCGAACGTCTCTCCGGTCGAGGCCTCGACCCACTCGCCATCAATAAAATTCTTGAAGACTTTTGTCTTGCCGTAGCTGAGCGAGGCCGGGCTGGTCAAAGTGTCGGTTGCCATGATGTCTCCTTATGAATGCCTGGATATTGATGCTACAGCCGGAGCGGAAGGTGCGGCAAGGCTAGGCGAAAGGCGATTACCACGAGGACACGAAGGTTCACGAAGGAATGCCCCAGTGCTTCCTTCGTTACCTTCGTGGTTAAAGGTTTGCTTTGTGCCTAGTGCCAGCGTTTGAGCTTTGGCCAGAGGGCAGTCAAGGAATCAAATTTCTTGCCTTTGCAAATGAACACGTCAATCTGCTGCTCAAGGGCATACGGATTCGCCGCGGATGTGCCGACGTAGTCCACATGCTCCCAGAGTTTGTCCAGCGTTGCCTGGTTATCGTCCAGCACGATCATGCAGTTGCCCGAGTAGCCGCGCGGTCCCCAGAGAAACCAGGTCTGATGCCCGCTGAGGGAAGCGGGCAAGCCAGCGCGGCGGCCGAGAAAATCGATGGCCCCGGCCTGACCGTAATCCTGGGCGAAGATGCCGCAGTCTTTGCGCTCCTCGGGCGCAAGGCGGCTCCACGCGACCGCCGTCTCATCCACAATCTCCTGCCATCCGAATTGGTCGGCAAACCACTGCGGCAGAGCGGCGCGGGCGTGGGAATGCTCCATCACCGGAATCTTGAACGGAAGAGTCTTCGCGTAGGCGAGAAAGGCGTCGGGGGAAAGAACCGGAACGACCATAGGCGCGAGATACCCTCCGACGGCCAGCAGAAGGATAATGATCGCGGGTTTCAACCACCGCAGGCGAGGCCGGCCGCTTTCCGGACGAGCGTCCTTTCGACCATCAATTGCCGACTCAATCACCACCGCGCCCGCCGCCAGCAGCATGGGATACACCGGGGCGAGGTAGTAGTTCTTGCCGTGCAGTATGAAGAAAACCGCATAGCACACCACATAGCACCATCCCAGCACGCGGTAAGGCTTGAGCCGTGCTGAGAAGAGAAGCGCGAACAATCCCGCCAACCAGATAGGCGCGGTCAGGGGATTCACCAGCAGCATCTGTTGGAAGAAGTATGGAAATGGTCCGAGCACCACATCGCGGCCTTCCGCCTTGATGTTGTGCATCAACTGCACAAACGGCCAGTCGTAATGAACATTCCACAGCAGGTTCGGCAGAAAGATCAGAAAAGCAGCGAGCCCGCCCAGCCAGATCCACTTGTTCAAAAACACGCGGCGCTGCTCGGTCAGCAGCAAGCCAGCGACAATTCCGAAACCGAACAACGCGATGGAGTACTTCTCTTCCATCCCGAAGCCCGCGACCACGCCAAACCACAGCCAGTACCGTGGATCGTTCCTTCTGATGGCGAGGACGGCGAAATAAGCGCAGCCCATCCACAAATTAGGTTCAAGACAGTTCGTGCCCAGCAGACTGCCGTTGGAGAGATACATCGGCACGATGACCGCGCAGACGGCGCTCAGCAGCACGGCGAAACGGCGCCCTCCCAGTTCGCGGGCCAGGACCGCGGTTTGCACGACTAGTAACGACGACGCCAGAGCGGGGATGAAGCGAATGCTGCGCAGCGAGTCTCCCAGCACAGCCCGGCAGATGTGGATCAGAAACGGAATCAGCGGTGGCTGGTCGACATATCCCCACTGCAGGTGGTCGCCGCACGCAATGTAGTTAAACTCATCGCGAAAATAGCCGTAGCGGTTGTTGAAATAGATGTGGAAGACCAACTTGGCCAGCGCGATGGCCCAGATCACGGCCATGCCGGAACCCAGCAACGACTGCCGGGCGCGGTCGGGAGCGGAAAGCGTTGGAGGAACGCTAGCCATGGGGAAAGCAAGCATAGCTCATCGCCACGGAAGTTTCACAGCCGTGCCGACCGACACCGACTTTCCCAGATCCGGCACCGGGCTACGACATCTCGGCACTTCGGTAACGTCCCAAACTCATTCCCTGTTTTTTCCTCCGTTTTGCATGTGCTAACGTTGGTCTTTACCGCATATTTGCAAAGGTTTAGCGAGGTTTTTCAATCTCAAGTGTCCTCCGATAATCGCAAACCGGGGCTCCACGTCGCGTGGACCACCATTACATACCGCAGTGTCGCGCTGCTGATCCTGGCCGGCATCGTCGTGTTCTATCTTTTCGTGCGCTTCACGTTTCCCCAATTTACGGAGAACACTGTCAAGGCGGGCGGAAATGTATTCAGCAAGTTGCTGGATCACGTTGCGGGAATGGCTCCGGCGACCGGTCCGGGGGTCTCGACGGCGCAGCAGGCGCACTTCACCGCCCTCGATGGCACGGTGCGCGTGAAGAAGGCCAACGGCAATAGTTGGGTGACCGGCGACTACAGCATCCCCCTGGAAAAGGGCGACGTTGTTCAGACCGGCTCCGAAGGTATGGCGAAGGTTGTCTTCAACGACGGCACCAGTTATACCGTGAAACAAGATTCGCTGATCGTGATCGAAGAGAACTCCGCCAACGATCAGCAGCAGACCAACGTGGCCGTGGCGGTCAGCACCGGAACGGTCGACCTCTCGACCGCGACCTACAGCCAGGGTTCAAAATCGCAGGTCATTGTGGCGGGCGCAACGGCCTCGCTGTCGCCGGAGTCGGCCGCCCAGGTGCATAACGATCCCAAGTCGGAGCAGCACGAAATCCTGATGAAAAAAGGAACCGGCGAGGTCACGCGCAATGGCGAAACCGTGAAACTCGCCAACTGGGAAAAAGTGAGCTTCCAGGGCCAGCAGTCGCACTTGGAGAAGGCGAAGGAAATTGGTCCGCCCACCCCGATTGCCCCCGCCAACATGGCGCCGCTGTTTTCCGCCGGCGAAGCCACCAAGGACGTGGAATTCTCCTGGACCCCGATGGCGAATGCAGTTGGTTACCGCCTGCGCATCTCCCGCAACCCTTATTTTTCTTCTACACTGGTTGACAAGAAGGTTAATACGGCGGCGGTTACCGTCACCAGCCTGGGGGAAGGCGCGTATTACTGGATGGTGCAGTCCTACGATACGGCCGGAAAGGAATCGGCGGAGAGCGAGAAAAATCGCTTCACCATCATCTCCAAGGGCAAGGAGACGGAAGCCATCGAACTGGACCTGGATCCTTTCATTCAGCACGGGCACGTGATTGAAGTGACGGGCAAGACCCAGACGGGAGCGCGGGTCATGGTGAATGGCAGCGAGGTTCCGATGATCAACTCGGACGGCGGGTTCCATTACTTTACGCCACCGCTGCCGACGGGCGAGGCCGTGATTACGGTGACGGCGCAGACGGCGCAGGGCGGAGTGAACACGCAGCAGAAGAAGATCATCATCCAGTAAGTGGCCAGACGTAGGTTTTCGATCTTTAGGCTAAGGAACCTTCGGGTTAAGCAGGGTTGCGGGGCTTCTCGTAGAATAAGGACAGCCAGCACCCTGACAGGAAAATAAGGAAAGACTCCGGGAGAACTCCCGGCAGAGCAGTCACGTCGAAAGACGCGGGAAACATTTCGTCATGTCAAAGAACGGATTTCATTCCGGCCCGACACGCGGGCACAACCTCCGGTCGCTGTTCAGCATTTTCTCCAGCGATCTGGCCATCGACCTCGGCACCGCCAACACGCTCGTGTATGCGCGGGGCAAGGGCATCGTGGTGAACGAGCCTTCGATCGTGGCCATCAACAAGAACACGGGCGAAGTCGAGGCCGTCGGCAAAGAGGCGAAAGAAATGCTGGGCCGCACGCCGGGCAACATCGTCGCCATCAAGCCCATGAAAGACGGCGTGATCGCCGATTTCAAAGTCACCGAGAAGATGCTGAACTATTTCATCCAGAAGGCACACAACCGCAAGATGCTGGTGCATCCGCGCATCGTGATTGGCGTGCCGTCCGAGATTACGCAGGTTGAAAAACGCGCGGTCATGGATTCCGCCTATCGCGCCAAGGCGAGTGAAGTGCACCTGGTCGAGCAGGCCATGGTCGCGGCCATCGGCGCGGGACTGCCCATCACCGAGCCCAGCGGCAACATGGTGGTCGACATTGGCGGCGGCACTACCGACATTGCGGTGATTTCGTTGAGCGGCATCGTGTATTCGCGTTCCGTGCGCATGGCCGGCAATCAGATGGACGAAGCCGTCATGAACTATCTGAAACGGAAATACAACTTGCTGATCGGCGAGCGCACCGCCGAGCAGATCAAGATGGAAATCGGCTCCGCGCATCAGCTCGACAAGCCGATGACCATGGAGATCAAAGGCCGCAACCTGATCGAGGGCGTGCCAAAAACCATCACGGTCGATGACGGTGAAATCCGCGAGGCTCTCAGCGAATGCGTTTCGACCATCATGAATGCGATTCGCGTCGCGCTCGAGCGGACGCCTCCGGAACTCTCCGCCGACATCAGCGACCGCGGCATTGTGCTCACCGGTGGCGGCGCGCTGCTCAAGAACCTCGACAAACGCATCCGCGAAGAAACCGGCTTGCCCGTTTCCATCGCCGACGACCCATTGTGCAGCGTCGTGCTGGGCACCGGCAAAATGCTCAGCGACTTCAAGCTGCTGCGAAAGATATCGATCGAGTAAGACAGTGGTCAGTGGCTAGTGATTGGTGGCCAGTAAACCCAACCACTGACCACTCGCCACTGACCACTAACCACTGACGTTATGGAATCCGTACTCGGCCGCTACCGCAACCTGGTCATTCTTGTGGGAGTCTTGTTTCTGCAAGTGCTCGGGCTGGCGATGCAGGTGAAACGCGGCGGCAATGCGAACGATGCGGAAAACACGCGGTTGATCCGCATCTGGGGCGTGGGCGCCATCACTCCTTTCGAGCGTCTGCTGGTCTGGGCCCAGAACGGCAGCAGCGATATCTGGCACAATTATTTTTACCTGCGCGGCGTACGCGCCGAGAATCGCCAGCTTAAAGATCAGATTGAGCAGATGCGGCTGGAGCAGGTGCGACTCGCCGAAGACGCCGCCCAGGCGCGCCGTCTGCAGACTCTGCTGGCCTTCAAAGAACAATTCATCTCCCGCACCGTCGCCGCGCAGGTGATCGGCTCCAGCGGCAGCGACCTTTCCCGGACTGTCTATATCGATAAAGGTGAGAACGCCGGAATCAAACGTGACATGGCGGTCATCACTGCCGACGGCATCGTTGGCAAAGTGTTGGTGGTCTATTCGTCGGTTTCTCAGGTGCTGTTGATCAACGATCAGAGCAGCGGCGTGGGCGCCCTGCTGGAGAAGACCCGGCTGCAGGGGGTGCTGCGTGGCACCGCTAATGGCGAAGTCGTTCTCGAACGTGTGATGAGCGATGAGCAGGTTCCGCTCGGCGAAACCGTGCTGACCAGCGGCGGCGATCAGATCTTTCCTAAGGGCCTTCCCATTGGCTCGGTGATGAAGGTTGGAAACGGCAAGGACCTGTTTCTGAATATCAAGATCAAGCCGGCCGCCAACCTGAGCAAACTGGAAGAGGTGCTGGTGCTGGTCGAAAACAAAGAACGGCAGGCCGTGGCGGAAGAGAACGTTCACGTGCGCGCCGCCGACATTCTGGCGCAGCGACTGCCGTCTGTGCCCGACAAACCGGCCACAAGCACGAATGCCGCCGCTGGTACTGCGGGAACGACCGCCAATCCGGCTGCCGCGAAGACTGCGGCCAAACCGGGAAGCACCACGCCAGCGACGGCGCCTGCTCCAAAAAAGCCGTCGACATCAAGCAACGTTTCAAGCGCGTCGGCGCCAGGCACGGGACAAACCGCGAAACCAGCCCCTCAGAGTTCCCCCGCGCCGAAGAACGCCGGCGCTGCGGATGACACGGAGGCCACACCTAAGCCGGACGCATCCGAAAAACCCGCGAGCGACCAGCCGAAAACCGCTGAACCAACTCCGGCTGCCGCTCCCACCGCGCCACCGGCCGATGCCAAACCGCCCGCCGACCAGAGCAGCCCACAATAGCGTGCCCATCACTTACACATCGAATGAGCAGGTTGAAGTTTACCGGTTCAGCATCCCGGTAACGATCGGCATTCCGTTGCTGGCGCTTTTTCTGCAGTCGTTTCTGCCGCTCCGGTTTCCACTCTTTCGAGACTATGTCGACTTACCGCTGCTGATTACGATCTTTTTTGCCATGGCGCGCCGCAATCCAATCGCCGGCCTGTTTACCGGGGCCATCATTGGTCTGGCGCAGGATATGCTGGGCCACAATCCCATCGGAATCTACGGCATCTCCAAGACGGTGGTGGGCTATGGAGCGTCGTCGCTGGGGGTAAAACTCGATGTAGAAAACGCCGGTGCCCGCCTGTTGGTGACCCTCGGGTTTTACCTGGTACATTCCGCCGTGCATTACACGGTCGGCCATGGACTGGTCAACATGACCCAGACCTGGAGCTGGTCCCACGGGATCCTGGCGGGCCTGGCCAACGCGATTCTGGCAGTGCCGCTTTTCTTTCTACTCGACAAGTTTAAGCAGAGAACGTGAGGAGCGTCGTTAGTCGCTGGTCGTTAGTCGTTGGCGAGCTTGATAAACGACTTTGGCGAATGGATAGTGACCTCAGTTACTTAATCTCATTCCCCGATCAATTCGCTGCGGCTTACAATGAGAGGAACGCACCAAGCCAACGACTAACGACCAAGGACTAACGACTGATGTTCGGCCGCGACGAAAAAGTTTCCGCCATCCGCCTCACGGCGGCGCAGTACATCATCCTCGGCATCTTCCTGGTGCTCGCCTACGGGCTGTGGCGACTGCAGGTGGCGCAGAGTGACTACTACTCGCTGGCTGCGGAAAAAAATCGCATTCGTAATGTGCCGGTGCTGGCGCCCCGCGGCAAGATTCTCGACCGCGAAGGGCGCACCATCGTCGATAACTACCCGTCATTCTCGGCCCTCTTGCTGCGCGATTCCACCCGCGACCTCACCGCCGATGCGGACTCGATCGCCCAGGGGTTGCACCTTGATCCAAACGAGGTGCGCGCCCGCATTCGCCACTTCGCGACCATGCCGCAGTACCAGCCGATTTTCCTGAAAGAAGACATCACTCCCGACGAATTGCAGTTCATTGAAGCGCACCGCAACGAACTGCCCGAACTCGACACGATCATGGCGCACCGCCGCCTTTATCCGCGCAACGGGTTTATGGCGCACATGATCGGCTACGTCGGCGAAGTCAGCGAAGACATGCTGAACCAGCCCCAGTTCGAGCTCTACAACTCCGGCGACGTCGTTGGTATTTCCGGAGTGGAGCGCCAGTACAACACGCTGTTGATGGGGCAGAACGGCTCGCGGCAGGCCCTGGTCGACAGCCATGGCCGTGAAGTGGGCCGTCTCGGCGAAACCGAAGCCGTGCCCGGCAAGCAACTCAAGCTCACTGTTGATATCGATCTGCAGATTGCCGCCGAAGAGGCTCTGGGCGACAAGAACGGCGCCATCGTCGCCATGGACCCACACACCGGAGAGATTCTGGCCATGGTCAGCCGGCCAACTTTCGATCCCAATGATTTTGCCGTGCATGTGTCGCGGGATCAGTGGAACAAGCTGGTGACCGATCCCGACAAGCCGCTGCTGAACAAAGCGATTCAGGCGCAGCTGGCGCCGGGTTCGACCTTCAAGGTCATCATGTCGTTTGCAGGCTGGCAGGAAGGCATTGCCCAGAATATGCACGTGCACTGCAATGGCAGTGCTGACTTCTACGGCAGGAATTCGAAATGCTGGGTCTACTTCCTGCATCAAAGCCACGGCGATGTGGACCTCGCGAAAGCGATTTATCAATCGTGTGACGTTTTCTTCTACACCTTGGCGGACAAGCTTGGAATTAACCGTATTGCAAAATATGCAACTCAACTAGGTTTGGGACAGAAGACCGGCATTGATCTTCCGCAGGAAGCCAGTGGCATCGTCCCGTCCGAAGAGTGGAAACTGCGCAATTTCCGGCAGAAGTGGTATGCCGGTGAGACCATCTTCGTCGGCATCGGGCAGGGTGCGATTACCGTAACGCCGGTGCAGTTGTTGCGTGCGATCAGCGCGATTTCGATGGGCGGCAAGATGGTGGTGCCGCATGTGATCAATCCGACTGACTTGCCGCCAAATTACCTGGAGGCGGCGCACATTACCGACGTGAAGACGGTTGCGTTCGATCCCAGTGGTTGGAACTACATTACCGACGCCATGGAAAGAGTGCTCGAGCCCGGAGGGACATCTCCCCTGGCAGCGATTCCGGGAATCGAGATCGCAGGGAAAACCGGGTCGGCTCAGGTCGTGTCTTTGGAGAACCGGGCCAAACACAAAGACAACGCCGATCTGGCGCAGAACGGCTGGTTCGTGGGATTTAGCCCGCGGCGCAATCCGGACGTGGTTGTCTGTGTTCTGTTCCAGGGCGGCGAGCACGGCAAACTGGCAGCGCGTCTGGCGACCCAGGTGATCAAAGCCTACGTCGAAAAGCAGCGCCGCAATCCCCAGAAGATGGTGGAAAAACCGAAGAGCAACGGAGCGGTAGACGTCGGCGCTCTGTGGACCGAGCCCGGTTCTGAAGGAGAGAAAGAAAGATTACAAGGCGGCCGCTTCGTTTTGGATCTTCCTAAGAAGCCGCTGGCAACGGCGATCGCCGCGCCGGGGATGCGGTGAGGTTGCAAACGGCATTGTGAGAACTCCTGGACGGGCCTTTGGTGGGTGCCGCCGAACGCGGGGTCCTTCGACTGCGCATCACCTTCGCTTTGCGAAGCTGATGCTTCGCTCAGGATGACAGAACGTTTTGATTTGTAGCTGACCAACGACTAACGACTAACGACTGAATGGCACGCTACGTTTCATACCGCGACTTCGACTGGGTCCTTCTGGGCTTCGTGCTCCTCATTTGCGGCTTAGGCGTCATGGAAATCCACAGCGCTACCGTGCATACCAAGTTTGCCGGGGCGCATATCCGCCAGATTTACTGGGTGTTGGCGGGCGTCGGCGCGATGTTCCTGGTCAGCCTGATCAACTACCAGGCGCTGCTCGACCAGATCCACTGGTTCTACATCGCCGGCGTCGGCTCCTTGATGGCCGTGTTGGTGTTTGGAACCAAGGCTCTGGGAGCGAAGCGCTGGATCAAAATGCCGGGCGGCAACCACTTCCAGCCTTCCGAATGGGTCAAGCTCATCCTGATCCTCGCTGTCGCCAAGTATTTTGCTGACATGCGGCAGCGCGAACTATCCTGGTCCGACTTCATGAAGGCGGGGGCCATGGTCGGTTTTCCCCTGCTGATGGTCCTGGCCCAACCCGACCTCGGCACGGCCCTTACCTACGTCCCTATCGCCGTCATGGGAGTCTTTCTGGGCGGGTTGCAGTGGAAGCAGGGGCTCACGGTAGCTCTGCTGGCGGGAATCGGCATTGGGGCAGTATTTCTTGTCCCCCGCGTTCACGTACTGAAGTCCTACCAGAAGCAACGGTTAACCAGTTTCATCGACCCCGAACTCGATCCGCAAGGCTCGGGGTACCAAGTTGAGCAATCCAAGATTGCCGTGGGTTCCGGAGGCCTTTGGGGCGGCAAAGGCTCGCAAACACACGGTGCTTTCCTCCCAGTTCCCCAAACGGACTTCATTTTCGCTGCGTTTTCCGAAGAACATGGATTCGTAGGCGCGCTCGGGGTTCTGCTGGTATACTTTGTTGTGCTGATGCGTTTGACCCAGAACGCGCAAACAGCGCCCGACCGCGCTGGCACGTTTGTGGTGATGGGTGTGGTGGCTGTGCTTAGCTTCCATATCCTGGTCAATGTCGGCATGGTGGTTGGCTTTATGCCGGTCACCGGAATACCCCTGCCGCTGATGAGTTATGGTGGGTCTTCTGTGTTGTTCATGTTCCTGGCGCTGGGGATGGTTATGAATGTTCGTATGCGCCGCTTCGTGAACTAACTGGGTGGGCTAGTCTGGGTGAGCCAGTTAAGCCGAGCCGGTTAGAACGGAACAGATTTCAGAAGCAACGGGTTCAGGAACAGCGGGGTTAACAAAAGAGTTACGGCAGGACGGCAGGATTGCAGTTGCTGCGCTCGCAGGCGCAGCCCCAAAAAATATCGATCGCCCCCGCGTAAAGGGGGCATTTCACCGGCTAGTCGAGCAGCAGAAGGCCGGGCAGGATTGAAGCTGAGCAGCCGGGCAGGGAACGGCCCCCCGACCCAAGTTGGGTCTGAGAGTGCGGTCACAAACCCCGGCAGAAGTTAAAGCGATAAGTGCAAAAGATTCCCAAGCTTGTGCAGCGGACTCGGCGCAGAGAACAACTCTCTGGCCCCGTCTGTCCCCCGGTTCGGGGCTCGCGACGCTCTTCTCTTCATCCTCCCGCACCTCTCCTGACTCCACCCCGGTGAAGCCCGACCGACCTCGGTAATGCGTCGGCGGGACCGGAGTGTTCGATGAACAAAGAATTATTTGTCTCTTCCACGCCCCACGAAACCAAGGTGGGTCTGGTGGAAGACGATCTGCTCGCGGAAGTCTATCTTGAGCGCGAGAACGAGTACACCTTAGCGGGATCCATCTACAAAGGCCGCGTAACCCGCGTGCTGCCTGGCATGCAGTCGGCCTTCGTCGACATCGGCCTGGAGCGCGACGCCTTCCTCTACGTTTCCGACTTTATGGAGTTGGAGGAGCACGACGACGATCTGACCGACGTCATCCCGGCCACGCGCAGCGTGCCCGACCTGCGGCCGCAGGCGGCGAAGACCGAGACGGCCGACGCGTCGCAGGATGGCGCTAGTACCGAAACCGAGTTGCTGCCCGTCACCGACGAGGGAACCTTCGAAGCCGAAACCCTCAGTGAGGGACAGCCGACCGCCGCCGCAGACTCTACCGAAGTCGTCAATGGCGGAGATTCGCAGAATCGTGAGCGCGGAGGCTATCGTGGACGCCGGCGCCGCCGTGGCGGACGCCGCGACGGCCGGGGCGATGGCCGTGATCGTGGAGGAGATCGAGGGGGAGACCGGGCAGGAGCAGGGGATCGAGGTCCGGAGAGAACTTCCGACCGCGCCCCCGAGCCGCGCTACGCGCGCCCGATCGAGCCGGCGCCGTCCCGTCCGGTCGAATCCAGCCGAAACCAGCCCTCGGGCCCGCCTCCCGGATACCAGCCGATTCTGCTGCCCGGAGAGTCGATCTCGAAGTATCAGCGTTTCGCGCAGCAGTCGGTCGCGCAACCGCCACCGCTTCGGCAGGCACTTACCGCTGTCGAGTCTGAAACTCACGACGAGCCGATTACGCCTGTGGCCGCTGCATTCCCGGAAGATGAACCGATCTTTGCCGCCACTGAGCAGGTGGCGGAGCCCCTTCATGAGGAGCATGAAGACATTCGGCTGGTTCAAGAAGAGCACGTCGAGCAGGTGGAGTCGGCCCTGACTTCGACCGACTGGAATCAGGAATTCCGCCGTCCCGAAGCCGCCAGCCTGCCCTCTCTCGGCTGGCCCGGAGAGTCGAGCGTTACGGTTGAATCGGACACGGTTGAGCAGGAAGAATCCCACGAAGAGGAAGTCCGCGAGCAAGTCCGCGAAGAGGTGCAGCAGATCGATCAGCCGCTGAGTTCGCAGCGGGAGGATCAAGCCCCGGTCTTCGCCGCGCCCGGCACTATGGTCGAAGAGACCATCGACGAAGAAGAAGCGGGCACCATCCATTACGAAGCTTCGTCCGATGAAGGCTACGAGGAGTTTGAAGAGGAGACGCAGGCCGGCCCCGGACATCTGAATGGCGACGCCCGCGAGACTGTCTCCGAGATTCATCAGGCCTCTCTCACCGAGTCCGGCGAGGCGCATCCCGCTGAAGGCGCTCCCGCCGAACCTGAGGAAGACAGCGAGGAACTGGAACTTGAAGAGGCCCAGGCCGAAGCGGAAGCCATGCTCGACGCGGAAGCGCGCGGCAACGGCACTGTCGACGCCCGCATCGAGGTTCGCGCTCCGGCCGCAACTGCCGGTTACACGCAGCGCACCCAGCGCCCGCGCCCCGGCTATGACCGCCAGAGTGGTCCGCGCGATCGCCAACGCCGCGGAGGTGGTGACCGCGGCCGCGGCCGTTTCCGCCGCCGGGAAAACGCGCCGGTCCCCCTGATCAGCGACTTGCTCAAGGAAGGCCAGGAAATCCTGGTTCAGATTGCCAAGGAACCCATCGGCAAGAAAGGCGCGCGCATCACCAGCCACATCGCGCTTCCCGGGCGGTTCCTGGTTTACATGCCGACGGTGAATCACACTGGCGTTTCGCGCAAGATTTCCTCCGAAGAAGAGCGCCAGCGGTTGAAAAGAATCATTATGAGCGAGCGCGAGAACGGCCACGGAGGCTTCATCGTGCGCACGGCCGCGCAGAGCGCCAGCGAAGAGGAACTCCGCGCTGACATTCGCTTCCTCAAAGGCTTATGGCAGGACATCAAGAATCGCGCCGAGAGTTCGAAACCGCCGGCGCTGATTTACCACGATCTCAACGTGGTCGAGCGCGTGCTGCGCGACCAGGTTACGTCCGATTTCAGCGTGATCTGGGTTGATACCGAACCGGAATACGAGCGCGTGCTGCGCTTCTTCAACCGCTTCCAGCCGCAGATGGTCAAGCGGGTGAAGCTCTACACAAAAGAAACGCCGCTGTTCGAGCAATTCGGCCTCGCAGAAGAAATGAACAAGGCGCTTAAGTCGAAAGTGTGGCTCAAGAGCGGCGGCTACATCGTCATCAACCAGACCGAAGCCCTGGTCGCCATCGACATCAACACCGGCAAATATGTTGGCAAGACGGCGCGTCTCGAAGACACGATTGTCAAGACCAACGTTGACGCGATCAAAGAAATCGTACGCCAGATCCGCCTGCGCGATCTGGGCGGCATCATCATCATCGACTTCATCGACATGGATGAACGCCGCAACCGCCAGCGCGTCATGCAGGCGCTCGAAGAGGAACTCCGCCACGACCGCGCGCCCTCGAAGACTCTGCAGTTTAACGACTTTGGACTGGTCGCCATTACCCGCAAGCGCGTCAAACAGTCGCTCGAACGCACCATCGGCGCGCCTTGTCCGTACTGCGAGTCGACCGGATATGTGAAGTCGGTGACCACGGTTTGCAATGAGATTTACGTGGAGATGCGGAAGATCGCGAAGCACTTGGAGCACGAGGACGTCATGTTGCGCGTGCATCCGGATGTGGCCAAGGAATTGAAGGGCAACAATGGCCGCTTGCTGAACGAGATGGAAGAAATGACCAAGCGCACCATCATCGTGAAAAGCGATCCGGCCGTGCACCAGCAGCAGTTCGACATTAACTAGCTGTCGGCTGGCAGTCATCTGCGATCAGAAAAGACGGGCGAGAAGTCGCCCGTCTTTCTTTTTCGAAGGCCGGCGGTCCGCAGTCGAAAGGGGCGCGACGGCGGCGTAATCATCGAATGCCATTCTGGATGGCAAATGGAATGGTATAATGCCATTATGAATACCACACTAACCGTGGACAAGGCCGGGCGGGTCGTCTTGCCGAAGCCGGTGCGCGATGAGATGCAACTCCGAGCGGGAGATTCTCTGGAACTGGAAAGCTCGGAAGACCGCATTGTGCTTCGTCCACGCAGGGGAGAATCTGGACTGCGCAAGAAACAAGGCATCTGGGTTTTCAGCACCGGCGAGCCGATTTCGGCCGAAGCCACGGATGGGATACTGCGGCAGATTCGCCGAGAGCGCGAACTTAGCTTTCTGGGCAATGGTCCCGTGCGAGTCTCTCGACGGAAGAAGCGCCGGTGAGATGGTTCTTCGACAGTTCCGTCCTGGTACCGGCACTTTTGCCAGATCACGTACACCATGCTCGTAGCTTCACTGCGTTCGCCGCCGCGAGTCGTAAGAATGCCGGTTGTGCCGCTCACAGCCTCGCCGAAGTGTACTCGACGCTCACCAGGTTTCCAGGAAAACAACGCCTGAGCGCTGAGTCCGCAGCTCTGCTCGTGCAAGAAGTTGAGCACAGACTCACGTTGGTGTGGCTTGACGGTGATGAGTATCTCGCCGCTATCAACCGCATCGCCGGGATGGGGATTGTAGGAGGAGCGGTTTACGACGCGCTAATAGCCGCCTGCGCCGCCAAAGCCAAGGCCGACATGGTTTACACCTGGAATATTGCACATTTCATATTGTTAGGAAACGAAGTTGCCCGAAAGGTACGCACGCCCTAGCGCCGAGCACTGACAACTGGGTCTGATAACTGAGAAATTATCCCTAGCTCACGTTGGCGAGCGTCTTCACCGCAACGTCGGCATGGTTGCGCAGCTTTTGCGCGGACCCGTGGATTGCCTGGGCCGCTTCGCCCGCGCCGCTCTCCTCGGCCGTCCTGGCCACGCCGCCCGCATCCTCGGAGGTCGTGCTGGCCATATCCAGCAGCACCACGACAGAGTCCGCATGCAGTTTCCACAGCGAAGACATCTTCTGGCTGCGCTTCAGTTCTTCTAACTCGGTGGTGATGCGCGCGGAAATCGATACCATCCGGATCAGGGTGCGGGCCACATCGGCTCGCTGACTTTTTTCTTCCAGGAAGGAAGCGCTGTACGCGTCGGCTTCCGGGGTGGTTAGCGTCAAGTTGAAGAAGCGCATGGGCACGACCTGCCGGTATTTCGGATCGGCGACCCGCACGAAGACCCGAATCGACTCCTCCACCCGCCGTAGTTTGCCTTCCTCCGCCGAGAGTTGGTGCGCCGTAATGGCGGGCGGTTGAAACACCGGTACTTCGGCGGCAGGAGCCTTTGCGGCAGCCGCTTTGGCCGCTCTGGGCGCCGCGCCCGCGCCGCCTGCTGCGCGCGATGTTTGCGCCGCCGGCGTGAGCAGCGAACGCCGGATCGGCGGACGCCGGTCCAGTTCCTTCTTCAATTTCGATACCCGTCGGAATTTCTCCAACGTGCTGCCGTAGTCCGCCTCCAGCAGTTGCTTCTCTTGAATCGCCGCCACGTGGTCCACCGTGACTTCCACGCCGTCGACCGTGGTCAGGATCGTTCCGCCCATTTCTTCCAGTGCTTGTCCGAAGGTCTTGATCTCGGTCAGCGCCTTGACAAACAACTCGTCAAACTTTTTGCCGAAGAATGCGTTGTGCGCGGAAACCGTCGCCAGCACGCCGGGATGATAAAACGAAGCATCCAGCCACTGCTTCAATTCCCGCACGCGCCCAATCACGCCGGAATCGATCAACGTATTAAAGTCGCGGAAGCGTGCGATCTCGTCGCGCAACGGATCGAACCGACGCAGCAGTTGCACATGCTCCTCAGGCAGCGAGGGCACGTCAGAATCCGCCAGAATTTCAATCAGCGCGATTTCAAAAGGCGAGAGCGGCAAAGCGCCGTCGAGCCCGTAGCCGGTTTGTTCCCACTGCCCCGGAACCCGCGGATGGCGATATAAGAAGGTTGCGATCAGGTCGGTCTTGTCGCGGTTCACGTCGCTGGGTTCGCGGCGCCGCACAAAATACCGCAGCAGAGCCTCGGCCACTTCAGAATCTGTGTCCGGAGTCAGCGCCTGCCGCACCATGGCCGGCGTAATCGCCATATCCAGAAGATGCAGCCAGCGGTACATCCGCGAAAGCGTAGTCGGAAGTTCGCGCTCGGAATGGCGCAGCGCGTCCTCGTCGAGACCGCTCGGAATGGGGACGTCCCCGCCGAGCGCGTCGCGCATGAGCTTCTGGTAGAAGCCCTGGACGGTCGCCAGAATGGCTAATTCAAACCGAAGATCTTCGGCCAAACGTGCCCCCGAGAGCAAGAGTTCCCTTCTGAAACTTTACTAATGTCTTAGTTAAAACGAAATGTTACTTCCGGTGCAAGTTACTACCGGAGCGAGACTCTCACGCGAGGAAAAGGGCCTTCGGAAGTACATGCACCTCCGCGCGGCGCAGGGAACGTTATCGTATTTGGGTGGCGCAGCGCTCGCAGCGCTGCGATCAAGCCCGCCATTTCTTCGTGGGCCCCTGAGGGCGAGGCGATTCTAAAACACGACGGTCTTGTTCCCATATACCAACACCCGGTTCTCCACATGCCACCGCACCGCGCGCGAGAGCACAACCTTCTCCAGGTCGCGCCCTTTGCGAATGAGGTCTTCGACGGTATCGCGATGCGACACCCGCACCACGTCCTGCTCAATGATAGGGCCGTCGTCGAGCACCTCGGTCACGTAATGGCTGGTAGCGCCAATCAACTTCACGCCGCGCTCAAACGCCTGGTGGTAGGGCCGAGCGCCCACAAATGCGGGCAGAAAAGAATGATGAATGTTGATGATGCGCTGCGGATACCGGTTCACAAACTCATTCGACAAGATCTGCATGTAACGGGCCAGCACCATGAAGTCCGGCTTTTGCTCGTCGATCAGCGCCTGAATCTTTGACTCTGCCTGAGTTTTATTTTCCTTCGTCACCGGAACGATGGCATAAGGAATCCTGTAGAACTCGGCAATCGCCTGGTTGTCAGCATGATTGGAAATGATCAGCGGAATGTCGCATACAAGTTCGCCGCTCTTGTGACGATAAAGCAGATCCGCCAGGCAGTGGTCGTACTTCGAAACCAGAATGATCATGCGCTGCCGTTGCGACGACTGCGCCAGCCGCCACTTCATATTAAAAGCTTCAGCGACGGGGGAGAAGTGCCTGCCGAAATCCGCCAGATCTTCCTGAGAAAGATCGATGTCGAAGTCCTTAGGATCGAACTCGACCCGCATCAGAAACAGACCCGACTCTTCATCAGCATGTTCGTCGGCGTGCAGGATGTTCCCATTGTGGCGGAAGATAAAGTCGGCGATGGTCGCGACTTCTCCCTTGCGGTCGGGACACGAGATCAGCAGAATGGCGGAATTCTTCATGGTGGGCGGTCATCCACGGTGCAGGGAAGCCGTTGCAAGCAACGTCTCTGCTAGCGGTGCTACTTCTTCAGTTCCTTCAAAATCTCGCGCGCCGCATTCGCGCCCGATCCGCCGGTCAGGCCCGCTCCCGGATGCGTCCCGCTCCCGCACAAATACAAATTCTGAATCGGCGTTCGGTACCGCGCCCAGTCGAGCAGCGGACGCATGGTGAAGAACTGGTCAAGCGCCAGATCCCCGTGAAAAATCTGTCCCCCGGTCAGCCCGTACTTTTCTTCCAGATCGTGCGGCGTAATGATCTTGTGCGTCAGAATCAGTTCCGGCAGATTCGGCGCATACTGCGCCAGCGTCCCAACCACCGTCTGGCCAAGTGCGTTGCGCTCCTGTTCCCAATCGCCCTTCAGCTTATACGGCGCGTACTGCATGTAAATCGACATCACGTGCTTGCCTTCGGGCGCCAGCGTCGGGTCGGTCAGCGACGGAATCGTGGCTTCCAGATACGGCTGGCGTGAGAAGTTGCCGTATTTGGATTCGTCGAACGCCCGTTCCAGATAGTCAATCTCATGGCCAATATGAATGCGCCCCTTGAGCGCGCTCGCGTCGCCATTCTTGAGTGCAGTGAACTTCGGCAGCCCGGAGAGCGCAAGGTTCACCTTCGCGACGGTCCCGTTCCCGCGGTAATGCTGCAACTTCTGCACGAAATCCGGCGAGAGATGCGTGGGGTCGGTCAGCTTGAGCAACGTGCGCTTCGGGTCTGCGTTCGAGATGATCGCTTTGGCCAGAATCTCTTCGCCCGTCGAGAGCAGCACGCCCGTGGCGACCCCGTTCTGTACATGAATCTCAATGACCTCGGCGCCCGTGCGAATCTCCGCGCCCGCGGCCTGCGCCGCCGCCGCCATAGCCTGCGTAACCGTACCCATGCCTCCCGCAGCGAACGTCGCCGAGCCCGCGGGATGGGGATCTGCCGCCGCGCGGATCAGCAAGACAAGCGCGCTTCCCGCCGACCACGGACCAAGAAAGGTCCCAAACACGCCGCGCGCAGCGATCACCGCCCGCAGCAGCTCCGTTTCAAAATATTCCGACGCGAGATCGGCCACCGCCATCGGCCCCCAGCGCAGCAGTCGGAACATATCTTTTTTGCCCAGCTTGCGGATCGCACGCCCCGTCTTCAACATGCTCCACAAATCGCCACTGCTGGGATGGTCGATGTCCGGCGGCGTGGTCGCCAGCGCTTCGCCGATAACTTTGCTGATCTTCCCCAGCGATTGCTCGAACTCCGGATACTTCACCGCATCCCTCTGCGAGAAGGCTGCGATTTCCTGCGCTGACTTGGCCGCATCCTGGTAGAGCGAAAGCGCGCGCCCATCGGGCGAGAGCGCGGTCACGCAAACATCCGGCGTCATCAGTCTGAGTCCGTGTTTCTCCAGTTGCATATCGGCGAGAATGCTAGGCAGAATCGGCCCCGCCGTATGCGCCAACGTCGAACAGCGAAACCCGGGATGAAATTCATCGGTGACAGCGGCGCCGCCGACCTGCGCGTTGCGCTCCAGTACCAGCGGCTTGAATCCTGCCTTGGCCAGGTAGAACGCGGTGACCAGCCCGTTGTGGCCGCCACCAATAATGACGATATCGCGCGCCTGAGACATGCTATGCCGCTCCCTTGATGTCTTTCAGAATCTCCAGCGCCGCCAGCCGCCCGTTCGCGCCCATGATGCCGCCGCCCGGATGGGTCGCCGATCCGCACATATAAAGGTTCTTGATGGGCGTGCGGTACTGTGCCCAGCCCGGCACAGGACGCAGAAAGAACAGCTGCTCCAGCGAAAGCTCGCCCTGGAAAATGTTGCCCTCGCTCAGTCCCCACTCTCGCTCGAGATCGAGCGGAGTGATCACCTGCTTGTGAAGGATGATGTCCTTGATGTTCGGCGCGTATTCCGCAATCGTGTTCACCACGGTGTCGCCGAAGGCCTCCTTTTGATCATCCCATGTAAGCCCAGGCCGCAACTTGTAAGGCGCGTATTGCACGAAGCACGACAGCACATGCTTTCCGGGAGGCGCAACCGAAGGATCGGTCAGCGACGGAATGACCATGTCAATGTAGGGATGCCGCGAGAAGTTGCCGTACTTCGCGTCGTCATATGCCCGCTCCATGTACTCGACCGAAGGCGAGATGGAAATTGCGCCGCGCAAATGCGCTCCCGGCCCGGGCATACACTTGAAGTTCGGCAACCCATCCAGCGCCATGTTGACCTTGCCGGAAGAACCGCGGAACTTGTAGCGGTTCACGTCATCGAGAAAATCGCCCGGCAGATGCTGCGCCTCAATGAACTTCGTAAACGTCAGCCGCGGATCGACGCTGGACGAAATCACATGCGCGTAGACTTCGTCGCCGTTCGACAGGACCACGCCTTTCGCCTTGCCATTCTTCACGATAATCTGCGAAATGCCAGACTGGGTGCGGATCTCCACGCCTGCCTCGCGAGCCGCATCGGCGATGGCATTCGAAATCGCTCCCGTGCCGCCGCGCGCAAATCCCCAGGCGCGGAATGCGCCGTCGATCTCTCCCATATAGTGATGCAGCAGCACGTACGCGGTTCCCGGAGAGCGCACGCCCAGAAACGTTCCAATAATTCCCGAGGCGGACATCGTCGCTTTGAGCACATCGGTCTCGAACCACTGATCGAGAAAATCAATGGCGGACATCGTCATAAGCTGGACTTGATTGTATTTGTCGTAGCTCGACATCCCCTGAAATCGCCGTCCGATGAACAACAGCTTCATCAGTTCTCGCGGATTCAGAGTCGTCGGGTCCGGGGGCACCATGCTGAGAATCGGCTTCACGAAGCGGCACATGGCCTGCATCGCCTTGCCGAATTCGTCGTAGGCTTCGGCGTCGACCCGCGAATGGCGGGCAATCTCGCGATGCGTCTTGCCGTGATCATTCACGCGCCACAGATAATCGCCGCTGGGCATGGGCGTAAACGTTCCATCGAGCGGAAGAATCTCCAGTCCATGGCGGGGAAGATCGAGATCGCGGATAATCTCGGGCCGCAGCAGCGACACGACATACGAGCAGACTGAGAACTTAAATCCTGGGAAGATTTCTTCCGTGCAGGCCGCGCCGCCGAGCACATGACGCCGTTCCAGCACCAGCACTTTCTTGCCGGCTTTTGCAAGGTAGGCGGCGTTGACCAAACCGTTGTGGCCGCCGCCAATTACGATTACGTCGTATGAGTTAGCCATAAGCTCTTAGCCTTTAGCTGTTCGCCTGCTGATTTGTATGTGCCGATTAGAAACGTAATGATACTCGCGCGAGGAAACAGGCGAAAGAAAGATCAGAGCCCGCTGGGAAGAACGGTCCAGCTGCGGAGGATGCTGCACAAACTGGGCATGAACATGCGCATAGGCGACCGGAAGTCGAAGTGCCATTCTATCGGGAACACGGGTTTTTTGTCTGCACAAAAGCGATCTGTCGGCCTGACAGCTCTCAAGGGCCGCCAAGTCTCCAGCGAGTTCTTCTGCCTCGGCCCCGACGGGCTGACGTCATCCCGAAGGCCCGCGTTCTTGAGCGGGCCGAGGGATCTCCCTGCAAATCGGCTGCGGGTTTGTACATGTCCTGCCAATCCTTCGCCAAGTGCTCCCAGCGTGCATTCATTGACTCGATGAGAGCAATCTTCTTGCTGCGCCGCCAACCTTTGATTTCCTTCTCGCGGTTAATGGCGGCGTCTGGGTAGACGAAGCTTTCGTAGTAGACGAACTGATGAAGGTTATAGCGGCTGGTGAAGCCTGGATAGCACTTGTTCTTGTGCTGCCAAACTCGACGTCGGAGGTTGCCGGTTATCCCCGTATAGAGGACAGCGGATTTTGGGGCCGTTGGTCATGATGTAAACGAAAAATTGCTTCGACATGACCCTGTTTTAGCCCATTCGACCTCGGGTTGTCTGTGACGGATGAACATGTTCGTGCAGGGAGATCCCTCGGCCCGCTGGAAAAAACGCGGGCCTTCGGGATGACGCATTCGAAAAGAGCGCCGAGGTATAATCCGGCTTCGGCGTCTTCCTTCAATTCGAGGTCATCACTTTGCCTATTGGAACAGCATTTCACGAGAGAACTTTTCCGCTTTGTCACAGCCTGAACTACCGCGAATGGTCCGGCTACTACACGGTCAGCGTGTACGAAGTTCACCACGAGCATGAGTACAACGCCATTCGCAACGCGGCCGCGCTCATCGACATTTCGCCACTCTACAAATATCTGATCACTGGCAAAGATGCGACCCGCCTGGTGAACCGCGTGATTACCCGCGACGTCAACAAAGTCAAAATGGGCCAGGTGATTTATTGCTGCTGGTGCGACGAAGAGGGCAAGGTGATTGACGACGGCACCATCTCGCGTCTCGATGAAAATATTTATCGCTGGACCGCCGCCGATCCCAGCCTGCGCTGGTTCCGCCAGAACGGCCTGAACATGGACGTGCAGGTCGAAGACATTTCCGAAAAGGTCGCCGCGCTCGCCCTACAGGGCCCGACCTCAGCCAAGCTGTTGAAGGCCGTTGCCGAGGCCGACATCGCCAACCTGAAATACTTCCGCGTCACCCGCGGCAAGATCGCCGGAGTCCCTGTCGACATTTCGCGCACCGGTTACACCGGCGACCTCGGCTACGAGATCTGGATTCCGTGGGCTGACGCAGTAAAAGTCTGGGACGCCCTCGCCGAGACTGGCAAACAATTCGATCTGCACGCCGCCGGTATGCTCGCGCTCGATGTTGCCCGCACGGAAGCCGGCCTGCTGCTCATCGAGGTCGACTACAGTAGTTCAAAGAAGGCGCTGATCCCTTCGCAGAAGTTTTCGCCCTACGAACTGGGCTTCGCCAAAATGGTCCATCTCGATAAGGAGAACTTCATCGGCAAACGGGCCCTGGAGCAGGACGCGAAGAATGGCGTGCCCCGCCAACTGGTAGGCCTCGAAGTTGATTGGACCGATATCGAGCAACTCTACGACCGCTACGGCCTCACTCCGGCGGCGCCCGCGCAGGCCTCGCGCGTAGCGGTCCCCGTGTACTGGGGCGAGAAACAAGTCGGCAGGGCGACCACGACAAGCTGGTCGCCGGTCCTGAAGAAATTGATCGCGCTAGCCAGTGTCGAGACGGAATATGCGAAGCCGGGGACTTCGCTGCAAATGGAAGTCACGATCGAGGCTATGCGCCTCGAGACCAACGTGAAGGTGACGACCCTGCCGTTCTTCAATCCGCCGCGGAAGACCGCGACGCCAGCGTAGTTGGTTTATGCGGGGACAGCCGCCTCGGCTGTCCGCCGGGCGCAGCCCGGCTGGGTTTTCTCGGTCCCTGCTATTGGATTGACTCGCATGAACAAGCGAGCTTTCCCCCCTGGACAGCTGAGGGCGGCTGTCCCCACATGGACTCAGCTACGCAAAGCTCGCCGCTTGCCCGCGAAATAAATCCAAGCCCCAATCCCCACCAGCGCTCCGCACCCCCCGATCACCTTGAACATCGCCAGCGGCTTGTTCGGCTCATCTGGCTGCGGAATCAGCGACAGCGCGATGGTCAGCCCCGTAGTCAGGAATCCCACGGTCGCGACCAGTTTCGCCACGGTTTTTCCCCCGGGCACTCGAATCACGTCCGGCCCAGCAGGTTCGCGCTGCAGCTTGATCATCGCGGCGAACAAATACAAATACGGAATGAAGTATGTGATCACGCCCATGCTGACCAGGACATCGTAGGCACCTTTCACGCTCGTACCCGCCTGCCCTAGAAAGACGAAGACGGCCCCCAGAAAAAACTGCGTCAGCAATGCAACCCATGGGGTCTTCCATCGCGGATGCAGCGTCCCAAACGCCGGCGGCAAAAAGCGATCCAGCCCGGCAACAAAAGGAAGCCGCGCCACCGCCGCCAGGTAAGCCCCGGCCGCGCCAATATTGCTCAGCGCAATCAGAAACGCCGCCAAGGGCAATACTCCGGGATATCCCACGCGCGTCGCCGTCTTCGACACGGCCTGAACCAGTCCCTGCAGGCTGTTGACCTCGGTCGAAGGCAGAGCCAGCAGCACGCAAACCGTTCCCAGGATGTAACAAATCGTAACCGTGATCCCACCCGACAATAGCGCCAGAGGGATGGTGCGCCGCGCGTTCTTGATTTCTTCCCCCATAAAGGAAGCCGTCTCGCACCCGCCAAACGCAAATGTCAGCACGGACCAGAAAATGATGTCGTTGAGATGCGTGCTGGGAATCATGGAATGCAGCGTGAACGAAGTCGCCGACCCGTAGCGATGCCACGCCACAAAGCCCATGATGATGACGATGCACACCGGAATCCACATCGCAATCGCGCCGACGTTGTGCAGCCACTTGCCCACGTCGAGCCCGACGATATTCAGCAGCGTGGCCGCGCTCAGCGTGAGCAGCGAAAAAACAATATAGAAAGTCGCGTTGCCGGAAAGATGCTCCCAGGCTGCCTGTCGCACGAACAGCACATTGCTCGCCGCGAAATACAGTACGGCAGGGAAGTAAGGCAGATTGCTGGTCCAGTACGTCCACGCCGCCATGAATCCCGAGAAATCTCCGAAGGCGCGCTTGCTCCATACGTACAAGCCGCCCTCATTGGGATAGCGCGACGAAAGTTCCAGCACAGAAAGCGCCAGCGGCGTGTAGAAACACAACCACGCGCCAATCCAGATTACGATGGAACTCGGCCCCGCCGCCGCCGCGGTTGCGATCCAGCGCAGGCTGATGCCGGTGATCACATAGAACAGCACCAGATCACGGAAGCCCATCACCTGCCGCGGGCGGTTGGGGTCTTCCACGTCGGCGATGGAAACGCCTGGCGAGAGAAACCCGATATTATCCGCTGCCTGCTTGGGATTGGATTCTGCCAATGGCGTGTCCCGGGTCAGCTCAACGCGAGCGAGAAGAAGAGGAATAACACTGCAGCGTGTCTACGGCAAGGCGAAAGTGCAGTCTAAGTAATGTCGGAGTACGAGCCCGAGATGAAATCCGGCCGCGCCCAGAACTTGTCATAGCATTCCAGACACAGCCAGTCGCGGCCGTTCGTGTACCCGGTGCCATGGTCGTCCTGCGATTCGAACAGCTCCCAGCAGCAGACAGTGCAATGGTCCTTCTTCCAACCGCTCTTGATCAGCTCGAAATTCGCGGAATCTTCGGCGAGGGTGATGTCCAGAGAAACCTTGCCCGACTGCCGGTCAGTGACGCAATCCCGAGGCTTCCATGAGGCCTTGCGCCAGTGCCACCTGTGAAGTCGGCACCGTCTAACTTCGCCAAGCACGTCGTCCACCTTGAAGGGCAAACCGTGGATTGTGATTATCAACCTGGGTGCCGCATCCAGCCGCCGATCACGCGATGACAAGACGCCTTCGGCTGCCTCGTACGCTCCTATGACTTCGATTTTTGTTCTGAACTGTTCCAGCTTGACGCCGAATGGTTCAAGCAGTTTCGCGGCAAGAGAGTTTTTCTCACGGAGCAGGCCAAGAAAAAGATGCTCGGAACCAATGTGGCGGTGGTTCAACCGTTCCGCTTCCTCGGCGCCGTACGCCAGCACGCGCTTCGCAGCGTTGCTCAACGGAAGGTCGACGTTGTTAGAAACCTTTTCTCGGATCTCAAATCGCGCGTCGATCTGCGCCCGTATGGCTTCGGGAGCACCTGCGGGAAGCATCCGCGTGACCTGTGTGGTTTCGCGCAAAATGCCCAGCAGCAAATGTTCCGTATCAATGACCGGCGAGCCAAACTGGCTGGCCTCATACCGCGCAAAGAAAATCACGCGCCGCGCTTTTTCCGTGTAGCGCTCAAACATCGTCTACTCCACTTCCTACTCCGATCCTGCAGTCTTTCGGTTGCCGCGTTTCCAGAACAGATAAAAAGGCACGCCGACCAACACAATCAGTCCACTTCCGAGGGCTTCTGTCGGCCTCCTGATAGCCGTGTTGAGTATCCAGCCAGCCGCTATAAGAATGTAGATTCCCGGCAGCCACGGATAACCCGCGCAACGATACGGGCGTTGGGCGTCCGGTCGCTTCCGTCGCAACACGAACAGCCCGACGGCAGTCAGTATGTACGAGAGCATCATTCCAAAAATTACATAGGTGTAAAGCCAGTCATAGCCCCCGGTGAGCGTCAGTACAGCGGCCCAGACGCCCTGCCCAATCAGGCTGAAAGCCGGCGTTCGCCACTTGGGGTGGATCACCGCCATGCGCTCGAAGAAGACGCCGTCCTGCGCCATGGCGAGATAAACCCGCGCGCCCGAGAGCGTGCAAGTTGCCGCCGCGCTGAAACAAGAAATCGCAATCATCAGCGACAGCCACACCGCGGCGCTCGGCGAAAACAACGCCGCAGCCGCAGCGTGCGCAATGGTTTCGTGCGCCGCGATTTCCTTCAGCGGCAGTGCATACATATATGTCAGATTCATCGCGATGTAAATCACACCTACCACGAGGACGCCCAAAACCATCGCTAAGGGGACGTTCCGCCGCGGCTCCTTCACTTCGCCTGCGACCCACGTAATGTAGACCCATCCGTCGTAGGCCCAGAACACCGCAATCAGTCCCACGCCCAACGCGGAGATCAACTGCGCCGGCCCGAGTCCCATCGTCAAGCCAACGCCGTGCGCGTGAAAGTTCGACCAGTGTCCTTTGCCGATGGCGAATCCCAGAACTACGAATGCAGCCATCGCGGTGAACTTCGTCCAAGTGGAAACGTTCTGCAGGAGCGTGCCCCAGCGCAATCCCACGACGTTCACATAGGTCAAAACGGCGATCAGCAGCAGACCCAACAAATGTGCCCGGGTCACGACGATCCAGCCGAGCGCGACCACCACATGATCCTGCGACACAACGGGAACAACCTGCCCCACGTACGCTGCCGCCGCCACCGAGAGCGCGGCAATGCTGCCGCCGTTGGCCACGCTGAAGAGCATCCAGCCGTACAGAAACGCGATCAGGTCGCCGTAGGCCTCGCGCAGATAGATATACTGCCCGCCCGAGTCGGGGAACATCGAACCCAACTCGGCAAAGGCGAAGCAGGCGCAAAGCGAAATCAGCGCCCCCAAGACCCACACCAGCAGAAATAGCACGGGCTGCGGCAGCGGCCCGGCGATGTCTTTCGCCGTCAGAAAAATCGATGATCCGATGATGCCGCTAACCAGCAGTAACACCGAATCGAGCAATCCCAGTCCGCGAACCAGCGTGGGCTTTGAAGTGTCGGCCGGAGTTTCGTTGACTGGCGAAGCGGAGGACGATTTCATTATCCGATGCCCAGTTCATCGGACGATTCGAGCGCCGTCCCGCAACGCCGGCAAATCACGGAAGAGCAATCGCCGCACGTCAGCGGATCGGTCACCTCTTCCGCACAATTAGGGCAGTAAAGCGATGCGGGCTCCGAGTCGGGCAGGGGATTATCAGGTTTCGCCATGAAGAGGGAAACTGTAGCATAGAGGCGGCACGCGCGTCGCTTCGACTTCGTTCCGGGCGCGTTCCGGCGGCTCTCGTAGCAGCGTCTCGCCGCCACTTGCCAGGGTGACACGCCCGGGCGCCGCTAGCACCATCCTACTGGACGGTGTCCTCAGGCTCGTGGCGCACGTTGGGCGCGTTCCGCAGGAACTTCATCTTGCCGCTGTACTTAATCTCGGGGCAGGCACGGTTCAACGCTTCTGGTACGGGTGGAAGATGTAGTCCTTCGCCTTCACTGGTGTGTGGCACGCGTATCCGCAGTCAGAGAGGCTTTTGGGATCGGCCGAGAACGTATCCGATGGAGCGTCGTAGTTGAACACCGCGTATCCCCACCCGCCGCTTTTCGAAAATCTCTTGCTGTCCTTTTCCATGACGAAAGCCTGGGAATAGACGTCGGGCACCTCGACGACGAACGGGGCCTCCGTACTCTTTTTCAGCTTCCACTGGAGTTTCACGATCATGGAGCCCTCCGGGAAAGTCTGGCTGTTGCCCGGAACGCCGGCCTTGAACGCCTTGATCATCGTCGGATTGGCGACGATCACCTTGAGTATTTCGTCGGTCCGGGCGGAAGAGACCACCGACCAGTCCTCGTATCCCCTGAAGTCGGAGAACGCGATTCCACTCGGAGATTTCAGCGAGTACTTGTCCTGTGCGTAAACGGCCGTGGCGACGAGGACGGCGAGCACTGCGACGGCTGTCGCAACGATGGTAAAGCGGCCAATACGTTCCACAACGGTGCGTGTTTCTATCTTCGGTTCTTGTTGTTCTTGCGCCACAGATTTCGTCACAAGTTCAGACATGGTGTATTCTCCTTCACAAAAAGGGCGTCCTAAGCTCGATCAACGTACATCTTGAACGATTGCAATTAAGCCAGACGTGAGGGAAAGAAAGCAATTAGACGATGGTATCGACGATACCTTCGTATCAAGTGTGCGGGAGGCTGTTTTCCTTCGCTTTGATCGATGTTCAGGACTAGATGGAAGGAGGAAAATCGTATGCCTCAGGCATGAAGACACGGCAGTCGATACGAAAGTATGGGCGATACCATCGTCCAATTGCGCGGCCCGTTTTGTTTTGGCTAAATGGCGACAGTTATATGTCGCGAGGGCATCTTTGACGTTCCTTGATTGCAAGGCGTCTGCGTTGGGCCAATCAGACGTTATGTTAAATCTTCGGTTCAAACTTGAAATGAACAGCCTCTACCCTGACGTCGAGAGAAAGGAAGTTTTGGATTCACGAAGGAGACCTCAACATCCGCATAATCTGATCCCTGTGAGGCGCAATGACGAAAACGACGAGCTTTCAAATGGACATTCGCCCGCTCTTTACGGAGCGAGACATTCACGCCATGAGCAAGGCGTTCAACCTGGGAAGTTACGATGACGTCAAAAAGCACGCTGGCGCCATCTACGATCGCATTCGTGGAATCGGTGGCGCCGTAATGCCGCCCCCACCACCAAAAGGAGAAGGCCCTTGGCAGCAATCTCGGATTGAACTATTCGCCAAGTGGATGGCGGACGGGTTCCAACCTTAGTCGGTCCCTGGCTAAAGCATTTAGCTTGTTGTCAAATTGAGGGCTCAAGATGACCGATCAACAAAAGACAGAGCAGTGTTCTGGAGCGCGAGATCAAGAGATCCGTGGGGCACTGGATCAGCATTGGGCGGCATCCGACGCCAACGATTTTGAGACAGAGCACCTCATCTATCACGACGACGCGGTGCTGGACTACCCGCAGTCCGGCGAGCGAACCCGCGGTCGCCACAACATACAGTGCCAACGCGCTAGTCAGCCGAGCAAGAAGCGGTTTACGGTCCAACGGATCATTGGCGGCGGTGATTTGTGGGTCACCGAATTCATCCTGACATATGACGGCAAACCGTCCTACACCGTGAGCATCATGGAGTTCAGGGACGACAAGATTGCGCGGGAAACGCAGTACTTTGCGGATCCATTCGTGGCTCCCGCATGGCGCGCTCAGTGGGTCGAACGGATGGACGCATAATCCCGGAGCTCGAGATTCGGTGGAGGGACAAGAGATGGATTGGAAACGGTTGGTCCAGATGGCGCTGCTGGGTAGCAGTGATGTGGAACAGTTTGCCATCCTGGTGGTACGCGTTTCGATCGGGCTATTCTTCGCGATCTCCGGGGCAAACAAATTGTTTATCACCGGCGGCACGAAACCTGTCTACGACACGCTCGTTAAGGCCAACGTTCCGTTTCCCAGCCAGACGGCTTATTTCGTTGCGGGTGTCGAGTTCGTTTGCGGATCCCTGGTGGTCGTTGGGTTCCTTTCGAGCCCGGCCAGTGTGGCGTTATTGATCGATATGACTGTCGCAACCCTAACCAGCGCGCTTTCCACCCTGCCCAAAGGACTTTCGCCTCTTAACTGGCTCGACGATTTCCTCTACCTTCCGGAAGTCCTGTACATACTCTTCTTTATCTGGCTGATCTGCTCTGGTCCGGGAAAGTTCAGTGTCGATTACTGGTTCGCCGGCCAGTTACTGGGATGATCCATCGATGAACGCTTGGTGCTGAAGTTAGAGCTTTTCGCGCAGCGGCTGCCAGAGCTCAATCTTGTTCCCATCCGAGTGATAGATCCAGGCAAAGCGACTGCAGGATTCATCCGTCCTTTCGATTCGAATGGAGAAACGGTTCGCTCAAGGTGTGCCGCGATTCATATTAAGCCGCGCAGGAGGTGCTGCTACGGGTGCCCGATCTGCAGTACGATCTTGCCGGACTTGTGGGGTGCGCCCGCAAGCATGCGTTGCGCCTGGCGCGCCTCCGAAAGCGGCAGGATTGAGCCCACCCGCGCTGTGATTCTGCCCGCGTCAAATAATGATGTGAGTGTCTGCAGGCGCGCGGTGGTCACCTCAGCGTAGAAGAAAATTGCTTCTGCTGGGAGCGGCTGCGTCGAGACCGAGGTGACGAGTTTGCCTCCCGGTTTCAGCGCAGCGACGCAGCGTTGAAACGTACTGCCCCCGACCGTGTCGAGGATAGCATCCACCTGTGGGAGGTCCTGCTCGAATGCGGGCTTGCTCGAGTCGATGATGGATTTCACGCCCAATGATCGGAGCAGGTCCTCGTCGTCGAGGTGGGCGATGGCAACAACCTGGATTCCGGCGTCTACGGCCATTTGTACGGCGTAGGCTCCGACGTTCCCCGCGGCTCCGACGACCAGTACCGTTTGTCCGCGCATCGCCTCTGCATACTGGAACAGCATTTGCCAGGCGGTTACCGCAATGACGGGAGCCGATGCCGCTTCTACGTGATTCAGCGATTGCGGTTTGCGGGCGACCATCCTGGACATGGCCGCGGCGAACTCGGCTTGGGCGCCACAGAACTGCGGATTGGTGACGCCATAGACTTCGTCGGTCGGCGCGAAGCCCGTTACGCCGGGGCCGACCTTCTCGATGACACCGGAGAGGTCCGAACCGAGAGTGAGCGGAGGTTGCGGGCTCACCTTGCTCTTGCCCTCACGGATGATGGCGTCCCAGGGAGCGACGCCCGCGGCCATCACGCGCACCAGAACTTCGTTGGGTCCCGGCGACGGCATCGGCACATCCTCGACCACCACGACGTCGGGCGGCCCGAAGCTATGAATCCTCGCTGCTTTCACAGCCAATTTCTCCCTGCCTTGAAGACGCTTGAAAGCCGATTCATCCGAAGCTAAAAGACGACCGCGATAGCAAGGCGGATAAAACGGGGACCGACGTGTGGTGTGCACTCCACCCGTCCGTCCCCCGATTTCCCGTCCGCAGATTCCCCTCTTCACGAGTGGGAGCGTGGGCCCCCATCTGTTAACCGTAGGTGAGATCGGTGCTCTGTCCGACTTCGATGATGTAGCCGTCAGGATCGCGGATGTAGCAGCGTATCTCGCCGTACTTGGGGATCGGCTCGGTAATGAACTCCGCTCCTCGACTTTTCCATAATTTGTAGCAGGCTTGAATATCCGCAACCCGGAAATTCATAAAGCTGTTGATGTGATTGGGGTCGGGGACGCTGAGCGTTACCGTCGGCTTGTCCGGGGTCGGTCCGCCCCCAACGTTCAGAATCATCCAGATATTCGCCAGTTGAAGGTACGGAGGCGCGTTGCCGTCACCCATGGTCAGAATGCGAGCGCCAAAGACCTTTTCGTAGTAGTGAGCCGAGCGGTTGACGTCGGCGACGGTGAGAAAATGCGCGATGCTGATCCCTTCCTTCGGGGGCATCTCATAGCTCTTTTGTTCGATTTGTACGTTGCTCATGGAAGTCTCCAATCCGATAAAGAGTACTCATCCGCTTATTCATTCGCTTCAGCGGTTGATGTGGCTTATGGCTGCGGGAATCCGAACATCAGCCACGACTGATTGGCGTCCCCGATTCTCATGCCGCTGAAACCACTTTCTTCTTCTTACTGAGTGCCGGTAGAAGAAGGTTCAGAAGCGCTTGATCAGAGAAGGGGTTCTGACCCGAGATCAGCTCGCGATCTTGAACGACATAGCTCGTCCACGGAGCGAGCACACTTACGTCACCGCCCGCCGTACGCAAGGCGAAGTCCGGGTAGAAGAGAACCTTACCCTCAATCTCAAGCGGTTCGCGCTGCTGCTCTTCCGCTGTCGAAAAGATAGTCATCTTATATCCGGAATAGATCCAGCCTTGAGCCTTTGCGTGCGCTCCGGCGGCATCGCCCGCCGCCAGCGCGGCGACCACCTCCTTCGAATTCGGAAGCGCCGAGAGAAGTGAAATGGGCCCATGGCAGAGCACTGCCGTAGGTTTGGATGTTTTATGAAAATGTCTCATCACGGTGCCGGCGTCGGGATCATCGAGAAGATCGATCATCGGGCCGTGGCCGCCGGGGACGAAAACAGCGTCATATTGATCCAGGCCCGATGCGATGACATCCGCGATACGAGTTGGATCTCTGAGCCCGGTCAGGCCGTCGCGGAATAGCATATAGTCCTGAAGCTTGGCCGCGTCCCCGCCGAAGAAATCGGCGACCTCTGAATGCACATCCACTTGGGGCGCGTTGCCTTTGGGGTTGGCGAAAGTGATTTCGTAGCCCTCCTTCATCAGGGCGCGAACCGGAACCGTGAGCTCGTTGAGGTAGTAGCCTGCGCCGGTATAAACCTTGCCATCCTTCAAGGGCAAACCGCGACCGCTCGATACCAGCACTAAGATTTTTCCTTTAGTTGTCATCGTTGTTCTCCTTTTTGAAATCGAATTCTGCTCTCCTGAATATGAACCAGCTCGTCGTCCGCCGCTTCCTCCAAAGTGCGTAAGGACCGGCTACCGCGGTTGATGCGAGTTATGCCCCTGGGAATCCGAACATCAGCCACGACTGATTGGCCACCCAATGCGGGTACAGCTCCGTCATCTGATCGAACAGCTCCTGGTCGGACTTCGCGGTTTTCTGCAGCCGATCGAAGTCTTGCAGGTAACGCTTGGTGTCCTGGATCGTCGAGGGAGAGTCGGGCGCGCCCGGCTTCTTGTGACCGGCGACGACCATCGTCGGGTTCAGCGCTGCTAGCCGGTCCAGGTCCGCGATCCAATTCTTTCGGCTCTCGGGGGTGGTGTCGCCGACGTACATGCGGCATTGGTTGTACACAACGTCGCCGGCGACGAGCAGGCCGATCGATGGAACGTATAGAGAAGTCGAATCTGGACTATCGGTGCGGCCCTGCTCGATAATGCGCAATACGTGACCCTCGAGAGTGAACGTGTCGGGCTCATAGGGCTCAGGTGGAACCAACTTGGTTGGCACTTGCCCAGGAAACATCCGGCGAGCTAGCCGCTCCACTACCGGAGTGAAAGACATCTGCATGGCGTTCACCGTCTTGGGCGTTGCTATTGCCCGAGCGCCCGGGAAACGGTCGAGCAGAATGCTGAGACCGTAGAAGTGGTCGAAATGGGCGTGCGTTATATAGATGGTCTCCAGGTTGCGGTTGTGCAGAGCAATCCAATCCGCGAGAGCCTCGGCCTCAGCCACTGTCCCCATTGCGTCTACAAGCACCGCGTCGTACTCGCCGAAGATTAAAGTCGACGTGATCGGGTCAAAGCCGAGTGGTTCGCCGAAGGGCTTTGGCCGCTCGCCGACCATAGCCTTTCCGGGGGCGGTAAAAACGTTCACACTTAGTTCGTTCGACTTAGGTATGTTCGACTCAGGCGTGTTCGACGCTGCAGGCGCGGTCACGCGCGTGGTCTCTTTCAGTCCATTTTTGCCGTCCATTTGCTACCTCTTTCGATCGCTTCCAAAATGCAGATTCTGCATTGAACCTGCAGCATGGCGTCATCAAAGCAGAAGGGTCGGCCCCCGAACAATTGGACGATGGTATCGGTGATTCATGCGGTGCCTTTTGTTGTCGATAAACAGCAACAAGTTCAAGCCACCAGCAAGATCTTTCCGGTACCGCCCTTTTCTGCCGCGGCTTGAGCCTCGGCCGCTTCACTGAGTGGCAGTTTCTGGCTAATCGGGATTACGAGCTTGCCATCTCGTACCGCTTCGGCCATGAACTCGAGTGTTTTCCTGTCGAATTTCGAGAATACGTGTACCACCTTTACGGATGGGTACTTCGCGGCGTTCTGTGGCAGCCCTACTACCGATGCGTACACTCCTCCCGGCTTCACCTTGGCGATCAGCTTCTCGGCGGTTCTCCCGCCGACCGTATCCGCCACCGCATCGAGCGGCGAAAGATTCGCAATCGCCGTGTCGTCGTCAGTTGCGACCACTAGATCCGCGCCGACAGTCTTCGCCTCATCCATATGCATCTGCCTCTTCAAAACTCCCGCGATCACGGTCGCCCCGCGTTCCTTCGCAGTGAACACCGCCGAACGCCCGACATTTCCTACAGCACCTACGACCATAACGGTCTGGCCCACTTTGATTCCCGTAGCCGCAAGGAGCTGGTTGCCGGTCACCGTCACCAGCGGTAGCGCCGCCGCCTGAATCAAATCGAGCCCCTTGGGAACTTTCGCTAGAAACGCGGTTTTGACGACGCAAAGTTCGGCGTATGTATCGTCGGCCATCGCGAACACCTGGTCGCCCACGGAAAAGCCTTCCACGCCCGACCCAATCTTGACCACAGTCCCCGCCATATCGACTCCTATGAGGCCAGGGAACTTGAGGGGATAAAAATCCTTGGTTAATCCGGCACGCCGCTTGTAATCGATCGGATTCACGCTCGCGGCAGCGACCCGCACCAGCACCTCGCCCGGACCGGGTACTGGATCGGGGTATTCCTCGAACTTGAGTACTTCAGGACCGCCATATTGATGGACAACAACTGCTTTCATATTCATCTCCTTCGCGAGTAGCGTGAGGTGAGGTTCCACAAACAGTACGATCCCACCTCAGTTTTGGTTGATCGAGATTTCACTTCACTTTTGCCATTACTTCATCTGTCGGCCGACTCTCTGACCAGTGGATTCTTAGCTCCGCACTCGGCGTTCGCGCGTCACAGCGCCCTGGGCGGCAGCCTCTCTTCTATTCTTTTGAGGATGAATGCCCAGGTCGTGCCATGACGTTTCCTCGAGGTTGACGCCGTAGTAGGTTGCCGCTTTCTCGATATTCGCGAACGCCAATGCACGATCGGCGTCGGAGACGTCGATAACTTGATCGAACCGCGCGACTGCATTACGCACATGTTGCGCGTCGGTCAGTGGTTCCTTACGCTGCTTCGGAAACGCGTAGACGCTGTCGGGTAAGTCGCTCTGCGTCGTCAGCCGCCCGTGTTTCTCGTGAGGTTTCCAGGTCGCTTCCGGCATATCTTTGCCATCCTTCCTTTAAATAATTGGCTCGAGGGCGAGCGCAGTGTCCGCCCGGATGGGCGAACGGTGCGGCCAAGCCCGTTTTGTAAATGCTGCTCGTCCGACCGAATCGGCTGCGATAGAGCGATTACACCCGAGGTGCTCCGGCGAATCACTTGGACGATGGTATTGGCGGTACCTTGGTATTAGCGACCATGAGGTGTTGAATTGACATTGCGGCTCAAAACGGCAGATTAAACAACGGGACTCGAACAGACACCATCGTACGGCGCGTATCAGAGGCCGATTCGCTTAGTGCACTCGGAGTGCGGCATTGAGTGCATCAAGCAGGGCCGTGTCGCTGAATGGCTTGAACAGGCACTCTATTGCACCTTGTTCTAGTACTTGCGGCCGAACAGTCTCTTCTCGTTGAGCGGTTATGAAAACAATGGGAATCTCTCGCCGGCGAAGTTTAAGTTCCCGCTGAAGCTCCGGCCCGCTCATTCCCGGCATGGCAACGTCGAGGATCAGGCAACGGGTCCGGTCGACGCAGTCGGACGCAAGGAACTCTTCCGGGGATGAGAATGTACGGGCTGCAAAGCCGAACTCGCCGAGGAGGTCGGGCAGCGATTCGCGCACGGACTCATCATCATCAACGACTGATATCAGTGGACGATCCACGGCACGCCCTACCTGGCGCAATTCCATAGCATAAGAATGCGCCTCGCGTGGGAGGGCGTCCATTAGACTTTGGTATCGGTTTTTCCGCCTGAGATCAGTTGCGGCTGAGTGACCGGCATGGATATCTCATGCGGCATCGGAGACGGAAGGAATGCGACCGGCGCGAGTACCGTCGCTCGTCAAACCCTCTGGTCTACAAGGGATAGAAAACGAAAACGTAACTCCCGGACCATTATTTGGCGTCGCCCAGAGGCGGCCATGATGATGCTCGACAATAGAACGGCTGACCGACAATCCGATTCCCATACCCTCATTCTTCGTCGTGTAGAAGGCTTCGAAAAGCTTATCCGCAGCTTGTGGTTCGAAGCCGATTCCAACATCGCTCACGCTGAGGCGCACCCGATCATTGTCTTCTGGTTCAGTGCGAATCAGCAAATCCCTCGGACGATCATCAATGGTGCTCATGGCATCCGAAGCATTGCGAAGCAGATTCAAAATGACCTGCTGGAGCTGGACGCGATCGCCGGTGACCAGCGGGAGGTCGTGGGCAAGTTCGGGCCGCAGGATCACGCGGTTTTTCTGAAGTTCGCTCAGTGACAGCGCAATTACCTCTCGGATGGCCTCATTCAGGTCCATTGATTGGATCACGGCCGATTTCTTGCTAAAGAGCGCACGCAACCGTGTGATCATCTCGGAGGCCCGGTTGGCATCGCGAATCGTCCGCCGCGCAGTTTCGCGTGCGCCGTCGACGTTTGGAGGATCGGCTGCCAGCATTCGCAGACAGGTGCTGGCGTTCGTGACAATGCCGGACAGCGGCTGGTTGAGTTCGTGGGCGATAGACGCCGTCAGCGTTCCAAGGGTCGTCACCCTGGCCACGTGTGTAAGTTCCGATCGAGCCTTGTCGCGTGCCTCTTCCGCAAGCCTGCGCGCCGTGACATCCTGAACCGCTGCGATGTACTCCAGCTGACCATCCTGATCGCGGGTGGGTCGAGCAAGTGCATGCATGTACTTGATCGAATGGTCAGGCATCAGCAAACGGTATTGCCATTCAAAGTCGCTGGCGCCGATTCGTGCCTCTTCGACCATTCTTTCGTACAAAGTGAGGTCTTCAGGATGGACTCTAGTACGGATCAGATCGAGCGTGACCGGCACACTGTTCTCAAGCTCGTAGATCCGATAGAGTTGCTCAGACCACGTGATTTCGCCGGTCGCCACACGCCAGGAAAAGCTGCCTGTGTGACTGAGATGTTGAGCTTCCGCGAGGAATGCCTCGCTGCGCCGCAGTGCCTGCTCCGCCTGCTTTCTTTTACTGATATCCCGGAGAAAGCCCGTAAATGTCTTGTGACCGTCTCTGGTTATTTCGCCGAAGGAGACCTCTACGGGAAACTCCTCGCCATTCTTGCGAAGCGCGGTCAGTTCGGTGCCTTGCCAATTCATATGCCGTCGACCGGTAGCCAGGTAGCGTTTGAACCCGGTCTGGTGGAGTTCGCGCATGTATTCAGGCATTAGGAGGGTCAAGGGTTTCCCCGCCAGTTCGGCTGGGTCGTAACCAAAAATTGTCGCAGTGGCAGGGTTGGCAAACACGATTGAGCCTTTATCATCGACGTTCACAACCGCATCGCTTGCGGTTTCGACCACAACGCGATACCTTTCTTCGCTGTAGACGCGGGCTGATTCTTGTCGCTTTTGCTCGGTCAAATCGAGCACGAAAGCGACCCCCTCGTTGCCGCTGCCTTCGAAGAGCGCTCCGCCGAGTAGTATCGGCACACGGCCACCGTCTTTCCGGAAAAACTCCTTCTCGAAGGGTTGGAAGATGCCGGTTGCTTTTAGCTGACCTATCGCCCGTTCGTCGCGGTCGGACCACTCGGGGGGCGTGAGGTCCTTCCAGCGGACTCGACCGGCGGCGAGGTCTTCCCGGTCGTATTGCACCGTGTGGAGAAATGCTTCATTGGCCCCGGTGATTGTGCCCTCGAGATTCCACATCACAATCCCCACAACGTTGGCCTCGACCAGACGCCGGATCTTAGCTTCCAACCCACTTGCCAGGTCACGGACTTCTGCCTCCGCCTTCTCCCGCTTCGCCACCTGGATTTCGAGATCTTCTATGTGCATCCATGACTGATACGCTGAGGACGCAAATTTCCCCAGAGAGGCCATGACCCGGTCATCCTCTGCGTCAAATTTGCGGCGCTCGCTGTGCATGATTCCCCATATGGTTCCCACCGCCTTGCCGTCGACGTAAAACGGGACCAGCAGGCATTCTTCGGCAGTCGGACTGACGGGCATCAAATAGGGATAACGCCGCTCGAAATGGGTGAACAGGAGGGTGCGATTCTGATCGAGCACGTCTCCGCAAGGGCCGAAGTTGCGCGGGGTCCCACCGCCGACGTGGGGATTCCACATTCCGCAAATGGCTGGCCAATAGAATCTTTGTCCCTCAACATGCGGTTTCTTGCCGTCTTTCGTCAACAGACTCAGGCCAGCGGAGTCACACTGGGTAATATCCTGAATCGTTTCAGCGAGTGTTTGAAAGATGGTACCCGGGGAGTCCGCCAGCGCGCTCACCAATTTCACGAGCGCGCGGTTCTCCTTTTCATAATCGGGTGGACGCGATGGGCGGCGCTGCAACTCCTCCGTGCATAGGATCGACTCCAGAGGAGCCGTGCCAGTCGGAATTGACCCTTCGAGAGGAACGTCATTCGTCGATTTGCCATACCCGCTCATGCTTTCACCTCGATGGACAGCCAACCATGACATTCGATTCGGTGTAAACGAGTTGCGGCGTCTGCGAGCTCCGCGTCTTCACGAATCCTTACGACCGCGAATATGGCCGTTACGCCGCCGTAATCGCTGCGGGTGCGGGGCGGAGCCTCGCGGCCATTTTCACCAGTTCGGCAAGAGAGTCGGCCTTCATCTTCTGCATCACTTTGCCTCGGTGAGCCTTCACCGTGATCTCACTGATACCGAGCTCCCCACCGACTTGTTTATTCAACAGGCCGGAAACCACCAACCCCATAACCTGCCGCTCGCGCTGGGTAAGCGACGCGTAACGGTCCCGGAGCACCCGCATCTCAGCCTCTTGACCGAGCGCAGCGTGGCTGCGTTCAAGGGCTGACCGAATGGCACTCAACAACACGTCATCGCTGAAGGGTTTCGTCAAGAATTCGACAGCCCCCGCCTTCATGGCCTGGACCGTCATGGGCACGTCGCCGTGGCCCGTGATGAAAATGATCGGCATATCCGTCCGTTCGCCGGCGACAAGCCTTTGGAGGTCTAGCCCGCTAAGACCCGGAAGAGAAACGTCAAGCACGAGGCAGTTCGGAATATGAACTCGTGGGTAGTCGAGGAATTCTTGCGCGGACGCGAAAGTCTCTGGCCGCCAGCCTTCACATCGGAGCAACAATTCCAGCGACTCGCGCACAGAGACGTCGTCGTCGACAACGAAGACGATTGGTGTGAGATGCAACATGGGCGGTCACCCCATTTCATGGCCGAGTGCGCGCGCACTGAGTTCGTGTTTTCCCGCACACAATCGACTAGTGACGCCCCACCGCTGACGGAATTCTAAAACGACAGTCCGATGGAAATCAAGCGAGGTCGCGCTGCGCAATTCTTGCGCGATCAGCGGAAAGCCATTGAAATCAGACGTTAGTTCCTTGTCAGAGCCCGTCAACACTGTATCCAACCCATACCGTATACCAAAGTATCGCCGATACCATCGTCCAATTGTGCGGTTCCCAAGCTTCTGTTCTGATGACTCGCGGGTGATCGAATTCAATCGGAATACGCGCAACCAGGAAATCAAGGGGAAAGGACATGAAAACACTAATGGGGCTAACCGGTTTCACGAATGGTGAGGAGGAAGAGATGCACGTCACCCACGTTGTCCCATTTCTCGTCGAGGATGAGTTGATGCGGCTGGGGGCCATCTTTGAGGAGAAAGCCGACTGGCAGCCGTTTTCAGTGGTTGATGGCCGTCTCATTACCGGACAGAATCCCGCGTCTTCGACCGTCGCGGCGCAGAACGTTATCAACTTACTCGCGGCAACGAAAGCCGCTTAGGTTCCCTATTTCGATCGATGCCGGCATCGGATTGTCCCCGGTGTCGGTTAGGCCGGTGATGACAGCACGCAAATCAACTGCAGCACGAACCAAATCCTAACAACCTAACAAAAGGAGGACACCATGACCCAAACCAGTACCGCACAACCATTCGGCAAGCAGGCAGATGACAAGAATGCAATTCGTCCGTTTCATGTCAATGTTCCAGAGGCGGACTTGACCGAACTACGCAGGCGCATCAACGCTACGAAGTGGCCGGAGCGGGAGACTGTCACGGATGCGACGCAAGGCGTGCAACTGGCGACCACTCAGGCACTCGCGCGCTATTGGGCGACAGAATATGACTGGCGCAAAATCGAGGCAAAACTGAACTCTCTGCCGCAGTTCCTCACCGAGATCGATGGCCTCGACATTCATTTTCTTCATGTCCGTTCAAAACACGAAAATGCGTTGCCGCTGATCGTTACGCACGGATGGCCCGGCTCGATCATCGAACAGATGAAGATCATCGATCCGCTCACCAATCCAACGGCGCATGGCGGCAGCGCATCCGATGCGTTCCACCTGGTGATTCCGTCCATGCCGGGCTACGGCTACTCAGGCAAACCGACCACAACCGGATGGGATGTTGCCCACATCGCGCGTGCCTGGGTCGTGCTGATGAAGCGCCTGGGGTACGCGAAATTCGTGGCGCAAGGCGGCGATTGGGGCGCGGTCGTCGTCGACCAAATGGGTTTGGATGCGCCTCCGGAGTTGCTCGGCATTCACACCAACATGCCTGGCATCTTTCCAGCCGACGTTGATAAAGCGGCTGCTTCCGGAGCACCGGCGCCATCGGGTCTGTCAGCCGATGAGAAGGTCGCTTACGAGCGTTTGCAGTTCGTCTATCAAAAGGGAATCGCCTACGGGTACCAGATGGGGCTTCGACCGCAGACGTTGTACGGAATCGCGGACTCACCCGTCGGCCTGGCGGCTTACTTCCTCGATCACGACGCGCGCAGCTACGAGCTGATCACACGCGTCTTTGAGGGAAAATCCGAAGGCCTCACGCGCGACGACGTCCTCGACAACATCACGATCGCCTGGTTGACGAACACGGCGCTCTCCGGCGCCCGACTCTATTGGGAGAATTGGGGCAAACTCGGGTATTTCAATGCCAAAGGCGTCTCCATCCCGGTTGCCGTGAGCGTTTTTCCTGACGAACTCTATCCCGCCCCGCGGAGCTGGACAGAGCGGGCGTATCCCAAACTCATCCATTACAACAAGCTCGACAAAGGCGGACACTTCGCGGCCTTCGAGCAGCCCCAACTTCTTTCGGAAGAAGTTCGCGCGGGCTTCCGATCGCTGCGGTCAGGCAGGGCGAAAGAGGCAGCATGATGATCTTCGCTGAAGCTGGCTAATTGTTTGGAAAGCAGCAGGAGAGCTTCGAGAATAGAGGCTCTCCTGTTGCACCCTAAATAAGGGGAGATCACATGGACAAGGAAGAATCGTTTTGCAATTCGACTTGCGAAGACCAGATCAACATGGCGGAGCGCGAGTTATCGGCGTTCATCCGTGCGGTGACGGAATTGTTCGGTCCAGAGCAGGCGAGGCTTTCGACAGAAGACTGGCTCGACGAGTCAGAACTACTGGATCGCCCGCCTCGATCTACATGGCGAAATTGGCGGGCAGTCACGATCGCGGCCTCGACAAGATTGGCAAATCGGCTAGCCTTCGCGCAGCATCGCACATCAGATCGCCGCGTTGGTGCAAGTGTTCGTCGGTTCTTACGCGAGGGGATCGCGGCGCGTCGGGCGGGATGAAGTCGCTTTGAGAGGGCCGGTGACCCAGTTGCGTATTGAGTTCGGACCTTTAAGGAGAGGTTATTTATGTCGGGCAAGAAAACAGCGATCATAACCGGAGCGGCGGGCGGTATCGGTACGGGTTTAGTCGAGGGGTTTCTCAGAGACGGTTATAACGTCGTCGCAACCTCTCGTGATGCCAATCGAAAGTTGACCACATCAGGCAGTCTGGTTCTGCTCGATGGGGATATCGGCAAGCAGGAAACGGCTGTCCAGGCGGTCGAGGCAGCGATCAACAACTTCGGAACCATCGATGTTTTGGTGAATAACGCTGGCATCTTCCTAAACAAGCCTTTCACTGACTTCACTGCCGAGGACTTCGACGCCCTTGTCTCCACTAATCTCCTCGGATTCTTCTACATCACTCAGCGCACTGTAAAAGAGATGCTGAAACAAAAATCGGGATGCGTTGTGACCATCACTGCGGCACTTGCCGATCGTCCAATCGCCGGCGAAAATGGCTCCATTTCGATGATTACGAAGGGTGGGTTGAATTCAGCGACCAAGAATCTCGCAATCGAGTATGCAAAAGATGGCATCCGCTTCAATGCTGTAGCCCCCGGCGTTGTGGATACACCAATGCACCGCAATGATCCCAACGATTCGACACTGCAGCCGGCTATGAAAAAGGCGACGGTAAAGGATGTTGTCGATGCCGTACTTTACTTGGCACAGGCAGGTCATGTGAGCGGAGAGGTTCTCCACGTGGATGGTGCCGCTCCCGCTCGTCGCTGGTAAAAAATATAAAGGACTCTAACCACACGCTGGACCTCGACGAGGTAAGCATGCCCCGATTGCTTTCAGTAAATGTCGGCCTTCCGCGCGACGTGACATGGAACGGCAAAACGGTCCGAACGTCAGTCTGGAAATCTCCGGCTACGGGACGGCGAATGGTGCGCAAACTCGATATCGATGGTGATGCGCAAGCCGATCTCGCCGGTCACGGTGGGGAGCACCGCGCCGTATTCGTCTACCAGATGGATTCTTACCACTACTGGGAGCGTTTTCTGGGTCGCAACGATTTTACTTTCGGCCAGTTCGGAGAGAACTTCACGGTCGAGGGACTTCCTGATAACGAGGTCTGCATCGGCGATCGATACCGCATAGGTAACGCTGAATTTGAAGTAACGCAGCCACGCGTGACGTGTTACCGCGTCGGCATTCGCATGAATGAACCTCGCATGCCAGCCCTGCTCGTAGAACATCACAGACCAGGATTCTACTTTCGTGTGTTGCAGGAAGGAGAAGTTGGCGCGGGCGACGACATTGTAAAGTTTGCCGACGGTCCAGAGCGAATCAGTGTGGCCGACGTTGACGCCCTCCTGTATTTGCCAGGACATTCTCCCGAACAACTGCAACGCGCGCTACAGATTCCTGCCCTCAGCGAGGGTTGGCAGAGTTCGTTCCAGGCAATGCTCGAACAAGAGTTGAGCTCCAAAACTAAGGCGGGGAATCCGGGACTCGCGAATGAGGAACAACCTCCGGCATGGCCCGGATTTAGACAGATGCGAGTCGCGCGCATCTATAAGGAAAGCGATAGCGTGACTTCCTTCGTTCTGGCGCCGATCGATGGGCAGCTTCTTCCTGTCTGCCAGGCAGGTCAATTTGTTGTCTTGCGGTTGCTTGTCGATCCCGGCAAACCGCCGGTTCTTCGCAGCTATTCGCTGTCTGATCTGCCAGCAGCCGACCATCTCCGCATCAGCGTTAAGAGTGAATTGGACGGGATTGGAAGTTCATTTCTGTGCGACCGTGCGCGAGAAGGCGATGTATTGGATGTGAGTGCGCCGCGCGGTAGCTTTACTCTCGGTCCCAGCCAGAATCCCGTGGCTCTGGTGAGCGCTGGAGTGGGAGCAACGCCCGTGATGTCGATGCTGCACTCACTCGCCGCCGAGAGATCGCCACGAGAAATCTGGTGGATCTATGGAGCGCGCAATCGGGACGAACATCCATTTGCAGAGGAATCGCGTTCATTACTGAAACAGCTGTCTCGTGGACGAGCATACATCGTGTACAGCAGGCCCGCTGCAATCGACCAAGTCGGGGCAGACTTCGATGCTCCCGGGCACATTGACGCAGCTTTGCTGAAGAGAATCGGAGTGTCACGGAGTAGCGACTTCTATCTGTGTGGCCCACCTTCATTCTTGCAGAACATGCGCGATGGGCTGCGGAACTGGGGTGTGCTCGCCGGGAATGTGCACACGGAAATCTTCGGTTCTCTCGAGGCCATTACCCCTGGTATGGCGCAGGTTGTTCACACTCCTCACTTGCCGCAAGGGCCGCCCGGATCTGGCCCCCCAGTCTCATTCGCGCGTAGCGGGATTACCGCCGCTTGGGATCCGAAATTCGCAAGTTTGCTCGAACTAGCGGAAGCGTGCGACGTTCCGGTCAGATGGTCGTGCCGGGCCGGAGTCTGTCATACCTGCATGACTGGTCTGATTGGCGGATCGATTATTTATAATCCTGAGCCGCTGGAGAGGCCCGCTCCCGGGAACGTGCTCGTATGCTGCTCTCAGCCCAACGCGGGTGTCACTCTGGATCTTTAAAGGAAGATCTTTAAGAGAAGATCTTTAAGAGTAGGTCTTGGAGAGAAACGGGAGGAGTCGAATCATGCGTTCTGATATTGTGCCCGGAGGCATTTTCCCCGACTACGAACTGCCCGATCACACGGGTCAACTGCGCAAGCTCAGCGAGCTACAGGGCGACGATCCGCTGATCCTGACGCTTGCGCGCGGCCACTATTGCCCAAAGGAGCACCAGCAGCATTTGGAGCTCGCCGCGTTCTACCCGAAGATCGCGGTGGCGTACACTCAGATCGCCACGATCGCCACCGACGATCACCATACGCTGCAGGAATTCCGTGCGTCCGTCGGGGCTCAGTGGACATTCCTTTCGGACCCCGACCGAACGGTTCAGAAGGATCTCGACATCCAGGAGTACACCGACCCCGAGCATAATCCGATGATCCCGCATACGCTCGTGCTCAAGCCGCGCCTGGTGATTTACGGCATCTATAACGGCTACTGGTTCTGGGGGCGTCCATCGGTCATCGATCTTTGGCGTGATCTGCGCGCCGTGACGAGTGAAGTCCGCCCAGACTGGGACCTGAGTACTCCTGGACTCCGCGAGGCATGGAATGCGGGTGACTTCTCGCGTTTCCACGGGTGGAACAAGCAGGCCAGTGTGGAGGCGGCCTCGATTGCACGGAAGGAATAGGAGCGCTTTTTGTTTGACATTGGTGTGGCGAGTTGAGAGACCATAGCGGAGAGAAATGAAGCCGACTTCTTCCACAAATCTGTGGCGACCGCTTCGAGTAACGGTTTTTCGCAATCTGCTAATCGCGGACGTCGTTTCAGACGCCGGCGCTTTCATGCAGAATGTCGGCGCTGCATGGTTGATGGTCTCACTCGGGGCAGGGCCGATTTATGTTGCGCTGACGCAGACCGCCTCTTCTTTGCCATATTTTCTACTGGCCCTTCCAGCGGGCTCCGCTGGCGATATCGTCGACCGCCGCAAGCTGGTTCTTTTCACCGAGTCGTGGATGATGGGCGTCGCGTTGATTCTAGCGATCCTGACCATCGCAGGCGTGATGTCGCCATGGATACTGCTGGTGCTTACGTTTGCGCTTTCGGCGGGAGATGCGTTTGAAACACCGGCATGGCGGGCGATCCTCCCTGAACTGGTGCCCAAGGAAGACCTGGCAGCGGCTTCTGCGCTCAACGGGATTGAATTCAACCTCGCCCGAGCGGTTGGGCCGGCGCTCGCTGGCGCGATCATATCTGTTGCTGGAGTCGCCGCGGCCTTCGTCGCAAATTTCGTATCGTTCTTCGGTGTCATTTTCGTCGTTGCCAGGTGGAAAAGGCCTGTCCGCAGCGGCAAGAGGAGCGCGCCGCCGGAATCTTTTTCCGGAGCCACCGTCGCCGCGATTCGATACGTCCGGCACTCTCCCGAAATCCTGACGGTATTGCTAAGAACAGGCGTAGTCATGTTCTTCTCCAGCGCTCTCTTCGCGTTGCTACCGACGGTTTCTCGAAGCGTGAATCAGAATGCAACCGGCTATGGACTCTTGCTTGGCTGCTTTGGTGGCGGTGCAATCATCGGTGCTTTGCTCATGCAGTCAGCCTGTAACAGGTGGGGGATGGAGTCCATAGTGTCGACGGGCGTCGTGAGCTTGGGACTAGTGATTCTGGCGATGAGTGGGTTGCACAGATTGAGTACACTGGCTGCAGTTATGTTGGTTGGCGGTGCGGCGTGGGTCATTTTCATTTCTCTTATCAATGCCATTGTCCAGAACCTGGCGCCTGATTGGGTCAGAGCGCGAGTCCTCGCCATCTTCATTCTGGTTTATCAGGGGAGTTATGCGCTCGGGACCGCGGCCTGGGGTGCCGTCGCGCAACGATCAGGTGTTGGAACCGCGCTTGTCTACGCTGGATTGGGGACAATCGCCACCGCAGCAATTGCCCTTTTCGCGCGACTTCCCGATTCGACCGCGGATCTGAGTCCCTGGAACCACTGGCGCATGCCCGTCGTCATCGGGGAAGTCGGAGCTGATGTTGAGAAGGGACCGATGATGGTAACGGTTGAATACGTCGTCATGCCAAAACGGACTGCAGAATTTGTGGATGCAATGCATGAATATGGTCGGACGCGGCGTCGCGATGGCGCGTACCGCTGGGGAATCTTCCGCGATACGGAAATCGCGGATCGTTATCTGGAGATATTTTTGGTGAACTCTTGGGCGGAGCATCTGCGTCAGCATGAGAGGCAGACCCAGGCCGACCGTGAGTTGGAAGGGCGAATAACCAGCTGTCTTTCCGGAGACCCTGTGGTGCGTCATTTGATCGATACCTACGCGACAGAAACGTGATCGGACGGGGTCGCCTTCTGGCCTAATTAACTATCCACAACGCCTCGGCAAAACTGGATCGCATCACCTTCGTAGCGGTACCATGGGTGGGGTTTGTCACCGTCGTGAGGGTGGGAAACTATGCCAATTACTGACTCCGTGACAGAGCAGAATCCGGCGAATGGTTTCACAGCGCCGTCTGAGGTGGGCGAGGTTCAGGCGGGAAATCCGCTTCCGATTGGAGGAGCCCACCAACAAGGAAAGGGAGTCAATTTTGTTTTGTTCAGCCGTCACGCAACCGGTGTTCGTTTAGAGCTCTATCAAAAGTCCGCCGATTCTTCTCCGAGCAGAATCATTGACTTCGATCCGGTGCGTCATCGGACCGGCGACGTCTGGCATGTGTGGGTGCGAGGCATTCCCGCAGGCCAACTCTATGGTTACCGCGTCGACGGGCCGTATCTACCCGAAGAGGGCCATCGCTTCAACCCCCAGAAGCTGCTTCTGGATCCATATGCAAGAGCAATCGCCGGGATCGAGAATTGGGATTTTCTAGCCGCCCGCGGTTACGATTCCTCCAGCAGTCTGACTGACTTAAGCATTTCGACGGTTGATAACGCCGGCACCACACCGAAATGCATTTTTACCCACGACCATTTCGACTGGGAGATGGATTCGCCTCCAAAACATTCCGCCTCTGATACGGTGATCTACGAGACACACGTTCGCGGTTTCACAATTCATCCGAGTTCGGGTGTGCCGCATCCTGGAACCTTCGTTGGCTTGACCGAAAAGATCCCGTATCTCCAAGATCTGGGAGTGACCGCCATTGAGTTAATGCCTGTTCTTGAATTCAACGAAAACGAATCCAACCGACTGAATCCAATCACAGGAGAGAGACTCAAGAACTACTGGGGCTACGATCCCGTCGCATTTTTCGCTCCGAAGCAGTCCTACTGCATTGGAGGACCGCACGGTCGGCAGATCCAGGAGTTCCGAGAGATGGTCAAGGCCTTTCACCGCGCAGGTATTGAAGTGATCCTGGATATCGTGTTGAACCACACGGCCGAGGGAGATGAATTGGGACCCACGATCTCTCTGCGCGGTCTTGAGAACTCGATCTTCTACATGCTGCAAGAGAACGGGCGCCGATACTACAAGGACTTTTCCGGCGTTGGCAATACGCTTAACGCAAATCATCCCGTCGTGCGGGAGTTCGTCAGGAATGTGCTTCGTTACTGGGTCATGCACATGCATGTGGATGGCTTTCGCTTCGACCTTGCTTCGGTCCTGGGGCGAGATGAGCATGGGAACATTCTCCGCAACGCTCCGCTTCTCGAGGACATTGCAGAGGATCCCATCCTGCGGGACGTAAAAATCATCGCGGAGGCTTGGGATGCAGGCGGTGCCTATCAAGTGGGAAGTTTTTCCACCCAACGTTGGACGGAATGGAACGGCCGTTTCCGTGACGATGTGCGCCGCTTCTGGATTGGCGACGCGGGCATGATGGGATTGTTTGCCAACCGAATCTGTGGAAGCTCGGATTTGTACCAAAGCTCGGGCAAGGGACCCGCTAGCAGCCTCAACTTCGTCACTTCTCATGACGGCTTCACACTGAACGATTTGGTCAGCTACAAGCAGAAGCACAATAACGAAAATGGCGAGTTCGGTCGTGATGGAACCGATGCCAACTACAGCGACAATTGCGAGGTGGAAGGGCCGAGCCAGGATCCCGGTGTCGAGGGCGTGCGCAACCGCTTGATCAAGAACTTCCTGTTAACCCTGTTTATTTCTCGAGGCGTTCCCATGTTGCTTGGCGGCGATGAGTTTAGGCGAACCCAGCGCGGCAATAACAATGCCTATTGCCAAGATAACGAGGTGAGCTGGTTTGACTGGAGCCTGCTCGAAAAGCACAAAGAGATCCAGCGCTTCACTAGGGGAATGATCGCCTTTCGCCGAGCCCATCCTGTTTTGCGAAGAGAAAAGTTCTATGCGGATCAGGATATAAAGTGGTTCGCGCCAAACGGGGCCCCACCTGACTGGGCGGACCAGGGGCAGAAATCCTTTGCGTGTCTGATTCTGGGACAGACAGAACCTGACTTGTTCCTCCTGTTTAACGCCGACACCAGATCAGTTGATTTTTCCATCCCTGCCTTGCCCGCCGGGAAGATCTGGCGTTTGGCGGTCGATACTGCCCGAGCCGCCCCTGACGATTTCTTCGACTCTGGGAAAGAGCCTTCCCTGCAGGGCCAAATCGGTTTTCGGCTCGAACCTCGATCAAGTGCAATTCTCCTGACGGACAGCGGCGAGGTGCTGCATGACAATTAACCCTGCTGCCGGGAAGCCGGCTGACCCATCTATTCTCGTTAACGTCCCGAAGCTCGTTACAGCCTATTACGAGTTGCGGCCCGATGTGAGCGATCCCAGACAGAGGGTTGTCTTCGGTACGTCGGGCCATCGCGGATCTGCGATGGACGTGGCGTTCAACGAGTGGCACATCCTGGCCATCACGCAGGCGATTTGTGATTACCGCAAACTCCAGAACATTGACGGGCCGCTGTTCCTTGGGATGGACACTCATGCTCTGTCCGAACCTGCATTTGCGAGCGCGCTGGAAGTGCTTGCGGCAAATAACATCGAAGTAATGCTCTCCGAAGGCACACCCTATACTCCGACTCCAGCCGTCTCCCACGCGATTCTGCTTTACAACCGCGCGCGAAAGTCAGGACTTGCCGACGGTATCGTAATTACTCCTTCTCACAATCCTCCCGATGACGGGGGCTTCAAATACGACCCTCCGCATGGAGGACCGGCGGATTCGAGCGTAACTTCGTGGATTGAATCGAAGGCCAATGGTTTTCTCGAGCGCGGCCTCGACGGCGTTAAGCGTACGCATTTTGCCAAAGCGCTGCGTGCACCCACAACGCACAATCACGACTTTTTGAGCGCCTATGTCAGCGATCTCAACAGTGTTGTCGACATGAATGCGGTGCGCGACGCCAAGATTAAGCTTGGCGTGGATCCCCTCGGGGGAGCGGGCATCGATTATTGGCCGCGGATTGCCGAGCAGTGCGGTCTCGATCTGACGATCGTCAACCAATCTGTAGATCCGACATTTCGCTTCATGACCGTGGATTGGGACGGGAAGATTCGCATGGATCCTTCTTCGCCTTATGCCATGCAGAGACTCATCGCATTGAAAGACAAGTTCGATATTGCGTTTGCCAGCGATACCGATCACGACCGCCACGGCATCGTGACCAAAGGAAGCGGGTTGCTGCCTCCGAATCACTACCTTTCTGTGTGCGTCAGCTATGTGTTCGCGAACCGGCCCAATTGGAGTAACGACGTCGCCGTCGGCAAGACCGTGGTGAGCAGCAGCATGATCGATCGGGTCAGCGCTCGCCTGAGGCGGCGGCTTTATGAAGTTCCAGTGGGCTTTAAGTGGTTTGTCGAAGGACTGCTCGCCGGCCGCCTGGGCTTTGGCGGCGAGGAGAGCGCGGGTTCCTCCTTTCTCCGGCGCGACGGCAGCGTGTGGACCACCGATAAGGACGGAATCGTTCCTTGTTTACTGTCGGCAGAAATTACGGCGCGTGTGGGCAAAGATCCGGGTGAGATTTATCGTGAGCTCACCCGTGAGCTGGGAGATCCCGTCTACGAACGCATCGATGCTCCCGCTACGCCCGATCAAAAGGCCGCTCTGGCAAGATTGTCCCCGTCCGACATTCGCGCTACAGAAGTTGCTGGTCAACCGATCCAGAAGATTCTTGCAACCGCTCCGGGAGACGGCAATCCAATTGGAGGTATCAAAGTGATTGCCCAGGATGGTTGGTTTGCCGCGCGTCCTTCGGGCACGGAGGAGATCTACAAGATCTACGCCGAGAGTTTCCTCGGTCAGAACCATTTACGACAGATCGAGGAGGAAGCCCAGACCATTGTTTCGGAAACGCTGGCTCGCAGTGCCCAGGCGGCCTAAGCCCATAAGCCTTGAGCCGATAAGCAGGACAGGAGTTTGTTTATGAGTAGCACGACAATCGCTGGTCGTACAATCCCAGATCGTACAATCCCAGATCGAACAATCGCCGATCGTCCTCTCGATACCGCCATTTCAGATGCTCTTACCGACCTGGCCTTGGACCTTAGATGGTCGTTCAATCACTCAGCGGACCAACTGTGGGAGCAACTCGATCCCGAACTCTGGGAACTTACCCACAATCCCTGGGTTCTGCTGCAGACTGTATCCCGGGAGAAACTGCAAACTGTTACCTCCGACCCAAAATTTCAAAAACTCTTGGCTGATCTCCACCGCGAGAAAACGTTTGCCGAAGAGTCGGAAGCGTGGTTTCAAAAGGCGCATCCGCGTTCGGGCGTGTCGACAATTGCGTATTTCTCGATGGAGTTCATGTTGAGCGAAGCACTGCCGATTTATTCTGGCGGACTCGGCAACGTTGCCGGCGATCAGCTCAAAGCCGCCAGTAACCTTGGCGTCCCGGTGACCGGAATTGGTCTGCTCTACCAACAAGGCTATTTTCGGCAGGAAATTGATGCACAAGGCCACCAGCAAGCTTTGTACCCATTCAACGATCCGGGCCAGTTGCCGATTCGACCGGTGCGCGAACCAAACGGGGAATGGCTGCGCCTGGCCATCGCTATGCCAGGCTTTAAGTTGTGGATCAGAGTCTGGCAAGTACAGGTGGGCCGGGTCAAATTGTATTTGCTCGATACCAACGATCCCGCAAACCTTCCGTCCTTCCGCGGCATTACGACAGAACTGTACGGAGGTGGTCCGGAGTTGCGTTTGAAACAAGAGTTGGTCCTCGGGGTTGGAGGCTGGCGGCTCCTGCGAGCCTTGGGACTGCAGCCCGAGGTCTGCCATCTCAATGAGGGTCACGCCGCATTCGCAGTGCTGGAACGGGCGCGTTCATACATGGAAGACAATGGCAAGCCATTCGACGTCGCGCTTAGCGTCACTCGGGCCGGCAACCTTTTTACGACCCATACTCCCGTGGAGGCGGGCTTTGACCGTTTTGCTCCAAGCCTGATCGAGCGATATCTTGGGAAGTATGCCGAGGAGAAACTTTCGATTTCGCTCGACGAGCTCCTATCGTTGGGGCGACGCGACCGCCAAGACTCGTCCGAACCGTTCAATATGGCCTATTTGGCGATCCGCGGGAGCGGCGCCATCAACGGCGTCAGCAAATTGCACGGTCAAGTGAGCCGACGACTCTTTCAGCCCCTCTTTCCCAGGTGGCCTGAAACAGAGGTGCCTGTAACGCACGTGACCAACGGAGTGCACACCCCTACTTGGGACTCTCCTGAAGCAGACCGCTTGTGGGAACTTTCCTGCGGAAAGAAATGCTGGCACGGAACACTGGCAGACACAGAAAGAGATATTCGCGCCGCCAGCGATTCCAGTCTGTGGCAACTCCGCGCAGATAGCCGCAAGGCTCTGGTTGAGTACGTCCGAAGACTCTACGGCCGTCAATCAGCGGCTCGGGGAGCGTCGTCGGAAGATCTCGCGCAGGCCGCACAGATTCTCGATGACAATATTTTGACTCTGGGATTTGCCCGTCGCTTTGCCACGTACAAACGCCCGAACCTTCTCCTGCACGATCCGGCACGGCTTCTGAACATTCTGATGAATCGAGAGCGCCCGGTTCAACTCGTGCTTGCAGGCAAGGCTCATCCCCAAGATGCCGAGGGGCAAGAAATGATCCGGCAGTGGGTTGAGTTTGCTCGCCGCGCTGAAGTTCGATCGCGGGTGGTCTTCCTTTCGGATTACGACGTTCTCATGGCGGAGCATCTGGTGCAGGGCGTGGACGTCTGGGTGAACACTCCGCGACGGCCTTGGGAAGCAAGCGGCACCAGCGGCATGAAGGTGCTGGTGAACGGCGGGTTGAATCTTTCGGAACTCGATGGCTGGTGGGCGGAGGCGTATTCCCCGGAAGTAGGCTGGGCGATCGGAGATGGGCGCGAACATGGGGATGACCCTTCCTGGGACGCAGCGGAAGCCGAAAGTCTCTATGCAGTGCTCGAAAGAGAAGTTATCCCAGAGTTCTATGCCCGCGACGAGCATGGAATTCCGCGCGGCTGGGTTGGCCGCATGCGCGAAAGTATGGCCCGCTTAACTCCGACCTTTTCGACCAATCGCGCAGTCCGGCAATATACGGAAGAACACTATCTCTCGGCGGCAGCAGCTTTTCGCCAGCGCGCCGAGAATCGAGGTTCAGTGGGAGCCGATCTCGTCGCCTGGCAGTCCGAACTGGCGAAACATTGGTCAGCCTTGCGATTCGGCCCCACGACCGTCGAGCAACAGGGCGAGCAATATCTATTTCACGTTCAGGTTTTTCTTGGGGATATCGATCCCGATGCCGTGAGGGTCGAACTCTACGCGGACGCGCACAAAGACGAGGACCCAGTCATACAAACTATGAATCGCGGCGAACGCCTGGTCGGTGCGGCAAGTGGCTTCACCTACAGTGCTTCTGTTCCGACGAGTCGCCCGCTTGCTGCCTACACGCCGCGCCTCGTTCCGCAGCACGTGGGAGCGTTCGTGCCGCTGGAGGCTCCTTTGATTCTGTGGGACGACGCGCCCTCTTGGCGGTGAATTGGAGCTGTGCTCAAAGATGTGAACACAAAAGAAGAATTGGTTTTGACCATCGAACGTGTGAGTGGAGAAGCTTGAACGCGATCTCTAGTCTCCACTTTCGCAACGGTCGTACAAGAGATCGGATAGCGAGAGCGGGCTGAAAACAGTCCCGCTGGGCCAGAATTCGAGGGAGCAATCCCATGCCCGATAAACTTAAGTCACCGGATAAGCAACAACCGATGGAGCTCACCACCGATTTTCTAGGAGAGGATCGGCACGAATTCGTGGCAAAGCTGGCATACCAGCTTTGGGAAGGGAGGGGTCGCCCCTTCGGTTCGCCCGAGATCGATTGGTTCGCAGCGGAACAAGCTGTGTACTCGTCGTTGGTGGCGTCGGGTTTGGTTACCCCCTCTCCGAATGCTGCGCAGCACATAGCAGAACAGATCTACCGGTAATGTGCGGAGAAGTTTCGGAGTCGAACTGCACAGTTCGAACCAGCGTGGTTGAGGACGCCAACTTTATCAAACACTCGTAAATCCCCTCCAGAATTTTGTAGTTCCGTTACGGTCCGACAAGCCTCGGTTCTTGGGTTTCCTCCGTTCGAGCAACAGGCGTACAACTCGCCTCGGAATTAACTCCAGCTAAGTCACCCTCCGCAGAAGTACAGGGCCTACAGGACACGTCCGTCACGCCCAAGGGACAGGGGACGGCTATGCCATCCGGGCAGGCACGGGCGCGTTTTCCACTCAAGGTTCGGGGAAGCGTGCCGATGGCCAATGTAGGCGAACGCGCGGATCGCGGTGTTGAGGCATGTCAAATCGCGGTCCGAATTGTGCAGTTCCAAGGGACGGGAGGCTCCGAACGTTAGCTATATCTAAGGATGCGTACAGTTTAGGTTTGGCGATGCAGTGCGAGCTTGGGCAAGGACCCGAAGCATTGCAAACCAGTTCCGGTTTGAGCGCCCTGCCCAGCATCGGGTCGGCTGGCGCTCCCGAAGGCGTCTCCAAGGGGCCCCCCGAGGAAGCCAACGGAAGCACGAAAAGGCTGCGGGTGTTGATGGTCGAGGACGAACCAGCGGACGTCGAACTGGTGTTGCGCGCCTTGCGGCAGGCGGGCTTTGAGACGACCGCAGACATCGCACAGACGGGGAAGGAATTCACCGATTTGGTGCGAAAGAATTTGTACGACGTGATTCTCGCGGACTACAAGCTGCCGAATTGGAATGGCATGGAATCGGTCGAGGTCCTGCGCCAAGAAGGGCTGGACATTCCAGTGATCCTGGTCTCGGGAGCGCTGGGGGAACAGACCGCGGTGGAGTGCATTAAGCAGGGTGCCGCCGATTATGTCCTGAAGGATCACCTGGCGCGTCTGCCGGAGGCGGTGCGGCGAGCCATGCGCGAAAGAAAGCTGCGCGAGGATCACAGGCAGGCGCAAGAGGAATTAGCCCGCTCCAATCGCGATCTGGAGCAGTTTGCCTACGTGGCCTCGCACGATCTGCAGGAGCCGCTGCGCATGGTCGCCACCTATACCCAACTTCTTGCGGAGCGCTACAAGGGGAAACTCGATTCCGACGCGGACAAATACATTCACTACGCGGTCGATGGCGCGCTGCGCATGCAGAAGCTGGTCCAGGACCTGCTGGCTTTTTCGCGGGTCGGGCGGCAAGGCATGGCTCTCGAGAGCACCGATAGCAATGCCGTTCTGCAGGTGGCCCTGCTGAATCTGGAGGCCGCGATTCGGGAAGGCGGCGCGATCGTCGAGCACGCTCAACTTCCGGCGGTGGTGGCCGATGGTTCCCAACTGGTGCAGGTGTTTCAAAACTTGATCGGAAACGCCATCAAATTTCACGGTTCCGAACCGCCCGTGATTCAAGTGGCCGCCGGGGTAAAAGGGAAGGAATGGGTCTTTTCGGTGGCGGATAACGGGATCGGGATCGCGCCCGAAAACGTCGACAACGTGTTTGTCATCTTTCGACGCCTGCATACGCGTGCGGAGTATTCAGGCAACGGCATCGGGCTCTCGATCTGCAAGAAGATCGTCGAACAACACGGCGGCCGGATCTGGGTTGAATCGCGACCTGATCACGGATCCATCTTCTACTTCACCATCCCAATCAAAGCAATACCAAAGCAGTGAGGACGGAACTGAAGAGATGAAAACCCAACCGGAAATCCTGATGGTCGACGACAACCCGGCGGACATTGACCTGACCAGCGAGGTGCTGGCTCAGAGCAAGGCACATTTTCACGTGAATGCGGTAAACGATGGGGTGGAGGCGATCTCTTTTCTGCGGCGGCTGGGGAAATATGCCCAGGCGCCGGTGCCTGACTTGGTTGTCCTCGACCTGAACCTGCCCCACATTGACGGCTGCGAGGTTCTTTCAAATATCAAATCCGACCCCGCTCTGGCCCGGATTCCAGTGGTCATTTTTACCACGTCTCAGGCGGATTCCGACATCAGCCGCAGTTACAAACTGGGAGCGAACTGTTATCTGCGAAAGCCGGGGAACCTTCCGGAGTTCGTCGCGGTAGTCCAATCCATGGCGGAGTTTTGGCTGGGCTTCGCCATTCTGCCCCAGAAGGAGAAAAGATGAACGACCGTTCGACCCATGTTCTACTGATTGAAGACAACCCGGGAGATGCGGATCTGGTTCGCCTGCGGCTGGTGGATGGCAAAACCAAGGTGGAGGTCAGCTGCGTCAATCGCTTGTCCGACGGACTAGCCTCGCTCAAGGAAAGACCTCCCGGGGTAATCCTGCTGGACCTCAATCTACCCGATAGCCAGGGAGCAGACACCTATCGCAAGGTGTTGGAGAAAGCGCCGAACGTGCCCATCGTCATCCTGTCAGGACAGGACGACGAAGAACTCGCGATCAAGGCCCTGCATCAGGGCGTGCAGGATTACCTGGTGAAAGGCGCGATCTCCAGTAGTGGGCTGGAACGGGCCATGCGCTACGCCGTGGAACGGCAGGCGCTGCTGCGCTCCCTGGAGATGAGCCGTAAGCAGCAACTGGAGTTTAAAAACCAGTTCCTTTCCCATGTATCGCACGAACTGCGGACACCGCTGACCAGCATCCATCAGTTCGTCACTATTTTGCTCGATGGGCTGGCAGGAGAAATAAGCCCGGAACAACGTGACCATCTCAAGACGATTTTCAAGAGCGTCAACCAGCTGGGCGCCATGGTTCGCGATCTGCTGGAAGCCAGCCGGGCGGAGTCAGGAAAGATCCGCATTGAGCCGCGTTGTGTGCCGATCGGAGACCTGATCCGGCAGGCAGTGGCCATGATGCAACCGCTCGCGCACGAAAAAGAGGTAGGCCTTGAGGTGGGCGTGGACACCCGGATTCCGTTCGTCCATGGAGATCCTGGACGCATTCTCGAGGTGCTGATCAATCTCATCGAGAATGGCATCAAGTTCACTCCCCAGGGTGGAGCGGTTACCGTGCAAGCCTGCCTGGTGCAGACCGATCCCAACTTCGTATATCTCTCGGTGGCAGACACCGGCTGCGGCATCAGTCCCGAGGGCAGAGCGCTGGTGTTTGAACGCCTGTACCAGGATCCGAATTCGGTGGACAACAGCCGCAAGGGCCTGGGGCTTGGGTTGTTCATTGCGAAGGAACTGGTCAATCTTCACGGAGGACGCATATGGGTGGCCAGCGAACCGGGGCACGGCAGCATCTTCTCGTTCACGCTGCCGCTGTATTCCCTGGCCAAGCTGCTCTTCCCGGTCATCACTTATCAGGGAAACCTGCGGGACAACATGGTGCTGGTGAAGACGGTATTGCGACCAGTCACCATGCCGGCGCGGGCTAACTGGAAAGAAACTTGCCAGCGTTGCCTGGAGATTCTGAAGCGCTGCGTGTATCTCGATAAAGATCTGGTGTTGCCTCCGATGACGGTTGCCATGGCGGAGGAGACATTTCTGGTGGTGGCGTCGACCGACCTGGAGGGCGCCAACATCATGATGACGCGCATTCGCGAGCAACTCGGAAAGGTTGCCGAACTGAACGGTACGGGCAAACTGGAACTGACCGCAGAGGCTGTGGCACTTCCCGATCCTGGCAGCGGCCGCTCGCTGGAAGACCAAGTGCAGGAAGTTGCTGCCACCGTCAATGAAATGGTGCAAAAGGTTCTTGGAGGGAACTAGGCCTCCGAAAATAAGTCAGAACGTGTAAGGCACACGCTGAGAAGTCTGTGTGAACTTTGGAAATGGAGAATAACCAATGGCAAATTCAAAAATCATGATTGTGGACGACGATCCCGATCTCAGGCAGGCGCTGCGACTGCGCCTGCGCGCCAACGACTACGATACGGTCAATGCGGTGGATGGTTACTCCGCCATTGCACTGGCGTACAAAGAGCACCCCGACCTGATCATCCTCGATCTCGGCCTGCCCGCGGGAGACGGTTTTGTCGTACTCGAACGCCTGCAGAAGGACGACAAGCTCTCGGCCATCCCGGTGATCGTGTTGACGGCGCGCGACCCGCAAAGCAGCGAGCGGCGCGCTCTGCAGTCGGGAGCTACGGCTTTCTTTCAGAAGCCAGCGGACAACGCGGAATTGATCGACATGATTCGTGCCAGCTTGTCCCAGGCCAGGACGAAGCCGGTTCTGCCGTCATAGCCAGCGGTGTAGGCGGCGGTTCAGGGCTCGAGGAACCGGCTCGAACCAAGAACGTGTCAGCGACATCTGGCGGCGAATCGGTAACGACTGTGGCAACAACCACCACGGTCTAGCGATGCGGGTCGTACCCGCGCTCAAGCTCCGCCGTCAGTTGAAGTGTGCCCGCCAGGAGGGAACTGCGATGCCTGTCCATGTTTGGGAGATTGAGCGTTACCATTCGAAACTACCTTCCCGGCGATATGTTCGGACGCTGTTCAGCGTTCCCATCACCGTCCGTCATTTGGGCCCACGTGGCGTTCTGAGTTCGAAAGGCATCAGTCTTAATCTCTGCCAGGGTGGACTGGGTGCCATCGTTCACGGGGAAGTCCAGGTCGGGGACACGGTCGCCATTGATCTCCGGCTGAGCGAGCGATCGCTCACTACCGTTGCCATTGTGCGGCACACCTCCAGCGTTCATTCCGGATTTGAGTTTGTAGGGTTAACGCCGGAGGAGCGGGTGCAGATCACGAGCGTCATCGGCCACTCTTAACGGGGAACTCCCTGCCGCCTCGAGCTCGCTCAAAAAAGATCGTACGCATGGTCCCTAACGTTCGCTTAGTCCCCGCCGATAGCCTATATAGAAAGGATTCATCAGGCCGATGAGCAGTGCCACGGCATCACGTCTCGCCAAGGGGGGAATTGCCGTTGCCGCAGCCGCAGGATCCGTGGGGCTCGCCCTCGTGGCTGCCCACAAGTGGTCGACGGGACCATCGGATTTCATGCCCCACGGATACTGCTATCTGTGGGATCCCCGAATTCTCTGGTTGAATGTCATCTCCGATGGTTTGATCACGCTTTCGTACTACGCCATTCCGATCATCCTTATTTATTTCATCCGCAAGAATCGCAACCTTCCCTTCAATCACATTTTCTGGATGTTCGGCACATTCATTCTGGCTTGCGGCACCACCCACCTGCTGGAGATCTGGAATGTCTGGCACGGCAACTACATGCTCGCCGGTGTGATCAAAGGGACCACGGCTGCCGTGTCGGTGGTCACGGCGGCCATGCTCATCCCGTTGATTCCTAAAGTCATCTCGGTTCCGGACCGGATGCACTTGCAGGGCGTGAATCGCGACTTAGAGGAGGAAATTGCCGAGCGCAAGCGTTCTGAACAAGCCGCGCACGAGACGCTCACCACCAGCGCAGCTGCGCTGAGGGAGTTGGCCGAGCAAAAATTTGCCCTGGATCAGCACGCCATCGTGGCCACCACCGATGTGCAAGGAACCATCACCTACGTCAACGATAAGTTCTGCGCCATCAGTCAGTATTCCAAGGAAGAACTGATCGGGCAGAACCACCGCATCCTGAACTCGGCGCACCATTCGAAAGAATTCTTCCAGCAGATGTACCACACGATCGCCAACGGCCAGGTGTGGCGAGGTGAAATCTGCAACCGGGCAAAAGATGGTTCGATTTACTGGGTTGACACGACCATCGTTCCATTCCTCGAGGCCGATGGGAAGCCCCGCCAATATATGGCGATCCGCGCTGACATCACGGAGCGCAAGCGGGCTGAGGAAGTACGCGAACGCCTGGCTGCCGTGGTCGACTCATCTGACGACGCCATTATCAGCAAGGACCTGAACGGGACGATCAATGCCTGGAATCGCGGCGCCGAGAAGGTGTTCGGCTACTCGGCATCGGAGGTCTTGGGCAAACCCGGGCAGATGCTAATCCCGCCGGAGCGCACAAACGAGGAGTTGGAAATCCTGGCCCGCACCAGGCGAGGCGAAAGCGTTGAGCATTTCGAAACGGTTCGCGTCCGGAAAGATGGCAAGAGTATTGACGTCTCCGTGACCATTTCGCCGGTTCGCGATGGCAGCGGCGCAATTGTCGGCGCGTCGAAAGTTGCCCGCGACATTACCGACCGCAAACGTGCCGAGCAAACTGTGCAGGAAAGCCTCGCCACCAGCAAGGCTGCGCTGAAAGAGCTGGCAGACCAGCAATTCGCTCTCGATCAACATGCCATCGTGGCCGTTACCGATGTCCAGGGCACGATCACTTACGTGAACGACAAGTTCTGCACCATCAGTCAGTATTCCAAAGAGGAGCTGATTGGCCAGAACCATCGCATTCTCAACTCGGGCCACCATCCAAAAGAATTTTTCCAGCTGATGTATCGAACGATTGCGAATGGCCAGGTCTGGCACGGTGAGATCCAGAACCGCGCCAAGGACGGATCGATCTATTGGGTGGATACGACGATTGTCCCGACCTTGAGTGCAGACGGAAAGCCGCGGCAGTACGTTGCCATCCGCGCCGACATCACCGAGCGCAAGTCGGGTGAGCGGGCATTGAAGGAGAGCCTCGCCATCAGCGAACGCGCGCTCAAGGAAGTGGCGGACCAGAAATTCGCTCTGGATCAGCACGCCATCGTGGCGGTGACCGACGTTCAGGGCACGATCACCTACGTAAACGACAAGTTCTGCGCGATCAGCCGATATCCGAAAGAGGACCTGATTGGCCAGAATCACCGCATCCTCAATTCGGGCCACCATCCCAAAGAGTTTTTCCAGGAGATGTACCGCACCATCGCCAGCGGCAAAGTATGGCACGGCGAAATCAAGAACCGAGCCCGGGACGGTTCGATGTACTGGGTGGACACGACCATCGTTCCGTTCATGAGCGCGGATGGCAAGCCGCGGCAGTATGTGGCCATCCGCGCCGACATCACGGAACGCAAAGTTGCCGAAGAGGCGGCGAAGCAGAGCCTGGCCGCAAGAGAGGGAGCGATCAAGGAACTGGCCGATCAGAAGTTCGCCCTCGACCAGCATGCCATTGTGGCGGTGACCGACGTACAAGGCACAATCACTTACGTGAACGACAAGTTCTGCACCATCAGTCAATATTCCAAAGAGGAACTGATCGGGCAGAATCACCGCATTCTTAACTCCGGTCATCATTCGAAAGAATTTTTCCAGAAGATGTATCACACCATCGCCGCCGGCCAGGTCTGGCACGGTGAGATTAAGAACCGCGCCAAGGACGGCTCGATTTATTGGGTAGATACGACGATTGTCCCGACCTTGAGTGCAGATGGAAAACCACGGCAGTATGTCGCCATCCGCGCCGATATCACCGAACGCAAACAAGCCGAACAGGCCCTGAAGGAAAGCCTGGCCACCAGCGAGGCAGCGCTGAAGGAGCTGGCCGACCAAAAGTTCGCTCTCGACCAGCACGCGATCGTGGCCACCACTGATGTGCAGGGAACCATCACCTACGTCAACGACAAGTTCTGCGCCATCAGCAAGTATTCCCTCGAGGAACTGATCGGCCAGAACCATCGCATCCTCAACTCCGGCCACCACCCCAAAGAGTTTTTTCAGCAGATGTACCACACCATCGCCAATGGGCAGGTGTGGCGAGACGAGATCTGCAACCGCGCCAAAGACGGTTCGATTTACTGGGTGGACACGACTATCGTCCCGTTCCTCGACGCCTACGGTAAGCCCCGGCAGTATATGGCGATCCGCGCGGATATCACCGAGCGTAAGCGGGCGGAAGAAGTGCTGCACGAAAGTCAGGAGCGGTTCCGGCTGCTGCTCGACGGAGTCAAGGACTACGCCATCTACATGCTCGACCCCGAAGGTAACGTGATTAGTTGGAATGCGGGTGCGACCCGCATCAAGGGCTATCTACAAGAAGAAATTCTGGGTAAGCATTTTTCCTGTTTTTATACTCCGGAGGCCCGCGCGTCCGGTAAGCCCTCCGAAGAACTGCGCGCGTCTCTGACCAACGGGCGATTCGAGGAACAGGCATGGCGAGTTCGCAAGGACGGTACCTCCTTCTGGGCGAATGTCGTGATCACTCCCATGTACGACGACCACGGTGCGCTTCGGGGCTTCTCCAAGGTCGCGCGTGACATCACCGAGGGCAGACGAGCGGAGCAAGCCGTGCAGGAAAGCCTGGCCACCGCCAAGGCCGCGCTCAAGGATCTGGCAGATCAGAAGTTTGCGCTCGATCAGCACGCGGTGGTGGCCGTGACCGATCTTGCGGGAACGATCACGTACGTCAACGACAAGTTTTGCGCCGTCAGCCAATACTCCAGGGACGAACTGATCGGGCAAAATCACCGCATACTCAACTCCGGCCAGCACCCCGAAGAGTTTTTCCGGAAGATGTACGACACCATCGCGAACGGCGAGGTGTGGCAAGGGGAGATACGGAACCGCGCCAAGGACGGTTCGTTCCACTGGGTGGATGCGACCATTCTGCCTTTGCTCGACGGCAATGGCAAACCCCGGCAGTACATGGCAATTCGCACGGTGATCACCGAGCGCAAGAAGGCGGAACAAGCATTGCGCGAGCAGGCCGACGTGCTGGACTCTGCCCAAGTGTTTGTCCGTGACATGGAAAGCCGAGTCGTATTCTGGCCCCGGGGAGCGGAAAAGCTCTATGGCTTCACACCGCGGGAGGCCTTAGGCGTCCTTTCCCACGACTTATTCCATACGCAATTCCCCGAGCCGTTGGAGGTGGTAGAGAAGAAGCTCTTCGAGACCGGCCTGTGGGAGGGCGAGCTTACACACCGCAGGCGTGACGGCAGCATTATTGTTGTCTCCAGTGCATGGGCATTGCATCGAGATAATCAAGGGCGTCCCATACGCATCCTGGAGACCAATATTGACATTACGGCTCGCAAGCAGGCGGAGTCTGAACTTGCCGAGCAAGCTGAAGAATTGTCCCGCCAGGCGGAGGAGCTAGCCCGTTCGCGAGAGGCACTGGAAACGCACAAGCTCATGCTGCAATCCGTGCTGGACAGTATGGGCGAGGGGTTGGTCGCCGCCGACGAGCAGGGAAGGTTCATCATCTGGAACCCAGCCGCGGTCAAGATTCTTGGCTTGGGTGCGGCGGACGTATCCAGCCAGGAGTGGACCGCACACTATGGCCTGTTCCTGGAGGACATGGTCACACCTTTTCCTCCCGATCAACTGCCCCTGGCCCGTGCCATTCGCGGGGAGGTGTGCACCGCTCAGATGTTTGTGCGCAATCCCGAGCTCGAACAAGGGACGTGGATTGAAGTCGGCGGCGGTCCTTTGAAAGACAAGAACGGCGCAGTGCGGGGCGGCGTGGTCGCGTTTCGCGACATTACCCGAAGGAAGGCGGATGAGCGGGAAATCCGCAACCTCAATAACCAACTCGAACAAAGAGTGGTGGAGCGAACGGCACAGCTGCAGGCCGCAAACAAGGAACTGGAAGCCTTTACCTATTCGGTTTCTCACGACTTGCGCGCGCCGCTTCGCCATATCAGCGGGTTTTCCAAGATGCTGAGCGAGGAATATGGATCGAACCTGCCCCTCGCTGCCCAGCATCAGTTGCAGCGCATTCAGGAAGGCACCCGGCGCATGGGGGCGCTGGTGGATGATCTGTTGAATCTGGCGCGTCTGGGCCGTCGCGATCTGAGCGTGCAGCCTTCGGAGCTGAAATTGATCGTCAACGAAGTTCTTGCTGAACTGGAACCCGACTGCGAAGGACGGCAGATCGAGTGGAAGATTGGCGACCTGCCCTCGGTGGAGTGCGATCCCGGATTGATGAAGCAGGTCTTCCAGAACCTGCTGTTGAATGCGGTCAAGTTCACGCGTCCTCGCGCGCAGGCTGTCATTGAGGTCGCGCAGGACGTCGGACAGAAAGATGAAGCCGGACGTTCGGCCGTGTTCGTGCGCGACAACGGCGTGGGCTTCAACATCAAGTATGCCGACAAGCTCTTCGGCGTTTTTCAACGCCTGCACCGACAGGAAGACTTCGAGGGCACGGGCGTGGGCCTGGCCACGGTCCAGCGCATTATTCAGAAGCATGGCGGCCGCATCTGGGCCGAAGCCGAACTGGATAAAGGCGCAACTTTCTATTTCACCCTCGGAAGTTCCGAGAAAATCGAACTGAAAACCAAAGCCGCAGTGGCAGGAGAAAAATCATGAGTACAGGCGAAATCGATATCTTGCTGGTGGAAGATAACCCGGATGACGTAGAACTGGCACTCCACGCCCTCCGTAAGGAACATCTGGCGAATAACATTCACGTGGCCCGCGATGGCGAAGAGGCTGTGGATTTTCTGTTTTGCCAGGGGCCCCATGCGGCGCGCTCCTTTGAGCGGCCGCCAAAGCTCGTGCTGCTGGATTTGAAACTTCCCAAGGTGGATGGACTGGAGGTGCTAAGGCGACTCAAGGCGGATGCGCGCACGCGCAACATTCCCGTTGTGATCCTGACGGCCTCCAAGGAGGAACGCGATTTGATCATGGGCTACGGTCTAGGAGCCAACAGCTATATTCAAAAGCCGGTCGACTTCGACCAGTTCCGGGAGACGATCAAGACAGTTGGTTTGTACTGGCTGGTCATCAACCAGCTTCCGGCGAACGGCGTGGCGCAGGCAGCGTCAGCCGGTAACAAATGACTTTGAGGCGGACCGGGATCGCTTGGTGCGTACCATCGAGGTGAACTGATCCTTTTTCAACACCCAAAGAACGCTGCATTAGGATGTCGTAGGTGCCTACTTCTTCTTGAGTCGCTGATCCCAGTGCGGCGCTCGGCTTCCCTGATAATCCCCTAACTACACTGCATGCAAGTGTGCTGTGTTGTCCGGTACTGGACAATCTGGTCCGGCATTGGACAGCCGTCTTCGGCTCAAGAGTTGCTTCCTGAGCCTATCCTATTGTTTTTCCAGTACTTAGACGCTTCCGCCATGTGGAAGGCGAGTTGCCATAGGGTAACGTGATGGATATCGCCCGCCCAGAATTCAAGGCTCAGAAACTGCGTCGCATGATCATGTGGGCTGTGGTTGGTGTCGTGGCCGTGACGGCGGCGACGATCGAAATCTGGCGAATGAAGCCGGCCGCGCCAGAGGTCGAGCGCGGGACGGTGTGGCCCGACGTTGTGAAACGCGGATCGATGCTGCGGCAAGTACGAGGGCCGGGATCACTGGTCCCCTCGCAGGAAGCGGTTCGGCAGATTCCTGCCGAGACCGAGGCGACTGTGGTGCGCATTCGCATGCTGCCTGGCTCGCAGGTAAAGGCCAACGACATTCTTCTGGAGATGAGCAATTCCCAGGTCGAGCAGGCGGCCGTGGATGCCCAGCTGCAATCGAAGGCGGCAGAAGCCGAGTACCAGAGCCTGAAGGTAAAGCTGGAGAGCGACCTGATGACGCAGAAAGCCGGCGCTGCCACCGTGAATGCGGACTACAGCCAGGCACAACGGCAGGCGGATACGGACAAGGCCCTTTACGATCTCGGCGTGATCTCCGGTCTGGCCTACAAGTCTTCCAAAGGCAAAGCCGACGAACTCACGACACGAAACGATCTTGAAGAACAGAGACTGGTGATCAACAAGAAGGCCATCGATACGCAACTGGCTCAGGAACAGGCCAAAGTTGACGAAGCGCGAACGCTGGCCGATCTGAAGCAGAAGCAACTGGATGCACTGAAAGTCCGTGCCGGCATCGACGGAGTGCTGGTCGACTTGCCCCTGCAGGTCGGACAACATGTACAACCTGGGGCGATGCTCGCGAAAGTGGTGGAGCCGAATCATCTGATGGCCACGTTGAAGATCTCGGAGACGCAAGCGCGGGATGTGCAGGCGGGCGAGCCGGCGGCGATCGATACGCACAACGGAATGATCAGCGGGACCGTGATGCGCGTCGACCCAGCGGTACAAAACGGAACCGTCACCGTGGACGTCAAACTGACAAGTGAACTGCCCAAGGGGGCGCGGACGGATTTGAGCGTGGATGGGACCATCGACCTGGAACGGCTGGACAACACGCTCTATGTGGGGCGTCCGGCGTTCGGACAGGAAAACAGCACGATCAGTCTGTTCAAGCTGGACACTGATGGCAAAGAGGCGACGCGCGTCTCGGTGAAGGTGGGGCGCGAGTCGGTGAACTCGATTCAGATTCTCGACGGCCTTCATGAGGGCGATACAGTGATTCTTTCCGACATGTCACGTTGGGATAAGACGGATCGTATCCGTCTGGACTGAGCGACGAAATTAGAAGCGAAAAAATCAAGACGACGAGGCAGAAGCTATGACCGAAACAGGCCAGCCGTTGATCCAGATCCAGGAGATGACCAAGGTTTTCTATACCGACGAAATTGAGACCCATGCCCTTTCGGGAGTTCACCTCTCGATTGCCAAAGGCGAGTACGTGGCCATGTCGGGACCGTCGGGCTGTGGCAAGTCCACATTGCTTTCCATCATCGGATTGCTGGATACGCCGACGCAGGGCCGCTATTCGCTAAACGGCAAGACGGTTGAGAACCTCGATTTTGCCGAGCGTTCCCGCATTCGCAACCAGGAGATCGGGTTCATCTTTCAAAGTTTCAACCTGATTGGCGATTTGACGGTGTACGAAAACGTCGAACTGCCGCTCACCTACCGCCAGAGAATGCCCGCCGCCGACCGCAAGGCGCGGGTCATGGAAGCGCTGGAACGGGTGGGCATGGCGCACCGCGTCCGGCACTACCCGTCGCAACTCTCCGGTGGTCAGCAACAGCGCGTCGCCGTGGCGCGTGCGCTGGGCGGGAAACCCTCCATCCTGCTGGCGGACGAGCCCACCGGAAACCTCGACTCACGCAACGGCGAAGCCGTGATGGAACTGTTGCAGAACCTGCACCGTGAGGGCGCGACGATCTGCATGGTGACGCACGATCCTCGGTTTGCCAAACATGCTCAGCGCGAAGTGCATTTGTTCGACGGCAAAGTTGTGGCCGAAGAAGAGCTGCAGAAACTGATGGCGGACGTGCATGCATGAGCGGTTTGCTCCAAGACGTTCGGTATGCGCTGCGTCAGTTGCGCAAGAGCCCGGGGTTTACGGTCGTGGCTGTCTCGACCCTTGCCCTGGGAATCGGCGCGAATACGGCGGTTTTCAGCGTGATGAATGCGGTCTTGTCGCGCATGCTGCCGGTGCGCGATCCGCAGCGGCTTTACTATCTGCAGATCGCATCCGAGAACCAGCCGCCCGGGGCGAGCAACACGGGCAACGGCAATACCTCGTTTTCGGAACCGGTGTTCGAAGCGCTTCGCCAGCGCAATGATGTTCTGGACGACGTGATCGCGTACGTTCCGCTGGGGATTGGCAAGGTCGCGGTGCGGTACGGGGACACGCCAGAGGAAGCCCAGGGTGACGAGGTCAGCGGAAACTTCTTTTCCGGCTTGAGCGCGGAGATTGCCCGTGGTCGCGGGTTTTCTCTCGAGGACGAGAAAGGTCACTCGCCCGTACTCGTCATCAGTTACGACTATTGGACGCGGCGTTTTGCCCGCGATCCTGCCGTTCTCGGCGCGACGTTGTTCGTCAAGAATGTGCCTTTCACTGTTGTCGGCATTGCTGCGCAGGGATTTCACGGAGTCGAAGCCGGAAGTGCAACGGATTTTTGGGTTCCTCTGCAAAGCCGGGCGGAGCTGAATGCGTGGGGCAACCCCGCCAGCATCAATAGTCTTTATGGCACGCCGAAATGGTGGTGCCTCCCGCTCATAGCCCGTCTCAAGACGCATGTCACGCCTCAGCAGGCGCAAGTTGCCCTGCAATCCACGTTCGGGGAAGCGGCCAAGATCGGGGTCGGCACTATTGATCCGAAGCAATGGAAACCGTTGCTGAACTTTGATCCCGCCAAAGGAATTCAAGGCTACAACCAGCAGTACCGCGAACCGGTGCGGATGCTGATGGGCCTGGTGTTGCTTGTGCTGCTGATCGCCTGTACCAACGTTGCTCTGCTGATCATGGCTCGCAATGAAGCGCGGCAACGGGAGTTCAGCCTGCGAATGGCGATTGGAGCCGAGAGACTGCACCTTTTTCGGCAACTGTTCACCGAGAGTTCGCTGCTGGTGATGGCGGGAGCGGGCCTGGGCTGGGTATTCGCACTGTTCGCAACGCGCGCTCTGGCCGCCTGGTCGGGGATCGAAACCGGTCTCGATCCGGACCGTGCCGTGTTGTTCTTCACTCTTGCGATTTCAGTGATGAGTGCTCTCGTCTTCAGTGTCGCGCCGTTGTGGAGTGCGTTGCGGGTCCCGGTTTCAGGCGTGCTGCGGGCGACCGCAACGAATATCACGCAGGACCGGCGCCGCGCTCTGGGCGGCCGGGTGCTCATGTCGTCGCAAGTGGCAATTTGCCTGTTGCTGCTGGTCGCGGCCGGGCTGCTGCTGCGCACGCTACGCAATTACGAGAATCAGGATCTCGGACTGCGCGCCGACGGCTTGCTGGTTTTTGGAATCACTCCACAGCGCGCGCAAAGTGCCCCGGAGACTCTGGGCTTTTATCGTACTTTGCTCGAGCGCATTCATGCGCTGCCCGGCGTGGAATCCGCAACGCTGATGGAGAATCGCATCGGCTCAGGCTGGAGCAACAACAATGACGACATGGTCGACGGAGTCGGCCTTTTTGCGAAATTTGGTTCCAACGCCATCGTGCGCAGCAACAATGTTGGTCCCGACTACTTCCATGTGCTCGGAGTTCCAATTCTTGAAGGCCGCGATCTTCAAGAGACCGATACTCCGTCCTCACTTCCGGTCGTCGTGGTCAACGAAACGTTTGCGAAGCGGTTCTTGTCAAATGCGAATCCACTTGGCCACAAGGTTCGCGATAACCGAACCATCGTCGGTGTGGTGAAGGACAGCAAGTACACCAGCGTCGGTGAGGTGCCCATGCCCATGGCCTATTACCCCGCCTTCCAGAACCTGAGTGCCGGGCAAACCATGCATGTCGAGGTGAGGGTGACTGGAGAACCGTTGAACCTGCTGCCTACGATTCGGCAGGTGGTTCACAACATCGACCCGAACATTCCGCTGGAGAAGCCCACGACACAGCGGGCCCAGTTTGAGGAATCCTTCGAGGAGCCGGCAATGTTTGCGCGACTGGGCGGTTTTTTCGGCGGACTGGCCGCGCTTCTGGTGGCCACTGGACTCTACGGAACGTTGTCGTTTCGAACCAACCGCCGCACCGGGGAGATCGGAACCCGCATGGCGCTCGGAGCGCAACGCAGCCGGGTGCTGTGGATGATCATGCGGGAAAGCCTTTTGATTAGTTGCTCCGGTACGGCGATCGGACTCGTCGGGGCGTTGTTCTGCGCCCGTCTTCTGGAGTCGATGCTCTACCAGTTGTCTCCGCTCGATCGCGTGAGCTTCGCGCTGGCAACCTGTTGTGTCGTGATGGTGGCCGGCATTGCCGCGTTTCTGCCCGCATGGCGTGCGGCCAAGATCGAACCCATGGTGGCCTTGAGGTACGAGTAGTGGGTGGCGAATTGGGAGGCGGGCTGGGAGGCAAAATATGACCGGTTGGGTGCAGGACGTTCGCTACACGCTGCGGCAGTTGCGCAGGAGCCCCGCGTTTTTCGCGGTGGTCGTCTTGACCCTTGGACTTGGCATTGGAGCCAACACTGCCATTTTCAGCATGGTGGATTGGCTGGTTCTGCGGTCGCTGCCCATCAAAGATCCATCGCAAATGCATTTTCTGGCTTTTGCGCGGCCGGGTGCAAATTCCGAAGTCGAATTCTCCTATCCGGAGTTCACGGAAATTCAAGAACAGACCACCGATGTTTTTTCGGGCGTAACGCCATTCATTTTCGGTGGTCTGGCGGGCGAGCAAAACTCGCAAAGTGGAATGACCGCCGACGGCGTAACCAAACCGGTGCAGACGGCTTACGTGGGCGGAAATTTCTTTTCACTAATGGGCATTGCTCCGGCCGCGGGCCGTTTCATTTTGAGTACGGAAGGGAAGGCCGCCGGTGCCGACCCGGTCGTGGTGCTGAGTTACAACTATTGGCAGACTCGCTTCGGTGGCGACCCGGCAGTTGTCGGCAAAGCCGTTTCGATCAATGGTCATCCCGTCACTATCGTGGGCGTCGCAGGCAAGGGTTTTCTAGGGCCGACTCCGCTCCTCGTGATGCAGGCTTATCTCCCCCTGAGCCAGTTCATGATCGAGAGAGGAGTTGCCGGCGACTTCATGGCCAACCCCAAGACTCGCAGCATGGCCGCCATTGCGCGCGTGAAGCCCAGCGCAGAGATCAAACAGGTCCAGTCCAAGCTCGCTGTTGTAGGCCGGGGTCTGCTGAAGCAGTTCCCGAGAGATCGCGGGATTGGCGAACTGGGCGCTTCCCCGTTGCGGGGGCCCGGGATGATTACCGGGCAGAATCCCTTTCCCAAGCTGGCAGCTCTGTTTCTGACTCTGGCTGCCCTGGTGCTGGCCTTGGCCTGCGTGAACGTCGCCAACCTCTTTCTTGTTCGGGCGGGTGCGCGCCAACGTGAGATGGCGGTGCGCGCGGCGCTGGGCGCCGGGAGTGGCCGGATCGTTCGCCAACTGCTCACCGAGAGCCTGGTTGTGGCGGCTCTCAGTTGCGTTCTGGGGGCCCTCCTCGGCTCAGCCGCGGCGCGTCTCCTGGGCTCTGTAAACATGCAGAGCGACCTGCCGCTCGTCTTCGATTTTGATTTCAACTGGCATGTTTTCGCATATGCGCTCGCAGTGGCAGCATTCACCGCAGCCTTCGTCGTGGCCGTGCCTGCGGCCCGCGTGTGGCGCGGCAACTTGCGGGAAGTGCTGCATGAAGGCGGGCGCACATCGACCGGCGGGCGCCAGCGCTTGCGCGACATTCTGGTCGCCGTCCAAGTTGGCGGGTCGCTGACCTTGCTGATCGTGGCAGGGCTGTTTGTGCGGAGTCTTCGCGGTGTCCAGAGCAGCGATTTGGGGTTCGATCCCCAGCATGTCCTCAATGTGACGCTCGACCCGAACGAGATCGGCTATACGGAGGCTCAGGGGCGGACTTTCTATCGAGCGATGCTGGAGCGTGCGCGAGCTCTGCCCGGAGTGCAGTCGGCCAGTCTCGCATCTGTGGTTCCCCTGAGCGACTCCGTGCAGGGTAGCGACTTGGTGATTCCCGGATTCGCTACCACCTCAGACCAGGAAGCCCCTCACGCCGAAACCGACGCTGTGTCTCCGGACTATTTCACAACCATGGGGATGACTCTGAACCGCGGCCGGGATTTCACCGAGGCGGACAACGAAAACGCGCTCCGCGTGGCCGTCATCAACCAGGCCATGGCGGAGCGTTTTTGGCCGAGCCAGGATCCGGTGGGGAAATCCTTTGCATTGAGTTCGGATCCGAAGCGTCCAGTGACCATTGTGGGAGTCGTCAGAAACAGCCGCATGAGCCAGCTCTATGATCCCTTTGACCCGATCTTCTTTCAGCCGGTTGCGCAGAGTTACGTCTCGACGGAGACCCTGCACATACGCTCGCAACGGAGTCCGCAGGAGACTGTTGCCGAAGTAAGGGCGATTGCCCAGTCACTGGCGCCGGCGATTCCGGTGTATGGCGTGCGCACAATGACGGAGGCCCTTCACGGCGGCAATGGCTTGTTGTTTTTCGAACTCGGAGCGAGCCTGGCCGCAGCAATGGGGGTTCTGGGACTGATTCTCGCTGTTGTTGGCGTGTACGGAGTGATGTCGTATGCCGTCAGCCAGCGCACGCAAGAGATTGGTCTTCGCATCGCGCTGGGCGCTCAGCGGCGCGACATTCTGAGGATGATCGGACGCCGGGGTGCAGTGATTGTTGCATCGGGTCTGACCATTGGCGTGCTGGCCGCGCTGGCCGCGGGACGTCTGGTCAGCGATTTTCTCATCGGCATTACGCCCACCGACCCACTCACTTACGTGGGAGTTTCACTTTTGCTGGCGACCATTGCGTGCGTGGCCACCTATATTCCTACGCGCCGGGCGGCCAAAGTCGATCCCATGGTGGCGTTGAGGTACGAGTAGTGGGAGGCGAACGATGACCGGACTGCTGCAAGATATTCGCTACGCGTGGCGCCAGCTGCGCAAGAGCCCGGGGTTTGCCTGCACGGCGGTCGTGATCCTGGCGCTCGGCATCGGGGGCACTACCGCCATCTTCAGCACGATCAACCCGATCCTATTCGAGCCGTTGCCGTACCCGACTGCTAACCGGATCATGATGATCTGGTATGCCGGGGAAGATGGATCGCGGATTCCCCAGACCTTCCACACCTATCGCGAACTGGCGGAACGGAGCCGCACGCTCGACGCGATCGCGGTGGTGAAGCCGTGGCAACCGACGCTCACGGGCGGAGAGCAGCCGGAGCGCTTCGATGGGCAGCAGGTGAGTGCCGGCTATCTGCGGACACTGGGAATAACACCGGCGCTGGGACGAGGCTTCCAGGCTGCGGACGACGTGCTCCACGGGCCGAAAGTGGTGATCCTTGGCGACGGGCTGTGGCGGCGGCGTTTCGGCGCCGACATCACAATCATCGGACAGCAGGTCAAGCTCGACGGCGAGAGCTACACCGTGATCGGCGTCATGCCGCGCACGTTCCACAATATTCTCGCTCCCGAAGCCGAAGTCTGGTCGCCCTTGCAATACGACACCGGAAATATTGCTGCGATCGATTCGCGGGAATGGGGACATCACTTGCGAATGGTGGGGCGGGTGCGGGCCGCCGTCAGCATGGAACAAGTCCGGGGCGATCTGAATTGGATCGCGCACACGCCCGTGCCGGAATTTCCGCGGCCCAGTTTTGTGTCGCTGGCGCACGGGCTCATCGTGAACTCCTTGCAAGATGAAGTCACTCGCGGCGTGAAGCCCGCGCTGCTCGCCGTCTTCGGGGCGGTGATGCTGGTGCTCTTGATCGCCTGCGTGAATGTGACGAATCTTTTGCTGGCGCGGAGCGCGCAGCGCCGCAGTGAATTCTCCCTGCGCATAGCGCTGGGAGCGGGACGATCGCGACTGGTCCGTCAACTGATCACAGAGAGTCTGCTGCTGGCCGTTCTGGGCGGCGCCGTCGGATTGATGGTGGCGCAGGTGGGTACACGCGCACTGGTGGCGCTCAGTCCTCCCGAGCTTCCGCGGGTGGATGCGATCCGCGTCGACGGCACGGTGTTCGCTTTCGCGCTCGGCATTACGGCCATGATTGGCCTAGTTGTTGGATTGATTCCTGCACGGCACGCCTCGCGCGGCGACCTGCATGTGGGAGTGCAGGAAAACTCGCAGCGTACGGCTGGAACTCATCAGTTGACCCGCCGCATGTTCGCCGTCGCCGAGGTCGCGCTTGCGCTGGTTCTGCTGGTGAGCGGGGGACTGTTGCTACACAGTTTACGGCGGCTGTTCGCCGTCTCACCGGGCTTTGACGGATCAGGCGTGCTCACCATGCAAGTGCAAACTTACGGACGCCGCTACGACGATGACCGCGTTTGTCATCAGTTCTTCGCCCAGGCCCTCGACGCGGTGCGGGCGGTTCCAGGGGTCACGGCGGCGGCATTTACGAGCCAGCTGCCGTTGAGTGGCGACTCGGACGTTTACGGCGCGCGATTCGAAAATGACGATCCCCGAGCCGGTTACCCCGTGTTTCGATACGCTGTGACGCCAGATTATTTCTCAACTCTTGGTGTCTCACTGCGCCGCGGCCGTCTTCTGAACGCTCAGGATACGGCTGAGGCTCCCCGCGCGATCTTGATCAGCGAGTCGCTAGCGAAGCGCCGGTTCCCTGATCAAGACCCCATCGGAAAACGTGTTCGCATCGGTCCGGTTGACTCGCCTTTTTTCACAATCGTTGGCGTGATCTCTGACGTTAAACAGATGTCACTGGCCCTGAGCGAATCCGATGCAGTGTACACCTCGACTACGCAGTGGCATTGGGCGGACGGCACGCTGTCGCTGGTAGTCCGCGCAAGCGGCAACGTGGCCTCACTTACCCCGGCCATTAAGAACGCGATCTGGTCGGTGGACAAGGATCAGGCGATCGTTCGCGTTGCCACCATGGAGAGCCTGCTCGCCGCGTCGGCAGCCGAGCGAAGCTTTGTGCTGATCTTATTCGAGGCATTTGGTCTGGTGTCATTGATATTGGCGGCGACCGGCATCTATGGCGTCCTGTCTGGCAGCGTCACGGAGCGAACGCGCGAGATCGGAGTGCGATCGGCTCTGGGCGCGTCTCGTGGCGACATCCTCGTTTTGGTACTTCGGCAGGGGATGAGGCTTACAGCGATCGGCATTGTGCTCGGACTTTTCGGGGCTGCGGCGGCGAGCCAGGCTATTGCCGCTCTGCTCTTCGGGATATCGCCCCTCGACCCGCTCACATACTTCGGCGTGATTGTGCTGCTCGGGGCCGTGTCGATGATCGCGTGTGCGGTGCCGGCATGGCGTGCGGCTAAGGTCGATCCCATGGTGGCATTGCGCTACGAGTAAGGAGATTCTGATGGCTGGCATACTCCAAGATCTTCGCTACGCGTTGCGCCAGTTGCGCAAGAGTCCGGGGTTCGCCGCAGTTGCGGTCATCACCCTGGCGCTGGGGATTGGCGCGAACACGGCGATTTTCAGCGTGATTAATACCGTCCTGTTGCATTCTCTTCCGTACAGGAGCGCTGCCGCGCTCGTCAAGATTTGGGGCACGAATCCGAAGAAGGGTATTGATGTAGACGCCATTTCTCCGGGCGACCTTCAGGATCTGCGTAATCAAAGCCGCGCATTTGAAGAGATTGGCTCGTCGACCGATCAGGTCTACAACCTGACCAATGCCGGCGATCCTGAGTCGCTGCTCGGGTACCAGTTGTCGGCTAATTTCTTCGGCCTGTTGGGAGCGGATCCGATTCTAGGGCGCACTTTTTCGGCAGGAGAAGATGCTCCCGGACACGACCACGTTGTGGTGCTGAGCTATCGCTTGTGGCAACGGCGATTTGGCGGCAACCCGGGAGTTTTGGGGAACGCTGTCACCTTGAATGGTGAGCCTTACACCGTCATCGGAGTGATGCCGGCAGACTTTTACTACCCGGATCGTGACAATGATCTGTGGACCCCGATCGTAATTCCGCCGGGAACATTGAATGATCGAAGTGCACGCTTTTTGCGAGTGTGGGCGCGGCTGAAACCGGGAGTTTCCCTGCAACAGGCGCAAGCCGAGACCGCCACGATTGCCGCGCGCATTGCGGCATTGCATTCCGATACGAACGAGGGGCAGGGTGCCCATCTTGTCTCTGCAGAGGAGGAGGCCACACGGGATATCCGCCCTGCATTACTGGCACTGATGGGGGCCGTAGGTTTTGTGTTGCTAATTGCCTGCGCCAACGTCGCGAATCTGCTGCTGGCGCGTTCGGCCCGGAGGCGAGGCGAAATTGCAGTGCGCACTGCGCTGGGCGCGAGCCGGTTGCGGCTGGTCCGGCAGTTCGTCATCGAGAGCATGCTGTTGGGTTTGGTGGGGGGCGCGCTAGGCGTGTTCCTGGCATCCTTGAGCGTCAACATGCTGGTCCGCATGTTTCCTCCCACCGTTTCAAATCTAAATATCCCTCGCGTGGATAGCATTCCGATTGAAGGCAGAGTCCTTGGGTTTGCGCTGGTGGTTTCGCTGCTGACCGGATTGTTATTTGGCCTGGCCCCGGCGCTGCGCTCGCGCATCAGTTTGCGCGAGTCTCTGCAAGATGCCAGTCGAAGTTCCCGCGGCCCGCGCAACGGAGCTTACCGCAGCACGCTGGTCGTTTCCGAAGTGGCTTTGTCCCTGGTCCTGTTGGTTGGAGCGGGGCTTCTGGTCAGGAGCTTCGTCGATCTGATGGGAAGGAAATCGGGTTTCAGCTCGGATGGCGTTCTGACGTTCAGAATCACACTGCCCGAGGCGAAGTACGCGACCGAACCGCAGCAGAGAAGGTTTACAGATCAGGTGCTGAACGGAATTAGAACCCTGCCTGGAGTGCGCTCGGTGGGCAGCGTTACCTTCCTTCCGCTGAGTGGGTGGTACGGAGTCCGAACCTTCACCATCGCCGGGAGAGCAGCGGAAAACCTCGCCACGAGTCCTCCTGTCGTGTGGAGCCCGGCCAGCCCGGACTATTTCTCCACCATGGAAATCGCAACCCTCCGGGGACGAACCTTCACCGAGCAGGACTCGACCAGCGGCCAGCCGGTCGCGGTGGTCAGCCAGTCCCTGGCACAGCAGTATTGGCCAAACAAAAATCCCGTCGGCGAACAGATTACTCTGCAGTACGAGAAGACGCCTCGCACAGTCGTGGGAGTGGTCGGCGACGTACGCCATTTCGGGGCGAGTACAGATGCAACCGCTCAGGTTTATGTGCCCTACCAGCAAGCACTGGCGTCGCTGATGTGTTTTGTGGTTCGCACCTCGCTCTCGAATCCGCTGAACCTGGCCAACGGGGTGCAGCGGGTCGTGTGGTCGGTCGATAAAGATCAGCCTTTGTCGTATGTCATGAGCATGAATCAGTTAGTTGCCGAGTCGATCGCTCCGCAACGTGTGCTGATGGTTCTGCTGGCTGGGTTCGCTGGATTGGCGCTGGCTCTGGCCGCGGTTGGAGTTTATGGAGTGATGACGAACAGCGTGGTGGAACGCACGCGGGAAATCGGAATTCGTATGGCGATGGGAGCTGGACGGCAGGAAGTGCTGTGGCTGGTGATCGCGCGGGGCATGGCGCTGACGCTCGCAGGAGTCGGACTCGGCGCGGCGGGAGCCTGGGCGCTGACCCGCTTCTTGACCACCATGCTCTACGGTGTGAGACCTACCGATCCAACGACGTTCGCCGTGGTTTCGGTTGCACTGACTGCCACCGCCTTCGTCGCCAGCTACATACCGGCGTATCGCGCGACGAAGGTCGATCCCATGGTGGCGTTGCGCTACGAGTGAGGTGATCCGATGGAGAGTGTGGTGCAGGACATTCGATACGGCTGGCGGATGCTGGGGAAGAACCCCGGGTTCACGGCGATCGCTGTCCTGACGTTGGCCATCGGTATTGGGGCGAGTACTGCGACCTTCAGCGTGGTCGACACGGTGCTTCTGCAGCCACTGCCCTACCAGCAGCCGGAGCGGTTGGTCCAGGTCACTGAGACCCTGCCGGGAATGTCGGCAGATGAGGTTGGAGTCGCGGCCGGGGAGTATCAGGATTATCGAGATCGCAATCACTCTTTTTCTCAGGTCGCTGCCTACGAAAGCGCAGGCTTCAATCTGACGGGCGCGGGCCAGCCGCTGCGCATCAATGCGGCGAGCGTGTCAGCATCGGCGTTCCCACTCCTAGGGGTATTGCCCGAGTTGGGACGTGCGTTCACAGCGGACGAAGACCGGTACGGGGCAGGTAATGTGGTCGTGCTTTCGCACGCGCTGTGGGAGCATGAATATGGCCGCGATCCGAACATTCTGGGCAAGACCGTCAAGCTCGATGAGCACTCCTACACTGTGGTCGGCGTGATGCCGCCCTCTTTCCGTTTTCCATTCGATGGAGCGCCGCTGTCTGAGATGGCCGACTTGTGGGTGCCGATCGCGTTCTCGCCCAACCAGCTGAGCCCTGAGAATCGCACCATGGAATTTGGCGTAGGTCTGGTCGGCCGGCTCAAGGCGGGTGTCACGCGTGAGCAGGCGCGGGCTGATATGGAGAACATCGCCGCCGATTTCATGAAGCAGTACGGCTATTCGGGGACGATTCGGGTCGAGCCGCGCACGTATGTTTTTGCGGCGCATGCCGTGGAGAAGGCGCGGCCGCTGGTGACGCTGTTGATCTTGGCGGTTGCGTGTGTGCTTCTAATCGCGTGCGCCAACGTTGCCAACCTGCTGCTGGCGCGCGGCAATCAACGAGGCCATGAGATGGCGATCCGCTGCGCAGTCGGTGCAGACCGCGGCCGGATCGTGCGGCAGTGCCTGCTGGAGAGTGCGCTGCTCTCGCTGTGCGGCGCCGCTTGCGGCATTCTCGTGGCAGAGGCGGTAGTAGCTGGGCTCAGGCGTTTTGGTCCCAGCGACGTGCCACGCTTGCACGATGTGATGCTGCACCCGCTGGTTCTTCTGGTCGCACTGGCGCTTTCTCTGGTGACGGCGATTCTCTCTGGCGTCATCCCGGCGTGGAGGATGTCCCAAGTTTCGCCGGGTGCGTCGCTTCAAGAGAAGTCGCAGATTGGACCAGCCTGGGCCGGTCAGCGACTGCAAAATTCCCTGGCCACGACCGAAATTGCTGCCGCCCTGGTATTGCTGATGGCCGGTGGCCTGTTGCTCCGCAGCTTCGTGCGATTGCTGGACTCTCCGTTCGGCTTCGATCCTAGCGGCGGGTTCGTGGTCAGAACCTTGTTCGATCGCAGCCGTTATCCCGATCCGGCGAAGCGTCAGGCTGCGCAGAAGGAGATCCTTGACCGTCTTTCTCATCTGCCGGGTGTAACGACCGTAGCCGCCGCCAGCCATCTTCCACTGAGCGACGCGCGGCAGATCGGGTTCCGGCTGGAGCATGCCGCTGCCGACGACTATCACTTCGCGGAGAATTCGCTGGTCGGTCCGGGCTACTTCCGCGCCATGGGGATTCCTCTGCTGAGGGGAAGGGATTTCACTGAGCAGGATCGTAATGACACGACGAATGTGGCGATTGTCAGCGAGACGCTGGCGAAGCAGTATTTCCCCGGCCAGGATCCGATTGGTCAGCGTTTTCAGTGGGGAGACCGTGCGTTGTTCACGATTGTGGGCATCGCTGGCGATGTCCACATTTCAGCACTGGATGCCGATCCGCCCCCGATGATCTACGACTCCATGTTTCAAGTGGAGAGTGGAGCCGCCGAGCGCACCGCTTTCGTATTGCGCGGCGACCGGTCAGAGCAGGGCTTGTTCCAGCAGGGTCTGTTCCAGGAAGTGCAGCGGCAAGTGTGGTCTGTCGATAAAGACCTGCCCGTCTACAACACCACGACTTTGACGAGCCTGGTCGCGGAGTCGTTGGCGCAGCGACGTTTTACCGTGCTGTTGCTGGGCGGCTTTGCCGTGATTGCGCTGGTGCTGGCCGCGATCGGATTGTTTGGAGTGATCTCGTGCCTGGTTGCCGAACGCACGCGTGAGTTTGGAGTGCGCATGGCTCTGGGAGCGGAGCGGAGCAGCATCTACTGGCAGGTGCTGAGACGCGCGGCGCGAATTGGCTTGGCGGGCTGCGGGCTGGGGCTGTCGCTGTCGTTTCTCGCTACTCGACTGCTGCAGGCGAGCCTCTATCACGTCAGCCGCTTCGATGTACCTACGACGGCGCTGGTGGCTGTGCTGCTGCTCGGCGTGGCGTTGTTTGCGGCGTACTGGCCGGCCCGCCGCGCCGCGAAGGTCGATCCTATGGTGGCGCTGAGATACGAGTAAAGAGATCCCGATGACTGGCCTAATCCAAGATGTTCGCTACGCGTTGCGCCAGTTGCGCAAGAGTCCAGGATTCGCGGTAGTGGCGATCGTCACTCTGGCTCTGGGCATTGGCGCGAATACGGCCATCTTCAGCGTAATTCAAGGCGTGCTCCTTAGGCCGTTGCCATTTCACGACCCCGACCATCTCTTTGCCGTGTGGGCAGAGTCGCAGGAAGAGAAATCAATCAAGACCGGCGCGTCTGGGCCCGATTTTCAGGACTACAAGGAACAGAGCCGGTCTTTTGATGGCCTAGCCGAACTGCTCCCCCACTTCACGTACAGCTTGACCGGGCAAGGCGAGCCACGAAACGTAATCTGCACAGGCATCTCATACGACTTCTTTCCAATGCTGGGAGTACAGCCGCTCCTCGGCCGGTTATACACCCCGGAGGAGTACCACACGGACGGAGTCCAGGTCGTCATTTCAGAGCGCTTCTGGAGGCAACAGCTCGACAGCGACCCGCATGTGCTGGGACGTGCCCTGAACCTCAGCGGAGGGGCCCAGACCGTCATCGGAGTAATGCCATCAATCCCAGACCTGTTTCCGGATACCGATATCTGGGCAAAGGTCATTCCTGACTTTGCTTGGATGCGGTTACGAGGAAACAAATTCCTTACAGTGATTGGTCGCACCAAGCCTGGAGTAAGCCGCGCACAGGCGGAGCAGGATTTGACGGCGATCTTGCGGCGAGCGCCCGGGGCATCCTCAACTTCGGCAATCAAACTCGTGCCGCTGAAGGACGAACTCGTTGGTCAGGTGCGGGCTGAGCTAGACATCATTGCTGCCGCCGTAGGCCTGGTTCTTCTGATCGCCTGCGTGAACGTGATGGGCTTACTGCTGGCCCGAAGCGAAAAGCGGCAGCCGGAAATAGCCGTGAGGCTTGGCCTCGGCGCTACTCGCAAGCGCATTTTGCAGCAACTGATCGCTGAGAATCTGCTCCTCAGTGTAATCGGGGGAGCCTTGGGAGTGGCTTTGGCAGTATGGGGAGTGAGACTGACCACGAGCTTGAATTTTGGCAACTTGCCGCGGAACCATTCCATCCACGTCAATGCCCCGGTATTGGGAATTGCGCTGCTGCTAACGTTTTCTGTCAGTTTGCTTCTGGCCTGGGGACCATCGGCAGTCTTCTCGCGACTTGATGTCACTACCGCCCTCAAATCAGGACGGGGACAAGTCGGGAGATCGAGCCGACGAGGTTTGCAGTTGTTGATCGCGTCCGAGGTTGCACTTGCATTGGTACTGTTGGTGGGTGCGGGACTACTGTTTCGCAGCTTTCGGCTGGCAGCGCGATCCGACCCTGGGTTCCGGCCCGAGCAATTGCTCGAGACTTATTTACGCACGAATTACTACGACGCCGCAGGCGCGACCTTCTACAAGCAGGTTCTGGAGTCGGTGTCATCTCTACCTGGAGTACAGGCAACCGGCGTGAGCGATTGTGTGCCGGCAAATTGGGCTCCCACGGCGACTCTAACTTTCAATGATCGCCCCGTAGATCCCAAAAACGTGCCGACTACCGATGCCTGTTGGATCAGCACCGATTTTTTTCGCGCGACGGGAACGCCGCTGTTGCGAGGTCGATGGTTTACGTCCCACGATGACGAGGCCGCGCCAGCGGTCGTAATAGTGAACCGAGCCATGGCGCGGACATACTGGCCCGGCCAAGATCCAATCGGCAAGCGTTTCGCAGTCAACTACGTAGGCCCCGGCCGTGACGGTAATGTAGTTGCCCGGTATCGGGAAGTCGTTGGCGTCGTGGAGAGCGTGAAACAACGAGGGTTGGATGTATCACCCGAACCGGCGCTGTACATGCCCTTCTTGCAGGATCCGACTCATCACGTGTTTGCCGGCATGCACCTTTTCGTTCACACCACAGGGGACCCGATCAACGTAGCCGGATCTTTGCGGGAGCGCGTACACGCGATCAAGTCGGACCAGCCGATCAATGAAATACGAACGATGGATAGCATTGCGCTTCAGACTCTTGCCACCAGACGCCTGAGTCTTGTGCTGATGGAAGCCTTCGCCACATTGGCGTTGGTGCTGTCTGCAGTCGGCCTCTATGGCGCGATCGCGTATTCCGTCAGCCAACGAACCCGCGAATTCGGCGTACGGATCGCGCTCGGTGGACAGCGCCAGGATGTCCTGATCCTGGTGATGAAAGAAGGATTGTGGCAGGCACTCGCCGGAATCACTGCGGGCACAATCGCTGCGCTGGCGGCAGCTAGAGCTATGGCTGGTTTGCTATTTGGAGTGACGTCAACCGATCCCCTTACCTATGTCGGAGTTGCTCTTGTGCTGCTCCTGACGAATGTAGCCGCATGTTACATCCCCGCCCACCGCGCGACGAAGGTCGATCCTATGGTGGCGTTGAGATACGAGTAAGGAGAGGAAACTGATGAACGGCTTTCTGCAGGATCTTCGCTATTCACTGCGGCAACTGCGCAAGAGCCCGGGCTTCGCCTGTACGGCGATGCTGGTGCTGACGCTGGGAATGTGCGCCAGTGTGTCCATCTTCGCTTTTGTGGACGCTGCACTGATTAAGCCGTTGCCTTATCCGGATCCCAATCGTCTGGTTCTGGTGACGGAAACCGTTCCCATGATGCCGATCGCCAACCTCTCTTATCCCGACTATCTGGACTGGAAGCGGCTCAACCAGGTCTTCAGCTCGATGGAGGTCTATAACGGCGACGGCTATCTGCTGCGAACTTCGGCAGGCGCTGAACCGGTGCCCGGGATTCGGGTGAGTGACGGGTTCTTTCGCACCTTGGGGATCGCTCCCGTGCTGGGGCGCGATTTTTATGCAGGCGAGGATTTGCCGTCCGCGCCCAAGACCGTGATCCTGAGCTACAGCACCTGGCAGAAACGGTTTGGCGGAAGGAAAGACGTGATCGGCGAGATCGTTTCGCTCAGCGGCATCCCATTCGCCATTGTCGGAGTGTTGCCCCAGGACTTCGAATTCGCGCCCGGCGGGAATGAGGAATTCTGGACGACGCTTCACGCCTCCGACTCCTGTTCCCTGCGGCGGAGCTGCCACAACTTCACCGGCATTGGACGGCTCAAAGACGGCGTCTCGGTCGAGATGGCGCTGGCCAACATGAAAGCGATTGCGGGTCAACTGGAGCTGCAATATCCCAACGACAATCGCGGCCAGGGGGCAACCGTGCTTCCGCTGTCCGAGGTGATTGTCAAGGACATTCGCCCCATCCTGCTCGCCTTACTGGGCGGCGCAGGATTGTTGCTGGTCATCGCTTGCGTGAATGTGTCGAGCTTGCTGTTGGTGCGGTCGGAGAGTCGCAGGCGCGAGATCGCGGTGCGCGGAGCGCTGGGTGCATCGCGCGCACGACTGATCCGCCAATTTCTTACTGAAGGGCTGGTTCTGATGGCGGCGGGCAGTTTGCTCGGGCTGGCGGCGGCGGATGGTGCCATGCAAGTCCTCACGCGGCTTATCTCTAAGCAAATGATGGAAGGCATGCCGTACCTGAACGGGCTTCGCGTGAACTCCCACGTGCTGGCCTTTGCGGGCGCCATTTTCGTGTTTGCGGCGATTCTGTTGTCTCTGCCGCCGATCTTGCGACTGCCTTTGACCAAACTGCAAGAAGGCCTGACCGAAGGGGGTCGCGGCTATGCCGGAACCTTGTGGCGTCGTTTTGGCACGAATCTTGTAGTGGTCGAACTCGCGATTGCGGTGGTTCTGCTGGTGAGCGCCGGACTGCTGGGGAAGAGTCTCTATCGCTTGCTTCATGTGGACCTTGGATTTCAACCCGACCACCTGGCAACGGTGCAGGTTTCTTTGTCCGATGCCAGCTATCCCAAAGACGAGCAGGTGGCTGCGGCCGGGCGGCAGATCTTGAGCCGCGTCGCAAGTTTGCCGGGCGTCCAATCGGCGGGCATCTCCAACGTTTTGCCGGTGAGCTTCAATGGCAATACCACCTGGATCCGGTTGGTAGGCCGGCCGTACAACGGAGAACACAATGAAGTGAACCAGCGGGATGTGAGTCCTGCTTTTTTCTCGCTGCTGCGGGCGAAGTTGTTGCGCGGCCGTTATTTCACCGATGGGGATGTTGCGTCGAAGCCTCGGGTGGCGATCATCAACCAGACCCTGGCCAATAAATATTTTCCTGGGGAGGATCCAATCGGCAAACGTATTGCCGACACCGATCTGGCGCCGAAGTCGATCAAGGAAATCATTGGCGTCGTGGATGACGTGAAGGATGGCTCGCTCGATTCCGAGATATGGCCGGCTGTTTACTATCCCTTCGACCAGGATAGCGACACCTTTTTTTCTGTGGTCGTGCGTACTTCTCAGGCCGAGCAGTCTGTGCTCCCGGCGCTGGTCGCTGCCGTTCATGAGGTCGATCCAGGCATCGGCACCATGAATGAGACGACGATGATCGCCAGAATCAACGATTCGCCTTCCGCTGCTCTCCACCGATCCTCGGCATGGCTGGTCGGTGGCTTCGCCTTCCTTGCATTGTTGCTGGGAGTGGTCGGGCTCTACGGCGTGATCGCGTACTCGGTGGGCCAGAGGACGCGCGAAATCGGCGTTCGCATGGCTCTGGGTGCGCAACGCAGTTCGGTCTATCAGCTCATCCTGAAAGAGGCGGGCTGGCTGGTGGGGGCGGGAATTGGGGCGGGCCTTCTGTGCTCGATCGCCGCGGCAACTCTGATTCGCGGGCTGCTGTTTGGCGTTCGATCATGGGACGCGGCAACGCTTGCCGCAGTTTCTGTAGTGCTGGCGACGTCGGCAATGCTGGCCAGCTACATCCCTGCACGAAGGGCGGCGAAGGTCGATCCCATGGTCGCGCTGCGTTACGAGTAGGAGTTTAGGAGCCAATGATCATGCATAGCCTGTTCCAGGACATTCGCTACGCCCTGCGCCAGCTGCGTAAGAGCCCGGGGTTCGCGACGGTGGCCATCCTCACGCTGGCGCTGGGCATTGGAGCGACCACCGCGATGTTCAGCCTGGTGGACCGCATCCTGTTTCGCAGTTTGCCTTACCCACACGATGACGAACTCGTTTCAGTTGGCGTCATTGCCCCCATCATCGACGGTGAGTTTCTTTTTGCGGCGAATTATCTGGGATGGCGAGAACACCAGACTCCGTTCGTGGGCTTCACTTCGTCGACCGGAGTCAGCGATTGCGATCTCACCGACGAGCATCCGGTGCGCGTGGCTTGCGCTGCGGTCGCGTCAACATTCTTGCCGACGTTTGGTATCCAGCCCGTGGTGGGACGGAACTTCACGCCCGAGGAGGACCGGCCCGACGCGCCCAAAGTGGCGCTGCTGGCCTATGGACTATGGCAGGACCGGTTCGGCGGTGACCGCAACGTAGTTGGGCGGGTTATTTCGCTGGACGGGCACCCTACTCAAGTTCTGGGAGTGCTGCCGCGCGACTTCGAATTTCCAACTCTTGCGCACACCGGCATCCTGGTGCCGGAAGCGCTGGACGAATCCATTGTGCAGCGCAACGCGATGGGCCCGGTGGTCCGGGTATTCGGGCGGATGAAACCGGGCACCAGCGTGGAGCAAGCTAAGGCGCAGCTGCAGCCGCTTTTTGGTTCCTTTGTCGAGTCGGCGCCGCCGCCTTTTCGCAAGGTACTCCGACTCGAGGTTCGCCCCATTCGCGACCTGCAGGTACATGACTCTCGACGGGCGGCTTGGCTTCTGCTGGTGTCCGCGCTGGCGGTACTTCTTATTGCCTGCGCTAACGCGGCGAACCTTGTGCTGGCCCGCAATGCGGGAAGGCGCCATGAGTTGGCCGTCCGCTCTGCGATCGGGGCGGGACGCGCGCGTCTGTTCCAGCAAAGGCTCACGGAAAGTATTCTGCTCGCCCTCATCGGAGGCGCAGCCGGTACAGGACTCGCCTATGCCGTCGTTCACACTTTTGCTGCCCTCGCGCCGGTGGGGATTCCGCGCTTGTCGCAGGCAACCGTAGATGTACGGGTGTTGCTGTTTTCGATCATCGTGTCGCTTATTTCGGGAATTGTTTTTGGAACCGTGCCCTCGCTGGAAAAGCCCACGACACAAATGTTGGTGGTCAAAGCTACGCCGGACGTGCGGCGGGGCCGACTGCGGCAACTCCTCATGGTGACTCAGGTCTGGATGACGGTCGTTCTGCTGGCGAGCGCGATGCTTTTCGTGCGTAGCCTGCTCACGCTGCAAACCGAATCTCTGGGCATGAACACGCAGAACATCGTGACTGCGCAAATCACCTTGGGGCAGTCAAAATATCCAGGACCACCCGAGCGGCTCGCTTTCTATGAAGAACTCGAACGAAAACTGAAAGACCTGCCCGGAGTAAATGGAGTGGCCCTGAGCGACTCGCTTCCGCCGAGTGCAACAGCCCGCACCGTGCCGTTTGTAGCGGTGCAAGCCGAGGGGCGTCCGCCGCTCGCGCCAGAGCAGGGGATCGGCGGGGTGGTGGGATGGAGATCGGTTACGCCGGATTATTTGTCGGTTCTGAATATTCCGCTGGTGCGCGGTCGCAGTTTCGCTGAAGCGGATCGCACGCCGGGTTCGAGTGCGGTCATTCTCAATCAGGAATTAGCGGAGCGTCTTTTTCCGGGTGAAGATCCGCTCGGCCAGGTCGTTCGGCTTCCCCAGGCGGAAGGCGTGGCGGGCGCGGTCTTCACGGTCATCGGCGTGGCTGGCAACGCACAGAATCAGGGGCTGGGCGGTCGCGTCGGTCCCGAATATTACCTGGTACGGCGGCATCGCGAGGACGACCCAATCTTTCGCTATCCCGATTCGCAGCACATCAGCATTCTGGTTCGAAGCGTCGTGGGGCCGGCGACCGTAGCCCAGGAATTGCGGGGCGTCGTTACGACGCTGGACCCGACCTTACCCGTTGATGTGGGCTCGCTGGGCCGGACGGTCGCGCAACTGGCGGAGCGTCCGCGTTTCAACGCTGCCTTGCTCTCGTTGTTCGCAGTCATTGGCCTGGTGTTGACCGCGGTAGGCATCTACGGCGTGGTCTCGCTGCTGGTGAATCAACGCACGCAGGAGATCGGAATTCGGATGGCCCTGGGAGCGACTCAAAAGAACGTCATCGGAATGATGGTGCGTCAAGTGTCCTTATGGATTGGTGTGGGCGCAGCCGCGGGGATTCTCGGATCGCTGGTTACTGCCCGTTGGATCGGTGCATTGCTATTCGGAATTCGCGCCAACGACCCCGCGACGCTGGTCGAAGCTGCGGCACTGCTTCTGGCCGTGGCGCTGTTGGGCGCGTGGATTCCCGCGCGCCGCGCCGCCAAAGTCGATCCCATGGTGGCTCTGAGATACGAATAGGAGAACCTATGAAAACACTCCGGCAGAACGTTCGCTACAGTTTTCGATTGCTGCGGAAGAACCCCGGCTTCACTCTGATCGCTGCGGTCACGCTTGCTCTGGGCATTGGCGCAAACACCGCGATCTTCAGCGTGATTTACGCCGTGCTGCTGGCTCCCATGCCGTATCCGAATCCCGACCAATTGGTGATGGTGTGGTCGAGGATCCAGGGCAATCGCAACGTGGTTTCTGCGGGTGATTATCTCGATTGGAAGCGGCAGAACAAAGCGTTCCAGGACATCAACGCGTGGAGCGGCGCCAACTTCAATTTCGCCACAGCCGATCAACCGGAACAGATCAACGGCAGTTCGGAGACTCCGGGGTTCCTGCACATGACCGGCAACGATTTCTTCCTGGGGCGCGACTTTCTCCCCGAGGAGGGCGAGGTAGGCAAGGATCGCGTGGTCGTACTCACTCACCGGCTCTGGGAACATCTGGGGGGCGATCGCAACATTATCGGCAAGCAGATCAGGATGAACAGCGAGCCGTATACGGTGGTCGGAGTGCTCGCGGCAGGGCAGGCCGACCGGCTGCAATCGCAGTTCGTCGTGCCTTTGGCGTTCAAGCCTGAGCAGTTGAACCATGATTTTCATTGGCTGCTGGTGATGGGCCGCGTGAAGCCTGGCGTTTCTCTCGCCCAGGCGCAAGCCGACATGGAGGTTGTTACCGGACGCATCGCCCAGGATAACCCTCAATCAAACGAGGGCTGGGGCGCCAGCGTGGAACTGCTGCACAACGACTTTTTCCCGAAGGAGGCGCGACTAACGCTGTGGCTGTTGATGGGCGGCGTGGGGTTTGTGCTTTTGATCGCCTGTGCGAACGTGGCGAACCTGCTGCTCGCGAAAGGAACGACGCGAATCAAAGAGGTAGCGGTGCGGACGTCCCTGGGAGCGACCCGCTGGCACGTGTTCAGCCAGTTTTTGACAGAGAGTCTGATGCTGGCGGTTCTTGGCGGCGGGTTGGGCATCGCCCTGGGAGTCGCAATGATTCGAGCCATGCTGGCGAAGATGCCGCCCTTCACGCTTCCTTCCGAAGCCGACGTGGGGTTGAATGTGCCAGTCCTCTTATTTACTTTGGCGGCCACCACGATTGCGGGCGTGTTGTTCGGATGCGCCCCGGCATGGCACGCCTCGCGGGTGGATCCCAACGAGACGTTAAAAGAGGGAGGACGATCTGGGACGAGCGCCGGCCGCAACCGGCTTCGCAGGAGTCTGGTGGTTGCAGAGTTCGCGCTGGCGCTGACCTTGCTGGCTGGCGCTGGGCTCGCGATCCATAGCTTCTGGAATCTGGCGAAAGTGGATCTCGGGGTTCGCACCGATCACGTTCTGACCTTCAGTCTCCCCGTACCGCAGGCAAAGTTGACTCAGTCTGGGCAGATGGTCAGCTTTTACCAGCAACTACTCGAGCGAGTGGAATCGCTTCCAGGAGTCAGCCACGCCGAGGTTGCGACTGGCATGCCGCTGCAAGGGCCCGGCTTCGGAATGCCTTTTACAATCGCGGGCAAACCCGTTAGTGATCCGTCGACCCGCCCCGGCGCCGGTTTCGAGATGGTGACGCCGGGCTATTTTCAAACGTTCGGGATTCAGATGGTGAAGGGACGTGGGTTTACCGAGCAGGACATCGCCGGGCGCGTTCGCGTGGCGGTGGTGAACGAAGCTCTGGTAAAGAAGTATTTCCCAGACGTTGATCCCTTGACCCAGCGCCTCATTGTCGAAGATCTGATTCCTGGCGTGACCAAGCTCGGACCTCCCGTGGAATGGCAGATCGTGGGAGTGGTTCGAAATGTCCGGAACGGCATCCGCAATGACGGCTTTCCAGAAATTGACGTTCCTTTCTGGCAGAGTCCGTGGCCGCAGGTTGGCATGGCTGTGCGGACCACCGGAGATCCTATCGCGATGAGCAAGAGCATCGCGGCCGCCGTACACTCGCTCGATCCCGACCTCGCGCTGGCCAACGTCAAGCCGATGGACCAGCTCCGGGACGAGTCTCTGGTGACCGACCGTTTCACTTCACTGCTATACGTCAGCTTTGCGGGAGTGGCTCTTTTGCTCGCCACGATCGGGATCTACGGCGTTATGGCTTTCGCAGTCGCCCAGCGCACCCACGAAATCGGATTGCGCATGGCACTGGGAGCGAGCCGGGATCACGTGCTGGGATTAATTCTGAAGGAAGGCATCATGCTGGCGGCCATCGGCCTCGGACTGGGGCTGGTCGGTGCATGTTTTGTGGGACGCGCCATGCGTGGTCTTTTGTATGGGGTGGGCACGATTGATGTCGCCGCCTTCAGCGTGGTTGCAGCCGCGATGTTAGCAGCCGCCTTGGTCGCCTGCTATGTGCCAGCGAACAAGGCAGCGAAAGTCGATCCCATGGTGGCGTTGCGCTACGAGTAGGAGATAAGACTCAGGGGGTTCTCACAGATGATCAACGGATTCGCTCAAGACTTTCGCTATGCGCTGCGGCAACTGGGGAAGGCGCCGGGCTTTGCCGCGGTCGCCATCGTCACCCTGGCGCTGGGCATCGGCGCCAACACGGCGATCTTCAGCCTGCTCGATCAGGCGCTGTTGCGTACCTTGCCGGTCAAGGACACCGATCGCCTGGTGGTTCTGCAATCCGTGGGCAGCTTCAATGGGAACACCAGTTCGCGCACCGATGAAAATTTCTATTTCTCCTACCCCATGTATCGGGATCTCCGCGACCGCAACTCCGTGTTCAGCGGCCTGATCGCGACCGTCTGGACCCAGGTTGGTGTGCAATGGCGCAACCAGCCTGAATTGGTCGCGGCGGAACTCGTCTCCGGCAACTATTTTGAAGTGCTCGGTGTGCAGCCCGCGCGGGGCCGTCTCTTGGTTGCCTCCGATGATTTGGCGCCCGACGCGAATCCGGTCGTAGTGTTGAGTTTCAGTTACTGGAAACGCCGCTTTGGTTCGGATCCAAACGTCGTCAACCAGAGCATTCTGGTCAATGGCCGTCCTTTCACCATCCTCGGAGTAGCGCCGCCCGGCTTTCACAGCGTGGTGATGGGGGACACTCCCGATCTTTTCGCTCCGATGACGATGAAGGCCGAAGTGAAGCCTGGATTCAAGGATCTCGAGGACAGAAAGTCCCGGTGGCTCAATATTGTCGGAAAGCTCAAGCCGGGACTCAGCCGCGATCAGGCCGAGGTCGGCATCAACCCTCTCTGGTATTCCATCCGCGCCGACGAATTGAAACAGAGGGGGAACAGTTCGGAAAACGTCAGGGCGAACTTCCTCACCAAATCGCATTTGTTTGTTCGTGACGGAGCAAAGGGGTTCTCTCCTCTTCGTCAAGACGTGCAAGAGCCCCTGTTGATCATTATGGGGATGGTGGGTTTGGTGGCGCTCATGGCGTGCGCCAATGTGGGCAGCCTTCTGCTGGTGCGGGCTGCGGGGCGGGTTCGCGAAATGTCGGTGCGCTACGCGCTGGGAGCAAAGCGCGCCCGCGTAGTACAGCAATTGTTGGTCGAGGGCCTGTTGCTGGGGCTGGCAGGGGGCGCACTCGGCATCGCGATTGCGCCGACGGTATCGGCGTGGCTTATCAATATGATCTGGAGTTCCACCACGGGAGATCTTCCGTTTTCCTCGCATCCGGATCTGCGGATCTTGCTTTTCAATTTCGCTCTGGCGCTGGCGGTAAGTCTGATTTTCAGTCTCGCGCCCGCCGCCCAGTTCTGGCGCCCGAACCTGGCTCCCGCTCTCAAGCAGCAGGTGATGATAGCTGGCGGTGGGCCTTTGCGTTTTCGCCGTATCGCGGTTGCGGTCCAGATCGGATTGAGCCTGTTAGTGCTGGTGGGTGCGGGTCTGTTCGTGCGGACCTTGCACAACCTCAAGTCGCTGAATGTCGGTTTTACGACAGATCATCTTGTAACCTTTGGCGTTCAGCCGACCCTCGCGGGATATCGACCCGATCAGACCCGCGATGTGGACAAACAAGTCCTGCAAACGCTGGCTGCGCTGCCGGGAGTGCGGTCGGTGGCGGGAACCACCGATCGAGAACTGGCGGGTGACAACACGTCGAACACAATTACGCTGGCCGGATACACAGCGAAAGAGAATGAAAACATGAACGTGGAATCGGCAAACGTGAGTGCCGGCTACTTTTCGACCATGGGTATGCCGCTGCTGGCGGGACGCGACTTCGGCGACCAGGACCATGACGGAACCCAGAAAGTCGCGGTGGTGAACGAAAGTTTCGCACGCCACTATTTTGAAGAACCGCAGCAGGCGATCGGCCACTCTTACGGAAATGGCAGAGGGAAAGTAACAACGGACATTGAGATTATTGGCGTAGTGAAAGACGCAAAGCACACCGGCGTTCGCGACGACATCGTGCGCACCGCTTTTACTCCGTATCTTCAGGAGGCAAATCTGGGTGCGATGACATTCTATGTGCGCACCTGGCAGCCCCCGGAAAGCGCGGAGGCTACGATCCGGCGTGCGATGCAGACGCTCGACTCGAAGTTGGTGCTGGATAATTTCCGCACCATGCAGGAACAGATCGACGACAACCTGACGGCCGAGCGCGTCATCGCGATCCTGGCATCGAGCTTCGGCGTGCTCGCGGTACTCATGGCCGCGGTTGGCCTTTACGGAGTGCTGGCGTATTCGACGGCGCAACGAACGCGCGAGATCGGCATTCGCATCGCTCTCGGCGCTGCACGCCGGTCTGTCGTGCGCATGGTGCTGATGGAAGTTCTGTGGCTGGCGGGGATCAGCATCGCGGTGGCATTGCCGGCTTCGCTGCTGCTTACCAGCGCAGTTCGCAGCCAGTTGTTCGGCATTTCCAGCAGCGATCCGCTTACGCTTGTCGCGGTGACTGCTCTGGTCGCGGCGGTCGCGGTAGCATCTGCGCTGCTGCCGGCCCGTCGGGCCGCCAAAACGGAGCCCATGGTGGCGTTGCGCTACGAGTAGATATTCAAATGGGAATTGAGGACAAGATGATCCAATTGAAGAACGTTGACCGGAGCTACAAAACTGGCGCTGGACGAACCTGGGTGCTGCGCCGCGTGAACCTCGATATTCGCGAGGGCGAGTTCATTACCGTCATGGGGCCCTCCGGAGCAGGGAAGTCATCCCTCCTCAACGTGCTGGCGCTGCTCGACGACCAGTGGGAGGGCGAATACTGGTTCCGTGAGCAAGGCATTCACGATCTGAAACGCAAGCAGCGGGCCGAACTCGCGAAGAAGAATATCGGAATGGTCTTCCAGAGCTACCACCTGCTCGACGACCTCACGGTTCAGGAAAATATTGACCTGCCGCTTTCTTATAAAGACATTCCGCGCCATCAGCGGCAGAGCCTGGTGGCAGACACGCTCGACCGCTTCCAGATCGTCGCGAAGAAGGATTTGTATCCCAGCCAGCTCTCGGGGGGACAGCAGCAGCTTGTAGGCATTGCGCGGGCGGTGATCCACAAACCTCCGCTTCTGCTGGCCGATGAGCCTACCGGCAACCTGCACTCCGGACAAGCCAAGGAAATTATGGAGCTGTTCCGCGGACTGAATCAGCAAGGAACCACCATCGTGCAGGTCACGCACTCGGAAGCGAACGCGGCGTACGGGAGCCGCACCATTCAACTGCGGGACGGATGGCTGGTGGGCGACACGGCCAATCCAACGCTCGCACAGCCGGCGGAGGTCAGCGCATCGTGAATGTTTCCGGGTCCATTTTCTTGAAACGGGGAGTTGCGGTCATTTGTGTTTACGGGATGCTGGCGTCGACGATGCCAGCGCAGACCACAGCCGCTAGCACTCCGCAGGACGCCTCAGCGAGAGCCGCAGCCCCACAGACCGTCATTCCGCAAACGAGCGCCCCGGTCAACATTCCAGTTCGCTTCGACATGCCGAAATCGCACAATCCTCTCAACGCCTATTCGCCAGACTATGTTCCCGAGCCCGTGCTGACTAATTCATCACGTCTCGATCGTCTCATCCGGGAAGGGAAGCTCTACCTTTCGTTGAAAGATGCCATCGATCTTGCGCTGGAAAACAACCTGGATTTGGCCATCGCCCGCTACAATCTTCCGATCGCGAATACCGACATTCTGCGCACTCAGGCCGGAGGATTTTTTCGCGGTGTAAACACCGGAGTGGTGCAGGGAACTCCCGGGGGTGGCGTTGGAGGTTTTGGCACAGGCGCTCCGGGTGCTGGAGCCGGCGGCACGACTAGCGGCGCCGGTGGAGCTGGAGCAGGCGCGTCGGGATTGGTGCAATCCACTCTGGGAGTCGGGACGACAGTCTCTTCCTACGATCCATTCATCAGTGCCAATGGAGGAGAAGAGCATCAGACCCTTCCGCTTTCGAACTTGCAGCTCAACGGCGTGCCAACTCTGCAGACCAATACCGGGCAGGTTAATGTCAACTACTCGCAAGCCTTCGCCACAGGTACGAGTGTCTCTTTCAGTTTCAACAATGGACGCCAGACCACCAATAGCATTTTCACGAACTTATCCCCGAGCCTGAACTCTCAGTATCGAGTCGTCATCCAGCAGGAACTTCTCGCTGGATTCGGGCTTGGCCCGAACTTGCGATATTTGCGCATCGCCAGCAACAACAAAAAGATCTCGGACATCGCTTTCAAAGATCAGGTGATCGCCACCATAACCCAGATCGAGAATATCTATTGGGACCTGGTTAGCGCTTACGAGCAAACGCAGGTGAACGAAAAATCTTCGGCCTTCGCCACGCAGACCTTGGACAATGCTCGAAAGCAGTTGCAGCTGCAAAGCATTCCGGAGATGGATGTCCTGCGCGCTGAAGCCGAGGTTTCCAAGCGCGATCAGGAATTGACCGTCGCCCGCACCAGTCTTCAGCTGCAGGAGACTCTCATCAAGAATGCCGTCACCAAAAGTCTGGATGATCCGGTGCTGGAAGCCATGCCCGTCATTCCGACGGATCGAATGCAAGCCGAGCAGCCCCGAGCTGTCCAGTCGATTCAGGACTTGATCTCGCAGGCGTTGCACGATCGGCCCGAACTGGCTGAGTCCGACGTCGATCTGGTCAACCGTCAAATCAGCCGCCGCGCAGCGCGCAATGCCCTCCTACCGTCGCTTTCACTAGTCGGCTTTTACGGAGGTTCCGGGTTAGCGGGGCCACTCAATCCTCTATGCAAAGGTTGTACTTCCAGTGTGCCGGTCGACTTTGCGGGCGCTCTGCAAAATACGTTCAACAATTCTTCCCCCGATTACTACGTAGGATTGAACTTGAACATCCCGCTGCGTAATCGCGTCGCAAAAGCCGACCAGTACCGTTCCGAGCTCGAATACCGGCAGGCCGAGTTGCGGTTGGAACAGCTGAAGAAGCAGGTTCGCATCGAAGTGCGCAATGCGCAGTATTCGGTCGAGCAGACTGGCGCACGGGTTCAGGCCGCCCGCAAAGCCCGCGACCTGGCGCAGCGAACGTTCGACATCACCAAGAAAGAGCAGGACCTGGGTGCGGGATCAAGCTATCAGACCCTTTCCGCCCAGCGAGATCTCGCTCTGGCTGAGCTGGATCTGGTGACGGCGATGACCGTCTTTGAGAAAGCAAAGGTGGAGCTTGATCGGGCAACCGGAGCGACTTTGGAACATAATGGCATCCAGCTGCAGAATGCCGTGAACGGCACGGTTGATGATACGATCAGCCCCGTAACTCAATAATTTCGTCATGCCGACTTCTACCAAACACGCAACACCTGCCGCCACCAGCCCGGGAAAGGACAGCCTCGCCCGGCCGCGCGTTCTGGCGGCGGACGACCAGCAGCATGTTCTCGAAGCTCTCGAACTTTTGTTGCGTCCCCAGGGATATGAAGTCGAGACCGCAAAGTCTCCGGCCCTGGTTCGAGAAGCGCTTGCCTCAGGATCCTATGATGCCCTGCTCATCGACTTGAACTACACGCGGGACACGACTTCCGGACAAGAGGGCCTCGACCTTCTGTCCGAAATTGTTGGTCTCGACAACACCACTCCCGTGATCGTGATGACCGCATGGGCCAACATTGAACTGGCGGTGGAGGCCATGCGTCGCGGTGCCCGGGACTTCATCCAGAAGCCCTGGGAGAATGAGCGGTTGCTTGCGATCCTGCGGGTGCAGGTTGAATTGCGCCGCGCATTGCAGCGCGCCGAGCGGCTTGCCGCTCAGAATCGCCTGCTGCAGGCCGATGGACGCCCCGAATTTATTGCCACGGCCCCGGTCATGCAGTCCGTCCTCGAGGCTATTACTCGAGTCGGGCCTTCGGATGCAAACGTACTGATCACCGGTGAGCACGGGACAGGGAAGGAGGTTGTGGCGCGCACACTGCATGCGGTCTCTCGCCGGGCATCGCGCCTCATGGTTTCGGTGAACACCGGGGCCGTGCCGGAAGCGCTGTTTGAAAGTGAACTCTTTGGGCATGTGAAAGGCGCGTTCACCGACGCCCGTTCCGACCGCATCGGACGCTTTGAGCTAGCCGATGGCGGCACCATTTTCCTCGACGAGATTGGCAATGTGCCCCTACGCCAGCAGGCCAAGCTGCTGCGGGTGTTGGAGGCGGGCGAGATCGAGCGCGTCGGCTCGTCCCGCTCTGTGCGTGTGGACGTGCGGGTTGTCTCCGCAACGAACACGGATCTTCGCGCCGCCTGCTCATCTGGACAGTTTCGCGAAGACTTGCTATTTCGGTTAAATACCGTCGAGATCCATGTGCCGCCATTGCGCGAACGCCGGGAAGACATTCCCGCGCTCGCCCTGCACTTCCTGACGCGCTACGCATCGCGTTACCGGCGGCCTATCCAGGGCTTCGAGGCTCCCGCTCTTCAACTGATGATGCAGTATTCCTGGCCGGGCAACGTGCGCGAGCTGGAACATACGCTGGAGCGCGCCGTCCTGATGTGCCGTGGCAACGAGATTCAGCGCGCGGACTTGGGACTGGACATGCTTCGGCCGCAGAGCCAGAATCTCGAAGAGCTCAGCCTCGAATCCGTGGAAGCCATTCTGATCCGCAAGGCACTGCAGCGATCCCAGGGCAACGTGAGTCAGGCGGCCGAGACTCTGGGGCTCAGCCGCGGAGCGCTCTACCGGCGAATGGAGAAATATGGGCTCTAGCCCGCAGGGGACCCCCAAACCCGGCGCGCGCAAGCCTCCACGAAAACGGGTTCGGCTCCTGTATGAGCGGCGCGTGAATCTGTTCGCGCTCCTGGTGGCGCTTCCCGGCCTGCTGATCAGCGGTATTCTCATCTGGGTGCAACCCTGGACGCTGGAGTCCAAGCTGGCGCTGATGTTCGCCGAATTGTTCGTGTGGTGGCTGCTGGCCATGGCGCTTCAGGAGCAGGCCACCCGGCCCTTGCAGACCCTAGCCAATGTGATCGCGGCTTTGCGTGAAGAAGATTATTCGTTCCGGGCGCGGGGCGCCGCCACCGATGACGCTCTCGGAGAACTTTCCATCGAAGTGAATGCCTTAGCCGATCTGCTCGCAGACCAGCGGATCCGAGCGATTGAGGCCAACGCGCTGTTGAGCCGCGTGGTCGAAGAGATCGAGGTCCCGCTCTTCACCTTTGACCCGGATCAGGTTCTACGGCTGATGAACTCTGCCGGAGAACGACTGCTGCAGCAGCCGTCCGTGCGATTGCTTGGGCTTACAGCGAAAGAAATAGGACTGGATGCCTGTATGAGTGCGGAGAGCGAGACGGTGGTCCCGCTGCCGTTTCAAGGGCCGAACGCACGCTGGCTGGTACGGCGCAGTGCGTTTCGACAGAAAGGTGTGCCGCACACGCTGATCGTTTTGTCGGATGTTAGCCGCGCTCTGCGCGAAGAAGAGCGCGGCGCCTGGCAACGCCTGATCCGCGTGCTGGGCCACGAGCTGAACAACTCGCTCACGCCGATCAAATCCATTGCCGGAAGCCTGCGGGCACAGATGTCGAACGGCGCGCCGGATTCGGATGGACGCGAGGACTTTGAACGCGGGCTCTCCATCATTGAAGGCCGGGCCGACTCTCTCAACCGTTTCCTGCAGGCGTACCGGCGCCTTGCCCAGATGCCGCCGCCCATCCTGCGCAAGACACTGCTTTCGTCAATTGTTCAACGTGTCGCTGCTCTCGAGGCCGGGTTGCCGGTCCAGGTGCTCCCCAGCCCGCCCGTGGAGTTGATGGTTGATCCGGATCAGCTCGAACAAATGCTGATCAACCTGATGCGGAATGCGGTTGAGGCCGCGCTGGAACCGCGGCAGGCGACTGCCTCTCAGAATGGAAGCACGGTCACGTCCGCGCCGGTTCTGGAACCCCTCGTGGTTGTGCGATGGGAGTTGGCAGAGAGCGATCTGGTTCTCACTATCGAAGACAACGGGCCTGGGCTGGGCAATCCGGCAAACGTCTTCGTCCCGTTCTACACGACTAAGCCTTCGGGCAGCGGAATTGGGTTGGTTCTTTCGCGGCAGATCGCAGAAGCCCATGGAGGGTCGATTGAACTTCTGAACCGCGCGGACCAGAAGGGCTGCCAGGCACGACTTGTGCTTCCACGTGCCCAGCAGCCGGCGTCTGTCTGACCCTCTGCAAGGTCGTTGAATCCCGTCCCGCTTACAGTTCGGGTTGGGCGGTGCCTTTCGTGATCGCTTCATCGAGCAACTGTTTCATTTGCCGGGAAGCTTGTTCCGCCAATTCACCCTGCTGGCGGCCCAGTTCGCCCTGCTGTTCGCCGAGTTTGCCTTGCTTTTCTCCGAGGGCGCCCATTTGCTCGCCCAGCTTGCCTTGCTGGTCTCCGGCATGAGATTGGATTTCACCGATTTTGCTCTGTAACTCCCCAATCTCTTCCTGAATGTGGCCTACCTGCTCCACGGTCGCTCCCGAACTTAGTTTCTTCAATTCCGATTTGAGCTTGTCGAGTTCGGCGCTCATATCCGGCACGTTCACCTGGATCTTCTCCATCTGCGCGCCTAGCTCTTCCTGTTGCTTGCCCAAAGCTTCTTGCTGCTTTCCAAGCTCCTCCTGTTTCTTGCCGAGCTCCTCTTGAGGAGTCCAGAGCTTGCGGGCGCGATCGATCGTGGTCTGATCGCGAATGACGTAGGACTTTTCGTCGCGCTGGAACCAGATGAAGTCACCCGGGATCGTTTTCCTGAGTTTCTCAACATGCCGGGCATCTTCCGTCGATCCGGACATAGTGAGGGAATCGGATTTTCCGGTGACGATGACAAAGCGCTGCTCGTCGTCGTAGCCATAAGCATAAGAATAGCCGTGGCCGGAGGACGACCCTGAATGGTTAGATTGACCACGCCGCGCGATGGGTGCGATTGGAGCGATAGGAGCGATAGGGGCGGCGATCCCATAAACACGTCCAACAGGTGCAGCGGGAGCGCCCGAGGCGACCCCTCCACTCACCCCTCCACCTACTCCCCCGGCGACCATTCCGCTGATCGCGGGCGGTGCAGGCGGAGGCGTTGCGTCTGATGTCGGGGCGGGAGCGGGCTCTGGCGCCTCGGTCGGCTGAGCCTTGGGTGCGGCAGCTGAACGCGACGCAGGGGGCGGCGTCTGCTCCTGCGGAAAGAACATATGTTGCGGTGCAGCAGCACTGCCGGCTGCGTGTACCGAAGCGGCGAGATAAACAACCGGAACCGCAAATGCAACGACCACAAGAGCAATCGATTTCTTGAGACGCATAGCAACCGATCCTTTCCAGGAGAGAATTCTTTCTACTCTTTTTTCCGCCTGACCCGCCTTGGCCATCGCGACGCCTTGCCACCACACCCGCCCGGGCGCGGCCTGCAAGGCTTCGAAGAATCCCAGCAATGTCCGGGCGTAATCCTTACGGTCGGCGCCGCAGGTCAATGCGGCCTCGTCACTAGCCTGCTCGGCAAGGTCGGCGAGACGACGGGCGAGCCACCAGGCGAGCGGGCTGAACCAGAAAATCGCGCGATGCAGAAGCGACAGACGCTGCGTAAGAGCGTCACGGCGTGCCACGTGCGACACCTCATGCGATACGACGGCGTCGAGCTTGGCGTCGTCCCATTCCCGCCAACCCGCGGGCAGAAGAATCGTGGAGCGCAGTACGCCCAGTGTGAGCGGCACCGATATGAATTCAGATTCGGCTGCCCTGGGCGCGGAGGGAAGTCCAGAGGCATATGCTCTGGAGGCAAGCCTTAGCGACACGCGCGGTTCGTCAATCTCCAGCGACGCCCGCATCAACCGTTGGCCGAAGACAAGTCCCACGAAGAAGCGCACGAGAAGCAAAAGTGCGACGCCAAAATAAATTCCCGCCGCGACGGTGCTCCACCGAACCGAACTCCAAAGCGCCGCAGACACACTCGCCGGAGAAGCTTCGGGAGTTGCGACGATGAGGGTCCCTTCGTTATGCGGCAGCGCTTTTCGTCTCAACTGAGACGAGGACGCGTTGCTCAACTTCCTGGCAGACGATGGCGGTCTGGCTGCCGCTTTGCGAGTGGGAAAAGCTTCGCTCGTCGTCCCAGGCTCCGGGGCTGAGTCATGAGGCTGCGCTGCTCCGAACTGAAGAATCGCCGGCGTAGGAACCGGAACCGCCGGCAGTATCCATTGCAAGAGAGGCATGGCGAGGGCGGCATAGAGCACCGCGGTCCAGGTGAACAAACGCACCGCGGTAGTCTTCACGCGGAAGGCCGCCAGCGCGAGAGCCGCAACTCCACTCAGCGCCAGAGCGCGTACGGCAGAATTCACGAGCAATGCGAGAACGCTGGTGGACGCTGAAGCGGCGATGATGAGCGTCATGAGTGTCCTTCCTTCCGATCGGCAGTCGTTCTTTCGGCGATCTTGCGGGCCAGGCGTTCCAATTGCTTGCGGTTGAGCACCGAGTTGTCCACCATGCCGAGCACCAATTGCTCGGCAGACCCGCCGCAGAAGCGGTCGATGATGGCCTTCACCGCTCGAACCGCGACGTTCTGGCGAGCGTCCGAAGCCTTGTAGATGAATGTCCGGCCTTCTGTCTCGTGTGTGAGGAAGCCTTTTTCTTCCAGGCGGCGCAGGACGGTGCGGATAGTCGAGTCCTTCATGGGGCGCGATGCGGCCAGCCCTTCGCGGCAAGCTTCGGAGGATGATGGACCATGCGTCCAGATGTAATCCATCACCAACTGCTCGACTTCACCCATGTTCTTTAGACGTACATTGCTTGTGTTAGTCATTGTAGCGTTACAAGATGTAACATATAGATCGGAGTATGTCAACACTGCTGGAACCAGATGACCTCAGACCTCGGACCTCAGACTTTGAGACCTTTAACTCTGCACAGGGCTGAGGTCGGAGGTCCAAGGTCCGCACTCCCGCTTGCTAATCGCCGCCTTCGCGCATACTCTCAGAGTAGGGTCTTTGTTTGCGGTGACAAGGGAGAACATCTGACACACGACGAAGCCAAGTCTTCTTACGTTGTAATACGCCACAACGTCCGTACCTACGAGTCTGCGGGAGTGGTTGAGGTCGTCAAGGGAAGGCAGAACGCTGAGTCTGCTTTGAAGAACTTCGAGAGCAGCCAAAGTTCAGCGGACCGGCATGAGGGCTGGCGCTACTTCCTCGAAAAGACCACGTTGAAGGCGGGAACCGACCCTGCGGAGGCAACCGTGCTTCGCCAGACGGAGTTGGAAACTCGGGAGTCCAAGGCCACGCAGGACAGCGGCGGTTCCACGAGCGGAAGCGGATTCTCAAGGTGACACGGGTGCTCTTGCAGCAAATTTCCTTGCTAACCTGTGGCCCGTCAGAGTAGCATCCCTGTGTACGTTAGACCGAATCGGTCGTAAGCAGTTCTCGCCTAATCAGCCAGCACCTGCCTGCGGTACCTCCGAATCTCTCCAGCGTAAATTGATTGAAAGGAACACGAGTTATCAACATGGCAGAACAAGGAACAGTAAAGTGGTTCAATGACGCCAAGGGCTATGGCTTTATCAGCCGACAGAATGGCGAAGATGTTTTTGTGCACTTCTCAGCGATCCAGGCGGGCGGCTTCAAGAGCTTGCAGGAGGGCCAGACAGTGCAATTCGACGTGACCAAAGGCCCCAAAGGCTGGCAGGCTGAGAACGTTCAGCCGCTCTAACCACATCCCGCGATGCGAAAGGCGATCTCCCTGTGAGATCGCCTTTTCTGTTTCTGAAGTGTTCGAGAATCTACCTGTCCGGCATCCTCACTTGGGGTGCTCTGCAACGGAGAAATCTGCCGTTCCAATCTTGACGATCGTTCCGCGAGGCTGCGGCTTCGTCTCCTTCTCCTTCGCGTCTTTGCCTTCGTCAGGTTTGGTCTTTACTTCCAGCGCAGGCACGGGTTTCTCCGTCCAGATGCCGTAGACCCGGCCGGCATAGGCCGCAATGCCACTATAGTCGCCAAAAAACACGCCGCCAGCCTCGAATGGTTCGTCGGTCCAGGCGTAGTTGCTGAAGCTGTGCCCGCCATCGGTGGAACGCGCCAGCACCACGATCTGTTTGCGGTTCGCCGGATCGCCCCGACGGTCATAAAACACAACATCGATAGAGCCGTCAGTCGGGTCCACGGCCAGCCACTGAAAGAATTGCTCCGCTCCGTTGTGAACGGGGTCGTTGTTCGCGCGGACCGGCGCCTCCCAATGCTTTCCGCCGTCGCCCGATGTCGCCAGGAAAACATCCAGATCGCCATTGCGGTAATCGCTCCAGGTCACATACAGGCGCTTGGTCTTCGGATCGATGGCAATCTGCGGGAACCCGTTGGCGCGTTCCAGCGTCTGTATCGCGAACATAATCGGTGCCGTATGAATGATGGGGCGTGCGTGCGAAAACGTTTTTCCGCCGTCCCTGGACGTGGTGAGCATGATCTCGTCATCCTGGCTCCAGATGGCGTAGAGTTTGCCATCCGGGCCGACCACACCGGCGAACCCCTCGGCGGTGCCGTTGTCATCGCGCGGCAAGCCAGGATGCGCATCGATCTCGACCGGTGGCGACCAGGTTTTCCCGTCGTCAGTGGACCGGGAAAGTACTATCTGAGAGTCGGTCAGCGTCCACCGCGTCCACCCGACGTAAAGGTTGCCTGCGTAGCGGCTCTTGGTATTGTCCGCGACAATCCACGGTTTATCTTCAAAGGGAATTCCCGGCGAACTGGTTTGCTCGGCGACAGGATTGTGCTCGGCTTCCCACGTCTTTCCGCCATCGAGCGAACGGCGCACAAAAATTCCGTTGCGGGTCGCGCCATGCGCCCAGTAGTTGAAAGTTCCCAGTTTGTCGAAGGCGATGTAACAGACGAAGGCGTGGCCCAGGTTATCGAACGCCACCGAGACGTCGCCCGAGACCTTATAGTTTTTGGGATCCACGTTCTCGGCCGGGTGCCAGGTATGACCAGCGTCCTGTGAGTAGTCCGCGTGCACGTTGTCCTGAAAGACACCGACCACTTGCTGGGGATTAGCGGGATTCACAGCGATCGCCGGCTCCGTGAAAAATCCAGGGGCTGGCGTCAGGGTGAAGAGCTGAGCCTGAGGAGCCTTGGGAAGATCCTGGCCCAGCAGGAGCAACGGAGCGCTGCAAAAAACCGTGAAGATCGTGGTCGCTGTGTATCGGCGAAAATGCTGCGAGAAAAACATTCGAAAGTCCTTGGATATTCGTGATCGAATCTACGACATCAAGAAAGGTCCTCGGCGCATAAGGCCGCTCCTCCAGCAATTCCTGCGTCGGCCCCGTAGTGGGCCATCAACAGCGGGATTTCGGAGGCCCGAGGATTCACGCACCAACCCGGAAGGCGCCCCTTGATTTCATCGAAGAACGGTTGGAGCATCGCCGCCACGCCGCCGCCCATCACCAGCACGTCGGGGTCGAGCAAATCGACGATGTTGCCGAGCCACGGCGTTAAGATCTCGACGGTCTCTTGGAGAATCTCCCGTGCTAACGGATCGCCAGCGGTATAAGCCTGCCCCACCAATTCGCTGGTCACGGCAGAAACATCTCCCTTGGCGAGTTCAAGAATCAACGAGCGAGAAGACTCCGAACTCAGCCTGGTTCGCGCACGTGCGCCAATCGCCGGTCCTGCGGCCAGTATTTCAATGCATCCACGTTTGCCGCAGTTACACACTGGCCCGCGATAATCGATGCTCACATGGCCGCCTTCGCCGGCCGAGCCTGTGTTGCCGTGATAGATGCGGCCGTCGAACACGATGCCGCTTCCAATCCCAGTTCCAATCGTGGCATAAAAAACGTAGCGGAATCCTCGCGCCGCGCCCCACCGCGTCTCCGCGAGCGCGGCGGCGTTGGCGTCGTTGTCTACTCTGACGGGGACGTGATACCTCGACCGGATTTTCTCAGCCAGCGGAAAATCCCGCCAGCAGGGAAGATTCGGGGGATTGAGTACTACTCCTGACTTCGGGTCGAGCGGGCCAGGAGCGCAGATGCCTATGCTGTGAATACCGCCTGGCACCGAGGATGCCAGGGAATCGATCGCGTCAGCGACTGCTTGCAGACCAGCCTCAGCCGTGCCGTTGGCGACCATGGGCTTGCGGCCCTGGGCGAGTATCTTGCCGTTGTGGTCCACGAGCCCCACGGCGACTTTTGTTCCGCCAACATCAACTCCGAGAACTGGGGCCTCATCTTTTGACTCAGTCATGTTGGCCCGTCGCCGTCGCCGTCATCTGAGAGAGGCTCGAAAACTGCACCTTGATGGTCTTGATCTCATACGGCTTGGTGTGCACGCTCACCGCGCCGTTGTGCACAGATAAGTTGCCGATCGATCTTTCCATCAAGTCAGTTTCCGCCGCCGCCGCCGCTCCCGGAGGAAGTTGAATCGTAACCTCACCCTCCTTGCCGGCCCACTCGTAGAACCGCAGGATCAGCGCGTTCTCATCTTCGGCTCTCTTCAGCGCCGTCACGATGACGTTGTCGGGCTGAGCTTGCACGAAGGAATGCTCGGGTGCGAGCGACCCCTGATGCTTCTCGAACGGCAGGGAAATTAACTTGTAGTTCAATTCATAGCCGCGGCGGATCGTGAGGGCATCCTTCCAGCCGCCGCCGTGGGGATACAGCGAATACGTGAACTCATGATGGCCCTCATCGGCATGAGGATCGGGCCACTCCGGTGAACGCAGCAGCGACAGGCGCAGCACATTTCCTTTTGCGTCGTATCCGTATTTGCAATCGTTGAGCAGGCTGAAGCCGTGCTTCGCGTCCGAGATATCGGCCCAGCGCTGCGCCGGAACCTCAAACTGCGCCAGTTCAGCCGGGCTGTTGCGAGTGGTGGGCCGCTCCACTGAACCGAATGGAATCTCGAACGTCGCTTTGTCATTGTGCGCGCTCAGCGGAAATGCCACTTTCAGCAAAATGTGTTTTTCATGCCATTCCGCCATCATCTTCACATCGACCCGTGGCACCCCGGCGTAGACGATGATGTCGCGCACGAAAGTTGAGTTCTGAAAATGATTCTTGATTTGAATGACCGCCCGCAGTGGCCCGCTCTCCGTGAGCTTCACTTCATCGGCCTTGTCCAGATCCCAGTGCTGCTTCTCGAAGTCGGCGTCAATATTCCACGCGTCCCATTGTTTGGGCTTGTCGACGAAAGTCTGCAGCAGGTTGCCGCAAGTTGAGGTCTTGGGTCCACCTGAGTCGGTTTCCGCAGGCGCGAGCGCCTCTGTGCCGCTCCGCTTGTCGAACAGACTCGTCATGCAGCCGGTTTGCGGATCGATCTTCACCCGAATGAACTCGTTCTCGATCCTATCCGCAGATGCGCTTAGAGTCGAAGGGACGACTTGCGCGCTCATGGCAGGACGCACGAAATAGGTCCGGTAGCCAAACGATGGTGTGTTGGCCGACAGCAACAACCGTACGCGGTGCGTGTCGTCGTCGACGGAAAGCAGTTGCGACGCCGCCAGCTTTCCGTTCGAGTCCGCCACTTCGATCTGCCGCGCTGGCACGGGCAGTTGCACCTCGACCTCAGTCACTTCGGTTCGCGGCCACGACAAAGAATTGAAGATGATTACCGGCACTCCCTCGCCCTGCGTGTTGACGCGCGCGGCAATCTCGCGCAACGATCCAATGGTGACGTCGTTCGCGGCTCGATCTACATTCTCCAGGTTGCGTTTTGCGTCCAGATAGTTCACCGCAATCCCAGAACCGGGCATGATGTCGTGGAAGTGATCGAACAGCAAATTCTTCCACGTCTGCTCCATGCCATCGCTCGGGTAGGGCCTCCCGTAGAGCGACGCCAGCGAAGCGAATTTCTCGGCGTTAAGCACCGCTTCCTCGGCGCGGCGGATTCTGCGCTTCGTCTCGGCCTGCGTCGTGAAGACTCCGCGGTGGTAGGCGAAGTAGAGTTCACCATCCCAGGTCGGAACCTGCATACCGGGAAGCTTCTTTTCCAGGTCGCTGAAGAAGTCGCGCGCGAAGCTGAACTCCAGTTTCGGGTACACCGCGTCCGGCGCCCGCAGTTGGTCTGCGTGGTCGAGCATGATGCGGGTCGGCCCGCCGCCGTGGTCGCCCACGCCGTACAGGTGCATCATCTCAGGTTTCTCGGGAATGCCCTTGCCATAGATCGACGGCATCCAGATCGAGAGGTCGGTCGCTAGCGGCTCGGCATCGATGCCGCCGGCGTAGTCGTGCGGGAAATACGTGAGCAGACGGCTGCCGTCGGGCGCCTGCCACCAGAACAGCTTGTAGGGGAACACCGTGAATTCGTGCGCCCACAGCAGCTTCTGGGTGACGAAATAATCCATGCCGGACTTCTTATAAATCTGCGGCAGCTGGTAGTTATAACCGAACGAATCCGGATTCCATCCAATCTTCACGTCCACGCCAAAATTCTTCTGGAAGTAGCGCTTGCCCACCAGTATCTGGCGCACCAGCGACTCACCGTCCGGCATATTCAAGTCAGGCTCGACCCACATGCCGCCGATAATCTCCCACCGGCCCTCCTTCACACGCTGCTCGATCTGCTGGAAGAGGTCGGGATATTTTTCCTGCATCCACTCGTAAGTGCGGGCGGACGACATAGTGAACTTGAAGTCCGGATACTCGCGCATCAAATCCAGCACGCTCTGGAAGGTGTTACGCACGACTTCCACAGTCTCGGTCCACGGCCACAGCCAGGCCATATCAATGTGCGAATTGCCGATGATCCGAATGTTGAATTGCTGCAGCCACGGCTTGAGCACCTCCAGCTTGGCATGAGCTTGTTTGAGCGAAGCATCGAAGGCGGCCTGATCGCCTTTTTCGAGCGGCGAGAAATCAATCGCTTTGATCGCAGCATCCAGTTGCTGTTGGCGCTCCGCCTTTCCTTCTTCATAAGCCGCGATGATGGGCCGGGCGGCGAGCAGTTCCGTCCTAAGAAACACAGGATTCGGGCGCGTGTGCGGTGGCTCGATCGTAAGCTCGCTGTGAAAGAATTCCGACTGCACGTCGTCTCCCGCGACCACTCTGGCGGCAACCAGAAACTTCTGCCCCGGCTGCGCGCTCTCGGTCAGAAGCACGGGCAGAATGTCATCGTCGCTGCCACGGTAGAGAATTGCTCCGTTCGAGAAGACAGTGATCCGCAAGCTTCCCGGACTGCCAAATCGCAGATCAAGCGACACCCGAGCGCCTTGAGTCGCATAGCCGTTGATCTTTTCCGGAATCTGAATCAACCGGCGGAACACGCGGGTTCCTTTCCAATGCTGCTCATTTGCATTACTTCCGCCCGGCCCAGAAACATTCTTCACCGTCAGCGTGCCCCAGTCGGAATCATTCATCCCCGGATCTTCCGGATGCGGAACGTCCGCATGAAATCGCCACTCGGCCTCGCCCTGGCGCGTGAGCGCGTCGAGCCGATCGAGTGTTGGCTTATAAGGATCGGGAGCTGAAGTCTGGGAAACGGCAAAAGCCGCACCTAGCAGAACTACGAGTACTAAGAAGACAAAGGAACCCTTCATCGAAGACGCACCTTTCCCGCGAGAGTAGACGTGCGCGCCGCCTACGCAAGCCACCAAAGATTATCACCCAACAAATGTTCGGACGCTAAGCTGCTGATTCTACAGTGATCTCGCGCAATCTGCGCGGTGCCTGCAAAAATTGTGATTCTTTCCATCCAAATTATGAATCCAAGCCGTTACATAAGATTGTTGACGGCGCGGGCCGCTCAACTTAGAATTCAGACTGCAAATGCCGGATAGTCAAAATCTTCGCGCGATGTGCTTCTGCACTTGTTGTTGTTGTGCATGTGTGTGCGCTGGCGCGGGGAGGCTGCTGACCTAAGAATTCTTTCTTAACAAGGCACTCATCAACCCATCGCCAGACGCATCTGGCGGTGGGTTTTTTATTTTCCGGATAAAAATTTCCAGGCTTTGAACTTATGACAACGACAGCGAAAGAAACCACAGCACAGCGGGTCGAGCGCCTGAAGCGGGCTAAGAATCCGTGGGAAGGCCTGGAGGAAATTCGCCGCTTCGCCCGCGAAGGCTTCCAGTCCATCCCTCCCGAGTGGATTGGAACCTATTTCCGCTGGTGGGGCGTTTACACCCAGGGAGACGGCGCGGGTGTAACCGGCGGCCAGGGCGGCGTTGGCCGCGCTCTGCAGCGTTTCATGGTGCGCATCCGCATCCCTAACGGCATGATGACCTCTCATCAACTGCGCACCATCGCCGACCTCACGCGCCGCCACGCCAACGGAATCGCCGACCTTACCGTACGCCAAAACATTCAACTGCACTGGGTCACCATCGAGTCGCTGCCGGAAGTGCTCGACGGACTATGGCAGGTCGGACTCAACACCACGGGAGCTTGCGGCGACGTCGTGCGCAACGTCACCGGATGCCCGGTCGCCGGAGTGGACGCGGATGAAATCGTTGACGCGTCGCCCTTAGTGCTGGAAGCCTCACGGTTGCTGGCAGGGAATGCCGACTTCTACAACCTGCCGCGCAAATTCAAAATCTCGATCACGGGATGCCGAGTGTGGTGCCCCTATCCCGAAATTAATGACATCGGCCTGACCGCCCTGACCCGTGTGGTTGATGGAACGCCCGAAGTCGGGTTCTCGTTGCGAGTCGCCGGCGGGCTTTCAACAGAACCTTATCTTGGAGCGCGACTGAATGCATTTGTGCGATGGAATCAGGTTCTGCCGGTCGTTAAAGGGATTGCCGAACTCTTCCGCGATTCCGACGTGTTGCGCGAACATCGCGAGCGCGCCCGTCTGAAGTTTCTCTTCCTTCGTCATGGATGGACTGCTGATCGTTTTCTCAGCGAGCTGCAAGACCGCATCGGATTTCAACTCGATTCCGCCGCAGAAGAACATCCACCCGACGACGTTTACCGCGACCACGTGGGGATCCATCCACAGAAGCAGTCCGGTCTCTCGTACGTGGGAGCGGTGGCGCTCCGCGGCCGAATTACCGCGGAACAGATGCAGGCTGCCGCGGATCTCGCCGAGCGTTACGCCACCGGCGAGTTGCGTGCCACTAACATGCAAAACCTGCTCGTAGTCAACGTGCCCACGCTTAACGCGGAACCGCTGGCGAAAGAACTCGATGTGATCGGGCTGAAAGTCGGCGGCTCGGCTTTCTGGCGCGGCACGGTGGCCTGCAGCGGAACAGAATTCTGCAAGCTCGCTATCACCGAAACAAAAAGCTTCTCGCGCTGGCTGGTGGAAGAACTGGAAGAACGCCTGCCCGGTTTCGACCAGCATCTCAAACTGCACGTCACCGGATGCCCCAACAGCTGCGGACAGCACTGGATTGCCGACATCGGCATTGAAGGCAAGAAGATCAAAGTTCACGATCGTATGGTTGATGCCTACTACTTCTGCGTGGGTGGAGCGCTGGGCCTCCACCAGGCGACCGCGCGCCCGGTCGGATATCGCTGCGCCGCCACGGAAGTGCCGGATGCGCTGGAGCGCTTGCTGGGGCGCTATCTTGCGCAGCGCGAAGCGGGTGAAAATCTCCGCCAGTTTTTCGTTCATCACAGCGACACGGAGTTGCGTGAGTTCTTGGCCGGCGAAGTCGTGGCCCCGGTCGCGCGCGATTTACCGGACCCCACTCGGAGTCTGGCTCAGGCAGGAGGGCTCGGTGACTAACTTGTTCCCAATGTTTCTAAAGCTGGACGGCAGGCAATGCCTCGTCGTGGGCGCCGGAAAAGTCGGTGAGCCGAAGATCGGTACCCTGCTGGAAACGGGTGCGCGCATACGAGTAGTTGCGCTCGACGCCACTCCCGCAGTCCGTGAATGGGCACGCGCCGGAAAGATCGACCTCGAACTGCGCGCCTTCTCGCCTGACGATCTGGACGGCGCGTTCCTCGCAATCGTGGCCACGAATTCGCGCACGTTGAACGAGCGGGTTTATCACGAAGCGCAGCGCCGTGGCGTGCTGTGCAATGTGGTTGATGTTCCGGATCTGTGCGATTTCTTCTATCCCTCGGTCGTGCGCCGCGGCGATCTGCAGATCGCTGTTTCGACCGCCGGACAGAGTCCATCGCTCGCCCAGAAAATTCGCCAGCAGCTCGAAAAACAATTCGGACCAGGGTACGCCGCGTGGGTCGCCGAGCTCGGTGAGACTCGCAGGCTCATTCTCGCCAGCGATCTCGACAAAGAACGCAAGCTCGATCTGCTGCATTCGCTGGCCAGCAGGGAAGCGGTGGAAGCAGCATTAGCCGAAACACCGGAACTAGTGGCCAAAGGAGAGGGAGCATGAGTGGGAAAGTTTATCTGGTGGGCGCGGGGCCGGGCGACCCGGAGTTGCTGACGCTGAAAGCGCTGCGTGTGCTGAAAACGGCTAATGCCGTGCTACACGACGACCTGGTCAGCCCCGAGATTCTGAAACTCATTCCTGCCGCGGCGCAGGTTCACAACGTCGGCAAACGCTGCGGAAAGAAAAACATCCTGCAGGAGGAAATCAACTTTCTAATGGTTGCGCTCGCCGAGTCTGGGTTGCGAGTGGTCCGGCTGAAGAGCGGAGATCCAATGATCTTCGGACGAGCCGGAGAAGAAATCGAAGCGCTGCGCCGGGCCAACATTCCTCACGAAATCGTACCTGGCGTGACCTCGGCATTGGGCGCGGCCGCCGCAGCGCAGATCCCGTTGACTCATCGCCGCGCGTCATCAGCGCTGGTATTCATCACTGCGCACCAGGCATCGGAGAGTGAGGCCGCCAACTGGAGCAAGCTGGCGGGAAGCGGCGCGACGTTGGTGATTTACATGCCCGGACAGAGGTACGCCGAGGTTGCGGCCAAGCTGAAGGCGGCTGGACTTGCCGGCGAGACGCCCTGTGCGGTCATTTCACGTGCCACAACCCCGCACCAGCGAACGCACCGTTCCACGATCGCCGAGTTGCACCGCTCGCCAAAGCTCGCCGCTCCCACGCTTCTGGTCGTCGGAGAAGTCGTGCGCTTTGCCGACCCCGTTGCTCTTGCCCAGCAATTCGGAGCGCCGGACCTTTCTGCGGTCAAAGACGGCGCTCTCCCCACGCCGCTATTTGCAACTCCAGATTTCGAAACAACTGAGGAGCCTCTCCCGTGAAGAACCAGATTCAGCAGCACATCCAGGACCAAATCGCAGACGTTCAGCAATTGGCGGAGAGCTGGACTCCCCAGCACGCTCTGACTTGGGCGTTCGAGACTTTCGGAAACCGGGTAGCGATTTCCTCGGCATTCGGCGCCGAGGGGATGGTGCTGATCGATATGGCTTCGCGCGTACGCAAAGACTTCCGCCTCTTCACCATCGACACAGAATTCCTTTTTCCCGAAACCTACAACTTGATGGACAGGATCGAAGAAAAGTACGGCATCGCCATCGAGAAAGTGTGCTCCGAGCTCTCGCCCGAGGAGCAGGAGCGCACTCACGGCGCTGCTCTGTGGACGCGCGATCCCGACCTCTGCTGCAACCTGCGAAAAGTCGAGCCGCTTCGCCGCAAACTCAGCGAACTCGGCGCGTGGATCACCAGCATTCGCCGCGACCAGACCTCCGTACGATCCGGCGCGCGCAGAGTTGAATGGGACGCCAAGTTCGGCCTGGTGAAAGTCAATCCTATCGTCGACTGGACCTCGAAGCAGGTGTGGCGCTATATCCACGACCACGACGTCCCCTACAACGAACTTCACAATCAGGATTACCCAAGCATCGGCTGCACGCATTGCACGCGCGCCGTCCGGCCGGGAGAAGATCCGCGTGCTGGTCGTTGGCCCGGATTTGCCAAGACCGAGTGCGGTCTGCACATCATTGAACCGGTGCCGGCTTCGGGTGCTAGTGCGTCAAAAGCCGCAAAGCTCGGCAACTGATTCAGCGGTTTGGTCAACCTGCCTGGCAGAAGGCGCTGGAGATCCCTCCCCAGTCACGCGCGGGTTCTTGCTGGGGGAAGAAGATTCCGTGCAGGCGCTGCACCGACTCATCAGCTTTCGACTCTTCCACCAGGAAAGAAATCGTTCGGTCCGAAGCCCCCTGGCATACGACGCGCACGTCCATATCCGCGACGGCTGCGAAAACGCGGCTAGCCACCTCCGGCTGTCTTCGAATGTTTTCTCCCACCAGGCACACCAGCGCCTTGTGATTTTCCCAGCGCACATCGGCTACGCCTCGGAGATCGGCAGCAATCGCGGGTAATGCCGCCGTCGATCCGACCAGCAACGACACACGCCCCAGCGACGTCGCCATCAAATCCACGGGGCAGGAATGCCGGTCGAATGCCGCATACACCGCACGCAACAACTCCGAGCCGACCCCCTGCGGGGACTCAATCTCAACCGCCGCGACGGTTCTCTTCGCGGTGATGGCGCTTACGACGCTGCCGCCTTTTACGCGGGCGACGATTTCCGTTCCTTCGCCTTCCGGCCGTCTCGAATTCAAAATATAAACGGGAATGTTCTCCCGCACGGCCGGAGCCAGCGTCGAAGGATGCAGGACTTTCGCTCCAAAGTGAGCTAGCTCTGCCGCCTCATCAAAACTCATCTTGCGGATCACGCGCGCGTCGGAACAAAGCTTGGGATCGGCCGTCATGATGCCATCCACGTCGGTCCAGATCTCGATGCGGGTGGCACGCAGCGCTGCCCCGACAATCGCAGCGCTGAAGTCGGACCCGCCGCGTCCCAGCGTCGTTGGCACTCCATGGCAGGTCGCGGCAATGAACCCTCCCAACACCGGCACCTGCCCGCTCTCCAGCAGCGGACTCAAAGCCTGCTGAAGCCTCTGCTCGGTCGCGTCCCAGACCGGGCTAGCTTGGCCATGGCGTGCGTCGGTCACGATGCAAGCCCGCGCATCGACGTGCGCCGCGGTTACTCCAGCCTGGCACAGAGCCTCCTTCACCAGCCTGCTGGAAAAGCATTCCCCAAACCCCAACAGATGGTCCTGTGATTTGAGATCGAGTTGGCGCGACGCTTCCAGATCGTGCAGCAGCGATTCCAGAGCCCGAAACTCGCTGCGCAGTTCGCGATCAAGGGCGCTATATGCGGATTCATTGACGAGCAAGTCCGCCAATTGCTCATGCCGAACATAGATGCTCCGCACTGTGGCAAGCGCCAAGCCGAGATGGCCGTTCGCCGCCGCGTTTCCCGCCTCGAGCAGTTGATCGGTGACTCTGGCCAGCGCACTTACCACGACTACCGGCTGCGCGCCCAGTCGGCTCCGAACGATACCGATGAGCCGGCTGATTGCGGCGGCATCCTCCACCGACGTGCCGCCGAACTTCATCACCACCAGCTCATCGCCTCGCTCGAATCTGCTTTGTCGCGGTCGTTCGGTTCTTTGTTCGCCGATATGTTCGCTCATATTGTCCAGCTCCGTTTCTCAGTTTTGAGGCAAAGAAAAACCCACCGCCAGATCGCTTCTGGCGGTGGGTTCGGGTGATTCTTTTAAGGGTGCTTTACTTCATCCGATCCCGTCCTCCAGAAGACACGTAATTCGTGTCGACATACCTGTGCCTGTCGATGTAATTCGCGTGGATTTCTGGATGAGAGTCGTCATGAAAATATTCGATGTCCGGAACAACTACAACGTAAGGGTAGTCTCGCGCCCGGCCCAGGAGAAATTCAAAATTCCGATAGATGTAATCGATATTTCAGGTAAGTCGAGCCCGAGCCCTTCTCTGCGATCTTCGCGGAAGTTCTCGGCGAACTCAGCGGTTAAAGCTTTTTGAGGGTGTCGGGGTAAGGGGCAAAAAGCTCTTGACCGCTGAGGACGCAGAGAAAAATCCGCAGAGACCGCGAAGGGATAGCAAGTTACGGGCTCCCTTGAATTCTGATATCTGATATCAGTTTGCCCGGTCCCTAGTCGTCCAACTTCTTCATTTGCGTGGCAAACTGTCGCAACAGAGCGACAAACGCGGTCGATGCCACCGATAGCGTTCGATCACGCCGGTAAGCCAGTCCCAGTTCGCGGTACAGCACTGCGTCTTCAATCTCGATCAGCTTGACCCGGCCACTCTCCACTTCGTCGCGCGCAAACGACGCGCTGATCAGTGATACGCCCAGATCCGCCGCCACGAAGCTCTTGATCATGCCGATGCTGGGCAGTTCCATTCGCACCTGCAGTTCGGCGGCGTGGGGGCGAAAGAGCTTGTCCAGCAGCCTGCGCGTGTGCCCGGTCTTCGGAAACAGCAGCGGATGTTTCACGATCTCGCTGACCGGCACCACCTTGAACTTCGCCAGCGGATTCTTGGGGCTCACCATCAGCATCAGCTTATCGCGGAAAATCGGCTGGATCTTCAGACTCGGCGACTGGATCGGCAAGGTGAGAATGCCCACCTCCACCTGACCGTTCTCCAGCTTTTCCACGATTTTGTAGCTGAAATTGCGGTAAATGCTGATCTGTACCGGTGGATAGCGCCGGCAATATTCACCGAACACCTCCGGTAGAACATACAAACACGTAGCCTCGTTGGCGCCCACGCGCAGGGTGCCGCGCGGAGTGCCGCTGTGGTCGGCCACCGCCATCAACGACTCATCCCGCAGATTCTTCAGGCGTTCGGCGTATTCATAGAAAACCTGGCCCGCCGGGGTCAGTTTGACCGTCTTGCCCGAGCGGTCGAGCAGCCGGTCTCCGTACTCCTGCTCCAGCTGCCGGATCTGGGCGCTGACCGCCGATTGCGAGCGGAAAACCTTCTCCCCGGCACGGGAAAAGCTCCCTTGCCGGGCAACCTCCAGGAACGTGATGAGCTGATCAAAGTCCATTGTGGTTGAGCGAAATTATAGCGGAGTCAGCGTCGTTCAAGGTTAATTACCCGGAATCAACTCTGCAACGGGGCGCTCTGAAATTTGCATGCCTTGTATCGAAATTCTGCATTGTACTTTGGCTGCCCGCAGGCAAGAGAATACGAACGGCTGTTCCGGAGCAGAAGTGTGCGACACTCTAAGGTCGTGCCAAGCTCGCCCTGGCAAACACGCCCAAGACCAGTGATTCGAAAGGAATTCAGTCCACCGGACGAGTCGGATTCCATGACGATGATGACGACGACGCGTCTAAACCCGAGAAACGGCCTGCCGCCCGCACAGGGTCTCTACAACCCTGCCTACGAGCACGACGCCTGCGGGATCGGGTTTGTCGCCAGCATCAGCGGCCAGAAGAGTCACGACATCATCCGCAAGGGAATCCAGGTGCTGCTCAACCTGGCCCATCGTGGCGCCTGCGGCTGCGATCCGGAAACCGGCGACGGCGCCGGCGTCCTTATCCAGATTCCACACAAGTTCTTCGCGCGCGAATGCGAGAAGCTGGGCTTCGCTCTTCCGAAGCCTGGGCTGTATGGCGTCGGCATGACTTTCCTCCCCGTCGAGAAACACCAGCGCTTGCAATGCGAAGGAATCCTTGAGCGCATTATTCGCGAAGAGGGCCTGACCTTACTCGGCTGGCGCGATACTCCGGTCTACGCCTCGGCAATCGGCCGCGTGGCCCGGGCTTCTCAGCCGTACATCCAGCAAATCTTCGTGCGCTGCAATTCCTGCATGGACGAAGACGCCTTTGAGCGCAAGCTCTACGTTGTTCGCAAGCGCGCCGAGAATGAAATTCGCGAGTCCGGCGTCGAAGATGCCGAGATGTTCTACATCCCGTCGCTCTCGTGCCGCACCATCGTCTACAAGGGATTGCTGCTCGCGTCGCAGATCACCAACTTCTACCGCGAACTCTCCGATCCCGATGCCGTGAGCGCGTTGTGCCTGGTCCACCAGCGTTTCTCGACGAATACGTTTCCCAGTTGGCAGCGGGCGCATCCTTACCGCTACGTCGCCCACAACGGCGAGATCAACACGCTGCGCGGCAACGTCAACTGGATGCAGGCCCGCCAGTCGCTGCTGCAGTCTCCACTTTTTGGCGACGATCTGAAAAAGCTGAATCCCATCATCGCCCCTGACGGCAGTGACTCGGCGAACTTCGATAACGCCGTCGAATTGCTCCTGCAATCGGGGCGCAGCCTGCCGCACGTGATGGCCATGCTGATTCCGGAAGCCTGGTCGGGCAACCCGCACATGAAGCCGGAGAAGCGAGCCTTCTACGAGTACCACGCCTGCATGATGGAGCCTTGGGACGGCCCTGCCGCCATCGCCTTCACCGATGGCCGCGTCATCGGTGCCACGCTCGACCGCAACGGCCTGCGTCCCGGACGATACGTCGTTACGCATGACGATCTGGTGGTCATGGCGTCGGAGGCAGGAGTGCTCGACATCGCGCCCGAGCAAGTCAAGAGCAAAGGCCGCCTGCAGCCGGGCAAGATGTTCCTGGTCGATACGGTCGAAGGCCGCATCATTTCGGATAAGGAAATTAAGCAGAAGCTTGCCTCGCGCCAGCCCTACGGCCAGTGGGTGAAAGAGAATCAGATCACGATCGATCAGTTGCCCGAACCCACGCGCATGCACTTCCCGGATGCGGAGACGCTGCTTCGCCGCCAGCGCGCCTTCGGTTACAGCGATGAAGATCTTCGGATGATTCTCACCCCGATGGCGTCGAAGGGCGAAGAACCCGTTGGATCGATGGGCACCGACACGCCGCTGGCCTGTCTCTCCGACAAGCCGCAGTCGTTGTTCAATTATTTCAAGCAGCTCTTCGCGCAGGTCACCAATCCTCCCATCGATCCCATCCGCGAAGAAATGGTGATGTCGCTCATTAGCTATATCGGAAGCGAGCGCAACATCCTGGAAGAAGCGCCGGAGAACTGCCACATGCTGAAGCTGGCGCATCCGCTGCTCTCGAATCGAGAATTGGAGAAGCTGCGCCGGGTTTCGAATCGCGACTTGCTGGCGACCACGCTGCCGGCGCTATTCCGTGCAAAAGACGGCGAGGAAGGATTGAAGCGCGCCCTCGACGAACTTTGCCAACGAGCATCTCTGGCGGTGAAAGCCGGATATTCGCTAATGATTCTCTCGGATCGCGGCGTGGACAAAGATTACGCTCCCATTCCGTGCCTCCTTGCGTTGGCGGCCGTCCATAACCTGCTGGTGCGGGAAGAGACGCGAACCCAGGTTGCTCTGATCACCGAATCCGGCGAGCCGCGTGAAGTCATGCATTTCGCCTTGCTCAGCGGCTACGGAGCGAGCGCGATTAACCCGTACCTCGCGCTCGAGAGTGTTGAGAACCTGGTCTGGCGCGGCGAGTTGGGTGACGGCATCACGACGGAACTCGCGGTGAAGCACTACATGAAGGCTATCAAGAAGGGGTTGCTCAAGACCTTCTCGAAGATGGGCATCTCCACGTTGCAAAGCTATCAGGGAGCACAGGTTTTCGAAGCCATCGGGCTGAACAAAGAATTGATTGACGCCTATTTCGCCGGAACGACTTCGCGCCTCGAGGGGATTGGACTTTCCGTTGTCGCTGCCGAAGCCCTGATGAAACACGATTACGCCTTCCGCCCGCTGACCGAGTTTGAGACTGAACTCGCGGTCGGCGGCAGTTATCACCAGCGCGTTAACGGCGAATATCATCTGCTCAATCCGTTGACTATCAGCAAGCTGCAGCAAGCAGTCCGTCAGGATAGCTTTAAGACATTTCAGGAATACACCGAGCTCATCGACAAGCAGAGCGCGAACTTGTGCACTCTGCGTGGCCTGATGAAGCTAAAGAACGGCGACACGCCCGTTCCGCTCGATGAAGTCGAGCCCGCCAAAGAAATCGTAAAGCGCTTCACCACGGGTGCTATGTCGTTCGGGTCCATCAGCAAGGAAGCCCACGAAACTCTCGCCATCGCCATGAACCGCATCGGCGGCAAATCCAACACCGGCGAAGGTGGAGAAGACGAAGGACGATTCCAGCCCGACCCCAACGGAGATCTTCGCCGCAGCGCCGTTAAGCAGGTTGCCTCGGCCCGCTTCGGCGTGACCGCGAACTACCTGGTCAACGCCGACGAGTTGCAGATCAAGATGGCGCAAGGCGCGAAACCCGGCGAGGGCGGCCAACTCCCCGGCCACAAAGTCGACGAGGTGATTGCGCGGCTCCGGCATTCCATCCCCGGCGTTGGACTGATCTCACCGCCGCCGCACCACGACATTTATTCGATCGAGGACCTCGCGCAACTGATTTACGACCTGAAAAACGTGAATCCGCACGCCCGCATCGCCGTGAAACTGGTTGCGGAAATCGGCGTGGGTACGGTCGCGGCGGGCGTGGCCAAGGCGCATGCCGACGTCGTGCTGATCAGCGGCGACAGCGGCGGCACCGGCGCGTCCCCGTTGAGTTCGATCAAGCATGCCGGAATTCCGTGGGAGCTAGGCCTGGCGGAAACGCAGCAGGTGCTCCTCCTGAACGATCTGCGCAGCCGCATCCGCGTGCAGACCGACGGCAAACTCCAGACCGGCCGCGACGTCGCCATTGCCGCCCTGTTGGGCGCCGAGGAGTTCGGGTTCGCCACGACTCCCCTGATCGCGATGGGCTGCATCATGATGCGCAAGTGCCATCTCAACACTTGCTCGGTTGGCATCGCCACGCAGGATCCGGAACTGCGCAAGCAGTTCAAGGGGCAGCCCGAGCACGTCATCAATTTCTTTTTCTTCATCGCCGAACAGCTCCGCCAGTACATGGCGGAACTGGGTTTCCGCACCGTCGACGAGATGGTTGGCCGCGTCGATATGCTCGACGTGGAACCGGCTGTGGATCACTGGAAAGACCACTGGAAGGCCAAGGGCCTCGACTTTTCCGCCATTCTCTACAACCCGCCCGTACCCTCGCGCGTTGCCCGGCGCCGCGTGCAGGCGCAGGATCACGGCCTGGAGCAGGCGCTCGATCACAAGATTCTCTTGCAAGTGGCCGCCACCCTCGAAACCCTGGCGCCGATTGAAGTGAAGTTTCCCGTGCGCAACATTCACCGCTCAGTGGGAACCATGCTGAGTGGTGAAATCGCGCGCCGTTACGGCTCGGCCGGATTGCCCGACGACACCGTCCGCGTTCACCTCACCGGCTCGGCCGGTCAGAGCCTGGGCGCGTTCCTCGCCAAGGGAGTTACGCTTTCGCTCGAGGGCGAAGCCAACGACTACGTTGGCAAAGGTCTCTCCGGCGGTCGACTCATCGTGTTTCCGCCGCGCGCTTCCGGATTCGCGCCCGAAGAAAACATCATTATCGGCAATGTCGCCCTTTACGGCGCTACCAGTGGCGAAGCGTTCTTTAACGGAGTCGCCGGCGAGCGCTTTGCCGTCCGCAACTCCGGGGCAACTGCGGTCGTCGAAGGCGTCGGCGACCACGGCTGCGAATATATGACCAACGGCATCGTGCTGGTGCTCGGCTCCTGCGGCAGGAATTTCGCCGCCGGCATGAGCGGCGGAGTCGCTTACGTCTTCGACGAGCGTGGAGACTTTACCGACAGGCGTTGTAATCTGGACTCGGTCGATCTGGAGCCCTTGCTCGATGAGCCGGATGTGGTGATCGTCCGGGATCTGCTGTTGTCACACTTTGAGTTGACGGCCAGCCGCCGCGCCAAGTGGATTCTCGATAATTGGACCGACGTGGCTTCGCGCTTTATCAAAGTATTTCCGCACGAATTCAAGCGGGTGCTGGGAGTGGCCCGCAGTGAGCAAGCCTACATCCCGAACCAGCCCGTGTCCATCCTGGCGGAAGCCGAGCCGCTGCATCAGGAGCAGGTGCAGCATGGGTAAAACCACCGGCTTCATGGATTACTCGCGCGAGCTGGCGCCGCGCCGCCCGGTGGCCGAGCGCGTCAACGACTGGTTTGAGATCTACCAGGATTTTCCCGAAGAAAAGCTGCGCAAGCAGGGCGCTCGCTGCATGGACTGCGGCGTGCCGTTCTGCCAGACTGGCTGTCCGGTCAGCAATCTTATCCCCGACTGGAACGACCTGGTCTACCGCGGCCGCTGGAAAGACGCAGTCCGCCAGCTCCATGCCACCAACAATTTCCCCGAGTTTACCGGCCGCATCTGTCCCGCTCCGTGCGAAGCTTCATGCGTGCTGGGCATTAATCAACCTCCGGTCACGATTAAACAGAACGAGAAAAATATCGTGGAGCGCGGATTCCTGGAAGGCTGGATCCGCCCCGAGCTGCCGAAAATCCGCACCGGGAAAAAAGTCGCCATCGTCGGATCAGGTCCAGCAGGATTGGCGGCGGCGCAACAGTTGTGCCGCGCCGGCCATACGGTTTCGGTGTATGAGAAGAACGACCGCATCGGCGGATTGCTCCGCTACGGCATCCCTGAGTTCAAGCTGGAAAAACACATCATCGACCGCCGCCTCGAACAGATGTCTGCCGAGGGCGTGAAGTTCGTGACTAACGCTGAGGTGGGTAAGAACGTCGCGGTCGAAAACCTGCGCCGCGAGTTCGACGCCATCGTGCTGGCGGGCGGCTCCGAACATCCGCGTGACCTGCCAGTTCCCGGACGCGAGTTCAAGGGAATTCACTACGCGATGGAGTTCCTCCCGCAGCAGAACAAGCGCTGCCACGGTGACACGCTCGACCCAGCGGCCGATATTCTTGCCACCGGCAAGCACGTGGTGATCATCGGAGGCGGCGACACCGGCGCCGATTGCCTGGGCACCGTCCACCGCCAGAAGCCACTCTCGGTTCACCAATTCGAAATCATGCCCAAGCCGCCTGACGAGCGCTCGCCGCAGACGCCCTGGCCTCTCTGGCCCATGCAACTGCGCGTTGAAGGCGCTCATGAGGAGGGTGGCGTGCGCGACTGGAGCATCGGCACCACCAAGTTTACTGGCGACGAAAGTGGCAACGTCACGCAACTTCACGGTGTAAGGGTCGGCCCTCCCCCGAAGTTCGACCCGATTCCCGGCACCGAGTTCACCATGGATGCCGATCTGGTCCTGATTGCTATGGGATTCCTCGGGCCGGTGCGCAACGGCATGATCGAGCAGTTGGGAGTTCAACTCGACAACCGGGGCAACGTCGCGACCGACCAGAACTATATGTCGTCGGTTCCCGGAGTGTTCGCTGCGGGAGACATGCGTCGCGGCCAATCGCTCGTCGTATGGGCAATCTCCGAAGGCCGCAAAGCGGCGGCCGGCGTCGATGCTTATTTGAAATCGCTCGCGGTCCGCCCGGTTGTTTCTGTGGCCGCTACCGTCCGCCCCATCGCTTCGTGATGATGACCTGTCCCACCGCGGTCGAAGCGGAGATGACGCAGGCTGAGATGAAGCGGAGTAAGATGACTGCTCCACCGTCATGATCCAACTGTCCGACATCCAGGCCGCTCTCGAAAGAATTCGCGCCGACATTCGCGTTTCTCCCTGCCCTCGCTCAGAAACGTTTTCCGGTCTGACTAACAATTCCATCTTCCTCAAGCTCGATAACCAGCAGCGCACAGGCGCTTTCAAAGAGCGCGGCGCTCTGAACAAGCTGCTAACGCTCAATGCGGAGGAACGCTCCCACGGTGTGATCGCCGCCTCCGCCGGCAATCATGCGCAAGGCGTGGCTTACCACGCAGGACGCCACAAGATCCACGCGCGCATCGTCATGCCGCTGCCCACGCCGCTCACCAAAGTTTCGGCGACTCGCGCCTACGGCGCAGAGGTTCTGTTGCACGGCGCCAATTATGACGAGGCCTATGAAAAAGCCGTCGAGCAAAGTAAGGCAGAACGCCTGACCCTCATTCATGCCTTCGATGACGATGCCGTCATCGCCGGGCAGGGAACTCTCGGCCTTGAAATCTTGCAGCAACATCCCAGCATCGACGCGATCGTCGCGCCCATCGGTGGCGGAGGCCTTATCGGCGGAATCGCCTGCGCCGTCAAAGAAACCAATCCCGCGGTACAGATTTTCGGAGTGCAGCCCGCGCGCATTCCATCGATGAAGGCCGCGGTGACCGCAGGCAAGCCCGTTACTCTGGAGTCGGCCAAAACCATCGCCGACGGAATCGCCGTTCGCCGCGCCGGAGAGCGCACCCTTCCACTGGTTCAAAAATACGTCGACGACATCGTTACGGTAGAAGAAGAAGAAATCGCGAATGCGATTCTCTTATTGCTGGAGCGCGAAAAAACGCTGGCCGAGGGCGCCGGAGCCGCAGCCATCGCCGCCGTCCTGAACCGCAAGCTGCCGTTGCAGGGCAAGCGAGTCGCGGTGCTCGTCTGCGGCGGCAATATCGACGTTACCCTGCTCTCGCGAATCATCGAGCGCGGCCTGGTCAAAGACGGACGCCTGGTTCGGCTGCGCGTTCACTTGCCCGACTATCCCGGTGCGCTGCACCGCCTCACCGGAATCCTCGCCGACCATCGTGCCAACATCGTCGAGACCGCCTACGACCGCGCCTACCACGGCGTCAATCTCGGGGACACCGCCATCGACATCACGATGGAGACCCGCGGCCCCGATCACATCGCGGAACTTCTGGCGGCCTTGGTCTCAGCCGGCTACACGCACGAAAGAATTCTGTGACGGCTGAGGGAGGGTTCGAAACGGTCCTTGAAGACGGTGTCTTCAAGGCGCCGATGGGCTAATGGGGGGCTTCGTCGGAGTCCCACGACAGAGCAGGACGCAGACTAGCACACCCACTCCTGCTGCTCCCACCGCAATCCATTTCGGATTTATGCTCGTGCCGGCCCCGGCAGGTCGTGCCGGTGGTCCACAGATCTCTGATTCGTCGAAGCCCTTCTGTTCAGCCTCATGAACAGTCGACCCGCGCGACGCTTCGGTTTGCGGCGACGGTGTGCGGTGATCCAGCTCGCGCTCGACGTTTACATCATTCTTACGGGCCGCGACTTGAATGGTTCTATTCAAGTTGGTCACGTCGTACTGAGTCCATTCGTTGAGGACGGGAACTACCGTGATGCAGTTCACCCGCACCTTGAAACTCTTCGAAGTTCCCACCGAGACACTGCCGTGATCCAGTTCCAGCAAATTGTTTTGCAGCTTGGCCACCGCTTCCGGCTGGATTAGCACCGTTGATCCCTCCATGTTCAGGGTCGCTTGAGATCCAACCTTGGTTTCCAGCAGGTCACCGGGAAAGACCGCGGAGTAGTCCTGAGCCTCGTAGCCGTTAACCCAAACTCCCCCTTGCGTGCGAAGAACTGCAGCTCCAGTCTGTCCCTGCCCAGCCTGACCCGATGCGGTCTGGCTCGCTCCAGTCTGGCCCAGACCAGTCTGGCCCAGCAGCGACACCGGAACGATCAGCAACATCGTCCAACACAGAAAGCAACGTAAAATGGATACACGCATCCTGAAGGCCGATTTTGGAACACTTCCCAACGAAAATCGTAGCTGGGTGTGCCCTCGTCGTCTATTAGCACTATGGTTCCCCGGTGCGGAGAATTCGCCTGCGGATTTGGCCTGTCCGGTTCGCCAATTTCGCCTCTTTTGTAATGTCAATTGTCGCTGGGTAAAACTTTGTAAACCATGCAGTTCCGGGCTCGCGGCAATGTAAATTAGAAGGTGGGGCGTATGAAGACAACAACGAAAAGTGCAGTCATCGCGGCCTTGATCTCGTCCGTCATCATCGTATCCGGTTCGCAGTTCCTTCCGGCCTGCTTCGCATCGGCCGTGAGCCAGGCCCAAGATGCGGGCCAGCCTGCGATTGCCCGGCGCATCGGCGCCATCAAAGCGATCAACGGAAACACGATCACACTGGCCCCGGATTCCGGTCCCGAGGTCGCCGTCACGGTGCAGCCCAACGCTCGGCTCTTGCGCATCGCGGCGGGCGCGAAGGACCTCAAAGATGCCGCGCCCGTCCAATTGCAGGAGTTGCAGGTGGGCGACAGGGTCCGGGTGCGCGGCCAGGCATCGGCCGATGCCACGTCGATCGCCGCGTTGGAGATCATCGTGATCTCACATTCGGACCTCGAAGCGCGGCACGAGCAAGAGCGCCAGGACTGGCAGAAGCGCGGCCTGGGCGGTCTAGTCAGCGCGGTTGACCCAGCCACCGGTACGGTGACCATTTCAGTGACGAGCATGGGAGGCAAGAAAGATATCGCCGTGCACACGTCGAAAACCACGGTGTTCCGGCGATACTCGCCGGACTCGGTGAAGTTCGATGACGCCAAGCCCAGCTCCTTGCAGGAAGTTCAACCGGGCGACCAGCTCCGGGCGCGGGGCGACCGGAGCGCTGACGGCTCGGAGTTGACGGCGGAGGAAATCGTCACCGGCTCCTTCCGCAATGTCGCGGGCATGGTCATTTCCGCGGATGCAAGCGCGAGCACGATTAGCGTTCAAGATCTATTGAGCAAGAAAGCAGTTCAGGTGAAGATATCGGCCGAATCGCAGCTTCACAAGCTGCCCCCTGAAATGGCGCAACGTATCGCGATGCGGCTGAAGAGCGCCATGCCTCCCGGAACTCCGGGAGCGGCCGGTTCTTCGGGCGCCGGATCTGCGCCCGCCGCTGGGAACGGCCAGCAACCCAACGCCTCTTCCAGCGGGACGAACCCGAGCGGTGGCGCGGGTGGCGGGGGAGTGGGTGGCGGAGGAACGGGCGGAGGGATGCGTCAGGGCGGTGCTTTCGATTTTCAGCAAATGCTGAGCCGCATGCCCGCGGTTACGCTCGCCGATCTGCACAAAGGCGATGCCGTGCTGATCGTAGCCACTCAAGGCACGGCCGCCTCTGGTGGCACCGCGATCACGCTGCTCAGTGGAGTCGAACCGATTCTTCAAGCAGCACCTTCAGGCAGCCAGGCCATGATGCTGGCGCCCTGGAGCTTAGGTGGCGCTCCCGGCGGTGAGGGTGGTCCATAACTCTTTCAAGCTCTCGACAAACATTGTTCTACGGTTTATTCGCTCGCAATAAATTAGGAAAATGATAATGATGGTTGAGAAGTGCTCACGTTTCTTTTTCGTCGTGCTCTTATTCTCGCTGTTGGTGAGTGGGTTAGCGGCGCAAACTCCCTCTGGTGCCCTCCGCGGACAGATCACCGATCCCTCGGGTGCGGTCATTCCTAATGCCAGCGTGATCATGACGCCCGCTGCCGGATCTCCGATTGTGGTCCAGAGCAACGCCCAGGGCATGTATGAATTCAAGACCTTGCAGCCCGGCAAATACATCCTCACGGTCGCTGCCGAGGGGTTCACTCTGTATGAAAACGACAATGTCGTGATCTCCGACCAGCCGTTGAAGCTGAACGTGGCGATGACCATCGAAGTGCAGACCCAGAAGGTTCAGGTTTCCGACACCGCGCCGACGGTCGATGTGAATCCCTCGAACAACGCCGGGGCCATCGTGATCTCGGGCAAGGAACTCGAAGCTCTGCCCGACGATCCCGATGAGTTGCTGACGGATCTCCAAGCCTTGGCCGGACCCTCCGCGGGCCCCAACGGCGGGCAGATGTACATTGACGGCTTCACCGCCGGCCAGCTCCCGCCCAAATCCTCGATTCGTGAGATCCGCGTCAACCAGAATCCGTTCTCCGCCGAGTACGACCAGCTGGGTTACGGCCGCATCGAAATCTTTACCAAGCCCGGAACCGATAAATACCACGGGCAGTTGTTTGTCATCGGCAACGACTCCGCCTTCAATTCGCCGAATCCTTTTGCCGGTGAGGAGCCACCGTACTACACGACGCAATACAACGGGAACATCGGCGGCCCGCTGGGCAAGACTGCATCCTTTTTCTTCAACCTCGAGCGCCGCAACATCAACGAACTGACGGCGATCAACACCCCGATCCTCGATCCTACCTTGTCCCCAACCACATTGGTCGAGTCGATTTCGAACCCGCGCCAGCGCACTAACCTCAGCCCCCGCTTGGATTGGGCGCTATCGAAAAACAACACGCTCACGGCGCGCTATCAGTATTATCGCGACACGGAAACCAATAACTGCGTTGGCCTATTCAGCCTTCCGTCGCAGGCTTGCTCGACCAAGTCCACAGAAGACACGGTGCAGATCGGAGATACGCAGGTCTACGGCTCGAAGATCGTCAACGAAACGCGTTTCCAGTACGTCCGCGATAACAGTCTCCAGACTCCAGGGGACACCAATCCTACGGTGAATGTGATCGGCGCTTTCAGTGGCGGGGGCAGTGGCTCAGGGAATTCCAATGACCTCCAAAACCGCTACGAACTGCAGAACTATACCTCGCTCATTCACGGCAATCACGTGCTCAAGTTCGGCGGGCGATTCCGCGCTACACAGGATACGAGCTATTCCAGGGCGGGATTCAACGGTACATTCACGTTCTCTTCGTTGAACACTCCCGGCGACGTTCCGCCGCCTGCTCAACCCTGCACCATCGGAGCTAATCCGGCCTGTCCCATCTCCGAACTCTATGCCGAGCAGGTGTTAACCGGCGTCGTCAGTGGCACTCCGTATGCAACCACGTTGACCTACACCACCGGCCTGCCCACCTCTGAAGTCACTTACTATGACTTCGAACCCTACATTCAAGACGACTGGCGGGTGCGGCCCAACATCACGCTCAGCGCCGGCCTCCGCTTCGAAACGCAGAACTTCATTCACGACCATGGTGACTTTGCTCCACGCGTGGGTTTTGCCTGGGGCGTTGGCGGCCGGAGCACTCCTCCAAAAGTTGTCATTCGGGGCGGCTACGGCATTTTTTATAACCGCTTCCAGTCGGCACAAATACTGAATGTCGAGCGCTTCAATGGCGTCACCCAGCAACAGTTCATTATCAACAACCCGACTTGCTTCCCAGGCGTCGACGTAGCGCTCACCAACTTCTCGAACTGCGGACCCACCACCTCCAGCAAGTCTGCCACCTATCAGATCAGCCCCACGCTGCACGCTCCCTATACCATGCAAGGCGCGGTCAGCGTGGAACGCCAGGTCACCAAGTCGGCGACTGTCTCTGCGACCTACCTGAACTCACGTGGCTTCGACCAGTTCCTGACCATCAACGCGAATGCGCCGTATCCAGGAACACCCTGCTATGTGACTGGATGTCCGCCGATCACCCAAGGCAACCTCTACCGCTACATTTCGGAAGGCAATTTCAAGCAAAACCAGCTGATCCTGAACACCAATGTGCGCATTGGTTCCAAGGTCCAACTGTTCGGCTTTTACACTCTGGGATATGCGAACAGCGACACTTCCGGTGTTTCCAGCTTCCCGACGAATTCCTACGACATCAGTCAGGACTGGGGCCGCGCCTCGTTCGATGTCCGGCACAGACTCTTTCTCGGCGGCAGTATTGCCTTCCCGTATCTGTTTCGTCTGAGTCCCTTCATGGTGGTCAGTTCCGGTTCTCCTTTCTCCATCACGTCGCCGCTCGACGAGAACGGGGACCAGATCACCAACGATCGCCCCGGGATATCGTCCGCCACCTGCCCTGCTGGTGAGAACCCGAATGGCACCGTTTACTGCACGCAGCTTGGAACGTTCGATGCATCCGGTGCCGGTAAGCTTCTGCCCATCAACTCGGAAACCGGCCCGGCCCACTTCGTCCTGAACCTGCGCCTCACCAAGACCTTCGGAATCGGACCCAAAACGAAAGCCGCCGTTCAAGGCCAGGGCCAAGGCGGGGGCGGCGGTGGTGGGCGGGGCGGCGGCGGTGGTCCTCGCGGTTCGCTCTTCGGCGGCGGCGGTGGATTCAACACCTCCTCCAATTCCGACCGGCGCTACAATCTCACTCTCGGTGTGGGGGCGCGCAATGTTTTCAATAACGTGAACGTGGCGAATCCCAACGCAGTTCTGGGCTCCAGGTACTTTGGCATTTCCAATGCACTGCAAGGGGGTCCGTTCTCGCAAGGCGGCACGGCCAACCGCCGCATTGAACTGCAAGCGACCTTTGCCTTCTGAGCGGGAGCATTCCTCGTCATATCGCGAATCCCGGGAGTCGCGTTATGCTGACAAACAGAGACTGCGTGCCGCTCCATCCCGCAGTGTAAAGGCCCGAAACCGATTGCCTTTTCTTCCTACGACCAGGCGGAAGTTTATCCGCCTCGCGGCGGCCGCCGGCGTGGCTGCACTCGCCGCCGAGTCCGTGCTGCTCGAGCCCAACCATCCCCGCATCGTGCGCCAGGAAATTGCCCTGCGGCGCTGGCCCGCGCGGCTCGAAGGCTTCAGCATCGCTCTGCTCAGCGATTTCCATTACGATCCTCATTTCTCCGTTCATCCGTTGCGCTCGGCGATCGGCATGGTCAACGGACTGCATCCCGAACTGATCGTGCTGACCGGTGATTTCGTTTCCATGCCTCTCTTCGGGGATGCGGCAGCGGCTGGGGCTGCCGCAGAACCCTGTGCCCAGCTTCTGTGCCAGATGCAAGCGCCTCACGGCCTATGGGCGGTGATGGGAAACCATGACGCCTCGACCGATCCGGATCGCGTGACGAGTGCGCTGCGCTCCGCGGGAATTCAGGTGCTGTCCAACCAATCGACCCCGATCGAACGCGATGGCGCGCGCTTCTGGCTGGGCGGTGTGGACGATGTGTTAGAGGGCGACCCTGACCTTGACGCAACCCTGCACGACATTCCCGCGGACGAACCCGCAGTCCTGTTAGCCCATGAGCCGGACTACGCCGATCACGTCGCTCGCCATCCCGTCGACCTCCAACTCTCGGGGCACACCCATGGAGGCCAGGTGCGCCTGCCTTTTGTCGGCCCACTTTATTTGCCAGCGTTAGCCAGAAAATACGTTTGGGGTTTGTACAAGATCGGCGGTCTCACGCTCTACACCAATCCGGGTCTGGGCACCGTCGGAGTTCCGGTCCGTTGGAATTGCCCTCCTGAAATCACCTTGCTGACTCTGCGGCGCTCTGCGAGTTGAGCCACAACTTTGCCGGAAGATTACTATCCGGTTATGCAATCCGTTTCATCTCCAGACGTTTCGTTCGCCCGACACGGCCTGTAACCTATTCCGAATGAAGGGAATACCTGCGCCTGGGAGTGGTCCTGGATTTGCCCCCGAACCTCAGTTAAGCGGATTTCCGCTTTACGTGGAGCGGCACAACTCATGTCTCGTCGCACCTGGCCTGCGATTCTCTTGTTCCTGCCTGCAGTGGCACTGGCGGTGAGCACTACGGTGCCGCGTCTGCGGTCGGGCACGCTTGAGCAGCGGGAAAGACAAATGTCGAGAACGCTGGCTCGCGCGTCGCAGTTCGTCGATGTGCTGCACATCTCCCGGCCGGCTTGCCAGGACGTTCAAGCGCCTGAAGCCTTGACCACGCCTGATCCGCTGTTCACGCCGTCCGCGCGCGGGCAGAAAGTGAAAGTCAGTTTCATCATAGGAACCGATGGACGCGTTCACAGCCCTCTGATTCTGGTTAGCGCGGGAGTCGCCGGCGACCGCCATGTGCTGCAGACCGTGCGCACCTGGAGGTACCGTCCGGCGACCTGCAACGGTGTTCCAACGGAGACCGAAGGCAAGATCGAGTTTTCCAGCCGGTAGCCCGAGCCGCTGGGCTAGAATGACCTCAACGGGTAGTTCGACGCGTGGACAAATCCTGGGACAAAGACAAGTTGGATAAAGATAAGTTGGAAAAAGACAAGAGAAATCCCCGACCTTCTGACTCGCCGGTGCACAACGCCGAGATGGACGAACTGTTCCGCAGGCTGCAGCCCGAAATGCGGCGTCCCAAGCCCAGTGAAGATGCGATTGCCGCGGCGCTCGAGGCCGCCCAACGTCTGGCGGCCGAAGCCGACGCGGAGCAGGCTGCCGACGATACGGCCGAGACCATGCAAGACCTCAGCGGCGTGTCGTCCACGGTCCTTTGCCGCACTTGTGGATACCGCAATCGCGAAGGCAACAAGTTCTGCGCCATGTGCGGCATCGCCGTTGCTGAACCTGCCGTTGCAGAATCTGAAGAGGCGGAAACTGCGCGGGAAGAGCGTCCGCCGTCGCGCGCTCTCTCACTGCGCAACGCGTTCGATGATCGCGATCACGAAACCAGGCCGGCGACCACCCAGCCCACGGGCCAGGAGACGCACCACTATCATCATCACTATCATCACCACTATTTTCCCGGCGGGGAAGCGATGGCGGCGCGGTCCGCAGCCGATCCAGTCCGGGCGGACGCTGGGCGGGATGTGCGGCCGACGGCTGCGCTGCGTGGCGATATGAGCAGGGCCGAGGCCGCGGTTCGGGGCATCGCCCACGAGTGGGTGCTGGCTTGCAACACGAAACACCTCGATGATCTGCTCGACCTTTATGTTGCCGATGCTCTGGTTCTGCGCTCCAACACTCCACCTATCCGCGGGGCCGCGGCTGTCCGTGAGTTTTTCTTTGGCGCCCTCGATGCCGGCCTGGGAGAGGTGGAATTGGAACCACTGCGCGTGGAAGTCGTCGGAGAGCTTGCTTACGAAGCAGGACGTTGCAAGGCTCTGATTCCGAGCGCCAGCGGCAAGCGGCGTGAAGAACGCGGCAAGTACCTCTGGGTCTGCGCGCGCCAGAGTAACGGCGAATGGAAGCTGGCGGCGGATTGCTGGTCCAGCGATTTAACGCTCAGCACGCTCGAATCCGAGGTGCCGCAGAATGCTGGCGTAAGAACCACCCAGCCGCGCAAGAATCCCTAGGGAAATCAAATTGGTTTGAAAGGGCACGACTTTTAGTCGTGCCGCTACATGCCGCATAGGCATCGGGTTTTAGCCCCTGAGGTCGCCCCGTCGACACAACCTCTACGGGCTCACCCCAAATTTCGCCAAGTCTCCGCGCAACTGTTCCAACTGTTGCATCTGGATCGTCTGCATTCCCAGCTTGACGGCACATTCCAGGTTTAGGGCGCGATCGTCGATAAAGCAGCACTGCTCTGCGCGAATCTGCGTCGTCTCCAGCGCCAGCCGGTAAATGTCCCGCTCCGGCTTGCGGAATCCCACAAAGCAGGAACTCACGAACAGCCTGAAGATATTCCGCAGTCCATACTTTTCAATCCGGTAATCATTCAGCTCGCGGGATTCGTTATTGATCGTGCCCATGAAGTATTTGCCGGAGTCCGTGAGCGCCTGCGCGAATTGCAGCACGTCTGGAAACGGCTGCGACAGAGAATACATGTAATCGCGAAACGCGTCTGGCGTGAAGGGACGAGAGCGATAGAAAATCGTGCGCTCCAGGTACTCATCGAGGGTGATCTTGCCGCGCTCGAACGATGAGACCACCATCTCATGCCGGTCATGGAATTCTTCCTCGTCGAGGTGGAAGTGTTCGAGCGCCGCAGCGCGCTGCGTGTGGTCCCATGCATTGCTGAGCAGCACACCGCCGACGTCCCAGAAAATGGCGCGAATGACAGACAAGAGAGTTCCTCCGCAACAGAAAAATGCTGGAAAAGAGTGTAGCCGAGACGCCTGAGGAAGGGTGGCTGCAGTTTGGTTTTGGGAAGCAACGTGCGATTCTTGGAGGGGCGCCCCTCCCCCTCGGTCTAATGGAATGATCGAGTTGGAGGTAAATCGCGAAAAAGTCTAAGCGGCTCAGTCAGTTACAGGCAAAATATTGTTTCTAAAAGACTTAGGCAGTTAGTCCGGCGATAAGCTCTTTAGAATCAGTCAGCAACTTTTTAACTTTCTTGCGGTAAAGTCTTGACTTGCAAGTCACTTCACTGCTCTAAGGCCCAGAAACTAGAGGATCGAATCGTTCAAAGGGAAAGTCAATCCCACGACAGTATCCCGCTTTAGAACCTCGAGTGCAGCTCACTGGATCGGGGTCAAGCTGCAAGAATGTGCTTGACATATTCCCATATAGGAATATATATTCTCCTACATGGCGAGAGCGGCTACCACGTCGGATGCGTTCAATGCGGTGGCAGAACCGCGCCGGCGGGACATTTTGAACTATCTGGCGCTCGAGGAGCGGGCCGTGGGGGACATCGTCGCGACCCTAAGAATGGAGCAATCCTCGGTGTCGAAACATCTGGGCGTGCTGCGTCGCGTCGGGCTGGTGCGGGTGCGGCGGCACGGGCGGCACATGTTCTATCGAACCAATGCGGAGGCGATCCGCCCGCTGCATGAGTGGACCAAGACCTTCGAGCGGCTGTGGCAGCATCAGTTGCTCCGCGTGAAAGAGCGCGCCGAGGCAAAACAGAAATCTTCAGAAACTTTGTGAACCTAACCGAATACGATCAAAACAAAAACGCAAGGAGGAGCAAAGAAGATGAGTCCGACAGCTACCGAGGGGATTGAGAACCTTACATTGACTATTACGCAGGAAATTCACGTGCGGGCTTCACTCGAGGTGACATTCGAGGCGCTGCTCGAGCAACTGGGGCCGGAGAATGACACGCCCGAGGGCAAGAAGATGTCGATGAAGATCGAGCCGTGGCCTGGAGGCCGCTGGTATCGCGATCTGGGCGACGGCAACGGCCATTTCTGGGGACACGTGCAGGCCATCAAGCGCCCGGCGCTGATCGAAATCACAGGGCCGCTGTTTATGTCGTATCCGGTCGTATCGAATCTTCAGTACCGGCTCAGCGAGGAAGACGGCGGAACCCTGATCAAGTTCCACCACATGGCGCTCGGATTCATTCCAGACGATCACAAACAAGGCATGCAAAAAGGCTGGAACCACATGCACGCGCGGGTCCGCGAACGGGCAGAGAGCAAAAGCAAGAAGTTAGGCTGATGGCTGATTGCTGATTGCTGATTGCTGAAGTCTGGTCGTTGATTGAACAACCGCGATCCGCTTTTCAATTAACCATCATCAATCATCAATCAACGATCAGTAATGAAGTGCGAGGAGGCTCCTATGTGTCCAGCATGCATGGCCAGCGCAGCGTTGATGGCGGGCAGCGTGATGTCGACGGGCGGGATTGCCGCCCTCGCCGTGAGGATGGTTCGTGGGAAGGGCAAGCAGCAAGATAATTCGAAGAACAGGAACGAGAGGAGAAACGACGATGGCAACCTTGACAACCAGCAAAATGACGACGAACAAAACCGAACTGGGGACGGTGGTGCCGCAAGCTGAATGGATTGCCGCCCGCAAAGAACTTTTGCGCAAGGAGAAAGAGTTTTCGCGGCTGCGCGATGAGCTCGCGCAGCATCGGCGCGCATTGCCGTGGGAGAAGGTCGAGAAGAATTATGTGTTCGACGGGCCGAAAGGCAAGGAGACGTTCGCCGACCTGTTCGCCGGACGCAGCCAGTTGATCGTCTACCACTTCATGTTCGCTCCGGGATGGAAAGAAGGTTGCCCGAGCTGCTCGTTCCTGGCTGACGGTTTTGATGGTGCGGCGGTGCATCTCGCGCACCGCGACGTAACCTTCCTGGCGATTTCCCGGGCGACGCTGCCCGAGATCGAGGCGTTCAAAAAGCGCATGGGATGGCGCTTCAAGTGGGTGTCGTCGTTCGCGAACGACTTCAACTATGACTATCACGTCTCGTTTTCGAAGGAGGAGCAGGCCAAAGGTAAGGGCAAGGTCAATTACAACTACGACATGACGGAATTCCCATCCGAGGAAGGCCCGGGCACGAGCGTGTTCTACAAGAACAAGTCCGGCGAAATCTTTCATACCTATTCCAGCTACGCGCGCGGACTCGATCCGATGGTCGCGACATACCAGTGGCTCGATCTCACGCCCAAGGGCCGCGACGAGGATGGTCTGGCCCACACCATGGCCTGGGTTCGCCACCACGACAAGTACGTCGATGGCGATGTGGTCGACGTGAAGGCGCTCTACGTTCAGCCTGCGAGAGCACAAGAATGAGCCAGACGTGAAGCAGGTTTGTCATCCTGAGCGAAGCGAAGGATCTGTGCATTCTCCCAGCGAGTTGCACAGGTCCTTCGCTTCGCTCAGGATGACAGTGATCGTTGCGGAGAGCCTAAACCCGTCGATGGGCGACTAGTGTTTGTAAATCGTGGTGTTGGGATGATAGTTGCGCCAGTCGAACCAGTAATCTTTCAAGGCGGGGACGCGATCCAGGCATTTGCCCAGCGACGGGCCGGAGATGGCGCAGCCCTGGAAATTCCATTCGCTGGCAGTCGCGGTGTCGAGCAAGATCCAGGGTTTGGGAGGAACTGGCGGTACCTTGGCGGGAGTCACGGATTTGTTCGCAGACGACGCGTCCGCTTTGACATCGGTAACTTTCGCTTCGGGTGAGGCTGCGGATTTCGTTTCTACGGATTTCTCGGGCTGCGCCGCAGCCGACTCACTCTTTTTCTCACCGACCGTCTCGCCCTCGGTCTCACCCTTCAGGAAGAACTCGGCGTCCTTTCCGTCGATGCGGCTGATGAACACGCGAAAAGACTTGCCGTCAGGGCCGACTGCGACCAGTAGCGGCGTGCCCTGCACGCGGTCGACGACGGGCGTTTGTTTTACGAGCGTTTCCCAGGGATAGGCGCGGCCGGGTCCAACCATCTCCAGGCCGACGACCACGTCGCGAGATTTGAGTTCGGTCCCGGGAAAACTGATCGCCACCGGAAGCTTGGCCACCTTCGGTTCCCAGTCGCTGTCGTATTCCTTCACGTACTTCTTCACCTCGGCCAGGACCTTGCCGTCTGACATTTCCGCCTTCCACTCGCCGAAGGTCAACTCGTCACTCAGCACCAGTTCGAGCGACGCACCCTTCAGCGGGCCGTAGATCGCTTTCCCGGTAATCTGCTGCCACCATGTGCCGGTTTCTTTGTCGCGCATCAGGAAGTTCTGGTTGTTGATGCCCGCCAGATAGAAATGCAGGACTCTTCCGCTTACCGTTCGTGTCCACACCAGACCGGTGTGACAGAGCGTTCAATAAGTGACGGCCACCGGAACGCCGCCGACGACATCGTTCAACACGTGGTGGTAGGCCATTTCGCGAATGGGATAAGCACGCGCTTCGGACCCGAAGCGCAGGGCGAGGATCATCTCTCCCTTGTCGAGTTTGCTGGCGGACGCGGATTCAAACTGGGCGCTGTCGACAGGATGGAACATCCATTCAAAGTAGTTCAGGCGAGCCATAACGGCTGAGAACGCCACTAACACCATCACCGAGGCGAGCACGATCTTGCGCCCTTTGCTGACGATGCCCCAGAGCACGAGTGCAAGTGCGAGACAAACGACGGCGGCGACGAGAGTTCCCCAGGGAGCGCGTTGGCGGAGCGCCATCGCGAGCGCCAGCCCGGTCGGAGTCTGGTGGGTGAACGGACGGATGATGAACGCAGGAACGAAAAACAGTCCGATGCCCGCCACGGCGGACACGAGGAAAAGGAACCACACATAACCGCGCTGATCGGAAGGTGAGTCCATGTGCTTGACGATGACAATCCCGGCGACAATTTCCGTGGATACGATTGTACCAATGAGCCCCGTGGAAAATTGCAGGCCTCCGAACTGGAGCAGCAGTTTTATCGGGTTGACTTGGAAGAAGCTGGGACGCGAGCTTTCTGCTTGGGTTTGAAAGCGGCGCCGCTGAACACGTAGTATCCCGCAAGGGTGCCACCGGCGAAGAGCGACCACAATATGGTGTTGATCCAGGGTCCAATGTTTTCCAGCCCCAGATTCGCGAGATCCCAAAACGTGAGCGGCCAGACGGCGATGAGATACACTCCCGTAACAACCAGGACGAGAGCGAAGACTACCAAGACGGCCAGGACTCCGCCGGACAGGCTTTCGAAAACCAGCATTCCCCAGTGCTGGTGGTTGGGGTCAGGGCGCCGGGGGGCGGCCGATCGCGGGCGTTGGGCTAGCGGCGACAATGCTCCTCCAAAGAAGCTTCTCCTGCGGGGACGGCCTTGCAAGTTAAAGGATAAGGGAGCGTCGGCCCAGACGCATGTTACGAAGGACCGTACCCAAACAAAATGACCCGGCTCCGCCGAAGCGGAACCGGGCCGGTAGAGCAGGTTCGCACGATTACTGCGGTGTAAAGTTCTGGTGATAGCTGAGGCTCACCACGTCCTGGAACGATGGCGTGCCAGGAGGCAGGTTCGCCGGATTCAGGAACTGGGTGTCGAAGAAGTAGTTACGTTTTGGAGCACCGTACACCGAGCTGCAGCACTTGAATATGCCGGTGGCATATTGCGAATAGTACATGCTGATCATCGACCCGGCATAGTTCACGGTGGCGCCGTTTCCATTGTCACTGCGGTCTTCCAGGTAACGCAGGAAGTTGTGCATGCCTCCGTCGGTACCCATGTCATTTCCGCCCCACGCTGGTTGCGGGAACGGAACGCTCTTACCGGCGGCAATGGCCATGCGATAGTAGCTGGTGTTTCCGTATCGGCCGTTGGGGCAGGCAGCCATTCCCGCAGGGGGAGCGGTATTCTTGGTTCCGCAATAGGGCAACAGGAAGCTTTCCAGGTCCGTCCAGCCGACGTTGGCTGTCGGCACAGTAGCGGCCGACGGTGGGTTGGAGAGAAGCGTAACCGCGTCCGCAATGATTGCCGCCGCGGAATGGGGCGTGGTCGGGGTGTTTTCGCTAGGCCAGAAGGGATCGTTGGGGCCGGTGTTGTAGTCACCCCATACGTACACGGGCTCCTCTGAAGCTACCGTGAATCCGTTTCCGTTTAGCACCAGACTCCCGTTGGTGGGTGGCAAGAAACTGTTTCCAGCGGCATCCATGCCGGCGTCCACCAGACGCAGCACGTGCCGTGGGCCGCTGACCATGTTCCACTCAGCGTCTGGAGTGTTATAGGTGGTGGGGGTAGCCGACGTGCACTGGATCGCGTTCGTCGTCACCGAGCCGGCAATGTAGTAGGGCTGGCTCATGTTACCGGCGGCAATGCCAAAACCAGCGCCCAGGTTGGCCTGGCCCCAATTGTCGATAAACCCGTTTCCTTTTACCGCCGTGTCTTCCGGCGAATAAGGAACGGGGGCGGTCGCATAGTAAGTGATTGCTTCCAGCTTGTTGTCGGGCACACCGGGGGCCGAGCCGCTGTTGATCACATCGCTCAAGCCGGACATGCCGGAGAAGCCGTTATAGAAAGCGGTTAAAGGATGGGCATCGGGGATCATTCCGCGATGGTCCGAGAAATAGAGAATGTAGCCGTTGTAAGTGGCGGCGTTCACCAGCTTGCCGCTGCCTCCGGCATACGGGCCCGAGGCTTGCAGCCATAGCCAAAGGTTGCCCACGTCGAGCTCGACCGAGTTCATGATTCCGATCGGGCTGCAGTTCTTGCCAGGTCCTGGGTCGGTCGAGGGCCGGTTATCCCGGGGCTCGCCTTCACGGCTGTCGTAGAAGTTGATGGGAAGCCAGGCAGCATTCGATGCAGCGGCACCCATCCCGTTGGTGACGGCCTGGCTGGCCTGAAGCTGTTGAAGAATCAGAATGGCCGGGCTGATGCCGTTCTGGCACTGGGACGCCGGCAAGGTGGGGTAGTTCTTGCACAACGGAACGGTCGCGGCGCTGGCATTGTAGGGATGCGTGGGCGGCTGGTTGTAGTTGCGGCCGAAGCCGAATTTCAGCCACTCCGTGGTGACTCCAATCCAGTTTCCGGCGGCGTTCTGATACTCCACTCGCAGCCAAGCGCCCTGGCAGAACTTGCCGGCGACAGTGACTTGTCCAAAGAGCGGCCACGAGGCCAGAGCGGCGTTGCATCCCGTAGGCGCGGCTGCAGTCCAATTATTAGTGGCCGCGCCCTTCAGAGCGGTAGCGAAGTACATGTTTCCGGCAACATTTCCCGGCGCCGCAGCGCCTACGGTAATGTACGCGTTGCCACCCGGTACGTCGGTGAACGGTGTGCCGATCTGGATGTCCTGAGTCGCACTGTCAGCGCGGACTTCTCCGGGGTAGAGATCGGCCTCGGTATCGGCTAACAGGATGCGGATTGCAGCTTCCTTGTAAAGTCGGGAGTTGAGCAGAAGCGGAGTGTCTCCCGCTGTCGGTTTGCGGATGATGTCGATGGCTCCCACCTTCGACGACTGCACGAAGGGCAACTGCAGCTTGGTCGCTCCGGTCAATCCATTCTCAATGAATCCGTTGAAGGTCGACTTGGAAATGCCCGTCCACGCAGCGTTCGGAGCACCGGTTGGAGGGTACCCGCCAGTCCAACTGCCGGCTGGCAACACGGCGCAATTTGTAGCTGGCCCGGCCGCTGGAGCAGGCGGGCAGGCGCCGGCGGCGCTGGGCACGTAGGTGGTGCCAGTGTAGCCCGAAGAAGTAGCATGGCCGTTCTCCAACTGGTCCACCACGATTTGGCCGACTGCCGCAATCTTATCGGTGAAGGTGAGTTTGCCGCCCTCGGCGAGGAAGATGTTGCCGTTGGCATGCACCCGTCCTCCGAAGTTGAAGTCGGGGCCAGCGAAGTAATCGCAGTCGCCTTCGCAGAACACTCCAAATTCAAACGCGGGAAGCAGCGCTACTTCAACCGTACGCGTCAGGTTCACGGATGCGCCGGTGGCGGCCAGCGACGAATTGGTTGCGATCTGTCCGGTGCCAGCCAGGCGCGTCGCCGTCACCTGCAGGGTGAAGGGAATCAGGGTTGCGACCATTCCCTGGTCGGGTCCAGAGCCCACGATGTCCCACGAGCCGCAAGGATTGGGAGCGTTGGGGCAAGGCGTGACCCCATCGCTCTTAAAGGCCGGCCAGGCGATGTTCATCTGGGTGTACGTCATGTTGCTGATGTGCGAGCCAGACACCGCGGTTGGCCAATTGGCCGGGGCGGTCAAGGCCGTGATGGATGCGGCCGTCGGAGTTTGCGAACTCTGATAAAGCTGGGAGAGCTCCGACGTCAGGTTCTCAATGCCTGCCTCGGCGCCGTAATACGCCAGGTTTCCCTCCAGGTCATTGCCTCCCATCCGGACTTCGTTGCTGACCATGTAGAGCAGCCCCACCGCTACCCCGGACAGCAGAACGGTCAGCAGCAAAGCTGCGATGAGAGTGAAACCTCGTGAATCGTGTTGGCTCGTACCCATGATTCTTCCTCCAAAACTGCCATCTGACTTCATTGGCATGCCACGCCGTTGGAACTATAGGAGTTGCAGAAACTCATGTCTCGCGCACTGACCGAAGTCGCCAGATACATGCTTTGAGATTTTTTTCCTTCCGGCGTCAGACTACTTCCCATGATCCAGACATTGACCTTCTGGATGAGGCTGGGGGACTCGCCTGCCCCAATCGGGTCCTGCTGATTGGCGACGACTTTTCCGGTCACCGAATCGATGATGTCGTAGGTAAATTGCAGATTGATGATGTTGTCGGCAACCGGCACCGCGTTAAGCCCGTTGACCTGGCGCATCAAGCGCGGGGTCTGGACGGTGCCTCCGGCGGCGGGAACCTCCAGGAAATAGGAGACGGCGTTCAGCCGGCAAACACTCGTCTCTGCGCCCGCTCCAGCTGCCGCCGCCGCCACCGTGGCGATATTGTTCGCGGTTCCGCCCCCGGTCTGGTTCAGGTTCAGCGCGTCGCCGGCGTTGAAGCTAAGCGAATTAGCGTTCGGGATGCCTGTGATTTCGGCAACCACGGCAGCGTTCTGCACCAGGCTCGTGCCGGTGGCCGTCTTGCCATTGCCCGGCGTGCTCACCGTGAACAGCAGCAAATCGCCAACATTCAAGCCTCCCGGCGCAAGGATGTTGTTCGGCGTGGCCCCCAGGTTGATTACGGCAACGGCGCTGCTCGTTGCAGTCGGGAACGTGAAGGTGAAGTTATTGAGGGGAAAGTTGTAGTCACAGGAGATCGCGGTAATGCTGCTGTTGATCTGCCCGGGCGCGCTCGTAATGACCGCGCCTGCCTCGACCCCGACGTTGAAGCCGGGGATGATCCCGTACATGTAATTAGGCCCACCGGCTCCGCTGTTGGGAAAGGTTCCTCCAGGGATGTAGCAGGTGCCTGTCTGGTTGCAGCCGAACTTGGAGACGGTTCCTCCCGTGACCAGCTGCACTCCGCCGGAAGGCAGGCCCGCTCCAGCCAAACTCAGATCCTTGGTGATCAGTTCGATCGCAGCTCGCATGTTCTGCTGAGTTTCCGCGCGCTGGGTCACGGTGAAGGTCGTATCCATGCCGGTCTTGAACAGACTGGTCATGGCCAGAAGTACGATCAGACCGATGGACGAGGCCACCAGTAATTCCAGCAAGCTGAAACCGCGTTGCGATTTTGAAGTTCGCATAATTGAGAGTCCTAAAGTCCGCTCTTTTAGTGGTAGCTCGAGATCAATCCGTTGGCTTGAAACGATCGAGCTGGCATCCCGGCTTTGGTGTACTGCACCGTGATGGTAATCGCCATCATGTTCGTGTTGGGGGCGCCACTCGGCAGCAGAACGGGGTTGATGGCGATGGTCCGGGAGAAATTACCCAGGCTCATGGTCACGTCGTCGGCCGTGCCGAGAATCCCATCCGGGCCGGGGAGCACCATGCATTCCGCGCCGCCGTCGGGGCAGTTTACGCCGGCGGCAGTCGTGCAAGGGACATCGTCCGCTGTGCCCACAAGTCCATCGGGTCCAGCGCACAGCAGAGCCGTGGGTCCGTCCGTGAAAATTCCACCGTTGGATTTATTAGCCACCGCGGCAAACGGGATCTGCTGACTGTTGCGCGCCGTGTAAATGCTCTCCATAGCTTCAAGCGCCTTCTGACGAGCGATCAGGTCTTCCTCGCCCGACTGCGTGGCAGCCAGGGCCGTGGCCAGCGAAGCTACCACCGCCAGTAAGCCGACGGACATCACCACGATGGCGATCATGACTTCGATGAGTGAAAAGCCGCCTTCGGCGTTGGGTGCATCCGTTTTGCGCATTTTGTTCTCCGTCATTGCTGTACCCAGATAGGCGCGCCGGCCTGTTTATACAAACGCCAGCCACGAACTCGGCCAGTCGCTGCGAATACCGAGATGGCGCGCGAACTGTAAATGGTCGGGTCGCTGGGCCGAGTCATGTACAGGACGCCGCTGTTGTAATTGCCATTCGCGTCATAGGCGCCACCGTCGGGCCCAAAGGCTATCGTGTTCGCGCCTCCGGCTTGTCCTGGGCCATACCCGAAGTCAATGGGTGCCGTCCCGGCGCCAAAGTTGTCCGGGGCACTGGCCGGAAATCCGGTTTGCACGGCATAGCTGATATCGCTGGGAATGGTGTACGTGGTCACCAGCTGAAGGGGAGGCAGAATTCCTGCCGCTGAGGGCGGCTGATACTGAACCTCGATGGTGCCTGCGGGATAGCCTGCCGGGTTGACGGTCACGTAATACAAGTGGCTCTGCGTGATGGCCAGGTGGCGCGTGTTGCGGAACGCCATCAGGGTCGTGTTGTACGCAGAGTCCAGGTGCGACTGGTTGAAGAGCGGCTTCATTGCGATAAACGTAATCGATGCAAAAGTGAAGCCGATCGCGACCGTGATCAGCAGTTCCAGCAACGAAACGCCGCGAGTTTTCCTCGATGTCATAATCATCTTTCGGGGGGAGAGGCGACTATGTCGAACACGCCTTCACTCCCATTGAGTCCGCGTCTCGAACATGTTGGAGGAACATTGCACAATCCCGCTCGCGCATAACAGAGCGGGCTCGCGTTCCTTCATCGCGTCATTGGTCATCGTAGGAACAGATCGCAGCCGCGTCAAAGCACGACAGGTCAATACCCTCGCGTTGGCCTTCCGGTGCCAGAGGTGGTTACTCATGTCACCGATTGAGAACACATTAGTTAAAGGCAATGTAGTCCGACTGAGACCGGTCAGAGAGTGACCCCGGTAACTTGTGAGGGGAACGACTGGATCCTAGGATGGGGCACGTATGACTTTATCTGCCCTATTAGTGTGCGTTGACCAGGCACCGGCTCAGGTGCTGGGCGGAGTCCTGGAAGAGCTCAGCATTCGAGTTGAGTCCTGTCCGGATTTTGCGCGCGCCGCCATTCGACTGGCGCAAGAACGGTTCGACGTGGTGATTGTCGACGGCGAATCCAACAAGGACGTGATTTCCCTGTTGCGCGATACCCGCGCCTCGCGCCTGAATGATGCGACCCTGGCTGTCGCTGTTGTCGCCGGGCAGGAAAGCATCCGCGAGATGTTTTCTCTGGGCGTAAATTTCGTTCTCTATAAGCCGGTGGCTTACGAACGGGCGCTGAGCAGCATGCGTGCGGCGCGCGAGGTGATGCGCAAGGACAAGCGCAAGAACGCCCGGGCTGACGTGCACGCGCACGCCACTGTCGATTATGCGACCGTGGAGCGGGAGCGGGCCACCCTGATCAATCTGGCGCAAGACGGCATGTCGGTGCAGTTCGGGAAGAAACTTCCTCCGGTCAGCAAAGTGTATTTTCAGTTCAAGCTGCCAGGTCAGTCGGCGAACATTCGTCTTTCGGGGCAGATGGTCTGGCAGGACTGGAAAGGCCGCGCGGGCGTTCAGTTTGTCGATGTGCCCAAAGCTTCGCGCCGCTTGCTCACCGATTTTCTGGCCGCTCATGTGCCCAGCGACTCCCGGCCAGATCGCTTTAGCGACGTCACGGTCGAAATGGAAGAGCCCTTTCAACTGGCCACGGTATCGGTCGCCGAGCAAACCCATGGCCGCGAGAAAAAAGAAACCGTGCACTACGCGGCGGTTCAGGAACTTGCGCCCGCCGTGCATCCCGATGCCGACAACCGGCGCATCCAAGTCCGTTATGCCTGCCGCCTAGGCGCTGAGGTTTACCGCACCGGCACTTCGGTTCCCCATCATTGCTGCCTGACCGATTTGAGTTCGGGCGGATGTTATCTGGAAGTTCCTTTGCCATTCCCGCAGGGCTCGTCGGTCGAGATTGTAGTGCGAACCTACGAAATGAAATTGCGCTTGCGGGGCGCGGTGCAGACCTCTCATCCCGGCTACGGGATGGGCGTGGCGTTTGAGATGAAGACCAAGGAAGAACAGGGCAACGTGAAGAAGTTGACTGACTACGTAGCGTCGACGACGGAACCGTCCAACTAGCAGGCCGCGAAAACCAGCCAGGAGACGCGAGCTTGTCTCCGAGCTGGCTTATTCAAGTAAATATGTACTGTATTTATATACGTATCTTATTATACGTACGTGTGCATCGTATAATATAGAGATCGCAATAAGTACGTACATAACAAACAATCTTGTCATCCTGAGCAACGCGAAGGACCTATGCACTCGTCCTGCTGCCGGCAGATTGCATAGGTCCTTCGCGTTGCTCAGGATGACACGTTGGAAATCGAACTACTTAGCGGCAGTTTCTTCAGCGACGGCCTTCTTGAAGTAGTCCAGCGATTGGCGCAGGCCGGCTGCCAGATCAATCTTCGGCTCCCATCCCAGCAACTGCCGCGCCTTGGTGATGTCGGGGCGGCGCTGCCTGGGATCGTCGGGCGGCAGTGGTTCGTAGCGAATCTCGCTCTTCGATCCAGTGGCCTTCAACACCTGCTGGGCGCATTCCAGGATGGTGAACTCGTTCGGATTGCCAACGTTCACGGGCAGATGTTCGTCCGATTTCGCAAGACGAATGAAGCCGTCGATTTCGTCGCTCACGTAACAGAAGCTTCGAGTCTGCCGTCCGTCGCCGTAAACGGTGAGCGGTTCGCCGCGCAGGGCCTGCTTCATGAAGTTCGGAACAACGCGGCCGTCATTGAGTTGCATGCGCGGGCCGTACGTGTTGAAGATGCGGACGATGCGCGTATCCACCTTGTGATAGCGATGGTAGGCCATGGTCACGGCCTCGGTGAAGCGCTTGGCCTCGTCATAAACCGAGCGAGGGCCGATGGGATTGACGTGGCCCCAGTAGGTCTCCTTTTGCGGATGCTCCAGAGGATCGCCGTAGCACTCGGACGTGGATGAGACGAGATACTTCGCGCCGTACTTGTGAGCGACTTCGAGAGCGTGAAACGTGCCGAGCGATCCGACCTTCAGCGTGGGGATGCCGTGAAGGGTGTAATCGACCGGACTGGCGGGGCTGGCAAAGTGGAAGACGTAGTCGACGCGGCCGACGTCAAACGGTTCGCAAATGTCTTTCTCTATAAACTCAAACCGTGGTTCATTGTGCAGATGGGCGAAGTTGGCGCGGCGGCCGGTCAGCAGGTTGTCGACGCAGACCACACTCCAGCCCTCGCCGAGAAGGGCATCGCAGAGATGGGATCCCAGAAATCCTGCGCCACCAGTCACCACAGCGCGCTGTGGGCTCATGCTCTCTTGCCGTTCTTCAAGACTGCGGAAGGCACGCCATCGGGATGAGCGGCGTCGCGGCCAACGCTGTAGTAGGTGAAGCCTTGCGCCGCCATGACTTCGGGATCGTACAGGTTGCGTCCATCAATCACGATGGGATACTTGAGTTCCTGGCGGAGACGGTTGAGATTGAGGTTGGCGAATTCCTCCCACTCGGTGAGGATCAGCAGAGCATCCGCGTCGTGAGCCGCTTCGTACGGGGAGTTGGCGAACCTGACGCCAGACGGCATCACTTCTTTCGCGCGTTCCATGGCCGCGGGATCGTAGGCCGTGATCTTGCTGCCCTCCTGCAGCAGCGCCTGCACCAGAAAGAGCGCCGGAGATTCGCGGATATCGTCGGTGCCACCCTTGAACGCGAGACCAAGCACACCCAGGTTCTTCCCGCGCAGGGTCCATAGCGCGCGGTGCACTTTCCGCAGGAAGCGCTGGCGCTGGTCTTCATTGATGCGCATCACTTCGTCGAGCAGGCGGAAGTCGTAGCCGCCTTCGCGGGCTACGGCGCGGAATGCCATGACGTCTTTGGGGAAACAGGAGCCGCCGTACCCGATGCCGGGGTTCAGAAACCGGGACCCGATGCGCGAATCGGTGCCGACGCCGTGGACAACCTGACTCACATTGGCACCCACGGATTCGCAGACCGAGGCTACGGCGTTGATGAATGAAATCTTCATAGCGAGGAAGGCGTTGGAAGCATGCTTGATCAACTCGGCGCTTTTGGTGCTGGTCACGATGAGCGGAGGAGGAATCGATGCTCGGTCGGGCTGCGGAATGGCGTCGGCGCGCTGATAGTAGCTGCCATTAGTCAGGGGAGCGTAGACCTCGCGCAAAACGTCTGCCGGCCGGTCGCTGTCGCAGCCGATCACGATGCGATCGGGAAACAGGAAGTCGGTGACGGCCGTGCCTTCGCGTAGAAATTCGGGATTGGAGGAGACGTCGAACAAGTCAGGGTCGGTGCCGTTGCGCAGGATGATCCTGCGCACCCAGTCACTCGTATACACCGGGACAGTGCTCTTCTCGACGACCACCTTGTAGTCGTTAATCCCGCCGGAGATTTCGCGGGCCACGGATTCCACGTACGAAAGATCAGCCTCACCGCTCTCAGTGGGCGGCGTGCCGACGGCAACGAAGATGACCGAACTGAGGCGGGCAGCTTCCTTCACGTCGTCGGAAAAAGTGAGGCGATGTCCGCGGTGACGGCCCAGAAGTTCCGGCAGAAATTTCTCGTGGATGGGGATCTGGCCATTGCGCAGAGCCGCCAGTTTTGGTTGATCGTTGTCCACCAGGATAACGTCATGTCCGAGGTCGGCAAAACAAGCGCCCGCCACCAGCCCAACGTATCCCGAACCTACCACCGCAATCCGCATCGGCTTACCCTCAAGAGGATCGAACCATACTACCGAAGCAAGCGCCGAAACAAGCGCCGAAACAAATACCAGGTGACGCGGTCCGCAATACAACGCGGACCGCTCGCTTTGATTTTACAAATTCTCTTGCCCTCTTTGGGTTACAGCAGCAAAAAACTTGCGCGACTGCACGCCCAATGCCAAAACGGGAAGAGCAGAGGCCTGAACCAGAAGGCCATGAAGTATCACGAAGGACTTCATTTGCGCTGTTTCCTCTGTGTGACTTCGTGCCTGTGGTGGAGGAGCCGTCAAGGTTTGAGGTTGACATCCTCGAAGATTCGCGAAAAACTGCGCATAATGACGAATGGCCAGCGCTTCCTGGATGCCTGGTCCCGGTATGACTCACCTGGTATGACTTACATGGTATGACTTACCTAGTATGACTCACCGCCCCATGCCGCAGCCCGAATCGTACGGAACGCCATCCTGGGATAAGGAATCATCGGGCCATGTGGGCGATGTCGTCTCCTCGCAGAATCCTCGCGATGTAGTGGAAGTGGCCAAGACTCTCGCAGCCCATGGCGGCGGGGAAGCGTCGTTCGACCTGGCCCTGGACCTGGTTCTGAACGAAGTGGTCGAGCGAGCGCGGTTGGCAACCGGAGCGACCGGAGCAGCGATTGCACTGGCCCGAGCGGGCGAGATGGTGTGTCGCGCCACCACCGGCGCCGATGCTCCGGACCTGGGAGTTCGGCTCGAGACCAAGTCGGGTCTGTCGGGAGCGTGCTTGCTCACTGGAATCATTCAGCACTGCAAGGACACGGAGACGGACCCACGAGTGGATCCTGAAGCCTGCCGGCGACTGGGTGTGCGATCGATTCTGGTTCTGCCGCTGTGCGAGGGACCCGATGCCTTTGGGTTGATGGAGGTCTTTTCATCCCGGCCCCATGCGTTCGGCGATCAGGATGAAAACAGTCTTCAGGTTTTGGCCGCCCGCGTCGTAGAGACGAAGAGGGGTATCGAGGAGGCCGCGGCCACCGGCCCCAAATCGAACCACAGCGCGGATGATCGATTGGAAGCTCGGTTGGAAGCCCAGACGAACGAACTGGACAACGCTCCCCAACCGGAACCGGCCTGGGAATTGGGCGCCGAGGCTCCGCTTGACGCTCCGGCTGAACATGGGTTCCGGCGCACAACGGACGTCTGGACATCCATTCTGGGCGTGATTGTGATCCTGGCGGCGCTGTTGCTGGGACTGCTGGTAGGTTGGCGGGGAGCGATCGTCCGAGGATTGCGAGGAAGGCCCCAGGCGCAGGCCGGGGCCGCGTCGAATACTCAAGCGAATCGAGGGACCGAATCGGCCACAGAGCACGATCCTGGAAACGCGCCGCCTGCAGATTCGGCGGCGTCGGCGTCCTCAAGCGTTGGTTCCGCGAGCGTTGCCACCGCGCCTGTGCCGAAAACGCCGGGTGCCGGAGCACCGGTCGAGCCGCCAAGTGGTGGGCTGCTGGTGACTCAGAATGGCAAGGTGATCTACCGGTTGCCTCCTGACGGGCAGCGAGCCGCCAGCGCCAAGCGCGCGCCCGCGAAAGAATCAGGGGAAGTTTCGGAGAAGCGGTTGATTCATCGCGTGGAACCGGAGTATCCACCGGAGGCGAGAGCGCAGCATGTTCAGGGCTCGGTGGTCTTGGATGTGCAAATCGGAGGAGACGGCGCGGTCCGCAACATCGCAGTTGTGGAAGGAGATCGCAGGCTGGCCGATGCGGCGGTCCAGGCCGTAAGACAGTGGAGATATCAGCCCTTCTCCGTCAACGGGCAGCCTGCCGAGATGCAGACACGAATCACTATCCGTTTCACACTTCCTCCTACGTGAGAGGGACAGTGTTCTATACACTCTCCCACTCCTCGCACGCGCATAAAGCAGAGGAACTCCCGCCGTTTCTTAGTCTGTTGAAAACAAGAAACTTGCTGTTCACATAAGCATTGTCAATGGCACTTTCCTACCATTGCAGGAACTGGCACGGCTCGCTAGAGTTACCTTTGGCGTTGATGTTGGGTCTGTACCGTTGGGGTATTCGCGATTTTGCTGGGTGCACCGCTAAAAATATGATCAAGAAATCTGGCAAGATCGAGATATAATGCGATGCAGAAGTTGAACGCGGAGCAGGCACTGTCCGCGCTCGGCGGCAATTCCACCTAGTTGTAAGGCGTTCTCCCTCCCCCGGATTGTTTGTAGGCCTGTAACCGACTCCTTCAGGATCTCTTTATGCACATAGGCCGTAGAGTCTTTACCATCGGGGTCAAACTGTTTGATCTGCTGTTAATGGTCATTGCTTTTGCTGCGTCGACGCTGCCTCAGTACCACCAGGTAGGAAGACTCGGCCTGGCCGAATTCCTCGAAATGCGGATAAAACTGGGCAACCTGGTTCTGTTTGCCAGTCTTCTGCTGATATGGCATATCCTGTTCAGTGTGTTCGGGCTGTACGACTCGAGACGCCTCGCCGGGCGGTGGGAAGAGGTATGGGACGCCAGCATGGCCACCACTCTGGGCACTCTGGCCGTCGGCGTGTTCGCGTTGGTTTTTCGGATCGAACTGGTAAACGCAATCTTCCTGATTTTGTTTTTCGCGGTCGCCACCTCGTTGGTGATCCTGAGCCGCACCGTGATTCGAGGGGCGTTGGCTTTTGCGCGGCGGCATGGCCGAAATACCCGGAACATGCTGGTGATCGGAACCAATGCGCGCGCGCTGGAGTTGGTGGGGCGCATCCAGGGGAGGCCAGAACTGGGCTATCGCATTCTGGGATTCGCGGACGAAGAGTGGCTCGGGATAGAAGAGTTCAAAAAGCTGGGACATTCCCTGGTTTCTGACCTCGATGCCTTACCGTCGTACGTGCGCCGCAACGTGGTGGATGAAGTGGTTCTGGCGTTGCCCATTCGCTCGTTCCATGGGGTCTCGTCGCAAATCGCTTCGGCCTGCGAGGCGCAGGGCATCATCGTAAGGTTCCTCCCGAATATTTTCGACCTGAAAGAGGCGCGGCACCGGGCTGAAGAGCTCGATGGCGATCCGCTGATCAGCCATGAAAGTACGATCACAGATTTCTGGGGCCTGATGATTAAGCGCGCGATTGACATCGTGGTTTCTCTGACCGCCATCATTGTGGTTTCGCCGGTCATGCTGCTGACCGCTGTGCTGGTGAGGCTGACTTCGCCGGGCCCCACTTTCTTCGTGCAGAATCGTCTCGGGCTGAACAAGCGGATGTTTCAGATCTACAAGTTCCGGACGATGGTGGTGGACGCAGAAGATCGCTTGAAGGACTTGGAGCATCAGAACGAGGCCAACGGGCCCGTCTTCAAGATCAAGAAAGATCCGCGCATAACGCTCATCGGCGGCTTCCTGCGTAAGACCAGCATCGACGAACTTCCCCAGCTCTTCAATGTGTTGAAAGGGGAGATGAGCCTGGTGGGCCCGCGGCCATTGCAAGTGCGCGACTACGAGTTGTTCGAAGTCCATTGCCAGGACTGGCAGCGCAAGCGGTTCAGCGTTCGTCCCGGAATTACTTGCCTGTGGCAGGTTATGGGAAGGAGTTCCACCACCTTCGAAAAATGGATGGAACTCGATTTACAGTACATTCGCAACTGGTCGTTGTGGCTCGACCTGCAGATTCTGGCCAAGACCTTGCCCGCCGTGATCAAAGGTTCCGGGGCGGCGTAAATAGAAGTTCTGCGGCCCCCCGAAGTTACCAGGGGGGCGCGACCAAGGCCGAATCGAGCAATCTCGCGTGGTACACTCGTTCCACTCAAACTGGAATGGCAGCCGGTTTTTGGCTGCTCCAGAATTGCTTTGCGCGAGGAATGTATGAAACCAGCCATCGAGACCCCGAGCGGGGTCTCTACCGATCCCTATAGCAAGACGGTTTGTTGCCTGCGCTGTGAGCAGAAACTGCAGCGCTATCAACTGATGCGGGCCAGCCTGGCTCCCGGCAATTCCGGCCACGCCATTCTGTCTTGCCCGCGATGCGGGCACGTGGAGTTCGTTTCGGATTCCAGTCCGCTGCTACAAAGCCTGGAGCTGGTCTCGGTCGATACCGGAGACGGCGACTAAACGGACCCGTAAATCCCCGACCTACCTCGGCGCACGCTATCCGCATCAATTGCTCCATCCGAATATTTTGCCTCGTTTTGCCGGATCGGTTGACTGTTGTATGCGCCTCCTTCTGATTGGCGGAAATGGTTTCATCGGGCGGTTCGTTGCGGCTGCGCTCCAAGCGCAAGGGCACGCCGTGGCAGTGTTTCACCGCGGCACGACAGCCGCTCCCACCCTCGTCGATGAAATTCGGGGCGATCACAATCAACTTGCTGCCAGCGCTCAGGAATTGAAACGCTTTGCTCCCGACGTGGTGATCGATCTGGTCCTCAGTTCGGGGGCGCAGGCAGATGATCTGATGAAGGTGTTCCGTGGTGCGACCCGGCGCGTGGTCATGCTGAGCAGCATGGACGTCTACCGCGCCGTAGGCATTTCGCACGGCACGGAGAGCGGGCCGCTCCAAGACCTGCCGCTCACCGAGGAGTCGGAGCTACGGCGAAATTTGCATCCTTATCCGCCTGAGAACATGCGGCTCCTGCGTAAAGTCTTCCCCTGGGTGACGGACGACTACGATAAGATTCCGGCGGAGCGCATCGTGATGAACGATCCGGAACTTCCCGGCACGGTGCTCCGGCTTCCCATGGTGTATGGACCGGGCGATCCGCTGCATCGTTTCTATCCTGTGGTGAAACGCGTCGCCGACGGGCGCCGCCACATCATTTTTCCCGAGGCGCTGGCCGCATGGCACTCTCCGAGAGGTTATGTGGAGAATGTGGCCGCCGCCATCGCCCTGGCTGCCACGGATGATCGCGCAGCCCAACGAGTCTTTAATGTGTGTGAGGAACCGGCGTTTGGCGAACTGGAATGGGCGCGGAAAATCGCGAGCGAGATGCGGTGGGAAGGGGAGTTCGTCGTTCTGCCCGACAATCGCACGCCGCCGCACCTGCTCAAGCCCGGCAACGCGGCGCAGCATTGGACGGCGAGTTCCGCCCGTATCCGTCGGGAGCTGGGCTACAACGAGCCGGTTGCGATCGATGAGGCGATCCGGCGAACGACAGCGTGGCAGCGGGAAAATGCCCCGGCGGTTGAGTTTCTCGCGCAGTTCGATTATGCGGCGGAAGACGCGGCCCTAGACCACAACAGGTAAACACACTGTCGCCCCGTAAACAGCTTTTGTCATCCTGAGCGAAGCGAAGGACCTATGCAACTAGCGGCGAGTGCATAGGTCCTTCGCTTCGCTCAGGATGACAATCCGTGGGGATATTTCGAGCCCACGGGATGCACCCTAAAACGGAATATCGTCGTCGGTGATCGGGCCGGACGCTGCCGGTTCGGGCTCGGGAGTACGCTGATCGAAGTTGTTGCCTCCGCCGCCGGCCGATGAAGAGGCGCCGCGCGAGCCTCCGCCGCTGAAGTCCCCGCCACCGGCGCCCTCGCCCTTCCCACTGAGCATAACCAGATCGTTGACGATGACCTCCGTCATGTATTTCTTCTGGCCGCTGGTCTTGTCGTCCCAGGAATGGGTGCGCAGGCTGCCCTCTATGTAAACTTTGCTGCCCTTCTTCAAATATTCGCCGGCAATCTCCGCCGTGCGCGCCCAGGCAGTAATGTTGTGCCATTCGGTGCGGTCCTGCCAGTTGCCGTCCTTGTCTTTGAAGCGATCATTGGTGGCCAGACTGAACTTGGCGACGGGCGTGCCGCTGGGGGTGAACTTCACCTCGGGGTCCTTGCCCAAGTTTCCGAGAAGAATGACTTTGTTAACACTTCTGCCTGCCATGTCGATGCTCCTTTGCAGGGGTTCACTATAGCAGAATGGGGCCGGTGGAAAGGGCGTGGCCGCTCACAAAACCCGGTCACGAGTATCAATTTGGGTCAGTACATTCCGACTGCACTGCCTTAGTGCCAAGCGGAAGTAAGGTTCATAAGCGGGCGCGGTTCAGGATATAATGCGACGCATATGCCTCCTGCACCCGGCGCCACCAGAGCCGTTGGGATGGTTCCCGACGATCAGAAGTTTGAACCGAAGTCCAAAGGCCTCGCCACCCCGCGGAAGAAGAAACCCAAAGAATTAGCGGTCATCACCGAGTGCTGCACCGGATGCGCGGGCTCGCCCGCCTGCGTGGAATATTGCCCGGTGGAAGACTGCATGTTCTGGGTGCCCGACGAGGACAATCCGCCGTTTGGCCGCATCCAGATCGACCCCATCCTGTGCATCGGCTGCAAGAAATGCCTGAGCAAGGGTCCTGACGGCTGCTTCCTTGATGGCTGCCCCTGGGACGCCATCGCCATGGTGGACACGGTCGAGGTGGAAAAAGAAGTCGGGCCGATGGCGTTTTGAAAGGGAGATTCTAGCTCCTAGCTACCCCAGCCGATCTGTCATCCTGAGGGCCGCGTTTGTTGCGGCCCGAAGGATCTCTGCAATTCTGTCGGCGTTGCCTCTGCTACCTGCGAGTGCATAGGTCCTTCGGCCCGCAAAATGCGCGGGCCTCAGGATGACAGGAGTTGTGGTTGAATTAAATCCCACTTGTTGCCGTAGAGGTCTTCAAACACCGCAACCGTTCCATACGATTCCTCGCTCGGCGGACGGACGAATTTCACGCCGCGAGCGGTCATGTCGCGATAATCCCGCCAGAAATCGTCAGTGTAAAGAAATAGAAAAACGCGTCCGCCGGTCTGGTTGCCGATGCGGCTGGCCTGCTCGGTGTTCACTGCCTTGGCCAGCAGCAAGTCGGTTCCGGTTGATCCCGGAGGCCTAACCAGCACCCAGCGCTTCCCGTTGCCGAGGTCGGTGTCTTCGATCAATTGGAAGCCGAGCGACCGCGTGTAGAAGGCGATGGCTTCGTCGTAGTCGCGAACCACCAAAGCCACATGGCCCAGACGCTGCGTCATACCTAACAGGCCCAACTCAGCAGACCCAACCTTAGCAGACCCAGAAGCCGCCCGGCAGAACCAGCGCAGCACCCACGCCGATTGCGTCCAGAGCGTAGGAGCAGATGGTTCCAAAGGCGGCATATTTCCACATGCGCCCGCGCTGGAGGAGACCACGGTCCAGGAAAAGCCAAATCAACAGAATCCACTCCGCCAGGCGAACCGGCAAAAGGAACGCGTAAAACAGGACCGCAGAGCCTTCGCCACCGGAGTTATTTAATTTATTCAAGGCGAGAATCCAAAGGCCGCCATAGAGCCCGCCTGCCACCAGTCCGATGCCCGTGCGGGTCAATCCCAGGGCCCATACGCTTGGCTTAGCGGCGCGCCACAGACCGTATCCGTACTTGAGAACCACGGAAGCCGCGGTATAGCCGGCGGCTTTGACCGCTGCGAAATACAGAAATCCAGTTGCCGTCGGAGCGCCTGCCATGAGGACTCTCTCTCTAGTGTTGATTTCTGCTCTGGATTGCCTTCTCGGTTTCCGCCGCCTGCCGGCGCACATCGTTGGAAATGTCGGGCAGGTCCCGCTCGTAAGGACGAATTGCCGGCAGATCATCGATCTGGCCAACCAGATATAGCGCCCGCAACGCTTCCCAAACCTGCTCGGTTCCAGGATCGACCACCGCCACCTCTGCGCCTGCGGTTACGTTTGCTCCCGGCTGCGAGACCGACCGGATGCGTCCGGGAATCGGCGAGCGGATCTCTATTGGCAATCCGCCGGCGGTCGCCTCCAGCTTGGCGAGCAATCCACCTTGACGGATGGCGGTGCCCGGGCGGTCAGCGTCAACGATGTGACCATCTAGAGGAGCGCTGATCTGCGCCGGCTGCAGCAATGCCACAATCTGTGGCCGTCCGGTGGCATCCCCGAAGCGCACCAGCGACAGCGCCGCATTTCCCCGCACCATTGGGGAATCGTCGGCCAGCATCTTCAGCAGCGTCTCGTGAAAGCCCGCGCCGGATGTGTCTTGCCCCATGACCCAGGCATCGGTATTGCGCACTTCCTCCACTGGATCGTTAGCCAGGCGGATCAGGTCGGGATACCAGCGCTTGGTGGCAGCGTCGGAATGCGACATCTGGTCGCCCACCTGCACCAGCGCATGCTGGATGTGCCGCGGCTTCTTGTCGTCGTGCAGATACTCAGTCAACTGCTGATCAGAGAGATGGCGTCCAAACCAGGTGTTCCACCAGAAGAGAAACGGCATGAGCACGATGAGCCAGCCGGTGGCGAAAAACAGAATCTTCTGGGTGCGCGACATCGAGCGCTTGGGTCGTCCATGGGGGACTTCGACTGGGCCCGAGGGGACAACGTTGGAGTTCGAAGACATAAGAGACTATTTCACCACAGAAACAGAAGGAAGCTAATGGAATCGTACGAACCCAAGGTCCCTCGACTACGTTTCCCTCCTCCGAAAACGGAGGACGGAAACTCCGCTCGGGATGACAGGATTATCTTAGGCGATACGGCCAAGCTACTCCACGTCTGCGTCGAGTACGCGTTCCTGCTCCAGGTAGTGCGACATGGCGTACTGCGCCAAAAGCGGCGTCTGCAGCCGGATTTCGGCGCCAATCCATTCTCCCTTGGCATGCGGGGCGTCGGGCGGATGGTTGCAGCGTCCGCCGCTGCCGAACTGCGGGCCGAAGTCCGCGCTCTGGATCTGATCGAACTGCTGGATCTCGCGCCAGGCGGCGTCGCCGACGGTGCCGGAGACATCGATTTTGAGTTTCAGTGTTGACATAACAGATCAGGGAAATACGCAAATTGCAATTGTCATCCTGAGCGGCGTTCTTTGCCGCGAAGGATCGATGCATTTTCGGTTACCGCTGCAGAGTACACAGATCCTTCGCGGCAAAGAACGCCGCTCAGGATGACAAGGTCAGTGATGCTGCCAACTTGCGCCGCTGAGGGCAGTTTCTGGTCGCTAGGCTCCCTGGGTACCTAGCTGTGCGGGAACCACTGGTACAGCATGAAGTACACGATCACGCCGGTGATAGAAACATACATCCACAAAGGCCAGGTCCAGCGGGCGATGGCGCGATGCTGAGGATAGCGCGCCTTCAGGCCGCGGCTCAACGTGATGATGGCCAGCGGAACAATAACGATGGCCAGCGTGACGTGCGAAATCAGAATCGAAAAATAGACCGGCCGCGCCCATCCTTGGCCCAGAAATCGGATGTTCCCGACCTCAAAGTGGAAGAACAGGTAGCATCCCAGAAACACCGCGGACGCAACCACGGCAGCAATCATGCAAATACGATGGGCGGCGATGCGGCCGCGCGCGATCAGGATGCGTCCGGTCAGCAGCAGTACCGCGCTGGTTCCGTTCAGGCTCGCGTTCAGGGCAGGGAAGAAAGCGTATTGCTCAGCGATCGAATTCCCGAGGATCAAATTTCCGACAATCAAGCGGCAGGCCTCGTCGTACGTCGGTTTGCCATCAGCCATGCAAGTCCAAACATCGCCATAGAAAACAAAACCAGCGTCGCCATCGAGGATGGGAGCGGGAAACTCGAATCCGCACCTGGATACATAAGCCCGCGCAACGCCGCTACGCCATAGGTCAGTGGATTCACGCGCATGACGACCTGAAGCCACTTGGAGGCCCCGGTGAGAGGGAAAAGAGCACCTGACACGAGCCACAAGGGAATCAGAAACAAGTTCACGATCCCGTGAAAGGCCTGTGAGGAATCCATGGGCCAGGCGATCGCGAAGCCGAGCGCGGTCAGCGAAAATGAAACCAAAAATACGACAAGGGCAACCAGCAACACCTGCACCGGGTCGAGATGCACGCCCGCGAACGGCGCGAAGAGCAGAAAAATCATGCCTTGAACGGCCGAGAGCGTCGTCCCGCCCAGCACCTTCCCCAGCACAATCGCGGTGCGCGGCACTGGCGCGACCAGCACTGAAAGAAGGAAGCCCTCTTTACGGTCTTCGATCACCGACATCATGGTAAAGATCGAAGTGAACAGCACGATCATGATCAGCGCGCCAGGATAAAAATAATCCAGGTAATGTTGCTGGCCGGGCCCGCCCCCGGAACGAAACGACGTTCCGAATCCCGAGCCAATGACCAGCCAGAACACGAGCGGCGACGCCAGCACACCGACCACACGCGTGGGTTGGCGGTAGAAGCGCACGATTTCCCGCCACCAGAGAGTGAATGCCGGCAGCATTACGCCCGCGGATGCGGGCGCCATCGGCCGCGGCAGAGTGGTTGCCTGCGTTGCCATCGCTTAACTCGCTTTCGCTGGGGGAGTCTTTGCCGGGGCGGCTTCCTTCTTGCCAAGGATTCCGCGGTCGCGCATTTCCCAATACGCATTCAGCAGGAAGCAGCCCGAGAGTGTTAGCAGGATCAGCGTCATGAACAGTCCGTCCACTGTGGCCGAAGGCGGAGACAAGGTGATCATCCCGCTGACGAAAATCCACGCCACCCCAACCAGGGGCACCAAACCGAGCACCAGAGAAAGCACCAGAATCATTGGACGCAAGCTACCTCCTCTTTTTCTTTTTATCTTTCTTATCGACCGCTGAAACAGTTTCGGACTCTTCACTCCAGAACTTGTGCCCGGTGCGGTGGATGAACACATCTTCCAGCGCGGGCTTACTCACTGAAATCGCCTGAATCTCGCCGGGAAATGCCTCCACCACATCGGGAACGAAACGGTGGCCGCCCTCGCGCTCGATGCGCACCTGGTTCCCCATCACGGTGGTTTCGACATGGAAGCGCGCCCGAATGTGATCGGCCAGCAAACTGGCGTCGTGCGCGGCGTCGAGCATAATCACGTCGCCGCCGATTTCGCTCTTCAATTCCGTCGGTGTGCCCAGCGCCACCAGATTTCCTTCATTCATGATGGCCAGCCGGTCGCAGCGTTCGGCTTCTTCCATCAAGTGGGTGGTCACGAGTACGGAAACGTGCTCTTCATCGCGCAGCATCTGCAAGTACTGCCACAAATCGCGGCGGGCGCCCGGATCAAGCCCTGTCGTAGGTTCATCCAGCAACAAGACCCCAGGGTGGTGCAGCAGCCCCTTCGCCAGTTCGATGCGCCGCTGCATTCCGCCGGAGAAGGTTTCCACCCGCTCCTTCGCGCGATCGGCCAGCCCTACGCGAGCCAGGATCTCCCCCACACGTTTCTTGAGAGCCGATCCGCGCAAGCCGTAGAGATGGCCCTGGTGCCACAGGTTCTCATACGCCGTCAGCTTGGCGTCGACACTCTGCGCCTGAAACACCACGCCAATCTGCCGCCGCAGGCTAGCGGGATCCTGTGCCGCATCGCATCCCATGACCACGGCGCGACCCGCGGTGGGAATCATCAGAGTGGAGAGAATACGAAACAGCGTGGTCTTCCCGCTGCCGTTCGGCCCGAGGAGTCCGAACAACTCCGCGGGCCGCACGTCGAAGGAAACTCCATTCAGCGCCGTCCGGGTTTCGTAGCGGTGGACTATATTTTGTACTGAAATTACGGGCGCGGCGGCATGCTCAACTTCCGGACCGGCATCGGCGAGCACAGCGACTTTTGAGACCAAACGAAGACTCCGGGATCTGTAACCAGTTTACGACATCTCGTGGAATGTTAGGACGGGCGGCAAGTCTTGCCGGTCCTACCGTGCAAGATGTCGAGCTCCGCTCAACACTTCGGCTTCATTCAGGGGCAAGCTAGCCGAGGGCGGCTGTGCCCTCATTGGCTGTTATGCTACCGACGGATCGTGCTGCGCCTGTGGCAGTCTCTCTTCGAACGCTACTGGAACGTGTCTCCACACCTGGATTGCCAAGATCACGGCGGTCGCGAGCAGAAGCGCTCCGACCGCGACATGAGTCACTGTGGCGATCACCATTGGAAGCTCTGGCTGCACCGCGGTTCGGCCCCACGCCACCCGCGTCAAGAACGCCGTAAAGCCAAGGCAGAGCTGGGCAATGAGCAGCGAGAGCATTAGAATCGCCGGGCGACGAACCGCCTCGATCTGCGAATAGGCCGTCAGCGCCCGTACCGCCGTCCAGGCCAACACGAAAGAAACGACGACGGCATTCAAAACGTGCGGCCACCAACTCATTCCATGATGACGGAACATCCCGCCCAGGATCAGTTGCACGTACAGGACAAAGATGGAAAGCAGAGTCAGCGTGAACAGGCTTGGCCGCCGCTGATCGAATTCCACCCGCGGCTGCTCTTCCACCCAGCGGCGTCCGGTAAAGAGCGCGATCGCCACCGCGATGCAAAAGAAAGTCTGCGCGACCGCGGCGTGCGCCGTGGAAACGGCGGGAGGCTGGAAGAGCAAAACGGTAAGCCCGCCGAGCACAGCTTGCGCGATCACGGTGCAGAAAGCGCCGATTGCCAGCCAGCGTAACCAGCGGCGTCGCTCGACGAGCAGAGTCCAGAAAGCGATCGCCAGCGTGAGCGTGATGAGCGATCCCGCCAGCATCCGGTGGGTCCATTCAAAGCGTACGCCGCCCACAAAGTGCGGAACTTTGATGAGGTATCCGAAAGATGTTGGCCAGTCGGGCACGGACAACCCTGCGTCGTTACTGGTTACGAGCGCTCCGGCTGTGATGACAACAAAAGTTGCGCAGGCGGTAAAAACGGCGAATGCATGATGCCCGCGATTGTAGGTTGTCGCGATGGCTTTCAGAGTAGTGCCCCTTGGGTCAGGAGGTCTCGGGAGTGGGAAACGAGGACCGTCCCTAGCTTAGGAGGGCAGAGCAGGTCGCACCGTGCGAGCAACCTGCTCCGCCCAACCCGGTATTTTACCACCGGCGCAAGCTACTCGGCGGCTGGTTTGAAGCTCTGGTCAACGGTCTTCGTATCTTTCGCAGCGACCGTCACCTTCTGGTCCTGCTCTCCCAGTTTCTCGTGGACGAAGGCAATCGTATAGTCGCCCGGGGGCAGGCCCTTGATCTCATACTTTCCGTCCTTGCCAGTCACGGCGAAGAACGGGCTCTTGACGACGTTGATGTACATCTTCATCCACGGGTGCTGGTTGCACTTCACCGGTAGCATGATCTCTTCGCGCGCGAAATTCTTTTCGATCGCGGGAGAAGACGGCGGCTGCGACTCGTTCCACTCCCGGTTGTCCTTGGGCGTGGGATGGATGTTGTGCGTGGTGGGATCGTCGTTCTTGATCTGCACCGTCTGGCCGGCCATCACGCCCAGCACGTGCGGGTGATACCGGCAGCCCTGCTGATCGAGCACCACGGGATCTTTCGGAACGTCGAATGTCCGGTTGCCCAAGCCGTCCTTGACGTAGACGAAGACGTTGGCGAGATCGCCGCCCGTAACAACATAGGTCTCGGCTTCGTTCATGCCCTTGCAGCCCGGGTCCTGGCTCATGTCGATCTTAGGGGCTTTCGGAGCGGGACCGTCGAACTTCACCGTGCCGTTGATGGAGGCCACCGTGGCCGGATCGATCGGTGTGGCCGCGGGAGCCGAAGCCGCCGGTTGCTCGGCCGTCGGACTCGAAGCTGGAGTTTCCTCTTTTTTGCTGCACGCCGCCAGCACTAACAATGCGCACAATGCCACCACGACGAACGTGATTCCTGCCCAACCTGTCTTCTTATTCATGATGTCGCCCTTTCTTTGAAGCTCTTTTGAAATCTAAGAGTGTTGTCATTCCGAGCGAGCCGGAGCACATGCGACGGCGACTCGAGGAACCTGCTTTTCCCGTCGGAAGGAATTCTACCGCGAACCCCCGCTCGCCGCATGATGCGTTTCCACCGCTGCCCGCCTGCGACTGCTTGAGGGCTGCACTGCCGCCTTCGCCCGCGGCATTGACGCCGCCACACGCCGCTGTTCCTCCGCCGTCAACTGGAAGATGTAATCGGTCAGCAGCTTGCGGTGATCTCCTGCATATCCGTTGAACGTCGGCGGAGTTGGCCCGGCAAAGACATACCGGTTGTCCTGTGCCTTGAAGAGACCGGATGGCATCGAGGTCCCCGGACTCACCGCCTGCGGATCGGTAATCCACCGCTCCACCCAGTCTGGCTTCAATCGCTCTTTTGCCAGCAGGAAGTTCGGCGCGGTCGCAATCTTGTCATGCGACGGATCGCCCGTGGCATGGCACTTCAGGCAAGGCGCTGCAGTACTGGAGAACAGACTCCGCGCCATGTCCGTTTCTTTGGCCGTGAGGGTCGGCACCTCTTCCGGAATGTAGGGCAGAGGCTGCTGCGACAAGGCTTGGAAAAAGCGTACCAGTTTTCGCAACTCATTATCCGAGAATGAAAACGTCGGCATGCGCACTTTCAGGTACGGCCGCACGCCGTTCCGGTTCGTATCGGTAGCGCTCAGCGCAGGATTCGACAGGAACTTCCGCAGCCATTCCGGATCGACGCGCGCGCCTTCGGTCAACAACTTTGGCGGCAATTGCTCCTGCACATCCTGATACTGCTTTAACCCCATCAGAATCGTTCGTTGGCCGGGGATGAACTGATGGCATCCCATGCAGTTGTATTTCTTGACGACCCACCAGCCTTCCTGAATGTCGTGGCGCGCATCGCCCGGCTTGTACTGATAACTCTGGGGTAGGGAAGTCTCCTGGCTTCCGAGCAGGAAGGTCGTCAGGTCGAGCACCTGATCCTTGGTCAAGTGCAGGTTCGGCATGCGCAGCGCTTCGGTCTCGCCCTTCACCATGCCCTGATCGTAGACGTTGGGCTCGGCCAGTTTGTGCTCGAAGAATCCCTTGTGGTCGTACCAGGGATCTTTCGCCGGACCATCGGGCAGGCGGGCCAGATCGTCTTTGTCCTTGATCGGCTCCGAGCCTTTGCCGCCGCGTTGTGCAACTTCGGTGAACAGCGCGAAGTCGAGGCGCTCGATCGGCTTGCTGCCTTCAAACGTTAATTCCGTGCCGATGCGGCCTTCGTCTTCCATGCCGGAAACTTCGTGGCATCCACCGCAGCCATAGAACCGAACCCACTTCTTGCCTTCCTCTTTTAGTGCCGGATCGTCCATGAACGGTGCGGCCGCGTAAGAGGACGGCTCCTGCTTCTTCTGCGTCATCAGATACGTGGCAATGTCCTCCGCATCTTCGGGCGCCAGACGCAAGCTCGGCATCACCGTCATGTTCTGCACTTGCAGTTCGTGGCCGTCGTTGGGGCACTTGCTGTGATCCAGATCAAACTGGTAGGGAAGTCCTTTCTTAGCGTAATCTTCCGGACCGATGTCTTTTTTCTCGTACGGACAGTATGGGCGGGTGCGTTGGCGTGCGTTGTGAATCCAGCGCACCAGATAGTCGTAATTCGCTTTTTCCCCGACTCGCGACAGATTCGCGGCGAACGTTCCGCCCTGCATCTGGTCGCCTTCGCCGATCGAATGGCAGGCCAAGCAGCCGCGCTCTTCAAATAATTCCTTTCCGTGCGCGGCGTTTCCGGGCTTGTGCTTGGGCAGTTCGTCGGTGAACGCCGATTGCCAGATGTATGCAGAAATAGCCTGGATCTGACGGTCGGTAAGCCGGAAATTCGGCATCTTCGTCGTCGGACGGAAATCAGAAGGCTTCTTCAGCCACACCGGAATCCAGTTCTTGTTCAGTTTCAGCCGCACATCTTTTAAGTTCGGGCCGACTTTTTTCTGATCCTGCATCAGGCTGTGCGACTGGAAGTCGAGCTGTTGCAAACGCCCGTCCAGCTTGCTGTTGGCCACTCTTAGATCCACAGCTTTAGTGTTCAGTTCGTTGGCGACGTCGTTTGACTCGGCGGCGTCGGCTTGCTTCATCAGGTCCGCCGTATTTTTTACGTTTTCTTTTCTCTGGGTCTCGATCTGCTTGATCTGCTGCCCCACCGAGTTCAGGTCCTCGGGTTCCTTGTCGTAACCCTCATAGCGATGGCAGCCCATGCAGCCGCGCTGCCGGAACAAGTCTTTACCATTGTTGATGGTGTTGAATTGGACGTCGCCGCTGGCCAGCACCATGTCGGCAGAGTGGCAACTCTGACAGCCCGCCTGCGAATTCTCCTTGGGATAAAGCGGCCACAGCCAGTGCTCGTAATTGCCGTGCGCCTTCTCGATGCTGGTGGTGGCGCGGCCATTGCCCTGGTGGCACGGCGAGCAGCCGAATTTATCGGGATCGTGAATCTGCAGCAAGTCAGGCTCGGGATGGCTCACGAACGCCTGCGCATATTCGTCAGGCTTCTTCGACCCCTTGGACGTCATCGCGGCCTCGGTGATCTTCAGCGGCTCCCGAGTGCCCATGTGGCAGGACTCGCAGCGGTCCACAATATTGGCCTCGGCCACGTTGATCTGCACGATTTTTGGATCCCAGTCGGTGGTCTTGCGCTTCAGTCCTTCAATCTGCGCCGGGGTCAGGTCGACCATGTGGTCTGAGATGTAATCATCCATCTTGGCCTTGGCCGCGGTCACTGGCTTGAGCACGTCGCCGAGTTCGAGGCTTAGCCTGGTCCGCTCGTCGCGGATTTCGTTGTAAGTTTCCTCCAGCTGCTGAAACGTAAACTTCTTTTTCGTTCCGTCGGGGAACTCGACCGTCGCTTGCTCGGCTTTGTAGGCGTCGATGTCTTTCTGCTTGCTGGCTTTTGCCGAAGCGCTGGTGCTGGTTTCCAATTCGTAGGTGAGGGCGTTCACGTAAGCGCGGCGGTCGGTGAACACGCTCTGCACGGCCAGCAGACGCGCGCTAGCATCGTCCAACTTCTTGCGGGCTTCGTCGCCTTTCGCTTTGGAAGACTCGTAGGCCTTCTCATAATCCTGCTTCAGGGCGGCGTACTGCGGATCCTGTTCGACCGATTGCTCGGACTTGGCCGACGTTGACTTCGCCGTGTTCAGAAACGCGCTGTAGCGATCTTTCCATTGATCCTGGAAAGCCTTCCAAGGCCGCTGTCCCCAGGCCTCGTCATACAAAGCCCAGAACAGCGTGCCAATCAGAATCACCGTCGCGATCAGGTAATGGATGGCGAACGATTTTCCGGTGATCGGATCCTGCTCGGGAATCGGTTTTTCAGGCACCAGTTCCTCCGACATCAGTCGTTGGTCGTTAGTCGTTGGTCGTTGGCGAACGGCGCGATGGCCGCGGGTCTTGGCCAACGACTAACGACCAGCAACCAACGACCTTTCTTACACGTTGAACCACGGGGTAATCCACACATACTTGATGTGCCACAAAAGCCGCAGGGCCATCTTCAAGGGCAGTGCAATCATGGTCAGCCACAAGAACGCCATGAGCGAAAACTGCAACAGGCTCATGCGCTGGAAATCCTTCGGCATTTTTCGACGGAAGAGCGAATACACCGCTCCGCCGCCGACCAAATAGAATCCGCCGACCACAATCGCGCCAAACACGATCTTCGCCATGTTCGACGTGATCCCGAACAGGTCCGGCAAGTCACGGTTCACTTCATAGATCAGCCGGTTGTGATCCCACGTCTGCCCCGGCCAGAACCATTGCCAGCCGGGACCGCGAATAAACGTCCCGATGATGATCATCGCGACCCACAGAATTACGAAGCCAAACATAAACGTCGAAATCGAAAACTTGCGTTGCTTCCAGGTGTAGTAGCCGCTGCCCAGCGGGTTGGTATCGATGTAGGGAATCACCATCAGCCCGATGATGATCATCGTCGGCATCACCACGCCCGCAATCCAGGGATCGAAGTAGACGAGCATCTCCTGCAGTCCGAGGAAATACCACGGAGCTTTTGCCGGATTCATGGTCAAGTTGGGATTGGCGGGTTCTTCCAGCGGCGCGTTGAGGGTGATCGACCAGATCATCAGAATGATCGTGATGATGATGGCGGCGAGAAATTCGATGCGCAGCAGAAATGGCCAAACATGTACTTCCTTGGCCCAGCCCGGCTTGAAGGGCCAGGTCTTGCGATGATGGGTCTTGGCCATCGCGGGATCGGCCTCGAGTTGCTCGATCAGCACATCGTTGGCCCGCGCCTGTTTCACTGCCAGATAAATGTAGAAGGCCAGCAGCGGGATCAGGCCCACGATCGGCACGTTGTCCGGGGCCGAACAGATCTCCCAAAGTTGTCGCCAGTCCATAAGTGATCTCGTGTCAATGAATCAAAAATTCTTGTTATTCCGAAGAATCAAAATTCTTGTCATTCCGAAGAATCAAAGCTTCTTGTCATTCCGAACCGGGCTCAAAGCCCGGTGAGGAACCTGCTGTTCCCATCCCGACTACTCGCCCGCTGCCTTCGGCCCGCGTCGCGGCTTGTCCGCTTCCGCTTCCAGCACGACCGGAGCCGGACCCGAAATCCCGCCATCTTTTCGCACGCGCCAGAAGTGCACAATCATCAACACTGACGCCACAATCGGAATCCCAATGCAGTGCCAGATATACGATCGCAACAGCGCATTCGCGTCGACGATCGATCCGCCGAGCAACCCGAAGCGCACGTCATTGTAGGGAGTCATGCCGAGCATCGACCCGAACGGGCCTTCATGCCCCAGCAGCGGCGTAGCGCGCGCCATGTTCGTGCCCACGGTGACTGCCCAGAATCCGAGCTGATCGTCGGGCAGCAGATATCCGGTGAACGACAGCAGCAAAGTAAACACCAGCAGCAGCACGCCGATATTCCAGTTGAACTCGCGCGGCTTTTTGTACGACCCAGTCAAGAACACGCGGAACATATGCAGCCACACACCGATCACCATCAGGTGAGCGGCCCAGCGATGCATGTTGCGCAAGATTTTGCCGAAGGGCACATCGTGCTCCAGATAGAGCACGTCGCGAAACGCCTGCACCTTGCTGGGATGGTAATAAAACATCAGCAACACGCCGGTGTAGGTGAGGATGATGAATAGGTAAAACGTGATCCCGCCCATGCCCCAGGTGTAGCTGTAGCGCACGGCGTCGCGATTAATCTTCGCCGGATGCAGATGCAGGAACACGTTGGAAAGCACGCCCAGCGCCCGGTTCCGCGGCGTGTCGTCGTGCTTGTGCCGGAAGATCGAAGTGTAGACCTGGGTCTTGGTCGGATCTTTCAGGCCCTCGATCTGTTCTTTCGCCTTGGCGGGGATGTCGGTCTTGAGGGCTTGAATATCGTCTTTCACCCCGGTCGTCACGCGCTCGACCAGCCCGACTTTCCCGTTCTTGCCGTTGGAGGCGCCAGTACCGCCGCCACTACCGCCGCCGTTGCCGCCGCCGCTCGGATTGTTTTCGTCAGCCATAAGATTCCGCTCTTAACTCAACGTTGTCATTCCGAGCGCCTTGTTTCTGGCGCGAGGAACCTGCTTTCTGTGTCCCGTTACACTCCGGTCAAAAACGCTCCCGGATCATTAAATTTACTCGGCTGTCCCTTCGGCCACGAGTACAGTTTCGAAGTATCCACCAGAACTTGCCCATCGGGCGCGAGTTCAATATGCGCGCGGTCCATGGGACGCGGCGCCGGCCCTTCGAAGTTGATGCCTTCGCTGTCGTACCCGCTGCCGTGGCAAGGGCACTTGAATTTATTCTCGCTCGGCTTCCAGTCGGGCGTGCATCCCAGGTGCGTGCACCGCGCATAGATCACGAACAGCCGGTCGGGTGTGCGATCGACCCAGATGCGGAATTTCTGCTGGAACTTCGTGTCAACCCCAAGCGCGAATTCCGACGGGTAGCCAATTTTGAAAACGGAGTTGGGTTCGAACAGAGTGCGCGGCAGGAAGAAGCGAAAGAACGCCAGAAACCAGGCCATGAGAAACCCGGTCACCATGGTCCACACAAAACGGCGGCGGTGGCGGTCGATCTCGGTCGACGGAGCGGTTCCTGCCACGCCAGCGGCGGCTGCCGCTTTCGAGGTTCCTACCGCGGGCGTGCCCACATATTTTGTGGCATCCTGCGCCCCGGGCGCCGCGGGTTTCGCGACAGGTTTCGCTGCCTCGGGATTCGGATTGACCTTCCCGGTCTCCTCCGCCATGAACTCCCTCCTGTAACTGGATGACTTGCCCTAATCCAAACCAGCGGCCGCCGCATACTCCGGCGCCGCCAACGTCCTCCCTGCACTGCGAATCGGAATCAAACTATGGACTGGCTGGCCTAGGGCTTCCTGCACGATCTGTCCCAGGGCTTGGATAAATTTCGGTGAATCATTCAGTCCGGCGCTCATTTCAAACTGCGCGAATCCCAGGCGCCGCGCCTCTTCCCGTGCCTCGTGGTCAATTTCCCCCAGCGTTTCCACGTGATCGGAAACGAACGCCACGGGCACGACGCACATCTCGCGTACCCGCTCTTCCGCCAACTGCCGCAGAGTTTGATGCAGGGAAGGCTGCAGCCACCGGCTCGCGCCGACCTTGCTCTGATAGCACAGACGGGAGCGATTGCTCCATCCGCCGCGCTCGGTCAGAAGCCGCACCGTCTCCTCGATCTGCCGCTGGTAAGGGTCGCCCTTTTCAATCACCGACATCGGGATGCTGTGGGCGCTGAAGACAATCTCCGGCCGTTCCTGAGCGGGAAAGCGCGAGAGCGTCTCGTTCACTCTGTCGATCACGGCATCGAGATATATCGTATTACGATAAAACGTCTCCACGCAACGGACCGGCACGTCGTCCGCGAACAGACGCCGCCATTCGTTCAAACTCGATCCCGTGGTGGTCGACGAATACTGCGGATACATCGGCAAGAGCACGACTTCGTCACATTGGGCCGCTCGCAGTTGCTCAATCGCCTCACGGGTAAACGGGTGCCAGTAGCGCATGGCAACAAAGCAGTGGGCATCGACGCCTTGCTCGCGCAGTTCGATCTCCAAGGCATGCGCCTGCCGTTCCGTGTGGCGGCGTATGGGCGAACCGCCGCCGATGGTGGCGTAGTGGTGCTGCACTTTGCGCGCGCGGGTGGTCGAAATCAGCTTGGCCAGGGGTTTTCGCCCGATGCGGGCGAAAGGGAAGTCGATAATGTCGGGGTCGCAAAACAGGTTGTACAAGAAAGGTTCGATCGCTTCCAGCGTGTCGGGTCCACCGAGCTGAAAGAGAACTATCCCCACACGCCGTGATGTGCGCGTCATTTTCCCCAGTATCCCCAGAACGGAGGAATGTACTCCGAACCGAGCGCGCGAGTCAATGGCGGAATGTGCAAAATCGGACCAACATTCCGCCACCCACTCAGCGGACGTTGAAAAACTCGCCGTTTCCATGCAAGCTGATATTCATTATCCATATCCATGCCAGAACTGCCGGACATAGCGGCTTACATTAGCGCGCTCGAATCCCGCATCGTTGGTCAACCCCTGCAACGGATCCGCTTGGCGAGTCCGTTTCTGCTGCGGAGTGTTCAGCCGCCCCTCGCGAGCGTGGAGGGACGTGCCGTAAAAGAGTTGCGCCGCATCGGCAAGCGCATCGCAATCGGCTTGGACGGCGAAGGCGAACTTTGGCTGGTGCTCCACCTGATGATTGCGGGCCGGCTGCACTGGCGCCCGCCCGAGGCAAAGCTGGCCGGACGCCAGAGCCTGGCAGCTTTCGACTTTCCCCAAGGCTCCCTGGTCTTGACGGAAGCCGGCACCAAGCACCGCGCATCGCTGCATCTGGTCAGCGGCGAGGAGAATCTGCGTTCCTTCGACGCAGGCGGGATCGATATTTTTGCGGCTGACCTGGAAACGTTCCGCGCCGTGCTGACGGCCGAAAATCATACTTTGAAGCGGGCGCTGACCGATCCGCGTTTGCTGAGCGGCGTCGGCAACGCCTATTCGGACGAGATCCTGCACGCGGCGCAGCTCTCGCCAATCACGCTGACGCAAAAACTCAGGCCAGAAGAGTGGGCACGGCTGTTTACGGCAACGCGGCAAACGCTGCAACTCTGGATCACGCGGCTGCACGCTGAGGCGGAAGCGGCCTTTCCCGAGAAGGTGACTGCATTTCGCAAAGACATGGCCGTTCATGGCCGCTACGGCCAGCCTTGCCCCCGGTGTGGCGATAAAGTTCTGAGGATTCGTTATGCCGACAAAGAAACGAATTATTGTGCGCGCTGCCAGACCGGCGGCAAGGTTCTGGCGGATCGCAGTTTGTCGCGGCTGCTGGGATCGGACTGGCCACGCACCCTGGAAGAGTTGGAAGCTCTCAAACGCCGCTGAATCGTAAGCAGCCGCTATACTGTTACAGGCTCGGCGTTGCTGGTCTGCATTTCTTCAATCACCGCGTCAGCAAACTCCGACGTCCCCGCTTTGCCGCCAATGTCGCGCGTCAGCTTTTCCGGGTGGCGATACACCCGCTCCAGCGCATTGCGAATCTGCGTCGACGCCGCGTGTTCGCCGAGATGCCGCACCATCAGCAGAGCCGACCGCAGCAGAGCCGTCGGATTAGCGAGATTCTTTCCCGCGATATCGGGCGCCGAACCATGGACAGCTTCAAAGATCGCGCATTCATCGCCCAGGTTCGCGCTGGGCACAAATCCCAGTCCGCCTACAAACGCCGCGCACAGATCCGAGAGAATGTCTCCGTACAGGTTTTCCATCACCAGCATGTCGTACTGGTAGGGATTCATCACCAGTTGCATGCAGGTGTTGTCCACAATGTGTTCGCCGTAGGTGATCTCGGGATAATCCTTGGCCACATTCCGCGTGCAGCGCAGGAACAGCCCGTCCGACAGCTTCATGATGTTGGCTTTGTGAATGCAGTGAATCTTTCTTCGATGATTCTTGCGGGCGTATTCAAACGCAAACTTTGCGATCCGCGTGGAAGCTTTTTCGGTGATGATCTTCAGACTCTCCACCACCCCCGGCACCACTTCATGTTCCAGTCCCGAATAGAGTCCCTCGGTATTCTCGCGCACGATAATCAGGTCGACGTCCGGATAGCGCGTCGGAATATGGGGGAGATTGCGGATCGGCCGGAAGTTGGCGTATAGCTCGAACTTCTTCCGCAGCGCCACGTTGATGCTGGGGAAACCGCCGCCCACGGGCGTAGTTACCGGACCCTTCAGGCCGACACGCGTCCGCTCCAGCGACTCAATCAAATCCTTGGGAATGTACTCGCCCGATTTTTCAAAAGCTTCCGCTCCGACCGCAAAGGTTTCCCACTCAAACTTCACCCCGGTGGCTTCCAGAATGCGTACCGTTGCCTTCGTGACTTCGGGGCCGATCCCGTCTCCCGGGATCAGCGTTACCTTATGACTCATGTATGCATGGTCCTTATACGCCCTTATACGGCTTTTACTTTCACCAGATCCTTCAACTCATTCATGAACTCTTTGACATCCTTGAAATCCAGATACACGGAGGCAAATCGCACATACGCAACCTTGTCGTAGCGCCGCAGGCGGTTCATGATTAACTCACCCAGTTCGCTGGTTTTGCGCTCGCGCTCCGGCGACTCGATGACGAACGATTCCGCCTCGTTCACGATCTGCTCCAGCTTGCTGATCGGCACAGGACGTTTCTCGCAGGCCCGCAGCAATCCGTTGAGTACTTTCTGGCGGTCAAACTTCTCCCGGCGGCCGTCTTTCTTCACCACCATGTAGGGGATTTCATCGATGCGCTCGTAAGTGGTGAAGCGCTTGCCGCACTTCAAACACTCACGCCTCCGCCGGATGGATTCCGCTTCCTTGCTTTCGCGCGAATCCACCACCTTGTCATTCGCAAATCCGCAAAAAGGACATTTCATGGCGCTGGCTTCGAACTCCGACTCTGAGGCCTGCCTGCTGATCGGCATTCCAACGACTGAGCGAAGCCGAGCAAGCAGGGACCCGCGGTCCCGTCAGTTCCCCAAAATTGTAACAGTTGGAGTGGATCACGAAGACCGCGGCTGTCCGAGACCAGTGCTTAGGCAAGCACCTGCGGGGGCAGCCAGAGGCAAAACGGCGCCCGTACCCCCTGCGGTACGAGCGCCAGTTTTTCCCCATGCCATCCCGGTGACGGAAGGCGTGAAGCCTGCGACCCCAGCTCGCGAGCCAAAGCATGCCCGCTAAAGGATCTGACTAGAAGTTGCCTCATGTCCCGCCCCGCCTTGTCACAAGCGTGTCTACATTTTGTAAAAACTCGCGATGGGAATGGCACTCGGTTATACCCTGGGCAATAAGACACTCTCGGCATGGCTGTTATCATGAGGCATCCCCGATCCATCACCTTGCGTTGGCTGCTTCACGTCGGAATTGCTCTGCTGGCTCTGCCCCTGTGGGCGCAGAGCAACCTAGGAGAACTCCGCCTGAAAGTCGCGGATCCTCACGGCCTCGGCGTGAAGGCCTCCATCACGCTCTCCAGCGAGGCCGTACAACTCCACCGCAGCTTGATAACCGACGACGCCGGCCTGCTGAGCGTTCGCAATCTGCCTTTCGGCCCCTACCAGCTAAGAGTCGAGAGCAACGGGTTCTCTGCTTACAGCGGCCGCATCGAGATTCGCACCGCCCTGCCCACCGAATATCTGATCAAGCTGAGCATTGCCTCCACGAGCACCGCCGTGAATGTGACCGCGGAGAGCCCGCTGCTCGATCCCAGCCGCACGAATTCGAGCAACCGGATCGATCCCCAGGCCATCACCGGACGGGCCGCGTCCCTTCCCGGCCGCTCGTTGCCGGATCTGGTGAACTCGCAGCCCGGCTGGGTCTACGAAGGCAGCGCCGTCCTGCACCCGCGCGGATCGGAATATCAGACGCAGTTCGTGGTGGATGGCGTGCCCCTCACCGACAATCGCTCCCCGAGCGCCGGTCTCGACGTTGAAGCGGACGATGTCGACTCCCTCACCATCTATACCGCCGGAATTCCCGCCGAATACGGCCGCAAGATGGGAGGCGTGGTCGAAGTCGACACCAGCAAAGCCGACCACCCCGGCCTGCATGGGCAGGCCGTGATTTCGGGCGGCAGTTTCGGCACGGCCAACGGATATGTGCTGGCACAATACGGTTGGGGGAAAAATGCGATCTCAGCTGACGGAGCCGCGGCTCTCACCGACCGCTACCTGAATCCGCCGGTCCCGGAGAATTACACCAACACCGCGACCACCACCGATTTCGCGGCCCGCTACGATCGCGATTTGTCGAACCACGACCGCGTCGGCATCAACCTTCGCCGCGAGTTTTCTAAATTTCTTGTTCCCAACGAACAGATCCAGCAGGCTCAGGGGCAAGTCCAGCATCGCGACAATTTCGAAACCATCGGCATCGCCTCCTACCAGCACATTTTTTCGGAGCACCTGCTGGCGGACTTTCGTGGGATGATGCGCAGCGATACGGTTGGCCTGGATTCCAATGCGCAGTCCACTCCCATCATCGCGTTCCAGGATCGCGGATTCACCGAGCAGTATTTGAAAGGAACGGCCTCGTATCATCGCGGCCGCCACGAATTCAAAGCCGGATTCGAAGGCGATTTTACCCACCTGCGCGAGAATTTCAGCGACATCATTACCGACCCGTCGCAATTCGAGCCCGGCACTCCGCCCACATTTCAATTCTCTGGGCGCGGATTCGATCTGGAACAATCGGCATTCGTGCAAGACCTGATCCGGCTCGGCCACTGGACCGTCAGCGCGGGCCTTCGCTGGGACCACTACCAGCTTCTGGTCAATCAAAATGCACTGAGTCCTCGCGTGTCGGTGGCGCGCTATTTCAGTTCGGCCAACGTCGTGCTTCATGCTTCTTATGATCGCGCCTTTCAGACTCCGGCCTTTGAGAACATTCTGCTGGCCAGTTCACCCACGGTCGTGTCGCTGAACCCGGAAGTTCTCCGGTTGCCCGTCAAGCCTTCGCTGGGGAACTATTACGAGGCGGGGCTGACCAAGTCTTTCGCGGATAAGCTCAAGCTGGATGTGAACGGGTTTCGTCGCGACATGGACAACTACGCCGACGACGATCTTCTCCTCAACACCGCCGTGAGCTTCCCGATTTCGTTCCGCAAAGCCGTGCTCTACGGGGCCGAAGGCAAACTCGAACTGCCGCAATGGCGCCGCTTTTCCGGATTCCTCAGTTACTCCTACATCGTCGGCAGCGTCTATCTGCCAGTCACCGGTGGGCTATTCCTGGGCGCGGACGCCACAAATGCCCTGAGCCAAACCAGCGGCCGCTTCTGGGACTCGCAGGACCAGCGCAACACGGCTCACGGACGCCTTCGCTACCAATTGAACAATCGCGCGTGGATGGCACTGGGCGTCCAATACGGCTCGGGACTGCCTGCCGTTGTGGACAACACGCCCCAGTCGATTCAGCAGGCCATCGCCCAATACGGTCAGGCGATTGTCAATCGAGTTGATTTCGCGCGGCAGCGAGTAAAGCCATCGTTCTCGATCGACGCTTCCACTGGCGTCGATCTTTGGAAGCACGACCAGATGGCGACGCGTCTCCAGGCCGACGTTCAGAATCTGAACAACCGCCTCAACCTGATCAACTTCGCCGGCCTGTTCTCAGGGAACGCAGTCGCGCCGCCCAGAAGCTACTCACTGCGCCTGCAAGCCACTTTCTAGCGGAATAGTAAAAAGGACGCCAGTGGGCGTCCATTCTCTGATTCATCTGCCTTATCCGTGTGATCCGCGTAAATCCGCGGCGGGTATTTCCTCTGTGTTCCCCGTGTCCTCTGTGGTAAGGCTTTTCTACACCACGAAATACTTCGCCCCCGGATGATGCACCACGATTGCCGACGTACTCTGCTCAGGCTCCAGCAAGAATCCGGAAGTCAGCCGCACGCCCACATTCTCCTCGGGCTTGAGCAGGGTGAACAGCTTGGTCTGATCCTCCAGGTTCGGGCACGCCGGATAGCCGAACGAATACCGCGATCCACGATACTTCTGATGAAACAGATCGCGAATCTCCGCGGCGTCCTCGCCGGCAATTCCCAACTCCTCGCGCATCTTCTTGTGATGCAGTTCCGCCAGCGCCTCCGCCGTTTCGACGCTCAGCCCGTGCAGGTAGAGATACTTCGTGTACTCTCCACCCTCAAACAATCGCTGCGTCTCCACGCTGGCGTGGGCCCCAATCGTAACCAGTGACAGCCCGATCACATCCATCTTTCCAGAAGTTTTAGGAGCGAAGAAGTCCGATATGCACAACCGGCGGCCCTCGCGTTGCCGCGGGAAGGTAAAGCGCAAGAGTTCACGTGTGAGGATAGCCGCACTCAGCTGCCCCTCCGCGTCATACACCACCACATCATTCCCGTCCGCCTGAGCAGGGAAGTATCCATACACAACTTTCGGTTCAAATAACCCCGAACCTGCGACCTCATCTTCCAGCTTGAACAGAATCGGCCGGAACTTTTCCTGGACGAGGCGCACATAGTCCGCCTGCGAAGCCGTTTTCAACTGCCACTGATTCTTGAACAGCGCGGTCTCGTTGATGTACTGAAACAGTTCGCGCAGATCGTAATCCTTGCGCACGCGCACGCCCCAGAACGGCGGCTCCGGAATATTCGGAGCATCTCCGACGACCGGGCTCCGTTCCGCAAACACCGGTCCGGTTTCTTCGTCCACCGCCGTGGCTTTCGCGTATTCCTTTACGGTGCGTCCCTCGGTCAGACGCGTCTGTTTCGCCCCATTCTGAGTGGCCAGGTCCTCCATGATGTGCAGGCCCGCGAACGCATCGTCGGCGTAGAAGACGGCATTCGCATACTCGCGGCGCAAGTCGTCCTCCACATACTTGCGCGTCAGCGCCGCTCCGCCGCAAATCACGGGGAACGCAAGCTTCTGCCGCTCCAGATCCTGGATGACGTACTTCATTTCCAGAGTCGACTTGACCAGCAGCCCGCTCAGACCGATCGCGTCCGCTTGATGTTCCTGCGCTGCCCGGATAATCGTGTCCCCCGGCTGCTTGATGCCAAGATTGACCACCTTGAATCCATTGTTCGACAAAATGATGTCGACCAGATTCTTCCCGATATCGTGCACGTCGCCCTTCACCGTCGCGAGCACGATCGTCCCCTTCTGCGATCCGGCCTTCTTCTCCATCTTCGGCTCGAGATAGGCGACCGCGGCCTTCATCACGCCCGCCGAATCGAGCACGGACGGCAACTGCATCTTGCGCGCACCGAACAAGTCGCCGACTGTCTTCATGCCATCGAGCAGAACGGTATTGATAAGTTCGAGAGCTGAGTAACTCGCGAGCGCCTCTTCGAGCAACTCTTCCAGCGATTTCTTGCGCGCGCCTTCTCCCACCGATTTTTCGCCGTTGATGATGGCGAACTTCAGCTTGTCCTCGACCGACAATGTGTCGACGTGCGCGGTGGTCGAAGCGGCGGGCTTGCCCTTCATGCCCGCGAAGTGCGCCATGTACTTCTGCAGCGGATCGCCGTCCGAACTGGCATCCCGATGGATCAGCTTGCGCGCCAGTTCCACTTCTTCCTGCGGAATCTTGTATAGCGGATAGATCTTCGTGTAGTTCACGATGGCCATGTCGAGCCCGTGATCCACCGCCTCGTGCATGAAAACCGAGTTCAGCACCCGGCGCGGATACGCATCCAGTCCAAACGAAATATTGCTGACGCCCAGAATTGTCTTAACGCCGGGCAATTCTTTCTTGATGCGCTCCACCGCATTGATGGTCTCAACCCCGGCGGTGCGGTATTCTTCCTGCCCCGTCGAAATCGGCAGAGTCAGAGCGTCGAAGATCAGGTCCGTACTGTCCAGACCGTATTTTTTCGTTGCGAGATCGTGAATGCGATGTGCGATCGCGACCTTCTTGTCCGCCGTGAGCGCCATGCCGTCCTCGTCGATGGTCAACGCAATCACCGCGGCGCCATAGCGCTTTGCCATGGGCAGAACTTTCGAAGTCCGCTTCTCGCCATCCTCCAGGTTGATCGAGTTAATGATGGCGCGGCCCGGAATGCGCTTCAGCGCCTCCTCCACAACGTCGGCCTCAGTCGAATCCACCAGAATCGGCGCGGGCACGCGTGTGGCAATCTTTTCCAAGATCGAAGTGATGTATTCCTTTTCGTCTTCGCCCACGATCGCGCAGCACAAATCCAGCATGTGCGAACCTTCGTTCACCAGTCGCTTGGCAAGTCCCAGAATGTCGTCGTATTTCTTGCCCTGAACCAGCTTGCGGAAATGCTCGACCCGGGTGGTCGTGTTCATTTCCTCGGCGACGATCAGAGGCTTGGGCTCGAGGTCGAGCGGAACGGTGGTGTAGGCGCTCGATGCAGCGCCCACGCGCTTGACGTCGCGCCTGGCGGGCTCTACGCCGGAAACCGCATCCACCGCGGCTTTCAGATGTTCGGGCGTAGTCCCGCAGCAGCCGCCCACGATGCGGACGCCGTAGTCCTTCACAAAGTGCTTGTGATACTCCGCCAACTCTTCCGGCGATAGTTTGTATACCGCGTGCCCGCCTACGTTCTGCGGCAGCCCGGCATTTGGGAGCACTGAAACTTCCTTGGTGGAATTCAGCGCGAGGTAGCGGACTGCATCGTTCATCTCTTTCGGACCAGTCGCGCAGTTCAGCCCAATCGCATCGACGTCGAACGGTTCCAGCGCGGTCAGGGCTGCACCAATCTCGGTACCCAACAGCATCGTGCCGGATTCCTGCAGGGTGACCTGCACCTGCACGGGCAATCGCCTTCCTGCCTTCCGCATCGCTTCCAGCACGCCGATGGTAGCGATCTTGGCCTGAAGCAGATCCTGCGCAGTCTCGATCAGCAGGATGTCTACGCCACCTTCGATCAGAGCGGCGGCCTGCTCTTCATAAGATGCGACCATCGCATCGAACCCGATGTGTCCCAGCGACGGCAGCTTCGTCGTTGGCCCCATCGATCCAGCCACGAAGCGGGGACGATCTTTCGTCGAGAACTGCTTCGCCACTTCTTTGGCGAGTTGGGCGGCCTTGAGGTTGATTTCGTGTACTCGATCGCCAAGCTCGAATTCCCGGAGAACAATCCCACTTCCGCCAAACGTGTTGGTCTCAACGATGTCGCAGCCCACGCGAAAAAAATCCGCATGAATGTCGCGAATGATATCGGGACGGCTCAACACCAGCACTTCACTGCAATTCTCCTTGCCCCAGTAATCGTCCAGGGTAGGATTGCGCTTCTGGATGTTTGTCCCCATCGCGCCGTCGTAAACCACGACGCGCTCTTTTACGGTCTGTAAGAAATCAGCCATTTTAGAATCGTCGTTAGTCGCAGGTCGTTAGTCGTTGGCTTCTTGCCCAGGCATTTGACTTCGCCAACGACCAACGACCAGCGACTAACGACCGCTCCCATGCACGAACGCCGGTCTCGAGGACCGGCGTTGGTTGAACTCGAAACCTGTCTCGAAGTCAGCTCCCCGGCACCATTTGCGCCGGCGCCCCACCGTCCACGTCGGCCTGGTTGAATATCACGTTGGCCCCCATGTGTGCTGGCCGGGGGGCCAGCATTTGCTCCTTGCGGTAGACAAGATTGCTGGCATTGAAGGTCGCCAGCTCAAATCCATGCCCGTGGGTGATCGCATCCGTAGGACACGCTTCCACACAATACCCACAGAAAATGCAGCGGTTGTAATCGATGTTGTAAACCTTGGCGTAGCGCTCGGCACCGCTGACGCGGTTCTCGGCGGTATTCTCGGCAGCCTCAATGTAAATGCAGTTCGACGGACAGGCCGCCGCGCACAGGAAGCACGCCACACACTTCTCCAGTCCGTTCTCATCGCGCTGCAACACGTGGGCGCCGCGAAAGCGGGCTTCAAAGCGCGCGCCCTTGAGCGGTCCCTTGCCGTCGGGATAATTCTCCACCGTGGTCGGCTGGAACATCTCCATGAAGGTGATGCTCATGCCCTTGGCGATCGCCGCAATGTTTTTCAGAACCGGCATGTATTATGAGTATACCGAATCCGATGCTAAATCGTCCGGAACGAGCCCCGGTAGTGAATGACAGTGAGTAGTGCCTATTTGGCCGGAGCAGCCGTTTTCGAGGGCGGATTTGAAGGAGGATGTTCCGGCACCGGAACCGCACTTTCCGTCCACGCCGTGTACCACAGGTCGAGCAGCATCTGCGATCCGGCGGCGAGGCGGTGAGTCGTGAAGTCGAATGCCTCGGGAGAGCCCTTTCCCGTAAACCCTCCGGCCTTCTCCAGCGCGTAGACATTTTCGACCATGCCATTCGACTCGCGGAGGTAGGCGACGTAGCGCGCGAAAGGATCCTCCAGCCGCTCCGGACTCTTCACCAGTCCAGCGAAATCTTTGGCCGTAATGTTTGCGGCCACGTAGGTGCTCTCAAACTGCCCGTGGATCTTGTGCTCCGTGGTGTACCCTTTGGGATTCGGCCCGACCCAGCCGTTGTATTGGATGGTCGTGTGCAGAGGCTGCGACGCGTCGGCCACGTAATGCCCCAGCCAGCCTGCGTAAAAGATAATGGCCTGCTGCACCGCCTGCGTAGGCTGGTGCGCCGCCTGCCGTTGCCGGTATTCGCGGAACGCGGCTTTCAGCCGCCCATACACTTCCATCGTGATGTAGGGCTGCAGCCCGACGCGCTCGGGAAGATAGTCGTCCGGATGGTCAGTAGCAGGTGTGGCCGCGCGCTTCTCGTACAGCTTGCGATAGAACTCGTAGCGGCCTTGCGGAAGCGGATCGAGCCACGACACGCGTTCGAGGTCGATGAAATGGTCGGCCTCCTGCGCATTCTTGAGGGCGAATTCCGATGGACTGCGCCAGCGGTCCGGCTCCGGACCCAGGTAGGCAATCTCGGCCACGGCGCGCCGCAGGAAGCGCGGCATGGTGGCCGGAATTTTCTCAGCGGCGACCCGGTTGATGGCAACGTGTCCCTCATTGCCCCAGGCGACCGCTGCTTCGCTCTGTATAAGAACGAGGGCGACCAGCACAATGCTAATCGCCGCTCGTTGGAACTGTTCGGCTTTCGTTCCCAATCCCAGACTTGTCCGCTCCTCGGCGCGCGGCATTAGAACGTCAGGTGCATCGACAATTGCATGAACCGGTTGCTTCCCACCGTCTGCCTGATCACGCCATAGTTCTGTGGGTTGGGTGAGGCAGGTGTCAATATCTGAGTCATGTCAGACGGGAAACATGGGAAGGGATTGAAGCAGCCATTCAGGGCAAAATTTCCGTTGGGCGCGTCGAAATCCGGGTGGTTGAAGATGTTGAAGGCGTCCGCCTGGAATCTCAGAGCGACGCGCTCCCCAAACTTGACATTCTTGAAAATCGAGATATCGAAGCGCGTCTGGAACGGAGCCCGGAAGATATTGCGGCCGTTGCTCCCGTATCCGGTTTCTAAAGTGTCGCAGGCCTGCGTTCCTCCTGTCGTAAGACCGCAGGGGGGAACACCGCTCTGGCCCGGTTGTAGAAACGGGATGGAAAAGTCATTCGGGTTGATGTAGGGAACCCTAACCTGACCTGGTGTATATCCCCCGGTTGCGAAGTAATTGTCTTTCCCGCCCTCGGTGGCTTGTTTTGGCGAAATCCCGGTAGCCAGCGGGAGAATTGGATTGGTGATGAAGTCGTCGGCACTGAAGAAGATGCTCGCGGCCGTTCCCGAGAAATCGATTACGCTAAACGGCTCGCCACTTTGAGCCACAGTCACGCCCTGAATGCCCCAGCCGTTCACCACCTTGTCGACGAGTCGCGACGCGAACGTCCGGGTTGGGAGTTGATACACATAACTGATGGTCAAGACGTGCGTGCGATCGAAATCGGAAGAAGAATAGGCCGTTCTCGGAACCAGAGGATTGTTGCCGTTAAAGAACAGGCCCGCACCCAACCCGCTGCCCTCATCAAGAGAGTGCGAATAAGTGTAGGAAGCATTGAGCTGCAGACCATGAGACATTCTCTTGGTCGCCTGGAGCTGCAAAGCGTTGTAGGTGGAGACGCCCTCAGCTCGCCAGTAATCCGCGTTCGGATTAAAACCGGTGTAGGGCGTACGCAGCGCGGTGTTTCCATCGGAGAACGCAAACGCTCCGATCGTGGTTTGAACCTGCTCGGTCAGCAGTGTATTGAAGCTTGCATCCTGCGCCTGGAAGCCATAGCTATAAGTCTGCCCGTTAACGGGGTTGGTGGGAGTCGCGACTTGCGGCTGGTTAAACGGAATCGGTATGGGCTGATGCACGCCGTGATTTCCGATATAAGCCATGGTCAACACCACGTTGTTTTTCGGTTGCCACTGCAGGTCGAGACTCCAGTTTTCCGAATAAGGCAGTTTGTTCGCGGGGTCGTAACCACCGAACAGGAAGTCGGAATTGGCAAAGCCGGTCGGCGCACAGGTCGGAGTCACCGGTTCGGTGCACCCGCTCAATTGAGACTGATTGTAAACCAGAGCCGCGACTCCGGTCAGGTTGCTAGGAGGTGGCGGAGGAGCACTCGTGCCAAACGGGCCAGCGGTCAGGCAGCCCGTACCAACGCATGAAGCGACCACCGGAACCGTGAAGGGTTGCTGGGTGGTGACACTGAAGGGCCCGCTTATGCCTAAGCCCGCGCTGGCGGAAAGCTCGGTGAAATATTCACCGCGATCAGCGTAAATTCCGAAGCCGGCGCGCACGACAACGTTCTTGAGACGTGACGGGCTCCAGGCAAGTCCGATGCGTGGGGCGAACATCCATTGGCGACCCGTCAGAGTTGAGTCGCTCACGCCCTTGAATCCGAACGCCTTGTTCTTCCCGGCCACCACCAGGCCAATCCCCGGCTCGCCGTTCGCAAGGTTTGCGAAGGAATCGCAACCAGCAGTCGCTGAGGAGGAGTTGCAAGTCCCTGTGAACTTGTAATCGGACGGGTAGAAGTTGGTCAGCAGCCCATTAGTTTCATTCAGCGGGCCGTCCCAATCCCAACGCAAACCCAGATTTACAGTGAGGTTCGACCGAAGCTTAAGATTGTCCTGCACAAAAAGGCCAGCCGATTTCGAGCGGAAGTGCCGGTTCGTTTCGCCGTTGAGAAGCAGGCCGCCGCTGTGATCCTGGCCGATCGTCCCGGTAAGAAAGTCGCCGAAGCTGTTAAAGCTGAGGCTGGCCACCTCGTTCTCACGATTCTCAACATTGAGTTGCATGTAATCAAAGATGCCGCCAAAAGATAGAGATTGAATCCCATGCACCCAGTGGTAAACCGAGGATCCTTCGTGTTCGTTTTGAAAGATTCCAGCGTTGGCGAAGTTCGTTGAGGGCCCGACGCTCATCTGGTTTCCGCGGAACTGTGGCACGGTTCCTCCGCCCTTCAATGCCGCCCCGGCATCCGCGTTCGAAATCGTGATGCCTGGAAAGAACGGGCTGCCCAGAAGATTGAGGTTCACGTCGCTGGGCTTCAAGGACTGGGCCGTCGTGGCATCGGCCACCTCGCGAATAAAGCCGTACCGGTTCTCCCATGTGGTGTTGGAGTTGAGCACGGTGGTGTTATCGAGCGAAAAGAGTTGGCTTCCTGCATGCATGGTTTGCGGGAAGCCGGGCACCGCGCTCACCGCGAAAGGAATGTTTGTGGGATCGCTTTGATAGTAGTACTTGGCCGCAAGCCGGTCCTTTGAGCTGAAGTTGTAGTCGACATTGCCGTTGACCTGAGTGGCGTTGAACTGGCTTGGTGGACCTTTTACGAAAGCATTGAAAGGCTGCGTGCCACTCTCGAGATAGTGAGGATCCGTCGGCAGCAGGGCGGAAGGTACGATGTACTCCCCGCTTTTCGTCTTGGCCTGGAGAATTGCCATCGCCACCGGATCCACCTGTGTCGCGGTGATGCACCCGGGACAGTTGTCCGCGGTGTTTACAAGGTTGACCACGGTGGCCGGATCCGAACGATTTGTATCCGTCAATCCGGGAAGCGTGGGGACGCCGTTGAAAGCGCCGCTGAGCGCGTCGCTGATTCGCTGTCCCTGATAAGAAACAAAAAAGAACATCTTGTCTTTCTTAATGGGCGCGCCCAGGGTTGCGCCAAACACATTGCGATGGAGCGGCGGAGCGCCACTGAAGAACGGATTGGGCGCCAGAAAGGTGGGTTGCGCGTCGAACACATTATTCTGGAAATACTCGTAAAGCTGACCGTGAAGATGATTCGTGCCTGACTTGGTTGTGGTTTCCACGTGTGCGCCGCTGGCTTGGCCCATCGAGGCGTCGTACATCGAAGTAGTGACGTGCACTTCCTCAATGGTTTCGACCGGCGGTGTAGGCAACGCTTGGCCGATAGCATCGAACACCGAACTGTTGGTTTGAACCTGGCCGCCTACTCCAAAGATTTCACCGGTGTTGAGAGTGAACCGGCTGTCGGAAATGTTGCTTGTCGAATTGCCGTTGAACAAGTTGTTCGCGTTTACACCGTTGAATGTGAACAGATTGCTGGTGTCGCGCTGGCCATTGGCAACGATGCCCTGATTGCCCAGGCCTTCGTTCGAGCCTGAACCCGACAAAAAGTCCGCGTTCACGCCCGGTGCCAGAATGGCGAGCTGGGTGAAGCTTCCGGTGCCAAGTGGCACGTCCTCGATCTGCTGTGCGCCCAGCGTGTAGCCGTTAGCCGTGTCGGTCTCATTCAACAGGGGAGTGGCATTGACGGTCACCGTACTTGAAACCGCTCCCGGCTGTAGCTTGGCGTTCACCGTCGACGTCCGGCTGCCCTGCACGATGATCTCTGGATAGGTGGCAGTCTGAAAGCCCTCCTTGGTGAAAGTCACTACATACGTCCCGATGGGCAGGTCAACCACGCTGAACGAACCGTCGCTCCTGCTTTGCGCCGATATTTCCAGGTTCGTGGCAATGGCGCGGATCTTAACGCTCGCACCCTGTACGACCGCGCCGCTAACGTCGGAGATGCTTCCGTTGATCGCACCCAGCGTCTGTTGGGCAATCGCGAACTGAGTCAGAAAAGCGAGCGCCAAAGTAGCAACGAAGAGGGTGCGCAGGGACTTCAAAGGAGAGACATAGACACCGACGCCAGTCAAACGCACGGTAGAGCCTCCTGTAATTGGGAAGCCGTTATAGCAAAACAACTTGGCCGAATTCAAGGCAGTTTGGTGCAAAAAGCGGTCAATTCTCGATGAATTTTTCTTCAGGTTTGCAGCAGGAATCTTTCTGTCGGGCAGGACGCAATACCTCTGGACTCGCCTTACAATCCCTGATCCGGACCGCACCACTCGCGGGGAGCTATCCTGTAAGCGTGAGCGAAGGCAAGAGAGAAGAAAAGAGAGAGACCCGCCGGCCGGGCGTGGGTTTGTGCGCCGATTGCCGCTTCATGCGGCGGATCGAGTCCGACCGCGGGTCCACCTTCTATCTTTGCGAGCGGTCTGCCACCGATGCGAATTTCCCCAAGTATCCGCGCCTACCAGTGCTGCAATGCGCCGGATACGAGCGCCTGAGTGCGGACTTGGAGCGCGGGTAATTCGGCCGGATTAATCGATTCCCAGTTCCTTGGCCAGCGCCTTCCACTTGCTGTCGACCAACGCCTTCGTCTTCGCATCCATGACAATCTCGTCGGGCCACGGGCGGGCGAAGCCCTCGCTGGCCCATTTGCGCGTAGCGTCGATCCCCATCTTCGATCCGTAATTCGGCAGGCGCGAGGCATGGTCGAGCGAATCCACCGGGCCCAGGGTGAATTGAATGTCGCGTTCCGGGTCGATGTGGTTCAGCACCTTCAGCGTGACGTCGCCAATATCCTGCACGTCGACGTCCTCGTCGACGACGACGATGCACTTCGTGAACATTGCTTGCCCCAGCGACCAGATGGCGTTCATTACTTTACGAGCCTGTCCCGGATATGACTTTTTGATCGAGACGATCATCAAGTTGTGGAAGACACCTTCGATGGGCAGGTTGATGTCCACCAACTCAGGAATCGTCAGTTTCATCAGCGGCAGGAAAATGCGCTCGACGGCTTTGCCCATGTACGCGTCTTCCTGCGGAGGTTTGCCGACGATCGTAGTCGCGTAGATCGGATCCTTCCGGTGCGTAACGCAGGTGACGTGGAACACGGGATAGAGATCTTCCAGCGAGTAGAAGCCTGTATGGTCACCGAACGGACCCTCAGTGCGCAGTTCGTCGAGATTTACATAGCCTTCCAGCACGATTTCGCTCGATGCCGGAACTTCGAGGTCGACCGTTTCGCATTTCACCAGATCGACCGGAGATCCGCGGAGAAAGCCAGCGATCAGATATTCCTCGACCTCAGGTGGCGCAGGAACGATCGCAGAGAAACTCACGGCAGGGTCGGTGCCAATCGCGACCGCAACTTCCATCTTCCCGGCAGGACGGTCGCCTTCCGCGAGCACGGAACCCCCGGAGGAGCGCGCCATGATGTCCACTGCGGCGGATTTTCCCTCCACCGCTGCCCGCATTCGCTCGCGCGCATGTTCCGCCGCAACTTTCTGGCGCTGCCAGTGCATTCCGGTCGTTTGCTCGTCGTAGATCTGCATGCGGTACATGCCGAGGTTGCGTTTCCCCGACCTCGGGTCGCGCGTGGTCACGCAGGGAAGAGTGATAAAACGCCCAGCGTCCTTAGGCCAGCACTGCAGGATGGGGAAATCGAGCAGCGAAAACTTGTCGCGCTGGATGACTTCTTTGCAAGGCCCAGTGGGGACGGTCCGCGGAAAAAACTTGCCCGCCTCGGTGAGCAGAGGAAGCATCTTGAGCTTGTCCAGAAATCCCTGTGGAGATTTCACATCCATGAACACCCGAATGCGCCCCGCAACTTCGTCGAAAGAGTCGACCCCCAACGCGAGCTTCATGCGGGCGTCGGAGCCGAATTGGTTGATGAGCACTTGCGATCCCGGATGCCCCTTCGGCTTTTGGAACAGCAGGGCAGGGCCGCCGCGAGCGCCTTTTGCGTCGCAACTCTTGGAGACGCGATCCGTGATTTCGGCAATCTCCAGAACAGGGTCTACTTCGGTCTGGATGCGACTGAGCTGGCCCGCGCGATCAAGCGCTGCGATCCACTGGCGGAGGTCGTCGAAGGGCAAAGGATTCCTCTCTGCGGTGAACGATCAATGACCGACAATCAATGACCGACGATTATAAGGGATTTGCTGCGGCGGAAACTCCAGAGTCAGTTGCGTGATCAATGCAGGTCAAGCAATCGCTGTCATCCTGGAGCGGCGTTCTTTGCCGCGAAGGATCTATGCAATTTGCCGGTGCCACCAGATTGTTACAAACAACCGACGGCATTATTTTCTCTGTTCGAGCTTCACGCTCGCAGTGACCGGCTGGCCATCCCTCAGAACTTTCACCTCAACCACATCTCCCACCTTGCTGCGCCGCAGGGCGTCGGTGAAGTCATACAGATTCTTGATCGGCTTGTCGCCGAACTGGATCAGGATATCCCCCGCCCTCAGCCCAGCCTTCGCCGCCGGCGAGTTCGGCTTGACGTCGGAAAACTTCACGCCGTTTTCCGTTTGCCCGAAGTCGGGAATCGATCCGAAGTAGGGACCATAGCCGCCCCCTCCGCCGCCCGCGGGCGGCTTGTCTTCGGCGACGATTTGAAACGCAGGCGCATCGGGCGCGTTCGCCAGTTGCACTGCAACGTTCTCAATCAGATCCAGCAGGCGCGCGGCCGAAGGAGCGTTGATCTTGTCCCAGGTGTCGGAAGGTTTGTGGTAATCCGAGTGCAGTCCAGAAAAGAAGAACAGCACCGGAATCTTCTTGGTCACGAATGACGTGTGGTCGCTCGAAGAATATCCTCCCGCGGAATATTCGATTTTGAAAGGCGTGTCCTTTTGCGCCTGTTCGAGCACCGACTTGAACGTGGACCCGGTGCCGACTCCGCCGATATAAACCTTGTCATCCTTGATGCGGCCGATCATGTCCATGTTGAGCATGGCCACGGCCTTCGCCAGAGGCCGCGTCGGATCCTTCACCCACGCGGCCGATCCGAGCAGCCCAAGTTCTTCTCCCGCAAAATCCATAAAGAGGATGCTGCGTTTCAGTTGTCCGCGTTGTGGGGCCAGCAGGCGCGCCAGTTCGAGCACTCCGGCCGTGCCGCTGGCGTTATCGTCGGCCCCCGGATGAATCTGCCCAATCTGCGACGGAGCCAGCGAATCGAAATTGCCCCGGCCCAGGTGATCGTAATGAGCGCCAATGATGACGTACTCGTCAGTCTGGCCCGGCAGCCACGCCAGGACATTGTTCACCGTCGCACGTGTGGTTTCGATGTCGATATGCAGCGCGAAGTGCAGAGAGTCGGGGAAAGCGAAAGACCCGGGCTTGGTGGCCGAATTGATTTGCTCCTGTACGTCCTTCAGAGATTTTCCGGCGGATCGAAACCAGGACTCCGCGACCTCGTTCTTCACCTGCGTCATCACAATGCCGACGTTCTCCGGGCCGCTGACGCTGCCGAAACGCGTCAGCAGATCTTCTTCTCCGTCGCCCAATTTGCCGTTGATCACGACGACAGCTTTCGCTCCATGATTCCGCGCATTGATCGCCTTGGTGATGAGTTGCGAGTGCTGCGTGAGTCCGTGGTTGCCGCTCTTTTCCGCGAAGCCCGAAGGTTCATAGCGCAGCACGAGTACGATCTTGTCTTTCACGTCGAGCCCGGCATAGTCGTCGTAGTGGAATTCGTCGGCGGTCGCGCCGTATCCCGCGAACACGAGCGGAGCAAAGACCCGGCCGGAGGAGGAAAAGCTGAAAGGAACAAAGCCCTGATCGATCTTCAGTTCGTTCCTGAATCCGGGCGACTGCACGACGAACTGGTTGTCGGACTTGAGACGCGCTCCAGTTACGACCGTAAACGGTTGGGCATAGCCTTTCACTCCAGCCGGTGCGATCCCGAGTTCTTTGTAGCGCTTTTCAATCAACTGCTGGGCGCGCGCCAAGCCTTTGGTGCCCGCTCCGCGGCCTTCCATCTCCGGGGCGGCGAGCGTCTTGATGTCGTCGAGGTAGCGTGCGGGATCCGCCTGCTGGACCGGAGTGGATGCCGTGAACAATACGGCAGCGGCGATGGCGAGGACAATGCGATGAAAGCGCAGACGATTCGGCATGACTACCACTCCGTGAACCGAGCATCGTATGAGGAGCCGCAGAGCGTGTCAATCGCGCCGCCGCATCACGTTAGGCCGCGAGCTGGAGCACTGTATCCTCGACCTGTTTCCACGCCGCGGTTCGCGGATCGATCAGGTCGAAGTGAAAGGCTGGAATCTCCAACAGTTGCACGTCTTCTTTCTCTTTGTCCATGCGCTTCTGTTTAGCGGCAACGTAGTCGCGGCTGAAAGCAGGAGGAACTACATCATCCGCGGTGCCGTGAATCAGCCACTGGCGCGGCTGCGGAATGGAGAGCTCCATGGGGTCAGCTTCGCGATAATGGTCGGGAACTTCGCTGGGCGTGCCACGGAGAAACTCGACGACCGCGTCGTTGCTCAGGTGGAGCTGGTAGGCGCGCTGCAGGTCCACCACCCCGGCAAGCGAGACGACGCGCCGGACGCCGGACTCATGAGCGGCGAGGCACAGCGCGAGCTGGCCTCCGGCGGAGTGGCCCATCACCACAATCCTTCTTCTGTCCAAATTGTGCCGCACAGAGTTTTGCAGCAGGAACTGATAAGCGGAACGGATATCGTCGAATGTGCCCGGCCAGGCTCCGCCCTTGTTGCCCACGCGGCGGTATTCCAGGTTGGCCGTTGCCAGTCCCTTCGCGGTGAGCGCCGCGCACAAATGCCCCGCGTGATCGAGATTGTATTTGGCACGCCAGTAGCCCCCGTGAATGTTGATGACAAGGGGATGCGGCCCTTTGCTCTTTTCTTTGGGTGAGGGCAGACGCAGATCGAGAAACTGATTCGGGTCGGTGCCGTAGGAGAGTCGCTTGTCAGCGCGAGGCGGTGGCAGGGTAAGGATGTCGTCAGACATGGTGAGAATTGATTTTAATCGTAGCGAGCGCTTGCCCGTTTCGCGCGTACCTCACTCGTAACGCAGAGCTTCAATGGGATCCAGATTGGCCGCCCGCAGTGCTGGAACCATTCCGCTAATGATGCCGACAACCGCCAGGATAGACGTGGCCACCAGCAGAATCATGGGCGACACAATCAGGCGGATGTCCGCGGCCTCGGCATGTTTGGCCAGCGCGCTGTAGAACGTGATGCGACCGGCCAGGATTGAAACTGCGTAAGATAGCACAATTCCCAACAGCCCTCCAGCCGCCGTGATCACCATCGCCTCGGCCAGGAACTGGAACAGGATATCGTGCCGCCGCGCCCCCAGGGCTTTCTCCACGCCAATTTCGCGGGTGCGTTGCGTTACGGAGACCAGCATGATGTTCATCAGTCCCACGCCGCCGATCCCCAGCGTGACTGTCCCAATGAACGCCAGCAGAACTTTCAGCGCCATGGTGATGATTCCGAATTGCGAAAGCTGTTTCTGGGCGTCGAACACAAAAACCGCGCGATGGTCATCAGGCTTGAAGTTGTGCGCGGTGGCCAGCGTGTCCCGAATCGTCTTTTCCAACCGGTCGTGGTCCAGACCGGCCGAGTCCATCCAGATTCCGTCGAGATAGTGGTTGTCCTTGACCACATCCATGGAGTTGTACGGGATATAGATGACGCGGTTGTTGTCGTTGTCACCCTCCTGCATGCGGGGCGCTCCCACCCCGATCACTTCAAAGGTCACGCCATCAATGCGGATCGATTCGCCGACCGCAGGCATGCCGGAGAAAAGTTTGTCGCGCGCTTCTGAAGCGATGACGGCGTAGAGTCCGTGCTGCATGTTGTCGGCGTCGTCCAGAAAACGGCCCTCCGCGATGTCGAGATTCCAAATGGCCTGTATCGATGGGTCGAGGCCCATCACCGGAAACGTAAAAGACCGGTTATTGTTCTGAACCGTGGAATCCTTCTGCAGCATGCGCACTACGTGGCGGCTCAGCGGAACGTTGTTGCGTAATAGTTCGAGGTCGTCGTTGGTGAACCGAATCTGAACGCCGGCCTTGTTGCCGCCGGCCTGCTGCGATGTGCGTCCCGGAAAAATTCCAACGGCCGTTGCGCCGAAGCTCTGAAAAATAGTCTCGATCGCTTTCCCGAAGCCGTTCCCATAAGAAAGCAGCAGCACGACAGTGGCGATGCCCCAGGCCATCCCCGCCATTGTTAACAAGGTGCGGCGCAGATCGTGGCGCATCGCCGAGTACGCTTGCCGAAGCAGGTCGCGGTACATGGCGACAATCGGAAACCCGGGGACGGGCCTGTGGCGCGGTTTTTCTGCTGCTCGCGAGGGATCGAAAGCAGAAATCGGCAAATTGAGATCAAGCCCCTCGTTGGATGGTCGTTCCATTTTTCTTCCTCAGCCTATTCCTTGCGCAGGGCTTCCACTGGTTCGAGCATGGCGGCGCGTCGGGCGGGATACAAGCCCGCAGCCACGCCGGCGACCCCAAGCGAAATCACCGCCAGCGCTGCCGTGGAAGCTACCAGTTTGGGGGGATCGAATCCCCCACCCAGATCCACACCCGAAAGCAAAGCCATCAGCCCTGCCGCGCCCGCAATGCCGATGCCGCCGCTCAACAGCGTCAAAAAGGCTCCCTCCACGAAAAACTGAAACATAATGCTCATATTGGTTGCGCCCACGGCTTTGCGCAAGCCGATTTCCCGCGTCCGGTCCGCCACTGCGACCAGCATGATGTTCACGATGCCGATCGCGCCCAGCGCGAGCGTGACCAGTCCCACGCTGCCGAGGAACATGTTCATGGCATCAAAAATCTTGCCGATCTGGTCGACGGTCTTGACCGTATCCCATCCATCGAACGAGTCTGGATTGTTTGGGTCGAAGCCATGATTGCGGGCAATGATCTTGTGAACTTCCTCCTGGGCCTTCTCATGCACGGCGCGCGACCGAGGCTGGTAGTTGATGAAAGAGATCACGTCGGTCGCGATCCCGGCATTCAGCGGACGGAAATAATCCTGCATACTATGAAACGGGACGACGCTGCGCAGGTTCTGATTCATATTGTCGCCGTGCCCAACTCTTTGCAGGGTGCCAATGACAGTGAAGCGAACTCCATTAAGCAAAATGGTGGAACCGACAGCGGGGCGGCCCGGGAACAGAGTGCGCCGCACTTCGTCACCGATCACGATCACAGGGCGCTTCTGGACATCGTCCATCTCGTTGATCCAGCGGCCTTCATTGATGGGCATGTAGCGGATCTGGTTGAAGTTGGCCGGCACGCCCATGATCTGGCCGCTGGCCTGGAAGAAATCGCTGACCGCCCGAATGTCACCGCGGGAGATGACTGGGGCCGCAGCGCCCACGCTAGGACACTCGCGGAGAATGTCTTCATAGTCGCGATAGGTCAAATAATACTGGCGCAGCGCCGTGAAACTGCCCTGCATAACCGGGGCCCTGGCCGACCAGATAAACAAGACGTTTTCGCCGATCGAATCGAACTGCTTGCGGTTGCCCGAGCGGAATCCTTCTCCCAAACCCACCAGCAGCAGCAGGGAACCGACGCCCCAGGCAATCCCGAACATAGTCAGAAACGAGCGCAGTTTGTGCGCCCACAGGGCCCGGAACGTCTGACCGACAATGTCGAGGATGAGGCGCACGCGATCTAACTATTATACGGGCCTGAAGACCCGGTAGTTCCCGCTTTGGAGGACGAGCCAGTGATAGTGCAACGCTGGGCTCAGGCCCATAGCGCTAAGCATAAGCGTCTCAGGGATTGAGGGGATGCCAACTTCCCCGAAGCCCGTTTCTGGATAGTTTCCGGGTTGCCAACGATGCGGGAGTTGAGCGGGACGCTCTACACTTCGCCGTTGATCGTGAGTTTAGGTGGATAGCTGGTAAGGCAGCGGGCGCTCAGCCTCCCATTGCATGCCGTCAATCCATGTTGTATAGTGAACCGCATGGTTCAGTATTGCCAGACCCACTTCGATGCCTCGTTTGGCGCGCTTTCGGACGCCACCCGACGCGGCGTTCTGGAGCAGCTCGGGCGTGCAGACGCTTCGATCACGGCCCTTGCCGAGAAGTTCCACATGACCCTCACGGGCATGAAGAAGCATGTAGGCGTCTTGGAGCAAGCGGGGCTCGTGACCACGGAGAAGGTCGGGCGCGTGCGGACCTGCAAACTCGGCCTACGCGAACTGCAAGAAGAGGCGGCATGGATCGAGAGGTACCGCCAGCTCTGGGGCGCACGCTTCGACGAGTTGGACAAGGTTGTCGAAGAACTGAAACGGAAGGAGAAAGTCGATGGACGAAAGAACAGAAAGTGAGGCCACCCCCACGAAGAACCGCACGGCGGTGGAACGGAAGTCCGAGCGCGAGCTCGTCGTCACGCGAACCGTCGACGCTCACGTGCGCCTCGTGTTCGAGGCGTGGACCAAGGCAGAACTGTTCAGGAGGTGGTGGGTACCAAAGTCGTATGGTCTGACCCTGCTTTCCTGCGAGATGGATGTTCGTGTTGGAGGCCGGTACCGTTTGGTGTTTAGCCACCAAGCTTCGACTATGGAGTTCTTCGGCACTTACCTCGAAGTGACACCGAACTCGCGCCTGGTCTGGACGAACGAGGAAGGTGACAACGGCAAGACCGTCACCACGGTGACCTTCGATGAAAACTCCGGCAAGACGCTGTTGGTCGTGCACGATCTCTATCCCTCGAAGGAAGCGCTCGCCTCCGCGGTCGCTTCCGGATCGACGGGCGGGATGCCTGAGACGCTCGACCAACTTGACGAGCTTCTCGTCAGCCTAAGATCAAGCTCGGTGACAAAATGACGCGGTCAAGCCATCAATCAACGAAGCGCGTGGCCTGCCGCCAGGGTAAGAAAACCGCCCAAGGCAACACCCCGGCGAAGCTGCTGGTCGCCATGACTGGCAAGGCAAGCGCCGCGAAGACCGCAACAGGCGCCGAACCCGTGTTCGCGTACATCGCTAGCTTGCCGCAGCCGCAGCGCGGCATCGCCGAGCGCATCGATGCCCTGGCGGCCAAAAGTTTGCCGGACCTCCAGCGAGCAGTGAAGTGGGGCATGGCGTACTACGGGGTCAACGGGGGCTGGTGCTTCTCTTCCGGCGCCTTCGTCGGCCATGTGAAACTGATGTTCATACGCGGCACGGAGATCAAGCCGGAACCGCCTGTGACGCCGATCGGGATGGGCAAATCCACCCGCGGAGTCGCGTTAGCTTCGGTTGACGATTTCGACGAGCGCCAATTGGCGTCATGGATGAAGCAGGCCGCAACCATGCCCTTCGTCGGGGGAAAGAAGCGATGACTACGCCGTGGCGCAGTGTTCACCTTGGACCGCTCGCAGTATAGAAAGACTCTCTTCTCTTGACGGAATGCGCGCCGATGAGCACGATCATTCGCGCAAAGTCGCGTAGTGTAGAGGTATGCCGGAAAAGTCCACCTGACGGAAAACGGCGACCCAGAAAATCATGCCAGGACCGACTCCGGCACACTGTCCAGAAGTCAGCTTCTGGGAAGGTGGCATCCCCGCAATCCCTTCCGCTTAAGTTAGAGCTTATTGGAGCTGAGGTCCGAGGTCCGAAGTCAGGTCCGCCTTTCGATTTTCGTACCGAATCCCGCGCGAGTTGGTTATTCTCTAGCGGGATGACCACTCTTGCCCTCAGCGAACTCCTCGGTGCCACGGTATATGACCCGTCTGGCGCGTCCGGACGGGTTCGCGAGGTGACGCTGGCTCCGCAGGAAGACCGTTCCCGGATCTCCGCCCTGATCGTGAAAACCAAGTCAGGAAATCGCATTGTTCCGTTTACCGCCGTGTCGGCGATCAATGGCGGCATTCGAACGACGACCGCCGCGGCAGAGTGGCCGGCCGTCAACGGCACCGAAGGCCTGTTTCTGTTGGAACGTGACCTGCTTGACCAGCAGGTGATCGACATCAACGGTCGAAAAGTGGTGCGCGTCAACGATGTCGATCTCCACGTCGATGCCGTGAAAGACAAGGATGACCATCCTGTGCTGCGCGTCCACTCGGTCGATGTGGGAGCGCGCGGCGCAATCCGGCGCTTGCTGCGCGGCGTCGCGCCCAAGCTGGCCTTGCAGGCGCTCCTGGGTAGAATCCCTCCCCGCAGCATTCCGTGGAATTTTATCGACGTGATCGAAACCGATCCGGCCCGGCGGGTGAAACTGAAAATTTCGTACGACGGCCTCGCCAGCCTCCATCCCGCTGACATCGCCGACATCGTGGAAGATCTGGCCCCCGATGAGCGCCGGGCCGTGTTCCAGACGCTGGACGAAGAGACCGCCGCCGAAGCCCTCGAGGAGGTCGAGCCCAAAGTTCAGAAGTCCATCGTGGAGTCGCTCGATTCCGGCCGGGCCGCCGACATCGTCGAAGAGATGGATCCCGACGCTGCCGCCGATCTGTTGGGCGATCTGCCCGAAGAGCGCACCGAACAAATCCTGGTCCGGATGGAACCGGAAGCCCAGCAGGACGTCGTCGAACTGCTCGAGCACAGGGAAGAAACCGCCGCTGGGCGCATGACCACCGAATTCCTCGCGCTGCCGGTCGTGGCCACCGTGCAGAATGCCATCGATTCCATGCGCGAATTCGAAGGCGGAGTGGAGGCGGTCAGCACCATCTATCTCGTGGATTCTCACGGAACCCTGGTCGGCGCGGTTCCGCTGGCGAGACTCGTGCTCGCTTCGCAGTCCACTCCAATGCTATCGCTCACCCAGGAGCCGCTGGTCCTGACCCATGAGGGAGTCGAGGAAAACGAAGTGGCGGAATTGTTTGACAAATACAACCTGCAGACCCTGCCCGTCGTGGACGAGCACAACAAACTGACCGGCGTGATCACCTCGGACGACGTGATCAGCATGTTGCGGGCAAAGCTGTAAGGAAAATGCGATCATTCCATCGGCCCAAGAATGCAAAGTCCCTCCAAGAACCGTAGCGCCTCAGTTTGCCAGCAGACTTGCCAATCTTTCATAGGCGTCATCCTGAGCGTAGCCGTTTTTCCGGCGGAGCGAAGGATCTCGCGCGGAAGGAAACTCAAACGGAGCAGCCTCCTGGCGCTGTTTGGGTCGTTTGTGACCGTGTCATCGCGAAAGATGACCGCTCTTGCCCTGATCCCGATCTGCCTGATCGTTGGCGGCGCCCAGTTGATGTCCGCTCAGAGCGCCATGACGTGCCATCCCATGAACACGCGGGAGGCGGTCGCCCCCGAAACTCTGCCACCACCTCAGAGACTCGCTGGCATCGGAAATGCCCACATCCGCATCACCGCCTCGCCGGAGGCGCAAATGTGGTTCGATCAGGGCCTGAATCTCCTGCACGACTTTTGGGATTACGAGTCGGTTCGCGCCTTCGAGCAGAGTGCGCGCGTCGATCCGCAGTGCGCCATGTGCTATTGGGGGATCTACCATGCGGAGAGCTTTGCCCACAGCAACTCGAAATATTATGCGAACCAGGCGCTGACGAAGGCCGTGAGCCTGAAAGGACGCGCCAGCAAGGCGGAGCGGTTATACATCGAGGCGGCCGCCGCCGCTGCCGAGAAATCCGAAAAGTCCGAAAAGAAAGAAAAGAAAAACAAGAGCCCGCACGAGTCCGAGGAAGTTCAAATCTACCGCAAGCTCGTCAAGAGCAATCCCAAAGACCTGCAGGCCAGACTTTTTCTGGCGGAAGCGCTCACGAACGGCTACGACGATAACGGCCAGCCGCGCGCCGGTCAGAAAGAAGCCTTGGCGATCTTGCAAACCGTCTTGAAGGAGGATCCCGACAACTCTGCGGCGAATCACTACTGGATTCATGCTGTTGAGGCCAGTCCTCGCCCCGAGCAGGCCTTGCACAGCGCCGAAATCCTGGCAAGCCTCGCGCCCACCTCAGGGCACATGGTCCACATGCCGGGCCACATCTTTTATCGCACCGGTGACTACGCCCGTGCCAAAGAATCCTTTGCGGCCTCTATGAAGGCCGATGAGCAGTATATGCAGGCGCAGCATGTGCAAGTCGACGATGACTGGAACTACGTTCACAACTTGATGTACGCCATCGCCAACCTCCTGGAAGCCGGCGAATTCAACGAGGCCACCGCGCTGTCGGCCAAACTGAAGGACGCGCGCGGGGAACTGGAAAATACGTTGTATCCCTGGTCGTCGCGCGACTCGATGTCGCGCCTCGACCCTCGGCTTCCCGCCGCGCTGCGGACTGCGGATTGGACCACGGCTCTGAGCTTGCTGAAGCCCGTCGATCCGCCGCCGTTTTTGCCGAATCTCCAGTTTCTGACGCGCCAGTTGACTCAGTTCGCTCTCGGCATGCAGGCTCTCGATCAGCGCGATCCGTCGCGCGCGGAGGCAGCTTCGGCGCAGTTCGATGCCGAGTTGTGGCGAATTTCGAACCGGCTCAAAGACGAAGCCGACGCCAAAGCCAAAAAGAAAGAAAAAGACAGAGACAAAGACGAGGAGAAAGACAAGAAAGCGGCCGACTCCTCTCCTCCCAAACTGCAACTTATGCCAGACGCTTTGCCCGATCCGCTGGTGCGAAACCTATCTGTCATGTCTCTGGAACTGCGTGCCGGCCTGCTCATGGCAAAGAAGCTGAACGACGAAGCGAAAAAGCTTTACGCGCAGGCCGCGCAGGAAGAAAAAGCGCTCGGATACCGCGAGCCTCCAGCCTACATTCGGCCGGTCAGCGAAACGGAAGCGGCGGCATTCCTGGCAACATCCGACTGGGCCGGCGCAAAGACCGCTTACAAAGATGCACTGGTAGAGCGGCCCCGCTCCGGCTTCCCGCTCTACGGCGTTGCCATGGCCAGCGAGCAGGCTGGTGACGTCGCAGGAGCCACTGCAGGGTACGCGGCCTTCCTGGCGGCCTGGAAAGCCGCCGATTCGGACCTCCCCCAACTCGTTCACGCGCGCTCTTACCTGGCCTCTCACAACGACGGCTCATCCACCAAATAGCTGTTGAGTCGCGCGAGGCTCGGCGCCCAAGTCCTAAACTCAACCCCGCACCAACTCCGCCATCCCTAATTCCAATTTCTGAGCACTTTTTGTTTGGCCAGATTCGCTAGGTCCGTTTATCCTGTGGCGTCGTTGCACCCGCAGTCTGCTCCATCCCTATGTCAGCGAAAAGCGCGCATGAGATTTCTGAGACGTTGGAAGATCCGGATCCTACTCTTCTTCGCCGTAGTCGGACCGGGTTTTATTACCGCGAACGTCGACAATGATGCCGGCGGCATCCTGACCTACTCCCAGGCCGGGGCACAATTCGGACATCTTCTGCTGTGGACCATGATTCCAATCACGCTCGCCCTGATCGTGGTGCAGGAGATGTGCGCCCGCATGGGCGTGGTCACCGGCAAGGGCCTCAGCGACCTGATTCGCGAGGAATTCGGACTCCGCATCACCTTCTTCATGATGATCGGAATCCTGATCACCAACTTCGGCAACATCGTGACCGAGTTCATCGGCATCGCCACCAGCCTCGAACTGTTCGGGCTCCCCCGCTTCGCGACCGTGCCCGTGTGCTGCGTGATTGTGTGGCTGATCGTGGTGAAAGGGCAGTACAAGAGTGTGGAGAAAGTTTTCCTGGCCGCGTCCTTTTTCTACGTCACCTACATTTTCGCGGGAGTGCTGGCCCATCCCATGTGGAAAGACGCGACCATTGCCACCTTCAAACCGCCCGCCCTGAAGGCCTTTCGCGAGCAGGCCTATCTTTATATGGTCATCGGCGTGGTGGGCACGACGATTGCTCCCTGGATGCAGTTCTACCTGCAATCCTCGATCGTCGAAAAAGGTGTGCCCAAGCGCGGATATAAAGCTTCGCGCCTCGACGTGGTGGCCGGCTGTATTTTCACCGACATCGTGGCCTGGTTCATCATCGTCGCCTGCGCCGCCACCCTGTACGTTCACGGCTATCGCGACATCAAGTATGCCGCCGATGCGGCTCAGGCCCTGAAGCCCCTGGCGGGGGACTACGCCTACATTCTCTTTGCCGTCGGCCTCTTTAATGCATCGTTATTCGCGGCGTCGATCTTGCCACTCTCCACCGCCTACACCGTCTGCGAGGGCCTGGGCTTCGAGTCCGGAGTCGGAATGAAGTTCGGAGAGGCGCCCGCGTTTTACTGGCTCTACACGTTGCTGATCCTGGCGGGCGGCGCCGTGGTTCTCATCCCCGGCCTGCCGCTGGTCAAGATTGCCGTGCTGTCGCAGGTCGTAAACGGCGTGGTGCTGCCCTTTGTCCTGATCTTCATGCTGCTGCTGATCAACAAGAAGGAATTAATGGGCGAGTACGTGAACACGCGGCTGTTCAACCTGGTTGCGTGGACGACCACAGTTGTGATGATCGGGCTGACGGTAGCCTGGTTCTGGACCCTGCGTTCGGGCTAGCGGGTGCCCCATGTCTCGCGTCTTTTGCGCGGCGTGGGGATTTTCGCTCGACCATTTCGTGACCGACCGCTTTCCGCGGGGATAACGTCTAGATCAGTTTCCCCGCGGCCAGGTCCCGCACCAATGTCAGGTCCGCTTCCAAAAAGTCATACTTCGGCAGATCCTTCGGCGCGGCCCACTGGATATCGCGAAAAATGCGATTCTCGATTTCTCTCTGGTAGTCGCGTACAACAAAGAAGCGAAGCTCCACCATACCCCCGTTCGGGTACTCATGTTGAATGCGTTTGACCTCGTCACCGACGGCCGCCAGGATTCCGAGTTCTTCCTCTAGTTCCCGGCGCAACGCGTCGCGAGGCTGTTCCCCTTCTTCAATCTTTCCCCCGGGAAACTCCCACTTCAGCGGCATGGTCTGGTGGCGCGTGCGCTGGCACACCAGCAGCTTGCCATCTTGTACGATGAGGCCCGCGACGACGCGCTTCATATCTTCGACACATCCGGCTCGGGCACGCCGGCGGTTTGCAGCGCGCTGGCCACTGGATCGACGCAACTGGTGAACGTGAAAGCGAACGCCGCAACGCCCGCGGAGCAACGCAGTTCCAGTTCGTGCTCGCCGAACTCGTGGTTATCGAGAAGAAAATACATGCGCGCCGAGTCCACCACCACATAGCTCTCTTCGTCGCCTCCGTTCGCACCGGGGCGGAAGCGCGTGTCTCGGGTCGATTGTTTGCGAGTCAGCGGTTTGCCGTCTTGCAACACGACCACCTCGGCTGCGGCGGCGTGGGGAGAAGCCATGACCAAGTTTACGGCGGACGCTTCGTATTTCAATCGCAAAGTGTGAGGCCCGGCTTCAACTGCCTCGAAGTACTCTGCCGTCGACGCCCAGCGCCCGTCAGCGTAGAAAAAATTCTCTTCCGGCTTCCCGGCGAAGACGTAGTCGGCAATCGCATCTTCCTTGAATCCACCATCATTGCCGATCCGCCCACGCCGGTTTCCCAGATAGAGTTCGCCCGACGCCCGGTAACAAACCGCGCCCACATGATCCTCCTCGCGCACAGGTTCCAATAAGGCCGGCAGTTCGATGTTGGGATCAATCTCCCGCAGCAACTCCTGAATCACCTGCTCACACTCCCCATACCCGCCTTCGCCGAAGTGCCCGAAGCGCAGGTATCCATCTTTATCGAGCAAGTATTTGGTCGGCCAGTAGCGGTTCGCAAATGCCTTCCAGATTTCACGGTTGCTGTCGATCACGATGGGATAGGTGAGCCCGAACTCGCGCACCCCGCGTTCCACATTCGATTCGTATTGCGCGAAAGTAAACTCCGGCGTGTGCACGCCGATCACGGTCAGGCCTTTATCCCGGTAGCGCTCGTGCCACGCCTGCACATAAGGCAGCGTGCGAATGCAGTTGACGCAGGTGTAATCCCAGAAGTCGACCAGCACCACGCGCCCGCGCAGCTGCCGGAAACTCAGCGGACTCGAATTCAGCCACACCCGCCCGATCTCCGGCGCGCGCACCTTGCCCTTTTCCACTCTCATTCTTTGACTTTCATTTTCGACGATTGACGATTATTGTCCGGAGGTTTCCAGCTTCTTCCCCACCAGCATGGCGCAATGCTGCACCAAAGCCTGATGTTCGGCAGTGAAAGCCGCCGGAAAGTGGCTGTCTATATCCAACTCGCCCACCACCTTGCCATGCACAAACACGGGCACGACGATCTCCGACTTGGTTTCGAGCGAACACGCCAGATACCGGGGATCCTTACTGACATCGTCGACCACAACCGTCAACCCGCTGGATGCGGCCGCGCCGCAAATCCCCTGGTTGAGCGGAATGCGAGTGTGCGGCGTCATAGCGCCTTCGAATGCGCCCAGCACCAGCATGGGCGGCTGGGCTCCCGGTTCTAGCAGGTAAAAACCTACCCAGTTATATTTCAGCATGCGATCGTGCAGCAGTTTCACCATCGCCTGCATGAGTCGTTGAGCGGTGGGCAAACTCTCCGCTAGCCCGTCGATCTCGCTGCGGACTTCTTCGATTCTCCCGGCCACGGCCATGAGTGAAATCTTAACTCACGGCGCGGAATTCCCGGCAGTGGAAGCGGGAACCCCGGTAATCTGCCGGATTCCTTTCGTGCTGGGGAACAATTCGGGATGAATCGCGAAGGCCAGCGCCTCTAAACCGCGCAGCAGCGTGGGCGCGGGAGTGTTCAGAAACTCGTCCCGAATACAGAAAACGCGTCCCGAACGCGCCGCTGTGGTCCCCTGCCAGCCCCGCTCCGAAATGATCTTTTCGAGCGGCACGCGCTCTCCCGCACCGCACCACGCGGCGATGATCACCTCCGGATCAAGCCGCCGGACATCTTCGGCTGAGGCATGAGTGCCAGCAGTAACCACGAAATCCCCTCCCGCAGCCTCCACCAGTTCCGCCACCCACTTCTGTGAGGCGATCAAAGGCTTGCCCCATTCCTCACACCAGACCCTGGGCCGCGCGCTGGACGCAGTCCGAGCGCGGGCGTGGATCTGGCCGATGTCGCGCTGCATGGCCGCGATCACTTCTTCTCCTCGATCTGCCACCGCCACCGCCCCAGAGATCGTTGCGATGTCCGTATAAATGTCCGCCAAGGTTTTCGGAGCCAGTCCGAGAAACCGTACTCCCGCCCTGAGGATGTCGCTGACCGCCTTCTCCTGGTAGGGAACAGCCGCGATCACCAGATCCGGCTTCGCAGCCACGATCTGCGCCGTATCGGCAGTCCAGGAGTCGGCCAGGATCGCACGCGAACCGTCAGCGACTCCGGGCACAACCTCTGCGCAATAGCGTGTGCAGGCCACCACGCGTCCCAGTTCGCCAATGGCGTCGAGAATGACGGTTGCGCTCGGCTGCAGGCAGGCGATGCGGCGGGGAGTATGCGCGCTCGGCATGGTCGAGTCTACGGTTCGCTTTGGGCTTTGACCTGGCGCAAGGCCGCCGAGAGAGTGTCCAAAGCCAGTTGTGCTGCGTGTGTCGAAGCTTGCGGCAAGCCGCCCACCGCCGCAATCAGGGTCTCGCGATGCAGAGATCGAATTTCGTCCACAGTCTGCCCCGCCACCAGTTCGGTCAACGCCGATGCGCATGCCATCGACGGCACGCATCCCTTGGCCTTGAACCGAATTTCCGCAATGCGCCCCGAATCGATCTTCAAAGTCAGACGAAGCACATCCCCGCATGCCGGGTTCTCAATCTCCGCCGTCGCGTCAGCGTGCGGAACGTCGCCAGCGTTGCGCGGATTTTGAAAGTGATCGAGCAACTGGGTGGAATACATACAGTTCAAATTGTAACCGCCGGCTGCGGTAGGAAATTACGAATGCAGGCGTCACCGTGGAAGAGCGGCCCTTCTAGGGCCGCGTAAGCATTCAGATGGAGTAAGGGCTTTAGCCCCTGCGGGCTTTCGTGCGAAAAGCACGGGTCCATGCTATCCGCGAGTTCCGTCCGGAAAATAAACAGTCCAGCCCCGCTGCCGTCCCACCGCCTCCAGATCCGGATTAGGATTCACCGCGAACCCATGCCTCGCGAAGGCCAGCATATCGGCATCCCAGCGGGAATTACCGAAAGCCGTGTCGATCTCTTTCCTGACGACTTCGCGCAGTGCTTTCGGCTTGCCGGGGCCGGACGGAACGCGAATCAACCGATCGGTGATCACGCCGTTCTCAATTTCCACTTTCGTTGCGAGGATCTTGTCTTCGCCAATGCCGAACGGCTTCATCCCCGCGCGAATCACCCATTCGTTCGATGACGAAACCGCCCAGACTTCACAGCCGTTTTCCTGCAGGCGGATCACTAGGTCCTGCATCTCTGCAAAGATCTTTCCTGGAAAGACGTGCGCCATGAAATCCGATGCGGCTGTCATCATCACCGCCTCGGTCATCCCCTTGTGCATCGTGACCATCTCGCCGCACATGTCGTCTTCGCTCACCTTGCCCGCCTTGTATTCGGCGTAACGGGCGCGCATGGCCGTGCCAACGTCAGCCGAAACGATACCTCCCCGCACTTCCCAGTCGAAGAACGTTTCCCCTGCGTCACCGGACCAGAGTGTGCCGTCGCAATCGAACGCCGCCACCCGCGGCTTCAACCGCAGAACAGACTCAAGAAACTCGTGCTCGGCTGGATCGGATGCGTGCACCCCGGAAGTCTTCATGCACCTCGACGATAACGTGCGGAAACCGAAATGTGCAAACGGTGCGCTGCTAATGCCTCGCCAGCAAAGCCGCGTAATCCTCAGGGGTGTTAATGTTCAGCGCCACAAACGGATCGCTCACCTCGACATACCGGATGTGCTCCTGATAACGATGCTCGACGTCACGGGCACTGGCCGTCGCCGATGCCTGCAAGAAAACTTCAATCAACTCGCGGCCCACGAGATAAGGATGCCCGTGCTGCCCGGAAAACTCCGGCACCACCGCCCAGACATTCTGCGGGGCCGATTCGAAGGCATCCTTGAGTAGTTGCACGGTCGCCGTACTGACGGGCGGCCGATCCACCAGCGTGATGACAGCGGCGTCGCGCCCACGGTTGAGCACTTCATGCAGTCCTACTTGCAGGGAACTGAACTGCCCGCGGCCAGGGTCAGGATTGCTGACGACCGACGCTCCATTGGCATACGCAATCGGCGCCAGGGCCGTCTCGTTCCTGCCCGCGACAATGACGACGAAGTCGGTGGCGAGCATCAGAGAACGAATCGTCGCCGACAGGAAGCTGTCCTTCGAGGGCGGCTGTCCCTCGACCTGCGGAGGCCAGGGGAGCAGGGCTTTGTCCGTCCCCATGCGCGAGGAATCGCCCGCAGCCAGAATTACTCCAGCGAAACTCGGAGACCGCGCCATGTGCGGAAGATAGCAGAAAGCGAAGGGAAAGTCAGTGCGCAGCCGCTCATGTAGGACAGCCGCCCTCGGCTGTCCGGTCGAGCGAAGGTCGACTCGCGTGTAGGTCAGTAGTCGGAAACCAGCTACGGAGCCTTAGAGGTTGTGCTCGCCGTCTTCCACCACTTCGGTGGCGGAGTCTGAAGTCGCTTCTTCCCGCGCTCCCTTGAACCAGCTCAAATGCGGCAGAGCGGCGCTGGCATGCCGGCGCACCGCGATCAACTCCGCTGTTATGGCGACGGCAATCTCCTCGGGCGTAACGGCGCCAATATCCAGCCCGACCGGTGCGTGCACCCGGTCGAACAGATGCGCGGGCACGCCCTCCTTTTGCAGCGTCTTGAAAATTTCGATCACTTTGCGCTTCGAGCCGATCATCCCTACGTAGCTCGCCCGAGTCTGCACCGCCCAGCGAAGAATGCGCATGTCATCACGGTGTCCGCGCGTCACGATCACGATGTAGGAAGACTCGTTCGGATCGAGAGTCTTGATAGCCTCGTCAAAATCAAGCGCGTAGACGTCGCGCGCCGCAGGGAATCGTTCCTTGGTTGCGTATGAAGACCGGTCATCCGTCACCGTCACGTCGAATCCGGCGTTCGCCGCTGTCTGGCAAAGGTTGAAAGCTACGTGACCTGCACCAAAAACATAAAGTAATGCTGGAGGTAGCACTGGCTCAACGAAAACCTCCAGCGTCCCGCCGCAAACCAAGCCCGTGTCGTATTTCGGATCCTGGTTCAAGTCGAACTTTAAGGTTCGCGGCTTCTCCGATTCCATGACTTCGCGCGCCGCCTGCCAAACATCGGCCTCCACGCATCCTCCGCCAATCGTACCCACAATCGAGCCGTCATCCCGCACCAGCATCTTCGCGGTCTTGAACGACGGAATCGACCCGCGCACATTGACGATGGTGGCCACGGCCCCGCGGCGTCCGGTGCGGCGAAGCTCGACGATCTGCTCGTAGATATCGATGTTCATCAGGATGGTCGCACGCCGGAGCATAGCGCGGGCCGGTATATATGGCCAAATATTTTTTTATACCCTTGAGCTAAGATATTTGCTTTGTGAGAGTTGCGGTGGTGGGGTATGCGCTCTTCCTGGCAAAATCTTGAGCGCGAAGGAGTTACTTGCAAAATATTGCGGAATAAGGAGTTAGACCGAGTGCTTTTGTTGGCCCCGAAGAAAAGGAAACGGTATCGCCTAGGGCTAAACACGACTACATCGATTATATCAGCTTTGACCCGGGTCTGGCTGGGTGGGGAGGGACTATAGTCTCTTTCGGAGCAATAGGTTAGGGTTGTCAAGACCTTTTTAGCTTGACAGGCGACGAGCTGTGGAAAAAGCTCTGGCTGGTCGCCTACAGATGGCTCGTTTTGTGTTTTGCGATATTTCTCATCCGTCGGCGGGAGGAGGCAGGTGTTGAAAATGGGGCGACAATGCCGTGCAATCAATTGCAAAGGGAGGTTGGCGCGACGGTTTCTTGAATGAGGAGTTTGTCTATGGCCTCTTGCGGATCGCCAGTGATGACAATCCGCTCCTCTTGTGGACCGGGTTTCGCTTAGAGTATCGAGAGTTAGTCGGGAATCCGCCGTATCTACCTCAACCGGCCGGGCGGATGGATGAATCGTTGGGAGAAAAAAGACTACTGAGGAGCCGTCCTAATGAGCGATATACGTACTCTCGCTGACCTTTCAGAAGAACAGGTACGGGAACGCATCCAAGCGTGCGAAGATGCCGCCGTTATCGATGAACTCTATACGTTCGGGCAGGGGCTAGCTCAGGAAACCGTAGATAGTATCCGCTCTGTCGAATCGAAGGCAACGTCCTTCGCCGCTTACGGAGCCGCGATTGTTACGCTCCTTGTGTCCAGTTCTGCGACATGGTCGAATTTAGGAAATAAATGCACGCTGTGGATTGGTTTCTGTGCGGGAATTACGGGCTTGCTCTGCACATACCTTTCCATCTCGGCGTTGTCGCTCAAGGAGTACGAATGTATCAGTCAAGATGAATGGCTGAAGGAGGAGTGTTTCTCCCGCGTAGAGAAATTGAAACGCTATCGTATTCTGACACTGTGGGGAATGATTACTTCACATGGGAACGTTCAGAGAGGGAAGGCGACTAAGACTCTCCGTGCGGAAATATGGCTCACGGCCTCTGTCTCGTGCCTCGTGTACCTACTTCTGCAAATCACCGTTATCCGTGCGTTTGATGGTTTTAAGAGTAGTGTTTGGATTTCTCTCTGGAAGTCCGTGATCCATTACACGTTGTGGATTCCGGGCTGGCAATATCTCTTGAGCCGCTCCAGTATTAGCAGCTTGATTACCTTGCTGCCCTTGGGACTCATTGGGCTGCTGGCTCTGAGACGTAGTAGACGGCTTAACTGATTCGTCCTCAGACATCGGCTTTAGAGCCTTTCTAGTGTTAGTGGGCATATTACGATGACTGGGCCATTTTCGACAAGTACAACCGGAGAGCTCCTTCATGAAGGCCGTCCGTATTCATCAATTCGGTGGGCCTGAAGTCCTGACTTACGAAGACATTCCAGACCCGCAGGCGCGCAAAGATCAAGTGCTGGTGCGGGTGAAGGCCTGCTCGCTCAATCATCTCGACGTGTGGGTCCGCAAAGGACTGCCGGGCGTGAAGCTGCCGCACATTCTGGGAAGCGATGTCGCCGGAGAAGTCGCCGAGATCGGTGAATACGTCAGCGGATTCACGGTCGGGCAGCGCGTGCTGGTGGCGCCCATGCATTTTTGCGGACACTGCGTGAAGTGCCTTGCCGGCGTGCAGAACCAGTGCCGCGAGTTCACGGTACTGGGCAATGCGGTCGACGGCGGCAACTGCGAACTGATCGCGGTCCCGGCGGCGAATGTGATTCCCATCCCGGATGCGCTCGATTTCTTGCTCGATTTAAACCAGGCTGCCAGCGTCCCGCTCGTGTTCGTCACCGCATGGCACATGCTGGTCGGCCTCGCGGCCGTGCGTCCCGGACAAACCGTGCTCGTGCTGGGAGCAAGCTCAGGCGTGGGGATTGCCGCCATCCAGATTGCCAAGCTGTTTCACTGCCGCGTGATTACCACCGCGGGCGACGAAGCGAAGATCGAGAAGGGACGCGCGCTCGGGGCCGACTACGGCATCAACCACTACAAGCAGAAAATTTCCGAAGAAGTCCGCAAGATCACCAACAAAGAAGGCGTCGACATCGTGGTCGAACACGTCGGCGCCGCCACCTGGGACGAGAGCATTCGATCCCTCAAAACCGGCGGCAAACTGGTGACCTGCGGGGCGACCACCGGACCCACCGTGGGACTCGATCTGCGCCATCTTTTCGCGCGCCAGTTGACCCTGCTCGGATCCTACATGGGGACCATGGGCGAACTTCGCGAAGTCCTCGGCCACATATTCGCCGGCCGCTTGAAGCCGGTGTTGGATCGGACGTTTCCACTGAAAGATCTGCGCGAAGCCCATGAGTACTTGGAGAAGAGCCAGATGTTCGGCAAGGTTGTCGTGAATCCGTAGAGTAGAATCGGCAGAGTAATTCAATGAAGAGAACGGAACCTCGATTCGTCGTTTGTGTCAAAAATAAAGACTACGCCGCCTCGCTCGACCTGCGAAAGCTTTATCAGGTCGTTGCGGATGGGGCCGCGGCCAAACTCGGCCAGATCAGAGTGATTGACGAGTCAGGCGAAGACTATCTCTATCCTGAAGAATACTTCGTCCCGGTGCAATTGCCTCACTCCGCCGAGAGGGCTGTGCGGCGAGCGGCCTCAGCAAAGTAGCTCGTAGCTCCTGCGCCTGAGTTCTCGATTGGTTTAGAATGTCTTCATGGCCCGCGAACTGAACTTCGGACCCTACGTCGACGTCGAGAACGGCACCAAGACCGTCAAAGACCTCACCTTCGGCAATCCCACCCCTGAGGGAGTCGTCCTGACCACGCTCGACTCCGCCGTCAACTGGATGCGCAAAAGTTCCATCTGGCCCATGACATTTGGTCTGGCCTGCTGCGCTATCGAGATGATGTCCATGGGTGCGTCGCGCTTCGATATCGCCCGCTTCGGCGCTGAAGTATTTCGCCCCTCGCCCCGGCAGAGCGATCTGATGATCATTGCCGGACGCGTGTCGAACAAAATGGCCCCCGTGATCCGCCAGTTGTGGGAACAGATGCCGGAGCCGAAGTGGGTGCTGTCCATGGGCGCCTGCGCGACTTCAGGCGGCGTCTTCCAGAACTATGCGTTGGTGCAGAGCGTCAACCAGGTCATCCCAGTCGACATCTATGTCCCGGGCTGCCCGCCACGGCCGGAGCAGCTGATCTACGCCATCACGCTGCTGCAGGAAAAAATCCAGAAAGAGCGCGGCACGATTAAGAAGGCGCTGAATCTGGTTTAGCTGAATCTGGACTAGCGGTCAGCCCTCAGACCTCGGCCTCCAGACCTCGGACTTCGGACCTCAAGACCGCGACGCGCGTCCCACCTTCCACTTTTCCCTCCACACCCGGCAAACAGCGATATAATGTGGCGAAGTCGGCCCTGGGGTGGTTTATGGAACGTTTTCGCGTCGCGTCTCTCCTGCTTCTCCCCGTTTTTCTCCCGGCGATCCTTGTCAGCGGACAGAGCACCACTCCCACTCCAGCCCCGGACCACACTTCCGCGCCGGTGTCGAGCGCTCATGGGCAGCCGTCTCCACCGCCCGCCCCGCCCATTCCCGCCAACGCCCCACGCATGTCGAAGCAGACGCGCTTTGAAATCATCCGCGACTTCGAGACCCAGATCGTCTACGCGCGGGCGTTCTTTCCCATGGGCGCCAAGGGAATCAAGCTGAAAGACGGCGTGACCTCTCCCACCGGTCCGGAGCTGCAACAGGCCCTTGCCCTCTGGGGACCGGCCGTGAGGCCGGGCGATCCCGCCCACCTCTCGTATGTGGAGATCAAGGACAATCACATTCATTTCGATATCAACGGCGGTCCGGTTCACCGCAAGAAGTGGTACAACCACATCCAGATCGAAGGCGCCAATGGCACCCCGGTACAGATGGGTCCGAATGAGACTCCGCCCAATCCGCACGGAACTTATCTGGACGTCTACTTCGACAAGTATGTCCCGGAAATGAGCGCTCGGCAGTTGCGCGCTCTGCTCTTTCCCGTGCTCGATTTCAACGCCAGAAATAAAGAGGAAGCGTATCTGGATACCGTGCCTCCCCAGGTGAAGGAGGCGATTCAGGCGCACCACGTGCTGGTGGGAATGAATTCGGAAATGGTGTTGCACGCCAAAGGCAAGGCGCCAAAAAAAGTGCGGGAGAGAGACGGCGAAACCGAATACGAAGAATGGATCTACGGCGAACCGCCGCAGGACGTGGACTTCGTCCGCATCGTGGGCGACGAAGTGGTCCGCGTCGAGACCATGAAGGTGGGCGGCCAGAAGATCGTGCGCACCGAAAAAGAAGTCATCCTCGAGAAGCCTGATAAAGATACCGAGGCCAAGAAAGAACAGGAAGACCGGCCCGCGAACGCGCCCAGCCTGCGCCGTCCGGGAGAAGATTCGGAAGATGTCCCCAAGCCCGCCGATGGCGCGTCACCCGTTCCTCCCAGCGCGCCTCCACAGATGCCACAGCCTGGAGGGGATCCCGGGCCGGGGGATATGGTGGTCGGCCACAAGTGAACCGAACGGGCAGCAGATTCACCGGCGGCTACACCGCGATTTCTTTCCACTTTCACGCCAGGACCATCAACGCGGCTAGCGCCGCCGCCTTGTGATCCTTGGTCCAAGGTGGTCCGATCGAACTTCCCACGGTTGAAATCCTGCTTTGCACTGCCTCGGCAGCGTTTCCGAATGCCGCGTTCGCCCGCTCGCCGAGTTCCTGCTCTCGAATGGACGAGACTGGAATCTTCAGCCGGTCACAGGTGCTCTTGACGGCGCTGCGAAAGAATTCTCCTTCCGCGGTATGAATCAGTGGGTGCGACAGGAGAATTTTCGCAAGCGACGGCAGAGGCCGTCCGGACGCCAACAGGAGAGCAGCACCCGCAATTCGATAATTGCGCCCGTGCAGGTCCTTTAACACCCGCTCGACGGCCGCCAGAGCCAGACGCTCGGACAGGGCCGTAAGCTTCGCAATGTATGCTGCAGCCTCTCGCAGTTCCAGGTTGGCCGCATGGTGATAGGGCTGCTTATCTCGAGGGATGGTTGCATCAATGATGACGATCGATTTCCGCTCGATCACCTCCACCGAGTCGGCGTCTCCGGCGACGGCCACGAGCACCCCCCAGCCGGAATGCATCCGAAACCCGAGGGCGGCACGCCTCATACGTCTCCCCATCACTGATCGGACCATTGTACCAACGGAGGGCGAGACTCATTTCATCGCAACCGCTGGCTCCGCGTCCGCGAACGAGAACGCCAGCGAAACATTGGCATACTCCTGCCCGTCAACCTCGACGTAAGGATATACAAAGTAGTTCAGCGGCTTGCCTTCTTGCGGAGGATTCACTCGCAGGTCGCGGCCCATGCTGAACTGCACCCGGTTCACGTCGTGCGATCCGAAGAAGTATTCCCGTTTCTCCGAATGCTTCCACGCTTCGGAGATGTCGACCGGAATCCATCCCTTGCCGTCGATATAGAAATCGGACCAGCAGTGGTAGCCCGCGATCTCGGCGGAATGTTTGTCGGGCGGCAGAGGGAAGCCGATCTCGAAGCGCGCGGGAATGCCCTGCGACCGCGCCATCGCGATGAACAGGGAATGGAAGTCCGTGCAGTTGCCCTTCCTGGCGTCGCAGGCGTAAAGCACGTCGCCGTGTCCCCAGCCCGTGCCCGTCTTGTCGTAACGCATGGTGGTGAACACGTAGTCGTAGATCGCGCGGGCCTTGTCGAGCGGCTGCGTCTTGCCCTGAGTGACTTTGGCAGCGAGATCCGCAGGCAGGCCTGTGACAGGTACGAGCGCGTCGGGCTGCAGGTCATCCTGCCGCTCCTTATTGGGTAGATCTTTGGTTATAGTGCTCACAACCAGGTGCGCAGCCGGGTTCAGGGCCACGCGTTCATGCCGCACCACGTCGTATTCCACGTCGAAATGCAGCTCCGGCTGAGTTGCGCTGCCAGTCTCGGCAAAGTAAATCTCGTTGCCGTATTTCGATTCGCGGGTTTTCCGCACCGGCAAGTCACCGTTGGCGGCAAGAATCTTTACCTCCTGATAAGCATCCGATTGCGCGGCAGGAATCCAGAGGCGGACCTTCTTTCCGGCGGGAAGGTTCTTCACTGTAAAGGCATAGTGAAATGTGATATGGCGTGACTCTTGGGCAACAGAGGGAAGAGTAAGGACAAACAGGAAAACACAAAGCTTGCGCAGCATAGGCAACATCCTTTAAGGCTCTGGCGATTGGCTAACTGACGTTGGGAAACGACACACGGGCGTCTTAGAGGGAACGCCGTCAAGTAAAGCCGTGCCGCGGGATGCGCATGGGAACAAGATGCCGGAAGCGATTCCGGCGATGCGGTATTTTAAACCAAACTACAGCCCACTGACGATTGCTGCTGAACGCGACGGCCCGGGCGCAGACCTAAGCTCAAAATCACAACCACGAAGGACACGAAGTACCACGAAGGAAAACAACATCCAGTAGAATGACCCAATGTCCGCCGCCATCCAATGCCGCGATCTGCGCAAGACTTACGACGGAAAAGTCGAGGCCGTGCGCGGCCTTAACCTCGAGGTCCTGACCGGCGAATGTTTCGGCCTGCTCGGGCCGAACGGGGCAGGGAAGACCACGACCATCGAAATCCTGGAAGGCCTGCTCGCGCCCACTTCCGGCGAGGTTTCGATCCTGGGACACTCCTGGCGCGACGACGAACGCGAAATGCGCGAGTGGCTGGGCATTTCGCTACAGGAGACGCGGCTGTCGGAAAAACTCACGGTGCGCGAGACCATCGAACTCTTTGCCAGCTTCTACCGCGAGCCGCGCTCCTCGGATGAAGTGCTCGAGCAGCTCCAACTGACCGAAAAAGCCGATTCCTGGGTGGGAAAACTTTCCGGCGGCCAGCGCCAGCGCCTTGCCGTGGCGACCGCTCTGGTGTGCAATCCGAAAATTCTGTTTCTCGATGAGCCGACCACCGGCCTCGATCCACAGAGCCGCCGCCAGTTGTGGGACATCATCCGCGCCTTTCAGCGCGACGGCGGCACCGTGATGCTCACCACCCACTACATGGACGAAGCCGAGCGTCTCTGCGACCGCCTGGCCATTGTGGATCACGGGCAGGTCATTGCCGAAGGCTCGCCTGCCGACCTGATCGAACGCCTCGGCGGACATCACGTAGTGGAGTTCGCCGTGAGTGGCACTTCCGCCGATGGCAAGTCGGACGGCGCTGCATTACAGGCCTGGAAGGGATTGCCCAGCGTCGAGTCGGTGCGCGAAGATGACGGCATGGTCGCCCTGAACGTCAAGCAACCGCACCTGACGATCCCAGCGTTGCTCGATGCGATCCACCAGCAGGGAACTCAACTGCAGCATCTGACCACCCGGCAAGCGAGTCTCGAAGACGTATTCGTGCGCTTGACGGGACGCCATCTCAGGGAGGATTAACCCCGTTCGCAGAAAGGTCGGTATGAAATCCGTAATCAGATTTGCGGCTGTTGCAGCTTTGGTTTGCGGTACGCTCGCATCGTGTAGTTGGGGGCAGGCCGTGCCGTCCCCAGACTCGGCTGCCGCGTTCGCTCCGTTCGAGCACTGGAAGAGTGCAGTTCTCGCAGGCGATGCCGCCACTCTGAAGTCGCTCTACAGCACCGATCCCGCCGCGCAGGTGCGGGTGGGTGGAGTGATGCATCCCGCCGACGTCGACCTGAGTTTCTGGCTGGGCCTCAAGGCGCGCAACATGAAGGTCGAGATCATCCGCTTGATCGTCCACCCTGAGAAAGCCAGCGTGATCTTCCGCGCGGATGTTGTGTCAGGCCTGCCCGACTTTTCGCTAACCGTCACCGTGACCGACGATCAGTTCTGGGTCAAGCAGGGAGAGCAGTGGCACCTGGTTGGGGTTGAGAGAACGGACTCACCACGCCTGCAACAGCCTTCGGACATGAAGAAGAATATCTATCCTGCGGACAGCGATGCGCATGCCGAGATCAAAGATGCCGAGGAACGGGCAGCGCGCGCACACAAGCGCCTGCTCCTGGTCTTTGGCGCCAACTGGTGCTTCGACTGCCACGTGCTGGATTTAGCATTTCACGGTCCCGAGCTGTCGCCGGTACTCACGGCCAATTATGAACTGGTGCACATCGATCTGGGACCGGACGAGCACAAGAACGCGGATCTGGTGCAGCAGTATGAAATCCCCCTGGACAAAGGCGTTCCGGCCATGGCGGTCACCGAAAGCGACGGCAAACTGGTGTTCAGCCAAAAAAACGGCGAGGTCGAGGACGCGCGCAGGCTGACCCCGGAAGTGCTGCTGGAATTCTTGGACAAATGGAAGCCGCAGGCGCGGTGATCCAGCCGCGGAGCGGAATGTGAAGCCCGGCACGGTGGTGCCGGGGATACGAGTAGGGAAGCAACCGAGTCCCTAAAGGACGACACGAACCCTCCTCCGAGAATCGGGTCGAAGATACCTATGAGCGTCGCCCAGGAAACACCGGTCACCACCAAACAAACGCCGCCATCTCCGCCCCGCCGCAACGGCCGCTGGGCTGGCTATACCCACCTGCTGGCGGCGCGCATGCTCGAACTCAAGCGAGAACCGGAAGTCGTCTTCTGGGTATTCGTGTTTCCGTTGTTGTTGGCCCTCGGCCTGGGTATCGCCTTCCGCAACAAGCCCGCCGACGCAACGCGAGTTGCAGTTGTGTCGGGGGACGACGCGCAGCATGTAGTTTCGCTTCTGCAAAGCTCCCCCGGGCACACTGCCATCCACGCCGTCATCGTCGACGTTGCGGCCGCCAAGAACGGCTTACGTCTGGGGAAGTACGATCTCATCATCGAGCCTCCGCGCGATGGGCAGGTCGTTTACGACTTCGATCCTGCGCGGCCGGAGAGTGTCCTCTCGCGGGACGAGGTAGACCAGGCGTTGCAATCGGCTCTCGGTCGAAAAGACGTAATCGTCGCGCACTCCGCCGCTTCTTCCGAGCCCGGCTCCCGCTACATCGACTTCCTCATCCCCGGCCTGCTGGGCATGAACCTGATGAACTCCGGCATGTGGGGCATCGGATTCGCGCTGGTCGACATGCGCCAGCGCAAGCTGCTCAAGCGCTTCGTGGGCACGCCCATGCGCCGCGGAGATTTTCTGCTGGCCATCATGACCAGCCGCCTGTTGCTGATGGTCATCGAAATCGGCCTGCTGCTGGTGTTCGGCGTCATCTTCTTTCACATGCGCGTTCTCGGGTCGGTGTTCTCGATTGCCCTGCTCGGTGGCCTGGGATCGCTCACCTTCGGCGGCGTCGGTCTGCTCACCGCCAGCCGCGCGCAAAAAATCGAGAGCATCAGCGGCCTGATCAACCTGGTCATGATGCCCATGTGGATTTTTTCCGGCGTCTTCTTCTCCTACGAGCGCTTCCCGGCGGCAATCCATCCCCTGATCAAAGCGCTGCCCCTGACCGCCCTCAACGACGCCTTGCGCGCCAGCATTCTGGAAGGCACACCGCTCCTGCAGCAATGGCCGCGCCTGCTGATTCTCGGACTGTGTGGTGGAATTTCGTTCGTGCTGGCGCTGAAGTGGTTTCGCTGGACTTAGGTGAGGTTCTTGCGTTACCACTGACGCCCCGCTTAAGGTCCCGTCCGCAAGTCTTGGGAGAAATTACGAACGGGGCCATCGGCGGTGCTTACGGAATAACTGCAGTTACGCCTTGACTAGCTTGGCGGCTTGCTTCCGCACTTTCGCCCAGCGTAGCCGTTGCGCATCGGCGATCCGCTTGCGGGCTTCCTTGCTCAAGGTGCGTCCCGTCCTCTTGAGCTTTTTCCCGCCGGCTTGGCCGAGCGCATCCAACGCCTTCCCCACTCTTCCCATCTCTTTTTCGAGACGGGCATACTCGTTCCGCAGGGAAGTGACTACCTTGTTCAGGTTGGTCATGTATTACCCCCTCATAAGTGGAGGCTAACATGAGCGGAGTAAAAATTTGCAAAAATTAGAGCGGCTCGGAAGGGCGTTCCCAGTCCGGGCTAGACAAAAGTATAGGTCTATTGCGCTTTTGCCTCCACAAACAGAAATCCTTCCACCTTGCTCAGGTCGTCAGTCTCACGATTGAAGACCACTTCGCGACGCGCATCGGCAAAGCGGGTATCCCAAAGCAGAAACTTGTGGATCACCGTGCCGGTTTGCACACCTGCGTCCGTCGCACCGCTGGCCGTGAACATATAAACGATTCCGTGGACGACATAGAGGTGTGAATTCCAGCGCATCAGCGCCGCGTGCTGGCTCTGAAACCAGGTGATGAGCAGCCCGGAATTCACCGCGTCCGGCGTGACATAAGTAGCGGTAACGAGGATAGGACGGCCATCGCTTAACAAGTGCCGCCCTCGCAGCCTGCTGGCCACATCCTTCAAGGACTTGGGATCGGCTGCGGCTGCGCGATCTTCGAGAGCGGAGTCTTTGCCGCAGCATATCTCATGATCGTGGAAAACGGTCTCCAGGGAGGTCAACAGTACGTCGGAGGAATGCTGGGAACGTGCCGTCAGAGACGGTAGATCGTGTACCTGGATTTCCTGATCCTGATAGAGGATTTGTCCTTGCGCGCAGCCGCACACGGCAAAGCACAGCACCACCATCTTAGCCAGCGCCCACGAAGCGGACCCGTAAATCTGGAGCCTGGTCATGAACCACCTCCCGCTTCATGGAAATTGTAGATGGTTCCTGAGGCCTTCTGAATGGTCTTTGCGAAACTTTACACGCGCCTTTCTAACTCGGCCCAATTGTCGGCAGAAATCGCGGGGCCTGCCGCGCCTTGGTCGCTTGCTCGAACGAGTAGGCCAGCTTGATCAATGTGGGCTCGCTCCACCCTCGCCCGAAGAACGAAATCCCCACCGGCAGCCCCGAAAGAAAACCCGCAGTCACATTGATGTTCGGATAACCGGCTACAGCGGCCGCGTTAGAACTCCCTCCGGCCACGTGGTCACCGTTGACCAGGTCTGTGAGCCATGCCGGGCCCCCCGTGGGAGCCACGATGGCGTCGAGATGGTGCTTGTCCATGAGCGCGTCAATGCCGTCGGTCCGCGCCAGTTGATGATTCTTGGCCAGCGCATCCACATATTCTTTGTCGGTCAGTGGTCCCTTGGACTGAGCCTTCAGAAATAAGTCCTGCCCGAAGTAGGGCATCTCTTTCTGCCGGTTGCGCTCGTTGAACTCAATGATCTCTTGCAACGTGTGCACCGGCGCGGCCGGGCCGAGTCGAGCCAGATAGGCATTGAGGTCGGCCTTCAATTCGTACATAAAGACCAGCAGTTCGCTTTCGTCGAACTTCCCGAGGGTTGCGATGTCGGCAGGATCGACTAGCGTCGCCCCCTTCTGCTTCATCACGCTCAAGGACTCCTCCATGAGCGCATCCACCGCCTCGCTGAAGCCAAAATATTTTCGCGCCACCCCAATGCGCGCGCCCTTCAGCCCGTTGGGATCGCAGAACTGCGCGTAGTCGGTCTGCGACTTGCCCGCGCTGACTGCCGTTGCCGTATCGTCGGGGTCGACGCCGGTGAGCGCGCCCAGAAGAATTGCAGCATCGCGCACCGTGCGGCACATCGGCCCAGCGCCGTCCTGGCTATGCGAAATCGGGATGATGCCGCCCCGGCTGACCAGGCCCACCGTGGGCTTGATTCCGGCCAGCCCATTCGACGACGACGGGCAGACAATCGACCCGTCAGTCTCGGTGCCAATTCCAACCGCAGCCAGGTTCGCGGAAATCCCTGCGCCCGTGCCCGAACTCGACCCACATGGGTTGCGGTCGAGCGCGTACGGATTCCTGGTCAGCCCGCCGCGCCCGCTCCACCCGCTGGTCGAATGACCCGATCGGATGTTCGCCCACTCGCTGAGATTGGTCTTGCCTAGGATGACCGCGCCCGCGGCGCGCAGCCGCTGCGCCACGAACGAATCCTTCGCCGGTTTCGATCCGAGCAGCGCCAGCGATCCGGCTGTGGTCATCATGCCATCGGCGGTGTCAATGTTGTCCTTGATCAGCACCGGAACGCCATGCAGTGGCCCCCGCGATCCCTTGGCTTTGCGCTCTTGATCGAGCGCATCGGCAATGTGGAGCGCATCCGGATTCAGTTCGATGATCGCGTTCACCGCCGGCCCGCGCTTGTCTTTTCGCGGAGTATCGACGTCGTCAATGCGCTCCAGGTATTTCTCCACCAGCGAGCGCGCCGTGAACTTGCCGGATTTCATCCCCTCCTGCAGTTCCGGAATCGTGATCTCTTCCAGTTCGAACGCCTTCACCTCGGGAGCAGCCGATTCAGCCGGAGCGGCGGCGACCCGGCCCGCGCTAAGGGCCGGACACAATGCGGCAGTTCCCCCAGCGGTCAGAGCAGCTTGCAGAAATTTGCGGCGCGAAGAAGAGCGTGAAAAGGAAAGACCGGAGTCAGAGGATGGCATAGTCTCCCAGGATGCGGACGAGAATTTGGCACAAGCCGACTATTTAAACACGAACGGCCTCCTGAGTTCACAAGCCCGTCTGAGTTTTATGTAGGGACAGCCGCCCTCGGCTGTCCGGTCGAGCGAACCTCGACGGTGCTCGCCAGTCGAAGCGCAACCGCAGCATGTCCTGATGCGGTTGTGACCGCCGGAAGGTGGTGATAAGCTAACTGGGTTGACCGGCCTGAGCGGGAGTAGTTCAGCGGTAGAACGCCAGCTTCCCAAGCTGGATGTCGCCGGTTCGATCCCGGTCTCCCGCTCCATCTTGCAATCTTTTCCAGGTTCTCCGCAGGCCGCATCGAATCGTCAAAATGTGTAAACGCTGTTTACATCCGTTGAGGAACTCCCCATGCGTTAGAATGCACCGGAACGCGAAAATCGGCGACTAGTCACACTGCGCGGCTGAACGGCGGCTGAACAGTTGACACGCCGATTCGATTTCTCGGAGGTGCGTGATGCAGCGCCTATCTGTCGTACTGGCAGTTCTGCTAGCCGTCTCGGTTCTTGCATCCTCTCAGACGTCCACCGCTGGCGCTCCGGATGCCGCTTCCAACCACCCCAAGGGCGACTACGTAACCGTCAACGGTGCCCGGCTCTGGTATGAAAGCGAAGGCTCGGGAGAAGCGCTGATCCTTATTTCGGGTGGACCCGGCATTTCGCACGACTATTTCCATCCGTATTTTTCGGCCCTGCGGGATTCTTATCGAATCATCTATTTCGATGCCTTTGGACGAGGCAAGTCCGATCATGCGAAGGATCGCCGCGAGTACACTCTGGCGCGGGATGTCGAGGACGTGGAAGGTCTCCGTAAAGCCCTGGGCCTGGGCAAGATCAACCTACTCGGACACTCTTACGGTGGCGTTGTCGCGCAAGCATACGCGCTGCGGTTCCCAGATTCCTTGCGTCGATTGATTCTGGTAGACACTCCGTTCAGCAGCGAAATGTGGCAGGCCAACAACGACAACAGCAACACTGAGCTGCGAAACCAGTTTCCTGAAACGTGGGAAAAAATCCAACAGGTTCGTGCGCAAGGCTTCAATACCTGCAGCAAGGAATATCAGGATGCCAGCGATGTTTCCCCGGCGTTCCTTATGTTCTATAACGCTTCGAATTTCGACAAAATAATGAGTGGTGGCGGCTCAATAAACAACGATGTCTATTGTGCGATCACTGGCGAAGATGCTGACTATCTGGTTTCAGGCGACATGGGCAAGTTCGATTACAGGCTCGACCTGAAGAAACTTACTATGCCATTACTCATTCTTGTCGGCCGCTATGACCGCATTGCGTTTCCTCGATGGACAATTCAGTACAAACGCTACGCGCCCCAGGCTCAGTTTGTAATGTTCGAGAAGAGCGGTCACTTTCCGTTTATCGAGGAGACCGACGAGACCGTGCGAGTCTTGCGCGAGTTCCTGCAGAGGAAATAATCAAGACTTAGCAAGCGCCCTGAGTTGACGGTGATTTCACGTCATCGGGACGGTACCTTGGGACTGCGTCTTGACGAGGTCAAGAGCCTTGCCCACCTCGGCCACACGATTCCTGAGGGTTCGCGGCGTGGTTTTACTGGCAAAATCTGGGCCCGCATCGATAAACATGTCGTTGCCCTTCTTGCGCACTTTGAGACCGGATAGATGGGGATCCACCCCATACCAGCCGGTGCCCGATACCCAAGGGTGATTGGGATAGAACTCCTGCAGGATCCGCCAGACCAGTTCGCCTGAACCAAATACCGGGTCCTTGCTGCGCTTCGCGATGAAGATGTCGCCGGCGTTCGAGGATGCATCCGGCTCCAGCTTCCATACGTTGGCCTGGAATAGGCTGTCGGGAACATCCTCCCCGAGCATTTCGGCCTGCTGTGCCGCAGCGGGGCTGTAGCACATCCGGGCGCGTCTGGTCACACGCGAGTTCGGCGCCACCCTGTAACAGATCAATCTACCGTGATCGGTTACGGCGGGACCCGCTGGCGCCCAATTAAACTTGTGCAGGATCTCTTCCTTGAAACCAAAGACCTTGCGCAGAAAAGCATGGCTCACGATCGCCATGACCGCGTCAGTCCCGCTGCCCGCATTGCAGCCTGCCAGGACGATTCGCGCATCCTCCGTGAATCGATCCTGCAAATCCTGAAACTGGGGCAGGGCGGCCTTGAACGCATCCGATGGGCCGATCCAGGCATTTTCTTGGGTAAAGTAGACGTCGTCTGGCCGCACTTCGCCGGCCAGAACAAACATTCGGTCGTTGGCGTGTGCAATGATCCGTAGTTCTTCGATGGATTCGAGGCTCTGCTGGCGGATCACATTCAGCAACTCGACAATCGTGGCGGCGGGCGTGCTGCCGCCCGACGCGTTGCCCGCAGCCGCAAAGTCCACCGAGGAAGCCGACCAGTGATGCTTCGCGTTGCCTCCGCACCGCGGATGCAGCGCACGGCTTATCTCCTGCAGGTCGTTGACAAACGGCGGTACGGTTCGATAACCACTGGCGTGAACAAGAAGTTTCACGGATGTTCCTCCAAAACGATACGACAAGGTTCATTCTGAGGAGCCGTTGGATTCGCTCTCAAGGAAGAAATCAGGTACCTCAAGACGACCGGAAGTGCAGCGCGGGCAAAATCGATTCCGATGATAATACGTCTAAACGGACTCATAAGTGAAGGGGAATGGCGCGGTCCTCGTCGTGCGTCGATGGAAAGGTCGAACAGAAACGCAGAGTTCTGCAGCCTACGGGACCACCGCCTCGACCGGCGTCGAGAGCGCGCTCTCTTTTCCACTTGAGTCCACTGCCGTCGCCGCGTAGTAGTACGTATTGCCGGAAACTACCGTGTTGTCTTGGTAAGCGGTGTTGGCATCCAAGGCCGCATTGAGTTTGCCCCAGGGACCGCTTGCCCCCGGACCGCGATACACGTTGTAGCCGGCCACCGACGAAGTGCTGGGATTCCACGACAGGCTGACATACAGAGGCGGCGGTGCTGTGCCGATCCCGCTCACTGATTCCTGCGTCGGCGAATTGGAGGCATTGCTCACAAACGTGAGCGTGGCGGAGATCGTCCCGCTGCTCTTGGGCGTGAAGGCTACCTGGAGCGACAGGTTATGGCCCGCGGCGATCGTGAACGGAAAAGACGCCCCTTCCAAAACAAATTGCGAATTGCTGCTGCTCGCTGAAGTCACCGTCACACTGGCGCCAGTGGCACTCAAGGAGATGAGTTGAGTATCCGGGGTTCCCACCGGCACCTTGCCGAAGTTCAGTGGCTCGGGAGCGATTTGTAACTGACCGGCGGAAGTCTGGGTTCCGGTCCCCTCTATGGGGATCTCAATGCCGGGACCCTCCACCAGCACACTTTCGCCCACCAACCCCGTGGTTCGGGGCGCGAACTTGACTACAAACTTCGCGCTCTGCCCAGCCTTCAGAGCCATTGGTAACCGCGGCCCCGTGATGGAGAATGCTTTACCGTGCGCGGACGTAGACAAGGCCACGAGCTCAACTCGGAAGGGGCGATCGTTGGTCAGCACGACCGGCAGTGTCGAACTGCTTCCCACCGCCACCTCGCCAAATGAGATGCTGGCCGGACTGGCCTTCACCACTTCGCTGGCTACACCCGCTCCTGCCAGACTCAGTTGTAACGTTGACTTGGTACCGCTGCTGGTAAACGTGAGCCTGCCGCCAGCCCATCCCCTCGCGGTCGGAGCGAATCTCACGTTAAAGGTGACGCTGGCTCCCGCAGCGAGATGAACCGGCAGGGTCAAATCGGACACGCTGAATTTGCTTCCGCTCAGCTTCATCGCCGACACCGTGACCGCGCGATGTCCGCTGTTCGTGAGAACCACCAGTTGAGTCTCGGGGTGATCGACCAGGACACGGCCAAAGTTCAGGCTGGTCGGCGTACAAGTCAATGGTTCGGAAACAGCTTGCGCGCTCGAAGACAATAGCGTCACGAAAGCCGCAACCAGAACGACGGATGCGATGCGAACAGACGACGAGACCCCGGTAGATAGGGATCTCGCATTCGACTGGGGGAGTCGTAGCATAGGAAATCAAGATTGAAATCGTTATGTTCACCGAGGTCTAGATGTAGGAAGGACATCTTTTTGCCACGAATACCCCAGGGCACCGGGTTTTGATCGCAGTAGCGCCCGTATGCCAAGACGATACCTGAGCGCCGAGTTCCACTAACTCATGTGCTATGAACCAGATGGGAGTTCGCCCACAAAATTAGTCCACGCCCCCAATCCCGTCCGTACAGGGGTTCCGTCAAGTAGACTCGGCGTATACACTTCGAACCATCGGAGGAAGAACCCCTGCATGGCCGCTACCGCTGGACAGTCTGATTCCCCGCAAGCGCTCCTCACCGCCTGTATTTCCAAAGCGCAATCCCGAGAGCAGTTGTGGGTTGAGCTCACCCAGTCCGCCGGGGTGCAGCGCATGGCGGAGATCGGCGTCTACCGCGGGGATTTTGCCGCCCACATCCTGCAACGTTGCCAGGGCTTAACCGCCTATTACATGATCGACCCGTGGCGGCACCTCGCCGGCTGGAACAAGCCTGCCAATCAGGATGATGCCGTGTTCGAGGAGTTCCTCCGCGAAGCTGAAAAGAAGACCGACTTTGCCGCGGGCAAGAGAGTGATCTTACGAGGAAAGACCACCGAGGTGGTCGACCAGATCCCAGACGGGGAACTGGATCTTGCCTATATCGACGGCGATCACACCCTGAAGGGCATCGCAATAGATCTGCAGCGCCTGTACCCGAAAGTGCGCACGGGTGGCTTTCTCGGCGGAGACGATTTCACCCGCTCGGTCTGGCAGCACGGCGCCGCCTTCGAGCCGACGCTGGTGTTTCCGTACGCGGTGTATTTCGCCGAGGCGGTAGGCGCCACGATCTATGCGCTCCCCTACTCCCAGTTCTGTCTGCAGAAAGGCGATGGCTCACAATTCGCGTTTGTCGACTTGACCGGAGAGTACGACGACCTCGGCCTGCGCAATCAATTCACCCCAGAAAAACTTCTGAAGCTCACTCTGTGGGAACGATTTCCGCGCCTGATGCGGATCGTTCGGAAAACCCGAGACGTACGCTTGCGCTGATCACTGCTGTGGAACGGACCAGCCACGCCCTACTCAGAAGATTGGAACTGCATGTTCTCATCCACCGAAAGCTGCGCGGGCGTGCCAGCGTAGTTTTCTCCCGAGCGGGTCGCGACTACGCGAAAGCCGCTACCACCGAGTTCGACCGAGTAGCTGTACGGCGGACGCTGGCGCGCAACCGTGATGTTGTTCGTCGAGATCAGATCGTCGAGCGAGGCATATTTTCCTTCGGTGGCGAAGTAGCGGCGCTCGGCCGAGGCGATGCTCATCAGATCGCTTTTGACTCCAGTGATGTTGATGGCGCCCTGCGGCGAAGTAGCCCCGGCTTCCGCGGACGTGCTTTGTATCTGCTTGGAATAAATGTACATGCCAATGGCCATCACAATGACGACGCTGAGAAAGCCGAACAGGCGACTCATAGATCCCTCCGCAGAGGCGATTTTCACCGCGCCACCCCGCTCCTCGCAAGTAACCAGAGGGCAGTGACCTTGTCTGCTGCGGCAGGGACTGCCGCACCCTCGCTTTTGATTCTCTTGGGGTAGTTCCAAATTAGGCTGCCCCACCCTCTGCGGTTTTCAGAGGGTGGGAACCGATGCGGCCCGCATCGCGCGGGTTTCTACCGTTTGCGTTACACTGGACCGCCAAGAATAGAAGTTAAAACCCGAGCATCGTCTGCAGCCGTTGAAATTCGCAGAGAGTGGGGCATCCTCAGTTGGTTTTGAGGAGATCTTATGGAAATCATTGTGCGCGCCATCGTCAGAGTGATCGTGCTTCCGTTCGTCGTCCTCACGGCCGCCGGATGCGGACTAGCGCAGGAAGGTCCCCCGGTGAAGCACGTAAAAGATATAGCCGCGGAACAAACCGAAGACGTGATCGTGGCGAGCGCCCTGTGTCAACGGGTAAGGGCAAGCGGTCACAGTCTTACTCATTTTCTCGACGTGGAACCGGCGACGTTGGAGGCGGATCTCTCCGCACTCATGCAGAAGAGCGACGATGTGGTTCTGGTGAGCTATTTGAGAAACCAGATGTCGGCTCTTTCGCCCTCTGGCGAGGACGTAATCTCCTATCACGACGTGATAGTGCTCCGCTCCTGGAAGGGTTCCTACAAGGTCGGAGATCTGCTGACCTATGCGGAGCCCCACGGAGCCGTCATTTGCGAGCCGCGGCCCTACAAAAGTTCATCTCTTACCGCCTGGACTATAACGGGCTGGACTAAAACGGGGGGCTTTAACTGGGACGGACCGGGTTCCTCAGGACCATCGGTTCTGTTTCTGCGACAGTCGCAGGGCAATGAGAACCAGTTCATGCCGGGGCTCCGGCTGACGGGAGGCGACGGCCTGCAGGGACTGTTTATCGTTCAGTCCCCGTGGACCGACAAGTGTTCCGGCACGCGCCCGGACGACATTCTGAAATGTTCGGCCGCTCAAGATTTGAGTCAGGCACCAATCAAGCTCAGATACCGCCTCGACCCGCTGAAAAAGGAATTTGAGGGGATGGCGACTTCCAGCTTCCTGAAAGAAGTCCAGTCTGCGGCGGATTTGTCAGGGGACCGTGGCAAAGTTCATCCCTAGTCAGAGCAACCCGCCCAAATCCTGACTTCGGAGATCTGAAGTTCAAGGTCTGAGGTCGGAATTCCGCGGTTCGTCACTTTTCTTTCTTCGCTCGGCACCCCGTCTGAGCAGATTCTCACCCACCCATCTGCCATCGTTACTTTGGTTTAGCCCAAATGCCGATTCCGTGATTGCGATCACCAAGAACCGTGATGAGGGCCATTTGCCTCGGTCCCCACTTCGCTGAAGATGTCCTTGCAGGAGCAGAAGCGGAGATGTGACCGGTTAGGCCACATCCCCTGGCCCGCTCGGCAGTCCCGGCGGGCAAATCAGGGAGGTTCCGATGGGCGTAATCGAAATCCACGAACCCGAAGTGGTCCAGGAAGTAAAGTCAGCCAGACGCGCCGCGGTCGCGGTGTTGCCTCGTGCCGTCGCGTTGCCTCGTAAGGAAAAAGAGTTCGTCATCGGTCCGGCGTTGCCGCCGCGGCCGATGTTTTCCGACAGCCTGCTGGAGTTCGGTGTGCAGCGGAAACGCAAGTTCTTTGCCACCACAACGTCGTTCATCGTGAATTGCCTGGTGATCAGCGTCATGCTGGCGGTCCCGTTGATGTTCACCGAGGAACTGCCTAAAGCGCAGTTGCTGACGTTCCTGGTAGCGCCGCCACCCCCACCTCCGCCTCCTCCGCCGGCCGCCGCTGAAGTGCAGAGAGTGGTCCATCAGATTCAGACCGATGTGCTGAACAATGGACAGTTGCGCACTCCTTCGAAGATTCCTCAGAGGGTTCAGATGATTAAGGAAGACGAAGCCCCACCGCCGATGGCTACGGGTGGCGTTGTAGGCGGCGTTCCGGGAGGGATTCCCGGCGGGCAGCTGGGTGGCGTGATTGGCAGTGTCATCTCCTCCACCAATAGCCTGGCTTCGGTCCCGAAATTCGTTCCGGTGGTGCCGCAGCGCATTCGCATCTCGCAAGGCGTAACCAGGGGTCTGATGATTCATCGCGAAGAGCCGGTCTATCCGCCTCTAGCCCGGGCGGCGCGCGTGCAGGGTGAAGTGGTGCTGAGCGCGGTGATCAATACCAACGGCCAGATCGAGAACCTGCAGTTGGTCAGCGGACACCCCATGCTGGTGCCGGCGGCTATCGCGGCGGTTAAACAATGGCGTTACAAGCCGTACCTTTTGAACGGGCAACCGGTTGAAGTGGAGACCACCATCACCGTGATCTTCACTCTTTCCTCTTGACGTGGGAACGGGCGCGTCCTGGGAGCGCCAGGAGTCTAAATATGGCTGCAGAGTATACGTATCGCGTTTCGGCCTGGTGGACTTCAGGCCGCACTGGACTGGCCAAGTGCGAGTCCTCCCCGAATACCATCCATTTCTCCGAGGCCGCTGAGGTAGGAGGCCTGCAGGGCCGGTGGACTCCCGAGCAACTGCTGCTTTGCGCCCTGGCCGGTTGCTTCACCACCACCTTCCACGAAGTCGCCCGCGCCGCCAGGTTTGTCTTCACCGACCTTGAAGTGGAGATCGAAGGCGTTGTCCGCCGCAACCGCAACACGGGATGCAACTTCAACGAGATCCTGATGCGTCCGCGCTTGACCGTGTCATCCGAAGACATGTGCGAGGCGGGGCTGGGACTGCTCCGCCGGACGAAGGCATTGTGCATGATCTCGCGCGCCATCTCCGTCCCGCAAACGATGGAACCAACCGTCGAAACTGGCAAAGTGCCCGTCGAGGGCTGGAGCCAGCAGGACGCAGATGTAAACCTTGGGGCGTGAACGCTCTGGTTCGAATGCGGAGCCGCAATAAACAACGAGGAAGGTGCGAATGAGGTCCTCTTATCGATTGGTACGTCTGATTCAATCGCATGCCGATATTCTAGCTGCGTCACTTGAGAAGAAAGTGCAGAGGAGCGGGCAGTTCCTGCATTTCCGGGATGTTCCCGCTCATGACTTGCGCGAGCGCGTGTACGAAATCTACCGTCACTTGGGTGAGTGGCTGTTGAGCAAAAGCGACCAGGAGATCGAGCAACGCTACCGCGAGATTGGTTCCCGCCGCGCCCAGCAGCGAGTACCACTCAGTGAACTTGTCCGCGCCATTGTTCTCACCAAGGAAAATCTCTGGGAATTTCTTCAAGGGGAAGCCCGGACCAACCCGGCCACGGACGTCAAGGGCGAACTGGAACTCCTGCAAATGCTCGAAGTGTTCTTTGACCAGGCAATTTTTTATGCAACGATGGAGTATGCAGCAGAAATTGCCCGCGTCGCGCCCGAAACGGGTGCGCTGCAGGCCGCCTAGGGGAACCGACAACGATGTCGATGTCGTGGGAGATGGATTATAAGAAGCGGCTTAAAACCGCCGACGACGCGCTGCAATGCGTCGAGTCGGGCATGCGCGTTTACATTCAACCCGGCTGTGCCGAGCCGGAGACGCTGGTCGAGGCGCTCATGCGCCGCGGCCCCGACGTCTACAACGTTGAAATCGTCCACATGATGACCATGGGGTGCGCGCCCTACGTCGCCCCCGAAATGGCCGGACACTTCCGGCACAACGCCGTGTTCATCGGCGCCAACGTGCGCGACGCCATCAACGATGGCCGCGCCGACTACACGCCCATTTACCTGAGCGAAATCGAGGGGCTGTTTGAGAGCGGGGCCATGCCCATCGACGTGGCCCTGATCGAAGTCTCCCCGCCCGATTCCCACGGATTCTGCAGCTTCGGCGTGGGCGTCGATACGACCTTGACGGCTGCGAAATGCGCCAAGCATGTGGTCGCGCAGATCAACGACAACATGCCGCGCACCTACGGCGACAGCTTCATTCACGTCAACGATATCGATGCCTTCGTCGAGTCGTCGCGCCCGCTGTGCGCCCTGACCAAGCCGGTCGTGACCGACCTGCAGGTCGCCATCGCGCGCAACGTCGCCGGGCTCATCGGCGACGGGGCAGTGCTGCAAACCGGCATCGGCGGCATTCCGGACGCAGTGCTGCCCATGCTGATGGACCGCAAAGATCTTGGGGCGCACAGCGAACTGGTCTCGGACGGCGTGATTCCGCTGATCGAAGCCGGAGTGCTCACCGGGGCGCGCAAGAACTTCAAGCCGCGGAAAATCATCCTGGGATTCGCCCTGGGCTCCCAGCGCCTGTTTGAGTTTGTGGACAACAATCCCATTTTCGAGTTCCATCCCACGGCCTATACCAACGATCCCGCGCTGATCGCGCGCAACGACAACATGGTGGCTATCAATTCCGCGGTGCAGATCGACCTGACCGGCCAGGTTTGTTCCGACTCGATCGGCAACCAGTTCTACAGCGGCATTGGCGGGCAAGTGGATTTCCTGCGTGGAGCCTCGCGATCCAAGGGCGGCAAGGCCATCATCGCGATCTCGTCGACCGCCAAACAAGGAACGATTTCACGGATCGTGCCCATGCTCGATCCTGGGGCGGGAGTGGTCACCTCGCGCGGCCTGGTGCGCTACGTCGTGACCGAGTACGGAGTCGCGTACCTGCACGGCAAGACGATCCGAGAGCGCGCCAAGTCGCTGATCGAAATTGCGCATCCGGATTTCCGCGCGGAACTTTACGAATATTGCGAGAAGACCAAGTGGGCGCAGCCTCCTCAGCAGGCACACGCGGCAGTACCCAGATGATGCCAACCTGATTGTCGCCGCCTACAGCCGACGGCAAGGTACCGGCGCTACCAGTGCGGGGTACCCGTGGAATCACTCCGCGCCCGTTTCGGGACCATCCCTAACCCACTGATTCATAACGATATCCGCCCGTGACCACAATCACTCCTGCCCGTGAGAATTATCACTGCGAATTTCCTATGGAAGCCGACAATGAGGAGCGGCATTATGTTCATGCTGTACCCATGGAGGTAGGACTATGTCTGTGTTGACGCACCCTGGAGTGAAAGCTCCCGGGGATTACATTGAATCCGTGATGATCAGTGTGAAAGCAAAGAATCCCGCCGAGCCTGAGTTCCATCAGGCGGTGGCGGAAGTGTTCGATTCTCTCCGTTTAGTGCTCGCCAAACATCCTGAGTATCAGTCGGCACGTCTGCTGGAAAGGATTGTCGAACCAGAGCGCGTGATTATGTTTCGTGTGCCGTGGTTCGACGATCTGGGCAACATTCGAATCAACCGGGGTTTCCGCATCGAGATGAACAGCGCCATCGGCCCCTACAAGGGCGGACTGCGCTTCCATCCCAGCGTGAATCTCGGCATCCTGAAATTCCTGGCGTTCGAACAGGTCTTCAAGAATTCGCTCACCACGCTCCCCATGGGCGGCGGCAAGGGCGGATCGGATTTCGATCCCAAGGGCAAGAGCGACAACGAAGTGATGCGCTTCTGTCAGAGCTTCATGACCGAACTGCAGCGCCACATTGGACCGGACACCGACGTCCCGGCCGGCGACATCGGCGTGGGTGGGCGGGAGATCGGTTTCCTGTTTGGCCAATATAAACGCCTGCGCAATGAATTCACCGGCGTGCTGACGGGCAAGGGCCTGGGCTGGGGAGGATCGCTGATTCGTCCCGAAGCCACCGGCTACGGCTGCGTTTATTTCGCCGCTGAAATGCTGAAGAGCAAGAAAGATTCGCTCGAAGGCAAGCTCTGCCTGGTTTCGGGCAGCGGCAACGTTTCGCAATACACGGTCGAGAAACTGCTCGATCTCGGGGCCAAGCCGGTTACGGTGTCCGATTCGAATGGAGTCATCTACGATCCGGACGGAATCGACCGCGAGAAGCTGGCGTTCATTATTGAACTGAAGAACGTGAAGCGTGGACGCATCCGGGACTATGCCGATCACTACAAGAAAGCGATCTTCATGCCCACGGACATCAAGCTGGAACACAATCCTCTTTGGAACATCAAAGCGGACTGCGCGTTCCCCAGCGCCACGCAGAACGAGATCACCGCAAAAGACGTGGCGAATCTTATTAAGAACGGCATCAAGCTGGTGGCCGAAGGCGCGAACATGCCTTCGACGCTCGACGCCACCAAGATGTTCCTGGATGCGAAGATCCTGTACGGACCGGCCAAAGCTGCCAACGCGGGCGGCGTGGCGACGTCTGGCCTCGAAATGGCCCAGAACAGCGCACGCCTGAGCTGGACTCGCGAGGAAGTGGACGACCGTCTGCACAAGATCATGATCGCCATCCACCGGAACTGCTACGAAACGGCCGAGAAATACGGCACGCCCGGCAATCTGGTGAACGGCGCTAACATCGGCGGCTTTTTGAAAGTCGCTAATGCGATGCTGGATCAGGGTCTGGTGTAGCTGACGCTGATTATGCAGGGACAGCCGCCTGTCGGCGGGCAAAGCCCGGCAGTTGTGTGCGCTATTTGCTGTGCGGGGTGGACCCTTCCGCCCCGCTTTTTGTTTGCTACCCTAGCTATCCGAGATGAACGTACCTGCGGATCTGTCCGACCTTCTACTGGCGATAGGCGCCGATTTCCCCGCGATACTCCGCGGAAATCTGGTCGGCATCTACCTGTGGGGATCGTTGACCTATGACGCATTCGACGAGGCCTGCAGCGACGTCGATTGCGTCGGCGTCACGCGGCGAGACCTCGACGACCGCGAGTTTTCCGAGATCGATGGGTGGTTCCGGAACAAAGAGGCACAAAACCGCTGGGTGAAACGAATTGACATGCGCTTCGTCATCGAACATGAGTTCCTAGACAAGGCCTCGCGGTGCTGCGGCTTCTACCACTACACCGGAAAACTCACTCGCCATGGATCCGACGGAAACCCGATCATCTGGATAAATGTAGCTCAATCCGGAATCACGCTGTGGGGCAAGGACGCGAAGCTCGTCGCGCCCCATGTATCTAACCAATGCCTCAATGACGCGCTCCGGTTGGAATTGAACTACCTGAAGGAAGACCTGAGATCCAACGTCGGGAATCGTTCCGACAAGGTGTTCGTCCACAACGCCTACGCGGTTCTCACCGCTTGCCGCATCCTTTACTCGGCACATCACCGGGCGCTGGCTTCCAAAGACCAAGCCTGCACCTGGGCGATAGAAGCGGTTTCGCCGACATGGCGGCCGGTCATTCGCGAGGCCAAAGATAATCGGCTGCACAACGCTGGTTCGACCACTCCCCAGCTGGAACAGGATGCAATGCGTTTCGTAGAGTTCGTGAGAGGGGAGGTCAACCGCATGGCGTAAGGATCAAGGCGCAACTGAGTCGGGTGCCCCATCTTTGCCGCGTTCTCTGCGGCAAAGGTGGGGATTTTGATTTTCGGTTAAAGAACTTACTTCGCACAAGGTTACTTTCAACCTCCTCATCCAAGGGAAAGTACCGCTGTCGAGCTTGCGCTCGACTGAAAAGCCGATGGCGGCTGTCCCCACACGACTCCATCCTGGCCTACGGCACCGCTTTCTCTCCACCACTCCCGAACCCATACCCTTCATTCATCGCTCGACGAAATTTCTCCCGCTCCTCGGGACTCATGTTGCGGCAGCGCCCGCGCCATCGGCGCCCGCCATGCCCGCCCGGGCCGCCGTGGTGCAGCCCTCCGAACAGAATCCGGCACAGCGCCAGCAATCCCAGCGCTTGCCAGAAGCCCAGCATCCGCCATCCGAACAGCGGCGGCAGCAGCCAGTTCCACAGATGCATCACCACTTCGCCGCCTACGAAGATAAACAGCGGAATCGCTACGATCGCCAACGGCGCGATCCAAAACCATTTCCTTCTCATAGTCAGTCCCTCATTTCCTAAACTCGTCATTTCGTAAATTCGACGTACACGCGTTGCAACCGCTCCCGCAGATGCAGCACCGCGTACCGTTTGCGCGAGAGGAGCGTATTCACACTCACTCCGGTCTCGGCGGACATCTCTTTGAAACTCCGCCCGTCGAACTCATGCGCGATAAACACCGCGCGCTGTTCCTCCGGCAGTTCGTCGAGCGCCCGCTCCAGTTCATCCAGGAGCACATTGCGAGCGTAGACCGCCTCCGGCCCGGCGTCCGGCGACGGCAGCAGATCTTCGAACTGGAGCAACTCGCCTCCCTCATCTGTCGGCTCGATCTCGCTGAAATTCTCAGGCTCCTTTTTGCGGAACAGATCGGTAATGCGATTCCGCGCCACACGAAAGAGCCAGCCAGTCACGTGCTCGATCGGCATCAGCAGCCGGTTCGCTTCCACCAGACGGTAGAAAACGTCTTGCAGAACGTCCTCGGCGTCGAGCGGATCGGGCACGCGCCGGCGAATAAAGTTGCGCAGCCGGGATTGCTCCCGCTTCACCACTTCCGAGATGCGCTGGTCCTGTTCGATTGCCATCCGCTCGAGTGCCAGGTAGTTCGGGCTCGCCGCGTCGTTCATCTACTCCTGTAGACGAATGGGGCGTGCGGATATTGTAGGGGGTGTCAGGGATTTGAAATTTTCAAGGGCACTCTATTCAAGGGCTCTCCAGAGGCAGTCAAGATCCCCACCCTGTCGCAAAAGAACGCGACAAGGATGGGGCACCCAGCGCTATGATTACCTGTTAACTGCCCCTCCATGTCTCTCCAGCGCATCGCCGAACCCATTCTCGACGCCGAACAGCGCTTTGAAGGCTTCGAGAACCTGATGCCCTTCAAGGTGCACAACATCCTTCTGGTCTCCAGCCTTTACGATTCTTTTATCTTGCGCGAAGACGGACGACTCAACGAACTGCTCATCGACGAATCGCTCGAACTGAACCTGCAGCAGATTCCCGGCATCACGCACGTTTCCAGTTGTGCCGAGGCGCTCGACTTGGCCAGTTCCAATCCGCAGTTCAATCTGATCGTGACCAATCTTGCGGTCGGCGACATGGATGCCGCGCAACTCGCCGGCGAAGTCCGGCGCAAAGGTCTCGACGTGCCGGTGGTGGTGCTCGGCTACGACTATCGCGAGATCAAGAATTTCGTCGCGCGGAATCCGGTCACCGACATTGACCGAGTATTTCTGTGGCAAGGCAACGCCCGCATCCTGATCGCGATCGTCAAATACATCGAAGACAAGCGCAACGTGCTGCATGACACGCGCGCCATGGGCGTGCCGGTTCTGCTGGTGGTCGAAGACAACATTCGCTATTACTCTGCGTTCTTGCCGGTCCTCTACACCGAGCTGATCAAGCAGTCGCGCCGCGTCATTCAGGAAGGGATTAACGTTGCCCACAAACTCGTGCGCATGCAGGCGCGGCCGAAAATTCTGCTGAGTTCCAACTTTGAAGACGCCGCGCAGCTGGTGCAGGAATATCGGGATTACATCTTCGGGCTTGTCTCCGACGTCGAATTCCCGTGGGAAGGGAAGCTCAGTCCCGAGGCGGGTTTCGAACTGGCCCGTATGGTTCGAAGCCTGACGCCGGACGTGCCCGTAGTCCTGCAAACCAGCCGGACCGAGTTTCGCCCGCGCGCCCACGCCGAAGGATATTCATTCCTCCGCAAACGTTCGCCCACGCTGCTCAAAGACCTACGCCGCATTCTCACGGACAACTTTGGTTTCGGTGACTTCGTCTTCATTAACCCAAATCACCGCATGCCCGACCAGCGCGAAGTAGCCCGCGCGAAAGATTTGAACGAACTCGAGGAGCAGCTCCAAACCGTCCCGGCCGACAGCCTGATGTACCACGCGCAGCGCAATCATTTCTCGCACTGGTTGATGGCGCGCACAGAGTTTGCGCTGGCCGCGAAACTCAGGCCAAGGAAAGTTTCTGATTTCAGCGGTCCCGAGCATCTGCGCCGCGACTTAATCGAGTCGATCAACGATTACCGCCGCGAACAGAACGAAGTCCTGATCGGCGACTTTAAGCCCAACACGTTCAAGCCCTCAGATTCCAGTTTTTTGAGAATCGGTTCCGGATCGCTGGGCGGCAAGGCGCGCGGCCTGGCTTTCGTGCGGCATCTGCTGCGCACGCGCCGCATCACGCGCCGGTTTCAGGGCGTGCGGATTTCGGTACCGCCCGCCGTGGTGATCGCCACGGATATGTTCGACCAGTTTCTCGCGGAGAATAATTTGAGCGACTTCGCGCTGCACTGCGATGACGACGGCGAGGTCCAGCAACGCTTTCTCGATGCGGCCTTGCCCGTCCCGCTGCAGGAAAACCTGAAGGCATTTCTCGGCGAAGTGGATTATCCGGTGGCGGTGCGCTCCTCCAGCCTACTGGAAGACTCACAATACCAACCCTTCACCGGCGTCTATGAAACGTTCATGCTGGGCAACCAGCAGGCCAACTTGCAAACTCGCCTCGACGAACTTTCGGAAGCGATCAAGCGCGTCTACGCCTCCACTTTCAGCCAGCATGCCAAGGCCTATGTGCGGGCCACACCGTACCGCCTGGAAGAAGAAAAGATGGCAGTCATTTTGCAGCAGGTGGTAGGTACAGTTCACGGCACGCGTTTTTATCCTGACTTTTCAGGCGTAGTTCGCTCGCACAATTTCTATCCTGTTGAACCGATGACGTTCGCCGACGGCATCGCCGCGGTCGCTCTGGGTCTGGGCCGCACTGTGGTCGATGGCGGCAAGTGCCTCAGCTTCTGTCCGCGCTATCCGCGGAACCTGCTGCAGTTTTCCTCGGTGGAAGATATCCTCGCGAACACGCAGACGGAATTCTGCGCCCTCGAACTCGATGGTGTCGCGCACAGCGGAGGCCCCGGCCACCTGCGCGAAGCGCGCTTCGGCCTCGATGTTGCCGAGGCGGACGGCACGCTGCACGCTGTGGCCTCGACGTATTCTGCCGACAATCACGCGGTCTATGACGGTTTGAGCCGCCCCGGAGTCCGCATCGTTACCTTTGCTCCCATGCTGAAGCACAGCATCTTTCCGCTGGCCTCGATTCTCGAGGTGCTGGTGCGCGCCGGTGAAGATGCGCTCGGAAATCCGGTCGAGATTGAATTCGCCGTTCGCCTGCCTCGCGCCGAAGAACCCGCCGAGTTCGGATTCCTGCAAATCCGCCCGTTGACGCTGGCTCGCGATCATCAGGACCTCGCCATCGGCGACGTAGACCCGGCCCAACTGATCTGCCGGAGTACGAAAGTTCTGGGCAACGGACGCATCGAGAGTGTGCACGACATTGTCGTGGTCGATTCGCAGCGTTTCGAGCGCGGCCGCAGTCAGGAAGTGGCGCGGGCCGTCGCTCACTTCAACGCCACGCTGAGCGCGGAGAATCGCCCCTACCTGCTGATCGGCGTCGGCCGCTGGGGCTCGAACGATCCCTGGCTCGGCATTCCCGTCGAGTGGGACGAAATTTCCGGCGCCCGCGCGATCGTCGAAGCCGGCTTCCACGACTTCCGCGTCACGCCGTCGCAGGGTAGCCATTTCTTTCAGAACCTGACCGCATTTCAAATCGGATATTTCACGGTGAACCCCGACGCCGGAGAAGGTTCCGTCGATTGGCAATGGCTGGCCGAGCAGCCCGCGGTCGAAGAACAAGGCTGCGTCCGCCACTTGCATTTCTCTCAACCGCTGCGCGTGGTCATGAACAGCCGAACGAGCCAGGGAGTGATCTTCAAGCCGGAAGGGAACTGAAGCGGCCGCGCACTTTCTGGAGCGCTTACCGGATCACGTGGATTCGCAGGTCCAATTTCAGATTCCTCCACGACCGATCAGCCGTATAGACGGGAGCTTTCAATTCGAGTCCAAGGGATAAACAAGCCCGGTCGGCCAGAGACAGGCCAAGAGCACGGGTCTCGGTTATCAAGTTTCCAGCGATGCGAGCATGATCAGCCGTGAAAGGCAGTATCTCCTGAACGAGGCTCGTGGCGTCTCCCCACGCGAGATCGGGCGGCCAGCCGGAGGCCAATAATTTGCCGAGTACTTCAGCGAGGTTGACGGTGCTCACAATCGATCGAGCCAGCAGCTGCGGCGTGAGTTTCTCGAAACCTCGCTCCCGGTGAATTAGAGCCAGCATCGCAGAGGCATCGAGGACGACTTTATTCACGCTTGGCAGCCTCGCGCCGCTCGGCGATCAACTCGTCGACGAGCGACACGCCAGGTTTCACATACTGCCGGGCGTGACGCTGCGCCCGTTCGATGCGGCGTTTCATGGTCGTGATCCGCAGTTCATCATCCTCAAGCCGCAGGATGACCTCGTCGCCCGGGTTGAGGCCGAGCGCCTTTCGAAAGGGCGCCGGAATGACGACACGTCCGTTTTCGTTGATCCGCAATCGGGCTTCCGTATCCATGTCACGCCTCCCTGCCAATGACCTTAGTATATCATTATGTCATGATTCTAAGTAAATGACATATTGTAACGCTCTGTCAGATTAGGCCGCGGATTAGCTGGCGGCGAAAACTTCGAGCGAAGCCGATTCTTGGGAAGGGCACGACTTCCAGGGATTGCGGAAAAAACGCGGCCCATCAAGCAAAGCTGATCTCAAGATATGTGTCCGTCCGCGCCCAGACCAACGGAATCCGCGCCATCCAATATTTGCGGTTGATCGCCTGCCGCGCCCGGGCATGTTCCTCGGGCGGAAGAATGCGCGCCGTCGCCGCAAACTCCGGTCCCGACACGGTTCCGCGAATCGTGCACGGCGCCACGCGCACCTGCGGATTATTGCGGATCCGTTTTGTCTTCCCCATGTCGCTGCGCGTCATCACGTAGAGCTTGCCGTCATCTTCTCCAAACCATACGGGAGTCGCGACGCCGGCTCCGGTCTTGCGAAAGGTAGTCAGGGAAATATATTTCTGTGCTTGAATAGCTGGAGGAATCTGGCTTGGCATAGGTGCATTCTAGCCGAGCCGATGTGCGTATGATGTAGCGCCGCTGTCTCGGCGGCTGTAGCAGGGGTATCTCGCCCGCGCACGCGAGGGCGAGATGCTTTCGCTACCTGCTCCTATCGTCTCTGGTGCGCGGCCTGCCTCCGCCGATTGCCCCGGTCGTGTCGAATGTGTTACAAGCCTGAACATGCGTAAATGGATGCGCGACCGCATACAGCGTCGCAAGAAGAAAGCCCCAGAGCAGGGAAGTCAGCCTGCTCCACCGCCGCTACAGCCGGCCTATTTTGATCTCGACCAGTCTGATCCGAATCAGGCTCCGAGCGCGGAGCCCGAGTCCAGCCCGATCGAAGCCGAAGCCTCCGCTGCGCCCGAAGCTGAATTCGAAGCGCAGCCCACGCGCGAGGAACCAGCGGACGCGCCCGAGTCGCCGCGCCAGCCATCCGCCAGCGCAGACTCGCAGCGTGGACGGGGACGCCGCCGGCGCGGTGGCCGCGGCCGAGGTGGACGCGGACGCGAGCAAGCTGTTGCCCAGGCCTTCACTCCCGCCGCCGCGAAGGGCACTAGCCCCGATCTACCCGCAGACACAGCGCCGGAAGAGGGCACATCACAAGAAGCTACCCTGCAAACGGCTGAACCCGAAGTCGAAGTGGCACCACACGCGCCGCGTGTGCCAGCCGCGGTGCCCGTAGCCCCGGCGCGTCCGCCCAAAGGCATCGTCGTCCTCGCCATCGGACTTCCTGGTTCCGGCAAAAGTTCCTGGTTCAAGCGCCACAACGTGGTCCCGCTCTCGAGCGACATGGTCCGATCGTTGCTCTTCGACGATGTGCGCGAGCAGCGCTTTCAGGATCTTGTGTTCTCCAACCTGCGCTCCATGCTCAAAGCGCGGCTCATCGCCAAGCGCCCCATGAACTACGTCGACGCCACGAACCTGACCCCGCAAGAGCGGCAGCACTGGATCAAACTGGCCAAGGATTACAACTACGAAGTCCACGCCGTTTTTTTCGATGTTCCGCTCGAAGTCTGCATCGATCGCCACCAGCGCCGCGACCGGGTGGTCTCGGAAGATATCATGCGCCGCATGGCCGCCAAGTTGAAGACGCCGACCTTTGATGAAGGTTTCGCCAAGATCACCGTCGTGCGGGTAAAGAAAAAAGATTGATCTTTAGAGGTCCGCGTCGGGCAGTTTCGGTAGCGGCTCGTCACCGTTCTCGCTTTCATTGTCAATGGTGACGACGATCTTCTGCTGATTCATGCTGTGCATTAATTCCTCGATTTCTTCAGGACGCATCGCCATTCCAGAAAGCGCTCCCAGCAGAAGTGGCAGGCACAGGAATAGCGTGCGCAACCGGTGCTTGATCGACACTAGATCCTCCCGGCGGGCACCGCAGCCGCGCGCGGATGCGCTCGGCAGCCGAGGCTCGCCCTGGTCAATGAATTTGGGTTTTTGCTGGACTACTTCAGGGGGTCGGCAAGGGCGGTGCCCGCGGGGCAGTCACCGGCAGGCATGAAAGGGTCGGGAACTGACGTTGCTCGGATTGCCGTTCTGCCCAAACAATCGCGACAATCCCGACGACGAAAAAGAGCGGAACAAGGATGGCCCAGAATTGCCCGGCAGAAACGGGAGTCATCGCGGCTAACAGCACGGCCACGAGACAGAAAAACGCGATCAGCTTTCGCGCGGAGATCATCGACTTCAGTCGAACTATTTCCATGGTACACCGAGTCCGATGGCAGATGGGTGCTTCTTATCCCCTCAAGTGCGGCAACAAGTCCTTGAACGCCGCCGACGAAGACGAGCGCATCAATTCATAAATCATCATCTCGGTCGAGGAAATTACCGCGCCCGCGGCGCGCATGCGCTCCAGCCCGATCTTCCAGTTCCACTCCGTGCGCGAACTGACCGCGTCCGACGCCACGTGAACCAGATACCCCTCGCGTAGGGCGCCCAGCGCTGTCTGCGTCACGCAGATGTGGCTCTCCATTCCGCATAACAGCAGCGTGTTGCGCTTGCCCGGCAACCGCTTAAGTACGCTGCAAAACACGTCGCTGCCGAAGCAAGAAAATAGTGTCTTGTCGATTGCTTCTGTGCCCGACAGCAGGGAAGCGATCTCCGGAACCGTGGCGCCCAATCCCTTCGCATACTGCGTGCTGACCAGCGCCGGAATCTTCAGAATGCCGGCCGCGCGAATCAGCAACTGTGCATTCCGCACCAGTTGTTCCTTGTGAAAAATCGGCGGCAGCAGCTTCTCCTGAATGTCGATCACCACCAGAGCACACTGCTCGGCCTCGAGCGGTCGGCGCGCCATCTCGGCGTAATCCGCGGCGGGACTCATGGAATCGACGGCGGTGACCATTGGGTGCTTCTCCTCAGAAAGTGCATGCTCCGATTTTACCGCTTCAACCGAGGTACCCTGGGATGCGGTTTCGGTTGACCCCACCTCGCTCTCAACCATAAAATGAAAATGAGCCCGCAGTACTGGCTCCACGAAGCAACTGCCCCCTCGTTCAACGGCTAGGACACCTGCCTCTGGAGCAGGTTATCGGGGTTCGAATCCCTGGGGGGCAGCCAAACTCTCCTTCTGCTCACACCGATCCCCACTCATGCGAACGAATTGCCGACGCAACCATCTGTGCGCAGTGGCTCTTGTCGCCGTGCTCTGCGTCCCCGGCATGTTCGCGAAAAACAGCACTTACGTTGTTACGGTGCCGGTCGCCAACATGTTTTCCGGGCCGAGCGAACAGGCAGATGTTGTGTCGCAAGCAATTTACGGCAGCAACGTAATTCTGCTGACCGCTCGGGGAGAATGGTGCAGAATTCAAACCGCGGACCACTATCGAGGATGGGTTCCCAGCCGCCACCTCCGCTTGATTCAGAGCGGCGCCGGCTACGCCACGGCTGGCGAGATCGTCCAGGTGGAAAGTCTGTTCGCCAACATTTATCACGAGCCCGACGTTACGCGCCACAAGCCCGTCGTCACCATCCCCTTCGAAACGCGCCTGGTCGTGATTCCCGATGAACCATCGAAGAACGAATCATCAAAACACGAACCATCGAAGAACGAACCCAAAAAAGACAAGCCAGGAAAAGCCGGGAAGATCACGCACGACGGCTGGCTGCAGGTTCGGCTACCCGATATGCGCAGCGAGTGGATCCAGGCCAGCGACGTCGTCCCGGACCCGAAGCCTTTGTCGATTCCTGAATCCATCGAACTCGCCAGGCGTTTTCTCGGGTTTCCCTATCTCTGGGGAGGCAGTTCGAGTTTTGGCTTCGACTGTTCGGGCTTCACGCAAATGCTGGTGCGCGCCCGTGGGTTCAACATGCCTCGCGATGCCGACAAGCAAGCCGCATGGAAAGGCGTAGTCCCGGTCGACCGTAAAGATCTTCAGCCCGGCGACTTGCTTTTTTTCGGTTCCTCGCCGCGCAACATCACTCACACCGGAATGTTCATCGGCGACGGCCAGTTCATTCACGACAGCACCAACGGACATCCGGTCGTCCAGATCAGCCGCATCGACGACGAGCCCTGGACTCACTTTCTGGTCACCAGCCGCAGAGTGAAAGAAAGCGCGAAGTGACGCGCGCCAGCGACTCTGACCAAGTGCGTTACACTTACCAGCCGGACTCCACATGACTCCAACCGTCGACGCGCTGCTCGCCAGCCTCGAAGCCGCTCGCAGCCACTTTGGCCGAGGCGCAGCCGCCGAAACAAAAGTCCTGCTCGATCGTCTCTCGCGCCACACCTTTCGCGACGCCAAATCCCTCATCCGCTTCCATGAGACGCTGCTCTTTCTCCGTGCGTTCCCACAGTCTAGGTCGCTGGTTTTGCGGATCGAAAGGCTTCTGAACACATTCCACCAGCGGGTCGAACTGCTTCGCGAGGCTGGCATCGACATGTCGGCATTCGATGACTTCGATACCTCCGGCATAGCCGGCACAACCATGCAAGACACGCTCAACTTCGACGCCGCACGCTGGCTGGCGAGCCGCATTCCGCACGATGTCGAAATCGCATGGGATGATTACCTGGCTGACTATGAAGCCCAACGCGCCATGGGATCGACCTGGCCGCGCTTCATTCCTCTGCTCGCCGAGGATGCCGACGTGGAAGCGAACATCCCGTGGCGCCGCTGGCTCGATACCGCAAGGGGCCGCGAGCGGGAGTTGGAGTGGCTGATCCGCCGCTTTGAAAACATCACGGTCGGCGAGCGCGAACGCGCGGAACTTTACGACTCGTTGCGTCTGCCGCTGCGCTGGCACCTTCACAATCTGAAGTTGTCGCGCACCCGCAATTGGACGCACCCGCGACCGTTCTACTACCACGCCGAGCCGCTGATCTCCAGGAGCCAGGTTTCGCTGGCGGACGAACTCGCGCAACCTGCGCAGCGCCTGGTCAAACTTTCCCACCGAGAAGGCGAGTCCATCATGCATCGCATCCGTGAAGTGATGGCGGTGCGCTACCGCGAACTCTACGGCACTACGCTTGGCGACCCGCATTCCGTCTCGCGGGCAACGCTGGGTCGCGGCGTAGTGATGTATTTCTGGAATCTGCCGGCCACGCGTCGCTTGCCGCTGCGCGCTTACATCGCGGGATTCACGCTGAAGAACGGAGTTCCCATCAACTACATCGAGGCGATCGGTCTGTGCGAATGGATCGAGGTGGGCTTCAATACTTTTTACACCTATCGCCAGGGCGAGACGGCGTGGATTTATGCGCAGGCGTTGCGCTGTTTGTGCGCAGTCACTGGGGTGACGACGATTTCGGTGTATCCCTACCAGATCGGTCAGAACAACGACGAGGCTCTCGACTCGGGAGCTTTCTGGTTCTACCGCAAGCTCGGTTTCCGCAGCGGACGTCGCGATCTGGAGCAACTCGCCAGAAGGGAAGAGCAGACGATCGCGGCGAACCAGCAGTACCGCACTCCGAAGAAGACGCTGAAGCGTCTGGCAGAGGCGCACGTGTTCTATGAGTTGCCGGGAAGCGAACCGCATGCTTGGGATGCGTTCTCGACACGCATTCTCGGCCTACGGGTGAACCGGCGCATGGCACGCGAGTTCGGCGGCGACAGCGCTCGCATCCGGCGCGCCTCGGTCGCAGACGTTTCACGCGCGTTGAAGATCGACATATCCCGCTGGAATCCGGCCGAGCGGCAAGCCTTCGAGAACTGGTCTCTAGTCCTGGCGCTGATTCCCGACCTTCGCCGCTGGTCGGCGCAGGAAAAGCAGGACGCAGCCCGGATCATCCGCGCACAGGCAGGCCCCAGCGAAATGTGCTATCTGCGTCTGACGCAGCAGCACGGACGCCTGCGGGAGGAGCTCCTCAGGTTGGGATCGAAGCCTTAACCTGGTCCGCGCGGCACTGGAAACGCCCCAAAGCAGATTCCTTCTGTCTCGCTTTGCTCGCGCGTCGGAATGACAAGGGTTTAGGTTGCGCCGCTTGTCGCTGGGCGGTGGTTACCGTCTGGCAAGTGCGGGGTGGTGCTCCCCAAGCGGGATCGATACAAGTACAGCCGACGAGGGTCAGATCATTCCTATTGACACTATTTAGCGAAATAGCTAATATAGAACCATGAAAGCCGTCTCCCGCATCTTCCGGGCCTTGGCCGATCCCACCCGGCGCCAGATTCTGCAGGAACTCAAGGTGGGGGAACTGGCCGCCGGAGAGATCGTCTCGCGCTTCACCATTTCAGGCCCTTCGATCTCCCGCCACCTCTCCATCCTCAAGAGCGCCGACCTGGTTTCCGAGCGCAGGGACGGCAACCGGATTCTGTACCGGCTGGAGCCGGAGAAAATGGCCAGCGCCGTAGGCGATTTTCTGAGCGCAGTTTGTCCGACGCAGGTTTTGCATAGGCGTAAGGCAAGCAAGGAAAAGAAGGGGGCTTCGTCATGAAGACCGCGATCACCGGCGGTACGGGCTTTGTAGGCAGCCATTTCGCGGACAGCGTCCTGGCGGAGGGGCACGAAGTCGTCCTGCTCTCGCGCAGCGCCAACCGTCAAGACAAAGCGGGGAAGGGCGTGACCTATATTTCCAGCGATCTCTCCGACATCGACGTGCTGACCAGCGCTTTCGCCGGATGCGAGGCCGTTGCCCACTGTGCCGGGATCAATCGCGAGATCGGCAGTCAGACGTTCCAACGCATCCACATTGACGGAACCCGCAACGTTGTTGAGGCGACGAAGCGCGCTGGCGTCCGGCGCATTGCCCTGATGAGTTTTCTGCGCGCGCGTCCCAATTGCGGCTCGCCGTATCACGAATCCAAGTGGGCGGCGGAAGAGATCGTCCGCAACTCCGGGCTCGACTACACCATCGTGAAGGCGGGCATGGTCTACGGACGCGGTGACCACATGCTCGACCATCTGAGCCACGCGTTTTACACGCTCCCGATTCTCGCCACGGTGGGGTTCCGCCAAAAGGCAATTCGACCGTTGGCCGTCGACGACTTGACCCCGGTGTTGCATGCGGCGTTGGTGAACGGACGTTTGGCGCGGCAGACCATCGCGATCACAGGCGCAGAGGAACTCTATCTCAGCGACGCGGCGCGACGAGTGGCACAAGTGCTGGGCCGCCGCGTCTGGATCTTTCCCGCCCCGCTTTGGTTTCATTACGCTCTGGCCGCGGTCTGCGAGCTCACCATGAAAGTTCCGCTGGTGGCGAGGGCGCAGGTGCGCATCCTGTCGGAAGGAGTGGTGGAACCCGCGACGGAGTGCGATCCTCTGCCATCGGATTTATTGCCGGTGCGGCGCTTCACTCCGGAACAAATTCGCGGCGGGCTCCCGGAGCCTGGACCGTTCGGGCTGCATGATCTCAGGTGCTGTGCGTGACCGGTGATCTCCCAGTCGGCGGGTCCGCAAGAGGTTCGGGTCACCCTATCCTTCTCTACGACGGCGTCTGCGGGCTGTGCAACCGGCTGGTGCAGTTCGTTCTGCGGCGTGATCCGGCCGGTGTCTTTCGTTTTGCAGCGCTGCAGGGCGAGTTGGCCGGGCGGATTCTGGCGCGGCATGGGGCGGATGCCCGGGACCTGGATACTGTCTATGTCGTGGTCGACTACGAGCTTCCCGACGAACATCTCCTGCCTCGCTCCGATGCGGTGATCTTTATCCTTAGAAATCTAGGAGCAGCCGAGCTGCGTTCGGACCGGGCGAGCGGGGCGCCTGTCCCCACACAGGCCGAGTCCACACCATCCACGTTCTGGCGGATGATGGGGCATCTGCTGCGACTCGTACCGCGGCCGCTTCGCGATTGGGGATACGGCGTCGTCGCCCGCAACCGCTATCGCGTGTTTGGGCGTTACGACACTTGTCCGCTGCCGACGGAAGACACTCGCAGCCGCTTCCTCGATCTGTAACGCCAGCAACGCCGGCTTGTGATTGCAATCACATCCCACCCTTCGCTGTGTAGAATAAGCTCCTGCGATCGCGTAGCCCGTTTTGCGGGCACGTAGAACAATTCCTCCGCGTTGAGGTTCTCATCATGGCCGAGAAAGTCGTCGTCGATATTCAGGCTCAAACTCAGGGCCCCAACATTGATTCCATCCTGAACGAGCAGCGCAAGTTCGATCCGCCCGCAGAATTCAGCAAGACTGCTCACATCAAGAGCCTGGAAGAATACGAGCGGGTCTACAAGGAATCGGTCGACGACCCAGACAAGTTCTGGTCGCGGATCGCCAGCGAACTGCACTGGTTCAAGAAGTGGGACAAAGTTCTCGAATGGAATTGCCCGTGGGCAAAATGGTTTGTCGGCGGCCAGATCAACCTCTCCTACAACTGCCTCGACCGCCACGTCACCACCTGGCGCAAGAATAAAGCGGCCATCATTTGGGAGAGCGAGCCGGGCGAAGTCCGCATCCTCACCTACCAGCAACTGCATCGCGAAGTGCAAAAATTCGCCAATGTGCTGAAAGGGCTTGGGGTAAAGAAAGGAGACCGCGTCGCGATTTATATGGGCATGACGCCGGAGCTTCCGGTCGCCATGCTGGCCTGCGCGCGTATCGGCGCGCCGCACACGGTCGTCTTCGGCGGATTCTCATCCAACGCGCTGGTCGACCGCATTCATGACTCGCAGGCGACCTGCGTGATCACGCAAGACGGATCGTACCGCCGCGGCGCGGAAGTCAAACTATTTCCCGCGGTCGAAGAAGCTCTGAAGTCCTGCCCCAGCGTCAAGAATGTGGTGATCTACAAGCGCACCGGAACTCCCATCAACATGCAGGCCGGCCGCGACTACTGGTGGCACGAGCTCATGGCCAAGGCCTCCGACGTTTGTCCCGCCGAGCCGCTCGACGCCGAGCACCCGCTCTATATCCTTTACACCTCGGGAACCACGGGCAAACCGAAAGGCGTGGTGCACACCACCGCCGGATATTCGGTCGGCACCTACCTCACGACAAAATGGGTTTTCGACCTGAAAGACGAAGACACCTACTGGTGTACCGCCGACATCGGATGGGTCACCGGTCACAGCTACATCGTCTACGGTCCGCTGCAGAACGGCGCCACGAGCCTGATGTACGAAGGCGCGCCCAATTGCCCCGAGCCCGACCGCTTCTGGTCGATCATTGCGCGCCACAAAGTCAACGTTTTCTACACCGCGCCCACGGCGATCCGCACTTTTCTCAAGTGGGGCGACGAATGGCCCAAGAAGCACGATATGTCGAGCCTGCGTCTTCTCGGCACAGTGGGCGAGCCCATCAATCCTGAGGCGTGGATGTGGTACCGCGAAACCATCGGCGGCAACCGTTGCCCCATCGTCGATACCTGGTGGCAAACCGAGACCGGACACATTATGCTCACGCCGCTTCCGGGCGCGATCGCGACCAAGCCCGGATCGGCGACGCGGCCGTTCCCCGGCGTCGTGGCTGAGATCGTCACCATGGAAGGCAAGCCTGTGCCCGACGGCTCCGGCGGATTCCTCGTCATCAAGCGGCCGTGGCCCGGCATGCTCCGCACGGTCTATGGCGACCCTGACAGATATGTGAAGAATTACTGGTCGCAAATTCCCGGCATGTACTTCACCGGAGACGGCGCCCGCAAAGATAAAGACGGATATTTCTGGATCATGGGCCGGGTCGACGACGTGCTCAACGTCAGCGGCCACCGACTCAGCACCATGGAAGTGGAAAGCGCGCTGGTCGCCCACGAAGCGGTGGCGGAAGCCGCGGTGGTGGGGCGTCCCGACGATCTGAAGGGGCAGGCGATCTCAGCCTTCGTCACGCTCGAGCAGGGAAGGCAGCCCACCCCCGAGTTGAAAGAGGAACTGCGCCGGTGGGTCGCGAAAGAAATCGGGGCACTGGCGAAGCCCGACGACATCCGCTTCACCGACACGCTTCCGAAGACGCGCAGCGGCAAGATCATGCGTCGTCTGCTGCGCGAGTTGGCCACTAACGGCAGCGTGAAAGGCGACACCACCACGCTGGAAGATTTCGGCGTGATCGCAAAACTGCAAGAACAGGACGAAGTCTAGCCGCAGAGTGGGCGGTGGGTGGCCCATCCTTTCGCGCTCTCTGCGAAAGGGTGGGGAATCGCGAATGCTGACGCAGCAAGCTATTTCGTCGTCGTGTTTGAGCCGTAGGGCTGCAGTTCCTTGAACGCGCGACTTGTCTTCAGCCGCTGCGGAAAACTCTCTTCGTAATCGGCCAGCCCGGGACACATCGCGTGATGCATCGTGCTGAAGCCGAACGCCTTCATCTCTTTCATGGCTTCCTCGGCCGACCAGCCTTCCTCGACCATGCGATATGCCGCCACCGCCATCCCGGTGCGATCGTCGCCCAGGCGGCAATGCACGAAAGCCTTCTTCCCCGTATTCTCGCGCAGCACGCGTAGAAATTTCGCAAACACCTCGTCCTTGGGAAACGGACAGTGCGACGGAATTGAAATGTACTGCATCCCAAGCTTGCTGGCCGCAGCCTGTTCGTCTTTGCTCGCACTCCCCCTCAGATCCACCACCAGGTTGACACCGACATCTTTCAGCGCTTGCATTCCATCGGGGCCCGGTTGCCCTCCACGATAGAGGTTCGGAGTGACCTGGCCAAAATTCGGGACTCCCTTCGCCTTCATTCTGATTCCCATTGCATGTTCTGTAGCTGGGGCCTGCTCTGCCTGAAAGGGAGAAGCGCCGATGCTGGGCGCGAATGAAAGCAGCAGCGCGAACGCGGCAGTCTGAGCGATACAGGTCTTGAATGTCATTCGAAGCTTAGATGCAAACACTACTCTCCCGTCCCCATCATTCTCCCGTCCCCATCATGAGGATCGGCATGGTCGGCGCCGTTGCGCCGGTCTCATTCTCCACGGTGATGGCAAAGGCCTTGGCCTCCGCTCCCGCGGGCAGAGGAGGATTCACCACGGTCGCGCTGCCATGCGCGTCGGGCTTGAAGACGCCGGCCGGAATGGGAGCGCCTTGCGCGGGAATCAGCCACAACTCGTACGCCTTCTGCGGCGGCAGCGCCGGCATATTGTTCGCCACAAACACCAGGTTGCTGCGATTGCGCAGATAGAATGCCTTGCCTTGCGGCTGCGGCGGAGCCTTGACGGCGACCAGCGTGAAGCGTTCTCCCCCAGGATTCGTGATTGCGCTCGCGACATTTCGTGCCTGTTCGAGTTCCACGGTTTGCTGGCCGAACAGCGAGCGCAGAGTTGACACGTCTTGCCTCAGCGCGGCGTTCTCCTTCCATAACGACGCGGTGAACACCAGGACCGCCGCCGTTGCCGCCCATCCCAGCACACCCCACCAGGAGCGCCGCGTTCTCACCACATCCGGTGCTCCATCCTTTCGCGCTTTTTGCGAAAGAGCGGGAGCCGCTTCCTTCGCCACCGCATCCAGCAACCGCTGGCGCGCCCGCTGCGGAGGCCGCGGACCGACCGTGGAAAACGCCAGCAATGCGCCGTCACCGCGCAGATGCTCGAGTTCCACCCGGCAAGTGCTGCAGTTCGCCAGATGTTTTTCGAGCTGCACGCGATCTTCACCCTCGAGCACGCTCAGCGCATAGAGTGCGAGATCTTCGGCGAATTGTTCGTGTTCGGTCATGTTCTAGACGCTACGGCTTCTTACAAAATCCCCACTTCTCGCGCGAAAGGCGCGAGAGAAACCCGGTTCTTACCCACCTTGAAACGCCTTCCGCAATGTCAGCAACCCGCTGCGGATCCTGGTCTTGATCGTCCCCAGCGGCTCGCCGGTTTTGCTCGCAATTTCGGAATGGCTCATGCCTTCGAAGTATGCCATCTCCAGCGCGCTGCGCTGCGGCGCCGGCATCGACCCCAGTACGCCACGTACTTTCTCCGCCGCGCGTGAACGGTCAGCCTGAGCCGCAAGATCGGGGGCAACGGAGACGATGACATCTTCAATGTCAGTCTCAGGCCGGCGCCGTCGTAGCGCATCAATGGCGCGATTGCGCGTGATCACGGCCAGCCACGCGCCCAGACTTCCCCGCGCAGCATCAAAGGCCCCGGGATTGCGCCATAGCTGCAAAAATACCTCTTGAAGAACGTCTTCCGCCGCTCCGGTGTCGCCCAGCACGCGCAACGCGACCGCATAGACCACAGAGGAATAGCGGTCGTAGAGCTCCGCCAGGGCGCTCTGATCGCCCGAGCGCATGGCCGTCACCGTGGCTAGGTCCGGCGCTACGCCTTGTCGTTCAGAACTCGGCAAACGATTGAGATCTCTTCCTCGTTAGAAATACGTGCGTAAAGGCCTCGCTGGATTGGTCAAGGCGCACTCTTGCCAGCCGCTGAAAACCTCTCGAATCCTCCCAAAGTCAAAGGCCCCACCCTCTCCGCAAAAAACGCGAGAAGGATGGGGCACCCAGGAAATTTCTCACTGGCTCAACTTGATCGCCAGTTGCCGCTCCGGTTGCGTCATTTCGCCCCACAGCTTTTGCAAGTCGGTCTGCACTGACTCATTGTCGGGATCTTTGCGTAGCGCGAGCGCGAACCAACGATAGGCCGTTGGCAGGTCGTGCGGAGTGCATAAGCCGGCCGAGTACAGCGCTCCCATCTCAATCATCGCCTTGGGATTCCCCTGCGCGGCCGCGGGTCTCAGGAGTCGCATTCCGCGGTCGCAATCCTGCGTCACGCCCCGTCCGTAAATATATTTCTGCGCCTCGCCCACGGGATCGGACGCTCTAACTGGCTTGATCGCGGCGGGCGGCTTGGGTGGCGGCTCAGCTGCGGCCTTGGGCTTTGGAGTTGGCGCGGGTGTTGTATCGGGAGCCGCAGGCGCGGGTTCCGTGGTGGCCGGAGTGGAAGCGGTGGTGGAATCGGTAGGTGAACTGGTTGCGCCGCTCGCCGGCACAGCGTCCGTGCTGGCGGGCGCGGCTGCAGGCGCAGTGCCAGAGGGTGTGGTTCCTGACGTGGCTGCCGGAGCAGGAGTCGATGTTGCATTATCTGCACCCGGGCGTACGGCCGGCGGAGTCGAATTCTTCGCGGGCTGCGCCGCTGCTGGCGTTGCTGGCACGCTTGTACCAGTCCCAGCCGGTGGAGTAGTCGTACTCGTGTCGGTTCCCTCGGAATCTGGCGCCGCCGCCGTCGGCTTGCTTTTGGTCGAGCCCAGCCATCCCAATCCCTGATTTTTCCAGCGGAGATATCCGAATCCCACCGCCAACGCCAGCGCCAGCAGAATCAGAATGATTTTTCCCCCGCCGCCGTGCCTGGGTTCTTCGTCGTCTTCCAGCAAGTAATCGAGATTGCTCGAACTCGGAGCGGAATGCGGATCGATACTCAAACTCGCCCGCTTCCGGGGAGGCGGATCGTTCAGCCCCAAGAATGACGGCCCGCTGATGACAGGAGCATCGTTCGGCGCGGAAGGACGAGGGGCAGGTGGAATCCGCTGTGGGGCGGGAGCGGCAGCCGCGGGTGAGGGCAGCGCTGTTGTCTGCGTGGCCGTGGTCTGTGCCGCCACGGACACGGCCGCGGAGGGCGCGCTCAACAGTGTGGCGCCGCACATGCCGCAAAAGCGGTTTCCCTCCGGATTCTCATTGCCGCAGCGAGCGCAGCGCACCGATCCTCCTAGTCTCCCTCTATATAGCTTACGATATCTTGCAGCTTCGATGCAGGACGAACCGCAAGGGGAGTATCGAAAAAATGACGAGTACCAGACTCGCAAACGAAAAGCGATGAAGCCATCCGATGCTCGCACGGACCACGCAGCCCATCACGAGAACAATATTTTCCACGTTACCGTGCAAGGCCGCAGTCTCGAAGTCGAACGCATCGCCGGCCGCAGCCCGCACGCCCCGGAACTCGTATTCCTTCACGAAGGCCTGGGCTCGATCTCGCACTGGAAAGATTTCCCGGCGCGCGTCGCCGCTACCACCGGATGCCCCGTGACGGTCTACTCGCGCTATGGCAACGGCAACTCCGATCTGCTAACCGAGCCGCGCCCCGTCTCTTACATGCACGATGAAGGCTTGCGCGCACTGCCCGATCTCCTGGCGCAACTGCACATCGAGAATCCTATTATCGTCGGCCACAGCGATGGCGCCTCGATCTCCTTGATTCACGCCGGCGCCGGAGTCGGAGATCACGACGGCGTGCGCGGCCTGGTGCTGCTCGCGCCGCATGTCTTTGTCGAAGATCTCAGTGTCGCGAGCATCGCCGCCGCCAAAACAAGTTTCGAGACCACGGATCTCTGCCGGAAACTCGGCCGCCATCATCGCGACCCCGCCAGCACGTTCTGGGGATGGAACAACATCTGGCTCCATCCCGACTTCCGCGCGTGGAATATCGAGGAATATCTTCCGCGCATCACATGCCCCATTCTCGCTATCCAGGGACTCGACGATCAGTACGGAACCATGGCGCAAGTACAGGCGATCGCGCGGCAGGCGGGCGGTCCCGTCGAAATTCTTGAGCTTGCCGAGTGCCGCCATTCTCCACAACGGGATCAGCCCGAGGCGACGCTGGCGGCCATCGCAAAGTTCGTCAAGGGAATCGTCGGGAACAAATCAGGCGGCGATGGCGTCTAAGGGTTTAACGGTTGCGATTAGCAGTGTGTCTGCGTTATTCCCCGGTGTAGAATCGCCAAGAGTTTCTCAGGCCGCGTGGAGGTCTCATGTCACGGCTTTTCATGGCAGCGCTTCTCCTAGTGATTGCGCTTACGTCTCTGGCATCGGCCCAGGTTGTTGCACAGCGTATTCGCGTTGCCGATACCATCATCAGCCAACAGATCGTCACTAAAGTCGCTCCGGTCTATCCTCCGTTGGCGCGGCAGGCACGGATTCAGGGCCAGGTCGTTCTGAAAGTGCAGATCAGCAAGTCCGGAGACGTCGAGAACTTGCAGTTGGTCAGCGGACATCCGATCCTCGCACCGGCCGCAATCGAGGCGGTCAAGCAGTGGAAGTACAAACCGTTTCTGCTGAACGGTGAGCCAATCGGGGTAGAAACCAGCGTGACGGTGAACTTCACGCTCTCCGACAAACCCGCTGCCGAAAGCAACGGCACCGCGGGCGAGATTCCGGGTGGAATTCCGGGCGACCATGCCTCGGGTGTGGTCGGCGTCGTCTCCAGCACTCCGGGGCCGAATGGCGCCACGCGCGTTCGCGTCTCTTCTAGCGTGTCGCAAGGCCTGCTGCTCACCAAGGTGCAGCCGCAATATCCGCAGGATGCCAAGGATCAGCACATTCAGGGCGTGGTCGTGCTGAAGGTCATTGTCGACAAGGAAGGCAACGTAAGCAACATCCAGCTGATCTCCGGGCATCCGCAACTGGCGCCCGCCGCCCTTGAGGCCGTCAAGCAATGGAAATACAGGCCTTACTTGCTGAACGGCAATCCCGTCGAGGTCGACACCCAGGTGCAGGTCAACTTCACGCTCATGCCATAGACGCCGGCGCTGGAACCCGCGCGGCGATGCAGACGGGCGCACTCGCCTTCAAACCAAAGTCACTCCAATCCTCGCGCCAGACGATTTACATTTCTCCTAGGAGAAGTGATGCGTCGCAAGAACCGCAAATGGGTCGCGACCGGCGTGGCGCTCTATCTGTTCGTGATGTGGTCCGCCTATCGCTGGGGCGTCGCCCAGCGCCCCACCGACGGCAACATCTTCGAGCACATCGAACGCGAAGCGAAGCGCAAGAACGCCGAGGATCGCGCAAAAGCGCTCGCGAAAGAGGCTGCCGCCCAACCCAAGCCCACGGGGGAATCGCGCCTCGCCGCCGCCGGACCCGCTTTCGTGGCCGCGCGCTACGACGCGACGCATGTTGTCTTTATGGTCTCCGTCGAAACCGAATCCAGATTCGCGTCTTCTCCGCAATTCGGCGGAACTCCCATCAGAGTTCCCACGTCCGCAAAGCCCTCCGCGCCGCTCGCCGGTCTTCAGGAATTGTGGGAGCCCGATTCACACGCTCTTCATTTCTTTCCAGAGATTGTGCAGAACACACATCCCGGTGAGCAGTGGATGCTCAGCGTCTCCTCCGACACGACCATCCCCGTCGTCATCGACCGCGCCGTCATCGCGCCCACGGGATGCTCGCTGGCACTGGGATTCCTCGCGACGGTGCGGCCCGACCAGCAGGCTGCCTTCGCCGCGTCGTCGCAGGAATACTTCGTTGTCCGGCGAATGCCGGTAGAATCCGCCGATACGCCTGCGCAGTCACATATCGCCGACATTTCGCAGTGGAAGGCCCCGCCTGTCCTCCGAAAGCAAATCGAGCAGCAACTGAACCAGCGCATGCAGCAGGAAGTGGCGAAGATTGACGCGCGCCTCGTAGCCAACGCAGCCAGCCCCGGCGCATCCGCGGGTGAATCGTCGATCGGACCCGCGCGCCCGCGCCTCAAGGAATGGATTCACGCCGATCACGCCCTGATTCGCGGTGAAGGCGCGCTCGACTACGACATCCGCGCCCTCCGTCTCACGCCCGACGGCAATCCGCGCCTCTTCGTCCGCGCCCGCTGGAAACTGGTGGACTCCCCGGTGTTCCTGATGACGGCCTGGTTCAAGACAACATCGTTCAGAGAAGAATCGGCAAAAGCAGAAGCGTCAAACACGGAATCATTAAAGCTCGCAGCGTTCCAACCAGAACCGGCGCGCACACAAGCCGTCCTGTTGTCATCGGATTCGAGCTGGTCCACCGCACTGCGCGAGGCCGAACCCACCGGCGATCTCGGCGATCGCCTCGACTTCCAATCCATCCTCAACGAGTTCGACGCCGATCACGATGGCTGGGCCGAATTGCTGATCCATTCGGACGAAGGCTCCTCGACCGCGATCACGTTGTATCTCTACACCGACCTGGGCCTGGTCCCGATGAAGACCCCGCTGCGCCGCGACAGCCAGCCGCCAGCATCGTGCGTCGACCCGTAGAGCGCTTTCAAGTCGAGGGGTGCCTCATCCTTGTCCCTCCGGTTTCTGGAGGGACAGGGTGGGGATTTTGATCTTCGACTAACAAACGGGGATCTATATTATTTCTCTCAACCGCTACTTCTTCACGTTCTGGCCCGCTGGCGTGGGCGACGACGCAACCGCCACCGGCAATAAGATATCCTTCGCCGCCTTCGGCAGTTTGTCCGCATTCGCCACCAAAAGACTGACCTGCCACATCTGCGTGGTCGAGAGCGTCTTCTCGAAACCGGGCATCCCCGTCATCCGAATGCCTCCCGAAACTTTCCAATACGATTCTGCCGGAGGATCGTCCGTCACTCCGGTTCCGTCCATCAGCTTCGGCGGCTTGGGAAACATTCCTTGCGCGATTGCCGTCTGCGCTTGTCCGGGCAGCCCGTGACAGACGGCGCAGTGGTCTTTGTAAATTTGCGCTCCCGCCACAAACGCCGCCTCATCGGCGGTGATGGGGACGGACTTCGGCATCTCTTTATCCATCCGCGCGTGCTGCGTCATCTTCGCCAGCGTCTTCTCAAACGGCATTGGGGGCGCCGAGGTGGCCACCGGGGCGATCCCTGTAGAGAAATAGAAGTAAACACCGGCTGGAACTGCGATCAATCCCAGAATCAGTCCAATAAGAAATTTGCGCATGGTCGTTCTCCCGTGAGATTTACTCGGACATCGATACTAACTGAAACAGACAAAAAGTGTTGTATCCGTTATAGGCAACAGCAATGCGGCGATGAGGCGACGAACTTCTTACAACTCTCTAACTTCTTCGTGACACCCGCACGCGCTCGCCGCCGTATCTTCCACTCACGTTGGTTCCGAAGTCCCTGCCTCGTTTCCTAACGCATCCCAAAAAAACTTGGAGCGCAGATCTATGAGCAGGAAACCAGACTCCTCTACGGTTCAGAACACCGAAACGACTCACTCCACCACCAGCGACAAACCCAGCTCTCAACCGTCTCGTTCGATGCGACGACGTTCCTTCCTGAAAGGCCTCGGGGTGGCCGGGGCCGCAGCGTCCGCCAGCGCATTGCTTGGAGTAAAAGCGGAATCGCAAACCAGCAGCGGCACCATCAGCCAGGGCGACGCTGCCGTTCTGCGTTTTTTGGCAGCCGCGGAAATCATCGAAAGCGATCTGTGGTTGCAGTATCAGGAGTTCCTGGGAGTGCAGGACAATGAAGTGGCCGCCATCGCCAGCAAGCAGATTCCAGGGTATCCGGCTGTGGCCACCGGCGGAAATGCCGCCTTCATTACCCAGATCCTCAAGCTTGACGGCGACATGTCGCAGTACATTCACGACAACACGGAAGACGAACTGAGCCACGAAACCTTTATCAACGCTTACCTGGTTTCCAAGGGCTTCGATCCGGTCAGCCTCGACGGATTTCGCAACTTGGCCAGCAGCAAAGCGACCGGTGCCAACAATGTCGGGCGCTTGACCAACCTGATGGAACTCACTGTCGACACCAGTTGGTGGACGCGGTATCGCAGCCGCACCGGGAATCCGGACTTGGGAGACAAGTTCCGGCAGGCGGTTCCCAGTCTGGCAGTAAACAAGCATCCGGCAATTCCTCGGACCAACGCCGACGTCGACGATGCGAATTTCCTGACGGCGATCGCCTTCACCGCCGGCTTCCACTTTGGCTTTATCGAGCAAGGCGGCAGCAGCCTCTATCCCAGCCTGGCGCAGCGCGTCACCAACGTCGAAGTCTTGCGCATCCTGCTCAGCATCGGTCCCGTGGAGACGTCGCATTTCCAGACTTGGCACGACAAAGCGGGCAATGCCACTCCTTTGAATGCGGTGGATCCAGTCACTGGCGTGAAAGTGAGCTTCACGGACCTGACCCAGCCTTCGGGTGGGGAAGACCTGCAGGCGAACTTGATCATGCCCGAACCGACGGCGTTCCTGAGCCGGAACTTTCCTGCCTGCTCCATCATTCGTCCGACGAACACGACGAATGTGGCCATGGGAGCGGTGAAAGGCCTTAAGCAGGATGGGCTTTTCATCGGTCAATCGCCCGACTTCTTCTCATTCATCGAAGAACTCGCCACTCTGGCCGACGCCGCCCAGCGTGGGTTCTAGCGAGCGGGGTCTAACTAGTTTGAAGTCGCATGGGACCGCCTCGGGGGAGGGATTTCATGCGGCTCGCTAAGCAGGCGCTGTGGCCGAAAACCAGCGGTCACGGCGCCTGCATTTCTGAAAATGATTCAGCAGTTTCAATCGCCATCGACAGAGAAAGGCTCAAGATGTTTGAAGGACTATTTCAACCAACGCACCTGCTCATCGTCTTCGGAATTGCCCTGCTAGTCCTCGGTCCCAAGAAACTGCCCGAACTCGGCAAAGGACTCGGCGAAAGCATTCGTGGTTTCAAGGCCGCGATGGCGGCCAAAGAGGAGGGAACACCCGTTGCCTCGAAATCAGATTCCAACCCGGCTATAGATTCGCAAGCCTGCGACGAGGACTGACAGCTGGCTACCAGCAGCTGGCAACTGCTCCTCTGCTAAACTCGCATTCGGCATGTTGACTCATCTGGAATGCACTCGCTGCGGTGAACACTATCCGGCAGACCGCCCGCAATCGGTGTGCCCCAAAGACGGCGGCATTCTGTACGCGCGCTACGATCTGGCCAAGATCAAACGCAGATTCTCGTCCGGGAATCTCGCCGGGCGCGCGCCCACCATGTGGCGCTATGACGCGGTCCTTCCCGATGCCAATCCCGTCTCGCTCGGCGAAGGCTTCACGCCCATGCTGCTGAGCCGCGAATATCCCAGCGTCTACATCAAAGACGAAGGCCTGAACCCCACCGGATCGTTCAAGGCGCGCGGCCTCTCCGCTTGTGTGACTATGGCGCGCCATTTCGGTTTGAAGAAGCTTGCCATTCCCTCCGCGGGCAACGCCGCGGGAGCGCTGGCCGCCTACGCTGCCGCCGCCGGCCTCGAAGCCCACATCTTCATGCCCAAAGATGTTCCCATGGCGAACCGTATCGAGTGCGACTACTACGGAGCGCACGCCACGCTGGTCGACGGCCTCATCAGCGACTGCGCCCGCAAAGTCGCGGAATTGAAAAATTCCGAAGCCTGGGAAAAAGAAAAATGGTTCGACGTCAGCACCACCAAAGAGCCCTACCGCGTTGAAGGCAAGAAAACCATGGGCTACGAAGTCGCCGAGCAACTCGGCTGGCGAATGCCGCAAGGCATCATCTATCCCACCGGCGGCGGAGTTGGTTTGCTAGGCATGTGGAAGGCCTTCGAAGAAATGGAAGCCCTGGGCTGGATCGGGGCGGAGCGTCCAAAGATGATCACCGTGCAAGCGTCGGGCTGCGCGCCCATCGTGAAAGCCTGGGAAGAAGGGAAGCAGGCTGCGGAAATGTGGCCGGATGCAGCCACGATAGCGGCAGGCCTGCGCGTCCCCAAGCCCTACGGCGACTACCTGATTCTCGACATCCTGAAGAAAAGCAAAGGCACCGCAATCAGCGCGACGGACGATGAAATTCTCGAAGCCACAAGACATTGGGCAAAAGCCGAAGGCATCTTCGCTGCGCCCGAAGGAGCCGCCTCGCTGGTCGCCTACCGAAAACTCCGCGTCAGCGAATTCTTCAAGCCGCAGGATACGGTAGTGTTGTTCAACACTGGGAGCGGGTTGAAGTATCTAGATGTGCTGGATGCAAACAATGTGGCTCAGGCGCCGTCGCCCGCACAATCCAAGAAGCCAGCCACGCGCCAAATCGGCGGAATCATCGGGCCATACTAAAAGCTGCAGGCAAAATACGTTGTCATTCCGAATCGAGCTGAAATCGGTCGACAAGATGCATTAGCATTCCGAAATGCGGAGTCTGCTGACTGTGGCGGAGGTACAGCAGGTTCCTCACCGAGCTTTCAGCTCGATTCGGAATGACAATGCATCTTGTCGACCCTCCGTGTCCTCTGTGGTTAAAATGTTTCTTCCATGACCGACCGACTCTACTATCACGATTCTTTCCTCTACGACTTCGACGCCGAAGTCCGCGAAGTTCTCGACAACCCGCGTCCCGCACTGGTTCTCGATCGCACCGCCTTCTATCCCACTAGCGGCGGCCAGGTCTTTGACACTGGATGGATCACCACCGACGCCGACGCCAAATTACGAGTCACCGAAGTCGCCGACGCTGAAGACGGTCGAGTCGTCCATTACCTGGAGACGCTGAGCGACCTGAAGCCCGGAACCCGCGTCCGCGGCCGGATCGACGCCACCCGCCGCCGCGACCACATGCAGCAGCACTCCGGACAGCACGTGCTCTCCGCCGCCTTCATCCGCCTCTACAACATGCCAACCGTCTCGTTCCATATGGCGGACGATTACTGTTCGATCGATTTGGACATCAGCGACCTGGACACGCCCACACTGAGCAAAGAGCAAATCGAATCCGCCGAGCACCTTGCCAACGAGATCATTCTCGAGAACCGCCCCGTCGATATCCGCTTCGTGACCCGCGACGAGGCAGGGAAGCTCGGCCTGCGTAAACTCCCGCCCACCGAACGCGACGAGTTGCGGCTCATCGACATTCGCGACTTCGACCTCACCGCCTGTGGCGGCACCCACGTCTCGCAAACCGGACAGATCGCCAGCGTCTTGCTCAGAAAGGCAGAAAAAGTCCGCCAGGGATGGCGTGTTGAATTCGTCGCCGGACAACGCGCCGTCGCGACCGCGCGCCGCGACTTCACCACGCTCACCGAAACCGCGGCGCTGTTCTCGGCGCACATCTATGACGTGCCGCAACAGGCGCGCAAGTCGCTCGACGAGATCCGGTCGCTGCGCAAGCAACGCGAGCAGTCGCAGGAAGAACTCGCCGCCGCCCAGGCCGCCGCGTTGCTCGCCGAGACTCCCGAGACCAACGGACGCAAGGTGGTAGTCCGTACGATCTCGGATCGCGACCTGAACTTCGTCAAGCTGCTCGCCCAGAGACTGACCCGGCTTTCAACCCACGCCGTCGCGATTCTAGCCACCAGTCCGCCGCAGCCATCCGTGGTCTTTGCGCAGTCCGCGGGCCAGCCCTTCGACATGGGCGCTTTGATGAAGGAGACGATGGCGAAACTGGGCGGTCGCGGCGGCGGCAGCAAGGACCTCGCCCAAGGCGGCATCCCGAGCGCCGACGGAATCGATGCCAAGCTCAGCGCGATCGCCGCGACGCTGGCCGTCTAGGTCCGCCGGACGGACCCTTTGGCTTCGGGCTGTCGAAAATCCCCACCCTTCGGCTTCGCTCAGGGCAGGCTTTCTCGCGCAAAGAACGCGCGAGAAATGGGGCCCCCGGCCGCGTAAGTCCGCCCGGACGCAGGAATGCGTCCGTCCCTAACGCGCGCGTCAGGGACTGCCGCAGAAAAAGACGTGCCTGGATTGGCCTGCTAGTTAGGTCTGTTGTGACCTGCGGGATTGCTCCCACCATACCTTGGGATCGTCGGGCCGGTTGAGGATCTTCGACAATTCCTGCTTGATCTCGCGCAGGCGGGCGGTGCGCAGTTCGAGGGCTGTTTGGTCGACCGCGTTGTGTCCACCCTTTTCCGAGAGCCGGGCGTTCAAGTTCCGCAAATCAGCAATTTCCTGGCGAAGGCTGGAGAGATGTTCCGAGATGTATGGCATCTCTTCGATCATACGCCCTATTTCATGAACCGCCGATGAATTCGGCGGTGTCTTTTGGCCATGGACCAGGCGGGAGCCGGGACATTGGGATCAGTGGCCCAAAGCGGGTTTAATCGAGTCGCGCTGCGGCAAACCAACCGTGCGGTATCATGGCTCGACGATCCAGGCTCGACGATTCAGCGAGCCTCATTCCCGTGACCGCGCTAATCTCAACCAGAATTCCAAAACCCCGCCTCCGCGGCCAAGTTGCCCTCATCACCGGCGCCACCCGCGGCATCGGCCTGGCCATCGCCCGCGAACTCGCCGCCGAATCCTGCCACCTGATCCTCACTGCACGCGACGAAAAATCGCTCGCGAAAGTCAGCAGGGAACTGGCCTCCCCAGGAATCAAGATCCTCGCCCAGCCCTGCGACGTCCGCGACCCACACTCCGTCGACGCCCTGTTCCGCGCCGCGCGCCGCCAGTTCAAGCGCCTCGACATTCTCATCAACAACGCCGGAATCGCGCACCCGAATCTGCCCATTGAAAAGCTCCCACTCCCCGTCTGGAAAGACGTCCTCGAAACGAACCTGACCGGCACATTTCTCGTGACGCAAGCCGCGCTCGCTATCATGAAGCGCGGCAGCACCATCGTGAACAATCTCTCCATCGCCGCCACCCGCGTCTTCGCCGGGTGCGCCGCCTACAACGCCTCCAAGCATGCCGCCCTCGGCCTGACCAACACTCTCCGCGAAGAGCTTCGCCCGCGCCGCATCCGCGTCATCGCCCTGCTCCCCGGCGCCACCGACACCGACATCTGGTCCACCCTCTGGCCCCAAGCCCCCCGCAAAAAAAATGATGTCCCCAGAAGCCGTAGCCGAAGCGGTAGTGCAAGCGATCCTTCTGCCCACGAATACGACGGTCGAATCGATGGAAATCCTTCCCACCGCCGGCACTCTGTAATGGCACGTACCGTCTCCCTTCGTTAACCTTAGTGCCCTTCGTGGTTGATGCCTTTGCTCGCCTTTCCTCCCGCGGCAAGTCCAATTACAATTGCGACCGCTAAATCCATCCGTGGAGGAACTCTCAATGAAAATGATGAAGTCCCCGTTTCTCGCCGCCGCCCTGTTCGCCGCCATTCTCGCTCTACCCGCAGGTGCACAAGACGCCAAGAAAGACACCCCCATCAAGCCCCCGGACAGTCCATCCAAGGTCGTCCTCGACACCTGGAATGACGTCGGCCGCAAGCTCATCGCGATGGCGGAAGATTTTCCGGAAGATAAATACGACTTCAAGCCGACCCCCGCTCAACGCAGCTTCGCGGAACAACTGCTGCACGCCGCCGGAGCCAACTATTACTTCACCAATCCCGTGATGGGACAGAAACCTCCCGCTGGAGAGGACCCCAAACGCGATCAATACAAGACCAAGGCCGAAGTCGTCGCCTTTGTCAAGAAGGCCTTCGCCGACGGAGCCGCCGCTATCCAGGCCAAAGGCGACAAGGGGATGTCCGATCTCGTGGTCGATCCCTTCGCCCACCAGCAAGTCCGAGTCTATGACTTTGCCTACGGCTTCATCGAACACAGCGGCGAACACTACGGCCAACTGGTCGTCTACTACCGATTGGCCGGACTGGTCCCCCCCGAATCCCGCCCCAAGAAATGAGGATCGGTGTGGGACGGACACTCCCTTCGACTTCGCTCAGGGCAGGCTCTGTCCGTCGGCTTTGACGTTGCTTGCTTTCTTGATTTGCTGGGTGCCCCATCCTTCTTTCGCGTTCTTTGCGAAAGAGGGTGGGGATTCTGACTTGGGAGTTTCACTTGAGTGAACGGTGCAAATCTACCGGTAAGCGTAAGGCGACCGCCTCTTCCGCTCAGGAAAAATCTTGATCATCACCATTCCTGTCACAAATCCCCCGATGTGCGCCCAGAAAGCCACGCCTCCCACATCGCGCCCGGCCTGCATCGAGAGGATGGCTGCACCATTGAAGAACTGAATAACAAACCACTCCCCCAGCACAATCCACGCCGGCAAATAGATCACGAAAACAAAGAACCAGGTCAGCACCCGCGCTCTCGGATACAAAAGGAAATACGCCCCCAAAATTCCCGCGATCGCCCCACTCGCCCCCACCGTCGGGATGGTCGAGTGCGGATTAATCGCAACCTGCGTTGCCATGGCGAACAAGCCCGAGAGAATGTAGAACACAAAATAAGTGACGTGTCCCAGGTAGTCTTCAACGTTGTCTCCGAAAATATAGAGAAACCACATATTCCCCAGCACGTGCATCCAGCTGCCGTGCAGAAACATCGACGTGAAGAACGGAAGCAGAACATCCGGCAGCGAGTACCGGTGGGACCCCGAAAGAAACGTCGCCAGATGCGCCGGAACCTCCCCAAACTGCTTCTGGAACAAGTCGGCGCTGTGCGGGTCCGTGACCTGCTGCATCCACTGCAACAAGAAAATGAGAATGTTGATCCCGATTAGGAAGTAATTCACATACGGCGTGCTGTATCGTGGTTGGTCGTCTTTGATCGGAAGCATGGCAGGTCTGGTAAGTTAGGAATATCGGGTAATTGTGTAATTGAGAAATTCTGTAATTGAAAACCTGGTCGCGCCTTCCGTGTCCTCTTAATCTACACAATTACTCAATTACCAAATTACCCAATCATCTCATGAACGCCGTCCTCATCATCGACAAGCCCGCCGGACTCACTTCGCACGACGTGGTCAACCGCGCCCGCCGCATTCTCCACGAACGGTCCATCGGCCACCTCGGCACTCTCGATCCCATGGCAACGGGAGTCCTCCCGCTGGTTACCGGCAGCCTCACCCGCCTGGCCCAGTTCTATACGGCATCGGAAAAAACCTACGAAGGGACTATCCGCTTCGGCTTCGCAACCGACACCTATGACGCCGACGGTGACCCCACGACCACCGCGCAGCCGGTAAACCTGCGTGCCGAAGAAGTCGAAGCCGCAGCCGCTCGCTTCCGAGGAATTATCCAACAAACTCCGCCCCCATTCTCAGCCAAGAAAATTAAAGGTGTCCCCGCCTACAAGCTCGCCCGCCAGCAAAAAGAAGTAAACCTGCAGCCGGTCCAGGTCGAGATCAAAGAATTCGAAATCCTGGAAGTCGCCGTCGACCGAGTCCGTTTTCGCGCCCGCGTCGCCTCCGGAACCTACATGCGCGCCGTCGCCCACGACATGGGAAGGGAACTGGCCTGTGGCGCGCACCTGGAGTCCCTGCGCCGCACTTCAGTAGCCGAGTTCACCATAGACGACGCCCACAAGCTAGAAGAACTAGCCAACGCGGCAGATCAATGTCATTCCGACCGGAGCCTTCCGCTCCCGAACGGAACGGAAGGCGGAGTGGAGGGACCTCGTGTTTCGCCGGGTGCCCCACCCTTCTCGCGTTCTTCGCGAGAGGGTGGGGATTTTGACCCTCTGGAAGCCCTTTTCGTCCATCCCCGGAAACTTCTCCCCAACCTCCCCTGCGTCACCGCCGACGAACCCACCGCCGCCCGCATCCGCAGCGGACGCACCGTCAACCTCCCCGACCTCTCCCGCGCCCCCCAGGTCAAAGTCTTCGCCAGTCAACGCGACCTGATCGCCATCGCCACTCGTGTAGCCGGGACCTTATTCCATCCCAAGATTGTGTTATGTGGGACGGACACTCCTGTCCGTCGCCGTTGACTTTGCATTTGGTTTCGACCCTACTCATCCTTGACGGTCTTCTCCGCGCCGGTTACTGTGACTGATTACGCACCCCATGTTACGTACCCCATGAAACTCTCCGTAGTCATGCCCGTCTTCAACGAGCACGCCACTCTGCGCGAAGTCATCTCCCGCGTTCTCGCCGTCCCGCTGGAGATTGAACTTATCTGCGTCGACGACGGTTCCGGCGACGGCTCCCGCGAGACTCTTTCCGAACTGCAATCCGCCCATCCGCAGATCCGTCTGCTGCTCCAGCCCAAAAACATGGGGAAGGGCGCTGCCCTTCGCCGGGGCATTCAGGAATCCACCGGCGACTATGTCCTTATCCAGGACGCCGACCTCGAATACGATCCCTCCGATTACCCGGGCTTACTTCATCCTTTACTTGAAGGTAAGGCTGATGTCGTGTACGGATCGCGATTCCTGGGCGCCGCCCCCCACCGCGTCCTCTATTTCTGGCACTACGTCGCCAACCGCATCCTCACCCTGATCTCCAACGCCCTGACCAACATCAACCTCACCGACATGGAGACTTGCTACAAGGTTTTCCGCCGCGAGCTCCTCCAGTCCATCCCCATCGAAGAAGACCGCTTCGGATTCGAACCCGAGATCACGGTCAAGATCGCCAAGCGCCGCCTCCGCATCTACGAAGTCGGCATCAGCTACTGGGGACGCACCTACGAAGAAGGCAAGAAGATCGGCTGGAAAGACGGCTTCCGTGCTTTGTGGTGCCTGGTGAAATACACCCTGAAGTGATCAAGTGGGACGTGCATGTGGGACGGACACTCCTGTCCGTCGCCTTTGAGTTTGACTCTGTTGTTAGATCAGGGAGAACCAGGGTGAGGTGAGTCTGGACCGATATCCAATGTCCGATAACAGGTATTATGTAAACAATAGACCGCGCCAGCAACCATCAGGGCTATTCGGCCTGCTGCTTATTCAATCACTTCGACGGCCCCTTCGATTCCCCACGCTCGGATTCCCCGGTCCATGGTCGCCAGCTTACTCCGATGATGGATCGCCAGGCCGAGCAAGTAGGCATCAGTCGTCTGCTGATGTCCATTCAACCGGCCCTTGATGCTGTTCTTCAGCGCCTCCGGAACCGAGATTGAATCTGGCCAGAAGTGATGGGTTGGAGAATTCAAATTCGACTCGAGGACGGACACGGCATTCTCCGGCGTAAGCGCGTTAGCAGAAAATGCTGGGTTCGACAGAATCCTCACGAACGCCGTCTGGGTAAAAGGACAGGTTGCCCATCCGTTGCGAGAATGGCGAGCGAACCACCGTCCCACTTTTTCGTGGAACTCGTGGTCCGGCCAAGCCAACGCGATCAGCACATTGGCATCCAGCAGAAAGGCGGCCACCTAGATCTCATCCTCAAGAAGTTGTTTAATCTTTTCTGACGTAACTTTGGGGGAGTTTGCTGGGAGTACCACCACGTGGAAACCATTGACCATGCGGGTCTGCACCGGCGCAGTCAAGCCACGGCGCACCAGGTCGGAAGCGGCCTTACCCAAGGCTACCGACCGGCGGTCGGCATAATCCTTCAGCAGTTCCAGAACATCATCATCAAGATTGAGAGTCGTCCGCATGACATATGATGTCATGCCGCTCGTGTGATGTCAATACATCGGCCTACGCATCAACTACAAATATGCAGCATCAGCCCGACCCATCCTACATCTTGTACTTCCCCAAATCGTCGTCCCCCAGCCCTTCCAGATACTTCCGCAACTCGTCGCTGGTCACCCGATCCGACATGTTCGCCGCCAGCTTCGAAGTCTTCAACACCACTTCCTCCACGAAGATCGGACAATCCACCCGCAGCGCCAGCGCCAGCGCGTCCGACGGCCGTGAATCAATGCTGATCACTTCGCCCCCGCGCTCCAGCCAGATCACCGCATAGAACGTGTCCTCGCGCAGCTCCGTCACCACCACCTTGTGCACCTGCGTCTCCAGCCCCGTCAGCACGTTCTTGATCAGATCATGCGTCATCGGCCGCGGCGTGGTGACTTTCTCCATCTCCAGCGCAATCGCGTTCGCCTCCGGCACCCCCACCCAGATCGGCAACACCGTGTCCCCACCCACATCCTTCAACACCACGATCGGCATCTGCGTCACCGGATCCATCATGATTGTGCGGATTGTCATTTCGACTTCCATGGGGACCTCCTGGCGAATTCCGTATTTCTACCCAAGCTTATACCACCAATTCGCCCAGGAGGCTGTTAGGAAAACTGCCAGTGACGAGGATGGGGGCATAGGTTCCGGTTTTGGGATTGGCGTCGGCGGGGGCGGTGAAGTTCAGGGTTTTGTTGTGGCTGGTGCGGCCGCTATATTGAGCCCTGGCTTCGTTCTTGCCTTCAACCATTACTTCACAGTGTGTGCCGATGTATCTCTTGTAGCGCGTGATCTGAATCTCGCGCTGCTTCGCCATCAGGACTTCCAGGCGGCGCGCTTTCTCTTCGTCGGGGATCGCGTCGTCTAACTTCAACGACGGAGTATTCGGCCTGGGCGAATACTTGAATGCGAAGACGGCGTCGTAGCCGACTTCTTCCAGCAGGTCGAGCGTCGCAGCGAAGTCGGATTCAGTCTCGCCCGGGAATCCTACGATCACGTCGGTGGTAATGCTAATTTCGCGCTTCGCGGCTTTCATCCAGGCGATGCGCTCGAGATATTGATCGCGAATGTAGAGCCGCTGCATGGCGTCGAGCACGCGGGTCGATCCGCTCTGCACGGGCAGGTGCACGTGGTCGCATAAAGTCGGCACCGCATCGATCGCGTCGATAATGTCGCGTCCGAAGTCGCGCGGATGCGAAGTCGTGAAGCGCACGCGTCGGATGCCGGGAACTTCTCCCACGGCCGCCAGCAATTCGGCGAAAGTTTTTCTCTTTCTCGGATCCCCGGCGGAATCACTCGTCGGATCTTTGTAGGAATTAACATTCTGCCCGAGCAGTTGAATCTCCGTGTAGCCGAGATCGGCCATCTGGCGCGCTTCGGCGAGCACCGACTGCGACGTCCGGCTGCGCTCTTTCCCGCGGGTGTAGGGGACCACGCAATAAGAACAGAACTTGTCGCAGCCTTCGATGATGGTGATGTATCCGCGATGCGGATTGGTGCGGGCGGTGAATTCGGTTTCGAAACACTCGTCGGTCTCGCGGTCGTCGAGTCCGGTAATTCGGACCAGGCTTTCGGCTTCCGGCTTTCGGCTTCCGAACTTTACCGCCGACTTCCCTGCCTTTAATATCGCGTTTTCATGGCGTACTTTTTCCAACTGCGCGCTTTCCAACTCCGCTTCTTCCAACTGCCGCAGCATCTCCGGCAACCTACGGTACGACGCCGATCCCGCCACCAGCGACACATAAGGCGCGCGCTCGAAAATCTTTTCGCCCTCCTGCTGGGCCACGCAGCCGAGCACGCCAAACGTCTTGCCCTGCTTCTTATATTTCTTGTAATCGGAGAGCCGGTTAAACACCTTCTGCTCCGCCTTGTCGCGGATGGAGCAGGTATTGTAGAGCACCAGGTCGGCCTCTTCGACCGTCTCCACCTGCCGATACCCCTCCGACACCAGCGTCCCCACAACCTTTTCCGAGTCGTGGACATTCATCTGGCAGCCAAAAGTTTCGAGGTAGAACGTCTTCGAGGACATGTGACAAAGTATAACGCGTGCGGGTTCATGTGGGACGGACACTCCTGTCCGTCGCCTTTGACTTTGATCCTGGTCTTGATTTTGATCTTGTCGTTCTTGATCTTGCGTTTGCTGTCCCCAGCCCCCAAGAACCAATCACCTTCAAGGATCAAAACCAAAGTCAAAGGCGACGGACAGGAGTGTCCGTCCCACATTGTTGAGTGCCATATTTCAATGATCAGCCGGGTTCGAGCCAGAGCCATGGATAGTCTTCGGGTTTCTGAACCAGACCTCGACGAACGGGGTTCTGGCGGATGTACTCCAGCTTTGCTTCGAAGCTTTCCTGCGTACGGGGGACGTGATCGAACGATTCTTCCTGCCAGACTGGGCCGCTCGAACCTAAAAATCGGTTCACACTTCTTGCCGATGCTCCCTTGAGCGATTTCAGAATGAAGGGCAGGCCGAAAGGCCAGCCATTCTCGTCGCGCAACGGAGTGAGGAGTAGATGCACATGTTCGGGCATCACGACCACGGCGTGAAGCTCGTAGCGCTTTCCGTGATCGTGCAGACAGTGCTGCAGCACGAGGTCCCGGGCGTGCGGCGGGAAAGAGTCGCTACAGTTCTTTCGGAAGGTGATGAACAGTCGTCGCCCTGCAGGCTGGTAGTGCGGGAGCTTGCGGCGATATTCGTACATCCGTTCGAGACCCATGTGGGACGGACACTCCTGTCCGTCGCTGTTGATCTTGGGTTTCATGAAGACCATTACAGATGAAGTTCGGCGACGTTGTCTGTGACGGATGAACAGGCTTGGCTGTGAAAATCCACAAGATCAAAATCAAGAACAAAGTCAAAGGCGACGGACAGGAGTGTCCGTCCCACATAATCCGTCCCACATAATCAACTGATCAGCGCGGCGGGCTCGGGTGTTTGGGTTGGTAGATGCCGACTTTGCCGCCGCCGGGGAGGGTTAGGGTGGCGAGGGTTCCCCAGCGCTGTTCGTTTACGTCCGAGACTGGGACCTTTTTCTTTCTTAGATCCCTCAAGGTTGCGGCGATGTCGTCGCACATGAAGAAGAACTCGTGCTTGTCGTTACTATCTGCATCATGAAAGGCGGCTTCGGCGGGCGGCAACGCGAAGATGAGCCAGCCGTGGCCGGCGTCGACCGAGGGGAGTTGGAGCACGTCGCGGAAGAAGGCGCGGTCAGCTTCGGGGTCCTTGGTGTAGAGAACGACGTGGGCGCCGTTGATCATGGAGACCTCCTGCGTGAAGATGATGGTCGCACCGGGCGAGTGAGGGCGCAAGCGTGACTGTGGCGCGGGCGCCCGCGCCACAAATTCAAACGCAACGGCAAGAACAAGATCAAGGGCGACGGACAGGAGTGTCCGTCCCACACAGGTCCGTCCCACACAAATCGAGGAAGGCCTGGTGGACGCGGGTGTCGGCGGAGAGTTCGGGGTGGAAAGTGGCGGCCATGGCTCTTCCCTGCCGGACGGCGACCGGGTCGCTGCCTTCGGTGGCGAGGATTTCGACGCCTTCGCCGACGTGCTCGATTTTGGGGGCGCGGATGAAGACCATTTCGAGTGGGGACTCGCGCAGAGCTGCGTCGTGAGGATCGCCGGACTGGTGGCGGGCCACAAACTGGCCTTCGCGGATGGAGCTGTCGATCTGGCGTCCGTAGGCGTTGCGGCGGATACGGATGTTTAGCGCGCCGAGGCCTTTCTGTTGGGGATTCTCGACTTCAGTAGCCAGAAGGATTGCGCCGGCGCAGGTGCCGAAGGTGGGCTTCAGGCGGACGAATTGTTTCAGCTTTTCGAATCCGGCGTCGCCCAGAAGTTTGAGGAAAGTGCCGGATTCGCCGCCGGGGATCACGAGGCCATCGATGAGGTCGAGTTGCTCGGGCTTTTTAACGAGCAGAACTTCGGCGCCTAGCTCCTCGAGCCGGCGACGGTGGGCGTCGAAATCGCCCTGCAGGGCGAGGACTCCTATCATCATTCTGAATTCCGAAAAGCCTTCACCACAGAGGACACGGAGGACACAGAGGATTCACCGTGTGAGTTTTATTCTAGCGTACGGAGACAGACATACTGGCGGAGAGAGTCCCCCGACCCTGCGAGAGCTTGGTCAGGGGCACTCTGTGGCGTTCAGAGCAAGAAACAAGCACAAAGTCAAAGGCGGCGGACAGGAGTGTCCGCCCCACATGGATCGGCAACACAGCTCACAGCGGGAGAGCACTGGGGAAGCGGGTTTGGAAATCGAGGAGGCCGACCCACTCGGGCTTGATGATCACGCGAACCATGGAGGGGATCATTTTCCCGAGGTTGGCGACCCAGGCTTGGCCTTGTTCGCGTCCGAAGTAACGCTCGGCGGCGATGGCGTATTCGGGGACGACTCCGTTGACGGGCTCCATGCGCGCGGTGCCGCGCACCAGTAGAACCTTGTGCGGAAATACGTTGTCGTCGATAGTAAGGGCCACTTTCGGATTCTTGGCGAGCGCCTTGAGTTTGGGCGCTTTGGGCGGCGTGCCCATGACGAACTCGGCTCCATTCCAGTGATACCAGATGGGAATCACGCGGGGCGTGCCGTCGGTCGCGATATAGGACAGACGGGCCGGGATAGTTGATTTCAAAAGCTCTTGGGATGCGGGATGCTGCAGGAGAGAGAGGTCTCCTTGTTTGCAGGGCATGAGTAGCTCCGTTTCTGCTGGGGGGCAATTTTCGGGGGCAGTATAACTCTTGGGGTGGCCTGGGCCTAGAACCAAAGTCCAAAGGCAAGAACAGCAAAGTCAAAGGCGGCGGACAGGAGTGTCCGCCCCACACGCGTTAGCTTGAGGGCTTTCGCAGGGCTGCGCCCAGAACAGTGCCGGGACCGGATTCTTGAACGAAGGCGACGAGTCTGAGATTGTTTCGATCGGTACCGGGCTTGAGTTTCAGCTGAACGTCCTGCGCAAAACTCTTTCCCTTTTGCAGTTTTCCTACCTTGGTGATCTGCTGCACCACCGCAACATGGACCAAATGGCGGCCGCCATTCTCTCCTTTCAAAACTTGCGACTCCACATGATCGAGAGCGACCGCTACGTAGACGTCGCCGCTGTGTTTTTCAGAATTGAGATCCGTCTCAATGCGCGCTCGCAGTACGGTTGGATTTGCGGGATCGACCGTGGCCTCGGCGATGCGCACGGGGACCTTGGGCTCGGCCGCCGCTTTCTTAAGAGCATTCAGTAAGACCTGCCCATCCCCCATCTTCACCTCCGCGCCATCCACAATGAGCTGCGGAGTGAAGACCTCCTTTTGGCCCAGAGCCCCTTCGTAAGCCGTCTGGCGATCGGTGAAAGCCTGCGCGGAGTTGGGATCTTTCCAGCCGTCGTGATCCCAATAAGTAACGTGCTCACTGAGGACAATCATCTGGGCACCAGGAACGGGTTGCGCGGCGTCGATCTTTTGGAGGAGGACATCGGCGGGAGGACAGCTCGAGCAGCCTTCGGAGGTGAACAGCTCAATGAGAACCGGATGGGCTGCTGTGCTCGTGGTCTGATCGGCCGGGGGCGGGTCTTGGACTGGCTGGCCTTTTCCGTTAGCGGACGGCGCTACTCGAAGGAATGAGAGGAGGAAAAAAATCGCGCAGACTGAAGATGTCGCTGAATGTCGTAGCATAGTGACAACCTTGCCCTCCGCCAGTTTACAGCACGCGGGATTCCTTCGGAAAGTCCCGGACAAAACGTGGCTGGTGGGCGCGCTCGGGAACATGGCAGCAACAAAGTCAAAAGCGGCGGACAAGAGTGTCCGCCCCACATGTTTTACCAGCCTCGGGTTTGCAGCATGTGGGCTTCGTCCAGGCCTGAAACTGCGAGGCCTTTCATGGCGCCTTGCAGGTCTTCGCTGACTTCAAGTAATACTTTAGGGTCTTGATAGTGTGTTGCTGCCTGCACTATCGCGCGCGCACGCTTCTCCGATTCCGCGGGGTCGGCGAAGGTTGTCGAGTCCTTCATGAAGATTCCTGAGCCGACGAATACTGCCTCGGCGCCCAGTTGCATCACCAAGCTCGCGTCGGCTGGCGTGGCGATGCCTCCTGCGCTGAAATTCGGGACCGGGAGCTTCCCTGCTTTGGCGACGATTCTGATTAACTCGTACGGGGCCTGATGCTCTTTCGCTTTGGCGTAGAGTTCTTCCTCGCCGAGGACGGTGAGGATTTTCATTTCCTGCACGATCTGGCGGATGTGCTTGACGGCGTGGACTACGTCGCCGGTGCCGGCTTCTCCCTTGGTGCGGATCATGCATGCGCCTTCAGCGATGCGGCGCAGAGCTTCGCCCAGGTTGCGGGCTCCGCAGACGAAGGGGACCGTGAAGGCGTGTTTGTCGACGTGGTGAGCTTCGTCGGCGGGGGTGAGGACTTCGGATTCGTCGATGTAGTCGACGCCGAGTTCCTGGAGAACCTGCGCTTCCGCAAAATGTCCGATGCGGCACTTGGCCATCACTGGGATGGAGACGGCGGCCATGATCTCGCGAATTATCTTTGGCGAGGCCATGCGGGCTACGCCGCCTTCGGCGCGGATTTGCGCGGGGACGCGCTCCAGGGCCATGACGGCTACAGCGCCGGCTCTCTCAGCGATGGTCGCTTGCGCGGGAGTGGTGACGTCCATAATGACGCCGCCCTTGAGCATTTCAGCGAGGCCGGTTTTGAGGCGGAGGCTGGTGGTGTTGCCGTTGTTCTGGGACATGGGTGGACTCCGGAAAACTGCCGTCAGCTATCAGCTGTCAGCTAAACCTTTTCGTGATGGTGCTGTGGGTTTCGCCGCTCCTTCATTCTACAGCGGGCGAAGGGGATTGCGGAACCCCGGGAAGGCAGTTGTCAGAGATCCAATCTTTCTTCGTGCTTCGTGAGAAAGTCAAAGGCAGTGGGCGGGGCGCCCGCTCCACATCGAACCGAATCAAGATCAACGTCAAGGGCGACGGACAGGAGTGTCCGTCCCACACGGCTATCTCTCCACGAATTTGCCGAACATTTTTTCGGGGTCGATGGCGATGAAGGTGCCTCGGCTGCGGGCCAGGACTTCGTTTTTCTGGTTACGAATTTCAGCTGCGTTGATGTGCTGGCGGCCTTGAACGCTGACTTCCCTGCCCTCGACGTGCAGCGGCTGGTGCAGGGGGACGGGCTTGAGGTATTCGACGGTCATTTCTTTGGTGAGGGCGATGACGTGGTGCAGCTTGTTGACCTTGCCCATGGCGTCGTCGAGGATGGTCGCGATGATGCCTCCGTGACAGTGGCCGGGGGGTCCGGTGTAGCGCTTGCCGAGGCGGAATTTGCAGACGAAGGTTTTGCGCTCTTCGTCAAGGGTGAATTTCAGGCGCATGCCGTCGGGATTGTTCTGGCCGCAGGCGAAGCAGTAGTTCTTCTGCATTTGGACGTAGGGAGTGTCGTGGCCGTGGATCTTCGCTCTGCGGGGCATAGGAGAGATTCTAACCTGCGGACGGGCGAAAAGCCTTTGACCGCGGAGATCGCGGAGAACGGCCGCGGAGTGCGCGGAGAAAAGAAAGCAGGCCTTCTTTCCGGGCGGAGATTGCTGTATACATATCGCTTTTGGGTATTGCCACCGGACAGGGTTGCATAGGTCCTTCGGCGGGCAAAGTGCGCCCGCCTCAGGATGACAAATCGAATCTCAACTGCATCGGAGCGTTCCATGAAATCGTTCGCCACGTTTGTTTTATTTTTATCCCTGACGTTGATTACGCCGCTCGCTGCCCAACAGGCGCCGGACAAGAATACGGCTTCTACGGCTGCGGCGCAGAAGAAAGAAGCTAAGAAGGACACGAAGAAGGACGAGGCGAAAGAGAGCAACTGCAAAGGCGGCGGACCGGAGTGTCCGCCCCACACGGACGAAAAGAAGCCGGGGATGAACGCGGACACTTTTTCGGGGCTGAAATTCCGGTCGATTGGGCCGGGGGCGGCTTCGGGGCGGGTGATGTCGGTGGCGGTGAATCCGCGGAACAAGTTTGAGTATTACGTGGGCGTAGCGTCGGGCGGAGTGTGGAAGACGGTGAATGACGGGACGACGTGGACTCCGGTGTTCGATGGCGAGGGATCGTATTCGATTGGGTGGGTGGCGCTCGATCCGAATGACGCTTCGGTGGTGTGGGTGGGGTCGGGGGAAAGCAATTCGCAACGCAGCGTGAGCTATGGCGACGGGGTTTACCGGTCCGTCGATGGCGGGAAGAGCTGGGAGAATCTGGGGCTGAAGAAGTCGGAACACATTGGCCGGGTGGTGGTGGATCCGCGGGATTCAAAAGTTGTGTATGTCGCGGCCGAGGGGCCGCTGTGGGGCGCGGGCGGGGATCGCGGGCTCTACAAGTCGGCGGATGGAGGAAAGACCTGGAAGGCCGCGCTGACCATCAGCGAGAACACGGGCGTGGTGGATGTGGCGATCGATCCTGCGAATCCGGACATTGTGTATGCGGCGGCGTACCAGCGGCGGCGGCATGTGTACACGCTGATCGATGGCGGGCCGGAGAGCGCGATTTATAAGTCGACCGACGCGGGGGCTACCTGGAATAAGTTGAAGTCGGGGCTGCCATCGGTGGATATGGGGAGGATTGGGCTGGCGGTTTCTCCGGCGGATCCGAATGTAGTTTACGCAACGGTTGAGGCGGCGGATGGGAAGGGCGGAATTTTTCGCTCGAGCGACAAAGGCGCGACCTGGGAGCGGCGCAATGAATTTGATTCGGGAGCGATGTACTACGCGCGGGTAGTGGCCGATCCGAAGAATGTAGATCGCATTTTTGTGATGAGCGTTCAGCTGCGTGAGTCTCTCGATGGGGGAAAGACGCTGCGCAAGGTCAACGAGACCAATCATCACGGAGACAATCACGCGATGTGGATCGATCCCGACGATACCAAACACTGGCTGCTGGGGTCGGATGGCGGGATGTATGAAACGTGGGACGACGCGAAGACTTGGGAATTCAAGGCGAATCTGCCGACGGTGCAGTTTTATGACGTCGCGGTGGACAACGCGCTTCCCTTCTACAACGTGTGCGGTGGGACGCAGGATTATTTTTCCTGGTGTGGACCGTCGCGGACGCGGGATCTGAATGGAATTGTGAATTCGGACTGGTTTGTGACGACGGGTGGAGACGGGTTCCGGTCGCAGGTCGATCCGGTGGATCCGAATACGATCTATTCCGAATCGCAGTATGGCGTGCTGGTGCGGTATGACAAGCCGACGGGGCAGGAACTGGTCCTGCAGCCTCTGGAGGGCAAGGGCGAGCCTCCGCTGAGATGGAATTGGGATTCGCCGATCATCGTGAGTCCGCATTCGCACACCCGGCTTTATTTTGCGGCGAACAAATTATTTCGCAGCGACGACCGCGGGGATACGTGGAAGGCGATCAGCGGAGATTTAACACGGCAGATCGATCGCAACAAGCTGCCGGTAATGGGAAAGGTGTGGGGTCCTGATGCGGTGGCGAAGAATCAGTCGACGTCGTTCTACGGGAATATTGTGGCGCTGGCGGAATCGCCGAAGAAGGAAGGGCTTCTCTACGTCGGCACGGATGACGGGCTGATTCAGGTATCGGGCGACGGCGGAGCGAATTGGACGAAGTATGAAAAGTTTCCGGGCGTGCCGGAGATGACGTATGTGAGCCGGCTGGCGGCGTCTTCGCATGATGCGGGGACGGTATACGCAGCGTTTGAGAATCATAAGAACGAGGACTTCAAACCTTATCTGCTGAAGTCGACGGACATGGGCAAGACGTGGACTTCGATTGCTGGGGATTTGCCGGAGAACGGGCCGGTGCTGGCGTTCGCGGAAGATACGGTGAATCCGAATCTGCTGTTTGCGGGGACGGAGTTTGGCGCTTACTTTACCATCGACGGTGGAGCGCACTGGGTTCGGCTGAAGGGTGGGCTGCCGACGATTGCGGTGCGCGACATGGTGATCCAGGCGCGCGAGGGCGATCTGGTGATTGCGACGTTTGGGCGTGGATTTTACGTGCTGGACGACATCACGCCGCTGCGGCAGATGAAGGCGGAATCGACGGAGCAGGCCGCTGCGGTATTCCCGGTGAAGGATGCGCTGCTTTATGTGGAGCGGCATCCGCTGGGCGGGCCGAAGAAAGGGTTTCTGGGGGATGCATTCTATACGGCGGACAATCCGCCGTATGGGGCGGTGTTCACGGCGTACATGAAAGAGAAGTTCAAAACGAAGAAAGAAAAGCGACAGGAGGCGGAGAAGGACGCGGCGAAGAAAAATCAGACGCTGGCTTATCCGACGAAGGATGAGTTGCGGGCCGAGGCGGAAGAGGCGAAGCCGGAAGTTTATTTTGTGGTGTACGACGAGACCGGGGCGGCGATCCGACGCGTGGAGGGGAGCACTGAGGGCGGGTTCCAGCGGGTGGCGTGGGATCTGCGATATTCGGCGCCGCAGGTGAAGAAGCATTCGGATGATGGTGAAGAAGATTTTCCCGATGCGGCGGATCAGGGGCCGCTGGTGCTGTCGGGAACTTACTCCGTGCGGATGTTCGACAAAGTCGGCGGCGTGGTGACGGAGTTGGCCGGGCCGCAGTCGTTCAAGGTCGTAACCTTGGGAGCCACCGGGATGAGTGCGGAGAATCGGGCGGCGCAGGAAGAATTCCTCCGGAAGGTGACGCGGCTGTATCGGGCGGTGTCGGGAGCGCTGCATACGGCGGAGGACGTGGAGTCGCGGCTGAAAGCGATTCGCGAAGCTTTGCGCGAGGTGCCCGCAGCGGAGAAACAGCTGGGAAGCGTGGCGGATTCTCTGGAGGCGCGGGATCGGGAGATTCTGCGCGCACTGCGCGGGGATGTGGAGATCGCGAAGCGGCAAGAGCCGGTCGCGTCGTCGATTCACGATCGGGTGAATTCTGCGATGGATGGCGAACGGTTCTCGCTGGCCAAGCCGACGCAGTCGCATGTGGATTCCTACAACATTGCGGCTGGGGAATTTGCGGAACAACTCGGGAAACTGCGGACTTTGGTCGAGGTCGATCTGAGCAAGCTGGAAAAAGATATGGAGGCGGCGGGGGCGCCTTGGACTCCAGGGCGGGTGCCGGAGTGGTCGGAGAAGTAGCGAGATCGACCAGAAAGGCAATAACCACGAAGGACACGAAGGTCCACGAAGGAAAATCTCCACGTTTCTTTCGTGGACCTTCGTGTTCTTCGTGGTTCAGGGTTTTTTCCTCAGCAAGTCGCTTGCTTAATTCGCGCGTGGCTGTGTTACACTCGCCGCCGACCCGTTGCTCGCGTTGTCGGACGCGGCAGCGGCCGTGGGGAAATTCTGTGGTGTCGTCCTTAGGAGTCGTGCTTAGAAGTGCAGGCTTAGGGTTCAGGAGGGCTGGGGAATGGGCCTAGCGTTACTGGTTTTGATCTGGCTGATCACGCTTGTCAGTACCTACTTCTTTATTGCCAAGACCTGGTGGCTGCCGGCGGGCGCTTCGGCGGCCGCGGGATGGATTGACGGGCAATTCGCCCTGACTTTCGTGCTCATGGGGATTGTGTTCCTGGCGGCGCAACTCTCGCTGGGATATTTCGCGTGGCGATATCGCGAGCGACCCTCTTCTCCTCCGGTTTCGTACTCGCACGGAAACACCAAGCTGGAAATTGTGTGGACCGCGCTGACCACGGTGTTGTTCATCGGGCTGAATCTGATGGGCAGCAGCGTGTGGGCGAGCCAGCGCTTCGATGCGCCGGAGGCGGGCGCGGTGCAGGTGGAAGTAACCGGGATGCAGTTTGCCTGGTACTTCCGCTATCCGGGGCCGGACGGGAAATATGGCAAGACCAGCTTCAGCTTGATGGATCCATCGGCGGGCGGCGAGGCTGCGGTGGGACTGAGCCAGACCGATCCTGCAGCGAAGGACGACGTGGTGACGGGCACGATGTTTTTGCCGGTGAACCGAGAGGTCGATCTGAGCCTGCGGGCGGTGGATGTGATTCACAGCTTCTTTGTGCCGCAGTTGCGCTTCAAGCAAGACGCGGTTCCGGGGCTGAACATTCACATGCACTTCAAGCCGACCGCGATCGGCGAATACGAGATTGCCTGCGCCGAACTGTGCGGGCTTGGGCACTACAAGATGCACGGCATGGTCCACGTCGTCAGCCAGGAGGATTTCGATAAGTGGCTGGCGGCACGGGAGGCGGAGAAACAATAAAATGGCGACCCCGGCTTCGGTACACGCGCACGCTCCTCAGGGTTTCATCCGGAAATACATTTTCAGTCTCGACCACAAAGTCATCGGCATTCAGTATTACTTTCTGGCGCTCTCGGCGGTTTTTGTCGGGATGCTTTTATCGATCCTGATGCGAGTCCACATGATCTGGCCGACGGCGTCGTTGCCGTTGCTGGGCGAGATCAAGCCGGAGACGTACCTGGCGCTGATGACGATGCACGGCACCATCATGGTGTTTTTCGTGCTGACGACGGCGCCGCAGGGTGGATTCGGCAATTACGTTTTACCGATTCAGATTGGCGCGCCGGACATGGCGTTCCCGGTCCTGAACATGCTTTCGTTCTGGACGACGTTCGTGGCCTACATGGTGATGCTGGCCGCGTTCTTCGTAGTGGGAGGGGCGCCGCTGCACGGGTGGACGGGCTATCCCCCGCTGAGCGCAATTCCATCGGCCGGACCCGGCGAGGGCCTGGGCGCGGATTTGTGGATCACGAGCATTGCGATTTTCTGCATTGCGTCGCTGATGGGGGCGCTGAACTTCATCACCACCACGCTTGATCTGCGGGCCAAGGGCATGACGATGATGCGCATGCCGCTGACCGTGTGGTCATGGTTCATCACTGCGATTCTGGGGCTGCTGGCGTTCGGCGTGCTGCTCTCGGCGGGAATTTTGTTGTTGATGGACCGCAATCTCGGCACCAGCTTCTACGTTCCGACCACCATGGTGAACGGGGTGATGACGTGGCACAAGGGCGGGTCGCCACTGCTGTGGCAGCATCTGTTCTGGTTTTTCGGACATCCCGAGGTGTATATCGCGATTCTGCCGGGGATGGGCGTGGCGTCGCAGGTACTGTCGACGTTTTCGCGCAAGCCGATTTTTGGATACCGGGCGATGGTCTACGCCATGCTGTCGATTGGATTTTTTGGATTCATGGTGTGGGGCCATCACATGTTCATGAGCGGGATGAGTCCCTACTCGGCGTTCGCGTTCTCGCTCCTGACCATGTGCATTGGCGTGCCCTCGGCCATCAAGACCTTTAACTGGCTGGGAACGATGTACAAAGGTCGCATACGTTTCAGTACGCCGATGTTGTATGCGATCGGCTTCGTATCGCTGTTTGTTTCGGGCGGGTTGAGTGGACCGTTCCTGGCGCAACCCGTGCTGGACATCCAGCTGCACGATACGGCGTTCGTTCCGGCACACTTTCACCTCATCATGGGCGTGGCGGCGATCTTCGGAATTTTTTCGGCTACCTACTACTGGTTCCCGAAAATGTTTGGCCGGATGATGAACGAGACGCTGGGAAGAATTCACTTCTTCATCACGCTGGCGGGAACGTATGCCATCTTCATGCCGATGCACTATGCGGGCATGGCGGGGCAGACGCGGCGCTATTCACAGTTCACCGAAGTGGCCTTCTTGCAGAAACTGATTCCGCTGAACACGTTTATTACGTGGGCGGCGATCATCACCGTATCGGCGCAGTTTATTTTCGTGATCAATCTGTTCTGGAGCATGTTTAAGGGTCCGAAGGCGAGCGACAATCCTTGGGAATCGACCACGCTGGAGTGGACGACGGCCACTCCGCCGCCGCACGACAATTTTGGGGGAGTGACTCCGGTGGTGAATCATGGGCCGTATGAGTACGGGGTGCCGGGCGCGGCGAAGGATTATGTGATGCAGACGGATCCGCCGACGGGAACGTCGCATTGAACGAACACTGGGCTGAAGCCCGACTTGAATAGTGGAGGGATTTACGCGGCCCTAAAGGGCCGCTCTTCCACGGTGGTGGTTGAGTTCGCGGTGGTGGTGAGTTTGTAGACGGCAGTTGAGTTTGCCGGGAGAATCCCCACTTCTCGCGCAGAGGGCGCGCGAGAAATGGGGCACCCGGAGTCATAGAAGATCAGAAGCCCCACCCTGTCGCACAGAACGCGACAAGGATGGGGCACCCGAGGGTGTTCAAAGCATTATGGCGACTTACACGCCAACGACGCCGATCGATCATGTGGGACATGGCTCCAAGCCACCGGTGCCTCCGGCGGGTGGGGTAGACGATGGGCGCGGCGGCGGGGACGTTCCGAATTATGGGGCGCGGCTGCGGCGGGCGCGGCTGGGACTGGCATGCGGGATCGCCACCGTCTGCATGCTGTTTGTATCGCTGACCAGCGCCTACATCGTGCGGCAGGGGCTGGGGACGTTTGACGGCGCGTCGAACACTTACGTGCGCGATTGGGGCCGGGTCGATTTGCCCTGGCTGCTGCTGGCGATTAACACGGCGGTGCTTCTGATAAGCAGCGTGACCATGGAATTTGCGCGGCGACGGGCGGCGCTGCAGGCGGCGCTCGCTCCGGTGCAATCGATCCCTGGAGTTTCGCTCGGGAATGAGAAATCGTTTCCGTGGCTGGGGATTACGGTGTTGCTCGGTGTTGCATTTCTTTCCGGACAATGGCTGGCTTGGGGAGAACTGCATGCGCGCGGATTTTTTGTTGCCACCAATCCCAACAGTTCGTTTGTGTTTCTGCTGACCATTGCGCACGCGGTGCATCTTTGCGGGGGGATGATTGCGCTGCTTTGGGCGGCGGGCGCTTCCCTGCTGCACAAGCCGGTGGAGGCACGGCGGATCGTGGTAGACATCACGGCATGGTACTGGCATTTCATGGCGGTGCTGTGGATTTACGTCTTTGCGTTGTTGGGGTTTGCGCGATAGCGCGACGGGCATTTCACCACGAAGGGCACTAAGGTTCACTAAGGTTGCATGGATCCTTCGGCGGGCAAACGACGCCCGCCTCAGGATGACAAGGGAAAGGGGAAATTCAGGAATGGCTGACGCCACGCTTCAGCATGATGCTGTGGGGCACGGGACGCCGGGGGCTTACGAGGCGCCTCTGTTTGGAGCTTATTCGAAAAAGGTGGGTATGTGGCTGTTTCTGGCCTCGGACTCGCTGACCTTCGGAGCGCTGCTGGTCGCTTTCAGCTATAACCGGATTTATACGGCGTGGCCCACGCCCTTCCACGTGGCCAGCATCACCAACGCCACGATCATGACGGGCTGCCTGCTGTCGAGTTCGCTGACCATGGTGATGGCGGTGTTCGCGGCGCAGCGCGGCGACCGGTCCTGGACGCGCAACTGGCTGCTGGCCACCATGGCGTTCGGCACAGCGTTCATCGTGCTGCACGGCATGGAGTGGAGCAAGCTGATTGGCGAAGGGCTGACGCTGCCGATTTTCCCGAAACCCGCACACGCCGCTGCCGGAGAGCTGGCGGACATATCGAAGAACACGCCACAGTTTCCGGCGACATTCTTCGGCCTGACCGCGATGCACATGCTGCATGTGACGATTGGCGTGATCTACCTGGGCGTGGTGGCGTTTCGCAAATGGTTTCTGCCGGTGCTGGGAGTGCTTTGGGTTGTCGGGTTCGCGCTGATCCCGTCGGACAATGTCTTCCACTACGGGATTCATGTGTTGCTGATCGCATTGATTGTGGCGACGGTGATTCTGGTTCTGAAGCCGAAGGATTATGACGCGGAGGATGTGGAAGTGTCGGGGCTGTACTGGCACTTTGTCGATCTGGTGTGGATGTTTATTTTTCCGCTGGTGTATTTGATGTCGACCAAGATCATGTAAGGAAGCGAGCCAGGCGCGGTTCACGCGTCGCAAAGAACGCGACGCTTCGCGCGGCTCGATCAGGTCCTTCGGCAGGCAAAAGGCGCCTGCCTCAGGATGACAATTCGCTTAGAGGGGATGACAGATGCACGACGCCGCAACGCATGACGACAGCAAGGGGCAGTATTTCTGGGTGTGGGGAGCGCTGCTGGTGCTGACCGCGATCGAGGTGGTGCTGGGATACAAGCAGGTCTTCGAGCCGGTGCGCATGCTGGAAGTGCTGCTGATTCTGTCGATCATCAAGTCGGCGCTGATCATTGCTTATTTCATGCACTTGAAGTTTGAGCGGGCGATGATGCGCTGGATGCTGGTGATCTCGGTGACGGCGTGCTTCATTATCATGTATTCGTTCTTCTTCAGGGATGCTGCGCGGATTTTGCCGCCGCCCAACGGATTGGGAGTGCAGTAGCGGATATGAAACGCATCGGCAAATTTCGTTTGGCGTTGTTGCTGTTGGTGGCGCTGTGGACGGCGCCGGCATTTTCGCAGGGCTGCGCCATGTGCAATGCGAACGCGAAGGCCACGCCCAAGGAAAGTCAGCGGGCGCTCAACCGGGCTATTTTTGTGATGCTAGCGCCGCCGGTCGCCATTATGATTTTCGGATTCGGTTTTGCGATCCGGTATGGAAAGCGTCGCGACCGGGAGAACGAGTCCGAGCTACAGTAGTCGACCTTCTTCGCAGAGACGTGCTTCGTCTCGCTCACCATCATTTCAATCGCTATCGGCGAAGACGTAGCGAGCTACGTCTCTACGACTTGCTTCGAGTCATGCCACCGCGGCATCGGCTTTTGTTTCCAGCGTGGCACTTTCCTGGGCACCGGTGATACGAAGGAGTTGGAGAGCCCACTTCGCCTTCGCGAACTTGTGCGATGCGACGTACACCAGGAATCCTGCCTGCTGCAGTTGCGCCGCAAAGCGTTCAGCGTCACTGCCCGGGAAACCCAGGCCGGCCAGGGTTCCGGAGTTGCCGCAGAAGGCCGGTGCATCGCGGGCCACGAGCAGGGCATGAAAGAAAGCCTGCGAGCGAATGAAGAAGCCAATGGAAGGCATCACGACGGCACCGAACTCGGAAAGCCAGCCAATCAGACCTGCGATCGCTGCACTGGCCTCGCGCTCCTGGTTGAGAATGTTGGCATCGCGCACGATGGTGGCGATGGGATGAGTGGGCGCGAGCATCAGGCAGATTTGCTCGTTTTCAAACCCCGCGGTATTCAGGGTACGCACGACTTCCGCAACTTCTACTGCATCGGGATAAACGCCGTAGGCCGCAGCAGTATGGTCCATTGTCCTCACACACTCCTTCCTCCCCTCGATTCGCGGCAGTGGAACGCACCCATGCGCGCACGAGGCATCGTGAGATAAGAATGCAAGATATTTTCTTAGGAGCCCAGATTCTGCGACCCTACGAGCAAAAGCGCTGCCAAACTGCCAAGTTGTTGGTGGCGCTAGTGCATATCGGAATCCGATTCGATGGGCTCGCGCATCGCCCCCTTTATTCGTGTAACTTTTTCCCGGTTGATGCGAACTGGCGAGTAGCGAAGAACTTCCGCATACCAGCGATAAATTACGGACTGCCGGTTATCGGAAGCGGCTGTGATCCTGCGTATGTGCAAGTGAGCACAGCCCCGAAGCGAAATGGCACAGGGCTTGCAAGAATGCGGGCAAGAAATACCAAACCAATTCTCTCGGAGGTTCGTGATGAAGAAATCCGTACTACGTCTAGCCATAGTGCTGGCTTTTGCGGCGGGCATGGCCGCTGTGAGTGTACAGGCCAACTCGCAACAACCAGCGCGCGACTCGCAGCAGCCGACCGCTGTGCAACCGCAAAACGATGTGCAGACCCAGGATGCCAAGCCCTTCAGCGGCACGATCGTGAAGGAGAAAGGCAAGTTCGTGCTCAAGGACCCGGCGACGAAGATGAGCTACCAGCTCGATGATCAGGACAAGGCCAAGCCGTTCGAAGGCAAGCAAGTAAAAGTCGTCGGCAAGCTTGACCTGGACACCAACCTGATTCATGTGGAGAACATCGAGGCGGTCTCTTAGGCGGTCTGGATGTACTGGCAACGCGCGCCGCAGTCGTCGCGCGCGGAGGGCCACCCCCTTCGCCCTCCGCGCTTCTAGTGTTGTTGCTCAACGAGTTGGTATTTGTTGCGTCTACACGCGGGCGGGGCGCCCGCGCCACATGTTGTTTCTGCTTTATAATAGAAAGATTCGACAAGCCTCGCGGAAGGCTCTGAGCGGGTGCGCTCGGGGCGAGCGGGGGGCTGTCGGGCCCTTATCCGATGTCTTCTGAATCTACGCAGGCTGTCTTGACTCCCACGGAAAGCATTGTCGTACGCGGCGCGCGCGTGCATAACCTCAAGAATATTGATTTTGAGGTTCCCCACAATTCGTTGACGGTGGTGACTGGCGTGTCCGGTTCGGGCAAGTCGTCGCTGGCGTTTGACACGATTTATGCCGAGGGGCAGCGGCGGTATGTGGAATCTTTGTCGGCGTACGCGCGGCAATTTCTGGAACGGATTGAGAAGCCGGACGCGGACACCATTGACGGGATCGCGCCGGCGGTGGCGATCCGGCAGAAGAATACGACGCGGAACCCGCGGTCGACGGTAGCGACGGCGACCGAGATTTATGACTATTTGCGGCTACTGTTTGCGCGGGTGGGGCGGACGTTTTGCGCGAAGTGCGGACGCGAGGTGAAGAAGGATACAGTCGACGAAGTCGCGGACGCGATTTTGGCGCTGGATCCGGAGACACGGCTGCAGGTGCTGTTTCCGTTGCAGCGGAGCGGGGTGGGAGGGCAGGAATCGGCTAAGACTGCGCGAAACGTTGGCTTGCAGGTGGTGAAGTCAAAATCCCCACCCTCTCGCGAAAAGCGCGAGAAGGGTGGGGCACCCGCTTTGACGGATGCGCTGAAGACTCGGCTGTTTGATTTGCGGAAGAGTGGGTTCAACCGGCTTTACCAGGTGGGGGAGGTTTATGAGTTCTCCACGCCGGAGTCTTTGCTCGACATCAATTTTTCGGAGCCCGTTTTTGTGTTGGTTGATCGGCTGGTGGTTTCGGCGGAGGCTCGGACACGCATTGTCGATGCGATTGAGACGGCTTATCGGGAAGCGGGCGAGGTTATTTTTGAGATTCCGGAGTCGGAGGAATCTGGCGAGCAGGCAACTGCAAAGACAACAGCAACTGCAAAGGCGACGGACAGAAGTGTCCCTCCCACATTGCGGTTTGCGCAGCGGTTTGAGTGCAAGGATTGCAGCTTACGGTATGAGGAACCGGAGCCGCGACTTTTTTCGTTCAACAATCCTTATGGGGCTTGCCCACGGTGCCAGGGGTTTGGGAACACGATCGACTTCGATCTCGACCTGGTGATTCCGGACAAGATGAAGACGATTGCGGATTGTCCGATTGAGCCGTGGACTAAACCGAAGTATCGCCCGCTCTTTACGGATTTGAAGCGGTTTGCCAAGCAAGCGGGGATTCCGCTGGATGTGCCGTGGGCTGACCTGGAGGAGGAGCACAAGAATCTGGTGCTGAAGGGCGAAGGAAAGTTTCTGGGCGTGCGCGGATTTTTTAATCACCTGGAACGCAAGAAGTACAAGCTGCACGTGCGGGTGTTTCTGAGCCGCTATCGCGGGTATTCGCTGTGTCCGGACTGCAATGGGTCGCGGCTGCGGCTGGAGGCGCGGCAGGTCAGGGTCAACGGGAAAAATATCTGCGAGGTTTGCGCGCTTACGGTGGAGGATGCGCTGCGATTCTTTGAGCAGGTTGAGCTGAGTCCGCAGGAGAGCGAGATCGCGGAGAAGCTGCTGGAGGAGATTCGCGAGCGGCTGCGATTTCTGAACGATGTGGGGCTGGAATATCTGACGCTGGACCGGCTGTCTTCTACGTTGTCGGGCGGAGAGGCGCAGCGGATTCAGCTGGCGACTTCGCTCGGGTCGCGGCTTGTGGGGACGCTGTATGTGCTGGATGAACCGTCGATCGGGCTGCATCCCCGGGACACGCACCGGCTGATCAAGATTCTTCATGATCTGCGCGATCTGGGGAACACGATTCTGGTGGTCGAGCACGATCCGGACATCATGCGGGCGGCGGACCGGATTCTCGACTTGGGGCCGGGCGCTGGGGAGAATGGCGGCAAGCTCGTGGCCGAGGGGACTTACGATGAGATCGTGCACAATCCGGTTTCGCTGACGGGGCGGTATCTTTCGGAAGATTTGCGGATTCAAGCGCCTGTGGTGCGGCGGAAGCCGGGGGCGCAGCAGATCAGGATTCGCGGCGTGCGCGCCAATAATCTGAAGGGCGTCGACATCAGCATTCCACTGGGCATGATTGTGGCGATTACCGGGGTGTCGGGGTCGGGAAAATCCACGCTGCTGCATCAGGTGCTGTACCGGGCGTTGGCTCAGGCGAAACAGCAGACTGGCAACGGAGCGACTGGGCCGGCCGCGAGTTGGGAAAGTTTGGAGGGCGATCAGTTTATCGAGGAAGTGGTGCTGGTCGATCAGTCGCCGATTGGGCGGACGCCGCGGTCGAATCCGGTGACGTACATCAAGGCGTTCGATGCCATGCGCGAGCTGTTCGCTTCCCTGCCCGAGGCGAAGAAGCGCGGGCTCGGGCCGGGACATTTTTCGTTCAACATTCCCGGCGGGCGCTGCGAGACTTGTCAGGGCGACGGCACGGTCACGGTGGAGATGCAGTTCCTGGCGGACGTGGAATTGATTTGCGAGGAGTGCAAGGGCACGCGCTACAAGCCGGCGGTGCTTGAGGTGCGCTACCGCGGGAAGAATATTCACGAAGTGCTGAATCTGACAGTGAAGGAGGCGCTGAAGTTTTTTGCCGAGGCGCCCAAGATTACCGAGAAGCTGCGCACACTGGAAGAAGTCGGGCTGGGATATTTGCGGCTCGGACAGTCGGCGACTACGCTGTCGGGCGGCGAGGCGCAGCGCATGAAGCTGGCGGCGCACTTGCAGCCGGCATCGCGGGAGGCGAACCGGAGCGATGGAAGTGAGGGGCGGGTCAGGCGGCGACTGCTTTACATTTTCGACGAGCCCACGACCGGACTGCATTTTGACGACGTCAGCAAACTTCTGGCTGCGTTTCGGCGTCTGATTGAAGCAGGGGGATCGATTGTGGTCATCGAGCATAATCTGGAAGTCATCAAGACGGCCGACTGGGTAATCGATCTGGGTCCGGAAGGCGGGAACCGCGGAGGCAAGGTGGTGGGGGCGGGGCCGCCGGAGGCGATCGCCAAGCTGGCGGGCTCCTACACGGGAAAATATCTGGCGCGCGTTTTGAACGGCAATGGCAACTCGCGATCGCATGGCGCGTGAATTCGTAGCTCGTAAGTTCATGGCCCGTAAATTCATGGCTCGTGAATTGAGGATCGCTCGCGGGCTGGCGGTCGCCGCGCTGCTGGCGTGTGTGCCCGTGCTAGCCGGAGCGCAGGCCACGAATGCGCCTGCGACGCAGACGGATTCACAATCGCAGGACGAGGGAACTTCTTCCAGCGTTCATCACAAGGCGAAAGCGAATTCCGGGCAAACGGTCCACCACACCAAGGTTGCCGAGGAAGATGCACCGCCTCCCGAGCTTGCGAAGGCCGAAGATCTCATCCAGAAACAGGATTACGCCGGGGCTGAGCCGTTGCTGCGCAAGGTGGTGCAGGACGACGCCGCGAATTATGTAGCGTGGTTTGAACTTGGCTTTGTGGAGAACGGGCTGGGCAAGAGGGACGACTCGATTGCGGCGTATCGCAAATCGGTGGCGGCGAAGCCGGATGTGTTTGAGTCGAATCTGAATTTGGGATTGCAGCTTGCCAAGACGGGGCAGCCCGATGCTGAGGGATATCTGCTGGCGGCCACGCAACTCAAGCCCACGAGCCACGTTGCGGAGGGGCAGGCGCGAGCGTGGCTTTCTCTGGGTCATGTGCTGGAGGCGACCAAGCCCGACGAGGCGGTCGCGGCCTACCGGCAGGCGGCGGGTCTGCAGCCGAAGGATCCAGAGCCTCATTTGTCGGCGGGACTGCTGCTGGAAAAGCAGGGCAAGTTTGCGGACTCCGAGCACGAGTACAAACAGGCGCTGGCGCTGGGGCCGTCCAGCGATGCGATGACCGGGCTGGCGAACATTTACATGCGGGGGCATCGTTTACCCGAGGCTGAGGCGGAGTTACGGAAACTGATCGCGGCGAAGCCCGACGAGGGTGGCGCCTACATTCAGTTGGGACGAGTCCTGGCGGCTGAGGGTAAGAACGACGACGCGATTGCGGAATTGCAGGCGGGAGCGAAGCTGGCTCCGGCGGATGTTTCGCTGCAGCGCGATCTCGCCGATCTATACATGACTGCCAAGAAATACGATCAGGCTGAGGCCAGCTATCGCGCGCTGCTGGCGGGCAGTCCCAGTGACGCGGCGCTGCACCAGAGTCTGGGAAAGGCGCTGCTGGAACAGAAAAAGTTCGCTGAGGCGCAGAAGGAATTGCTGGAGGCGGTAAAACTCAAGCCGGATTTGGGCGATGCTTATGGCGACCTCGCGTTTGCCGCCAGCGAGAACAAAGACTATCCGCTGACCATCAAGGCGTTGGATGCGCGGGCGAAATTTCTGCCGGAGGAGGCGATCACGTACTTCGTGCGGGCTTCGGCCTACGATCACCTCAAGGACTACAAGCGGGCGGCGGCGAATTTTCACCTCTTCCTCAACCTGGCTCACGGGAAGTATCCTGATCAGGAATGGCAGGCGAAGCACCGGCTCATCGCTATCGAGCCCAAAAAATAATTCGAGGCAAGGCTGGGACCATGCTTGGGGTGCGGTACTTATTGCGGTGGGGGACGATCACGGTTTTCGCGATGATCGCTGTGCTGAGCGCGCGTGCGGCGCCCAGCGGCGAGCCCACGGTCGAGGAGTTGAAGGGCCGGGTGGCATCGGCGAGCATTGGAGACCGGGCTCACTTGTGCGTCCAGATCGCACAGAAACAGCTGGTGGAGGCTGACAAGCAATACGCGGCCTCGGAAGTTGAGAAGGGCCAGGTGGCTTTGACCGATGTGGTGGCCTACTCGGAATTGGCCCGCGACTATTCGATTCAATCGCGCAAACATGAAAAGCAAACCGAGATCGCGGCGCGCACGATGATCCGCAAACTGACCGACCTCGTGCACTCGCTGGCGCATGACGATCAGGCGCCGGTGCGGGACGCCATCAACCGCCTGGAACGGGTGAGGGATGATCTGCTCAAGGCCATGTTTCCGAAAGGCGCAAAATGACTGCTTCCCTGCTTCGGGCGAGTGTGTGCGTGGCCCTCTTGCTGGCTGCTGGATCGGCGGTGCAGGCGCAGCGCCATCGCGAGCCGCTGACGCAAGTGGAGATCGACCAGATTCGCGACGCCAGTTGGGAGCCGCAGAAACGGCTGACGCTCTACATTCAGTTCACGCGGGCGCGGCTGGTGAAGCTGGAGGATATGCGGAGCGATCCCAAGACGAAGGATCGTCCGCGGCAGACGCACGACTTGCTCGACGACTTTCAATTGCTGTACGACGAGCTCAACGACAATATCGACACCTATGTCGATCGCAAGGATGATATCCGCAAGCCGCTGAAGCTGATCATTGCCGCCGATACAGAGTTTCAGGCGAAACTGCGCGCGCTGAAAGATGCGGCCGACGTTCCGGCGGACGAGGCTCGGCAGTACGAATTCGTTCTGACTAACATTCTGGATACGGTGGAGACCTCGGCCGAGGACCACCGCAAACTGCTGGCGGACCAGGAAGATGCGGCCAAGCATAAGAAGCTGAATTCGAATTCCAGCGCCAAGAATGGGAAGCCGGAGTAGGAGGTTTGACTTCGGACTTCGGACTTTGGACCTCAGCCCACTGGGGTTTCATCATTCTCGCCGTTCCTTTCTCTGCTTTCTTCTTTCCTCTAAGGCGTGGGAAATCAATGGGCCGGGTGCCCCATTTCTCGCGCGTTCTTTGCGGGAGAAGTGGGGATTTTCGATGCGAAGTCGAAGGGAGTGTCCGTCCCGCATTTTTTTGGGGACCAACTCTACAGTTTGGCGTGGCGGAGACGGAGGGCGTTGGTGATCACGCTGACGGAACTAAAGCTCATGGCAGCGGCGGCGAAAATGGGGCTGAGCAGGATGCCGAAGAACGGATACAGAATGCCGGCGGCGATGGGGACTCCGAGGGCGTTGTAGATGAAGGCGAAGAAAAGGTTCTGGCGGATGTTGCGCATGGTGGCCTGGCTCAGCTTGCGGGCGCGCAGGATTCCGGTAAGGTCTCCTTTGACCAGGGTGATGCCTCCGCTCTCCATGGCGACGTCGGTGCCAGTGCCCATGGCGATGCCGACGTCGGCTTGCGCGAGTGCGGGGGCGTCGTTAATGCCGTCTCCGGCCATGGCGACGACTCTTCCCTGCTGCTGGAGTTTGCGGATAATTTCGAGTTTGCCTTCGGGGAGGACTTCGGCTTCGAACTCCTGGATACCCAGCTCCGTGGCAATCTCTGCCGCGGTGGTGCGATTGTCTCCGGTGAGCATGACAATTCCGACATTATTTTTCTTTAGTTCGTCCACGGTGCTCCTGGCCGCAGGCTTGATCGGGTCGGATACGGTGAGCGTCCCCGCGAATTTGCCATCGATGGAAACCAGAAGCGTCGTCCCTCCTCTCACCTGCAGCGTCCCGTAGCCCGAGCCACTGGTCAAAGCTCCAATTTCAAACATGAGAGCTGTGTTGCCGATTGCCACCTGATGTCCTTCGACGGTGCCGCGCACACCTTTACCCGGAATGGAGGAAAAATCCTGGGGCTCGGAGAGGGCGAGCTTTTTCGCGGTTGCGCCGGCGACGACGGCGGCAGCAAGCGGATGCTCGCTGGCGCGTTCGAGGCTGGCGGCCATGCGGAGAAGGTCGTCGATGGCGTCTCGGTTAGAAGAGGATGTGCCGACCAGCTGCGGCTTCCCTTCCGTGAGTGTTCCGGTTTTGTCGACGACTAAGGTGTCGACTTTTTCCAGGGTCTCGAGGGCTTCGGCGTTTTTGATCAGGACTCCGGCGTGGGCGCCGCGGCCGGTGCCGACCATGATGGCCATGGGAGTAGCCAGACCGAGGGCGCAGGGGCAGGCGATGATGAGAACCGCGACGGCGTTCACGAGGGCGTGTGCGAGGCGAGGCTGGGGACCGAAGACGAACCATGCGACGAAGGTGATGGCGGCCACGGCGACGACTGTGGGAACGAACCAGGCGGCGACGCGATCGGCAAGCCGTTGAATGGGGGCGCGGCTGCGCTGGGCCTGGCCGACGAGTTGGACGATGCGAGCGAGCAAAGTTTCAGAGCCGACGCGCTCGGCTCGCATGATGAACGATCCCGTCGAGTTGATGGTGGCGCCGATCACTTGGCTGTCGGGAGATTTCTCTACGGGGATGGATTCGCCGGTGATCATCGATTCGTCGACGGAACTGCGGCCTTCGAGGACGACGCCATCGACGGGAACCTTTTCTCCGGGGCGGACGCGCAGGCGGTCGCCGGGCTTGACGTGTGCGAGGGGGGTGTCCTTTTCTGTTCCATCTGCGGCCAGCAGGCGCGCGGTTTTCGGGCTTAGATCAAGGAGCGCGCGAATGGCAGCGCTGGTGCGGCTGCGGGCGCGGAGTTCCATGACCTGGCCGAGCAGGACCAGCGTGGTGATGGCGGCAGCGGCTTCAAAGTAGACGTCGGGATATCCGCCCATGCTTCGCATCGAAGTGGGGAAGATTTGCGGCGCGATGGTCGCGACCACGCTGTAGATATAGGCCACGCCAGTGCCCAGGCCGATCAGGGTGAACATGTTGGGGCTGCGGTTGACCAGCGACGTCCAGAAGCGCTGGAAAAATGGCAGGCCGCACCACAGGACGACGGGCGTGGCGAGGAGGAATTCGATCCTCGGCAGATTGATCAGCACACCGTTTAGCTCTAGATCGACCGTCACTTTGAAGCCATGCCACAGCATGCTGCCCATCGCAATGGCGAACAGCGGTGCGGTCAGGACGAGGCTCACCCAGAAGCGGCGGGTCATGTCGCGCAGTTCGGGATTCTCTTCTTGCGCCGCGGTGACCGTGCGCGGCTCCAGCGCCATGCCGCAGATGGGGCAGTGTCCGGGGCCGGGGCGGACGATCTGGGGATGCATGGGGCAGGTGTATTCGGTGCGGGTGGAGGCCAGCGGGACGTCGGGCTCGAGCGCCATGCCGCAGGATGGGCAGGCTCCCGGTTTGGTCTCGTGAACTTCGGGGCACATGGGGCAGACGTAGGACACCCGGCTTTCGGCTTCCGGCTTTCGGCTTCCGGTCGCGGACTTCGGAGCCCCGGCGGCCGCGGGCATTCGGAGGGTTACGAGGCCCGATGCAGCCGGTCGGTTGAGATACGCTGGCGGGTTGGACTTGAACTTTTCAACGCAACCGGCGCAGCAGAAATAGTAGTTCTTTCCGGCGTGCTCGTGGACGTGTTTCGCCGTCGCGGTGTTCACGTTCATGCCGCAGACGGGGTCACGCTCAGTCGGGGTAGGGACAGTCATTGGGTCGGTCGTTCGGGCGTCCGTGCGATGGCCTTTCTTTCGCCGCTCCGCGGCTTGCTGATTTCTAGCGCGTAACTTTGCGCGTAACCCACAGCTTGCGCTGTGGGCTGCATTCTGTCGCCGCTCCGCGGCTGCCTCTTTTGTCACGTCCTGTGCCGTTGGATCGCGAATGCACTATATTGGATTCATCCGGTGGGACGCCGGGGTCATCCAAATTCATCATACCGAAGGGTGGAGCACATGACTTATTTGGAGCTGGTTTTCAATTATGGAGCGATTCCGGGCGAGAACGAGTTGCGGGCGATTGATACGATGCGGGAGGTCTACGGCATCCGGCGGGTGCAGTTCAACGCAAAGGAGCACACGGTGCGGGTGGAGTTTGATGCTTCGCGGATGAAACAGGATGCGGTGGCCAAGTTGCTGCGGAATGCGGGAATCGACGTGCGGGAGCCGGTGGCCTTGGCTTGAGAGGATTGGTTCAGGATTCCTGCGAAGAACAAGGGCAAGATCAACTTCAAAAGCGACGGACAGGAGTGTCCGTCCCACATAAGCTTTACTTTGCCCAAGCGGTGCTCCGCACAAGCTATGCTGCATGCAAGACCAGCCTGGGGGAGGGCTGTTTTGCGCTTGGAGGAGAAGCAAGGGGTGCTCACAGAAAACCTCTGGCCGAAGTTATTCTCTGAAGCACCCCGTTGCGCGCCACTTCGTCTGGCCTAGAATGTTGCAAGCGACTTGCCATCCGTAAATCGTTCAAAATAAGAGCTCATTCGGATTTCAGCACGGTAGGAATTGCTTGCTGCGGGAAAGAATTACTCCGGGCGTTGGAGGCGATGCGGGGGGCCAGCGACCGCCTGTCGAAAGAATTGATCCCGGTTCAGGGTGCTGCGATCTGGCTGGCGTTTACGGATGCGGCGACGGGGGCTTGAACCCCAGGCTGATTTCCGTATCGCCCGACGCGGCCCTTGAAGGGCCCGCTCTTTCACGGTCGTGCCGGCATTTCCGACGGGCGTCCGGCGGGGGTCATTCGACGAGACGACGCGGAGCTGCGGCGCAACCGACAAGTAGTGGCTCAGTTTGAATTTCTTCGCGTACTTTAAAGCCGCAACGTAGGCGAAGGCTTTCAAATTGAGCCACGACCGATCAGTAGAAGAAGTTGCCGCTGCGCCGCTCCAGACGTTACAATGATTTTTCAGCTGGCCGTGAATTTCAGTACGTCGTTCGCGCATAGACGGTCTGGTTGAGCAGAGATGGGCGAACGCCAGTTCATTCCATTCTGTCGTGTGGTTATCGCTGAAAAACCTGCGCCCTTAGCTCAGTTGGATAGAGCGACTGGCTACGAACCAGTAGGTCGGGAGTTCGAATCTCTCAGGGCGCACCATCTTTTCAATCACTTAGAAGTTCCATCCTGCCGGAAAACGGCTCACTGTCCGTGTACTGTCCGTGTTTCAAAAAAAAGCCCACCGAAAAAATCTTTCGAGGGGTCTTCCGAAAGGCCTCTTCCCTGCTTCAGTTGACGCCGGCCGATCGTTGCGGCATGGCCGCAATCTTCTCGCGCAGCGCAGATGCTTGCTGCTGCCGGTATTCCTGCGTCGCCCGAAGCGCGTCACGCTGGTCGCGATCGTTGGTGATGTTGTAGCGATCGAACATCGACCGCGTTTTGTGTCCCGAGATAGTCATCGCGACCGTCTCCGGGACGCCAGCCCGCACCATATCTCGAACGGCACTCCGGCGGAAATCGTGGAAGAGGCGACCTATATACTTGAGTTCCTCGCGCGCCCAGGTGCGGGAACAGTTCGCGCAGTTGTATTCCGCATCGACCGGACCTTCGCACGTTGGACAAACCAGCTTGCCCACTCCAGCCATACAGCAAGCCGTCCGCCATACCTTCCGAAAGTCCCCAATGGGCTCGCCATCGCGGTGGAAAATCCACGCCGACAGCACCAACGGCCGACCTTCCATTTTCACTCGCCGGGCTTCGCGTCGACGCTCGATCAGTTCAGCCAGCTCCCCTTCCAGGGGCACTGCGCGGGCCTCGCCGTTCTTTGCATTCTCCGCGCGCAGCCGGAGGACATCTCCGTCGACGTCTTCCCACTTGAGAGAGGCCAGCTCCCCTCGGCGCATCCCGGTGAAGTAGGCGAATCGGACGAAATCCTTCATGTATGCGGGCAGGTTGTCGACAACGGCTCGAAATTCAGTCTCACCAAAGAAGCCCTGCCGCTCGTTCCCTTTCTCCGACAGATGCCGAATATCTGGAGCGCTGGTGAGGCGCTTCCGCTGAATCCCAAAGTGGAACGCTTGCCCTAACAGTTGAGTAGTTCGGTTGATCGAGGCGGGCGCGGATCCCTCGGCCAAGCGCTGCTCGATGTACTTGTCGACATCGTCGGCCGTGAGTGCGATCGCTCGCAGCTCGCCGAAATCGCGGCGCACGCGGTTCAGGTTGCTCGTGTTCTGCTGACTTTCCTTGCCGCGGAATTTGAGATCGCGTTCGAGGGCGCAGCAAAGGCAATCACACTTTGCTCTCACCTCCTGGTCCGCGTCCAGGTCGCATGAGATTTTGACGCGTTCGGCGGCCGGACCGACGAAGGGCCTCACGCCGAGCTGGTCGGCGCCGACTTCGCGCCGTCGTGCCTGGAGGAATTTCTCCGCCTTCTTGGGATCGCTGTGGCCGGTGCTTTCGCGGAACTCTCGGCCGCGAAGATAATAAGCGCACCACAACACAGCTGAGTTTTTGCGCGCGAAAATTCTTCCGTTGCCTCGCATCAGCGGCCTCCTTTGACCACGTAACACGAAAGTGCTCGGGTCACGATGTCTTGAACCGTACACTCTTCCTTGATCGCCGCGATCTTCGCGAATTGCCACAAGCCCGAAGATATCCGCAGCGTGGTCTTGATCATCTTCTCGCCCTTGATCTCCGCTTTTTTTGTGCTCTGCGACTTCTTCATGTCGTGCTCTCCTGTCGCCGGACGCGACGGGAGCATTATCCGCCTACGCCGTATTGCTGTCAATGCCTCTTTTTGAGATATTCAGCGATGCCGGCACTGGAGAACAGCAGCTTCCTGCCCTCTCGGCGCGTGAAAGGGAACTTCTTATGATGGCGGTACAGATATTCCGTGCTGATGCCGAGGCGGCGCGCGGCTTCCTCAACGTCGACTAGCTCGTCGGGAGTGGAAGCGACTGGAGCGGGCGCCGAAAGACGGGCCATCGCCGTGCAGCGCACTTGTTCCAGTTGGCCCAACAGCTCGGGCAATTCCTCGGGAGGTAGGGCCCGCGCCGCGGCCAGGACGGATTGTAGGTCGGGTCTCATTTTCAGTTCTCGATATCGAGATGGCTCTGCTCCACGTCGGCGCGCAGACCGATGCCGAGATAGAGAGTGCCTTTGTTAACGTTTTTGGGCTTGAAGCCCAACTCCCGGAGTTTGATGGCGAAGGCCATCTCCTTAAGCGGGTACCTCTCTCCCGCGGCTTTGGCTTCTTCTTCGTAGGCGCGAAAGAGCGGCCGCAGCAGAGAACTGCAGCGCTCATTGACGACGCAGCGATTCTGCAGGTAGTGCGCAAAAAAGTTCATATCCTCGCGCCAGGTCTCTTGCGCCAGGTTCCATTCTTCGGGCAGCTCGCCCAGTCCTTCTCTGCACCAGCGCACAGCGCCGGCGACCGCCCAGGCCAGGACACCTTCCGCTTCGGCTTCGAGTTCGGAGGCCTCGATCCTTTCCTTTTTCGGGACGGTAGCGCCGAATTGCACGACCTTCAGGCGGCTCCAGTCGGCGTCGCCGGTCTCCTTGACGACGGGAGTGTAGTTGGTGTCGATAAAGATGGTGTAGGTCTCGGGGAACACCACGCCGTCTTTACACTTGTGATTCGCTTTGATCGTCCCCCTGCCCTGGCACAGCCGCTTGAGCAGTCCCACATTCAGCCGCCCGTACTCTTCGACTTCGGAGGTGTTCACGAAACGCTTGCCCCGCAGATCCGCAAGATCAGAGAGCACGTTGGGCGTCATCTCGTGAGACATGATCGTTTCCATACGCAAAGCCCCGGCGTATTCTGGAATCAGTTTCTGCCCGTACAGCGTCAAAAGAGTCGTTTTCCCAACGTCCCTTGGCCCAAGAAAAAAGAAGATCATTTTCTCCGTCGTCACCCCGACCAGCGCGTAGCCGAGAATGGTTTGGAGATGCAGGACGGCGCCATGCCCTACACTGCGCGCGAGAAATTTCAGGAACAGATCGCAGCGCGCGGCCGGGGCATAGTTGAAATGAATCAGCTTGGTGATGAGATCTTCCCGGCGATGGGGACGGAGTTCGCCAGTTCTCAGGTCGACAGTACCGTTCAGGAAGTTGAGAAGATAGGGATTCTGGTCCAGCTGCTCAGGAAGAATGGAGAGCTGCTCAAGAGTGCCGGCAACTTTGATGGCGTTTTCAATCGGCCTGCGATTCAGGGAACGGTAGGCGAACTTGGTCGCGATCTCATCCCGGGCCGCGGCCGCCTGTGTGACCAGCTGCAGCAAGACTTCATGCATGAGACGAGCAACTTTGCTTTGTGCGTCCGGTTCAAACCGGTGCCCGTCCCATACGAACCATCTGTCCAGGGGCTCGCAGAAACGGATATTGTCGCCATGCATCGCGAGGAGACGTTGTGCGTTGCCATAATCGCCTAGCGGATATGCGTCCTGGTCGGTGAGCCTGACATCGTTCTCCAAGGCGCCGCTCATCGGCTTTCGATCTCCCCAAGGCGTTGCCGAATGGCGGCGATGGTATCGACGGCTGTACTAAACGGCTCCTGAATCTGTTTGTGGGTGCTGTTGAGCAGCGTGCGGATTTCGCGCAACTGCCACAGGTCGCGCAGTCGGTCAAGCCTCCGACTCATCGGCAGCGCCGTCACTACGCCATCCTCCAGCGAAACCAGACAGGCCCAGCCGACGCGATAAAAAAGACCGGCGCGCTCCAGTTCGCTGGCAATCACGTTGGCGTCGTAAGGGGGCGCGAGGCGCTGCATGGCCTCAAACACATGCCGATAAGCTTCATACGTGAAGAAGTCAGCTGTGGCGGCCTCGAGCAGTTCCGCGGCTTGCTGCGCATCGAGCAGGGCGGCGCCGAGCGCGGATCGCTCTTCATTCAAACTGGCGAGCACACGATTGCTTGACGCCGGATGGCGCCGAGCCGTAGCATTTTGCTTGTACATGATTTGTCCAGGGCGGGCCCGCGGTTCAGGCGGCTCGCCTGTTTTATTTGTGGGCAGTGCTGATCAGCTCTTCCAATTTGAGCCGCAGGGAATCCAACTGATCGGTGATGACTTTGGTTTCGGCGCGCGGCAGGTGACCATCGACAACGTTCGCGCGCAAAACCCAGCAGCATTCCTCGAGCATCTGTGGAGCCAGGTCAGCGGGCGGAGTCGGGAGCATCTCTCTGGGCATCTGTACTTCTCCTTGGGGAAATAAAAAAAGGCCACCGGCGAACCGATGACCCTCTCTTGAGAAAACGTCCCCTACTTCTATAAGCGCGACATGGAACGGCCAACCTGTGGAAAACTTCTTCGGTCCACTCGCTCGCTCAGCCGAACCGGAATGTCCGCTGGGACCAGGCGACTCAGTTCCCACTCCATCTTCGGATCCACGTACTCCACGCCAGCGCTCCCCATCCGAATCGTGCGCTTGAAATAGTCCGCAATGACAGGGTTTGCCTTGTCCATCTCCGCAATCGCCCTCTGGATCGCCCGCGAAACTGACTGCCGTCCCCGTTCCGCGCTGTCCTTGAGTTTCCGCGTCCGCCCGCCCAGCCCCACGTTCTTCGCCAGCCACTCCTCACTCGCTCGAATCTCCTCCGCCAACGTGTCCGCCACACTGACTCTCCCGGCCGCCCGCGCCGCAATCTCTTTGCGCTTGAGCTGCCCGAGTACTCGCTTCGCATTTGTCAATGTTTGCGCATCCGTCTGGTCCTCCGTGAACTCCTCCACCTGATAGCCCAGCGATTCTTCCCTCGAAACTTCTTCCCCGTCCTCTACGTCAACACCTGAGAAGTGCTGCCGCAGTTGCTCCACATTCGGGCTCCCGGTCCCCGCCGTCAACCCCATCTCCGGATTCGCCACCTGGTCCCCGCCCGCCAGCGCCATCACCCGCCGATTCCCCATACTCTTCCCCGCGTTCTCCAACACCACATACAGATATTTCATGCCGATCGTGTCCCCAACTTCGCAGCTTTCCCCCTCCACCTCAACCCACCATCCCCCCTCCACCGACCGCTCAAATATCCCCATCCCGACCCTCCATTCGGTACAGTGTCCCGAATCCCATCCTATCCCCACTCTCCTGTGCAAAACTGCTCAAAATCGCCCAAAGTGGAGCCTTACCTTGCACCGCATGGACCCTACCCTCCACCTGTAACCAACTCTCTATATTCAACTTACATCGGAAAAATCAAGAGTGGAGGCTTACCTACCAAGTCCTTCCCACTACCCCTCGCTATAGGAGCGACTGAAAAAGGCCTAAAAGCCTCCACCCTCCACTGTTTTGCACAGCCGCCATGACTCATTCGGTACAGTGTTCCGAATATTCGGTACACCCCCAAACCTCCAAAATGCTATCGTCGGCCATGGCCACTTGCACCATTTGTGGGCACCCTAAAAGAGTCGAGATCGAGGCCTCGATCTTTGCTGGGAGATCACTTCGAAAAATCGCCGGTGAGTTTGAGACGAGCCCGCAGTCTGTGCAGCGCCACAGCAAACACCTCCTGGAGAAGCGCGCGAAGGAAGTGAAGGAGGTCATGGTGGAGAAAGCGCCGACGACAGATGATCTGCTCTATCGAGTAGAGAACCTGGTGAACCGATTCGAGGAAATCGCAGTCGCTGCGAAAGAGGCGAAGGATGTGCGCGCAGCCATTGCAGCGCTGAAAGAAGTTCGTGGCTGTCTCGATCTGCTGGCACGACTCCGCGGCGAACTGAATGCTGCGACCGTCAACGTGCACATTGACCAGGTCGTGAATATTAAAACCGATGGTGATCCAGACATCGAGGTTGCGCTGCTGATCGCACGCGCGACTCATGGCTTCGACGAGGAAGAACTGCGCAGATTCAAGACACTGGCAGCACATGCGGGACGAGCGCAGATGCTGCTGGAGGCGGACAATCCACGGACAGCGGCTGCAAGTGATGGTGAGGCAAGAGCCCTGGAGGGCGCGTTTGGTGCTGCACCGAACGGTCCGTGAGATTGTTACGGTTTGTAGCTTCGCCAGTCGTTCGCCCTGGCATAGTCGCTTTAGAATGGCCATTCCCGCATGCAGGAAGACGCTGCGCGAGGGTTGATCCGTGAGGGAGGCATCGAATGTCAGACCGTAAGCTTGCTGATCGACTACGGGAAGCGGTCGCACGCCGGGAAGCGGCTGGGCGCTTTGATTGGGATCGCATGGCGCGGTCGACGCAACGGCTGCCCGTTGGGAATTGGCGGAACTGGTTAATTTTAGCCGGCCGCGGTTGGGGCAAAACTCTGACTGGTGCACAGACGTGTCGCATCTGGGCGAGAGAGTTCCCCTACATCGCTCTCGTTGGCGCGACGATCGAGGACGCCAGAGATATTATGGTCGAAGGACCGAGCGGCATTTTGTCAGTCTGTCCGAACCATGAGCGGCCTGCGTACTATCCTGCCAAGCATTCTCTCGAATGGCCAAACGGCTGCAAGATGTCAGTCTTCACTGCGAGCGAGCCGGAGCGCCTTCGCGGTAAACAATTCTGCAAACTGTGGGCGGACGAGCTCGCGTCCTGGCCGTATCTGAGAGAGACGTGGGATCAGTGTGCTTTCGGTTTGCGGCTGGGAAAGAATCCGCAGAGCGTCATCACGACGACGCCGAAGCCGCTGAATCTGCTTCGCAGTTTGCTGCACAACCGCACGACGTATGTGACGAGAGGAAGCACATACGAGAATCGCGACAACCTGGCGGAGCAGTTTTTCAGCGAGATCATCAACCGGTTCGAAGGGACGCGACTGGGCAAGCAGGAATTGAACGCCGAGATCTTGAGCGACAATCCGGGCGCACTGTGGACGTTGGCTGGGATCGAGGCGGATCGAGTGATGAAGGTGCCCGATCTGGAGCGGGTTGTGGTGGCGATCGATCCATCGGGGACGTCGACGGAGGCCAGCGACGAGTGCGGGATTGTGGTAGCGGGTCGAGACGGGCAACGGAAGCCGCACTTCTATGTGCTGGCAGATTTGAGTTTGCGGGGATCGCCGGAAACGTGGGCGAGGAAAGCGATTCTGGCGTATCACGCGCATGGAGCGGACCGGGTGATCGCGGAAGGAAATTTTGGCGGCGACATGGTGGAGTCGGTGCTGCGAAACATTGATGCGAATGTGTCATTCAAGAAGGTGACGGCGAGCCGCGGGAAGCTGATCCGAGCGGAACCGGTGGCGGCGCTGTACGAGCAGCATCGGGTTCATCATGTGGGAGTGTTCGAAGCACTCGAAGAGCAGATGGTGAATTATGTTCCTGGAAGTCCGGGATCGCCAGACCGAATGGATGCGGCCGTGTGGGCGGTCAGCGGGCTGATGGAGGATGGCAACCCGTTCTTTGGATGGTTGCAGCGGTGGAAGTCGGACAAGGACAAGGGCGAGGCGGAAGCGATGGAGGAGATTGCACCAGGTGTCACCTTGGGCGCGCCGCAGACGTTGATTGCGCCTGGCACGATCACGGTCAATTCTCCGCGGACGGACCACATGGGGAATCCGATCTCAGCAGCGGAGGCAGCCCGCAGGGGCGGGATCGTGTCGACGCAAACGCCAGCGCCGGTGCCGTTCCGGTTTGAAGATCCGCACGGGGTGTTGAGTCGTCCCGCGGCTCGGCGGTGAAAGAGGGGCCCACCCGGTCGACGTTTTGGAGGATGCGAGCATGACGCCAATCGAAACATTCGAGTTCATTGCGTGCCTTGCCGCCATGCAGCGTCTCGGGAGGGACCTCTGGGAGTATGTCAAGAAGGAGCGTCACACCCGCATCGTTGAGCCTAAGCTCCGGATGAAGCAGGTGTTCTTGGATGAAGCCCAGTGGTATGAAGAACGCGCTGCATTGCTGGCAGGTTTCCATTTTCAACTGACAACCGCGTTCGACGTGAAAAAGCCGCCCGACAAATGGAAGCTCGCTGAAATGGTCTCTAAGCTCGACCGTCAAGACCAGGAGTTTGCCATGAAATGCACCGACTACGACGCCCTGGCAAAATGGGCACTGTGGAAGGGGCAAGAGTGCCACGACAACGCAGACCAAGCTTCGCGCATGGCAACGGAAGTGGACTACAAAATCCTGTCGGAATTTTGAAAAGCCAGGCGCCCTGCTCTATTTGCGCCCGCGCGGCAATGATGAGGTATGGATGTGTCGGGCAGGGCTCAAGCGGAAATCGATCGCGCCTTGCTCGTTGGGCCGGCCGCCATCGTTGCGCAGAGTGACGTGACCAATATTGCCCTGGTGACCTCGCGCGTCGACTGCCAGTTCCGGCGCTGGCCGTTGGGCTGCTCGTTCGGCTTCAACCTGCATGAGTGGACTCCAGACGACTCGCCCGTAAGGTTCCATGAAAGGATTTCTCCCTCAAGGGTTTTTCGTGCCGTGCCGTTCGCAGGCGAGTGTAGTCCGCGCAAGCTGTGGCTGTCACGGAAAAGAGCATTGGATGTGCCTGGTTATGCGACACGTCTAACCGGGAGGTGGGTCTTCAATATTGATGTCGACCCCTGTGATCTTGTTCGTGGGTTCACCTCTATTTTATGCCACCCTTGCTTGCAGAATCTGTTCCTGGAAAGCTATCCCCATCACTCCCGGAATTTCTCACCTTAACGTTGACTTTATGCTATGGATTCAGTACCTTGAATGGAGTGTGATTTTAAAATCACACATGGCGGAGGCATTGGCGCATCGGTAAGCACCAGTGGATTTATAATCCACGATCCTTGGACGGGATTTGAGGGTTCAACTCCCTCTGCCTCCGCCAACGCTTGCTTTTATACCACAATTACGTCAGTGTGTAGCGGGCTCTTGAATTACCTCGGAGGCGGTGCTATCCTTGTGTGAATTAAATGTCACACCTTGAGGGGAGGCCCCGCAATGATTTGTGGATGCATTCCCGAAAGAAATCCGGCTTTACGAAACCTCCCTTGGTCACGTTCCCTTCTCAGATTGGATGGACTTCCTAGAAGGGCAGGACATCTACGAAATCATCATGGTCAGACTGGACACAGTAGAGCGGGGTTCTCTGGGTAAGACCAAAAGCGTCGGAAGCGGCGTCTCTGAAATGATTGTCGATCATGGAAACGGGTATCGAATCTACTACGGGTTAATCGGGCCCAAGGCAGACATTGTTGTTCTGCTGAATGGTGGCGAAAAACGCACACAAGAAGCAGACATCAAGCTAGCCAAAGAATACTGGAACGACAAAGAGTTTAACCATGGCGAAGACGATTAGAACTTATAGCCAGTGGAGACAAGAAAAACTTACTGATCCCGAGCGCGTTGCCCGCTATCTCACTGCGGCAAAGCGAGAATCTAGGGAGGCTTTCCTCCATGCTGTCAAAAATGTCATCCAAGCAAACCAGGTGACGAAGATCGCCAAGGAAGTAGGCGTGACCCGCGAAAGTGTGTATCGCTCTTTTTCGGCGGAGGGAAATCCTGCATTTTACACAATTGATGCTGTGCTTGAGGCACTAGATATTGAGATTGGATTCAGTCCGACTGCGAAAACTGCGGGGCCGCTTCCAGTGCCGAACACTGATGAAAGTTATCCTAGGCGCCGGATACACAAGGTAGACGATAAATCTCCTGCAACTGGAAGCACACTAGCGCAGGCATTACCGGTAGGTACTGCTGGTACAGGAATGCAGTGGGCAGCATCGGGGAATACTGGCAATATCAACGGGACTGTTTTCGTGGTGCCAAATGCAGAGCCCTCAACCCCAAAGAACCAGAACCCTAGTTTCCTAAACCCAATTTCCTCTGCGAGGATTTATGAGCTTGGACAGCAAAGTACCGGAGTTGCCCATATCGAAAATCGAATATAAGAAAGCTCCAGATTTCGCTTCAGCGTATGCGAATAATGTGTTTCTGGAGTCGAGCCTATGGGATCTGAAATTAATCTTTGGGCAGAACGATCAACAGCTCGGCGTTAATGCAGTTGTACAGCATACGGCGATTACTATTCCGTGGGCCCAAATCAAAGTGCTTAAGTATTTCTTGGACTCACACTTGGCCGCGCACGAGATTATGAACGGACGAATCATTATCCCTCTTAACGTCATTCCTCCTGTGCTCCCCGAAGCACCCAAAGAATTACTTAAGGACAATCCAAAACTGCCAGAGGTTGTGGCAGTCCTTAAATCCAAGTACGATTCCTTCATTGCCATCAATCCGGAGGCGGCTCCGATTGTCACAGATGCAAAACAAAGGAAGCAATGAAGACCGATAAGGGCCAATTCGATGAAGTTCTCCGTCGTATGTTTAGAGAAGTCTCCGCAGAAGACATCTGATATATTTCGCGCAATGGTACCGCTGGGGATAGTCCGTTCGGTGTGAACGATTTCCAACATCGGTGATTTGTCACGGGAGTGTGCACGGCGATCATGAATCCGTGCACCGGTGCACTTCCAAGGCACCGATCCGCAGGCCCGGGTGATGGGCTCCCTCTTAACCAAAACGTCCACCGGGTGGACAGATTCGAACGACAGAGGCTGACCCCCCAGAACGGAAAATCAGCCTCGCGCTCGTCGGTCCGGCAGACGGTCAGCTCGGGTTTCCCAACCGGCCCCTGTTCTCACCGACCCTGCTCGCGGCTCTGGGTGGGCCGCGCATCCTGCTCTGGTCGCCATGTGATTTGCATTTTCTCTCCGTGCCGGGTACCGATGTCTCCGAGGAGCGAATGGACGCCGGCGACGGACGCCCACTCGCTGCCCTCCTCGGATTTTCGCGGGCTGCACCACCCTGCGAAACTGTTCGAATCCTTCCACCCGGGTGGACAGATTGGGCGGCGAGGGAGCCGATCAGCTCCCTGGCAATGGAGTCGGACGGCGCCGTCCTGCGGTTGCGATCGGACGCGGGTCTTTCAGAAAGTCTTTCCGAACGTGCAAAACGCCATCGTCGACCGCTCGGCACACTCGGCACTGGCACCCGGTCGGCCATGCCGTCTTGATATGCCGTAACACTGGGTAGTAGGAATGAACGGTCGCTCCGGGCCTCGTCATGGATGCGCTCATCTGGTTTTTACTTTACGAGTAGCGGCAGCCAAAGACCTGCCAAGTCAAAGCCGCCGCCTCTCGCATGCCGCGCAGGCTGGCCCACTTTTCGCAGGAGCGGCCAGTCACGCAGCCATTCGCCAGGCTCAAAGGAGAAGCAAAGGACCCGGCGAAACTTATTACCCGGCAGCGCGAAGACTGTCTTTACGCTTGGCCGGAATGATCGCGAGACCTCGGAACAACGTCGAGTGTCGGAACTCAAATTCGTTCGCCGCGTTGACATGCGCCAGGCTCGCTGCGAGAAGACGCTCGGCGACAGTCGTCATCAGACCGTAAATCTGCCGTTTGTGCTCTTCATCCAGCGCGGTCCTGTCGTGCGCGCCTAAGAGCGTCATCAGTTCGTGGGCGTCCGCGCAGGCCGCTTCCCATTCCTCCAGGATCGAGGCAATCAGTTCGTCGCATCTTGCAGCCGCTTCCTTCACGACATGGTTCTGTCTCTGCTGATCACGCTCGGCCGCCAGTACGCTCGCCTCGCGCGTCATCGGCCCCAGCTCCGACTGGAGACTCGAGATGCGCAAGCGCAGGCCTTCCTGTTGACGCTCGATCGCGATCTTCTCTTGCTCAAGCGCGTCGAGCTGCGCGGGGGCGCCGGCGTCATGCTCGCTGCAGCGAACCTTCAGCTGCGACGACAGCGCCGCGATCCGGCCCAGCTGGGACTCCAGGCGTTCGGCCTCCGTCGCCATCGCGTTCAGCCGACTCTGGTGCAGCGTGATCGCTGTCTGCATTTCTTCGAGCGGATCGCGCTCAGGTTCTTGCGGAGTGACCAAAGCTATCGGTGACATCGGCGCCGCCTTTCTCTGCATGAAATTCAGCCATCGCATTTCTCGTGCTCCTCTGACGGTCATTGCAGCGACGCATTCCACAATTCCTCGCCGCCTGGCTGCCACTCCAATCCGATCTTGACGCAGACACCGTTGACGTACAAACGCGCCAAGCTCTCGTTCTCGTCCTCAGCCATCTCCGCACAAAGCGCCAACTCTTCCTCCGACAGTTCGGCCGCCGCGGACTTGGTTGCAATCGTGCGCCTGGCTCGGGCTGCCGCTGCTTTCGCTGCGTCCTGCATCCGCGTCTGCTGACTTACTTGGAACACTCTCTGCTCGTTCATTGAGGAAGTCCTCCTTCTGTCGGGAGTGGATTCACCACTACGTGCGCTAGCTCTGCGGACCGCCCCTGCGCCCTAACTCGCGCGCAGCGTAGACGCCGGCAGTCATGCCGTCCCGCTTCGCAATGGCGGCCACGGTCTCGCGATCGCTGGAGGCCTGCGCGGTTTTCTCAGCAGCGTCGTCGGCCGCCAACAGTTTTTCGAACGCAGCAACGGCGCTGCGGCACACTTCCAAATTCTTTTCGCACTCTTCGCGCTCGGCCTTCGTCATTTTTGCCATCTGCTTCGCTCCTCGAATCGGATTTGAATCGTGCCTTTGCTAAAGCTGAAGTTGTGAGTACAGAATTGTTAGCGTCACGCTGGAGTCGCCCGCCGAGAAGTTCTGGGGCTGGCTCAACACGTTGGCCGACGTCCCAAGATAGATCGGAACGTTTGCGACCTCCACCGAAGGGAAGGCGGGGCTGGCAACCTCGAACGTCTGCACGGTGTCGGCCAAGGCCGTCACCAACAAATTCGTCAAGTCAACGAGTCCGCTGCCGCCGGCGAGCGCAAGCGAGCTGAACAGTTGTAGGTTCGCGGGCTCAGGCGGACTTGCTTCGAGGACTCCAGCCGCATTGTTCAAGACGATCGCGCTCTGGCTGTTGGACACAATCGTGAAGTTGCCGTTGTTCGCGGCGTGGCTATAGCCCGACGCGACGACGGGAAATCCGACCAAGGCATTCGTGCCGACGTTCGACAGGGTCGCCGCATATGACGTGCTCCCTGCGACCGCGGCTGCCACCGCCGTTCCTGGGAAGCTTAGGAATGGAAACGGGCCTGCGGGAATCGCCAGCAGTTGCGCGTCGACACCGAGTCTGCTCGGCCCGCCATAAAGCATCTGCGCCCGCGTTCCGGGGCCGGCAGTGTATGGCACTGTGCCGAATTTCAGGCTCGCAATCACGCGCACGATCAGATTAGCGACGCCCGGACCCGGCGCTCCGATAAGTGGAACCGGAGAGTTCGGCAACGCACGCAACTGAGCCGGGCTGATCGGGACCTGCAAGCTGTTCAACAGCCCGCCCAATACGGACGCGTTCTGTGGGTTACCCATGATCGTCTCCGAGTTCTCGCACGTTCTGCTGTCGTGCGTTCTTAGCGCGCAGTTTTGCCGCTGTATCCGCTCGGATGATTGAGTTCTTCATCGAGCATCGACGGGTAACCGGGCTTCTTGGCGCCGCCTGTCGGTCCCGGATCCGCGTCACCTGGTACTGGATCGCTTTCGCCTCCACCTTCAGGCGGCCGCGCGCTCGTCCCTACCGGTTCCGGCTTCTCTGTCGTCTGTTCGATCGGTGGCTGTTCGGTCTGCTGGTCCTGTGCGTCGTTCCCCGTGTCCGCGCTCACCACGTCCGGAGCGAAGCCGTTCTCCTCTGCTGGCATCGTCGGCGAACTGTGCGGCTCTGGCTGCAAAGTCATGCCGCCCGTCTTGAGTTGCGTGTGCGTGCCTTGCCGTGTGATCGGCGCCTGCGAGTGGCCGCCCGTCGTCGTGCGGGTCTGCGAAAGTTTAGGCGGCATCTGTGCTCGGTAGTCCTTCGTGTCTCCCATGAATCAACCTCCTGAAAAATTCCCTACTGCAAAATAAACGGTTATGCTGCTGCGGGCTTCGGAGGAGGCGCAACCCATCCGAGCGCATCTGCGATCACTTTCGGAAGTCTGGCCAACTGCTCGTCTTCGAGTTCACCGTCCTGCGCGAAGGCCGCCGCTACCAAGTCGAATCCGGCTTGCAGACTGCGGAGCTCGCCGTCGAGCTGCTGCCGCTCTTCCTCGGCCTCGCGTGCCTCGCGTGTGGCCACGGTCAGCGCCGCGTGTGCCGTGCCCAACAAGTTGCGGATGCTTTCCAGATGCGCTGTGGTGACTTTCATGCCCCAGTCTCCCTCATCGATTTCGTTCTGCTCGTGCCCTTACGCTGCCGGCGTCAACACCTGTAGGACTTTCGCAAGCTGATCGGAGGCAATCTTCCGTATCCCTGCTTCTACCCGATCGAGCTGCTCCTCGCTGAGCTTCAGTCGACCATTGCAGAAACCATTGAGTGTGCTCCGGTCAATCCGCGCTTCCTTCGACAGGTCGCCTTGATGGATCCTCAGCTTCTTACATACAGCTCGAATCCGCCGTGCTCTCATCGGTCGTGCCTCCTAGCATGACGGAGACTACAACGCAACTTTATTATTGTGGGAGTGACCAAACCGATTACTCGTGAATCAAAACGGCGCGGACTGTCCGCCTTCTGTCCGTGAACCGGGGACAAAACGGAGCAAAACGAGGCAACTGGAGAAACAGCTTGTAGAATGTTTCCTTGCTCTTAGCTGTACTCTTTGGTCTGGCGTGGGGAACGGTCTTGGGCTACGAACCAGTAGGTCGGGAGTTCGAATCTCTCAGGGCGCACCATCTTTTAAAAACGTTTTCGTTTAAGTTTTTCGTTCCCGCCGGGCTACCAATTTGCAACCGCCGCGCGTTTTCGAGACGGAGGCGTATAATTCGCGGACTGTCGGAATGGAGGTGCGGGCTGTGACTGAAGGTACTGCCGTGGGCTGGTACAAAGTGACGATGACTTCCCGCGAATATAAGGCCAAGGGGAAGGATCTGGAAGATAGTTTTGAGACTCAGTTTGAGCAGCATGGTTCCCTCGAGGGGGCCGCACTGTTCGTACGAAAAGACGAAAAGGCGGCCACCTGGGAGTATTACTTAACGCCGGAGGCTGTGGCCTTTTCGCAAAGTCTGCTCAAAGAGTTTGTGTGGGGCCAAGAGTATGCGTGGGGGCAGCCCTGCGCCGCTCCGGCTGCGACCGTGAGAAATTTGTCCTTTTGCAAGGGCAGCACGGGTAACAAATATGCCCACCTGATGGAGCCGTCCAAGTAAGACATTTCAGGTCCATTCGACAGTTTGAGCTGTTGTCTTCTGCCCGAAAATCGGATCGTGTACGGGTCAGCAATTCTTGTGTTTTTCACAATGCAAAGTCCTTCCTCACGGCGAGGTCGGCTGTTGCGGTCGAGCGCATTGCGCTCGTATCGAATCGGGTTCCGGCGGGTGCCGTTGGAATGCCTTTCTGATAATCTCGTTTAGCCCCTGTTGTTTCTGTGATTCGCTGTTCAACTCTGTTCGGTCAAATCGTGCCGGAAAAGTGTCTCCGGACATCGGGTTAGCGCGCCATGTCGAAAGCAAGCCAGCAGCAGGATGTGGCAGTATTGTCGGCGGCCAAGGGCGGATTGGTGTATCTGACGCCGAACGACTGGGCGCTGATCGCGGATAAGGCGGTTCGCCGGCAGTTCAAGGCGGGCGAGGCGATCGTGCAACAAGGCAAGCGAACCCACGGGGTGTATTTGCTTGTGAGGGGCACGGCTTCGGTGCAGATTCCGTCCAAGGGTGCGGCACTGGGAATCAATTCAGGCGAGGCCTGCGGCGAGATATCGTTTCTCGACGAACTGCCGGCCACGGCGAATGTGGTTGCCAAGGAAGAGGTCGAAACTTATTACCTGGACCGGGCAACGCTGCAATCGATGTTTGAATTGTTTCCCCATCTGGGTTCGCGCTTCTACCATTCTTTGGCTACCATTCTTTCGCGGCGGCTGCGGGAACTGATCGGTCCGGCAGTAGCGTTGAACACACCCGCCGCAAAAAAAGACTAAGGAACCACAGCCGGATGCACAGCCGAGAGTGTGCTAGCCTACAAGTCCGGCGCGAAGGCATTGCGCCGGGGCGAACTTGCCGCGCGGAAATTCTTCTTTGGTAGACCCCTTTGGTCGATCCCGTCAACCTACGACTGGCTCTGGTCTCGGCCGCAGTGCTCGGATTCCGGCACGGGCTGGACTACGACCACATCGCGGCCATAACCGACATCAGCAGCGTGCAATCCAAAGCACGCGACGCCATGCGCTTTGGGCTGCTCTATGTGGCGGGACATGCCACGACCGTGGCGCTTCTAGGGTCGGCGGCGGTGGTCTTCCGCATCGCGCTGCCGGCGGCCAGCGATCGCTGGGCGGAGCGGCTGGTCGGGATCACTTTGCTGGTGCTGGGGCTTTATGTGCTGGGCACGTTCTTTCGACCTTCCACCCACAGTCACCTGCATCCGCGCACGCGGATCACACTGTTGATCAACGGAGCGTTGTGGATCTACTGGCGACTTAGCTTGATTTTTGGCGGGACGAGGGTTGAGGCACCGCAGGTGTTTAAGGACGGATACGGAACGAGTTCGACCTTTCTGGTGGGAGTAATTCACGGACTGGGGGCGGAGACTCCGACCCAGCTTCTGCTGTTTCTGATGGCGGCGAACCTGGGCGGAACCGGCGCGGGGCTGTTGGGCCTACTGATGTTCATCGTGGGTTTGCTGTTGATGAACACGCTGATGTGCGGGGCCGCGGCGGGATTGTACTCCCTGGACAAGGTGCTAGCCTGGCTGGCTCGTGGTGGCGCGTCTCCCAACTCGTTATCGCGGGCGTTGACCTCTACGCTGACCACTCTCAGTTCGAACGCTTTGCCGGGCCTTACTTTGCTTACCTCCGCTTATAGCATTGTGGTGGGGACGATCTTCCTGCTTGGCTCGGCCGGCAGGCTGCCTTCGCTGACGGGATGAAGAGGAACGCCGCGACGAATTTCCGATGAAAGACTATGCCAACAATCAACTCCGGCAATTGGGTCGCATTCGCGTTCGGTCGCAAAACGGTGATTGAAGTGTGCAGCACTTTGCACTTCGTCACTTCACCGAAACCTTCCGAAACATGACTAAGTTATTTGTTTGCAATAACTCTGCCGATGTTCCATTTTGGCACCATAAGTGCACGTCACGGCAGTGGGATTCCATAAGTGTAAGTTTGTCCCTGCATGAAGAGCCCTCGAAGAGGCTCCTAGGAAGCGGAGATTCAGGAGGAAAGTCTATGAAACGGATTCTGTGGTTAGTTCTGCTTGCCCTTGCGTTGCCGATGGCGGCGTTTGCCAACAACTCAGTTGATTTCACAAACAGTGGTGGGACTTTATCCGGCAGCAGCGCGGGACTGACCCTTAGCGGATCAGAATTGATTGCCGTCAATGGATTAGGTAGCTTAGGCCTAGTGACTGGCGATTTGGGCTCGTTAAGCTTCTCGACAGGCACGTTGATGTCCGGAAGCCTGCAGATGGGCGGCATGTTCAATGCTGGCGGAACGTTCCTGATTACCGGGAACGGTACGAGTGGGATTCCTAATGGTGCGATCTTTTCGGGCACGTTTGACGGACCGGTTACCTGGACCCTGGTGACACTGGCGAACGGAACCCACAACTACACGCTCCAGGGTACGGTCACGGGCACCTGGATGGGCGGGGGGACGGTATCTGGCGCGACCGTGCAGCTGACCATCAACACCGGAAAGGGCTTTTTCAACGGGTCGACGACGATCTCTAGTGGCGACAGCAACATTACGGTGCCAGAGCCGGGCAGCCTGACCCTGTTAGGGGCGGGGCTGATCGGTCTTGCCGGAGTCCTGCGGCACAAGCTGAGAGCCTAACCCGGTTTATTGCATCTCCTGAATCGAAAGGCCCCGCCAGGCATGGCGGGGCTTTTCTTGTCTCTAAGGTTCTCCGTCCATTCGTTACCGTTACCCGGCTCCGTTACCCCGGTAATCTGACCGAGGGGATTACCGTTGACCCGCCGGGTATAGCCTCCTTAGATTGCCAACAGGGGGTTGTATGAAAGATATTCATGAGGTCCTGCGGCAGAAGCAGGCAAAATACGCCCAACTTGGCAAACAGATCGAGATGCTCCAGCAGGCGGCCGAAAAGCTGCGGGAAGTAGCACCTCTGCTGGCCGAGAACGACGATGACGACAACGGGGTGCTGGCGGAAGTGGACGACGCCACCCTGCAGGGAGATGCGATGGCTGCCAAGGCAGGCGCGAGTGCGGGCAGTTCGGCTTCCTCCAAGGCAGCACGTCCCACAGCTCCTCGCTGGCCGTAATCGCGGCGGCGGGAACCCGACGTATTTATGACCCTACAGGCCTTATTGGTTTCGACCGATGATTCGGCGGCGGATGTGCTGGGCAGAGTTCTGCCCACTTTTGGCGTGGCCATGGACCGCTCCAGCGATCCGGAGACCACGATGGCCCGAATCCAGCAGCAGAAGTTCGACGCGCTGATTGTCGATTTCGAGAACCCAGAGCTGGCGGAAAATGTACTGCGGCACGCGCAGCAGCTGGGCACGAGCCCGCTCAGCGTTGCCCTGGTGGCAGATACCGCGAAGGTGCGGGGCATCCTAAGCGGCGGGGCGCACTTCGTACTCTACAAGCCTCTCACTGACGAAGCGGCGAAAGCTGGACTGCGCGCAGCTGCGGCTCTGTTAAGCCGGGAGCGTCGCCGGGCAGTCCGAATTCCGGTGCAGGCGGCTGTGGAGATCACCTTGCCGGACACTCGCAAAGTGGACGGCATTCTTCTGGATCTGTCAGAAACCGGCATGGAAGTGCTCACGGCGGAGACGCAGACGTCGGGAGCGCTGCTGGCGTTTCATTTCCGGCTACCAGACACGGCTGTGGATGTCGAGGCGCACGGCCAGGTGGCGTGGGCCAATTCCAATGGCCAAACCGGAGTTCACTTCCAGGACGTTGCGGAGACGGCAAAAGCCGAACTGAAGGCTTGGCTGCAAGCCGCGGCCAGCCCAGCCAGTGCCGGTGAAGATGAGACCGTTCCGCACTGTAAGCTGACCGATTTGAGTCTGGGCGGCTGTTACGTTCAAACCGACGCGCCCTTCCCAGAGCGCGCCCTGGTTGACCTTTGCTTGAAAGCCCCAGAGCATGAAGTCCATACCGAAGGCATGGTGCGAGTGGCGCATCCCGGGCACGGCATGGGAGTGGAGTTCCCTTCCCGCACCGCGGAGCAGCGCGCGCAGGTGGAGAAGCTGATTAATTTCCTGCGCACCTGTCCAGCGACCATGTTGGAGCTGATCATTTCTCCGCGAGCGCTGGTGGCCGATCTGACCCAGTTTGAAACCGGGGCCAAGAAAGCGGACGAGTCCGGCGACGAGTTGGAAGATCCGCTGCTGGAATTGTTGCGGCGGGGGACCTCGTTGCAGCAGGGAGATTTCCTGGCGGAACTGCAGCATCAGCGCAGTCCAGAAGAAAGTCCGGAAGAAACCTCGGTCGAGTAGGTTACGCCTCAGGGGCTAGCCCGGATAGAACCCAATCCTTATCGCAGCGCTGAAAGCGCTGCGCCACCCAAAAGTACCGCCGCTCGCCAAGCTCCCGAAGAATCGAGGGACCCGGGCCCCGTCTTTGGCACGGGCCCCTCAACTCCTTGCAGTTGTTCCACCCCATTGCGACCAAGGTAGTCGAACTGCGTTGCACGCAGATTTCAGCAGTGTTAAATCTCCGTTAAAGTAGACTGTGTTTTCGGTTGGCGCGCATTGAACTTCTTGCGGCAAACGGGGAGTGCGTCTGGGAAAGATCAGCACGGTTGAAAATCCGGCACCAGAGCTGCGTGGGACGGCGCGGCTTCGGACGGCGCTGTGGTGGGCGCCGCTGCTCGCGATCGGGAGTGCGGCGTTCGCGGTTGAGATTCCTTTCTTTTTTCTGGGCACGCCGTCGGGACATGATGTGGAGTTTCATCTCTACTCGTGGCTGGAAGTTCTGGCGCAGTGGAAGCATGGGATTTTTTATCCACGGTGGGCTGCGCTGGCGCATTTCGCCTATGGCGAGCCGCGATTCATTTTCTATCCCCCGGCGTCGTGGACTCTGGGCGCAGGGTTGAGCGCGCTTTTTCCCTGGACCATCGCGTCGTGCATTTACATCTGGATCGCGCTGGTGGCGGCTGGCGTCGCGATGTTCATCCTGGCGCAGCGCTCGCTCGATCCTCAGAAGTTCGACCGGCGCGATGCGATCTTCGTCGCAGTGCTGTATGCCGTCAATCCCTACCATCTGGTGATTGTTTACTGGCGCAGTGCGTTCGCCGAACTGCTGGCGAGCTGCCTGGTGCCGCTACTGCTGCTGTTCGTTTTGAAGGCTGTGGATGGGGCTAAAGAAGAGCGGTGGAGCCCGATTGTGCCGCTGGCATTGGTGCTGGCGGCGGCGTGGCTGACGAATGCTCCGGCGGCGGTAATGATCCACTACTCGCTGGCACTGCTGGTGGTGTTCTTCGCATGGAAGCGGCGCTCGGCGCGGATCTTATTGGTGGGAGCGGGCGCGGTGGCGTTAGGGGCGGGCCTGGCGGCGTTCTATCTGCTGCCGGCGATTTACGAACAGAGATGGGTCGATATTGCGCAGGCTGTGTCGCAGGGATCGCGTCCGGCGGATAATTTTCTGTTCATTCATACGAGCGACGCCGATCACGATGCTTTTAACCGCATCATCTCGTGGGTAGCGATCCTGGAGATGGCGGTGGTGGTTGTGGCGGCATGGTCGGCGCGGCAGTGGCGGGAAACGCAGCGCGAACTTTGGATGGCTCTGTTAGGGTGGGCTGCGGTGTGCAGCGTGTTGATGTTTCCGGTGGCAGGGCTGCTGTGGAAGATTCTGCCGAAGATGGAGTTCATGCAGTTCCCGTGGCGCTGGCTGCTGTGCTTGAGCATGATTTTTTCTCTGCTCGCGACGGTGGGGCTGCGGCGCTGGTGGTGGCGGACGGCTGTGGTTGCGGTTTCGATTCTGGTGATTGTCGTGGCCTGGCAGCATGTGCAAGCGCCGTGGTGGGACAACGCTGCCGACCTGCGCGAGATGCAGGACAACATGGCGACGGGTGCGGGATACGAAGGCGTGGAAGAATACACGCCTATCGGAGCGGACCCGGCGGCGATCGACAAGGACGCGCGCAATGTGACCGTCGACGGCCCGGCGCATGCGGACATTCACCTGTATCGCTGGGAAGCCGAGTCGAGGATATTCACGGCAGAAATGTCGGCGGCAGACCAGTTGAAACTGCGACTGTTGCAGTATCCGGCGTGGCGGGTGGAGGTGAATGGCCGCGTGGTGGAGACGGCGGCGCGGGAGGGGACGGGGCAGATGCTGGTTCCGGTTGGGGCGGGGATGAATCGGGTGGAGATTCGATTGGTGCGGACTTGGGATCGGAGTCTTGGTGGATGGATTTCTCTGCTGGCTGCGATCGTGATGATCGCCTGGACTTTGGTAGCCTCGGCGAGGCGTCGGCCCTCAGACCTCGGACCGCAGCTGGCTAGAGTCTGAGGTCTGACGTCCGACGTCTGAGGTCTGATTCATGCGACGAATTTTGACTGCCACTTCGAATCCGGGGAAGCTGCGGGACTTTGCGGGAGCGGCCGCGCCCCGTGGGATTGAGATTGGGGGCATCCCGGGCTTCGCTTCCCTGCCGGCAGTGGTCGAAGATGGACTCACATTCGAAGAGAACGCGCGCAAGAAGGCGGAGGAATACAGCCGGCACGCGGCTGGGGAAATTGTCGTGGCCGACGACTCCGGGCTTGAGGTGGATGCGTTGAATGGTGCACCGGGCGTGCATTCAGCCCGCTATGCGGCTGACCAGCCGCACCTGGCCAATGAGAACACGGACGACGAGGCCAACAATGCGCGCGTGCTGCGCGAGTTGAAGGGCGTGCCGCAGGAGAAGCGTGCGGGAAGATTCGTATGCGTGCTGGCGGCGGCGCGGGATGGAAAAACACTGGCTACATTTCGCGGGACGGCGGAGGGAGTGATACTCGATGCGCCGCGAGGAACGGGCGGGTTCGGATATGATCCGCTATTTTACTTTCCGCAGATTCGGAAGACTTTTGCGGAGCTGAGCGCGGAGGAGAAGGCGCGGTATAGCCATCGGGGGGCGGCGTTTCGAGCGTTTCTGGAATGGTGCGCTGGGATGCGATAAGAAATCGCTTAGAGGAAGTCAACGTCAAGAACAAAGTCAAAAGCAGCGGACAGGAGTGTCCGCTCCACATTTGACTTCACTTCTCTCGCAGCCCGATAATAAAAAGTTATTTTTGCATTCTTGGGCAAGTCTGTTGAACTCATAAGGAGCGTTTCGTGGCGTCAGCCAGTTCTACTGCTCCCGGGGCTAAGGAAATTGCCGTGCCCGGAGTGGCTCCGTTGCGCGCAGGACAGGGGTATTCGTTCGTGTTGCGCCGACTGCATTCCCTGTCGGGGATCGTTCCGGTGGGCGCATTCCTGTTTGAACATATTCTGATTTCGAACTCCACGGCCATCAGCGGACCGGATGCGTATGCGCGCCAGGTCAGCTTTCTGGCGAACCTTCCGCTCGTATTTTTCCTGGAACTGTTCGGGATCTGGCTGCCGATTGCGTTTCACGCGCTCTACGGGTTTTACATCTGGTACCGCGGCGATGGGAACACGACGGCGTATCCCTGGAGCGGCAACTGGATGTATACGGCACAGCGCTGGACCGGCGGCATCGCCTTCGTCTACATCGTGTGGCACGTATACACGATGCGATTTCTCGGTGACGATCTGCACGCCCACCCAGAGCTTTCCTTTGGCAAAGTGCAGCATGAGGTGATGCAGACCGGGCTGTTCCTGTTCTACGTGCTCGGACTGGTCGCGGCTTCGTGGCACTTCGCGTACGGCATCTGGCTGTTCTCGGCGAAGTGGGGCATCGTGTCGGGGGATAAGGCGCAGAAGCGGCTGTTGCGCGTGTGCCTGGTGTTGTTCCTGGTGCTGTGCGGGGCGGGGTTTGCGAGTTTGTATTCGTTTCGCTCCCAGGCGTTGCCGACCGACGATCAGAACCGCACCATGATTCATTCCAGTCATAAAGCGGGCGCGCAGACCGCCAGCAACGGAAGGCCGGTGCAATAAGATGGCGACTCCCAAAATCATTGTCGTCGGTGGCGGCCTTGCCGGACTGGCCGCGGTCATCAAGATCGCGGAGATGGGCGCGAACGTCGACCTGTTCTCCATTGTTCCGGTGAAACGGTCGCACTCCGTGTGCGCGCAGGGCGGGATTAACGCGGCGAAGAACCTGAAGGGCGAAGGCGATTCGACGTGGAAGCATTTTGACGACACCGTCTACGGCGGAGATTTTCTGGGCAACCAGCCTCCGATTAAAGACATGTGCGAGGCCGCCCCGGGGATTATTGATCTCCTTGACCGCATGGGCGTGCCCTTCAATCGCACACCGGAAGGGCTGCTCGACTTCCGCCGCTTTGGCGGGACTCTTTATAACCGCACGGCGTTCGCCGGCGCGACGACCGGGCAACAATTGCTTTACGCACTCGACGAACAAGTCCGGCGTTACGAATCCGAAGGCAAGGTGAAGAAGTACGAGCACTGGGAATTTCTGTCGGCCGTGCTCGATGGCAACCGCGTCTGTCGCGGCATCTGCGCCATGGACCTCCGCTCGATGGAAGTGCGCACCTTCCCGGCCGACGCGATCATCATCGCGACCGGTGGGAACGGCGCGATCTTTGGCAAGTCGACGAATTCGGTTGTATGCACGGGTTCCGCGCAGTCGGCGCTGTACCAGCAGGGTGCCTTCTATGCCAACGGAGAATTCATTCAGGTGCATCCCACCTGCATCCCCGGCGAGGACAAGCTGCGATTGATGTCGGAGTCCGCCCGCGGCGAGGGCGGCCGCGTCTGGGTTCCGAAGAAGACTGGCGACAATCGCGATCCGAAGGCAATTCCCGAGAAGGAGCGTTGGTACTTTCTCGAAGAGTGGTATCCGAAGTACGGCAACCTTGTGCCCCGCGACATTGCCACGCGGGCAATTTTCAAAGTTGTGTTCGAGCATAACCTCGGCATCGACGGCAAGCCGATGGTCTATCTCGACCTGACTCACATCGACCGCAAACTTCTGGACAAGAAACTCGAAGGCATTCTCGAAATCTATGAGAAGTTTGTGGGCGACGATCCGCGCGACACGCCGATGAAGATTTTTCCCGGAATGCATTACACCATGGGCGGGCTCTGGGTCGACTTCCACCAGCAAACCAACATTCCCGGTGTCTTCGCCGCGGGAGAGTGCGAATATCAATACCACGGCGCCAACCGCTTGGGAGCGAACTCGCTGGTGTCCTGCATCTACGGCGGAGGGATTGCCGGGCCGAATGCGGTGAAATACGCGCGCGGGCTGCAGGCACTTGCTGACGGGAACGGCTGCTTTGACGCCGAGAAGAAACGCCAGGAAGAGAGCAATTCCCTGCTCATGAATAATCAGGGGACGGAAAATCCGGTCAAGCTGTGGCGTGAGATGGGCGAGTTGATGACCAAGGACTGCACCGTCATCCGCTACAACAAAGCGTTGCAGCAGACCGACGCCAAGCTGGTCGAGATGCTGGAGCGCTATCGCAAGATCAATCTGAGCGACCGCACGATGTGGGCGAACACAACGGTGGTGTTCGCGCGGCAGCTTTATAACATGCTGCAGCTGGCGCGGGTGATTGCGCAGGGCGCGGGCATGCGGGATGAATCGCGCGGCGCACATTACAAGCCGGACTTTCCCGAGCGCGATGACAAAAACTGGCTGAAGACGACGAAGGCGTATTTCGCGCCCGATGCGGATGAGCCGAAGTTCGAATTTGAGCCCGTGGACACGTCGCTGATTCCGCCGCGGCCGAGGAAGTACTGAGAATTTTTGTTCAGGTTGTCATCCTGAGCGAAGCGAAGGACCTATGCAGTTTGCTGGTGCCGGCAGGGTGCATGGATCCTTCGCTTTGCTCAGGATGACAATGAATATTAAGGGCTGAGACCGAATGGCTGAAAAATCCGTCATACTCAAGATCAAGCGGCAGAACACTCCTGCTTCCAAATCCTACTGGGAGGAGTTCTCGGTCCCCTACCGGCCGAACATGAATGTTATTTCGGCGCTGATGGACATTGCGGCCGAACCGTTGACTCGCGACGGCAAGGCGACGACGCCTATCACCTACGACTCGAATTGTCTCGAGGAAGTGTGCGGATCGTGTGCCATGTTGATCAACGGGCGGGCACGGATGGCCTGCTCGGCCCTGATCGACCATCTGGAGCAGCCGATCCGGCTGGAGCCGTTTTCCAAGTTCCCAGTCGTCCGCGATTTGGCCACCGATCGCAACGTGATCTTCGAAAATCTCAAGGCCGTGAAGGCTTGGGTGCCGATCGATGGCACGTACGATCTGGGCCCCGGACCGCGCATGTCGGCCGAGGAGCAGGAAGTCGCGTATCCCATTTCGCGATGCATTTCGTGTTGCTGCTGCATGGAGGCTTGCCCGCAGTTCAACGAAAGCACGGGATTCGTGGGCGCGGCGACCATCGCGCAGGTGCGGTTGTTCAACACCCATCCCACCGGCAAGGCGCTGGAGCGCGAGCGGCTGGCGGCGCTGATGGGTGACGGCGGCATCCAGGAATGTGGGTATGCGCAGAACTGCGTCGAGGTTTGCCCCAAGGATATTCCGCTGACCAGGTCCATCTCCGAGGTGGGCGGGCAGGTCATGAAGCAAGCGCTGGGTGACCTCTTGCGGCGCTGATTTTTGTCATGATTGTCCTGGATTTGTCACTATTGTCTTAGAAGCGCCCCTTTGGGCTCGCCTGAGCGTCGTCTAATCGCGCCAAGTCGTGGCAATCCACGCACATAGCTGGCCGCTCCGCGGGCTCAAGTATGGCCCGTCATTTGCCGTTAAAACTGTTGTCTGGCTTCCTGCGTGGGGATCAGGTAACCACTCGGAAGTGGCGTTTTGGGTACGCAAGTAACGGTCCGGCAGCAGTCTCGGGTTGGACCACTTGACAGCATGGCATAGAATAGCCGCTACTCGCGACGGAACAAAGTTCGTGAGGGACAATAGGAAACTCTTGAGACACTTCGTTCGATTCCAATTCGCGGCCGTGATCCTTCTGGCCATGGTGTGCGGCGGGATGTCGGGCCGCGCCTTTGCGGTGCGTCGGGCGAACGTGCACCACAGACGTTTCCGGTGGCTGAGATGGAATCCGCTGTTCCGGCCGTCGCATGAATCACTGCTGATCCAGAACGCGGAGATCGACCGGCTCGACCTGCCGCGCATTCAGAATGACACTGAGCTTGAGGCTTTGAAGGCGGACGGTTCCCTGCTGGAAATTCGCGCGGGAGAAACCTTGCGCTTCGATCCGCGGCTGGATCCTTCGCGGCGCTACTGCCGTCCGTGGACGCTGGATTTTGTCAACGATCTGAGCCAGGCCTACTACAACCGCTTCCATCAGCAGATTCAGGTGAACTCGGCGGTGCGTACGGTGAAGGTTCAGAAAAAGCTGCGCCGACATAACCGCAATGCGGCTCCGGCCGACGGCGATACGGCGTCTTCGCATCTGGCGGGCGTGACGGTCGACCTGCAGCGCCGCGGCATGAGCAAGGATCAGGTTCACTGGATGGAGCACTACCTCTTCTACATGAAGGCACTCGGCCTGGTGGAACCGGAAGAAGAGCGGCACCAGTGGGTGTTCCATATCATGGTCAGCGGACTCTATTCCGATTGGCGCGAGACGCAGGATATCGTTCCCGTCGAGCATCCCGACCGCGAGAAGCCGGTGGACATGCAGGTTGCGCTGGGCAGCGGGACTAATTAGCCGGTTCAGGCAGTTTCCTCCGGCAGTGAATCCATTACCATTCTCTTCAGGCGTGGATATGTGTCCGTGCACACACTTCCTATGATTGTTTTGATGGCTGGACTTCCCGGCACTGGGAAGAGCACGCTTGCCCGTGAACTGACGGCTCGCACGCTGGGGCGGTTCTTGAGCAAGGATGAAATCCGGCACGCGATCTTCCTGCCGGATGAGATCGAATACTCGACACGGCAGGACGACTATTGCCTGCAGGTGATGCTCGAAACCGCGGGATACTTGTTGGCGCGGAATCCGGCGCGAGCAATTTTTCTGGATGGACGGCCGTTCTCGCGGCGTTACCAGATTGAAAACGTGATTGGCGCGGCGGATTCTCTACAGCAGCCGTGGCGCATTCTCGAGTGCGTATGCTCGGAGGAGACAGCGCGACGCCGGCTTGCGGCCGATGCGGAGGGTGGAGGGCATCCTGCTGGAAATCGCGACTTCCAGCTTTATCTGGAGGTGAAGGCGCGGTTCGAAGCGATCAGGCACGCTAAGACTGTGATCGACACCGAACAACCTCTAGAAACATGCGTGCAACTGGCACTCGCTGCCTTGCAGCTGAACTTTACTAACTCCACGCATGAGATCCTTCCCTCCGCCTGAAGAACGGCTCCGGTCAGGATGACCCCTTTCCGGGCTGATCCTTTTGTGGGGTTCCGGGATTTGCCTATACAATCGGGACCTGCCCCGCACTTCTTTTTTCGTGGGCCACCACTTATGACAAACCGGCTCTTGCTCATTTTTGCGCTCGTCTTTGCTTCGATCTCATCCCGGGCCGCGGCCCAGGCCCCAGACAAATCGCCGGCTGCGCCTGACGTGGTTGTCAGCGCGCGGGCCCAGAAGATTCACGATTCCGCGCTAGTGGTTGACACCCACGCCGATACGCCTCAGCGGTTTCTCGACGAAGGCTTCGATCTGGGGTCGACCGATCCCAAAGATATTGGCCACATCAGCCTCGACAAAGCGCGCCGCGGAAACCTGGGAGCGGAATTCTTTTCCATCTGGGTAGACCCGGACACGAACCAGGGGCATTTCGCCCGGCACACGTTTGACTTGATCGATTCGGTGTATGAGCAGGCGGCGCGGCATCCCGACCGAATGATGATGGCTTATTCGCCCGCGGACATTGACCGGGCCCACAAGGAGCACAAACTCGCCGCGCTAATGGGGATTGAGGGCGGGCACTCGATCGAAAATGATATTCACCTGCTGCGCGATTATTACCGGCTGGGCGTGCGCTACATGACGTTGTCTTGGTCGAACACCAACGAGTGGGCGGACTCTTCCGGGGATATCGATGACGCGAAGGTGCAGCACCACAACGGCCTGACGGATTTCGGCAAGCAAGTGGTGCTGGAGATGAACCGGCTGGGCATGATGGTCGACATCTCGCACGTCGCGGATAAGACGTTCTGGGATGCGATCGCGACCACGAAAGCTCCAGTGATTGCGTCGCACTCATCGGCGCGGGCGCTGGTGGATGCTCCGCGCAATATGACGGACGAGATGCTGCGCGCCGTAACCAAGAATGGCGGCGTGGTGCAGGTGAATTTTTTCAACGGATTTATTGACGAAGATTTCCGCAAGGCCCAGATCGCCCAGGCCAAGGATATGGCCGCCGCCATTCAGAAGTATGTTGACGAATTGAAAGCCCAGGGGAAGCCAGTGAATTATGTCGAGATCGATCGCATTGAGCGCGAGTGGGCGGCCAAGATTCCGCGGCCTCCGCTGAAGTCGTTGATCGATCACATCGATCACATCGCGAAGGTTGCGGGAATTGATCACGTGGGACTGGGGTCGGACTTTGACGGCGTGAGTGGCGCGACGCCGCAGGGGATCGACTCGGCCGCCGATTTGCCGAAGATCACGCAGGCGCTGCTCGACCGTGGGTACAGTGCCGAGGACATCAAGAAGATTCTGGGTGGGAATCTGATGCGCGTGTTTCGCGAAGTGGAAGGCGTGAGCCACGAGATGCAGGCGGCGAAATAGATTCCGTCGAACTTCCCCACTTTTGCCGCAAAGGACGGTACCAAAATGGGGTACCCGGATCCGATTGCGGTTTCGCTCGCCGAGGAACAATGAGCGCGTCTGTCGTACAATGCAACGTTGCGGCGATTCCGGCAACATCTCCAATTGCAAGGAGCATCTATGCGTAAGACATTCGCGATTTTAGTAATAATAATGGCGGCCTCGGCTGCGTGGGGGCAGGCGAGTTCTGCAACCCAGACCGCGCCGGCGGCTAAGCCTGGCACTGCCGCGAAACCGAGTAGTGCAGCGAAGCCCGTTGTTCATATATCAACGAAGCCGACGGCCATCATCAAAACCACGGCGGGTAACATGACATGCACGCTGTTTCCGGACAAAGCGCCGATTGGCGTGGAGAATTTTATTGGGCTGGCCAGCGGAACCAAGGACTGGAAGAATCCGGTGAGCGGGGCGACCAAGCACGGTGTGCCGCTGTATGACGGGACGATTTTTCATCGCGTGATTCCTGACTTTATGATTCAGGGCGGAGATCCCGCGGGTAACGGCACGGGAGATCCCGGATATCAGTTTAAGAACGAGGCGACGCCTGATCTGTTGTTTGATCAGCCAGGGCGGCTGGCCTATGCCAACTCCGGGCCGGGCACGAACGGCTCGCAGTTTTTCATCACCGAGGTGGCAACGCCGCACCTCAACGGCGGCTACACGATTTTCGGACAGTGCGACGAAGCCGCCGTGGCGCTGGTGAAGCAGATTGCCCACATGGCCAGGGATCCCGCGACGGATAAGCCGTTTCGTCCGGTGAAGATTATCCACATCAGCATTGTGCGCAGCACGGGGACAGCCGCGAAGCCGGCAGCCGGAAGCACGGTGAAGAAGCCTGCGGCGGCGACTGCTCCAAAGACGACTCCAACACCGAACTGAGAGTTGCAGTTCTATTGCGTGCGAGGGCGAGACGCCCTCACGACAGCCGGCGAGACGCCGGCGCTACTATCTAGCCGAAAGGATTTTATGACTCGTCAACCTGGACTCTACGCTACCTTTGAAACCTCCGAAGGAACCATCGTTTGCCGCCTGTTTGAAAAAGAGGCGCCCAAGACTGTCGCCAACTTCGTCGAACTTGCCGAGGGTAAGCGGGAATGGACGCATCCCACGTCGCGCAAAAAGTCGAAAGACCGGCTTTATGATGGGACAATTTTTCACCGCGTAATTCCCGACTTCATGATTCAGGGCGGAGATCCGCAGGGGACGGGCACGGGCGGGCCGGGCTATCAATTCGAGGACGAGACCAGGGGATCGCCGCACAAATTCGACCAGCCGGGCAAACTGGCCATGGCAAACGCCGGGCCGAACACGAACGGCTCGCAGTTCTTCATCACCACCGTGCCGACTACATGGCTCACGGGGAAGCACACGATTTTCGGCGAGGTTGTCGAGGGGCAGGACATCGCGGTGAAGATCACTGGAGTTCCCCAGAATCGCCAGAATCGCCCGAACAAGGATGTGGTGCTGAAGAAGGTCACGATCGAGAAAGTATGAGCAGGCCGGCATCTTCACCCTGCCGCCTCGTTTCATTGACTTGCCCAGCTCGCCCACGTAGGATTCTGGTCCATTGTTCAGGTAAACCATCGTTCGGGTAACCCATGATCGGGCAGACTATCTCGCATTACCGCCTCGTCGAGAAGCTGGGCGGCGGCGGCATGGGCGTGGTCTATAAGGCCGAAGATCTCAAACTCCGGCGCTTTGTGGCGCTCAAGTTTCTGCCCGATGACGTCGCCAAAGACCCGCAGGCGCTGGCGCGCTTCCAACGCGAGGCGCAGGCGGCCTCGGCGTTAAACCATCCCAACATCTGCACGATTTACGAGATTGATGAGCACGAAGGCCAGGCGTTTATCGCCATGGAGTTCCTCGACGGTCTCACGCTCAAGCACGCCATCGGCTCGCGTCCAATGGAGAATGACCGGCTCGTGAACCTGGCGATTGAGATCGCCGACGCCCTCGACGCTGCCCACGCCGAAGGCATTGTGCACCGCGACATCAAGCCCGCGAACATTTTCGTGACCAAGCGCGGTCATGCGAAGATCCTCGACTTCGGACTGGCTAAGGTGGCGGCGGGGACGCAAAGAACGCAGGCCGACAAAACGCAAACGCTGGACGAGGCGCATCTCACCAGCCCCGGCACGATGGTCGGCACCGTGGCCTACATGTCGCCGGAACAGGTGCGGGGGCGCGAACTGGATGCCCGCAGCGACTTGTTCTCGTTCGGCGCCGTCCTGTATGAAATGGCAACCGGCGATGTTCCCTTCCATGGCGAGAGCTCGGCAGTCATTTGCGAAAGCATCATGAATCGCGCGCCGGTCCCCGCAGTGCGGCTGAATCACGAAGTGCCGGCGCGGCTGGAAGACATCATCAACAAGGCGCTGGAGAAAGACATCAACCTGCGCTACCAGCACGCCTCGGAGATGCGCAGCGACCTGCAGCGTCTAAAGCGCGATACGGACTCGGGACGCGCGCCCTTGGCGGAGTCTTCTGCACGGGCTGAGAGTGGCGCGGGATCGGCGAGTTCCGGGCAGCGCAGCGCAGTCGCCGAGAGTGGTGCAGCCACCGCAGCCGCCGCGAAGATTTCTTACGGAAAAATCGTGCTGGCGGTGGCCGCGGTCGCCGCAATTGTATTGGCAGTGCTTTATTGGCAAGCACGGCGTCCGTCCGCGCCAGGGACGAGTGCTGCGAATCCGCGAACCGTTGCCGTTCTTCCCCTGCAGAACATGGGAGCAGACAAGGATCTGGATTTTCTTCGCCTTGGCCTGGCCGACGAGATTGCGACCTCACTGAGCTATGTGCGCTCGCTGTCGATCCGTCCATTCGCGACGACCAGCAAGTATGACTCGCCCACGCTCGACCTGCAGGAAGCTGGTCACGCGATGCACGTGACGGATGTGGTAACCGGGCACTTTCTGAAAGAAGGCTCGCAGCTGCAGATCACGCTGGAAGCGATTGATATCGACAACAACCGCACCATCTGGCGCGACACCATGACTGTGGCTGCGCCGGATATGATCGCGATGCGCGGGCAGATCGCGGCGAAGGTGCGGCAGGGCCTGGTTCCGGCTCTGGGCGCGGGAACGGATTCGGCCGAGGGCGCCACCCATCCGAAGAATGAAGAAGCCTACGATCTCTACCTGCGCAGCATTGCGGTGTCGCATGATCCGCTCCCCAATAAGGACGCGATTGCCATGCTGGAGCGCGCCGTCGGGCTGGACCCTACTTATGCGCCAGCCTGGGATGCTTTGGGGCAGCGCTACGGATACGACGGCGCCTACTCGGACGGCGGTGCGCCAGCGTTTGTCCGTTCACTCGCCGCGCTGGAAAGGGCCATGGCGCTCGATCCCAACTTCGTTAACCCGGCGGCCCAGATGACCGGGCGCCAAGTCGAGAGAGGGGAGTTAGTCAAGGCTTACCAGGGCGCGAGGGCTCTCGTCGATCGCCATCCAGAGAACGCCACAGCGCACTTTGCTCTGTCGTACGTCCTGCGCTATGGCGGAGCCATCGAAGAATCCGCACACGAGTGTGACACCGCGCTGGCGCTCGATCCGGGGAATTATGCGTTTCGCTCATGCGTATTCTCGTTCGAACAACTGGGCAACTACGCGCGGGCGACGGAGTTTCTCCAACTGGATTCGGGGACAGCCTGGGCGGCGAGCAATATGATCCGGCTTTATATTCGTGACGGGAAGCTGGCTTCAGTCCGTGATCTTGCCGATAAATTTCACGATCAGCGATGGAGCCCACTCATGCTTGCGTGCGTCGATCATCCGGGCTCCGAGAACGCAGTGAAACTTGCGCAGCAAGAAGCAGCCGAAGTGTTGGCGGATCCTGACCCAGAAGTGCATTATGTCGTCGCCAGCGACACGCTCTTCTGCGGACAGAATGAACTGGCGATGCGGATGATCAAAAGCTCGATCGAGGGGCACTATTGTCCCTATGAGGGGCTAGAGAACGATTCCGTGTGGACGAAGCTGAGAGGCACGCCGGAGTTCGCAGAGTTACTCGCAGGAGCGAAGAGGTGCCGAGAGGATTTTCTGGCGCAGCGATCAGGGGGAAGCAAATAAGCTCTACGCTCACCGCGAGGCTTCCCAGTCGTCCCAGCTGCCGGTTGGCCCCACGATGTCTCCCAGGATTTTTCCGGTTCCTACCATGGATCCAAGCAGCCGCCGAGTTCCCTTCGCGGGGGAGGACGGCGGGACAACCTCGGCCACGGGCTTGCCGAAGCGGGTTACACGAATCGGCTTGCGCGTCTTGTGGACTTCTTCCAGAATACGGAAGCACTTTGCCTTGAAGACGGAGATGGCAACTTCCTTCATACTTCGTTTATACCATGGTCCGTCGCTGCAGACGGACCCTAGATCATCGCAGTGCTAGGATGATTTCCTAGGGCCGGCTTCGCCGACGCCAACTCCGCTCCGGATGGACAAGAGTTACACCCCAATCACTCCGCACAACTCCTTCACCGCTGCGGCGCTCTTGTCGAGGGCGGCTTTCTCTTCCGCGGTCAGCTTGATCTCAATGATCTGCTCGATCCCCTTTGAGCCCAGTTTTACAGGCACACCAACGTAGAAGCCATTGATCCCGTACTCGCCCTGCAAATAAGCGGCGCAGGGGAGGATTTTCTTTTTGTCTTTGAGAATCGCTTCGACCATTTCGGTCGCGGCCGCCGACGGTGCATAGTAGGCTGACCCGGTCTTGAGATACTTCACGATTTCGGCGCCGCCGTCGCGCGTGCGCTGGACGAGCGCTTCGAGACGAGACTTCTCGATCAACTCGGTGATGGGGATACCGGCGACCGTGGAATAGCGCGGCAGCGGGACCATGGTGTCGCCGTGGCCGCCGAGCACGAAGGCGGTGACGTTTTCGACGCTGACTTTCAATTCCTCGGCGATGAACGCGCGGAAGCGGGCGGAGTCGAGCACGCCGGCCATCCCGATGACGCGTTCGCGGGGGAATCCGCACAGCTTGTAGGCGGCCTGCGCCATGGCATCGAGCGGATTGGAGACAATGATCAGGATGCAGTTCGGCGAATGTTTGATAACCTCGCCGACCACCGCTTTCATGATGTTGTAATTCGTGTTGAGCAGGTCGTCGCGGCTCATGCCGGGCTTGCGCGGAATGCCGGCCGTAATCACGACGATGTCGGAGTTCGCGGTGTCTTTGTAGTCGTTGGTGCCGCTGACGTGGGAGTCGCGTTTCTCGATGGGCATGGCTTCGAGCAGATCGAGCCCTTTGCCTTGCGGCACGCCTTCGATGATGTCGATGAGTACGACGTCGGCCAGTTCCTTGGAGGCGATCCAGTGAGCGGTCGTTGCGCCTACGTTGCCGGAGCCTACGATAGTTACTTTTTTTCGCATGATTTCCTCGTTAAGAAAAAGAATTAAGAATTAAAGCTTAACCACAGAGGGCACAGAGTTTCACAGAGGAACATCAAACCGCGAGACTCTTCTCTGTGACCCTCTGTGCCCTCTGTGGTTCATTGTTTTATCCCGCTACACCAGCACGGCCGCGTCCATGTTCTCGATGATGTGTCCGGCGAACTCGCTGGTTTTAACTTTGGTCGCACCCGGCATCAGCCGCTCGAAGTCGTAGGTAACTTTTTTCTGTTCGATGGTGCGTTCCATGCTCTGCTCGATCAGGTCGGCGGCTTCGGTCCAGCCGAGGTGACGGAACATCATGACTCCCGAGAGAATCACCGATCCGGGATTTATGACGTCTTTGTCGGCGTACTTGGGAGCGGTGCCGTGCGTGGCCTCGAAGATGGCATACCCGTCGCCGATGTTGGCGCCGGGAGCGATTCCAAGTCCTCCGACCTGTGCGGCGCAGGCATCGGAGATGTAGTCGCCGTTCAAGTTCGGGCAGGCCAGCACGGAATATTCATCGGCGCGCGTGACCACCTGCTGAAAAATAGAGTCGGCGATGCGGTCATTGATCATGACTTTCTTCTTCCACGCGCCGCGACCGTGCGTGGCGTAGATGGCATCAAGTACGGCCTTCACTTCTTTCTCGACCGCCTGGCGGAAGGCTGGCGGCGCGAACTCCATTCCGGGTTCGATCAGATCTGCGTTCTGCGCGACGGTCAGGCTGGGATTCTTGTCCTGGTTGTCGACGATCCAGCTCTCGCGTTCGGTGACGACTTTGTCGCGGAATTCTTCGGTAGCCACGTCGTATCCCCACTGGCGGAAAGCGCCTTCGGTAAATTTCTGGATGTTGCCCTTGTGGACCAGCGTCACCGATTTGCGGCCGGACTCGAGCGCGTGCTGGATGGCCATGCGCACCAGGCGCTTGGTTCCAGTCACGGAAATCGGCTTGATGCCGATGCCGGAATCGAGGCGGATCTGCTTCTTGCCGCCCTTGAGCATGTCTTTGTTGAGGAACTCGATCAGGCGGGCGCAGTCGGCAGTTCCCTGCTCCCACTCGACGCCGGCGTAAACGTCTTCCGTGTTTTCGCGGAAGATGACGACGTCCATGCGCTCGGGATGCTTCACCGGCGAGGGTACGCCCTTGTAATACTTCACGGGGCGGACGCAGCAATAGAGGTCGAGGATCTGACGCAGGGCAACGTTGAGCGAACGGATGCCGCCGCCGACCGGCGTGGTCAGCGGGCCTTTGATGGCGACGCGAAATTCGCGGACAGCGGAGACCGAATCATCGGGCAGCCAGGTATCGAACTTGGCCTTGGCTTTTTCCCCGGCGAAGACCTCGAACCAGGCGACGCGGCGCTTGCCTTTGTAGGCTTTTTCGACGGCGGCGTTAAAGACGCGGAGAGAGGCTTTCCAGATGTCGCGGCCGGTGCCGTCGCCTTCGATGAAAGGGATGATGGGATTGTCGGGAACGTCGTACTTGCCATTGGCATAACCGATTGTCTTTCCGTCTGCTGGTACGGCAACGCCGTTATAAGAGCCTGCCATGCAACAACCTCCGCTATGAAGAATTCCCTGACGAGAGTGAGAAAACCCACAATTATAAAGAACTGGCGCGGAAACAGGAGATTATTCTTGCCCGTCTGTGCCATACTTCCTACTACTTCCGAAGTCTGGCGCCCGCCAGGGGGTTCTATGAGTGCTAACGTCCGTCTTGCGCTGCGGTTGTTTGCTGGTTTTCTCCTGATCGCGATTTCCACGGTTGCGTTCGGCAAGGGTGTACATGATCGTACCCAGTTCGGCCACAACATCAGCGTTGGCGCCGGTGAGGAAGTGACTGAGGTGACTTGTTTCGGCTGCAGCGTCCGCGTGCGCGGACATGTCACCAGCGACGTGACGACATTCGGAGGAAGCATTGTGGTGGAGGGTCAGGGCGAGATCGGTGGAGACACCACGACGTTTGGCGGCAGTGTGCGCCTCGAGAAGGACGCGAAGGTGGCGGGGGATGTTACGGTGTTCGGAGGCCAGGTTCACCGCGACGCCGCTGCCACCGTGCTGGGTGATGTGACCAACTTCGGCGGGGCGGGATGGTTGGTTCTGGTCTTCGGGCTGCCGCTCGTCATTTTTGGAGCCGTGATCGCCTTGATCATCTGGCTGGTGCGGCGCCTGATGCGTCCGGCTGTGCCGGTTGCGGCCTACGTGAACAGGTAAAGCCTCTACCTTGGCAGAGCCTGCTTCATACAAGTGCCCTCCCTGCGGGACACTATATCCTTCAACGGAATGTGTAAGTTACAGAAAACACAAAGCGGCAAAAGCAATAAGCGCAGTACGAAGCCCATATTCACGGAAAGGTAGCTCTCAAGATGAGATGAGAGCGCCGCCATTGTCACGCTCGGCGCTTTTTCCGCCATTGAGCAATAGCTTTTTGGCATATACCGCCGAGCGGTACAGAGCTGTGCTTTGCGGAGAATTGCAATTCTCACAGTACCACTCGGCGGGCTTTCTATCAGTCTCGGAATCTTGCGGGGTGTTGGCCACAATGCAGGCATCCACGTGAGGGCGATTGCAGCGCTCGCAGGCGAAAACATATAGGTAAACGAAATACGGTGTTTCTGCATTGTTCTGCATGATGCCCCTCCTGATGCTACGATTGAGCCCGTGCGTGGCGAAACTCTGAGACTACTCATTCTATTCCTCTCAATGGCTCTTATCGAAGGCTGCCAAGGAGAAATCCACCAAACACCGAAACAGGAGCCCGCCCCTTTTTGGACAGCAGATGAGGAAAAGGAATATCAGGACTGCCTTCCACACTCAATTGAAGTTTGGAAAGGTCGGAAAGCGGGTGAGGACTATTGCCTGGTAAACGAAGAACACAAGCGTTGGGTCTACAACCATCCGCAGCTAGCCGCGCAAAAAGAGGACAAAGCCAAAATGCAGGCGTGCCTTCACACAAATGCGACGAAGATCAATGGAACGCGAGATGAGTTTCGGCTTGCCTTTGATCGGTGCACGGAGGAGGCATACGGGCTTCAATGATGCAGCGCCGATCAGGCTCGATGATACCAAGTGTCGATCTACCCCGGCATTGAAGAATTTTCCCACGTTCGTTTACCTCTCGGCGGGCACCGATGGAGTTCGCCGGTCTTTCGATCCTTCTTAAATCCGAAACTTCTCCGCATATCGCTCACTGTATCAGTTCGTTTCGGATTGCCCAAACACTTCGAGGCAATTTCTCGGTCGTTAGCCTCGTTCTTAAGTATCTCGCGTTTGGCACACTCGACCATCTCTAGTGTTATTGGAATTCGTGGCATGATTCCCCTCGCTACACCGCCTCCGCCATGCTAGGGCGCAAAGCCAATGGCTTTCTTCTTGTCGTCAGGGGCGAGATACAGTTCGATGAAGCTGTGCGCAGTGGCAAGCAAAACCGTGCCATCCGATTCAATTTGATAAGCAGCCCGCATTGCATCAGCTCGCGCTGTCGGGCCCACAGGCTTTAGATGGCTGATGGAATCGGAAAATTCCTTGTCGAAGGAAAAACACTGATTCAAGGTTTCCAGAATTCGGTCATAACTCTCGGCCTGAGCCTTGCCCGAGGCGACGCCAACGCCGTCCTTCAGGATCGCTTCTAATTGCCGATAAGCAATCAAGACTTTCTTAGCTGCTTCCTGCGGGCCCAGACTCATACCGATCTCCTCTGCCGGGAATTATATCCAACCCTACGGTGTCACCTCCCCGTACCCTTATCTACCAGCGGCGCGTGCCGAAGGTCTTGCGCACACCTACTGTCATGAACCGGCCCCACGGTCCATTGTTGCCCAGGTCGGCGGGGCCGAGGTAGGTGTTGCGCGCGCCCAGGCGGTCGAACAGAAAGTGTTGCGTTACACGGAATTCGAATCCCTTGTTGAGATAGATGCCAACTCCCCAGGAGTGCTCGATTCCGATGGCATCAGGGGACCAGGTGTAGAGCGTCTTGGGTATGGTCTTGCCGAACAGGAATGTTGGCGCTCCATAGACCATGAAGCGGCGCAGAGGCCCTCGGCCAAAAGGACGAAATTCCAGAATTCCCGACAGCATATAGCGGGCGAACAAACTGCAGGGAGCGTTGACTCCGCCGTACTGGCCCGCGTTGCCGGCGCAGAGGTTGGGATCGATCTCATTGTGCGGAGGCGCCAGGTCGAATTGTGCCCATCCCCATAACATGTCGTGCGGGAAGAACATCCGGTCGCCGGAATTGGTGTCGTAGCCGGCATCCTGCGAGCTACTGGCTTGCGCAGCGTTTGCCTGCGAGTTGAGAGACGCAGCTACCTGCGCCCCCGCGAACGAGATCAGTACAGGAACCGCCAACAGCCACGCCCACCTTTTCATTTCGCCTCCGATGAGTTCACTTGTAATGATAATGAGAAGACCCCGCATCCAAGTCCGCCTGCTTCCCACGTCGGAGATCAGGAGATGGGGAACGTTCGGCTGAATAGAGCGCCACATTGTATCAAGCGAGGCCACGCAAGGCTGAACCTGGCTCTGCTGAACCTGGAGTCTGGTGAACCTGGAATACGCTTGAACTTTCCGCGGCGCGGCGTATGCTGTGCGGTAAGCAGGTTGATTGGAGCCCCCGAAAATGACACCGGCGACAGCACCGGAAGTCGTTGTCGAGTACCATGTTCGATGTTTTTGTGGTGCATTCATCGTCACAGCCGGGAAGACGGTGACGTGCGCGCATTGCGGGCTGATCCTCGGAATACGCCGGGCTAAGAGACGCCGACAACACTGGATCGAAGTTGCACGTCGGCGAAATGGCGTTAAGGGCTGGCGATGGAGAAAGAATGTTGTCGAAAGTGTTGTGGAGCGCAGATTCCAGCTTCAATGCGGCTGTGGTACCTCCGTCGTTACCTCCGAAAAAGCCACGACCTGTACCGCATGTGGTGAGGAAATCGGAGTTCGCAGGGTTGGGAAGCGCGCACAACCGGAAATCATTGTCCGGTACGAGTTCGATTGTTGTTTCTGCGGTGCCCCTATGGTTGCGACCAGAAAGACGGCGACGTGCGCCCACTGCGGCAAGGCACTTGAAATTGCCCGGGTTGGGACGCACCGACAATACTGGAAAGCCACTCCGAGCCTGACCGGTCAAGATACTTCGGAACAAGGAAACACTGGAGAGCCGGTTCACATGATGCTCTCCCTTCTGTTGGCGTTGTTCTTGTACTGCGCGGTCTGCTTAGGTCAGTACGTGTACGACTGGGTAAGTGGTTAAAGGTCGGTCTGGGCGCTCGTGGTTGGAGGAGAACATGACTCCGGAAGTCTCTGTCGAGCGGCAATTTCGTTTTCAGTGCTCGTGCGGCGCAACCATGGTCTCGGGCGAGACGACTGTAACCTGCACTGGCTGCGGCGCCCACCTCGGGATTCGCAAGGCTAGGAGGCGCAGACAACGCCCCGACTCAGTTGCTTACTACGGCAGTACGACCCTGCCGGTTCACCGAGTTGAAAGGCCGAGACAAGAGCCGAACGCATCTGCAGCGAGGCCGAGCACCACTCGCAGCTCAATCCTGAGTGCGTGGCTGAAAAGCGTTCTAGCCCGTGCTGTTGAACCGCACCGGCTCCCTCTAAGCAATGAGTTACCAAGAACAGTCCTGGTCGAAGGAGCGCACGTCAAGGTTGGACCGACTCGTCCAGACGGCAAGCCACATCCGCATGCGGGTAAGACTGGGAGGATTACGAAATTTGCCGACGCCCACTCGGAACCCTACTGGCCCGGCCTGCCGAGTGCAATGATAAAACTTGATCCAGGAATCAAGCCTCAAGGATTCATCTGGGTTTCTCTGCAAGCTTTAGATGCGTTACCCGAAGAGGCCTGTGAGGCAGGCTCCACTGGCAAGCCATGAACCCAACAGCGGCTTTTTGGAGGAGCACATGAGATTCATCGAGTCTCGGGGAAGATTCCTACACAGACTTCTCGTTTTCAGAGACTACCTTGTAGCTGTGCTCGCAGTTCTGCTCGCGATCGTGCTGGTCGCTTCGCCGTGGATCCTTCCTTTTGTCGGAGGCTGGCGTCCATTCGTTCGTTGGTATCTTCTTCCGTATCCTCTTGCCTTAGCTGCCTTCGCGATCATCATTAGTTGCGTTTATCGGTGCGACCTCGTGGTCAGAGCGCGAAACCGGAGAGCTGACTGCGACTCACAAGAGGTGAAGAAGGCCGCTTAGCCTTCCCTTCGGCAGGGCGTACGGCTCTGAAGTCACCCAGATGATGGAAATCGCGTGGAGGATTACGTCCGTAGCTCGTTCACTTCTCACCGGGGGACCGAGACCGTGTCAAGGGACCAGGCCCGGCTTCTTCCAGAATTCATATCCCGCACTCGATTTATTCCATTCATAGTACGTTCATGTTAGTGCAAATCACTGTAAACCACGCCAAAACAGGGGTATACGGGTTTGGTGGGCAGATTGCACAAAGGAGGTGTACCAAGGAAAATCCAGGAACCCTATGCCCCAAGAGATTTCCGTCTCGTACCAGGCCATCAAGAGCAAGGTTTACCGGTTAATTGATTCCCTCGTGGTCGGTGAAAAGAGCGAGTCTGAGGTGCAGGAGTCGATTCGGCGCTGGTGGGCTCTGATCCATCCGGCGGACCGGCCCATCGCGCAGAAATATCTGCTGATGGTGCTGGGGCGCTCCGCGTCCGCGCTGGACTCCATGGGAGACGCGTTTCTCTCCCTCAGTAGTTGTGAAGTCATCCGGCCACAGATCGCCGATGCCGCGCTTCCCGCCAAGCGCATGCGCCTGTTGGAGCGGATGGTGAAGGAAACCTCCGTCCGAACCGCCGTCTAGACGGCCCAGCCCCAAAAAAGACATAGAATTTACATTTCCTCCGTTGCGTTTCGCAGCGGTTCCCCCGTAGTCTTCAGTTTCACTTCGCGGGGATCAGACTTCGAATTGTAAAAATCTCTAACAGAGGAGCCAAGGAATGACACTGTCGTCTTCAAACCAATCCCCAAAGCTGGGCAAACTTGGGGTATGTCTTACATTTGGAGCATTGTTGATTATGGCCACATCGCTGTTTGCAGGCTCGGGCGTCTACAGCTTCACGCTCAACTCGATTGATGGCAAGCCGGCGCCGCTGGCTGACTACAAGGGCAAGGTCGTCCTGCTGGTGAACGTGGCCAGCCAGTGCGGTTACACGCCGCAATACAGCGCCCTGGAAGCCATCTACGAAAAATACAAAGATCAGGGATTCGTGATTCTCGGCTTCCCGGCCAATAATTTTGGGGCGCAGGAACCGGGGACCAACGAAGAGATCAAGACCTTCTGCACCCGCAAGTACAGCGTGACGTTCCCGATGTACGCGAAGATTTCGGTGAAGGGTGAAGACCAGGCGCCGCTGTATGGATATCTTACGAAGGAAACCGGCGCGGGCATCACGGGCGACATTAAGTGGAACTTCACCAAGTTCTTGGTGGACCGCGACGGGAAAGTTGTGAAGCGCTTCGAGCCCGCAGTCACGCCCGATTCGAAAGAAGTGACGACGGCGATCGAGAAGCAGCTGAAACCGTAACGATTCGCTGGGCTGGGGTAGGTCATGTGGGGACAGCCACCCTCGGCTGTCCGCCGGGCGAAGCCCGGCCTTCGATGCTGCCGATACCGATGTTTCCTCCGCGCCGCGCGCATCGGGCGATAGCGAGCTAGGGTCCAACGGTCCAGTTCTCCATCGCCAGATTGCGGACTCGGCCAAACTCTCGCGTATTGTTTGTGACCAGCGTCAAACCGAGGCTGCGCGCATGAGAGGCGATGAACAGGTCATTTGCGCCAATCATCTTGCCTAGCGTTTTCAAGTCTGCGCGAATCCGGGCGTAATGAGGAGACGCCTTATCGGGAAAGTCCAGAACTTCCACGTAGCGCAGGAACGCGCTCAGGGCCGCTTCGTCCTGCTGCCGTCGCGGAGATACTTCGACGCCGTACAACAATTCCGATTTCGTGATGACCGAGATGCACACGTCGCTGACCGGAACTTTCTTCAGCCGTTTGAGAACCGCGTCGCTCGAGCGCTTCATGATGTAGGAACAGGTGTCGGTGTCCAGCATGTAGCGCGGCATTACGGCTTACGCTCCTGCACCGGCAGGTCTTCGATGCCTTCCATGAAGTCATCCGAGGCAACCGGGGCCTCGGCCAGATACGACGACCAATCCGCGGGGCGGGGAGATAGGACGACTTCACTGCCTTCCTTCCGGATGAATACTTCTTCGGTGCTGAACTGAAAATCCTTGGGCAGCCGCACGGCCTGGCTGCGATTGTTCATGAAAAGTTTGGCCCTGCGTTGCGGCCCCGACCGCTGTGGACGCGCCTGTCTCTTTGGCATATACAAGAGTATATGCCACGATCGAGGCGAATGCAAGGGCCGGTGTGGCCCGGGCTTGGCACGGCGGCCACCCTCGCTACGGATTAAAGTAGGGATCCTTCGCCATGCGGATGAACGCCGCTTCCGATTCGGGAGAGGAGCTGATGCGCCAGTCGGCTTCCTTGTTGATGTCGAACCACACGAGGCATTTAATGAGCGGGAAACTGGCGCGGAGGGTGGGAATGATTTCGTCGATCCACTTGCCCTTGTCTCCACCCGCCTGAGCGGAGGACATCTCTCCAATCATGATCGGCTTTTTCCTGGCTGCAAGGAGAGGGTAGATGTCCTTGAAAACCTGTTGGAAGGTCTGCCAGCCGCCGTTTGTCGTACCCCAGTTGTACCCATCGACCCCGGTCCAATCGACATAAGCATCGCCAGGGTAGTAGTCCATCGTATTCTTGTTGCCTCCGTTGATATCCGTGACGTTCGGACACCACGCCCAGACCACGTTGGTCGCGCCCGCGGCAACGAAGAGGTCATGAATGTGTCGATAAGCGGCAACGTACAGAGGCGCATTGTTGCCGCCCCACGCCTCGTCGCCGTTCATCTCGGCGGCGAAGTCGAGGAAGAACTTTTTGCCGAGGGCTTTGGAGCCGTTCGCGCGCGCGACAATCGTGGCATCGAGGCTTCCGTCGACGATCTTAGTGAAGTCGATCTTGTGGGGCTCCCAATTGACGAGAGGGATGCGCCCGGCGGCCAGGTCTTGCTTGGTGACGGTGCCGGTCCAGTCGTCGGTCCAGGCGTAATACGTGAGGTGAACCGGGGGCGTCCGCCCGAGCTTCGCCGTGGTCTGGGCCACGCTGCCGGCGCCGTAAAACTGTCCGAGCAACGCACCCGCTGCCGGCTCCAGAATCGACGATCCAGTGGTATCTGCCGCAGCGATGAGCAATCCGTTGGCAGCGAGAATTACGACTCCTGCCATGACGGCTCGGCAAAGAATTTCTCTCACAGCGATCACTCCTAAGACGAACTTCAATTCCGCGACGCTGCCGCCTATTCTAATTGGGTTATGACAGACTTAATGTTGCAGCCCGGCGAAGATGCGATCGTGGGCCAGCGGATTCGAGCGGCACTTACGAAAAAGGCCTGACACTCAAACCCCGGTCATCGGGTCGATGAGTGCTATGGCGATTTAACGCCGATTGACCTTCCAAGAGATTCGGTATAGCCAAATTTGGGAGCCTTTCCTGAGTGTCTCTACGACTTGGGGGTCAGTCGGGCGGAGAATCGGGCGACCGTCTTCCCGTCTGGTGAGTGGATAACGATCACTAGCGCATGAGCGAGACTGACGCCTTCTGACCTTACTTTAAATTGGTATTCCCACCAATCGTGATCATTCGTCGCGCGCGTTGGATCAGGGATCCGCCCTTCCGCTAAAGGACCAAGCTCGGCTGGCTTTTCTGCGAATCCTTCCTTCCACGTGCCATCAAACGTTACTGATTCCATGAAATTCTCGTCAAAACGAACATTCTTTTGGGAGGCGTCATCCGCTTGGGCAGCGCGTTCTCTTGCAGAACACTTGCCCAAGACAGCGATGATACTGACGACCAAGCTTTCAGGAAAGGTCGTAACGACCTGAGAACCCTTTCGAAACTGGACACCATTCGCAGTTTTGCGCGACCGGACATGATCAAAGAAGTCACCGGCTCCTACGGTCCCAAAAAGTATTAAGCACATGTCTTCGGCGCGGAGGAAATCTACGGTGAGGGGCAACTTCTTGTTGCGCGGAGCTTCGTCGAGCGGCAACGGGAATTGGTGACCAGAGGAGACAGATGGTGGGGACAGCGATGGACTCGCGATTCCGGGAACCACCTTCACGAGTCGCGCGTTCAACTCCTTTCCGTTGGGCCACCTGACGAACATCTTGTGCTTGTCCACTCTGAACTGTACGGGATCACCTACTGCCCATTCGAGCTTGTATTGCCGGCTAGGAGGAGGACAGCATGTTGCAACAGCTACAAAATACGTATTGTCACCGACTTGGATTTGGAATTCATACCCTATGAGAATGCGGGGCGGAGGGAGAAGAGTAATACTGCTGAAAGGCGCCTCAATATACTTCGGGGACAGGTCGATTAGCTCGCCCTGCTCATAAGCCTTCTTTCTTGCCTGTGCCGCGCAAAGAAGTGCAAGCACCAGAAAACCGACATACGCGGCCCGCTTAATCATGGTAGTCGGGTGGAAGCGCAAAAGGACGATCTATGATTTTACACCTGCTTCACGAAATCAAATGGGTTCTTGGCGAAACCAGGCCCTCACACTCATCTTCGAGGAAGCAGATTGAACCTCGTCAGAACGTCCGCTGCGACAAGCACAAGCAGGCCAACGCCTGCGAGTCCGAGGATGGGCCGAAATCGCGGAGCCACCCGCCAATTGTTGCTGTGACCCTTGAGAACCGTGACTCCAACGCCTCTGATCGCCGCCTCCAGCAGCGTGACGGCGACGGCGAGACCGACAAAATCCAGCCACGAAATTTCACCGATGCTCATCGTTCCTGCATTGTATCGCGGGAAGTTTGTCAGTTGTCGAAATCAGGCCGTTACAGGTTTTGACCAGGGGTTTCGGAGGGTTCTTACGATCGGTTTATCTTCTCGTGCCCTTCAGATGTCGTAGTACAGCGCGAACAACAAGCGTGGTCGGGGATTCCGTAACTTGCAGATACTACAAAGCTGTTGATTGGAACAAAGCTATGGATTCAGACACTTGTATGCCAAGAATATGCCAAAATCAAAAGATGTGTAGTCTGCCTGGGCAACGGTCAAGGTTGCTTTCGCTTGTCGCGCGCGGCGACGTGTGCCTGCCAGACCCGGTCGAAATCTTTTATGAGATCGCTGATCTTTTCCCCGAAACCCGTCCCCGTCGTGTTATGCACATTGTAAAGCGTGGCGACAGTTTGCAGGAGCGCGCCGTGGCCTATGCGAAGGGCCTCAGCGTCCCAATTCATCTCATGCCCGATTAGTCCACCGACACTGACGTGGTGGAGCATTGAGGAAAGCCCGTAGACCAGTTCGTACAGATCGCCCTTTCCGACCTCCTCAGCCATCTTCTTGACCGATTTCTCAGACCAGCTATTACGGATGCGTCCGTTCTTCTCGAACTTTCCCTTTATACGGTTGTACTCTGCCTCAGCTTCTCGCTTAAGCTCCGGCGTCACTTTGCCGAGCGAACTCTTCTCGGCAAAAAGCAACTGCCGCCAGGCAATGACATGAGCAAAGTCCAAGTAAAGATCGGCTTCATTGGGATTGTTCTCAAGGTACTCGGAGGTCACCGATACCTCGTACATGGAGCGAGCGATTTTCATCGCCCCTGTTCCCCGCCCATTTCCAACCAGAATCAGCACGTCTGACATAGAATTGACGTTAATGCTGGTAAGGGCACGCATCAGTTGAACCAGTTCGACTGTGCTGCTTTTTGTCGCCGCGATCAGTTCGTTTGCGACCAGTTGAACTTTGTCGATGGCCTGGTACACATCCGCGTGCTTCTTGAATGCCTCGTCCCAGAGTATAGGGAATCCGAAAACTGCCGTTGAGCCGCTCATGCTCGGAATGCCTCCTTATTTCACTCTCGACTGATTTGGATAAAGCACCAAGTGGCTGAGCCAGTGCGATCAAATGCAACGCGCATGTTTCCGTCCGACCCTCGACTCGAATTCCCTGTCACAAGGTCAACGCCATCTATCCCGAAGCATTCCTGATCGTTGTCAAGCTCCCGGTATACGACCACGCTTGTATTGTCAGGAAATTTGGAAAGCTTGTTTCGTAATTCGCCTACGGTCATCGCTCATCGCCTCTGGGATGACCGTAGCGCGGGAGCGGTAGCGTGTCAATGGCGCTGCATATCGTAGGGAAGTTTTTCGTGCCGATGCTACAATCCGGCGCTCGCTGCCTACTTTGGTTCCACCGTGATTATGGTCGTACTCTTGCAATCCTTGTCTTCCGGCGTGTCGATGGTCTGATTGCTCAGCATTTTATAGCCACCCTCCTCGCACGCGTGCACCATAGAGTTAAGTGCGGTGTCAGCCGGGAAGTTCATCACGTAATCCTGCTTGTCCTTTTGGCGACGGATAACTTTGCAGCCGCGAGATGCTTGTTGAAGGGCTTGTTGAAACATGTGGCATTCTCCCTTCAACTTTTTCAAAGCACGTCGTGATAGATACCAATTCTTGCCTGTGGAATCGTAGATAAACAACTCCTTCACATTGGCACTAGCGGCTTTCAAATCATCGGTAAACTCTGAGCACGAATCCCCGTCTTTCAGCATTGTTGGCAGCGCAATGGGCTGGATTATGAACGCCCCTCCTCCGGGTTCCTTTTTCTTCCATTTTCCGCCCCAACCCATCCACTTAACGGGGCGACGACCAGTGTTAGTTACGTTCACGACGAGAAAGAGATTCTTGCTGGCGCCCTCGATGGGCATGTCAGGCTGAACCTGATACCACTTTCCGTCAGGGCTCTGCACAATGCGGCGAATGCCCATTCCGATCTTCAGTCGAGGTCTATCTTGCAAATCGCGGTACACACTCCAGCCGAAACCGAAACTGGAAAGCACAGCTCCATAAAAAGCCAGCAAGCTAGTAAGACTTATCGAATCGCCCTTCATGGGCCGGATTCTACCTCACAAAGAGGTGTCTAGAGAAATGGGATGCTTTTCACGCCTGTGTGTGCTCGTGGCGCAGCGATGCTCGCGTGCTCTGAATGAAGTCGTTCACTTGGATACGAATTTCTTCCTGCTCTTTCGAGAGGTCGACTTCAGCCGCAGCGCGTAGATGCCAAACGGGGTGGCCGTTGCTGCAGCGCTTGCACATGTATGGAACGACGACGTAGCCGCGGTCGAGCGAGTATTCGCGAGCGCCTTCGAGCGCATCTTCCAAGGTGTTAAAACGACTAGTCCGACCAGCTGCTTTCGGAATCTTCACTGTCCCGTTCTCGGTATCGACGAACTCTCCAGCGCGCCCTTTGCATTCAGAAAACGAGATATCTATTTTCGACCTGAACTTCCCTGCTGCCCTCAGCTCTCCTTTCTGCCGCTCTTCCGCAGTGCGTTTCGCGTTGCGCTTTTGCTCTGAGGCGAGTCTCTCAGCTTCACGTCGAGCTTTGTTTGCTTCTGTCGTCTCGCGGCGCTGCTGTGCTGCTGCTTTTTTTGCGGCGAGCCTCGTAGCTTTCTGGGCTGCCCTGCGCTCCGCGTAGGAGGGACGAGGGATAGAGTCATCAGCTTCATTCCCAGAGCTAGGGCTGTCAGGTAGCGCAGTTTTCCCAGCACCTTGAGCTGCTGTCAGCCAAGATTCGAGAATCTCTTCGACGAGTTGGTGAACTTGCTGTGTCGGTGAGTGCTGCTGAATTCTCGCGAAGAGTTCTGCTCGAATGCTGATTGCGCGTTTTTTCGGCTTCGGCTTCCCTGTGTGCGGTTCGCGTCCAAACGCTGCAACGGCGAGCGCTCTGAGACTTCGTGGGGAGCACTTCTTGTCCGCATTCTCCGGCAACCACTTGTCTAGGAACTCATCCGGGAACGGCAGCAGATCCCGATAGTGGCTGAACAGGAGACTCGGAAAACGCTTGTGTGGCGGAAACTTTCTAGCAACGAACGAGCACTTGTAAAGATTGAACTCGGTCAGCTTGGTTGCCTCTGCCGCGAGTGCTAACCCTTGCTCTTTCCCAAACTGCTGAATGCCTGCGAGCGCGTAGTCGCATCTCCAAAGTGCGTCGGCTTGATCGATCTGCGATAGCGCTCGTCCGAGCCTGCTGAATTCACTTTTCGAAATCGAGGCAGGAATAGAAAGCTCAGTCGGAGCGAAGAGACACTGCGACGGCAAAGAGAGATGGCGCTGCTGCACAGTGAGAGCTTCCATTATTTCGCACTCAGGCGCCACATCTGGAAAGACGGAGCGCGATGTCCTACGCTCACACAAAAATCGACGTAAGACTGGTAGATTTCTTGGATGCTGATTTTATTACTACGCATCATGCCCATGACTAACTCCTCACCGCTCAATATCTCGTGATGCTGTTTGCTCCCCGCCAGCGCCGGAGGCTGTTTTTCCTTCGACGGCGCCAACGAGAATTTGAAGGGGGAGCGGGCGAGCTGAGGTTCGCCCGCTCTGTCTCCGCTTCCGTCTAAGGAGGTAAACGGTGCAGAGAATCTTTAAAAACAAAGTTATCGGGGTTCCATTTTCTATCACAGTCCGCGCCGTGAGGGTGTAGCGCTCTTCTGCGAGAGGAACCCCGAATCTTTTACGCCCGCTTTTCTAAGTTCCGGGCTGGCAGAATTACGTCTGCCAACTAGCCGTGCCTCAATGAACGTCAACACGGACCATGCAGGTGCGAGCCATCGTCGCCCACCTCTACGGTGTACGACCCCAGTCGCCTGGGGAAATCCCCTTTCGGGGAATCTTGGTTACCGCGACAGAATCGTTACGCTGGGTTTCAGCGTTTCCCCTTTTGCTTCTGCTGCGCGTACTTTCTCAGCGAACGTCGGGAGAAGTTTCGGCGCTGGATCGCGCAGTGCCTGCAGTTGCTCATTCGTCAGAGCAGCGGGGCGCTTCGTGACATCAGGACCATTCCATCTCCCCGGTGCATTGCGATAGTCGTTCTCAATCTTCATCGAGACCTGTCCGGGGTGCACGACAGGTGCAGATTTTGGCTGCTCTTGCTCTTCATACGCTTTGTGCAAGCTCTGAGACGCTGCATTCGCTTTGACTTGAGCGGCGCGAAGCTCTTCGTTCGCTTTGTTCAGTTCCTTCTGTGCTGCTACGGTTACTTCCGACATGCTGTCCTCCATAAATTCGTCAATCTGATTTCTACTCAAGCGGCTCATTGCTAGACCAGACCCGCTTCCTGTTTTACGGCTTGGAGCTTTGCGCGAACGAGTCGCTGGACACCCGAAGAGCCGCCGTTGTCGGCGATAGCTTGGTCGATTGCTCCCAAGAAGCGAGCACGCTGCGTGAGCAGCTCTGAGCGAACGGCAGCGACTGCGGCTTCGACCTCTGCCGGACCGAGATAAACTACCGAACCATCGCGTCCGTCTTTGCCATCGCGTCCTGGAGCGCCGTCTTTTCCATCTTTGCCGTTCGCTCCGTCTCGTCCCGAGCGCCCCTGAATTCCAATCGGTCCCTGAATTCCATCAGAGCCGCGAACACCGACAGCATCGCGTCCATCTTTACCGTTCGAGCCGTCTCGTCCTGGGTCGCCTTTCAATCCGCGAGCGCCATCGCAGCCGCGAACCCCCGGCTTGCCCTCTTTGAGTTGAATAGCAGAGATTTCTTTTCGAATCTCTGTGGCTGCGTTCTCCAACATCGCGAGTCGCGTGTGGACGGTATATTTGTTCGGTGCTGACATGACTTTACTCTCCGTACAGCAGCTCGCGCCCAAGTCGCTGAGCCGCGGCGAGGTTCTCTCTGTGGCGTTTCGCTTCGCGTTCCTGCTCAAGCTCTTCGCTCGTCGGGTAGAGGCGCCGTCTCAGTTCATCACGTCGAGCCTCCGCAGCGATACGGCGCCCTAGTGCCTCAACGGTCCTGCGGTTCGCTTCGTCGACTGACAGTACAGGCACGATGGAGCGCACGGGCTTCACGGGCATCAATGGAGCGCGACGCACGCTGCGCATGTCTCGAAGCTCAGCGAAGAGAGCGTCGATTCCAAAATTACGTTTTGCAGCCAGAGACGACGCCGAGAGTTCGGAGTCGGGATGACTGAAATGACTTTCGAGTGCTTGACGTAGCGTTGCCATATAAATCTCCTCTGCCCTGTTCCCCTTACTTCTTGTTGGCGCGCCCGTGCGTTGTTGTCGCACAGGTGCGACACTCGCTGTGGCGCTTGCCGTCAACAGCAACAGCGACATGCCGATTCACCAGAGCCGCTTTTCTACCGCAGTTCCTCGTGCACAGGCCTGCTCTTCTCAACTGCTGATACTTCGACATAATGGTTCTCCCTTGTTACTGACGAACTGTGACCGCGACCGCTAAGTCCGCTGGTAGAGTCCGAGTCGGGCCGCGCCGCCTATCTCGCGTTCCCGTTGCTTCTTCTGCTCATCTTCGAGACGATATTTATCTTGAATGCGCCGCTCAGCAATAGCTTCAGGGTCTTCGACCTTGTTCAGCTCGTAGAACCGGACCAAAATGCTCTTTGGACAATCTTTGAAATTGTCTGGAGTGCCGTAGAGAACCTCAGTCCCGGAGCGCCGCTCGATGAAGGCGCTACCTTGCGCCGCGTTTACGAGAGAGTGCTCTTTCACTTGCCATTGGACTCCGTGCACGTAATTCGGATCTGGAGTCTGCATTCCCTGACCCTCAGCAGCGAGACGCTCTCGGAAATCTTTGTAGGGGACGTGCTCAGCGAGTCCCGATGCTATGAGGACGTTCGCGATGGAAGGTTGAAGATGTTCGATTGTGTTGATTTTTGGACCAGAGACGAAACGGACTTTCATGGTTTTGCTCCTATTCCAACAGAGTGTGTTCGTGCAGCGGCGTGTCGTTCATTGCCACCCAAATGAGCGAATGGTGTGACGGGATACCGTCAGCGCAACTGAACCCCGCTCGACGGCGGCGCTCCGGTCCACGAAACTTCGCCACGATCTGTATCAATCTCGACGATGCTGTGACCGTTGACGACGTTCGTGCTCTGGCTGCGATAATCGAGCTTCACGGTCGGCAGCTCATCGCGCTTTTTGTCGAGCGTGACGCGCTTTCCGTCGACGACGGTTTCGCCAACGTCAAAGCACACGAAGCCGCCGCGATAGCCGAGGCTCTTCCGTCCGCTGGCAGTCTCGACGTTGAAGAATCCGAACGGCAGTTCTTCATAGTTGTCTGAGCTGTTGACTACGACGAGCTTGAGTGTCGGCTTCGGTGGTTCGAGGTTGAGGATTGATTTCACGACATCGAGAAACGGCATTATCGGCTCCTTTGAAAAACGTTCTTGAGCATTTCCCCCTGCGTGATGAACCTTTGGCCGAGGGCTTCGCGCTCGCTGAGCGTGAGTGCGCCGATGCTGTTCTTTTGAATCAGGTAGCGGGCAACGCGCATGGCTTGCTCTGCGGCGTCTGACTTTTCCCACAGCCAGAAGAACGCTGGCTCAGCTTCACGGTGCAACTCGAAGCCCTCAGGCGGTTTGTTGAAGTCGTCGCTGCGGGCTTTCGCCCTGGCGACCATACCGACACTCGACCGCTCGCAGATGAAGCTGCGCAAGCCGACCTGCCGGACAAACTCGTTGACGGCGTTCTTGAGAATCTCCTCGCGACGATCCGGCGGCGGGTTGTATTGGAAGACTAGTCCCGCACGTAGCCACTGATTGAGCATCGGTGCGACGGCGAAGATGCCGCAATCCTTGTTGCAGAAAATCATTGGCACTATCGAGCGCCGTCCGTAGTCGCCGCGTGTTGCTACAAGAACCAGCGCCCAGTCTGCGCCCTCAACGTGTTGAACTATCACTGACTTTTGCATGCTGACACCGCTGTCCCTTCTTTGATCGACTCCATTGTGATTTTTGCGTGATGCGCCTTGCACAAGCTCATAAGGTTCGGTGTCGGGTCTTCGAGCGTCCCACGACCGCCGATAAATAGAACCCACCCTTCCCATCCGCCTGTTTCTTTCCAGCTCCCGTCGATGTGATGAACGTCGACAGCCTTGCACTTGCACTTGGTTCCGTCAGTCTCGACGTACTCGCAGACGGGATTACGCCGAAGCTTGAAGAGCCGCACTCCGTAAACGCCGCGCCATTCCTTGCGCGTATACCAGACTTCGTTCGGGTGTCGTGCCGCACGTTGAGAAGTCCGAGCTGCTGAGTTCTGATGCGCGTCGCAGTACGCTCCCGTCTTCGCTATGCCGGGACAATTTGGCTCCGAGCAGAATTGCATCTCAGCCCTTCCTCTCAAGTGGTCCCATCACGGTCACCAGCTTTCCATCTGGTCCGTTCTGGCGCACCGTTCCGTCATCGTCAATAAATGTGCAGAGGATGTCTGATCGCTCTGGAGCGTCGAGCATGCCAGGCGCCATCGCGAGTCGGAGAGCATAGAAGCACGCAAGTGCAGCGTCGATGCTCTTGTCAGCATTGGCGCGACGCGGAAAAAGATTGGCGTTCAGGTCGCGATGCGCGTGGATCCCGAGCAAGTGCTCGAAGAGCGTCTCATCCTCGGCGGCAAAGTGAACACGGCGACCGCGTGCTAGCTTTTCGTCTGGCAGCAGAGACACGAAGAAGTCCATCACAGGCGAGAACGTCCGTGGTGTCTTGCTGAAAGGCAGCACGCTGATACCATTCTTTTCAAACTGCGCAGACGGGACGATATAAGCATCGTGTGCGAGCGCTTTAATTTTGAAGCCGTCCTGATCGTGCAAAGTGACGCCGTATCCGAGGTGATTCCTGTAGCAACCAAGGACAGCATCTGCAAGTTGCTCGTTATCGTTCGCTTCCGGTTCGTAGTACTTCGAGAACAAATGAAAATGCTCGACGCCGTCGAGATAGCTCTTAGTGCAGTAGCAAACTGCGGCCCTTTCTTGAAGGCTTGAGCGCTGCACGCCGACGACGAACGGTCTCAACATGTCCGGCTGAGTTACCCCCGGATGTTCTCCCACTGACCAGCAGCGGAAGTCTTCCATCCGCAAGATCGATTCGCGGCAGGGAGTGACTTGCTCTTTAGAGAGCCACTGCTTTGCTACTTCGCCGTCTTCCCACAGGCACTCGATGTGCGACTTGAAGGTTGGCTGCAGTGCCGGAATCGCGATAGCGCGATCACGCGCTTCCTGCATCGTGCCGAGATAAGAACTGACGCCGGCATTTGGATTGCTGGCTAGAATTGCGTCGTCTGACTTCCAGTCGTAGCCCTCAGCGGAGAAAATCAGTGCCAGCGTCTTCTCGTCGCGCAGCTCGCCCTTCAGCATCAAAGTGGCTGTCGCGTGCAGCTCGTAACCGACAGACAAGAGATTCTCACCCGCGTGACCGATGCTCGACAGCAGTGAATTGTTCCGCTTGTCGCAGCCGAGAGACATTTCTTCGTAGACTGACCGATCCCGATGCGCCCAGAGTTCATCCACGGCCGCCCCATGGAGAATCTTCCCGGCTAACGATTTTCCTTGGGCTGACACCGGAAGCAACGTGCTCGCGCTCGATGCTTGCGTGATGCTGTGCTGGAAAACTTTCAGACCGAACGACGCGCACAACTGCGGACAGGCGCGAAGCATGTCGCGGCAGCCGTCAAAACACTGGCGAGCTTGATTCGTGGCGCGAGCTGCGCAGACGACTTCAGCACCGCCCTCGTTGTCTGCAGCAAGCAGGTAGAGCAGCAGTGCGGAGCTGAGCGCCGTTTTCCCTGACGACTTCCCACACTCAAGAAAGAGTCTTCGATAGCGGCGCAGGTGTAGATCGTCGATGCGCTTCCATGAGAAGAGAACGAGCACGAGCCACACTTGCCACGGTGACAAGATGAAGGGCTTTCCTGCAGCCTCGCCTTTTACGTGTTTCAGGCAACTGATGAAGTCGACGACGACGCCACCGTCGTCCGGCACCCAGACGTATGGAAAGTCCGCATTCCCTTGACGCAACAGGTCTGCACGCTGGCGCTCGATTGCCTTGCGCGTCCAGATGCAAGCAGGCCGAGCACCGGAGAGTATCTCTTCTTCCCAGCTCGCCGCGATGACTTCGTAGTCGGTCACTTGGTCCCCCGGAGAGCCGCAATCTTTTCTTTCGTCAATTCCGCAGCAGACTTGTGCTCTTTTACTGTCGCTGTTTCCGCTTTGGCTTTTTGAATCTGAAGCCGTGAGATTTGGTGATTGAGTTTTTCGAAGGCTGCTGACTCGGCAGTCCATCGCTTCAGCAAGTCGAGGTCTGTCTCTTCGGACGCCGCCATTCGCGCTTGCAAATTCTTGACGTGGATTTCGGCTGTGATCGCCGCAGCCTCTTTGCTCTTGATTTGTTCATCCAGCCACGCGACGGAACCGCGTGCGTATTGCGATGGCGTTTCCGCAACAGGCGCTAGCACTGGTTTCTTCGCTGGTTTCTTGCGGCAGTTCTCACAGTGTTTCGTGCGCCCAGACTTGACGTTATCTTCGCGAGCGATGAACGTGTTCCCGCAAGCACACTCGACGCGGACGAGCTTCTGCCCGTGCTTGTTCTTTCCGGCTTCGGAGAGGATTTTCATTTTGTGAGTGGGGTTGTCACTATGACGGTCGGCGTGTGACGGGGTCTTACTAGCATGCCTTCCGTGTAGTAAGTCGAGTAAACGGCGTGCAATCTACAGCGTGGGCGGGACAAATAAAACCTATTCGGGGGCTTACTACATTCCTAGAGGATGACCCGCGAAAAATTCGTTCGAAAGCTGGCGCAAACAGGTAGCCGCTCCGAAATCAAAAATGACCCCCCGGTGGGGGTATGCGTTTCCGTGCGGGATTTCTAACAGCAGAACCGCAGCACATCCAATGAGCAGTTATTTGTCGCTGGTCTGTTGGTCTTTCTGCTCAAGCCGATGGAGGCCCATCGTTGCTGGGTGGCGGGGGAGGAGGTTGGGCGGCTACCACATCGTCTGACAGTATCTCTGGAAACGTCTCTTCCGAGTCGTTAAATAGGGACTGCTGGATTCCCCGAATCTGTGAGTGAATAAGTCCAAGCTGCCGAGCACATGCGGCAGCATCGCGAGGACCGTCCACGACCTGCCTCCGAATATTGGTCAAGTTGGGAGGGTCTTCAATAAACATGTATCCGATGTTCCGAAAGTGTACATCAGACCAGTTTGCGTTCGAGAAAACAACCTTTACATCGCCAGCCAAACGACGAAGGGCGTTCCGGACAACCGTTTCCACTTTTGTGCGTTTCTGATGTTCGTAGTAGGCAAAACCCAAACCTGCAAGTCCGATTAGTACGGCTATCCAATCCGCCATATATGCACCCCCGACCGTCAGGATACCATTTGTCGCCCTAGCGTTTGGCGTGATGCGATTCTCAGCGTCGCGCGGCCAGCACGTCTTCGAGCAAGTATCGAAGCGTTGGCTCACCAGCAGAAGCTTGCATGATGCAGTCGAGTTCATTGTCGCTGACTCTCATGCGCATACGCAGCCAGCGGGCCAGCATCACTTTCCCTATCAGCACGAGAGTGTCGAATGTGGTCACAGTTTGAGTCTCGTCTTGATGCGAGCGACGATTGCTGCTAGCAGCTCGCTTTGATGCGACTCGAACCCCGAGGTCATGGGATGGGAATGCCCAAGGTTGTAGGCTGGGTCGCGCCCACCGAACTCAAGCAGGCGGAGGATGTACGCTAGGGAACGTCGGTATCTGTTACCCTTGGGGATCGTTCCATGTCCCTTGCTCGTGTGTGTATCTGGTAGTGAGCCCTTCACCCCAACGCGCACCGTTCCAGCGAGGTCTTCCTTCTCCATCTTCACCCGCTTGCTCCAGTTGCTTGTATCGCGCAACATGGCGCCAGGTTCCCCAGGTACGCTATGCGAACCCTCCACCATCGCAGTCTTCAGCTCGATGGCGCCAGCATTGAGACAGTCTTTTACGATTGCGCGAGCGTCAGTCGTGGCAAGCTCTTCCAGCTTCGCTTGCAATTCGGATAGGCCGGTGATTTTCACTTCGAAATCGTCCGCCATGATGTCCTCTCTCTGTTCGCTTAGCGAACGGCTAGCATTTCCCTGATTCGATTTCCGACACTCCGCCTTCGTGGATGACGCTGTACTCGTCTTTCCCTACTCCCGTCGTTCCTACGCGTTCCCTGCGATGCGCTGATGCTTTCTGGGAGCGGGTCGAAGTCGATCCCGTTCTCAGTTGCTTCAACGTCCAAGAACAAGTTGAGGCAGGGAGGCGTCTGAAAGTGCTTTCGTTCGGGTGTCATGCTTGCTTCCTCTGGAATGCTTCCACGCACGCTCTTCCGGAGGTCGTGTAGACGGTTTGCTTACTGAAGTCGAGCTGAGCCATCGTGAACAACTTGTGCGCGAGACCCTGCCTCCGGCGGTCAGGGCGAACGACCGTAACACTCGAACCGTCGGGATACTTTTTGAGGAAGGCAGCCAATCCTATGTCGTCGCTGATCGTAAAGCGCTGCGTTTCGGATCCGCCGACTGCGAGGCAGATTGCTGCAGCACGCATCCAAACTGCAGGGTCAGTAGTCAGGTCCTGAAACAGGATACTGTTTGCGGAGTTTTGAGCAGCCTCAGCAGCAGAAAGCATCAGGAGCTGTGCTCTATAGGTCATGCTTTCTTCTTCTCCCGGCGTTCGCGTCTCATTTCATCAACATCAAAGGGTTCAGGAATCGTGGGGCAAGGACGATACGGTTCTTCTGCTAAATCATGCAACTGATATTCCGCATGTCCTTCCATGAAGGTCATTGCTGCGAAGAAATCATCAAAGAGATGAACATTCTTGTGATCCATTACGCACACGGCGAACTGCCCGGAATTGTGGATCGTGGCACCAGCGAATTTCCGCTTCGCCTTAAAGAGCCAATCTCCGAACGGCTGCTCTGCCGAATTTGGTCTGCGGGAATTCATCGTCTCTCTATACTGAAAACCTGTGATCCCGCTTTTGCTTCTGCGAGAGGTTTGGAGAGCGCAGCTCTCCAAGATGTTCGAGAGCATCAGTCGCCCAGTCACTTTCTGACCGGCACGGTCAGTATCGAGATTGATATCGGGCTTTCTGGCGCGCTTGCCAGCGGGGCTTAAAGCAAGTCTTAGAGCACCCGTGCGGGTGCACGCGTGAACCCCTACGGGTGCACATGTGCACCTCTGCGGGTGCACGCGTGAACCTCTACAGGTGCACGTCTGTGAACCTCTACGGGTGCACGTTGCTCGTACGTTGCTCAGCATGACTGCTCTCTCAAATACTCGCCAAAGCCTTTGAGCCATGTCGTGTACTCGTGCTTGTATCGTGGGGTGGGACTAAGAGCAGCGTATTTTTCAAGGTGCATGATGATGAGTTCGTCTTGGGCGAACAGCTTGCGCCAGCCAGCTAGAACGTTGGGACCGCCGACTTTTATACCGCCAGTGAAACCATAGAGCGCTTTGCCGAGCGGGTCTTGCTGCCAGTAGTCCGGCGCGCACGTCTGGACGCAAGACTCTGAACCGTGAGAAGTCACATAGTCATCGTGAGAAACTGGACGATACTGCGTAGGTGAACCGTTCTTGTGAGACTCAGCAATCAACCAACCAGCTTTTTCGAGAAGCGCATTGGCTGCGCACAACTCGGTTCTATGCCGGTGAAGATACGGTGCTACGTCGGTCTTAAGGTTGAGGAAAGACTTGTGCGTCTTGTATCCGAGGGCGCAGTGCAGGTCATAAAGAGCAAAGGCTATAGCAGAGCCTTTCCCCGTTAGCTGCGTGATGTGGTAAGCAGAGCTGCAGTGCAGCTTGCTGTACACAGGTTCAGTTTGCGGATTATCAGTCGCCATCGCGCGCCGCCTGATTCTGCTCGGGCGGCTGCTCGGGCTCGTTCTGTTTGAAAGGGTTCAGCGGTTCTATCCAGTCGATAAACGCGGGATCTACATCGCTGGGGAACGCCATCTTGCCAACGATCCACGTGATTCTGTCTGCCATGTTCTTTGCTCTCTTTCGGGGCAAAAGAGAACCGCCCCAGTCGTGAGACTGAGGCGGCATGAACATGAACTCTTGGCAGAGTCGACAGTTTGCGTATGCCTACGCAAAATGGGTTGTTGCTTGTGTGCGCTCATCCTCTGCCAAAAAGATGCGCGTCTGTCGGTTCACGCCGGTTCGTCCGGTCTCCAGTATGTGATCGGCCTGTGACGGGCCCGAAAAAGCTAGTCATAGAAACTTTTCTCCTTCGTCTGGATTGTCGATCTCGTCAAGAGTGCTCTGGATAAACGCAATGAGGTCATACTTTTCAAAGATGTCTAGGTCTGCGAGCAATCGCTTTGCCTTCTCAAAACTAGACGTGCTGGCCGTTGAAGTAGGAAATCGGCGCCGGACTTCTTCACGCGTCTGTACGACAGTCCACTTGTTCTCCTTGGCAAGGTTCAGAATCTGCAGCGCTGCTGTTCCGTCAAAACTCCGTTTGCCCTTCTCGTCGACGCGATGCGCCCGCTGCACTTCAATGTGGTGCGAAAACTTTAGATCATCGACTCTGACACCGTGCCTGACTACTCGCGCATATTGACGAAGTGCAGAGTCCGACAGGTTAGTAATGTCAGCCGCCTCTGCTATAAAAGCGTTCCAGTTTTCTCGGCGTTGCGCATGCCACAACCGGCGCTCCTTTTTGTTCGTCTGAGATGGCTCGCCTATAAACAACTCTGCACCCCGGCACAACCAGTGACCGATCTCCCAGGCGTGGGATGAAGCACTTTGACCAAGCTTCCGCCCTTCAGCCCGCCAGTCCTCTTTCTGCTTGAGAGAGTGCAAGCGTCGTTCTTCCGTCTCTTGATATGTGGGCTTATTCATAGCTGCAGAATATGTCAGACATCTGACAAAATCTGCTTACCTAAGGTAATTGAGGCCCCCTTCTTGCGCTGATTTCCACGCAACTGCTCGTGGACTTTTTGAGCGACCGATTCAGGAATTCGGAGCACGCAATAGCCGCGCTTCCTCAAGCGCTCTGGACTATCGAGTTTGAGTACGCCGGGATGGTCACGGAAGATGTTGCGAACTGTATCTGGAGACAACTGCCAAAGCACAGCGAGGTCGCCGACGCTGTAATGACGTTCGAGAGCAGACATACTCTAGCCTTTGTGAGAATCCGAGTGGATTGGCTAGTTTCTCGCTCTGCAGCTTGACGACTGGCTACGTCTCAGGAATGAGCGTCCTTGGGCGCGTCTGTGAGGGCTTGCAGTCGCTGAGAGGTTCAGCAGTTCCCCCGCCGTGCGCAGCCTAGCGCACGACACGATTTCATGATACAACCAAGCGCTCTATCGAATCAATCTTTTTTATAGCTTCTCTTCATTTTCTGCAGCGATAGTCGCGCGTCGGCAATGTGAGCGTCGTCTAGTTCTTTCACCCAAGGGAGGTACGACCGCTCGGTCGTCGTTGTCTTGGCGTGCCCCAGCATCTTGGAGACTGTATGTAGCCGCGCGCCGTGACGCAGATGCCAAACAGCAAAGGTGTCGCGCAACATGTGCGGATGCGGATCACGCATCTTTCCCAGCTCTGTGCGCACTTTCTTGATCCCAGCCAGATCGAAAACCTTCGTGACTCTGCGATGCCACTTCGCCGTGTCACTCATCAGCGCAGCGCCCGTACGGAACGGCTGCGCGGGATTTGTGCTATCGCGTTCGAGCGGGACTGCACGCACGAGTTTCACGACATGAGCTGGCAGCGGTACGATTGCGAGTTCGCCAGATTTCTGACGTCGGTATCGCAGCACGCCGTCAGCAGAGATCGAATCGAGCTGGAATTGCACAGCGTCAACCAGCGCCATACCGGACCAGCGAAGCAGTTCGATGAAGGCAGTCAAGCGCTGCTGCCATGTCTTCCGGGTAGCGGCGGGTATGTTTTCGGGATCGTAATCAGGCACCGCCCGGATGATCTGCTTGTATTGCTCGTCTGTGAAAATCGCTGTGCGGCCGCCCTTCTCTGCCTCAAGCGGCTTTAACCTATGGGCCGGGGAGTTCTCGACCCACTCTTGCGTTTCGCAGAAGTTGAAGAAAGATTTGACCATCGTCCAGCGATTAGCTGCGGTCAGATCGCCAAAACGCCACGACGTGCGCCATGCAGTGATATGCGCCGGGGTTAAATCAGCGATGTACTCGGGGCGCTGCGGGCAGGTATCGAGCCAATGAAACAGATGGCCGTCGCGCTTCACTTCATTGCTGGCTGGGTCAACATCCCCGAACAGTGAACGCGCCATCGCTACGGTGCCATTGTCGCCCAGCCGCGTGACCATATCGCTAATGTAGAGCGCGACGGCCTCCTCGATACGCACTTGCTTTGCGGCCTTGGCTGCGCGCAGGCGCTTCAGCTCCTGCTTTTCGGGGTCCCACCGATCACGCCATTCCCTCGCAAAATCTTCGGCTTTGTCCCACGACCGCGTTTTGGCGCTGATGCGGCGGTTCGTGCCGCTGCCTTCCCCTTCGTAGATCAGGAGTGCTTTGCGGCAATTGCAGCGTCGCCAATCGCTCCCTTTGTCTTTGTCTTTGCAATCCGCGCTGTGCCGTGTTATGACTGTGACGGTGCGAGTGACTAAGGCTGGCGTTTCCGTTTCGCTGGCACTCATCTCTGACTCCCCCCTACCTACCAGAGACAGTTTATCAAGTATGCCAGCAGTATGCCACCAGCAAAACTCTTCCTTCTATGTGTTTCGTTATCAATAGCTTACATCTATATATCGTAATACAGCGCGAACTCATACGGATGCGGCCTCTGCCGGATAGCGTCCACTTCTTTCGAGCGCTTGTAGTCGACGTAGGTCCGCAGCAACTCTTCGGTAAATACGTCACCTTTCAGCAGAAACGCATGATCGCGTTCCAGCGCGTCGAGCGCATCTTCCAGCGAGCCGGGCATGCTGGGGATGCTCGCCAATTCTTCGGGATCCAGTTCGTAGATATCTTTGTCCATGGGCTGGCCGGGATCCATTTTGTTTTCGATGCCGTCCAGGCCCGCCATCAGCATGGCGGCAAACGCGAGATACGGATTGCAACTCGGATCGGGCGGACGGAACTCGACGCGCTTCGCTTTGGGCGCGACCGAATACATCGGAATGCGGCAGGCCGCCGAGCGATTACGCCGCGAGTAGGCCAGATTCACCGGAGCCTCGAAGCCAGGCACGAGGCGCTTGTAGGAATTCGTGGTCGGCGCGATGATCGCCGAGAGCGCCGGGCCGTGCTTGATCAGGCCGCCGATATACCAGAGCGCAAGCTGCGACAGGCCGGCGTATCCGTCGCCGGAAAATATCGGATCGCCGGCCTTCCACAGCGACTGGTGAGTGTGCATGCCGTTGCCGTTGTCGCCGAAGATCGGCTTCGGCATAAACGTAACGGTCTTTCCCACTCGATTAGCCACGTTTTTCACGATGTACTTGTAGAGCAGCATCTTGTCGGCGGAGCGCACCAGCGAGTCGAACTTCAAGTCAATCTCGGTTTGACCCCCAGAAGCTACTTCATGATGGTGGCATTCCACCTCAATGCCGCAGCTTTGCATCGTTAAGACCATCTCGCTGCGCAGGTCCTGATAGTGGTCGGTGGGCGGGACGGGAAAGTAGCCCTCTTTATAACGAGGGCGGTAGCCGAGATTGCTCAGTTCCCTGCCGGAATTCCAGCGTCCCTCTTCGGCGTCGATGTAGTAAAAGCCGTACTGCTCGCGCTGATCGAAGCGGACGTTGTCGAAAATGAAAAACTCGGCTTCGGCGCCGAAGTACGCAGTGTCGGCAAGTCCGGTTGAGGCAAGATGCAACTCGGCTTTGCGGGCAATGTAGCGGGGATCGCGGTCGTAGCGCTGCTTGGTCAAGGGATCGACCACGTCGCAGACGATCACCAGCGTGGGGACTTCGGTGAAAGGATCGAGCAGGTGAACGTTGGCGTCGGGTTTGAGCAGCATGTCGCTCTCTTCAATCGCGGCCCATCCGCGGATCGACGAGCCGTCAATGCCGAAGCCGTCATCGAACGAGGATTCCGTGAGCTGTCCGATGGGATAAGAAACGTGGTGCCAGAGGCCGGGAATATCGGTGAAGCGCAGGTCGAGAATCTTCGCGTCGTGGTGCTTGGCAAACTCGAGAACCGTCTTGGCGTCAGCCATCGAAACTCCTTGCCGTGATCGAAAACCCTGCAGCGACCGCGAGCGGCGCAGCACCCACCCTAGCCGCGCGCGGGCAGGCTGCTACAATCGGTCGCGTTGTGCGGAACCGGGAGAGTCTAATGCCAGCCGCACGTACTGGCAATTCGATAGTTCTTATAGCGGCGATAACCGGACTTTATACTGGAACCTGCGAAGGCTTTAACCACAGAGGACACAGAGGGGCACAGGGGAAACACATGGCATTTTCCCTCTGTGCGACCCTGTGACCTCTGTGGTTAAGGTTCGTTCTTATGGATTTTGACCAGCTGGAAACGTTTCTAGAAGTGGCGCGGCACGCCTCGTTCTCGCGGGCGGCGGAGAAGCGTTTTCGCACCCAGCCGGCGATTTCGTCGCAGATTCGCGGGCTGGAGGAGGAAGTCGGCGCTAAGCTCTTCGATCGCTCGGGCGGAAAAGTATCGCTCACGGCCGCGGGCAAGGCGTTTCAGAGATATGTCGAAGAGACGCTCGATGCCCGCAAGGCCATGCTGGTGGCAATCGCCGAGATGGAGCGGGTGCCGCGCGGCGAAATTATCGTGGGCGCGAACGAGGGCACCTGCCTGCACATCCTGCCCTATGTGTTTGCCGACTTCAAGAAGCAGTATCCCGATGTTTCGGTGAACATCAAGCGCGCTGACTACGGCAAGATTCTCGAATCGATCATAGACAACTCGGTCGACTTCGGCGTCATCTCTCTGCCCGTGACCGACCCGCGTCTGACGGTGGTGCTCATCCATCGCGACGAATTGATCCTGATCGCACCACCACAGCATCCGCTGGGAAAGCTGAAGTCGGCCACGGTTGCCGATGCAGCCAAATTTCCGTTGGTCGTCCCCAAGGCTGGACATACACGGGATGCCATTGAGCAACTTTTCCACGAGCGGCGGCTGAAGCCGAATTTCACCATGGAACTGGATTCCAGCGAACTGCTGAAGCGCTTTGTCGCCGCCGACGTGGGCATCGGCTTCATCGCACGATCCAACGTCGAGGAAGACGTTCGCGCTAAGGTTCTGGCGGCGATTCCTATCGCCGACGCGCAGGTGCGCCGCGATCTAGCGCTCGTCTTCCGCAAAGACAAGGCCCTCAGTCGCGCCGCGCTCGCCTTCATTGATATTGCGGTGAAGCACAAATCCACGGAAGAGTTGTCTCACGTCCCAAGCCGATGATGAAGGCGACCTCCACTCTTCTGCTCCCCTTTTTGCTTCTTGGCGGATTCTGCCTGCAGGGCGCGGGGCAGGGTGCGTCGTCGGAGAAAGCGTTCGCGCAACTACCGGCTGCCGAGCGGCAGTTGATCGCCATCAAGGTCACCGGGAGCAAGCGCTACCCTGAGGTTGCGGTCGCTGCGGCGAGCGGCTTGCAGATGGGAGCTGCCGTCACCGAGGACGATTTCAAGAAGGCCGCCCGCCGTCTGGGCGACATGGGAGTGTTCACCGAAATTGGTTATACATACTCGTATTCCTTCGCGGGCACCAAGCTCGAACTGCATGTAAGCGATGCCGATAAGTTCGTTCCCGCCCATTTTGAGGATTTCGTGTGGTTTTCCGACGCCGAACTTCAGAAGAGGATCAAAGAGCACGCCCCGCTGTTTGATGGAGAACTACCGCTGTTCGGGCGCTTGGCCGACGAGGTTTCCGACGTGCTGCAGGCCATGCTAGTCGAAAATGCAATCCCCGGACACGTCGAGTATCTGCGGGTGGGCAAGGAGAACGGGCCAGTCGACGCGATCAACTACCATGTGACCGACGTCCTCATCCGGGTGCGCAAGATCGAATTCACAGGAGCCGCCGCTGAAGATGTGCCCGCGCTCGAAGCTGCCGGCGACAGGCTTCCCGACCGCGAATACTCGCGCAGCCGACTGAATCAACTGGTGCAGCGCCAGCTTCTCCCGGTGTACCAGGCGCGCGGCTACCTGAAGGCGGCATTTGGCGAGCCGCAACCAAAAGTAGTGAAGCAGCCGTCGACCGAAAACGAAGACGGCCCACGGAACCAGACCGTGGTCGATGTGATATTTGCGGTCACTCCCGGGCAGCAGTACAAACTGAAAAGCCTGGAGTGGTCGGGGAATCGCGAGTTCCCTACCGAGACGCTGCAGAAAATGGTCCGCGCCGAGCCCGGGAAGCCGGCCAATACCATCCGGCTCACCGACAACCTGAAGGACATCCAGAAGCTCTACGGCTCCCGCGGATTTGTCACAGCGGCGATCAAGGCGAATGCCGAATTTGACGACGCAACCGCGACGGTCATCATTCATCTGGACGTGAAAGAGGGCTACGCCTACCACATGGGCGAACTGGAATTTCGCGGCCTCGATAACAGCCTGACCGCGAAACTGCGCAACGCCTGGAAGATCCGCCCGGGGGATGTCTACGATTCGACCTACCTCAGCGAATATCTGCCCGCCGCGCAGAAATTGCTTCCGGTGAACTTCGACTGGGACGTGGCGTCGCATGTGACCGCCAATCTCCGCGACAAGTCGGTCGACGTCGATCTGATCTATACGGTGAAGGCGCCGAAATAGGGGCAGACGCACGGCGCAAGGCCGGCGGCCCGTTCTGTTCGGGTTTTGGAACAATTTCAACGGATGTTTTCCGTAGCGGCGTCGATCCGTTACTCTTGCCCTCTACTTCCCGGATAAAGTTTTGCGACTATAGGAGCGTTTGTGAAATCAGGAGGGATTGGTACACTGGCCTGACAAACGCTCGTGGCTTTACCGCCTCGGGCTTCATCGATGCGAAGGAGATCTGGGATGAAAGGAAGTTGGCAGCTCTCGTTACTTGCGGCATTGTTCCTTTCCGCCACGGTGTTCGTATCCAATCCGGCAATGGCAGCCGGTAAGCAAACGCTCACCGGCGAGGTGGGCGACGCCATGTGCGGCACAAAGCACATGGAAGGCACAGCGGCGGAGTGTACCCGCACCTGCGTCTCGCACGGTTCGAAGTACGCGCTGGTCGTGGGCGACAAGATTTATGTTCTGAATACCACGGACAAGGCAGTGCTGGCGGTGCTCGGTCAGCAGGCCGGCAAGAAGGCCACGGTCACCGGCACGGTAGACGGCACCAACGTTGATGTCAGCACGGCAGTCGCGGCCAAGTGACGTGGTGAGGTAGATGATTTCAGCTTGAAAAGGTTTTGCCCGGGCCCTCCCCCTACACAGAAATCCGGGCATGAGGCGGGGAAGCGCGCCAGCGCCTCCCCGCATTTTTTTTGCGCCTCGGCAGGAAATTCATATTTCCTTTACAAAGCATTGTGTTAGATTGTGCATTCTCAACACTCAACTATTTTTTTCGGAGGATCACGGAATTGGGCAAAGACATGGTTCCGAAGCGGATTTTCTTCACCAAGGGAGTCGGGAAACACCGCGAGCGGCTGACTTCGTTCGAATTGGCGCTGCGCGACGCCGGTATTGCTGCCCAGAACCTGGTGCGCGTTTCCTCGATCTTTCCGCCCAACTGCAAACTGCTCGCCCGCAAGGAAGGCGTGAAGTACCTGCATCCGGGAGAAGTCGTTTTCGCCGTGGTCGCCGAGAACTCGACGCGTGAACCTCACCGGCTGCTGGCTTCGTCGATCGGCGTGGCCATTCCCGCCGACCGCAACACCTACGGCTACCTCAGCGAGCATCATTCCTTCGGCGAGACTGAAGACGCCGCCGGAGAATACGCCGAAGAACTCGCCGCGGAAATGCTCGCCACCACCCTCAACGTGGAGTTCGATCCCGACCGCTCCTGGGATGAGAAGAAGCAGATCTACCGCCTGTCCAACAAAATCGTGCGCACCGCCAACGTGACGCAGTCGGCCGTGGGCGACAAGCGCGGTCTGTGGACCACGGTGATCGCGTCGGCAGTGCTGATCTTCGATTAAGCGGGTAGGCTAAGCTGGTGGACTAAGCGGATCCAGTTCCCTCCCCGGGCAACGGTGTTTGGTCCCAGGACCGCTCACTGCGGCAATCGTCTCTCGTCTAATCCTCCTACCAAGAGGTGTTTCCATGACGAGAGGTGCCGTGTGGATGCTTGTACTGGTGTTGTTTTTCTGCGGATCGGGAGTATTCTTCCTAGCCCAAGCCGCGCCGCCCCTGTCCACAGCCGACGAAATCCGCGCGGGCGATGCGTTGTTCGTCCTGTTCCGACAATCTCAGGGCTTCGCCGACACAGCGGAATCGAAGGCCATTGAAGCCTACCTGCAGAAGGTGGGCGACAAGGTCGCGCAAAATGCGCAGCGCAAGCTGCCGTACAAGTTTCGTCTGGATCCGCATCCCGGCTTCCGGAGCGCCGTCGCTTATCCAGGTGGCCAGATCGTCGTCGGTGGCGGGGTCTTGGCCCTGATGACCCATGAGGACGAACTGGCGGTGGTCCTGGGACACGAGATTGAGCACATCGATCTCAACCAGTGCGCCCAGCGAGTGGCCGAGGCGATGAAGAAAGGCCATCTCAGCCCGGAGCAGTTCGACAAGCTTTCCATTGAGGACTTCGGCAATCCCTATGGCAAGGAGGGCGAACTGGCCGCCGATCGGGAGGGCGTTAGGCTGGTCGTCGCGGCCGGCTATTCGCCCCACGCCGCCGTGGAATTGCTTGAGATGTTCCAGTTCCTCTCCCGCGACGCCAAACCCGCCCCGCCACGCGCGGACTCGCCATCCCTGGAGGAGCGCATATTGCAGGTCAAGGATGAGATCAAGCAGCGAGGTTGGGACGACACCAAGGCCGAGCAGCCGCTGGCTCTACCGTAGAGCGCTGGCGGCTCCGAGTTCCCCGCTCCGCATCGATTAAGTTTCTGAAACAAATGGCATTAATGAATCTTCGCACCGCGGCAGACATCCTATAGGAGTAAAACTTTGGTAACCATCATCCACAGCCGAATGTAACACTCCGTTAACAGGAATCGGTTATGATTGAAGTGGTAGAAAAGACACAGATTGAGGAGTAGCGGTGGACATCGAAACACGCAGAAAGAAGCAACAGGCCCTGATGGTGCAGCTAGTCGAACGGAAAGTACGTTCGCGCGCCAAGCAGCTGTACGAAACCCGCGGTCAGACCGACGGGCAAGAGTTGCAGGATTGGTTTCAGGCAGAGTCGGAAGTGCTTGAAAACAGTATTGTTGCTCCGCTTTATCGGCGGATGCGCACGGGCAGCCATGACACCCAGGAAAACGAAAACGACAGCGACTCCACCCAGGAGTTTGCTGCTCAAGACTCCGCTCCCTGCGAGAGCAACGCCTAGGTCACTGGCCCGTGGGATCACATCAAGCCATCCTCGAACCTTGAACTCCCTTAAAATTCTTCCTGGAGGCAGTCTTAGCGCCCTTGCGCGCGTGACTGCCCTTCTTAGCCTTGTCCAACCGCTCCAGCACCGCGGCCACGATGATTGGCAGGCCGACGGTCGCATCCACGAAAACCTCCCCAAACATTCCGCCTTCTGACGGAGGCACGAACTTGCCCCAGGAAATCGCCTCGCTGTAAGGGCTGCCCGATAATCCGCCCCAGTACACTGGCTCGGGGCAAATCCTGAGTCCGTAGTGATAGCGCTTCAGGGGCAAGTTCTCGCCCAGTCGCCGGTGGCGGAGTTCGATGAAGGGTCCAAACTGCTGGGACCAGTTGCGCGGCACGCCGCCGCCGATGGTGAAGATTCCCAGCTTTTTCTGGCGCAGTAAAGTCGCGGCAAAATGCTCGAGATCCTCGAACGGATCGAAGCGGATCTTGTGTCGCCCGGTCGACTCGCGCAGCCGGTTGTTCAACGCTGTGTCGAGTCCCAGTTCTGAGTCGCTGAATGCAGGTACAAAAACCGGCACTCCCTGCTCGTAGGCGGACTTCAGAATTCCCCGTTGGCCCTGATTGCGCTTCGCCAGATAGGCGCCGATGGCGTGATTCAGCTTATACGAGCACATGACGTCGTTGTGGTCCCAGGCCTCGAGCACGGCCGCCATGACTTCCTCGACGTCGTCTAGATTCTGCTCCGGCTCGAGCGTGTCATAGACGCGGTTGTACCCCTGCTCGTAGAGTTCCTCGTCAGAAACCTCGGGATTGGCACGGAAATGAGCGCGGCCAGTGGCCTCGACTAGCCCGTGAGCCATGAGGGCGCCGGTCGAGACAATCGCATTCACGATGCCGCGATCAATCAATTCGGTGACGATGAGACCCTGCTTGGCCACGGTCATGGCTCCGGCCAGGGTCATGACGATGAACGCATCCTCGTCGAGAGCCATGGCCTCAAGCACGTCGGCGGCCTCACCCAGCTGGCGTCCGGTAAAGGCGGTCTTGGCCATCGCCCGGACCAGGCCGTCGATGGAATGAATCTTCCCGAGATCGAGCGGCTCCAGCGGAATCAGGCGGTCCTCGATGGGATTGTGCAGGTGCCGATCTTTGCCCTCACCGCCGGCCGCGTGTCCCTGATGCGCATGGTTCTTTTGCGTATGATCCTTTGGATCGCCTTGGTTTCCGTGTTTCAACCCGAGCCTCCCAATCGTGCAAACATCCCGACAAGATACTCTACAGGAACCACATGAATATGTGGGGACAGCCGCCCCTTCGACTTCGCTCAGGGCAGGCCCTCGGCTGTCCGTCGAGCGCAGCTCGACGGGTTTTCGCTCGGCTCGGTTACACTGCCAATCATGCCCGGCAAGCGCGCCTTCGAACAACAAGTCGCCGCCCTGGACGCGCTTCGCCACGGGCCAGAGGAAGCCCGCGTCGCGCCCCTGCGCAAGGCTCTGGGTCATCGCAACAATTTCATCGTCGGCAAGGCCGCCGACCTGATTCGCGAATTCGTTCGCGAACCGGCTTTGGCCAGTCTGACCCCAGAACTGCTGACGGCGTTCGACCGCTTCTTCGATGATCCCGTGAAGACGGATCCGCAATGCTGGGCTAAGAATGCAATCAGCCGTACGCTGGCGGCCTTGGAACATCAGGATGAAGCAATTTTTCTGCGGGGGATGCGCCACATTCAGATGGAACCCGTCTGGGGAGGTCAGTCCGACACCGCCGGAACTCTGCGTGCCACTTGCGCCCTGGCGCTCGTCCAGTGCCGCAGTCTCACGGAAAAAGATCTGCTGGAGCACCTGGTCGAGTTGCTCGCCGACAAAGACAAGACGGTTCGAGCGGAGGTGGTTCGTGCGATCGAACAGATCGGCTCGCCGTCGGCCGCGCTGCTGCTGCGCATGCGCGCTGTTCTGGGAGCGGATGAGCCGGAAGTGCTCGGTGCTTGCTACAGCGGAATCCTGCGCATCGAAGGCCAGCGTGCGATCCCCTGGATGCGCCGCTTTCTGATTTCCGCAGACGACAACGCCGCAGAAGCCGCCCTGGCACTCGCTGGAACCCATTCGCCAGAGGGTTTCGACGCCCTGCGCGAGTGCTTCGTGAAAGCAGACGATCCGTGGTGGCGCTCCGTTTTGCTTTCGGCGATCGCGCTCACTCGTCAGGACGCGGCCCTGGAATTCCTGCTCGATCTGGTCCGCACGGAATCCCTCGATGCCGAGGCCGCGATAGAGGTAGTTCTCCGCTCCCGGCCTTCTCAGGAAATAACCAACCGCCTGGAGAAGTTGGTCACGGGCAATCCGCGCCTGAAGCGCACGTTCGCCGCGCAAAAAAGAGAGCCTTCCTGACCCGCTAAAGGCTCTTCTCCGCGATCTCCGCGACGCCTCTGCGTACTCAGCGGTAAGAGCTTTTGAATGCTCACGGAAGATGAGCACATGTCTCGCGAAGCCACTCAGATTTTGCAGAAGCAAACGGCATCGTCCAATCAAGATGTTCCCAGCTGACGGCTGACGGCTGATAGCTGACAGCGGTCTCCTGCTATATTGTTCGCGGAGGTCGGAACGCGTGCCCCCTGAGAAATTTCGCGTGGCGCTGGTGCAGATGTCGTGCGGCCCGGAGCCCGAGCAGAATCTTGAGAAGGCCATCAGCCGTGTGGCGGACGCAGCCGGGCGTGGGGCGCAGGTTGTCTGCCTGCCCGAACTCTTCCAGACACAGTATTTCTGCCAGCGTGAAGATCATGCGTTGTTCGATTTGGCCGAACCGATTCCTGGTCCGACCAGCGAGAGATTGGCCGCCACAGCGCGAAACTACGGAGTGGTTCTGATCGCGTCGCTGTTTGAAAAGCGGGCTGCCGGCGTCTACCACAACACAGCCGCGATCTTCGACAGCGACGGATCCCTGCGCGGACTCTACCGCAAGATGCACATCCCGGACGATCCGCTCTACTACGAAAAGTTCTACTTCACGCCCGGGGACCTCGGGTTCCGCGCCCTAGACACCAGCGCCGGACGCCTGGGCACGCTGGTCTGCTGGGATCAGTGGTATCCCGAAGGCGCGCGCCTGACGGCGTTGCAGGGGGCACACATACTCTTTTATCCGACCGCCATTGGCTGGCATCCCGCGGAGAAGGCGGAATTCGGCGTGGCCCAGCACGACGCCTGGCGCACCATCCAGCGCGCGCACGCCATCGCGAACGGCGTTTATGTGGCCGTGGTGAACCGTGTCGGCTTCGAGACCGGGAATATTCGTGGTAACTCGGCGCCCGGCCAGGGGCTGGAATTCTGGGGAGGATCATTTTTCTGCGATCCCTTTGGCCGCGTGCTGGCGGAAGCCTCACACGACCGGGAGGAAATTCTGGTCGGCGACGTCGACTTGAAGGCGCTGGAAGAAATCCGCCGCAACTGGCCGTTTCTGCGTGATCGCCGCATCGACGCCTACGCGCCTATCACCAACCGACTGATCGACTAGGAACTGATCGACTAGGAAAGTTCGAATGACAGATCAAAACAAGGCGCTTCTGACCGGTGTGTCCGTGGCAGTTCTGTGTCTCGCCTGCTTCGGCAAGACACCCAGCCTGTCGGGAAAGATGGTGGCGTACGACCCTCTGCTGCACGCTGCCAAGGTTGGGTCTTTTGTGGCCAACAAAGAGGCCGTCATTCTCGAAGTTCCGGGCTCAAAAACGAAATATTTGAAGGTCATGTTTGTCGGTTTTGGCACGACTCAGATCGATGCGAAGTATTTCGACGGCACGTTACCAATGGCAGTGAAAGCAATTCGCAACCGCACCTGCGATGAAAGAGGTCCAAAGTTCGTAACCCAAGTCAGCCCCACTCAGAGCTCAGGGACTTACCTGCTGACCGACGCCTTCAAGAATTCGCCGCCTCCGAAAATCAAAACTCTAGAGTGCTATGACGCCACGGAAAAGAAATAGAAATAGAAATAGAAATGAGGGCGGCCGAAATTCGGTCGAGCCTTCTCCCGCCGCCCGCGGATACCGCATGCCCGCGGAGTGGGAGCCACACGCCGCCACCTGGCTCGCCTGGCCGCACTATCACGGCGACTGGCCGGGAAAGTTTGAGCCGATTCCGTGGGTTTATGCAGAAATCATTCGCAACCTGGCGAAACATGAGCGGGTGGAGTTGATCGTCAACGACGCCTCGGCCGCCCGACAGGCGCGCAGGGTTCTCGAAAAAGCCGACGCGCTCTCGGCCAACATCCGCTTCCACCGCTGGGCTACTAACCGCGTCTGGCTGCGCGATTCGGGATGCATTTTCCTTGCGCGGAGTCAGAAGGACCATGTGGGTCCGGGTCTCAGACCCGGACAGGCCGAGCGAAGCGCGGCTGCGCTCGCCCTCAAATTTCGCTTTAACGCCTGGGCAAAATACTCCAACTGGCGTCACGATGAGAAGATCGGGAGCCTGATGGCGAAAACCCCCACTTCTCGCGCAAAACACGCTGGAGAAATGGGGCACCCTCGCAAGTTGTATACGGAAGAAATCCACCCACTCTCCGGCGGCAAGCGCATCGTGCTCGAAGGCGGATCGATCGACGTGAACGGACTCGGCACCATCCTCACCACCGAAGAGTGCCTGCTCAGCAAGGTGCAGGAACGCAATCCTCACATGGCGCGGGTGCATTACGAAAAGGCGTTTGCCGACTACCTGGGCGCGCCACACACCATCTGGCTGGGTCGCGGCATCTTCGGCGACGATACCCACGGACATGTTGATGATCTCAGCCGCTTCGTCTCCAGAGACACCGTCGTCACCATGGTTGAGCCCGACTCCAACGACGTGAACCACGCGCCCCTGCGCGCCAACCTGCGCCGTCTGCAAGCCGCGCGCGACCAGAACGGCCGGCAGTTGACCGTCGTCGAACTGCCTATGCCGCAGCCGGTGGTTTTCGAAGGCCGCCGACTGCCCGCGAGCTATGCCAATTTCTACATCGCCAACGGAGTCGTGCTCGCGCCGGTTTTCAATCGTCCCAATGACCGCATCGCGCTCAACACGCTGGCCGAGCTGTTCCCTACTCGCCAGATCGTGCCCATCTATTCGGGAGACTTCATCTGGGGGCTGGGGGCGATGCACTGCATGACGCGGCAGCAGCCGGCGTAGCTGGCAGCTCATGTCAGAAATGTCTACAAATCGCCTGGAAGCCTTCAGCGACGGCGTGATCGCCATCATCGTGACCATCATGGTGCTGGAGCTGCGCGCCCCGACGCAGCCCACGCTGGCGGCGCTATGGAAGGTCGCGCCGGTATTCATCAGCTATGGACTCAGTTTTCTGGTGGTGGCGATCATGTGGGTCAACCACCATCATTTAATTCACGCGGTGCGCGGAGTCAGCGCGCGGCTGCTGTGGAGCAACCTGTATCTGCTGTTTTGGATGTCGCTGGTCCCGTTCGTCACCGATTATCTGGGCAAGAACTACCACGAGCCGCTGGCGGTGGCGCTCTACGGGCTGGATCTGGTGCTGTGTTCCTCGGCGTTTTATTTGCTGCGGATTATTCTGGTTGAGCAGGATCGTCACGATTCCGGGTTGTCTGAATATCACTCCTCCATCCAGCGCAAGAATGTTTTTTCCGGAGCTCTCTATCTGCTGTCCGTGCCGCTGGCTTATGTGTCGACCTATGCGTCGTTTTTTATCTTCGCGCTGATTCCAGCGTTGTATTTCCTGCCCGAGAAGAGGCTCGTTGGCAACAAGTAGCTGGGTTTGCGAGTACCGAGACCCTGCCCGAGACCCTCGTCGTCGGCGAACACAAGTCAACTCTTGTCATTCCGAGCGAAGTCCGAAGCCGAGCTTTGCGAGGCGAGGCGAGCGAGGAATCTGCTTTCCTGTCCTCCGGACTCCACACTCAGTGAGGCTATTTACTTTTTGGTTATTGGTGGGTACCCCCTCCCCCCCGCGATCTATTGGAATCATCGGTTTAGCGAGAAATCGCAGAGTAATCCTAGGGCATCAATAACTTGTGGGCAAAATCTTGAGCCGTAAGGAGTTGGGGTGCGGTTTGGTTGTCAATGAGCTAATGTCAAGACTGTAGGATTAGCTCGCAGTGGGCGGGAAGTCAAGACCACGAAAGTAGACAAATGCGAGGTTTTGCGCAGGAGCGAGAAGCAGGGTCCTCACCGCGCTTTCAGCGCGGTTTCGGAATGACAACTTTAGTGTAGCGGAGACAACTTTAATTTATCGGAAATGTGGCGGAGATTTGCACAGGCTGGTTGTGACATCGGTTACTGCGCCGCGCCGCCGCTAATGCCTAAAATCTTGTCATTCCGACGCGCGCTGAAAGCGGGCGGAGGAACCTGCTGGAGCGGCGATGGTTGAGCGGCGTTATTACGTTTACATCATGGCGAGCAAGAGCCGTGTGATCTACGTTGGCGTGACTGGATTTCTTATGGCCCGGGTCTTGCGTCACAGGGCTGGCGAGGGCGGGGCCTTTACTGCTAAGTATCGCGTGCATCGGCTGGTTTATTTTCATGGGTTCCAGAATGTGGGTGACGCGATTGCGCGGGAGACCGAGATCAAGAAATGGCGGCGGGAGAAGAAGGTCGCATTGATTCATGCGGAGAATCCTACGTGGGAGGATCTAGCGGCGGGTTGGGGTGAGGCGACGGAGATGAGAGTGTCGGGAAAAGCAGGTTCCTCACCGGGCTTTCGGCCCGATTCGGAATGACAAAATCTAAACTACGGAGGGCGCCAATAGCTAGCGCCTATACTGCGTGGGTTGCGGGCCTTTTTCCAGGGTCTCGCGATCCCAGATCCAGCCTTCGCGGGTGTAGCTGGCGAGTTCGAAATCCTGCGTGAGTTCGAGGGCGTCGACGGGGCAGGCGTCTTCGCACAGGCCGCAGAACATGCAGCGGCTTAGATCGTAGGTAAAGTCGGTGAGTTCCTTGCGGCGGGTGTGCTCGTTGCGAGCGCTGGAGACTACGATCAGGTTCTCCGGGCACGCGAGCGCGCACAGGTCGCAGGCAATGCACATGGTCTCGTCGGTGTCAGGGTTGACGTTCAGGCGCGGCGCGCCACGGTAGCGCTCGGCCACCTGCGGACGCTCCAGCGGATACTGCTCGGTATAAATTTCCTTGGGATCCTGGTTGCGGAACGTGATCTTCAGTCCCTGCAGCAGGTCGACGAGGAAGACTTTGCGCAGCAAACTCGGCATGCCCATGACCCCACTAGCTTAACACTATCCGCCGAATCGCCAAAACTCCGCCCGCCGGTCTTTCCAGGAAAATAGGCCCAGGAAAATAGGCTTTGACCCTTCTTATTTCCGAACGCCTAACATCACACGCGGTCTTAATGATGGAAGTGATTCAAGGCACCGCACTTGGGAGAGACGCTCGCCGGGGAACTTTTCCCTAGGCTGGTCCGTACTTATCAGGAGAGGATGTCATGAAGGCCTATTTCACAAACCTGCCGACCAGGACCTGGCTGCTGATCGTCGTGCCCGCCGTGGTGGTTGCCTACCCGGTGGCTCGAATGGTGGTGCCGGCGGTGATCCACGCGGTTGTGCCCGAAGTTGTGCGCTCGGTGCTGAGCGTGATCTAGCTTTTGTGGGGCGGACACTCTTGTCCGCCAGGAGCACGCGCTGAAACGGCTGTAACGTTTTGCCTTGCAAGTTGTTCCCTCCGATAGAATACCCGCAGAGACCGCCATCCCGTGCCCGCCAGAAAAGCGCCCAAAGTGTCGTCAGCTCTAAAACAGCGGCCAATCGCTGCCTCAGGCGAAGCTCGCGCGAACGAATTCCCGGCAGACGAACTACGGATGGAAGAAGCCCTGCGCTGCGCCCAGCGCGCTCTCGAAGCTGGAGAAGTCCCGGTAGGCGCGGTCGTCGTCTGCGACGGCCAGGTCGTGGGACGGGGATGGAACCGGAATATCACCGCCTGCGACCCGACGGCCCACGCCGAGGTGATCGCCCTGCGCGAAGCCGGTGCAACCGTTGGTAACCATCGTCTGGAAGGCTGCGATCTGTTTGTTACAATTGAACCGTGCGCCATGTGCGCCGGGGCGTTGGTGCATGCCCGCATTCGGCGCCTGGTATATGGCGCGGACGACCCCAAAGCCGGGGCCGTGCATTCGGTGATGCAGGTCCTGAATCATCCGCAACTGAGCCACAAGATCGAGGTTCGCAGCGGAGTGCTGGCAGGCCGCAGCGCGGAAGTGCTGCAGACGTTCTTTAAGAGCCGTCGTTAGAAGCCGTCGTTGGTCGTTAGCCGTTAGTCGTTGGTCGTTAGCTAGAGCGTTGTCATTCCGACCCCCGAGCGAATGCGAGGGGCGGAGGAATCTGCTTCCCCTGACGGCTGAGAGTTGACGGCTGATAACTGCTTTCCGGAGAGGTGCGTGAGTGGTTGAAACGATCCGCCTCGAAAGTCAGTCGACTAGTCGATTGTATGTGCCAGAACGTTGCAGTGACAGGGCAATAATGAGATGTAACTGATTGATATCAAACGGTGTCGGCGGATATCGCTTGAAACCAGAAGGAGCCGCACGTCACTTCTTATCGTCCCCTTAACAACGCCAAATTTGGGATCCTTTCACGGCTTTCTACAGTGGAGAAAAACATCGGGCGCCCTATCAAGCCGACCGTGTATTCCCTCGAGGAATTCAACCCGAAACTTGCGAGCGGGAATCATTTTTTGACCGCCGTGCTCAAAGGCTAAAAGGAATTTTTGCTAGGAGACGAGGATGAGCTTAGAAAAGTGGGTGGAGCACGGTTGGCTAAGGCGGGAGCCGACCAGCACGGGTGAGATCAAGGATCTTCTGGGAATTGTGGATCGTAGCCTTGCGGATTCAAAGGTCGAAGCTGCTTCGACCGACTTTCGATTTATCGCTGCTTTGAACGCCGCGCTCTGCATCGCGACGACAGCGCTCCGCGCCTCCAATGTGACTTCGGGCTCAATGATTGGGGTCACTCGGGGTTTTGCGCCGAGACTCGGCGCATCCTTGGCTCCTTCAGGTGGGAACTCCGAGTTTTGGCCGTAGCCATTGCGTCAAGACCACATAGGCGACAAGGAATGCCACTCCCCAAACCCAATTGGGCATGTTCACCTTCTCCTATCTGCCAACTCCAAGTTTACGCAGGAAGGTCATCAGCGGGCACCAGTTCGTGAATCCAGACTGAAACAGATTCAGCCCGACGAAAGCCGTGAACAGATGATCGTTCGGGCGCCCACGGGCCGTCGTCTAACGACACACAGACGAGCAACGCGTTCGAAGGCATCGCTAAACTGGACGTGTTTCCTCGTGGGGCCAGGTTGCTGTCGCAGATCTCGACATGTTTCCCGACTAGGAACAAGCGTGTATGACCGCCCGGCGAATGCGGCAGTTCACCCTTGGCGAAAGGCACTATACGTCCTCGAAATTGATAAACGAGCTTCGAAGTTTTCGGGGGATTCAGCGAGCGCTTCCATGGCTTCTTGAAAGGGTTATCGGCGATGGGGCTTTTTGGGTGCTCCACCGCTCCACCGACCCCTAGAGGTTAGAATCGAACACGGCGATCGAGTGCCGAGATTCAGCGGCAACTGGCTTCGCGATAAGCAGGTACAAACTCTAAGCGACACCTGCATGCGCGACTACCTGCAGCGCAGCAACCTTCGTGAGTCACGAACAAGTACCTGTGCGAGTTGCGGTCGACCACCATCACCTTTGCTTATCTATTGCGGTGCTACCGGTCGTCTACATTCCCAATACTCTGATTCGCATTTACCATTGTGAAAAGCAGTCCCGACCCAACTGTGACCCATACGGCGACGTCCAACGCCGGCACCCAACCTCGATGAACCGCTATGGAGGCGGTCACGGTAGATGAAACAACGCCGCCCAGACTTCCCACCGTGTTCATGAGGGCGGACAGTGATGCGGAATATCCCGGTGCGAGATCAATGCAGGCGGCCCAGAAATTTGCCGCCCCAAACATGGTAAAGCCAGCTGCCAAAGCAATCATGGGAAGAGCAACGGCTGTGAGACTGATATGGTTGCCGGTGTACAACAACAAGGCCGCAACACCCATTCCAACCCACACCGCTGCCAAGCGCCCTTTTCGGCGGTCAGAGACGTGGGCGACGCGATCCGAAAACCATCCGCCGACCGGGGACAACAGGGCCATTGCGAGGAATGGGGCAGAAGTCCAGGCGGCAGCGTGCATTAAGTCCAGTCCACGCATTTTCACGGCGTAAAAGTAAAACCAGTTGTAATAGACATAAAAGGCATAGCCCTGAAAACCATAGGCCAGGATCAAGGCCCACACCGACAGACTGCCAAACATTTTGCCCCATGGAACTTTAATCGCGGTTTGCTGCGGCCGGGGAGTAGCGCTTTCCGATCCAGGGTGAATAGTTCTCAACTCCCTCCGGTTCACCCGTGGATGCTCTTCGGGCCAGTCGGTCGCGTACCAATGCCAAAGCGCGACCACCAAAAAGGCAAGCGCCGCAGATATTCCAAAAGAAACGCGCCAGCCCCAATGGACCATGGTCCAGGCGATGGCGATGGGAGTCAGGGTTCCTCCCAACCCCAAACCACAAACCTGTAAGCCGCTGGCAAACCCGCGTTCGCGCAGCGCAGTCCATGATGCTATGACGCGAGTTACGTTGGAAGAGACCGCCGCTTCTCCCACCCCGGTTAGGAAGCGCACGATTCGAAAGATCGCGAGAGCACTGATCCCCGTTGCTCCCGCAAATCTGGGTGCAAACACCATCGCTCCGGATCCGACCGCGAAGCAGAAGATGGATGCTGTCAAGGTTCTACGCGGGCCGATGCGATCGCAAACATATCCCCAAGGAATCTGAAACAGCCCATATCCCCAGAGAAAAGCACTGAACACACGTCCCATGGAAATCGTACTGAAGGAAAATTCCTCTTCAATGTATTTCCCTGCAATGCTCAAGTTCAGGCGATTGAGCGCGGTGACAGCCATGACGGCCATGACAATGCCCATTACGGCCCAACGGACATGCGTGCCGCCGACGGCTTCGTCTAACCCGTCGGATTCACCAGTGAGCTCGTGCAAGCGGCTTTTCATAACGGATGGCGACGCGGGCAATTCTTGTTGTTTAGCCGCCATCGCCAATGCGACGCCCCGGCTCTCTGTGTAATCAGCGTCTGATCTGCAGACGAGAGTGTTAGAAGTGGGAGACCGAAAGCTCGTTAGGCCTCGTTATTCGGCTGCTAGAAAATTACTTTCAACCCCAGCTGAATCTGTCGCGAGGTTGTGGAGGTCTGGTTCAAGGCCGTGGGTAGCGAGCTACCGTTGAAGTCGTAAACCGAGTTGTTCTGGCCGAATGTGTTCAGGAAACCCGGTGACAGAAAGTTGGTGTGATTCAGAATGTTAAAAAATTCTGCTCGGAACTGGATGTTGAAGGCTTCGGAAATACTTGGGATGCGCGTGTTCTTGAAAATCGAGAAGTCCACCGTGGTAAGCCGTGGCCCATAGAATTGATTGCGATGGGTGTTGCCCAGCACGTTGGAACAGAACTGCATACCGGCAGGCGGAGTCACGCCCGAAGGCACTGAGGGAAACGAATTCGGCGCACAACCGTAAGGGTTCGCGGCGGTAGCGGGAACCAACGAAGTCGGAGCAGTCGGAGGCGTGAAGCAGTTCGTGTTCAAGTAGTTTAGGCCGCCGTGAATCGGACTGCAGCCGGGGGTCAGGCTGGCGAAGTCCATCGAGAAATCGCCGTTGAAGCCGGTGCCCAGTGGATCGTTGCCGTCGCCGGTAGTTACCGTGAAGGGTGCTCCGCTATAGGCGGAGACGATGGTTCCCAGTTCCCATCCGCCGGTCAGGGTTGACATCAGCTTTGACCCGCCCTTCATCGTCGGAAGATCCCACATCAGGGTGGCGGACAGCACGTTCCGTATATCAAAGTCGCAGGCTCCCACTCTCGCCGATTTAATTAACATGAGAGGCACGGCGATCGAATTCAGAAACGTGTCTCCGGTGACCGGGGCTGAGCTCAGGTCGCTGCACTTTCCATAGGCATAAGAAATCTGCCCCTGCACTCCCTGATTGAAATTCTTCTTCAGTTGAGTCTGGAAGGCGTTATAGGAAGCTGCGCCGTCAAAAAGGACGGGGCGGATTCCGGCCCCGCCTCCCCAGTTTGAGTCGATGCGAGTGCCGGTTTGCTGATTGGCGCAGGTGTTGCCGGGGCTCAGTTGCGAAGGATCACAAGGGAATACCAATCCCACACCATTCACCGCCGTTGGCTGAACCAGGTTGATGTCATCGGCTGCAGCGGAGGTGTGCAGAGAGCGCGATCCAACGTAGCCGACCAACAGCAAATAACCGGACCCAAGCTGCCGCTGAACGTTGGCGTTCCAGTTCATCACATAGGGGCGCTTGGGGTAGGCATCGATAAAGCGGTTGCGAATGTGTTGTGGGTTGAAGTTGACATTGGGATTAATGCCGCTGCCCAGCGTGGCTCCGGGCGCTGCGCCAATAATCTGGAACGGGGCGGTAGCCGCAGTGTTCAGACCGAACTCATAAGGAAGCGGCAGCACGTCAAACATGCCAAATCCGGCTCGCACCGATGTTTTTCCATTCTTGAAAGGGTCCCATTCCACACCGAGGCGAGGCTCGAAATCCTTGGTGGTGGGATTTTGCAGAAGAGGGCTGTTCACGCCTACCGGTCCACACGCCGTTGTGTTTGGAGTGCAATTGGAGAGGCTGATGATTTCCTGGAATCCTGCCGCGGCGACGGTGTAGCCGTTCACGGTATATCCCGGAACGGTGTTCGCGTCTGTGGGCTTGGTGGTCATCTCGTAGCGCAGGCCCATGTTGAAAGTCAGGTTTGGTTTGACGTGCCAATCGTCCTGCAGGTACCCGGCAAAGAGCTTCTCCCGCAATCCCACCTCGTGAGATCCCCCAGGCGCAAGCGCATTGAGCTGATCGCCTTGGTTGGTGAGAAAGCTGGCTAGGCTGCCGTATGTGCTCATTCTGCCATTCGGGCTCAACTGTTCGAGCACGTTGTATTGCATGTACTCGAAGGCAAAGCCGAACTTGATGGAATGCTTGCCGTGGGTCAGGAAGGCGTCGTCTGCGGCCTGGTACGAATTCCAGGCGTGGGTGAAGCGGTTGAATCCACCTAAACCATAAGCCGTGGTCAAACCGGGCACGGGAATCTCGGGAGGGGCGCTGGCGCCGGGCGCGATCGCGAGCGCAGCATCTTTCGATACGGTATCGCCCGATACAGGGTTATTGATCTTTCCCAAAGCCCGGTTGTAGCCGAGGCGGAGGGTGTTCACTAACGACGGACTGAAGATATGCGTCTCTTCGAAACTGCCCATCTGCCGGCGCGAGAACACCTGGTGTACTGTGTTCGCCAACGGATCGGCTTGCGATTGCGGGCCGGAGTCGAAGAAGTAGCTGCCGGTCAGGCTGTCGGAATTTGAGATGCGATGATCGAACCGGGTGATGAAGTTGTTTTCGTTGGCAATGGTGGCCACATTCACATTGAAAGTTTGTATTCCAAGACCGTTAACCGTGTCGACGATTTTGTCGGGTGCGCCGGCGGGGGCCACTGGCCACAAGGCCAGATACGGCTGAATCGCAGGAACGGCAAAGGCGCGGGAGGCTGCGTCCGGCACATTGATGCTTCCAGAAGCCTCCTGGCTCTGGCGGAATCCCTCATAGGAAGCGAAGATGAAAGTTCGATCTTTCACAATTGGGGCGCCGGCGGAACCTCCAAACTGAATGCGGCGGAAGGGGGCAATCGTCGGTCCGTCAAAATAGTTCCGGGCATCAAAAATGCTGTCCCGGTCGAAGAAAAACGCGGTTCCGTGTACTTGGTTGGTGCCCGACTTGGTAATCGCATTGATAATCGCGCCGGATGTTCTTCCGTATTCTGCAGTGTAGCCCGTGGTGATGACTGAGAATTCTTGGACTGCATCTACTCCCAGATTCAGTCCAGTGGAGCCGCCGGGGGCCGCGTTGGTGTAGTCGTTAATGCTGACGCCGTTGAGACGGTAGCTGTTTTCGTTGGGACGGTGTCCCGAGTCGCTCAACTGGTTTCCAAAGCCACGATTTCCCTTGTTGGCATTGAATGATGTCGTAGCCTGGTTTGGAATGTTGACCACGCCGGGCTCCAGTGTTGCCAAACTCGTCCAGTCGCGACCGTTCAGCGGCAGTTCGCGGACGGTTCTGGAATCTACGGTCGAACTGACCGCGGACGACGAGGTTTGCACGTCCGGCGGGGTGCTCATTACCTGAACCGTTTCAGTCACCTCTCCCGGCTTCAGGGCGATGTTGAGGGATTGTTGTGCGCCGACTGTGAGAACGATCCCCTTCTGCACCGCGGTCGAGAATCCCTTATTCGACGCAGATACTTCGTAGGAACCAGGCAAGAGGTTGGGGGCTGAGTAGAAGCCGTCGCCGTTCGAGGTCGCCTCGCGAACCTCGCCGGTGCCGAGGTTCTTTATCGAGACCTTGGCGCTGGCGATCGCCGCCCCCGACGGGTCGGTGACCGTTCCCGAAAGAGTGGCACCCGCTACCTGCGCTTTGGATTGCACCGACCAGAACAGGCTGACAAAAAGTACGAGCACCCAGTACTTCTTGCAACCCACCACTGCTTCCAATCTGTCTTGGATCGTCATAGTGTCCTCGCTTCGCGGCTAGGAAGGAATTCGTAGAGCGCTTTGCAAAGCGCCGCTAGATCTCTGGTAACCACCTTGCTCGGCCCCCCACAGGCACTAAGCTTCAGAAGAAGATACTCAAGCGAACCCGGCCACTTTGCACACAGCCAGGCTTCCGGCGCAATCCTTGAACTATCCGATGCGGAACCTTTTCACATCACCGTGCTTCCATCTGAAAATAAAGAAGATGCGGTTTTCTCTCTCCGATTTTGACGTTGAGAGTTGTAAGGGGATATACTCGCCCACGGTACTTTCGGAATCATGGGTACTCCTGCCTTCGTCGCTAGGGTTCTCCATTTCGGTGTTTTTGAGGTAGACCTCAAGGCCTGCGAAATCCGCAAGCACGGTGTCCGGCTCAAGCTCTCCGAGCAGCCTTTTCAAGTTCTCGCGGTACTTCTCGAGAGCCCGGGCGAGATCGTCACCCGAGACGACTTGCGCAGCCGGCTATGGTCCGGCGACACATTCGTAGATTTTGATCACGGACTGAACAACGCCGTGATGCGGCTTAGGGAAGTCCTGGGCGATTCCTCCGAAAACCCCCGATTCGTGGAAACAATCCCGCGGCGCGGGTATCGGTTCATTGCGCCGGTTGCGGGTCCCTTTCTCCCGGGAAACTTCCAGAGTCAGATAAGGAATGGGCCCGTTCCCGTCCCACAGGAGGAGCCGCACAGCGAAGCGCTGCCGGAGGATGTTCGCTCGGAACCAGCAAGTCACCGGTGGGAGACTAGTGCGCATTTTCTGGTTGTCGCCGCTGCGATCTTGTTGGCCTGCGTTGTAGGTGCGACCGGGCTCTACCATTACCGGAGGGCGGGCGCCGGCGCGATGCTTCCCACGCACAACAAGTCGCTCGTGGTGTTGCCGCTGGAGAATCTTTCCGGAGATAAGGATCAGGAATACTTCGCCGACGGCATGACTGACGATCTGATTGCCAATCTGGCGAAGATTCATTCTTTGCGAGTGATTTCGCGGTCGACGGCGATGACCTACAAGGGCACGCACAAGCCCCTGTCGCAGATCGCGAGTGAACTGAACGTTGACGCGGTCGTCGAAGGCACGGTTCTTCGCGTAGGGGATCGCGTGCGAATCACGGCGGAACTCGTGCAAGTGGCGACCGACGGTCATCTCTGGGCCGACACTTACGAAAGCCAGATGGGCGACATCCTGGCGCTACAGAATCGTGTTTCTTCCGCCATTGTCAATGAGATCCGAATCAATCTAACTCCGGAGGACCAGAAACGGCTCGCCAAGAATCCGGCGGTGGCTCCCGAGGCATACGAGAACTATCTCAAGGGGCGCTATTATTGGAACAAGAGATCGGATGAGAACCTGACCAGAGCCATCGGATACTTCGAAGACGCCACGCACCAAGCCCCGAATTATTCGCTCGCATATGCTGGCCTTGCCGATTGCTATGCCATTATCAGCGCCGAAATTTTCGGGACCATGTCAGCGGAGCAAGCGGCTCCGAAAGCCAAAGCGGCGGCCCTGAGGGCCCTTGAACTCGATCCCACGCTGGCGGAAGCGGAAACTTCGCTTGCTACGGTGAGTTTTAACTACGATTGGGATTGGAGTGCTGCCGCTGCGGGCTTCGCTAAGGCGATTAAGGACAACCCCAGCTATGCGACCGCTTACCAGAGATACTCACTTTACTTGATGGCGATGGGTCGGCCCGATGATAGCGTCGAGCAGATCAACAAAGCGCGAGAGCTAGATCCGCTCTCCATCAGCATCAACTTCAGCCTGGGATGGCGGTTCTACATGGCACGACAGTACGACCGCGCCATCCAGCAGCTTCGCGACACTCTTGAAATGGACCCGTCCTACGAACTGCCCCATCTGGTTCTCGGTTTGTCGTACGCGCAAAAGGGCGATTTCGGCCACGCCCTTCCAGAACTGCGTAAGGCGGTTGAACTGTCTCGCGGAACGCCCTTGATGATTTCGGCATTAGCCAATGCCTACGCACGATCAGGAAACAAGGCGGAGGCCGAAAAGCTGCTGGCGGCTTTAGTATCGCAGTCAAAAAGCGAGTACGTCTCTCCCTACTACTTGGCGATCGTATACGCCGGCCTCAAACAGCCTGACACAGCCATCGATTGCCTAGAGAAGGCTTTTGCCGACCGATCCAATGGTCTCGTGTTTCTGAAGGTCGACCCCGCTCTGGACGATCTGCGCTCCAACCCGCGATTTGTCGCCTTACAACAGAAACTTCACTTCCCTGCCTGATTCTCTGGGCCGCTTCAGCGCTACACGACGCGAGGCATCGATCTACAAGGCTAGATCCAATGCAGGAGAAAATGGGAGCAAACGGATGCGACACAAACGTCGAAATAGGATTTGGAACACCGGCGTTTCCACGGTTATTACTTCCGCATACTGAAAGGTGAAAGAGCGAAGCCCCACGACGCAGAGAGCAGCTAAATCGTGGAGGTAAAGATGACACGCAACTTCGCGTTAGTGGCGAGCGGAGTATCGATTCTCAGGAGTCATGACATTCGTTGTGAAACAAGACGGAATCGTTTACGAACAACGATATTGGCCCAAAGACTGGAGATTTTCACGGCGAACCTGTGTCATCGCCGTGTCGATTTCCAGATGCCGTCTGATCCATTGACCGACACTACCTGGATTCTCATGCTGCAGGGGACTTATACGCATGCTAAAGACGAGTCTGACTGCGCCATTTCATCAGACAAACCTGGATTCTTGTCTTCCCTCTCGTGTCTACCCTGCAGAATGTTCGACGATCAGTACAGCACTTGCTTTACCAAGGAGACACGACAATGGCGCAAGACATCAACGCGGCTGGCCAAAGAAAGAAAGACGTGCTCAAGGCGAAACCTGGGTATTGTTCTTCCGTACTACTCGACAATCTGATGGCAAACGGGTGGAAAACAAAGTCCCTATAGGCTTGGTCCGACACCTCCCCGCGGCAAGCAGTGCATGGGCCGAGGTCGAACGACACCATGTTCCAATCAACCGGGTGGATGTGCGACGCGGATTGATCTTTGGAGACTTAGCTCAGCACTACGCAGAACACGAGTTAGCTGAAACCTCCGAATCAATCCGCCCCAAGGATATTTTTGCACGATCGACCTCGATGCGAACGAACCTCATCGCAAAACGGCAAAGCATTCAGTCGGACAATATGAATATCTGATTTAAGGACGAAGCATTGCAGCGGTTCTGCCGCATGGTGCCCCCGCGGCCGGGCTCCTCAAGGCAAAGGCCGCTGCTTTTCACGCGGATTCTGACGCGCCCTTCGCCCGCGTCGCTAACTGCAAAGAGTTCATTGGGGGGAATTGTCGCCTGCCCGCAATTCCACTGGATCAGATTGCCGGGGCCGCCCGGCGTTTTTCCGTCTCCAGGTGCGGTCGTTCCGTTCGAAATGTTCAGGCATAAACTCACTTCGCCATTGACGGTATGAATGGAATACAAGCCGCCGGCGCGTTCCACAAAATTGAACTCCATGTTGCTGAAGCCACCGCCGCAAGAATAGGGGATGATTGCGGCTCCCTTGTCGGTCGAGTTGCGCGTGATATTAAAGCACAATTTTGTAGCCTCGGACATGATCTGGTGCGTGCCTTCGATTGCACTCTGGGGGGCATTGGGCAGGGGTGTGACGCCGTCGATGACGTAGGTCGTGATGGAGCGAACGGGGAGCGAGTCGACGAGATGGCCGCTTGCAACAGCCACAGTCTTCTCCTGAAGATTTACTCCCTGGTCTCCCGATGTCCGGTACATCGTTACCGAAGCAGGAACGCCACGAAACGCCGAGAGATCGAGATCATTGAACCCGGTTGCATCCCAGTTGGTGCTGACCAGCACAAGGCGCTTCGAGGAATGGGAGTAGGCAGCAAGCGTGTTATAGGCACCACCAGCGGAAATAATCTGAGAACCCGGTCGAATAAATCGCGTGTACTGGGCGAGCGCGTAATACTGTTTTTCCAACTGCGGTTCGCCACCTTTGGGATCGAAGGCGATGACGCCCCAGTCGGGCTGCCAAAGCACCCAGGATTCGGCGCCCATATCGCGCAGGTCCATGCGGATCGAATCGGCCATGAAGAGTGCGCCCCACATTTCGGTTTTGTCCCCTTGGCCGCCTTGGCAGCAGCCCAGTTCGCTCATCCAGGTTGGCTTCTGGAGCTTCTGACCAAGCCTTTTGTACTCCTTCAACTTGGCAGGATCGCCGACGCTGTGATGGTAGTCATGCGTGTTTAGCCGCCCCAATGCCGACAAACTCGATGCACTGAGTTCTGTGGCGGTGCCAATAGCGGCCGAGATGTTGTTCGTATCCACTCCGGACACAAAAGTATCCACCCCATCGCGCTTCAAGCGTTGCGCCAGCATCGGCAGAATCGCATTCTGTGTCTCTGCCGGAACTGTATAGCCCTCTTGTCTGCCGCCCGCCTTCCACCATGCGCCGTCCGGTTCGTTGAACGGCTCCACGCTCTCAAAACGAATTCCCTCCGCCTCTCGAAAATGTTCCACGACCGTTGCCAGGTAGTTCACGAAGCTTTCGAGCATCTCCGGACGGAGATTGTCCTGATGCTCAATGCTCGTGCCGGAAGAGCATCCGCTTGCGGTCATCCAGTAAGGTGGTGAATACGACGCGGCTTCGAAGATGCTCGCGCCTCGCTTCTTTGCTTCCTGGAGCATTCGGCGCTGGGACGCATCCCGTGTCCAATCGAAGGCCGCGCCGGGCCCGGACTGAAAGCCTTCCATCTGCGCGTCCGGCCGCATATGCGTGTGCGTTGGGTCGTCGCCTCCTCCAATGTTGTAACGGGCGATCGTGAATCCCAGGGTCAACCGCTTGGCTGGGTCGCCAAAGAGCAGGTCCATGTACTCGTCCTGGATTTTGGGGTCTTTGATTTGGGCCGGTTGTCGCCCGCCTCCGTAAAGATCATTCGCTTCCCATGCCAGCGACATGCCCCATCCGCGAAGCGTCTGCATAGGCCGCGGAAGAATGCGACCGATATTTCGCAGCGCTTCAGGAACTGGGTTTTCCGCTGGAGGGACTACGGAATCTGCCCGGCTCGTCTTCGCTTGCGTCTGCCCCTGCCCCATCAGGGCCGCGACAATATCCGGCAGCAGATCGCCCGTCACTGGATCGATGACCCCGCTAAAGCAATACCCTTTGATTCCCCGGCGGATGTTGAACACTGTCGTATCGCACATCGGAGATTTGCCGGCGGAGTCGTACGAATAATAGAAAAGGTACCCGATGTTCACCGCGCTCGGCATCGAACGGAGACGATCGATCACTTTCTCGTGAAATGCCTGAATCACTTCGGCGCGGTTCATGGCCGGAAATTCACCCTTGGTATCGGCTTTGTTCCTGTCATCTGCTGTTGGGCCACTCCCGGTCGGCTGAAAATACCAACTCTTGCTCGACCAAAACGCGGACGCGGCCTCATTCCACTCCGTAATCCAGATCGGTTTTGTCTCCACGTGAGGGAACGTCGCCGCCTGGCTAGTTAGCTCTCCCGTCGCCCTCTCAACCATGTCGGCGGTCGTGTCTGCGGGCGGGTAGATGTGAGTGCCATAGCCGTCGACGAGACTCGTGTAATCGAAGGTCTTGCCGGAACTATCCGTGAAATGTGCTAACGCTTGAATCAGCGCGGCCGAGTTCCCCGTGGGATTCGACATCCCGAACGTGATGATTGTCGCGGCGGGGAAATACTCCCGGATCAATCCTGCGAATGTCTTAAGAAAAGGCACATACCCGGCGGCAAACTGGTGCACCTGTTCCTGCGTCAGAAACCACTGCCAATGATGCGCTGCAAATTCTGACGTCTTCGGCATGTCCGCATCGTTGCAATAGAGGTCCAGCTCATTGCCGATCTCGAACGCATCCACGGACAGCCCCGCCTGTTTCAACGCGTCGAAATACGAGCGCACACGGTGCTCAAACTTTGCGAGGTCGATCTTGCTGAGCGGGAAAGTTCCCCATTGGCAGCCGCTTTGTGTGGGGTCGATGTAATCCTTCTTGTCAAAGTCGGAGCCGGTGTGACTCACCACCGCCAGAATCTTCATCCCGCGGGCGTGAACCTGCTGGACCATGTCCACAAACAATTGGGCGCCCTCTGGCGTATCTGGTCCGAAGCCGTCGCGAAACCACTGTGGATGCAGCCGTGCAATGCCGTCGAATACTGCAAGGCGACGGGCTTCGAACACCCCAGCGCCGTTGTATGGCCCGTTGAACGGATAGATGTTCGGCTCTCCAGGCGGCGAGATCGTCCATTCTGTCGCCATATTCGAGCGATCAATCCCGATCTCCAATTTTGGCGGTAGCCTCGAAGTGTTGTCAGCGGGCGCCGCCGGTACTGCCAGCAGCCACGCAACTAACGTTGATGCAATCAGCAATAGACGTAAGTGCCTCTCGCAGGCCATTCCTTCTTCTCCGGCGGTTTTCCCAACGATTGTACCGACGACGCGTTGCATCCCCACATTCCGGTGTGATATCTCAGGAGGCGCCGCCTCTACTTATGAACACGAGCCCCGGAAAATGTTCTCGAAGGATTCACGCCTTTTGCTCTGTGGATGCGTTACCTCGCGCGGACTCTCCACGACCTGTACTTTGAGCTAGGTACGAGGAATTACGGTTGCGGACGGAACTGGCCGTTAACTTGCTGATGAGGCCGACCTGTCTGACAGAGATGTGAATAACTTTTCACATGGATCACCGGGAATAAATGGATGGGATGGTGAGTTATAACCATTTGTCGCCCATGTCCGGCACCCTGAGCGCCGAAAAGCGACTTCAGGCGCTGGACGCGACTTTTGGAGGAACCGGGGTTTAAGTTCAAGGGCGGACCGAATTGTCCTAAAGTCGTGATCCCGCACAAGCTCTCAACGCTGAACATTTTGATTTACTCAAAGAGGGGAAAGAACTGATGAAGACTAATTGGGAGAATGCTGTTCTGGGGGGGATTTTCATGCTGGCGATCGCGGGGCAGTGCGACTTGTGGGCGCAGGCGGGCGCCAGTCAACCGTCCGTTCTCCACATTCAGCAAACACAAACTACGTTACCGCCAAACGGATCTGTCCCGACTTTTCTTGCCATGTATCACATACTCGCTGGCGCAAAGTCGCCGGTCAATGTGTTGGCTCTAAAAGGGACCCTTTCGCTGAAGAACGATAGCCAGAATTTCAGCCAGGTTCTGTGGGTACTACCCTTCTGGCAAGGCCAATGTCCAGCGAATGACATCGGTTTGCAGAACGTTGCTGGTTTTCTATGGATTGACATTACGAAGAACCCGTCTCGATCGACCGCTTCATTCCCTGTAGATTTAACTTTCCCCAACCCCTTGTCGGCGACTGGATGCATAGGCCTTTATTATGGCGGTGGGCCAGTGTTTGCAGGTGAGACGACAATGACAGCCGACTTGGAACTCACGTACAGCCCGACAACCTCCAACGCAAACACAATAATCAATGGGCTGGGCGGCGAATATTGTTTTGGTCAGGACTGGGGCTGTCAGAATGCCACGGTGATTGACGGAGAAGCGTTCGCGGCTCCGATCAGCCTGAACACTTCCGGGCATTTGCTGGAAATCTACGGAAACATCAGCGACAGCACGTTTGATGGAACGAAAAACTTCGGGCCGCTTCCGACCGGCGCGTCTTGGGGCACTATCAATGATTTCTACCTGCTTCCCGGAGGGTGCGGAATATTTACCCAGAACCTCAATAGCCAGGGATTTCCAAATCCAGCACCGCTGTCAACCCTGTACGGTTGGCTTCCCAAGGATGCGCTGCACCTTGCGAGCGTGCCCCAGGTAGAAAGAATTCCGACAGGGCAGAAGGGGATGGCAGCGCTTCAAAATCAGGTCGAGACTATTTTCTCCGCTCCTATAAAGGTCAATGCCGGAGATTGCCTAGTTACGATCTATGGCAGAAGCGGCAACGGAGCGACGGACAACGAAACACAGGTTCTGGGATTGATGGGGCCATAAAGGGCTTATCCAGGATCGTCCGACTGTAGAGCAACAATTTTTGTTCCACGCTTTGATACGCTAACAGAGTAGATCCAGAGAAAAAATCGAGGGGCACATTGCATATGAAGACATCTTCCTACTTAATTGCTCTGCTCCTATTTCTGGCGCTCATCCCTGTGCCATCCGCTGTAGCGCAGAACCCGGTTGGGGAGCAGCCGTTGGTGTTGAGCGATGCAGTCTTGCCGACTTCATCGAAGAACCCCTTGCTCGATTCCCGCATCTTCAGTCCCGAGTTTTATCGGAAATTTAATCCCGACTTGGGCCTTACAACAGACCAGGAAGCGATCCAGCAATGGACAAGCACAGGAGCCAATCACTGTTTGCGAGGCTCGTTTTATTTTTATGCCACTGATTATCTGAAGCGTTATCCGGACCTCGGATTACCTTCGGCATCGCCGAGCGCATGCGATTCTGCAATTTTGCAGTTTGCGACGTATGGATTTAACCAGGGCAGAATCGGCGCTTTCGAGAGCTACCCCATTGTTTTCGATTTCAATTATTACGTCGATGCCGCCAATAATCCCGACATCAACCAGCTTTATAGCAGCGGCACCTGGGATCAGGTGGATGTACAAATCCACTGGTTACAACAAGGCATTGACGAGCTTCGGGGCGCTTCGGCTTTTTTCAACATCCAGGAATATCAGGAGCGCTATGCGGACATCGTCGGACTTCGCCCGGAGAGGGCACTGTTTCAATATGTCACGGTGGGGCAAGCTGAACGTCGCTTAGGCAGAATTTTGTGGGCTGATCCGTCGGAGTGGAGCGCGCTCGTTGCCACGACGCAGGAATCCCCCGTCAGCGCGGCTCCCAATGACCTCGTTCGGAGCTTCACTGCCGCGAATGGCAAGCTGACAACGGCAATCGTAAAGTCACCGACGTGGTATACATCGTCTTCGACGCCATATCCAAGCTCGGTCCACGTGTGCGATGTTCCACCACCCGACAAAAACAACGACTGGAACAATCTCACCACTTTTCTGACTCCGCAAGGCGTTAAAGCTGGATGCGACGTCGTGCGACTCGCGCCCAACAGCTCATACCATCTTGTTTTGCCCCAGCATCAGCCGCCATCACTGAACTACGTGCTCAATCACTGGCCCTACCTGCAGATTAACAACGCTCAGGATTTTGTTTTTGATGGCAATGGCTCGACGCTGTACTTCACCGGACCAACTCAGGGAATCGATATCAATTACAGTCAACGCGTCGTGATTCAGAACCTCACGATCGACTACGGAAATCCCCTCGATCCTAATCCACTCTGGCGAGGGCCACTTTATGCTGCAATCGGGACCATCGTGCCTGACGGCACAAGCTCCGCACATATTGTTCTCGATGCGGGTACTCCCATTCCCCCTGGGTTCTCGCCATATATGTACGCCTTCAATTTGTGGGACAGGACGAAAAATGAGGCCGCGCACGACGACTATCTCAACACCGGGCCGGGCGACCAGGGCTGCGATTATGCCTGCATCACGAGTCATGGACAGCAAGATCCGTCGCAACAGTCGATGTTCCTGAAGAACGGTAGCCTCTACCCAAAATCGAACGCCGCCGGTAAGTGGGTGGCTTCGCAGTTGGCGCCATACCCCAACCGCGATGTGATGGTCCGGTTCTCGGAGTTTCTTGCCTCCGACATCATCGACGACTTCGGATCGAGCGACATTCGAATTATCAATACGTCGGTCCTTACCTCGCCGTACATCGGCATCTCGGCAGCAAGCCAGGGCGGGCGGGGCTTGTCCTATGAAAACGTGGTTGTAAAGCCGAGCCAAGGTCGTCCGATTTCAACCATGGCGGACAACCACATCAACGGAGTTGGCGGAGACATCATCATCGAAGGTGGCGATTTCAGCCACGAAGGCGACGACGGCCTGAACGTCACCGTTGTATCGGACACTCTGACGACAGTGAATTCCACAAGTTCCTTCGTCATCAGTGGCCCGGATGCGGCTCCCACTGTCGGAGACACGCTCGCGTTCTTCGACCAGGGCCTCGGATATCTCGGCTCAGCGACGATTGAGTCCATCAGCCCGTCCAACCTTCCACCGTGGGGCGGACAGCCGATTACTGTCGGGCTTAGCGCGCCGGTCAATTGGCTGAGTCCGGGAATCTTCGTCACGGACATCAGCCACGTTCCGTCGCGCGTCTATATTTCCGCCGTACGGATTCACGACAAGCTGGGACGCGGCATCCTCCTCGGAGGATTTCACATGTTGGTTCAAAACTCGAGTTTCAGGAATATCACGGCGACGGGAATTGGCGCGATCTTTTCAACGTATTTTCAAGAGAGCACGGGCGTCTCCGACATCGCCATCCGCAACAATCAGTTCATTGGCACCAACTATGTGCCGAAGTTGTATCAATCCAGCGTTGACCGCACGAACTACTACCCGTCGCGGGACGCATCGTTTGCGATGTTCGGTGACGTCTTTTCGAACTACGACGATGCAGGGAACGAAGTCACCGCGATCTACCCGCTCTTTCAGCAGCTTGACATCTCGGGCAACACCTTTCAAAGCGTGACCGGCGCCGGAGTCTACTTAACTGGGATCAAAGACATTCATATCGACAACAACGACTTTGCAAGATGCGGTACGGTGCCAGACGCGGACCCTCTGTACTCGTACTACGGGTCGAAATCGATCTCGGGTTTGGTTTTATCTTTCGCCGATAATGTTTCAGCAACCGGCGATGTGACGAACTCGCGAAACTGTGCGGCGCGCGCCGATTCCGCATCAAGCAAGAATGTTGTGGTGCATCCGTGATCACGCCGTGAGGGTTCGAACTTGGTAACTGTTTTCTCTGGTGCGTTTACGCTGGTGCTTGCCAGGACTGCATGCAGCGGAACTTCGAGCCCATGCGAAAGCAGGTGGAAGCATGGCAGAGGTGTGAGCTAACCGATGTCACCGCGAAGGTCGTGATCTATGACGCGACGGATCTTGCAGAACAAGGTTCAAAGAGCGTGTCTCTTAGCGGCGTGCTGTGTCTGGCTCATGTGCTTCGGGGCGCTGGCTCAGAGAGCGCCCGTCGGTCGCATCGTCGGCCATATCGACGGGATCAGCCGGGATGGGGATCACTATTTCCTCCTGGGCTGGGCTTGCCAACAGGGGCAAAGCAAATCGATTAATGTCCAACTGTTCGGCATGAAAACATCGAACGGCATGACAACGGATGGCCCTCTCTTCGCCGAAACGGCGGATCTTTACAGTGAACCTGGTGTGGCAGAGGTCTGCCGGGATCACGAAGACGGCAAGCATCGGTTTATCCTCACGCTGCCTTATGGGTATGGTCCGGAAAGCAAGCCCACTGTACATGGGATCCGCGTCGTGGAAGGCATTCCGAACGATCTGATTGCGGGATCTGGACAAAGCCAGCCAATGCGGGCTCTCGACGCACCCTACGCCATGATTCCTCGTCTTAGCGGCAGCTACCGCGCTCTGACCCATCCCGGCGTGTTTGTGACAGCCGAGGAGTTAAGAGACGTTGCCTCGCGGATCGATCGTCAAGGCAGCTACTCCGGGCAACGTTTTAGCCTGCTCGCGAAACAGATCAAGCAAGATCTCGCCTCCCCGACCGATTGGGACGTGACCTACTCAGGCCCACTTCCGGGAGTCTATGAATACGTGTTTTCCTACGAACCCCAGGATCAGCATGACGCCGAAACCCGCGTCGCGCTGACGATCCCGCAAGGCGCAAAAGCACCCGCCGGAGCGGCCGTCGTCGCTTCGCGGCTGGCGCTTTATGCGGCGCTGCTGAAAGCTGGCGTCAAGGCACCCTCGGGTTCGCCAGGCTCCGATGAGTCAGTCGCTCTCGCAAAACGCATTCTTCTCGCTTGGGCCGACCGGGGATTTCGCGATTCGAACGGGCACTTCCTCGAGTTGGGGGCGTTCACACGCGATGGCCACGGGCGACCGAATTCGATGCTCGGGCTCACGCTCGGAAGAGGCATCATCTATTCTGTTCATGCGCAGGACCTCCTCGAATGGCTGGGCGCACTCAATACTGATGAAATACGACGGCTCAACGCCTTTCACGGTGCCATCTTCGAACTGGTACGACAGTCCGAGAATGTGCTCTATGCGGGAGTCGGGTTTCCCTACTCCGACTGTTCTCGTGCCACCAACCTCGCCACCAACGCCATGGTCGGCATGCTGGCAACCGCGCGTCTTCTGAACGACGAGAGCAAGGTCAAGGCTGTTTTGTTCGGCGCTGACCCTGTGGCTCCGGTCCTGGATCCATGGACCCATTTGTTTGACCGTCTCATCTACGGGCAATCCGACGGGCCAGTACCTGGATGCGTCAACAACCACGAATCAGACAGCGAGAGCAGTTTGGAACATCATCATGACTACCAGACTCAGCGCGCTGCACCGGGCGAGATCGCCGATCGGTTCCGCAATGCCGAACCTGGAAAAGGCATTGGCTACCCAATGTTCACCTTGGAGCGGCTTTTCGACGCAGCTGAGCTGATGCGAATCGCCGGCTTTGATCCTTACGGATATCGGGGGGCCCACGGCCAATCGATCGAGATGGCAATCGAATACTATGCCTGTTTCGCCAAGGGCGCGGGTTTTTACAAAACGGTTACGCTGGAAAATTCCAGTTCTTGTGCCGATGCCGCTCAATACTATGGCAAGGTCGTCAACGGCGTTGACCGCATGCTGTTGATTGGCGCGGACAGATTTCCGGCAAACAATGCCATTACCAGGCTTGAGCCCGAAGCCCAGAAGGCGGCAGGCACCGGAGCGTTTTACACCGATGCCATTCTCTTCGGAAAATGGCGGGATTGAGGCAACGTACGACAAGTCGGCTTAGGGAAGCGATTCGGGTTTACTCCTGCCTGACGGGCACTCGGAAGGTAGGGGGCGAGCAGCACTGCAGCAAGACTTTGAAAGTTGGCGGGGACTCGAAACCGCGGCCTCCTGCGTGACAGGCAGGCGTTCTAACCTGCCGAACGAGGCCCCCGTGCGCAAAACTTCTCCGTGACAACCGTTACTCGTCTGACCGCCCGCCTGTCCTAAAACTCCTGAAAATGCCCACCGCTATTTACAGGGCATTACCGTGCGACCGGTTCCTTTTAATTACAACGTGATCTAGTCTGTCAGCGCCCTGTCAGCACAACCAGTCATTGTTCCCGCGGAGGGGGTACCACGATCTGTCCTCCGAGCATCACCCAGGTTGGCTTGCGCAGGGTCTCGATGTTTTGCAGAGGATTATCCGGAAAGAGGACTAGGTTTGCTCGAAACCCCTGTGCGATCTGTCCCAACGTAGCGCCTTGGCCGAGATAGGCAGCGTTGTTGAGCGTGTCGAACGCGAGTATCTGCGCAGGCGAAAATCCACACTTGATGAAATGATCGAATTCATCATGCAATCCGGTTCCGTAGAGAACCAGCGGCGCATCGGTGCCAATCGCGAGCTTCACTCCAGCCTGCTGCAGCCTTCGGATGAATTGACATTTTTGTTGCAGGATTTCGTTCCTCTTGGCGTCGTCCACATGGCGCAAGGTCAAGGCGGTGTTCAATTCTCCAAACGTGGGATCAACGAAGGTCTTTTTCTGAACCAGGAGTGAGACCAAGTCATCCGGCAGATTCTCGATAGATGCCACGTGTTCAATTCCGGTGGCGCCGTAGCGGGCCGCTTCGGCAACCTCGTCTGTTGTCTCAGCGTGAACAATTGAGATCAGCCGTTTGGAAGACGACCACGCAATCCCTTGTCCGAGCAGGCTCGGCGCGAGCTTCTCTTTGGCTTGGCCGATTGTGCCATAGATAAACTTCACGGCATCGGGAGGACCCGCTTCGTAATTCTTTTCGAGTCCGGAGATCAGTGTTGAGGAATCGGATGCCAAGATCGCGCCTTGTCTCGAAGTTTCCGCATTCCAAATCGTGCTCACGGGACCAAATGAACGATCACGGAAGAGCAAACGAAAATAAATCGCTTCCCGCTGCAATCGCGAAGTACTGCTTGCCATCGATCGCATAACTCATGGGAGACGCATGGACCAATTGTCCAACGTGGAAGTGCCACAAGGGCTTGCCCGTCTGCCCATCTAGAATTACGAAATTGTTTGCGTCGTCTCCATAAGCGACCAAGCCGGTTGCCGTTGACATCACGCCACCCCAGCCCTTGTTCCTGCCGATTTGGAGATCGCGCCAGGCGAAGTCGAGCGTATTCAGATCAAAAGCATTGATGTAGGCCTTAGCGGGCTCATCCACGCTCCGCGTACCACTGGCATAGTACGTTCTTCCCACTTCGAAGGGCTTTATATTCGACTGGATGATCGCGCACGCCTCAAAGGAGCGGAAGTAGAACAGGTGGGAGGACGGGTCATAGCTGGGCGAGTACCAGTTTGTAGCTCCGCCGTTGGCGGGGCAAACGCGAACGCCTTTCTCGTCGGGAGTGCGCCCGGCGGGAATGGGGCGACCGTTCTCATCAATGGCCTTGGCCCAATTTTGGGTGTTCATGAACGGCGTGGCAAAGAGGAATTTTCCGTTTGTCCGGTCCAGGATGTAGAGGAATCCGTTACGGTTCGCTGTCACAATCAACTTGCGTGGCTGGCCTTTGAATCGTGCATTCACGATCACCGGTGTTTGCACGGCATCGTAGTCGTACAGATCATGAGGGCTGAATTGGAAGTACCATTTCAACGCGCCGGTATCGGGATCCAACGCCAGAAGGCAACTGGTGTAGAGGTCGTCACCGGGGCGAACGGAGCCGTCAAAGTCCGGAGCGGGGTTACCGGTGCCCCAGTACAGCGTGTTGAGATCGGGATCATAGGTGCCGGGCATCCAGGTCGCGCCTCCACCATGCAGATAGCTGTCCCCCGGCCAGCTCTCATTGCCCTTCTCGCCGGGCCCGGGTATGGTCCAGAACCGCCACTTCTCCTCGCCTGTTTCTGCGTCGAAGGCGGCAAGAAAGCCGCGCACGCCGGCATCGCCTCCTGAAATACCGACGACCACTTTGTCTTTCACGATCAAGGGAGCGCTCGTAGCGCCGTCGTTTTTGTTGCCGGTCCCGAACGCCACCTCCCAAATCAAGTGGCCTGAGCGCGCATCGAGACAGAGCAAATGTGCGTTGTCCGTTTCCATGTAGACGCGGGTGCCCAGTATCGCCACACCACGATTGTGATGCTGCGCGGGGTCGTCCACCAGACCCTGGGAGACGGCGCGGATGTGATGCCACAGCACCTTGCCGGTCTTTGCATCCAGCGCGTATGCATCATTAGCGCTAGTCACGAACATGACGCCCGCAACCACCACGGGAGTAACTTCGAGAGGGCTGACGGTTCGTGGGTGAAACACCCACTGCGCTGCCAGTCGACCCACATTGGCCCGCGTGATTTGAGTCAGGCCGCTGTGGCGAGCGCCACTGTAATCGCCATTGTAGGAAGTCCAGTTGTTTGTAACGGGAGTCTTGAGCAAATCGCTCGGCTGAACATCGATCAGTCCATTGCCGTCGTCCGAGGTTGTTGTACGCTTGCCGGCAGGAGGCCTCTCAGGCTTTCCGGTTTGTCCGTAGCCACTGCCGGGACGCATCGACATCAGCAGGCAAATCGTCACCACGGTTCTAAGTGCACGACGGGTGAATAGCGAAGGCATCGATTGCAGTTTTGTTATCGCGACCGCCGCCCTCGTGCCCGTGCTAGTCATCGCCCCTCCGCCTTGTCTGGGGGAGGATTTCTGCTCGCGATTATCAGAAAACTCACAATGTCATTCAATTCTTTCGGCGAAAGCCGCGTCCGATAGTCACGCGGCATCAGAGAATGCCCAGAGTAGTGGATATCCGTGACGTCGCTCCTCGACAGCAGGTGATAGCGTCCGTCTTCGGTCTGTAGTGCAAGCGTGAAGCTGTCTTCGTTGCGCAGAGGGCCGGTCAGCTTTTGCCCAGTCCTCGTCGTCACCGTTGCTACTTGTGATGAGGGCACGAGCGGTGTGTCGGGATTGGTAATGGCATGCAGGATCTCCTCCGCGCTGCGCGTCCGGCCGTAGGACGTCAGATTTCTCGCGATGAATCCGCCCTTGCCTTGCATCAAATGGCACGCGGAGCATTGTGCCTTGCCGAAATAAAGAGTGCGACCGGTATCAACATCTCCCGGCACCGCTGCCTCCGCCGATGCGTTGGTGGGAGGGGCATTGTTTCTGAGTCTGGTCAGAAATTCCACCACGGCTCTGATGTTTGCATCGCCGATCTGGGCAAAGGGAGGCATCCCACCTTTTGTCCCATCATGCACAATTCGAAAAAGTTCCGAGTCGGAGAGATGAGTGGAGTTTGACGGCGAAACCAGCGCAGGCGCCTTGTCGCCTCCCATGCCGTCGGCGCCATGGCAGCCTGCGCAGTATTCCATGAAGCGCTGAGCGCCCCGCTCGGCGTTGGTGCTCTGCGCCTGTACTCCCCGTGACGCACATCCGAAAAGGATCGCGACAACCAACAGAGCTTCAACCCGACGAGGCCACATGAGTGTCTGAACCTCCCTCAAAAGAGGGTCGTGCGCGCATCACAAAAGTTGCCACATTTGACGGAAATAGGCCATAGCTAGTCAGTGATCCCTACAAATCTTTACGAATGACTGAAGCAATTCAAAGCCGATTGATGCATCTAATCTATTCGTGGGATACTTGTAAAAGTCCGTGTGGAGCGTGCCTATGCGTTCCTCTATCGTGCTCGGTCTCTCCCTTTGTTTTGCGTTCACCATTACCCCGGCTATCTGTCAGTCTTCGGCACCGGTTGGCGCCGTTCGCGCCCATATCGAGGGTATTGAGATACCCCCAATCGCCAATGCCCCATTTACAGCAAAAGTAATCGTCACCTGGAACGAACCGCTTGTGGGCGGCGGCACCTCGTCGCGGAAGTACTATACGTTAGTTGCCCGCGACTCTCAGGGACGTGTGCGCCGCGAAATTCGCGAGTTCGTTCCCGCGGATTCGAACGACGAACCTCCCCTGCGCACTTTCACAATCCTGGACCCCGTCTCCGACACGCGCACCGTTTGCACAAAGGCGTCCATGAATTGCGCGACCTCCGCCTTCTATCCGCGGATACCTCTGGGAAGCGCTGACGGCACGCTTTCCGGGAGTTCCGGTAACGTCACGCGGGAGAGCCTCGGGCAGCAGACGATGAACGATTTGCCGGTAGTGGGTACGCGTGAGACTGTATCGAATGCTGGGAACAATCGCATCGCGCTCACCCACACGGATGTCTGGTACTCCCCCGATCTGCACATGGACATCAACGTAGTCCGCAGCAATCCGCAGTCAGGGGAAGTGACCCTCCAGGTCACCAATCTTGTGCGCGGAGAACCCGATTCATCCTGGTTCTTAGTCCCTTCTGGATACACGGTCAGGGGCGGGCCAAAGCCTTAGCCGCGAGTGTGTAGCGCCAGAGTTCAAGCATGCTCTCTAGCAGTTTGCGGAAAGACCCGGCTGATTTGATCTGAGTAACAAGGAGCAAGCCAGTGAGACAGGTCGCTCGTTGGTCTTACTTCGCTACATCCCCCAGAAACCAATTCTCCACCCGACCAAAGACCGCTTCCAGACCTTCCGGTACGTTCTGACTCGGAAGGTCCAAGGCATGGTCAGCTCCGTCGATTCGCTCAAACACGGCGTCTCGCTGTTTTGCGGCCAACTCAGCGCGCAGGACATCGAACCCGGCGATCGACTGCTGAGCATCGGCTGTCCCGTGGACGAAATATAGAAGTGCATGCGACTTGAGGGCCTCGGCGATGACGGACGTCTTCATGAAGCTCGACCATTGGCGGTAGGTCTGCCCCCAACAGAACTTTGTATCGCTCTCCGGATCTTTCAGGACGTCACTCCAACAAGCGTAGACCTCCTTTTCGGCGTCCAATCCCTTACTCCGCATAAACTCCGCCATGTGGAATAGATACACCGGCCCGCCTCCCGACAAGGAGGCGGCGTGCGTGACTACCGGCGACAGGTTCGAGACGCGCATTGCTACGATGCCGCCCTCCGAAATGCCGATCACGAGTGTCTTCGAAGGGTCGACGCCAGGTAGGTTCTGGGCCGCTTGGATTGCGTCTGCAATGGTCGCAGCCCACCGGTCGAGCGTGAACTCGGCTCGAAATTCTGGACGGCAAGCGCTGGCGTCGCCGTCATCAGGATGATCATCCAGATACTCAACACCCGGCTTTTCGACCGCCAAAATGCGAGCTCGGCCGTGAGCCACCGAATTCAGCACGCCCTGCAGTCCACGGCTCATCCGTCCGCCGAGGCTGACAAACTGAGAGGAGCAGCCGGTGCCTTGGACCCAGACGATCAGCGGGACGGGGCGACTGGGTACCTGCTGAATTGAAAGATAGAAGGTGATGTAGTGGCCATCCCTGCCCTTTGCGACGTAGCGCCGAAATGGCTGATTGCCTACAGGATAGTCTTCCGCTGCGGCGAGCGTGGAACATAGAAGAAGATTGAGAACGAGAATCGAACAGGTTTTAAGCATGGCGAGCATTAGCATAGACCTGTTCACGGCGAACCTGCCAGATCCTCGCATTTCAATGGGACTGGTCCGGGACCGGAAACCTAGCTTGTTTTCACAGCACAACCTGGTAAGCGGAAGGCATGCGTTCAGCTACGTAAGCCCGGAGCAGCGAGTGCCTAAGGACCACCCGTTGCGACCTCTTCGTGTCATGACGGATGAAGCGTTAAGGGAACTGCAACCAACGGTTCAACAAGCTATCCGCCAAAGCCGGGCGACCGTCGATTGCGCCGGAAGAGTTGTTGCGTGCACTTCTGCGCAAGCGCTGTATTAGGGGCGCAGTGCCGCGGATGCGACGGAGTTGTTCGAACTTTCAGCAGCGACGGAGATGTCGAAATCCGACGGAGTAGATTCAAGGGCCGGCATGAAAGGAGCACCGAGCCTGGGTTGGAGACCATAGAGCACGGCAATGTTGGCATGAGGATTGCGCGCGATGTTGATCGCGGCAGTTGCCGTGTCTTTGGGTATAGCTCCGGAAGCGCCATTGCTCCGCGCGTTGCTGAACAGAGTTGTGCAACTGGCGGAAGTGGACGAGCTTGAGTTGATGCAGGCCGACAGGATGTTGGCCAGGGTATGAATTTTGGTCCGCGGGAAGTTGTTGGAAGCAAGGGTAGAGTTGGCGAATCCCGTCACGGTGCTGGCAAGGTCGGTGGCGCTGGCAATGCCAGTCACACCGCCAGGCTTGGCGGAAGCAATGACATGGGTTGCATCAGTAGCGGTTTCGGCCATCGCATAAGCTGCCGCTACTGTTGTCACTTCGTTCACGAAGATGAAAGGAACAGCAGCGTCGAAATTTCCCGATTCCGGGCAGGTTCCGAGCGAGGCCATCAGGCCAATGGCGGAGTTAGGACCGTCATCACCACTGTTTCCGCCTCGGGCGTAAACGTAAACCTGGTGGCCGGCAGTGCAGGTGTAGTTGCCAGCAATGGAGAAACCGCCATATTCGCCGCTCCGCACGTAGTAACCGATGGAATCGGCTGGGTTGCCAGTAGCGTAGCTAAGGAGGGAAACCGACGAGTGGCCATACGTGCCGGAGTTGACTTGAAGCACATAGATTCTGGCCTCAGCCACGGCGCGGGATTGACCTCCGTTGACGACGCCCTGGTATGGCCCAGGAGTGAATACGGGACGATACGAGCTGTAAGAGTCGGAGTCCACCAAGTCTTCATGCCCGATGCCGATAACGGCATTTCCGGATCCTCCGGAACCGCCACCAGATCCGCCGGAGCCGCCTCCGGATGTGCCGCCCGAAGTACCGCCGGAAGTACCGCCTGAGGTCCCACCCGAAGTGCCGCCCGATGTGCCGCCGGACGTGCCCCCCGAACCGCCGCTGCCGCCGCCGCTTGTACTGATACACTCGGTCTGATTCCGATTCTGACCGGTACAGTTCTGATTGTGCGATCCACAACCGCTCAGGAAAAAGCTGACGAGGAAGGCTGAAGAAACGAGGTAGCCGAGGTGACGCATATTAGTCCTCTGCACGACTCGACCTACTATAACAACGGATGCGCCAAAAGGCAGCGCAGTTGCACCAACCATTGCCGTGACTGCCAAGAACTGGCCAAATCGATCATGCGTGCCAGTTGCCCCTCGCGCCTATCGTAGTAAGGCTTCGACCTAGCGCTCCCCGTCTTCACTTGATCGTTCCGAATCTCGTGCCTGCTCCCAGCCCTGAACCGCTCGACCGTCCTGGCGTCCCGCCTCTCGTCACATTTCATAGGCGCGGTTGGCGATCTGCGGGGTAACATCAACCATCCGCTTGCACGCGGCGTTAGGAACGCGCCACTTGATCATCGCGACCTTGACGGCGTCGTTCAAGCCGAGGCAGGCGACCATCGCATAAACAAAGACCGCGAGCGTCTGCCACCAAGGCAAGGGCTTGAGTCCAGGGAGACCCACGAACGTAAGGACGGTGCCCGTGAGCGCATCGACTGCAATAGCTACCAGGAAGGTTTTGCTGGGCAGAGTCGCCCAGAACCAACTGCGCTCCCGCGCGGATGCGACGGAGAATACGGCAAAGTAAAGCAGCAGAAGAAAGCTGAAGGTATAGAGGGCATTGTCGTCGCTTCCTAGGTCAAAATGTGACCAACCGACCCACAATAAGAGGAGCGTCTCAGCAACCATCGCGATACCAAGCACCACCGAGACGGCTATGAAACCTCCAATATTCCACGTTTCCGGTTTTTTGGATGGCCGAACATTGTCGGTGGCAAGGGAAATCTTCGCGAAGTCCGTCATGAAGACCAGGAGCAGCATCGCAAAAGCAGAGACAACGAACTTGCCGGTCACTACGAAGGCGATGGCCACGAAGGCGGCTTTCAGGATCGTCCGGCTGATTTTGTTGATAATCCAGGTCAGAATGCGTTGGTATATTGTTCGTCCCTGTTCGACCAGCGCCACGATGTTCGTTAGTCCTGGTTCGGTTAGGACGACGCTCGCGGCGCCTTTGGCCACATCGGTTGCAGTGCTAACGGCGATTCCCACTTCGGCCTGACGGAGGGCGGGCGCATCGTTGACGCCATCGCCAGTCATGCCGGTTACATGCCCTGAGGCCTGGAGATGCTGTACAACGATGTATTTATCCTCCGGGTACACCTCGGCGAAACCGTCGGCGCCCGCTAACAAGTCCACTGTCTTGTCGCCGGCTTGAGCGCTCGCGGCCTTCAGGTCGGCAACGCGCCGGATGTTCGGCAGCCCGACTCCTTTGCCGATCTCACGCGCCACCGGCAGTGCGTCGCCGGTGAGCATCTTTACCGGAACACCCAAATCTTGGAGTTCGGCAATCAGTTGCTTTGCATCCGGCCGGGGCGGATCGTACAGTGACACTAGCCCAAGCAAAGCGGGAGCAGTTGTCTCGGGGCCGCGTGCTACCGCCAGAGTCCTATAGCCTTTCGCGGCCGATTCGTTGACGCGTGCCTCTAACGCCTCGATCGCCTGGGGTTGGAGTCCGCAGGCTTCGGCGACGGTGCGAACGGCACCCTTCATCACGTGTAGCCGCTGTCCGTTCTGCTCGACTACGGCCTCAGTCCGTCGATTCTTCGCATCGAACGGTGCGAAAGAGACGGGTGTGGCCTTGGGAAGATTGTCGAAGATGTGCCGCTCCTTTGCCGCAGTCAGGAACGCAAAGTCAATCGGATCTTGGTTAGCTACCTGTGATGCGAGAGCGCCGGCGAACAGCACGTCGGCTTCTGTCGCACGCTCCAGAGGGATCACGCCGGTGATGGCGAGTTGGTTCATCGTGATTGTGCCTGTCTTGTCCACACAGAGCACATTCATCGTCGCAGCATCCTCCGAGGCGCTAAGGCGAGTGACCAGCACACCGCGCTTCGCCAGTTCCTTTGACCCGACAGCCATGGTGACCGTGAACATGACTGGGAGAGCGACCGGTACCGCGCTCATCAGCAGGACGAGCATGAGCGGAACCATCTCGATGAGCGGCGCGCCGCGGATCAGCGACAGCACGACTACCACGCTTATGAGCAGGCCGACGATGACGAAGAGCCAGCGGACGACCTTGGCGACGACCGCTTCGATGTGAAGTTTCGGACGCGCCTCCTGCACCAGTTCCGTGGTGCGCCCAAAGTAGGTCTTCGCCCCAGTCAGCATCACCACGCCGTTGCCTTCGCCCCGCCGGACGATGGATCCCGACGAGAGCACGCCGCCGGGCGCTTTGTCTGCGTCTTTCGACTCGCCGGTGAGCGCCGACTCATCAATGCTCAGAGCTCCCGTCAGTAGTTTCACGTCAGCCGGGACGATATCGCCGGGACGCACGCGGACAATGTCGCCCGGGACCAGTTCCCGTGCCGGAATGACTTGCCAGCTTGACTCGCGCCGGACGCGCGCACTGACCTGTAAACGCTTCCGCAGTGCTTCAACGACACCGGCGGCCCGATGCTCCTGCATAAAGCTCAACACGGCATTAACAACCAGCAGCGCGCCCACCACAGCGAGGTCTGAGAATTTCCTGAGAACCACCGACAGCACCATGATCAGTTCGAGCATCCACGCTGAGATTCCCCAAAATTTCGCGAGGAACTTGAGGATTGGGTGCACTTTTCGTTCGGCCACTTCGTTGTAGCCGTTCTCCTTCCTGCTGACGTCTACTTCCGCTTGCGTGAGTCCGGCGTCGGGGTTGACGTGGAGCATCGCGAGGGTATCGGGAACCGATGCAGAGGCAATGTCAGGGGGCTTGGGGTTTGCGGGCTTGGAGGGATCCATTTCAGCTCTTTTCGCAGAGTATGTCCGATGGACCGGGCGAGAGTGAGCACTCTTGCTCAGAAGAATGACAGCGCCGCGCTTACGGTCGATCCGCAGGAACAAACGGAACGATCGCTCACCAACCAAGGATAATTGGTCTTGAGAACGTTGGCGACCATGCGGCCTTCTTCCTTCGAATGGTTCTTTTCAGTGCGTGCTTTTGTCCGATGGAGCCGTTCCGGTGTTCCCGGCCAGCTTTAAAGAATCGATGATGCACCATGCTTAAGACTTTGGGCTGCGGCGGGGAGAGTTCACTCCGTGTTGTCGTTCGCCCGCAACGATGGGCCTAAACGAATTCGTGTGAATCTCCCCAACCGTGCCTCTGGCAATTCGCCTGACAAAGAGTTCATGGTAATTGCTTTACCGACCGTGGGCCCCACCACCTCCTCCTCCATGGAACCCGCCTCCACCGCCGCCGTGGAACCCACCTCCTCCTCCATGAAAACCACCTCCTCCGCCGTGGAATCCTCCGCCACCGAATCTTCCGAAGCCGCGCCCCGTGCTACCCATCATGGGTCCGGAATGGAAACCGCTTCCTGTCGATCCCGCTCCGCGATAGATGCCGTGGGCATAACTGCGTCCTCCAACATAGTGAGAACCGGGTCCCCAGTTACGCGCGTCTGTACTGAAGTGATGGTAATAGTGACCGTAGCCGCGTCCGTATCCGCCGTACCCATATCCGTACCCGAAGAACGGAGACTGATATACCCACCACGGAGAATAGAAACCCCAGCCGAACGGGCTGTAGAAAATCCCGTCGCCTGGAATGAAAGTGAAGGCGTCAAACCAAGGATCCCAATACCAATCGGCTCCCCACCAGCCTGCGCCGCCCCATCCATTCTGCGCGTACATGCCAGCCGCATCGACGTTGGCTTCTGCCAGGTAACCCGACCTAAGACTGCTCCAGCGAAACAGATCGCCTTCCTCATAGGTCTTCTTCTCGAATTTTCTCGCTTTCGACAGATCGTTGCTGGCAAGTGTTACTTCACGGCCGCCTTTTACATCGACGTGTTCACGGCCGCTCTCTACGAGCGCCTTGCCGTCGAATACGCGCAGCTCTCTTTGATTTCGATTAAAGTCATACAGCCCGGTCTTTAACAGCTGCGTAGCTGTGCCATCCTCGTCAACGCGAAGGCTGTTCTCCGGATGGATCTCGGCCACTTCTATCATCGCGTGACCTTGATCCACTTCAACCTCTGTGTCCGTGAGGCTGGGCGAAATCATTTTTACCGAAGTGTTGTTCCCGATTCGTAAAAAAACACCGGGCGTCAACAAGACCTCAGCCTTGCCTTTCTCAGTCACCAAAGATTCGCCCGGCTGCAACTCAGCATTGCCGATCGACTTCGAGTTCAGAGCCTGGTTGCCGATTGAGACCTGGCCTTCAACATAATTGAGAGTTCCTGGTACCGCTGCTTTTGCGTTCGCAGTCTCAGCCCACGCGGGTGCACCTAAAACCACGGCCAGGAAGATGCCGAGGAGCCATCCGTTCGCCGCTCCTTCCCTCAACCTTGGCGCTCTCATATCTCACCTCCACAAAGCTTCTTAGTGAATTAGATGAGGCTGGCGAGCACGAGGACCGAGACTCTCCCCGCAAGACCCGAAAGTTCAGAAAAACTTCAGGATTCCTCAAGTCCCGCGACAGATCTGAGGCTCCTGAAAGGAATAAGGCCTTGGGACGATGAATTGTGTGACTAATCGCTTATTCCTGTCGCGAACGGTAGTTTGATACAAAGAGTGGCTCAGTCGCAGTGGAGGGCGCTTGAGATTGCACCAACCCACGACGCACGACGGTTGACTGGTTTTTCAGTTCGGCCGGTTCTCAGAAAGTCACGCAACCTCATTCGTGCTCTATATAGCTGCGACTTGCTATTGCCAATGGTGCATCCCATCATCGCAGCAATTTCGTTGTGCTCGTATCCTTCCACGTCATGCAGCAAGAAAATCGTGCGATAACCACGCGGTAGATCCCCAATCGCCCTTGTCAGATCCAGCCGATCGATCAATCCGATCAACATCCCGTCCTGCTCCCCGGGCTCATGTCTCGGCGCATCGTCGCTTTCGGAGGTATCCTCAAGTGGGACCAGCGTTAGGTTTTTCTTGCGAAAGTGCATCAGCACGACATTCACCGCCGTACGGTGGAGCCAAGTGGAGAACGCGGCCTCTTGGCGAAACGTCCCGATCTTTCGAAAGACCTGGACAAAAGTGTCTTGAGTCAGGTTTTCGGCAACGGTGACGTTGCCCGTCATGCGGAGGCATAAGGAGTACACCCGCCGTTGGTGCGTGCGGTACAGGAACTCGAAGGCCTCTGCATCGCCCTGCTTTGCGCGCTCGATGGCCTCTGCTTCTGAAAACTCGTGGCACTTCAGTTTTGTGGTGTACGTAAACCTGCGTCTCCCGGACGGCGCCTTATCAAATACGGCGTCCCGCGCCGCTGCTCTCCCACCAGAGCCCCAGCGGATGCTGCTTGCAGACTGACTCATAAGCCACCCGTTTGGCATCACATCACGAGAATGCCTTAAAAGGTACTGAAGCTTTCCTGAAGTTTTGGTTGATGAGGCTGGCGGGAACGAACGTACAAATGCTCTCCTCGTTAGATCCGAAAGTTCAGAAAAACTTCAGAATTCCTCAGGCCAATTCTGTGGTGAGATGAAAATGCTGCTGCGATCGGCGCAACATGTTGAAAAAACGCCAAAAAACAACGCAGTGCCTTGCTTGACGACAATAGTCCTAGCAACAAACATGCGCGAAAACGGATAATCGTGGCAAGTCTCAGCAGGCGACCTACAATCGAAGTGGAGCAGGAGGTAATGAATGACCGCACTTCACTGCTGCCGTGTCGCGTTCTGGGCGACGGCCAACTTGCTCGGGCCATGCCTTGCTCTAGGTGGATTAGCGTCGGGACAGATTTTGAACCAGGACAATGAGATTCAGGTACACGACTTGCCGTCCTTGATGGCGCGCACATCCCACGCGTCTGATGTCTTACTGACTTCTCTCGACACTATATTTCATGACCATGACATTTGTTGCGGGAGGGATTCGGCACTGGTCGACAGTGCGGAGGCCGCCGATCCCCATTTTCTGAAGGACGTTGCGAGCAAGCTCGATGGAAGGCACTTGCTGGGTGATGGCCGTCCTATCAAGGTGAAGGCCAGGTACGTGGATATAGACGCGATGAATTCCGGGGAAATAGTCGCGACCATAACCAACCAGCATGCTCCGCTGATGGAATGGGACTCTCACATTTATGTTGTACGTGGCGTAGTTTTCTTCTGGGCGGCCTACGGTGGTGGCGAGCAAGGCTACACGCCAGTGACCGTGATTCGGAAGTTTCTGCTCCTGGACACACGATATTCCGATTCGCGGCGGGACGTCGTACTCGATCGCGAGACCGCGGATCTCAAAAAAGTACAAGGGATGTTGTTCGTGCAGTGGTCATCGGAATAGGGTCCCAACTCGGAGGCGCTGACTCGATCGCTCCACGCGACGCCCCGTATACAGACGTACTACGCCGGCTGGGCATAAAGACGTGGTCAACTGACGTAACAGCTTGGTTACAACAGTTGGACGGTCGGCAGCTTGATACAAAAGATCGCTCCCGCCGGCAAAGCGGCCTTCACGTCAATGTTGCCGCCATGAGCCTCGACCGCCCACTTTGCTATGGGTAATCCGAGTCCGAAGCCGCCAGAGTCACGCGTACGCGCTTCATCGAGCCGGTAGAAACGGTCAAAGACTCGTTGCCGGGCAGCCTCGGGAATCCCCGGTCCTTCATCCTGGATGGCGAGTTCCACAAACTCCGGTGGCCCGGGGCTCGTGCTACCAGGCTGCAAAGAAATGCGAATCGTGCTTCCAGATGGCGAGTACTTCACGGCGTTGTCGAGGAGATTGACCAGGGCCATGCGCAGAAACGCGCGATCGGCGCATACTAGCGCTCCTTGGTCGCCTGTCACTGAAAGAGTCTGTTTCTTATCTTCTGCCAGGACACCCACGACCGCGACCCCCTCTTGCACGAGGTCCATCAGAGCGAAGGTGGTTTGTTGCAGTTGGATCGCTCCTGACTCAGCATGTGCGATGGTGAGTAGCGTGTCGATCATGGCAGTGAGCTTGGCGACTTCCTCCAGCATGCTTCCAATGATGTCGCGATATTTCTCGGCGTCGTGCTCCTCCTGCAGGCCTACCTCGCCAACACTGCGCACGGCTGCCAACGGCGTCCTGAGTTCGTGGGAGACGTCAGACGTGAAACGCTGCAGCTGTTCAAAGGATTCCTGCAGGCGCTCAAGGAGTCCGTTCAGGACAAGCGCCATGTGACCGAGTTCGTCCTCGGGATTCTTGACTGGGATGCGTTCATTGAGGCGGCGCGCCGTAATGCGCTCGGTGAGCCCGGCCATCTGTTCGAGAGGATCCAGAACCCGGATGACGAAACGGTAGCCCGCAAAACCAGCAGCGATCAGCGCGATCGGGAGAACAAGAGTAAGTAGGCCAAGCAACTGAAGCGATTGGAGTCTCAGTGGCTCCGTACTGTACGCCAGGCGGATCAGAACTGGGGTTTCCTGGAGAACATGAGCATGACTGATAACTAAAACCGGCGTCCCGTCAGCGAGGCGGAGGCTCCGTGGTGTGAAACCGTTCACGCCTTCATCCGGTAGAAGCCGGCCGCCCAGTGTGTTTCCATCGAGCTTGCGATTGCGGAAAAGTACGTGCCCATTTGAATCCAGCACTTCCAACAGCCGGTCGAGCAAGAGTCTTGATTCAGGCCGATTGAAGTACTCCTCATGCAACGAGACTCGCCCATCGGCAGTGAAGTAAAGGAGACCCTGGACGGTCTCCATGTCCTGCACTTCGGCATGGTAAAGCTGCTGCTTCAACTGCCAATACTGAAGGAAACAGGCACTGCAAATGTAGGCGGCAAACAAAAGACCGAAAATGACAACATACCAGAGCGTGAGGCGGCCTCTGATATTACGAATCCGGATGCTCACTTCTTCGCGTCCTCCGTCCGCATAACAAAACCTACGCCACGAACCGTGTGCAGGAGCTTGATCGGCCAAGCATCATCGATCTTCCGGCGGATGCGGGCAATGTGAACGTCAATTACGTTGTCGATCGAAGTGTAGCGCAGGGTTGTCTTCCATACGTCACGGGCGACCATCTCCCGAGAAACAACCGATCCACTATTCAGCAAGAGATACTCGAGCAAATCGAATTCCCGTCCTGTGAGCTCGATTACCTGATCGCCTCGCGTCGCTATTCGCCCGCTGATATCCATCCTTAGATCCGCCAACTGCAAGACCGAGGCAGCCGCGGGAGTGGCTCTCCGATGAAGTGCGCGCACGCGGGCCAGGAGTTCGGGGAAAGCAAAAGGCTTGACGAGATAATCGTCTGCGCCAGCATCTAGGCCCCGTACACGGTCGTCAACAGAGCCCTTAGATGTGAGGGCTAATACAGGCATTTTGAATCCGTCGCGGCGCAATTCACGCAGAGTCTCAAGGCCACCCATCCGCGGCAGCATGATGTCCAAGAGAATCAGGTCGAAGTTGTGATCACGTAATTGCTCAAGCGCTGACTCCCCAGAATAGGCGACTCTGACTTGATAGCCGTTGCGAATGAGGCCCTCGGCAATTGCGTCCGCCAGTTTCTGCTCGTCTTCGACAACCAGAATGTCGAGCGCTCCTTTTGCGTGAATATTGTCTACGCCGAACATAGCTCACACTTTACAGGAGGTCGCTGGCAGTGCAGCCGGTCGAAATGAAAAGTTCAGAAACACTTCAGGATTCCTTAATGCTGTCATGTGTTGAGATGCAACGAACAATAAAGGCTGTGCTGGAAATCGGAGTTTCAGATGGCTCGTTTGGACCGACCTCAAACCCGAACCGTCGTCGCTTGGGGAATGACCCCTCGCGTAATTCTGGTTTCCGTAGTGGTCGGGCTCGTGTCCTTTCTTGTGACCGAGCTTATGCATCGCTTCCTGGTCGCAGATCTCGGCCGTCACTGGGAACGACTGTTGGCTGAGGGTGTTTCGGCGGTCGCCGTTGCAGGGTTGACCGCCGGATTCGCGGACGCGGCCAATCAGCGACAGGAAGCTGCGCTGCTGAGGATGCAAGTGATCTCTGAAATGAATCACCACATCCGAAACGCTTTAGGGGCCATTTCTTTAACAACAGATTCGATCCAAAACCACCAGTGCGTTCGAGTCATTTCCGACAGTGTCGATCGCATCGAATGGACGCTTCGAGAGGTACTGCTGCGGAGGAAGCCGATTTCAGAAGAAGAAGTTGATCGGCTGAGATACGCCGCAACGAAAAATCCGCACCCGACAACCTACGCAGGCCAGGAGAGGACCAATGAATAACGTCAGAGTTCTATGTGTCGAGAACCATATCGAGTATCTCGACGCCCTGAAGTACATGCTGGAGACGGCTGGTTACGAGGTTCTCTCTGCAACCACGGGAAGTCAGGGTCTCTCGATTCTCATGAAACAGCCCATCCATGGCGTGCTCCTGGAGTACGACCTGCCGGATGCGCCTGGCAGCTCGGTTCGGGCTGAAATGAAACGTATCAAGCCTGAAGTTCCGGTTCTTCTGTTTACAGGTGTAGGCAGTCAGACGCCATTCCTGCTTCGGTTCTTCGACTCATATCTTCGAAATGCTGAAAGACCGGAGTGGGCCTTTCAAGATCTCGACACGTAAGCGCTAGCCTTCGAACGGCGGTAACGCACACCGAAATTGGCGATCACACACGACCATGGGGAAAACAAATGAAGCAGGTAGATGTCGAACGGCTCAGGCAGAAGCTTGAATTCCAGCGTCACGAGGCCCAGCAGTTCTTACGTCGGATGGATCAGGAAGCACGGTCTCTGGATGCCGAGGCAGCACAAGACAGCGCGGACCAGTGCGTCATCAGTCTGTCAAAGGAGGCTTTGTTCGAGCGGAGCAGCCAGCGAAGAACGGTTTTGGGCTTGATTGAAGCGGCTCTCAAGAGAATCGCCGATGGCTCCTTCGGAACATGCGTGGGGTGCGGTAACGAAGTGCAGGACCAGAGGTTGCAAGCATTGCCGTGGACGCAATTCTGCCTTCGATGTCAAGGCAAACTCGAAGACAAGATCGGAGCTAGCTTGTCAACGAGGACTCCGATACCAGCAACGGCTATGTCGCGGCGTGCGGGATAGCGGATTCCTGTGGTCGACACGTCGAGGTTGTCCGGACCGAATGTAGAAAGGGCAAGAGGGTGCCTGACAAAACAGCGGTGGAAGACGTGCAGGGAGAAAGTCAATCGAGACAACAGGCGCTCGTGGCGACCGCAGATCAATCGGCCTCCAGACCCAACGCCACCCAATACGTTGGCACCCCGGCGGTCGGGACTTCGAAAGCGGCGGCTGCAGCCGGCGTGCCTTCCGTCGGGCCGCCGAACACCGTCACGGATCGGCGGCGCCGCAGATTTGTTTGGAGTTGCGTAGTTGCTTTTCTTGCGGCATGGTTCATCGCGTTCTTCCGATTCTTCCTGCCGCGTGTGCTCTTTGAACCGGCTACCGTCTTCAAGATTGGATACCCAGCCGATTATGCGCTCGGTATCGACGAAAAATATCTGCAGAAGTACCGGATTTGGGTGGACCGAACACCTGATCGGCTTTTTGTCATTTACGCGCGCTGCACACATCTAGGCTGCACTCCTGATTGGAAGCCAGCCGAGAACAAATTCAAGTGCCCGTGCCACGGCAGCGGCTACGACAGCGAGGGAATTAATTTCGAAGGTCCGGCTCCGAGACCGATGGACCGTGCCCAACTCGCAGTGGCCCCCGACGGACAGATTGTCGTCGACGTTGGTCACCTTTATTCGTGGCCCAAGGGCCAGCGAGACCAATTCAACGACCGAGGAGCTTATTTGTCCGCATGACGTGGTGCAGAACAAGCGAGGGCTTAGAGGTGGATTTATGAAGAGGTCTAGTTTGATGTTCCTGCTTTTGGGATGTTTTACGCCCGTAAATGCCCAACAACCTCGCTTCCAAACCGATACGGAAAACGGGAAAGCAGCCCTGGTACATGGCGGTCCCACTTCCACGACGAATGCTTCAGCAGCGCCGCGGACGCCGAATCTCTGGCTTGATTCGGGTGACTCTAGCGTCAGGCTTTTCCTGGGCTCACGTGCCGCCCCCCATGCCCTCAACATTGGGGTTGCTCGCGTAGGCGGGAATCTGTTCCTTGGCGGAGCGAAAGCTGCGAGGAGCAAGATTGAACTCGTGCTTTGTCCGGCAGATGCCGGTGGCCCGACTGGTCTTGATGGCAAATTGGCAAATGCTCGAAGTCCGAATGCCGTCGACTACAGCGAGCTGATTTTCAAATCGGAGCGCATAGCACGCACCAAAGATGGTGCCCTAACTGCGACGGGTAACCTGACGCTTGTTCGTGTCGAGCGCAGTGTTGACGCGACACCCAATGAAGCCTACGCAGGCCCGATCTACGGAGAACCAGTAGTCCACACCATCAAACGCCAAGTTGCATTCATCCTTCGCAGGTCAGCCACCGACCACGGAGTAAGGCAGGATGACGGCTTGGAGCTTTCGGCATCTGCGTCTATTCCGCACGAGGATTTTCCCGGACTGCGTTCGGCAATCTTGCAAAGCGATTGGCCGGTGGTTGTCAACAACGAGCAGTGTCAGGTGCCCGCTAATGTGGGCGAAGACTATGCGGGGCCTTCCTGCACCGGGAAGACAGTCTCGGTGAAATCTCAAGCACTGACCCCTACCGGTTTAGGTGAGGACTACCACGGTTTTGAAGGAGCCCCCCCAACTGGCAGCCGCGTAACCATCGACTTCAGCCTCGTCATGGTTCCGGCTGCCAGCTCGCTCTCGGAAGGTCGGAAATCAGCAGGCGGTGGACATTCGTGAAACGGCGGCCGAGCCAGTAACGGCTTGGCCTAATGATTACTAATGGAGGACACATGAGAAGGCTGATTGCAGTTGCAATTACGTGTTGGATTTGTTCCTTCGCCGCACTAGCCCGAGCTCAACAAATCGACGTCGCTTTCGCAGGAGGGTCCCTCAACTCGCCTGGCAACAGTTTTAGTGGTGGGACCTTCCTACCGGCCGAGGGTGGTGGAGCGTTTGTGGGATTCAATGGAGATGTTCTCTTCAAGCCGTTCTGGAAGGGGAACGTTGGAGTGCAGGCCGAAGTGAACTGGAGAGCAAGCCAGGGCATGTATGGCGGCCAACTTCCTTACCGGCCGCTTTTCTACGACTTTAACGCCATGTATGCGCGGCGGTTCAGTAAGTATTTTGGAGCCGAGGCGTTGGCTGGAATCGGAGGAGAAAGCATCCGCTTCTACTCGAACAGTTACCAGAACTGCGACATTTACGGAAACTGCACCAATTACATGAGCAGCAACCATTTCATGGGCGACTTTGGGGGAGGCCTTCGCTTCTACCCATACGGAAACTTCTTTGTTCGGCCAGAAATGCGACTGTACCTCATAAACAACAACGCGGAATTCAGTTCGAGCCACCCGGTTATTTATGGTGTCTCGATTGGCTACGCGTTCGGTGGTGGGAGCAAATGAGGTTCGAGATGCGGAAGGCGAAAGGAACGACATCGGAGGTGATAGGCACAAAAACGAAAGTCGTCGTGCTTTTGCAGGCGGCAGGATCATTTTCCTAGGAATCGATCCCTACGAGAACGGTCCTGCTGCTTTCTACGAGATCGTGAGCCTCTTGTGAAGATGCGGGGCGGAGACCTCAAATGGTTGGGAGAATAACGATCACAGAAACGAGGCGTCGCTTATGACGTAACCCGGGAGGTTCAGTATGAAACGGTTTTTGTTCGTCACTCTAATCGCATTTTCGACGCAATTGTTTGGGCAGGACGAGATTCCTGTGGGAACCATCCTGCCGGTTCAGTTGAATTCTTCACTGCGCTCGGACAAGGCGCGAGTGGGAGAGCAAATCAGTGCCCGAATTATGCAGGATGTGCCATTGCCAGGAGGGCGCAAGATTCATGCTGGTGCGAAAGTCATCGGACATATTGTCGCTGCCAGACCTGCGGTTAACGGAATGATGGCGGACCTGTCCTTGCGCTTTGACACGTTGGCGACGGGAAAACGGCGTGTTCCGATGATAACGAACCTGAGGGCGTTGGCGACCATGATGGATGTATCTGAAGCACAGGTTCCGGAGAGCGGCCCGGATCGAGGAACTTCCGAAAACGCATGGACCACTGATCAGATCGGAGGCGAGGTTGTCTATCGCGGAGGAGTTGTGGCAAACGGCTCGAATATCGTTGGAAATTCTGTGCTGGGCAGTGGCGTGCTGGTCCACTTGAGGTCAATACCTGGCACGAAATGCCGCGGCGAGATGGATGGGAACGACCAAGTGCAGGCGTTGTGGGTGTTCTCTTCCGATGCCTGTGGCCTTTACGATCTGCCAAACTTGACCCTTGCACACGCAGGTCGGAGCGATCCGGTTGGTCAGATCTCGCTGCACTCCAGCAAGGGCAACGTGAAAATAAGAGGGGGCAGCGGCATGCTCTTGCGCGTAATTGAAACTGCGCCCTGAAGCTGTCCCTCGATTTGTACTCTTCAAGCGCGAGTCGGGAGGCGAAGAAAAGTCGCAGAATCAGCGAAGGGCATCCATATGAAACGTTTGAAACGTGTTTTGTTACTTGCGTGTTTGATTGTTTCGCTCGTGCAATTGGATTGGGAGCGTGAGCGAATTTACTTGTTGTCCGCGATTGCGTCTTTGCTACTCGTCTTCTACAGCGAACTCATGCATCGTCCTCAAGCCCAAAGAGCACCTATTGGAACAGCTTTCCAGACCAGCGACGGCGTTTCCGCGGAAGTGTATGTTGCAGCCTCACCGACTGCCGGAGATCAGGGACCTACGAGCGCGAGTGCAGGTGAGGTTACCTCATGCACAACAACTCAGGTTGACCGCCCAAGAAGCAGTCGATTGCTCGACTGCGCGTAGTGGAAGTTCATCAAAGTCTTACGTCATTTAGCGGACGAAAGGGAGAACAATGCACATGAAAATCATCGGAGTCGCAATTCTCGTTTGTTCAGTCGTTTCATATGGTTTTGCTATTGAAGACGTCGTCACCGCAACCCACGGCACGATCACCAAGATTGACAAAGCGACCAAGACATTTGCTGTCAAAACCGCCGATGGCGCAGAACACATTTTCTACTGGGCCAAGGACACTAGCGTTCATGGGATGAAAGCCACCGATGTGGCCGCGGCAGATTCGTGGCACGGTTTGAAAGAGGGTTCGGAAGTCGTGGCGCACTCCACAAAGCGGGGTGCGAAGGATACAGCTGTTGAAGTAGATAAGGTTGGAGACACCGGTCTCAAGAGGACCGAAGGGACGCTGAAAGAGGTCGATCGCGGCGGGAAGAAGCTAGTTATCGAATCTGCGGACGGCACCGAGCATGCGTTCACGCTGACGAGGCACGCGGCTGCGGACGCCGGCAAAGGCGTGGCAGCGGGGGGCGAAAGAGGCACAAAGGTCGTCATCTATTCCACAGAGGATGCAGGCAAGAGCGTTGCGCACTTCTTCGAGAAGATTTAGAAATGAAGTTACTGCAAAAGCCATTCATGGACTTGCGCGCAATGTTGGTAAATGTCTCGCCGCGAAAACCGCGCGGTCGCGAGCGCCAAACCTGCAAGGGCGCGGTTGTACACTGGCTGTACATTGGCTCACGCTGTGGAAGGCGACGGAACCTGCAGAAGCATGAAGATCTCACAAAAAGGACTCTATGCGCTGCAAGCCATCACAATGCTTGCACGGCATCACGAAGACGGTGCTATCAAAGTCCGAGATATTGCACAGGAGGAAGGCTTACCCCCGAAGTTCCTTGAACTGATCCTGCTTGAACTCAAGCATGCGCGGATTCTCGATAGCGAACGTGGTGCAAGGGGAGGCTACAAGCTTCGCCGGCATCCGGCCGACATCTGCCTCAGCGACATCATCCGCTTGATGGATGGTCCGCTCGCGCCATTTGGCGATGCAGATCAACTACGGACTCTAATTGCGCGAGATAAGAGCCATCGGGCTCTCTACCAGGTGTTTCTTGATGTGAGGGATGCGACCGCCGACATCCTGGAAAATACAACAATCGCCGATATTCTCAGGTCCAAGAAAGTTCAAACTCGACATTGAGCAAGCGCCGATTCTCAACAACGGAATAGAGCAAAACGTTTAGAGTTCTTGTGCTGTGTCTTTCTGGGCCGCTAAAGGAGCTTCTTGACCATCCTGGAGTTTAGCCTGCCGGTATGCGGCAGTTCACTGATCGCCGGTCTGATTGGCGCTTTGACTGGGCTAGGCGGCGGCGTTGTCCTCGTACCACTGCTCAGCCTGTTCTTCAAGGTTGACATCCGCTATGCCATCGGCGCTTCGCTTGTTTCCGTGATCGCGACTTCTTCCGGCCCGGCGGCGGCTTACGTAAAAGAGGGCTTCTCTAATATCAGAATCGGTATGTTCCTTGAGATTGCGACCACTTTGGGCGCCCTTCTCGGCGCAAACCTTGCGGCACGGGTATCAACGCATGCAATTGCAATTGTCTTTGGAGTGGTCCTGCTGTTTTCCGCATACTTTTCCCGGAAACCTCGATCGCAAGCTGAACGCGAAGTTCCACCCGATCCACTTGCTACCCGGTTGCGCTTGAACGGCAGTTTCCCGGACGCGGACGGTCCTAGAAGTTACAACGTGCAGCATGTTCCGACTGGCTGGGCTCTCATGTTTGGCGCTGGCGCTTTGTCAGGACTGCTTGGTATCGGCTCCGGAGCAATGAAGGTTCTTGCCATGGACCAAGCGATGAAAATACCCTTCAAAGTGTCAACCACCACGAGCAATTTCATGATCGGGGTGACTGCCGCAGCCAGCGCGGGTGTGTATCTGAACCGCGGTTACATTGATCCTGGGCTTGTCATGCCGGTGATGCTAGGGGTTCTCGCCGGTTCCTTGTTGGGCGCCAGGATTCTGATCAAAGTGCATACAAAATGGCTGCGCCTCGGGTTCAGCTTGGTGATCGTTCTTCTAGCCATTGAGATGCTCTATAACGGGCTTTCCGGAAGGATCTAAGTGCTTCCAGAACGGCGCTGGACCGATCAAAGGATTGAAAATATTCTGGGCAACCTGCTGCGTGCTGGAGTACTTCTGTCTGCGCTGGTTGTAGCCATTGGTGGCGTCATTTATCTCCTTCGGCATGGTCATTCTGCCGTGGATTTCCGCGCCTTCCGTGGCGAACCCGCAGACCTTCGAAACGTCCACGGAATCATCCGCGATACATTGGCATTGCGAGGCCGGGGGATCATCCAGTTGGGACTCTTACTGTTGATCGCGACTCCGATAGCGCGAGTCGCATTTTCGATCTTCGGGTTTGCAGAAGAGCGCGACCGCATGTACGTGCTTTTCACCTTGATGGTATTCGCGGTCCTGCTCTACAGCCTCGTAGGATCTGCGTAGTTCTGCCAAACGAAACAGCGCGCTATTGGACTGACACGATGACCTTGGCGTTATGCGTGATTCCGTTTGCCGTGCCGCTCACCACCACACTGTAGGTGGTTGCGTTCGGTGGAGGCGGTGGCGGCGGGATACTATGGCTGCCGCTGCCACAGCCAGCGGCAAAGAACAAGGCCGCGAAGACCGCGAGGCTGAACAACATGGCCAGCCTTCGCTGGCGATTCCTCAATCCTCCCGCCAAGACCGATGCAAACATGAATCCGCCAGAAGCCCCCAGCCAAACAAGACGCCTGCCCGAATCTGAATAACGATCAGAGTGCGCAGGCAACGCGCCTGCCTGCGCTGCAACCGCAATGGTCAGCGTTGCCGTTGCCGGCCCGCTCACCGTCACGTTTGATGGATTGAGGCTGCATGTGAGCTGGCTGGAAGACGGGACGCAAGTCAAATTCACTGCGCCGCTGAATTCATTTTGCGGTGCCAGGTTGAGCGCGACGGTTGCCGAACTGCCCGACTGCAACGTGATCTGGTTCAGTTGCGGGGCCAGGATGAAATCGGGGATCACTCCCGTGGTCACCACGGTGACTTGAAGGGGCGCGCTGACCGATCCCTGGTAGGTGGGATCTCCTCCATAGACCGCAACGAACTGATTCAGACCAAAGTAAAAGTCATAGTTAAAGTCCGGTATCGAATAGCTTCCCGTGGATGAATTAGGGCCGGACGGCGTGAGGCCGACAGAAAAGGAATTCTCTCCGTCTCGGTAAATATCGATAGTCCCCGTCGGCGGTCCATTGGCGCCGACTCCCCCGGTTACCGTGGCCGTGAGAGTTACATAAGTCGGGCTGTTATATGTAAGGACCGATGGGTTAACGGACGCAGCGACCGTAGTGGGAACTAGCGGCGCCGCGGAAGGCGCCACAACTATTGTGACCGGGCCCTGAGACACCGCTTGGTAATTCTTGTCTCCACTGTAGCTCCCTGACAACTGGTACGTACCGGCCTGTACGTTCGGGAATATGGCTACGCCGGTCAAGATTTCGCCCGGGGGGAAACCCTCCGGGGACAGAGTTACGGTTTGCGTCTGAGAACCTAGCGTGACGGTGACGGTTCCGGTGGCAAGGTTGCAAACTCCTCCGAACAACTCAACCTGGACCGGATAGTTGTCTCCGGCGTAGGCGTTGCACGGGACGCCGGTGTTGCAGGCGAAACCTGAACTTACCCAACTGTAATTTATAAGAAAAGGGGGCTGGTCTTGTTTCACCGTGTAGGTGAAAGGTGAGGACGTGGCCGGCCCGTAGCTGGCATCTCCCGAGTAACTGGCGGTCACCGTGTGGGTGCCGGCGTTGGCGGTCGGAGGGGTAACCCACGTGGCAATTCCCGAGACGTTCAAAGGAACCGTTGCCGACTGACCATCCCAAGTGAACGTGGCGGAGCCGGTGGCAGTTGCGAGCGCAGAGGTTGAGCCCTTGGGTTGTATGGCAAGCCAAAGCGGGGTACCCAGAAAAATAGAAGAACCACTGGCGACGGGCGTCTCATATGCGCCCACGACCGGGGTGCAGCCGGCGGCGGGATTGTACCCCGCCCCGTTCGTACTCCAGGCAGAGATACCGATGCTGCTGGACTCGGGAGTCACGGAAACCGACACAGATGAGGAATTGCTGCTGGCGTGCAAGCCGTCTCCCCCGTAGTTGGCCCAGACCTGGTAGGTGCCTCCAGGCAGGGAGTCGATGCTGCCGCTGGCCGATCCATTACTGCCCAGAGGGATGAGATCCACAGATTGGCTTGCGGGCGCCGGCGAATTGGTGAGAATGGAGACGCCGCCCTGGGGCGATTCGCCCCCGGAGGACTCGACATTGACATTGAGCTTGACCGCAGTGCCGTGCGCAAAAGAGGTGGGTGAAAGCTGCAAGGATGTCGCGGTGGGTGCGAAGCTGAGCGTGTCCCAGCTAGTCACCAGCACGTTGGCGTCGACACTGCCGAGACCGCTGGCCAGGTCGTATCCGGTGGTTGCGGGGTAGCCGGACAACGTGTTCCACGAAGGATTAATGGCTCCGCCGGTATTGGGCTCGCAGTTTGGCGTGAATACGCTGTTGTCCTCTCCACAAGGGACGTTGTTGCCGCCTCGCGTGATGTCATGGAAGGCGGATGCCTTTTGTTGCGCCAGCGCATAGAAGGTGTAGTCCGCTTGTCCCTGCCGTCCATACTTCTGGTCGATGAGCGCCATGATGGCGGCCATGGCGGGCGCGGAAGCCGAAGTGCCGCCCACCAAAGTTACCGGCGTCTGCTGATTTGCACCGGGGACACAGTCGCCAGGGCTGGCGCAGATAGGATATGCGGAAAGATTATAGCCATTGGCGGCGAACAGGGAGACGTCGGGAAGATCGCGCACTCCATCGGCCGGGACGCCCGGACCACTCTGCCAGCTTGGCTTGGCATATCCGTAAACAGTTCCCGAGACAGGGCTGCAGACAAACGGAAGAGCACTCCCCGGCGTGGATGCGGCGGAGTTGATGCAACTGCTCGCGCCACCGCTGCCCGCGGCCATGGAGTAAAGATAATGCCCCTGCGGGGTGTCGTTGAGGTTGACCGCATCAAAACCGAAAAAATCATTCCACACTTGTTCCGGCAGGGGAGCTTTAAGCGAGCCAAAATTGGCGTCGTTGGTGGCATTCCACAAATTGGCCGCGCTGGCAGCGCCGCTGGCGTAGTCGGAGTAATAGAAGTCCGTACCGCCCACCGCGACGTTCCATGGCGTCGAGGCAAAACCGTTGACCTGGAGTCCGTAGATCGCCTGCTGTTGGGTATCGGCATTGTCGCAACCGGCCGAGCCGTTATCTCCAGCAGAAACGAAAACCGTCTGTCCTTGCGCGGCGGCTTGTTCCCACAACGCCGCCAGTATCTGATTGTCGGCGGTTCCAATAAAGCCCTCACACTCACTGAAACTGACGCTCAGCACGTCCGCCTGATTATCTTCAATGGCGCGCCTTGCAGCCAGAATCAAAGGGAAATTCAGCCCGTCCGCGACCGTATCCCATGAGGCAACGTAGAGGTTCACCGTAGCGCCGGGTGCAACCGCGCCCGCCATCTCAACATCGAGGTAAGCCTCGGTGGCGTCGCCATTGAGCCCTGGATCACCGCCATCCAGCACCACTTGTGTCGAGTTGGCGGGCAGACCGAACAGGCTACGATAAGCACTGTCCAAATTTACATCGATGTTTGAATCGTTGATGATCCCGATGGTCTTGCCGCTACCGTTGATCCCGGCTGCATACAATGGCGCAAGATCGTACTGCGTGGCGAAGTCCTCTGGAGCGACGGCATAGAACGGCCCGTTCTGACCCGACAAGGTGAAATCCGGAGAGATTTTCCTGGTGGCCGAATCAATGTGCCCGGACCCCACGACGTGAAGATTGGACTTGGGACGAAAATCGTTCAATGACGAAACTCCGCGCACAATGCCCGCAAGTGCTTCCGGAATCTGTGGATCCGAGGCATTGGCGTAATGTACTTCGCCGTTCACCGCGTATTTCCGGATTTGGGTATGGAAGGCCTTGTTTACCTGCCCGACGGTTCCGGAGAATTCGATCAGCGTTTTGCCCTTTGACGCGCCAGCCACTTGAAAGCCCATCCCGCTCAGCCAGTTGGACACTTGTTGAATGTCTGAGTCGGCAGGCCCAAATCGGACGCCGAACTCTTCGGGCGTGAGCCACTGATGGTGGGTCGCCGAGCCCGGAGTGTGAACGTCCTGCATGTACTGGGCGAGAGCGGCTTCCCGGTCGGCTGGACGATTCAGCAACAGCATCAATCGCTTGGCGGGCATCGAGGAACTCGCGGCTCCCACGTCGTCACGAGCCTGCGCCAGCGGATGCACGTTGCCGCGAAGAGTGACCACCTTCGCTTCACTGTTGGGCTGGGCACTCAGTGGCGATCCTTGATTTTGGGCTACGACCGGGATTGATGGCATGCTCCCGAGGATCAGTATCAACGCTTCCCATTTCACCGCAGCCGCCTTTGCCCTTCCAACACCTGGGTAGGATACTCTAGCCGCTGCGATCTCGACAGCCCGATCCCAAGCGGAGAGCGTAAAAGAAATCGAACGTCATTGGGCTGGGTACGAAGGGCGCGCAAGAACGTGATGAGAACCACACCACGGCCCGGAAGTTCTAATTTATAAGACTTTGACGGCAATCGACACATTCAGCAGTTCGTCAGAGTGTACTTCCTCGGACGTTTACATTCGACCTGATCTTGTCAGGGCATCGAGTAGCGCCGCTAACCATCAGCATCTTCACTTGGCCACGGAATCGAGACCGACCGTAGCTTTTATCCCACCAAAGCGCAATCATGGTCTCAGTCGTAAGACGAATCGACGGTCCAGGGAGCGTATTTCTATGCTCTACCCAATTTGCGGTGCGAGAAAATTATTCCAAGTCCCTGTTTTCGCTGCGTGTTTTTGCTTCCTGTGGTTGGCGGTGCCGAGTTTGGGCCAACAGGCATCTTCGCAGGTTCCCGCCGCTACGGATTCTACAAAGGCGAAAGCCGACATCGACAAAGCAAAGTTGAGTGGAACCAGGCCAGCAGAACCACCACCGGTGTTACAGCAACTGAATCTCGCGATCGAGCAACTTGCAGCCAGGATTTCTCCTGCGGTGGTCCAAATTCTGGTTACCGGGTATGGCCCTTTGCAGGAAAATAGTCGTGGTCAAACAGCGCTCATAACCCGCGAGCATGCGATTGGTTCAGGAGTCATCGTGGACCCGGATGGTTACATCATGACAAATGCTCACGTGGTCGAGGGCGCGCAACGTATCCACGTTGCGCTTGCAGTGCCTTCGGTGGATTTTCCGGACCAGATGGTGCCAGCCGGTAAGCAGCGGATCGTTGAAGCTCGACTGATTGGCATGCACAAGGACACCGACCTTGCCCTGCTTAAGATTGATCAGACAAGCCTGCCCACACTTTCGCTTGGCAACCACCGGCCGGTACACCAAGGGCAATTAGTGTTTGCACTAGGCAGCCCCGAAGGACTTGAGAACTCGGTGACCATGGGCGTGGTGAGTTCAGTTGCGAGGCAGGCAGATCCGAGCCGTCCGATGGTTTACATCCAAACGGATGCTCCCATCAACCCGGGAAATAGCGGCGGCCCTCTGGTTGACACCGACGGCTACGTCGTAGGGATTAATACTTTCATCCTTTCCGAAGCAGGTGGAAGTGAGGGGCTAGGATTTGCGATCCCCGCACGGATCGTGCGTTTCGTCTACGAGAGCCTGCGCAAGTACGGACATGTTCATCGGATCGAGGTCAAAGCAGCCGCCCAAACGATCACCGCCAGCTTGGCTAAAGGATTGGGGCTTTCGCAAAATTGGGGAGTGGTGATTGATGATGTGATCCCGGGAGGCCCTGCTGAAGCGGCTGGCCTGAAGGTGGGAGACATCGTCGTCAGGGCTGATGGCCGCCTCATAGGCACGCTGCCAGCGTTCACTTCTGCTCTCTATCTTCATCCTTTAGATGAAGTGCTTCAATTGGAGGTTCTTCGCGGCACGGAGCGGAAGACTCTCTTCATTCCCGCAGTTGAGATGAAAGATCCAATGGATTCTCTCTCCGACTTGGTCAATTCGCGCGAAAACCTGGTTTCTCGGTTGGGTATACTCGCGCTGCGTTTGAACGATGAGCTGCGATCCATGGTGGGCACGCTGCGCAACCCATCCGGCGTTGTCGTGGTCGCAAGAGTAGCGAATTTCATGAGTTCCGAGACTGGCCTGGAGACCGGAGACATTATCCATAGCGTGAATCAGGTGCCGGTCGACTCTCTAAGCTCTCTGCGCGCAGCTCTGACGGAGATCAAGCCGCACGATCCCGTTGTACTACAGGTGGAAAGGGAGGGGGGATTTCAGTGGCTGGCGTTTGACATGGAGTAGTGGATTCAGAAGGCCCGAATCAAGCTAGCCGAAAAGTTTGCCATGCTACATTTACGGCAATGCGTTCTGAGATCGAACAAGCCGTGCAGCTATTGCAGCGGGGTGACGATGCGGCGCTGGAGCAGGCTCTAGCTTTGCTCCAGAATACCGTGTTCTCCTTTAGCATGCGCGTGTGCGGCCAGCGCCAGGACGCGGAAGATACGATGCAAGAAGTGCTGCTGAAATCGGTTCCGCACCTGCCCAAATTCGACAGTCCCAAAGCTCTCGTAGTGTGGCTCTATAAGGTGGCAAAGAACCGCTGCCTGATGAGTCGGCGCCGGAGCAAGTTTGCTCCCAATCCAGATCTCTCTCTGGAAGAACTCATGCCGGATCGGAAGGAACTTGAGCAACTGGGGACCGATGGCGGCATCAACCCCGAAGCATTCGCCATTCGGAGTGAGGAAGCAGCAAGGTTGCGAGACGCCATTCAGCAGCTACCGCCACAGTACCGGATCGTTTTGGTGCTGCGCGATATGGAAGGGCTAACCGACGAAGAAGTGAGCGAGATCACCGGGCTACGCTCTGGAACCGTCCGGGTTCGTTTACACCGTGCGAGGTTGTTTGTCCGGAAGGAATTGATGAAAGGGCTGAAACCACGCTCCGGGAGAGCAGCGGTCGCTTCGCGGGCCTCTTCCCCAGAACAGCGAGGCAACGATCAGCCCAGACCTGACCGATGCAAGGCGATGTTTGCGGAGCTCTCGAACTATCTCGACGAACGGTTGGATGATTCGCTCTGTGAGGAGCTGGAGCGGCACTTGGGCGGTTGCGAACCGTGCAAGGCCTTCCTCTCCAGTCTCGAAGCGACCATTGAGCAGTGCCGAACGTCCCCGGCGGAGTGCCCTGCGAGTAAAAAGGCCGTCCGGCTCCGCAAGCAACTGCTGAAGAATTACGAACAGGCCCTCGCGGTGGTCAGGCCAAAGTAGTAGCCCTCCTTACGGCCACCAGGTTCCACGGCCAATTTTCTCTGTAACAAAATCCAACTTCCTGCATTTATTCATGTGCTTGGTCGATAGGACAAGCAGGAGGCGATCATGATCACAGCCAAAGTCGAACTGACTCAACCACTTAGGCAGCAGCGCCAATTTGTTACCCAGACCGGAAGCGGCCATCACGCGCTATTAGACGATGCAGCCGGAGGTACCGGACCGAAGCCGATTGAACTTGTCGCTGCCGGACTGGCTGGATGTACCGCGTTCGATGTCGTGACCATTCTTCGCCAGAAGTACCACCAAAAAGTTACCGGTTACGAGGTGCGGGTCGAAGCCGATCAAGCGGAACGCCCCCCCCAGGTGTTCACCGCAGTGCGAATCCACCATTTAGTCACGGGCTTTGAAATTGACGTGGCGGCGCTGGAGGAGGCCATTCGTCTCTCCGAGGAAAAGTATTGCTCAGTTGGGGCGATGGTGCAGAAGACCGCGAGTTTTCATACAACTTACGAAATCATTGAAGACAAAACTGAATGGACGAAGCCAGCTCAAGGCGCGGGAGTGCAAGGTTGAAAGGTCTATTCAAAGCGCTTCTGAGCGTCGCTGTTACGTGGGTGTCATTAGGGGCAGCCTCAGGTCAACAGGAGGCGCAGCCTTCGTCCCTCACTCTGCAGCAGGCGGTGAATATCGCTCTGGAGAAAAATCCACTGCGCAAGGCGGCGATTGCGGATACGAAGGTGGCCTCTGCGGGTGTTCGCGCGGCGCGTTCCTTCCTCATGCCGCACTTGAGTTTTTCTGAAACGGCGACTCGTGGTGATGACCCCGTGTACGTGTTCGGGAGCAAGCTACGACAGCAGCGTTTTGCCCAGGCCGATTTCACACTGAACAAGCTCAACTCGCCTCTGCCTCTCGGCAATTTCAGCACGCGGTTTGGGGGAACCTGGAACCTGTTTGATTCGTTCGCCACTTGGCACGGCATCAGTCAGGCAAAACAGATGAACGAGGCTGTCGGACACCAGTTGGACCGCGCGGATCAGGAGATTGTCTTCCGGGTGGTCAGTTCCTACTACGACGTTCGGCTGGCGGCCAAGGAACTGGAAGTTGCCGAGCAGTCGGCCAACACAGCCCAGGCGATCATGGACCGTAGCCAGGCGAGATTCGACAGCGGGCTGACTGTAGAGTCAGATCTGCTGACAGCGAAGGTTCGCATGGCGGCGCGACAGCAGGAGGTGATCCGCGCCAGGAACGCTCTGGAAGTGGCGCGGGCACAGCTGAACACGGCGATGGGTATGCCGCTTGATTCTCCGTTCCAGACTACCGAAGCGTTGGCTGAGCGCACGCTTCCCGCCCCTGTGCTTGCGGAAGTTGAGAAGCAGGCGCTCGGAAATCGCCCTGACTTGAAGCGGATTGCTTCCGAGGAGGCGGCCCAGCGGCAGAGCGTGTCGATGGCCAAGTCGGCGTTCGGTCCGCGGGTGAACGCCTTTGCAGGCTGGGAAATGGATAACCCTACGTTCGTCGCTGGTGGCGGAGGAAACAATTGGCTGGGCGGGATCGAAGTGCAATTTGACATCTTTCAAGGCGGGGCGAAACGGGCGGAACTCTCCCGGCAGCGAGCCCTCGAAGAAAAGGTTGTAGCGATGAAGCAGGCAGCTAGCGATGTCGTTCGCCTCGAAGTAAGGCGGGCTTATTACGAGACGGATGCGAACCGGCAGCAGATCGAAGTGGCGCGAGCGGCAATCGCCCAGGCCCAGGAGAGTCTGCGTATCAACCAGGACCGCTACGACAGCGGACTGACCACGATTACCGATTTGTTGGCCGCTGAAGATGCTGCGCACCTCAGCCAAACCGACTACTGGGAGGCCGTTTATCACTTCCAGACCAGCTACGCCAACCTGGAGTTGGCGAGCGGCAGCTTGAATCCGCAATCTCCCGTGGTGATGCAATGAATCGTATGAACACCAGACTTTCGTTGTTGTTGCTTTTCGCGGTTGTTAGCCTAGCCGGCTGCTCTAACGAGCAAACCCGCACGGCTCCGTCGCCGGAAACCGTGAGGAACCTTCCCGTGCTCGCCGTGCAGCGGGCTAGTATGCCTGATTTGCTGGAAGCGGTCGGCACGGTACGGGCCGCCCAGACCAGTGAGGTTGCAAGCCAGATGATGGGCAACATTGTCGAGATCCGGGGTCACGAAGGAGACCACGTCCAGCGCGGTCAAGTGCTCGCAGTAATCGATGACTCCCAGCCGCGAGCCGCCGTAGACCGCTCGACCGCAGCCGACCTTGCCGCCCAACAGCAACTGGTCGGAGCAGACTCCGACCTGGCCCTGGCGGAATCAACCTTGAAGCGTTACCAGACTCTCTACGAAAAGAAATCGGTGAGTCCGCAAGAGTTCGACGAAGTGAAAGCCCGTCAACAAGCGGCTCTCGCGCGTCGCGATATGGCAAAGGCAGGACAGGCCCAGGCGCAGGCAGCATTGCGCCAGGCGCGCACGTCTCTGGACTACACACGGATTCGGGCACCATTCGACGGCGTGGTGACAGAGAAGAAAGCCGATTCGGGCACACTGGCTTCACCCGGCATGCCGATCTTCACCGTCGAGGACGTGCGCCGCTATCGACTGGAGGCCACCGTCAACGAGAACGATCTCCAGTATGTACGAACTGGAGAGCAGGTTTCGGTCGTCATCGATGCCTTCGAAAACTTGGCTCTGAAGGGTAAGGTTGTGCAAATCGTCCCAGCCGCGGACGCCGCGAGTCGCACGTTCCTGGTGAAGATCGAGCTCCCCACAGACACACGGCTACGTTCGGGGCTCTTCGGGCGCGCCCAGTTTTCTCGTGGCAAGCGGCAAGCGCTGTTGATTCCGCACTCGGCGGTCGTCGAACGCGGCCAATTGCAAGGCATTTATGTGCTGGACCAAAACAAGGTTGCGAGTTTGCGCTACATCACACTGGGAAAGCCTTCCGGGACCGAGGTCGAAGTGCTGGCCGGCCTCCAGGATGGCGAGCAGCTTGTGGCCAAACCCGGTGCAGTCGACCTGAATGGCAAACGAATTGAGGTCCAGTAATGACCGACAAAGAATCCAAGTCGGCCATTCACCCCCCGAAGGGCCTGCGCCTGGCCGGTCGCATTGCCCACAGTTTCATTGATTCAAAACTCACACCGCTGGTGATCGTTGCCGCGCTGCTTCTTGGCGCTTTCAGCATTCTCAAGACGCCAAGGGAAGAAGAACCGCAGATCATGGTGCCCATGCTCGACGTTTTTGTTCAGATGCCGGGTGCGTCGGCTGACGAGGTGGCACAGCGCGTCAGCCTTCCCATGGAGAAGTTACTGCGCGAAGTGCCGGGCGTTGAGTACATCTACTCGATCAGCCATCCGGGCGTGAGCATGCTGGTTGTGCGTTTCTACGTTGGCAGCAAAGAAGAAGACGCGATCGTTCAGACCTACAACAAACTCTATTCCAACTTTGACCGCATCCCGCCCGGCGTCTCACAACCGATCATCAAGGTCCGATCGATTGACGACGTGCCGATCATGGCCCTGACGTTGTGGGGAAAGGACTATGACTCTTATCGCCTGCGGCGAATCGCGGGAGAACTGGAAAATTCACTCAAACCGCTGAACGACGTTTCTGAGACCAAGATCATCGGCGGGCAGCCGAGGCAAATCCGAGTCGTGCTCGACACGCAACGGCTTGCGGCCTACGACCTGACGCCGGGCACCATCGTGGGGCAACTCCAGAACGCGAACAGCCGTGGCCAAGCTGGTAGTTTTGCGCGTGACAATCGCGAGTTTCAGGTCGAAGCCGGCACTTTCTTCACGAGTCTCGATGACCTGCGCCAGGTCGTTGTCGGGGTCCACGCCGAACGCCCCGTCTACTTGCGTGACGTAGCGGAGAAGCTTGAGGACGGCCCGGCCGAGCCGGACACCTACGTTTTGTTTGCGAATGCTCGCGGTGGTTCAGGGCAAACCGCGGGCGCGGAATATCCCGCAGTAACCATCACGCTTTCCAAGCGCAAAGGTACGAACGCCACCGACATTTCGGAGCGTGTGCTGGACAAGGTCAATGCGCTGCGCGGGTACGTGCTTCCCAATGATCTGAACATCACAGTCACGCGCAACTATGGAGAGACTGCAAAAGACAAATCCGACGAACTTCTCAAACATTTGCTCATCGCAACGTTGTCGGTCACCTTGTTGATTGCCCTGGCGCTGGGGTGGCGGGAATCAGGAGTCGTCCTCTTGGCAGTGCCGGTTACGCTCGCCCTCACGCTCGCCGTGTTCTACCTGTATGGCTACACCCTGAACCGGGTCACATTGTTTGCGCTGATCTTCTCTATCGGAATCCTTGTCGACGACGCCATCGTTGTGGTCGAGAATATCGTGCGCCATTTTCGGTTGCCGGAAAGCCGAGGGCGATCCTTATCTGAAGTCGCGGTCGAGGCGGTGGACGAAGTAGGCAATCCCACGATTCTCGCCACGTTCGCAGTAATCGGTGCGATTCTGCCCATGGCCTTCGTCCGTGGCCTCATGGGTCCATACATGCGCCCGATCCCAGTGGGGGCGTCGGCGGCGATGTTGTTTTCACTGATTGTGGCGTTCGTAGTTTCGCCGTGGGCGGCATTGAGGCTGCTACGGAAACACGCGGGCGGTAGCAATCATTCCGGGCACGAGACCGAAGGCTGGACCACTCGTTTGTATCGCCGGATGATGAACCCCCTCATACGTGACGCACACCGCCGCTGGATATTTCTTGGTGGTGTCGTGTTGTTGCTGCTCGCCGCGGTGACTTTTGTTCCGTTGAAGTGGGTTCGCGTAAAAATGCTTCCCTTCGACAACAAGAGTGAGTTTCAGGTCATCATTGATATGCCCGATGGGACGCCACTGGAACAGACGACTCGTGTGGCGCAGGCACTGGGACAGTATCTCGGCCAACAGCCCGAGGTTATCAATTATCAGATCTACGCCGGGACCTCCGGTCCTTACAACTTCAACGGCCTCGTGCGTCATTACTTCTTGCGCGCTCAGCCCAATCAGGCCGATATCCAGGTGAATCTGCTCTCACGGCACGATCGCAAGGCGCAAAGTCATGAGATCGCACGACGATTGCGGCCGGAGTTGGACAAGATTGCCGCGCCCTTCGGTGCGCGCATCAAGGTAGCCGAAGTCCCACCTGGTCCGCCCGTATTGCAAACTCTGGTGGCGGAAGTCTACGGACCAGACTACAAAGGGCAGATTGAACTGGCTGCCAAAATCAAGAAGGTCTTTCAGCAAACGCCCGGCGTCGTGGATGTGGACTGGTACGTCGAAGACCCGCAAACCAAGTACGACATGAAAGTGGATCTGGACAAGGCAGCGCTTCACGGCGTCTCGCCCGCCGATGTGGCACGCACTCTGCAGGTGGGGCTCGGAGGCGCCAACGCAGGTTTACTCCACGATCCCCGTTCCCGCGAGGACATCCCTATCGAAGTGCGGCTGGCCCGCCCGGATCGCTCTGGGATCGAAGACCTTGGCAACCTGAAGCTGCCGACGTCTTCCGGTGGGCAGATCGCCCTGCAGGAAGTGACGAACCTTCAGCAGACGACCATTGATACCAGCGTATATCGCAAGAACCTGCAGCCAGTCGTCTACGTGACGGGAGATGTGGCGGGCGGAGAGGAGAGCCCTGTGTACGCCATCATGAAGATGAGCGAGGCCATCGACAAAATCAAGTTGCCCGATGGCTACGGTGTAAAGCAGTACAAGGGCACCACCATGCCCGAGCGCACTGACCGCTTCTCCATGAAGTGGGATGGCGAGTGGCACATCACTGTAGAAGTCTTCCGCGACCTAGGACTCGCCTTCGCGGCTGTTTTGGTGTTGATCTACGTGCTGGTAGTGGGGTGGTTCCGCTCGTTCGTCACGCCGCTGGTAATCATGGCGCCAATCCCGCTCACGCTGGTTGGCATTCTTCCCGCACATTCGTTGATGGGAGCTTTCTTCACCGCGACCTCGATGATTGGCTTCATCGCTGGGGCGGGCATCATCGTCCGCAATTCCATCATTCTCGTTGACTTCATCGAACTGCGCCGCTCCCAGGGAATGTCGTTGGAGGATGCCGTCGTCGATGCGGGTGCGGTGCGCTTCCGCCCAATGCTGCTGACCGCTGCCGCGGTTGTAGTGGGAGCGAGCGTGATCCTCTTTGACCCGATTTTCCAGGGCCTGGCTCTGTCATTGATGGCGGGAGAAGTCGCGTCTACGGTCCTCTCGCGGATGGCAGTGCCGGTTCTTTATTACCTCTCTCAGAGGGGACACTCGCTTCCACCAATGCATCCACATTTACCGGAGAATGTCGCTGAATGCGAAACTCCGCAATGCGAAATTGCGTAGGACGAATTTATTTTGAAAGGAGAACTGCTATGACTGTAGAACGCACACTTCGTTTGATCGCTGGCAGCTTCATTCTGTTGTCCCGGGCACTTGGGCACTACGTAAGCCCGTACTGGTACCTTTTCACGGCTTTTGTTGGTCTGAATCTGTTTCAGTCTGGATTCACGAACTGGTGCCCGATGATGACGTTCCTGCGTAAACTTGGAGTTGGGAGATAGGAGAGAATGAACATGCCAAATTGGGGTTGGGCAGTGGCATTCCTTGTCGCTTATGTGATCTTGACGCAGTGGCTACTGCCAAAACTTGGCGTTCCTACCTGAAGGAGCCAAGGTTGCGCCGAGTCTCGGCGCAAACGCCCGAGTGACGCCAATCACTGAGCACGAAGTCGCACTCGGCTACCCTTACATAAGCTGCCCCATGAAGAAAAAAGTGCTGCTCGGTCTTCTCGGAATCTCGATCGTGTTTGCGGTACTTGCAATTTGTGCCAGCATGCAAGTCCGCGCTACTCCTGACGAGCGCGCCAGTTCCCTTGCCGGAGACGACCTGATTCCTCAGCCCATCGGCTCGGTCAATCACGCCATCACGATTCGTCGTCCTCCTCATGACGTTTGGCCGTGGCTTGCCCAGATGGGATCCGACAGAGCTGGATGGTACGCTTACGACTTCATTGATAACGGTGGCCATCGGAGCGCCGAACGTATCTTGACGGACTATCAAAATATCCATGTGGGAAGCGTATTTCCGGCCTTGCCTGGGGCGAAAGACGTGTTCGTCGTTGCCCAGTGTGAACCGGAACATAGCCTGGTTCTTTCTTGGCAGTTGCCCGGCGGTCAATATCAGACCACTTGGGCGTTCGTCCTAGAACAACCGCAACCCAACCAAACGCGACTGATCGTGCGTGGTCGCGTGGCATCCGGCTATCGTCCCTACGGTTTGCCGGAGTGGGTCGCTGTGCGCGTTGCCCCCTTGGCGCATTTCATCATGCAGCGCAAGCAACTCTTGGGTATCGCTCGGCGCGTCGAGGGGTATAACGGCCGTTGAGACCGTCGATTCGCAGAACCATGACAACGATAGTGCAGGTTGAATTTCGCGAGAGCTTGTTGTCAATCCGTGACGAGATCCTCCAATCCCTTGGACATCCAGTAATTTCTGCTCTCGGCTCGCGCGCTGCGCGAAATCTCGATCTCTCGGATGAATCAGTAGGCATTATCTTGATCGGGCACGGGGCCCCCTGGGAAGAACGATGTAACCTTGCCGCGCATTTCCGCAAGACTCTGCCCGGAGTTCCTATTGTGGCATCCCTTCGCCGGCGGGATCAGGATGTCAGCGGAGCAGATTACAATTGCCCCGCAGATGACCCGCCTCTGTGGGTGAGGACAGTCCGACAGGCACTGGTGGGAATCGGGTAAACGCACCTTCAGCCGAGCATAGCCTGGCGCGCGATTAGGATCTGCGATTTCTCTCCGACAAGCGCCCCGGATGTCGTGCCCAATGTGCCCTTCTAACTCTATCCGTCAGGCGCACTCGGAGGCAGGGTCATCGACGCAACCGCGTTCACTAGACTTGTTCCAGCCACGGCGCGAGGCGTTCTTGGACGGAACGCCTTGCGTGGCTGCGATGGAACGATGAAACCAGAAAGGTTCAGGCAAGACAATTACACGATGATATCGGCGACACCTTGGCATCGCTCGGCTGGCGAATGATTCCGGACGTCAGGGACTCTTCGTGAAAATCTGCTCCCCACATGCTGCGTTCGATACGCCGACAGACCAGCTAACGGGAGAGCTGCCCAATTGTCATGGAGGAAGGCGTTTCTAATGTGAGTGAAGGCTGGTGTGCTCTGCGAGGAAAGAGCGAGTACCGATCGACGGTGTGTCAGAGGTCGGTGACAGGGCAGCGTTCTAACCGGCCGGAGCGGCAGCCGACTAACGGAGTCATTGAATGCTTCTTCCGCAACCTCGAATCGAGCCACACGCGGATCTGGCGGGTCTTCACCTGCGCAATCGATTCCGCCCGAGGCGATCTCATGCGCTTGAAGCCGGCATAGGGAAAAGGCTTGTGGAAGTTTTGTGAAGAAGAGGTCCACCAGTTTATTCAGGATCAACGCCGGAGATACAGATCGCCAAGCCTTAGCCCAAAGAAGCAGGGACACCTGATGGAACTGCACCTCCCTGCTTGAACGACGGCGTCAGCCTTGGCTTAAAGTCTGGCGGAGAGAGAGGGATTCTATTACCACCATTTCTAGCAAGTGCCGACGAATCCTACAGTTAGCGATTTTAGCCTGTGTTTATGCGGGTGTCGAGCACATTCGTAACTTAGGCTGCCGTTTCCACAGTTTCCCTTATTGCCCGTAATTCCACGGAAACCGTATCACTGGTATCAGTGGAAACAGCCCAGAATGGCTGAACCGGGCGAACTGGAGACCCAGACCCCTGTCGTCTCAAGTCTGAAGCGGACCTGTGACGATGCCAACTTCCCAGAAGCCCGTTTGAACTAAGCCGCTAGCGCGGCGGACGCTACCGCGTGGTCGTCGCCAGCATTGTTGCCCGTGTAAGGTTTTGGGTCACAAGGAGGTTACTGTGACCCGACTCAGGAAGCTGATGCTGGAC